>BNJS01000498.1_pt1:140000-973186 | contig 973186 bp, 1107 predicted proteins | sample 8540461 | NCBI WGS metagenome assembly BNJS01 (sample SAMD00202454, study PRJDB9452) | human saliva metagenome | isolation source: human saliva | place: Japan
AACGAGAGTTCTCTCGCTCACCTGAGGGCTACTCGCCCTCGACTACCTGTGTCGGTTTGCGGTACGGGTAGAGTATGATACATCGCTAGAAGCTTTTCTTGGCAGTGTGACATCACTAACTTCGCTACTAAACTTCGCTCCCCATCACAGCTCAACGTTACAGGTATAAGCATTTGACTCATACCACGCCTCACTGCTTAGACAGACTCTTCCAGTCGTCTGCTTTAGTTAGCCTACTGCGTCCCTCCATCACTTCATACTCTAGTACAGGAATATCAACCTGTTGGCCATCGGATACACCCTTCGGTCTCTCCTTAGGTCCCGACTAACCCAGGGCGGACGAGCCTTCCCCTGGAAACCTTAGTCTTACGGTGGACAGGATTCTCACCTGTCTTTCGCTACTCATACCGGCATTCTCACTTCTATGCGTTCCAGCGCTCCTCACGGTACACCTTCTCCACACATAGAACGCTCTCCTACCATCCCCTAAAGGGATCCACAGCTTCAGTAAATTGTTTTTAGCCCCGGTACATTTTTCGGCGCAGGGTCACTCGACTAGTGAGCTATTACGCACTCTTTGAATGAATAGCTGCTTCTAAGCTAACATCCTAGTTGTCTGTGCAACCCCACATCCTTTTCCACTTAACAATTATTTTTGGGACCTTAGCTGGTGGTCTGGGCTGTTTCCCTTTCGACTACGGATCTTAGCACTCGCAGTCTGACTGCCGACCATAATTCATTGGCATTCGGAGTTTATCTGAGATTGGTAATCCGGGATGGACCCCTCACCCAAACAGTGCTCTACCTCCAAGAATCTTTATGTCGACGCTAGCCCTAAAGCTATTTCGGAGAGAACCAGCTATCTCCAAGTTCGTTTGGAATTTCTCCGCTACCCACAAGTCATCCAAGCACTTTTCAACGTGCCCTGGTTCGGTCCTCCAGTGCGTTTTACCGCACCTTCAACCTGCTCATGGGTAGGTCACATGGTTTCGGGTCTACGTCATGATACTAAAGCGCCCTATTCAGACTCGGTTTCCCTACGGCTCCGTCTCTTCAACTTAACCTCGCATCATAACGTAACTCGCCGGTTCATTCTACAAAAGGCACGCTCTCACCCATTAACGGGCTCGAACTTGTTGTAGGCACACGGTTTCAGGTTCTATTTCACTCCCCTCCCGGGGTGCTTTTCACCTTTCCCTCACGGTACTGGTTCACTATCGGTCACTAGGGAGTATTTAGGGTTGGGAGATGGTCCTCCCAGATTCCGACGGGATTTCTCGTGTCCCGCCGTACTCAGGATACTGCTAGGTACAGAGTCTATTTAAAATACGAGGCTCTTACTCTCTTTGGCTGACTTTCCCAAGTCATTCTTCTATAAACTCTGAGTCCACATTGCAGTCCTACAACCCCGAAGAGTAAACTCTTCGGTTTGCCCTCCTGCCTCTTCGCTCGCCGCTACTAAGGCAATCGCTTTTGCTTTCTCTTCCTGCAGCTACTTAGATGTTTCAGTTCACTGCGTCTTCCTCCTCATATCCTTAACAGATATGGGTAACAGGCATCAACCTGTTGGGTTCCCCCATTCGGACATCCACGGATCGTCGCTTACTTACAGCTCCCCGAGGCATTTCGTCGTTTGTCACGTCCTTCTTCGGCTCCTAGTGCCAAGGCATCCACCGTGCGCCCTTACTAACTTAACCTTATTCTTGACCTTTCAGTCTTAAACTCATTAATATTCACAGCGTTTCGGTTTATTTCTTGTTACTATTTGATATAGTTATTCAATTTTCAATGGACTAGTCTTGGAACTTCTGTTCCAATGGAGCCTAGCGGGATCGAACCGCTGACCTCCTGCGTGCAAAGCAGGCGCTCTCCCAGCTGAGCTAAGGCCCCACAAGATCTCTCAAAACTAAACAAGACTCAATGTGCATTCCGTTTTTCCTTAGAAAGGAGGTGATCCAGCCGCACCTTCCGATACGGCTACCTTGTTACGACTTCACCCCAATCATCTATCCCACCTTAGGCGGCTGGCTCCTTACGGTTACCTCACCGACTTCGGGTGTTACAAACTCTCGTGGTGTGACGGGCGGTGTGTACAAGGCCCGGGAACGTATTCACCGCGGCGTGCTGATCCGCGATTACTAGCGATTCCGACTTCATGTAGGCGAGTTGCAGCCTACAATCCGAACTGAGACTGGCTTTAAGAGATTAGCTTGTCGTCACCGACTTGCGACTCGTTGTACCAGCCATTGTAGCACGTGTGTAGCCCAGGTCATAAGGGGCATGATGATTTGACGTCATCCCCACCTTCCTCCGGTTTATTACCGGCAGTCTCGCTAGAGTGCCCAACTAATGATGGCAACTAACAATAGGGGTTGCGCTCGTTGCGGGACTTAACCCAACATCTCACGACACGAGCTGACGACAACCATGCACCACCTGTCACCGATGTACCGAAGTAAAACTCTATCTCTAGAGCGGGCATCGGGATGTCAAGACCTGGTAAGGTTCTTCGCGTTGCTTCGAATTAAACCACATGCTCCACCGCTTGTGCGGGCCCCCGTCAATTCCTTTGAGTTTCAACCTTGCGGTCGTACTCCCCAGGCGGAGTGCTTAATGCGTTAGCTGCGGCACTAAGCCCCGGAAAGGGCCTAACACCTAGCACTCATCGTTTACGGCGTGGACTACCAGGGTATCTAATCCTGTTCGCTCCCCACGCTTTCGAGCCTCAGCGTCAGTTACAGACCAGAGAGCCGCTTTCGCCACCGGTGTTCCTCCATATATCTACGCATTTCACCGCTACACATGGAATTCCACTCTCCCCTTCTGCACTCAAGTTAAACAGTTTCCAAAGCGTACTATGGTTAAGCCACAGCCTTTAACTTCAGACTTATCTAACCGCCTGCGCTCGCTTTACGCCCAATAAATCCGGACAACGCTCGGGACCTACGTATTACCGCGGCTGCTGGCACGTAGTTAGCCGTCCCTTTCTGGTAAGATACCGTCACAGTGTGAACTTTCCACTCTCACACTCGTTCTTCTCTTACAACAGAGCTTTACGATCCGAAAACCTTCTTCACTCACGCGGCGTTGCTCGGTCAGGGTTGCCCCCATTGCCGAAGATTCCCTACTGCTGCCTCCCGTAGGAGTCTGGGCCGTGTCTCAGTCCCAGTGTGGCCGATCACCCTCTCAGGTCGGCTATGTATCGTCGCCTAGGTGAGCCGTTACCTCACCTACTAGCTAATACAACGCAGGTCCATCTGGTAGTGATGCAATTGCATCTTTTAATCAATTATCATGCGATATTCAATATTATGCGGTATTAGCTATCGTTTCCAATAGTTATCCCCCGCTACCAGGCAGGTTACCTACGCGTTACTCACCCGTTCGCAACTCTTCCAGAAGAGCAAGCTCCTCCTTCAGCGTTCTACTTGCATGTATTAGGCACGCCGCCAGCGTTCGTCCTGAGCCAGGATCAAACTCTCATTTAATGTTCGTTTGTCTTCTTGCTCATTCTGTCACTGACAGATTTATTGCTTTTTTTATGTTTGACGGACTGTCTCTTTGACAGTCGCCTGCACATTGGTTCGTCTTGTTCAGTTTTCAAAGGTCTTTACTGCCTCTGGCGAGACAACTATCTTAGTATATCATCTACTGACTAAACTGTCAACTACTTTTTTAAACTTTTTTTACTTTTTTTCTTGCCTTTCACTCGTTTGTACTTTGTCTTACTGCTTTACGTAATAGAGTAGAAAGATGAATACATCCTTCTACTCTCGTGGATTGAAATCTCGTAGATGTTCTGATAAATCACGAAGCATGGCTTTGCGTCCTTTGAACCTTTCATCTGCCATTAGACGCTCGTACTGTTTGTATTCTTCTGGACTGAGTCCGCTTCTGTACTCTGCCATGGCACTGCGAAAGGCTACTAGCTCATCTAGGTACATCTCCTTCATCCTTAATTTGTGCCCTATCTCACTCACTTCTTCATATGGTGCCTTGTCCAATTTCCGCTTCTGACTCTCCTGGCGGCGTATCTTGTCGTGGATTCTGTTCCGAAACTTGGCCTTGAAACAGCGGTATAACATCGTCTTGTCCTGCAATAGTGCCGGACGTGACTTTACCAACTCATACAAGGCTAACATCCCTTCTTGTTCCCAGTCGCTGTATTCCCATAAGTGTAAATAGTAATCTTTATAACACCTCCTCACTATACCTTGTACGCTTCTATACACTTCTTGAAAGTCCATGTCCTTCCTCCTTATTTTATTCTGGGGTATACCCTCCTCTAATCTATCATCTTACAATCCCTTTGTCCCCCTTGCTTACTATCCTGTTGCTCAAAAAAACTATCATGTGCTTGGGGGGAAATATCATGCTATCTGATATGAAAAAACGCCTGCTTACGAAATTGTTTTTTGATAAAAACAATTTCGTAAACAAGCGTCTACGTTTCATCATATGATGAGTGTTACCGCTGGAAATATTCCAGCGGCAGACCAGAGCTAGACTAAGAATAAATATTATTCCATCATCATAACACTCAACAAAGATTGATGATCTTATACTAATTCGATGATTGCCATCGGGGCAGCATCTCCACGACGTGGTTCAGTTTTAAGGATACGTGTATATCCACCATTACGTTCTGCATAACGAGGTGCTAAGTCAGAGAACAATTTTTGAAGAGCAGTTGTTGAAGTATATTTTTCAGTTGCTTCATCATAGTTTTCTGTTGCAATTTCGTTACGAACAAAAGCCGCTGCTTGACGACGAGCGTGCAAGTCACCACGTTTACCTAATGTAATCATCTTTTCAACTGTTTTACGGATTTCTTTTGCACGTGCTTCTGTTGTGACGATTGATTCGTTGATAATCAAGTCAGTAGTCAAATCGCGAAGCATTGCTTTACGTTGTGAGCTAGTGCGTCCTAATTTACGGTAAGCCATGTATTCCTCCTTTATTTATCGTTTTTTAATCCTAATCCTAAATCTGTCAGTTTAACCTTAACTTCTTCCAGACTTTTACGACCAAGATTTCGAACTTTCATCATTTCAGGCTCAGTTTTTTCTGTTAAATCGTAGACTGTATTAATACCAGCACGTTTCAAACAGTTATATGAGCGAACAGATAAGTCCAATTCTTCAATAGTGCGTTCTAACACATGATCATCAGAACTCTTATCTACTTCCTTCATTACATCAGTAGTTTTAGCAACTTCAGTAAGATCTGTGAAGAGGTCCAAATGTTCTGTTAAGATACGCGCTGAAAGTCCTAGGGCATCTTCTGGGATAATTGTCCCATTGGTCATAATTTCAAGGGTTAGTTTGTCAAAACCATCGTTGCTTCCAACACGAGCTGGCTCAACTTGGTAATTGACTTTTGTCACTGGCGTATAGATAGAATCTACAGCAAGTGTTCCCACTGGTGCATCATCTTTCTTATTGTGATCTGCAGGTACATAACCACGACCACTATTGACGGTCATTATAGCTTTGAAACTAGCACCATCACCAATTGTAAAAAGATAATGATCTGGGTTTACAATTTCGACATCACTATCTGTCAAGATGTCTCCAGCTGTTATTTCCGCAGGCCCCTTAACATCTAATTCTATCGTCTTTCGTCTTGGACGTAAGATTTTACAGCAATACCCTTGATGTTCAGAATAATCTGCATGACATCTTCACGGACACCTGGGATTGTATCAAATTCGTGCAATACCCCTTCAATATTAATTGAAGTTACTGCTGCTCCTGGTAATGAAGCCAACAAGACACGACGAAGTGAGTTCCCAAGAGTTGTACCATAACCACGTTCAAGTGGCTCTACCACAAACTTGCCATAATCTTTATTTTCATCAATTTTTGTTATATTTGGTTTTTCAAACTCAATCATTTAGTTAACTCCCTCTTAAACGAAAAGCAGTGTAATTGGATATGATTATACACGGCGACGTTTTGGAGGACGAGCACCATTGTGTGGCACAGGAGTCACATCACGAATAGCTGTTACTTCAAGACCAGCGGCAGCAAGAGCACGAATAGCTGACTCACGACCAGAACCTGGACCTTTAACAGTAACTTCAACTGATTTAAGACCGTGTTCTTGTGCAGATTTAGCTGCAGCTTCAGATGCCATTTGGGCAGCAAATGGTGTAGATTTACGAGAACCTTTAAAACCAAGAGCTCCAGCAGATGACCAAGCAATTGCATTACCATGCACATCAGTAATCATAACAATAGTGTTATTAAATGTTGCGTGAATATGAGCAATACCAGATTCGATATTTTTCTTCACACGACGTTTACGTGTTGGTTTAGCCAAGACTTTTTACCTCCTTATATTATTTTTTCTTACCAGCAATCGCAACAGCTTTACCTTTACGAGTGCGAGCGTTGTTTTTAGTGTTTTGTCCACGAACAGGAAGTCCACGACGATGACGGATTCCACGATATGAACCGATTTCCATTAAACGTTTGATGTTTAGGTTTACTTCACGACGAAGGTCACCTTCAACTTTGATAGCGTCCACTTCACGACGGATAGCGTCTTCTTGATCTGGTGTCAAATCTTTAACACGAACATCTTCAGAAATTCCAGCAGCAGCCAAAATCTTCTTAGAAGTTGGAAGACCGATACCATATACATAAGTCAACGAAACGACTACACGTTTGTCATTTGGAATATCAACTCCAGCAATACGAGCCATGCTTTCTCCTTTCTAATTAACCTTGACGTTGTTTGTGTTTTGGATTTGCAGGGCAAATAACCATAACACGACCATTACGACGAATAACTTTGCAGTATTCGCAAATTGGTTTGACCGATGGTCTTACTTTCATTTCTTAATCCTCCAAGTTTCCATTATTTAAAGCGGTAAGTGATCCGTCCACGAGTCAAATCGTACGGACTCATTTCGACAGTAACACGGTCTCCCGCTAAAATACGAATATAGTTTTTACGAATTTTACCAGAAACTGTTGCTAAAATCTGATGTCCATTTTCAAGTTCAACCGTAAACATTGCGTTAGGCATTGTATCAACTACCTTGCCTTCGACTTCGATCACATCATCTTTTGCCACGCAAAAGTACCTCCCTAAATTTTGATTTAGTACCTCTAGACACAGAGGTAACAATTATAAGTCAGACTAATTCATTGTATCACTACTTGTCAAATATTGCAAGTGTGAAAAACGCTTTTATTTCAATTTTTCCAAGACTTTTTTTATGTCTGTAAATACATCATTAATATCTTGATTTCCTTGGATGTCATGAACTAGATTCATCTGACGATAATGTGCGAGGATTGGCTCCCCTTGAGCGATATTCACATCAAGACGACGTTTTACCGTTTCAGGCTTATCATCTTCACGTTGATAGTAATCTTCTTCTTTATAATCCACTGGTGGATTAAATACTTTATGGAAGGTCTCGCCAGTTTCTCTGTGAATGATACGACCGCTCAGCCGCTCCAAAAGGCTGTTAGGATCCACTTCTATGTTGATAACACCATCCAACTTGATTCCGAGATCTTCTAGTATTTCATCTAAAGCATGTGCTTGATCAATTGTTCGAGGAAAGCCATCTAATAAGAAGCCAGATTCCTTGATGTCTGCTTGAGCTAAACGTTCTTTAACGATTCCATTTGTAACATTATCTGGAACCAACTCACCTTTGTCGATATAAGACTTCGCAAGTAGACCCATTTCTGTTTGGTTTGCCATCGCAGCACGGAACATATCACCAGTTGAAATATGCGCCACCTTAAAGTTTCCACAATTTTTGCCGCCTGTGTTCCTTTTCCGGCACCAGGTAATCCCATGATTAAAAGATTCATATTCATTCTCCTTTTCGTTTTTCAATAAATCTATTACACCGGTTAATAAACTTATTCAAAAACAAAATAGAAGGTTGACTATGTCAACCTATTCCTATTTTGTCGTTGTATTCATAAAGCCGGTATATTTTCTCTTAAGTAAATATCCTTCCAATTGTTTCATTCCTTCGATACCAGTTGCGATGATAATCAAAAGACTAGTTCCTCCCAATGCGACCGTATCTGATAATCCAAACAAGTCTTTTGCAATGATCGGAATAATTGAAATGAAGCCTAAGAATAGCGATCCAACTGTCGCAAGTCTGCGAAGTAGTTTCGACATATATTGTTCTGTACCTTTACCTGGACGTACACCTGGAATATATGCGCCACTTTTCTGAAGATTTCTGCAGTCTTCTCTGGATTGATTTGAACAAATGTGTAGAAGAATGTAAATAAAATAATCAGCAAGGCGTACATAGCCATCCCACTAGGTGTAGTCGTAGCAAGTAAATCTTGAAGTGTTCGAACCCACTGTGCATCATGCTGAGTTGCACTTAAAAATTGCAGAATAGCAGCTGGTGCCGCAGTAATCGAACTTGCAAAGATAACTGGGATAACTCCAGCAGGATTTACCTTTAAAGGAAGGTAGGAACTTGATGGAGCACCTTGTGCGATCTTTGTATATTGAATTGGAATCTTGTATTCCGCTTGTTGTACATAAGTTGTAAAATAGACGATAACTAAAACAGCAACAATCAAACATGCGACGAAGATAAGAGAAGATTGAATCCTGTCGCTTGGCACATTGACAAAATAATCTTCATAAATACTCTTAATCATCTCTGGGAATGACGCAACGATTCCCGCAAAGATAATCATTGATACGCCATTTCCATATCCTTTATCTGTAATCTGTTCACCTAGCCAAACCACAATTATCGAACCCGTTGTTAAGATACATCCGATGAAAAGATAAGTTTGCCAATTTGGTGTTGGTACTAGTTTTGTACTTGATAAAGTATTAAAACCTGCTGTGATACCTATAGATTGGACAAAGGCCAAGAAAAGAGAAATATAACGCGTCGCCTGATTGAGCTTCCTACGACTACTTCTCCTTGCTTGCCCCATTCGACAAACTTAGGAAGTAAATCCATTTGAAGAAGCTGAACAACAATCGAAGCCGTAATATACGGACTCACTCCTAAAGCAAAAATTGAAAAGTTCTTCATCGCATTTCCCGACACCAAACTTAACATGTTCAGGAAAGATAGGCCACTTAAAGCCTCTAAACTTTTCGCATTGACACCAGGAACTGTGATTGTTGTACCAATACGGAAAACCAAAATAATGAAAATTGTAAACAAAATTTTGGATCGTACTTGCTTAATCTTTAATGCGTCTTTTAATAGTTTGAAAAACATTTGGTCACCTCACTTAGATGACTTCCACTGAACCACCTTTAGCAGTGATAGCTTCTTCAGCAGATTTAGAGAATTTAGCTGCTTTCACAGTTAATTTCTTTGTCAATTCTCCATTACCAAGAATTTTAACGCCAGATTTTTCAGCTTTTACAATACCTGATTCTACAAGTACTACTGGTGTCACTTCTGCACCATCTTCAAAAGCATTCAACTGATCAAGGTTTACAATAGCATATTCTTTACGGTTAACGTTTAAGAAGCCACGTTTTGGAAGACGACGGAACAATGGAGTTTGTCCACCTTCAAAACCAAGGCGAACTCCGCCACCGCTACGAGCTTTTTGACCCTTTTGACCACGGCCAGAAGTTTTACCGTTACCTGATGATGTACCACGACCAACGCGGTTGCGTACTTTACGAGAACCTGCAGCAGGTTGTAATTCATGAAGTTTCATTATTTAATTTCTCCTCTTTTGTAAAATGCTAGCGCTCATATAGAAGAAAAGGTGTCTCCTATACAAACTCGCCTATACATATATTCAGTTTTAGGGGCTGAGAAACTCCCATCCCCTAATGTATTTCAATTTTAAAGTTGTTAAATCCGCAATGCTTATTTAACTTCTTCAACAGTAACCAAATGTGATACTGCAGTAATCATACCACGTACTGCTGGATTATCTTCTTTGATAACTGAGCTGTTTAATTTGCCAAGTCCAAGTGCTACAACAGTTTTACGTTGTGACGGAATGCGTCCGATTGGAGACTTAGTCAAAGTAATTTTAATTTGAGCCATGTGATCCCCTTTCTTATGCCAAGTCAGAAACTGAAATACCACGAAGGGCAGCAACTTCTTCAGCGCGTTTTAGTTGTTTCAAACCTTCAACAGTTGCACGAACAATGTTGATTGGAGTGTTAGAACCAAGTGATTTAGATGTTACATCTGCCACACCTGCCAATTCGATAACGGCACGAACAGCACCGCCAGCAGCAACTCCAGAACCTTCTACAGCTGGTTTCAACAATACTTTAGCTCCACCAAATTCTGAAAGAACTTCGTGAGGAATTGTTGTGCCAACCATTGGTACTTCAATCAAGTTTTTCTTCGCATCTTCAACTGCCTTGCGAATAGCTTCTGGTACTTCTTGAGCTTTACCAGTACCGAAGCCTACACGACCATTGCGGTCACCGACAACTACAAGAGCTGCAAAACGAAGACGACGTCCACCTTTAACAACTTTCGTAACACGGTTAATCGCAACTACGCGTTCTTCAAGTTCAACTGCATTGTCTTTAAATGCCATTTTCTAGTGTCCTCCCTATTAGAATTTCAATCCGTTTCACGAGCTGCATCAGCCAAAGCTTTTACACGTCCGTGATAGAGATATCCACCGCGGTCAAACACCACTTCAGAAATACCTTTAGCAACTGCACGTTCAGCAACGAGTTTACCAACAACAACGGCTTGTTCAGTTTTAGTTCCTTTTGAAACTTCTTTGTCAAGAGTTGAAGCGCTTGCGAGCGTTACACCCGCTACGTCATCAATCACTTGAGCGTAGATGCCTGTATTAGAACGGAATACGTTCAAACGTGGGCGATCAGCAGTTCCAGAGAGTTTTCCGCGTACACGACGGTGGCGTTTTTGGCGGACTTTGTTTTTATCTGGTTTCGTAATCACAATTTTCACCTCTTAATTTTAATGAGTGCCTAGGCACAAAGTTGGAAATAAGGGATAGGGTTGAAAATCAACCATATCACATTATTTACCAGTTTTACCTTCTTTACGGCGAACAAATTCACCAACGTAGCGGATACCTTTACCTTTATATGGTTCTGGAGCACGCAAGCTACGAACATAAGCAGCTGTTTGTCCAACAGCTTCTTTTGAAATTCCGCTGACAACGATAGTTGTTGGGTTTGGAAGTTCAAAAGTAATTCCTTCTGGAGCTTCTACCTCGTCTGGATGAGATTTACCAACAGCCAAGACAAGTTTCTTTCCTTGAAGTTGCGCACGGTAACCAACCCCACGCATTTCAAGTTCTTTCTTGAATCCTTCTGATACACCAACAACCATGTTGTTCAAAAGGGCACGAGTAGTTCCGTGGATAGTTTTCATTTCTTTTGAATCGTTTGGACGGTGAAGTGTTACTTCAGTATCTTCCACACGGATTTCAATATCTTTTGAGAACTCACGAGTCAGTTCTCCTTTAGGTCCTTTTACAGTTACAACGTTGTCTTTGTTAGTGATTTCAACACCAGCAGGCAACACGATAACTTTATTACCAATACGTGACATATTTTTATTCTCCTGTTAAATTGTCAGGCCTTGATGGCCAGTTTTCACGGGGGTGGGGGTTAAAGATACTTATTAAGTTCAATCGCTGAATTGAATATGCTCTAAGAACAGTGCAAAATAGATAAGTTGGCTTGTTTGTAAACAAACTGCTCCAACTTCCTAATTTTGCTTTGTTCTTCACGAGCTTTGTATCTTGATTTGAGTTCGAGCTAAGAATTTGGTGAAAAAGATAAGTTTGTCTTGGAACATCGCTCCTGCTACAAACTTCCTATTTTCACTGCATTCTTTTAACGCTCTCACATCATCAATTACCAAACGTAAGCGATAACTTCTCCACCAACATTCTTTGGCGAGCTTCTTTATCAGTTAGCAAACCTTCAGATGTTGAGAGGATAGCAATTCCAAGTCCGTTTAATACTTTTGGAAGATCTTCACGTTTCTTGTAAACACGAAGTCCTGGTTTAGAAACACGTTTCAAACCAGTGATAACTCTTTCACCGTTTTGACCGTATTTAAGGAAGACACGAATCAAACCTTGTTTGTCATCTTCGATAAACTCAACGTTTTTTACAAAACCTTCACGTTTAAGGATTTCAGCAATCCCTTTTTTGATGTTTGATGCAGGAGCTTCAAGCACTTCGTGTTTTGCTTGGTTAGCATTACGAATACGTGTCAAAAAGTCTGCAATTGGGTCAGTCATAACCATTTTTTATTTCTCCTCTTACTAGTAGTTTGCAAGTTGCACTTGCTAGTTAATGATTGAGCTATGCTCAGATAGTATTGATACATTCAAATAAGATAACCTTTTATTTGAACACGAGCTACAACCTGGGCAAAAAAGATAAATTTGTTTTGGAGCATCGCTCCTTCACCAAATTTCCTATTTTTGCTGTGGTTGTTACGCTCTTTGTATCATGATATTACCAAGATGCTTTGGTAACGCCAGGGATTTGTCCTTTGTATGCTAATTCACGGAAGCAAACACGGCAAAGTTTAAACTTGCGGTAAACAGAATGTGGACGGCCACATTTTTCACAACGAGTATAAGCTTGCGTAGAGAACTTAGCTGGGCGTTTGTTCTTAGCAATCATTGATTTTTAGCCATTTGTTTTACCTCCTATATTATTTTGCAAAAGGCATTCCAAGGCCTGTAAGCAATTCACGTGACTCTTCGTCAGTGTTAGCAGTTGTTACGATAACGATGTCAAGACCACGTGTCTTATCAACATCATCAAAGTTGATTTCTGGGAAAATCAATTGTTCTTTCACACCAAGTGTGTAGTTTCCGCGTCCATCAAAAGATTTTGTTGGAACACCGTGGAAGTCACGAACACGTGGAAGAGAAACTGAAACCAATTTATCCAAGAATTCATACATACGTTCGCCACGAAGGGTTACTTTAGCACCGATCGCTACACCTTCACGAAGACGGAAGCCGGCGATTGATTTTTTAGCTTTAGTGATAAGTGGTTTTTGACCTGAGATAAGAGCCAATTCTTCAGCAGCTTTTTCAAGATTTTTAGCGTTTGATACAGCGTCACCGACACCCATGTTCAAAACGATTTTATCCACTTTTGGCACAGCCATAACAGATGAGTAGTTGAACTTTTCAGTCAAAGCCGGAACTACTTCTTTAAGATATTTTTCTTTTAAACGATTTGCCATTATACTTCTCCTTTCCTTCGTGATTAGTCAAGCACTTCGCCTGATTTTTTGTTATAACGAACTTTTTTGCCGTCTACAAATTTGTAGCCAACACGTCCTGCAACTCCATTTTTATCCAAAACTTGAACGTTTGAAACATGGATTGGGGCTTCTTTTTCCACGATAGCACCTTGAGGGTGTTCGTTATTTGGTTTTTGGTGTTTCTTAACGATGTTTACACCTTCAACAACAACTTTGTTTACTTTTGGAAGAGCTGTAACAACAAGTGCTTCAACACCTTTGTCTTTACCAGCAATTACGCGAACTTTGTCGCCTTTTTTTACAAACATTAGGTTCTCCTTTGATTTCTTACGCCCTGAACGGGCACCCTGGATAATCCAGGGGACTAGTTTGTTTTTAGATTAAAGTACTTCTGGGGCAAGTGATACGATCTTCATAAAGCCACCATCACGCAATTCACGTGCGACAGGGCCAAAGATACGTGTTCCGCGAGGAGTTTTATCTTCACGGATAATAACTGCAGCGTTTTCATCGAATTTGATGTATGAACCATCTTTACGACGAGCACCTGATTTAGTACGAACGATAACAGCTTTTACAACGTCACCTTTTTTAACCGCACCACCAGGAGTAGCTTGTTTTACAGACGCAACGATAACATCACCGATGTTAGCAAACTTACGTCCTGAACCACCAAGAACTTTGATTGTCAAGATTTCGCGAGCGCCACTGTTATCGGCAACTTTTAAACGAGTTTCTGTTTGAATCATTTAAGTTTTCTCCTTTCTGGTTTGATTAGATGATGACCGCTTCTTCAACAACTTCTACAAGACGGAAGCGTTTAGTAGCTGAAAGCGGACGAGTTTCCATGATACGAACGATATCGCCTTCTTTGGCAACATTGTTTTCGTCATGTGCTTTGTACTTCTTAGAGTAGTTAATACGTTTACCATAGACTGGGTGGTTACGTTTTGTTTCAACTACAACTGTGATTGTTTTGTCCATTTTGTCAGAAACAACGCGTCCGACAAGAACTTTACGATTATTGCGTTCCATTGAAATTCTCCTTCCCTAGTCTATTATTTAACTTCTGATTGAACAGTTTTGATACGAGCGATTTGTTTTTTCACTTCTTTCAAGCGAGCTGTCTGTTCTAATTGACCTGCAGCTGCTTGGAAACGAAGTTCAAACAATTCTTTCTTTAATTCGTTTTCACGCTTCGCGAGTTCTTCTTGAGAAAGACCACGAAGTTCTTTAACAAATTCTTTTACTTCATTAAGTTTCATGCTTTCTCCTTATTCTGCTTCACGTTTTACAAATTTGCATTTAACTGGCAATTTGTGACTTGCAAGACGAAGTGCTTCGCGAGCAATTTGTTCTGAAACACCTGCAACTTCGAACATAACTTTGCCACGTTTAACTGGTGCTACCCATCCTTCTGGAGCACCCTTACCAGATCCCATACGTACACCGATAGCTTTAGCAGTGTATGATTTGTGTGGGAAGATTTTAATCCAAACTTTACCACCACGTTTCATATAACGAGTCATGGCGATACGAGCAGCTTCGATTTGGCGGTTAGTGATCCAGTGGCTAGTTGTAGCTTGAAGACCATATTCACCGAATGCTACTTCTTTCCACCTTTTGCTTCACCGCGCATTTTACCACGGAATTCGCGACGGTGTTTAACACGTTTAGGTACTAACATTGGTTATTTACCTCCTTTAGTGTTTTTACGAGCCGGAAGAACTTCACCACGGTAGATCCATACTTTAACACCAAGTTTACCGTAGGTAGTATCTGCTTCTTCCCAAGCATAATCGATATCCGCACGAAGTGTGTGAAGTGGAACAGTTCCTTCAGAGTATCCTTCAGCACGGGCGATATCTGCACCGTTCAAACGACCTGATACTTGAGTTTTGATTCCTTTAGCTCCTGCACGCATTGCACGTTGGATAGCTTGTTTTTGCGCACGACGAAAAGCAACACGTTGCTCCAATTGACGAGCAATTCCTTCACCAACCAAATGAGCATCTAAATCTGGTGATTTGATCTCAATGATATTGATGTGAACTTGTTTGTCAGTCATTTTGTTAAGTTTTGCACGAAGTGCATCAACATTTGCTCCACCTTTACCGATAACCATACCAGGTTTAGCAGTGTGAAGTGAAACATTTACTTTATTAACTGCGCGTTCGATTTCGATAGTTGAAACTGCTGCGTCAGCTAATTCTTTTTGAACGAATTTACGGATTGCAAGATCTTCATGAAGGTAATCCGCGTATTCTTTTTCAGCATACCATTTGGCATCCCAATCACGGATGATGCCGACACGCATACCAATTGGATGTACTTTTTGACCCACGATGTTACCTCCTTATTTTTCTGCAACAACCACAGTAATGTGGCTTGTGCGTTTGTTGATTGGTGAAGCTGAACCTTTAGCACGTGGACGGAAACGTTTCATCGTTGGTCCTTCGTTTGCGAAAGCTTCTGATACCACCAAGTTAGCTTTTTCCAAACCAAAGTTGTTTTCAGCGTTAGCGATTGCAGAGTTTAATACTTTTTCGATAATGCCTGCAGCTTTGTTTGGAGTGAATTTCAAAATTGCGATAGCGTCAGCGACGTTTTTACCACGGATATTGTCAAGAACTAGACGAGTTTTACGAGGTGAAACACGCACTGTACGAGCCATTGCTTTAGCTGAAGTAATTTCTGCCATTTATGTTCTCCTTATTTTCTACGTGTTTTCTTGTCGTCTGCAGCGTGACCTTTGTAAGTACGAGTTGGTGCAAATTCACCAAGCTTGTGACCTACCATGTCTTCTTGGATGTAAACCGGTACGTGTTTACGTCCATCATAAACTGCGATAGTGTAACCAATGAAACTTGGGAAGATCGTTGAACGACGTGACCAAGTTTTGATAACTTTTTTCTTTTCGTCGTTAGCTTGAGCTTCAACTTTTTTCATCAAATGCTCATCGACGAAAGGTCCTTTTTTAAGACTGCGTCCCATTTTTATATTTTCTCCTTTAAATGCTGTACCACAGCGGCTTGCGCCCACATGGAGCGCTACCGAGCTGGCGGATTCTCTAGTTGTCTACGCAACTAGGTTATTATTTCTCGTTGCGACGGCGAACGATAAGTTTATCAGATTTCGCTTTTTTGTTACGAGTTTTAAGACCAAGAGCAGGTTTGCCCCATGGAGTAGATGGTGCTTTACGACCAACTGGTGCTTTACCTTCACCACCACCGTGTGGGTGATCATTAGGGTTCATTACAGAACCACGAACTGTTGGGCGGATACCTTTCCAACGGCTACGTCCTGCTTTACCAAGATTTACAAGTCCATGTTGTTCATTTCCAACAACACCAACTGTAGCGCGGCAAGTACCAAGAATCATACGGACTTCACCTGATTGAAGACGAACAAGAACGTATTTACCTTCTTGACCCAATACTTGAGCAGATGCTCCAGCAGCACGTACCAATTCACCACCACGACCTGGTTTCAACTCGATATTGTGAATTAAAGTACCAACTGGGATGTTAGCAAGTGGAAGAGCGTTTCCGACTTTGATATCTGCTTCTGGGCCTGAAACGATACGTTGACCAACTTCAAGACCTTTTGGAGCGATAATATAAGCTTTTACACCATCAGTATAGTGAAGCAAAGCGATATTTGCTGAACGATTTGGATCATACTCGATTGTTTTAACAACTGCTTCAACAGCGTCTTTGTTACGTTTGAAGTCGATCAAACGGTAGTGACGCTTGTGACCGCCACCTTGGTGACGAACAGTGATGCGACCGTTGTTGTTACGACCAGCCTTGCTCTTCAATGAAACAAGCAAAGATTTTTCTGGAGTGCTGGTAGTGATTTCAGCGAAATCCAAAGAAGTCATATTACGGCGACCGTTTGTTGTTGGTTTATAAACACGAATTCCCACGATATATCCTCCTTAGATTATTCTGCTTCAGCACCAAACAACTCGATTGCTTTAGAATCAGCTGTTAAAGTGATGATAGCTTTTTTAGTTTTGTTAGTAAAACCAGTGTAACGTCCAACGCGTTTTGCTTTTGGTTTTACATTGATAGTGTTAACGTTAGCAACTTTAACTCCTTCAAAAGCAGCTTCAACAGCTTGCTTAATCAAAAGTTTGTGAGCGCGAGTGTCAACTTCAAATACATATTTTCCTGCTTCAAGCTGAGCCATTGAGCTTTCAGTGATGACAGGTTTTTTTGATAACGTCATACAAATTCATTATGCAAGAACCTCCTCAATTTTAGAGATAGCTGCTTGAGTAACAAGAAGTTTGTCACTGTTTACGATATCAAGAACACTTGCAGTTGTTGCAGTTGCAACTTTAACATTTGGAAGGTTACGTGCTGAAAGTGCAGCAAATACATTTCCTTCTTCAAGAATAACAAGTACTTTTGTGTCGATGCTTAGTGCAGCAAGCACTTTTGCAAACTCAGCAGTTTTTGGAGCTGTAAATGAAAGGCTGTCTACAGCTACGAATTTGTTTTCAGCAACTTTTTCAGAGTAAACTGATTTAAGAGCTAATCTACGAACTTTACGTGGAAGTTTGTAAGCATATGAACGAGGAGTTGGGCCGAATACGACACCACCACCACGCCATTGTGGAGAGCGGATAGAACCTTGACGAGCACGTCCAGTTCCTTTTTGACGCCATGGTTTGCGTCCGCCGCCTGATACTGCAGAACGGTTTTTAACAGCGTGAGTTCCTTGACGAAGACTAGCGCGTTGGCTGATGATAACATCAAAGACAACTGATTCATTTGGCTCAATACCAAAGATCGCATCGTTCAGAACTACTTCACCAGCTTCTTTACCAGTTTGGTCAAATAATTTTACGTTTGCCATTGTGACTGATTTCCCCTTTCTTTATTATTTACCAGCTTTAACTGCTGACTTGATAGTGATAAGAGATTTCTTAGCACCAGGTACGTTTCCTTTGATAAGGATAACGTTTTTCTCTGGAACAACTTGTGCGATTTCAAGATTTTGAATTGTCACACGGTTGCCACCCATACGTCCAGCCAAGTGTTTATTTTTGAAAACACGGTTAGGCGCAACTGGTCCCATTGAACCAGGACGACGGTGGTAACGAGAACCGTGAGCCATTGGACCACGAGATTGACCGTGGCGTTTGATAACACCTTGGAAACCTTTACCTTTTGAAGTTCCTGTTACATCAACAACATCGCCAGCTGCGAAAGTGTCAACAGTGATTTCTGCACCAACTTCCAAGCCTTCAATGTTTTTGAATTCACGAATGAAGCGCTTAGGAGCCGTGTTTGCTTTTGCTACATGTCCTTTAGCAGGTTTGTTACTCAATACGTCACGAAGGTCGTCAAAACCAACTTGAACTGCGTTGTAACCATCTGTTTCAACTGTTTTAACTTGAAGAACAACATTTGGTGTTGCTTCAACAACAGTTACAGGAATTAATTCGCCAGCTTCAGTGAAGATTTGAGTCATTCCCACTTTTTTCCCTAAGATTCCTTTTGTCATGAGAAAATGTTTCCTTTTCTATAATTTTTTCAAAAAGTTTTTAACGAGCGTTTTTCATGCTCTAGTTTAGATCAAGCTTTGGATTAAAGTTTAATCTCTACGTTCACACCACTTGGAAGATCCAATTTCATCAAAGCGTCAACTGTTTTTTGAGTTGGGTTGATGATGTCGATCAAGCGTTTGTGAGTACGCATTTCGAATTGTTCGCGAGAGTCTTTATATTTGTGAGTCGCACGAATAATTGTGTAGAGGCTACGTTCAGTCGGAAGTGGGATTGGCCCCGCAACTTCAGCACCTGTACGAGTAGCAGTTTCTACGATTTTTGCAGCCGCTGTATCAAGTGTACGATGTTCGTAGGCTTTCAAGCGAATGCGAATTTTTTTGTTTGCCATCTTTTTCTCCTTTTCGTCTATTTAAGATAATAGGCTAGCTCCACAAGAAAACCGACAGGTAGTTGCGTGGCAATGCAACCGAGCGTGTCGCAACCTCTTGCATCAAAGCTACACGCTGTTTTTTTTACAGCACCATAGTATCTTAACACAAAAAGACATGTATTGCAAGGGATTTAAATATTTTTTTGAAGTAATTTCAATGAAAATGTTTTCCTTTTACTTTACAGAATATTTTATGGGAAAATTTACTATTTCTATATAATCTTACATTTCAGAATAAAAAGAAAAGCCACCTAAAACAGGTGGCTTTCAGGAGATTATTATGAAAAAGTTTAAGGATTTCTAAACAAAGTTAGGAGGTCTTTGTTTATGTCTTTTACTTTATACAAGCTTTCTTAAAATAAACTTAAGATTATTTTTTAATTAATATTTCGTGTATTTTTTTGACATTATCTACGATATAATTAGCACCAGCTGTTTCTAACTCTTCCCTACTACCAAAGCCATAAAGAACACCGATAGAATTAAGCTTTGCACTTGAGCACCAAGTACATCATGCTCTCGGTCTCCAATCATGATGGTATGCGCTAAATCTGTGATTTGATTTTGTTCTAAGGCATACTGAATAACATCGCTTTTTTTACTACGTTTTCTGTCCATGGTCGCACCAGCGACAAAGTCAAAATAATCATATAAGCCAAAGTGCTTGAGAATCTGAATAGAAAATTCTTCAGGTTTTGACGTAGCTACAATCAACTGTTTGCCAGCCTGCTTCAGAGAAACCAGCAAGTCTGGAACGCCTGAATAAACCTCATTTTCATAAAGTCCCTTTTCAGAAAAATACTCATGATAGTAGTCAATGGCCTTTAAGCATTCTTCCTTAGAAAATCCGTAAAAGCGCTCAAAAGAATCCTGCAAGGGAGGTCCGATAAAAACTCTCAATGCTTTCTTGTCTGGTACTTCAATCCCATATTTTCCTAAGGCATAGGCCACCGAGTTGGTAATTCCTAGTTCTGAATTAGTCAAGGTACCGTCTAAGTCAAATAAAATCGTTTGATACATCTTTGCCTCTTTCTGCTTTCAAAAAAGGGGACTAAACGTTCCCTTTGTCTTCATTTACTTATAAACTTGACCAAACACTTTCCAAGATATTGGTTTGCTCACGATCAGGGCCAACTGAGAAGGTAGAAATACGTACTCCTACTAATTCACTAACACGGCGGACATAGTTTCGAGCATTTTCTGGCAAATCTTCCAGTTTACGAACACCTGTGATATCCTCTGACCAGCCTGGTAATTCTTCATAAATCGGCTTACAACGCTTAAGTTGCTCCAAGCTAGCTGGATAGTGGTCAATCCGCTGACCATCCAAATCATAGGCTACACAAATCTTCACCGTATCTAGACCACTCAAAACGTCAATAGAATTAAGTGAAAGATTCGTAATGCCTGATACACGGCGACTATGGCGCATGACAACAGAGTCAAACCAGCCTACTCGACGCGGACGGCCTGTTGTTGTTCCATATTCATGGCCAACTTCTCTAATACGATTTCCTACTTCATCGAAAAGCTCTGTTGGGAATGGTCCATCACCAACCCGACTGGTATAAGCCTTGCAAACACCAACGACTTTGTCAATCTTGCTCGGACCAACCCCAGAACCGATCGTTACACCACCAGCAACTGGATTAGATGAAGTTACAAATGGATAAGTCCCTTGGTCAATATCCAGCATAACTCCTTGAGCCCCTTCAAAGAGCACTCGCTTGCTTTGATCCAATGCATCGTTGAGAATGACAGAGGTATCCGTCACGTATTGCTTGATTTGTTGCCCATATTCATAGTATTCTTCAAAAATATCATCAAAACTGATTGCTCTACTATCGTACAATTTCTCAAAGAGGCGGTTTTTCTCAGCTAAATTACGCTCCAAGCGTTCTCTGAAAATGTCTTTGTCTAGAAGATCTGCAATCCGGATACCAACACGCGCAGCCTTGTCCATATAGGCAGGGCCGATTCCCTTAATGGTTGTTCCGATCTTATTGTCCCCTTTGGCCTCCTCCTGTAGGCGATCCAACTCGATATGATAAGGCAGGATGACATGCGCTCGATCAGAAATGCGAAGGTTATCTGTCGTCACACCCTCCCCATGCAGGTAGTTCAATTCTTTGACCAGAGATTTAGGATTCACCACCATCCCATTTCCAATCACAGAGATTTTTTCTGGAAAGAAAATCCCTGACGGAATCAGATGCAATTTGTACTTCTTGCCGTCAATTACAATGGTATGGCCAGCATTGTCACCCCCTGATAACGGGCAATCACTTCGGCATTAGCAGAAAGAAAATCAGTGATTTTTCCCTTTTCCTTCATCTCCCCACTGGGTTCCTACAACAACTACTGATGTCATAACTTTGTCTGAGCTAAGTCGCTCGTCCTTTCTTACATACATGGCAGGAGTCTCACCTGCTGGTATATCTTACACTTTATTATAAGAAATTTATTGCTATTTTTTTCAAGAAGAGATAGGGATTTCATTTGGATTTTTAACTTTTTGGAAATGAATTAGTTTTTTTCACAAAATCTGTTTTTTTCTGAAATTTATCAGTTTATATTAAATAAAAGTTCGGAATTTTTTTGTAAAAGCGTAGTGAAAATTTGTTTTCTTTTTTTCCGTTTGTAATAGACTAAAATTACTATCATAGGACGGTGAAACGATGACGATTAATCAATTACTGCAGAAACTGGATACAGCAAGTCCAATTCTCCAAGCGACTTTTGGTCTGGAGAGAGAAAATCTGCGGGTGACAGCTGACGGACGCTTAGCCCAAACTGCCCATCCGAGTCAGCTCGGTTCCCGCAATTTCCACCCTACCATCCAAACAGACTTCAGCGAGCAACAACTGGAACTAATTACGCCTATCGCTCACTCGACTAAGGAGGCACGACGCTTACTGGGAGCCATCAGCGATGTGGCTGGTCGCTCGATTGACCAGAGTGAACGCCTCTGGCCCCTGTCCATGCCACCGCAACTGACCGAAGAAGAGATTGTCATCGCTCGACTGGAAAACGACTACGAGCGCCACTACCGAGAGGGCTTAGCGGAAAAATATGGTAAAAAACTACAGGCCATCTCTGGCATCCACTACAACATCGAACTAGGGAAAGATCTGATCACTGCTCTCTTTCAAGTCAGCTCCCACCATTCGCTCAAGGACTTTAAAAATGACCTCTATCTCAAGCTGGCTCGAAACTTTCTGCGTTTCCGCTGGATCTTAACCTATCTCTATGGTGCTGCTCCTTTGACAGAAGCTGGCTTCTACAGTCAGGACATTTCCCAGCCTATCCGCTCTTTTCGTAACAGCGACTACGGCTATGTCAATGACGAGAACATTCAGGTATCCTACGCTTCTTTGGAGCAATATGTAACCGATATTGAAAACTACGTTCAGTCAGGCGAGCTCAGCGCTGAAAAAGAATTTTACTCAGCCGTTCGCTTCCGTGGACAGAAGCACAATCGTGCCTATCTGGAGCAAGGTATCACTTATCTAGAATTCCGCTGCTTCGATCTCAATCCTTTGACCATTTAGGCATTAGCCAGGAAACCTTAGATACTGTCCATCTCTTTTTACTGAGCCTGCTCTGGCTAGATGATGTAGAAAATGTTGATACTGCATTAAAAGCTGCCCACGACTTGAACCAAAAGATTGCTTGTAGCCACCCGCTGACTGCCCTGCCCGATGAAGCAGACAGCTCAGCCCTTCTACAAGCCATGGAAGAGCTCATCCAGTATTTTGAACTGCCAACTTACTACCAAAGCTTGTTTGAGCAGCTTAAGGAGGCACTACTAAATCCTCAGCTAACCCTATCTGGTCAGCTCCTGCCTCATATTCATCAGGATTCCTTAATGACATTTGGGCTAGAAAAAGCAGAGGAATATCACCGCCATGCTTGGTCAGCTCCTTATGCCCTCAAAGGCTACGAAAATATGGAACTGTCCACCCAGATGCTGCTCTTTGATGCTATTCAAAAGGGGCTTAATGTCGAAATTTTAGATGAAAATGACCAATTTCTCAAGCTTTGGCATGGTCATCATGTGGAGTATGTCAAGAATGGCAACATGACCTCCAAGGATAACTATGTCATCCCTCTGGCCATGGCCAATAAAACAGTCACCAAAAAGATTTTGGCAGCAGCTGACTTTCCTGTTCCGGCTGGAGCAGAATTTTCTTCCCTTGAAGACGGACTGGCCTATTACCCTTTGATTAAGAACCGACAAATTGTCGTCAAACCCAAGTCAACCAACTTCGGACTGGGCATCTCCATCTTCCAAGAACCAGCTAGTCTGGAAGCTTATCGCAAGGCTTTAGAGATTGCCTTTTCAGAAGACGCTGCTGTCTTAGTGGAAGAATTTATCGCTGGAACGGAGTACCGCTTCTTTGTCTTAGACGGTCAGTGTGAGGCAGTCCTCTTGCGAGTAGCAGCCAATGTCGTCGGAGACGGTCAGCATACCGTGAGAGAATTGGTTGCCATCAAAAACGACAATCCCCTGCGCGGTCGAGACCATCGCTCACCGCTCGAAATCATTGAACTGGGGGACATTGAACTGCTCATGCTGGACCAGCAAGGTTATGGAGCAGATGATATCCTGCCTACTGGAGTCAAGGTTGACTTGCGACGCAATTCCAATATTTCTACCGGCGGAGACTCGATTGATGTCACAGACAACATGCACCCATCTTATAAGGAACTCGCCGCGGACATGGCAAAGGCTATGGGAGCTTGGGCTTGTGGCGTTGACCTGATCATTCCTGACAGCTCTGCTATTTCTACCAAGGAAAATCCCAACTGCACCTGCATCGAGCTCAACTTCAACCCCTCTATGTATATGCATACCTATTGTGCTGAGGGGCCGGGCCAAAGCATCACCCCTAAAATACTGACCAAACTTTTCCCAGAAATGGACCGATAAAACACGAATCGCAGGGTATTCCTTGCGATTTTTGTTTGATAGCTATGGTAAAACTCTATAACAAGTACAACAAGCATTTGACTTACAAGCTTAAAACAAGCAACTTTCCAACAGTTCTTTATGGCGCAGCTGGGCTAGCCAGTTGTCAGGGATCCCTTCCAAACCATAGATGATACCAGCCAAGCCACCAGCAACTGCTGCTACTGTATCAGTATCATCGCCCAAATTAACAGCTTTTAGGACAGTTTCCGGATAAGAAGTGCTAGTCAGCAGACACCAAAGTGCTGCTTCCAAGGTATCCACCACATAGCCAGTAGAGCGAATGTCATCTGCGGTCAGCTCTGCTAAAGTTTGCAAACGAGCATAGGTCGTACTAGTCTCTAAGCCTGATAATATTTCCGATAGTTGCCGGCCTTTTAAGAGCCTACGAGCAATAGCCACATAAAGCTGGCAGGCCTCTACGGAAGTCGCATGGGCATGTGTGATACTAGAAACAGCCTCAATATCAGACGGACTAGCTTCCGTAAAGGCTAGGGGTAGAATCCGCATCAACGAACCATTCCCATTGGAATATTCATCAGATAGACCGTGTCCTCTTGTCAAAGCTTCGCGAGTCGCATTTCCTACACCAAAGGTCAAATCATCTGGTGTGTAAGCTCCCTCAAAGAGCCAATGTTTAAACCGCTGCTGCATATCGGCAGGGTCAATCTTACCTTTCCCCGGATAGAATCACAGGTCGCCAAAACAAGGCTGGTGTCATCTGACCAAGTGCCAGCTGGTTGCTGATAGCTACCATAGCCCACCATCTCAACCGCTTCAAAACTGCCACGGGTCAAGAATTCATACGGAACTCCTAATGCATCAGCTACTGCCAGACCATAGATAGCCGCTTTCAAAGATTGATTCATGCTAGCCTCCTTTGTTTTATTATACTATTTTTGATCGTAAAATTCTTCCTAACCCCAAAAAACAAGCACAGTCATGCACTTGTTTTTCTTTTTTGTGTTAAAATAAAAGGTATGGACAAAATTATCAAAACTATCTCAGAAAATGGTTCTTTCCGCGCGTATGTGCTGGATAGCACAGAGACGGTTCGGACCGCTCAAGAAAAACATCAAACTCAAGCAAGTTCTACTGTTGCACTTGGCCGCACACTGATTGCCAGCCAGATTTTGGCTGCAAATGAAAAAGGCCAGACCAAGATTACCGTCAAGGTTCTCGGGACCAGCTCACTAGGTGCGATTATCACAGTGGCAGATACAGAGGGTAATGTCAAAGGCTATGTGCAAAATCCCGGTGTAGATATCAAAAAGACAGCCACTGGCGAAGTGCTGGTTGGTCCTTTTGTCGGCCAAGGCGAATTCCTCGTTATCACGGACTATGGCACGGGCAATCCTTACAACTCCATGACTCCTCTCATCTCTGGAGAAATCGGCGAAGACCTAGCTTTCTACCTAACCGAAAGCCAGCAGACACCTTCCGCAGTTGGCCTCAATGTTCTCTTAGATGAGAACGACAAAGTCAAGGTTGCCGGTGGTTTCTTGGTACAAGTTCTGCCTGGTGCTAAGGAAGCTGAAATTGCCCGCTTTGAGAAGCGGATCCAAGAAATGCCGGCCATCTCAAAACTGCTGGAATCCGATGACCATATCGAAGCTCTGCTGGTTGCCATCTATGGTGATGAGCCATACAAACGCCTGTCTGAAGAAGAAATCCGCTTCCAGTGCGACTGTAGCAAAGAGCGCTTCATGAATGCCTTGGCTACCTTGCCAAAGGCTGACTTAGAAGAGATGCGCGACCAAGACCAAGGAGCTGAAATCGTCTGCCAATTCTGCCAGACAGCCTATCACTTTGACCAAAATGACCTGGAGGAACTGATTCGTGACAAATCTTAATACCCCTTTTATGATCGGAAAAGTCGAAATTCCCAATCGCACAGTTCTGGCACCTATGGCCGGCGTAACCAACTCTGCTTTTCGGACCATTGCTAAGGAGCTGGGAGCTGGACTCGTTGTCATGGAAATGGTCTCTGACAAGGGCATCCAGTATAACAACGAAAAAACCCTTCATATGCTCCATATTGATGAGGGAGAAAATCCCGTTTCTATCCAACTGTTCGGTAGCGACGAGGACAGCTTAGCTCGCGCAGCAGAATTTATCCAAGAAAACACCAAGACGGATATTGTCGATATCAATATGGGCTGCCCGGTCAATAAAATCGTTAAAAATGAGGCTGGAGCTAAGTGGCTCAAGGACCCTGAGAAAATCTATAAAATCATCAACAAGGTCCAGTCCGTTCTGGATATTCCCTTGACAGTCAAGATGCGGACTGGCTGGTCTGACAGCTCACTGGCTGTAGAAAATGCTCTGGCAGCTGAAGCCGCTGGAGCCTCAGCCCTGGCTATGCACGGTCGCACCCGTGAGCAAATGTATACTGGTCATGCTGATCTTGAGACCTTACACGATGTAGCCCAAGCTCTGACTAAGATTCCTTTTATTGCTAACGGTGATATTCGAAGTGTACAAGACGCCAAACAGCGTATCGAGGAAGTCGGTGCCGATGCCGTCATGGTAGGCCGAGCAGCTATGGGAAATCCCTACATCTTTAACCAAATCAACCACTACTTTGAAACCGGCGAAGTTCTTCCAGACCTCAGCTTTGAGGATAAAATGAAAATTGCCTACGAGCACCTTTGTCGATTAGTCAATCTCAAAGGAGAATATGTAGCTATTCGTGAATTCCGTGGTTTAGCACCACACTATCTTCGTGGAACTGCTGGTGCTGCTAAGCTCCGTGGTACTATCTCACAAGCTGAAAGTCTAGCTGAAATTGAGGAACTCTTGCACATTCAAAAATAATAAAAAACGTCTGGGACAAGTTATCCCAGACGTTTTAAGTAGCTATTCTAATGTATAGTAGTCCGTTCCCATATTGCATAAAAGATAATGAAGTAAGATACCATCTTAAAATTCAGTTTAGTCCTTCAATCCCATTTAATATAGAAAAGATTCACTAATTAAACACTCTACAGCTTACTGCTGTTGCTTTTCTCCATTCTCAATTTTCGTTTGTGACTTCAAACTTGAGTTGCCCAGACTTGACACCGACTTTCAATGTTTGCCCGGTCATCACTTCCCCTTTTAATAGCAATTCTGCCAACCGGTCTTCTATCTGAGTCTGTAAAGTCCTGCGTAATGGACGTGCTCCCATTTCTATATCATAGCCTTCTTTCGCTAGCAATTTCATAGCACTAGTTTGGAATTTAAGAGTAATCCCTTGCTCAGCTAAGCTAGCAACCAACGGCTTGACCATGATCTTGACAACTTCTTGCATATCCTGTTCAGACAGACTATGGAAAACAACCTTTCATCAATTCGATTGATAAACTCTGGACGATAGGTCTTTTTGAGTTCTTCTAGCATACGTTTTTCCATATTTTCCTGATCCAATCGAATATCTCTAGCTCCAAAACCAACTGTTTTATCATCTCGAAGACTAGTCGCTCCTAGATTGCTCGTCATGATAATAATAGTATTCGAAAAGTCAATTTTGCGCCCTTTGCTGTCTGTTAACACACCATCATCCAAGACTTGCAGAAGAATATTGAAAATATCAGGATGGGCTTTTTCAACTTCATCAAAAAGCAAGACCGAATATGGACGATTTCGAACTTTCTCAGTCAATTCGCCCCCCCTCTTCATATCCAACATAACCCGGAGGTGCTCCATTAAGACGACTAGCAGCAAACTTCTCCATATATTCACTCATATCAAATCGAATGAGAGCAGATTCATCGTCAAAGAGTGTTTCGGCTAACGCCTTAGCTAACTCCGTTTTCCCAACCCCAGTCGGCCCTAAAAACATGAAAGAACCAATTGGTCGTTTATGAGAGCGAATACCCGATTGATTGCGACGAATAGCTCTGCTAATAGCAGAAATAGCTTCATCTTGTCCTATTACACGCTTATGGAGTTCTTTTTCTAAATGGAGGTATTTTTTAGCATCTGTCTGAGTCAGTTTTTGAACAGGAATCCCAGATAAACGACTCAACGTTTCCAAAATATCAGCCTCATCTACTATTAAATCAGTTAAAACAGGTTGATTTTCTTCTTTAATTAAGCGACTTAACTTAGCAAACTGACCAGCTAAAATAGCCTGATCAGCTGGACTCAAATCACTCGGAGATTGCCCTTTCGATCTATTGTTTTGCACTGTTGCGCTGGTCTCGTCTAAAAGATCAATAGCCGAATCTGGTAATTGCTTGCTCGTCAAATAACGGTGAGCATATTTAACCGCCGCCTCAATAGCTTGATCCGTAATCACAACCTTATGGTGCGCCTCATAATTCGTCTTTAACCCCTGTAAATAGCAATGCTGTCAGAAACACTAGGTTCTTCCACAACAATCTTAGCAAATCGACGAGATAGTGCGGCATCCTTTTCAATATGCTTCTGATATTCCTCTTGTGTCGTCGCACCAATCGTTCGGAGCGTACCACGAGCCAGAGCAGGTTTTAAGATATTGGCTGCATCCATCGTAGAATCAATCCCGCTACCAGAACCCATGATAGTATGAAGTTCATCGATAAATAGAATCACCTGACCATCTTCTTCAATATCATCAATGATATTGTTCATACGTTCCTCAAAATCCCCACGGAAGCGCGTACCAGCTACCACATTCATCAAATCAAGTTCCAAAACACGCATTTTTGACAACTCGTAAGGCACTTGACCCGAAGCTACACGTTGCGCCAAACCAAGAGCCAAAGCTGTTTTTCCAACTCCAGCATCTCCTACTAAGACAGGATTATTTTTCGTTTTACGACTCAGTACTTGTATCATCCGAGAAATTTCTCGATCTCGACCAATCACAGGCTCTAAACGCCCTGAGCGGGCTAGCTCTGTCAAATCTCTCGTATATTCTTCTAATCCACCACTTTGGGTTGGAGGCATTCCCATCATATTGGCCATATTTTGCTTCGCTTGTTGAAAACCTTTATGCAAGCTTCGAATAGCTTTTATATTATCTTTTGTCCAACCAGCCTTTTGTTCAAGATTTTTAAGCAAATCCTTAATCCGCAAAACGCCTTCTTTATCCTCATAGCTAAAACCAACAAACTCTAGTATACGAGTAGCTAGTGTCCCTCGATCACTGATGATCGCATACAATAGATGCTCTGTTCCAAGTTCTTTAGCATAGGTAACTTCCGCAACAGCCTTTCCTTCTTCAAATAAAGCTGTCAAGCGATGAGAAAAAGGCAAAATAGAGAAATCTGACTCCTTTTGAAAAGACTTTCCAACCACATGATAAGCAGCATCTTCAAAGTCATCTACCTCAAGCGGATAATCATTTAAAACAGATCCTGCTACACTATAAGGATAATTTGAAAAAGCCAGCAACAAATGCCATGATTCCAGATAATCCGCCTGAAAATGAGCCGCTAATTTCTGCGCTTCTTCAAGACTAACAATTAAAGCTTTTGAATATTTCATCCAATTTATATTCCTTTTCTATCAAGTTGTTGTAAAATTTTCTTTAACATTCGAGCACGGATAAGAGGTGCATCTTCTCCCAAAACACAGTCCGTAGCTATGGCTAAAAGAAGATTCCCTTCCCGTTCACTGACCACTTGTTCATCAAATAGAAGCTGCATTAAATCTGTAAAAACCTGCTGACTGACTCGCTCTCCAACATGGTCTAATAAATCGCAAAGCATCTGATGATGATCAGAAAATTCTATTTTACCAATACGGATATACCCACCGCCACCACGCTTGCTTTCCACGATATAACCTCGACTTTCTGTAAATCGAGTCTTGATGACATAATTGATCTGACTAGGTACAACCTGAAAGACATCTGCTAGTTCACTCCGCTTTAGTTCTACTATTCCAGCTTGAGCTAATATTTCTTTGATATAAGCCTCTATATTATCTGAAGTATTTTTACTACCCATGAAAATCCTTCTAACCAACCCAGTCACTCTTTCTTCTAGTTAGTTTATTTTACATTTGACATTGACTATCTTTGACTAAAATTATATCGAAAATATTGTATTTTTGAAAGAAAAAGACCATGATTTCAATCTATAGTAATAAAGATTATATCTCTCTCATATGAAAATGAATCTCAGATTAAAAAACTAACAATAAAAAACCTTGGATTTCTCCAAGGTTTTTTTGACATCTATTAGTTTTGTCCAAGAGCTGCTGCCATTGTTGCTGCAACTTCTGATTCAAAGTCGTTAGCAGCTTTCTCGATACCTTCACCCACTTCAAAGCGAGCGAACTCAACTACTGAAGCATTAACAGACTCAAGGTAAGCTTCAACTGTCTTGCTGTCATCCATGATGTATACTTGTGCAAGAAGCGTGTATGCTTGGTCCACTTTTGTATTATCCAAGAAGAAGCGATCCATTTTACCTGGGATAATTTTGTCCCAGATTTTTTCTGGTTTACCTTCTGCAGCCAACTCGGCCTTGATGTCTTCCTCAGCCTTTGCAACAACTTCTGCTGTCAACTGTGCTTTAGAACCATATTGGAGATGCGGAAGAGCTGGTTTACCAACCATTGCACGGCTTTCGTTGTCTTGATCGATAACGTGGTTTAACTGTGCCAATTCATCTTTAACAAACTGCGCATCCAACTCTTTGTATGAAAGAACAGTTGGTTTCATTGCAGCAATATGCATTGAGATTTGTTTTGCAAGGGCATCGTCGCCACCTTCAACAACAGAGATAACACCGATACGGCCACCGTTGTGTTGGTACGCACCAAAGTGTTGTGCATCTGTCTTTTCAACAAGTGCAAAACGACGGAATGAGATTTTTTCTCCGATAGTTGCAGTTGCAGATACATATGCAGCTTCAAGAGTCTCACCTGAAGGCATTGTCAAAGCAAGTGCTTCTTCGTTGTTAGCTGGTTTGCCTTCAGCGATTACTTTCGCAGTTGCATTTACCAAGTCAATAAATTGAGCGTTTTTTGCAACGAAGTCAGTTTCAGCATTTACTTCAACAACAGCAGCAACATTACCGTTTACGTAAACGCCTGTCAGACCTTCAGCAGCAACACGGTCAGCTTTCTTAGCTGCTTTTGCCATTCCTTTTTCGCGAAGCAATTCAATCGCTTTTTCGATGTCACCATCAGTTTCAACTAATGCTTTCTTAGCGTCCATGACACCAGCACCAGATTTTTCACGCAATTCTTTTACAAGCTTAGCTGTAATTTCTGCCATTTTTATTCTCCTATAAATATGTTTTAAAAATAGGAGAGCCGGGCCACGCCCGCCCTCCTAGGTTATTACTAATTATTTAAATTAAGCGTTGTCGCCTTCTACAACTTCAACGATTTCTTCAATTGAGTCTGCTTGCGCTTCAGAAGCTGCAATTCTGCTTCAACAGCTGCTACAGCATCTTCTCCTTGACGACCTTCGATAATAGCGTCAGCCATTTTCGCAGTGATCAATTTAACAGCGCGGATAGCATCATCGTTAGATGGAATGATTACATCAATATCATCTGGATCTGTATTTGTGTCAACCATCGCAACCACTGGGATACCAAGCTTCTTAGCTTCTTTAACAGCGATTTGCTCTTTATGTGGGTCAACTACGTACATTACATCTGGGATACGTGGCATTTCTTCGATACCACCCAAGAATTTTTCAAGACGTGCACGTTGTTTGTTAAGAAGCGCTACTTCTTTCTTAGGAAGAACTTCGAAAGTTCCGTCTTCTTCCATACGTTTGATTTCTTTCAAACGAGCTACACGTTTTTGGATAGTAGACCAGTTTGTAAGAGTTCCACCCAACCAACGGTGGTTGATGTAGTATTGACCAGCACGTTCTGCTTCGTCTTTTACTGCTTCAGCAGCTTGCTTTTTAGTACCAACAAACAAGATGATTGCATCATTTGCAGCAGCATCACGGATAAAGTCATATGCTTGGTCTGCATATTTTACAGTTTGTTGTAAGTCAATAACGTGGATACCGTTACGCTCTGTAAAGATGTACTTAGCCATCTTAGGGTTCCAGCGACGAGTTTGGTGACCAAAGTGAACACCAGCCTCAAGAAGTTGTTTCATTGAAATTACTGCCATGAGTAAATTCTCCTTTTTGTTTATTTCCTCTTTTAGATTTCAGCTCGCAAGACCACCCGAAGGCAACAGTCCCACAATTCATCTAAAATGAAGTATTTGCCATTTACACGGCATCTACCATTGTAACAAATTTAAAATCATTTGACAAGCTCTTCCCTTATTTTTACAGCAATTTCTTTATCTATCTGTTAGTTTTTATTTTCTTTCAAGATTATTTCCATTTCGTATTTTCAGCAGTATTGACGAAAGCGATTTTTTAATGTAAAATAATAACTGTTGAGGCGGTATAGCCAAGTGGTAAGGCACGGCTCTGCAAAAGCTTGATCGTCGGTTCAAATCCGTCTACCGCCTTTTTCAGAATTTTATCTTTTTATCTTTTTTCAAAGATCCTTTCGAGGGTCTTTGTTTTTTTGATGTATACAAAAGAGGCTGGGACAAAAGTCCTAGCCTCTCAATTGTCTTTGGATTGTCGAGCAAGACGCAGTGGTTGAGTGGGCTCTACTACGCTGATTTCATCAGCTTTTACAGCCCTACTCAACTGTGCGGAGGTGGAACGACGAAATCGAATTCTAACGAATTACCGATTTCTGTCCCACTCTCTTTTGCTTATTTTTTTATTAAACTTTCTCCTTTTTACTATCAAACTCTGAAATCAATTTTTGATACCAATAAAAGCTATCTTTACGTATTCTCTCTAGACTACCTCCCTCTTCCTCATCTCGATCAACATAAACAAAGCCATAACGTTTTCCATAACCATTGAGCCAAGAAAGCAAATCTGTAAAAGACCATGTGCAATAACCTAGCACCTCGCAACCATCTTCTATGGCATTTTGTACGGCTGTAATATGATCTTCAAGATACTCAATTCGGTAAGAGTCGTGTACTTCTCTATTTTCTGTCAAACTATCGTATTCTCCCAGACCATTTTCTGTAATCATGATTGGAATATCATAACGACTGGTGATGCGACGCAAAGCGATGCGTAAACCCGTGGGGTCAATTTCCCATTCCCAGCTAGTACGTTCCAAATGTTCATTTTTAACATGTTTAAATTGGTCTGGTTCTCCTGCTTCAGCATTTGGTACATTCGCTGCAAAGGTATGAGACTGATAATAGTTTACGCCTACAAAGTCTGGTCTACCAGATTTTAGAATATCAAAATCTCCTTCACGAATATCTAATTCTATTCCAAATTGATTTTTCAGATAAGCCAAGGCTGTTTTGGGGTAGCGTCCTAGTATATAGGCATCCATCCAATACCAAACATTGACATCCAATGACTGTTCTGTCGCTAGAACATTCTCAGGCCGATTATCCAGAGCATAGAGGACAGGAAAGGCAAAGCTTGGGCCGATTTGACCTTTTATATTCAACTCATGGAAACGCTTGATAATTGTTGCGTTTGCCAAATTGACAATATGATTGACTTGATGCATCCGCTTGATGTCTTTAATGCCTGGAGGGAAATAGCCATCTCTGTAGCCTAGGCCTACAAACACATTTTGCTCGTTAAGTCCTATCCAATACTTTACTCGATCTCCAAAATTTTCAAATAATACTTCAGCATAATATAGGAAATCATCGATTATCTTTCTAGACTCCCAGCCACCATACTCTTCTTGTAGAACTTGAGGTAAGTCCCAGTGGTAGATTGTAATAATGGGTTCAATATTATACTTTAGCAGTTCATCAATAAGATTTGAATAAAATTCAACCCCTTTCTGATTAACTTCTCCTCGTCCTTCAGGCAAGATACGAGTCCAAGCAATAGAGAACCGATAGGCTTTCAAGCCCATTTCTGCCATCAATTTAATATCTTCTTTATAGCGATGATAGTGATCCACCGCCACATCACCTGTCGTGTTTTTAAAGGTTCTATTAGGCTGGCGGACAAAATCGTCCCATATAGACAAACTCTTGCCATCTTCATCCCAAGCACCTTCAACCTGATAGGCTGCCGAAGCCGACCCCCAGAGAAAGTCTCTAGAAAACTTTGTCACATCAATCAAGCTGCTGCACCTCCTTCTGCCTCTAAAGCTTCCATTTCAGCTTCTTGTTTAACAAGCTGTTCTTCATATTTCTTAAAGAATGGATAATAGATCAACATAGCTGGAATAATCAAAATGTAATCCCAAATGAAATTTTGCCAACGAAGTGTTGTCAAGTAGTTACTGAATCCCATTGGCAACTGTGCACTGACAACGATCCACGCTGGAATGATAAAACCAGTTTGATAAGCAAAATAGGTCAGAATCATCATAACAGGCACATTAAGTACATAAGGAATACATAAGATTGGATTAAACATAATTGGCATACCAAATGTTACTGGCTCATTGATACCAAACCAACCTGGAATAAGTGAGATTTTAGATACGGCACTAATTTGTTTCGATTTAGATCGCAATCCCAATAAAACTAAAGCCCAAGTGTTACCTGTACCTCCGACTAGAGCCATAGAGGTGTAGAGCAAAACTGGGAAAAATTGCATCGGTTGACCTGCAGCATGAAGAGCAGCATTAGTGGTTGCGGCTTGAATTCCTAACGGCGAGATAATTGGGATAATAATTAAAGTACCGTGGATACCAAAGCACCAAAGAACCAAGGCAAGCATACAAAGCAAGACAATACCAGGAACAGAAGATACTGCGCTAAGTGGGGCACGCAAAAGAGCCATAAATCCAGATGGAACTGTATATGCACCTGCTGTCAAAGCACCGATTCCAACATTCAACAAAAGGAAAAGTGTAATAGAGAAGAAAACAGGTAAAATAGATCCAAAACTATCTTGCAAAAATTGTGGCACAACGTCTGGCATCTTAATCTTAATATCTTTTTCGTAGCAGAATTTTTCAATTTGTACGACGACAAAAACAATAAAGAAGCTCACGAACATTCCTTGTGAACCAAGGAAGTCTAACTGAACACCGGAAAATTGTTCAGTGTCGACAAACGGCCCTGCCACTAGCATAAATGTTACTGCTGTATCAACCGCTGCCATGATGGGAGATTTCAACTTCAGATTTTTAGCATAGTTGTAAGCAAAAAAGATAGCTACCCAAACAGAAATAAAATCCATCGAATAACGGAAAGGCAAAGTCAAAGTATTATAGACCGCGTCTCCCGTCTTAAACCAACCTAAGGCTGTTTCGTTCCCAACTGCGGCTAAGACCTGAAATAAAGAACCTACCGTAATCAGTCCCAAAAGAGACCCCATACCAGCCTGCAAAGACTGGATAAAAACATTATTAGCTAGCTTATAACCAAATTCTTGAAGTTTAGTCATAAACTTACTATTGAACAATTTTTCCATCAGAAAAACCTCCTTAAGATATTTCCTCAATTAATTGGAAGATTTTTTTACAATCTCCCATTGCATATTCCATTGCTGGAATACTGGCTGCCGGCTTGGTTACTGTTGATTTAACAGAATCCAGCTTATAGGACACCTGTGGTCCTAATAAAACGACATCATAGTCATTCACATAATCTTGATATTCCATCAAGCCAACCGCTTTAATGGCTAGTTCGAATCCTTGATCACTAGCATACTGTTCCATTTTTTTCATCAATATACTTGTAGACATACCTGCCGCACAAATTAATAAAACCTTCATTTTCTTTCTCCTTTTTGATTGGAATGGAGTTCAATCATCTCAGTAATAAGATCAATAGCCAAAAGGCTAGTCATAAAATGATCTTGAGCATGTACTAGTAATATGCTCAATTCTTGACCATTTCCTCGAGCTTCTTCCTGTAGTAACTCTGTTTGTGAATGGTGGGCTTTTTGAATCGCACTATTTGCTTCAACCATGAGTTCATCTACTTTATCAAACTCACTTGCTTTAGCTTTTTTTAGCGCTTCAAAAGCGAGAGAGCGAGCTGTACCTGAGTTAGCTATCAAGGACATGGCAATAATTTCTGCTGAATTATTCCACTCTTCCATACAAGATTCCTCCTTTCCAATCAACTTCTTATCCACAGTTTACTATAGCTCTGCATCACTGTCAAAAGCGCTTACATCGTCTATTTATACAGTTTTAAAACTTAGTGTATATATTTTGTACAAAGAAGTATACTCAAGTTATGATAAAAAATAATCACGAATTCGTTTGAAAATACCTAAATTAGAGCTTTTATAAGATACCTTTATTTCCACTTTACTATATTTCTTCTCTTTCTAAAATTTAGTGTATAAAAAATAACAGTAATTTTTACTAATGTATAAAAACAAAGAAAAAGCGTATAAAAAATCAACAAAACTTGTCCAGCTTGCTAAAAGGGGTTACTTTCTATAGTGGCTTATTATATACTTGATTTATGAAGATTATCAGAGAATTACAAATCACTTCAGAGGAATTTTATGACTTTCTGGAGAGTGAATTTCTAAATCAAATGAACGAATCTGACAATCCAGCAAAATATACAGGTAAACTAAAGAAAGGACTTCGCTATTCAAAATTGTCAGATAATGTCTTCACTAAGACCGATTATGAGATTCTAGAGTATCGCCGCCATGAACGCTACGTCATACAAATTTCATCACATAGTGAAAAGCTCACCACATCCTACCATACAAAGCCTTGTTCAAAGGGGCTTGAAGTTACCTTGGAGCAAGAACAAAACAAGTTAACAAAAACTTCAAAAAATAAGGCGATTAAATGGATAGGAAACCTCTTGTATTTCGGACGCCTATCGGAAAATCTATATAAAATTCAAGGAGAAATCGAAAAAATCCGTAAAGAACAAGCTCAATGACAAAATTTGCCATCCTGCAACATTTTTGCGTGCTTTAAAGTATGCCTAGATTAAAAATATTATTTTAAGGAGAAGTATATGAAACAAGGTATTATTCCTCAGTATTGGAAACAAGAAGTAAACGGACAATATTTAACCAAAGCAACTCAGATTTTCAGCCCACTTCCTATTTTAACTGACACGATAGCTACTCATTTAACCACCAAAAATGGTGATCAACCAGCATTTCCGTCTATCTACTTTAACGAAGAAATTCCTAGAGAGATCGGCCAAGAGATCATACAAACATTCTCACTCCCGTATCCTTCCAATCCGGAAGCTCATATTGTCAAAGCGACAGAAGACGGTATTTTTGTTTATGCCTTGTCCCAGCGTGGGTTATTTTATGGGGCAATTTCTATTATCCAAATGTTACAAGATGGCTACTTACCCTATGGTCTAGCTTATGACGAGCCTGTCTGTTCCGAACGTGGACTTAAGGTCTTTTTGCCTTCTAAAAAGAATATGGCCTTCTTTAAACAATTTGTTGATATGCTAGCTTTCTTTAAGTACAACACTCTTATGATTGAAATTGGCGGTGCTATGGAATATAAAAAACACCCTGAAATCAATCAAGAGTGGGTTAAATATTGCGCGGACATGGCCGAATACTCTGGTAAAACAAAGGAAATCCAAGACTACACTTTCCCTTGGTACAAGAATGCCATCCACATGGAAAATGGCGATGGAGAATTTTTGAGTCAAGCAGACGTAAAAGAGTTAGTCCTCTACTGTAAGGAACGATTTTTTGAGGTGATTCCTGAAGTACCATCCCTCGGTCATTGCGACTATTTGATGCTAGGGCATCCAGAGATCGCCGAAATACCTGAAGATCCATACCCAGATACTTACTGCCCTTCTAATCCAGCCTCCTACGAACTTCTCTTTGATGTATTAGATGAAATCGTGAACGTTTTTAAACCTGGTGTTATTAATATCGGACACGACGAATACTACTCTATCGCCATGTGTGAGCATTGTAAAGGAAAATCCGGGGCAGATATCTTTGCTCAGGATATCATAAAAATTTATGATTATTTGAAAAAGAAAAACGTTCGTACAGTGATTTGGGGCGATAAGCTACTGAAAAATGCGATCGTACCTGATGCAGGGCCTTTTGGTGGAGCAGAAATCGTCATGTACACTCCTCAATTCAAAAAAGATACAGGCAAAAAAGTTGGCATCATGCCGGCAACTTGGCAGGCTATTCACCAAATTCCTAAAGATGTCGAAATTCTCCATTGGCTCTGGAGCCTGGATGAAAAACTAGAAGATGAAGTTTTAGAAGAAGGCTTCACTATTTGCTATGGAAACTTTGAGGGCTATCTCTTCCCGCATTGGACTGAGCATTTGAAGAAAGGTAGCAAAGGAGCTATCATCTCTAACTGGAGCACCCTAAATGAAATCATCTTGCAAAGAAATATTATTTTCTTCGGTTTGGCCTATGCTTACGAGATGTTTTGGAATCATGACTATCGTGATGAAGACTATGCTACTATCCGTGATAAAACCCTGTCTTACCTCTTCCACTACCACTATCCTGAACTGCAAAATCATTCACGAACTCTTGAAGTGCAGTCTCATCCGAGTTGGATTGAAGTCAGCTATGCAACGGATTATTTTGTAGAATATGAATGGTTTGTAGATGGAGTCTTCCCTGAAATGGAAACCTATCAAATCGGAAATATCCTTCTAACCTATGCTGATCAAACCGAGGTTACTGTTCCAATTATCTTCGGAGAAAACATTGGTAAAGCAAGTGTTAGCTGGGACCGTTCACTCAACAAAAATCCTCTGCCAGGCGAGCCTATCTATAAAGTAGATGAGCAATTATTTGAAGTCTCTCTTAGAACCAAACCTTACCAAAATGGTCAGCAAACTTTCTTCGCATTTCCTATTCAAAACCCTTATCCTGAAAAGGAATTACAAAATGTGGAAATCAAAGTGTCTCCTGATAAAGACTGCCACATTTTTATAGATGAAATCGCCTATTATTGTTAAATTAGAAAATTATACTATTTTCTTAATTAGAAAGATCTAAATTTATGAAAAATCAGAACCAAAAGTATGTTTTCCCTATTAGTATTAAGCCTGAGCAAACATACTTTTCGGATGCCAATCATAAGCCCTTCTTATGGTTGGGCGATACCTGCTGGCGCCTGTTTTGGGAATATACATTAGAAGAAGCACAAACCTATTTAGAAAATCGTGCCAAGCAGGGATTTTCTGTAATTCAGGTGCAACTGCTCCCTCAATATTTTCATCAATGTAACCGTAGAGGACATAAACCGTTTTTAGTAGAAGGCAATTTGCATTCTGTCAATCCTATTTATTTTGATGAAGTTGAGAAAGTTCTTCAATATGGTAAAAAGCTAGGATTGAACTTTGCTATCGCTCCCATTTGGCTCAGTAGCTGGGAGCAGGATTGGTATCAATATTTTCACGGCCAAACCGTGCTTGATTATTCTGCTTTTGTTGCTCAACGCTATTGTCATCTAGATAACATCATCGCCTGGATTCATGGAGGGGATGATGACGCTTTGTCTCTTCACTCAACGATCCACCAGAGCGCGAATATTTATAAGCATGTCAATCCCAATATTGCTGCAACTTATCATGCTGGAATATCTGGTGGATGGGAATTTTTTGGCGATCAAAATTGGTTTGATTTCGGCATGGCTTATAGCTATGATAAAGATGACTGTTTCAAACAATTTCAGGATTTAAAAGTCGTTATCCAGATAAACCTATTTTATTGGGAGAGAGCCATTATGAGGGAAATGAAGGCATTAGTACGGACATCCTTCGCCATTATGCCTACTCTTCTCTTATCCTAGGCAACTGCGGTCATACCTATGGTCACAAAGATATTTGGATGGGAACTATGTTTTGGGCACAGAGCCTTTGCTCTGCTGCTTCTCATCATATGGAAGTAGCTAAGGACATTTGGGATCAACTAGATTGGAGCAAAATGCAGCCCGACTTTAAAGGAAGATGGCTGCAAACTCTTCGTTCCAAAATGCCTCATGCTAGCTCAAAACCTATTCCAACCAGCATAAATATAAACAAAAATGAACTTGTAGCCTATATTTCCGACTTTCGCTGGTTTAGATCGACACAACCTGTTCATAAAGGGAAATGGATTGACCCTATATCAGGACGCGAAAAACAGCTTAACTGGTTAGAGGAAGATACTTTACAAATACCAGGATATAATGCTACCGGACACACAGATTGGCTACTATATCTAGAATTAAAGGAGGTGAACAAGTGAGTGAAAAAAAACAGTTTATCAAGCAATTCTTACGCCTTAGCTTACCATTCTCATTGCAATTTTTGTTGGCTAGTGCTGTCAATCTAGCAGATGTAGTGATGATTGGTCAACTAGGAGAAAAACAAATTGCAGCAGCAGGTGCTGCCAATCAAATTTTTTTCCTCTTAACAATTGTACAGTTTGGCATTGGTAGCGGTGCATCTGTTTTTATGGCTCAATTCTGGGGGGCTCGGCGGATTGCCGATATGAAAAAAACCTTGGGACTAGTCTACATGCTAAGCGGTCTTATTTCGATTTTCTTCACTCTAGTTTCCTTGCTCTTTTCTAACCAGCTAATTAGCTTCTATATCCATGATACTGAAGCTATCCATTTGGGAGCTCAATATCTCTCTATCGTTTGCTGGACCTACCTTATGACAGCCATCACTACTTCTTTGGCTACTATGTGCCGTTGCAGTAACGAGGTTTTCTTGCCAACCCTTACTAGCCTCTTATCTATGGCTACTAATATCATAGGTAATGCGATTCTTATCTTTGGTCTATTTGGGTTTCCCAAGCTAGGACTTGCTGGAGCTGCTATCGCCACTTTTATTGCTCGATTGCTTGAGCTTTGTTGCCTACTTTTTGGTGTTTATCGTACAAAAATGGCTGGAGCTGCTCGCTTATCAGAGTTATTTTCCTTCCACAAGGATTTCGTATACCAATTTCTTAAAAAAACCGTGCCTGTCGTTTTCAATGAAGGTGCTTGGTCACTAGGAACTACCATCGGCCTAGCTATCATTGGACTTTTAGGCACAGAGGTTGTGGCTTCCACCCAAATCGCTAGTGCCATCGCTCAGATTGGATTCGTTTTTGTTCGAGGAGCTGGAAATGCCGTAGCCGTTATGCTTGGAAATACAATCGGAGAAAACCACATCGAAAAGGCCTTACGTGATTCTAAACGCTTTTTAGCCTTATTGCCATTTATTGGACTTATCGTTAGCCTTCTCTTACTCTGGGCTATGCCTCTCGCTCTCAAACTTTATCACTTGAGTAGTCACACAGAGCAACTAACTGTATTAATGATTCAACTAAATGCACTATTATTTATCCCCAAATCCTTCAGTGTTGTACTAATTGTCGGCATTTTACGAAGTGGCGGAGATACAAATTATGCTTGCTTGCTAGATGTTTTGCCGATTTGGCTCTTCAGCATTCCAATTGGTTATGCTCTTGTCACTCTACAAGCTCCAGTGTGGTTGATTTTTCTTGTGATTAATGGAGAGGATATTCTCAAGCCTATCTGGGGTATCCCCCGCGTCTTTTCTGGCAAATGGCTACACAATCTCGTACATGAACGTATATAAAAACACCTCAATGAGTAACTTGTCTTTAAGTTGGAGTAAGCTCAAATTCAAAGACAGTTCGCTTCATTAGGTGTTTTTATATATTTTATTTCTCTATACTAAGATTTTATAATTTTCGTAGCATATGAATCATTGTGCTAACCTCGATATCATCTATAATAATCTTAAAACTCCTTTCTACTGTTCGCATAATTTTACGAATATGCTTGTAATCTTCAGGGAACTTTTCAATGACCTCTTCAGCCTCTTTAGAAAGTTTCTTTACGGCTTCTCTTGACAAAGAACGTTCTACCAAACAAGCGATATGTACAAATAAACCTATCGTTTGTTCTTCAGTCAATTGATAATAAAAGTTAAATTCATCTAAAACTGCTGGTAAAACCTTCTTCACCTTAGCAATCGAAGTATAAACAAACTGCTCCTCCAAAAAGCGATACACTTTTTCATAATCATAGGAATTCACCGCAACCGGCATAAACATCAACAGCTTATCTAAATGTTCCTTGGGTTGTTCAAAAACATCTTTGATGGAAATAAACGGTATCCCCATAATTTTAGGATCAAAGGTTCCAACAAAAGCATGAACCTGATAGGTCTTTCTTAAAGCCATTACTTCTTCTATCAACACTTCTTTATTGGCTACTGATAAGGCGATAACGCGGTAACCCAACCTTGAATATTGATCAATATAATGTTTCAGTTGAAGGGCACCACCTTCACTAGTGTAGCAGAGTGTAATGATAATTTTTTCTTGATCCCGATTTTGATAGAATTGGTTCATTTCCATATTAAAAGCGTGAAAAACACTATCAATATCGTTTTCTATCAAACAACGGCGCGCAATTCCCATACCAATCATTGTAATCGGAATTTCAAATTCTCTGATTTTAATCAAGGTTTCTGATCGAATTTTATCTAACATTCCTTTTATGGATCCCATATCATAGAGCACGATCACCCCTAGGCCTTGATCTATTTTTTCAATATATTCTTTTAACTTCTCATAGCTATTTTCCACCGATTCTTCTAGCAAGATATCAAAACCATATACCTGCAGATTTTTTGTCAACATTTTAGTAGATTCCGCTAATGATTGAGCCACTCCTTTTCCATGCAACACATAGAGTAAGATTGGCCGCAAACTATCCTCTTTTTTTTCTGACTCAATGATAAACATAGTCAAAATAACAATTTCATCAATAGGAACTGTTGTCTGGAAAGTACCTTCTAACTGTTTGGCAAATTTTGAACACTGTGCATATTCTACTGGATAATCTCGAATTACTTTTACAATAGCATCATTATCAAGTTTCCGATTTAAACTTCCTTTTTGCTCTATCATAGCACTAACATGAAGACTAATTCCATAATAAGCTGTCGGATTCAAGTCCCTATTAAGCTCTTTTTGTACAGTTAAAACAAAAGCTTGTACTAACTGAACCACCTCGGAAGAGACAATTGTTTCTAATTGACTAAGATTTTTAAGTTCATCTTCTTTTTCAACTAGAGGCTTATACTCAATATAGCTCTGAATATAATTTCTTACAGCTTCAAATACATCATCCTGCTCAATCCCTCTTTCTGCTAACTGAGCATACTCAAGCTCTATTTTACTATACAAATCATTTGATTCATTCTTCGCAAAATCCAATAACCCTAACTCTTTATCATAAATCAACGCTTTTCGCGTACCTATCAATTCATCAATTTTAACTGCATCGTGACCACCTAAATGCCGAATGCCTTGATAGGGAATTGGAAGATCATCGATGCTAATAGATAAATCATTTAAATCGGCCCTTAAACTTCTAACAAATGCATTAGCACATGCTGTTCTAACAGCATACTCCAATTCTTTTATGTTGCTAATATTTATTGATAAGATAAAAACATGAATGACGTCACGCGGTACTTGAATATCCCGATCGGAATTCTTCGATTCAATAGAAAAGAAATAATTTAGCAACTCTAATTTTTCGCTAATGAGTCTATTCACATATGAAGGCAATTGAATAACAACAGGAAATTTATTTGAAAAATGATCAGAAATTTTTGCATCACTCCCTATAATTACTAAACCTTTTTTTTGATGCCTTTTCTGTTCTTTTTCTCTATGATTTAACCAAGAAATCAAACGGTTTTGATCAGCTAAAGGAAGAATATGAATGTTGTCTATAAATAAAATTCCTTCTGCAATCTTTTCAAAAACGGATGCTGAGGTATCTGATCCAAATAAAAGATGCAACAAATCATCCAAAGCATCCAAATAATCTAAACAATTAATTTTCTGAAACAAGTGAGGTTGTTCAACTGCATGATTTTGGAGGGCAAACTCCATCATTTTATCAACAAAGTAAGTTCGTCCAGAACCAATCTCTGATAAAACAAGTACCGGCAAAGCATAATTGGGATACAAAATAGCTGCCTGAGCTAGCTGTATCGCTGTACTTAAACTGCCATTCTCGCCAATAATAGCTGGAAAGTCTAAAGGATTCTCTATCACAACTTGTTTCAATCGATATCGGACAGGCCGTGTACTTCCCTTAACGAGAATGCCTTCTTTTACCAACTGGTTCAAAATAGTACTGACATTAGGTCGTTGCATTCCTAGTGCTATTGCAACAGCCTGTGTCTCAAGGCCTTGGTTATTATTTTTCAATAATTCTTGCTCTAGATACTCCAATACAAGCGCTTTGGCACCCTTCATACTCTACCTCTCATAATATTCTTGTCTTTATTATATAAAAACGCTTTCTCGAAATCAATATAATAAATAATTAAACAGATTGAATTTTCCTTAACTAAAAAAAGCCGCACAAAAGCAGCTTTCTTTTTATAATTCAGCGATTTGGTTTAGATTCACTTCTGCAATCGTATCATTGCCAAACATTGAAATAACCATTTTTACTTTATTATTATCAATTTCAGTAATTTTACCAGTATAGTCAGTGAAAGCTCCATCAATAATCCGAACAGTATCACCAACATTGACATGGATATCAAACTCTTGTACCGTTTGCCCCATAGAGATTAAGATATTACGAATTTCGTCTTCTAATAGTGGGGTTGGTTTTGAACGATTTCCGTGCGAACCGACAAATCCTGTTACATTAGGTGTGTTCCGAACGACAAACCATGCTTCATCGGTCATTACCATTTCCACTAAGACATATCCTGGAAAGCGATTTTCTTCGATTTCTTTTGTCTTGCCATTTTTCTCCACTTGCACCGTTTGAGTTGGAATTTCCACGCGCAAAATATTCTCTAACATATTATATGTCTGAGCTCGCTGTAAGAGATTTTCCTTTACCTTATTTTCATATCCTGAGTAAGTTTGTAGTACAAACCAACCTTTGTCAAAACTATCCATTTTCTATCCTTTCTTTCGATCTCATTTTCTATTTAGAAAATAATCGTAAACCAAAGTACTATAAAAAAACCCCTTGGCTTTCTGTTTTCTTATAGCTTAATTATACCATAAAAATAAGGAATGCCAAGAAGTTTGTCACTATTTTATAGAAAAAGAGCACAGGTAAGAGCTTCAACAAAAATAAAAGAATCTGTCTTCCTATGATCTCCATAGAGTGAAAAAACGAGTAAAAATGCCAATCGGCCACTGCGTAATTTTATTTTTCTAAGACAATTGAGAGGCTGGGACAAAAGTCCTAGCCTCTCAATTGTCTTTGGATTGTCGAGCAAGACGCAGTGGTTGAGTGGGCTCTACTACGCTGATTTCATCAGCTTTTACAGCCCTACTCAACTGTGCGGAGGTGGGACGACGAAATCGAATTCTAACGAATTACCGATTTCTGTCCCACTCTCTTTGTTCAATCTAAAATAAATTAAGCAACCGTAGTAAACCACGAGATACTAATAAATCAAATACATAAATAATCACAACAAAGAAAGCTGTATATTCCATGATTGAAATAAAGTCAATCCAGCTTTGTTTTCCTGTTGGCCAAGTTGTATCTTTTAAAACTGTAAAAGTATCTTTAATAAATTTCACAACTTTCTCCTATCTAGTTTCTTTATGAACAGTGTATCTACTACAGTGTTTGCAGTATTTATTTACTTCTAGGCGTTGGGGTTTTGGCGTACTGCTCAACTTAATTGAATAGTTTCTTGATCCACAAACCGTACACGCCAGACTTGCTTTTTTTAATGCCATAACGCCTCCATCTTTCCTATTATAACAAGTATTTCCTTATTTGACAAGTCATTTCGCGCTAGCTTAGATGATCACTATTAAAGCTGTTAAGATGGAAATTCCTACTACCAACCAAACCAACTCTTGACTGTATCCCAAGCATTTTTGGCTCTACCAGGAATATCCGCTTCTTCAATTGCATTTTTAGCTTGATCTACCAGCTCTTTCGCCTTATCCTGTACATTCTGTAAGAAGTTAGAGTTGCTTTGATTTTTCTCATCCCCATTTCCATAAGTATCTACAGGTGCAATACCGTTTTGAGCATAAGCATTTTTTTCAGTGAATTGTGTCCCTTCTGTATAAGGTAAAATGCTATTGGCTACATTTCGGAAAATAGCTGAAGCTTCATTCGCACTCGTCCCTGTCAAATAGTGGCTTTCGTCTGTTGTTGGAAAGCCTAACCACTGACTAATGACAATATCTGGCGTATAACCAATGACCCACTGATCCCCCGATAGGTCTGGATTAAAGCTTGTTTCGGTTGTTCCTGTTTTTCCAGCCATGGTGTAATTATATGGTGCAGCGTAAATTCCTGTCCCATTAGAAAAGGTTCCCATCATCATACTCGTCATCTTTTCATTGTCTGATTGACTAAGAACGCGAGTAGAACTTGATTTATGCGTCTTAACGACTTGACCACTGGCATTTTCAATTTTAGTAATGAGGTGGGCATCATTCATAACGCCTCCGTTAGCAAAAGTGGAGTATGCCTGAGCCATCTGAAGAGGATTCGTCGTTACTCCGCCACCTAGAGCTACACTTAGGTTTTGCTCTACTTTTTTCATATTTAGGCCAAACTTTTGACCGTATTCAAATGCCTTTTTCAGCCCTAACTCCTTTACTGTCGCTACCGCAGGTAAATTGAGAGAGTCTGCTACAGCCTGATACATTGGTACTGTCGGACTTGTCTGGATACCTCCATAATTATTTACTACGTATGTCCCATATGTCGTTGTATGATTGTCCAACTCCTTATCAATGGGCCAACCAGCCGCTACTGCTGGGCTATAGGCAATCAATGGTTTAATCGTCGAACCTGGACTGCGAGACGATTGTGTCGCATAATTAAAAGATCGAAAACCAGCCGACTGACTATTGACTCTGCCGACCAAAGCCCTTACTCCACCTGTCTTAGGGTCTAGTGCAACGCTACCAGACTCAGCCCTCGTACCATCAGCTTCTGCCACTGGGAAAAGACTTTCATTACTATAGATAACCTGTAAGCTGGCCTGATAATTTTGATCCAATTCGGTATAGATACGATAACCATTCTTTATAATATCTTCCTCTGTCAGACCATAGTCATGAATAGCCTCATTGATAACAGCATCAAAGTACGATGGGTAACGGTAATCCTCTGACTTCCCTGTATAAGCATCAACAAGCTGACTTCCAATTCCATTTGCTGCAGCTTGATTAGCCGTATCTTGATTAATATAGCCTGCTGCTACCATATTTTGCAAAACAGTGTTTCGGCGATTGGTCGCATTTTCTATCGAATACAGAGGATTATAAATTTCAGGACCTTTTAACATACCTGCAAGCGTAGCGGACTGATCCAGTGACAGCTGACTGGCAGACACTCCAAAATACTTCTTGCTCGCATCCTCGACTCCCCATACACCATTTCCGAAATAAGAATTATTCAAGTACATCGTCAAAATCTGATCCTTGCTGTACTTTTTCGTCAATTCTAAAGCGAGAAAAAACTCTTTGGCTTTTCGTTCGATGGTTTGGTCTTGTGAAAGATAGGCATTTTTAGCTAATTGTTGGGTAATGGTTGAACCACCACCTGAGCGTCCTGCTGTTACGATCGCTAGGAAAAAACGACCGTAATTAATTCCACTATTTTTGTAAAAGGAACGATCTTCTGTTGCAATCACTGCGTTTTGCAAATCCTTACTAATCTGATCTAACTCAACATACGTTCCCTTTTGCCCTGTTAAGCTCCCTGCTTCCTTTCCCTCCTTATCATAAATAAGCGTTGTGGCTTTTAAAGCATTTTGCAAATCATTAACATTTGTGGACTTAGCTACATAAAAAAGATAGCCACCTACAATGAGACCAAAACCTAAGCCTAAAATCAAGAAGATTTTCGTTAAATGGTACTTTCTCCAAAAGCGTCGAAAAGGTCCTTTCCCCGTAAACTTTTGCGACGAACGACCCGCCCGAGACATCTGGTTCTCTGTACTTAACTCTGTTTCAATGACTTCTTCGTGTTCATTTCCCTTTTTAAAATGATGGATAACTTTTTCAAAAAATTGATTTCTTTTTTTCATATTCCTTATTTTATCACCTTCCTAGAGAGGTTACAAGAAAGTACTATTTAAGTTTAGTTTTCTTTAAGAAATGGCAGAGCATTTATTTCACACTAAGAAACTGACTTTTAAAGTGTGTGACTTTTTGTTACAATAAAGCTATGCAATTTTTATTTGAAATTCCTGAAAAAATGCCCACTATGAGCATCAAAGAACTACTGGAAAATTATTTTCTCATTCCAAGGAAAATTCGACATTTCCTCCGAACCAAAAAACATGTACTTGTGAACGGACAACCTGTGAATTGGCAAAGTACAATTCAAGCTGGCGACTCCTTGTCCTTAACTTTTGATGAAGAAGATTATCCAACCAAAAGTATCCCGATAGGGCAACCAGATCTAGTTCAGGAACTATACCAAGATGAACATATAATCATTGTCAATAAACCAGAAGGCATGAAAACTCATGCGAATGAACCTACCGAGTTAGCTCTACTTAACCATGTATCTGCCTATGTTGGACAGATTTGTTACATTGTCCATCGCTTAGACAAGGAAACCAGCGGAGCTGTTTTGTTCGCTAAAAACCCTTTCGTCCTGCCCATCCTCAACCGTTTATTGGAAAAAAAGGACATCCACAGAGAATATTGGGCATTGGTGGAAGGAAGTTTTCCATATAAAAGCAAAATCTTTAAAGATAAAATCGGACGTGATCGGCATGATAGAAGAAAGAGATTGGTTGATAACAAAAATGGCAAATATGCGGAAACACATGTCACTCGATTAAAAGTATTTGACAAACACACTCTCGTGAAATGCCAACTTAGGACAGGAAGGACTCACCAAATTCGAGTTCACCTCTCTCATCAAGGCTTCCCTCTTGTTGGCGACCCTCTTTATAATCAATTACCTTCCAAGCGTCTCATGCTTCATGCTCATCGACTTGACTTTATCCACCCTTTCAGTCTTGAAAAGATTGGTGTAGAGGCTCCGTCAGAAAGCTTTGAAAAAGGGTTAAAATAAGCCTTTTTATATCTTTTATATATTGAATAAAAAACTTGTTTGTTTTATAATAAAGTTGTATCATTCACTTGAAAATGAGAGCAAAAATTCCGAAAAGATAACGATTGATGGAGGAAAAAGATGAATCAAACAATTTGCTTGAACATGATTGTTAAAAATGAAGCGCCAATTATCCGAGATACGTTAGAAAATATCCTATCCTATATTCCGATTACTTCTTATATGATTAGCGATACAGGTTCTACAGATAACACGGTTGATGTGATTCTGCAATTCTTTCAAGAAAGAGGAATCCCTGGGCAAATTCGCCTTGATCATTGGCAAAACTTTGCCTATAACCGTAATCTTGCTCTTATGGAAGCCACTGGAAAGTCTGACTACGTCTTTTTCTTCGATGCTGATGATCGATTTGTTGGAAATTTACAATTACCAGAGGTACTGACTGCGGATAGCTACAATTTCCAATTTAGCAACCAAGCTCAAACGACCACTTACCAACGACCACTACTCGTGCGAAATAATGGTACATTTAGATGGCGTAGTGTGGTTCATGAGTATATTGACTCCGATGAACCAATTTTATCTGACTTCATTTCGGGTGACTACAATGTTATTTCTGGCCGCTTTGGTGCAAGAAGTCAGAATCCAAATAAATATTTCGAAGATGCTGAAATGCTCACTGAAGCTTACTACAATCACCCTGAAGAAGACGAAGAACTATTACCTCGTTATGCTTTCTATGCTGCAAATTCCTATCGCGATGCCGATATGCCCGAGCTAGCTATCGAGTGGTATAAAAGAAGAATTGAGCATGGTGGCTGGATTGAAGAAATCGCTAAAGCTACGAATCCATGGGTGAGTGCTATCAATCACTTGGCAATAAAGAACTAGCTATTAATGCATGGTTACTAGGTTATGATGCTCATCCAAACCGTATCGAAACCTTACACTTAGCTATCAAACAACTTCGTAAAGATGATAAGTATCGACTGGCTTTCCAACTTGCTTTAATAGCTAAAGATGTCCCTTGCCCACTGAATGGCCTTTTTGTAGATAAGACAGTTTACGAGTATGGTATCGACTTTGAGCTTTCTATCTGCGCATATTATAATCAACACTTCCAATTAGGCTATGAATCTTGTCGCAATGTCCTATTTGCTCATCCAGATTACGAAACAATCTTAACTACCATTAACAACCTCCAATTCTACAAAGAATTCGCTGCAGATGACAGCATCGAAAATCGCCAACAACTTATTGCTATACTCGCTCGTTACTCTAAAGAAGAAGCTCCCTTCTCCTATGAGATGATTCAATATCTATTAGAAACTTTAAATTATTGAAATAAAAAAGCTGGGCAGTGTCCCCAGCTTTTTTTCAAACTATCAATCTCTTCTGAATAAATCTCTGGTATAAACTTTTTCTCTAACATCATCCAAAAATGAATCAAATCGGTTAGCAATAATGACTTGACTTTGCTCTTTGAATGCCTGTAGATTATTGACAATTTTATTCCCAAAGAAAGTAACTCCATCTTCAAGCGTTGGTTCATAAATTATAATCGTTGCTCCCCTCGCCCTCAAACGTTTCATAACGCCCTGAATAGAAGATTGTCTGAAATTATCCGAATCGCTCTTCATCGTCAAACGATAAACACCTATGATAACTTCATTTTCCTTCGTAGGATCATAGGAATCATTTTCTGTATATGACCCAGCAAGTTCCAAAATCCTCTCAGCAATATAATCTTTTCTAGTTCGATTGCTTTTCACTATAGCGGTCATCATATCCTGTGGCACATCAGAATAATTAGCCAACAGTTGCTTGGTGTCTTTAGGAAGACAGTACCCTCCATATCCAAAGGATGGATTATTATAATGGGTACCTATCCGCGGATCGAGTCCAATACCATTAATAATCGCTTGAGTATCTAGTCCTTTTATTTCAGAATAGGTATCTAACTCATTAAAGTATGACACTCGTAAAGCGAGATAAGTATTTGCAAATAACTTAACCGCCTCAGCCTCTGTAAATCCCATATAAAGCGTATCAATATCTTCCTTTAAAGCACCTTCTTGAAGTAAACCAGCAAATTTCTCTGCTGCAACTACTAAGCGCTCATCATCCAAGTCTGTTCCCAAAATAATTCGGCTTGGATAAAGATTGTCATACAAGGCTTTGATTCACGCAAAAATTCAGGACTAAACAAAATATTCTGGCTTTGAAACTTTTCACGTACAGATTCTGTATAGCCAACCGGAACCGTGCTTTTAATGACCATAATAGCTTGTGGATTACAGCTCAGCACTTGCTCAATGACCGACTCTACAGCAGAGGTATCAAAAAAGTTCTTCTTTGGATCATAATTAGTCGGTGCAGCAATCACAACAAAATCTGCCGTTTGATAAGCATATATGCCATCCAAAGTCGCTGTCAAATTTAGCTCTTTTTCTGCTAAATAACGCTCAATATACTCATCTTGAATCGGAGATTTTCTTTGATTAATCGCTTCTACTTTCTCAGGTAAGATATCTACCGCTACAACCTCATGGTGTTGTGCTAATAATACAGCAATAGATAAACCTACGTATCCTGTACCTGCTACTGCTATTCTCATGTTATTTTCCTTTCATTGAGTTCTATGTAAGTAATATACAACATTTTAAAACGGCCATACAAAAAGTCACTAACTAAACTCTATCGATAAAATCCTTTATACCATTCTGTAGACTTTTGCAATCCTTATCGTAAAGTTGTTTGCATTTAAAATCAAGGTAAGCTATATCAAGATACCACACAGAACAATACACTGTGAAAATTGCTCTATCAAAAAGAGATAAAATGAGCATAAGCTAGCTTCCTCGTTACCACGTATAATGAAATTGATTCGTCGATCTGATTTTCCATTACAAACTGAACTTTAAAATTTTCGCCATACCATCTTATCAACAATATGTGTATAGCTTTGGATAATTTTGACCACTTTCGTAGAAGTATTCTCTTCAACATAATCAGGAACTGGTAAACCATGATCTTGATCCAATTGCATTTGCACAGCTGTTTCTACAGCTTGTAATAGAGATTTTTCATCTACACCAGCCAAAATAAAGCCTGCTTTATCTAGCGATTCTGGGCGCTCTGTACTTGTCCGAATACAAATCGCAGGAAAAGGAAAGCCTTGGCTAGTGAAAAAACTACTTTCTTCTGGTAATGTCCCAGAGTCAGAAACAACAGCAAAAGCATGCATTTGTAAACAATTATAATCGTGAAATCCAAGGGGATCATGCTGAATAACACGTGAATCCAGGACAAATCCACTCTGCTCTAACTTCTTACGAGAACGCGGATGGCAAGAATAAAGGATTGGCATATCATATTTTTCAGCGAGCTTATTGACTGCCTGAAATAATGAATAAAAATTGCTGTCGGTATCTATATTTTCATCTCTATGAGCAGAAAGCAAAATATACCGCCCTTTATCTAAATTTAATTTTTGATGAATCGTAGATGACTGAATTTGAATAAAATTTTGCTGCAAAACCTCAGCCATTGGAGAACCTGTCACATAGACCCGCTCCTTCGGTAGACCACATTCATGTAAGTATTTGCGTGCATGATCTGTGTAAGCTAGATTTACATCAGCAATGATGTCAACAATCCGTCTATTGGTTTCTTCAAGCAGACACTCATCTTTACAACGATTTCCAGCTTCCATATGAAAAATAGGTATACGTAGGCGCTTAGCGCTAATAGCTGACAAGCAAGAATTGGTATCTCCTAAAACCAATAAAGCATCTGGCTGAATCCTTGCCATCAACTTATACGATGCTGCTATAATATTTCCTACTGTTTCACCAGGATCACATCCAACTGTATTCATATACACTTCTGGCTGTTCAATATTCAATTCATCGAAAAAAATACCATTTAAATTATAGTCATAATGCTGGCCGGTATGTGCTAAAATAGTATCAAAATACTTACGGCACTTAGTAATAATGGCGCTCAATCGTATAATCTCAGGACGAGTTCCTGCAACAATTAGTAGTTTTAACTTGCCATTATTCTGAAAGGATATATCAGAATAGTCAGCTTTCATCTTCATTTGTTGCCTCCACTATTTCAAAAAAGGTATCTGGATGGTTGGGATCAAAAGCTTCATTTGCCCACATAACTGTTACAAGATTTTCGGTTTCGGATAGATTGACGATATTATGAGCATAACCCGGAAGCATATGCACCGCTTCTATCTTATCTCCGGACACTTCAAAATTAAGAACTGGATAAGGGTTCCCATTTTCATCCAATCCAATCTTTCGCTCTTGGATTAACGCTTTACCAGATACTACAATAAAGAATTCCCATTTAGAATGATGCCAATGCTGTCCTTTAGTAATACCAGGTTTACTGATATTCACAGAAAACTGTCCCATATCCTTCGTTTTGAGCAACTCTGTAAAACTTCCTCTATCATCACAATTCATCTTCAAGGAAAATTTTACTTTGTCTTGAGGAAGGTAGGATAAATAGGTTGAATACAATTTTTTTGCAAAGGAGTCATCAGGAATCGCTGGCATAAAAAGGGTATTTGGCTGTTCTTTAAACTGTTCCAACAAGGATACAATTTCACCCAATGTCGCCTGATGAGTCGTTGAGACATAAGCATATCGGCCACTTGGATTCGCTACTGCCTGTCCTTGATTAAAATCGCAAAAATGCCCTTTTCCCTCTAAAAGATCCAACATTTCTGTAATCAGATCATCAATATATAGCAATTCTAATTCTACATTTGGATCATTAACTTGAATAGGTAAGTCATGAGCTAGATTATGACAGAAAGTAGCAACTGCAGAATTGTAATTTGGTCGACACCATTTTCCAAAAAGATTAGGGAAGCGATAAACAAATACTTTAGCTCCCGTCTCCTGCGCATATTCAAAAAACAATTCCTCGCCTGCTAATTTTGACTTACCATACTCTGATCCAGCATAACGACCTATCAAGGTTGCCTGAGTAGAACTCGATAAAACTACTGGACATGTGTTTTGGTGTCTTTTTAAAATATTTAGTAAGGTAGATGAAAAACCAAAGTTTCCATCCATGTATTCCGCTTCATCCTTGGGACGATTAACGCCAGCTAAATGGAAAACGAAATCCGCTTGTCGGCAATATTCTTCCAATAGGCTTGGATCCGTATCTATGTCATATTCAAAAATTTGCTCAATCAGTAAATTAGGTCTTGTTCGATCTTTTCCATCTCGAAGATTTTGCAAAGAAAAAACCAAATTTTTCCCAACAAATCCCTTGGCACCTGTTATCAGAATATTTAATCCCATATGAGACTCCTCTATTTTTCCTCTAAAAATGAAGACAATTCATCTTGAATAACTTTGAGAGATAAGAGTTTGTTTTTTACCTCTTCAACTGTCAATAAGTCTGTATTATTACTATTGAATTCCGTTAGTAAGTTGCGTTTGATGTCCCCATCTTTAAAATACTTATCATAATTCAAATCACGCTTATCACATGGAACTCGATAAAAATCACCTAAATCTATTGCATTCGCACATTCTTCATTGGTTAAAAGAGTTTCATACATCTTTTCACCATGGCGAATCCCGATAGTATGAACTTCATGCCCAGGTGCAAACAATTCTGTAACAGCTTTTGCTAAAACTTCAATCGTACAAGCAGGAGCTTTTTGAACCAAAACATCACCACTTGCACCATTTTCAAACGCAAAAAGTACTAAGTCTACCGCTTCTTCTAAAGACATTACAAAACGTGTCATTGAAGGCTCTGTTATAGTAATAGGATGACCTTGTTTAATTTGCTCAATCCACAAAGGAATAACTGAACCTCTGCTACAGAGAACATTACCGTAACGCGTACAACAAATTTTTGTTTTTTCAGGAGAGATCGTCCGTGATTTAGCGACTACGACTTTTTCCATCATAGCCTTTGAAGTTCCCATAGCATTAACTGGATAGGCTGCCTTATCTGTTGATAAGCAAATAACGTCCTTCACTCCTGCTTCAATAGCCGCTGTCAACACATTTTCCGTTCCTAGGACATTTGTCTTTACTGCTTCCACTGGGAAAAATTCGCATGAAGGAACTTGCTTCAACGCTGCTGCATGAAAAACATAATCAACTCCATACATCGCATTTTTTACAGAATGGATATCACGGACATCACCTATGTAGAACTTAATTTTATGAGCTACGTCTGGCATCTTAGATTGAAATTCATGGCGCATATCATCCTGCTTTTTTTCATCACGTGAAAAAACACGAATTTCTCCAATATCCGTTTTTAAAAATCGATGTAAAACGGCATTCCCAAAAGAACCAGTGCCACCTGTGATTAATAATGTTTTTCCTGTAAACATATTCTTCTATCCCTTCCTTTATCTGTCCTTACTAACTATAAAATTTAAAACCAAATTTCTTTAGGAAATTTTTCAGAAATCTTGAAATGCTTTGAGGCAATATGCGCTTCAAAAATGTCAAAAACCATAATTTAAATTCTGTACGATACTTATGTACTCCCCTATCACCCTGATAAAGCTGATGTTCTGTCAGGTAGCGATAAGACTTATGGAAAAACAAACCTTTGCAAATGCCATCTAAAATCTCAAACTGACCACCCTTAGCTACCGCGCAAGTTGCTTTTTCTCGCTGTGCGTAAGCAGTTAAAGAAGCTTCATATTCCCAGATATTTTTTTCTTCTTCTAGAGATTTTTTCATAAATGATGTTCTCCAGATTCCAGGATAGAGGTTTACAACATAATCTTCCCCACTATAGAGATTTAACTCATATAAAGCTTCTTTCTCATCTAAAAGCCTAGAAACTTTATGAAAATTTTTAAAGCTAAGATAGTCAATCCTATAATAATCCATTAAATCTAATAACTGCTCAATACGTTGTGTATCAATTTTATGAATGAGGAAATAGTCGTCCAACGAATAAAAGAGATATTCTGTTTCAATATCATCAATGATACGACTCATACGCTTGGGCATATCTAACTCAGCTTCTGTGCTGACAACCTCAATATTCTCAAATTCTCGATCAGTTGGAGCATCTGTGATGAATAGAGTTCTTACATTTCTATCGGCCCAATTCTTATTCAACAAATAAGTTGTTGGATCCCAAATGTCAGAAAATTTATCACAAGTATGAATCGTTAGTGTCATTCGTTCTTTCAATTTGACTACCTTCTCACTAATAATGATTTAATAGCAAACGACCCAAAATGAGAAGATTCTTTGAAAATTTCTAGTTTTGGTACGATTGCTTAATATAAGTTTTACTTTATTTTTGAAGTTTTTTCGATAAGATACGACCATTTCTAAAAATTGCCGATCTTCATTTTGCAATTCATTTTTAAAAAGGTGCAAAAGCTCCAGAGCAAGATTTTCATACACACGTTCATCTTGATCCAATTTAAAAATTTTCCCAAACCGATACAGCCAAAGTTGTAGCCCTTTTCTTTTTACTCCTGAAGCATTTTCTCCGGTTTGTCGATATAAAATATAAGACTGTTTATCGTAGTACACTTGTCCCAAAAAAGCAGCTACTACAAATATCCAATTATCATGATACAAAGAGTATTTCTCTCTAGGCAAGCGGCAAATTTTTTCTAATGTTTGTCGATTAAAGACACAGGTACATCCATAAGTGGAAATTGCAGCCAAAGCATCCATTCGCTGATAGCTGACCGCTTCATTGTCTAGTAAATACCCTAGCTTTTCCATCTGATTGTTGACCATCATCAAATTTGAAAAGTATAGTAAAGGCTTATCAGAAGTTATCTTGCTTAGTTGATTAACCGCTATGCTTAATTTATTTTCCAACCAAATGTCATCCTGATCACAAAAAGCATAATAATCTGCAGGATCATTTTTTTCTAAAGCTAGTTGTGAGGCTACATGAAAACTTTCCGTAGCGCCTAAATTTTCTCCTTCAACAATATCTAAGGACAAAAAGCGATGAGCATACTGCTGTAAGATCTGTACTGTATCATCACTAGAGCCATCGTCTCGAACAAAAAGTCGAATAGCAACATCTTTTTGGACCAACAAACTTTCCAGTTGTGAGGCTAAATATGAACTACCATTATAGGTCGACATAATGACTGTTACGATCGTCTCTTCCCTATTAACCATATCTCTCCCTCTTATAACGGTCCGTTTTGCGCCCCCCATTTAAAATATACCACACCTGCGGTGTGCCCCTTTCCAATAACTGGGCGAATCCTATACTCAATAAAAACGTGAGGACAAATGTCACAAAATATCTAACTAAGAGAGTTTGATCCGAAGTCGAAAATTTCTCTAGTATTCTTGCTATTAAAGTAATTAATGGAAAATGAACACAATAGATAAAGAAGGAATATTCTCCCAAATGTTGAACAACCATATGATAAACATCTATCATTGCAACCAAAAACAAGGCAAATCCAATACTAAATAAACGAAAAGAAATAAAAATAAGATTACCATAGTAGTTCATATTTCCTTTTGTATTGGGCAAAAACCAGGCGAAAACGAGATATAACAGAAATAGGGACCAAGCCAAGAATTTCTGATCACTAATCTTTTGAGCTATACTTTCTACCTGATGAACACTCATAAGAGATCCAATAAAGTAAATAGGAAACCAATATAAGAATGAACGATAAGGTATGATCCCTACAACTACACCAATTATACAAAGCCCAGATAAGAGAATACCCCACGGAAGCTTTTTCCTCAGCTGATAAATTAGCGGGCTAAGTATTACCAGAAACATCAGCTCTCTCACAAACCACAACGGAACCGTATCTGAAATAATTAGAGAACGAATGCAATCAAAAAAATCAAAGCTCTTATGACTAAAAACAATATGTTTTATATATCCTAAAATATTAAAGATAAGGTAAGGAAGTGCTAAAGAAAATAATCTACTTTTTATTTTTGCGACATAAGCCTTTTTTGTACCGTCAAAATTTCGATAGAAGAGTAGTGCTGAAATAAAGTAAAAAATAGGTACAGCACATTCAGATAGATTATAGAAATAGCGCTCTATCACATAAGTAATATTCAACAGAATGCCCCCATGCATCGGAGCTTTGTCAACATCAACATTCAGATTAAAAACGTGATGAAAAATAATCATGATTGCGAGTATCAAATTGATAATAGGTAAAACCTGAAAAAAATGATTCTTTTGTTCCTTATTCATGATACTTCTTTCTTTATTTTTCTTATATAAAATCGGTAGTGATAAAACAAGATAAAAAGAGTCCACCAACGGCAATTCTTATAAACACTGTATGCAGCTCGCTACTCAGTGTCAACCACTGCATTCCTACCGTCATTAAAATACCTATACAAAATATTGGTAAAACATTGGCAAGGTAACTCCCAAAAGCCATTTGTTTTCGTGAAAAATAGGATTGCAATAAACATACAGAGAACTCTGTTATGGTTGTAGCAACTGCAGCACCTACAGCTCCATATTGTGGAATCAATAGTAAATTGATAATCAAATTAACAACTGCGCCCAAGCTGACTGATAGACAGTAAAATTTGTCTTTTTTACTAGGCAACAAATACTGAGTTCGAACAACATTTGCCCAACTAACAAACATAATAGAAGGCAATAAAACTAGCAGAACGTTTGTAGATTGGACAAAGTCAGATCCATAGAAAAATGGAATAAAAACTTGACCAATTCCTCCTAAACCAAACGACATGCCAATGCTCAAAAACATAACGACCAACATACTTACATAATTATAGTATCTGATATTGTCTTTCTCTGCATGCGCCATCATATTAGTGATACGCGATAACATAACCGTACCAATCGCAGCAATCACTCCGACAGGCAGATTGATAAATTTCTCTGCAGCTTCAAAAATCGCAACTTCGTTGATGCCCACCATCAATCCAAGCATGACTTTAGACATATACTTGTAGACACTAACTGCAATCACCGGCATAAAGAGAACCAATAATGGTCGAATATGCTTTTTACTTTCTTGATAGGAGACAGGCCTAAACGAAATATACTTTCTGAGCATGAACCAATAAATTATATTGTTACTCAAATAACCAATAGCAATGATCAGAGTATAAATGTAGACATCTTCTCTGCTTTGCACAAAAAGAAATACTAAGGCAGTGGTAATTAATTTATTAATGGCACTCACTGTTGTTGTCAAACGAAAACGTTCAATACCAAAATAAAACCAGCTGATATCTAGCACGCCTGACAAGATATAGAATACTTGTAAAGCTGCAACAAGTTGGTTGTCCTTTGAAAGCAACAATACATAAATAAGGTAGAAGATAGTCATAGCTATTCCCATGAATAACTGAACACTGTAGATGCCCCAGAAAGTTTTAGAGGCTTGTTCTTTGTTCTCTCTTACCTGCGAAATTTCTCGGTTCCCATAGTTCAAGACGCCTAACATAGAAAAGAGAACAAAGTACATGGAAACAGAATAAGTGTAGCCATAAATCCCCATCCCACTACTTCCTAGTACTCTCGATACGTAGGGCGCTGTTACCAGAGGAACAATCAAAATTAGTATCTGATAAAAAATGTTGTATAAAATATTTAATTTAAGGTTAGATTTCATTGATTATACAGAGGAACCTTCCGTTTATAAAAGAATCTTTCGAAAATCAGTGGCCACAAATATACTAATACCGCGCCGTTGAAGTGAAGGACTGAAAACATGATAAATACTGAAAAGAAGTATGCGTATTTAATCTTATCTCGCTCACTAAAACGAACACTCATACATTTGTATAGGTAATGAGCATAAAATCCAAAAATAATGGAAATGATCGCAACTCCCCAGATGCCACCATCCTGATAAAACTGATAAAAAATTGTTGCATACGAGTTGAAACGGTGACCCGGCGCAACAAATAAATTTGAACCATGCAACATCGTTATATTTTTAGTAGCGGTCGCCATCAACTCCTGATTCCCAAGACCAAAGATAGCAAGACCTCCAAAGATAGGGGCAAGCAAACCTCGAAAAGAAGTTAAACCAAATGTATATTGAGAAATAGTTATTGATTCGAACATTTTAGAGACGTACGGAAGTGAGCCAACATAGTAAAAGTAGAAATTTTGTATAAAACTATAACGGTCTTCACCTTCAGCACGACGAATGGTTGATAACCAAATAAAACCGATACCAAAAACCAACATTAAAATAGTCGTCACTAGTGCTCGTTTAGATATTCTAAGTTTATAGTTCTTAAAAAAACTACGAATTTTAGGGCTATCAATCAACAATCTACAAGCAATGATGACCACAATAATCACTAAAAAAGTTCTGCGGATATCCACTAAAAAACGTAATGCGGATAAAAGAATGCTGACAACCAAATACTTCTTTCGACGAGTTGAAATATAAGCTGAAATAGAAATGGGAACGATGGTATATAAAAGCGGATAACCTATATATTGTCTCAATTGTTCCTGCCATCCAGGATACAAACCAGCCAATGAAGTTTCTTCCCCTGACGCTGTTCGTGCCACCTCATAATAAATAGCACCAATATCAAAACCAGATGCAAAAAAACGCATGATAATCTGTATATTATAAATCAATGCTATCACACAAATTATACATAAAATATTATAAATTCTATCATTTAGCTCACCATTTTTGGAAGATGATGGTATTTTCACAAAAGAAGAAAAGAACGAACCCACTCCAAAACAGATGACACCTAACGTTACTATCAAATAAGTAAATGTACTTGTCTCATATAAATCATACAATCTCATGCCTGAAAGGAATATTAACAATGCCCAAAAAGTTGCAAAGAAACCTTGTGGACTATATATTTTACGATCTCTATAAAAACCAAAAATTCCTACTGATAGGCAAATTATAGAGCAAAACCAGACCATTTATCATATCCTTTACTTTATTTATATTTATTTTACAAGCTGGAGCTAAACACCTTCTCCAATCTCAAACACATAACGAGAAAAATAAGAAACCGTTTCAGATTAAATCCTTCTCCAACAACCCCTAACCATAAGCGACTGTATTGTCTTTTGGTTCCACCATACATTGAGTGGATACCCATCAACCAATTTATCTGTGTATTAGCTTTCGTATTTGCCTTATAGGCCACTTGGTGTTTCTCGTATAAACACTCCAAAGCATACAAAGTCTTATGATGACCTGTACTACTTGTTATGCTAACTTCCTGATGAATTTGTTTTAAAGTATCAACGTTCAAAAGACAAATACTATATTGCTTACAGAGTCTCAACGCAATATCCCAATCTTGATAGCGTGGTAAAGATTCATCAAATTGAATTTTCTCAAAGCACTCGCGCTTGCCAATTAATGTCCCTGTTGTAATAAAGTTACAATATAACAAATTTTGGTAGATTTCGTCTTTAGTACCAGGAAACACTAGCTTCCGTTCTTTTTTCCCATCAGCTAACACTCTGGTAAAAGAAGTTGCACATAGGTCACTAGCAGAATCTTGCATAGCGTCTAATTGCAAGGAGATTTTCTCAGGATAATATACATCATCACTATCCAAAAAAGCCAGATAATCACCTTGACTTAAATCAATTCCTCTATTCCGTGCGGCACAGGCACCAGAATTTTGTGGCAATCTTTCATATCGAACTCTGCTATCAGTTCCATAATTTTCTTCCACTACTTTTTGAGTAGCATCTTGCGAACAATCATCAACTACAATGACTTCTATCTGATCATACGTTTGCTGTAAAACACTATCAATTGCTTGACAAATTGTATGTTCTCGATTGTAAGTAGGAATGATGATTGTTACTAATTTTTTTTTATTTTCCATTCTATTTCTCTTATTTATAGGAAATGCTTCCTCAAAGCATTGATAATAAAACAACAAACATAATAAGAAGAAGCTATTTTATTGATTTTTTCATCTTGAACTTGAATTTCCCAAACTTGCTTAATACTTTCAAACTTATTAGAGGATAGCGACCCTTTTCTAACACGGTATTTCACTAACGCTTCATCAATACCACAAGCAAGACAACCATTCCTCAATAACATCAGCCACGTAGCATAATCTTGTCCACCACGTCTATCTGACATTCTAAAATCTCCAAAAAAAGCCCTATCAACAACTACTGACGACGTTGCAATCATCGTGTTTTTCAGCAAAAAATTGTACGTGCATTCTTTTCTGACAGATCGTTTTCCCTTTATTATCTCACCTTTTTCATCAATCATCTCTATCGCCGTATAAGAAAATGCTGATTTCCGTTTCTCCATTAAGGAAAGCTGTTTTTCTAGCTTTTCTGGATGCCATACATCATCACTATCTAGAAATGCTATGAATTGACCTGTAGCAATCTCTAAAGCCTTGTTTCGCGCAACACCTGCTCCATAATTAGTGGGCTGTAAATGGTAATGGATATTTGAATATTCCTTCTGTAGATCCTGAATAATTTCAGCAGATAAATCCGACGAACAATCATCGACTACAATGATTTCCACATTTTTATAAGTTTGTCTTAAAGCTGACAAAATCGTTTCTCGAATAAAGCGTTCCGAATTATATACTGGAATTATAACAGAGACCTTTCCCTTAGTATAAGTCAAATCAATCTATCTCCTTAATAAATCGGTGTTAACCATTTTTTAAATTCGTCATTTCTGCCTTGAGCAACATCGAGGTAGCACTGATGAAGCTTATTTGTCAAAGGGCCAATATTTCCATTACCAATCTCATACCGGTCAATACTAAAAATTGGAGTGATCTCCATAGCCGATCCACACAGAAAAGCTTCATCACAAGTATATAGTTCGGTTCGGTCAATACTTCTCTCGCAAACAGATATTCCATTATGCTTAGCAATGTTAAGTATGGTATCTCTTGTTATACTTTCTAGCACACTATCTGTCAACGCTGGTGTCACTAGCTCACCATCTTTAACCATAAAAAAGCAGGAGCCCGGACCTTCAGAAACTTTTCCTAAATTATTCAAGAAAATACAAGTATCATAGCCATTGCGCAAAGCTTCACGCTGGCCAACGCGGCTATTCATGTAGTTTGCCCCGCATTTAATACGTGGTGACAACATTTCATCACTAATCCGTCTCCAAGACGTAACACAGCAGTGTAGACCCTTTTTATTGTATTCTGCACTCGTTTTTCCTCTTGGTATAGGTGCTACAAACATTTCCACAGGTCCTTCAGATCCCCAAGATCCAAATCCATCTACAAATAAGGTTTGGCGAACAGATAAATTTTCAGTATATTCATTAGCCTTAATCACATCAATCAAGGCATTCGTTAAATCATCTGTACTATATGGGCAATCAATTTGTAGTAATCTAGCAGATTTTACAAGTCTTTGATAATGTTCTGCCAGTCTAAAAGCATATAACTGCTGCTCATTCTCGTTCCAATAACAGGGAATCCCTTCAAAAACATTCAAACCAAATTGAGATGTTGGTGCTAAAATATTAATTTTAGCATCATTTACATTTAAAACCTCTCCCTTAAACCAAATTCTTCTATTTTCAACACTATACTTCATATCACTAACACCTCAATCAGGTAAATGAGCAATTCTAATAATCTCTTCCTCAGCAGATTTTGCCGCTTGAACATCATCAATAGAATCATCCACTTTTACTTCATATATATTTTCTTTTTTAAATACTTTTAATGCTGTAATGAATATAATTTGTATATCAATGATAATCCCTTTTTCTTTGAACAAATCGATATATTCATTATCATAGATGACTTTATCAGGCCAAGAAATATCATTTCTGCCCTTGATTTGCGCCCAACCAGTCAGACCAGCCTTTGCTTCAAAACGTTTTTTGTAAGTTTTGTTTAACGTATCAAAATCTCCCAATTCATAACTGACACAAGGTCTTGGTCCAACAATGGACATATCACCTATTAAAATGTTAAACAACTGAGGTAATTCATCTAAACTCGTATTTCTCAAAAACCGACCAACTTTAGTTACTCGAGGATCATCTTCGAAGTTAAATAATCCTGTTCCGGTTCCTTCAGCATTGACAACCATCGAGCGAAATTTCAACATATTGAACAGACGGCCATTCTTCGTTCTTCTAGATTGTTTGAAAAAAACTGGGCCATTTGAATCCAACTTAATCGCAATTGGAATGATAATCCAAAATGGCAAACACAGAACAATTGCTAGAGCAGATACGATGATATCTATTATTCTTTTTATTAATAAATGAAAATTCATTATATTGTCCCTCAATAATAAAATGTGTGGAATAAATCATCGAAAGTCTCTCCACGCTTGATAACCTCTGTTTCCCCTTCTGATATATCTAAAATAGGGAAATTAGGTAAAATAAAGGGGGGTTTCATCACTAAGGAATAGGATCCACAGTTACTAATCACAATCATATCTCCAACTGCTAATTCCCCTTTATAATGCTTATATAAAACATCATTCTCAATGCATGTAAAACCTACAAAATCAAGATCGCTATAACTTTGTCTAGTAGATGATAAATGATAGATCTCAATAGGAGGATTAATTCCTTGCATGCTTATATTCTTCTGGCTTCCTAATACAGCTGCCATATATTTCCCACGAACCTGTTTGATTGTTTTAACTGTAGCGACAAACTTCATACAGTCACCTACCAGAGCTGATCCTGGCTCAATGATTAGCTCAGGCATCTTATCAGCCATACCAGTAAATCTTTCTGAAAAGACCATTGCTGCAGCATGTGCATAAGCACTGTAATCTGGTATATCATAGTCGAATTGTGCTTTGAGAGATGCTGGCATTTTCCCAAATAAACCACCACCCAAATCAATTCTTTGAGGGATAATATCAAGTTTATCGATTAAATCAATCATACCCTGAGCACGTGCTGGCCAAAACTCCACCTGTCTTTTGGCATAATGGCATTGTAAATTGATTAAACAGATATTGTTCGTGTTTTTTACGTCATTGATTAAACTATAAAAGTCATGACTCGTTACATCGAAACCAAATCGCGATAATACACCATCTTGGACATCAAAGTTACATCTAATGCCGACATTCAGGGTGTTCATTGGCCATTTCTCGGAAATCTTCTTGACAGCGTCCCATTCTTCAAGAGAATCCAAGTTAACAGTACCACCTTTTAGCAACAACTCTTCCATCTTTTCTGGATCTTTGATAGGTCCATTCCAGATAATATTTTGAGGTTCTACTCCAATACGATAGGCCAGCTCAAGCTCCATTTCAGAAACAACTTCTGCATAGCCTCCCAATTCATCAACGATTTTACACAATTTCGGAGTATAGTTTGTCTTATAAGAATATGCGATATTAAATTTAGGATAAATACTAGAAAATGATTGTTTTAATTCTAAAAAATTATCCCTAAATTGCTGTGAATCAAGTAAATAAAAGGCTTCTCCAAATTTTTCTTTCAACTCCAAAAGTCTTGCACTATTTATAATCACAATGAACCCTCTCTCTTTTCTTTTACAATCATTGCAACTTGTTGTGCAACTTCTTTCCGATTTGCTTCAAAAACTACTGAATTCGTCTCTAAAAGAGAGTGTTCAAACTCTCGTATTTTTAGAACATTTTCTATAAATTCAGGTTCTAGCTTACCTAAATCGTTGATTTTATCTATATTACAAAACGTTCTAGATAAAATGACCCTTGATGACCCTAGGCGGTAATGCTCCATCAGAATCTTCTCTGCCGGCAATGTACCTTCTCCAATCCTAGCAATTCCACCGAAACCAAATGGAAGATTTGCCTCTTTCAACTTAAGGCAAATATTTTCCACCAAACCATTTACTAAGGGTTCAAACATAAAATCAAGATGGTAGGCTAGATGTAAATCATTTAACCCTATGTGCACTTCGTCGATTCCTGGCAAAGTAAGAATACTATCTAAATGTTCAACAGCTTCTTTAGTTTCCAGCAAAAGTGTCGTTTTTGCCCTCTTATTAACAACATTTAAAAAGGCTTCTACTTCATCAAATGATCTCCACATAGGAAGCATCACAACATCAGCTCCAGCCGCTATTACTTGTTCGATTTCTTCAACAGAATTATCATTCCAAGGATTCACACGTACTAACAACTCCGAAGAAGTGATGATAGGCGCTATGTTCTTTATATCTTCAATGGAATGCTTAGATTTAACAGTATTCAACCCCTTCTGTCGCTTCTCTTTTCCTAAGGTCTCTAAATCTATCCAAATCCGATCAACACCGGCTTTCTGAGCCATTTTTGCAACTTCTACATTATTGGTGATGTACATCAACTTCAACGACATTCCGTTTCCTTTACTTCTTTTATATTCCTACTGTTGAGCAAATGAAATTAATGCCTTTTTCAATTCAGATTCATTCAGTCTTGGCAAGGATACAATAAATTCATCTACTTCTGATTTGCTAGGTGTTTGAACATTTCCTACAAATATCTTTTCATAGATTTGTTCATCCACTCTTTCTTTTTCAGACAATAGCTCTTCATATAATTTTTCTCCAGGACGAATACCTGTTTCGATAATTTTGACATTTGCTTCTGTGTGTCCACTTAATGAGATCATTTTTTTAGCTAGATCTAAAATTCGAACTGGCTCACCCATATCTAAGACAAAGACTTCCCCCCCAGTCATCAATGCGCCTGCCTGAATCACTAATCGACTAGCTTCTGGGATTGTCATAAAATAGCGGGTCATTCGAAAGTCAGTTACTGTAATCGGGCCACCCTTAGCGATTTGTTCTGTAAAAAAGAGGAACAACACTTCCTCGACTTCCCAGAACATTTCCAAAGCGAACAGCCGCAAATAAGGTCCCACCTTCTTCGTTTAAACCAGTCACAATCATCTCTGCCACACGCTTCGTCGCCCCCATCACGTTAGGTGGATTAACAGCTTTATCAGTAGAAATCATAACAAATTTTGCTACTCCAGCAGCCTTAGCCGCCTCAGCAATATTTCGAGTCCCATAGATATTATTTTTTACAGCTTCCAGCGGATTGTATTCCATGAGCGGAACATGTTTATGTGCTGCTGCGTGATACACTCTATCTGGATGATAGGTTTTCATAATCTGAAAAATCCGATCCCGATCCTGAATATCTGCAATAAGTGGGATAATCTCTATGTCAGATTGATACTGATTAAACAGTTCTTTATGAATCAAATAAATCGAATTTTCTCCATGGCCTAATAATAGGAGACGAGCTGGTGAGAATTGGGCGATTTGCCGACATAATTCCGATCCAATCGACCCCCCCGCTCCTGTCACCAAAATAGTTTTTCCTTGGATATTTGACTTAAGGCTAGTTTGGTCTAAAGCGACTTCTTTTCGACCAAGTAGGTCTGCAATGTCAATTTCTCTCAGTTTATTAACACTAACTTTACCTGTTACAACTTCCTCATATTTAGGCATAGCCTTTATCTTTGCTTTTGTCGTTTGGCAAAGTTTTAAAATTCGTTCATACTCTTCTGGCTTCAAAGAAGGAATGGCTATAACAATCTGGTGGATCTCATAATTAGTGACAATTTCTGGTATTTCGCTATCTAAGCCTACCACCTTGACTCCATGCAACAAGGAGCCTTTCTTATTAGGATCCTTATCAACAACTGCAACAATCTTTATATCTGGAGAATCTTTCAAAGCTGTCGTTATAAATAGATTTCCGCCATCTCCTGCCCCTACAACGAGAGTTCGAAGAACAGAATCATTAGAAACTTCTTCATAATTTGCGCCAGTTTTAAAACTATGCCACATACGCCATGCCAAACGAATGGACACTGTAAACAGAACCGAGAACATGCAACTTAACAAGAGAAAACGATAGCTAATAGATAAAGAAAAAATCGTTTCTATCAGAGCAATTACAAAAGTAGGCCCCACCCAAAGCAAGAGAAATCTTACTTAAAGTTTTATAATCTGTATAACGGTTTATTATTGAAAAACACCTGCGTTATCAAGCCAACAATGACATATAAAATAGCAACACAAGTTAAAACCTGTAGTAGATTTCTACCGGTTGTTCCAATATATTCAGATAAGAATAAATAAGAAATGTAGCCACTGATATAGATAATAAATATGTCAACAAACATCAGTATCAGCCGCTTCTGAGCTCTTGTTAATTCCATAATATCCCCAGTTTATTTATTTTTCATGTTTCTTTCCGTAATTCCCATAGTTTCCATAAGCACCATAGGCTCCATAGCGATCGCCAGATACATCATATTTATTTAGTATGACTCCTAAAAATGGTGTGCCTGTTTGCTCTAATTGCTCTTTTGCTTTTTGCAAGGCTTTTCGTTTGACAGAACCAGACTCAGCCACTAAGATACTAGCATCACATTTCTGAGAAATGATAGCTGCATCGATTACTAAGCCAATAGGAGGTGTATCAACAATGACATAGTCATAATAGCGACGCAAAATATTCATCATAGCATCAAAATTCTTGCTTTGTAAAAGGGCTGTTGGATTCGGAGAAGACTGACCTGACTCAATGACAAATAAATTCTTAACATCTGTTTCACACAAGCCTTGTGATAGATCCGTCTTTCCTGCCAAATAATCTGTCAATCCTGTGATTTTTGCTGAAGACTTAAATACACCAGACATAATCGAATTCCGAATATCTGCATCAATCAAAAGCGTCTTATAACCTGCTCTTGCAAAAGCAATAGCAAGATTCGTAGACGTTGTTGACTTCCCTTCATTGGGTTGGACAGAAGTAAGGGAAACAATTTTAATATCTTCTCCACTTAGCTGAATATTGGTGCGAAGAGCATTATAATACTCTTCCGTTCTTTGGATAGAGTTTTTCTTTTTAGATGATAATTCTAATACTGGCATAGGAACTCCTTATTTCAACTTTCTCATGTCAGGTACGATACCAAGTAAAGACATACCCATTACTTCTTCGATGTCCTCTGGTTTCTTCACCCGATCGTCTAACACTTCAACAATCAATACTAAGACAACCATCGCCACAGCGCCACCGACAAATCCAATCATAACATTACGGCGAATATTTGGAGAAGAAGGACTTTTAGGGGCTTCCGCCTCTTCCAAGGTTGTGACATCAGATACCTTTGTCACAGTAATAATCTTCTCTGCAGCTACTTCACGCAAAGTATTTGCAATGCGACTCGCTTGATTTGGATCACCATTTGTCACAGTAATTGAAACAATACGAGTATCTGTGGGAACAGAGACAGTTACTTTCCCTGCTAAATCAGCTGTTGTGCTTGATAACTTCAACTCCGAAATAACAGTTGATAATACGTCTTGTGACAAAATAATTTCTTTATAGTCCTTAACTAGGTAAGCACCTGCTTGAAGATCCTGATTTGTCAATGCGTTATTATCTGACTGTTGACGATTAACCACATAGATTCTAGTGGTACTTTGATAAGATGGCTTTGCGATAAAAACACTATATCCTAGTGCTATAACTGCAGTGATTAAAGCTGTTAAAATAATTAAAAATTTTCTTTTCCATATCGTCTTTAGCAAAGACACGATGTCAATTTCCACCATTTGGTTTTCTTGATTCATTTTTCTCTTTCTCCTTGTTAAAAATGAAAGTTAAATATACTCATTTCTCAACAAAATTTCTTGGTTTTTTCTAAATAATTGTTCTGCGTAAGCAACGCCATATTTTTTTGATATAATCTGGTAAGCTTCTTCCATGTATGGTGGCCGATCATCTAAATTATGCATATCACTAGCCACAAAGTGAACCAAATCCTTCTCTAAAAAGAAGCGAGCTCGCTTTTTCATAAATTTATATTTGTCTCCAAATAATTTTGGCTTCAGTACACTTGAGCTATTAATTTGCATGTAGCATCCCATATCAATCAGATCACGAACCTTTTTTTCGTCATTTTCTAAACAGTGATAACGTTCAATATGCGCTACCACAGGTGTGATCCCTAGACGTAAAACATTGCTCAAAGCTGTGTGAATTTCCTTGTAAGGAGTTGTCATACTAAATTCAATTAAGCATATCTCGTATCTGCTAAACTAGGGATTATTTTTTTCTCTAACTTATCTAGCACATCACTGGTGTAGTAAATCTCTGCACCATAAAGTACCGTCAAGTCATCTGAAATTTCTTTTGCTATTTCCTGTACTAGCTTAAAATGTTCTGCAATTTTATTTTCCGGTGTTTCAAACATCCCTTTTCGACGGTGGGAAGTGGAAATAATTGTCCGAACTCCTTGCCTATAGCTTTCTTCAAGCAGAGCACGACTATCTGCCAAATCTCTAGGCCCATCGTCAACATCAAAAACAATATGTGAATGAATGTCAATCATGCCTTACTTTCCTTCCATCACTGCTTGGATAGCAGCCTTCATTGCAGCCAAACTATTTTGATCAATTTCCATCATATAAAGATTGGCATCTGGCATAGCATGAGATGGCAACCCCATTGTTCCATTGCCAGTCAAGGCCTGTGAAGTCACCGCATAACTGCCACCCGTTTCTAATTGAGTGTTGATGAGGTTCATCATAGTCTCCAAGCTCATATTGGTTTGAACAGAATCTTGTAAGCCAGAAATAATGTTATTATAATTCTTCAAAGCATCTGTAGAGGTGAGCTTCTTAATAATGGCTGCGATAACTTTTTCCTGATTTTTACCACGATCATTATCACCACCACTTAAAGAATAGCGTTCCCGTACAAAATCTAAAGCTTTATCTGAACTCAAGTGAAGATTACCAGCAGGGAAATGACGGAACTCTTGATCATTATAAACATCTACACCACCTAACAGATCGATTAATTTCAAGAACGAAGTGAAATTAAGACGAACATAATACGGGATATCAATGCCATAAAGTTTCTCCAGCGTATGGACTGAAGCATCAACGCCATAAATCCCAGCATGAGTCAATTTATCTGGTTGATCCTCACCGCCATCTGCAATTGGTACATAACTATCCCGCGGTGTTGTTGTCAAAAGAACTCGCTTGGTCCTACGATTAACTGTCATAATGATATTCACATCCGAACGTGAAACAGACGAGATGCTACCATAAGTATCAATTCCGCTAACATAAATATTGAACACATCCGCATTAGCATTTTGTTTTTGATTAGCAGTTTCAACTTTTTTGGTCATCTTGAAGCTGTATAACTTTTTAATTTTGGATGCATAATCTGGATCTTCACTACGTAGGGTATCCTCAAAGACGCTATTGAGAACAATAGCCTTTGTTTCACCTGCTATCAAAGATTTATAAGCTCCTAGATATGAACTAGCCGAATCAACTGTCACATTTATATTTTTCGTTTTAGCAAGTTCATCTGTCAATGCCGTAATATTAGCTGCATCATTCTTTGTTGGAGCTAGGACATTGGTAATTTTGGTGATGTCTTTAATGTCGCTATCTGCTGCTACCACAATACTCATTTCATATTCAGAAAAGCTCGATGTAGAATTTAAACCTGTTGATAAATCAAGCACCTCTTTAACAGCATACATTGCACCAGCTCCAGCTAACAATGATAGAGATAATAATACTGCGGTGAACACACGCGCTTTATTCTTCCAAATAAGTAGAATCGCCAAAATTGCTACTGCTAGCATAACAGCAACAACGATTATATTCAAATACCGAAATGCTAAAATGTTATATTTAAAAATAGTAAATATCAACAAAGCGGTCAGTAAACTATATATTACTAACAAGCTACCATTAACAATTCTCAATCTATTTTTTGCTCGAGCGAATCCGCCACTTCTTTTTCGGGACATGATAAACCACTTTCTATATAAAATCACTCCATCTTATTATAGCACAAAACTATTAGATTTCTCCTTTATTTTCAACAAAATATTAGGCAAAAACCAAAATATAATAGCTGGAAATTATGTAAAAACAGCCTCTTATAAGAGACTGCTTTATATTTTAGTATTAAGATTTTTAAATAAGTTTATCACGATCCATCTGTTCAAAACTCTCTTTTCCATCATTCAGCTTATCCCAGATGACTACCTGGCCTGACTGAAGGGACTTCTGCACATCAATGATGCGCTGATTGGAAGAGCCACGGAACTGCAGCATGAGATTCTTCTTGGTAAGGTCAAAACGACCGTCCACTAGAATATCAATCAGACTTAGAAGCTCCAGCTTATCCTCCGTTTCCAGCATCATCTCCTCCCAGGTATAGCCCGTCCAGGACCAGATATCCTTGTCCGGCAACTCTCTTCGAATCCGCTTGACCAAGGGTAGGAGAATGCCTGTATTGAGAAAAGGCTCGCCGCCTAGGAGGGTCAGCCCCTGTACATAGGGTTCCGCCAAGTCTTTCATAATCTGCTCCTCCAACTCTTGCGTATAAGGAATGCCTGCGTTGAAAGACCAAGTTGCTGCATTATAGCATCCCTCACAGTGAAACATACAGCCACTGACATAAAGGGAGTTGCGGACGCCTTCGCCATCTACGAAGTTAAAGGCCTTATAGTCAATGATTCGCCCCTTGCTCAGCTCCTCACTTTTCCATTCTTGAGGTTTGGGATTGTTCATCTTCATCCTCCAAATCAATCCAGTAGCGCTGACTTCTGTCGATTGTGTTATCATAAACACCGCCAGCCGAGAGAATGGTGCGGCGGCTGGCTTCGTTGTCTTCATCACAGGTAATCAGCACTCGTTCTAATCCTTGCTTTCTAGCCTCTGCCAGCCTAACTCTAGCTGCAACTTGGCCAAGCCCTTTCTACGTTGACTGGGGCGGATAGAATAGCCGATATGCCCACCCTCCACAAATAATTTGTCGTTTAAGGACAAGCGCAGAGCTAAAAAGCCCAAAGGCAAGCCAGTTTCATCAAAGGATAGAAATTGGATAGCGTGAACCCAGCCTGCTGGCAAGTTTGCCACATCTTCCTGTCGTCTTACCATTTGTAACCAATCCTCATAATCCTTTGCTCGTTTCCAAGTGGAGCCCATGCCACCGTGCATATAGGATTTTGCTGCATCGAACTCCGCAATCATCTCTAATATCGCGTCTTTATCTTCCAAAGTTGGTCGTCTTAGCTCCATGCTCCCTCCTTAATCGACATCAATCCAATAACGCTCTTTCCCGCCTCGAATATCCTCTAAATCTCCGCCATTCGCCAGAATCACTGCTCGACTGACTTCATTGTCACTATCGCAAGTCACTAGGACTCGTTTTATATTTTTACTTTTGGCTACTTGCAAGCCTTGTCGCAGCTGCTCCTTGGCCAATCCTTGCCCACGCGCAGACGGACGGATACTATAGCCGATATGCCCGCCTTCTTGGAGCAAATGGTCATTGAGCCGTAAGCGCAGATTGAGAAAGCCCACAGCCTGACCATCCGCAGCAAAAGAGATTAGTTGGATGTAAGGCACAAACCCTTGCGGCAAGCCTAGACCCGCCTCAGCTAGCTGAATCGTCTCCAGCCAGTCCTCATAGACAAAATCTGCTCCGCCAAAGAAGCCATCCTGTCGGCTACCAGCCGCTTCAAAGTCAGCCAGCATCTCTAAAATTTTTTCCTTGTCTTCTAGTTTCGGTCGTCTCAGTTCCATACTTCCTCCTGATACGAAGAGAGTGAGACCGCCTTGCGCCCCACTCTGACTTCTATTGTTTCTTGTTCTTTTCTAAAAATTGCTGACGCAGTTTGGCTAATCGTTCTTTTTTGCCACTGCCTCCCTGCGAATGTTTTTCATGGAAACGCTGCACCTGAGCCTTTCCTTTGTCGTCCAATTGATACTTTCCCATCTTAATTTCCTTCGTACTTAATAGTCGATCCATTCATATGTTTAACTCGAGCGGATATCTCCTTATGTCGACCATTAACCATTGGTCGAGCTTGTGGATTTCCTAAGTAGCCACAAGTCCGCTTAACTACATCAACAGTTTTAGGATCACTATTACCACAGTTTGGACAGGTGAAGCCCCGCTCTGTCGGTGTAAAATCTCCCTCAAAATCACACTTATAGCAATGGTCAATCGGCGTGTTGGTTCCCAGATAGCCGACCCGATCATAGGCATAGTCCCAAACAGCTTCCAAAGCCTTTGGATTTTGCTGCAACACAGGGTATTCACAATAGTGTATAAAGCCTCCTGCAGCCCCAACTTCAGGATAAACTTTCTCAAAGTCCAGCTTTTCAAAAGGTGTTGGATTCTTACGCACATCGTAGTGGAAGGAGTTAGTGTAGTATTCCTTGTCTGTAATATCTGGAACGAGCCCAAACTTCTCTGTATCCAAGCGACAGAAACGATCCGTCAAACTCTCTGAAGGAGTAGAGTAAACTGAGAAGTGATAGTCGTACTCATCTGACCACTCTTCAACTCGGCGCTTCATATCTTTTACAATAGCAACCGTAAATTCCTTGGCTTCTGGATTGCCTTCCCATTCCCCACCATAAAAGACCGTCGCCACCTCATAAAGTCCGATATAACCAAGAGAGACCGTTGCTCTGCGGTGAGTAAAAAGCTGGTCAACTTGATCGTATTTTCCTAGGCGTTTGCCAAAGGCACCATATTGATAAAGAATTGGTGCATTTGCTGGAGTTGCTTCCTTCGTCCTTTCTACTCGGTAGACCAAAGCATCCTTAGCAATGTTCATTCGCTCATCAAACAATGCCCAAAATTTTTCCTTGTCTCCTTCCGACTCTAGTGCGATGCGTGGCAGATTGACAGTCACAACTCCTAGATTCATACGACCAGAATTGACTTCTTGGCCATCCTCATCCTTCCAACCTTGGAGGAAAGAACGGCATCCCATTGGAACCTTGAAGGATCCAGTTAAATCAATGATTTTATCATATGAGAGCACATCTGGATACATTCGCTTCGTCGCACATTCCAGAGCCAGTTGTTTAATGTCATAATTAGGCGTTCCTGGCTCGAGATTAAGCCCACGTTTCAGTGTAAAAATCAGCTTAGGGAAAATCGCTGTACGATGCTCACTACCAAGCCCCTTGATACGGATATTCAGAATAGCTTTTTGAATTTCCCGCTCAAAACGATTGGTTCCCAGACCAAAGCCTAGCGAAGTAAAAGGAGTTTGGCCGTTAGAAGTAAAAAGGGTATTGATCTCATACTCCAATGACTGCATCGCATCATAGATATCTTTTTTAGTCTTTTCCCAGGCGTAGTCTGCTCGTTTATCAGCTAAAACCCAATCCTTAGCATCTTTCAAATGCTTTTCATAATTAAGCTCTGCATAAGGCGCCAACACTTCATCAATCCGATCAGCTGAACACCCCCCATATTGACTAGATGCAACATTAGCAATGATTTGTGAAATTTGGGCTGTTGCAGTCTGAATAGACTTAGGACTCTCTACTTCCGCATTACCGATTTTAAATCCATTTTTCAACATACCTTCAAAATCAATCAAACAGCAGTTGGTCATTGGCGTATAAGGACTATAGTCCAAGTCATGATAATGAATATCCCCTTTTTGATGGGCATTGGCTACGTGAGGAGGTAGCATTTTAAGCCCAATTGACTTGCCGACAATTCCCGCAGTCAAATCGCGTTGTGTGTTAAAAACATCACTATCCTTATTAGCATTTTCGTTGACAACAGTCTGATCTTTATTAAGTAATTTATCGATTGTAAAATTAATATCTGTTGCCTGTGAACGGTCAAAATCACGTTGCGTTCGATAAGAGATATAGGCTTTAGCAATGGCATATTCATTGGCATTTAACAACTCGTGTTCGACAATGTTCTGGATCTCATAGATCTTAATATCTTGTGCAAAACGATTTGCAATCTCTGCTACAACCCGTTCTGTAATCCCCTCAAGCTTCACTTCAAGCAAAGGAGACATAGGAGCCACCTCACAAGCTGCCTTAACTAAGGCCTTATAAATCTTGTCCACGTCAAAATTTACACGGCGACCATCACGTTTTACCACATAAATATTTGGAATACAAGTCTGCGTTTCTTCTCTTAAAGCAATCATAGCGTGTCCTCCGTTCGTTCAAGAATCATTATATCACTAAAAAATAAAAAATCAATATGTTGTGTCAAAAAAATATTTTTTTTGATTTACACACAACATATTGATTTTTATTTTAGTTCATAAAGCTTGAAGCGACTCGTTTTTACATCAATTTTTTTATAACTAGAAGACAATAATTTTTAACATTTGGTAAAAGAGGTACTTTCTCATTCACTGCAATATAACGAGGCAGAGAAGCATCCAGTTGTTTTTCAATACGAAGCTTATTTTCCGCTGTATCAACGTATAACTTTGGACTTAAAATAGAGGAAGCTGACAGACGGCTTGTGGAAAGATAAAGACTGGCCGTATTATCCCAGGCATAAATTTTATCATCAGTCTTTGACTCATCACGAATATAGCCACTAATCACTTCACGTTCTGCCGTTTCAGCTCCTGACAAAGCATAGCGCTGGGCAAACGGCATGACTACTAGAAAAGCTATAGCAAGCACTGGCAAAAAGAAATTCCCAGCAACATAATTTTTCCAAACCGATGGCGTTCTCTTGCTTCTGATGTGACGCCCCTCTGTAAATCTTCTACTAAACCAAGTAGCAAAAAGAATCATAGCAAAAGGGATTGCTGGTAGCAACTGAAAAGCTCCTTGTATTGGTGAAAAAATGCTCAACACAAGTATTACTAAAAGCCCTAAAGAACCCAAAAGACGGAAAGGCCACTCGTCTTTCTCTGCAGAGGAAGACACCCCCATAATGAGTGCCGTTACGAACCCTAGTCCTAAGAATAAACCACCATAAAGCATCAGGTTTTCCAACACACCTGAATGGACACCCATGCTTTCAAACAGATAAGTTGCCTGACTAATCGCTAAACCAAAAGTTCCATTCCATACAGTGTAGTATCCTATCGGATAAAAGAGCAAGGAAAAACCTAAAAGACTAGCTAATAACTGATAAAATCCCCTAGCTGCTCGCTTACGAACAAAGTGGAAAATTGTCCAAACGAGAAAAACTAGGCCATAAAAAATGATACTCGTAAAAGGATCGATCAAAAAGGCCAATGCACTAATCGCACCAAATAAAATAAAACCATTATCGCTTATTTGACCATTCATATAACGGGCTAAGAAGTTCAAGCCCCACATCGTAAACGGAAGCACAAAAATACTGGCGTATAAACCACCAAATCCTACCGTTAAGACGAAAAGATAAAATAGAGAAAGCAGTTGCTGAGCTAACTCTTTTTTTCTGGTTAATTGATACACAAATTGAAATAGATAATTCCCTGCTACAAACAGGGCTAAAAACTGTACAAAAGCAAATAGAAGGCTTCCCAATACACTATTGCCTAGCCAATTTAACAAATAGTACAGCACTCCACCTGTCCCATAAATATCTCCATAAGCTAGCTTACCTTGAGTCATCGCCCAGCCAGCATACAGATTCTGGGTCTGTAAGTTATTAGCAAGCGAAGAAAAAGTGGATTAGCCACGCTACAAAGACTGATCAGCGCACTCCAGAAAAATAAATTACCAGAAGGGGCATTCGCAGCCTTTAAACGAGGAAGTTCTTTCGTTTCTCTATCTTCTTTTTCCTCAGTATTTTCCGTCAATTGCACTTCCAGATAATCCTTTTCTTCATGCGTTTCAAATTCATCAAACATAACACTTCTCCTTGATATAGTCCTTACTAGTATATCAAAAAGTCTACTTTCTGTCAGTTTTTCCTGGCACTATTAATTTTCCTTTGCTTTAGAGACAAGCTTTACAAATTTCTCTCGCTCAGATATTTGTAATTTTGCAATGAGCTCTAACTCTCTAAAACTTCTATAAACCCGAGATTTGTTTTTCCCCTGATAAACACCGGCTAATTTCATCGAAAATTCCTTTTTACTTTTTTATTCGTAAAAATAAAAAGCAAGATAGCTGATTCAACTAAATAAGTCGAGTCAGCACCTTACTCTTTATAACATCGGTGCAAAAAGTTGAACAAGCTCTTTTAACAAGCTTTGGTACCAAGTACTCTTGAAAGCACCATCATACACCTCTTTTGAAGCCTTAAAAATCTCTTCAAAATCAGCTTTTATATCTGATAAAATAGGTGTTTTGTACAACAGCACCGCATTTTCATAATGATGAACTAAGCTACGATAGTCAAAATTAATCGTCCCCACAACAGCCAACTCATCATCAGCTATAACATTCTTACTATGTATAAAACCCGGTGTGTATTCATAAATTCGTACACCAGCCGCCAGCAATTCTCTATAAGAACCACGAGTAATGGGTTGAATTAACTTTTTGTCAGTCACATAAGGCGTGACAATGCGAACATCAACTCCACGCATAGCGGCATTTTTTATATCTTCAGTCAAATCATAATCAATAATCAGATAAGGAGTTGTAATGTAGACATAATCCGTCGCCTGGCTAATTATATTTTGATAAACATTTTTGCCGACTTGAGACTTATACATCGGCTTAGGGCCACTTCCATATGGAATATAGAGTCCTGCTCCCTCAACTGCTTGATTCTCTAAATGATACTTATCAAAATCCGTAATTTCCCCACGATTAATATACCAGTTCAGCAAAAAAAGTCTAGTCAATGCCTTTACAGCCCGACCATCCAAACGAATACCACCATCTTTCCAATGACCAAAACGCTCTACATGGTTGATGTATTCATCTGCTAAATTAATCCCACCTGTATAGCCTACTTGACCATCTACAACCAGTATCTTTCGATGATCTCGATTGTTATAAGCCACTGTCATACGGGGAATTACTTTGTTAAATTTATAAGCATGGATGCCGTAAGATCGCAAAATCTGTGTGTAGTCTCCAGGTAAAGTCGCCATACAGCCAATATCATCATAGAGCAACTTGACCTCTACACCTTGAGCTGCCTTTTCTTTGAGAATCTCTAGAATACTCCCCCACATTTTTCCTTCCTCGATAATGTAGTATTCTAAGAAAATAAATTTCTTTGCCTCTCTTAAGTCCTCTAACATAGCAAGATACATATCCTCACCTGAAGAAAAATAACGAGAAGCCGTACCATCATAAACATCTGCATTATGATCCATACTTAGCAAAGATTTAACAATTCCAAAAGCTGATTTATTTGTCTTTTTCAAGGCAAGCCTTAACTCATAGCTATTATCCTCACGAAATTTCATCGAATCCATATTTCTCAGTTGCTTCAATTCTCTCCGAGAAAGTCGTCGTTCTCCAAACATGAGGTAGATCAAGGCTCCCACAACGGGAATAAATGTGATTAACAGCCAGGTCACCTTGCTTTCAGGAGTCATCGAACGATTCACGATTGAAAAAATCGTTCCAATCGTTAGTAAAGTTACCACAAGAATCCACAAATCCTGATTGATGTCACCTAGATAAAAGAAAAGCCAAAAAACGAATAAAAGCTCTAGTAACATAACAATCATACTAAAACCATATTTCGACATTAATAAGCGAAATTTTCTCACACATCTACTCCTTATTTTCTTAATACCTAGTATAACGAGGCTACTTTAATAAATCAAGCAAAAAAAGAACAAGGCTAGTTAAACCAACCTTGTTATAGTCTTCATTGCTTCGTAAAGACAATCGTATCATCTTGATCCACTTCTTGATCAATATCCTCTACAGTCAACTGATTGCCATTCACATAGTATCGATGTACATCATCACCAATTGTCATTTTTTGATTCGTCGTATCAATCTCTACTTGCTCGATTTCTTGATCACCATCTCGCTCTACTTTCGTCAAAGTCCCTTTGCCAGATACGAGCTTCAAGGTTAATTGGTCTCCTTCATGAATAGCAGTATAAGTACCGTCTAGTTCTGTACTAGCTACAGTAGTTTGAGATGAGGATGACGTAGAATTTGCTGAGCTACTTACACTTGAAGAAGTAGAACTAGCAGATGATACCTGAGAGCTAGTTGAGCTCGTTATTTGAGAAGACTGCGTTTGGTTGCTCCCATTTCCACAAGCCACCAGAACTAAAATCGTCATAATTGCAAAATTCGAGAGCATTATTTTCTTTGAAAGTTTCATATCCTTTCCTCCTTTACGTATCCGTGAGCAAATCAAAAGAAACTCCCATACGTTTCTAACTTAGCTCTGCTTTTAGTATAGCAGATAGATTTTCTAAACGTCAATCTATCTGCTCTTCAGAAACTGTCGCACCTCTGCAACAAAATAAAGCGAGCCAGTTATAAATAATAATTGCTGCTCATCTTTTTTTAACAGATATTCATCTATAAACGTTTGATAATCGCTAACATAGGCTATCTCTCCTGCCTCTTTCTCACTTACTGACTCTCCATACGAAAAACTAGTTAAGAATAAGTCTGCTTGGGGCAACTCTCTTTGCAGATAAGATAGCATATCAGAATAATCTTTTCGCTTTAAAGCTCCAAACAAAATAACAATTTTTCTATCTTCTTGTAGTTTGATAAATTCCACCAGACGCTCAACCGCTGGCAAATTGTGTGCTCCGTCAAGATACACCCCGTCACAAATTCGTTCCAAACGACCTGCCCATCTAGTTTGAGCTAGCGCCTCTCTTACAAGATAAAGATCAACTAACCAAGATTGCTGCTCCATAAACAAGAAAAAAACTTCCAAGGCTATACCAGCATTCTCTTCTTGAAAAGTTCCAGCTAAACCAAGCTCTATATCTGATAAATGAATACGCCCAGACTGGAAAGTTTTATTGTTAAAAGAAAACTCTTTTCCATACTCATGTAAATCAATCCCTAAACTCTTGGCACGTTCTCGACAAATCAACAGCGCAGCATTTGGCAGAGGACCGACAACTGCTGTTCTTCCTGGCTTAAAGATACCTGCTTTTTGCTCTGCAATTTCCTCAATCGTATCCCCTAAGGTTTCCTGATGATCCAAACCAAGCGAAGTAATCACTGAAACCGTTCCTTTTATCACATTGGTCGTATCTAACAAGCCGCCAATTCCTACCTCAATCAACGCAACATCAACCTCTTGCTCGGAAAAGTAGATGAACGCCATCAATGTGAGAATTTCAAAATAAGACAAAAAACCATGTTCTTCAAGCAGAGTTTTCTCCATTTCTCGTACCTGCTCACCTATCCGAGTAAAATCCGCTTGAGATATGGGAATCCCATTCAAACAAATTCTATCATGAACAGTTTCCATATGAGGCGATGTGAAACTCCCTACTTTTTTCTCATGCCGCTCAAACAAATTTCTCAAAAAAGCAATCGTTGAGCCCTTGCCATTCGTCCCAGTCACATGGATTGTCGGATAAGATCTCTCTGGATGATCCAAAATATCAATAGCTTGCTCCATTCGTCCCAAACCTGAACGAAAGTTCAAACCAATGCGGCTATTCAGCCAACTCTCTATTTTTTGCACACTTACTCCTAGCAAAAAGAGAGCGGAGTGAATAATCAATCTGCTCTCTTTTTAATTTTAATAATATAGTTTACGTTTGAGACTCCGAGTTAACAATAAACTATCTGTTTAACAATTTTTACTAATCCCTGCTCTTTGATAAAAGCAGAAATGATTCACCCTTGAGTATTCATTCTTCTTCAAAATAAGAAGTTAATAATCCAAAGGATAGATACACTAACTTGATTAAGTCTAAGTGTCAATTTCGATTGATCGGTCAGTTTTTATTACTCTTCCATGAAGCTATTAAAGACTTCTTCAATCATGTTCCATTCTTCTTCAGAATCTTCTGGAATTGGTTGAAGATCTCCCTCTGTACCATCTTCGTTTTCGGTAAACGAGTATGCTTGAATTTCAATCTCGCCATTCTCATCCTCTTCTGCATTAGCAGGTACAAGAAGGACATAGTTTTTACCAAACTCTTCCATACCATCAATGGTCAAAAGAATTTCAAACAATGTTTCATTCCCTTGCTCATCAACTAAGGTAATCATTTCACGCTCTTCGTGCTCGTGGTCATGGTTGTGATCATGTGTCATATTCACTATCCCTCAATTCTTTTTTAATAATTTCGATCCAAATAATTTTGTAGAATTAGCTGTGCAGCCAATTTATCAATCACTTTTTTACGCTTACTACGGCTGACGTCCGCTTGTTCAATCAGCATACGCTCAGCAGCTACTGTCGTCAAACGCTCATCCTGATAATCAACTGGCAGCCCAAATAACTCAGCAACTTTCTCGCCATAGGCTTGACTAGCCTCCACACGTGGACCACTAGTATTATTCATATTCTTAGGAAGTCCAATGACAAATTTATCTACTTTGTATTCTGAGACTAATGCACCAAGGCGCTCAAAACCAAACTGTCCTTGTTCTTCGTCAATCTGAATAATTTCTAAGCCTTGTGCTGTAAATCCAAGAGGATCACTAATCGCAACCCCAACTGTCTTAGAGCCTACATCTAACCCCATAATTCTCATTAAAGATCGATGCCTTGCCCTTTCAAGTAATAACGAACCAATTCTTCAACAATTTCATCACGCTCATATTTTCGGATCTGATTACGCGCATTGTTGTAACGGGGTACATACGCAGGATCTCCACTGAGAACATACCCGACGATTTGATTGATTGGATTGTAGCCTTTTTCATTGAGTGAAGAATAGACATCAGTCAATGTCTCGCTAATCTCTTTTTTATTTGAGTCGTCGAGATTAAAACGTACTGTTTCATCTGTAAATCCCACAATTACACCCTCTTTCATTGGAATACTTCTATTATAGCATATTTCAGAACTTTTCACAAATGTTACAAATCAATATCAAAGCGAAAATTTCTGCTTATTTTTCTTCTGACGCCCCATTGACAATCTGATTATCAATATACTGAGCTGGCTTGATCTTCAACAATTCTTTTAGTTTCAAACCCTTTAAATAATCTGTATTAGCTGCTTTTTCAACATCTAAAGTCTGAAAATCAAGAGTAGTTACGCGCTTCAATTCATTTTCATTTAAGATCTGTAATGAGGTACTAAAGCCTGGCAAGTCTTTCACCTGTTGGTAATTCGTATCTTCTTCTAAAGACTTATTTAGCAAATTTTGGGCTTCATCTATTCCATACTGTGCTATAGCTTGCTTCAGGTCATCTGCATTCGGAGAGATTTGCTCCAAAGTCAAACCCAAGAATTGATCTCCCTTATAAGTAACGATTTGTTTTTGTTGAGAACCATCTTCATTTTTTGGAAAAACTAACGTCTTCGTCATAACAGTATTTTTTTCAGCATTTGCGATAATTGGTAAAGTTGTGTCTATTTTATCTTTTGAACTAGCTGTTCCTGAATTTGATTTTTTTGAGCCACAACCAGTCAATACAAACAAGGCGACTCCTAATAATAGCACTGTTTTTTTCATCATTCTAGCCTCCTATCCTTATTGTACCATATCAACTACTTCTGTCAATGTTATGACTAATTTATGAGAGCAAAAAAGCACGGTCAGTCTCCACTAAACAAGTAAAGCAGATCTTTCCCATGCCTTTTTATATATTATAGCGCAGCTCTTAAACGCGCCTCTGCATTTTCAACATTGCGAACAGAACGTGGTAGAAAGGCACGTATGTCATCTTCTTTATAGCCAACTTGTAGGCGTTTGTCATCGACTAAGATTGGACTTTTGAGAATACGCGGCGTCTCCATGATAATATCAATGACTTCGCTCACACTCAAATCCTCAATGTCAACTCCCAATCCTTTGGCATAACGATTTGGAAGAAACAATGCTTGCGATACCATTTTCAGTTTTGGTCAAAATATCTAAAATTTCTTTTTTTGTGATTCCCTCTTTACCAAGGTTTTGCTCTTTGTAAGTTAATTGATGGGAATTAAGCCAGGTCTTTGCTTTCTTACAGCTTGTACAACTTGAAACTGTGTAAATGGTAATCATGTAAGGACTCCTTTCACTACCCGATATTACTATCGTAGTCTATTATACCACAAAAACCATCGGTCTTGCGACCTATTTTAGAAAATTTATTCCTCTATTTCGATAGCATCATCTAACTCAAGCGTTACTTCTTCTATATTTTCAGTGATTTTTCCTGTTCTTTCAGGTGTTGATAATTCCGCTTCCTCATCTGCATCAATAAGCCCAAAACGAATACGGACTTTCTGATCAATTTCCTCAAAAACTTCTGGATGATCTGCTAAATATTTTTTAGCATTTTCAGATCCTTGGCCGATTTTTTCATCGTTGTAAGAATACCAAGCACCCGCTTTTTTGATGATATCTAAGTCAGTTGCAATCTTAATCAGCTCTCCTGTCTTAGAAATACCTTCTCCATACATGATTTCCACAAAAGCTTCCTTGAATGGCGGAGCTACTTTATTTTTTACAACTTTAATTTTGGTTTCTTTACCAACATTTGTATCTTTCGCATCACCAGTCCCCTTGATTTGAGTATTTCCACGAACGTCCAAACGGACAGAAGCATAGAATTTCAAGGCACGACCACCTGGTGTTGTTTCAGGATTTCCAAACATAACACCGACTTTTTCACGAAGTTGGTTGATAAAGATAGCAATCGTCTTCGTTTTGTTGATGGATGCAGATAATTTACGCATCGCCTGGCTCATCATACGAGCCTGCAAGCCAACATGACTATCTCCAATATCTCCATCAATTTCAGCACGTGGCACCAAGGCTGCAACTGAGTCAATAACTACCAAGTCAACTGCACCTGAATCAATCAATTTCCCAGCAATTTCTAAACCCTGCTCCCCAGAATCAGGCTGAGACAGCAAGAGATCATCGATATTCACACCCAATGCTGCTGCATAAGACGGGTCCAAAGCGTGCTCGGCATCGATAAAGGCTGCAATACCACCCTCTTTTTGCGCTTGAGCAACAGCATGAAGAGCCACGGTTGTCTTACCCGAAGATTCTGGGCCGTAGATTTCAATGATTCTTCCCTTCGGATAACCACCAGCACCAAGAGCGATATCCAAAGCCAAAGAACCTGAGCTCATAACTTGAACTTTTTGCTCTGCTCGCTCGCCCAAACGCATCACAGCACCCTTACCAAAATCTTTCTCAATATTTCAAAGCGTTGTCTAAAGCCTTTTGACGTTCATCGCCAAATTTCTTTGTAATATCATCTAAATTCTTTTGTTTCTTTGCCATTAATTTCTCCTATTTGTTCTAAAGTATCTTTTGGCTATCTTTTAATTATACCAAAAATTAACTATTTAATAAAGTCCTTCGCACTAGGTTAAAGGCGTGCAAAACAGCAATTTTCCGCACATCACGACGACTGCGTCCAGCAATATTGACCTTAATGGTTTCTGTTCCTACAGCACTAGCCAAGCCGATAAAAACGGTCCCTGCTGGATGGTCTTCCAGTGAATCTGGACCAGCCACACCTGTCAGACTGACAGCTAGGTCACTTTCGGTCAGCTTTCTAGCCTGCTCTGCCATTTTCCCTGCCGTAAAAGCTGAAACAACTCCATGCTTCTCCAAGTCTCCCAACGAAATATCCAGCATCCGGCTCTTTTCCTCCATACTGTAGGTGACAAAGCCACCTGAGAAAATAGCTGAAGCTCCAGCAAAGTCCGCTAAGGTTGCTTGAAAAAGACCTGCCGTCAGACTTTCCGCTGCTGAAATCGTCTTGCCTTGACTCTTCAGCAAGTCAAAAGCAACCTGAGCCAAAGAATTGTCATCCCCATAACCATAGAAAATGTCGGAAAAAGCTTGTCCTTCAAAAGTTTTATGTGCCAAAATCGACTGTTCAACAATTGCAAGCTTTCGGTCTGCTTCATCCTGGCTAAATGCTTTCGTAGACAGCCGCAAGGTCACCTCCCCCGTCTTAGCATAAGGAGCAATGGTAGGGTCACTCTGCTGCTCAATCATGTCTGACAAAATAGTCACTAGCTGACTCTCGCCAATACCAAAGAAGCGCAACACTCGTGAATACAATTTCTGACCTGTGGATAAGAGGGGAACCAGCTCATTATTGACCATAGGCTTAAGCTCACTAGGCGGGCCAGGCAGGACTACATAGGTCACTCCGTCTGCTTCTAACAATCCTCCGACAGCTAAGCCGGTCGCATTTGGTAACGGCGTCGATCCTTCAACCAATTGGGCCTGACGCTCATTGTTGGGTGTTCGGGCATAATCTGGTCGACTAGCAAAAAAGTGATCCAACTTTTCCACAGCCTCAGGATCAAAACTCAACTCTCGACCCAAAAATTTAGCCAAGGTCTGCTTAGTCAAATCATCCTCTGTTGGCCCCAAGCCTCCTGTCAGGATAATCAGATTACTGCGCCCTTGAGCAATTTTTAAAACAGAGAGAAGACGATTTTCATTGTCACCCACTGCTGTCTGGAAATAAACATCGATCCCAAGACTCGCCAGTTTTTCAGATAAAAATTGGGCATTGGTATTGACAATCTGACCTGTCAGAATCTCGGTGCCCACAGCAATAATTTCTGCTTTCATAGAACCTCCTACCTTACTATTCGGAATTGGCTTTATTTTATCACAAAAAATGTTTAAAAAGTTGATTTTTATTTCAGAAAATAAAGAGAGCTGTCAAGTTCCTTGACAAACTTGTCAATATGCTGTGAAAAACTTTTAAAAACGACTAGTGTTATGCAGAATAACCAGATTGTTAGGGAAATGCTATTGGCAAATGGTTTGATTCTTTCTATAATGAAGATGAAAAAAGAAATCATCTAAATACTTTTATTTGAAGAAAGGAGATCATCATGAAAATTTCACAAGTGCTCAAAGACATTCGTCAACAAAATCATCTCACTCAGGAAACCTTAGCGGAAAGGCTCAAGGTTTCCCGCTCTGCCATTGCTCGCTGGGAAAGTGAAAAAGGGATCCCTGATATTGGAAATCTCATCGCTATCAGTCGGGAGTTTGATATCAGTCTGGACACGCTCATCAAGGAGGATGAGCGCTTGGAGAAAAAGGTCATCGAAGATAGCAAGGCCAAGAAATGGCATTATTTAGTCATCCTCTACCTTTTTTCCATCTTGGTTTATATTGGTGTCTTTGCTTACTTACACCATATCTTTATGGCTGGTTTCCTCATCTCTACCCTCTTCATGCTTTTCTACGAGCTGCGCATCTTTATCAAGGAAAAGATTTGGATGCAGAAGGATAACTAAACGAAATTCCTTGGATGTTAGAAAACCAAGGAATTTTTTCTATGAAACAAGGAATATAGTCGCACTATTATGAAAGAGAACAGACAAGCAAAGAAAAAAGAGGAAAGTAAAACTGCAGCTACCTTTGACAAATGAGCTGAATCAAGATTTGTATTTCAAAAATTTATTGGAACTTTTGTCTTTATGCGTTTGTCGTGTCATCATAAATTATTTTTTAAACGCTTCGTATAGTTTTTTATAGAACTCTTTCTTTTCTTTTTTTTGATTATTAAACTCTTTTTTGCCGTAATCAAAATTCGCTACTGAAAATCCCTTGCCATCATCAGAAAAAGTGAAGAATTCTATCCCAATCAATTTATTATTTTTAGCATCTACTACAGTAGTTCCTAAATTATTGTTAAATTGTTTAACTTCTTCTTCACTAACTCCAAACCCCATAGCAGTGCCATCTGCAATAATATTTGAAAACACTTCTTCTGAAGATGCTACTTCTTTGACAGATATTAGATAGACAGCATCTTCTGTTTCTACTTGCCTTACCTTATCCCATCTTTCGGTATCATTCGAAGAGATTGTATAGACTGTTAAATCCACCGAAGGTTTATTGGAATTTTCTTTTTTAATCACTTGTTTGCCAATTAAGACGATTGCGAGTATTCCAATAACTAGTAGCAAACTAATATAAATTTTCTTTTTCATGCCTGACTTCCTATATCTTTTATGTCAATGATAACATCAACTTTACTATATACAGCTGGATCATGTGTTGCTATAATAACATAATTGTTCTTGGCTGCTTCACTCAATAATAAGTTGATGATTTCATTCCCAATCTCACTATCCAAGGCTCCTGTAGGTTCATCCGCTAAAATAATTTTACGCGGTTTCATTAACATTCTTGCAATAGCTACACGCTGAGCTTGTCCCCCAGACAATTCATATATTTTATGTTTTAAATAGTCCCTAGAAAGGCCTACTTTTTTTCAAGTATCTCAGATATAATCTTTTTTTGTCTTTATTGAGGAGTTTTTAAATTATCATATACTGTTTTTGTTTTTCTATCAAAGAATAATTTTTGGAATACATACCCAATAGTATTTTTTTAAAATAGGTTCTTTCTTTGGTTTTTCCAAATATCCTGTTTATCAACTAACACTTTTCCACTGTCAATTTTTTTCTAGCCTTCCTATAATGTTTAGCAAGGTACTTTTTACCTGAACCCGAACCGCCAATCAAGGCGTAGCTTTTTCCCAGCTTCAAAGGTTAAATTTAAATCTGTAAATATTTCTTTTTGAGCCATATTTTTTTGTAACATTCACAATTTCAATTGTCATTAGTCATCCCCTTTTTAGAATTTGAGTGTATCTATCAGATAATTTTTCTGAAACTTATTATCATTGACATCATTAAAACCGTTAAAGAAGCAAGACCAATATACAATAACTCTATTTGTCCTGTCATGATAAATGTCAATAAGATAACCATTATAATCGTTATCATAAAAATATTTTAGACTTGAAATGGCCATACCTGTTTTCGATAGGCCTAAAATGATTTTTTTGACATAGTCATTCTGTTTTAAGGCAACAAACATTTGAGCATATTGATAAATGAGTAGAAATACAATTCCGCAAATAACTATTTGCAGTATTTTTTTGAAAAGGAGAATTTGGTGCTCTAAAGATTGAATATTAAGTTTCACAGTTTGGTAAACCTCGACTGGATTGATTGAAAAATTCAAACTAGCACTCAAATCGTTGATGTCCTTAATTGCTTCTGGACTAAAAAGTGAGTTATATATGATATTGCTTGCCAAAATAAAATCGTTAGTTTCTACCATTTTATCAGTATCTAATACAACCACTATATTACTCTTACTATTTGTCACACTTTCCAAAGGTAGATTATCTTTATTTTTCAGGGACACTACTGCCATTTTCATTGAAATAGAAAAAAATTCTTGCCCATCAGGAATGACTTGCACCGTAAGATCATCTTTTTGTATAGTTTGTACCAGTAAATTGTTCTGCTACAACCGTATTCTCGATTGATGCCTTATTCTCTTTAAATTTATTAGGAATATAGATGGTTGCTATTTTTATTATCTAAAATACGATAGTTTGTTCCATTAACTTTATTTTTGTACCTTAGCACCTGTTTGATTGATATAAACCAGCTCTTTATTAACCTCTGGATTCGTTATCCCATCACTTTTTTTAATTGCTTAGAAAAAAATCTTCTGTAACATGAGAAGTTTTTCATAAAATCTGGAACATAGGCTGAAGATGATTTGATATATATAAAATCCAGTTTTTTTAAGGCTTTAGCAATCTCTATATACTTAGCTCCTGAGTCATTTGCTTCTTCTCCATTAGTAACAGATTCATTTTCAATACCCAAAAACTCTAGTCTTTTCCAATCTTTTACTGCACTCCATGGTTCTAAATGCTTTATCTGTATATTTATCTTTGATTGACTAGCCTTTGTTTCCCGTAAAAAGACTCCTGAAACAACTATTATGCTAGAAATAACCGCAAGCCATACGATAAAAATGAGGCTGTTTTTGGCCTTATTTTTTATAATTTCAATAGGCTTTTCAACCTGAATCGTCAGCCAAAATAAAACAAAGGTGATGAGATCAATGATTTGAAAAATTATAAAATTGGTTAGAAGTAGAGAGAAGAATAACTTGGAACTATAGGTGAAGAGACCACTCCCCAGAAAAGAGCCATAGAAAACCATCAATAAAGCAACTAAAATCAGCTCAAAAGTAACAGAAATTAAATAATCCTTTTTTAGGTTATACACAGGCAATCCTAAAGAACGTCTTATCATCCCTTCTTTAATCTTTCTCGCTCTAACAACAAATAAAACAACTAATAAGGTTAAGTAAATTGAAATCATTAACAAAAATCTTAAAGAGCCAGTAAATTGTATCATTCCTCCCATATACCAAGGGTAAGCCATATATACTACTTGCAGACCTGTAGACGTAAGTTTTTTTAAACCATTTGAATCTATTTCCCCTAGAGTATAGTACATCCCTGTTATCGGTACAGACTTTAATTGTTCATGGCTGGCATCATCAAGATTTATATAAGTCAACTGTCCTGAATTCTGAACCACCGGCTTGTATATTTTAACTTTTTTCTCTTCTGATAGGCCACTAATCATTTGATATATTTCTTCATTAGAAAGATTGCTTTTCCCTTGAATGGAGAAGGCACCATCAATTGGTAAAGGTATTGGTTTTTGAGTATCACTAATACTAACCAGACCAATGGCAGCAATTAAGCAAAAAAAAGAGTCCTATAACACCTAATTTTAATTTCATAAGCTCCTACCTATATTATAAAAGACCCTATAATATTATTGGGTTTTCCAACTTTCATAAACTATTGTTAAAATTTAAAGTAGTTCCAATGTGCATTTAATCGAACATCATTCCAACTTTTTTTGTTGAACTTGACATTGCCCATCCATATTTTTTTGAGAATCAGATGACTTAACAGTTCCCCAAAGATTAGTTATCGAAGATTTTTGAACCAATATTATTCGGAGATTTAACATAGTAATTAGAATAACCATAGTTATCATTCACACCATAATTCCATTCATCAATAATCGGATATGGGGCTGGATATGCTACTTCTGCACTAACGATACTAGTCATAGTAGTTAGCCCAAAGCCTAAAGAAACTGTAGCTAATAAAGCTAATGTTTTTATGTTTTATTTTTAATTCTTATTTTTCATAACTACACTCCTATATTGAATATTTTTATAGTTTTTTTAGAGAATATTTTACCTTTCCAATTTATAGCTTAGCTAGTCACAATCAACGACCCCTTGGTCTCACCTCCTTTAATTTTTATAGATTCTAATTTTTTTAAATATATATATATTTAATCTTTGCCTACTTTTTTTGAAATATTTAGAACATTGAACTCACTCCACTTCTATCCTATCCACCTTATCTCCACGGCCACCACCATGGGAGTGCATTTACAAGCATTATTAGCGTCATTGCCAATAAAATAGAATTGTATTTCACTTTCTTCATTTTTGCCCTCCTTTTTATTTCATGATATACTATTCTAAAATATTTTTTCAAAATGTAGCTTTTAGTAACATTTTAAAAAGGAGTTCTTATGCGCTGGGATTATGGAAAAATCTATAAAGAAATTAGGAAATCAAAAGGATTGACTCAAGAAGAAATTTGTGGAGATTTTTTAGCTCGCTCAACTTTGGCACGAATTGAAAGCGGGCAAGTCATGCCAAAGTTCGATACCATGATTTTTTTACTTCGCCAGATAGATATGACACTAGAAGAATTTAAATATATTTGTGATTATTATCAACCTAGTCAACGGCAGAAAATTTTAAATTCTCTGTATAACCAAGGTGAGTCTATTGTAGGGACAGAAGGTTTGTTACAACTAAAGAGAGAATGCGAGGCATATCTATGTAAACATTCCGATATTCCGATTAAACATGCTTTAGATAGCATCAATATTACTATTCATCTGAGACAAAATGGAATTGCTGAGACAAAAGAAATTAATACTACTACCAATAAAATTTGGGCGTATTTAGAGAAACAGGACACTTGGTATGAAAGTGATTTTCGACTTCTTTCTACTATCCTTTATTTCTTCCCTTTAGAAAATATCAAACAATTTACCCAAAAGATTTTAAATAGCATAAAAAAATACCAATCATTTCGCTATGGGAATAATCTACAAATCGGACTCTTAGTCAACCTTTCTACCATCTATCTTTATAATGGATTAAAGAGAGAATGCGCTGAAATTGCTAAGTACATTTACGATTTGTCAAAAAAAGAAAAACGTTATGATTCCCTCGGGCTTTCACAGATTCGACTTGGAATTTGCAAAAATGATAACGAATTAATAAAAAAAGGGATTGCTCTACTACAACTTGCCGATGAAAAAAAGCTAGTAAAATCGCTAAAAGAAGAAATTGAAAAATACAGTTGAGAGTTTTTCTCAAACGGTATTTTTATGTGGATTAAAATCACAATCATTTTCATGATCATTGATAAGGCCAGCTGCTTCTAGGAATGAATAGACACAAACGGAACCGATAAATTGAAATCTTTGACAAGGTGTCAAAATACTTTTACAGTCTCTTATTAAACAAAAGGAATCACTATTTTAAATGATTTACATGCTCCCTACTCTCTAAAGATAAATTAGCTGATTATACATTACTTTCATCTTTCTATCTTAAAATAAATGAAATAATAAAAGCAATGATATTGTTGCAACAATGGAGGGCAATTGGATACCAGATATTTTTGTCCTTTCTCAGATATAGGAGCGAGAGAAGAAGACCCCCGGCAATGTAGGAAATAGCTGTCACCCACTCTGACAAGGCCCAACTGTGCATATGAAGGGTAGCAAATAGAAAGGTGGTTAACACAATACCAAGCCAGTTAGGGAATTTTTCCAAGAAGGTGCCTAGGAAAAAGCGACGGAAGAAAAACTCTTCAACGATTGGCCCAATAAAGCAACCGATAACCAATATTAGAAAGGGATTTTTCAACAAGGCACCTTGAATACTAGCATCATTCTGCCCCTGCAATGGCAAGCCTAGACTCTGTTTAATCAGAACTGAAAGCAGGTTGCAGGCAATGGACAGGAGGAAAACAAAGACCATATACAAGGAGATCGTTTTTAGAAATTCCTTCTTCTTGGTCAGAATCAAGGCTAGCTGCTCCTTTAATTCTTCACGATAAGCTAAGATTCCCAAGGTAAATAAAAGGAAATAAACTGGGTAAATCAACCAATTTATCCCAATCAACTGCAAGCCTCTACCTAGGAATAAGATTGTATAGAGGGTGATAAAAATAAGGAGAAATTTTCTTGTTTTCATTGTTCTACTTCCAATCACAATCACTTTCGTGGTCATTGATAAGGCCAGCTGCTTCTAAGAATGAATAGACACAAACGGGACCGACAAATTTGAATCCTTGCTTTTTCAGCGCCTTGGACATGGTTTCTGATAGCTCTGTTTTAGCGGGCGCTTCCTTGTAATGAATGATTTGATTGTCAATCGTTTTGAAATCGACAAAGGACCAGATATAGTCATTAAAAGAGCCAAACTGCTTTTGAACATCCAAAAAAGCTTGGGCATTCGCCCTAGTTGCATAGATCTTCATCTTATTGCGGATGATATTAGGATTATCCAAAAGAGCATCCAGATCTGCATCCGTCATCTGGGCAATTTTCTGGGCATCATAGAAATGAAAAGCTTCCCGGAAGGCTTGACGTTTATTGAGAATAGTCTCCCAAGAAAGTCCAGCCTGATAGGTCTCCATGCAAAGCAATTCAAATAATTTCTGATCATCATGGAGGGGCTTGCCCCACTCCTCATCATGATAGGCTACATACAAAGGGTTATTCATTTTTACCCAGCCACAACGTTTGGTCATATCTTCCTCCTATTTCACCAACATCTTAAGAGCGGACTTGATATAGTTTTCTGCTGTATCCGTCGTGCCTTCAAAGAATTTCTTGATTCTCTTAAGTTCCGCGGCTTTGTAGCCCAGAGCCAGCATGGCTTCCATAGCTTCTTCCAGCGCTTGGTTTCATCACTAGCTTGCACTGCAGCCTTGGCAGGAAGTTCGTCGCCAACTACTGCTACTTTGCCTTCTAAGTCTAGCACCATCTGCTGGGCTGTCTTCTTGCCAATCTTAGGAAACTTGGTCAGGTAGGTGATGTTTTTTTGCTCAATGGCTTGTACCAAGCCAGCATTATCATCCGCCGCAATGATAGCCAAGGCAGACACAGGGCCAATACCTGAGACTGAAATCAAGCTGAGAAAGAGCTGCTTCTCCTCCTCAGTCGCAAAACCGTACAGGAGCTCCACGTCTTCTCTCACCACCTGGTGAACATAAACCTTGGCTTCCTGATGGAGATGTCCTGAGTAAGCATAAGGATTAGCTACATGAAGAATATAGCCGATAGAGTTGACTTCCAATACAATGTATTTGGCTGTAATTTTACTGATGATTCCTTTAAAATATTCGTACATAATCTTCCTTCTTTTTGTATCATTTTGCCTATCTAGTATATCATATTTTCTGTCTGGAAACTGCAAACAGAAGTGCAACCATTGGTTGACAAAATGTACAGGAAGCTGTATTCTCAAGATAAAGAAAAGCTGTTAGGATAGAGTTAGCAAAGAAAAGGAGGCCGTCACGATGAAACTCGCTGATAAATTATTTGAACTAAGAAAAGAAAAAGGCTGGTCACAAGAAAAGCTGGCTGAACAAATCAATGTCTCTCGTCAGAGCATTTCCAAGTGGGAGTCTGGCCAAGCGCTGCCGGAGCTGGAAAAAATTGTAGAGCTGAGCAAGATTTTCCAGGTGACGACAGATTATCTGCTTATAGAAGAAAGCGAAAAGCCTGAGATAAAACCCATCCTCTCAGAAGACGAAAAAGAGCGCTATTATAAGCAAGTAAAATCTTATGGCTTCTGGCAGGTTCTGTATATTTTTGTATCAGCTCTGGCTATTTTTCTCTTTTTTGCAGGTTCTAGCTTTCCAGCATCATTCACTGCGCTGGTCTGGTTGGCCTTCTTCCTCTTAGTCGCATCCGCAATGGCTATTAACAAGGTGCTAAAGATTAAGAAAAAGTATCTGGATAAGGTTATCGGCCTTGATGAGGATTCTGGGAAAAAAGATACTAAAGATGATGCTAAAAATTGACAATCCCATACCTGTCAAAACTCATCTGAAAGAGCTGATTTGCTGGCTGGAACACAAGCTTAGCTCAAAAATTCAAAACAGCTCTAGTTCTATGACTAGGGCTGTTTGATCTTCTATAGAGTTTAGTATTTCCCCAACTCCCGTAGGCTAGTATGATTTTCCTGAATGCGGCGGAACATTTTTTCCATATCTGACTTGGTAAAGTTGACCAAGACCGGCCGGCCGTGTGGGCAGTTGTAAGGATTATCACACTGGGACAGCTGAAAGAGCAAGTCACGCGCAGAATAGTCATCCAGACTGTGATTGGCCTTGATGGAGCGTTTGCAACTCATCATAATGGCTAGCTCTGCTCGATATTTCTTGATAGAAACTTCCTTGGTCAGAAGAAGCATATCACACATCTCATAGATGCCTGCCTCAATCTCTTCTTCCTTGAACCAAATGGGATGCTCACGGAGGATAAACTGGTTGGCTCCGTACTCTTCTAAAAAGATGCCTGCATCTTCTAACAGCTCCATCCGCTGCTTGATTCGCAGCATATCGTCCGCTGGAAATTCAAAGATATAGGGCACCAAGAGCTGCTGTTGGCTATTGTCCACATCCCCAATCTTCTCCCGATAATACTCATACTTGACCCGCTCCTGGGCAGCATGCTGGTCAATAATGTAAAGACCGCCCTTGCCCTGAGCAAAGAGATAGGTGCCATGCATCTGGCCGAAATATTCTAACTCTGGGAAGCTTGACTTCTCTTCCTGTTCCAACTTATCTACAGCCCGCTCCAGACTAGCCTGGTCAAGCTTTGGATGGTCTAGTTGGTCAAAGCTGACTGGCTTTCTCTCTGCAAATTTGACCGAAGTTGATTGTGGCGGTTCTGCTTTTTCATCTGTCGCTTCATGAACAGGTTCTGCTGATTCTTCAAAGGATAGCTGCTGCTCTGCCACTTGTGGCTTGAGGAAGAAGTCATTCTGCTCCTTATCGTAGTAGAGGCGATTTTCTTTAAGAGGAAGGCTGGTCTGCTCAGGCTTATTGGCACGCTTAACAGTTGATTTGGCTAGATTTTCCAAAGCATCCGGGATGAGATCCTGCTCCTTGAGACTGGTTGCAATAGCTTGCGAAATCAAGGCCATGAGTTCCCGCTCTTTAGAAATTCGCACCTCTTGCTTGGTCGGATGGACATTGACATCGGCCAGATAGGGGTCAATCTGAATATTGATGACCGCGAGTGGAAAACGGCCGACCATCAGCTTGCTGCCGTAGCCGTCCAAAATAGCCCGATTGAGTAGGAAATTCTTGATATAGCGGCCGTTAATGAGAATCGTAATATAATTCCGATTTGCACGAGTCAACTCAGGCAGACTGACATAGCCGCTCACCTCAAAGTCCAAATCCGATGCAGAGATTTCCACCATTTTCTTAGCTGTTGCCAGACCATAGATGCCCGCAATAGCCTGGCGCAGATTGCCACTGCCGGCAGTCCGTGTCAGTTCTCGACCGTCACTGATAAGGGTGAAAGCCACCTCTGGATGGGCTAGACTGAGCCGATTAATCACATCAACGATATGGGACAGCTCAGCCTGCTGGCTCTTCATATACTTGAGCCGGGCTGGAGTATTGAAGAAGAGATTTTCTATCTTGATTTTCGTTCCCACTGGACTGCTGGTCGGCTCATGCTCTTCTATCTCACCGCCTTGGGCAACCAGTAGAGTCCCGTACTGGCCGGCTTCCGTTGCTGTTTCAATGGTAAAACGCGAAACAGAAGCAATGGAAGGAATGGCCTCGCCACGAAAACCCAGCGTCCGAATCCGAAAGAGATCCGCCTGTTTCTTGATTTTGCTAGTAGCATGGCGTCGAAGGGCCAGAGGAACATCTTCGTGGTCTATGCCCTCACCATTGTCCGTTACCTGAATGCTCTTGAGTCCGGCCTCCTCGATTTCGATGGTAATCTGGCTGGCACCCGCATCAATTGAATTCTCCACTAGCTCCTTGACCACGCTGCTAGGCCGCTCAATGACTTCACCGGCCGCAATCTGATTGGCCAGAATTTCTGGAAGTTCGATAATTTTTGACATTTTCTTCTCCGTATTTGTACTAATTCCTATTATAGCACATTGACTTTTTTCTATCAGAAGTTGACTGCCATTTCCTTTCTTTGGCGAGATAATTCATCAAATCCTACTAATGCATCAAGAAATCTACTCCAAGTTACATTTTTTGTTATAATAAAATAAAACTTGTTTATTTTTGACTTTTTTTGGTTAGAATTTGACTTTCAGGAGAAAAAATGGAAGATACGCTTTATTTACTAAAACAACCCGAAAAAAACTATAACGACTGCTACTTTTCTTTTTGTGGCTTTTCTAAGACTGAAGCCGGGCACAGTTTTGGTCCGGCAGTTAAAGATTGTTTTTTAGTTCATATTATTTTAGAGGGAGAGGGATCCTATTCTATCAAAGATCAGACCTACTCACTCAAAGCAGGACAAGGATTCATCATTCCGCCTGGTGTATCAAGTTTCTATCAGGCAGATCAGCACTTTCCTTGGACCTATCTTTGGATGGGGATCGGGGGAGAAAAAGTGCAAGAATACTTCCAGCAGATGGGGATTGGAGGAGAGCATTTCTCCTTCCATGTTCAATCTCCATATGACTTTAAAGCGTTGATTTTCGAGTGCTTTGCATATGATGACGACACGCTTGTCAACGAACTAAATTTACAAAAAAAGGCTTACGACTTCCTACAGTTGTTAGCAAAATCTATCTCCCCATATCAATACATCACGTCAAGTCAAAAGATGAATCCCTATGTCCAAAAAGCCCTCCATATCATTAATCAAGAAGGTGGGCAGGGATTATCGATTACGAATCTTGCCAAACGCTTAGCAGTTCACCCTAGCTATCTATCCAGGTTGTTTAAAGCAAATCTGGGGCTGTCGACCAAAGATTATATCTATCAAATTCGTATCAACATGGCTAGCGATCTTTTGGTAACGACTAGTTATTCTATTGAAAAGATTAGTCAATTAACAGGATTTTCTAGTATCCAAAACTTTCAAAAGCCTTTAAAAAAATCAAAAAAGTCACCCCATCTGCCTACCGAAGAAAACAGGTTGGATTCAAAGGGAAACGTCCGGAAGAATAAGTCAGATTTTAACAAAGAATCGTCTAAAAAAACGCTTACTTTATCAGTGGGTGTTTTTTATAATGGAAGTAATCTTAGTTATGGAAAATCCAATACACAAAAAGGAGATCATATGGCTGCTTCCATCCACTTTTTAGAATCTGCTCAGCAGTTTCATCTTAGAAATGATCAAATCAGTTATATCTTTTCGATCAGCGAAGATGGTAAACTTCTGCATCTCTACTACGGAAAAGCTCTTCCTGAGAGAGATTATAGTCACTTAATAGAGATGTGCTCTCGTCCAATGACAACCTATCGAAAGGAAGGAGATTTTCTCTATTCTTTAGAACATTTAAAACAAGAATTCCCCGAATATGGGACCAGTGATTTTAGACACCCCGCAATTATGATTCGCCAAGAAAATGGTTCAAAAATAAGCGATTTTCGTTACATGAAACATCATATTTTCAAAGGAAAACCAACTTTAGATGGGTTGCCAGCTACTTATGTAGATGATGAAAACGAGAGCCAAACTATTGTGGTCACTTTAAGAGATGAGCTTATAAAATTGGAAATAGATCTACACTACACTATTTTTAGCGATCTACCCGTCATTAGTCGCCACGTTGAGGTCCGTAATCTTAGTTTAGACACTCATTATATCCAGCAAATTGCTAGTTTAAACTTAGATCTACCTGACGCAAACTATGAGTGGCTTCAACTTTCTGGAGCTTGGGCAAGAGAACGTTACATTAAGACTCGTACACTATCTCAAGGAATCCAATCCATCGAATCAACTCGTGGCATTTCCAGTCCCCATCACAATCCTTTGTAGCATTAAAACGAAAGGAAACAACTGAACATCAAGGCGAGGTTATCGGAGTTGCTTTTGTTTATTCTGGTAATTTTCTCATTCAAGCTGAAGTGGACACTTGGGATACTACACGCCTCCAAGTTGGTATCAATCCTTTCCACTTTGAATGGAAATTAGCTCCAAATGACCAATTCGTCAGTCCAGAAGCCTTGTTAGTCTTTTCTGATAACGGACTTAACGGCATGAGTCAAAGCTTTCACCAGCTCTTCCGTACTAGATTAGCCCGCGGATTTTGGAAAGAGAAAAAACGCCCTGTTCTCATTAATAATTGGGAGGCAACCTACTTTGATTTTACCGAAGAAAAGCTTTTAACGATTGCTCGAACAGCCAAACAAGTAGGAGTAGAGCTCTTTGTACTAGATGATGGTTGGTTTGGTGAGCGGATCAATGATCGAGCAGGCTTAGGAGACTGGTATGTAAATCCTGACCGCCTGCCAGAAGGTATTGGCCATCTAGCAAAACAAATCCGAGAAATTGGCCTCCAATTTGGTCTCTGGTTTGAACCTGAAATGGTCAACAAAGATAGCCAGCTCTTTCGGGAACATCCGGATTGGCATATCCATACACCGAATCGTCCAGTTTGCCACGGACGTAATCAATATGTCTTAAATTTCACATCTGATCAAGTCATTGAACACATTTTCCAAAAAATGTCCGCCATTATCGAAGAAGCCAAGCTTGACTATATCAAGTGGGACATGAACCGTACACTGACAGAGGTCTATTCTTGTGAATTACCTTCGGATCAGCAAGGAGAAGTTTTCCACCGTTACGTACTCGGTGTCTACAAACTATATGAGCGACTCACCAGCACTTATCCAAATATCCTATTTGAGTCTTGTTCTTCAGGGGGTGGACGCTTTGATCCTGGCTTGCTTTTCTATGCACCTCAAGCATGGACTAGCGATGATTCAGATGCGATTGAGCGCTTGAAAATCCAATACGGAACCAGCCTCCTCTATCCTGTTTCTTCTATGGGGGCACATGTATCTATCGTACCAAATCACCAATTAAACAGGATAACACCACTAAAAACTAGAGCCAATGTGGCTTACTTTGGAGCCTTTGGCTATGAGCTCGATCTTAATCAACTCGATCCCCAAGAGTTAGAAGAAGTCTCCCAGCAAATTTCTTTTTACAAACAGTATCGAGAATTGCTTCATAGTGGTAGCTTTTATCGACTTTTGTCACCATTTGAATCACAGGAAACCGCTTGGATGGTGGTCAGCAAGGATAAAAAAATAGCCATTCTAGCTCATTATAAAATGCTGAACCAAGTCAACCATCCATTCCGTCGCTTGAAATTGCAAGGACTAAATCCCAACGCTATTTACCAGATTGACCAACATGATTATAATGGTACGGAGCTGATGCAGGCCGGCTTTAGCATTACGGATGCATCTAGTGGCGAGCATAATAACCAGTCTCCACTTCCACCAACCTATGACTTCGACTCTAGAATTTGGGTTATTCAGCAAAAATAAAAGAAAAATCGCATGGACCTTTAAAAATGGTGGTCCTGCGATTTTTATAATTTTTTCTTCATTTTCGAAACAGCTGTCATCACTTCTAGAGGGGTCATATTGTAAATATCTAGATTTCTTAGTTCTTCTAGCACTGGGCTACTTTGCGGTGCTTCAAATAAAGATATTTGCTCTGTGGTGGCTTTTTGTTGTGAAACAACCTGCTTATCTTGACTTTCCAAATGTGTCAAGATTGAATCCGCCCGCTCTAATAAATCAACAGGTAATCCAGCAATCTTGGCCACATGAATCCCGTAGGATTTATCCGCTGGACCTTCCTCTATCTTGTGCAAGAAAGTCACTTGACCATCTTTTTCTAAAGTTGCTACATGAAGATTTTCAAGGCGTGTCAAGCTAGTTGACAGCTCTGTCAACTCATGATAATGAGTTGCAAATAAAGTCTTAGCTTTCGTCCGATCATGAATATACTCAATAATGGCTTGGGCTAGAGCCATCCCATCATAAGTAGCCGTACCTCGACCCAATTCATCAAATAGAATCAAAGAATGTTCACTAGCTTGACGAATAGCTCGATTGGCTTCCATCATTTCCACCATGAAGGTCGACTGCCCAGAGACCAAATCATCCGCCGCACCAATTCGAGTAAATATGGCATCAAAAATTGGAAGCACCGCCAACTCTGCAGGTACATAAGAGCCCATCTGAGCCATAATGACAATGACAGCTAATTGCCGCATATATGTTGATTTCCACTCATGTTTGGTCCTGTAATCAACTGGATATCTGTATCTGCATCCATGACAACACTATTTGGAATATAACTTTGTGCCCCCATGACCTTTTCAACAACAGCATGACGACCTTTTTCGATTTTCAAGATCCTGTTAATTGTAAAGCTAGGTCGAACCAGATGTTGGTTTTCAGCTACAACCGCAAAACTCTGCAAAACATCAATAGTAGCTAAGGTTTGAGCTAGAGCTTGTAAACGCTTGATATATTTCCCCGCTTCTTCACGGATGCGCATAAAGATTTCATACTCCAAATTAGCAGACTTTTCACGTGCCTCTAGCATTTCTCCTTCAATACGTGCCAGCTCCTCTGTTCCATAGCGCTCAGAATTTTTCAAAGTGGCTTTCCGGAAAAAATGACTTGGAACATTGTCCAACTGTGAATTGGTGACATGGAAATAATAGCCGTCCTTTTTGTTGTAATCAATCTTCAAATTAGAAATTCCACTTGTCGCTCGCTCTTTGGCTTCAATATCTGCAATCCAGCTAGTTCCTTCTCGCATGACAAGGCGATATTTATCTAAGGTCTCATCAAAACCCGACTGGATGATATTCCCTTCTGTAATAACTTGAGAAGCGTCTGGGGAAATGGCAGAGCTAATAAGATTTCTAACTCAGGAATAGCATCCAACTTAGAGACTAGAGTTTCTAGAGCTGGACTGGCTATATTTTCTAAAATCGCTCGAATCTGCGGAACATGGCTCAAAGTTGATGCTAGCTGCAAAAGATCTTTAGGATTGGTCTTACCAAAGGAGACACGACTAGCTAAGCGTTCGATATCATATACTCCCCTCAAACTATCCGATAAGTCACTGCGTTCAAAGAAAGAGTCTAGAAAAACTTGAACCACATCCTGACGCTTGGTGATTCGATCTTTATCAATCAAAGGGTGTTGAATCCATGAACGTAGCAAGCGACCTCCCATAGCGGTCTTTGTCTCATCCATGAGCCAAAAAAGACTGCCATGTTTTTTCCCAGTTCGTGCATTTTCAGTCAAGTCTAAACTAGTTTTTGTCGCATAATCCATCTGCAAAAAGTCTTTAATCTCATAATGATGCACTTTTTTAAGATGGCTGAGCTCCCGCATTTGTGTCTGAAAAACGTAATGTAGTAGCTTACCTGCCACCCTCTTCTCTAAAGGTGATAACTCATCTCCCAGTAGTTGAACATCCTCTAGGACATCTTCAACTCTGGACAAAAGAAGATTCATCTGATTTGATAAAACTTTCTCTTCAGATTCTGGCAAAACATAACCAACGACCACTTCTCGAGCTTGTAAATTTCTAATCTCTCCACAAGCTTGATCAAAATCAGCCAGCGTCGTCACCTGAAACTCTCCTGTCGCAAGGTCCATATAAGCCAATCCGTACTGATCTTCCTCGCGATCCAAAGAAACTAAAAAGTTATTTTCTCCACTTGACTTATTAGAGTCCACTACGGTCCCTGGTGTAATCACTTGGACAACTTCACGTTTTACAACACCTACAGCCTGTTTCGGGTCTTCCATCTGCTCTGCAATAGCTACTTTATAACCAGATTCAACCAGGATATCAATGTATTGCTGAGCAGAATGATAAGGAACTCCTGCCATCGGAATCGGATTTTCTGAATTTTTATTTCGACTTGTAATAGCAATCTCAAGAATTTGAGCAGCATTCACTGCGTCCTCATAAAACAACTCATAAAAATCTCCCATCCGAAAAAGCAAAAAAGCATCCTGATAGTCTTTTTTAATATCCAGATACTGTTGCATACCTGGTGATAATTTTTCTGTTGCCATACGTTCCTCTCTTACTGTAAACTCAGAAAATTCATCTTGAGTATTTGTTTCTTGTACACCTTTTGAGCTTCTAATCATCTCAAAATGACTCCATGATTGTCATACCTGATTTTACCATAAATTGAAAAAGGTTGAAACTTTTGTCTCAGCCTTTGATTGTTTTATATCTCATTTCTACATGCGCTCTAAAATCTGATCTTCAATTTCTTTAGCAGACTCCTGATTGCAACAAATCAATAAAAGCGTATCTGCACCCGCTAAACTACCAAGAATGCGTTCATCAGCATTTTCATCAATGATATTAGCCAAAGCAGAAGCCTCCCCTAGACGAGTATGTAGTACCAAGGTAAACTCTGCTCTTGCAACCCCTCTAAGATGATATGACAAAAGCTCGATCAAATCAATCCGCTTCGTTTCCTGTGCCAATACATAATACAATTGGTCATTTTTCTTGACCTTAATCAAACCAATCTCACGTAAATCACGAGACAAAGTCGTCTGAGTTACATAAATTCCCGCTGCTTCTAATCGAGTCTGAATATCCTTCTGAGTCCCTAGTTTCTCATCTGTAATCATTTTTTTAATCAAATCGTGACGTGCTTTTTTTTTCATAATTTCCTCAATATTTGTATATTTATACCTTAAATTATACCAAAAAAATTTATTATAATCCCTAAAAAAATTGAAGATTCTTTTTAAAAAAATATGATAAAATAGTACTATTAAAAAGACTTAAAGGAGTAGCTATGGATAACAAACAAATCATTGCCAGCGAATTGGCCAAGGTGATTGAAAGCCTAGACCAAGACGCTATTTTTAAATTTACTCGAACAGCCAAAAAGTTCTGATTTAGGAGATATTGCTTTTTCCGGCCTTTTCTTTAGCAAAAGTTGAGCGCAAAGCTCCTCAAGCCATTGCAACTGACCTTGCAGAAAAAAATTGATACTACTCACTTTGAAAAAAAGTTGTAGCAACTGGTCCTTATGTCAATTTCTTTCTAAATAAATCTGAAATTTCTAGCCAAGTAATCAAAGAAGTGATCACGGAAGGGCGGATTACGGACAACAGACAGAAGGAAATGGCGGGAACATCACTATTGACCTGTCAAGTCCTAATATTGCCAAACCTTTTTTTCAGTCGGTCACTTGCGTTCTACTGTTATCGGGGATGCTTTGTCCAATATCTTCCGTAAGATGGGCTACAATACAATCAAGATCAATCACTTGGGTGACTGGGGCAAACAGTTTGGTCTTTTGATGGTAGCCTATAAAAAATGGGGTGGCAAGGAAGCAGTTGAAGCCAATCCAATTGATGAACTGCTCAAACTCTATGTACAAATCAATGCTGAAATCGAAACTGATCCAGCCCTTGATGAAGAAGGTCGCCTTTGGTTCAAAAAATTGGAAGATGGTGATCCAGAAGCAACTGAGCTCTGGCAATGGTTCCGTGATGAAAGCTTGGTAGAATTCAACCGCATTTACAAACTTCTCGGTGTTGAATTTGACAGCCTAAATGGGGAAGCCTTCTACAACGATAAGATGGAAGAAGGAATCAAAATCCTCGAAGAAAAAGGGCTCTTGGAAGAATCAAAAGGAGCAAGCATTGTCAATCTTGATGATGTCAACCTTCCTCCAGCTATGATTAAAAAATCAGATGGAGCAACTCTCTACATCACTCGCGATATTGCGACTGCTATGTACCGGGCTCGTACTTATAACTTTGTCAAAAGTATCTATGTCGTCGGACAAGAACAATCTAACCACTTCCGTCAGCTTAAAGCCGTCCTCAAAAAAATGGGATTTGACTGGAGCGATGATATGACTCACGTAGATTTCGGTCTCGTTACTAAGAATCGTCAAAAACTGTCTACACGTAAAGGAAATATCATTCTTCTTGAGCCAACTTTGCAAGAGGCCATCAGCCGTGCAAAATCTCAAATTGAAGACAAGAATCCAGAACTTGAAAACAAAGAAGCGGTTGCCCATGCAGTTGGTGTCGGTGCGGTTAAATTCTACGATTTGAAAACCGATCGTCGCAATGGCTATGATTTTGATCTTGAAGCTATGGTATCTTTTGAAGGCGAAACTGGTCCATACATCCAGTATGCCTACGCTCGTATTCAATCAATCTTGCGTAAAGTGAATTTTACACCAGATGTGAATGCTAGCTACAACTTAAATGATGCCGAAAGCTGGGAAATTATCAAACTTCTTCAAGACTTTTCTCGCATTATCAAGCGTGCGTCAGACAATTACGATCCGTCACTGATTGCTAAATATGCTATTAGCTTAGCACAAGCATTCAACAAATACTATGCACACACACGCATCTTGGACGAAAGTCCTGAGCGTGACAGTCGTCTCGCTCTCAGCTACTCTACAGCTGTGGTACTCAAAGAATCGCTTCGCCTATTAGGTGTTGAAGCACCAGAGAAAATGTAATAACAAAACCCTTTAATCTCTAGCAGAGATTAAAGGGTTTTTTGTCTACCTATACTAAACCAAAACGCTTCTTAATTATACTACGATAATCTTATCTAGAATCACATAAAAATCACATTCCGTTGAATCCGCTTGCAAAATATATTTAAACAACTTACAATAATGATACAAACTATCCGTGTAAACCATCCTAGCAAAATGTAGTTCTTTTAACAACTCATTATGTTTAAGATCGAACCAACATTATATCGAATGAATAAATTCATATATAAAAGGGAGACGGAATATGCAAAATCAAAAATATGAACTCGGAGAGAAGATACGAAAATTACGAGAAGAAAAAAATTTGACTCGAGAAACCTTTTGCAATGATGAGAGTGAACTAACTATACGCCAATTAGCTCGAATCGAAAAGGGAGAGTCTTTTCCAAGTTTCTCTAAATTGAAATATATTTCATCTACATTAGGTGTCCCAATATCAGTAATTATTGATGAATCTCAAATGATATTACCATCGCGATATCTAGAACTCAAACACCGATTAATTCATTTTATGACTTATGGCGATGAAGAAAGAATGAACTTAAAAGATGCCTTATTTAGCGATATATATAATTTTTTGATAATTTGCCAGAAGAAGAGCAAATCACTATTAAAGCCATGCAAACCGCATTTACGATTTTTGCTACAGAAAAGGCTGATTATGGCGAAGCTCTATTAGAAGAATACTTTGATCAATTATTGATCAAGAAGAATTATTCTTTAAATGATTTATTAATCATAAAATTATTCCTATTTATGTGTTTAGCAGGAGCTAAAGATATACAAACCGCTACGCAATTAGTACAAAGAATGATGGAGTCAATCGACTACTCTAGTCCAACCTGTCTCTATGTTACCACTCGAAATCTCGTAACTATAGCAGCCTTTTACTATCAAGAAGAGAAATATACATATTTGCATCCCTATCTCAGTATGCTGGATGAAATCGTTCAGGAAACTCAAGATTTTCAACAAAAACCAAGCATCGATCTGATGAAAGCAACTTACGTTTTATTTGTAGATAATGACTTGGAAAAAGCCACAAAATTATTTCATCAAGCGATTATTTGTACTCAATCTTTCGGAGATACTGTTCTTGAGAAGAAAATTAGCGGAGAAATGGAAAAACATTTAAAGAAATATCAGAACATGACATAAATGTCATGTTCTTTTTTATTAAAAAAAGTTATACTAAACTTGTAAGTAGAACAGAGACGTTATGATAGCTCTAGTATGATCATGAATATTCGCATGTTTTCTTGCAAAAATACATAAACAGATTTATAATTTAGAAAACGGAAACAAATCAATAAAATAGCAGAGGTAGACACCATGATAGAATTTCATTTTAATAAAGACTTCCGGTTTGAAGGACGCTTTTATATTTTGCTGTTGATGCTCTTCTTAGGCGTGATTGAGCCACATGCAGGTCTGAATTTCCCAAATCTTATCTATTTTGGATGTGTATTGTTTTTACTGATCCTGCAAATTTTTGTTCCAATTATACATTATAAAAATTATCCAGTGGACAGCTACCATTTTCACTGGGAATTCTATAATGATCCAAAAATCTATTTCGCTCTCTTTCTAGCACGAAGTTTTTTCTTTGGATTTCAAGATATTTCTAACCCTTTTTACTGGATTCTTGCACTCCTCATTGCCAGTTCTTTCGTTCGCTCTTTTATCACGAAAGAGAAAGAAAAAGAAGCAAAGTAAGCAATTTTTCAAACACAAAGAGCTAATTTAAGAAAAATAAATAAGGCTGAGACAAAATGTCTCAGCCTTATTTTACCCTCTTATGATGAGGAGAGAAGCTATATAAACTGTATTGTCACTTTTAGCTCTTTACTCTTCTACAAAGCGCCCTAAAATATGGACATTCTCTGCTACAGATACAAAGGCTTGAGGGTCTGATTTTCGGATGATGTGCTGGAATTCATTGTACTCAGCACGGGTAATGACCGTTATTAAAACCACTTTTTCCTGATGGTTATAAGTTCCTTCAGCTCCGTTAATCATCGTTGCGCCTCGATGGAGACGATTGTGAATCTTCTCAATGACTTTCTCAGGATGACTCGTGATAATCATGGCTTGCATCTTCTTTTGCTTTGTAAATACAGCATCTGTCACTCGACTAGACACAAAGATTGTAATCATGGAGTAGAGAGCGTAGGTCCAACCAAAAGTCACACCGGCAATTAACATAATCACTCCATTCACCATAAAAGAGACACTTCCAACATTACGTCCCGTTCGCTTGCGCACTGTCAAACTGACAATATCTGTACCACCACTTGAAATATTGTTTTTTAAGGCAAAGCCAACACCTGTCCCCATTACAACCCCACCAAACAGTGCATTGATAATCGGATCCTTAGTCAGCACAACCTCTGGTACAATTTGGATGAAAAATGAGCTCATGCTAACTGTTATAAAGGTAAATACCGTAAATTTATGTCCTATTTGATACCAAGCTAAAATCATCAATGGGATATTAATCAGGTAAAAAGCCAATGATACTGGAATTGTCGTGCCAATCAATCGATAGCTCAATGCAGATAGAATCTGTGATAATCCTGTTGCGCCACTAGAATAGACGTGCCCTGGCTGAAAAAAGAAATTCACTGCTACTGCTGACAAAATACCGTAAACAATCGAAGCCGATATTTTCTCATCATACTTTTCCTTTGATATGCTCTTAAGAACCTTCAGCAATCGGAAATTATAGGCCATCCGGCGGATATAATAGCGTAAAAGCTTGTTAAACTTAGTCTTTTTCATTTATTTCTACTTGTAGATTTAACTCATCTAGTTGTTTCGTAGCAACGAGGCTTGGAGCTTGTGTCATCGGATCTGTTGCTTTATTGTTTTTTGGAAAGGCGATGACTTCGCGAATATTTTCTTCTCCAGCGAGCAACATAACAAACCGATCTAATCCCAATGCCAGACCACCATGTGGTGGAAAACCATAATCCATTGCTTCTAGTAAGAAACCAAATTGATCTTCTGCCTCATCTTTTGAAAAGCCAAGAGCCTTAAACATCCGCTCTTGTAAATCTCTACGATTAATCCGCAAACTTCCTCCGCCGAGTTCATAACCATTTAACACGATATCGTAGGCAATAGCACGAACTTTGCTGAGATCTCCTTCTAGTTCATGTGTAGAATTTTCTTGTGGAAGAGTGAAGGGATGATGAGCACTCATATAACGCCCTTCTTCCTCTGACCATTCAAACATCGGCCAATCGACCACCCAAAGGAAATTAAACTTGCTTTGATCAATTAAATCAAGATCCTTCGCAATGCGATTACGAAGAGCTCCCAACACTGCATTTGCAACTTCTAAAGAATCTGCCACAAAGAGAACCAAATCATTTTCTTGGAGCTGTAAAGCATTTGTCAACTTACTTGTCAACTCTGTCAAGAACTTAGCAACCGGACCAGCCAACTCTCCTTGGGAGAATTTAACCCAAGCCAAGCCTTTTGCTCCATACTGTTTTGCCTGTTCAGTCAATTTATCAATATCTTTGCGAGAATACTTATCTGCTGCATTTTTTACAACAATCGCTTTTACTGCTGGTGCCTCAGAAAAGACTTTGAAGTCAACCTCCTTGACAAGCTCTGTCAAGTCTTGAAGCAACATCTCAAAGCGAGTGTCTGGTTTATCACAGCCATATAGAGCCATTGCATCGTCATACTTCATCCGTGGGAATGGCAGCGAAACCTCAATTCCTTTGGTTTCTTTCATAACTCGAGCAATCAATACTTCTGTAATATCCTGAATCTCCTGCTCTGTTAAGAAAGATGTTTCTAAATCGACCTGTGTAAACTCAGGTTGACGATCGCCACGTAGATCCTCATCTCGGAAGCATTTACAATCTGGTAATAGCGGTCAAACCCTGCATTCATCAGCAATTGCTTAGTAATTTGTGGACTTTGCGGTAAAGCATAAAAATATCCTTTATTGACACGACTAGGAACGAGATAATCACGCGCTCCTTCAGGAGTAGATTTGCTGAGAAACGGTGTTTCCACATCGATAAACTCCAGCTCATCTAAATAGTTGCGAATGGAATGTGTCACTTTCGCCCGCAATTTAAGATTTTCCAGCATTTTTGGTCGACGAAGGTCTAAATAACGGTAACGCAAGCGTGTATCGTCATTAGCTTCAATGCCATCTTTTATTTCAAATGGAGTTGTTTTAGCTGTATTCAGCACTACAAGACTATCCACGTGGAGCTCGACTTCGCCTGTTGCGAGCTTATCATTAGCTTGCTCTCTAGCTGCTACTTGTCCTGTTACTTCAATGACAAACTCACTTCTCAAGCCCTCAGCAGTACTCATCACACCATGTGACACAGTCTCTGGGTTGATGACCAGTTGCATAATACCTTCGCGATCACGCAAATCAATGAAAATCAACCCTCCTAAATCACGTCTTCGAGCGACCCAACCTTTTAAGGTGATTTCTTGACCTACGTGCTCTGTGCGAACACGTCCAGCATACATCGAACGTTTCATTCTTCTTCTCCAAACTTTAATTCTTGTTCTATTTTACCATAAAGACGCTTATAAATATGTCTTTCTAGGATTTTTTAGCTTAAAGCTATATTTTCATCTCTCATATACGTATTAAAAAGAGAGAAAATGACTTTATCATTTTTTCTTCTTGTCTTCAAATAGATCCGGAGCCAATGCTAGACTCACCATCGCTGTAACAGAGCGTAACAACCCCGCTGCAAGACCAAAAATAGGTGCTAAACTGCGGAAAAAGAAGTCTCCTCGAATAAATAGACAGAGAAGACCTGTCAGGATAAATATAGCTACTGCCTGTATGAAAGATAGGACGATTATCTTCTTCATCATGGATTCCTTCTAAATTTTTTCTAAAAAGACAAAAGGTTTTATTACCTATTACTAGACTTTCCCTAACCCAATTTGTTCGAGCACAGTCTGGAAGTTTGTTTTAACCTCTTCAAGAGAAACCGTCACTTCTTGACGAGTTTGATTATTTTTGACTGTGACTTGCTGGCACTCTATCTCACTCTCTCCCAAGGTAATGATGGTCTTAGCTTGAAAAGTATCTGCCGATTTGAACTGGGCCTTGATCTTACGATCCAAATAATCACGCTCTGCAACAAAACCTTGACTACGAAGAGCCTGAACCAACTCCAAAGCTCCGCTATTTGCTTCAGCGCCTAAAACAGCGATATACGCATCCAGTTGAGTCTCTAAAGGCAACGAAACTCCTTGACTTTCAAGCACTAGAAGAATTCGCTCCATCCCCATACCAAAGCCAAAGCCAGGTGTTTCAGGTCCTCCAAAGTAGGAAACAAGACCATCATAGCGGCCACCCGCACAAATCGTCAACTCACTGCCAGCAATCTCTGTGACAAATTCGAAAATCGTGTGGTTATAATAGTCTAAACCACGTACCATATTCGTATCAATCACATAAGCAATATCGAGGCCATCTAACATCTGACGAACTGCATCAAAATGTGCCTGACTTTCTTCATCCAAGTAATCTAAAATAGAAGGTGCATTTTCAACTGCTTCTTTATCTTCCTTTTCCTTACTATCTAGGACGCGGAGCGGATTTTCCTCTAAACGACGCTGGCTATCGGCAGATAATTTATCCTTGAGAGGAGTCAAATAATCAATCAAGGCTGCTCGATAAGCTGATCGACTCACTGAACTTCCTAGAGTATTGAGGTGAAGGGTTACATTGCGAATGCCCAGCTTTTTTAAAAAGTGATCAGCCATAGCAATTGTTTCAACATCTGTAGCTGGATTGGCAGAGCCAAAGCACTCAACCCCAATTTGATGGAATTCTCTCAAACGACCTGCTTGAGGACGTTCATAACGGAACATAGAGCCCATGTAATAGAGTTTCACCGGCTTTTGTATCTCTGGTGCAAAAAGCTTATTTTCTACATAAGACCGTACGACTGGTGCCGTCCCTTCTGGACGTAGCGTGATGTGCCGATCTCCTTTGTCATAAAAATCATACATTTCTTTTGTGACGATATCTGTCGTATCTCCAACAGATCGGCTAATAACTTCATAATGCTCAAACATAGGAGTACGAATCTCTGCATAATTATATTTTTTAAATGTCTCACGAGCAAATTCTTCAACATATTGCCATTTAGCAGAATCCTGAGGAAGAATATCCTGTGTACCTTTTGGCTTTTGTAATTTCATAATGACTCCTTCGTTCTTTTGTTAGTAATATTCTACCATAAGCATAGTCTTTTTTCTTCCTTTTAGAGGAATTTTCTCTGTGAGGCCTTACTATTTTTTTAAGAAAAAAATCTGTCAAGTAACTTTACTTTACAAAAAAGTTTTGATATACTATTAGAGTTGATGAAAATCAGTAGATTGAATCGAATTTAAATATCTAAAGGAGAAAAAGAAAATGGCAGTACCTGCACGTCGCACTTCAAAAGCGAAGAAAAACAAACGTCGTACACACTACAAAGTAACAGCTCCATCTGTAACTTTTGACGAAACTACTGGAGATTACTCACGTTCTCACCGTGTATCACTTAAAGGATACTACAAAGGACGTAAGATCGCTAAAGCTGCTGCAGCTGAATAATAGAAGGGAGATACCATGCGCGTAAATATTACACTTGAACACAAAGAATCTGGTGAACGCTTGTACCTTACTTCTAAAAACAAACGTAACACTCCAGACCGTCTTCAATTGAAGAAATACTCACCAAAACTTCGCAAGCACGTTGTGTTTACAGAAGTGAAATAATTGAGATAAAGAAAGCCTATGAAATCAACATTTCAAAGGCTTTTTTGTTTTCACCTAAAACCATGTAATAATAGGTTTAAATTATTTTATTTTTGTTTTGGATTTTATCGAATTATAAACATTACTTTTTCAACACTCATGATCACTTTTAATTTGACAAGAAAAAGTAGACAGTGTATACTTTTGGAGGACTACATGAAACGCAATACTGCCCAGCTGAAAGAACAGCTCATTCAAACGGGGATTGAAGAAATCGGAAAATTCGGAATCGATCAGCTATCGCTCAGGACTATTGCCAAGACCTGCGGTGTAACTCACGGCACTCCATACCGCCATTTTGAGAGCAAGGAAGGCTATCTTAAGGTAGTTTTGACCCAGCTTTTGCTCTTTCTCAATCAGGAAATCAATGAAAATATTGATGCGACAGGTTCTGCGCGTGATCAGCTGACCCAGCTTGGACTTAATTTCATTATTTTTGCTAAGACCTACCCTCATTTTTTCGAAGCTCTCTTTATCAAATTCCCTTTTAAATATATGAAGGTGACGCAGGACACCATTCTCTTGGAGTCGGACTTGCCTGGATTTGATAAATTTAAGGAGCTTGTTTTAAGGCTTCGCAAGGAGGAAAATTTTAGCAATAGCGAAGCGGAAAGTCTTCTTCACTTTTGGAGCTTTTTCACTGGCCTAGCCGTTCTAGCCAACAGTCCCATCGGACAAGACCTTGATCCTCAAGCCATCCAAAGCACGATTGAGCACATGCTTGACATTTATATCAAAGGAGAACGATCATGAAAACCTTGATTATTTACACCCACCCCAGCCCAACTGGCTTCAATGCTGCTATTCTCAAAGAAGTTCAAAACAATCTTTCTAAAAAGCACGAGGTGAAAACCTTGGACTTGTATGCTGAAATTTTGACCCGATTTTGCGCTTTGACCAAGAACATAGACGCCGTGACCTGCACAAAGACCCTGAAATGGCAAAATACCGAGATTTAATCACTTGGGCAGACCATCTGATTTTCATTTTCCCTATCTGGTGGAGCGGCATGCCGGCCATTCTCAAAGGCTTTATCGACCGCGTCTTTGTGGCTGACTTTGCTTACTCTTATAAAAAAATTGGCCTCCAAGGCCACCTGCAAGGCAAGTCCGGCTGGATTATCGCCAGCCACAACACACCTGCTTTTGCCTTGCCTTTCATGCAAGACTATGGCAAGGTACTTAAAAATCAAATCCTGAGATTTTGTGGTATTTCTCCAGTCAAACTGACCAAGCTCAACGGAGTAGAACGCAAAACAGACCAAGAACGCCAAGAAATGCTACAGAAAATCGGGCAAATGGCCAGTCAGATTTAAGACAAAGAAAACGGGAGTGGGAAAGAACTTCAAACAAGTTAAAAAAGTTCGTCTTCCCACCCCCGCACAGTTGATTAGGTCATCTTTGGAGCTTAAAAAGCGAAGGAAGATACCAATCAACCACTGCGCCATCTATTTTTTCTAATTTAGATTCAAAAGCCTGGACTTTTTGTCCAGGCTCGTTTTTATGTTTAATCCAGCCCCACGCGCTTGAAGATTTCATCCACGCGCTTGGTGTAGTAAACTGGGTTGAAGATTTCATCAATCTCTTCCTGAGTCAAACGAGAAGTGACTTCTGGATCCGCTTCGAGCAAAGGCTTGAAGTCCACTTGATTGTCCCAAGACTGGGCAGTCTTTGGCTGCACCAAGTCATAAGCCTGCTCCCGTGTCATGCCTTTTTCAATCAAGGTCAACATAGCCCGCTGGCTGAAGATAAGACCAAAGGTTGAATTCATGTTACGCTTCATGTTTTCTGGGAAGACGGTCAAGTTCTTGACGATATTGCCAAAGCGGTTGAGCATATAGTCGATGAGAATGGTCGTGTCCGGAGCGATAATCCGCTCAGCAGATGAGTGGGAAATGTCGCGCTCATGCCAGAGAGAGACATTCTCAAAGGCTGTCACCATGTGCCCGCGAATGACACGCGCCAGACCAGTCATATTTTCAGAGCCGATTGGATTGCGTTTGTGAGGCATAGCAGATGAACCTTTTTGCCCCTTGGCAAAGAATTCTTCCACCTCGCGCTGCTCAGACTTTGCAGACCGCGGATTTCAGTCGCCATGCGCTCGATAGAGGTCGCAATCAAGGCTAAAGTAGAAAAGTATTCAGCGTGGAGGTCACGTGGCAAGACTTGAGTCGAGATCTCCTGCGGACGGATGCCTAATTTCTCACAGACATAACTTTCCACAAATGGCGGAATATTGGCAAAGTTCCCAACCGCACCAGAGATTTTCCCAGCTTCAACACCCGCAGCCGCAATCTCAAAACGCTCAATATTGCGCTTCATTTCGCTGTACCAGGTCGCAAGCTTGAGACCAAAAGTCGTCGGCTCCGCATGCACCCCATGGGTCCGTCCCATCATGATGGTGAACTTGTGCTCCCGTGCCCGTTCCGCAATGATGTCGGTGAAGCGACGCAGATCCTCACGAATGATGTCATTGGCCTGCTTGTAGAGGTAGCCGTAGGCTGTATCCACCACGTCGGTCGAGGTCAGGCCATAGTGCACCCACTTGCGCTCCTCACCCAGCGTCTCAGAAACCGCCCGCGTGAAAGCCACCACATCGTGGCGCGTCTCCTGCTCAATCTCCAAAATACGGTCGATGTCAAAGCCAGCCTTCTCACGAATCAAGGCCACATCTTCCTTGGGAATCTCACCCAGCTCAGCCCAGGCCTCATCAGCCAGAATCTCTACCTCTAGCCAAGCCTTGTACTTATTTTCCTCAGTCCAAATGTCCGCCATTTCGGGGCGAGAGTATCGGTTGATCATTGTTTGTTTTTCTCCTGTTCCACATATTTATCTTTAAGTTCTGAGATTTAAATTCGTCTAATGATGGATTCATTTACATCTTCACCCAATCTCATCACATGTTTCATTTTACGATTGTCATTTATTTACCGCCCACTCTGCTGCTTTCTCTGCATGAATCACCGTTGTGTCATAGAGTGGCAGGTCAGTGTCGGATTGCTTGACGAGGAGACCTATCTCGGTACAACCCAAGATAACAGCTTCAGCACCTGCTTTTTTCAATTCATCTATAATGGCAAGATAAGCCTGTTTTGAGCTTTCTTTGATGTTCCCTAGGCAAAGTTCGTCATAAATAATTCGATTAACCTCTGTAATGCCAGCTTGATCTGGAATCAGCACTTCTAACCCAGACTCTATTAATTTCTCCTTGTAAAAATCTTGAGTCATGGTGTACTTGGTCCCTAGGAGACCGACTTTTTGAATGCCGTCAGTCAACAAGGCCTGCGCAGTTGCTTGTGCAATATGCAAGATTGGAATCGTAATCTTTTCTTGTATCTGCGGAGCAACCTTGTGCATGGTGTTGGTGCAAATAACGATGAAATCCGCACCAGCTTGCTCCAAGCGATGAGCAATATCTGCCAAAGTTGACCGCTTTTCTCCCAGTCTCCGACTGCTTGATAATGCTCAATCTCTGCAAAATCAACACTGTAAAGCAGAATCTTAGCTGAATGCAGGCCACCCAGCTCTTTTTTGATGGTTTCGTTAATAATTTGGTAGTAAGATGTGGTACTTTCCCAACTCATACCACCAATCAGACCGATAGTTTTCATAGACTAATTAAACTCCTCCTTGCTTATCGCTACCGACGGATAGTGCGGCAAGCTACTTAGCTCTGTATCCAATGGCAAGTCATAGATAGCCAGATAATTGTTTGGATATTGAATCTTTAATTCCTGATATTTTGCTTTCACTTTTTCATGGTCGGCACTGGCAAAGAGCACTTCCACAACGGCAGTTTCTTTGCCTTCTTCCACAAAAGCATTGACGATGATTTGAATCATAGAAACCTCCTATATCACAATTCAACATCTAATTTTAAAATGTCTCCCTTTTCTCCATAATGGAGAAGCCGCAGATATTCTCCCCAAACTCTGGACTTGCCAATGTCTGTATTCATCCAGCTATCCCGACCAATCTCAACATCCTTGTAAAAGGCATTGAAGGTATATGGGATGTAGCGAAGATGCTTCGGTAAGTGCTGAGCCAAGGTCCGCCATTGCCTACCAGTCGCATGGCTTTTACAAATGAACATAACGGTCTCAACAGTGTTAAAATCAAAAATTTCTTTGGCAAACAGTACGTTTTCTAAAGTATTGCTAGAGGAGTTTTCAGATTTAATCGCTTCTTCAGGAATACCCGCAGCCAGAAGATACTGGATAATAACCTCTGCCTCTGTATGTCCATTCCAATCTGGATGCGACGTTCCCGTCAAACTTCGGCCACCGGTCACAATAGTTCGTCTTATATAGCCTTTTTGATAAGCCTCAATAGCTTTTTCCCAGTGGCCTGGGTGAGTCCCGCTGAAAACAAACAAAACATCACACGGCTGAGGTTCGATTATTTCCCCGAAAATACTCTTAGTTAAAAAAGAGATTTCTTTATCAGAGAACTCTTTCGGAACTTCTGGACTTTTCGGGATAATTGGTCTCATCTATAACATTTCCTCCACAGAGTTTTCTTAAAAATCAATCTCTTCTAACAGTGGTTGACTGACTTCTCTTGCTGACTTTATCAGCTACGAAAAGCCTGATCAACTTTGCAGGGCTAAGACGACGGACCTTATCACTGGGGTCCTATCTTACTCCCCAAACTCAACCACACTATCCGGCACATCACTAAACAAAGTCACATGCCCCATTTTACGGTTGTGCTTCGCTTCTATTTTACCATACAGGTGGAGGTGGGCGCTTGGTTTTTCTGTGACATATTTTTCAGCAGTCTCGACATGCTGGCCGAGTACGTTGAGCATAACAGCTGGCGCATGCAGCTGGATAGCTGGCAATGGTGCTCCGAGAACACCCAAGATATGAGTGTCAAACTGCGAGAAGTCGCAGGCTTCGATTGAGTAGTGGCCAGAGTTGTGCGGACGTGGAGCAATCTCGTTGACGATGATGTCGTCAGCCGTCGCAAACATTTCCACACAAAGGGTTCCAGACAGCTTGAGCTGTTCTGCGATTCGCACCGCCATGGCTTGGGCCTTGTCAGCCAAACTCTTTGAAATGCGGGCTGGTACGATGGTCTTAGACAGGATATTGTTACGGTGGATATTTTCCTGAACTGGGAAAACCGTCACGTCCTTGCCATTACCAGATACAATGACAGAAATTTCAAGGTCAAAATTGACAAACTCTTCCAATACACAAGCTGCTGAGTCTGCTAGTGCGCGGGCTTCTTCCAAATCTTCTTCCGAGCGAATAACCTTTTTGTCCATGGCCATCATAGCCACCTGTTGCAGTCTTAAGGACATAGTTTTTTTCAATAGGTCAATATCTGCCAAGTCTTGGCTAGAAGTCACGACCTTGTAGGGTGCCACAGTGACTTGTGCCTTGTTTGAGAGGAAGTCCTTTTCAAAGATCCGATTTTGGGAGATGCGGAGCAGATCCGTCCCTTGAGGAAGCTGACCATCCTTGATGACAGCATCCAAACCGTCAGCATCAACATTTTCAAACTCATAGGTCAGGACATCGCAACGTTCCGCCAACTGACGCAGGGCATCCACGTCATTATAAGGCGCCACGATAATCTCTGCCACGCGAGAGGCAGGACAATCCGCCGCTGGATCTAGCGCGATGACATTGTGCCCCATGTAGATGGCAGAAATAGCCATCATCTGACCCAGCTGACCGCCACCGATAATTCCGATTGTTTTAGATGAGCTCATTGCTAGACTCCTCAGCGATTTTTCCTTGTTCTTCTGCAAAATCCGCTAGCGCTACTGCCAGGTCTTGATCTTCAATAGCCAAGATCCGCAGGGCAGTCAAAGCAGCGTTGGTCGCTCCTGCTTCCCCAATGGCCATAGTTGACACAGGCACACCGCCTGGCATCTGCACAATTGAATAAAGCGAGTCCAGACCACTGAGAGCGCGTGATTTGACGGGCACACCAATGACAGGCAGAGTGGTCTTAGCAGCTACCATTCCTGGCAAATGGGCTGCACCACCAGCACCTGCGATGATGATCTTGATGCCACGACTACGAGCTTCTTCTGCATGCTGAAACATGAGGTCAGGCGTGCGGTGAGCAGAGACGACTTTCTTTTCGTAGGCAACACCGAAGCGGTCTAAAATTTCAGCCGTTTTTTGCATGGTAGCCCAGTCGGATTTTGAGCCCATGATGATGGAAATAATTGGTTTCATATTTAAGATACAAAGGGACGATTCGCTTGCGAAAAATCCCGTAGAAAAATAGGAAAACTATCGACGACGGTTACGTCTAGACAGTTTTATCTTTTTTCCTAGGGATTTAGTCCCGTGTTCAGTTAGAAAGACTAACTGAATACTCCTTTCATACAGTTTTTTACTGCGACCATTATCGTATTTGTCGACTGCGTTGCTTTCACACTCTTATTTGTTTGCCTTGCTTCCGATATCCGTACGGTAAAAGAGGCCTGTTGTGTCTTGCTTTTCTAGTTGGTCGTAGATTTTTTCCTGCGCAGCTGAGACGGTATCTGCTGTGGTGACCAGCATGTACACTCGGCCGCCATTCGACAGCAGTGCTCTGCTATTTTCCGCAAACTTAGCCCCTGCATAGTAGGTGATGATGTCGCCTTCCGTTTTGACTGGCAACTCAAGGCCTTTCTCATAGTCCAACGGGTAGCCTTCTGATGCAACAACCACGCCAAGTGTCACGCCCTCATCCAGCCAAGTGATAGTCGGCTCCTTCTTGTCCAAGATGTCCGTGATGTTTTGTGCAAAATCAGACGTCAGGCGCGGCAAGATAATCTGGGTCTCCGGATCACCGAAGCGCGAGTTGAACTCTATGACCTTAGGGCCATCGGCTGTCAAAATCAGCCCAGCGTAGAGCACGCCCAAATAAGGCCGTCCCTCAGCTATCATGCCTTTGAGAACCGGCTTGATAATCGTCTCAACCGACTGGTCCACCACGCTTTGTGGCAGGTGAGGCACTGGCGCATAAGCTCCCATTCCGCCTGTATTGGGCCCCTTGTCCCCATCGTAGGCCCGCTTATGGTCCTGGGCCGTCGGCAGGATGTAAAACTTGTCACCATTGACAAAGGCAAAGAGGGAGAACTCCTCGCCGTCCAGGAACTCTTCGATGACCACACGCGCACCTGAGTCGCCGAACTTATTATCCAAGAGCATATCGTGAGCGGCCTCGACCGCCTGCTCCACAGTTTCTGCGACGACCACTCCCTTACCCAGAGCCAAGCCGTCCGCCTTGACCACGATAGGCGCCCCCTGCTTTTCGATGTAGGCTTTGGCTTCCTCAAAGTCGGAAATGTGCCATAGGCTGCTGTCGGAACACCGTATTTGACCATGATTTCCTTAGCAAAATCCTTGGACCACTCCAGCTCCGCTGCTAAACGAGATGGACCGAAAGCCTTGAGCCCAGCTTGATTAAAATCATCTACAATTCCAGCTGCCAGGGCATCATCCGGACCGATAAAGGACCAAGCAACATCATTCTCCCTGGCAAATTCGATTAGTTTGGAATGTTCGGAAATTCCAATGCCTACTAAATCCAACCCATCCAAGGTCATGCCATCATTTCCAGGTGCGACAAACACCTGCTCCACACTCTGAGACTCCAATAACTTCTTGGCAATCGCATGCTCACGACCGCCCGAACCCACAACTAAAAGCTTCATAGCCAAGATACCTCAATATCCATTATCATAGGCGCCTACGCACCAAGCTCACACATCACGTAAAAACCAGTGCAATTTTTACGAATTATTTATCTAAATTATATCATAATCGTTCGTTTTATTCTATTCAAAATGCGTTCTCTTTACCAAATATCCTCTTTTATCTTTTGATGTTTTTATTTTTCCAATAAATTTCCCGAATAATATAAGTGGAGTTTTCCAAAAAAATAACGTAAAGGAGATGTATGAAAAAATACAAACAATTCTTATTGCTTTCTGCAAGTCTATTACCCTCGTTGACAGCACCTCTTGTTGCTGCAAATGAAGTGAGGAGTCCAACACAACTAACCGCCATGTCTAGTGAAGTGGTGGTTCAATTAGAAGGTGAGATTGCTACAGTTCATTATCATCCGACTACGGTGCAACAAGCCTATACTATACAGCACGCTGTCTGGTCTGAAGAAAATGGACAAGATGATATCGTCTGGTATAAAGCCGACACACCTTCAACTAAAGTCAACTTAAATCAGCACAAAGGTCAAGGAACTTTTCGCATCGAAACCTATCTGGATGCAAATGGGATTAAATATCACCTCAGTAGTAAACCGTCTTTCTCAATAAGTCAGAATCCCCGGCAAACAAAGCTAGACCAGAGCAGGCAGAAAATCAAGCCAAGCCAGTCTCAGTAAAAGATGATCCATCACCAATCAATCCATCGACTTCATCTAGCAACAAACGAATCGATAATCCTCGTAACCCCTACTCAAAACCAGACAATCAAACAAAACAAGCACTATCTCGCCAACCAGCAAGTGTCTCAAAAAATGATTCACACCCCAAACCAAGTGCTTCTAATTCCCAAGTAAACAAGGAAAAGAAGGTTGAACCAGCCCACGATAGAAAGCCTCAAATCAGTATTACTAACATTGATCAAACAAAGGGAACTTATACTGTCCGTGTACAAGAGACTTCCTATTCAAAACGAATCAAATCTGTTAGAGTTCCCATTTGGAGCACTCCAAATCAAAGTAATCTAAACTGGTATGAAGCGATTCCAACGGGAAATGGTAGTTTTACTGTTCAATTTGACATTCAAAATCACCAACGGATCTATGGTAACTACATCAACCACATTTATATCACCTATGAAGATGGTAGTCATGTAGGCTATGTGGCTGAAAATATATCACTCCCTCAACCCGCACAACCAGTAGCAAATCCTCTTCTCCAAGTTACTCACAAAGATCAAGCTCTCTATCAAATCACCTTGCAAAACAGCTTTGGCGATGGAAATATCCTCTTTCCAATCTGGTCCGATATGAATGGACAAGACGATCTCCGTTGGTACACCGCAACTTCTCTCGGAAACGGCCGCTATTCGTTAGACTTCAACGCCAATCATCATATCGGTGACGGTCTCTATCATGTCCATGTTTATCGACAATCTGGCGGGAAGGTAACCGGAATCATGTCTTCTACTTTCCAAGTGACACCTCCTAAAGCGCCAGTGAAGCAGACACGTACAATTGACCCAACCAATACTTATCCTATCGGAGAGTGTACTTGGGGCGCTAAAGTCTTGGCTCCTTGGGCTGGAAATTGGTGGGGAAATGGCGGAGATTGGGCAGCCAGTGCCAAGCGAGCAGGATTCCATGTCGGAACTACTCCTCAAGTGGGCGCTATTGCATGCTGGACTGATGGTGGTTACGGACATGTTGGCGTTGTGACTCATGTAGACTCGCGCACACGCATCCAGATCCAGGAAGCAAACTATGCCGGTCAACGATACATCGCAAACTTCCGAGGCTGGTTTGACCCAACTGTCGCCCAAGGCACTGTTTCCTACATCTATCCCTACTAGATACGACTGGCACCTTCTTAGTCACAGAAGGTGCTTTTGAGCATACAAAAAGACTTTCTAGTCACAGAAAGCCTGTATATCATCACTTGTTATCTGCGGAGTGATTTTTAGCACTTTTTTTCCTGCTGTCCTCCTTTAAAATAGCCGAAATAAGGTACATACTTAATGTTGTAAAATCTCCGAAATCGACTAAGAGACTCCGTCTTATTTTCACTGTCTATGTAGTAAAAAAATCCGCTTTTACCTTTTTTTAACTGCTGTACAAAATGGCGACAGTATGGGCAAGTCCCTCGGCCAATATACAAGTAAAAAAATCCTGCCCTGCTTCTTGCTTGGCCATCAGCTCATCTGGTGTAACCTTTCGAAACCATTGCACAACATCTCTATATTCCGTCAATCCGTCCCGTCGCTCTGCCACTTCTGTCTGTATCGGATGAATAAGACCAAAGAGTACAATTCCTAGAAGCAACAAACCGACTAAATACCATTTCTTCTGCTTCATACTACATATCACATTCCTTATTTTACTTTATTATAGCAAAATAATAAAAAAAACAGGACGATTTGCCCTGCACATTTTTATGTTTCATGCGAAACAATACAACTTTGACTAGTTTAGATGAAATAATTTCTCCATGTAATAGTCAAAATAAGTCTTTAGGCCTGTCACCATGACGAATTTACCTTCTAATCCATAGCGAAGCTTTTTAGCCTGTTCTTGATTGACGCTTATTTCAGACTCTACCCTAAAAAAGTTGCCCTGCTTAGTCTGAGTTGCATTGGCATCAATACTCGAAATCTTAGATTCTAATACTAGCTGCTTATTCGCATTATCTGCTGTTATAAAGCGAATTTTATCTCCGATTTTAACAGTAGAAATATCCTTTGAAGAGATATAGGTAACCAAAGTAACCTTTTTTTCACTCATAATTTTAGGATAAATGTGTGCCAATACGGTTCCTTCTGCTACAAGGTTAGAACCCTTCAATTCGGAATTAAGATGGAGCACTCCATCCATCTGAGCCAAGACGCGTCTTTTATTGGTCACGCCTTCTTGAAGTTTGAGATTGCTCTCCACTTCTAAGATCTGTTGTGTCAGACTAGTCATTTCTTGCCCAACCTTAACTAAATGCTGAGCTTTCAAAGAAGCTAATTGACTAGATAGATTTCCTGCATAAGCTTGCTGGGCACCTGCGCCAGCATACTGGATGCGATAGCCCGTAGTTGCCGACTCTAGCTGAGAAATTTGGTCATCAAGCCGTGCTACTATTTGATTTGTTGTAGCAGTTTTGTTCTCCGTCTGAGACAGCTGTGTATTGTAAGACTGATACAAGGTGTAAAGTGGATTTTCCTCATCTACACTACCACCAGTTTGCATGGCACTTTTTAGCTGACGATAATCATGCAACTTACCATCCATATCACTGATAACATTTCCCAGCTCCGCTTGTGATAGGCTTGCTGCAGCATTTTGTGAAGCTATTGTACTATTTTGCTGATTGACCGAGCTGGTCATGCTTGTGGCTTGATTTTGATAATCTTTAAAGCTTTGCTCATATCCATAGCTATCTGGCTCAGAAAATTGATTTTTTCCACTCTCCAGACTAGATCGCAACGTTTCAAGTTTTCCTTTTTGATCCTTGAGTAAGTCTAGCTGACTAGATAATTTCTGCTCTTGCGCTAACTCACCATCCATTGTGTACTGAATGAGTAGATCTCCTTTTTGACTTCTTTATTTTCTGCCAAGTGATTTGCAATGATCGCTTGATTACTTGTTGACTGGACCTGCGACAGCACTCGACTAGCTTCTACAGAAGCTCTGCTGGAAATCGAAATTTCCTTTTTAGCTAGTAGAGCAAAACCTACTAAAAAAACTAGCAAAATGAAACTGGGCACAATCAAATAGCTAGCAAAATTGTGATAGCGTTTCTGATAAAACTCTGCACTTTCTAAAAACTGTTCGTTCATAATCTCTCCCTAACTATTGACTAGATGGTAGTAAAAACCTTCTTTTTCTAAAAGTTTCTGATGGCTTCCGCTCTCGACAATACGCCCCTGATCCAAAACAACAACTTTCTCCGAACGCTCTGCAATGGTCAAACGGTGAGCAATAAAGATAATCGTTTTGTCCAACTGCATGAGATTATCAATAATCCGCTTCTCCGTCAAAATATCTAAACTGCTCGTAGCTTCATCTAATATCAAGACTGGCGCATCCGTTAAGAGAGCTCGTGCCAAAGCAATGCGCTGGCGTTGGCCACCCGAGATTCCTGCTCCATCTGCCGTCAGCTCTGTCTGGTAATTGAGGGGCATCCGCTCAATATCTGCTCGAATCTCTGCTAACTCGACTGCTCGCAAAATATCCTTTTGACTTGTGCCCTCACGCGCACCTAAAAGTAAATTCTCCAAAAATCGTACCGTTAAACACGTAAGGTTGTTGAGGGAGATAGTTAATATACTGACGCAAAAGCTTTTTTTATCAAGCTGATTGAGATTCACTCCTCCCAGACAAATTTCACCTTGGTTTTGGATCGTAAAAATTGACCAGCATCTTGGCTAAGGTCGTTTTTTTCCTGATCCTGATACACCAACAAAGCTTGTCTTGCTACCAGCAGGAATACTAAATTCAATATCTGATAAAACATTTTTTTCCATAGCCGTATTTGTAGCTAACTCCACGAAACTCAATATTTGCTTGCAACAGACTCAAATCTCGGATCAGTTTTTTTCTTCTTCAAACTCTGATTGAACCAGGTATACTTCATTCAGGCGCTCATTGGCTACTCGAGCCGCCTGCAACTTGGTTTGGAGATTGATGATATTTTCCAAAGGATTAGTAAAGTAAACCAAAAGCGTATTATAGGTGATAAGCTGACCTAGGCTGATTTTCTGATCCATGACTAATGTAGCACCAACCCATAAAATCAATACATTCAAAATCAAGCGAGCTGCAGCTTTCAAGACTTTCTGCAAACTCTCCGAACGACTGTAGGCAAAAGACTTCTTTAAATAAGTAACAAACTCTTTGTCAATTTTCTGATAGCGTTGCTTTTCACTCGTCAAAGACTTGATGGTCTCAATTCCGTTTATGTCTTCAATAATAGAAGAAGACAGCACACTATTTGCTTCCATCGTCTCATGGTTCATCTTTTCAAAAGGCTTCATAAAAAGAAAAATAATCAGAGCATAAACAGGAATACCTAGTAAAGTCAGAAAGAAAAGACTGGCATTTTGTGAAAAAAGCACTACTGCTATAACTGAGACAATTGATACATCCAAAAATATAGATAAAATTGTACTCGCCAAGGCATCAATGATCCGATTGGCATCTGTAAAGCGAGAGATGATCTCCCCTGTTCGTCGTGTCGCAAAAAAAGACATCGGAAGCTGAAAAACATGCTTGATATAAGACAAGATGACATCAATTGATAAACGTTGTCCTAAAATCAAGAGTAAATACTCCTGAGCATATGATAAAAACTGTTGCAAGATATAGACAATGATCAATCCGACAGAAATCATTCCCAACGTCGTCTTCAACTGATCAGGTACATAAGTATCAATAATGGACTGAAGATAGTAGGAACCGACAATATTAATCACTGTCACTAATAAGGTTGCAAGGATAATATTGGTAATCAAGCCTTTTTGCTTGGTCAATAGCGGAATAAAATCTAAAAGGCCATTTTTCTTTTCTTGACTGGGTTTATAAGCTGGGCTAGGAGCCAAAAAGATTGTAATACCTGTCCATTCCTGCGCAAAGCGTTCTCGTGGTATTTTTGTCATCTTGACCTGAGGATCAGGATCTGCCACATGAATCGAATGCTTATCATAGCCTGTCACCACATAGTAATGTAAAAGTTTCCCATCCTTAAGCACATGAGCAATGAAAGGATAAGATACTTCTTCCATCCCAAACAAAGTCATGTCCGCCTTAAGAGCTCGTGTCTCAAATCCAAGCTCCTCAGCCACCTTGACCAAACCAAGAGCTGTCGTGCCATCATTTGTCGTCTTTGCTTTCTCTCTCAAAGTTGCCAGCGAAACATATGAGCCATAATATCCCAAAACCATCGCCAAAGCCGCCACACCACAATCTCTTGTATCCACCTGTGCACGGTAGTGTCGTTTCCTAAACTTCATAAAAATCTTTCTCCATATGTATCTGTACTTGATAGCATTATGATAATAAAAAAACTTGTCTTAACGACAAGATTTTGGCAACTTGCCAAGCTTCTTTTCTCAAATGTTTCTAATTTTTCAGTCCACTTTCTTAAAATGCTACATAATTCTTTTCAAATGTAGATTGATTCATTATTTCTTTAATATAAATTTTTCCACAACAAAAATAAGGATAGGGCGCACATCCCCATCCTCATTTCTATATTTCCTTTTATCTCATCAATAAAAGTATAAGCGGAAAGCTATTATGCAGAATATGAAAAGCCATAGGTACCCAGAAATTATCTGTCAACTTATAACTATAAGCAATCCCAAGTCCAGGTATGAAATACACCAAAAATGCCGAAAAAGAACTAACTCCATGCGAAAATGCGAAGATCCCTGTCGAAATCAAAATCCCTATTCTGCTATGATTGAAGCTCCCCTTTTGCATAAAGCCTCTGTAGAAGATTTCTTCTAGCATAGGAGCGAGGATCACTGCTGTCGTTAAAAACGAGACTGTGAAACCTCTTGAAGCTATCTCCATAATATTTTGAGCCGACTCTGATGTCGCTATATCTACTGGAAAAAAGAATATTTCTACCCATTTCGTAAGATAGACAGCTACGACACCTAAAAGTAGAATTCCTAGCTCTTTCCAAGATGGCTTCTGCCAACATACAATTTTGTATTTCTTTAAACAGTATAGGAGCGCTGTAATAATCATTACATTTAAGAGAATAAACGCTTCTTGATTTGTCCGAAAAAGCTGCTCTGGACTAGCAAAGAAAAGACTATAAGTAAATGCCATAATGACCAGATTTCCAATCAAACCTATCAAAAAATACATAATTCTTTCATAAATCATCTGTTTTTCTCCACGAAATAGGATTTAAAAGTAAGAAGTAAAATGTGATTATTAAAGTAAGAATGCTATAAAATTACGAAGTGCATGCGCTAGAATAGACATTTCTAATCTCTTACTACTATATGCAACCCAAGCAAGTATAGTCCCTGAACCTGTATAAAATATAAAACTCGAAATATTCGTTGGAAAGTGGAACAAACCAAACAAAACAACTCCTACCATTAATCCTTTCACTTGATTATGCGGAAAAATCTTCTGCGGAATCAAACCTCGAAAAGTAATTTCTTCTAAAACGGGCGCTTTTATAACCGAATCAATAAACATAAGAACCTTAGGTACATTTGAAAATAAAGAATTCAATGCTGCCTGATTAGAAGTAATCTGCGGTGCCCCTTCAATTTTTGCAACTATAACTGTCAAAAATACTATTGGTATAAATATCAGAAATGATAAGAGCAACAAACTGATATCACTCCAATTAAAGATATGAAAATTAAAGGATAATAGTTTTTCCTGCTTTCCTATTCTTAAACTATAAAAAATAACTAAAAAATAAATGAGAAGACAGACGATAGTTGATCTTAGATCAAAACTTTTTCCTGATTGTATGGTTTTTCCCATATAGAAAAAACTAACCTGACTTAACAACAATACAAATAAACTTAAACAGATATATTCTGCCCTTTTTTTAAAGTTTTTCATAACAAACTACCGATAACTTATAGCACTACACTTGGACCATACAGCTTAAGAGCTGGTTTGACAGATTCAAAATGAAAGGCATCATACACTCTCCAGGCTTGATAGGTCCTCTCATCTAATGCCAAAGTACTCAAACCTATTAAGAGACTACTTGATTGATAAAATTTTTCCAGTGCAATCAGCACATGATTGTCAAGCTGAGTACTAGTAGAGAGCTGATTTAAAATGCTCGTTAAATTCTCCTGAAATTTCATATCATCTATGGATGATCGCCTACACTTCTGAAAATTGATGTCAATCGCCTTAATATACTGACTAGCATGTTCTAATATTTGTTTATCTTCCATTTTTCATTCCTTTCATTTTTCCATAGAGTTCCATGCTTCCTATTTAAGTAGCACATTTTCTATCTATCCGTTTCTTCTCTTGCTACTAGACATTTCCTTTTAAAAGCCGCATCCACTCGAATCCCTAAATAAATATAAGGAAAAAAGAAACAGACAATGAATAAAACAAAAAAGAATAGATCAATCATTTGCTCTAACATACTTTCACACTCTCTAAAACATTCCTTATATTAAGTATAGCAAAAATATCTTAAAATGTTGATCTCTTCCTAAAAAGTCTATTTTTAATCACAAACGGTCATAAAATATCGAAATAACAAAAAGAATCTGAGAAAAATATTCTCAGATTCTTTAAATAGCAAATATAAATTAAAGCATTTTGTTGTAGAATTCAACGACAAGTGCTTCGTTGATTTCTGGGTTGATTTCGTCGCGTTCTGGCAAGCGAGTCAATGAACCTTCTAATTTCAGCATCGAAAGATACGAATGCTGGACGTCCAAGAGTTGCTTCAACAGCTTCAAGGATTGCAGGCACTTTCAATGATTTTTCACGAACTGAGATTACTTGACCTGGAGTTACGCGGTATGATGGGATATCAACACGTTTTCCGTCAACAAGGATGTGACCGTGGTTTACGAATTGACGAGCTTGACGACGAGTAGTCGCAAGACCAAGACGGTAAACAACGTTATCCAAACGACGTTCCAAAAGAAGCATGAAGTTGAAACCAAGGATACCTTCTTTGATCTTAGTAGCTTGAACGAACAAGTTACGGAATTGTTTTTCACCTACACCGTAAGTGAAACGAAGTTTTTGTTTTTCAGCTAATTGCAAACCATATTCTGACAATTTGCTACGGTTGTTTGGTCCATGTTGACCAGGTACATAATTACGGCGAGCCAATTCTTTACCTGTACCAGTAAGAGAAAGGCCCAAACGACGAGCTTGTTTCCAAGATGGTCCTGTATAACGTGACATATAAATGTCCTCCTATAAAATATTTTTGAGGAAATAGTCACTTAGAAAGCTCTGATTCGTGCAGAACATTTTCGCCCAAACAGCTAAGGCTACTTTTATAGCTGATGTTCTGTTGACGAGCTCCATGCTCTCCTGCTGCTATTTCACACAAAGTTTATTGTACCACGAATACAGCCAAAAGTAAAGAGCCTCATGCAAAAAATCAAGCCAAAAGACTTGATTTAGGTTATGCTATTCAGACCAAAAGGCCAGTTCATTGCCAGCAGGGTCTTTAAATTGAAAACGACGCCCACCAGGAAAATGAAACAGTTCCCGAGTAATCTCTCCCCCAGCTTGTTTAACGGTTGCTAAAGCTTGCTCAATATTATCAGTATAGATGATAACTAAAGGGTATTGACGCTTATCAACAGTCATACCACTGGCAACACCACTATCGCTTGTATCCAAATATTCAGGACCCCATTCCTGATATTGCCAGCCGAATACTTGTTGATAAAATTTTCTACTTTCTATTAGCGCTTCCCTATCTTGAAAAGGGAATTCGATATTATCAATTTGATTAGGGAGTTTGGTCATAGTTAAATTCCTTTCATTTAAGTGATAAATTTACTATAACATTTTTTTAATGAAAATCAATTATTTATAAAGCTATCTTCTTACACTCCTAAAATCCTCAAAATCTCCCGTTTATATCGTAGCTTCTGCACTTCCTTTTCCTCGCTGTCTGACCAAGTCATCTGGAGATTCGCGACGATTTGCCCCGGCCGATTTTTCAGAATATAAATCCTATCGCTCAAAGCCAGAGCCTCCTCAATGCTATGCGTGATGAGGAGGGTCGTCAGACCCAGCCTATGATGAATGTCCAGATACCAAGCGTGCAGCTCCATCTTGGTCAGCTCATCCAAAGCACTAAAGGCCTCATCCAGAAGAAATAGCTTATGACCGAACATATAGGTCCGTAGCAGAGCCACGCGCTGCCGCATCCCCCCACTCAGCTCATGTGGATACTTATCTGCCACATCAAAGAGCCCGAACTCCTTCAAAATCTCAGTTGCCCGCTCCGTCGCTTCCTTTTTGGATACTTTTCGGATTAGCAGGGGCATGATGACATTACCCAGCACCGTCTTATGCTCCAGCAGCAAATCCTTCTGCAGCATATAACTCACCCGGCCCTTTGGATTTTCCTGCCCGTCTAGTACAATCCTGCCCGACTGAACCTCCAAAATCCCAGCAATGAGGTTAAAAAGAGTTGATTTCCCAACACCACTAGGGCCCAAGATTGCTACTACTTGGCCAGCTTCCACCTCTAGGTTGATATCTTTCAAAATCTGCTGCTCATCATAAGCATAGCTTACATTTTCAAGTTTAATTTCTGTCATTATTTTATATAATCGTTGCTAAATCCTTTATCGCTCAAGTCATTTTTTACAAGACCGTTATCTTTGGCCCATTTGTAAAAGGCATTCCAACGGCTAGCCTCAAACTGACCCCACTTGTCCTTATCTGATGCATATTGCTCAGACAGATATTTCTGAGAAGCCAAGACAAAGTCACGCTTGTTTTTCAGCTCTGGCGCATGCTTGATTAAAATATCCGCCGCTTCTTCAGGGTGCTCCATAGCATATTGGTAACCTTTTTTTATAGCTTGCAAGACTTTTTTCGCCTCGTCCGGATTCTTCTTCAGATAGTCATTATTAGCAATGATGACAGGAGAATAATAGTCAAATTCCTTAACGTAGTCCTTCATATAAAAGAAATTAGTGTCCATACCCTGAGACTGTGCCATGATGCCATCCCAGCCATGGTAAATCCAGGCTGCATCAAACAAGCCATTTTCAATTGGTGTGATAGAGTTGGAATCGTTATTTGGAACCTTCTCTACATCATCAAACTTGCTACCTTGGCTTTCTACCAATGTCTTCAGCATGCCCAACTCCACAGGATCATTCCAGGTGCCATATTTCTTCCCAGCTAGGTCCTTGGGACTATTAATCCCTGCAGATTTCTTAGAAATGATACCTGAAGTATTGTGTTCTACAATAGCCGCCACAGCTGTGATTTCTGCGCCCTTATCCAGTTTTTTAGCCATGGAGTCCTGGAAGTAGATTCCAAAAGGAGCCTTGCCATTAATAATTAGGTCAGAAGTGCTATCTTCTGGCGGCAACTTGATATCCACATCCACACCTGCTTCCTTAAAGTAACCCTTCTCCTTAGCTACATAAAGTCCTGTATGATTGGTATTGGGTGACCAATCCAGAATAAAATCAATCTTTTTGTCCTTGCTCTCAGACGTAGATTTCGACTGACCGCAGGCCGCTAGACCAAAGAGTGATACTGCAGCTAAACCTGCAAGGAACAATTTATAACTTTTTTTCATCATAATCCTCTTTTCTTTTTTGGAAAATAGCAGAGCTAAGCTCCTATTTCCACTTGATGATATATTTTTCACTGACAGCTACCAGCCTCATACCCAGAAGACTGATAACTGATACTAAAACAATAATGGCAAACATGGTATCGTACTGGAAAAGCTTCTTGGACTGGATCATATAAACACCCAGCCCTTCAAAACCGCCCAGCCATTCGGAAACCACGGTCGTGATAAAGGCATAGGAAACACTGACACGCAAGCCCGCATAGAAATAAGGTAAACTAGCTGGAATCTTAAAATGCCAGAGAATCTGCCAGCGATTGGCCTGCATGAGTCCAAAGAGAGTCAAGGTATCTCTGTCACAATGCCGAAAACCATCCAGAATACTGACGATAATCGGAAAAATCGTCGTCAGAATAATGAGCACAATCTTGGGCAAAATCCCATATCCCAGCCAGAGAACCAGAATTGGCGCCAAAGCAATGGTCGGAATCGTCTGCACCACGACCATAATAGGATAGATCAAATCATTGAGCCAGCTCAGACTATCCATGAGTACTGCTAACAAACAAGCTATAATAACCCCGAGGAGCAAACCTAACAAGGCTACTTTTAAGGTCGCCCAACTGTGTATAGCCAACAGTTCAGCATCTCTGATAAAGGCCTGACCAATTTCCAGAGGTGTCGGCAGGATAAACTTGGGCAAGAGCTTGAGCCAGCCCATGACCTGCCAGATGACAAGCAAGCCTACCATCCCCAAAAGACTAATCTGCTGGCGCAGAATATTTTTCAAGTTTCTCATCAATAGACAAAATCTCTCCATAATTTATCTTCACATTTGCAAATACATTATCTGCTTGGCTGCCAGCCAATTCAATCGCCTTTCCCAATATAGGAAACAAATCTTCCCATTCTCCTTCTAAAACTGTTTCAAAAGGAGTTACCAACTGCCTCACGGGCTGTTTATGCAGATAATCAATTACTTTCTCTATGACTACCAACCGTTCTTTATCAGTTGACAAGGGCAGAATTTGCAAAGCAATGCTCGCCTTCATCTCTTCACCTCCCTGCATTCAAACTCTATCGGAGAATGATGCATACAGATACGATTTCATTTGCTAACCAGACCGTTCTTTCCCTAATGAAAAAGATTACAAGCTCTCTTTATAAAAACTTTGCATCTCATACAAAAACACCTTCTCCAATATGGAAAAGGTGTAGCATGCATCAGTATCCTAAAGATTGGCGAATAACTCGCCACTTTTAGTAAAACCACAAGGTTTTTACAAATACATTTCCCTACGCTGGCATTACCCAGATCAGGTGCGGTCGAAGCTTACACTTCCTCTCAGACTGTACACAGACTCCCATATATAGTCCTATGATAACGCAATCATCTATCCCTGTCAAGATTTGAGCTTACCCCTCCATAATAAACATTTTCCTATAAAGCACTCTGAACACAAACCTTCTCTAATCCAACAATTTTATTATTAGAGGGTGAATAAGTCCTATACCATATCAATATTCAGCATTCATATTAATCGTGTAAATATTTTCATACTGTCTTCTCATTAATTTATAACAAATAAAAAAGCAAAGATAAACTGATATCTCTGCTTTATAGAAATCCTATCTAGTAGGTGTGTAAGTTAATTCTGATCCATGCTTCGCAAGAAAATCACTCATTTCAGAATCAGGAATTTGACGTAAGTAAAGGTTAGAACGAATCGTTTCATCCTCTTCACGACAAGTTGACAATACTAAATATTTATCACTTGCTTTTACCTTAATGTCCTTATTCTTTGTCCTAGACGCTTCATAGATACTGCTCAGCTGATCTGTAAAGTCCTTATCATCCGTAAAAGTAGTACGATAGAATGCTGTCTCTTCTGGTACAATAACCAAGCCCATAGCTTCATAGTAAAACTTACGTTCCGGTGTTTCAATAACAACATACTTGTGCTGATCAAAGTACTCTTGCTTATCGTAGAAGTTGACATCATTAAACATCCGATTATCAGCTACTTTACTTCCACGCGCATGCCCAAATAACCATGTCAAACGATCACTAAAATCTTTTTTATTATCCGTATCCATAAAAACTGTTCCAAGATAAGGTTCATTACCTCCCTCAAACGTTTTATCTAGATAAGTAGAATTATCTTTAGTCTGAACGACTGGCTCATCCAACTTCGTACCAGGCGCGTACACATAAGCAATAGCTTCACTATTGACTGCCTTTAAATCCGCAAAACGCTTCGCTAAGTATTCCTTTTCTTCCTTACTTGGCTCGTAAGTTTTTTTCGTTGAACTTTTAGTTACTTGACTAGTAGAAGCACTGTTATTTGATTTAGGTGTTGATTTAAATGGATTAAAAATCAGAATAGCCGCTGCTGCTGCAACCACAATAATACCTAATAAAGCACCAAATAATTTTAAATTCTTATTATTTGCAGCTTTTCTCTTAGCATTTCGACTCATAATAGTTACTTATTCCCCGTTTTTCTCTAAGAAAATATCACTGAACCAATGGCCCAGTGATATTGTTTACATCAGTATCAATAAAAATTAATTATTTAACTGCTGAAGTTTTTGGAAGTGCTTTAGTTGCAGCTTTACCTGCATTTTTAGCAGCAGCTTCTGATTTTTTAGCTTCTTCTTTTGAAGCTGGTGTTCCTGGTTTTGCACCGTTGTTAGCAGCTACACCTGATTGAGCAGCTTGATCTTCAGCGATACGTTGAGAGTTAGTACGGTTAGCTTCTTCAGCTGTTTCGTTGTAGTAGTTACCTTGAGCTTGAGCAGCTGCGATGTAACGTTGTTCAAATACTTGACGGTAACGGTTACGTACTACATTGTATGCTTCGTTGAAAGCAGCGTCGCGACGTGCAACATATTCAGCATATTGATGACCTGAACCATATGAATCAAGAGCAGCTTGAGCAGCTACTACTGCTGGTTGACGAGTAGCTTCTGCACGAATTTCTGCATCATGAGCGTTTACTTGTTTTTCAGCTTCGTCAGCTGCATCACGCCATGAAACATATTTCTTTTGGATCAATTGGTTTGAGCTTTCAGCGTTTTCTCCTTGAGCGAATACTGGTGCTGCAGCTGCAAACAATGTAAGTGCTACTACGCTTGACAATAAAACTTTTTTCATCGTTTTATCTCCTTTTTCTTTTTAAAAAAATTATTCGTAACTCGGAGTTACTACTTATATTATATAGATTTCCTATTTCTTTGTCAACACTTTTTTTCATTTTTTTAAAATTCATTATCTAGTAGAAATCCTTTCATTTCAATAAAAAAATCCCCCTTATCTTGTGTTTCAGAAAGGAGGAACTGTTAAATATCTAATTTTAATTTTTTTAAAAATGTTAGTTTTTTTCCCAATTTCAAACAAAGGAGAAAGAGGGCGTTTTTCATGAATACGAATAATTGCTTCTGAAAGTAATTCAGCAATAGAAATTTGTTCAATTTTATCAATAAGGTGCTCTTCAGGAAGATAAATTGTATCTAAGACGATTAATTTTTTAATAGCAGATTTTTGAATGTTATCCATTGCAGGACCAGATAAAACAGGATGGGTACAACTAGCGTAAACTTCAACCGCTCCAGCTTCTGCTAACGCATCGGCTGCATGGCATATTGTACCAGCCGTATCAATCATATCATCAATCAAAATGCAAGTTTTCCCTTTTACATTTCCGATGATATTCATCACCTCACTGGTATTCATTTTGTCAACACTACGACGCTTGTCGATAATAGCAATTGGAGTTTTTAAAAATTCTGCTAATTTTCGAGCACGGGTTACACCACCATGATCGGGACTAACTACGACGTAGTCACTTCCAACCATTCCTCTACGCTCAAAATAGTCCGCAATGAGAGGTGCTCCCATCAAATGATCTACCGGAATATCAAAGAAACCTTGAATCTGTGCAGCATGTAAATCAATTGTCAGCAAACGATCAACCCCTGCAATCTCAAGCATATTGGCTACCAATTTTGAAGTAATTGGCTCACGTGCACGAGCTTTACGATCTTGTCTAGCATATCCATAATAAGGCATGACCACATTGATCGATTCAGCACTTGCCCTTTTCAAAGCATCCACCATAATTAAAATCTCCATGAGATTATCGTTAACAGGCGAGCTTGTAGACTGTAAGATAAAGACATGTTTCCCACGAATAGACTCTTCAATATTAACCTGAATTTCTCCGTCCGAAAATTGGCGTACTGTTGACTTACCAAGCTCCATTCCAATTCCTTTCGCTACCTGCTTGGCTAATTCTTGGTTAGAAGAAAGTGCAAAGAGCTTTAAATCCGAAAATGACATGATTTCCTCCGAAAATTTATTCCACTAACATTTTAACGCTTTTTAGCGAATATTTCAAATTAGAGTAAAGCGTTTTATATAAAATTTGAAAAAATTGATACTATTTGTAAAAAAAAGATCGGAAATTCGTTTCCGACCACTATATGATTAATTTGGATAAATGTAACTAACTGTACCTTGTGCAGTTGTTGGGTCAAACCAGCCACGGTAGTTACCGATGCTGCGATTTCCAAGATAGTTAGACTCTGACACTTGGATGCTATTTGTAGACTGAACTGCTGTTACGACAGCAACGTGACCATAGCCACCATCATTCCAACATGCAATAGCTCCAACTTGTGGTTGTGAACCTACACGGAAACCTGCTGCTGCTGCACTCGCTGCCCATTGGCCACCGTTACCCCAATAGTTTCCTGCCCAAGGAGCTAGGATTTTGGCTCCCCAAGTACATTCACCAATAGGATAACTTGAAGCATCTGTTGAATAAGATACGTTTACAGTTGGAGTTGATGCACCTCCATTAGCAGCCTGTACCTGTGCAGCAAAGTTAGTATTTCCAGAAGCTTGCACCGCTTGAAGTTGTGTTGTTTGTTGCGTACGGTATGCTGCCTCTGCTGCTGCCGCTGCTTCTGCTGCTTTTTGCGCTGCTGCTTTTTGTTCCAAGAGAGCACTCTTTTCACCTTCAGCTGTAGCTTTTTCTGCTGCGAGATTCAATTGGGCAACTTTTAACTCAGCTTGTTTTGTTGTTAATGTTTGAGCATCATCAGCAAGTGTTTGTTGGTTCGCAATAACCGTATTTATTGCATTATTATTAGCAACTTGCTTTTCAGCAATCGCTTTTTTATCTGCTTTTTGTTGCTCTAACATTTTCTTATTAGCAGATACAATCTCACTCATTGCTGTAACACGTGAAATCGCTTCAGTAATAGAACTTGAATTTACAATTGTATTGATATAGCTTGTCACAGACCCACTCGTTTGAGCACTACGAGCTTGATTTGCCAATGATTCATTACGAGCAACGATGTTTTTTGATAACTCATCAATCTCAGCCGAAAGTTTTGCTGACTCTTCTGTCAAACGAGTATTTTCAGCCTGAAGTTTATCCTGTTGCGACTGAATCGCTGAGACTTGATCTTGAATTTGGTCTACTTGAGTCTGAGCAGCTTTTTGTTGAGCTGTTAAATTATTAATTTTACTATTTTGTGCCGCAATTTTATCATCTGTAGTATCTGCATGCACATTTACTAGAGTTGCACCTTGAGTGAGAAGCAAGGTACTCAATAACATTGAAGTGATAATTTTTTTCTTCATAGACTATATTTACTCCTATCCAATAAGACAATTATAAGTATAGCAAAAAAAGGCGCATAATATGTTACGCCTTTATTACATTTTTATGTCTTCTTTTTTATCATAAATAAACTTTTTCCAAAAGTGGTTGTAGTAGTATTAATAACAAGCCGTTTAGTAACATTGAAGGTCCTAAACTATAAACAATAAAGACACTCATTTCCATACTTGTTAAATTAACTAAATGGGCTAGTAAAAACGAAATAAATTCAAACAAAAAAACTAAAATCAACACAGACAAAAACCGCGTTCCTCTATTTTCCATCATTGTAGCATTATATTTATTAACCAATAAACTTAGTAATGGCAATATCAAAGTGGCAATCCCAATAATATGAAAGTAGTAAGCATCGTAGAGAATTCCAATAATTAAGAAAATAATAAAAGTTGTCACGTCTGAAATTTCTACAGAAACAAACAAAAGGAATATCAAAAGCAAATGACACACCAAATGCAAGTTTACTGGAAATATTATCGCCATAAAGGTCGAGAGTTGTCCATCCAATAACATTAAAAAGATTAAAATCAGTGGAATCCCTACATTTTGTCTAAAAAATCGCATATTAATTCCCTACCAAAGTCACAACACGAATATCTGAAAAATCAGCGCTAGGTTTCACGTAGATTTCCTTTGTTAAATGATCACTACTTTCTATCACAGAAAGAACTTTACCAACTGGAATATTTGCTACTGTATAGCTTCCAAGACCACTTGTAAATACTTTTGACCCCTCTTTAAGATTAACAGGCTCATTTAATTGGCTAATTATAAACGCTTCTTTTTTCTCATCATACCCAGTAATGATTCCATAAATCACTTTTGAACCATTTTGAATACTAACTGATATCTTTTCAGCATTTTTTTTATTTGTTAATAAATTAATTCTACTTGACTGCTTCCCTACCTGACTAACACTACCAATCAGGCCACCACTACCGATAGCAAGCATTGAAGATTGGACATTACTATCTGAGCCAACGTTTATAGTCAACTCATTTTTCCAAGATGATGGTGTACGTGCAATCACATCCGAAGAAATTTTTAATTGACTAGAAAGTGAATCCTGCATACTGAGAAGTTGGCGAAGCTGAGCATTTTCTTCTTTTAAACTATCCGACTCATTTGCTTTCATTTCTTTCTCGTATAAGCTAGACTTCAATTCTTCATTTTCTCGATAAGTATGAACCAAGTTCGTTAAATCATTCTTTATATCTTCTAAAGCATGAAAAGGTTTTGATACAATATTATCAATTAAAGCAATTGCATTTGATGTCCCATTCACAACCAATTTGAACGAGTTGTTAATAATAATGCTGATGCAGTCAAAATCAACACAATAATCATTACTAATAATCTAGATTTCTTCATATTTAGACCCATAATATCCAACACAGTATAAGAAAAGGAGATAGCTAAAGCTAAACTCCTTATTTACGGAGAATGGGGGATTCGAACCCCCGCGCCAGTTACCCGACCTAACGATTTAGCAAACCGTCCTCTTCAGCCTCTTGAGTAATTCTCCAACTATAAATATGGGCACGAGTGGACTCGAACCACCGACCTCACGCTTATCAGGCGTGCGCTCTAACCACCTGAGCTACGCGCCCAAGTCTTAAAAACTTGGTATGAACTAAATAAATGTTCAAAGCGGGTGACGAGAATCGAACTCGCGACAACAGCTTGGAAGGCTGTAGTTTTACCACTAAACTACACCCGCATATTTAAAAATGGCGCGAGACGGAATCGAACCGCCGACACATGGAGCTTCAATCCATTGCTCTACCAACTGAGCTACCGAGCCTTATTGCGGGAGCAGGATTTGAACCTACGACCTTCGGGTTATGAGCCCGACGAGCTACCTAGCTGCTCCATCCCGCGATAGTATTATATTCTCTAAAGGAGGATGTGGGATTCGAACCCACGCACGCTTTTACACGCCTGACGGTTTTCAAGACCGTTCCCTTCAGCCGGACTTGGGTAATCCTCCAATATATAAAAAAATATGGACCTTGTAGGACTTGAACCTACGACCACTCGGTTATGAGCCGAGAGCTCTAACCAGCTGAGCTAAAGGTCCAACAAGATCATTATAGCGGCGAAGGGGATCGAACCCCCGACCTCCCGGGTATGAACCGGACGCTCTAGCCAGCTGAGCTACACCGCCATACAATCGGGAAGACAGGATTCGAACCTGCGACACCTTGGTCCCAAACCAAGTACTCTACCAAGCTGAGCTACTTCCCGTCGTGATCGAATACATCCTATCACTATATGCACCCTAGAGGAGTCGAACCTCTAACCGCCTGATTCGTAGTCAGGTACTCTATCCAGTTGAGCTAAGGGTGCTCTATTTATTCTATTATGCCGAGGACCGGAATCGAACCGGTACGATCGTTACCAATCGCAGGATTTTAAGTCCTGTGCGTCTGCCAGTTCCGCCACCCCGGCCTCTAAGCGAACGACGGGATTCGAACCCGCGACCCCCACCTTGGCAAGGTGGTGTTCTACCACTGAACTACGTTCGCATTTACTCTCTTCTTTATTCTAATGCCGGCTACATGACTTGAACACGCGACCCTCTGATTACAAATCAGATGCTCTACCAACTGAGCTAAGCCGGCCTATTTCTATGCGGGTTAAGGGACTTGAACCCCCACGCCGTTAAGCGCCAGATCCTAAATCTGGTGCGTCTGCCAATTTCCGCCAAACCCGCGCTTATGACCCGTACTGGGCTCGAACCAGTGACCCTTTGATTAAAAGTCAAATGCTCTACCAACTGAGCTAACGAGTCTTAAGTTGAAATTGTGATTCTTCTCAATCTCAACGGTCCCGACGGGAATCGAACCCGCGATCTTCGCCGTGACAGGGCGACGTGATAACCGCTACACTACGGGACCTTTATGGGAGTTAACGGGATCGAACCGCTGACCCTCTGCTTGTAAGGCAGATGCTCTCCCAGCTGAGCTAAACTCCCAAGAGGAAGGTTTAGCTCACTGTTCCCTGTCGTGCACTGACTTCCGTCAGCTTCGACAAAGTCAAACTTTCGTTCTCCTTAGCTGAGCTAAACTCCCAAAAAGGAAGTTAATCCTAACTTCCTATCCTTGCTAAGCAACTACCATATCTCACAGGGGGCAACCCCCAACTACTTCCGGCGTTCTAGGGCTTAACTGCTGTGTTCGGCATGGGTACAGGTGTATCTCCTAGGCTATCGTCACTTAACTATGAGTATCTAATCTACTCAAAATTGAATAACTATTCATTTCTAACAAGACTTATTGAACGCTGCGCTCAATGAAAATTGGATAAGTCCTCGAGCTATTAGTATTAGTCCGCTCCATTGCTCACACAACTTCCACTCCTAACCTATCAACCTGATCTTCTCTCAGGGCTCTTACTAACTTGCGTTATGGGAAATCTCATCTTGAGGTGGGTTTCACACTTAGATGCTTTCAGCGTTTATCCCTTCCCTACATAGCTACCCAGCGATGCCTCTGGCGAGACAACTGGTACACCAGCGGTAAGTCCACTCTGGTCCTCTCGTACTAGGAGCAGATCCTCTCAAATTTCCTACGCCCGCGACGGATAGGGACCGAACTGTCTCACGACGTTCTGAACCCAGCTCGCGTGCCGCTTTAATGGGCGAACAGCCCAACCCTTGGGACCGACTACAGCCCCAGGATGCGACGAGCCGACATCGAGGTGCCAAACCTCCCCGTCGATGTGAACTCTTGGGGGAGATAAGCCTGTTATCCCCAGGGTAGCTTTTATCCGTTGAGCGATGGCCCTTCCATGCGGAACCACCGGATCACTAAGCCCGACTTTCGTCCCTGCTCGAGTTGTTGCTCTCGCAGTCAAGCTCCCTTATACCTTTACACTCTGCGACTGATTTCCAACCAGTCTGAGGGAACCTTTGGGCGCCTCCGTTACCTTTTAGGAGGCGACCGCCCCAGTCAAACTGCCCGTCAGACACTGTCTCCGTAGATGATAAACCTACCGGGTTAGAGTGGCCATAACACAAGGGTAGTATCCCAACAACGCCTCCATCGAAACTGGCGTCCCGATCTCGTAGGCTCCTACCTATCCTGTACATGTGGCACAGACACTCAATATCAAACTGCAGTAAAGCTCCATGGGGTCTTTCCGTCCTGTCGCGGGTAACCTGCATCTTCACAGGTACTAAAATTTCACCGAGTCTCTCGTTGAGACAGTGCCCAAATCATTACGCCTTTCGTGCGGGTCGGAACTTACCCGACAAGGAATTTCGCTACCTTAGGACCGTTATAGTTACGGCCGCCGTTTACTGGGGCTTCAATTCATACCTTCGCGTTACCGCTAAGCACTCCTCTTAACCTTCCAGCACCGGGCAGGCGTCACCCCCTATACATCATCTTACGATTTAGCAGAGAGCTGTGTTTTTGATAAACAGTTGCTTGGGCCTATTCACTGCGGCTGACTAAAGTCAGCACCCCTTCTCCCGAAGTTACGGGGTCATTTTGCCGAGTTCCTTAACGAGAGTTCTCTCGCTCACCTGAGGCTACTCGCCTCGACTACCTGTGTCGGTTTGCGGTACGGGTAGAGTATGATACATCGCTAGAAGCTTTTCTTGGCAGTGTGACATCACTAACTTCGCTACTAAACTTCGCTCCCCATCACAGCTCAACGTTACAGGTATAAGCATTTGACTCATACCACGCCTCACTGCTTAGACAGACTCTTCCAGTCGTCTGCTTTAGTTAGCCTACTGCGTCCCTCCATCACTTCATACTCTAGTACAGGAATATCAACCTGTTGGCCATCGGATACACCCTTCGGTCTCTCCTTAGGTCCCGACTAACCCAGGGCGGACGAGCCTTCCCCTGGAAACCTTAGTCTTACGGTGGACAGGATTCTCACCTGTCTTTCGCTACTCATACCGGCATTCTCACTTCTATGCGTTCCAGCGCTCCTCACGGTACACCTTCTCCACACATAGAACGCTCTCCTACCATCCCCTAAAGGGATCCACAGCTTCAGTAAATTGTTTTTAGCCCCGGTACATTTTTCGGCGCAGGGTCACTCGACTAGTGAGCTATTACGCACTCTTTGAATGAATAGCTGCTTCTAAGCTAACATCCTAGTTGTCTGTGCAACCCCACATCCTTTTCCACTTAACAATTATTTTGGGACCTTAGCTGGTGGTCTGGGCTGTTTCCCTTTCGACTACGGATCTTAGCACTCGCAGTCTGACTGCCGACCATAATTCATTGGCATTCGGAGTTTATCTGAGATTGGTAATCCGGGATGGACCCCTCACCCAAACAGTGCTCTACCTCCAAGAATCTTTATGTCGACGCTAGCCCTAAAGCTATTTCGGAGAGAACCAGCTATCTCCAAGTTCGTTTGGAATTTCTCCGCTACCCACAAGTCATCCAAGCACTTTTCAACGTGCCCTGGTTCGGTCCTCCAGTGCGTTTTACCGCACCTTCAACCTGCTCATGGGTAGGTCACATGGTTTCGGGTCTACGTCATGATACTAAAGCGCCCTATTCAGACTCGGTTTCCCTACGGCTCCGTCTCTTCAACTTAACCTCGCATCATAACGTAACTCGCCGGTTCATTCTACAAAAGGCACGCTCTCACCCATTAACGGGCTCGAACTTGTTGTAGGCACACGGTTTCAGGTTCTATTTCACTCCCCTCCCGGGGTGCTTTTCACCTTTCCCTCACGGTACTGGTTCACTATCGGTCACTAGGGAGTATTTAGGGTTGGGAGATGGTCCTCCCAGATTCCGACGGGATTTCTCGTGTCCCGCCGTACTCAGGATACTGCTAGGTACAGAGTCTATTTAAAATACGAGGCTCTTACTCTCTTTGGCTGACTTTCCCAAGTCATTCTTCTATAAACTCTGAGTCCACATTGCAGTCCTACAACCCCGAAGAGTAAACTCTTCGGTTTGCCCTCCTGCCTCTTCGCTCGCCGCTACTAAGGCAATCGCTTTTGCTTTCTCTTCCTGCAGCTACTTAGATGTTTCAGTTCACTGCGTCTTCCTCCTCATATCCTTAACAGATATGGGTAACAGGCATCAACCTGTTGGGTTCCCCCATTCGGACATCCACGGATCGTCGCTTACTTACAGCTCCCCGAGGCATTTCGTCGTTTGTCACGTCCTTCTTCGGCTCCTAGTGCCAAGGCATCCACCGTGCGCCCTTACTAACTTAACCTTATTCTTGACCTTTCAGTCTTAAACTCATTAATATTCACAGCGTTTCGGTTTATTTCTTGTTACTATTTGATATAGTTATTCAATTTTCAATGGACTAGTCTTGGAACTTCTGTTCCAATGGAGCCTAGCGGGATCGAACCGCTGACCTCCTGCGTGCAAAGCAGGCGCTCTCCCAGCTGAGCTAAGGCCCCACAAGATCTCTCAAAACTAAACAAGACTCAATGTGCATTCCGTTTTTCCTTAGAAAGGAGGTGATCCAGCCGCACCTTCCGATACGGCTACCTTGTTACGACTTCACCCCAATCATCTATCCCACCTTAGGCGGCTGGCTCCTTACGGTTACCTCACCGACTTCGGGTGTTACAAACTCTCGTGGTGTGACGGGCGGTGTGTACAAGGCCCGGGAACGTATTCACCGCGGCGTGCTGATCCGCGATTACTAGCGATTCCGACTTCATGTAGGCGAGTTGCAGCCTACAATCCGAACTGAGACTGGCTTTAAGAGATTAGCTTGTCGTCACCGACTTGCGACTCGTTGTACCAGCCATTGTAGCACGTGTGTAGCCCAGGTCATAAGGGGCATGATGATTTGACGTCATCCCCACCTTCCTCCGGTTTATTACCGGCAGTCTCGCTAGAGTGCCCAACTTAATGATGGCAACTAACAATAGGGGTTGCGCTCGTTGCGGGACTTAACCCAACATCTCACGACACGAGCTGACGACAACCATGCACCACCTGTCACCGATGTACCGAAGTAAAACTCTATCTCTAGAGCGGGCATCGGGATGTCAAGACCTGGTAAGGTTCTTCGCGTTGCTTCGAATTAAACCACATGCTCCACCGCTTGTGCGGGCCCCCGTCAATTCCTTTGAGTTTCAACCTTGCGGTCGTACTCCCCAGGCGGAGTGCTTAATGCGTTAGCTGCGGCACTAAGCCCCGGAAAGGGCCTAACACCTAGCACTCATCGTTTACGGCGTGGACTACCAGGGTATCTAATCCTGTTCGCTCCCCACGCTTTCGAGCCTCAGCGTCAGTTACAGACCAGAGAGCCGCTTTCGCCACCGGTGTTCCTCCATATATCTACGCATTTCACCGCTACACATGGAATTCCACTCTCCCCTTCTGCACTCAAGTTAAACAGTTTCCAAAGCGTACTATGGTTAAGCCACAGCCTTTAACTTCAGACTTATCTAACCGCCTGCGCTCGCTTTACGCCCAATAAATCCGGACAACGCTCGGGACCTACGTATTACCGCGGCTGCTGGCACGTAGTTAGCCGTCCCTTTCTGGTAAGATACCGTCACAGTGTGAACTTTCCACTCTCACACTCGTTCTTCTCTTACAACAGAGCTTTACGATCCGAAAACCTTCTTCACTCACGCGGCGTTGCTCGGTCAGGGTTGCCCCCATTGCCGAAGATTCCCTACTGCTGCCTCCCGTAGGAGTCTGGGCCGTGTCTCAGTCCCAGTGTGGCCGATCACCCTCTCAGGTCGGCTATGTATCGTCGCTAGGTGAGCCGTTACCTCACCTACTAGCTAATACAACGCAGGTCCATCTGGTAGTGATGCAATTGCATCTTTTAATCAATTATCATGCGATATTCAATATTATGCGGTATTAGCTATCGTTTCCAATAGTTATCCCCCGCTACCAGGCAGGTTACCTACGCGTTACTCACCCGTTCGCAACTCTTCCAGAAGAGCAAGCTCCTCCTTCAGCGTTCTACTTGCATGTATTAGGCACGCCGCCAGCGTTCGTCCTGAGCCAGGATCAAACTCTCATTTAATGTTCGTTTGTCTTCTTGCTCATTCTGTCACTGACAGATTTATTGCTTTTTTTATGTTTGACGGACTGTCTCTTTGACAGTCGCCTGCACATTGGTTCGTCTTGTTCAGTTTTCAAAGGTCTTTACTGCCTCTGGCGAGACAACTATCTTAGTATATCATCTACTGACTAAACTGTCAACTACTTTTTTAAACTTTTTTTACTTTTTCTTGCCTTTCACTCGTTTGTACTTTGTCTTACTGCTTTACGTAATAGAGTAGAAAGATGAATACATCCTTCTACTCTCGTGGATTGAAATCTCGTAGATGTTCTGATAAATCACGAAGCATGGCTTTGCGTCCTTTGAACCTTTCATCTGCCATTAGACGCTCGTACTGTTTGTATTCTTCTGGACTGAGTCCGCTTCTGTACTCTGCCATGGCACTGCGAAAGGCTACTAGCTCATCTAGGTACATCTCCTTCATCCTTAATTTGTGCCCTATCTCACTCACTTCTTCATATGGTGCCTTGTCCAATTTCCGCTTCTGACTCTCCTGGCGGCGTATCTTGTCGTGGATTCTGTTCCGAAACTTGGCCTTGAAACAGCGGTATAACATCGTCTTGTCCTGCAATAGTGCCGGACGTGACTTTACCAACTCATACAAGGCTAACATCCCTTCTTGTTCCCAGTCGCTGTATTCCCATAAGTGTAAATAGTAATCTTTATAACACCTCCTCACTATACCTTGTACGCTTCTATACACTTCTTGAAAGTCCATGTCCTTCCTCCTTATTTTATTCTGGGGTATACCCTCCTCTAATCTATCATCTTACAATCCCTTTGTCCCCCTTGCTTACTATCCTGTTGCTCAAAAAAACTATCATGTGCTTGGGGGAAATATCATGCTATCTGATATGAAAAAAAGAAGGATAAATAATCATCCTTCTTTTCTAACTTTTTCCTACGGCGTAGGACTCGAAACTACAAAATCATGATTAACAATCATGTGCTACTACCAACTGAGCTATGTTGGATAATATAGTCCGTACGGGATTCGAACCCGTGTTACCGCCGTGAAAAGGCGGTGTCTTAACCCCTTGACCAACGGACCATAAATACACAGTATAGAATATTATATCAGTTCCTTTCATTTTGTCAATACTTTTCTTTTTATTTTTATCGTCTTTTCTTTAATTTTATGATCATTAACTTGTATAAAGCTTGACTTCTTCTATTACTTAATTTTCCATAAAAAAGAATCTCACTTTGAGATTCTTTTTTATATTTTATTCATCTGAGTTATTTTCTTCCATCTTTGATTTAATCTCATCATAAGAAAGAGCATGAGAATCTTCGTCTTCATCGAAATGTTCTTCAGATATCTTCCCTGTTTCATAAATTGACTTAATTTGGTTACTATCTAGTGTTTCATATTTCAGGAGTGCCTCTGCAATTAATTTGTGTGTTTCCCTATTTGCCTGAATAATCTCCGCCGCTTTATTGCGAGCTTCATTTAAGATATCTCTAACTTCAGCATCAATTTCATATGCAATTTGCTCAGAAATAGCTTTTGGAGGATTATAGGCACCAGAAATAATTGCATGATTTCCCTCATATTGTACAGGACCTAATTTTTCACTCATTCCATACTCTGTAACCATGCTACGTGCCATCTGCGTTGCTTGCTCAAAGTCATTGGATGCACCTGTTGTCTGAACATTAAAGATGATTTCTTCTGCAACACGACCACCCATTAAACCAGCTAATTGTTCTTTCATATCTTCTTTAGATAGAAGCATTTGATCTTCCTTAGGCAAGGCAATCATATATCCTCCAGCACGACCACGAGGTACGATGGTTACCTTGTGTACGACACGCGCATTTGAAAGAACTAAACCAACAATTGTATGACCTGCTTCATGATACGCAACGATCTGGCGGTCACGTTCTGAAACAGGCTTGTCTTTTTTAGACGGTCCAGCGATAACTCTATCTTCAGCTTCATCGATATCAGAAGCATCAATTACTTTCTTATTTCGACGAGCCGCTACCAAGGCTGCTTCGTTTAGGACATTCTCAAGATCTGCACCAACAAATCCTGGTGTTTGTTGTGCTACTAATTTCAAATCAACATCTTCTGCTAAAGGTTTGTTTTTGCGTGAACTCGTAAAATAGCCTCACGTCCTTTAACATCAGGACGACCGACTAGGACTTTTCTATCAAAACGTCCAGGACGAAGAAGGGCAGGATCCAGTACATCTGAACGGTTTGTTGCAGCAATAACAATAATGCCTTCATTTCCTTCAAAACCATCCATCTCAATAAGAAGTTGGTTTAAAGTTTGCTCACGTTCATCATTTCCTCCGCCAAGTCCAACGCCACGTTGACGACCGACCGCATCAATTTCATCAATAAATATAATTGCTGGTGCCGCCTTTTTTGCATCTTCAAATAATGAACGAACTCGACTAGCACCAACACCAACAAACATTTCAACAAAATCTGAACCAGAAATACTAAAGAATGGTACCCCCGCCTCTCCTGCAACTGCTTTGGCTAAAAGGGTTTTACCTGTCCCTGGAGGTCCTTCAAGAAGAACGCCTGCAGGAATACGAGCTCCCAATTTAGTATAGCGTTTAGGATCCTTCAAAAATTCAACAACTTCAACTAGCTCTTGCTTTTCTTCTTCTGCTCCAGCAACATCTGAAAAGCGGACTTTTATGTCTTCTTTGTTAGTGGCTCTAGCTTTATTGCGTCCAAAATTCATTGCTCCGCGTGCGCCGTTACCCCCACCTTGATTCATCATTGAAAAAAAGAGGAAGCCAACAAAAACAAGTGGTAAAACTGAAATGATAAGGTTCAACCACATTCCGTTTGAACTTTCATGTTTAACGCTAATTTCTGTTTTATTTTTAGAAGCTAATTGTTGTAATTCAGAAATGGTAGAATCAGATGGCAAAATGATACTAGTAAATTTATTAATAGATGATACAGGGGTAAAAAAACTGTATACCTGTTTTGTCTTTAATTTTCTTGGATTTTTTATAAGTTCCAGAAATTTCAACAACACTACCATTTGGCTGATAACTAAGATCTTTAATATTTCCACTTTTAATTTCTTTAACTAATTCCGTATAATTGATTGGTTGGCTTTGATTCGCAGAATTTCCAGCCATTAAATATTGGAAACCTGTTACAAGAGCAACTACAACCAAAACATACAGTAGCGGATTTTTTACGAATCCATTATTTTGTTTATTTTTCATTTATATATAGTAATTCCTTATTTTGTATATACTTCTTCTTTCAACACACCGACATATGGGATATTCCGATAATTTTCATTGTAGTCCAAGCCATAACCGACTACAAACTCATTAGGGATGGTGAAACATGTATAATCTGCTTCAATTTCTACAACACGACCCTCAGGTTTATCCAGTAATGTTGCGATTTTCACAGATGCAACATTCCTATCTTTAAACATATCACGAAGACTTTTTAATGTTTGACCTGTATCAATAATGTCTTCAATAAACAGAACATGACGGCCAGAAACATCTTGATCCACATCTTTTTTTATGTTAATCACTCCACTGCTAGAAGTTCCACCATGATAGCTAGAAACAACCATAAAATCTAATTCTACATGTGTATCAATATGTTTGATCAATTCAGCCATAAAAGGAACTGAACCTTTTAAAACACCTACCAAAATAGGGTTTTTATCTTGATAATCTTTTGTTAGTTGAGCACCTAACTTTTTAGCCGCGTCAACTATTTCATCGTGTGAAATCATCACTTTTTTTATGTCTTTTTCTAGCATAATGTCACCTGTCTATTTTTTTAATATAAAGAATATCTTTCATTATATCATGTTTCAAATACTTACTCAAATCACTGGTTACGATTCCTGCAATTGCGAAAATTTTACCTTTTTGTTCTACAATAATAGCTTGTTTTCTTTCCTGTAGTGAATATTTATTATCAATAAAATAGCGACGTATTTTCTTATGATGACCATTTAACAATATTTTATCACCGGCTTGCCTATGCCGAAGCAAAATATCTGTTTCTCGTGAAACGATAATTTCTTGATCAGCTCCATTTGGAATTTTTTTCCCAAATGAAAAATAATAATTTCCAACTTCAAGAACTTCTCCAAATTGTAACAAAATAGCATCAGATTTTAAATCAGACTTGGGACTGATTTTCTGAATTTTAAAGGTTTGGTAATCCTGAATGAGCTCATATTGATTTTTAAGATAATAATGGTGATTAATTTTTGTATTTAAAATATGTAATACTTCATCAAATTGAATCTTACTGAGTTGCAAATCAGAAAACTGAGAAAGATATTGTTGCAACAAAAATTCTGAACAAAAGGGCTCTGTTTTCTAAAAATTTGTATATTTGTAGTATCTATATCTCTTGTTAATTCAAAAAGCGCTTTTTGAAGTTGATCTATTTCCGAGCCTAGACTGATCAACGCTTGATTTAATTGCGGATTTTCTTTTTTTAAAAGGGGGAGATAATTATTTCTTACACGATTTCTAAAATAGATGCTTTCTCGATTTGTGACGTCTTCAAAATGAAAAATATTAGGGAAGTCTGATTTTGAAAAGGGTAATAATGGCCTTATTAATTCTCCACTACCAAACGGTTGTCTGTCTTGAATACCGGATACATATCTCAAACGACTACCTCGAAGAATACGCATAAAAATTGTTTCTGCTTGGTCATCTGCATGGTGGGCAGTCACAAGGGCTGAACAATTTTCTTCTTGCATTATTTTTCTAAAAAATTGATAACGAAAATCACGAGCTGCTTTTTCAGAAAATACTCCAGAAAAACTTGATGTAACAATCTTTACACCAAGTTTTTTAGCAATTTTTTTCAATTCTTTTTCTTCATATTCAGATTCTAAGCGCTGTTTGTGATTAACATGGACTAAAACAAGCTCTATCTGTAGCTCACTTTGACTATCATATAGTAAATCTAATAAGGTCATAGAATCAAGGCCACCAGAAATGGCTAGTAATACTTTCTTGTGATTTTGAAAATAGTCTTGTTCTTTACAGTGCTTTAGAAATTGCTGTTTCATCATTTCAGCACCTCGTAAATCTCATTGGCAATTTTTGAAATAGTTTCATAATCAGAATGATTCGTAAATATAGATAATATGAATGGAGAATTCGCATATACGATTGCAACATCATGTTTAAAATCGTACGCATCCCCAATTTTATGGGCGACTTTCACAGGAATATCTTTTGAAATACGCTGATTATCAAAATTAGTCTGTGACAAGGAATCAATGATAGCTCCATTTTGTTGGTAGATTGCTTCCATGACATTCCCAGCCATTTTAGCAGAAGCATTTCTTTCTTCAACATCCCATTTTTCACCTGCAATGTTAGCAATCTTAGAACGATAAGTTTTATTTGATTTTCCGGTAATATAATACCCTAAAATATTGGTCGCAGCATTGTCAGACTCTTGGGCGATATGATTGATAAGATCCTGAACGCTATATTCTTTATTGTCAGCTTCTTTAGGTAAGGTACCGCTCCCCTCTGTATCATATGCTCCAGAATAATCATTGACATCTTGAATATATTTTAGACCTTGAGATAAAGAAAATTTTCCTTTATTTATCTGTTCCTGTGCATAATAAAGGAGTGGCAATTTTGTAATACTTGCGGAATACATCTTCAAATTAGGATTTATTCCAGCAGTTTGCCCTGTATTTAATTGTTTAGCATAGATAGAATAATCTGTTTGATTATATCGATCATTCAGTATCTCTTGTACTTTTTCCATTCGATTATCCTTATCAGATAAATAATCTACTTGTACCCAACCATTATTTTCAATTTTGGCGTATTGAGCTTTTGGAGTTGTTGCAATCTGGGTAATTTTCACAGGAGAAAAAGCTGATAAATTTGAACTGTGTTTTTTTACGCCATTTACATAAGCCTTTTCATAGATGGAAAATCCTGGTTTCAACCAAACAGTTTGATTAGTATCTTCTGTATATAAAACTGAATCATCATATATTGTACGTTTATCAGCGACTACAAATTGCCCATTTGCCAATTTAAACAGAGGAAGTCCTTTGTCGTTGACAACTATTTCTGAAATTTCAAATGGATGATTCGGCGATAGTTTTCCTGCAACTTTGTCTAAATTCGTAGTAAAAAAAGTAAGGGTCTCCTCATAAACATTTGGATTGGTAGGAATAATGTGATAATAATTGCCATAATTTGTATCAACCAGCTCATATAGCTGATCTGATGTCAACAATATGTCCCGTTCTGTACTAATAACAATGCTACTACAGAAAAAAGCTGGCAGTAACAACAAGGCTAGTATTTTTCGCATTAATCCTTCCTTTCTATATTTTTTTCCTGTCTTAGAGCTTGATTTTTTTGTGAAAGCTCTTCTAATTTCTCATCTGAGAAAGCTAAAAATTTCTCAACTGTTTTTACAATATTCTCCATAATTATTGTGGTAACAAATCCGGGATATTATAGATTGTCTCTCCTTCTTTCGCATAAAAATACTTAGAACGAGCATACTTAGCTGCGTAATCATCATCTTTTAGGCGCTTAGCCAAATTAGCTTGATAATCTTTTTCTTTACTCAATTCATCGTACTTTTTTTGAAGCTCAACTAGTTTTTCACGTCGTTCTAGTAAGGTTTGGTAGGACTGTACCAGATTATACGTTGGCAAAATGAATAATAGAATGACTAAAATCAAGACCCATCCCATAAAACGATTTTTTTTGCGACGTTCTGCTTCCAAGTAGCGACGACGTTGTGCTTCATCTTGAATATATTGATTATTTAATTGAACAATATTTCTAGGCATCTTCTTTTATCCTTGTCTCACTAACAATTTCATACATCTGTGCAGCATCTTCTTTCTTTGTGCTATCCTTCATTTCTAAAACTTTAACAGTTAATAATTTATTCCCAAAACGGATTTCCACAAGATCATCTACCTTCAAGTCTGTTGAACTCTTTGCTAAAATTCCATTTACCTTAATTCTTCCTTTGTCGGCAACTTCTTTTGCTACTGTTCGTCTCTTTATAATCCGTGAAACTTTTAAATATTTATCTAATCGCAAACTTACCACCTCAATTCTCTAATATTCTACCATGTTTTAATAAAAATGAAAAAGTAAATTTTTCTTTAATTATCCTTTCTCTGTTTTATTTCAACGAGCTTTTCTCCAAATTGAATCAGATTTTCCAAAATTTCATAGTCTTTTTTCTGGCGAACATCGAAAACAACTTCAATAAATCCATCACTTTCACCAATACGGGCTCTCAAATTCGTAGCCGATAATGCTTCAAAATAATCTTGAGTCAAAAAGATCTGTTTAGATATGGTTTCAAATCTAATAACAACCATCTGTTGCTTGCGTTCCACTAATGATACAAAAGCTTTGTCAAAATAAGATTTTGCTAAACCGATTTCTAACAAATAAGCTACAACATCAGGGTATTCGCCAAAACGGTCTATTAATTCTTCCTGTAAATCTTCATAGTTTACACGACTGTCAATCTCTCGGATTCGCTTGTAAATTTCAATTTTTTGCCTTTCATCTGAAATATAGTCTCCCGGTAAATAAGCATCTATTTGTAAATTAATTTCTGCATTGCTTTTTTGACGCTTTTGTTCTTTCCCCTGCTTCTTCAAAATCGCCTCTTCCAATAGTTGAGAATACATCTCAAAACCTACCGAATCTATAAAACCTGATTGAGAAGCTCCAAGTATATCGCCTGCACCACGAATAGATAAATCTCGCATTGCAATTTTAAAACCTGATCCTAACTCTGTAAAACCTTTGATTGCTTCTAAACGTTTTTCGGCTACTTCCGTTAATATTTTTTCAGGACGATACATAAAATAAGCATATGCTACTCTATTACTGCGTCCAACACGCCCACGAAGTTGATACAGAGTTGACAACCCCATATGATCAGCATTTTCTATAAATAAAGTATTCGCATTTGGAATATCTACTCCTGTTTCGATAATTGTCGTTGTTACCAAAACATCGTATTCTCCATTAATAAAATCAATTAAAGTATTCTCCAAACGGATTTCACTCATTTGGCCATGCACGAAACCAATATTTGCTTCTGGAATTAACTCTCTTAACTCTGATACCTTTCCTCAATTGTGTCAACTTTATTGTAAAGATAGTAAACTTGTCCTCCACGATCCAATTCTCGTAAAACAGCATCTCGGATTATCGTTTGGTTTGTTTCTAAAACATAAGTTTGAACTGGATAACGATTTGTTGGAGGCGTTTCAATAACTGATAAATCTCGAATGCCGAGCATGGACATATGTAGAGTCCTCGGGATGGGAGTAGCTGTCAATGTCAGTACATCAACTTTCTTTTTAAGTTCCTTCAACTTTTCCTTATGTTTGACACCAAAACGCTGTTCCTCATCGATCACAAGTAGCCCCAAATCAGAAAAAGCTACATCTGCTGATAAAAGGCGGTGGGTCCCGATGATAATATCAATCTGTCCTTTTTCCAACTTTTCAAGCGTTTCTTTTTGCTCCGCTTTAGTCCTAAAACGACTTAAAACATCAACATTAACAGCAAAATTAGTAAATCGTTCTTTAAAGTTTGTGTAATGTTGTTGAGCTAGAACTGTTGTTGGAACTAAAATTGCTACCTGTTTATTATCGTTTACAGCTTTAAAAGCTGCTCGCATGGCTACCTCAGTCTTGCCAAAACCGACATCTCCCACCAACAGCCGATCCATCGGTTTTTGACTTTCCATATCTTTTTTTATTTCTGTGATACTTCTTAGTTGATCATCAGTTTCCACATAAGGAAAGTCATTATCAAATTCAGCTTGGTGCTCATCATCATTTGAAAATGCGAAGCCTTTTAATTGACTTCTGTCTGCATACAATTTGATCAAATCATCTGCAATATCTTCAACTTGATGTTGAACTTTTTGTTTTACCTTTTGAAAACGGCCATCATTTAATTTACTTATCTTTGGAATTTTACCATCACTAGCTACATATTTTGATAAAAGTTGAATTTGATCAACAGGTATAGATACTCGATCTGAATTTTGATATTGAATCGTTATATAGTCTCTATGAATTCCTGAAATTTCGATTGTTTCAATACCTAAATATCGCCCAATACCATGAATATGATGAACAACATAGTCGCCTTTTTCTAACTCATTATAATCTTTCAAACGTTCTGCATTCGAAATATTTTGACGTCTTACTCGTCTTTTCACTTTCTTTTGAAAAATCTCATATTCTGTAATCAGCACGAGTTTTTCATCTACAAAATTGAATCCTTGGCTTAAATTTCCTTGAATGAGTTGAGTAACATTTTTATGAATATTTTTATCATTTACATAGTCTATTTGAATATCATATTCTTGTAAATTTTTATGTAAAGCTTGTAAACTTGATAATGATGAGGCCTGTAGAACAATTGTTGCTCCAGATTTTTTATATCGTTCAATTTCATCTTTTAGTAAAGAAAATTGACTAAAAAATTCTTGCATAGGGTATTGATTAAATTGATACATATAATCAAATTTTAAATTCCCTAAACCTTTATGAAAGTTAGAAAAAGAAAGTTGCTGGCTTGTAATTTCTAAAAATTTTTGATAAGGACTAGCAAAATAATGTTGCTTTTGAAAAAAAGCTTTACTATTTTGTAAACCTTCTGTCAAAATAGCTGCTGTTTCTAAATCAAATTGAGCATTCCGCTCCATTATTTTTTTGAAAATCATCAAAGAAAATAGGTGTATGTTTTGGAAGATAATCTAAAATAGTCCACTCTTTTTCATAAAAACAAGACAAAAAAATTTGCGAATATCTGGATGAAGTTGGCGATTTTTTTATATCTACTAAAAATATCTTCTAAATAAGCTTTTTAGAAGGCTATCCTGGTTTACTTTTATAATTTCTTCTATATTGTGTTGAGCTCTTAGATAATCTGCTTCATTTAATAATATATCACTTGCAGGTTTAACAAGGATACGTTCAAGATTTTCAATAGACATCTGAGTTTCTGTATCAAAAATACGAATTCCATCAATTTCATCTCCAAAGAATTCCAATCGATACGGATAATCAGCATCTTTATCAAAAACATCTAGAATATCTCCTCTTAAACTGAATTCCCCTTGACTTAGAACTTGGGATTCTTTTTTATATCCAAGTCTCATTAATAAGTTTACAACATTGTCAATATTATATTCGTTTCCTATTTTCAATTCTAAAATTGAGTTTTTAAAATTTTTAGGTGCAGGTAAAAAAAGACGACTAGCTGATAAATTCGATACAAGAACACCAGAAGCATGCTCATTCAAAAGAAAGCTTAAAGCTTCAAGTCGTGTATAAATTTTTTCTTGAGAAGAAAATAAGAACTCTGCCATAGGAGCATCATCAGCTAAAAAACTATAAACCTTTTCTTCTCCCATTAGTAAAATTAAATCACTTGATAATTTTTCTGCCTCACTATAACTTGACGTTATGATAAGAATTTTTTGATGTTCTTCAGAAGCTGAGGATATAGAAAGTGCTTTGGTAGAACCAGACAATCCCATCAATAATTGTCGAGTTTCTTTATTTAAATTCTTTTTCCAATCAGCTATTTGTTTATTTTCGCCAAATAAATGTATCATGTTTATTTTTTTCTATCCATTATACTGTTGCATTGTTTGTTCAAAAATTTCTATACTGTAAATAATGATTGACAGCTTTGTCAACTTTATCAATCGTATTTAAAAATCGTTATATAGTCATCTTTCTCAAATTTACCCAAAACATGATGTACTACTGTTTTTCCCATTTCTGGGTCTTCCTATTCCAATTTTAATTCTCTTAAATTCTTGTGTTCCAATATGTTTAATGATGGACTTTATCCCATTATGTCCACCAGCTGAACCTTTTGCGCGTAAACGAATCTTACCAACTTCCATATCCAAATCATCATAGATAACTAAAAGATCTTCTACATCTAACCCATAGTATGTTAGAAGAGCATGTACTGCTTTACCACTTTCGTTCATAAAAAGTACTGGGTTTGACAAAGTAAACTTTTTCTCCGTTTATAAAGGTTGAAGCGACTTCAGCTTGAAATATCTTATCAGCTGTAAACTTTAAGTTTAAATCTTTACAAATTTTGTCAATCAACATAAAACCAACATTATGCTTCGTTTCAAAATATTTATCACCAGGATTTCCTAATCCTACTATTAGTTTTGTCATTTTTTCCCCTTTCAAAACTCAAAAGGGTTGGAAATGTTTTTTTCCAACCTACTATCTATTCAGTTTATAGCTTTTTATACATTAAATCTGAATTCCATAATATCGCCATCTTGAACGACATATTCTTTACCTTCTTCGCGCAAACGACCGGCTTCCTTAACTGCTTTCTCACTACCATAATGAACTAGATCATCATAAGACATGGTCACCGCACGAATGAAGCCTTTTTCAAAATCTGAGTGGATAATACCTGCCGCTTGAGGGGCTTTCATTCCACGCTTAAAGGTCCAAGCACGAACTTCTTTTTCACCAGCTGTAAAGTAGGTTCCAAGTCCTAAGAGATGATAGGCTGCTCTAGTCAATTTATCCACACCAGATTCTGTCAAGCCAATAGCTTCCAAAAATTCTGATTTATCTTCATCATCCAGTTCAGATATTTCTTCTTCAGCACGCGCTGAAATGACAACAACTTCAGCATTTTCTGTAGCTGCAAATTCACGAATCTGTTTCACATAGTCAATATTATCTGGATCAGCTACCTCATCCTCACCAACATTAGCCACATAGAGAACCGGCTTAGTAGTTAAGAGAAAGAGTCCTTTGACGATTTTTTGCTCTTCTTCTGTGAATTCAATCGTACGAGCTGATAGACCATCTTCCAAAACTGGCTTGATTTTCTGTAACACATTAAATTCCGCCACTGAATCCTTATCTTTTTGGGTTCTTGCCATCTTCTCTACACGCGCATAGCGTTTATTGATACTTTCCAGGTCTGCTAAAATTAATTCTAGATTAATGGTCTCAATATCTGCCATTGGATCTACAAAATCTGATTCACGTCCCTGTTCTCTCATAACATTTTCATCATCAAAAGCACGAACAACATGTACGATAGCATCCACTTCACGGATATTGGCTAAGAATTTATTTCCCAGACCTTCTCCTCTTGATGCACCTTTAACAATCCCTGCTATATCTGTAAATTCAAAAGTTGTTGGAACTTTTTTCTGTGGTTTGATGAGTTCTGTTAATTTATCTAAACGTTCATCTGGAACTTCTACTCGTCCAACATTTGGATCGATTGTCGCAAAAGGATAATTAGCAGCTTCTGCTCCTGCTTTTGTAATTGCATTAAATAAAGTTGATTTGCCGACATTAGGTAAACCGACAATTCCTGCTGTTAAAGCCATTTAGCTCTTCCTTTCATCTTTTCAATTCAAACCATTATACCATAAAAAATCTTAGTCTGTAGAGGTAAATACACAAAAAAACACTCAATCAAGTTGAGTGTTACGACTCCGGCAGTAGGACTCGAACCTACGACATCATGATTAACAGTCATGCGCTACTACCAACTGAGCTATGCCGGATTATATAGTCCGTACGGGATTCGAACCCGTGTTACCGCCGTGAAAAGGCGGTGTCTTAACCCCTTGACCAACGGACCATATATGCCTCACAAGAAGACATATTTTTATTATACCAGTTTATTTCACTTTTGTCAATAGTTTTCTTTGTTTTTATTAATACCTATTTTTGAGAAAAATTCTTTTTAGATTACAAATCTATTAGGAGTCATTTCAAGATGAATAATCTGAACTTGAAATTTGTCCTTCTTGTTTTTTTCTTCTCCTTATTTTTTTAGTTTTTTTAAAATTTCTTTCAAATAGCGGACACGTAAGCGAGAAATAGGGGAACGATGTCCATCATAATATAAGACTTCCTTCGTTTTTTTATCATAGCCGTTGATATTTCTAATATTTGATAAATAAGATTTATGAGGTGAAAAAGAAATTCCCATGCTCCAAATCTCGCTCTTGAATTTCTGCAATTGTCCCATAGAACTCTTTGAGAAAAATTTTTTTCCAACGATTCTTAATTTATAAGGTCCTCCCGCTGTTTCAATATATAAAATATCTCTAAAAGGAATTCGAATATCACTTCCTCTAAAACTATATTCAAAAAAAGTCTACAATTTCTGTATTTTCAATTAAGTTGTTTCGTGTGTAGCGAATACAATCCTTAACTCTTTTTTTGAAAGATGTATCATTTATATCTTTATCTATAAAATCTAAAGCAGATACTTTATATTTAAATGTTAGTGTAGCAAATTCTGAGTGACTTGTTACAAAAACAATAATCGCATAAGGATTGTTTTGGCGAATGAATTGCGCCATTTCTAAACCTTTTTGTTCTTCTCCTTTGATATCAATATCTAAGAAATAGAGTTGATTCACTTCATCAGATTCTACATATTCCTTAAATTCACTAATTTTGCCAGTTACCTTGGCTTTGATTTCAATATTCATTTCCTTTGAAATCTCATCCAATGTATTTTCCATTCGTACTTGATGTTCAATGGTATCTTCTAATACTAAGACTCTCATAATATTTCCTTTCGTTTAAATATCAAAACTTGTGTAAAACTATTCGATGTGATATCAGTTTCAAGAATGATGTCCTCATATTTACTAATAATTTCCTTAACATTACTTAAAACCTAATCCACGGTTTTTTTCCCTTTTGTTGAAAAATCCCATTTCATAAATTTCTTCTATGTTCATATGGCGACTTTGACGAGAATTTTGAATCACAAAAATAATTTCGTTTTCTAAGTTGACTAATGATATATTTATTGATTTTTGATGTACTTTCAGCAGCACCTTCTACTGCATTATTAAGCAAAACGCTAGCTACTCGCACGAGATCTAAAAAGATTCATTGGTAATCTTTCAATTTCATCTTTTACCTCAAATAAAAATCTCTATTTCATGTTCACGTGCTTTAAAAAAATAGTTTGAATCATCACGCTTCTTAAAGCAGTATCTTTAACATTATTCAATTCAAAAAAAGTATAATCATCTGATCGTAGTGATAGATTAGCTTTTTTTGAGAACATTATGAAAAAAATATTCTCAACTTCTTTCATATCACCAGTATTAATTCCTGTTTGTAAACTAATCAGCATACTAGCATAATTATGCCGAAAAACCTCGAATTTCATTATAAAAGCTGTACAATTTCGTCTGTATAAAGCTGTAATTGACGCTGCTCTTTTTTTCTTTTTGTTTAATTTCTTTTATTTTTTTCATATCGTTCCCTAACGGACTTTAAATAAAAAGAGACTTGATAAAAAAATAAAATAAAACAAATAGTCGCAATCATACTAGCAAAAGCTATTTAAATGTACAACTTCGCTTAGAATATGAGAAATATTCAATAAAATATGGATTATTATATAAGATTTTTGTAATTGAATTTATTTCTCTTATAAAATAGATTCTTTTTAAAATAATTAAATTGAAATTCAAAGAAATCAATATACTTTAAGGTGATAAATAAAGACAAACTGTTTATTACTACATAATATGATCCCCAATATTGATCAACAAAAATTATTTCCTGTTACAGAGGAAATAATAACAGAAAAAAAGGTTTCAGATGATAATATAGATAGATATAAAAAAACGCTAAAAACATGCATAAAAATTTATCATATAACCGTTTTTTTATAAAAGAAGATATATAATATAATTGGTTGTAAGAAGAGTAATAGATAATGAAAAGCATGATTTAAAAATATAGCCATAACTTGGTAAAAAAAGATAAAATTGTACTGGCAATAAATTTATAAATACTATTCCTAAAAAAATAAAAAAAATAAATATTATTTTTTTATCTTTTTCACATTACAAATCTTTTTATATACAACAATAAACGAAATAGCTCTTACTATTAAAGCTATTAGAGCAAATAATCTCTCTAAATTCATCATTCTAATTTTTCTATCTCCCAAATAGTTTCCAGAACCAACTTACTGTTTCTCCTCTTCTAGTTGCATAAAATGTTTTGTGATTCCCCCAACAACTTTCTGGAGTTCATTTTCTTTAAGAACTTGATACTTTTTTTAAATTCTTGAGGTAATACATTTTGCTGGTTTTTTTCTTTTTCATAAATAAAATCTCCTAATAAATAATAATTTTCGTAAGTTGAACTTACAAGAATTATTATACTGGAGCATCTACAAAACTGTTAAAAAGAATTTTCTTATGCAAATAAATATAACTGAAATGTCATTTTGATCACTTATTTATGAAAAAAGGATGCGCTGTAGCGCACCCAAAATGTTTATATGATCCCAGCAAGATTCGAACTTGCGACCGTTCGCTTAGAAGGCGAATGCTCTATCCAGCTGAGCTATGGGACCATACTTTATTATTGTAACAAAAAGACCGTATAGCGTCAAGATTCATTTATGATAAGGACTACCCTGCTGAATCATAAAGGCACGATAAATTTGTTCTATTAAAACTAATCGCATTAATTGATGAGGTAAAGTTAATTTCCCAAAACTCATTAAAAGATTTGCTCTCTCTTTTACTTGAGATGACAAGCCAAGACTTCCTCCAATGATAAAAGTAATGTTTGAAAATCCTTTAAGAGAGGCATCTTCTATTACCAGACTAAATTTCTCTGAAGAAATTGCTGGCTTCGATAGCTAACAATCACAAATTCACGATCTGCTATTTTAGATAAAAATTCGCTCACCTTCTTTTGCTAAAATTTGTTGAATTTCTAATTGACTAGCCTTATCTGGTGTTTTTTCATCTGCCAATTCGATTATTTCAACTTTGGTAAAGCGACTAAGCCTTTTTGAATATTCCGCAATGCCTTCTTTAAGGTATTTCTCTTTCAATTTTCCAATAGTTACAAGTTTTATTTTCATAGTCTAATTGTACCACATTCACCTCTTATCCACATCTCTTTGGGTATAATTGTTTTTTTGTTATCTGTTGTTTTCTAATGAAATAAACATTTTGCATAAGTTTTCCACAAACTGGAAAACTTTTTATTAGATAATTAAGTTGTAAATTTATACTTTCAGTAATTTGAAAATTAGGAGAAGATGAAAAAATTCTTCAAATTTCGTTAAAAACATTGCAACTTTTCATTATATTATTAGTTGGTTTCTTGGTGGTCATAGTGGAACATAAACTTTGTTCTCAAAATCTCCTTCTACGGCAAGCCAATCAAAAGACAACGACTATAGCACTTCATATAAATAGCAATTCTACTACAAAGGCTGTTGATAAAGTAAAAAGATGCTGTTGTCTGTAATTACTTATTCTGAATCTAATTCGGATGCTGTATTTGAAAATAATAATTCAAATAACGAGAATGATCAAATAGCAAATCATGAAGGTTCAGGAGTTATTTATAAGAAAGATAAGAATTATGCTTATTTAGTTACAAATACTCACGTTATCAATGGTGCAAAAAAAGTTGATATTCGTCTTGCTGATGGTAACAAGGTGCCTGGTGAAATTATCGGTTCAGATACGTATTCAGATATTTCTGTTGTTAGAATTCCTGCAGATAAAGTCAAAAACGTAGCAGAATTCGGAGATTCTAGCAAATTAACGGTAGGTGAAACAGCTATTGCTATCGGAAGTCCACTTGGTTCTGACTATGCAAACACAGTTACACAAGGAATTGTATCTAGTTTAAGTCGTAATGTTTCTTCAAAATCAGAAGATGGTCAAACAATTGCTACACAAGCTATTCAAACAGACGCAGCCATTAACCCTGGAAACTCAGGTGGACCACTTGTAAATATCCAAGGACAAGTCATTGGTATTACCTCAAGTAAAATTGCAAATACAAATAATGGTAGCACAGCGATTGAAGGAATGGGATTCGCTATCCCATCCAACGATGTTGTCAATATTATTGAGCAATTAGAAAAAAATGGAAAAGTTACTCGTCCAGCCTTAGGTATTCAAATGTTGAATCTAAGCAATTTATCTTCAGATAGTGTTGCAAAATTAAAACTACCTGAAAATGTTAAAAATGGAGTTGTCGTTCGTTCTACACAATCTGGAATGCCAGCTGATGGTAAATTAGAAAAATATGATGTTATCACAAAAATTGATGACACTGAGATATCATCTGTAAGTGATATTCAATCTGCTTTATATAAACATACTCTCAACGAAGAAATTAAAGTAACTTATTATCGTGATGGGAAAGAGCAAACAACTACTATAAAATTAACGAAATCATCTGCTGATTTGAGTTCCAACTAATCATTATTTACAAGCCTGTAAACACACCTTTACACAATCGTAAAGGTGTGTTATTCTATATACAAATGGAAAATTATCAATATATTGCAATTGAAGATATTCAAACAAACCCTTACCAACCAAGAAAACATTTTTCATCTGAAAAATTAAATGAATTAGCAAATTCAATTAGAGAAAATGGATTGATCCAACCAATTATTGTCAGAAAATCATCCATTATTGGCTATGAAATTTTAGCAGGTGAACGAAGATTTCGTGCAGCAAAACTAGCGGGTTTAACACAAATACCAGCTATAGTGAAATCACTGAGCGATGAAGAAATGATGATGCAAGCAATTATCGAGAATCTTCAACGAGAAAATCTTAATCCAATCGAAGAAGCTGAATCTTATCAACATCTCATTGATCGAGGATTGACACACGACGAAATTGCTAAATTTATGGGGAAATCTAGACCTTATATTAGTAATCTTATCCGATTATTGCAGTTACCTGAATTTATGATCCAAGCAGTGAAAAAAGGAGAAATTTCCCAAGCACATGCTCGATTACTTCTAAAATATTCAGAAAAAGAGCAAAAAGATTGGCTCCAAAAAATTACTTCTTTAGATATATCGGTCAGAAAATTAGAGGAACTTTTAAAAATTCCTTCTAATAAAAAGAAATCTAATCAGAATTATCAAAAAAAGTGTTTATTGCCGAGGAAGAAGAAAAAAATTAAAGCAAGCATTAGGAGTAGATGTTAACATTACTATTTCTAAAAAGACAAACTGGAAAAAAATTATCATTTCTTTTTTTCTAATCAGGAAGAATATGAAAGAATTACTAACAGTCTGAAATAAGGCTGTTAGTTTTTATTTTTTTAAATCCACAAATCTTTCCACAAAAAAATAAAAATAAGAAAAAAATCTAAGCAAATCACCAAAAATCGATTATATCCACAAGTTGTGGAAAACTTCCATAAACAATGTGAATTTTTAATCCACAAGTTGTGGAAAACTTTTATGATTTATGATAAAATAAAAAGATATTTAAGATAGAAAAGGGGAGATGTAATGGCTCATGATAAAGAATTTTGGGCGCGTGTTTTGGAGTTAGCTCAAACTCAGCTAAAGAAGACAACTTTTGATTTTTTCGTTGCAGAAGCCAAAATCATTAAAATTGAAAATAATCAAGCAACTATCCATTTAGATAGCCCTGTAAAAAAACTATTTTTGGGAACAAAATTTAGCTGATATTATTTTTAACTGCAGGATTTGAGATTTATAACACTCAGATTACTGCATTATATGTTTTCGAAAACGAAGATAATAAAATAGAAAATCATTCTGCTACTACTTCTCATCAACCTGAGCCTGCAGAAAAAAAGATACTCCCTCCGCTATCTACAGGTTTAAAACAAAAATATACTTTTGAAAACTTTGTACAAGGTGATGGTAATCAATGGGCGAAAGCTGCTGCTCTTGCTGTAGCAGACAATTTAGGGGGAATATACAATCCTTTATTTATATATGGTGGACCAGGTCTAGGAAAAACCCATTTACTAAATGCTATTGGAAATGAGGTACTAGAAAATATTCCTGATGCTCGTATCAAATATGTACCTGCAGAAACTTTCATTAATGATTTCTTAGAACATCTCCGATTAGGTGAAATGGATAGCTTTAAAAAAACCTATCGCAGTTTAGATTTGCTATTGATCGATGATATTCAAGCGCTTAGTAAAAAAGTTTCTACTCAGGAAGAATTTTTCAACACATTCAATGCTTTACATGGCGAAAACAAACAGATTGTGTTGACGAGTGATCGTAGTCCAGATTATTTGGAAAATCTGGAAGAACGTCTTGTCACGCGCTTCAAATGGGGATTAACAAGTGATATCACTCCTCCGAATTTTGAAACTCGTATTGCGATTTTGCGTAATAAAATTGAAGAATTTGACCTCACATTTCAAAATGAAACGATTGAATATCTAGCTGGACAATTTGATTCAAATGTTCGCGATCTTGAAGGTGCCTTGAAAGATATCAATTTGCTTGCAAGTATGCGAAATATTAAGGATATTACCATTGATCTTGCAGCAGAAGCTATTCGCTCTCGTAAGCAAGCAGGAAGCCAACTATTAGTCATACCAATTGATCGTATACAGACTGAAGTTGGTAACTTTTATGGAGTTAGTGTTAAGGAAATGAAGGGGACTAGGCGAGTTCAAAATATTGTATTAGCTCGTCAGGTAGCTATGTACCTAGCACGAGAATTAACGGATAATAGCTTACCAAAAAAATTGGCCGTGAATTTGGTGGTAAAGATCATACAACTGTGATCCACGCACATGGAAAAAAATTAAAAAGTATGTTAGAAGAAGATGATAATCTTCGTCTGGAAATTGAAACTATAAAAAATAAAATCAAATAATTGTGGATAACTTTATAAAATTTTAAATTTTTTTCCACAATTTGTGCACAAGTTCAAAAGCTTGTCCTTATTTGGATTGAAGTATTTTTCCACAATATTCACATAGCCTACTATTACTATTAACCTTATAATCATAAATAATAAAAAGGAGTTTCTATGATTAACTTTTCAATTAATAAAAAAATTTATTTTTTTACAAGCTTTAAATACCACAAAGCGAGCTATTAGCCATAAAAATGCTATTCCAATTCTTTCAACTGTAAAAAAATTGACGTTAGCAATGAGGGAATAACATTAATTGGATCGAATGGTCAAATTTCAATTGAAAACTTTATATCTATAAAAAATGAAAATGCTGGTTTATTAATTAACTCTCTAGGTTCTATTCTTCTTGAAGCAAATTTCTTTATAAACGTTGTATCTAGTATGCCTGATGTAACACTTGATTTTAAAGAAATTGAGCAAAAGCAGGTTGTATTAACTAGTGGTAAGTCAGAAATTACTCTAAAAGGGAAAGATGCTGATCAATATCCACGTATTCAGGAAGTACCAACAACAAATCCTTTACTTCTTGAAACCAAACTTCTAAAAAATTTAATTAATGAAACAGCTTTTGCAGCTAGTTTGCAAGAAAGTCGTCCTATATTGACAGGTGTGCATTTCGTTTTAACAGATCATAAGCACCTTAAAACAGTTGCAACAGATTCTCATCGATTAAGCCAAAAGAAAATTACTTTGGAAAAAAATGGTGATAACTTTGATGTCGTTATTCCAAGTCGCTCTCTACGTGAATTTACAGCCGTATTTAGCGATGAAATTGAAACAGTAGAAGTTTTCTTTGCTAATCATCAAATTTTTGTTTAGAAGTGAAAAATATTAGCTTCTATACCCGTCTTTTTAGAAGGAAATTATCCCTGATACAGATCGACTAATTCCAACAGATTTTTTTCAACAGTTGTTACCTTTGAAACTTCTAGCTTACGAGCAACTATGGAGCGTTCACGTTTACTATCAAATGCTACACAAAATGGAACGGTAAAACTAGAGATTACTGGCGGTGTCGTCAGTGCCCATGTTAATTCTCCAGAAGTAGGACGAGTAAATGAAGAAATAGATGTGGAAAATGTATCAGGTGAAGATTTAACCATTAGTTTTAATCCAACCTATTTAATTGAAGCTTTAAAAAGCTGTGGATAGTGAAAAAAAGTAACGATTAGTTTTATTTCTGCAGTTCGTCCATTTACCCTTATTCCTAGTGAAAAAGGAAGAAGATTTTTATTCAATTAATTACTCCAGTGAGAACAAACTAATGTACGATAAGGGGAGTTTTGTTGAGATGAAAAAACCTCATGCCTGTACTATCAAGTCAACAGGCAAGAAGGCGAATCGTTGGGAAATTACACGGATTGGAGCAGACATTAAGATTCGTTGCACTAATTGTGATCATGTCGTTATGATGAGTCGGTATGATTTTGAAAGAAAAATAAAAAAAGTCTTAGATCATTAATATCTAAGACTTTTTTATTATTTTTTTAACTCTTCAAATTTTCCATTTTCCATTTTCTTGTAGCCATTTTTTTCTAGCATATCTCCACTCAATTTCATACTAATACGCTTCGTATTTTTTCCACTGGACATTCCCATACCTGGTAGTTTAGAAAGTTCTTCAATGTTAGCTTTGTCATAATCTATCTCAACGGTTTCCTTGATTCCTTTTTCATCAAAAACTAATTTTTCTTTTACACCTTTTACTTTTTTTGATATTCCTGAGATAGTGCTGTTACCTTTGCTTGTGCAGCTTTTTTCTGATCTTCAGCGTTTTCTTTTCCTTCAGTAATTCCTAAAGACTTATAAGAAATATAATTTTCAGTGTTTTGTTTAGTAACAGTATCGCCTGTATAATAATAAGTCAAACGAATATCATATTGATTAGTTTGATCAATTCGTTGATAATAAGCTACTCCGTCTTTCTTAGTGGTACATGACGATAAAATAACGGATACAAATACTGTCAATAACGTAAGAAAAAAAGTTTTTAGTGAATAATTTTTTTCATTTTAATTTCCTCCTGTAGTTACTAATATTATAAAATTTTTTTAGATAAAAACAAATTATTTTTTTGATACGACATTTCGTTTTTGTGTTGATAGATTGTAAAAAAATAATTATTCCTAAGATAAAAGCAAAGTATCCCTTCCTTTAATCCATTAGGGAAAAATTTTAATATCACTTTTCCTCTTCCTTTTTTGACATCAACTTTCATAAAACCTTCTTGTGCTTTATGGATTGATACTGGTTGTCCATCTTGTGTAGCGCTCCATCCTTTATCATAGGGTAAGGTGAAAAACAAAGAACTATCTTGTTTCGCTTCATAATTCACAGTAATTTGACTATTTTGAGTAGTAACAGTAACATTTTGAGAATGGATTTTATCCATCGCTTCTTGGAAGTATTTAGTATTTACTTTGTAAAATTCTGGTTTATCAAAGGAAACTTGCGAATTATCTGGAAAAGTAAAACGAATAGTAACTATTTGTTCTTCCTTAAAATAACCAATGTTAAAAAAAGTAAAGACATTATTTGTTGTAAAACGTCTCTTTTCTTTACCGATTGAAACTTCTACTACTTTTTGATCATCATTTGAAAAATTGATATTCGGTAAGCTAGCATATACCTGACTATTTGCTGGAATGTTTACAGTATATGTCATACTTGCAAAAGCTTTCTTTACTTTCTTTGTCAACATTAACTGTAAAAGTTTTATTATTTTTCTATGATATTATGGGCACTGATAGGTTCTATTCTTTGGAAATAATTATAATTTAGACCGGATAGATTATTTAGGAATTTTGACTGATTATCAAGTGTTAAATTATTAAACTTTACATCCTTGTAAACTTTATTTGTTAAAAAAAGCTAAGGAAGTGGAATTTTTTTATTTTTGATATAAAGAGATTACTTTCTGTTTTTTTATAGGAGTAAATCCATATTTTTTTAGGATTGGTTTCAGCAATATTATAGGCTATTGAAAAAAATAGCATCCATTAAAATACTGTTATTCTGATAACGTAGATTAAGATTAGTCCCAGAGGATTTAAACCCAAGTTTATCTAATGTAGAGCTAGTCATTGTATTTCGAACAGAAGAAAACTGTGAAATACCATTATAGTTATATTTCATACTATCATTTCCTGTTTGAGGATCTAAAAGATTCTGTACGGAAAAAAATTCTTTATTTTTCTTTTTTTGCATAATCAACAAGTTTATCAATAATTTTTTTAAATTTTTTTGCATATGAAGAACGACTTGCAAATACCCATTCTTTGGCAATACCATCAACTTGATAAAAAAAGCATTTAAAGAAACCTCAAAAAGAAACGAAAGTTAAAAATAGAAACAAGAAAGATCTTTTTTTGAAATATAAGATTGAGAAAATGTTCCAAAAAAATTAATAAAGTAAGCTAATAAAAAAACTCCAAAGTTAAAAATAAAGTTTACAGGACCTAAAAAAATCATAATGTTTTCTAAAAAAATAAAAAAACTAAAGGTGAATCCAATAGATAAAAAAATGTGAAAGCTATAATTGTATTTTTTTAAATTTGATTTGTTTGAGACGTTGTAAAGTTTCGGCCGCTATAAAGATAATGAAAAAGAAAAACAGCCAAGAATAGCGATGTAAAAAAACATATTCGGCGCGTGCATACCTTGCCAAAATAGATCTAATCTTTCAAGAGAAAAAAACTAGCCATAAACAATAGAATTAGTAAAAAAATAAGAAAGTTTCACGTGAAACTTGATTGATTTTAAAGTAAAAAAATAAGATAGCAAGCAAGAGTGGAACTATCCCAACATAAACCATTGGAATTGATCCGTATTTTTGTTGTATCAAAGCTTCCAATAAAATTTTTAGCAAATATATCTAAATACCAAGTTTTTTCTGTAAAAATCTTATCAACAGAAGTTAGCTTTTTCACCATGAGTCATTAAATCCAAAAATGTTGGCAAAATCATAATTAGACTTGTAACACCAGATAATATTGACACTATTGTAAAGTCTAAAAAAAGTTTTAATTCTATTTTTTTAAAATCCCAAGAAGCTTGAACTAGAAACCAAAATACTAAAAAAATAATGCCATCATATATCCAAAATAGTAGTTTTTGGATAAAAAGAATTGTCAGACTTGTAAAGTATAATATTTTTATCTTGACCTATCATTAATCGGTGTAAACCATAAAGAATTAATGGGGCAAGAATGAAAACATCAAGCCAAGTTTTAATTTCAATTTGACTGGTTGCAAAGCTCATAAGAGAATAGCAAGTTGACAGCATTAAAATAAGTAAGGTCGGTATTTTTTTAAATATTCCTTTTAAACTAATAGTAGCTGTCAATCCAATTAATCCAAATTTTATGAGGGTAAAGAGGTAGACAGCATCTGGCATATTTTCTAGATTGAAAAAATAAACAAATGGAGATAGAAAACTTCCTAAATAGTAACTTGTCAGAGCATAGAAGTTTAATCCCAATCCACTTGTAAATGTATAAAAAAGACTATCACTACCGTGAAGAATATTTCTGAGTGTGGTATCAAAGATAACATACTGATGAAAACCATCTCCTAATAAAGGTGAAGTGTCACTATTCCAGTAAATCCCCTGAGAAAGGTACACAGTTACCATAATTAAAAAAGGAATTAAGAATGCCACTAGGTAAAGCCAATATTTTTTTAAGATAATTCTTTATTTTTTTCATAAATCATATAGTTAAAAAAAGCGAATATTCATTCGCTTTTTAATCTTTCCACAATTCTTTTACTTTTTGCTGAACTTCTTGATTTTCTAAGAATTCATCATAGGTTTCATCAATACGGTCAATCACACCGTTTTTAGATAATACAATAATATGATTTGCTAATGTTTGAATAAATTCATGGTCATGGCTAGCAAAAATAATGGATTCTTTAAAGTTTTTAAGTCCATCATTTAAGCTTGAAATTGATTCCAAATCTAAGTGATTTGTTGGATCATCCAATATTAGAACATTCGATTTAAGTAACATCAATTTAGAAAGCATAACCCGAACTTTTTCCCCACCTGACAAGACATTTACAGACTTGTTAACTTCATCTCCAGAGAAAAGCATGCGTCCAAGGAAACCACGGAGGAAAGTATTGTCATCTTCTTCTTTACTCGCAAATTGACGAAGCCAATCTAGTATTGACTCACCACCAGCAAAATCACGAGAGTTATCTTTAGGTAAGTAAGATTGACTAGTTGTTACACCCCACTTGACAGTTCCTTCGTATTCAATATCTCCCATTAAAGCACGGATTAAGGCAGTTGTTTGAATGTCGTTTTGACCGATCAAGCTGTCTTGTCACCTGGTCGTAAGATAAAGCTAATATTATCAAGTATAGTTTCACCATCAATCTTGACAGAAAGATTTTCTACTGTCAAGAGGTCATTACCGATTTCACGCTCTGCTTTAAAGCTGATAAATGGATATTTACGACTAGATGGAACAATTTCTTCTAACTCAATTTTGTCAAGCATCTTTTTACGAGAAGTTGCTTGTTTTGATTTGGAAGCATTGGCAGAGAAACGAGCAACAAATTCTTGAAGTTGTTTAATTTTTTCTTCTGCTTTGGCATTTCTGTCAGCGAGTAGTTTAGCTGCTAATTCACTTGATTCTTTCCAGAAATCATAGTTACCAACATAGAGCTTGATTTTTCCAAAGTCAAGGTCAGCCATGTGAGTGCAGACCTTATTCAAAAAGTGACGGTCGTGTGATACGACAATGACTGTATTGTCAAAATCAATAAGAAAATCTTCCAACCAAGTAATCGACTGAATATCCAAACCGTTAGTTGGCTCGTCCAGAAGCAAGACATCAGGTTTACCAAAAAGGGCTTTAGCTAAGAGTACTTTGACCTTGTCTCCATTAGAGAGTTCACTCATATTTTGGTAGTGTAGATCTTCTGGGATATTGAGGTTTTGCAAGAGTTGAGAAGCTTCACTTTCGGCTTCCCAGCCACCTAGTTCAGCAAACTCTCCTTCAAGTTCAGCCGCACGAACACCATCTTCATCTGAAAAATCGGGCTTCATATAGATAGCATCTTTTTCTTTCATAATGTTGTAAAGTAGGTCATTTCCCATAATAACAACATCAATAACTCTTTCATCCTCGTAGTCAAAGTGATTTTGACGAAGGACTGAAAGACGTTCATTAGGGCCTAAAGAAATATGACCAGTCGTTGGTTCAATATCTCCAGCTAATATTTTTAAAAATGTTGATTTTCCAGCACCATTGGCACCAATTAAACCATAGGTATTACCAGCTGTAAATTTGATGTTAACTTCATCAAATAATTTGCGGTCACTGAAACGTAATGAAACATCAGATACTGTAAGCAATATAATTCTCCTCTTTAATATAACTATTACTATTTTACTAGAAAAATGAAACTTATTTCAAATGATTCTAGGTTAAAGTTTATTTTTTTAACTATCAATTTTTTTGTCAATTATATTTACAATAAATTGACAAAATTGTAAAGAATCTTTTTATCTGAGAAATTATACTAATCTTCTTTCTCATTTCTATTGAAAATGATATAATAAATTCAATAGAAATTGAGGAGTAATAAATGTCAAAACCTATTATTTTAACAGGAGATCGGCCAACTGGAAAATTACATATTGGCCATTATGTAGGAAGTTTACGGAATCGAGTACTTTTACAAAATGAAGGAAAATATGATTTATTTGTATTTTTAGCTGATCAGCAAGCCTTGACAGATCATGCCAAGGACCCACAAACAATCATTGAATCAATTGGAAATGTAGCTTTGGATTATTTAGCTGCTGGGTTGGATCCAGAAAAGGTTACTATTTTTATTCAGAGTCAAATTCCTGAGCTGGCTGAATTAACAATGTATTATATGAATCTAGTTTCCTTAGCCCGTTTGGAAAGAAATCCAACTGTTAAGACAGAGATTGCGCAAAAGGGGTTTGGTCAAAGTATTCCTACGGGATTTTTAGTATATCCAATTTCCCAGGCAGCTGATATTACAGCTTTTAAAGCCAATTTTGTACCAGTAGGAACTGATCAAAAACCAATGATTGAGCAAACTAGAGAAATTGTACGTTCTTTTAACCATGCTTATCAAAGAGATGTCTTAGTTGAACCAGAGGGGATTTATCCTGAAAATGAAGCAGCAGGTCGTTTACCTGGTCTTGATGGCAATGCTAAAATGTCTAAATCATTAAATAATGGAATTTACCTTGCTGATGACATGGATACACTTAAGAAAAAAGTAATGGGAATGTACACAGACCCTGACCATATCAAAGTGGAAGATCCAGGTAAGATTGAAGGAAATATGGTTTTCCATTATTTGGATGTTTTTGGTCGTCCAGAAGATGCTGTTGAAATTGCGGTTATGAAAGAACATTATCAACGTGGTGGTCTAGGAGATGTGAAGACTAAGCGTTATTTGTTAGAAATTTTAGAAAGAGAATTAAGCCCTATTCGTGAGCGTCGTGTGGAGTTTGCTAAAGATATGGGACAAGTTTATGATATGTTACAAAAAGGTAGTGAAAAAGCTCGTCAAGTAGCCAGTCAAACTCTTTCTGAAGTAAAATCAGCTATGGGGATTAATTATTTAAGAGATGATTGACAAATCATAATAGAGTGGTATTATATTATAAATTAAGTCGGTCTGGAACATCGTTCTAGTGATATATGAAAATAGAAAAGAGGAATTTGTGAATGTCAAACTGGGACACTAAGTTTTTAAAAAAAGGTTTTACTTTTGATGATGTATTGTTAATTCCGGCTGAAAGCCATGTGTTGCCAAATGATGCGGATTTGAAAACAAAATTAGCGGATAATCTTACATTAAATATTCCTATTATCACAGCAGCTATGGATACAGTCACAGAAAGTAAAATGGCCATCGCTATTGCTCGTGCAGGAGGTCTTGGTGTTATTCACAAAAATATGTCAATTGAACAGCAGGCTGATGAAGTTCGTAAAGTAAAACGTTCAGAAAATGGTGTTATCATTGATCCATTCTTCTTGACTCCGAGCCATACAATCGCTGAAGCAGACGAACTGATGGGACGTTATCGTATCAGTGGTGTTCCTGTCGTTGAAACCTTAGAAAATCGTAAATTGGTTGGTATTTTAACAAATCGGGATTTGCGCTTTATTTCAGATTACAACCAACCTATTTCTAACCATATGACTAGTGAAAATCTAGTAACTGCTCCTGTCGGAACAGATTTAGAAACTGCTGAGCGTATCCTTCAAGAACATCGTATTGAAAAACTTCCTCTAGTTGATGAAAATGGTCGCTTATCAGGCTTAATTACAATTAAAGATATTGAAAAAGTTATTGAATTTCCAAATGCAGCTAAAGACGAATTTGGTCGTCTTTTAGTTGCTGGTGCAGTTGGTGTTACTTCAGATACTTTTGAGCGTGCGGAAGCTTTATTTGAAGCGGGTGCAGATGCTATTGTAATTGATACAGCTCACGGTCATTCAGCTGGGGTTTTACGTAAGATTGCTGAGATTCGTGCTCACTTCCCAAATCGTACTCTCATTGCTGGAAATATTGCAACTGCTGAGGGTGCGCGTGCACTTTTTGATGCAGGTGTTGATGTTGTCAAGGTAGGAATTGGTCCAGGATCTATCTGTACAACTCGTGTTATTGCTGGTGTTGGAGTTCCTCAAGTAACGGCTATTTATGATGCCGCAGCAGTTGCGCGTGAATATGGAAAAACAATTATCGCTGATGGTGGAATCAAATATTCTGGTGATATTGTTAAAGCTTTGGCTGCAGGTGGAAATGCTGTTATGTTGGGTTCTATGTTTGCAGGAACAGATGAAGCTCCTGGAGAAACAGAAATTTTCCAAGGACGTAAGTTTAAAACCTATCGTGGGATGGGGTCTATTGCAGCAATGAAAAAAGGATCTAGTGATCGCTATTTCCAAGGTTCTGTCAATGAAGCTAATAAGCTAGTTCCAGAAGGAATTGAAGGCCGTGTGGCTTATAAGGGAGCGGCAGCTGATATTGTCTTTCAAATGTTAGGCGGTATTCGTTCTGGTATGGGATATGTCGGTGCTGCAAATCTACAAGAATTACATGAAAATGCTCAATTTATCGAAATGAGTGGTGCAGGATTAAAAGAAAGTCATCCGCATGATGTACAAATTACAAATGAAGCACCAAACTACTCTGTACAATAATAAAATAACAGACTGGGACTCTCAGTCTGTTATTTTATTTGTAAAGTTTGTTTACATAATAGTAAATTTATTTTACAACTCCATTTACAATATTAAATATTTTAATATCTTCTGGAAGATGTTGAAGATGGTTTAGTGTTGTTGTCGTAATGAAAGTTTGTATATTTTGAGAAATTGTTTCAAGTAATTTTAGTTGACGGTCATTGTCAAGTTCACTCATAACATCGTCAAGTAGTAAAATAGGAATTTCTTTGGTTATGTTCTCAATTAATTTAATCTCAGCTAATTTTAAAGATAATACGACACTTCTGTGTTGCCCTTGACTACCATAATTAGCATCCATTTTGTTGATAAAAAAGCTAATATCATCCCTATGAGGACCAACACCAGTATTTTGTTTAAACAAGTCTCTTTTTCGACTTTTATCTAAAGCTAATCTAAAACTTTCTTGAATATTGTCAACTTGTTGTAAAGGAATTGATGATTGGTATGCAATGGTTAAGATTTCTTTTTTTTGTGAGATTTCTAGATGCTTTTCTTGAGCAAATTTTTCCAGTTTTTGTAGGAAATCTAAGCGATGCTGAATGACGCGACAACCATATTCAACTAATTGCTCGTCTAAAACAGAGAGAAAATTTTCATCAATCTGTTGGTTGTTTTTTAAATAAGAATTCCTTTGCTTTAGTACATGGTTGTAATTTGATAAATCTGATAAGTATAATGGTTTAATTTGTCCTAATTCAATATCTATAAATTTTCTTCTTAGGCTTGGAGATCCTTTGATGAGTTGTAAATCTTCAGGTGCAAACAAGACAACAATCATTGTTCCTATGTAATCTGATAGTCTACTTTGTTTGAGATGATTGATTTTAGTAATGCGTCCTTTAGTTGTCAACTCAATGTCAAGAGGAATAGTACTGGTATTTTTTTTAATAATACCAGATACTCTTAATTCTTTTTCTTGGAAATGAACTAGATCCTTGTCAGATCTAGTCCGATGGCTACGGGTTAGAGCTAAAAAATAAATTGATTCTAATATGTTCGTTTTTCCTTGTGCATTTTGTCCAAGAAAGATATTTAAACCAGGATGAAAATGAATATCTGCTTCTTCATAATTACGAAAATGTTTAAGTTTAAGTGAGTTAAGCCACATATTACGTTCCTGGAAAACGGGCAGGGGTTTTTTTATTTACACCTGTTTGTTTTTTATTTTTTTTAGTTGACACGATATTTGTTTTTTTGAGATTTCTATTCATTTCCTTTACCATATTTGCAACTCGTATTTTTTCAGCTTGTTCTTCCTGATGTTGCTGTTTTTCGTCAAGACTTGGCTCTACAATGGTTAGAGTGAATTCTTGTGCTGGAATACTTATCACATCTCCAACTCGGATTTTTTTTCCTCGTCTATTTTCTAATTCATCATTGAAATAAACTTGATTTTCAGCTAAAAATGCTTTAATGGCACCACCACTTTGTATAATTCCAACTTCTTTTAGAAGAGCCTGAAGCGTGATATAATCATCAAATAATTTATAATCCATATTTCACCTCGATCCCTGATATTATACCATATTTTAGAATTTAGAGCTGGGTAAGAAAACGTTTTAATCGATTGCAGAGAAAAACAAATTTAGTCTATTTCGTGATATAATAGAGTTTATATTAGGAAGTGCGAGGAAGTTTATGAAATTGGCACAGGGAGTGAATCTTCATTTTATTCAATCAACTAAATTTAAGACAAATAAAATTAAAATTCGTTTTTCAGCTCCTATGAGTGCGGATACAATTGCTGAGCGAGTAATCGTTTCTAGTCTTTTAGAGACTGCTAATGCTGTTTATCCAACTTCACAGCTATTTCGTGAACATTTGGCAAGTTTATATGGTTCAAATTATTCAACTAGTGTTTCAAGAAGAGGCTTGATTCATTATGTTGATGTCAATGTTTCTTTTGTACGAGACTCATTTTTAAGTAGAAAAAATGCTCTCACAACTAAAATAATAGAATTTATTAAAGCTAGTTTATTATCTCCGCTAGCTCATGATGGAGCATTTGATTCATCTATTTTTGATATTGAAAAGAAAAACCTTATCCACGAACTAGAATCTGAGGTTGAAAATCATTTTTATCACGCGCACTTGGAGTTGAATCAATTGTTTTACATAAGCCGAGAAATGCAAATTCCTCGTGTTTCAACAGTTGAATTAATGCGACAAGTAACGCCGGAGACTAGCTTTTCTGTTTTTCAAAAGATGTTAAAAGAAGATCAAATTGACATTTTCTTTATAGGTGATTTTAATGAATTAGCGATGCAGGAACAGTTTGAGCTATTCAAATTTTCAGATCGAAAGCAGATTTTAAGTTTAAACTATCAACAAAATTTTTCGAAGATTTTACGAGAAGGAATTGAGCAGAAGGAAGCACATCAATCTATTTTAGAAATAGGGTATCATTTTCCTATTCAGTACGGAGAAGATAGCCATATTCCTTTGCTTGTCTTGAATGGTTTATTAGGTGGCTATGCACATTCTAAATTATTCGTAGAAGTGCGTGAAAAGGCAAGTCTGGCTTATACGGTTTCTAGTAGTATGGATATTTTTTCAGGAATGTTGCGAGTATATGCTGGAATTGATAGACAAAATCGTAATAAAGCAATGACGTTGATAAATAGACAAGTTACTGATTTAAAGAGAGGAAATTTCTCAGAAGAAGAACTTCAGCAAACGAAGAAAATGCTGAGAAATAGTGCACTTTTATCTCAAGATCGTCAAAACTCATTACTTGAAATGGCGTATTTATCATCAATTTTAGGAGAAAAATTTCTTGCTATTGATGAGTGGTTGATAGCTTTGGAGAACGTTCAAAAAGAGGATGTTGTCTCGGCGGCAAATAACCTAAAGCTTCAAGCAATGTACTTTATGGAAGGGAAATAATGCCTAATCTAGCTATAAAAAAAATAGAATATCCGTCTATTGGAGAAAGTCTTTATCGATTGATTTTACCTAATGGATTACGAGTTTTTCTGCTTCCTAAAATGAATTTCCATGAGACCTATGGTATTATGACAGTTCATTTTGGATCATTGGATACTCATTTTGTACCACGAGGATTGAAACAAGCTCGTCATTACTCAGCTGGAATTGCTCATTTTTTAGAACATAAATTATTTGAAGATGAAGATGGAGAAGATCTGCTTCAGAAATTTGTCGATTTAGGCGCAGAAAGTAATGCTTTTACAAGCTTTACGAAAACTAGCTATTTATTTTCTACAACTGATAATGTGTTAGAGTGTTTAGAATTATTGCAAAATCTAATAGGGGAGGCTTATTTCACAGAAGATTCTATCCAGCGTGAACAAGGAATCATCCAACAAGAAATAGAAATGTATCAGGATGATTCAGATTATCAATTATTTTTTAATGCTTTAGCAAATCTTTATCCTGATACACCTTTAGCGCAGGATATAGCTGGTAATCATGAGACTATTTCAGACATCACTGTAGAAGATTTAGATGAAAATTTTGAAACATTTTACCATCCATCAAACATGAGCCTGTTTTTGGTTGGAAATTTTGATGTAGATCATGTGGCTGCTTCTATTGATCGACAACAATATCTTCTGTATGAAATAGATGATGAGAAAACAACAATTAGACGACGTAGCTTGAAATTATCTCCTGTCATACCGACAGCCAGTACAAGAATGGAAGTTAGTCGTCCTAAATTAGCTATTGCTCTGAGAGGAACAGATAAAATTCTTAAAAAGAAGTTATTCCGTTATAAAGTTATATTAAAGTTATTATTTGATATGATGTTCGGGTGGACTTCAAAGCGTTATCAGGAGTTGTATGAGGCAGGAAGAATAGATGCGTCTCTAACTTTAGAAGTTGAAGTAGAGGATCGTTTCCATTTTGTTATCTTAACGATGGATACGCAGGAACCTGTAGCATTATCTCATCAGATTCGAAAGGCTATGCAAGGTTTTGCTCAGGACTTAGATGTCACAGAGGAGCATTTAGATATTGTAAAAAGCGAGATGTATGGCGATTTATTACATGGACTAAACTCGTTGGAATATATAGCAACCCAGTATGATACACTTTTGAGTGGGGAAAATTTGTTTGATTTACCAAAAATTTTACAGGATATTCATTTAGAAGATATTTTAGAAGTAGGCCACCAGTTTATTGATAACTGCGACATGATAGATTTTACGATTTTTCCAAAATAATCCCAACAAAAAGATAAAAAATTTGATACAATAGTCTATAAAAATGAAGAAGTAAAACTTCTGAAATGAGGAGTTATTCCCTATTTTTAATTTTACAATATAATGTTTGAAGCTGGGGTCTATTCATTTGCCTTCAAGCTGTTTCTAGATAGTATTTTTAAAAGGAAATTGAACGTATGAGAAAAAAAACAATAGGTGAGGTCCTACGATTAGCTCGGGTAAATCAAGGACTCAGTCTAGAAGATTTGCAACAAAAAACGGATATTCAACTCGATTTATTAGAGGCTTTGGAAGCGAATGATTTTGATAAATTACCAAGCGCTTTTTATGCTAGATCTTTTCTCCGTAAATATGCCTGGGCAGTTGATCTTGATGATAAAATCATTTTAGATGCTTATGAGTCTGGTAGTATGGTGACTTACGATGAGATAGATATTGATGAGGAAAATGCAGGCAGGAGACGTAGTAGTCGACAGAGAGCATCGTACCTACCATTGTTTTACTTTGCTCTCATTTCAATAGCGATAATTGCCTTTGTGACTTATTATGTTTGGCAATATGTCAGTCGTAATCAAACAGTTGATACTGCATCTACTAGCTATAGTGTCGTTCAAAGCGAAAAATCTTCGGAGACTTCATCAAATACTTCTAGTCAGAAGGATTCGTCGTCAAGTAGCTCCTTAAATAATGCTTTAACAGTTTCTGGTAGTGGGCAGAGCTTAACAGCTTCGTACTCAGGGGCAAAGGGCCCTGTTACTATTAAAATATCTGTTACTACTGTAACAAGCTGGATTAGTGTATCAGGGACAGATTTGGCTAATGGAGTAGTATTATCTCCAGAAAATACAAGTGTGACTACGACCTTATCACCTGGTTCTTCAACTATTATTACTTTGGGAGTTGTAGAAGGAACTACAGTTACAGTCAATAATCAGGTACTTAATACCTCTGCTATCAATACTCAAATGGGAACCATTACATTAACAATCAATAATTAAGGATGCTATGAAAAAAGAAAATATTCCAAATGCTTTAACACTTTTACGTATTGCTTTGATACCAGTTTTTATCTTGCTATTAAGCGTTGGCTCTTCTAGAGGAGTACATGTGACTGCTGCGATTATTTTTGCAGTAGCCAGTATTACAGATTATTTAGATGGGTATTTAGCTCGGAAATGGCAAGTTGTTACAAATTTTGGCAAGTTTGCTGATCCGATGGCAGATAAGCTTTTAGTGATGTCAGCTTTCATTATGTTGATTGAAATGAATATGGCTCCCGCTTGGGTAGTTGCTGTGATTATTTGCCGAGAGCTAGCTGTGACTGGGTTACGCCTTCTTTTAGTAGAAACTGGAGGAACCGTCTTAGCTGCTGCTATGCCAGGTAAAATTAAGACTTTTACACAGATGTTTGCTATTATTTTCTTACTTCTTCATTGGACGATTTTAGGTCAAATACTCTTGTATATTGCTTTAATTTTTACTATCTATTCTGGATATGACTATTTCAAAGGGAGCGCTTATCTTTTTAAAGATACCTTTAAATAATGATGAAAAATATTATCGAAGTACGTAATCTTAAATATAAGTATGAAAACGAATCAGAACAGTATATCTTGAATGATGTAACGTTTCACGTGAAACAAGGGGAGTGGCTGTCTATCGTGGGTCATAACGGAAGCGGAAAATCAACCACAGTTCGTTTAATTGATGGCCTTTTGGAAGCAGAAAGTGGTGAAATTTTTATTGCAGGAGATCGTCTAACTGCTGAAAATGTCTGGGAGAAACGTCGCCATATTGGAATGGTTTTTCAAAATCCAGATAATCAGTTTGTCGGCGCAACCGTTGAAGATGATGTCGCCTTTGGTTTGGAAAATCAGGGAATAGATCATGCAACTATGGTGAGTCGTGTAACAGAAGCTCTAGAAATCGTTGGAATGAAAGAGTTTAAAGATCGTGAACCTGCTCGGCTGTCTGGGGGACAAAAGCAACGTGTTGCTATTGCTGGTGTTGTGGCGCTTCGGCCGGATATTATAATTCTTGATGAAGCTACTAGCATGCTAGATCCAGAAGGTCGACTAGACTTGATTCAAACAGTCAAAAGGATCAAGGATAGCCATAATATGACTGTTATTTCCATTACACATGATTTAGATGAGGTGGCTCTAAGTGATCGTGTTTTGGTCATGAAAAAAGGAAGAGTAGAGTCGAGTAGTACGGCTAAGGAACTCTTTTCAAGATCAGATTTAGAAGAATTAGGCCTTGATCAGCCTTTTTCGAATCAAGTAAAAGTTAGTTTGGCTGAAGATTTTGACTTACCGACTGGTTATTTAACAGAAAAAGAATTGCAGGAATCTTTATGGGAATCACTTTGAAGAATGTCAGTTATACTTATCAAGCAGGCACTCCATTTGAGGGACCTGCCCTTTTTGATGTGAATTTAGAAGTAAAAACGGGTTCATATACCGCTTTAATTGGTCACACTGGTAGTGGAAAGTCTACTATTCTACAGCTATTAAATGGTTTATTGACCCCTTCTTCAGGAAGCGTTTTGGTTGATGATATAGAAATTACGGCAGCTTCTATCAATAAAGATATTAAGCAAGTGAGAAAGAAAGTCGGTTTAGTTTTTCAATTTGCTGAAAGCCAAGTATTTGCAGAAACAGTTTTGGAAGATGTGGCTTTTGGACCACAAAATTTTGGTGTTTCAAAAGAAGAGGCAGAGCGCGTGGCGAGAGAAAAATTACTGTTGGTAGGGATTTCTGAAGATTTATTTGTAAGGAGTCCTTTTGAATTATCAGGAGGGCAAATGAGACGGGTAGCTATTGCGGGAATCTTAGCGATGGAACCAGAAGTTTTAGTATTAGATGAGCCAACAGCTGGTTTAGATCCATTAGGAAGAAAAGAATTAATGGAGCTTTTTAGTCATTTACATAATGATGGTATGACGATCGTACTAGTGACTCACTTAATGGATGATGTTGCGAATTTTGCTGATACTGTTTATGTTATGGAGAAAGGTCGCCTAATCAGAAGTGGAAATCCTAAAGATATTTTTCAAGATGTAGATTTCATGGAAAATATTCAACTAGGAGTTCCTAAGATTACAAAATTTGCTCAAAATATGGTTCAAAAAGGCTTGAGATTGCCTAGCTTACCCATTACAATTACAGAATTTAAGGAGATGCTACATGGATAAAATGATTTTAGGACGCTATATTCCAGGTAATTCTGTTATTCATCGTCTTGATCCTAGAAGTAAGCTATTAGCCATGTTGTTATTTATTCTAATTATTTTCTGGGCAAATAATTTAATAACGAATTTATTGCTATTTTCTTTTACTTTATTCTTGCTATTTTTATCTAGAATTCCAATAGGATTCTTTGTAAAAGGTCTGAAATCTATGCTTTTCTTAGTTGCATTCACGACAATTTTTCAACTTGTATTTACAACTGCAGGGACGCCTATTTTTCAGTTTTCATTTATTCATATTACAGATATTGGGCTAGGTCAAGCAGGTATTATTTTTAGTCGATTTATTTTGATCATATTTTTTTCTACTTTACTAAGCTTAACGACTATGCCCCTTAGTTTAGCAGATGCTGTAGAATCGCTTTTAAAACCTTTTCGAATCTTTAAACTGCCTGTTCATGAAATTGGATTGATGTTATCAATGAGCTTGCGTTTTGTACCTACTTTGATGGATGATACTGTTCGTATTATGAATGCTCAAAGAGCGCGTGGAGTTGATTTTGGTGAAGGAAATATGATGCAAAAGGTAAAATCAATTATTCCTATTCTAATTCCTTTATTTGCCTCCAGTTTTAAAAGAGCAGATGCCTTAGCTATTGCTATGGAAGCACGTGGTTATCAAGGTGGAGATAATCGGAGTCGCTATAGACAACTAAGATGGAAAACAGCAGATTCTATCGCCATTTTTAGTTTATTCCTTTTGGGTGCTATATTATTTTTACTTAAAAATTAATGTCAAGCACCTATTTTGTGTAAATTTCACATATCTATTTTAAATAATAAGATAAAACCTTGATTTAAAAGCGTTTTTTTGCTTTTTTTAAATAAAAATAAATCTGTAATTTTTGTAACCTCTTTTTTTAAAAAAACTGTAATATTTAAAGTGTATGATGGTATTATCATTGAAAAGGAGAAATTATATAACAATGAAAATACAATCAATGAAAGGGACTATTGCGACCCTTGCAACAGCAGCTACTTTATTTATTTCAGGAGTTGTTGCTAACGCAGATACATATACTGTAAAAGCAGGAGATACTTTATCAGAAATTGCAGAAGATAAGTCAACAACAGTTGAAAAATTAGTTGAATTGAATCATATTCAAAATCCAGATTTGATTTTTGTGGATCAAGTTTTAGAACTTGGTGATGTAAAAGCAAACCAAGCCTCGAAAGCAGCGACTAAACCGTCAGCGGCTCCTACTGCACAATCAAATTCTGTTGCACCAGCTACACCAGCGCCAGCAACAGATGTTGCCACACCGAACTATTCAAATTATAGCTCAGGAGTTGTTCTTGAGAATGGAAATACTCCAGGTGAAATTGGTTCTTACGCTGCAGCACGTATGGCTGAGTTAACAGGCGTATCTGCGACAACCTGGGAAACAATTATTGCACGTGAATCAAATGGACAAGTAGATGCTTACAATCCTTCTGGAGCTAGCGGTCTTTCCAAACAATGCCTTTCTGGGGTTCAACAGCTACCGTTGAAGATCAGATTCAAACAGCTTATAGAGCTTATACAGAACAAGGTCTAGCTGCTTGGGGATTTTAGAATAAAAAAACGGCATATGCCGTTTTTTTATGTTTACAAGATTGTCAATTACATTTACTCTTAAATTTACTCTCCAAATATTTCTTTTGATAATCTTCTGCCTGTAGGAGTTGCTGCTAATCCTCCTTCTGCGGTTTCTCTGAAAGCAGTAGGAAGACTTGAGCCAACTTGATACATAGCGTCAATGACTTCGTCAACAGGAATTTTTGACTCAATACCTGCCAGAGCCATATCAGCTGCAATAAAGGCGTAGCTCGCTCCCATAGCATTTCGCTTTACACAGGGAACTTCTACTAATCCAGCTACAGGGTCGCAAATTAAACCAAGCATGTTTTTAATCACAAAGCAAATAGCTTGGCTTGCCTGAAAAGGAGAACCTCCAGCGGCCAGTACTAAGGCAGCTGCGCTCATGGCAGAAGCAGAACCAACCTCAGCTTGACATCCTCCTTCAGCACCTGAAATAGAAGCATTATTGGCAATAACTAAGCCAAATGCACCAGCAGATAAAAGGAAATTTAACTGTTGTTCTTCTGTAAGGTTTAATTTTTCAATTGCTGATGTCAGAACAGCTGGTAAACAGCCTGCACTACCGGCTGTAGGAGTAGCACAGACTAGGCCCATTTTGGCGTTGTGCTCATTTACTGCAATAGCATTTTTTGCAGCTGTTAATACAGTATAGTCTGACAATGCTTTTCCTGATGCGATATATTGGTTAAGTTTTGCTGCATCTCCACCTGTCAGCCCACTACGAGATTTACTTTCGTCCAGTCCAAGAAGGACAGAGGCCTTCATCACTTCGAGATTTCGAGTCATCAGGCGTAGAACCTCATCTCTTTCTCTTCCAGTTAATTCGTACTCAGTAGCAATCATCAATTCAGCAACATTTCCTTGGTAATCCAAGTCAGCTTGCTCTACCAATTCTTTGATGGAATAAAACATATTTTCTCCTATTTAAAGAAATTTACATTGTGCAGATGAGGAATTTTGCGAATCTCATCGATGGCTTCCTCGCAACTACGACTATCCACTTCAATAATCATTATTGCTTTTTCTCCAGCTTTTTCACGGGTAACATTCATCTGAGCAATATTGATATTGTAACGAGATAGAGCTTCTGTGACATGAGCAATCATGCCTGGAACATCCTGATGGACGATAATGATTGTCGGCGTGTTCATGCTAAGAGAGACAGAAAAACCATTCAGCTCCGTTACCTGAATGTTTCCTCCACCGATAGATACACCTGTTACACTAATTGTTTTGCGGTCGTTTTTGACCGTTATTTTTGTTGTGTTAGGATGGGGAGCATTGCTGTCTTTTTGAATTGTCCAGACAATTTTGATGCCGCGTTTATGAGCAATTTCAAGGCTATTAGGAATTTCAGGATCATCTGTATCCATGCCTAGTATCCCCGCTACAAGAGCTAAGTCAGTTCCGTGACCACGGTATGTTTTAGCAAAAGAGTTAAAAAGTTGAAATTCAACCTCAGTTGGTTCATCATTAAAAATAGAAGCAACAATTTTCCCGATACGAACAGCACCAGCTGTATGACTGCTTGATGGCCCAATCATTACCGGTCCTATAATGTCAAAAACGGATTGAAATCTTAATGAAGACATAGTTTCTCCTTGCGTGCATTTCTACTTTTATTATAACAAAGTTAAGGATTTTCCGCTGATTTTTAGATGAGGAATACTTTATGATAAAGGCTATTTTTGAAAAATTTACTTGGATAAATAAAGGGAAATTCCTTAGTTTAAGACTTATATTAGCTTTCTTATTGTAATTTCAATAATTTTGTAATATTTATCATCTATTTTCAAAGTAAGAGTAATATAGTACTTGTATGATAGATGTATAGCGAAATGAGTTAGTAAATAGAAAAAATATAGTTTCTAATATTCGCTAATTGTAAGAAAAGGAGTAAAAAATGCATATACAGACATTTTTCAAAAACAAAAAAACAGTAAAGGCGAGTTTTATAAGTCTCGCAGCGATCGTTTTATTTTTACCAGTGGTGGCCAATGCAGATAGCTACACAGTAAAATCGGGTGATACCTTATCTGCTATTGCATCGCAAAAGAATACTACAGTAGAGAAATTAGCAGAGTTAAATCATATTTCAAATGTAGATCTTATTCATGCTGGTCAAGTGCTGGAATTGGGAAATACAAATAAATCTCAATCAACTAGTAAAACATCTTCAACTTCTGCGAAAGCAACTAGCACTCCATCAGCTAGCTTGACTACAGAAGAATCAGAAGCAAAAGAGTTTATTGCGCAAAAAGAATCAAGTGGTAGCTATACTGCTCAAAATGGTCAATATTATGGACGCTATCAATTAACGATTACTTATTTGAATGGTGATTTATCACCTGAAAATCAAGAAAAAGTAGCTAATGCGTATGTTTCAAATCGCTATGGTTCATGGGTAGCTGCCAAATCTTTCTGGTTAGCAAATGGTTGGTATTAAAAGTAAGGCTGGACAAAAGGTCCAGTCTTTTAAATTTATATTAAAAAAAGATTTGTAAAGTGATTGATTGACCTCATTGTAGCTCTTTAAGTCTCCCTGAAGTCAATCAACTTTGTAGGGTGGAATAAGGAATAGTTTTAAGATGCCTGAAATTTTTTCCTATTAGATTGACAATGGTGTAAATCTATAGACTATTGTTGAAATAATTAAATAATGTTATAATAAAGCTGCTCAAGCGACCTTCAATCGTTTAAAGCATAACACGACCTTCAATCGTGAATAACGAAAAGATGGGAGAATTTTATGAGTGATAACTCTAAGATTCGTGTCGTCGTCGGTATGAGTGGAGGTGTTGATTCATCTGTAACTGCTTTGCTCTTGAAAGAGCAGGGGTATGATGTAATTGGCATTTTCATGAAAAACTGGGATGACACAGATGAATTTGGGGTCTGCACAGCAACGGAAGACTATAAGGACGTAGCAGCTGTGGCAGATCAGATTGGTATTCCTTACTACTCTGTCAACTTTGAAAAAGAGTACTGGGATCGCGTTTGAATATTTCTTAGCAGAATATCGGGCAGGTCGTACACCTAATCCGGATGTAATGTGTAATAAGGAAATTAAGTTTAAAGCTTTTCTTGACTATGCATTGACACTGGGAGCAGACTATGTAGCCACAGGTCACTATGCTCAAGTAGTGCGTGACAAGGATGGGACCGTTCATATGTTACGCGGAAAAGATAATAATAAAGATCAGACTTATTTTTTGAGTCAACTTTCACAAGAACAACTACAGAAAACAATGTTTCCGCTGGGTCACTTAGAAAAACCGGAAGTACGAGCGATAGCTGAGCGTGCAGGACTGGCAACAGCTAAGAAGAAAGATTCGACAGGAATTTGTTTTATTGGCGAGAAGAATTTTAAAGAATTTTTGAGTCAATATTTACCTGCTCAACCAGGTCGTATGATGACATTGGATGGCAGAGATATGGGACAACATGCAGGTCTAATGTACTATACCATTGGGCAGAGAGGTGGACTTGGCATTGGTGGTCAGCATGGTGGAGATAATGAACCTTGGTTTGTTGTTGGAAAAGATTTAAGTCAAAATATCCTCTATGTAGGCCAAGGATTTTATCATGACAATTTAATGTCAACTAGCTTGACAGCAAGTCAAATTCACTTTACACGAAAGATGCCAGATGATTTTACTTTAGAGTGTACAGCTAAGTTTCGTTATCGGCAACCAGATGCTAAAGTTACAGTTTTTGTAAAGGGTGACAAAGCAACTGTCAACTTTGATCAACCACAAAGAGCAATCACCCCTGGTCAGGCAGTCGTTTTCTACGATGGTGAAGAATGTTTAGGTGGCGGATTAATTGATAATGCATATATGAATGATCAGGTAAGACAATATATTTAGGTTAAGGTAATAGCCATGAAAAAGAATAGAAGATATACTGTAACGGATTCTGAAATGAGCTTCTTTTATCATGAAATTGTTGACAAAATCTTGACAGAATTTGATATGAAAAAGGAAGAAAAGTATGTAAAAATATATTGGTGGATAGGATTGCCTACTTTCTATGTATTTTTGATTTCTCTATTCTTTATTATTAATGATCTCATATTGCAAAGTTGGGATGAAATTGTCTTCTATATCTGCTTAACTTTTCTCTTATTATCTTTATTTATTTGGTTCTTGCTTTATAAAATTGTTCTCAAGAAAATTTGGAAGGCCAATGGTTGGAGAGCTGACAAATATTTATATTATAAAAAGTTAGTCAACATTAAACAATACATTGCTCGTTTATCAGACAACGATGTGTATGATAACTTACAGCAAATTTTACTAGAAGTTAAATCTAGAGAATCCAAAAAACGGTTTTTCTCGGATGCAAGGTTTACAGTTGAATTACACATCATTTCAATCTTAGCAATTATTCCGATTACGACTATTTTAATGCAATCTTTTATAACTTATTCTAAAAATATTTCCTGTTAGTCTGATTTTTGGGGTTTATTATTGTAGCAACAATTGCTTTAACAATTTTAGAATTTGCCTTTTTCTTTGTTAGCCAGCCGATGTATGGTGAAAATTTAAGAAATCGTAATATTAAGAGATATCTGAAGGATATTTTATATTATAGAGAAAAATTGGATCAATTTTACGAGAAAAAGGAAGTTGACAGCATGTTGACAGAATCTGACACGTTCTTATTTGAGCCGGAATTTGAAACACTTCCTTTGAAAGAGGGGATTGATCAGTTTAAGCAGAAATCAAATTCCCTTAATGAACAATTTTCAACCACAGATGATTATGAATCATTATTTGAAAAATTTTCAGATTATCAAGGTCAATCCAAAAACAGTATGTCTCAAAAAGTTGGTCATAAGGCGAAAACATCAGCAGAACAATGGATTCAAGATATGAAAGCCATTATGTCAAAAGATTAGCAATTATCTTTATTGACAAATTTCTTCAATTTGCTACAATAAGATAAGCAATACCTATGATGGTCAAAGCTCATGGATGTTGCAGGGTTTTTGTCCTGCACTTCTAGAGATTTGGCCTTTTTTGGTGAAAAAAAATGAAGGAAAAAGATATGTCACACAATTTTACTGAAAGTTATGATATTATCGTGATTGGAGCAGGGCATGCTGGGGTTGAGGCTTCGCTTGCTGCTAGTCGCATGGGATGTAAAGTTTTGCTAGCAACCATCAATATTGAGATGCTGGCTTTTATGCCCTGCAATCCATCTATCGGAGGATCTGCTAAAGGGATTGTTGTCCGTGAGGTAGACGCCTTGGGCGGTGAGATGGCCAAGAATATTGATAAGAGCTATATTCAGATGAAGATGCTCAACACGGGTAAGGGACCTGCAGTTCGAGCTCTTCGGGCGCAGGCGGATAAGGAAGTTTATTCCAAAGAAATGCGGAAGACTGTTGAAAATCAAGAAAATCTGACCTTGCGGCAAACCATGATTAATGAAATCTTGGTAGAAGATGGTAAGGTAATTGGGGTTAAAACAGCGACCCATCAGGAGTATGCGGCTAAAGCGGTCATTGTTACGACCGGAACAGCCTTGCGGGGAGAAATTATCATTGGTGATCTAAAGTATTCATCTGGCCCTAACCACAGTCTAGCAGCCATTCCTTTGGCTGATAACCTGCGAGACCTAGGTTTTGAAATTGGTCGTTTTAAGACAGGAACGCCACCTCGTGTCAAGGCGTCATCTATCAATTATGATGTGACCGAGATTCAGCCAGGTGATGAAAAGGCCAATCATTTCTCTTACACGTCTCGTGATGAGGACTATGTGAAAGATCAAGTGCCTTGTTGGTTGACTTATACCAATGCAGAAAGTCACGAAATAATCCAAAATAACCTGCATCGTGCTCCTATGTTTTCAGGTATTGTTAAGGGTGTGGGACCACGCTATTGCCCGTCTATCGAGGATAAGATTGTCCGTTTTGCGGACAAGGAACGCCACCAACTTTTCTTAGAGCCTGAGGGTCGCGATACAGAGGAAGTTTATGTGCAGGGACTGTCAACTAGTTTGCCAGAAGATGTACAAAAAGAATTGGTTCACTCTATCAAGGGTCTAGAAAATGCAGAGATGATGCGGACAGGATATGCCATTGAGTATGATATGATCATGCCTCACCAGTTGCGGGCAACATTGGAAACCAAGAAAATTTCAGGGCTCTTTACAGCGGGGCAGACCAATGGAACGTCTGGTTATGAAGAAGCAGCGGGTCAAGGGATTATCGCTGGGATTAATGCGGCTTTGAAGATCCAAGGGAAGCCAGAGTTGATCTTGAAGCGCAGTGATGGTTACATTGGAGTCATGATTGATGATTTGGTGACTAAGGGGACGGTAGAACCTTACCGACTCTTGACCAGTCGAGCTGAGTACCGTCTGATTCTCCGTCATGACAATGCCGATATGCGTTTGACAGAGATGGGACGAGAAATTGGTCTGGTAGATGATGAACGCTGGGCTCGTTTCGAGATTAAAAAGAATCAATTTGATAATGAAATGAAGCGCTTGGAATCGATCAAGCTAAAACCTGTAAAGGAAACAAATGCTAAGGTAGAAGAGCTTGGCTTTAAGCCTCTGACAGATGCGGTGACTGCTAAAGAATTTATGCGACGTCCGGAAGTGTCTTACCAAGATGTAGTTCAGTTCATTGGTCCGGCGGCAGAAGAGCTTGATGAAAAGATTATCGAGCTAATTGAAACAGAGATTAAGTACGAAGGCTATATTTCCAAAGCCCTTGATCAGGTTGAGAAGATGAAACGCATGGAAGAGAAGCGCATTCCAGCTAATATTGACTGGGATGATATTGACTCGATTGCGACAGAAGCACGACAGAAGTTTAAGAAAATCAATCCGGAAACAATTGGTCAGGCTAGTCGTATTTCTGGTGTCAACCCAGCTGATATTTCTATTTTGATGGTTTATTTGGAAGGAAAAGCACGGAGTATTTCAAAAAATAAAGACTAGCAAAAACACGTTTGAGAAACCAAACGTGTTTTTATAATGATAGATTGACATATTTGTAAATAAATTGTCAAGTTAAGATTGACAACGTAATGAATATTTTTAGAGTAAAAACGATAAGTTTATAGGCAAAGATAGAAATAGGATATAAAAAGCTGGTAATAGACATTATTATCTCGGACCTTCGGTTAATATTGCTTTCATAGAGCAGGAGGATAAAGCTAGAGGGCGGGAAGTAGTAAAAAGTAATCAAGTAAAGTGAAGACGATAAATGGAGTGTGAAATGGCAAAGAGTATTGTTTTATGTAAACGATAGGTATTGTCAACAAAGTTTACAAAATTGACAACGAATGAGTAAATAAGAGGCAAGAAAATGAGTAGAATATGACATAAAATGAATATGAAATATAACTCCTTTTAAGAGTAAGTATAATTGTCATATTTCAGTCTTTTTTACTAATAAAAGAGCAAAGGAAAACTCGCTTTTTTCCTTAATTTATGGTAAAATGGCGGATAAGAGGTTTGTGATGAAAAAATTTCATTTTGCTCCAGTTCACTTTGTCATGCTGGGGGTTATTTCTTTTGGAATCTTAGCCATTTTGTTGCGGGTATTCGGTGAGGGAACACTTGCCTTGCTTGCAGCCTTTTTTGTGGTAGCTTTTTTCACTCTTGTCTTGATTTACCAACAAAAAACGTTTGAAGCAGATGAGTTTGAGCAGATTCAATATGTTAATCATCATGCAGAAAATAGTCTGACTTCCTTATTGGATCAAATGCCTGTTGGAGTTATTAAAATCAAGAAAGAAACAGGGGAAGTTGAATGGTTTAATCCTTATGCAGAATTACTTTGCACAACGGAAGATGGCGAGTTTGATACAGAAGTGCTACAACGGATGATGGACGCTTCACTAGAGGGAGCTGGTCGCTATTTGACAGTTGGCGATAAAAATACTCTATTTATTTGGATCGCTCATCTAATGTTTTTTACTTTTTTGATGCTTCTAGCGAGTATGAGGCGACTGCTGAACTGGTTACTACAAGACCAGTTATAGGAATTATTTCTGTTGATAATTATGATGATTTGGAAGATGTCGTGTCAGACTCAGACATCAGTCAGATTAATAGCTTTGTTGCAAATTATGTTGCAGAATTTGCTGATCGTTACCACATGTTTTACCGTCGTGTAGGAACAGATCGTTTTTATCTTTTTACAGACTTTACAGTTTTAGATCAGTTAATGCAGGATAAGTTTTCTGTTATTGACCAATTTCGATTAGAAGCCAAAAATCGTGAAATTCCTTTGACTTTGAGTATGGGATTTGCTTATGGAGATGGAGATCATGATCAAATTGGTAAAACAGCTCTGCTAAATCTAAACTTAGCGGAAGTTAGAGGCGGTGACCAGGCTGTCGTAAAGGAAAATGATGAAAGTAAAAATCCAATCTTCTTTGGTGGCGGAACGGCCTCGGCTGTTAAGCGCACTCGTACTCGTACTCGGGCGATGATGACAGCCATTTCTGACAAGATTCGAAGTGTGGACCAAGTTTTTGTTATGGGACATAAAAACTTAGATATGGACGCATTAGGTTCTGCTGTTGGTATGCAACTCTTTGCAAGTAATTTAATCGATAAGAGTTATGTTGTCTATGATCCATATCAAATGGCGGCAGATATTGAACGTGCAGTAAATAGACTGCAAGAAGAAGGCCAGACTCAATTCATTACGGTAGCAGAAGCTATGACGATGGTGAGTGGAAATTCTTTATTGATTATGGTTGATCATTCAAAGATTGAGTTGACCTTGTCGAAAGAACTTTACGAACAGTTTTATCAAACGATTGTCATTGACCATCACCGACGAGATGATGATTTTCCTGAAAATGCTGTGATTACCTATATTGAAAGTGGTGCTAGCAGTGCAAGTGAACTTGTTACTGAGTTGCTCCAATTCCAAAATTCTAAGAAAAATAGACTCGGTAAAATGCAAGCTAGTGTTTTGATGGCGGGCATGATGCTGGATACGAAGAATTTCACATCACGAGTTACGAGTAGAACATTTGATGTAGCAAGTTACTTACGGACACGTGGTAGTGATAGTGTGGCCATTCAAGATATTTCAGCGACAGATTTTGACGAGTATCGGTCTGTCAATGAGTTAATTCTGAGAGGAAGCAAGATTCTACCAAATGTCATTGTAGCAAGTGGTGCAGAGGACACTAGCTATCCAACAGTGGTTATCAGTAAGGCGGCAGACACAATGCTTGCCATGTCTGGCATTGAAGCAACTTTTGTAGTAAGTAAGAATACGCAAGGATATGTTTCTATTTCCGCACGTAGTCGAAGTAAAATTAATGTTCAACGGATTATGGAAAAAATGGGCGGTGGCGGACACTTCAATCTGGCAGCTGCACAAATGAAAGATATAACGGTTGCAGAGGCAACGCGTAAGTTGAATCAAGAAATTTTGGATGAAACAATCAAAAAAGAAGAGGAGAAGATAGAATGAAAGTTATTTTTTTAGCAGATGTAAAGGGTAAAGGGAAAAAAGGAGAAATCAAAGAAGTCCCTACAGGTTATGCTCAGAATTTTTTGATTAAGAAGAATCTCGCAAAAGAAGCGACTGCTCAAGCTGTTGGAGAATTGCGTGGGAAACAAAAATCAGAGGAAAAAGCTCATGCAGAATTGGTTGCTGAAGCTCAAGCAATTAAGGCTAAGTTAGCCGAAGAAACGACTGTAGTCGAATTTACTGAAAAAGTTGGTCCAGATGGCCGAACATTTGGATCTATCACTAGTAAGAAAATTGCAGAAGAGTTAGAGAAACAATTCGGAATTAAGTTAGATAAACGAAACATCAAGGTAGAGTCACCGATTCGTTCAATCGGCTTGATTGATGTGCAAGTCAAAAATTTACCAAGACATTACAGGTATCATCAATCTGCGTGTCAAGGAAGGATAAGGTAGTAGGAGAGAGGAGTTCTTTATGGCAGAGATTGATGAATTACGAGCGCAGCCTCAAGATATTTTTAGCAGAGCAGTCTGTTCTGGGAGCTATTTTTTTCTTGATGAGAGCAAGCTCGTTTTTCGTTCGCGAGTATATCGAGCCAGCAGACTTCTTTTAAGTATGCCAATCGCTTGATTTTTCAAGGCTATGATTGATTTGGTTGATCGCGGAGATGCTATTGATGCAACGACAGTTCGTAATATTTTTAGATAGCCAGGATGATTTGCAAAAATATTGGTGGTCTGAGTTATTTAGTTGAGGTTATTAACTCGGTTCCAACTTCTGCAAATGCGGAATATTATGCAAAAATTGTTGCTGAAAAAGCAATGTTGCGTCGCTTGATCACACGTCTGACAGATTCTATCAACCAAGCTTATGATGGGGCAAGTCCAGCAGATGAAATCATTGCTGGTGCTGAGAAAGCTTTGATTGATGTCAGCGAAAATGCCAATCGTAGTGGTTTTAAGAATATCAAGGATATTCTGAATATTAACTTTGAAAATTTAGAGGTTAGATCACAGCAAACATCACATATTACGGGAATTGCAACTGGTTATCCCGAACTGGATAGGATGACTACAGGTTTGCATGAGGAAGAGTTAATCATTTTGGCTGCTCGTCCTGCGGTCGGAAAAACTGCTTTTGCTCTTAATATTGCTCAGAATATTGGTACAAAGTTAGATAAGACTGTAGCTATCTTCTCTTTGGAAATGGGAGCAGAAAGCTTGGTAGACCGGATGTTGGCCTCTGAAGGAGTGATTAATTCTCACTCGATTCGTACAGGACAACTTAGCGATGAGGAATGGCGAAAGGTGACCATTGCACAAGCCAATTTGGCTCAGGCTAGTATTTATATTGATGATACGCCAGGGGTTCGGATTACAGAGATTCGTTCAAGGGCTAGGAAGTTGGCCCAAGAGACGGGGAATCTTGGATTAATTTTGATTGACTATCTGCAGCTGATTACAGGGACGGGGCGTGAAAATCGCCAACAAGAGGTTTCAGAAATCTCTCGTCAACTGAAGATTTTAGCAAAAGAGTTAAAAGTACCGGTGATCGCCCTGAGTCAGCTTTCTCGTGGAGTGGAGCAACGGCAAGATAAACGTCCGGTATTATCGGATATTCGTGAGTCTGGATCAATTGAGCAGGACGCGGATATTGTGGCCTTTTTATACCGTGATGATTACTATGATCGAGCTGGTGAAGAGGAAGAAGGCATTCCAAATAATAAGGTTGAGGTTATTATCGAAAAGAACCGGAGCGGTGCGCGTGGTACTGTAGAGTTGATTTTCCAAAAAGAATACAATAAATTTTCAAGTATTTCTAAGAGAGAGGAAGTATAAAAATGAGTGATGCATTTACAGATGTTGCAAAGATGAAAAAAATAAAGGAAGATATCAAAGCTCATGAGGGACAGATGGTCGAGATGACTTTGGAAAATGGTCGGAAACGCCAAAAAGATAAAAAAGGCCGTTTAATTGAAGTTTACCCTTCTTTATTTATCGTAGAGTACATCAATGACAAGGTTCCTGAGGAGGATTCTGCTCGAACTTATGTTGAGTCTTATACGTATTCAGATATCTTGACAGAAAAGAATTTGATTCGCTACTTTGATGAAGAAGTAGAAGAGAATTAAAAGCTAGGAAATGAGATTGGGCTTGGTCGCAATCTTTTTCCTTTTAGGTGAATAGTCAGATTTTGCGACAGATTTTTATTTGTAGTATAATGTTTGAAAAGATGTGGGGGAAAGAATGATGGATTTAATGAAACGATTTAATAAGCATTTAGATAAAATTGCAGTATCTATGATTCGCCAGTTTGATCAGTCCATATCTGACATTCCGGGAGTTTTGCGCTTAACTTTAGGAGAGCCAGATTTTACAACTCCAGATCATATTAAAGAGGCAGCTAAAGCTGCAATTGATGCCAATCAAAGCCACTATACTGGTATGAGTGGTTTGTTAGAGCTTCGTCAAGCTGCTAGTAGTTTTGTTAAAACAAAATATCATCTCGATTACAACCCAGAATCAGAGGTCTTAGTGACAATCGGTGCAACAGAAGCATTGTCAGCGACCTTAACAGCCATTTTAGAAGAAGGCGATATTGTACTACTTCCGGCACCTGCTTATCCTGGTTATGAGCCACTTGTTAATCTCATGGGTGCTGAGATTGTCGAGATTGATACGACAGAAAATGATTTTGTTTAACACCAGAAATGTTGGAGAAAGCCATTTTAGAGCAAGGCGAAAAAGTCAAAGCTGTTATTCTGAATTACCCAGCAAATCCGACCGGTGTGACTTATTCGCGCCAGCAAATTCAGGAGTTTGCGGCCGTTTTACAAAAATATGAAGTCTTTGTGATCTGTGATGAAGTTTATTCAGAGTTGACCTATACAGGAGAGACGCATGTTTCTTTGGGGCAATATTTGAGAGATCAGACGGTTGTTATCAATGGACTTTCAAAATCTCATGCGATGACTGGCTGGAGATTGGGATTTGTATTTGCTCCGGCAGTATTTACGGCTCAAATTATTAAGAGTCATCAGTATTTGGTGACAGCGGCTACTACTATGGCCCAGTTTGCTGGTGCTGAAGCGTTATTGGATGGGAAAAATGATGCAGAGCCGATGAAAAAGGAATATCTCAAACGTCGAGATTACATCCTAGAAAAAAATGACCAGCCTTGGTTTTAAAATTATTAAACCAGATGGCGCATTTTATATTTTTGCGAAGATTCCAGATGGATACAATCAAGATTCGTTTGCATTTCTGAAAGATTTTGCTGAGAAAAAAGCGGTAGCTTTTATACCAGGTGCTGCTTTTGGCCAGTATGGGGAAGGCTATATTCGGCTTTCTTATGCAGCTAGCATGGAGGTTATTCAGGAGGCGATGAGACGCCTGAAGGAGTATATGGAAGAGTATGATGCAGTCCATCACAAGTAAGGCCTTGATTCTCTACAATCGTAATTTTAGAGAGGATGACAAGCTGGTTAAAATTTTTACAGAGCAAGCCGGGAAAAGGATGTTTTTTGTAAAACATGCTGTTAATTCTAAATTAAGTCCAGTCATTCAGCCTTTGACAATTGCTAATTTGCTGATGAAAATTAACGATGAAGGTCTTAGTTATATTCAAGATTATCAGGATGTTCAGTCTTTTAATAGAATAAATAATGATTTATTTATCATGTCTTATGCGACTTATGTAGCAGCCTTAGCTGATGCTAGTATTCATGATAATCAACCGGACGCAGCTCTCTTTGCTTTTTTGGAAAAGACTTTAGAGTTAATGAATCAAGGGTTAGATTATGAAATTTTGACGAACATTTTTGAAATCCAGATTCTATCACGTTTTGGAGTTTCTCTAAACTTTCATGAATGCGTATTTTGTCATCGAACGGGCATGCCTTTTGATTTTTCGTTTAAGTGGAATGGCCTATTGTGTCCAGAACATTACTATCAAGATGAGAGACGTAGCCATCTCCATCCAAATATCCCTTTTTTACTAAATCAATTTCAATCTGTTGAGTTTGAAACCTTGGAAACCATTTCATTGAATAAGGAAATCAAACAGCAACTACGGCACATTATAGATCAATTATATGATGAGTATGTTGGGATTCATCTAAAATCAAAAAAATTTATTGACTCTCTGGGCGACTGGGGAAATATTTTACAAGATAATCAGGATAAGGAGTCTACATGAAGAAAATAGCTATTGATGCGATGGGTGGGGATTTTGCACCTCAGGCTTTGGTCGAAGGAGCGAATCAAGCTTTAAGGGAATTCTCAGATATTGAATTGATTTTATATGGAGATGAAGCAAAAATCAAACAATATTTGACAGCTACTGAACGTGTCACTATTGTACATACGGACGAAAAAATTGAATCGGATGATGAGCCAACGAAAGCTATCAGGCAAAAAAAGAACGCAAGCATGATTTTGGCGGCCAAAGCTGTAAAGGCGGGAGAGGCAGATGCAGTCCTTTCCGCTGGCAATACAGGTGCTCTTTTAGCTGCAGGCTTCTTTATTGTAGGGCGAATAAAACATATTGACCGTCCCGGTTTATTATCAACTCTTCCAACTGTTAATGGTAAAGGATTTGATATGCTGGACCTAGGTGCTAATGCAGAAAATACAGCTCATCATTTGTATCAATACGCAAAGCTTGGCTCTTTCTATGCAGAAAGTGTAAGAGGAATCAAACGACCTCGTGTAGGCCTCTTAAATAATGGTACAGAAAGTAGTAAAGGGGATCCTTTGCGCAAGGAGACATACGAGTTGCTTGCTGCAGATTCTACGATTCATTTCATTGGAAATGTTGAAGCGCGTGAATTAATGAATGATGTAGCAGACGTTGTAGTGACAGATGGTTTCACGGGAAACGCTGTTTTGAAGTCTATTGAAGGAACTGCTCTTAGCATCATGGGACAACTGAAAAAGAGCATCCTAGGTGGCGGTCTAAAAGCAAAAATAGGAGCCTTACTGTTAAAAGATAGTTTAAGAGAGCTGAAGTCTAGCTTGGATTATTCGGAAGCTGGTGGAGCAGTATTATTTGGACTTAAGGCTCCAGTAGTCAAAACACATGGTTCAAGTGATGCTAAGACTGTTTGCAGTACGATTCGTCAAATCCGTACGATGTTGGATACAAATGTAGTAGGCAAGTCAGTTGCTGAATTTTCAAAGGAGGCAGAATAAAATGACACAAGAAGAGATTTATCAAAAAGTTGTTGCCATTATCCAAGAACGTCAAGGAACGGATTTTGTCGTAACTCCTAAATTGGGTCTTAAAGATAATTTGGGAGCAGACTCTGTAGATTTGATGGAATTTATTTTAACTTTAGAAGATGAATTTGGAATTGATATTTCTGATGAAGACATTGACCAACTGAAAAATGTTTCAGATGTTGTCTCATATATAGAAAAGAAAGTAAAGTAGGTGTTTAGCCTGCTTTTTTCTATGTTTTTATTCAGGAAAATTTATTAAGTAGTCCTATAGGTAGCGAATACTAAATAAAAAACAATGGTATTCATTTCATTGTGCGGATTTTACTTGTAAAAACAGATTTCATGTGATAGTATTAAGATAACAAAAACACGAAAGGCGAATATTAAAATGTCCATTAATTTATTATATTCGGGAAAAGCAAAAGATATTTTTTCAACAAAAGATGAAGATGTGATTATAGCTCATTATAAGGACCAAGCAACAGCTTTTAATGGTGTGAAAAAGGAGCAAATTGAGGGCAAGGGGATACTCAATAATCAAATCTCATCTTTTATTTTTGAAAAGCTTAATGCTGCTGGTGTAGAGACGCATTTTATTGAAAAGATTTCGGACACAGATCAGCTCAATAAAAAAGTGAATATTATTCCTTTAGAAGTCGTATTGAGGAATTATACAGCAGGTTCTTTCTCTAAGCGCTTTGGCGTAGAGGAGGGAATAAAACTTGAGACTCCAATCGTTGAATTCTATTATAAAAATGATGATTTAGATGATCCTTTTATCAATGATGAGCATGTGAAATTTGCAGATTGCCACTGATGAAGAAATAGCATTTTTAAAAGAAGAGACTCGTCGGATTAATGAACTTTTATCAGATTGGTTCCGTCGAATCGGATTGAAGTTGATTGATTTTAAGGTAGAATTTGGTTTTGACAAAGATGGGAAAATTATTCTAGCAGATGAATTTTCACCGGATAATTGTCGTCTATGGGATGCGAATGGTCATCATATGGATAAAGATGTTTTCCGAAGAGGTTTAGGGAAGCTGACAGATGTTTATGAAACTGTCTGGGAGAAATTACAGGTATTGAAATAAGGTATTGAAATGGATAAACGTATTTTTGTTGAGAAAAAAGCAGATTTTCGGGTGAAATCAGATAGTTTAGTCAAGGAGCTTCAGCATAATCTCAGCTTGGCAACTTTAAAAGTCATTCGCATCGTGCAAGTTTATGATGTGTTTGATTTGGCAGAGGGTTTGTTCGCACGTGCGGAGAGGTATATTTTTTCGGAGCAGGTGACCGATACTGTTTTGTCAGAAGAAACTGTGCAGGCTAATCTCGCTAACTATGCATTTTTCGCCATTGAAAGCTTGCCAGGTCAGTTTGACCAACGGGCAGCTTCATCTCAAGAAGCTTTGTTATTACTTGGTAGCTCAAGTAATGTGACAGTAAAAACAGCGCAACTTTACTTAGTCAATAAAGATATTGATGAAGCTGAGTTGGAGTCCGTTAAAAAATACTTGCTGAATCCAGTGGATTCACGCTTTAAGGATATTAACCAACCAATTCAATTGGAGAAATTTTCTGAATCGGATAAAACGATTCCCAAATTGACTTTCTTTGAAAGCTATACAGCAGAAGACTTTGCGCACTATAAGACAGAACAAGGACTGGCTATGGAAGTGGATGATTTGCTCTTTATCCAAGAATATTTCAAGTCAATCGGACGTGTGCCAACAGAAACAGAGCTCAAAGTTTTGGATACTTACTGGTCTGATCACTGCCGTCACACGACTTTTGAGACTGAGTTGAAGACTATTGACTTCTCAGCGTCGAAATTCCAAAAGCAATTACAGGCGACTTATGAAAAGTATATTGCCATGCGTGATGAGTTGGGACGTTCGGAGAAACCACAAACCTTAATGGATATGGCGACTATTTTTGGTCGTTACGAACGTGCTAATGGTCGTTTGGATGATATGGAAGTGTCTGACGAGATTAATGCTTGCTCGGTTGAAATCGAAGTGGATGTTGATGGTGTCAAGGAATCTTGGCTTCTCATGTTCAAAAATGAAACCCATAACCACCCAACGGAAATCGAACCATTTGGTGGAGCTGCGACATGTATCGGTGGGGCTATTCGTGACCCATTGTCTGGACGTTCTTATGTTTATCAAGCTATGCGTATTTCGGGGGCAGGTGATATTACGGCACCAATTTCTGAAACACGTGCTGGTAAATTGCCACAACAAGTCATTTCTAGGACAGCAGCTCATGGTTACTCTTCTTATGGTAACCAAATTGGTCTTGCGACGACATATGTTCGCGAGTACTTCCACCCAGGATTTGTAGCTAAACGTATGGAGCTTGGTGCAGTTGTTGGCGCAGCTCCAAAGGAAAATGTAGTCCGTGAGAAACCTGAAGCGGGTGATGTGATTATCCTCCTCGGTGGTAAAACAGGTCGTGATGGTATTGGTGGTGCGACAGGCTCTTCTAAGGTTCAAACCGTTGAGTCTGTAGAGACTGCTGGTGCAGAAGTTCAAAAAGGAAATGCCATTGAAGAACGCAAGATTCAACGTCTATTCCGTAATGGTGAGGTCACTCGTCTCATCAAGAAATCAAATGATTTGGAGCAGGTGGCGTATGTGTGGCTATCGGAGAATTGGCAGATGGTCTTGAAATTGATCTGAACAAAGTACCTCTTAAATACCAAGGTTTGAATGGTACAGAAATTGCTATCTCTGAATCGCAAGAGCGGATGGCGGTCGTTGTTCGTCCGAAGGACGTGGAAGCCTTTGTTGCGGAATGCTATAAAGAAAATATTCATGCAGTTGTGGTCGCAGTTGTCACTGAAAAACCAAATCTGGTGATGCACTGGAATGGTGAAATGATCGTGGATTTGGAGCGTCGTTTTCTTGACACTAACGGGGTTCGTGTTGTTGTAGATGCCAAAGTAGTTGACAAGGATGTCAATCTACCTGAAAAACGATCAACATCTATAGATACACTTGAAGCAGATGTTTTTGCAGTTCTATCGGATTTGAATCATACGAGTCAAAAGGGGTTGCAAACAATCTTTGATAGCTCAGTTGGCCGCTCAACTGTCAATCAACCACTAGGTGGACGATACCAAATCACGCCAACAGAAGCGTCTGTTCAGAAATTACCTGTACAGCATGGTGTGACTCATACTGCATCAGTAATAGCTCAAGGTTACCATCCTTATTTGGCTGAATGGTCGCCTTATCATGGTGCAGCATATGCTGTTATTGAAGCTACAGCTCGTCTGGTGGCAGTAGGTGCCAACTGGTCCAAGGCTCGCTTTTCTTATCAAGAATATTTTGAGCGGATGGACAAACAAGCTGAGCGTTTTGGACAACCAGTATCAGCACTTCTTGGTTCTATCGAAGCACAAATTCAACTTGGTTTACCATCTATCGGAGGTAAAGACTCTATGTCTGGTACTTTTGAAGAATTGACAGTACCACCAACTTTGGTTGCTTTTGGTGTGACAACGGCAGATAGTCGCAAGGTGCTCTCACCTGAATTTAAGACTGCTGGTGAACATATTTACTACATTCCGGGTCAAGAACTTTCTCAAGATATTGACTTTGAATTGATTAAATCAAACTTTGCTAAATTTTCAGAGATTCAGACGGTACATAAGGTAACTGCAGCATCTGCGGTTAAATATGGCGGTGTTGTTGAAAGCCTCTCACTTGCAGTATTAGGGAATCACATTGGTGCAAATGTATCATTGACTCATCTTGAGAGTAGCTTGACAGGACAATTAGGTGGATTTATCTTCACTTCACCTGAAGAAATTGCTGGGGTAGAGAAAATCGGTCAAACTAGTGCAGCCTTTACACTAACTGTCAACAGTGTGAAGTTAGATGGATACAAACTTGACAGTTCCTTCCAAGGTAAACTGGAAGAAGTTTACCCAACTGAGTTTAGACAAGAAACGGAATTGGCAGAAATTCCAGCTGTTATGTCTAGCACAGTCATCGAAGCCAAAAAACCAATTGAAAAACCTGTGGTTTACATCCCAGTATTCCCAGGGACTAACTCTGAATATGATTCAGCTAAAGCTTTTGAAAAAGAAGGAGCACAAGTAAACTTAGTGCCTTTCGTAACAATTGATGAAGAGGCCATTGTCAAGTCGGTTGACAAAATGGTTGACAACATTATCAATTCTGACATTATCTTCTTTGCAGGAGGTTTCTCAGCTGCAGACGAACCAGACGGCTCAGCAAAATTCATTGTTAACATATTGCTTAATGAAAAGGTTCGTGCTGCTATTGACAGCTTTATTGAGAGAGGTGGCTTGGTAATCGGTATTTGTAATGGATTTCAAGCTCTCGTAAAATCAGGACTTTTACCATATGGTAACTTTGAAGATGCAAGTAGTACAAGTCCAACTCTCTTTTATAATGACGCTAATCAGCATGTGGCTAGAATGGTGGAAACGCGTATTGTCAATACTAACTCACCGTGGCTTGCTGGTGTTACAGTTGGAGATATTCATGCGATCCCAGTATCGCATGGTGAAGGGAAGTTTGTCGTAACAGCAGAGGAGTTTGCAAGACTTCGTGACAATGGTCAGATTTGGAGTCAATACGTAGATTTCGATGGTCAGCCAAGCATGGATAGTAAGTACAATCCTAACGGATCTCATTACGCTATCGAAGGAATCACTAGCAAGAATGGTCAAATTATCGGGAAAATGGGTCATTCAGAGCGTTGGGAGGAAGGTCTTTTCCAGAATATTCCAGGCCAGAAAGACCAGAAACTATTTGAAAGTGCTGTTCGCTATTTCAGACAGAAATAAATAGTCCTAGATATAGATGAGTTTCTAAAATAATAATGTATCAGATGACAGTATGAAAGCAGTGAAACTGAACTATAAGAAAGAATACGGAGTTTGTTTAGCCTGATCGGCTAGCTTTCTCCATTTTGCAAGATAAAAGAATTTAGGTAAACCAATGACGTACGAAGTAAAGTCACTTAATGAAGAATGTGGTGTTTTCGGTATCTGGGGGCATCCTGATGCAGCAAAACTAACGTATTTTGGTCTTCATAGCCTTCAGCATCGTGGCCAGGAGGGGGCAGGAATCCTTTCTAACGATGCTGGGCAATTGAAGCGCCATCGTAATATGGGGCTTTTATCAGAAGTCTTTAAAAATCCTGCTAATTTGGATAAATTAACAGGAACAGGTGCGATTGGGCACGTTCGCTATGCAACTGCTGGCGAGGCTTCTGTAGATAATATCCAGCCTTTTATGTTTAAATTTCATGACATCCAATTTGGTCTTGCCCATAATGGGAATTTGACGAATGCAGCGTCATTAAAAAAAGAACTTGAAAAGAATGGGGCCATTTTCAGCTCGACTTCAGATTCTGAAATTTTAGCGCATTTGATTCGTCGTAGCCATAAGCCTACATTGATAGGAAAAGTCAAAGAAGCACTCAGTACAGTTAAGGGAGGCTTTGCCTATCTCTTGATGTTTGAAGACAAGCTTATTGTGGCGCTGGATCCAAATGGTTTTCGTCCTTTATCTATCGGGAGAATGGCGAATGGTGCAATTGTGGTATCCTCTGAAACCTGTGCTTTTGAGGTCATTGGAGCAGAGTGGCTTAGAGATGTGAAGCCTGGAGAGGTGGTCATCATTGACGATCAGGGCATCCAGTATGATCACTATACGACAGATACACAGCTTGCAATTTGCTCTATGGAATATATCTACTTTGCCCGTCCAGACTCCAATATCCATGGTGTTAATGTACATACAGCTCGTAAGCGAATGGGTGCTCAGTTAGCGCGTGAGTTTAAGCATGAAGCGGATATAGTGGTTGGTGTGCCTAATTCGTCGCTCAGTGCAGCTATGGGATTTGCGGAAGAATCAGGCTTACCCAATGAAATGGGCTTAATCAAAAACCAATATACACAACGCACTTTATCCAACCAACTCAGGAACTACGTGAGCAAGGAGTTCGTATGAAACTCTCTGCGGTATCAGGTGTTGTTAAAGGAAAACGAGTCGTTATGATTGATGATTCGATTGTTCGTGGAACGACATCTCGTCGGATCGTTCAGCTCTTGAAAGAAGCGGGAGCTTCTGAGGTTCACGTTGCTATTGGTAGTCCAGCACTAGCTTATCCATGTTTTTACGGGATTGACATCCAGACTCGTCAGGAGTTGATCGCAGCGAATCACACAGTTGAAGAAACCCGTCAAATCATTGGTGCGGACAGTCTGACCTATCTTTCTATTGAGGGTTTAATAGATTCCATTGGTATTGAGACAGACGCTCCCAATGGTGGACTTTGCGTGGCTTACTTTGATGGAAACTATCCAACCCCTCTCTATGACTATGAAGAAGAATATCGAAGAAGTTTGGAAGAAAAGACCAGTTTTTACAAATAGGCGGATGAAGGCTCTCCATTAAAGGAAAGGAAGAGAAGAAAAGATGACAAATAAAAATGCATATGCACAATCCGGTGTGGATGTTGAAGCGGGTTATGAAGTTGTAGAGCGAATCAAAAAACATGTGGCACGGACAGAGCGTGCGGGCGTTATGGGTGCTCTAGGTGGTTTCGGTGGCATGTTTGATCTATCTAAAACAGATGTAAAGGAGCCAGTATTGATTTCTGGTACGGATGGGGTCGGAACCAAGCTCATGCTGGCCATTCAGTATGACAAGCATGATACCATTGGGCAGGACTGTGTAGCTATGTGTGTCAATGACATCATCGCAGCAGGAGCAGAACCTCTTTACTTTTTAGACTATATTGCTACTGGCAAAAATGAGCCAGCAAAGTTGGAACAAGTTGTCGCTGGTGTGGCTGAAGGTTGTGTACAGGCAGGTGCAGCTCTCATTGGTGGGGAAACTGCTGAAATGCCTGGTATGTATGGAGAAGATGACTATGATTTGGCTGGTTTTGCGGTCGGTGTGGCTGAAAAAGCCAAATCATTGATGGCTCAAAAGTAGCCGAAGGGGATATCCTCCTTGGACTTGCTTCCAGTGGGATCCACTCAAATGGTTACTCTCTCGTTCGTCGTGTTTTTGCCGACTATACAGGTGAGGAAGTCTTGCCCGAATTGGAAGGAAAGAAACTTAAGGAAGTTCTTCTTGAGCCAACTCGAATTTATGTCAAAGCTTTGTTGCCTTTGATTATAGAACAGCTAGTTCATGGAATTGCCCACATCACAGGTGGAGGCTTTATTGAAAATGTCCCACGTATGTTCTCGGGTGATTTAGCTGCAGTGATTGAGGAAGATAAGATTCCGGTGCTACCAATTTTCAAAGCACTTGAGAAATATGGTCAAATCAAGCACCAAGAAATGTTTGAAATCTTCAATATGGGGCTAGGGATGATTTTGGCCGTAGCACCTGAAAATGTGGATCGTGTTAAAGAGCTTCTTGATGAGCCTGTTTATGAAGTTGGCCGGATTGTCAAAAAAGAAAATGAAAGTGTCATCATCAAATGAAAAAAATAGCGGTTTTTGCCTCTGGTAATGGCTCAAATTTTCAAGTGATTGCCGAAAAATTTCCAGTGGAGTTTGTTTTTTCAGACCATCATGATGCCTTTGTTCTCGAGCGTGCAAATCAGTTAAGGGTTAAAAGCTATGCTTTTGAGCTTAAAGAGTTTGACAATAAAGAAGCTTACGAGCAAGCCATTGTAGACCTACTAGAAGAGCATCAGATTGACTTGGTTTGCCTCGCTGGCTACATGAAAATCGTTGGCCCAACCTTGCTTAGTGCTTATGAAGGTCGAATCATCAACATTCATCCAGCCTACCTGCCAGAATTTCCTGGAGCTCATGGGATTGAGGATGCTTGGAATGCTGGCGTTGAGCAGTCTGGTGTGACCATTCATTGGGTGGACTCGGGCGTTGACACTGGTAAGATTATCCAGCAAGTGCGCGTGCCGCGTTTAGCCGAAGACAACCTGGAAAGCTTTGAAGTCCGCATTCATGAAGCAGAGTACGAGTTGTATCCAGAGGTTCTGAATAGCTTGGGAGTGGAGAGAAAATAAGAAGAAAGCACTGCCTCTGAATACAGTGGTTATGGGATTTAAGTTAAAGAAATCAAGTAATGACGAAGAAGAAATTAAAAATGGTTGTGGTTTGTTGCAGTATGTGGCAAGGTATATTTTTCAAACAGGTAAAGTGGTTTTGCAAGAAGAATACATTTATACCAAGCAAACGGTAGGAATTGATGCCCAGCAAAAGTCTAAGTTGACAGGTTTTCTGACTGCTCGTGATAATCTAGCTAAGCCCCTAGATACTCCGCATGAAAAAGTAGAATTTGTAACCCTGATTGGTGCAACAGATGCAGAATTGCGAAGTGTATACGAAAGTGAAACTAGTAAGCTTGAGATCAGAAAACTGTTAAAAGAACTTGGAAATCAGATTACAGATTATAATCGTCATTCTTTAGTATAGATAATTTGAAAGCATTTCTTGATAAAATGAAAGGAAAGAATATGACTAAACGCGCCTTAATTAGCGTCTCAGACAAAGCGGGCATTATCGAATTTGCCCAAGAACTCAAAAAACTTGGTTGGGATATTATCTCGACAGGTGGGACGAAGATTGCTCTTGATAGTGCTGGAGTGGACACAATTGCTATCGATGATGTGACGGGTTTCCCAGAGATGATGGATGGCCGTGTCAAGACCCTCCACCCAAACATTCACGGCGGTCTTTTGGCTCGTCGGGACTTGGATAGCCACCTGCAAGCGGCCAAGGATAATCAGATTGAGCTCATTGACCTTGTGGTGGTCAATCTCTATCCTTTCAAGGAAACGATTCTCAAACCAGACGTGACTTACGCTGATGCTGTAGAGAACATCGATATCGGCGGGCCATCTATGCTTCGTTCAGCAGCTAAAAATCATGCTAGCGTTACAGTTGTCGTAGATCCGGCTGATTATGCTCTTATTCTGGAAGAGTTGGCAGCAAATGGCCAAACGACCTACGAAATGCGGCAGCGCTTAGCCGCCAAGGTTTTCCGTCACACAGCGGCTTATGATGCCTTGATTGCAGAATACTTCACAGCTCAAGTGGGCGAAAGCAAACCTGAAAAGCTCACTTTGACTTATGACCTCAAACAAGCCATGCGCTATGGGGAAAATCCTCAGCAGGATGCCGATTTTTACCAAAAAGCTTTGCCGACTGACTACTCTATTGCATCTGCAAAACAGCTCAATGGTAAGGAATTGTCCTTCAATAACATTCGCGATGCCGATGCAGCTATTCGTATCATCCGAGATTTCAAAGACCGTCCGACAGTAGTAGCACTCAAACATATGAATCCGTGCGGTATCGGTCAGGCAGATGACATCGAAACCGCTTGGGACTATGCTTATGAGTCTGATCCTGTATCTATCTTTGGTGGGATTGTCGTTCTTAACCGTGAAGTTGACGCTGCGACAGCTGAGAAAATGCATGGTGTTTTTCTGGAAATTATCATTGCACCGGGCTATACGGATGAGGCGCTAGCTATTTTGACCAACAAAAAGAAAAACCTGCGTATCCTTGCCTTGCCATTTGATGCTCAAGAGACTAGTGAAGTGGAAGCTGAGTACACAGGTGTAGTCGGCGGGCTTCTTGTGCAAAATCAAGATGTGGTAAAGGAAAGCCCTGCGGATTGGCAAGTGGTGACCAAACGCCAACCAACGAAGACGGAGGCAACCGCTCTTGAGTTCGCTTGGAAGGCTATCAAATATGTCAAGTCAAATGGTATCATTATTACTAATGACCACATGACGCTCGGGGTAGGTCCAGGTCAGACTAATCGTGTAGCTTCAGTTCGTATCGCCATTGAGCAAGCTAAAGACCGCCTTGACGGTGCTGTCCTCGCTTCAGATGCTTTCTTCCCATTTGCGGATAATGTGGAAGAAATTGCTAAGGCTGGTATCAAGGCTATCATCCAGCCGGGTGGCTCTGTTCGTGACCAAGAATCTATCGAAGCAGCTGACAAATATGGCTTGACCATGATTTTTACTGGTGTACGTCATTTTAGGCATTAAGAAAAACATAATATGATGAAAAACTCCTATTTTCATAGGAGTTTTTAAAGTATGAAAACAGAATGAGAAATGCGTAAGGATAAGAAAATAAGCGAAAAAAAGTAAATGATTCAAGGATTTTAGGCGGATAGTTGATTGTATGAAGAAGAATTTTTGCAAAATGTTTGAATCTCAACGAAATAAACAAAATATTTCGTGTGTCATTTGTGGTGATTAGCATCAAAAAGGCTCTCGAACAAGTTGTACGAGAGCCTGTTAAATCAGTAAATGTTCGAATAAACTGCTTGATCAAACAAATGAGAGTTTTTGCTAAAAAACCTTTTCAAATCAGGCGAACTGCGATATAATATAAACATAAATGAAAACGCTTTTAACAAAAAGAACAATTATTTTGTTTGCAACTGTTCTTTTATAATATTATCGACTCTTATCAGAAGAGATAAATTTAATCTTATAAAAATCGCTACGCTTATATGCTTCGCTATACTCTAGAATCTGTCCAGTACTTTCCAGTTGAGTTGTTTTCACTTGGTGTACAGAAGGGAATTGGGCATCAATTCCTAGTTTTTGTGCGATTACTTCAGGAGTTGGGAAGATAATTTCGTTTACTTCTTCAAAATGCTCATCATTCATATGAATATGGTAATCAGCTTTAAATCGACCATAGATAGAGCTATAGTAATCTAGATTTGGATAGTTGGCATTGATATATTGCTCGGGGATATAAGACTGATGGTAAATGTAAGTGACACCGTTTGTCTCCCGAACTCGTTCAATTTTATAATAGAATTGATTGCTTTTTAAACCGAGCTTTTCCAAGATAGACAAATCATTTCCTCGTTCGATAGATAGTACAGTCACTCGATCGTTTTGAGTTGGGAAAACTTCGATGTCGGAGAATTCAACTAATTTATGCTTACGAGCCCGAGATACAAAAGTACCTTTTCCCTGTTGGCGGATAATATAGCCGTCGTTAGCTAAGTCGTTCAGTGCTCTGACAACAGTGATAGAACTAACATCGTACATTTGAATCAATTCAGCTTCAGTATAAAACTTATCACCATTTTCAAATTGACCCGAAATAATCTTTTGCTTCAGTTCTTCTTTTATATATTGATATTTAGGGATTGCCATTATTTGTTTCACCTCGCTTTTATTCCCTTTCAATAAAGATTTTACCATATTTTTAAAAAAATAGTTTAAAAGTATTGACTTTTTTTCAAAATATTATTATATTAATTGATGAAAGGGATTTCTTTTGCAGGGAGGTGAGGATTTGGTGAGATTCGAAATCTCAGATACTTTCTTATTAGATCAAAAACCATTTAAGATCTTGTCTGGAGCAATCCATTACTTCCGTGTGCATCCAGACGATTGGTATCACTCATTATACAATCTAAAAGCTTTAGGTTTTAATACAGTTGAGACTTACATTCCTTGGAATATGCATGAGCCTGAGAAAGGCAGATTTAATTTTCAGGGGCAGTTGGATCTGGAGAGATTTTTACAGATAGCTCAGGATTTGGATCTATATGCTATTGTTCGACCATCTCCTTTTATATGTGCAGAGTGGGAGTTTGGAGGCTTGCCAGCTTGGCTCTTGTCGGAAGAGATGAGGATTCGCTCTTCAGACTCGCAATTTATTGAAGCTGTTTCATCTTATTATGATGCCTTGCTTCCCCGCCTAATCCCCAGATTACTGGATAATGGCGGCAATATCCTGATGATGCAAGTCGAAAATGAGTACGGCTCTTACGGGGAAGACAAAGCTTACCTTCGAGCTATTAAAGATTTGATGCTGAATCGTGGCGTGACTTGTCCCCTCTTCACTTCAGATGGACCTTGGAGAGCTACTTTAGAAGCTGGGACATTGATTGATGAGGATTTGTTCGTGACTGGAAACTTTGGATCTCGAGCAGATGAGAATTTTGCTTCGATGAAAAATTTTTTCCAAGAGCACAACAAGAAGTGGCCACTTATGTGTATGGAATTTTGGGATGGTTGGTTTAACCGCTGGAAGGAACCGATCATCAAGCGAGATCCAGACGAGTTGGCAGAAGCAGTTCATGATGTTTTGAAGCAAGGCTCTATCAATCTCTATATGTTTCATGGTGGAACTAATTTTGGGTTTATGAATGGGTGTTCGGCACGAGGAACGATTGATCTGCCTCAGGTGACTTCCTATGACTATGATGCTCTGCTTAATGAAGCTGGGAATCCAACTGCTAAATACTTTGCAGTCCAAAAAATGATAAAAGCTTACTATCCAGAGTATCCACAGATGGAGCCTTTGGTAAAAGATAGTTTTGAACGAAAGAATATTCCCTTGAGCGACAAGGTTAGTTTGTTTGAAACTTTGGCGGATTTGGCAGAACCTGTTCAAAGTCTCTATCCTAAAAAGATGGAGGAACTGGGACAGAACTACGGTTATCTACTCTATCATACAGAGGCTAGCTGGGATGCAGATCAAGAAAAGATTCGTGTCATTGATGGACGTGATCGAATGCAACTTTTTGTTAATCAAAAGCATATAGCAACTCAGTACCAAACGGAAATTGGAGAGGATATCTTAGTTGAAGGGGACATCAAGGCCAATTATAGCATTGACATTCTAATTGAGAATATGGGACGTGTCAACTATGGCCATAAACTCTTGGCAGATACCCAGAGAAAAGGGATCCGAACAGGGATTTGCAAGGATTTACACTTTATGCTAGATTGGCAGCACTACTGCCTTACTCTAGATCAACCTGAAAAGATTGATTTTTTAAAAAAATGGCATCCAGGGCATCCAGCTTTCTATGCCTTTGATTTTAACTTAGAAATGGAAACGCTTAACGATACTTATCTAGATTTGACTAATTTTGGAAAGGGCGTGGCTTTTGTCAATAATGTTCATATCGGGCGTTTTTGGGATGTCGGACCGACACTATCGCTTTATATTCCCCATGGGCTTCTGAAAGAAGGAGCGAACCGTATCATTATCTTTGAGACAGAAGGGAAATATGAAGATTCTATTCAACTTGTTAACCAACCTATATTTAAAAAAGTAAAGGGGGAAAATCTATGACAATCGTAGGTAATCGAATCGACGGACGTTTGATTCACGGACAGGTAGCCAATCTTTGGACTACTAAGCTTAATGTAACACGCATCATGGTGATTGATGATGAAGTGGCACAAAATGATATTGAAAAGAGCGGACTCAAGTTGGCAACGCCGCCAGGAGTGAAGCTCAGCATTCTGCCAATCGCTAAAGCAGCAGAAAATATCTTGGCTGGTAAATATGACTCACAACGACTCTTTATCGTCGCTCGTAACCAGATCGTTTCCTTCGTTTGGTAGAGGCTGGTGTACCACTAGAAACACTTAATGTTGGAAATATGTCTCAGTCAGACGAAACTCGTCCAATCACTCGCTCCATCAATGTAGTTGATGCAGACGTGGAAGCTTTCCACAAACTGCATGAAAAAGGTGTGAAGCTGACAGCTCAGATGGTTCCAAATGATCCGGTTGCGGATTTTATGAATTTGTTAAAATAAGGAAAAATTTTTAGGAGGTCTTTGTCATGATACAATGGTGGCAAATTTTACTACTCACTCTGTACTCAGCTTATCAAATCTGCGATGAGTTGACGATCGTTTCTTCAGCAGGTTCACCTGTATTTGCTGGATTTATCACAGGTCTCATTATGGGAGATATGGGTACAGGTCTGTTCATCGGTGCTTCTCTTCAATTGGTAGTACTCGGTGTTGGTACATTCGGTGGTGCATCTCGTATTGATGCCACTTCTGGTGCGGTTCTTGCGACTGCTTTCTCAGTAGCTCAAGGTATCAAGCCTGAAATCGCGATTTCAACAATCGCTGTTCCGGTAGCTGCTCTCTTGACTTACTTCGATATTCTTGGTCGTATGACTACAACTTACTTCGCTCACCGTGTAGATGCTGCGATTGAACGCTTTGATTACAAAGGTATCGAACGCAACTATCTCCTTGGAGCTCTTCCTTGGATGGCATCTCGTGCCCTTCCAGTCTTCTTCGCACTTGCTTTGGTGGAGCTTTCGTAGAAACTGTTGTTACAGGCATCTCTAATGTACAATGGTTGGCAAACGGTCTAAAACTTGCAGGTCAAATGCTTCCAGGTCTTGGATTTGCTATCTTGCTTCGTTACCTTCCAGTTAAACGTAACCTTCACTACTTAGCACTTGGATTTGGTTTGACAGCTATGTTGACAGTGCTTTATAGCAATGTTCAAAACCTTGGTGCTGCAGTGTCTAGCATTGTTGGTTCTGAAGTGTTCTCTAAACTTCCAAAAGAACAAGCCATTACTTTTGTTAACAACTTCAAGAGTGTATCTATGATTGGTATTGCCATTATCGGTATCTTCCTTGCAGTACAACACTTCAAAAACAGCCAACGTACAGTCGTAGCTGCTCCAGTAACTGAATCAGAAAGCGGGGAAATTGAAGATGACGAATTCTAATTACAAACTAACAAAAGAAGATTTTAAACAGATTAACAAGCGTAGCTTGTTCACCTTCCAATTGGGTTGGAACTATGAGCGTATGCAGGCTTCTGGTTACCTTTATATGCTCTTGCCTCAACTTCGTAAAATGTACGGTGATGGCACTCCAGAATTGAAAGAAATGATGAAATTGCATACGCAATTCTTCAATACTTCACCATTCTTCCACACCATTATCACTGGTTTTGACCTCGCTATGGAAGAAAAAGACGGCGTCAAATCAAAAGATGCGGTCAATGGTATCAAGACAGGTCTCATGGGGCCATTCGCTCCTCTTGGAGACTCAATCTTTGGATCATTGGTACCAGCTATTATGGGTTCAATCGCTGCAACTTTGGCTGTTGCAGGAAACCCAGCCGGTATCTTCTTATGGATCGCTGTAGCAGTTGTGTATGACTTCTTCCGCTGGAAACAATTGGAATTTGCCTATAAAGAAGGGGTTAACCTCATCAACAACATGCAAAGTACTTTGACTGCCTTGATTGATGCAGCATCTGTACTTGGTGTTTTCATGGTTGGTGCCTTGATTGCTAGCATGATTGGTGTTGAAGTTTCTTGGGCTCCACACATTGGGGACAAAGCGATTGAAATTCAAGATATGCTCAACCTCATCTTCCCACGTTTGGTACCAGCTATCATCACAGGTGTAATCTATTGGTTGCTTGGACGTAAGGGTATGAACTCTACAAAAGCTATCTTGCTTATCATTCTTGCAGCGATTACTTTCTCAGCATTTGGTCACTTCTTCTTTGGAATGGCATAATGGTGTAAATTATGAGTAAGCAATTAGTATTAGTCAGTCATGGTCGTTTCTGTGAGGAATTACAACGTAGTACTGAGATGATTATGGGCTCACAAGAGTCTATTCATAGCGTTGCATTGCTTCCAGAAGAAGGGCCAGATGATTTTCTAGCAAAATTTTTAGATACTATCAAAGATTTTGATGACTATCTGGTGTTTGCTGATCTTTTGGGAGGCACTCCGTGCAATGTGGTTAGTCGCCTGATTATGGAGGGAAAAGAAATTGAGCTTTATGCTGGTATGAATTTACCAATGGTCATTGAGTTTATCAATTCTTCTCTCATCGGAGCTGACTGCAATTATCAAGAAAAAGCAGCAGGAAGCATCGTCAAGGTCAACGACCTCTTGGCAGACTTTGATGATGACGAAGACGAGTAAGAATAGTTTCTATGACTCTCTTAGCGTTTGCTAGAACCTTATATAAGAAATAATGAGGGGAAAGGAAGAGTTTCCTCTCCTCTTTTTTGAACGAAAATGTTTGATTTTTTTCAAATTGACTAGAAAGGAAACAAAATGAGGCTAGATTATTCAAAGGAAGAGCTGATAGAGTTGGGGGCAGAGATTACAACACGTGAAATCTACCAACAACCTCAGGTGTGGCAAGAAGCATTCGATACTTACAAGGCCAATCAAGCGGATATTGAAGCTTTTTGCAAATGATTGATCGCAAACATGATTATATAAAAGTTATCTTAACAGGAGCAGGAACTTCAGCTTATGTAGGAGATACTTTAATCCCCTATTTTAAAAGTATTTATGATGAGCGTAAATGGAATTTCAATGCTATAGCAACGACGGATATTGTCGCTAGTCCTTTACATCACTTGCATAAAGATATTCCGACAGTGCTGGTTTCTTTTGCACGTAGCGGCAATTCGCCAGAAAGTGTAGCAACAGTTGATTTGGCTAAGCAGATCGTAGATAAGCTTTATCAAATAACGATCACCTGTGCTGCAGAAGGAAAATTAGCGCAACAAGCACAAGGAGATGAGAAAAATCTACTCCTGCTTCAGCCTGAACCATCCAACGATGCTGGTTTTGCTATGACATCAAGCTTTACCTCTATGATGCTGACGGCTTTATTGGTGTTTGATAAGGCTGATTTGACCACCAAAGAAGAAAAGGTAGCAGCTCTTATCGAGCTTAGCCAACAGACACTTAATCAAGTAGATACTATCCAGAATCTGGTTCATTTAGACTTTAATCGTGTTATTTATCTAGGAGCTGGTCCTTTCTTTGGCTTAGCCCATGAAGCTCAGTTGAAGATCCTGGAATTGACAGCAGGACAGGTAGCAACCATGTATGAAAGCCCCGTCGGTTTCCGTCACGGGCCAAATCACTGATTAATGAACAAACCATTGTCCTACTATTTGGTTCGGTCAATCCTTATACAAAGCAGTATGATCTGGATTTAATCAAAGAAGTGGCAGGTGATCAGATTGCACGGAAGGTTGTTCTTCTAACAGATAAAAAAGAAGCATTAGCACAAGTAGAACAAGTAGAAATGAACAATCGTTTGTTAGATGATATTTATCGGACCTTCCCATATATTATATTTGGTCAGCTATTTGCTCTTTTGACTTCTCTGAAAGTCAAGAATAGACCAGATACTCCTTCTCCGACAGGCACTGTCAATCGAGTAGTGCAAGGAGTTGTGATTCATCCATTTGAGTAGGAGAGAAAGGATATATAGTTATGAAATCATTGACATTAAGCAAAGGAAAGGCAGCTCATCTGAGAAATCTATCGGATGAGAAAGGTATTATTTCTGCTTTAGCTTTTGATCAGCGGGGCGCTTTAAAACGATTGATGGCTCAGTACCAAGAATCTGAACCAACAGTAGCACAAATGGAAGAGTTGAAGGTTTTGGTAGCAGAAGAATTGACACCCTATGCTTCATCCATGCTTCTTGATCCTGAGTTTGGGCTTCCAGCAACCAAGGTTTTAGACAAAAATGCAGGTCTTCTACTAGCTTATGAAAAGACTGGTTACGATACGTCGACTACCAAGCGCTTACCAGACTGTCTCAATCTTTGGTCTGCAAAACGGATTAAAGAAGAAGGAGCAGATGCGGTCAAGTTTTTGTTATATTATGATGTAGATAGCAGTGACGAGCTCAATCAAGAAAAGCAGGCCTACATTGAGCGTATTGGTTCTGAATGTATAGCAGAAGACATTCCATTCTTCTTGGAAATTCTTGCTTATGATGAAACCATTGCTGATAATGGATCTGTTGAGTATGCCAAGGTTAAACCTCGTAAAGTAATTGAGGCTATGAAAATTTTTTCTGACCCACGTTTTAATGTAGATGTTTTGAAGGTTGAAGTACCGATTAATGTTAAATATGTCGAAGGTTTTGGCGAAGGGGAAATTGTTCATACTAGGGAAGAAGCAGCAGCCTTCTTTGAAGCGCAAGACAAAGCAACTCACTTGCCTTATATTTATTTGAGTGCAGGTGTCTCAGCTAAGCTCTTCCAAGATACCTTGGTTTTTGCACATGAATCAGGCGCTCACTTCAACGGTGTACTATGCGGTCGAGCTACATGGGCAGGTAGTGTACAAGCCTATATTGAAAACGGCGAGGACGCAGCACGCGACTGGCTACGGTCAACAGGTTTTGAAAATATTGATGAACTGAATAAAGTTTTGCAGACCACAGCTCATAGTTGGTTTGATAAAGTAGAAGAAAGTCTTTAAAAAGTAGGTGGTTTTTAAGCTATAGATTGTGTTATAGTGAGGTAACGAGAATGTTGCTAGGCTATCACACAGCCGAGCCTTTCCATTTCACCATAAGGAGTCACTATGAAACCGTATCAAAAATCTATTTTTGGACAGCTTCGCAACGAAGATATTTTTCGTTTTACTTTTGAAAATGACCTAGGCTATCGCCTTAGTGTTATGAATTATGGCGCAACGATATTGGAATATCAGACGCCGGATAAAGCAGGACATTTTGCAAATGTTATTTTAGGATTTGATCGTTTTGCAGATTATATCGGAAATAGCCCTAAACATGGAGCGAGTATCGGTCCGGTTGCTGGTCGAATTGCTGGAGCAACTTTTGACTTAGCTGGGGAAAACTATATCCTTGAAGCTAATAATGGACAAAATTGTAATCACAGTGGCTCGACAGGTTGGGATAGTGTTGTTTTTCAGATAGAGGAAGTGACAGATGAAGGACTTGTTCTTTATACGGAGCGTAGAGATGGCACAGGAGGCTTCCCAGGTAACCTCAAAGCCTGGATTTCTTACACTCTTTCTGAGCAAGGAGAGTTAGAAATCTCTTATCAAGTACAGACTGATAAAGATACATTGATCAATCCAACCAATCATAGTTATTTTAACCTTTCTGGTCACTTTGATCAGCCTATTGATGATCATGTTTTTCAGGTTGATAGCCTTAGTGTATTTCCAATTGCAAAAGACGGCATTCCAGCTAAGGAGCCGGAAGAAAGAGAATTTGTGAAGCACTTGCGCCAAGCGATGCTCTTAAAAGATTTATTTGCTGAGCAGGACGAACAGGTTCAGCTTGTATCGGGTCTGGATCATCCTTTTGCTCTTAAGCCAGACCATGAAACAGCAGGATTTCTCTATCACCAGGAGTCAGGACGTTTCTTAACCTTTAAGACGGAAGCGCCATGCTTGGTCGTTTACACGGCTAATTGTGTGGATGATGCTATCCTATTCAATGGAAAAACTATGAAGCAGCATAATGGAATAGCCCTTGAAATGCAGGCTCTCCCAGATGCCATTCATAGCAACTACAAGGACCAAGTTCTAGTCCGAGCTGGTCAAGAATTTACTAGCACTACTACTTATCGCGTCATTGCGAAATAGCAAAAAGAGGCTGGGACAAAAGTCCTAGCCTCTCAATTGTCTTTGGATTGTCGAGCCAGACGCAGTGGTTGAGTGGGCTCTACTACGCTGATTTCATCAGCTTTTACAGCCCAACTCAACTGTGCGGAGGTGGGACGGCGAAATCGAATTCTAACGAATTACCGATTTCTGTCCCACTCTCTTTTTAATATCCATCTGCAGACGGATGTGGTTTTCGTTTGAAATGCTAAAATAATGTTACTCGGCAGCAGATAATTCAATGCTACCAGCACTATTTCTTACAAAAACTTTTCCCTTACTATTATCTAGTATACGTTTAAGTTTAGAGCCGACTTCATCACTTTCTCCTGTGATGGACTGAAAGTTACTTGGTACTTTAACGGTACCAAGACTAGTTTCGAGGTCAAATGACAGTGTTTCAAGACTTTCCTTGACTAAGTTTAGTTTCACATCTCCTAAGCTATTGTTGATAGAGATATCACCAGATAGAGTGAGTTGATGCGAATCAATGAGACCAGACGACAGGTCAATTGTACTATCAGCTAGCTTGCTTTGGTTTAGTATGATATCTCCCAGAGAGTTTTTATGTTTCCTTTGTTGATGGTACTATTATTGATTGCTAAGCTCCCAGAAGACAAGTCGAGATCCAGCTTTTGAGCGTTTAAGCCAGACAAGGTGATATTCCCCAGAGAATTAGAAAGATTTCCTGTGGTGATCGTGCTATTGCTGAAAGTCAAGCTACCAGCTGAAAGGCTGAGATCTAACTCTTTAACATTCAAGCCTGACAAAGTAACATTTCCCAAGCTACTATGACCTTGAAAGTTTGTAAGAGAAGTTCCTTTTGGCAGACTAAGACTCACTGTTGAGCGCTGTTGTTCATTGTTAAAGAGATTTGCCAGAGAGCGGAAACTGCTGATCCAACCAAAAGAGAAAAGTTGTCTTGGTTGTTGGATACTTAGAGTTCCCTGATTATTTGAAACGGTGATACGTTCAGAAGCTTCCTCTCCCTGATAATAGGTCAGATGAACTTTATTGTCCTTAGACTCATCTATGGACAAATCTCGTGTGTTAATGTGAATGTCGAGTGCAGAGATGTTTGAAAATTCCTCTGTTTTCTTGCTAAATTTAGTCTGATTTGCTTGTAGCAAGTGATTCGCACCGCCTGTTGCAACTCCAGTAGCAATCAGAGCACCACCAAACAAGCAACCTGCGATTCCAACGGTTAGTAGTGATTTTTTAAAATTAGGCATGACGAGTTCCTTTCTTAGAGATGCGTTTTGCAAGGCTGACAAAACTGTTCTTGGCGAACTGTACGAGTGGAGATACTCCTAGAGCACAAAGGGCTGATAAGCCGAATCCTAAAAGGCCGATTCCGAGTGTGAGTAAAAAGCTTGGAATGGATAGGCTTAAGGTATAGGTCAAGCTCTCCCAAATAGTGCTGAGTGCAAAAACAAAAAAAGCAAATGATCCGATAGTTAGGACGAAGGCAAAAATAAATGTTAAAAAGAAGAACACAAACACCAAAATGCCAATCACTAAAGCCAGCGGGATGGCTAGAGGCGCAGCTAGAAGGGACAAGATGGCAATTTGCAGCACGTTTGTAGTGCTTTTTGGATCATCTTCTTCGATTTTTTTATCCAAGAGATTGACCATGATGTCATGAGCGGCCTCTTTTGGACTTCCTAGTTCAGCGATAACGCTCTCTTCATTTTCAGGTCCTGCTTCATCGAAATACTCTACGAAGTAGTCCATAGCTTCTTGGTAATCATTCTTTGGTAATTTTTTTAAATATTTGTCTAACTGAGCAAGGTATTCAGTTCTTTTCATGGCGGATATTCCCTTCTATAATATCGTTGATTGTGTTGATGTATTGGTTCCACTCTTCACGGAGATTGTCAAGTTGATCAAGACCAGCACCTGTAAGAGAGTAGTATTTCCTTTTTCGACCTTGAAACTCTTGTGAGTAAGTCGTCAGATAATAGCTGTTTTCTAATTTTTTGAGAATTGGATAAAGAGTGGATTCTTTGATATTGGCTAAGAGCTTGATTGTTTGACTGATCTCATAGCCATAGGAATCTTCTTTTTCTACAAGTGCTAGGATTAGAAATTCGATTAATGCTGATGATGTTGGAAAGTAGTACACATTTTTCCTCCTTTTTTGTTTATATATAATATTTTTATATATAAATTATATACATAAAAAAATTGCTTTGTCAATAGAATATATAAAAAAATTATATATTTTTTTATAATCACAGAAACAAAAATAGGCTTGGGATTGAAAACTAGGCAGATAAAATGGTAAAATAGAATATATTTTATTGAATGATTTGGAATGAAGAATGAAAAAGCATCAAACAATTTACACTTTTGCATGGAGAACTTTGCTTTACTTTGTTATTTTTTTAGCACTTCTCTATTTCTTTAGCTATCTAGGTCAAGGACAAGGTGGCTTTATTTACAATGAATTTTAAGATTAAAAGAGGTATCCTTTGTGACAAATACGATTATTAACGACATGATAGAAACGATTGAGCGCTATGCTCAAACCCAGCCTGACTTCCCTGTCTACAATGTTTTAGGAGAGGTTCATACTTATGCTGATTTGAAATCAGACTCGGACTCGCTGGCAGCTAAGATCGACAGCCTTGGTTTACCAGAAAAGTCTCCAGTTGTAGTATTTGGTGGTCAAGAATATGAAATGCTTGCGACTTTTGTAGCTTTAACGAAGTCAGGACATGCTTATATCCCGATTGACAGCCATTCAGCTTTGGAGCGCGTGGCAGCTATTGTAGAAGTGGCAGAGCCAAGCTTGATCATTTCAGTTGCAGATTTTCCTATGGAAGTGTCTGTTTCAAGTATCGGATTGGCAGACTTGCAAGAGACTTTTGCGCAAAAAACGCCTTACGAAATCACCCATTCTGTCAAAGGGGATGATAACTACTATATTATCTTTACATCTGGAACGACAGGAAAGCCTAAAGGGGTTCAAATTTCTCATGACAATTTACTAAGTTTCACCAACTGGATGATTACAGATAAAGAGTTTGCTACGCCTACTCAACCGCAAATGTTGGCACAGCCCCCGTACTCGTTTGATTTGTCTGTGATGTACTGGGCGCCAACTCTGGCTTTAGGAGGTACACTATTTGCACTTCCAAGTGCCATCACACAAGACTTTAAGCAACTCTTTGAGACGATCTTGAGTTTGCCGATTGCTATCTGGACTTCAACACCGTCTTTTGCCGATATGGCTATGCTGTCAGATGATTTCAATAGTGAAAAAATGCCTGGTATCACCCATTTTTACTTTGATGGAGAAGAGCTGACAGTTAAGACAGCCCAAAAGTTACGCGATCGTTTCCCGAATGCTCGAATCATCAATGCTTATGGACCGACAGAAGCGACTGTTGCCTTATCAGCTGTTGCGATTACAGATGAGATGCTAGCTACTATGAAACGTTTGCCTATCGGTTATACTAAGGCAGACTCTCCAACTTTTATCATTGACGAAAATGGAAAGAAACTTCCAAACGGTGAACAGGGAGAAATCATTGTATCTGGTCCAGCGGTTTCTAAAGGTTATATGAACAATCCAGAGAAAACAGCAGAAGCGTTCTTTGAATTTGAGGGTTTACCTGCTTATCACACTGGCGATGTGGGTTCTATGACTGACGAAGGACTCTTGCTATACGGGGGACGTATGGACTTCCAAATTAAGTTTAATGGCTACCGTATTGAGTTAGAGGATGTTTCACAGAACCTCAATAAATCTAAATATATTGATTCGGCAGTGGCTGTCCCTCGCTATAATAAAGACCACAAGGTACAAAATCTCTTGGCTTATGTGATCTTAAAGGATGGAGTGGCAGAGCAGTTTGAGAGGGAAATTGACATTACAAAAGCTATCAAGGAAGATTTAGAAGATATCATGATGTCCTACATGATGCCGTCTAAGTTTCTTTACCGTGACTCTCTTCCTTTAACGCCAAATGGTAAAATTGATATTAAGGGTTTAATTAGTGAGGTCAATAACCGATGATGGAAATTTTAAAACAACTTCCTCACTTAGAACCTTATGGCGATCCTCAATATTTTGTTTATATTATTTAGCGGTATTACCCATTTTCATTGGTCTCTTCTTTAAAAGAAGATTTCCAATTTATGAAACCTTGGTTAGTTTAGCTTTTATTATCTTTATGTTTGTCGGGCCGGACTTGACACAGCTCTATGCTTTTGCCTTCTATGTCATTTGGCAGACTTTTTGGCTTTTTGCCTACAAGTCTTATCGCAAGAGATGGGATAATAAGTGGATTTTCTATTTACACGTTTTCTTGGCAGTTTTGCCGTTGACGATTGTGAAAGTCACACCAGCTATTCAAGACCATCATCAGTCCTTGCTAGGTTTTTTAGGGATTTCCTATCTGACTTTCCGATCTGTCGGTATGATGATGGAGTTGCGGGACGGAGCTTTAACAGACTTTAGTCTCTGGGAGTTTTTACGATTTATGCTCTTTATGCCGACCTTTTCTAGTGGTCCGATTGATCGCTTCAAACGGTTTAATGAAGACTATATCCAGATCCCTGAGCGAGATGAATTGTTGAGCATGCTGGAGAAGTCGGTTCACTATATCATGCTAGGCTTTCTTTATAAGTTTGTCTTAGCACATATTTTTGGTCACATCTTGTTGCCACCATTAAAGCAACTTGCGATTCAGACAGGTGGTTGGTTTAACCTGCCGACGCTAGGGGTCATGTATATTTTTGGTTTGGATCTCTTTTTTGATTTTGCAGGCTATTCTATGTTTGCAGTAGCAATTTCTCATTTAATGGGAATTAAGAGTCCGATCAATTTTGACAAACCTTTTATCTCTCGTGATTTAAAGGAATTTTGGAATCGTTGGCACATGAGTTTGTCTTTTTGGTTCCGTGATTTCGTCTTTATGCGACTGGTCATGGTCTTGATGCGAAATAAAGTATTTAAGAATAGAAATACCACATCAGCTGTGGCTTATCTGATTAACATGGCGATCATGGGCTTTTGGCATGGAGTCACCTGGTATTATGTTGCTTATGGTGTGTTTCATGGTTTGGGCTTGATTGTCAATGATGCTTGGTTACGTAAGAAAAAGATACTTAATAAAGAACGAAAAATAAAAGGATTATCGCCATTGCCAGACAATAAATGGACGCAAGCTTTGGGAATGGTTATAACTTTTCATGTTGTGATGTTCTCATTCTTAATCTTTTCTGGATTTTTGAATGAGCTTTGGTTTAAAAAATAAAAAAAGAGGAATAAACAATGGATGTAAAAGCAGAAGTAATTGAAATTATTGATGAGCTATTCATGGAAGATGTATCGGATATGATGGATGAGGACTTGTTTGATGCAGGTGTTTTGGATAGTATGGGAACGGTAGAATTAATCGTAGAATTAGAAAATCGCTTTAATATTCGCGTACCTGTTTCTGAGTTTGGTCGTGACGATTGGAATACTGCAAACAAAATCGTTGAAGGTGTAACGGAGCTTCGCAATGCTTAAAAGACTATGGCTGATTTTAGGGCCAGTTTTCTGTGCGCTGCTATTAGTAGCAGCTTTGCTATTTTTCTATCCAATAAACTACAGTCATAATTTTGAGAATGAAAAACGTTCAGCGGTAACATTAACCGCAGAGAATTTTAAAAATCGGACTCAAAAAGCTAAAGCTTTGACAGACGAAGATCATCGTTTCGTTCCTTTCTTTGGTTCGAGCGAGTGGTTGCGCTTTGATAGTCTGCATCCAGCGGTCTTAGCTGAGAAATATAATCGCTCTTACCGTCCGTATTTCCTAGGACAAAGGGGAGCTGCTTCTCTGAATCAATACTTTGGCATGCAGCAAATACTACCACAACTAGAGAATAAAACAGCGGTGTATGTTGTTTCTCCTCAGTGGTTTACAAAAAAAGGATATGATGCCTCTGCTTTTCAGCAATATTTCAATAGTGATCAGCTGACTAGCTTTTTAAAGCAACAAAATGGGGATGTAGCCGCCCAATATGCAGCGAAGCGCCTCTTGCAACTATATCCTAATGTTGCTATGAAGGATAATGTCAAAAAGTTGGCTGAAAAAGAATCTTTGACTAGTTTTGATCAATCCTTTATTCGTTTTATGGCTCGAATTAACCAGCGAGAAGATGCTTTTTTTAGTACTTTTGTAGCGGCTAATAATGAGAATTATGAAAATCTGGTCTTACCTAAGTTAAAAAATCTTCCGAGCAAATTTTCTTATCCAGCTTTAGAGAAAGTTGGTGTGGAGGAAGCACAGAAACATACAAGTAGTAATGATCTGGGCATTGAAAACAAATTCTATCAGAATCGTTTAAAAAAAGCCTTGAAACGTCTCAAAGGTTCTCAGAAGAAACTATCATATGTGCAGTCTCCTGAATACAATGATTTGCAGTTAGCTTTGGACCTTTTTGCTAAATCAAAAACGAATGTTATCTTTGTTATTCCTCCGGTCAATGCTAAATGGATGGAGTATACAGGATTGAGCCAAGAAATGTATCAACAGGCTGTTCAAAAAATCAAGTATCAGTTGATGACACAGGGCTTTACAAATATTGCTGATTTTTCTCAGGATGGAGGTAAGCCTTACTTCATGCAAGATACCATCCATATGGGATGGTTAGGTTGGCTGGCTTTTGATAAAGTTGTAGATCCTTTTGTATCGAATCCGCAGCCTGCTCCTAGCTATCAGATGAATGATCGTTTCTTTAGTCAAGAATGGTCTCAGTATACTGGAGAACCAGAGGAATTTAAATAGTATTCTTTCAAGAAGGAGGCTAAGACAAGAATGTTTCGGTCTCCTTTTCTTGTAGTATAATGAATGATTGAGCTAAAGAAGTAGAGCATCATTCTGTAAAGGAGGTAAAGATGAAAGTACGTCAATCCAAAGAGGAAGATATAAGAGATATCATGGAGATCTATGCTTTTGCCCGCCGGTTTATGAAAGAGCAAGGGAATCCGACCCAGTGGGGAGAGGGCTATCCTGGTAAACAGTTAATTGAAGAAGACATACTTTCTAATCATTCCTTTGTTGTAGAGGAGGATGGAAAGATAGTCGGAACTTTTGTTTTTATCATAGGAGAGGATTCAACCTATCAGATCATTGAAAAAGGCGCGTGGCGTTCGTCTGAGACTTATGGTACGATCCACCGTATCGCATCAAACGGTCAAGTGAAAGGCCTGTCTCATAAGGTTTTTGACTATTGCTATCGGCAGATACCCTATCTACGGATCGATACTCATGAAGATAATAAGCCCATGCAAGCGGTAATCACGTCTTATGGCTTTACTGAGTGTGGCATCATTTATGTCGCAGACGGCAGTCCCCGATTAACTTATGATTATTATCGGTAGAAAAGAATACGGAGGTTCTTGATTACGTCTTTTCATTTACAGAATGTGAGATAACAATATATACAAATAAAAAAGAGCTCTTTGTCAACTGTGGGTTGACCAAATGTTATGTCTTGGAGAGAACCAATTTAGTCCTCTCCTTTTTGATATTTTTAGCTGTGCTGTAGTAGAGACTTTCTCGATTAGTATTTTAGAAATTTTCTGGTTGAGATCGGATGCTTTTTCTTGATTAAGGAAGTCTCTGTAATAGTTACTTGTCTACAGAATTTATAGCGGAAATGGTGTTTTTTAAACGAACCAGAGTTTTGTAATTTTCACACTCTTGGTGAGCGACTTTTATTTTTTTGAAGTCGTATTTGACCATTTATTTATGGCAGTGAGGGAATTTAAGTGCAGGATAATCTAGCTTAGCGATAATTTTTTATGAGTTCCAGCATTTACATAACCCAAGATAGAGATGTCAAAATTTTTAATTCCTATTAAATTTATAATAAAAAGTAACGGTTCCATAAGATTTTGTCTGATAATGGTTTTGACGCTAAGAACTATAATTTTTTCACTCACTACAGAAATTGTAGAGCTTTTATTTCAGAAACCATTAACTAAGTTGGTGTTTATGATTGACATTCGTTAGTTTGTGTGATAATCTATGACTGTAAAATTAAAAAACGTCACAGTGTTTTTAGGAGGAAGTTATGGCTACTGCTTTTACTGCTGAAGAAAAAGAAGTAATTAGAAAGAAATTACATAAAGTTGCAAAGGAATGTCTTCAAAGATATGGGGTTAAGAAAACCACAGTTGACCAGATGGCAGCAATGGTGGATATCTCCAAAGGTTCTTTTTATAATTTTTATTCTTCAAAGGAAATGTTATTTTTTGCAGTCTTAGAAGAATATCAAATAGATGTTATGAATCACCTGACAGAACAATTGGGTATGGAAACCAAGATAGATACAAATCGTCTGGTACAGTTACTTTATGATTTTTATCAAGATTTTCGCTATTCATTTATGTATACCATATTTAAAAATCATGAAATGGAATTACTCGTAAGAAAATTGCCAAAAGAGGTGATAACAAATCATCATCTGATAGATGATAGGATGGTTAAAAATATTGTATCCCGAATCAACATTAGAGAAAATATTTCGGTAGAAATCGTCTCTGCTTTATTTAGAACGATTGCTATGACTATATTACACATCGAGGAAATCGGTGAAGAACAATTTGATACTACATTGAAGTTAGTCATACAAGGAGTTGTGGAGCAAATTACTGAGGAGGATAGGTAATGGTGAAAGAAGCAATTAGAACCGCAAATCTTTCTAAAAGATATGGAACAAAAAATGTTGTCAACAACTTAAATCTATCAATAAAAAGTGGTGAAATAGTAGGGTTTTTAGGACTGAATGGTGCAGGGAAAACAACGACGATGAGAATGATGCTAGGATTGATAAAATCTACATCAGGAGAGTGTTATATTCAAGGAAAAAAGTTAGATTTGAGTAATTTAGAACTTCGAAACGAAATAGGTTATATTATTGAGACGCCTTATTCTTATCCAGACTTAACTGTGAGAGAAAATTTAGAAATAGTTAGTAAATTAAGAGGAGTTGATAAAGATAATATTGACTGGGTAATTGAAAAATTAAAACTAAAGCAATATGAACATAAACAGGAGAAACATCTTTCTTTAGGAAATGTTGCACGTTTAGGAATTGCAAAAGCAATTATTCATAAACCTAAAATCCTAATTCTTGATGAGCCGACAAATGGATTAGATCCTTTTGGAGTTCTTGAAGTGAGAGAGCTGTTAAAGGAATTGGCAAATAATCTAGGTACAACTGTTCTTATTTCCAGTCATAATCTGGAAGAAATATCTAAAATTGCTACTAGGATAGTTATTGTACATGAGGGAAGACTTATAAGAGAAGTTGAAAGCAATGAATTAGAGCAGTACTTAGAAAAGAAGTTACTAGTAAGTGGTTCTAATAATAAGGCTATGAAAGAAGTATTATCTAACCAGGGCTATCATGTAAACATTCAATCAGACACAGAAAATAATATCGATTTCTTAGAATTAACTGATAGAAAATCTGTGGAATGCCCGGAAGATATTGCCACATTGCTAGTCCATGCAGGTTATCCACCTAAAACACTAATTGTTGAAAGAAAATTTGGAACATTATTTCTTAAGAATACTGAATGACTATCATGGAGGAATCTCGAATGAAAAAGCTTAGTTCTTGTGTTTTAATTGAATGGAGAAAGTTAATAAAATCAAAACTTTCCATCGTAACTGCTTGTTCTATCTGTTTAGTTCCTTTTATAGTTGGGTTGTTTGCAACTATGATGAAATATCCAGAGAATTTCAAAAATCTTGGTTTGATTTCTGCAAAAATGGAAATGATGAGGATAACAGACTGGTCGTCGTACTTAATGACCGTATCACAAGTCATCTCTGTTGGGGGATTGCTCATTTTTGGATTTACAGCATCTTGGGTTTTTGGTAGAGAATATTCTGATAAAACGATGATAGATCTATTAGCGCTCCCGATAAAAAGAGATACAATCGTATTATCCAAGTTTATCGTTATCGCTCTATGGAGCTATATTCTATCAATTTTTGCACTTTTATTAGGAATATTAGCTGGCAATCTGATTGGACTTGAGGGTGGGAGCTTAACGGTGATTTTCAAAGGTATACTTACTTTTGTTCTTTGTACTACTCTTACGATCGTACTCTCTACTCCAGTGGCTTTTTTTGCTTGTTTAGGCCGAGGATATTTGTCTCCATTGGCATTTATTATTTTTACAATTATTTTTTCTCAACTTGGTTCTGCTCTTAACTTTGGAAGATACATTCCATGGGCGATCCCTGCACTTGCAAGTGGTATTGCAGGAAAAGCAACATTGAATTTTGGGAGCAGTGTCAGTTTATTTGGAGTGAGTATTCTAGGTCTTATCGCAACTATAGCTTGGTGGCGGTATGCTGATTATGATTAAAATGAAGTGATGAGAATGATACTAGATTTGCTTCATGTAAAATAAAGAAAGTTTGAAAAGAATCTCCTTATGTAGATAGCCTATATCTTTGTACATAAGGAGATTCTTCTTTTTATGGGTTAAAAAGGGGAAAGTATATTTCTTATCTTTAAATTTATTATCCAGAATCTGTCATGCTAGAGGACTTGATCCTGAAAATAGACGTTTATATGAAAACCACATTTTCAATGTAAAATATTGAGATTGCCCTCTAGAGATATAAGATAGGAGTTAATTTCGTAAGTGAGGAGCTATATTGCTTGGTATAATTATGATTAACCTTAAGAAATTTTAAAAAGCATAAATCCCGTAAAGATAAAGGAATTATGCCTTGTTGAATAATACAATTTTATGGTTCGTTTTACCTATAGTTTGATAAATAGAGTATTTTGTGTTACAAAATCTTATCAAACCTCTCAATGTAAAATAGTGAAGCGGTCATGATTCCTGTTAAAATAAGCAGTGCGAGAATGCCTGGAGTCCAAGATTTGAAGAAATCAAAACCAAAGCCAAAGAGGCTAGGTCCTAAAGCTGCAAGGATATAACCACCTGTTTGTGCTAGGCCAGATAATTGAGCAGTTTGCTCTGGTGTGTTTGTTTTAAGTGAGAAAGTTACCATGAGGTAAGGGAAAAGAGCACTAACAGATATTCCAATCAATAAATTTAGCACGAGCCAATAAAGGAAGTTGTCCGTTTGAAAGAGCAGCATGCTTACTCCAGATAGACCGGCTGCGGCTACACAAGAAATCATAATCAAGCGTCCGCGTGCAGATAATCGTGTAGTTAAGCTCGGAATCGTCATCGAAAGGTAAGCTAACCAATGAAAAGACGGAAGCCAAGATACCAGAAGCATTTTTGGACAGACCAGCCTGTAGAGCTAAGGTTGGAAGCCAAGTCATAGCTGTATAAAAAAGTAGAGATTGTAGACCGCAGAAGATAATGAGGGCCCATACTTTTTTATTTTTTAGCAGGCTAGTAACTGGATGATTCTTTCCCTTATCTTCAAGCATGTGATTGTGTTTCGTGTTGGGTAACCAGATAAAGAAAGCGCAAAGACAAATTAGCGTTAGAGTGATAATCAACCCTTGCCAAGAGCTAACATTGACAATAGGGACTGCTAAGGCAGAGACGATAGTAATAGAGAGACTCATAGCTGAAATATAGAGAGTTGTCAAAAGTCCGATTCGGTGTGGTTGGTTCGCCTGTATGATACTTGGTAAGAGAACATTTAGTAGAGCTGTCGCTCCTCCAAGGATAATCGTTCCTGTATAAAGTAGGGGTAGATTAAAGATTCGGATCAGTGAGCCGAGAGTCAAAAAAACTAGAACCAGAGTAAAGAGTTTCTCCAGTCCAAATTGTCGTGCCAAGCGAGGAGCAAAGACGAGCAAAGAGCAAACATGATTAAAGGAAGACTGGTCAGTAGTCCAAGTGAGCTGAGAGAGACATGTAGTCCATCGGCAATATCTGATAAGACAATAGGTAAAATCGTAAAAGGTGTTCGTAGGACAATCCCAATCATGATAATCCCCGGAACAAAAAATTTAGAACGTTGTTGCATAAAAATCTCCTAAGAATAAATTTTTGATGAGTTATTTCATCAAGTCCAGAAAATACTGGCTAATAGCCTCTTCATCAATTTCTTTTCGCTGTTGTAGCCACCATGAAACCGTCTCAACAAAAGTGGCTGTTACGTGGTTTCTCAAGAAATCTTCGGGTAGATCTTTCTTATTGCCCAACCCTTTTTCCACAATTAACGGAAAGATATAGTGCTCTAGCTCTTTTTTTAAGCGGTTAATAAAATAAGAGTTTTTTGCCAAGAGCAGAGTAGCGATACGATCTTGGTTTTTTCGAAAGTGATGAAAAATGTGGGTCGTTGCTTCTGTCAAGTTTTTCCCTTCAGGGCGATCGATAAAGGTATGTTGAAATAGCTCTTGACAAAGCTCCTCCAGCAGGGCTTCTTTGGTTTCAAAGTGTGCATAAAAAGTAGACCTTCCCACATCAGCTAGGTCGATGATTTCCTGAACAGTGATGGCTTCATAGCTCTTGCGATGCAAGAGGCTGAGAAAGGCCTGGTAAATGGCTGCGCGTGATTTTTTTACTCGTCTGTCCATAGCGTTTCCAAACAAATCTAGTCTTTTGTCTCTTATCTGACAAAAGACTAGATTTGCTTCTTGTTTCCTTTTCTAAAAAGATGGATAATAGAATCGAACAAAGTGTTTGCTTTTGAATATATTATACTATAAAAATATCAGATGTAACAGGGGGTGCTATGAAATCAAGTCAAAAAATGATGATTGCCTTTCTTTTGAATTTGTCTTTCGCCATTATTGAAGTTATTTTCGGTTTGGCCTTCAATTCCAGTGCTGTCTTGGCTGACGCCGTCCATGATATGGGAGATGCGCTGGCGATTGGCCTGTCAACGCTTTTAGAAAAGATCTCTAATAAAAAAGAAGACAGCCGTTATACATTGGGCTACAAGCGTTATAGTTTACTGGGAGCCATTCTAACTTCTATTATTTTGATTATAGGTTCTATTTTGGTCCTCTGGGAAAATGTTCCCAAGGTCTTCGCCCCAGAACCTGTCGATTATAATGGGATGCTGGTCCTAGGAATTGTCGCTATTCTGGTCAATCTAGCAGCAAGTAAGGTGGTCAGTCATGGCCATAGTCACAATGAGTCCATTCTCAGTCTACACTTTCTAGAGGATATTCTGGGGTGGCTAGCGGTTATTTTAGTTTCTATTGTATTGCGTTTCACAGACTGGTATTTTCTAGACCCCTTGCTATCTATTTTGATTTCGGGATTTATCTTAAGTCAGGCCTTGCCTAAGTTTTGGGATAATATCAAGATTTTACTGGACCATGTTCCAAATGACGTTGATTTAGGCCAGCTCTATCAAGAACTGGGGAGCCTAGACAATGTTCAAGCTATTGCCCAGCTAAATGTTTGGACGACAGATGGCATTGATAAGTATGCCATGATTCATATTTGCATAGATGACATAGAGAAAAGTCAGCAAATTAGACAAGCTATTCATCAGCTTGTGAAAACCTACGGGATTGTGAGTGCGACTATAGAGTGCGATGGAAGTATGGAAGAGCACCGTGGACATAGGGAAGGATGAACCTCACTTGCTCTCTATCCTAGCATTTTCAGAAGGAAGTCCGTCATTTGTTGCGGGCTTTCTTTTTTTCCTCTCGCAATCCACATTTGTAGGACACCAAAAAAAGCATTAGTAAGATAGACATTACTATATTCCTTTTCGATTTGGGTATAGTGTTTATTGCTGAATTGCTCCTGTAACTCTTGATCCAGCATGACTTGAAATTTATGTCGCAAGAAAGTCTGGATTTCTTTGGTGCCATTTTCAGATAAAAGTGCCGATAAGAGAGGTTCACTTTCTAGGAAGTCAATAACTTCTAAAATAGCCATCTGTTTATTTTGAGTGTTCTTCTCAAAAATCGCTTCTAGTTGCTGGAAAAGCCCTTGTTGATAACGCTCAATCAAATCATATTTATCTTTGTAGTGTGTGTAAAAGCTACTACGACTTATGCCTGCTTCTTGTGCTAGCTCAACGGTTGAAAGATGCTCGAAACTCTTTTTCTCTAAAAGATGAACCATAGCCTGTTCAATCATTTTTTTAGTTTTTTTACGTTTATTGCTTTCCATATTCACTTGAACTTTCTAAACAAAATTGAACACTATGTCCATTTTTTGTTAAAATGACTTGTAATATTTGGGGGTTGATGTATAATCTATTGTATCAAATTTTAGACACTATGTATAATTTTGGAGGTGCGTATGTTAAGAGAATGGAAAGCGATTTTAAAAAAGCCAAGTTTTATCATTGTGATGCTGGGGGTTTCTCTCATCCCCGCTCTGTATAATGTTATTTTCCTCAGTTCGATGTGGGATCCTTATGGAAATGTATCTCACTTGCCAGTGGCGGTCGTTAACCAGGATAAGGCTGTAATTACAGCTGGTAAAACCTTATCTATAGGTGAGGATCTTGTTTCAAATCTCAAGGAAAACAAGAATTTGGACTTTCATTTTGTAAGCAAGAAAGATGCACAAGATGGATTAGAAAAAGGGGATTACTATATGGTGGTCACGTTGCCTAAGGACTTGTCTGAGCGTGCGGGGAGTATCCTAAGTGACGAGCCTAAGCAAATGAATATTGACTATCAAACATCAAGTGGCCATAGTTTTATTGCTGGTAAGATGAGTGATTCAGCCATGACTTCTTTGAAACAAACCGTTGCTCAAATGTGACCAATACCTATACAAGTGTACTCTTTAAGAATATGGGAACTTTAAAAATGGGCTTAAGCAAGGCTTCTAATGGTGCTCAACAATTAACTTCAGGTAGCCAGCAACTAGAGTCGGGTAGTCAAATACTGACGGATAATTTAAAAACTCTGAATCAAGCGACAACTCATCTCGCTTCAGGAACCGTACAGCTGAATGCAGGCTTAGAGAGCTATACAGGAGGGGTGAGGCAGTTGTCAGCTGGTGCTAGTAACTTATCAGAAGGACTAACTACTTATACAACAGGTGTCGCTACCGTAGCAGCGGGAGCAAGTCAGCTCTCTGAAAATTCTGCTAATTTGCTAGGAGGGGTACAGCAACTTTCTCAGTCTGGAACTGGAGTCCAACATTTAGCGATTGGTGCAGAAAATCTGAGTACTGGCCTTATTGCCTTAAAAAGTTCGATAGATACGAAATTGGCAAATAACCAAGACAATCTAAGACTTGTAACGACTGCATTGTCACAATTAAATGCTAGTATACAAGCTATGTCAACAGATACAAACAATTCAACAGCTAGTATAGAAGCTTCACTAAACAGTATAGCAAGCTCTGTACAGGCTATTCTCAACAATAACCAAGATGCTAAAGCAGCAGCTTTAGCCAGTGTTCAAGGCACAAGCGCTTATCAAAGCCTTTCTAGTGAAGCAAAAGCAGAGATTGATACGGCCGTTAGCGCTAGCCAAGCAGGTAGTAATCAATCAGCGCAGGCAATTTTATCAGAAATCAATACCATGAAAACCTCATTGGAAGCGATAAAAACGACTAGCCAGACAAAAATAAGTCAACTGAACAGTGCTTCTACTCAAGTGATACCTCAAGCCGCAACGATGATAACAGGTCTTTATGATGGCTTGTCAACAATAAGTGCCAACCTTGAAATAGTAAATAAGGGAGCAAGGCAAGTCTCCGATGGAGTCGGTACTCTAAATGAGAAGTTGACAACTGGGGCGCCACAACTAGTCCAAGGCATGACAGAGTACACAACTGCTGTAAATAAGCTCTCTGAAGGGGCTACTGGACTAGCAAATAATAATCCTATTTTGCTATCCAATGTTGATAAACTGGCCACTGGAGCGACTTACCTAGCAGATAAGTCTCCAGAATTGACAACTAATTTGGGAAATTAGTGAATGGAAGTAGTCAGCTAATGAGTGGATCAGAAAAGCTAGTGGATGGAGGGACAAGTTTGACAGGACATCTGACGACATTAGCTACAAGTACGAGTCAACTAGCCACAGGCTTGACAGATGCAGACACTAAGCTATCAGGTTTTTCAGCTAAAGAAAGCAATGCTAAAACGTTAGCAAATCCGTTAGCATTGACCAAGACGGATAAAGACAAGGTAGAGAAAAACGGTATTGGAATGGCGCCTTATATGATTTCGGTAGCCCTGTTTGTAGCGGCTATTTCAACCAATATCATCTTTAGTACACTTCCTTCAGGAAAAGAACCTAAGACCAAATGGGATTGGTTCAAAGCTCGTCTAGAAGTAAATGGCGTGATTTCAGTTGTAGCTGGTGTGTTGGTTTATGCTGCTGTACACATGATTGGCTTAACTGCCAATCACGAATTGTCGACTCTTGGATTGATTATCCTAAGCAGCATGACCTTTATGGCACTTGTAACAGCCTTGGTCACATGGGACAATAAGCTGGGCGCTTTCGCAGCACTTATTTTGCTACTTTTACAGCTTGCTTCCAGTGCGGGAACTTATCCTATCGAGTTAACCAATAAGATTTTCCAAGCTATGAATCCTTGGCTGCCAATGAGTTACTCTGTCTCTGGGCTCCGTCAAACTATTTCAATGGGTGGACAGATTGGAGGGGAAGTCAGCTTTCTGATAGTTGTCCTGCTTCTATTTATGGTTGCTGGAGCCTTGGTCTATCGAACAGATAACAAAAAAAGATTATAGGAGTTTGACCTAATTTCAAGGGCGAACAGGCCATCTATTTCTTTTCCTTTTTATCTAAGCAACATCTCCTGAAAAAGGGGATGTTTTGTTTTCTTTAAGTTTTTTTTAGACTTCGTTTAAGCTTTGGTCCGTAAAATAACCAAGTAACTAATCAAGAAGCTAGAAAGGGAGAGGTCCTATGGGTAAAAAAACATTTAAAGATAAATTTCAGCGATTTGAAACAAAATACGTCATTTCAAAGGAAGTGTTAGCCAATTTGCTGACAGAGTTTGAAGAATACATGGTAGAAGACGACCACGCTTACTCAACCATCAGCAATCTCTACTATGATACGCCGACTTTTCAAACGATTCGAGAGTCTTTAGAAAAACCTTATTTCAAAGAAAAATTGCGGGTACGAACCTACGATGAAACACCAACAGAAGACAGCCAGGTTTTCCTAGAAATCAAAAAGAAAGTACGGAAAATCGTCTATAAGCGCCGGATTTCAACTGACTTGCTGGCGGCGGAGTCTTATCTAGCGGGTGATCGAGATCAGATAGATGATTCGCAGATTCGCAAGGAAATCGACTGGCTGATGGCTCGCTATCAAGAGGTTCAGCCTATGATGTATATCTATTATAATCGCTATTCTATGAAGGGGATAGAAGATCTAATGTTCGGATTACCGTTGACTATGATTTGACCTATCGTTCGTATGATTTAAGCTTGTTAGACGGCAAATATGGGGATAAGCTCTTGCCAGAAGGCTATGTCATTATGGAGATTAAGGTTCCGGGAGCTTATCCACTCTGGCTGAGTGAGATTTTAGATCACCATCAAGTCTTTCCTAAATCTTTCTCGAAATATGGCGTTGCCTATAAGAAAACCACAGACTACAAAGGAGTTGTAAACCATGCTAAATCAATTATTTAATGACGTTTTTACCAGTACGGCCGTAAAGCCATTGACTATGATGGGGGCAATCGGTGTTGCCTTAGTTTTAGGTTTGGTTGTGGCCAAGGTCTACCAGTATAAAACCGTCTACAGCAAGTCATTTGTCATGAGTTTAGCACTCCTGCCTACCTTGATTGCTATTGTTATCTTTTTAGTTAACGGAAGTCTCGGTGCTGGGGTCGCTGTGATGGGTGCTTTCAGCCTGATTCGTTTTCGTTCAGCACCTGGTGGAGCCAAGGAGTTGGTATCGATATTCCTAGCTATGACGATCGGGATTGCGATTGGGATGGGCTATCTGGTATTTGCGACAGCTTTTACCTTGATTATGTCTGTGGCTATCTTATTACTGGAAAAGATCAATTTTGGGCAGATGCAACATGCCGTGCGCCAGTTGACGATTGTTATTCCCGAGAGTTTGGATTATGAGGTTTTGTTCGATGATATTTTTGATCAAGCAACGAATCATGTTGAACTAGCTATGGTGAAAACATCTGATATGGGTAGCTTATTTAAACTAAAGTATATTATCCAATTAAATGGGAAAATGACAGAAAAAGCTTTAATGGATGCTTTGCGTACCCGTAATGGTAATTTGGAGATTGCTATTAGTCGCTATATCACAAAAGAAAATGAACTATAATGTACAGAGAAAGAGGCCAATCATGAAAACAAGTAAACAAACAATTTTCAATAAAGTAAAGTTAATGGTTCCGCTGGTTTTATTAACCGCTAGTCTGGGAGCATGTAGTTTAACTAGTCAAGCAAATACTAACTCAAGTACGAGCGCTAAGACTAGCAAAACAACGTCAAACAAAACATCCACAGATAGCTCAAGTTACTTTACGGATAAGGATCAGGATTCTTCCTATGATGAATCAAGTGCAACCAAGGTAAGCTTAAGCGGTTCGACAGCTAAAGTCTCTGGAAATGGTGCAGCAGTATCTGGATCAACTGTCACAATCACAGCTGCAGGAACCTACATCTTGTCTGGAAGTAGCGAAAATGTCCAAATCGTTGTCAAAGCGGGAGATCAAGACAAGATCCAAATCGTCTTGAATGGTGTAACCATGAAAGGAACGGACGCAGCGATTCTGGTTGAAAGTGCGGACAAGACCTTCATTACTCTTGCAGAAGGAAGTCAGAATAGCATTTCTGACTCTGCTAGCCACACCAATACAGATTATGACGCAGCCATTTATAGTAAGGATGACTTGACCTTCAATGGTTCTGGTAGTTTGACGATTGAGGGCAACTATGGAAATGCAGTCGAGTCTAATGATGATTTGCGTATTACTGGTGGCACCTATACAATTAAAGCTTATAAAAATGCTCTTTCTGCCAATGATGCGTTGAATATCAAGGATGCGACCTTGAATCTGACGGCAAATGAAGACGCTCTTCACGCTGACAATGATGAAGATACGACACTTGGAAATCTCTATATCCAATCTGGTACGATTACCATTAATGCCGGTGACGACGGGATGCATGCTTCTAATGCTGCTGTGATTGACGGAGGGACAATTACAGTCTCTAAGAGTGTTGAAGCACTAGAAGGGACCAACGTGACTATTAATGGTGGTAAATTGGATCTCTATGCTACAGATGATGGCATCAACGCCTCAAGTAAAGTGACCGGAGCCAATATCTTTATCAAGATTACAGGTGGCGACATCAAGGTAGAAGTGGGGCAAGGCGACACTGATGCTCTTGACTCTAACGGAGATATCATCATGTCAGGAGGAAATCTCGACATTACTTCTACAGTCTCTGCTTTTGACTTTGATGGAAAGGCAACCTACACTGGTGGCACTATCACGGTCAATGGTGAAACTCGATCTGAAATCACAGCTGATGGACCCGGTGGGGGTGGAACCCCAGGCGGTAATCAGGGTGGCGGACCTGGTGGACATTAAGCCCGTTTCAAATAGAAAGCTCCCCATTCCAGTGAGCTGCACCCCAAAAGCTAGACAGAAAAAATCTAACTTTGGGTTGCACCCTTTTTTGGCCCATCATGGTCCAAAAAATTCACTGCGTTTTTCGGCCCACTTTTGTGGTCTCGAAAAAAATCGGCGCGAACAACGCACCGAAAAAATTGCGTGAAGCAATTTTTGCTTGCCCATTTTTGCTAACAAAATAATTTCAGCTACGCTAAAATTATCAGCAAAAAAATGGTTTTCGCCCGTCGCACGAATCAGCGTGCGATTTGTCCGCGAACCGCGCAGACAAAAAAGAGAGAGATTATAACTCCCCCTCAGTTTTAACTAGGTTATTACTCTAGTTGATGTTTGCTATTTGAAACATATTCATCATATGAGATTTCCAATGGCTCATAAATCGAGGTAGTATTAAGCTCGATTATCGGTTGTTTCGTATCATTTCTTTTTTTCTAATGTCGCCACCTCTTTTTCTAGTCTATCCAAAACAGCAGCAGCAATAACGATATATTTGCTACCAGATACAATTTTTCCGTTACTCATTTCGACTAGCGGTTTTTTGGATGCAACATACTCGTTATATTCTCTCAATAAGTTGTTGTAGCCTTCACACATTTCGGACAAATTCATTTTCCTACCTCTCTTTCTAACTAGCTTTTTAAGTTAGTGTTTTCTCACGAATGTAGTATGCCTTTTTTTGCGAAAAACGCCTTTTTCTAAAAAAAAAACAACTTTCAGAAAAATCGTTCTTTTTCCGAAAGATGTTGAATGGACTGAAAAACAGCGAAAACATTGAGACTGTAAGAGATTTTAGCGACAGATTGTCCGTCCTCTAATCTGAAAATAGCTCAGAATGACTATCTCAGCATAATTTTTAACAATTTATGCAAAAAATATCTATAAACTTCATAATGTAGATAACCCCTACCAGTAATAAAAATTGTAATTTTTTAGGTTGGGTACCATTTAGTAAGAAATCTTTGGAATGCTTATATAGCACTATTGTTGAGAGCTTTTTTAGCTTCTCTAGTAAAAGACTTAAGAAAAGTCCATTTTGAACAATTTTCGATGCAAATATTGTTACTAGTTTCACTTAAAATCGGTTGTTTCTCTTTTTTATTTTTGCTACAATATATTTGATAATAGGTGTTTAATTGGATAGAAAGGAATATTGCGGAAACTATACCTCCATATAACACTATTTAAACGAACAGAAAAAAATATTTAGGAGGGGTTTAAAAATGATAATCTTTGTATTTTTATTGGTTAATATCGTTAGTTACTTTAACTATTCTTCTTATTCTTGCTAAAAAATTATGGCGTAACTATAAGCAACGTCGTTAATTTCCCGTCTAATAGTTCCCACAGAAAAATAATATTTTGGGACATTTCAAAATTTTTGTTAACTCATAGAGCTTTAATGCCCAATAAATATAAGCCTGAAAACACCCTAGGATTGTACTGCACCCCAAAAGTTAGACAGAAAAAATCTAACTTTCGGGGTGTTTTATCATGAAATTAACTTATAAGGACAAAGTTCAGATCTACGATCTTAGAAAACAAGGGTATAGCTCAAAGCAACTCTCAAATCAATTTGGGATAAACATTTCTAATCTTAGTTACATGATTAAAATGATGGATCGTTACAGAATATAAATCGCCAAAAAAGAAAAGAATCGTTACTATTCTCCAGAATTAAAACAAGAAATGATTTATAAAGTCCTACATGAAGACTGGTCTCAAGGTAGAGTTTCTCTCAAATATACTCTTCAAAATCGTGGTACGCTTCCTAATTGGCTCGCACAATAATAAGAAACTTTTGTTGATAAAACAAGAGGGAGACCAGCTAAAATGGGTCGTAAACCAAAGAAAAAACTAGAAGAGATGACAGAATTAGAGCGACTTCAGGAGGGGAATAAACGCTTATGTACCGAGATGGCCTACCTAAAAAAATTAAAAGAGCTAGAAGATAGAGACGAAGCCTTACAGCGGGAAAGGCAGAGACAGTTAGAGAAATGGTTTCAGGAGGATTTCGACTAGATTTACTTCTTGAAACGGCACGTTTAGCTCGCTCGACTTACTATTATCAGTTGAAGCAGCTGGATGGGGGTATAAAGAGCTGAAAACCAAAATTCAGGCCCAGGCCATTTATAATGACCATAAAGGAAATTATGGCTATCGTCGAATCCATTTAGAATTAAGAAATCGCGGTTTTGTAGTGAATCATAAGAAAGTTCAACGTCTGATGAAGGTCCTTGGTCTAACAGCTCGGATTCGTCGGAAACGAAAGTATTCTTCCTACCAAGGAGAGATTGGCAAGAAAGCAGAGAATCTCATTCAACGCCAGTTTGAAGCATCAAGGCCAATGGAAAAGTGCTATACGGATGTGACAGAGTTTGCCATTCCAAATAGCACACAGAAATTGTATTTATCGCCTGTTTTAGATGGCTTTAACAGTGAAATTATTGCTTATCATCTTTCTACTTCGCCCAACTTAGAGCAAGTAAAAACGATGTTGGAACAGGCATTCACAGAGAAACACTACGAAAATACGATTCTCCATAGTGATCAGGGCTGGCAATACCAACACGATTCTTATCATCGGTTCTTAGAGAGCAAGGGAATTCAGTCATCCATGTCACGTAAGGGAAATAGTCCAGATAACGGCATGATGGAATCCTTCTTTGGTATCCTAAAATCTGAGATGTTTTATGGTTATGAGAAGACGTTTCAGTCACTTGAGCAATTGGAACAAGCTATTGTAGACTATATTGATTACTACAACAACAAACGGATTAAGGTAAAACTAAAAGGACTTAGTCCTGTGCAATACAGAACCAAATCCTTTACTTAAATTATTTGTCTAACTTTTTGGGGTCAGTACACTGGAATGAGGAGTTTTTTGCTATTCATCAATTCTAATCAACATCGTCTCCGTATCTACTGTCGCCTGAGCACCAATGGTAATGGTAAAGAGTGGCTGAGTATGGGCAAAGTCCAAGTCATAGAGGACGGGAATCGTCTTTAGAATCGGATGTTTGTCCAAGATATAAAGGAGCAGCTCCTCTGTCATCTGGCATTCTTTGGAAAGCGGCCGATGAGAAGGGCCTGTGGGTTAGGATAGGCCTGAAGGAGGGCAGCTAAATTGCGCTCAAACTCCACATATTCATCTTCCTCCGCCTCTTCAACAAAGAGGACATAGTTTTCATCTGTCGGAGCATAGGGTGTGCCACGCAGGAGTGAGAAGGTGGAGAGATTGCCACCAATAACAGTGGCTTGGGCTTTTCCATGGTTGTAGACTTTCCACTCTGTCTTATGGAAGGTCAGTGGGGCATCGGGTAGATACCAAGCATTACTGCCCCATTTTTCACTAGGAGTCAATTCATAAGAAGTCTGGCTGACGGCCTTGAGCCAGCTCTCGGTCTGATAGTCCTGTAAGGCTTCCATCTTAAAGCTGGAGTAGGACGGTCCCATGTAGGTTTTCATGCCGGTCTTACTATAGATGGCGCTGAGCAAGGCAGTGGTGTCTGAGTAGCCACAGAAAATCTTAGGATGTCTAGCAATCAACTCAAAGTCTAGATAGGGCAGGAGCTCATTGCAGTTGAAACCGCCGATAGTAGCCAGAATGGCATCAACGGAGTCATCCGAAAAGGCAGCATGAATGTCTGCCACCCGGCTTTCGATGGAGGCAGAACCTAATATATCATTTTCCAGATAATTCTCCGAAAAAGACACGGTAAATCCTAGCTTTTCCAAGCGCTCCTTGGCAGCTAGATTGACCTCAAAGCCACCGATGTGTTCGATTGACGACGAGGGGCTGACGACCCGAATGTGCATACCAGGTGTGAGTTTTTTCATAGAAAGACCTCCTGTTTAAAATGACTATATTATACAATAGAACGTTCCGAAAGACAAGGCCGGCTAGGGCAAGAGGATGGGAAGTACATCAATCAGTTTTTTGACGGTCCAGTCAGCTCTTTCTTCAAGATTCTTAACTTGAGCTAGACGACTGAAGCCTTGTTTGATCCAGATAGTTTTCATGCCTATTCTTTTGGCAGGAACGATATCGTTATCCAAGCGGTCACCAATCATAATAGCTTGATGAGGCAAGCAATTAGTCTTTTGTAAGGCCAGCCTGAAAATAGCGGGGTCGGGCTTGGCCAGCCCAAATTCCGCAGAAGAAAAGATAGCGCTAAAGTAGTCTAAAATCCCAAAATCCTTCAAGCGCTCTTCTAGGCCAGGTAATTGATTAGCAATAATTCCAATTTATACTCTTGTCCCAGCTGCTCCAATATTTCCTTGGCTTGCGGATAGAGAGTCTCTAAGTCCGTTCTCCAAGCTGGGCGCTCAAGTCCATAGAAGCTTAAGGCTTCTAAGTCGCCTTTTTTATTTTTTCTAAAATAGCTGAGCATCTTATCATGGAATTCCTGATAAGAAATATCTTTTCCAGTAATGGCGGTTTTTATTCTAGCTTCATAAGCTTTGTTTTCATTGACTAGAGTTGATCCCACATCAAAAAAGAGCCACTGGCTAGTTTGTTGGATTTGTTTCATGACAATATTTTATCATAAAGTGCTTATTTTCTGGTATCATGCCATATTTTAAAGGGAAAAATGACCATTCAGGAACAAAACGTGACATTTCAGGAATTTAAGTTGTAGTTTTTAGCAAATATTTTATAATAAGTGTATAGATATCCGAAGGGAAGTTTGCTTTTAATAGCATAGTAATCTTATCTCTAAAAATTATTTTTAATCTCCTATATTTAATAATTTTTTATAAACGAATCTCCCTAAAATATTTCCTTCGGATTCTACCATTTTAAAATAGAATTGAGAATAATATGAAAAAGAAACCGATCTATTTATACAGTTTTTTGATTGTATCGATTTTAGGAAACTTTCTTGGTTTGTGGGACCTTCTGACGGGCAAGCAGGTAGAGAATCCTGCACAACTATTACAACTACAAGGCAATGTCGCACAAGAATATGATCAATTTTACGATGCGGCTTTTGTATTGAATCACAATCCGGTACAGATTGCTATACATATTGTAGGTTTTTTGATATTGGTAGCAACATTTGTTTTTCTAATTAAGAAAAATCTATTTTTTGCCAATGTATTTTATATTGGTTATTCACTTTTTACCATAGTAGTCCTAGCCTATAACTATTTACTGTCACAGCCTTTGTATCATTATTTTAGTGAACCAACATTTCGTGAATCAGCTCAATTGATTCTTAAGGTATTGACGTTTGCAGGTGTTGGACTCAATGCAATTTTCTTAGCTGTTATTGTCTTTAAAATCTTTCGGCAGCAAAAAGATTTGAACACTGAGGACACCACTATTTAAGATTTGACAAATAGCATTTATCAGCTTACAATTTTAAAAGAAGCGATAGATGTTATTTTTATTTTCAGGAGGAAAAAATGGCAAAGGTTTCCTTAGTGTATATCAGTTTAAGTGGCAATACAGCCAGTTTTATCAAGCGTTTAACTGTTTTTTTGCAAGAACGTCATGAAGGACTTGAAGTCGAGCAGATCAATATTAAAGACTTGGTCAAAGAGGGGCAGGATTTCTTTGCAATGGATAATCCATTTGTGGCTTTTTTACCGACTTATTTAGAAGGTGGCAATGGTGTTGACTCTGGTGATGTAGAAATCTTAACCAATGACTTAGCAAGGTTTATTGATTTTGAAAACAATTATAAAAAATGCTTTGGTATCGTAGGTAGTGGTAATCGTAATTTCAACAATCAATATTGTCTCACAGCGAAACAATATGCTCAGCGTTTTGATTTTCCTTTGTTAGATACTTTTGAACTACGAGGACTTCAGAATGATATTGAGCGTATTGGTTGCAAGATTGAGGACTTGTATCAAATTTAAAGAAGGAGGGAGTCCCTTCTTTTGTATTAAATAAAAGCTTTTGATAAAGCGAAATAATTTACTTATTAAAAAAATTTGTTTATACTAGATGTAGTGCATTTTTTATGTTAAATCAAAAATAGAATTGTTATCACGAAAAATAAAATCGAGGGGATTATTATAGTGAAAAAGATTAGCAAATATTTTAGTGTTTTTATTGGACTTCTATTTTTATTATTATCCAGTAGTGTGCAGTTGTCAAAACCTGTTCAAGCTGAGGAATTGAAAAATTATTCACTGAACACAACATTTCAAATTAATAAAAATAGAGTCGTAGATGGAGCTTCTTATGGTGAGGGGAAGTTTTATTTTTCACCGACATTTACGTTTCCAGATAGTGTTGTCATTAAGGATGGAGACCAGATTACCTATGAGATTCCAGAACAATTTGAGTTTGCTGTGACTGAGGAGACAGATTTAGAGGGCGAAGGAGGAGAAGTGCTTGGTAAGATTCGTTTTGATCAAACCAAGCATAAGGTGATTACGACGATTACCAATTCAGACTACTTCACTCGGCTGAACAAGAAAAAAGTAGTGACATTGGCCTTTACAGCAGGTTGGTCAGACAAAATGCTTTTTAATAAACCAACTAAAATGCACATTTCAGGTTATGGAGATGTGACTTTGAGTCGTGTCGTTATTGATGATGGGGAGCCACTAGGAGCTTCAAAATGGGGTGTGCAAGAAAAGACTAACCCAAATCTCATCAACTGGCGCATTCGTTTGAACCGAGATCTAATTTCACCGACAGCTGGTCCTAATGTAAAAGTGACTGATATGATTCCAGCTAATCAGGAAATTGTGCCTGGCTCGATATTTGGTTACTACTTCAAAAACTGGTTTGGTGGCACTTCGACTTTGCAACTTCGTGAGACGTTTACTCCCTCAACAGCAGTCACCTTTAGCGGTAATACTTTTACTATTGATGCAGGAAATTTAACAGGACGTGGTCTATTTATTGGTTATCAAACTCGCATTGTTGGCGAAGTAGATAAGACAGCTGCTAAGGTCTATAACGATATTAATGTTTATGCCAATGGTCGCAACACTCCTATTCAAGCTTTTGCAGCCATTACTCAAACAGAAGGCACTGGAACAGCTAAGCTTTCGGATGAAGTTGTTTTTAAGGCTAAGAAAATTTTAAACGGCAGAACTTTGAAAAGCGGAGAGTTCCAGTTTGAACTCATTGATGAAAATAATCAAGTAGTCCAAACGACAACTGCTGATGCACGTGGAGATATTATCTTTAGCAAGGTGAAATTTTCTACAAACGGTGTATTCACCTATAAGATTCGTGAAGTAGACAATGGCTTGCATGGGGTTACTTATGATACAAGTGAGGTAACTGCTACAGTAACAGTTACAACTGATCCGTCGGGAGATCGGGTAGCCAGCGCTAGCTATGATAAGACAAGTTTTACAAATACCTATGTTCCAGAGAAAATGAATCTTTCCATCACCAAAACATGGTCAGATGTAGATAACCAAGATGGAAAACGTCCAAGTTCCGTAGAAGTTGAGTTACTAGCAGATGGGACTAGGACAGGTCAGAGCATCACGCTGGATGCTTCTAACAATTGGCAAGCTAGTTTTGCTAATTTGGATAAGTACGATTCATATGATAATGAAATAGCTTATACTGTTGCAGAAAAAACAGTCCCAACAGGCTACCGATCAACCATCACAGGAGATATGACAAGTGGTTTTGTAGTGACCAATAGTCATACCCCTGAAACACTAACGGTCGCAGGTACTAAAACGTGGGATGATGCAGACGACCAAGACGGTCTTCGCCCAGCAAGTATAACTGTTCGCTTGATGAAGTCAGTTGATGGTAGTCAACCTGTTGAGGTTGCTAGTCAAACAGTCGGTCAAGCAGAAGACTGGAAATACAGCTTTAAAAACCAACCTAAGTATGAAGGTGGTAAGGAGATTGCCTATAGTATCACAGAAGATGCGGTCGCAGATTACCAGTCGACCATCACAGGCTATCAAGTGACCAATACACATACTCCAGCCAAGCGTACAGTATCCGTAACCAAAGCTTGGGATGATGGCAATGACCAAGATGGGAAGCGCCCAAGCACTGTTAAGGTTCAGCTTTATGCGGACGGTCAAAAGTCAGGAACAGAAGTCACCCTGAAAGCAGAGGATGGTTGGAGCCATACTTGGAGTGATCTACCGGTGAAAAAAACTGGCCACGAGATTGTCTACACAGTAAAAGAAGTCAGCAGTCCATCTGGCTACACAGCTAGTGTGACAGGTGATATGTCTACAGGGTTTACGATTACCAATAGCCATACTCCAAGTACTACTCAGTTTGAAGTTACGAAGGTCTGGAAAGATAAAAGCAATCAAGATGGGAAACGTCCAGCTACGATTACAGTAAATCTTCTAGCAGATGGAGAAAAAAAGTATCTGATGCGACATTTGGTCCAGATGGAGATGGCAACTGGAAGCACACCTTCACCAATCTTCCAGAATATAAAAATGGAACTAAGATTGTTTACAGTGTGAGCGAGGAAGCGGTAGCCGGTTACACCAGCAAGGTTAAAGACCATACGATCACCAATAGTTACACACCGGAAACCATGACAATCGCTGGTGAGAAAACTTGGAATGATAGCAATGACCAAGACGGGAAACGACCAAGTAAGATTACAGTCAACTTGATGAAGTCCGTTGATGGTCAAGCACCAAGCAAGGTAGCTTCTAAGGAAGTTAGCCAAGCAGATGATTGGAAGTATAGCTTTAAAGATCAGCCTAAGTATGAGGGTGGAAAAGAAATCACTTATTCAATTAGTGAGGAAACAGTTGCTCACTATACGAGCCAGATCAATGGCTATAACTTGACTAATAGCTATAGCCCAGAAAAAACAGAAGTTTCTGGAAGCAAGACTTGGGATGATGCGGATAACCAAGATGGGAAGCGTCCTGCTTCTATCACAGTACATTTGTTAGCGAATGGTAGCTTGGTAGACAGTAAGACAGTCTCTGCTGCAGATGCTTGGTCTTATCGTTTTAGCGATTTACCAAAATACAAGAATGGGGAAGTTATTACTTACTCTATCAGTGAAGCTAGTGTGGCAGGTTATACAACAAGAGTTGATCAATTTAATTTGACTAATAGTTACACACCAGAAAAGATGGACATCACAGTCAAGAAGAATTGGAATGATGCTCAGAATCAAGATGGTAAACGTCCGTCTGAAATTACCGTTCACCTCTTAGCAGATGGACAAAAAGTAGCCAGCAAGAAAGTGACAGCTGATTCTGAAGGGGAAATGGACCACTACTTTTGTGGCTCAACCGAAGTATAAAGCAGGTCAAGAAATCAAGTATACGATTTCTGAAGATACTGTGGCAAATTACACTACGGAAATTAAGGACTTTGACATTACTAACTCCTATCAACCGCAAGTCGTAGACTATGAAGTAATTAAGAAATGGGATGATGAGGAAAATCAAGATGGTAAACGCCCTGATAAGATTACCATTCACTTGATGAAGACGGTGGCAGGTACAACTACAGAAGTAGAGAGTAAGGAAATCAGCTCCGCTGATAACTGGCGTTACCGTTTTAGCCAACTTCCGAAATATGAAGCCGGCCAAGAGATCACTTATTCTGTTACAGAAGACAGCGTTGCAGGCTACACCACAAGCATCAATGGTCGTGAAATTACCAACAGCCATACACCAGAGACTGTTCGTATCCTTGGAAAGAAAATTTGGGAAGACGACAATAACCAAGCAGGCAAACGTCCATCCTCTATTACTGTTGAAATCCGAAAAGGTAGAGAAGTAGTGGATACTATCACAGTGAGTCCAGATGGAGATGGTAACTGGAACTTCGTTTCAAAAGAGCTTCCGAAATACGAAGCCGGCCAAGAGATTCGTTATCAAGTTTTTGAGACAAGTCGTGTTGCAGGCTATGAAGAGGGACTTGTGTCTGAAGAGAATGGTCAATATACGATAACCAATAAGCTGACACCAGAGCAGAAGATATCTGTCACAGGAGAAGTGATTTGGAATGATGATGGCAATCAGTCAGGCAAACGTCCAAGCACAGTGACTATTCACTTGATTGTGGATGGACGAGTGAAAGAGAGCAAGGTTGTTCGAGCGGATTCAGAAGGCAAATGGCGTTATGAATTTAAGGATTTACCACGCTATAAGGCTGGTAAAGAGATTGTTTATAAGATTTCTGCCGACACGGTAGATGGTTACCAGTTGCGAGTGGATGGTACGACGGTAATCCATACTCGCCAATCTGGTTCGAAAGCACAACCGAATCCATCCCCAAGTTCGACTCCTTCAGTTCCGAATGGTAAGCCTCAAGGTTTGGATAAGGGAGCATTGGTTACTCCTAATCAAAAACCGGATAAGACAGGGGTGAGTGAAGGTACTAAGCTTCCAAAAGAGGAAGTTCAGCAAGTTGTTCGTCGAGGACATCGATTACCATTAACAGGTACAAGTGTGAGTCTTTTAGTACTGATTGGGCTTTGTCTATTAGGAGGAGTTTTCTATCTCAAGTGGAAACGCTAATGTAAAAATTCATAACCCCCATGTCACTTTGACATGGGGGTGTTTGCTTATTTTAAAATTAAAACTTGTTTGGCAGGAATGGTGTAATGAGTTGCTAGAGGAATGAGGGCATTATTTTCACTGATCATAGGATAAGCTACAAAAACTTGTTGCTGCAATGAATTTTGATACGTTTGTTCTTCTGAGGAGAAGTTAATCAAAATAGTCAGTTGCTGATCCTTTTGTGATAAAGAGTATTCCACTAAGGAATCATTTATCCATTTGACTTGGCATGCTTCCAAGATATCATGACGACTTTCTAAGCTGAGTAGAGGATGTGCTTTACGAAAGGCGATTAGATCACGAATGAAGTTTACATCTTGTTCGTATTCCATAAGTCGTTGCCAATCTAGGCGATTAATATCATCCGAGATGTTATAGCTATTGTCTAATAGATTTTTATGACGGAAAAACTCCTGTCCGCTATGAATGAATGGAACTCCCTGAGAAAGCAAGACCAGATGTAGTGCTAAGCGTGCATTTGCCAGACGCTCGCTATGTTCCATTTCTGGATTTTTCAGTTTGAAGTAGTCAAAAACGGTTGCATCGTCATGGCATTCGGTGTAATTGATAGCTTGCCGAGGACTTTGGAAGTGTGTAGCCGATTCAAGACCGACATTCGCTGTCAAGATGTTAGCCATACTACTTGTCCATTCAGTGTCGCTTAGCTTATGGCCTTCTAGAATGGTTTTTTTGATAGTGTCGCGGAAGTCATCACTGAAAAATCCATAGTCAGTCAGCTGTTTGGCATTGTACTGATGAGCAAGAAGTGTTGCATCCAATCCCGTCGCCATTTTCCAACCTTCTCCGTAGAGATAGATGTTAGGATAATCTTCTTTTAGTTCTTCTGCTAGTTGGTTCATAGTTTCAATGTCTAAAATACCCATGAGGTCGAAACGGAAGCCATCAAAGCCGTAAAGATTTATCCATTGTTTAACGGAGCGTTTGATATAGCGACGAATCATCGCTTTTTCACTAGCGACATCATTACCACAGAAGGTACCATTTGTTCGTTTGTTATTCTTATCTAGTCGATAAAAATAACCAGGAACGATTTTTTCAAATGCGAAACTATCTGCGTTGTAGACGTGATTGTATACAACGTCCATAATAACACTCATATCCGCAGTATGATAGGCAGCAATAGCTTCTTGCAACTCTATTATTCGACTATAAGGATCATCTGGGTTGCTAGCAAAGCTACCATCTGGGAGGTTGTATTGGACAGGGTCGTATCCCCAGTTGTATACTTGCTCAGGATGTTTTTCATCTACGCTACCAAAATCATAGACAGGCATAAGCTGGATATGTGTAATTCCTAGATCCTGTAAATACTGCATACCAATCTTACGATTGCCCAGTTGAGGGGACTCTGTCAATGCTTTGAACTTACGAGGAGATTGAAAACCAGCTTCTTTTTGGCTGGAGAAGTCACGGACACTCATCTCATAGATAATAGCCTTAGTTGGGCTCAGTTGAGTCTTAGCGCGTTGAACACCAGCTACGTTGAGAAGCTTTTGAGGATTAATCACAAAGCTTGCGCCAGAGTTGGCTTCAGAGGATAAAGCGTAAGGGTCATGAACTTCGATCCATTCTCCATTAACTTTGTGGAGGTAGGTATAGCGAGCTGCTTCCCAATCTCCAGAGACTGTGATGCTCCATACCCCTTTAGCTTGTCGATGGAGTGGGAGCATGGTTTCTTTGTCATCTTTCTTCAGTCGCAGGAGTACATGTTCGGAAATGGGTGCCCAAAACTTAAAGCAGGTTTGATGAGGAGTGTAAGTAGCCCCTAAATCATCTTTTTCATAGTCAAAAATTTGATCAAAAATAGGCTGTTGTATGATATGACGAAAAGCTAGCACAGCCTTATTACGATCTTGATCATAGATAAGATAATGTTGCTCTAAGTCAATATCTTGCTTTGCAGTCAATGTATACAAGCGACTGTTGGATAGTGTTTCCGATTTTTCAATAGTTAGTGGAAGTATTTGATGTTCGTTTTCTGCTGTGAAGTTTAGATTCTCAGCATCAAAAGACAAGTCCAATTGAAGCGTGATTAATCGCTGATCATCCAGATAAGCGTTAAAGTTCTAAAAGACATATTTCTCCTTCGTTAAGTTTTTGGGGTTAGCGTTCAATAATTTTATGTGGAATCAGTTGGTGATAACAGATTTTACGATTTTCTTTGACGTCGTTGATAATCTGTAGGATTGTTTGGAAAGATGCTCTTCCAAGCTCCAAAGAATTGATGTCAACGTAGGCTGCTAAGTCTAGTTTTGGTGCGACAGAGTCAAAAGAAAGTGTTGGTATCGTCAGATTTTCTGAAGAGAGAAAATGACAGACACCAGACGCTAGCAAGCTATCTGTTGTAATAATCGCATCAATAGATGGATTCTTTGCTAGTAATTTCTTAGTAAATTCATAACCTTTTTCTTCTAAAAATTCCGATACAAAAGCAGTATGATGCGGATCTAGCTCTAGGTTGTTTTTTCTTAAGGCATTTTCGTATCCTGTATAGCGATCTTGGGTTACAAAAAGCTTTTTCGTTCCTCCGAGAAAGGCAATGTGTCGACAACCTTTTTTGATAAAATATTCTGTAGCATCAAATCCTGCTTGAACATTATCGTTGTCTACCTGTGGAATAAAAGGAGAGAGAGATTTCCCTAGTATAAGAAAAGGGAATTGTGCCTCAGACACCATACGAATCAGAGGGTCATTTTCTTGAGCGTATAGGAAAATCAACCCATCTACACGCCGTCCATGTACCATCTGTGAAATAGCAGTCATGCGTTCCTTTTCATCCTTTCCAGTAGCAATTTGGATGGCATACTGGTGTTCGGAAGCTACTTGAGCAATGCCTCGCAATACGGAAGGGAAGAATGGGTTCTGATAGAAGGCATCGGAATCATCCGGTAACACAAGGCCGATGACCTGAGTGTAGCTGCTGACAAGGCTACGTGCATTGAGATTTGGATGATAGTTCAGCTCTTTCATAGCCTTTCGGACTCGCTTTTTCGTGTCTTCGCTGATAGTTGATTTATTTTGCACAACACGGGTCACAGTTGAAGGAGAAACTCCTGCTAATTTTGCAACATCTTTAATAGTAACAGACATAGAACCTCCTAATTTTCCTCACGGAAATGCGTACGATAAAAAGCGATAACTAAATAAAGAACAAAAAGAATATTTTGAATCATAATCATAGTCGTTAAGGGTTGGCCAAGAATACCAAAGAATACAGCGATCAAGGTTGGAAGACCAAGACAATTCAGAGTGAAATTGTAGCATTCTTTGAATGTCGTAAATGAAAAGAGTCTGGACTTCTTGGTTAGGTACAGGAAGAGACTAGCTCCAAAAGTTAAGATAAAGAAGTTAAAGCTCAAAAGAAGACCAGATACCAAGAGCAAGAAGAGGCTAATAATCAGTCGATTTTGCTGGAACCAATCCTTGGAAATAGCAGCGCTCAAGCTTTGTTTGCTCCGAAGAGCATCCTGATTGATAGCTTGATAGCGAATGCTAGCTAACTTCTTGTTGTGTTTACTGATTAACAGTTGTTCTTTATCAAAGTAAAGAGTCAACTTGTCTTCCTGTCCGATTCCTTCATGATGTCCGATAATAACCTGGCCATATTGGTTTTTTTGAATTCCAAAATGACTGTCATAATGGAGTTGTCCATCTTTGATGTCTACATGATCAGCAAACTCTTTCATTACTGAATCATCTAACGGCTGAAGACCTGATCAATAAAAGTATCTAGAGGATAACTATCTTTAGCAGCTGTCTGGAGAGCCATAGGAATTAAAGTTAAAGAAATCAAAAAGAGACTAGTAAAAATCAGTTGGAACCAAGACAAATGTTTTCGATTAGAGAAAGATTTTCTAAATTGAAAAATACTTGAAAAATAATTAAAAGGATAAGGATACATAATTGTTCTTTCTAATTTTTATAGCCATGTGACAAAAAACAGGGTGGGACAAGATTATCCCTTGTCACCACCGCTTGTTAAACCAGATACAAAGTTCTTTTGTAGGAAGAAGAATAGGATACAGATAGGAAGAGCTGTTAGGATAGCTCCTGCGGCAAAGAAGGCAATTTTCATATTTTTAACATCGCTGACGAATGTTCTCAAACCAACCGCAACTGTAAAGAATTCTTTGTCCCGAAGAAGGAAGCTAGATAAGATATAATCTCCAAATGGTGCCATGAAAGCCCATAGAGCTTGTACAGCAACCATTGGACGAACTAGAGGCAATACAATTTGCCAGAAGCGTCTGAAGTGACCAGCCCCATCTAGTTTAGCAGATTCATCAAGAGAGATAGGAACAGTATCAAAGTAACCCTTCATCAGCCAGGCATTCATAGGGATTCCTCCACCAACGTATAAGAAGATGAGGAACCAATTTTGGTTCAATGCGTTGAGCATGAGAGCCATGACGAAAAAGGCAGTGAGGGCGGCAATAGTTGGAACCATCTGAATGATCAAGAAGAATACCAAACTTTGCTTGCGAGCCACGAAGTTATAACGGCTGTAAGCGTAACCAGCTAAAACTACTATACTGGTTTGTACAATCATTGTCAAGACGGCAATGACAAGTGTATTCAGATACCAGGTTCCATAAAGAGTTTCGGAGAAGAGCCTGTTGAAATTTTCAAAGCTCCAATCAATATTAAAATCTAACTTGAATGCTACGATGTTCCCAGTCTTAAAAGCTGATGTTATTGTAATTAAGAGCGGATAGAGAATGACCACTGCCAATGTCACTAGATACAGGTAAGTCAAAAAGTGATTAAAGCGACGCTTGAATTTAATTGAATTATTCATCTTAGACGTCCTCCATGTCGAATGCGTGTAGTTTCTTGAAGGCAACCATTGAAATACCGATTACAATAATGGAGATAATCAGAGTAACGGCTGCGGCCATTGAGTATTGAGGGGCAGTACCAGTGGTTAAACGATAAATCCAAGAAATCAAAATATCAGTTGAACCAGCACCACCACCGACACTACCAGGTCCACCCGCATTAAAGAGGTAGATGATAGAGAAGTTATTGAAGTTGAAGGTATATTGACTGATAAGAGTTGGCGCTGCAACAGCTAAAATCATTGGTAATGTAATGTTACGGAATTTTTGCCAAGCATTTGCTCCATCAATATAAGCAGCTTCATACAGATCATTTGGAATAGATTGGAGAATTCCCAAAGTCAAGACATAGATGTATGGGAATCCAAGCCAACCTTGCATCATAATCAAGGCAATCTTGGTCCAAGTAGGATCTGTTTTCCAAGGGATAAGGGTGTTATTCAAGAAAGGCAACACCTTGCTAAGTAAAGGAATAACTTGAGTGTTGATAGCACCAATACTATCATTAAACATATTTGAGAAAGTCAAGATCGTAATGAAAGCTGGCACTGCCCAAGGAAGTAGGAAGATAACACCGAAGATGCGTTTTCCTTTGATAAAAGGCTGATTTGCAATGATAGCTGTGAAAATACCGATAACAATTTGTAAAGTAGAAGCACATAAAGCCCAAATAATAGTCCAAGATAAGACAGAACCAAAGGCTGAACGGAAAGTGCTGAGACTCCAAATATTGCTAAAGTTTGTCAAACCAACCCAGTCAAGCAATTTAGTTGGTGGCAAATGTTTGAAATCATAGTTTGTAAAAGCAATCAAAAGAGTAACCAATACAGGGAAAATGATAGCAAAAGTCATCGCCACATAAGAAGGAATGATGAGCAAGTATGGGAAACCATTCTCATAAATGCCGTGTACCATTTCTTTCAGAGTCGTATGAACTGGGATGCCATTATTCCAGCGTTTTGCAGTAGTGTGTGCATCTTTTAAGTTAAAAGCATAGAAAAGCAAATACACTAGTACAATAATCAAGTGGAATGCGCCACGAATCAGCATAAAGAGTGAGTTGTCGCGTCCACGCATTTCACCAAGTGAAATGAGATTGCTGAGCTCTAGAGAAGCAGTTGTAAAGAAATAGATAAGGAAGGCAAGTGTGACACCAAGGAAGATAAAACCTTTGGCCTTCTGTTTATTGTAAATTTGTCCAAGACCTGGGATGAGGGATAGCAGTAAAGCTTTGCTTGGATTCTGTTGTCTAATCATGGTGGTCTCCTGAATAAGATATTAGGATATTAAGACGGCGTAGTAGCCCTTTAACCCGAGTTTAGTAGAATAAGATGCGAGGTGTTAAAAATATTGAAAGTAGACAATATAATGAATAGAACAATAAATAGTTGTCTTCTTTCAAGATTTTTAGATCACCTTCAATCAATACGAAACCGCATTCTTTAATAGATAAGGGGCAGAGAAAATCCCCGCCCCAAACCGTCAGTCATTATTTGTCGCCGTATTTTTGAGCGATAGTATCTTTGATTAGTTTTACTGCATCGTCAGCAGCAGTTTTAGCATCTTTTTTACCACTTACAGCATCGAACAACATTGTTTTAGCTGGGTCCCAAACAGTACTCATTTCAGAGATGTTTGGCATTGGTTGAGCTGATTGGAATTGTTTAACAACTGCAGCTGTCAACTCATCGTTTTTACCAACTGCGTATTCACGAGCTTCTGTATTGGCAGGAACTTCGTTTGTAGTATCGTAAAATGCTTTTTGTTGATCTGTTGAAGTCAAGAAGTCAACGAATTTTTGAGCAACTTCTGGGTTTTTAGCACCAGTTGGGATAACCCAAGCTTTACCACCACCGAAGGCAGCGTATTCTTTTCCGTTTGGAAGAGTTGGGATAGTTGCCACACCGTAGTTGACTTTAGCTTCTTTCAAAGCAGATGCTTTCCAAGGACCATCGATAATAGCAGCAGTTTTGCCTCCTTGGAATTGTGCTTGGATTAAGTTTCCAGCACCTTCAGTATCTTGCATACCTTTAGGCCATTTTGCATACCAAGTTTTAGCGTATTCGATACCTTTGATTGCGCCTTCGTTAGCAAGACCGATATCTTTAGGATCTTTACCGTTGTCACCAAATACGTAACCACCGTTACCAGCTAGAAGTCCGTATGCATAGTAGAAGTTAGTCCAGTCAGCAAGGAACGCAGATGTTTTACCATCTTCACCAGCAAACGCATATTTGCTATCTTTTGCAAGTTCTTCCAATTCAGCAAAAGTAGTTGGAGCTTTTGAAACTAAATCTTTGTTGTAGTACATTACAAGTGTTTCGATAACAGCAGGTGCTCCGTACACTTTTCCACCAGTTGTAACAAGTGATTCAGTTGTTTTGTCAGTTTTGCTACCTTTGCTAAGTGTTACTTCGTTTAATTGTCCATCAGTACCGAGGCTACCTACACGGTCATATGGTGCCATCAAAACGTCAGGAGCTTTACCAGATTGGTTGTCAAGTGAAAGGTTGTCCAATCCACCCATTTGGTCACCAGTTTTAATAGTGACTTTTGAACCAGTTTCTTTTTCAAAAGCTGCAGCAGCTTTCTCCATGTAAGCCTTGTACTGCTCTTCAACATAAACTGTAACGTTTTTATCACCAGACTCAGATGATTTAGTTGAAGAAGCCTTGCTACCACAAGCAGCTAAAATAAAGCTAGCTACAGCAACAGTACCCAATACAGCAGCACTTTTAAGAGCTTTGTTTTTCATGTTTATTCCTCCTAAGAATAAAAAAAAGTAAAATTTATAGGAATACGATTGCGTAAAGCAAACGTTTTCTATAACTGAAATTTATTTTTATCACAAAAAAAGTAACCGCTTGCAACAATTTCCTTTAAAAATTTTTTAAAAAAAATTTTTAAGAAACAGAGAAAAAAACTTTGATATATCAGTGTTTTTTTCAAAGCCTTATAAACTTTTTTTTTAAAAAAACACTTGCACTCAAAAATAAGTTATAATCAACTTAACGCAAACGTTTTCATTGGATAAAAATGGAAATGTAAAAAATAGTAGAGGTATATATAGATGAAAGAACGCCAAAGTGGTATTTTGATGCATATTTCTTCCTTGCCAGGAAAATATGGAATTGGATCTTTTGGACAAAGTGCTTACGATTTTGTTGATTTTTTGGTTCGGACTAAACAACGTTATTGGCAAATTTTGCCACTAGGAACAACGAGCTACGGAGATTCTCCTTACCAATCTTTCTCTGCATTTGCAGGAAACACACATTTTATCGATTTTGATCTTCTTATTAAAGAAGGATTGTTAGCAGAGGAAGATGTGACAGGATTAGACTTTGGCTCAGATAAAAAACGAGTTGACTATGCCAAAATTTTTAATGTGCGTCGTCCTTTATTGGAAAAAGCAGTTCAAAATTTCTTGCAACATGCAAATTTACAATCTTATCATGAGTTTGTAAAAGAGAACGCAAGTTGGTTGGATCTGTATGTTGAATATATGGCTATTAAAGAGCATTTTGGTTTGGTTGCTTGGACTGAATGGTCAGATGAAGCAATTCGTTTGCGTAAGCCAGAAGCTTTGGCGGATTATCGTGAACGTTTAAGCAGCCAGATGGAATATCATCGCGTAACACAATATTTCTTCTTCCAGCAGTGGTTAGCTCTTAAACAATATGCAAATGAGAACCATATCGAAATTGTTGGTGATATGCCAATCTATGTAGCTGCTGATAGTGCAGATGTTTGGGCGCAACCACATTTCTTTAAGACAGACGAAACTGGTAAGCCGACTTGTGTAGCAGGTTGCCCACCAGATGAATTTCAGAGACAGGTCAGCTTTGGGGAAATCCAATCTATGATTGGGAAGCCATGGATAAAGATGGCTATACGTGGTGGATTGATCGCTTACGTGAAAGCTTCAAAATTTATGATATAGTACGTATCGACCACTTCCGAGGCTTTGAATCTTACTGGGAAATTCCAGCAGGATCAGAGACTGCTGCTACAGGTAAGTGGGTTAAAGGGCCAGATTATGCTTTGTTTAAAGCAGTTAAAGATGCGTTGGGCGATTTGAATATCATTGCTGAAGATTTAGGATTTATGACAGATGAAGTGATTGCTTTGCGTGAGCGTACAGGCTTCCCAGGAATGAAGATCTTACAATTCGCCTTTAATCCAGAAGACGAGAGCATTGATAGTCCACACTTGGCTCCACACAATTCTGTCATGTATACAGGAACGCATGATAATAATACGGTTGTTGGCTGGTATAGGGATGAAATTGATGATGCAACCCGTGAGTACTTAGCACTTTACACAAACCGTAAGGAATATGAAACAGTTCCACACGCGATGCTTCGCACCATTTTTGCATCCGTTAGCTTTATGGCAATCGCAACGATGCAAGATTTATTGGAATTGGATGGTTCTGCACGTATGAACTTGCCTTCTACCATTGGAGGAAACTGGGAATGGCGGATGACAGAAGACGAATTGACAGAAGAAGTCGAGTCAGAATTGCTCTCTTTAACGACAATCTATCGCCGTACCAATTCTAAGCTTTAATTTAAACCATAAAGGAAATTCTAAGGAGAAACAAATGTCAAACTTACAACAATATGTTCAAAATTCTTACAAAAAGAACATTGCAGACTGTAGCAATGAAGAGTTGTACACAGCTCTCTTAAACTACACAAAAGATTATAGCGCAACAAAACCAGTCAATGATTCTAAGAAAAAATTATATTACATTTCAGCGGAATTTTTGATTGGAAAACTCTTGTCAAATAACCTTATCAACTTGGGCTTGTATGAAGATGTTAAAAAAGAATTAGCAGCCGCAGGAAAAGATTTGATTGAGGTAGAAGAAGTCGAATTAGAACCTTCTCTTGGTAATGGGGGCTTGGGCCGTTTAGCTGCCTGCTTCCTAGATTCTATCGCAACACTTGGTCTAAATGGCGATGGTGTTGGTTTGAACTACCACTTTGGTCTCTTCCAACAAGTTCTGAAAAACAATGAGCAAACAACAATCCCTAATTTCTGGCTTAGTGAGCAAAACTGGTTGGTAAAATCTACTCGTAGCTACCAAGTACCTTTTGCAAACTTCACACTGACTTCTACCTTGTATGACATCGATGTTCCAGGTTATAAGACAGAAAAGAAAAACCGTTTGCGCCTTTTTGATTTAGATTCTGTAGACTCTAGCTTGATTGAAGAAGGAATTGATTTCGACAAGACAGATATTGCACGTAACTTGACCCTCTTCTTATACCCAGATGATAGTGACCGTCAAGGGGAATTGCTCCGCATTTTCCAACAGTATTTCATGGTATCCAATGCTGCGCAACTCCTGATCGACGAAGCGATCGAAAAAGGAAGCAATTTGCATGACCTTGCTGACTATGCTGTGGTGCAAATCAATGATACTCACCCATCAATGGTTATTCCTGAATTGATCCGTCTCTTGACTGGACGTGGTATCGATTTTGATGAGGCAGTCTCAATCGTACGTAGCATGACTGCCTATACTAACCACACAATCCTTGCTGAAGCTCTTGAAAAATGGCCTCTTGAATTCTTGCAAGAAGTGGTTCCTCACTTGGTACCAATCATTGAAGAGTTGGATCGTCGTGTGAAAGCTGAATACTCGGATTCAGCTGTCCAAATTATTGATGAGAGTGGACGTGTTCACATGGCTCATATGGATATCCATTATGGCTACAGTGTTAACGGTGTAGCTGCTCTCCACACTGAAATATTGAAAAATTCAGAATTGAAAGCATTCTATGATATCTATCCAGAAAAATTCAACAACAAAACAAACGGTATTACTTTCCGCCGTTGGCTCATGCATGCAAATCCACGTTTAGCTGCTTATATCGATGAGTTGTTAGGTAGCGGTTGGCACCATGAAGCTTCTGAACTTGAAGGTTTGCTTGAGTTTGTAGGAAATGCACAAGTTAAAGAAAAACTTGAAGGCATCAAAGCTCACAACAAACGTAAATTAGCTCGTCACTTGAAAGAGCATCAAGGGGTAGAAATTAATCCGAACTCTATCTTTGATATCCAAATCAAACGTCTCCACGAATACAAACGCCAACAAATGAACGCTTTGTATGTGATCCACAAATACCTTGACATCAAGGCTGGTAATATCCCTGCTCGTCCAATCACAGTCTTCTTTGGTGGTAAAGCAGCTCCTGCCTACACAATCGCTCAAGACATCATCCACTTGATTCTTTGCTTGTCAGAAGTGATTGCGAACGACCCAGCAGTAGCACCACACTTGCAAGTTGTGATGGTAGAGAACTACAACGTTACTGCTGCTAGCTTCCTTATCCCAGCATGTGATATCTCAGAACAAATCTCACTTGCTTCTAAAGAAGCTTCAGGTACTGGTAACATGAAGTTCATGTTGAACGGAGCTTTGACACTCGGTACTATGGATGGTGCTAACGTGGAAATCGCTGAGTTAGTTGGAGATGAAAATATCTACATCTTTGGTGAAGATTCAGAAACTGTTATCGATCTTTACGCGAAATCTGCTTATAAATCAAGCGAATTCTACGCTCGTCAAGCGATCAAACCATTGGTTGATTTCATCGTTAGCGATGCAGTGCTTGCAGTCGGAAATCAAGAGCGTTTAGAACGTCTTTACAATGAATTAATCAACAAAGACTGGTTCATGACACTCCTTGACTTAGAAGACTATATCAAAGTGAAAGAACAAATGCTTGCTGACTACGAAAATCGCGATGCATGGTTGGATAAAGTGATTGTAAATATCGCCAAAGCTGGCTTCTTCTCAGCTGACCGTACCATTGCTCAGTACAATGATGAAGTATGGCATTTGGAAAAATAATCAAAAAAGGCTGTAAATTCAGCCTTTTTTGTTTTTTAAAATGAGATTTTCAACTGCGAATTGAAACTAATTGATTTTTTTCTAAAATTTGTGAAAGATTTTACATTTTTTACTTTCATTTTGAAAGTCAGAGTGCTATACTGAATGTGTAAAATAAAAGAAAGGATCTGATGATATGGATTTTTCAGGTAAAAAAGCGATTGTTACCGGTGGCGCAAATGGGATCGGTAAAGAAGTCGTTCGTGGTATTGTAGAAGGTGGCGGTTACGTCATTATTGCAGACATTAATCAGGAAGCAGCAGAGCGTACGATTGCAGAGTTCGGTGCTGAGCATACAAGCTTTACCTACATGGATTTGGGGAATCACGAGTCTATTGTAGAGGCGATGAATAAGATAATCGCAGAAGCTGGAAAGATTGATATTCTGGTTAACTGCGCAGGAGTCATTAGTGCGAAGCCGTTTGACCAGCTATCTTATGAAGAATGGGAACGAACCATTCGTATTAATCTTTCGGGTTGCTTCTCTACCATTAGCACGATTTTTCCGCATTTTATGGAGCAAAAAGGCGGACGTATCGTCAATGTGTCATCCGTTGCCGCAAAGCTCGGTGGAGGCTTGTTGGGGACAGCGGCTTATGCTTCCTCTAAAGCGGGGCTCAATGGTCTGACCAAAGCTGTTGCTAAAGAAGGCGGGAAATATGGTATTGCTTGTAATGCAGTATGCCCATCCTTTACTCGCACTGATATGACGACAGTTTTATCAGAAGATCCTGAAAAGAGCCAACGTGTTATCAACATGATTCCACTTGGTCGCCGTGCAGAGCCTGTTGAAATCGCTCAAATGATCCTCTTCTTTGCGAGTGACTTGGCAAGCTTTGTATCAGGAGAAATAGGTGACTGTGATGGTGGTATCACACTGGATGGTTAAGAAAAGCCTTCTTTTGAACATTCTTATCAAGCATTGTTTAGTTATAGACAATACTTGAGGCTTTATAAGGAGAATCATTATGAAAATATTTGGAAAAAAAATTAAAATTCCAGGTGACACCATCATCGTACCTATGTTTATTGGCTGTGTTATTAACACCTTCTTCCCACAAATGTTAAAAATCGGCGGCTTTACGACGGCAGTTGTACAAGGAGCGGGTCCTTTGGTTGGAGCTTTTCTTTTCTTCATTGGTGGAACCATCTCGCTTAAAAACACTCCTAAAGCAGTAGGTCGTGGGGCAGTGATTATTGCTTCAAAGATTGCTGTATCAGTGGTGTTGGGATTAATAGTGGCTAAGGTCTTCAATGATAATTTTTTAGGTTTGAGTGCTTTGGCTATTATAGGAGCTATGTCAGTGGCTAATAATGCCATGTATGCCGGTATCATAGAAGTGTATGGAAATGAGATCGATGCAGGTGCAGTGGGGATTACAACTTTAAGTGTCGGGCCTATGGTTACGATGGCCGCTCTTAGTAGTGCAGGCTTGGCTAATATTTCAATTTGGAGCCTTGTTGGAACGATTCTACCATTGGTTCTTGGTATTGCTTTAGGGAATGCTTTTCCTTACATGAAAAAAGCTCTGTCAAACGGGGTGACAGCCATCATCATTATTGTTGGTTTCTGCTTGGGAGCCAATATGAGCTTTGTACAAATTGTACAGGGTGGTTTACCAGGTATTTTGTTAGGTGTGATTACGACTTTAGTTGGTGGTTTCTTCGCTATTTTAGCCGATAAAGGAACAGGCGGCTCTGGGATTGCAGGTGCGGCGATTTCAAGTACAGCAGCCAGTGCTATTGCAACACCAGCTGCTTTATCTGCTGTAGATACATCCTTTAAGTCTGTAGAGGCGGCTGCGACAACGCAAATCACAGCATCTGTCATTGTTACAGCTATTTTGACGCCACTCTTGACAGCTTGGGTTGCTAAGCGTGTGAACTCAAACAAACAGTAGTAAAATGCATAAAAAATCTTTGCTTTTTGATAGCAAAGATTTTTTGTTTGAGAAAACCAAGATTTCATTATTTTGATATAATGGGAATATGAGTAGAATTTTAGATAATGAATTAATGAATGATGAGGAGATGGTGGAACGCACCCTCCGTCCACAATATTTACGAGAATATATTGGTCAAGATAAGGTTAAAGATCAATTGAAAATTTTTATAGAGGCAGCCAAGCTTCGTGATGAGGCATTGGATCATGCTCTGTTATTTGGCCCTCCTGGACTGGGAAAGACGACCATGGCTTTCGTGATTGCCAATGAATTGGGTGTGAATATCAAGCAGACTTCAGGACCAGTCATTGAAAAAGCGGGAGACCTGGTTGCCATTTTAAATGATTTGGAGCCAGGTGATGTTCTCTTTATTGATGAGATTCATCGCCTACCAATGGCGGTCGAGGAAGTGCTCTACAGTGCTATGGAAGATTTTTATATAGACATTATGATTGGTTCTGGTGATGCGAATCGCAGCGTACATTTGGACCTGCCTCCTTTTACCTTGATCGGTGCGACAACACGGGCAGGTATGCTGTCGAATCCTTTACGAGCACGTTTTGGGATTACAGGTCATATGGAGTACTATGAAGTCGAGGATTTAACAGAAATCGTAGAACGGACGGCTGAGATTTGAGATGGATATTACCCATGAAGCTGCAAGAGAGCTTGCCCTTCGTAGCAGAGGAACCCCTCGAATCGCCAATCGATTATTGAAGCGTGTGCGTGATTATGCGCAAATTATGGGAAACGGCTTGATTGATGAGATGATTACGGATAAAGCCCTATCTATATTAGATGTAGATGGTGAAGGACTAGATTATGTCGATCAGAAAATCCTACGCACTATGATTGAGATGTATGGAGGTGGTCCGATTGGTTTAGGGACTCTTTCTGTAAATATAGCTGAGGAACGCGAAACGGTTGAAGATATGTATGAACCTTATTTGATTCAAAAAGGATTTATTATGCGGACACGAACAGGACGGGTAGCGACACGTAAGGCTTATGAACATCTAGGCTATGAGTATATGGAAAAATGAATAGGAGCACGATGGACAAACAGACCATTCTGAAATTTTTTAAGGTCAATACTGATTTGATGAACATCTTAAGGATTATTCGTGATTTAAAATTAAAAGATTCATGGCTGGCTGCGGGTAGTGTTCGAAATTTCATTTGGAATATCCTATCTAATCAACCTGGATTTGATGCCGATACAGATGTGGATGTGATTTTCTTTGATCCGACGGTTTCTTATGAAGCCACAGTACAGGTAGAAGAAGACTTAAAGAAGCAATACCCACAGTACAAATGGGAAGTCAAAAATCAGGTCTATATGCATATCCATAGTCCTGGTACAAAGCCTTATACCAGCTCAAAAGACGCCGTGAGCAAATACCCAGAACGTTGTACAGCAGTTGGTTTACGCTTATTAGAGGACGATAAACTGGATTTATTTACTACATATGGATTGGAAGAAATTGTACGATTTCAAGTATATCCAACACCGCATTTTTTAGAAAATAAAGAGCGAATGGTTCTTTATACAGAACGATTGAAAAAGAAGAACTGGCAGAGAAAATGGCCTCAGCTAAGCTTTCATTTTCCAGAAAAATAAAAAAAGCTAAAAGTACTTTAAGAAAATTTTAAGTTGATAGAGGTATACTATTGCCACAAGTTAAGTATGACTTAACTTGAACTCCTAAAACTTTTCTTTTTCATAATAATCTCCCTTTAGACCACCCAAATAGGTGGTCTTTTTTACGTAAATGTGATCTGTTAAAAATAAAAAAGCTAGCAATATTTTTAAAGCTTCAAGTCCTATTCGAGGTTGTTTTCTGTTATAATGAATAAGAGGTATTTCTATGAAAAAAGTAATGTTTGTGTGTCTGGGGAATATCTGTCGTAGCCCCATGGCAGAATTTGTAATGAAAAGTCTAACAGATGATTTTTATATTGAAAGCCGAGCAACATCTAATTGGGAGCATGGAAATCCAATTCATGAAGGGACTCAGAAGGCTTTAATGGATCATGCGATTGCGTATGACTTAGGAAAAACTTCTTTGCAGATTTCCGATAAAGATTTTGCAATATTTGACTATATTATCGGTATGGATGCGTCGAATGTAGCAGATTTGAAGAAAATGGCACCTAATAAATATCAAGACAAGATTTACCAATTTATGGATAAAAGTGTGCCAGATCCTTGGTACACAGGTGATTTTGAAGAGACTTATCGGCTAGTTCAGATAGGATGTAAGCACTGGCTGGAACGTTTGGAAGTTGAAAATGGATAAATTAAAAGAATTATACACTCGCTATCAGAATTATATCACACGAACTAATTTGGAATTAGTAGCTATAACTGTCATTGCTTTATCAGCAATTCTAGTTTTTACCTCTAACATTCCAGGTCATGGGATTTTAACATTGGATAAAGGAGCTATCAAATACGATGGTAGTTTAGTTCGTGGGAAAATGGATGGTCAAGGAAGTCTGACATTTAAAAATGGCGATCAATATAAAGGGAATTTCAAAAATGGAATGTTTGATGGTGAAGGAACCTTTACCTCCAAGAGTGGTTGGAAGTATGAAGGGGAATTTAAAAAGGGTCAAGCAGATGGTCAGGGAACTCTGACAACTGAGCAAAAAGTTGTCTATAAAGGAAAGTTTAAGCAAGGAATTTATCAAAATGCGCATTAAATGGTTTTCATTGGTGAGGATTGTAGGCCTATCTCTAGTCTTACTATATCATTTCTTTCAAGGAGTATTTCCTGGAGGCTTTATTGGTGTGGACGTTTTCTTTGCCTTTTCTGGTTTTTTGATTACATCGCTCTTGATTGATGAGTTTGCTAGAAGCCAAGAAATCGATATAAAAGGCTTTTTGATGAGGCGATTTTATCGAATTTTCCCACCTTTGGTGTTTATGATTTTGATAACCTTACCTTTCACGCTTTTTATTCGCAAGGACTTTGTGGCCAGTATCGGAACACAGATTGCGGGGGCATTAGGTTTTGTAACTAATTTCTATGAGATGTTATCAGGTGGAAACTATGAAAGTCAATTTATTCCGCATCTGTTTGTGCATACATGGAGTTTAGCTCTTGAAGTGCACTATTATATCTTATGGGCAATAGCGGTTTGGTTCATAGCGAAAAAGAGTCGGACTGTTGGACAATTTCGAGGAATGATCTTCCTAGTTTCAACAGGAGTCTTCTTATTTAGCTTCTTGTCTATGTTTATTAGTGGCTTTTTTACTAAAAATTTCTCTCTAATATACTTTTCTAGTTGGACACATATTTTCCCGTTTTTTGCTGGGACAGCTCTAGCAACTATTTCTGGTGTGAAAAATGTTGGTGCTAACTTTAAGAAGCTAGAAAAATCATGGAGTTTGCAACAAACACTGGGAATGATAGTCGGTAGTTTTGTGGTGCTATTGCTACTAGGTTTCTTGCTACGCTTTGATAATATCTTCACCTATTTAGTCGGATTCTTACTTGCAACGATTGCAGCTCTTATCATGATTTTAGGTGCACGTGTTTTGCATGAAAAGACTCCTCAGTTAGAGGAGCCCATTTGGGTGACATTCATCGCAGATACTAGCTACGGAGTTTATCTTTTCCACTGGCCTTTTTATATCATTTTTAGCCAATTGGTGGGAAATATCTTTGCAGTGTTGATCACAACTATACTCTCTTTTGCCTTTGCTGCAGTCTCTTTTTATATATTAGAGCCTGTGTTAGCTGGGAAAAAGCAAGATTTATTTGGTATTCAGATGGATGTAAAATCCATTGCACGGCCTATTTTTTATAGTTTAATCCCTTTGGGCATCATTTGCTTCTTGATTACGATTACGGCTCCAAAAGTGGGAGCTTTCGAAGAAGATTTAATGATCAATGCGCTCCATCAAGCAGATAGCAAATTACAGCTAACACGTAGTCAAGCTGATCAAACAACAGCAACCGACTATAATGTTGCGTCGGGAACGACTTTAATTGGTGATTCTGTTGCCTTGCGAGCGAATGAATGGCTGCAAGAGGCCATTCCTGGCATCCAATTAGATGCAGTAGTGAGTCGTAATTTAGAGTCAGGATTAGAGGTTTATCAGACTGATATCTCAAATAGAGTTCTACTACAAAACGTGGTCTTAGCTCTGGGAACCAACACAGTATCTAACTATGAGGAAGCTTTGAATAAGCTTGTCGAGCAACTACCTAAAGGTCACCGATTGATTTTAGTAACACCGTATGATGGACGTGTTGTAGGAGATGCTAATAGCGATCTGATGAAAACACGCCAATACCAGATAGATTTGGCTAAGAAATATGATTATGTTTATGTTGCTGACTGGTATCAAACAGCAATGGATAACCCTGCAATTTGGTATGGGACAGACTACGTTCACTTTGGTGCAGATGCGACAAGTATAGCAGAAGGCGGTAGGCTGTACGCACAAACAATCAAAACAACTTTAGAAGAAGCTAACAAAGGACCTGTAAAACCTTGATATTATCGATAAAGACCCGAATACCGGGTTCTTTATAGGTTATGTTTGTAAGCGCTTTCTAGAAAAACTAATCTATTTCAGTTAAAATATGTAAGCAAAAGTATGTGAAATAAAATAAATTCAAAAAAATATTTCACAAAGTAAGTTGAAAAATGCTGTTCTAGAGAAATATTGATAAAAAATTCACAAAATAGAACGAAAAAGTTTGTGAAATGTTGTTGAAAGTGTTTACAAACATGGAGAAAAAGGTTATAATAAACTTGTGAAATAATTAACAAAGACTAGAAATCTTCGTCTAATCTTTAAATAAAACCCTTGGAGGATTATATGGTTGATAAGAAGAAAACAGCAGAACAAGAAGACAAGGTCTTAGCTGCAGAAAAACACGTTGATGAGCTCGTTCAAAAAGCTTTGGTTGCTCTGGAAGAAATGAGAAAATTAGACCAGGAGCAAGTAGACTATATTGTGGCGAAGGCCTCTGTTGCGGCTCTTGATGCTCATGGTGAGCTAGCTTTGCATGCTCTTGAAGAAACGGGCCGAGGTGTATTTGAAGATAAGGCAACTAAAAACCTGTTTGCCTGTGAACACGTTGTAAATAACATGCGACATACTAAGACAGTTGGTATTATCGAGGAAGATGATGTAACTGGATTAACTTTAATTGCGGAGCCAGTAGGAGTTGTTTGTGGGATTACACCGACAACGAATCCAACTTCAACTGCAATTTTCAAAGCTTTGATTTCATTGAAGACACGTAATCCAATTGTCTTTGCTTTCCATCCATCTGCTCAAGAATCTTCTGCACATGCCGCTCAAATTGTACGGGATGCTGCTATTGCAGCTGGGGCGCCTGAAAACTGTGTGCAGTGGATTACTCAGCCGTCAATGGAAGCGACTTCTGCACTTATGAACCATGAAGGGATTGCAACAATCCTTGCAACTGGTGGGAATGCCATGGTGAAGGCTGCTTATTCATGTGGGAAGCCAGCTCTTGGGGTTGGTGCAGGAAACGTACCAGCTTACGTTGAAAAATCAGCTAATATCCGCCAAGCAGCACACGATATCGTGATGTCTAAATCATTTGATAACGGAATGGTCTGTGCGTCTGAACAAGCTGTGATTATTGATAAAGAAATCTATGACGAGTTTGTCGCAGAGTTTAAATCTTACCATACTTACTTTGTAAATAAAAAAGAAAAAGCCTTGCTTGAGGAGTTCTGCTTCGGTGTGAAAGCTAACAGTAAAAACTGTTCTGGAGCTAAATTAAACGCAGCAATTGTAGGGAAACCAGCGACTTGGATTGCAGAGCAAGCTGGATTTACAGTTCCAGAGGGGACAAATATTCTTGCAGCAGAGTGTAAAGAAGTCGGTGAAAATGAACCATTGACTCGTGAAAAACTTTCACCAGTGATCGCCGTACTAAAATCAGATTCTCGTGAAGACGGTATCAATAAAGCGCGCCAAATGGTAGAATTTAATGGTCTTGGTCACTCGGCGGCTATCCACACTGCAGACGAAGAGTTGACGAAAGAATTTGGTAAAGCGGTCAAAGCGATTCGGGTTATTTGTAATTCACCATCTACTTTTGGTGGTATCGGGGATGTTTATAATGCCTTCTTACCATCACTGACACTAGGCTGTGGCTCTTATGGTCACAACTCTGTCGGTGATAATGTTAGTGCTATTAATCTCTTGAATATCAAAAAAGTAGGAAGACGTAGAAATAATATGCAATGGTTTAAAGTCCCTTCAAAAACATACTTCGAGCGTGACTCTATTCAGTATCTACAAAAATGTCGTGATGTTGAGCGTGTCATGATTGTTACTGACCATTCAATGGTTGAGCTTGGTTTCCTTGATCGCATTATTGAGCAACTGGATTTGCGTCGTAATAAGGTGACATACCAAATCTTTGCAGATGTAGAGCCAGATCCAGATATTACAACGGTTTATCGTGGTACAGAGCTTATGCGTGCATTTAAGCCAGATACGATTATTGCGCTTGGTGGTGGTTCTCCAATGGATGCTGCAAAGGTAATGTGGCTCTTCTATGAACAACCACAAGTCGACTTCCATGATTTAGTTCAAAAATTTATGGACATTCGGAAACGTGCTTTTAAATTCCCAGAACTTGGAAAGAAAACGAAATTTATCGGTATTCCAACAACATCTGGTACAGGTTCAGAAGTAACACCATTTGCGGTTATCTCTGATAAAGCAAACAACCGCAAGTACCCAATTGCTGACTACTCATTGACACCAACAGTGGCAATTGTAGACCCTGCATTGGTGATGACCGTCCCAGGATTTATCGCAGCGGATACAGGAATGGATGTTTTGACACATGCTACAGAAGCGTATGTGTCACAAATGGCAAATGACTATACTGATGGTCTTGCTCTTCAAGCGATTAAATTAGTCTTTGAGCACCTTGAAAGTTCTGTAAAAAATGCAGACTTCACTTCTCGTGAAAAACTGCATAACGCTTCTACAATGGCAGGTATGGCTTTTGCGAATGCTTTCTTAGGTATTTCTCACTCAATGGCTCATAAGATTGGTGCACAATTCCACACGGTTCACGGTCGTACGAATGCTATCTTGCTTCCATATGTTATTCGCTACAATGGTACACGACCAGCGAAGACAGCTACATGGCCTAAGTATAACTACTACCGTGCAGATGAAAAATATCAAGATATTGCTAAAATGCTTGGTCTTCCAGCTTCAACGCCAGAGGAAGGTGTGGAGTCTTATGCGAAAGCAGTCTATGAACTTGGAGAACGTGTTGGAATCCAAATGAACTTCAAAGCTCAAGGAATCGATGAAAAAGAATGGAAAAAACATTCTCGTGAATTGGCCTTCCTTGCTTATGAAGATCAATGTTCGCCTGCTAACCCACGTCTACCAATGGTTGATCATATGCAAGAAATCATCGAAGATTCTTACTATGGTTACAAAGAACGTCCAGGACGTCGGAAATAGATATATCGTCTGAAGGAATGAAGAACTTCTTGCAAAAAGTATAAAATCAGCTATCCCTCGCTCGAATGAGTGAGGGATTTTTGCAGATGGATCAGTAAAAATGTAGCTGGAAGTGGCAATAAGATAGAATATAGTCTGAATGCTTTTGATATTTTAATGAAGGATTCTTGTAAGATCTATTTTTATAAGCCGCCATTTGGTTGTTTTTGAGATCTATTTTATGCTAAGATAAGAGTAGAATGCGAAAAGGAGTGTAGTATGGTATTGTTATCGATATGTGCCGGTTTGGTAAGTGGTATCTGCTGGCTCGTTGGAGATGTTTTATTGGTTGGCTTTGAAGTAGATAAAAAACGCTATAGTCAATTTACTAAAGGGAGCTTGATTGGTAACAAGCAGTTGGCGATGCTGATGTTATCTGCTTCTAAAAAACGACTGCGTTGGGGCGCCTTGCTAGCTAATTTCTCTATTCCTTTGATGTTGGCTGGACTTTATAGTCTTTTTATGCTGGCTCATCTATCCATGTGGAATGGGTTGGCGATTTTATTTTTGGGGATCGGTTTTGTTTTGTCACCAGTAGCCCATGTTGCTTTTTACTATGTGGGGATTATTAGCAAGGCAGCTTATGAGCAGAGTGAGGGAAAGTCTTGTTCAGTTTCAAATGCAAAGCTTATTAATGAAGTAGTGTTGTTTTTAGATATAACTTGGCGTGTAGCTGTTGGAGTGACAGCTTTGGGCTGGCTGGTTTATTCTTTTCTCATCTTCACAAATCAGACTGTTTTACCATCTTATCTAGGCATTTTAACCCCCTTATTTGGTAGTTTGTGGGTGATTTTACTTGTTGAAAAGCTGAAAATAGGACGCCCTTATCTGAATGGTGCTGCTTTCAATGTAGCTTTAACTATCTTTTTTATCCTTGTTTTATGGTATTATCTTTATCCGCTTTAATGAACGTTAAAAGTCAGATCAGGCTTGATTCTTATTGGTAAATGTAAACGGAAATTGTATTTGAATGTGAACTATCAGTAGTTTATTATACACTTTTAGATGTAGAGGTATAAATTGCATAAGCTTTGACTAGTATGCTGAGGTAATATTAAGATAAAAAAATGATTGGAACAATCCAATCATTTTTTTATATTACATTTGCATCATGTGCCTTTTATTAACCAAATAGACGTGCAAGTGTATATCCACCGAAGAAACCACCGCCTAATCCTGCAACAATTCCTACTCCAATTAGAAATGGTGCAATTCCTCCAGCCGTATTTTCAAGTTCTTGTTCTGTTAAAGGTTGTAGAGATGTTGTATTGTCAAATTTAGTCATCATGTTCTCCATTCTTTTTAGTTAAAATGATTTAGACCGACGATAATACCTGCAAAAAATCCTAAAATCAAGGCAAGTGTAAAGGCAATCGCGTATCTATATTCGTAAACTTCTTTTAAAAATTGATTTTTCATCGTGAGTTTATTTTCTATTTACACGATTTAGACCTACGGCAATTCCTCCTGAGAAGCCTGCAGCAGTAGCAGCGCCCCAGATTGCCCAGATGGCTACGGGGATAACTCCTCCTTCTACATTCATCAATTCATTTTCAGTAAGGGCGAGGTAGTGATTTTCAAGTGTTGTCATATTTTCCATTGTATATTCTCCTTTTTATATAAGCTATAGATTTTCAAGATAGTAGTTATGAAACTAGTTTTAGGGCTAGTAGCTGAACTTTATGTGATCTTCTATTTAGAGGATAATTAGTGGAAATCTGGAAGATCGTCGATTTCCTGAAGGGGCTTGGCGTTTAAAGAACCACAGAAAAGGCACAGCCATACCACCACTCGTATTTTCTAACTCATGCTTTGTTAGAGATGTGAAAGACTTCATTTGCTTCTCCAATCTATTAATATTTGAAAGATAGAAGGCAGAAAATGATCATAAGGTCATCCTGCTCTTCTAATTCAGTTTATGAAGCAATTTTGCTTACACTTAATTATTCGTAAGTTAATTTTAAAAAAGAAAAAATTTTTTTAAAAAAATCAACTTGAAAATGTAAGCTTTATCATTTATACTATAAAGAACAGGAGGACTAGGAATGAAAAATCCACAATTACTAGCAGAGGCGAAGGATTATTTGGGACGTGATGAAATTCCCAGAGATTTTGATGCTTTTTGGGATAGGGAGCTAAGAAATCTGAAGCTACCTAAAGACTATCGCTTGATAGAAAAAGACTTTCGCATAGGGAGTGTAGTTTGCTACGAAATTGTTTTTGGTGGAACCAATAATGGTCAAGTCTATGCACGAATGGTTCTGCCAAAAGATGAAAAGAAGATACCGGTTATCTTCCATTTCCATGGTTATATGGCGCGTTGTTGGGATTGGGCCGATATGCTCCCATATACAGCTGCAGGCTACGGGGTAGTCTCCATGGATGTGCGGGGGCAGTCTGGTTATTCAGTGGATGGAAGGGGACTCGTCCGAGGGAATACAGTTAAAGGCCAGATTATCCGTGGAGCGGTTGAAGGGCCGGACAATCTATTTTTCAAGGATGTCTACTTAGATATTTATAGCTTAATTGAGATTGTAGCGGGCCTAGACTGTATAGATGGAGAAAATTTATGTAGTTATGGTGGTTCTCAAGGTGGCGCTTTAGCACTGGTAGCGGCTGCTCTGAATCCTCGAATTAAAAAAACAGTTGCCCTCTATCCTTTCTTGTCTGATTTTAGGAGGGTTTTAGAAATCGGAAATACCAGTGAAGCTTATGATGAGCTCTTCCGTTATTTTAAGTTTCATGATCCATTTCATGAAACCGAAGACCAGATTATGGAGACTCTTTCTTATATAGATGTGAAAAATATGGCTCATCGCATAAAAGGGAAGGTAGATATGGTAATTGGGCTGGAGGATACAGTTTGCTATCCCATCACACAGTTTGCGATTTACAACAGGCTGTCGGGTGAAAGAGCCTGTCACTTAATGCCAGAATACGATCATGAAGCATTGAATGTTTATGTCAGCGATTGTGTCTTAAACTGGTTATGCGGGACCAACATTTCGCACGAATCTATGCTAACTTTTTCTCCAGAAGACTAGAGATTTTTAGCAACAACTGTAATAGATAGCGATGATACTAAAGAAAGCGAAGTAGATTCTTTGCTTTTTTCTTTTGAAAAAATTTTTTGAGCTCTGAAACTACTTTCAGAGTTTTGAATAAAAATTGAAAAGTGGGAAACTAAATTCTAAATACCAGAATTTATTGAAAGCGCTTTAAAAATTATATATAATGACATTATAAAACAAACGGATCATTATTAGAAAAAGAGGAGATTGCCTATGGCACAGATTTCCAAAGAGGATCTAATCGAACAGATTAGAGATGGAATCATCGTATCCTGTCAGGCCTTACCGCATGAACCACTGTATACAGAAGCGGGCGGAGTAATTCCACTATTGGTTAAGGCTGCTGAGCAGGGCGGTGCAGTTGGTATACGAGCCAATAGTGTTCGGGATATTCGAGAGATAAAAGAGGTGACCTCTCTGCCCATTATCGGGATTATCAAGAGAGACTATCCACCGCAAGAACCTTTTATAACAGCTACCATGAAAGAAGTGGATGAACTAGCAGAATTGGATATCGAAGTCATTGCGTTGGATTGTACCAGAAGAGAACGTTTTGACGGTTTGACGATCGAGGAGTTCATCAAGGAAGTCAAGAAAAAATATCCCAGCCAGTTGTTGATGGCAGACATTAGTACTTTTGAAGAGGGAGTTGCTGCAGCTGAAGCGGGGGTTGATTTTATTGGAACCACCTTATCAGGCTATACTTCGTATAGTCCAAAAGTAGACGGTCCTGACTTTGAGCTCATCAAGAATCTCTGTGATGCAGGGTTGGACGTCATTGCGGAAGGGAAGATTCACTATCCTGCTGATGCCAAAGCGATTCATGACTTAGGAGTTCGTGGAATTGTAGTTGGCGGAGCGATTACTCGTCCTAAAGAAATCACAGAACGCTTTGTAGCAGCGGTGAGGAAATAAATATGTCTCAAACTAAAATAAACTGACTGACTTTATTTTAGACTGAATGAAAAGAATCCAAAGAAGGAGTGATATAGGGGTTTAGAATTAGAAAAGATTAAATTTAAAATCATTCATCTTCCAACTAATGAGGTAGGTAGAAAAAATAGCCTACAAGACTTAGACTGAAAATTTTAAGGAGAAAAACAAATGAAAATGAAGAAAATACTTTGTTCATTAGTAGCAGGAGCAGCTATACTTACTTTAGCAGCTTGTGGAAATAGTGGTGGTAGCTCAGATAAGGCTGCTAGCTCTGGCGATAAATCAGGAAAAACAGAGATTACCTGGTGGGCTTTCCCAGTATTCACTCAAGAAAAGGCAAGCGATGGTGTAGGAACTTATGAAAAATCTATTATTGAAGCTTTTGAAAAAGCAAATCCAGACATCCATGTAAACCTTGAAACAATTGATTTCAAATCTGGGCCAGAAAAAATCACTACAGCTATTGAAGCAGGAACTGCACCAGATGTTTTATTTGATGCACCGGGTCGGATTATTCAATATGGTAAGAATGGTAAGCTAGCAGATCTAAATGATCTATTTACAGATGACTTTGTCAAAGACGTAAATAATGATAATATCATTCAAGCTAGCAAGGCCGGTGATAAAGCCTATATGTATCCAATCAGTTCGGCTCCTTTCTACATGGCAATGAATAAGAAAATGTTAGAAGAAGCTGGTGTAGCTAACTTGGTTAAAGAAGGTTGGACTACAGAGGACTTTGAGAAAGTCCTTAAAGGGTTGAAAGAAAAAGGCTTCACTCCTGGTTCACTATTCAGTAACGGTCAAGGGGGAGACCAAGGAACTCGCGCCTTCATTGCTAATCTTTATGGTGGTTCTGTAACAGATGCAAAAGTAACTAAATATACAACTGATGATCCTAAATTTGTCAAAGGGCTTGAAAAGGCAGTTAGCTGGATCAATGATGGATTAATGATGAATGGTTCTCAATACGATGGTGGGGCTGATATCCAAAACTTTGCCAACGGTCAAACTTCTTACACAGTTCTTTGGGCACCAGCACAAAATGGTATTCAAGCGAAATTGCTGGAAGCAAGCAAAGTAGATGTAGTAGAAGTACCATTCCCATCAGACTCTGGTAAACCTGCTTTAGAATATTTAGTAAATGGTTTTGCAGTATTTAACAACAAAGATGAGAAGAAAGTAGCAGCAGCTAAGAAATTCATCCAATTTATTGCGGATGACAAAGAGTGGGGACCTAAGAACGTAGTTCGCACAGGAGCATTCCCAGTTCGCTCTTCATTTGGTAAACTATACGACGACAAACGTATGGAAACAATTAGTGGCTGGACACAATACTACTCACCTTACTACAACACTATTGATGGTTTTGCAGAAATGAGAACACTTTGGTTCCCAATGTTGCAATCTGTATCTAATGGAGATGAAAAAGTTGAGCCTGCTTTGAAGACATTCACTGAAAAAGCAAATCAAACTATTAGTAAAAAATAAGTAAGTTCTATATCTGCCCCTTTTTCTGTTGTCAGTCTAGTCAAAATAGGAAAAGGGGTATTTTTATCAAAAAATATTATAAGAGGGGGGCTTCATTGTGAAAATAAATAAAATCAGAATGAAAGAAACCTTGGTATCGTATGCATTCTTGGCACCAGTTCTATTTTTCTTCATTATATTTGTTCTGGCGCCGATGCTTATGGGATTTGTAACCAGTTTCTTCAACTATACAATGACGTCATTTACATTTGTAGGATTTGACAATTACAGCCGTATGTTGAATGATCCAGTTTTTATTAAGTCATTGATTAATACGGTTATTATTGTAATTGGTTCGGTGCCAATTGTAGTACTATTTTCTTTGTTTGTAGCTTCGCAAACTTATCAAATGAACGCAATTTCTCGTTCCTTCTATCGTTTCGTCTTCTTCCTACCGGTAGTTACAGGTAGTGTGGCGGTAACAGTAGTCTGGAAATGGATTTATGATCCCCTATCTGGGATTCTGAACTTTGTCTTGAAGTCAGGTCATGTGATCAATCAAAATATTTCTTGGCTGGGAGATAAACATTGGGCGCTGTTGGCGATAATCATCATCCTTTTGACTACTTCAGTTGGTCAGCCGATTATTCTTTATATCGCCGCTATGGGAAATATTGACAATTCTTTGGTGGAAGCGGCGCGTGTAGACGGAGCTACAGAACTGCAAGTGTTTTGGAAGATTAAATGGCCTAGCCTTTTACCTACGACACTTTACATCGCTATTATTACAACCATCAATTCATTCCAGTGTTTTGCCTTGATTCAGCTCCTGACATCAGGTGGGCCAAACTACTCAACTAGTACACTCATGTACTACCTGTATGAAAAAGCCTTCAAGCTATCTGAATATGGCTATGCTAATACAATGGGAGTGTTCTTGGCGGTCATGATTGCCCTCATCAGCTTTGCTCAATTCAAGATTCTTGGAAATGACGTAGAATACTAGAAAGGAGAATCAATATGGAAACTAAAAAAATTACGGCTTTCAAAGTTCTATCATCTGTTGTTTTGGCATTGTTGACGATTCTTTTTGTATTCCCTTTCTATTGGATTTTGACAGGAGCTTTCAAGTCTCAGCCTGATACGATTGTGATTCCACCTCAGTGGTGGCCTTCTATGCCAACTATGGAAAACTTCCAGCAACTGATGGTTCAAAACCCAGCCTTGCAATGGATGTGGAATAGTGTCTTCATTTCACTAGCAACCATGCTCTTGGTTTGTGCAACTTCCTCTTTGGCAGGCTATGTCTTGGCTAAGAAACGGTTCTACGGACAGCGGATTCTCTTTGCTATCTTTATTGCAGCCATGGCTTTGCCTAAGCAGGTAGTGCTGGTGCCCTTGGTACGGATTGTTAACTTCATGGGAATTCATGATACCTTGGCGGCAGTAATTTTACCTTTGGTTGGTTGGCCATTCGGGGTTTTCCTTATGAAGCAGTTTAGTGAAAATATTCCAACGGAGCTTCTTGAGTCTGCTAAAATTGACGGTTGTGGAGAAATTCGGACCTTCTGGAGTGTTGCCTTCCCGATTGTCAAACCAGGGTTTGCTGCTTTGGCAATCTTCACCTTTATCAATACTTGGAATGACTATTTTATGCAGTTAGTCATGCTGACTTCACGTCAAAATCTAACAATCTCGCTTGGGGTTGCGACTATGCAGGCTGAGATGGCAACTAACTATGGTCTTATCATGGCTGGTGCAGCCTTAGCAGCAGTACCAATCGTTACCGTCTTCTTAGTCTTCCAAAAATCCTTTACTCAGGGAATCACAATGGGAGCTGTCAAGGGTTAGGAAGTGGCATATGTTTTTGATCAATTAGAGAATCTCCCTCGTTATCAAGGGGTACATAAAAATATTGATACGGCCATTGAATATCTTATGACTCATGATTTATCTAGTTTGGATTTGGGGCGCTACGATGTAGACGAGGATAGAGTTTTCTTCTTTCTGCAAGAAAACACACTCTGTCAGGAACAAGCTAATAGCTTTGAATTTCATGCCCGATATTTAGATTTGCATTTTCTCTTAGCCGGTCATGAGATGATTCAGTATGGCTGTCAAGAGAAGGAAGTTTTAGAATCTTACGACGAGGAACGGGATATTGGCTTTGTAGCTTGTGACCAAGCTTATCCTTTGCTTTTAGACGGTGTTAACTTTGCTGCATTTTTGACTGGTGAAGCTCATCAGCCTAATCAATTTGCTGGTCAAGAAGAAATAGTAAAAAAATGTGTATTCAAGGTCTTATTAGACTAAAGAGTAGAAAATAGAGAGGTCTAGCGATGAAAAAGAAAGGTTCTCAGTTAATAAAATCCATTTTTGATACAGATAATTTCTTTATGCAAATCTGTGAAAAAATTCTTGATTTGGTAACAGTGAACCTCCTTTTTCTAGTATCCTGTCTGCCAATACTAACCCTTGGCATAGCCAAAATGAGTCTCTATCAAACCTTGTTTGAAATCAAGAAATCTCGGCGAGTTAGAGTGGCATCGACCTATATGAAAGCCTTTCGTGCAAATGCTAAGTTGGGATTGAAGCTGGGGTTATTAGAACTTGCGATTGTAGGGATTAGTCTCTTTGATTTATTACTCTTCTGGGGACAAGACGCTCTTCCTTTTCAAGTATTAAAGGCAGTTTGCTTGGGATTTATTATCTTTACAGAACTGATTGCCCTAGGTCTTTATCCTTTGGCGGGACATTTTGACATGAGTTTAAAGGATAGTCTACAGACAAGTCTAATAGTGGTTAGTTTAAATTTCCCTTGGTTCTTTTTGATGATGGCTATCATGATAGCGATTATCATTGTGGTTTATAGTTCTGGTTTTGTTTTATTGCTAGGCTGGACGGTTTTCGTCTTTCTTGGCTTTGCAGGGTTAGGATTTCTACAAATTGGAATTTTAGAAAAGATTTTTGGGAAATATGAAAATGAGAAGTTTATAAAAGAGTAAATTGGAGAATAAGATGAAAGATTTAAAAAAATATGAAGGTGTCATTCCGGCTTTCTACGCCTGCTATGACGAGGAAGGTAAAATCAGTCCGGAGCGGACTCGCGCTTTAGTGGAATATTTCATCGCCAAGGGCGTGCAAGGTCTTTATGTCAACGGTTCTTCTGGCGAGTGTATCTATCTGAGTGTAGAAGACCGAAAACAGGTTCTAGAAAAAGTGATGAAAGTTGCTAAGGGGCGTCTGACTATCATTGCTCATGTGGCTTGCAACAATACTAAAGACAGTGTGGAGCTGGCTCGTCATGCCGAAAGTTTGGGTGTGGATGCGATTGCAGCTATTCCGCCGATTTATTTCCGTTTGCCAGAGTATTCGGTTGCCCAGTATTGGAATGACATCAGTGCGGCGGCGCCTAATACTGATTTCGTGATTTACAATATTCCTCAACTCGCTGGTGTAGCCTTGACTCCTAGCCTTTATAAGGAAATGCTCAAGAATGAGCGCGTGATTGGTGTGAAGAACTCTTCAATGCCAGTGCAGGATATTCAGACATTTGTAGCTCTTGGGGGAGAAGATCATGTAGTCTTTAATGGTCCAGATGAACAATTCTTAGGTGGCCGTCTTATGGGTGCTGTAGCTGGTATCGGTGGTACTTATGGAGCTATGCCAGAACTCTTCCTCAAACTCAATCAACTGATTGCTGACAAGGAATTGGAACGTGCTAAAGAATTGCAATATGCTATTAATGCCATCATCGGAAAATTAACCAGCGCCCACGGCAATATGTACGCTGTTATCAAGGGTGTTTTGGAAATTAACGAAGGCTTGACCATCGGATCTGTCCGCTCTCCTCTGACACCAGTGCAGGAAAGTGATCAGCCGATTGTGGAAGAAGCAGCTCAGTTGATTAGACAAACCAAGGAGCAATTTTTATAAGCAACAGGATAACACTAGAGAGAAGGTGTGCTATGAAACACTATGTTGCTATTGATATTGGCGGTACCAATATCAAGTATGGCTTAATCGACGAGGCGGAAACCTTGGTGGAAGCACATGAAATGCCGACGGAGGCCCACAAAGGTGGCCCGGGAATTATGCAAAAGGTTGAAAGCATTGTTGCAGCCTATTTAGAAAAAGGACCTCTGGCTGGGATTTGTATTTCTTCGGCTGGTATGGTTGATCCAGACAAGGGTGAAATTTTCTACGCCGGGCCGCAGATTCCTAATTACGCTGGGACCCAGTTCAAAAAAGTGCTGGAAGAAAAATTCTCCCTGCCTTGTGAGATTGAAAATGATGTCAACTGTGCTGGTCTGGCGGAGGCTATGTCGGGCAGTGGCAAGGGAGCCAAGATTGCCCTTTGTTTGACAATCGGTACAGGTATTGGAGGTTGTCTGGTCGTAGATGGTCAGGTCTTCCATGGCTTTAGTAACTCTGCCTGTGAAGTTGGTTACCTGCATCTACCAGACGGAGCCTTTCAGGATGTAGCATCTACAACTGCTTTAGTCAACTATGTAGCTGAGTTACACGGAGAAGAAGCAGAGCATTGGAATGGCCGTCGGATTTTCAAAGAAGCAACTGAGGGCAATAAACTCTGTATCGAGGGCATTGATCGTATGGTTGGCTATCTGGGTCAAGGAATTGCCAATATCTGCTATGTCGTTAATCCGGAAGTTGTTATCCTAGGAGGTGGCATTATGGGCCAAGAAGCTATTCTTAGGCCGCGTATTCAGGCGGCTTTGCAGGAAGCTTTAGTCCCAAGCATTGCTGACAAAACCAAACTGGCCTTTGCTCATCATCAAAATACTGCGGGTATGTTTGGAGCCTACTATCATTTCAAGAATAGACAAAATTAAAAGACCGAGGCAAGTATTTGTCTCGGTTTTATTTTATATATGCTCCTTAATGAAGTTTTTGAAAAACTCTATCTTTTGTTGGTGTTTCGGCGATAGTATCCATTTAATTTTTGATTTTCCCAAAAGCTATTAAAGATTTTTTCTTTCTTTTCCCGATTAATTTCCAGGAAGAAGGCGTAGATAAGATCAATCATTAACAACATGGGGAATTGCGCAGAGATTCGCAGGATAAACTCAGGATTATTCTGAATGGCAACAGCAACGACTTCGGTAAAATCTTCTTTAAATTTTTCAGGTAGTCCCGTTATCAGAACCGTTTTTGCTCCCATATTTTTAGCATCTATCAAGCTATCAATGATGGATTGAGTCTGTCCAGAGAGAGAAAATCCAATCACTAGACAATTTTCATCCAGAATACTAGTCGTCCAAGCAAAACCGTCTTGATCAGTCAGAGCTTCGCAAACGACCCCTAGTCTCATAAAACGTAGCTTCATATCGCGTGCTACTAAGCCTGAGCTTCCAGTCCCAAAGAAGTAAACGCGATCTGCTTTTTCGATTAAGGAAGCGACTCTCTGAAGTTTTTCTTCATCGATCATCTCTTCTGTTTGAATTCGAATTTGTGTGTAATTTCGTAAGACTCGTCGTGATAAATCGTGATGTGGAGGAGTAAATTCTTCCTTTTTTTCTGAGATCTGTTGTTGATATTGAAATTTAAACTCTCGGTAGCCTATAAATCCGCATTTTTTAGCGAAACGAGTCAAGGCAGCTTGCGAAATATGCAGATGCTGACTAACCCGGAATGAAGACAAATCGTCTGAAATGTTTTGGGATTTCAAGAAATATTGAGCAATTTCCTTTTCTAAGTCAGTCATTTTGTCAAGATTATTTTCGATGATTTCTAAAACGTGTTGTTTATTCATTGATCCCCCTAAAAACAAAAAGAAAACGCTCTATATGTTTATATTATAACATATTTGATGCGAATTAGTTGTATATTTTTAGTGGAAGAAAAAGTACTTTCAAGGTTTGTTTCGAAAGATAAATAATTAGAATAATCCATGAAAAGACTATGACGAATAAAGGGCAAATATGCTATAATTTACATAAGTAGAACTTACAGCCCAAAGGAGATGATAGGGTTATGGAAAATACTACACTAGAAAAAATGCAAGAAATCGAGCAGGCGGCAGAAGAAGTGTTATCTGAATATGATAACCAAATAACAATGCTTCGAGATCAGCAGGAAGAAAAGCTGAAAAGTTTGAGTTTAGCCTATGATCAAGAGACAACTGCTACTGTTCAGAGTTTGATAGAAAAGAAAAAAAAGGAGATTGAAAGCTTAGAGCAAGATGTAGCTGTGACGATTCAAAAGAACCAGGAAAAAGTGGAAGCTGCGCTAACAGATAAAAAAGCGGATTTAGTGCAAGCCATCGTAGATAAGGTGGTAAAGAGATATGGCCATTAGTGTAATGCAGCATTTGTCTTTGATTTTACCAAAAGAGCTGTTGGATACGCTTCTTTTTTATCTACAGGATCTGCAAATAGTACAGCTGAACGATTTACATCAAGAAAAAGATTGGCAGTCGGCTTTCGAGCGGTCCTTGGTTGGACGATCGGATGAAACTTTGACTTTACAAGAGTTAAAGAAGCGTCAGGAGCTGATAGAGAGGTTAATAGTAGATTTAGAGGCATTTTTACCTAAAAAAAAGTTATTTGAGAAGCTGTCAGAAAAGCCAATGGAGTTGTTCTTGTCGGATATAGAGAAAAGGGGCGCTGAGTGTGATGAGCATTCTGTGGTCCAAAGTATTCGGCATCAGCTACAAACTTTAAGCCAATTACAAGATCAACTTGAAACGAACCAGTTAGAATATGAAGCCCTAGAAAAATGGGAAAATTTGGATATTACACCGTCAACTCTTCAGCAATTTAGGCATATTCGGGGGCTAGTAGGTGTTATTCCTAATCAAGCAGATGATTCGTGGCGAGTAGCTCTAGAAAATTACCCTGATTTAGACTATCAGGAAATATTTGTAAGGGACACAGAACGTGGTCTGGTACTCCTTTATCGTGGAGGTCAGTACGAGCAAATTCATCCTTTTTTACAAGATTTACAATTTAAGCAATTCGACTATGAGTATCCTGAATTACCGAGAGAGCGCTTAGCGATGCTCCAGCATGATATGAACGAGCAGAAGGAGCGTATAGCTACGCTTAAAGTAAGTTTAGTCGCGTCAAAATCGCAACTTGATCAGTTGAAAATCCAGTTGGATTATATTTGTAATCTGTCTTCTCGTCAAGAAATGAAAAGCCAACTGGCTAGAACAAAATATCTTGTAGCCTTGGAAGGCTGGATCGAGAGAGATCAAGTTTCAGTTTTGGAGGCCTGCTTGAAGGAGCAGTTTGGCCAGAGCATTCTCATTCTGACGAGAGAGATCAGGTCAGATGAAGAATATAGAGTCCCAACTAAGCTCAAAAACAATGCCTTAGTTGAACCTTTTGAGCTGGTGACAGCGATGTATTCTCTGCCTAAATATGGCGACAAAGACCCCACCCCTCTTGTATCCTTGTTTTATTTCATCTTCTTTGGCATGATGGTGGCAGATATTGGATATGGCCTCTTGCTTTTTGTAGCAACCAGCCTAGCCCTGCGCTTCTTTTATGTCAAGCAAGATTTGGCAAAGAGTCTTCGCTTTTTCCGATTGTTAGGAGTTGCAGTTATGATTTGGGGCTTGGTGTATGGTTCCTTTTTAGGATTTGAACTACCCTTTGCCTTGATTAGCACCAGTACAGATATTATGACGATTTTAGTAATATCGGTGATTTTCGGGTTTATGACGATTTTAGCTGGCCTTTGGCTGAGTGGAACCAAGAACCTGCGTTTGAAAGATTATGGAGAGGCCTATAACAGTGGCTTTGCTTGGATTTTGATTTTGTTGGGGCTGCTTTTCATAGTCCTAGGAAAACTCTTTCCTGCCTTGGCTATCTTAGCCCCGATCGGTCAATGGCTAGCCATCTTAAATGCACTTGGTATTCTAGTAGTGTCGGTGGTCACGAGTAAGAAAATCACAGGTTTGATTGCCGGTTTGTTTAATCTCTATAATATTAGCAGCTATGTAGGAGATCTGGTTAGTTTTACTCGACTGATGGCCTTGGGGTTGGCTGGAGCGAGCATGGGCTCAGCCTTTAATTTGATCGTCAGTCTTTTCCCGCCTATCGGACGTTATACGATTGGGATTGTAGCCTTCGTCCTATTACATCTGGTCAATATGTCCCTGGCTTTTCTATCAGGCTATGTCCACAGTGCTCGTCTGATTTTTGTGGAATTTTTCGGTAAATTTTATGATGGTGGCGGCAAAGCTTTCACGCCCCTAAAGCCAGAAGAAAAATATATCAAACATAAAAAATAAGCATTCTATATGACTAGAAATGGAGTAACTATTTATGGAATCATTAGCATCATACTTTGGAACCTATGGTGGTTCTTTCTTCGCCTCACTTGGAATCGCTCTAGCTGTCTTTTTAAGTGGCATGGGCTCAGCCTTAGGAGTTGGCTCAACTGGTCAGGCAGCGGCAGCTCTTTTGAAAGAACAACCTGAGAAGTTCGTAAATGCCCTTATCTTACAACTCTTGCCTGGTACACAGGGACTCTATGGTTTTGCGATTGGCATGATGATTTTTATTAAAATCAAGCCTGAAATGGCCTTACAGCACGGAGTTGCCCTCTTTTTAGCTTCTCTTCCTGTTGCTATTGTAGGCTTCTTTTCTGCTAAACATCAAGGTCGAGTGGCTACGGCGGGTATGCAGATTCTAGCAAAACGTCCAGAAGAAAATACCAAGGGCATCATCTTGGCTGTTATGGTTGAGACTTACGCTATCCTAGCTTTCGTTGTCTCTTTGATGATGGTAAATGGTGTACAGTAAGCGTCAAGGAGGCCATTATGGGAAGTCATTCTGAACTCAGGACTTCTGTCTTGGAGCAAGCCCACGAAAAGGGGCGTCTGCTCTTGGCCGAAGCTACTGAGAAAATAGAACAGGAAGCTAAGGAACGCGAGGCCCAGCTGGTTCGGCAAAAACTCAGCCAGCGGGAGCAGCAGTTGAAAGAAATCAGCCGGCGCAGTCAGCGCGATATTCAGCAGTTAGAAAATCAAAAGCGCCAGTCAAGTTTGGCCATCAAGCAGCGGGTTCTCAGAGAGCTTTTTGAGGAGGCCTATGCTCAGATGGTGGCTTGGTCACCAGCTGAAGAGGAGCATTTTCTGAAGAGTGTCCTGGCTAAATACCCAGAGGAAGAGATGACACTGGTTTTCGGTGCTCTATCAGCTGAGAAATTTAACTCCAGTCAGTTAGAAGACTTGAAAAAAGCCTTTCCGCAAGTGCATTTTTCAGACCAGTTTATAGCCGATCAAGCAGGCTTTGTGCTGAGTCAAGGTCGGGTGGACGATAGTTATCTCTATCGTGACTTGCTGGACTCTGTCTGGCAGGAGGAAAGCTACCGTCTGGCTCAGGATATTTTCAAAGACCAGGCAGAATAGGAGGCGGGCCATGAGTGAAAAAAACTTCTCTCAAGTCAATACAGCCATTAGTGTGCAGGAGGCTTCCTTTTTGACGCCCCAGCAATATGATCAATTGCTGCAGGCTGACGATGCTGCCAGCCGTTCGGCTCTTCTGCAGGGAACGGTCTATGCCATGGATGCTGAAGCGATTAAGGATCTCAATGCCATTGAGCAAGTACTGATGAAGCATTTGTATTCCGTTTATAATTGGGCGCTTGAGATTAGTCCAAGTAAGGAGCTGGTGGAGATTTTCACGCTCCGCTACACCTACCACAATCTCAAAGTTTTTCTCAAGGGTCGGGCGACAGGTCAGTCCTTTGAGCATTTGCTGATGCCGGTGGGGACCTATTCGCTGGAGGTTTTAGAGCACTTAGTCATGGCCTTTTCGGCTGAGTATTGTCCAGGTTTCATGCTGGACGAGGTGCTTGCGACCTGGCAGGAATACCAGGATTATCAGGATGTGCGCGTGCTGGAGATTGGCATGGACATGGCTTACTTCCAGCATCTTAAGCGTCTGACACAGGAGTTGGAAGATGAGAGCCTGCTGCAGCTGGTGAATCTAACTATTGATTTTTACAATGCCATCACGGTCAAGCGGGCTGTTGGTTTGGGCAAACCGCGCAGCTTTATGAGGCAGCTCCTGTCTGATGAAGGAAGACTTTCTGCTGCCAACTGGATTGCCATGGCAGAGCAGGGAGATTTCTTGGCATGGTTTAGCCAGATCAATCCCTGCGGTTACGATCTGGAACTGCGCTCCTATGAGGAAAAAATGCGGAACCAGACCTTGACGACAGTAGAGTTAGAATATTTAGCGGACCTCTTGCAGGCTAAGTTGCTTGCGGCTGGTCAGTTTGAGACAGATGGACCGCTTCCTCTGGCCCGCTATCTGCTGGGTAAGGAGCTAGAAGTAAAGAATCTGCGGCTGATTTTGACAGGAATGGACAATCAGCTGCCCGTAGAGCTTATCAGAGAAAGGATGCGACCGATTTATGGACAAGACTAGCTACAAGATTGCGGTCGTGGGGAATCGCGATACCATTCTCCCTTTTAAGCTGATTGGTTTTCAGACCTTTCCAGTGAAGGAGGCTCAGGAGACGATTAATACCCTGCGTCAGCTCGCCCGCGAAGATTTCGGTATTATCTATCTGACGGAGGATATAGCTGCGGATATTCCAGAAACCCTTGCCTACTATGACCAGCTGGAGATTCCTGCTCTTGTGCTCATTCCTACCCATAAGGGGAGCACGGGGCTGGCTCTTTCGCGGATTCATGAAAATGTCGAAAAGGCTGTCGGACAGGATATATTGTGAGGTTTTTATGCGAATGAATGAACTAGGTCAGCCTATTGGGTATGCTCTGCTGGATTTTCAGCCGGGGGGCTTGCCCAACCTGGAGCGAATCGAAGGACAGTATGTTATTATCGAGCGTTTGTCCAAGGACAAGCATGGGGCGGATTTGTATGAAGTGTATGGTCCGGATTCTCCTGCGGATATGTGGACCTATCTCTTTCAAAATCCTGTCCAGAGTCAGGAAGAATGGACCAAGTTGCTAGAACAGATGCTGGCAGTACAGGATCGTTTTCACTATGCGATTGTGGACAAGGAGAGCGGAAAGGCTCTAGGAACTTTTGCCTTGATGAGGATTGACCGAAATAACCGTGTCATCGAAGTGGGAGCTGTGACCTATTCGCCCAAACTGAAGCGCACCAGACAAGCTACTGAAGCTCAGTACTTGCTGGCACGCTATGTCTTTGAAGAGCTGGAGTATCGCCGCTATGAATGGAAATGCGATGCCCTTAATCAGCCGTCAAGGCGGGCAGCAGAGCGGCTTGGTTTCACCTATGAAGGCAGGTTTCGTCAAGCCCTTGTCTATAAGGGGCGCAACCGAGATACTGACTGGCTATCTATGATTGACAAGGATTGGCCGGCCGTCAAGAGCCGTCTAGAAAAATGGCTCAGCCCAGATAATTTCGACGAAAAGGGCCAGCAAATAAAAGCCTTATCTGATTTTTAAAATAAAAAGAAACAATACTTGCCCTAGAGTTAGCTAAGAAGAATTTCAAACTCGCGGCAAGGATCAAAAAATACTCTTTGGAAATTAAAACTACGACTTAGTTTGAGCTTTGATTTTCATGGAGAAGGAACAAAAATCTCCCAAGAATGGAGGAAGATTGTGAGTCAAGGAAAGATTATCAAAGTTTCTGGTCCCCTGGTATTGGCATCAGGGATGCAGGAAGCGAATATTCAGGACATCTGCCGAGTTGGCGATTTGGGGCTGATCGGTGAAATTATCGAAATGCGGCGGGACCAAGCCTCTATTCAGGTTTATGAAGAAACTTCTGGCTTGGGGCCGGGAGAGCCGGTCATTACGACTGGAAGTCCTCTGTCCGTTGAACTGGGACCAGGTTTGATTTCTCAGATGTTTGACGGGATTCAGCGGCCTTTGGAGCGTTTCCAGACCATCACGGAGAGCGACTTCCTCGTCCGTGGTGTCCAACTGCCAAATCTAGACCGAGAGACTAAATGGGATTTTGTTCCAAGTCTGTCTGTCGGAGATATGGTTGAGGCTGGCGATATTCTGGGAACAGTGCAGGAGACCAATCTGGTGGAGCACCGCATCATGGTGCCAGTCGGTGTCAGTGGACGTTTGAGCAATATCTCAGCAGGTAGTTTCACTGTTGAAGAGACTGTTTATGAGATTGAGCAGGCGGACGGGTCTATCTTTAAAGGGACTCTGATGCAAAAATGGCCTGTCCGTCGTGGGCGTCCTTTTGCTCAGAAGCTGATTCCGGTTGAGCCTTTGGTGACAGGTCAGCGGGTCATTGATACCTTCTTCCCAGTGACCAAGGGTGGAGCAGCTGCCGTACCGGGACCTTTCGGGGCTGGTAAGACTGTGGTTCAGCATCAGGTGGCCAAGTTTGCCAATGTTGACATCGTTATCTATGTCGGCTGCGGTGAGCGTGGCAATGAGATGACCGACGTACTCAATGAATTTCCAGAACTGATTGACCCAGCAACTGGCCAGTCCATCATGCAGCGGACAGTGCTGATTGCCAACACCTCCAATATGCCGGTGGCGGCTCGGGAAGCGTCGATTTACACAGGGATTACGATCGCAGAATACTTCCGTGACATGGGTTATTCCGTGGCCATCATGGCGGACTCCACCTCTCGCTGGGCAGAAGCCCTGCGGGAAATGTCCGGCCGTCTGGAAGAAATGCCTGGTGACGAAGGCTATCCTGCCTATCTTGGCAGTCGGATTGCTGAGTATTACGAGCGGGCTGGCCGGGTCAAAACACTCGGTTCGACTGCGCGAGAAGGATCTATTACTGCTATCGGGGCTGTATCACCTCCGGGTGGAGATATTTCTGAGCCGGTGACGCAAAACACCCTGCGGATTGTCAAGGTCTTCTGGGGCTTGGATGCCCAGTTGGCTCAACGCCGGCATTTCCCAGCTATCAACTGGCTGAGTTCTTACTCTCTCTACCTAGACGAAGTGGGAGCCTATATTGACCAGCATGAGAAGATTGCTTGGGCAGAAAAGGTGACTAAGGCCATGAATATCCTGCAAAAGGAAAGCGAACTACAGGAAATCGTTCGTTTGGTGGGCTTGGATTCCTTGTCTGAGAAGGACCGGCTGACCATGAATGCGGCTAAGATGATCCGCGAGGACTATCTGCAGCAGAATGCCTTTGATGATGTGGACACCTATACTTCTTTCAAAAAGCAGGTGGCTTTATTGAGCAATATCCTGACCTTCGATGCGGAGGCCAATCGTGCCTTGGAGCTGGGGGCTTATTTCCGGGAAATCATGGAAGGAACGGTGGAGCTGCGTGACCGAATTGCCCGTAGCAAGTTTATCCATGAAGACCAGTTGGAAAACATTCAGGCTCTCAGTCAGACTATCGAGGAAACCCTGCACCAGATTCTTGCCCAAGGAGGACTAGACAATGAGCGTCATTAAAGAATACCGCACCGTCAGTGAAGTTGTCGGCCCTCTGATGATTGTCGACCAAGTCGCTGGTGTGCATTTCAATGAATTGGTAGAAATCCAGCTGCATGACGGCAGCAAGCGTCAGGGCCAGGTTCTGGAAGTCCAAGAAGATAAGGCTATGGTCCAGCTTTTTGAGGGATCGAGCGGTATCAATCTGGAAAAAGCCAAGGTTCGCTTTACCGGCCGTCCGCTAGAGCTGCCAGTGTCAGAAGACATGGTAGGCCGGATTTTCAATGGAATGGGCAAGCCGATTGATGGCGGCCCAGCTATCCTGCCAGAAAAATATCTGGATATTGACGGTCAAGCTATCAATCCAGTAGCTCGCGACTATCCAGATGAGTTTATTCAGACTGGAATTTCGGCCATCGACCACCTCAATACCTTGGTTCGGGGGCAAAAGTTGCCAGTATTTTCAGGCTCTGGTCTGCCTCATAAGGAATTAGCCGCTCAAATCGCCCGTCAGGCAACGGTGCTTAACTCTGACGAAAACTTCGCCGTGGTCTTTGCGGCTATGGGGATTACCTTTGAAGAAGCCGAGTTCTTCATGAATGACTTGAGAGAAACAGGTGCCATTGACCGCTCGGTGCTCTTTATCAATCTGGCTAATGATCCAGCTATCGAGCGGATTGCGACGCCTCGGATTGCCCTGACAGCAGCCGAGTACCTGGCTTATGAAAAGGATATGCACGTTCTGGTTATCATGACTGACATGACCAATTACTGTGAAGCCCTGCGAGAAGTTTCCGCAGCTCGTCGTGAAGTGCCGGGCCGCCGTGGGTATCCAGGCTATCTATATACTAACCTGTCCACCCTCTATGAGCGGGCTGGACGTCTGGTTGGCAAGAAAGGTTCAGTGACGCAGATTCCGATTCTGTCCATGCCAGAGGATGATATCACCCATCCGATTCCAGATTTGACGGGTTATATTACGGAGGGGCAGATTATCCTTTCGCGTGACCTTTATAACAGCGGCTATCGTCCGCCCATCAATGTCCTGCCATCTCTGTCTCGTCTCAAGGACAAGGGCTCAGGTGAGGGCAAGACCAGAGGTGACCATGCCGCAACCATGAACCAGCTTTTTGCTGCCTATGCCCAAGGCAAGCAGGCCAAGGAGTTGGCTGTCGTTCTGGGGGAATCCGCCCTGTCCGAAACGGACAAGCTCTATGTTCGCTTTACCGATCGCTTCGAGCAGGAATACATCAATCAAGGTTTTCAGACCAATCGAACCATTGAGGAAAGCTTGGATTTGGGCTGGGAACTCCTGTCCATCTTACCTAGGACAGAGCTTAAGCGGATCAAGGATGACATGATTGACCAATACCTGCCGCAGACCAAGGAGGAAGAAAGATGACACGACTCAATGTCAAGCCGACTCGGATGGAGCTGAATAACTTGAAAGCCCGTCTCAAAACGGCTGTCCGCGGGCATAAACTGCTCAAGGACAAGCGGGATGAGCTGATGCGGCGCTTCATTGAGTCTGTCCGTGAGAACAATCAGCTCCGCCAAAAGGTCGAATCCGCTCTGGTTGGCCACCTGCAGGACTTTGTCATGGCCAAGGCATTGGAGAGTGATCTCATGGTCCAGGAAATCTTTGCTGTGCCCATGCGGGAAGTCAATCTGCATGTGGAAACAGAGAATATCATGAGTGTGCGCGTGCCCAAGATGCATGCCCATATTGACAATTCATACAGTGATGACGAGGGGGACGTGGTCTATAGCTATGTGGCTTCTAACAGCCAGATGGATGAAACCATTGAAAGTATGAGCGATCTGCTTCCCGACCTGTTGCGACTGGCTGAGATTGAAAAAGCTGCCAGCTCATGGCGGATGAAATCGAGAAAACCCGCCGCCGGGTTAACGGACTAGAGTATGCTACCATCCCTGACCTCAAAGAAACCATCTACTACATTGAGATGAAGCTGGAAGAAGCCGAACGAGCCAGCCTCGTCCGAATGATGAAGGTGAAATAAGATACCAAGACCGTTAAGAGCTTAGGTCGGGTTCAATTTAGCAAAATACTGATAAGAGATAGGAGAACTGGACGATGGATTCGATGAATCCGAGCCAGTTCTCTTTTTTCCGAGTTTTTAGCCGTAGCTCGATTTAGCTGAGATAACCCAGAGTGAATAGATATATTCATAGCAAAAATAGGAAAATAGATGCAAGCGAGAATTTTCTGATAAATTTTGGTATAATAAAGCGAACTACAGATAAAGGATGAGAGAGAATGACCTTAGTTTATCAATCAACACGCGACGAAAAGAATAGAGTAACAGCCAGCCAGGCAATTCTGCAAGGTTTAGCAACAGATGGTGGGCTCTTTACGCCCATTACCTATCCGCAGGTCGATTTGGACTTTGCCAAGCTCAAAGACGCTTCCTATCAGGAAGTAGCCAAGCTGGTTTTGTCTGCATTTTTGGATGATTTTTCTGAAGAAGAGCTGAACTACTGTATCAACCATGCCTACGACAGCAAGTTTGATGATGTGGCGATTGCTCCCTTGGTCAAGCTGGATGGTCAGTACAATCTAGAGCTTTTCCATGGGGCGACCATTGCCTTCAAGGATATGGCTTTGTCTATCCTGCCTCACTTGATGACAACCGCAGCCAAAAAGCACGGCTTGGAAAACAAAATTGTTATTCTGACGGCGACTTCTGGCGACACAGGCAAGGCGGCTATGGCGGGATTTGCGGATGTTCCTGGGACTGAAATCATCGTCTTTTATCCGAAAGATGGTGTCAGCAAGGTCCAAGAGCTGCAAATGACAACGCAGACAGGTGCCAATACGCATGTGGTGGCCATTGACGGTAACTTTGACGATGCCCAGACTAATGTCAAGCACATGTTCAATGACACGGGCCTACGAGCTCGTCTCTTGGAGCACAAACTCCAGTTTTCATCAGCTAATTCCATGAATATCGGCCGTTTGGTGCCGCAGATTGTTTACTATGTCTATGCCTATGCTCAGCTAGTGAAGATGGGAGAAATCACAGCAGGAGACAAGGTCAACTTTACAGTTCCGACAGGGAACTTTGGTAATATCCTAGCGGCCTACTACGCCAAGCAAATCGGTCTGCCAGTTGGCAAGCTGATCTGCGCTTCGAATGAGAACAATGTCCTGACAGACTTCTTCAAGACTCAGGTCTATGACAAGAAGCGGAGCTTCAAGGTGACGTCTAGTCCGTCCATGGATATTCTGGTGTCATCTAACTTGGAGCGTTTGATTTTCCATCTGTCTGGTAACAGCGCTGAGAAAACAGCTGCCCTAATGGCGGATCTGAATGAGCATGGACAGTATGAACTGACGGACTTTGACGCTGAAATTTTAGAGCTCTTTGCTGCTGATTATGCGACAGAAGAAGAAACAGCAGCTGAAATCAAGCGGGTCTATCAAGCCTCTAACTACATCGAAGACCCTCATACGGCTGTCGCGTCTGCTGTCTATCAAAAATACTTGGCAGAGACAGGGGATCAGTGCAAGACTGTTATCGCGTCTACCGCTAGTCCTTATAAATTCCCAGTCGTGGCTGTTGAGGCTGTGACCGGCCAGACAGGACTCAGTGACTTTGAGGCTTTGGACCAACTGCACGAACTTTCTGGCGTAGCCCTTCCACCAGCTGTGGATGGCTTAGAAACAACACCAGTTCGCCACAAAACGACGGTCGCTGCAGACCAAATGCAGGCAGCGGTTGAGCGTTATCTAGGATTGTAAAGATTGTTTAGAAAGCCTAAAATCAGCTGGATATCTGGCTGATTTTTTCTTGGGATATCCTATGGAAAAGTAAAGTCACTTATGTTTAAAAGGAAGAATATTCTCTATGACTAGTTATAAAAAAATCATGAACATCGCTCTTCCAGCTATGGCGGAGAATTTTTTGCAGATGCTCATGGGGATGGTCGATAGCTATCTGGTGGCCAGTCTAGGGCTGATTGCGATCTCTGGTGTCTCGGTGGCCGGCAATATCATTACGATTTATCAGGCAATCTTTATCGCGCTGGGAGCAGCGATTTCCAGTCTCATCTCAAAGTGTCTAGCTCAGGGTGACAAGGAACGATTGGCCTATCATACAGCCGAAGCTATCAAGCTGACGCTACTTCTGAGTTTTGTATTGGGCATGATTTCCCTGCTCTTTGGCAGGCAGATACTGGACCTTCTGGGGACGGAAAAAGCAGTGGCTGAAGCTGGTGGTCTGTATCTGGCTCTGGTTGGAGGGACTATTGTCCTTTTGGGCTTGATGACTTCTTTTGGAGCTCTAGTACGGGTCACAAGTAATCCAAGAGTCCCCATGTATGTCAGTCTTCTGACTAATGTGCTCAATGCTCTCTTTTCTGGGGTGGGAATTTACGTTTTTCATCTTGGAATTGTCGGTGTAGCATTGGGAACGGTGCTGGCTCGTTTGGTCGGTGTGGTCATCCTCTGGCGAGAGCTGGATTTGTTCGCAATCCACTGGAGCTGGAGCTTAGATAGAGAGCTTTGCGCCTGTCTCTGCCAGCTGCTGGAGAGAGACTCATGATGCGGGCGGGTGACGTAGTCATCATTGCTATTGTGGTTGTCTTTGGGACGGATGCGGTAGCGGGAAATGCTATCGGTGAAGTTTTGACGCAGTTTAACTACATGCCGGCCTTTGGTGTAGCGACAGCAACAGTCATGCTGGTAGCCCATGCAGTTGGGGAAGGAGATATGAAAGAGGTCAGTTTGATTGGTAAGCGTACCTTCTGGCTATCTTTTGCTTGTATGCTACCCGTAGCTCTAGGGATTTTCGCCCTTGGTCGGCCATTGACCTTGCTCTATACGGACAATAGCGGAGCTATTACAGCCAGCTTTTCGGTCATCCTCTTTTCCCTGCTGGGAACTCCTATGACAGTGGGAACCGTGATTTACACAGCTATCTGGCAAGGGCTGGGCAATGCTAGACTGCCCTTTTATGCCACGACCGTTGGCATGTGGCTGATTCGCATCATTACAGGTTATTTGCTGGGGGTGACTTTTGGCTTGGGTCTGCCGGGGGTCTGGGCCGGGACACTCTTGGACAATGGCTTCCGCTGGCTGTTTTTAAAGGTTTTATTTGACAGAAAAATGAGGGAAATCACATGACAACAGCGTTTATTTGGGATTTGGACGGCACCTTGCTGGACTCCTACGATGCTATTTTGGCAGGGATCGAAGAAACCTATACTCACTATGGTCTGGACTTTGACAGAGAAAGCATCCACAGCTATATCCTAAAGCACTCTGTCCAGAAGCTTTTGGAAAAAGTAGCTTCTGAAAAAGGACTGGACGCTACCGAGATGAATGCTTTTCGTGGAGCAAGCCTAAAGGAGAAGAATGCTCAGGTTCATCTGATGGAAGGAGCTGCGGAGATATTGGCTTGGGCTAAGGAGCAGAGCATTGCCCAGTTCGTCTATACCCACAAAGGACTCAATGCCCATCAAATATTGCAAGACTTGGGCATTCATGACTATTTTACAGAAATTATCACAACAGCCAACGGTTTGAGCGTAAGCCCCACCCAGAAGGTGTCGACTATCTGCTCGAGAAATATAGACTGGATAAGCAGAAGACCTACTATATCGGCGATCGGACACTGGATGTAGATGTCGCAGTCAACAGTGACATCCAGAGCATTAACTTCTGTGACTACCGACCAGAAATCAATCAGAAAATCGAGAAGCTGGTGGATATCAAGCAATTATTTACAAGATAAAAAGCAGACCAGAACTGATCTACTGTCAGTCTAGCCTGCTTTTTCTTTTAGAAAAGACGAGTGATTTTTTCATATTTGTCTAAAACTAGCACATCTGGCATGCTTAGGCCACACCAAAAGTTATAATCAATGCTGGGGTCAAACGCGCTCAGTAAAATGCAGATAAGGTTACCATGAGAGCTAATGATAATCTCTTCGTTTCGGTGTTTGCTTTCCAGTTCATGGAGCAGAGCTAAGGCTCGCTGTTGAGCTTGTTGATTAGACTCGCCACCAACAAGTGAAAATGTTGGCTGTGACCAAAGTTTCATGAGGCATTGTTCAAAATCTTGGTCGGCAATCGTTTGACTGCTTAGCTTTCGCTCGATTAGACGTCTGTCGGTTTGAATAGCGAGTTTCAGACTCTGAGCCAAAGGCTTAACCGTTTGAATGGCTCTTTGATAGGTGCTGGAATAAATGGCGGTAATGGGTTTGTCTGCTAAAAAGTCAAGTTGTGCCAAGGATTCTCGCCCTTTGTCTGATAAGGGTCGATTGATTTCATCAGGTGTAAAGTTAGAATGCGCATGACGGATAAAATAGTAGGTGTTGTTCATAAGATGATTATAGCAAAATTTAAATCTCAATTCATTTTCTACCTATTTTCCACGCCGCCTTTTCTGTCTTTGTCCGCCTTTCGTGTTATAATAAACCTATGGAAAAAAAGAATAAGTTATTATTAATCGACGGTTCGTCCGTTGCTTTTCGCGCTTTTTTTGCGCTTTATAATCAAATTGACCGTTTCAAGAGTCCATCGGGCCTGCATACCAATGCCATTTATGGCTTCCACCTCATGCTCAATCATCTCTTGGAGCGCGTGCAGCCGACTCATGTCCTGGTAGCTTTTGATGCCGGTAAGACGACCTTCCGGACCGAGATGTACGCCGACTATAAGGCTGGTCGGGCCAAGACACCAGATGAATTTCGTGAGCAGCTGCCCTTTATCCGAGAAATGCTGCAGCACTTAGGCATTCACTTCTACGATTTAGCCCAATACGAGGCAGATGACATCATCGGGACCTTGGACAAGATGGCTGAAAAGACAGCTGTTCCTTACGATGTGACCATTGTCAGCGGCGATAAAGACTTGATTCAGCTGACGGATGATAATACCGTGGTGGAGATTTCCAAGAAAGGCGTGGCCGAGTTTGAGGAATTTACCCCTGCCTACCTCATGGAAAAGATGGGTATCACGCCAGAGCAGTTTATTGACCTCAAGGCGCTGATGGGCGATCAGTCGGATAATATCCCCGGTGTGACCAAGATTGGTGAGAAGACTGGTCTCAAGCTCCTCTTGGAGTATGGCTCTTTAGAAAATCTCTATGAAACATCGACCAGCTCAAGGCTTCCAAGATGAAGGAAAATCTGATCAATGACAAGGACAAGGCCTTCTTGTCTAAAACCCTAGCCACTATCAATACTCAGGCTCCGATTGAAATCGGGCTGGATGATTTGGTTTATAAGGGTCCGCAGATAGAGGCCCTGAGTAAGTTCTATGACGAGATGGGCTTCAAGCAGCTCAAGGCTCAGCTAGGAACTGGTCAAGAGCCGGTAGAAGTCAAACCAATTGAATTTACCAAAGTGATTGAGGTGACAGCGGATATGCTGGTACCAGAGCAATTTTTCTATTTTGAAATCTTGGGTGACAATTACCATAAGGAAGAGATTGTCGGTCTTGCCTGGGGCGATAGCCGTCAGATTTATGTCGGCTCCAGCGATTTACTACAGCAACCTCTCTTTCGGGATTTTTTGTCAAAAACAGCTCTGAAAACCTACGACCTCAAGCGGACCAAGGTACTGCTCAGTCATTACGGCATTGAACTACCAGCAGCCTCCTTTGATGCGCGCCTAGCCAAGTATCTGCTTTCGACGGTCGAGGATAATGAGCTGGCGACTATTGCTCGCCTCTACGGCCAAACAGTTCTGCCGACTGATGACGAGGTGTATGGTAAGGGAGCTAAGCGCGCTTTGCCGGAGCAAGAGCAGCTCTTTGAGCATCTGGCTCGTAAGGTTCAGGTACTGCTGGAAACAGAAGAGTCGATGCAAGAGCAACTTCGTTCCCACGATCAGCTGGATTTGTTGCTTGAAATGGAGCAACCACTGGCCTTTGTCCTAGCCAAGATGGAGATTGCAGGGATCAAGGTTGAGCGGGAAACCCTGCAGGGCATGCAGGCAGAAAATGAAAAGACGCTGGAAAGTCTGACGCAGGAGATTTATGATCTGGCTGGTCAGGAGTTCAATATCAACTCGCCGAAACAGCTGGGAACCATTCTCTTTGAAGATATGGGGTTGCCGCTGGAGTACACCAAAAAGACCAAGACAGGTTACTCGACAGCGGTTGATGTGCTGGAGCGCCTAGCTCCCATTGCACCGATTGTGTCTAAGATTCTGGAATACCGTCAAATCAGCAAGCTCCAGTCTACTTATATCATCGGACTGCAGGAGGCGATAGCGGTTGACGGCAAGATTCACACTCGCTATGTTCAGGATTTGACTCAGACGGGCCGCTTGTCCTCGGTTGACCCGAACCTGCAGAATATCCCCGTTCGTTTGGAGCAGGGGCGCCTCATTCGCAAGGCTTTTGTGCCAGAGTGGGCAGACAGCGTACTACTCAGCTCGGATTATTCCCAGATTGAGCTGCGGGTGCTGGCTCACATTTCGCAGGACGAGCATCTGATTGCTGCCTTTCAGCATGGAGAAGATATTCATACGGCTACCGCCATGCGGGTCTTTGGTATTGAAAAGGCAGAGGATGTGACGCCTAATGACCGCCGCAATGCCAAGGCTGTCAACTTCGGAGTGGTTTATGGCATTTCCGACTTCGGACTGGCCAATAATCTGGGTATTTCCCGCAAGGCTGCTAAGGACTACATTGAGACCTATTTTGAGCGTTTCCCAGGAATCAAGAATTATATGGAAACCATCGTCCGCGAAGCGCGTGATAAGGGCTATGTAGAGACCATTTATCATCGCCGTCGTTCTTTGCCGGATATCAATTCCCGCAACTTTAACATCCGAAATTTTGCGGAGCGCACAGCTATTAACAGCCCGATCCAAGGCTCCGCTGCAGATATTCTCAAAGTCGCTATGATTAATCTAGATCGAGCCCTGACAGAGAAGAATTTCAAGTCTCGCATGCTCTTGCAGGTTCACGATGAAATCGTGCTGGAAGTGCCAAATGACGAGCTAACAGCCATCCGTCAGCTAGTCAAAGAAACCATGGAAGCTGCGATTGAGCTGGCCGTTCCACTAGTAGCTGATGAAAATGCCGGCCAAACTTGGTACGAGGCGAAATAAAACAAGATACAAAGAGCGTCAAAACCGACTGGGAATCCGGACGAAGGAGCGATGCTCCTAGAACGGATGATCTATTTTCCAAGGTTTTAGCTCGTGTTCAGTTTAAGATATCAAGGGCGTAAAACACAAAGTGAAAATAGAAAGCTGACACAGCATTCGATGAATGCAAGGAGGCTTATCTTTTTCACACAGTGTTTAGCCCGGATTCAGTTAAGACACAATACTTGCAAAACTATCTAGCTTTATTATGAATGAGGAGGAAGTCTATGACTTATCATTTTCAAAATCCCAGTGATGCCATCGTCAAGCATTATCTGAACAACAGCAAGGTGATTGCCGTTGTCGGCCTGTCTGACCGCGAAGAAACGACCAGCAACCGTGTGTCCAAGGAAATGCAGGAGCGAGGCTATCGCATTATTCCGGTCAACCCACGGGCAGCGGGCAGTCAAATTTTTGGTGAAACTGTTTATGCCAGTCTTAAAGACATTCCTTTTCCGGTGGATATTGTCGATGTATACCGCCGCAGTGAGTTTTTGCCAGATGTGGCACTGGATTTTTTGCAGACGGATGCCAAGATTTTCTGGGCTCAGTTGGGCTTGGAGAGTGAGGAAGCTGAGCAGATTTTGCGGACAGCCGGTCGGGACGACATTGTCATGGACCGCTGCATTAAACGCGAGCATACCCGCTTGATTCTGGGCGAATAGAATGGCCAAGTTAGTCATCATTCGTGGCAATTCCGGCTCTGGCAAGTCTAGCTTGGCCAGAAAACTACAGACTCACTACGGCCGAGGGACTCTCCTGATATCGCAGGATACGGTTAGACGGGACATGCTCAAGGAAAAGGTTGAGCCGGGAAATTTGTCTATTGACCTGACGGAAACACTGGCTCGCTTCGGCTACGAGCATGATTTGTTGGTTCTGGTAGAAGGGTTTTATGAGACGGACATTTACGGACAGATGCTAGAGCGACTGGGGAATTTGTTTGGTTCTCAGACTCTAGCGTATTACTATGATTTGACTTTTGAAGAAACGGTCCGCCGTCATCAGACCAGAGCGAAACAAGATGAATTTACCCCAACCGACATGAAGCGCTGGTGGAAAGATCGAGACATCTTAGGCTGGGAAGAGGAATCCTTTTTCACAGATGAGGATTCACTAGAGACAGCTTTTCAGCGAATTTGTCAAGATTTAGGTAAATTTGAATCTTCATCCAATTTTAAAAGTGACATTTCAGTTTAAATGTCACTTTTTTTGCAACCTCCTATTTAAAAATTGCTATAATAGAATTGAGAATGATAATATATCAAGGTGGCGAAAAGGAGATTCATTATGTCCAGTTCAGCATTTTCTCAACGATTAAAGGAACTGCGTATGGTAAGGGGACTGACCAAGGAGGAAGTTTGTGAAGATGAAGCCCATCTGTCTGTTCGACAACTAACTCGCTTGGAAGCTGGAAAATCTCAGCCAACTTTAGCTACCATGGAATATCTAGCAGATCGCCTACAGGTTGGGTTGGCAGAACTAACTGGTAAAACGGAGTCAGCACAGGAGCTACCTGCAGCATATCAAAAGTTGAAGTACAATTTGATACGTACAACGACTTATGGTGATCCCAAACTACTTTCACAAGTGGAGAACACTTTGGATCAAGTTTTTGATAACTATTACGATGGCTTACCTCGAAAAGAACAAGTTATTATTGATATTATCCAATCCAGTATATATGTTTATACTTCTGGTGATAAAAGTTATGGCAAAAGCTTATTTGAAGCCTCGGTTGATGATTTGAAAAACAAACAAATCTATGATGTCAATGATGTTTATATGATTAAATTATACCAAACATATATAGATATGGAAGATGTTGTCATGGATAAGTTTGATATTGAATTATTTAATATTTTTGCAGAACATCTATTAAATTCAGTTCAAATAATCCCAAGTGACTATCTATTTTTATTGAGAGACACTCTGATTACAATTCCTTATATCGAAATAGCTAGAAAACAAACGCTTTATACAGAAACCATTATCCAAACCTTGAATGACATCATGGATGTGACTCAGGATTTTCAAAAAGAACCTTTGGTGAAAATGCTGGAGTGGAAATATCAGCTATTAAAGGGAGCAGAGCTTGAGCAGGCTAAGCCATTATTTGAGGAAGCAATCTTGCTTGCAAAATTGTTTAAAAATAACTTTCTAGCCATGAAACTAACCGAAGAATGGGAAGCAGATGTGAAAGAATATACCTAAATAAAAATGGGACATGGATGTCCTGTTTTTATTTTTTACGAAAGAATATCATAGTAAATAAAGATAGGAATTATAAAGAAAGTTGGGAAGATGTTATATATTTGTAAATATTTATCGTCGTTATGTTGCAATAAATTAATCAAAAGACAAAAAATAATTGAAAATAAAATCCAAAAACTATTGACAGATATATTACAAAGGATTACAATTGCGTTACAAAATATTTCTTTTATCACAAAAGGAGAATAAACGATGAAAACCATAAAATTTACTCTGTTAGTTGTTATGTCTTTAGTGACCTGCTTCATTCTTAATGCTTGTGGGAATCGACAAGAAAGTACGACCAGTAGCTCTAGCAAGACCGCTCAGACCACCAACTCTAACGAAAAATCAGAAACAAAAACATCTTCTACAAAGGAAAAGGACACGGTTAATTCAAACAATCAGAATGTCAAAGCTAACCAAAAAGAAGAAACTACAACTCAGGCGACTGTAGCAAGCATGGATATTCAGGCTATTGCTGGTGGCGATTTTTCTAGTGTAGCAGGAACTTGGACCAATGATTTGGGTGATCAACTGACTTTTAAGGCAGACGGTACTAGTAGCTTCAAGAAAAACAATGACAAGGAAATTGACAATAATACATTGTATGACGGGAAAATCCAAGATGGGAAATATGTAGTCGGTTTTGGCTATGCGAGCGCGGGCAGTAGTGATCCCTTATTCTTCATTCCTAAAGGTGCGCCACTACCTGTAACGGGGAATGAATGTCCGAAAGAACAGTTGCAATTGGGCAGCGATGCTACTTATGCAGCTCAACATCCTTACTACCGAGTGGCAAATTAGTGAATGATGTGTATCTATGAAATCACCATATTGCTGCGAAACAACCCTATTCACAGATGTAAACATAAAGAAGGTTGAACATTGCTTCAGCCTTTTTTTAGTTTAGATTTTAAATCCCTCTCATAAATGAGTCATTTACAAGACTTTGATTTTAATTCCTCGAATATCATAGCGACATTCATGTTCTGTTTTGAGCAAGAGAAAGCCGATATAATCACAGTATAAGGAGGGAAAACAATGCTTCCAAAAAGATTAGAAGAAACACCAGTAGGTCTCACAACGACCGCTTTATATGATCATCATAGTCAGCTATTGGCCCGTTTCCAACGTTTGATCTCAGAGGGGCGGGACGGTATTTTTATTGAAAATATGACAGACAATGCGATTTTTTATCGTATTTGCAAAAATGGAAAACCGATTATGATCCCGCTTTTTTATGCAGGAGATAAAAAAATCATCTTTTTTCAAGATTACCATCGTGTCAAGCAAGAGGATGAGATAACCCTGATATCTCATACGGAAGAGTATTTTTTTGATGGTAGTGAATATGATAGATAAGGAAGTTCAAAATCATTTTTTGCTATAATAGTCTGTTAATTTTCCAAAAAACTGGTAGAATAAAAGAAAACGCTTTAATATAGATTGGCGAGGAAATCGTTATGAAAATCTCTCTAGAAGAAATTCAAAGAGTTGCGAATCAAGGCCCTTTTTATCCAGACTGGAACTCTTTGGCAGCTTATCAAGTCCCCCAATGGTTTCAAGAAGCCAAGTTTGGGATTTTTATCCACTGGGGACTCTATAGCATCCCTGCTTTTGGAAGTGAATGGTATTCTCGTAATATGTACATACAAGGTACCGCTGAGTTTGATCATCATATCAACACTTATGGTCCTCACAAGGAATTTGGCTATAAAGATTTCATTCCTCTTTTTACAGCAGAAAATTTTCGGGCAGATGAATGGGTGCGAATTTTTCAAGAGGCTGGTGCGCAGTATATTTTTCCAGTAGCTGAGCACCATGATGGTTTTCAGCTTTATAGTAGCCAGCTTTCCCCTTTTAACAGCGTAGAAATGGGGCCAAAGCGGGATATTTTACAGGAATTGAGTCAGGAAACTCAGAAAACTCCCTTGCATTTTTGTACTTCGTCACATCGAGCAGAACACCATTTTTTCTTTTCTCATGGGAAGGATTTTGATAGTGATGTGACAGGAGAGGTTGGACGAGAAGAGCTTTATTGGCCAGCCATGCCAGAGCCAGAACATCATAGTCTTTTTACAAAGCCTTATCCAAGCAAGGAATTTTTAGATGATTGGTTACTGCGTACCTGTGAGCTTGTTCGGGATTATCAGCCAGAGATTTTGTATTTTGACTGGTGGATCCAACATGCGGCTTTTAAGGAACATTTAAAACTTTTTGCGGCTTATTATTATAATTTAGGTGTATCTACAGGTAAGCCAACAAGTATCTGCTATAAACATGATGCTATGGCTTTTGGTTCGGGGATTATCGAGATGGAACGTGGAGGTTTTGCAGATATTCAACCATTCACTTGGCAGACGGACACTGCAATTGCACGCAATTCTTGGGGCTACACAGAGCAACTAGACTATAAATCTGCTAAGGAAATCATCCATACCTTGATTGATGTAGTCTCAAAAATGGTAATTTATTACTCAATATAGGCCCTAAAGGAGACGGTTCAATTCCTAAAAAGGATCAAGAAATTTTAAGGGAGATAGGGGACTGGTTACAAATAAACGGGCAAGCAATTTATGGTTCACGTGCTTGGCATCAGTTTGGCGAAGGTCCTACACAGCCAGCTAGTGGTCCTTTCTCGGATGGCAACTGCATTGAATATACTAGTCAAGATTATCGCTTCACAGTCAAAGGAGGGGCCATCTATGCCTTTCTTATGGAGCCTTTTTCAGAGCAACGGGTGCTTATTCAAGCCTTAGCTGATGAAAGAGAAAATCCAGTTTCTCATTTTCATGGCATTATAGAAAAAGTATCCTTGCTAGGAGATGAAAGATCACTTGAGTGGAAGCAGACGCCACAAGGCTTAAGTGTGCTGTTGCCAAGTATTTCATCGGACCTACCCGTGGTTTTGGAGATTGCATTACGATAAATGAAAAAAGCACGTCTGGTCAAGATCAGATGTGCTTTTCATTATGTAAATTCTTTAATTTTTCATAAAAGAGAACGGAAGTGGTATGGATATAAGGAGTAACGTAGATCCCTGCTATACCAAAGCTGATAAAAACAAGCAAGTGCCAGCCAAGAAGGCTGAGATCTAGTAGAAATCGCTGATCTTTATAGCCTCTCATCATGACTCGACTTTGATGAAGGACATGAAGCGCTCCTTTATAGGTCCCTTCGTTCAGTTGATCGTAAAGGATATATTCTGCCTGCGAATAGGCATAGTATTGAGGTAACGCAATTACAAGTCCTAAAATGATCAGGAGTAAGCCAAGAAGCATAGCGGGTGAATAATTGATAATTTGCTGAGCAGTCTCCTCAGAGAGCTGAGCAGTACCTGCTTTGGTATAAATATCAAGTACTCGGTAGCTTGAAAACAAAGAGAGGGCAGATCCAATCCAACCAAAGCCCCCCAACAAAATAACAGAAGTCGTTTGCAAAGCAATGTCAGGAAGACTTGAGTAAATATTTGACTCGAAAAAGCTCGTAGTGAATCTGAAAAAATAACCACTGAACGCTTTTTACGAAGAATATCTATCAGAGTGAAAGAGGCAGATAAAATAAAAATCGATAAAATAAAGTTCAGGATTTGAGGAAAGAGATTCCGCTGAATAGCATTCACAATGATTTGTGGAATGGTGAGGAGCATTGGAGTGTCTACTTCCTCAGGACGTGTACGAGTGTAGAAACTGAGAGCAATCGGAACAATGATTGGAATAAAAAAGAGTGAGGAACAGCCACGTACTTGCTTCACCAGAAGCCAAGCCTCTGCCCGTAGTTTACGTAAATCCATAGAAACCTCCAGTAATGCTATCTATTATACCATATCTCGTGACAGACGGAGATTTTTTTGATAAAATCATACAGTATCTTGTGGGTTTTCCCACTAAAAATAAGATCTGGGACTGTCTTTCCCAGCATCGGAGGTAAAAATGTCAGATTCACCGATTCAATATCGATTGATCAAAAAAGAAAAACACACAGGTGCCCGCCTGGGAGAAATCATCACACCCCACGGCACCTTTCCGACGCCTATGTTTATGCCAGTCGGCACTCAGGCAACGGTCAAGACCCAGTCGCCAGAAGAACTTAAACAAATGGGTTCGGGTATTATCTTGGCCAATACTTACCATCTCTGGCTACGTCCAGGCGATGAGCTGATTGCTCGTGCGGGTGGACTGCATAAGTTCATGAACTGGGATCAGCCTATTCTGACGGATAGTGGTGGTTTCCAGGTTTATTCTCTAGCTGATAGCCGCAATATCACAGAAGAAGGTGTAACCTTTAAGAACCACCTCAATGGATCTAAGATGTTCCTGTCGCCGGAAAAGGCCATCTCCATCCAGAACAATCTGGGGAGTGATATCATGATGTCCTTTGATGAGTGTCCCCAGTTCTACCAGCCTTATGACTATGTCAAGAAATCCATTGAGCGAACCAGTCGTTGGGCTGAGCGCGGACTCAAGGCTCATAGCCGTCCTCACGACCAAGGTCTCTTTGGGATTGTTCAGGGTGCGGGCTTTGAAGATTTGCGTCGTCAGTCTGCTCAAGATTTGGTTAGTATGGATTTTCCAGGCTACTCAATCGGAGGACTGGCTGTAGGAGAGTCTCATGAAGAGATGAATGCTGTACTGGACTTTACAACGCCCTTGCTTCCTGAAAATAAGCCCCGCTATCTCATGGGAGTTGGAGCGCCAGATAGCTTGATAGATGGCGTTATCCGTGGTGTGGATATGTTTGACTGTGTTCTGCCGACTCGGATCGCCCGAAACGGTACTTGTATGACTAGCGAGGGACGATTGGTCGTAAAAAATGCTCAGTTTGAAGAAGATTTTACGCCATTGGATCATAACTGTGATTGCTACACTTGTACCAATTACACGAGGGCTTATATCCGTCACCTGCTTAAGGCTGATGAAACCTTTGGGCTCCGCCTGACTAGTTACCACAATCTCTACTTTTTAGTTAATCTCATGAAGAAAGTGCGTCAAGCAATCATGGATGATAACTTGTTAGAATTTCGTGAAGATTTTATGGAACGCTATGGATATAATCGATCCAATCGAAATTTCTAAAAAACTTTAAGTTTTCTTTAAGTAAGGGAATGTATGATGTATCTATCCTAAAATTTTTCATAATCTCCTAAAAAGTCACCAAGATTCTTGGTGGCTTTTTTTGGCTCTAAACATTATAATAGAGCAGAAGAGAATTTGAAGGATAAAAGAAAACCTATGGATTATAGTCAAGAAGAGAAAGAATGCTTTATGCGAGAGGCTTTGAAAGAGGCTCAGATTGCTTTAGAAAACGATGAGATTCCAATCGGATGTGTCATTGTCAAAGATGGTCAGATTATTGGTCGTGGGCATAATGCACGTGAGGAATTACAACGGGCAGTCATGCATGCGGAAATTATGGCTATTGAAGACGCAAATCGGCGTGAAGATAGCTGGCGCTTGCTGGATACGACTCTTTTTGTGACCATTGAACCCTGTGTCATGTGTAGTGGAGCAATCGGTTTAGCGCGCATTCCTCATGTTGTCTACGGAGCAGCAAATCAGAAGTTTGGCGCAGCTGGCAGCCTTTATGATATTTTGACGGATGAACGTCTAAACCATCGAGTAGAGGTGGAGACAGGTGTTCTCCAAGAAGAGTGCGCTCAAATCATGCAAGATTTTTTCAGAAATCGTCGCCAAAAGTAAAAAAATATGATATACTATTCATGGAGCAACAGTTTTGCGTGAAGCGGGTCAGGGGAGGAATCCAGCAGCCCTAAGCGAAGTAAACTGTGTGCTCTTTTCTATTGCTCTTAATGAGTCAAGCCCACAAGGCGTAGATGAATTTTAGAGCAATGGATGCAGTTTTTCCCATAAGGGAAAAATCTGTAAACCTTATAGAGTCTTTTAACGAATCAACTCCGAAGGAGGAAGATGAGTTTAGAGACATTGACGCAGTTTGAGCGAAGCAAGAACTACGTTCCGATTAGAAAACCTCATTTGAGAATTTTCCATTGAGGAAATATATAAGAAATGTTCTGGTCTGGGATAGAATCTTAGGCTTTTTTCTATGAAGAGGAATCTTAAGCGGAGCAGGAGACATTCAGTAAATTACGCAAACGATTGCTTTGAAGTGCCTATTAGCTTTTGCCAACTTACAAAAAAATAAATTGGAAGCGTTTTAAAGCGAGGTTTTGCTTGCTAAAAAAGTCTTAAAGCGTTATCATATTAAAGAAAAGAAAATGGAGGAATATCATGTCACATATTAAATTTGACTATTCAAAAGTTTTGGAAAAATTTGTTGCCCCACATGAAGTGGAATACATGCAATCACAAGTAACAGCAGCAGATGAATTAATCCGCAAAGGAACTGGTGCTGGTAGCGACTTTTTAGGTTGGTTGGACCTTCCTGAAAATTACGACCGCGAAGAATTTGACCGCATCTTGAAAGCTGCTGAGCAAATCAAAGCAGACAGCGATGTCTTGGTTGTGATCGGTATCGGTGGATCTTATCTTGGAGCGAAAGCAGCCATCGACTTCTTGAACCACCACTTTGCAAACTTGCAAACAAAAGAAGAACGCAAAGCACCTCAAATCCTTTACGCCGGAAACTCAATTTCATCTACTTACCTTGCTGACTTAGTAGAGTACGTAGCAGACAAAGACTTCTCAGTAAACGTGATTTCTAAATCAGGTACAACAACTGAACCAGCGATCGCTTTCCGTGTCTTCAAAGAACTTTTGGTGAAGAAATACGGTCAAGAAGAAGCCAACAAACGGATCTACGCAACAACTGACCGCCAAAAAGGTGCTGTTAAGGTTGAAGCAGATGCCAATGGTTGGGAAACATTTGTGGTTCCAGATGACATCGGTGGACGTTTCTCAGTCTTGACAGCAGTTGGCTTACTTCCAATCGCTGCATCAGGAGCAGATATCAAAGCTCTTATGGAAGGTGCCAATGCAGCTCGTAAAGACTACACTTCAGACAAAATCTCTGAAAATGAAGCTTACCAATACGCAGCCGTTCGTAACATCCTTTACCGCAAAGGCTATGCAACTGAAATTTTGGTAAACTACGAGCCATCACTTCAGTACTTTTCAGAATGGTGGAAACAATTGGCTGGTGAGTCAGAAGGGAAAGACCAAAAAGGTATTTACCCAACTTCAGCTAACTTCTCAACAGACTTGCACTCATTGGGTCAATTTATCCAAGAAGGAACTCGTATCATGTTTGAAACAGTTGTCCGTGTTGACAAACCACGTAAGAACGTGATTATTCCTAGCTTGGAAGAAGATCTTGACGGACTTGGTTACCTTCAAGGAAAAGACGTTGACTTTGTAAACAAAAAGCAACTGACGGAGTTCTTCTCGCCCACACAGATGGTGACGTACCAAATATGTACGTGACTCTTCCAGAGCAAGATGCTTTCACTCTTGGTTACACCATCTACTTCTTTGAATTGGCCATTGCCCTTTCAGGTTACTTGAATGCCATCAATCCATTTGACCAACCAGGTGTTGAAGCATACAAACGCAACATGTTTGCCCTTCTTGGTAAGCCAGGATTTGAAGATTTGAGCAAGGAACTCAACGCTCGTTTGTAAAGCGATTAGAGATATAGGTATTATAAAGAGAGTGGGACAGAAATCGGTAATTCGTTAGAATTCGATTTCGTCGTCCCACCTCCGCACAGTTGAGTAGGGCTGTAAAAGCTGATGAAATCAGCGTAGTAGAGCCCACTCAACCACTGCGTCTTGCTCGACAATCCAAAGACAATTGAGAGGATAGGACTTTTGTCCCACTCTCTTTTTTTGTATAAAATAATCAAAAGGTTTTTAAATAGCTAATGTTAGAACATAAAAAGATGGTAAAAAGGAGATTATTGATGAAACGAAATTTCAAAATAATAGGATTGTTGAGCTAATATTTTAACACTAACAGCTTGTGCTAAAACTGCAACACAATCGAAAAAAACAGAAGATAAAGATGTGGCTTCCTCTACTAATTCTGTATCAAATGAGAAGAAAGCATATGGCATTGGGGATAAGATAACGTTTGAAGGAAAAGCGGAATACACCATCACGAATGTTGAATGGACAGAAGAACGCAATCAATTTGAACAAAGCAATCCTGAAAAAGTCTTAAAAGTGACATACAACGTGACCAATTTATCGGATAAGGATGCAGTTGTAGGTATGGGAATGGACTTGTATGTGGGTGGCAAAAAAATGGAAACCTATGCAAATTCAAATACCACAGAAACGATTTCAGCAGGACGTAGTTATGAAGGAGCGGTCCAGCATTTTGGTGTGAATGGTTCAGGAAGCAAAGAACTTGAAATTAAACCTTTTATGGATTTTTCAGGAACTAAGCCAGCTATTGTTACTTTTGAACTTGATTAAATAAGCCTACGAATAGTTGATAATAGGATTGCATTTCTTTAAGCCTAAGACAAGTGCTGTCTAGGCTTTTTTAGCTTAAATGAATGTGACTTTCTGTTCCTTACAGAAATTTTACAATTTTTTTCTATCATCTTTTTTCTTGAAAATATTTATGTTACAATGGAAAAATGAATAAGTATCAGAAACAGATTTTTAAAGGGACTTTGTATGCCCTATTATCCGGTATTGTTTGGGGAATTTGTGGAATTTTAGGAGAATATTTTTTTGCTCACTATTCAGTGACTTCTGGCTGGATTACTTCTATGCGATTGGTTATTGCTGGGCTGGTTGTTCTAGTTATAGCTGCAATCCAAGATTCTAAAAAAATCTGGGGCATTTGGAAGAAAAAAAAGAATATTTTCCCTTTTGTGACCTATGCTATTTTAGGTGTTTTTTCGGTTCAATTTTTCTTTTATCTCTGCATCCAGTATTCTAATGCTGTAACTGCGACGATTTTACAGTATATTAGCCCAGTTTTTATGTTGGTCTATGATTTTTTTATTGCCAAAAAACGTATTTCAAATACGGCTTTGATTTATGTGGTTTTAGCCATGGCTGGCGTATTTTTAATGACAACAAAAGGGGATTTGTCCAATCTCTCCATTACACCCCTAGCGCTTTTATTTGGTCTTCTTAGTGCTTTAGCGGTCGTATTTAATGTTGTCTTACCTCAACGCTTTGCTAGACGTTATGGCCTGCTTAATACTGTCGGTTGGGGGATGTTAACAGCAGGGCTACTTAGTAATTTTCTCTATCCGATCTACCATGTTCCATTTAAATTAGACGGTTTGAGTATTGCTATTTCCATTATCATTGCTCTTTTTGGAACGGCCTTTTCTTTTTTGATTTCTATGAAGGCGGCTTCTTTGGTGTCACCTTTGATTGTAGCTGTTGTAGGAGCAAGCGAGCCGTTATCGTCGGCTGTATTGAGCGTCTTATTTCTTGGTATGGTTTTGGATATGCCTTTGGTGATTGCTATGTTGCTGATTATTGTGCCGATGGCCCTCTTATCAATCGAGGAGTCTACACTAAAGAAATGATTTTTCAGTTATGGATCGTTAAATATAAAGAGGGTTTATGTTGGTATCAACCCTCTTTTTGATACATCAAGGCTAAGGTAAGACTTGTTATGTGTTATAATAAAAGCCAATACATTGTAAACTTCTGCATCAGGATTTGTCCGACTAAAGGATAATGAAGCTGGACAAGAGCTTTGATAAACGGGGATGAATATGGAAAAAAAAGAATTAAGACAGCTTGTTTTAAATCAAATGAAACAATTTTCTACGGATGAAAAAAAACTGGCTGACGACTGGCTAACGCAACGACTGCTTCAGTCGACAGCCTATCAACAGGCAAAAGTAATTGCAACGTATCTGTCTATGCCACATGAAGTAGGTACTTCATCTTTTATCGTGCAAGCTCTGCTGGATGGCAAACAAATCTTGATACCTAAGACCTACCCTAAAGGGAAAATGATTTTTGTAGAATATGATGAGAAGTCTTTGCAAAAAAGCACTTTTGGTCTTCTAGAGCCAGTAAGTAGTCTTGCTGTGGATAAGGAAGAGATTGATCTTATCCATGTTCCTGGTGTGGTATTTAATCCTAAGGGATTTAGAATTGGCTATGGTGGTGGTTATTATGATCGCTATTTAGCAGATTTTAAAAAGCAGACGATCAGTACTATTTATCAAGTGCAGCAGGCAGGCTTTATTCCTGCAAAACATGATATTGCGGTAAAGGAGTTGATTACGTATGAAACAAATGTTTGATAGGGACTACCCGGTCACTAGTATCCTGCTTATTATCACAACGATTATATTTATTTTGATGTTTGCTTCTTATGGTTTCCAATATGAGGGACTGGAAGCTTTATATCAATTTGGAGCGGTACATGGCTACACCATACAAGCTGATCCAAGTCAATTTTGGAGAGTATTTTCTGCTATGTTTATTCATATTGGCCTCGAACATTTTGTTGTCAATATGCTGACGCTTTATTTCCTTGGTCGACAAATTGAGGCGATTTTTGGTTCTTGGAAATTCTTATTATTGTACTTGATGTCAGGTGTTATGGGCAATATTTTTGTGATATATTTTTCGCCCGATACCCTAGCAGCAGGTGCGTCTACATCATTGTTTGGACTCTTTTCTTCGGTTATTGTATTACGATATACGACACGCAATTACTACATCCAGCAGTTGGGGCAATCCTATATGAGCTTACTGGCTGTCAATCTAATTATGAGTTTCTTGCCAGGAATCAGTCTTGCTGGACATTTAGGAGGTCTTGTAGGAGGAGCTTTAGGGGCGGTGATTTTGCCGGTTTCAGGAGAACGCTATGCTTTTACTTTGTCTCAGAGATTAATGGCAACATTGGCTTATATAGGATTAGCGCTCTTTCTTATCTTTATGCTGTTTCAGCGACCGTTTCATTAATTTAAGTTAGCGACTTATTAAAATAAGTTTTCAAGAAATATATAATACAAATATAGTTTTTTTCTATGATTTTTAAAGAGAATATGGATAAAATAAACTTTTTTTAAATTTGCTACCACTTTTAATAAGTGGTATTTTTTATAAATATGATTTTTATCTATCGATATAAGCTAGTTTTAAAATTATCCAATAGCTCAAAAAGTAAAGCGGTAGTTGATTTTTTAGAAGAGTTTAATATAAGTGCTCAGTCAATATATAGGTGTTAAATGTATGCTTTTGCTGTTTTATATCTGTGAAATGTATAAATAAACAATTTTGAAAGCGCTTGCAAATACAAAAATAAAGGAGTATACTATGGTTGTAAATATAGGGAGTCTAGGACTTTCAAAAAAATAAAAAGGAGTTAGCGATGAAGAAGTTAACATTCAAAATTGTCATTGCTGTGATGGCAATCCTCATGTTGCCTATACAAGCGGTTCAAGCTTGTTGTGGTTTTATTTTTGGTCGCCAGTTGACGGCTGACGGTTCAACCATGTTTGGCCGTACGGAAGACTATCCTTACTATCCCAATGGTGGGAAACACAATAAAAATTATGTTGTTGTTGAAGGAAAGAATTATAAGGAAGGTGACCAAATAGTTGATGAATCTAATGGTTTCACTTATCCACATGCGGCCAACGAAATGAAATATACTGCAACTTATGATTCTGCTCGTGGCGATGGTAGTAATGGTGCTTTTGGGGAACATGGCTTTAATGAAGCTGGAGTTTCTATGACATCTACTGTTACAGCAATTCCAAATAAAAAAGTACTTGCAAAAGATCCTCTTAAAGAGAATGGACTTCCAGAAGCTGCCATGTTGGATGTCATTTTACCCCGTGCAAAAACAGCTCGTGAAGCAATTGAATTGCTTGCAAAGGTTATCGAAGAAAAGGGGTCTGCTGAAGGAAATACAGTTGTTGTTGCTGATCAAAAAGAAACCTGGTATATGGAAATTTTATCTGGCCACCAATATGTAGCAGTGAAGGTTCCAGAAGATAGATACGCAGTTTTTGCTAATACATATTACCTTGGCCATGTAAATCTGAATGATAAAGAAAATGTTATTGCTTCTAAAGATGTAGAAAAGGTAGCTAAAGAAGCAGGAAACTACAAAACAGATAAAGATGGCAATTTCCATATAGCAAAATCATATGGACCTGATAAGTACGCAGAAGGCGACCGTTCCCGCACATATGCTGGAATTACACTTCTTGATCCTAAGTCAAAAATTACTTATGAAGATGATGAATATGAACTTTTTAGAAAGCCAACAGATCCTAATAAAAATTTACAGTAGAAGATGCGATTGCACTTCAACGTAACCGTTTTGAACATTTGAATGGCCGCTTCATTCCAGACGATCAAATTGGTGTAAAGAAACATGGAGATAATGGCGCAAACGATAAAGTACGTAAAGATCAATATAAATATGCTCTAGGGAATGAAAATGTTATTGATGCGCATATTTACCAAATCAATCCTAATCTACCAAAATCATTTGGCGGAACTTTGTGGTTAGGAATGGGACCGTCACGAAATACTCCATATGTGCCGTTCTATGGTAATATAAAAGATACCTATAAAGCTTTTAAACCACAAACGGATACTTATGATCCGAACTCATGGTATTGGACAGTATGGCACATTGATCAAATGGCTATAAAAAATCAAGATATATTTGGAAAAACTGTTCAAAATCATTGGAAGGCTCTGGAACAACAAGAAATTATTGAACAAAAGGCAAGAGATACTAAATATGCTGCTTTGAAAGGAAATGATCAGGCGGCAAAAGCAGTAGAAGAAGAAATAACAAAAGAAGCGTTGGCACGGTCAGAGTCTCTGTTTGCTCATTTTAAGAATTATGAGGCACAGATGCAAGCTCAGTTAGTAGCAGCCGGACGCAAAGACGATCCGTATAGAGCGTCTTTACCAGATAATTATAAAGATCCATCAACTCCTGCAACTCCAGAAAAAGAGATAGAAAAACCAGTCCCTAATAAGGAGCCGGAAAAAGTTCCACAAACAACGGTTGCTGGTGCAGAAGGTAACCCTAACAATCGTTTCGGATATGTAGGAACAAAGGAGCAGTCTACGACTATTCGAGTCTTTGAAAAACCGATTCAGTACGGTGAAGCTCCACAAGTACCAAGCCAAGTTCCACAAACAACAGTTGTTGGTGTGGAAGGTAATCCCAACAACCGTTTTGGGTATGAGGCCAATAAGGAAAACGCCTCAGCTTTTAAAAACGCTAGCACATATACAAATACGAACTATTCATTTAGTCAATACGGTAAATAAAAATTCTTATAATAGAACTCACCTAGTCTGTATAGACTAGGTGAGTTCTTAAGTTTATGTAGCTAGTAAATTAATTAGGAATGCGCTTATCTGTTTATGAGGGATAAGAGTTGTTTGTTTCAAAAAAGAGCACAAAGAATGTCACTTTCTATTGTATGAAAAGTGTTTTTAATAACAAAAAGCTCTAGGATGTAATTATCCTAGAGCTTAGTTACTGGTTGTTATAAAAAATTATTTTTGTTTGCTTTCTAATTTTTTACCTAAATCAATAATGTACTGCTCTAAGTCATCTTTGACTTGAGGGTGTTTGAGAGCGTAGTCGATAGATGTCTTCATAAAGCCAAACTTATCACCGACATCATAGCGATCCCCTTTAAACTCTCGAGCAAATACACGTTGCGTCTTGTTCAGGGTATCGATAGCATCAGTTAACTGGATTTCGTTTCCAGCTCCTGGCGCTTGATTTTCTAAAATTTCAAAAATTTCAGGTGTTAACAAGTAGCGACCAATGATGGCCAAATCGCTTGGAGCTTCTTCGGGGCTTGGTTTCTACGAATTTCTCAACACTGTATAGACCATTGACGCCCTCGCCTTGTGGTGCTATGACACCGTAAGAGGATACATCGTCGTGTGGCACTTGCATGACAGCAATAGTTGAAGCATGAGTTGCTTCATAGTCGTTCATCAGTTGCTTGGTTAGTGGGATAGATTTGTCATTGGTAATATCCATGAGGTCATCTCCCAACATGACAACAAAAGGCTCGTTTCCGACAAAGGCTTTAGCTTGTAAAACAGCATCTCCTAGTCCACGCGGATGACTTTGGCGAATGAAGTGTAGGCCAATGCCAGTAGTCTCATCCACTAATTTTAGTAAATCGTTTTTACCTTTTTCTTTGAGGTTGTATTCTAACTCAAAGTTGGAGTCGAAGTGGTCTTCGATTGAACGTTTTGACTTACCAGTCACGACCAAAATATCTTCGATTCCAGACTTGAGAGCTTCTTCAACGATAAATTGAATGGTTGGCTTGTCTACGATAGGGAGCATTTCTTTGGCTAGAGCCTTGGTAGCAGGTAAGAAACGTGTACCAAGACCAGCAGCTGGGATGACAGCTTTCTTAACTTTTGACATTAGTAGATCCTTTCTATATGCGACGTGGTTAAGCCCATTCGTTTTCTGCTTTGAATTCATTGTTCATGATTTCAAAGATAGCATCTTTAATATCTTGATGTTCGTAGATAACTTTATAAATTGCCTGTGTGATAGGCATATAGACATCTAATTCTTGAGCCAGTTCATATGCAGCTTTGGTTGTAGAGATTCCTTCAATAACCATGCCCATATTGGCTTCAATATCGGCTAACTTTTGACCTCGCCCGAGTGCATCTCCTGCTCTCCAGTTACGTGAGTGAACAGATGTTCCAGTCACAATCAAATCACCAACGCCAGACAATCCGCTGTAGGTCAGTGGATTAGCGCCAAGTTTGACACCAAGTCGAGTGATTTCGGCCAGACCACGGGTAATAATAGCAGCTTTGGCATTGTCTCCATAGCCTAAACCATGTAGAGCACCAGCTCCGACAGCAATGATATTTTTTAAAGCCCCTGCTGTCTCAACGCCAACTACGTCTGTATTTGTGTAGAGACGGAAGTAGTGATTGCTGAAGAGTTTTTGTACATATTTAGCGGTCTCTAAGTCTTTGGAAGCAGCGGTAATGAGAGTGATATCTCGAACGATGGTTTCTTCTGCATGGCTGGGACCTGAAACAACTACAATTTCACTGCGTAGGCTTGCTGGAATTTCTTCTTCCAGAATTGTTGAAATACGCTCATGACTGTCGGGTTCTAAGCCTTTTGAAGCATGCATGATCTTGACTTTATGATCAAGGATTTGGGCTACTTGTTTAGCGACCAGACGTGTGACCTTAGTTGGTACAACAAATAAAACAGCATCTACACCCTCTAAAGCCTCTTCTAAGCTATGGTAAGCTCTAATTTTTTCATCGAGTATGATATCTTTGAAATAACGTTTATTGGTATGTGCTTGATTGATTTCATCGATCTGCTCGGCAATATTTCCCCAGATTCGGACTTCGTGGCCGTTGTCATTTAATACTTGCGACAAGGCTGTTCCCCAAGAACCTGGACCGATTACAGCAACTCGTTGTTTATCCATTTTGTATTTTTCCATTTCTAACTAGACTATTCTCTTCTATTTTACCATATTAAAAGAAAAAAATCGTTTACAAAGTAAAATGTGGCCTCTTTTCTGTTAAAAGTTGGGCTTATAATTTTATTTTACTTTTATCTATGATATAGTTAAGAGAATACAAGAGAGAGGATAGAAAGATAGGGAAATTATGTTTATAAAGGCTTTATTTAAGTATAAGTGGTTTGTTTTGTGTTCAATTGTAATGACAATTTTGATGATTACAAGTTCACTCTTGCAACCGTGGTTATTAAAGCAGGTGTTGGATGCTTTGCAGGTGAGTGATGGAGATACGATTTATCGGACGGGTGGATGGCTCATTGGTATGGGGTTTGTTGGCCTAATAGCTGGAGGGATCAATGTAACGATGGCAGCTTATATAGCTCAAGCCGTTTCATCTGATCTACGAGAAAAGACTTTCCGAAATTCAGACTTTTTCATATGCGAATATTGAGCAGTTTAACGCAGGAAATCTAGTTGTACGAATGACCAATGATATCAATCAAATACAGAATTTGGTCATGATGATGTTTCAAATCCTGCTTCGTTTGCCAATTCTATTTGTCGGATCAGTTGTTTTGGCGATTGCAACGGTACCGTCGCTTTGGTGGATTATTGCCCTTTTAATCATCATTGTGGCTAGTTTGACAGGCATTATGATGGGAATGATGGGGCCACGCTTTCAAAAATTTCAAATTTTATTAGAGCGCATGAACTCCATTGCTAAGGAAAATCTTCGGGGAGTTCGGGTCGTTAAGTCTTTTGTACAAGAACAAGCGCAGTTTTCTAAGTTTAAACAGGTTTCTGATGAACTTTTATCACAAAATCTGTTTATTGGCTATGCTTTTTCAGTTGTTGAGCCGATGATGATGTTTGTAGGCTATGGAGCCGTTTATATAGCTATCTGGGCTTTGTCTGGTATGGTATCAACTGATGCAGGAATCGTTAGTGCGATTGCTTCGTTTATCGGCTATTTAAATCAAATTATTTTCACTATTATTATGGTCGGTTTCTTGGGCAATGGTGTGACGAGAGCTATCATATCAATGCGCCGGATTAATGAAGTGTTAGGTACAGAACCGGCTATGACTTTTCAGGAAACAGCTGTTGAAGATTTGGAAGGTAGTATTAGCTTTGAACATGTAACTTTCACTTATCCAACAGACGATACGCCTATTTTGAAAGATATTAATTTTGATGTGGCGCCAGGTCAGATGATTGGTGTTGTTGGAGCAACAGGGGCAGGAAAATCGACTTTAGCTCAGTTGATTCCACGTCTTTTTGATCCTCAGGAAGGTGCTATAAAAATTGGTGGTAAAGACTTGCGAAATTTGAGTCAAGCAAGTTTGCGTAAGAATATTTCGATTGTTTTACAAAAGGCTATCCTTTTTAAAGGGACTATTGCTGACAACCTGCGTCAAGGTAAACTGGATGCTTCCTTGCCTGAGATGGAGCGAGCTGCTCAAATTGCCCAAGCTAGTGAATTTATCAATCGCATGAAGGAGAGTTTTGATAGTGAGGTAGAGGAGCGAGGAAGCAATTTCTCTGGTGGTCAGAAACAGCGCATGTCTATTGCTAGAGGGGTTGTTAGTCATCCCAATATTTGATCCTGGATGATTCCACATCAGCACTTGATGCTAAGTCAGAAAAGCTAGTTCAAGAAGCTTTAAACAAGGATTTGCAAGGGGCGACTACGATTATCATTGCACAAAAGATTAGCTCAGTTGTGCATGCAGATAAGATTTTGGTCTTGGATCAGGGACGACTGATTGGCCAGGGGACACATGCGGAATTGGTCGCATCTAACGATGTCTATCGCGAAATTTACGAGACACAAAAGGGAAAGGAGGAATAAAATGCGAACAATGCAATTCTTTTGGCAGTATTTTAAAAAATATAAACTATCATTTATCATTGTCATCCTGATGATGGTGGTTTCAACTGTTTTGCAAGTGCTTTTCCCAATTTATGTCGGCCAGGCTGTTCAGCATCTAGTGGAGCTGGGGAATGCTTTTTCTCACGGAGAAGAAACGAGCTTGCTTTTAACAACTTTTGGTGCAATTATGGGAAATCTCTTTTTGATTTTTCTTTGTTTATCGGTTTCTAGTTTGATTTATATGGTCTTAATGACACGTGTGATTTCTCATTCCACTAACGAGATGCGCAAGGGACTCTTTGGGAAATTAGCTAAACTGACTGTTGCCTTTTTTGATCGTCATCAGGACGGGGATATCCTATCACGTTTTACGAGTGACTTAGACAATATTCTTCAAGCTTTGAATGAAAGTATGATCCAAGTATTGAGCAATGTTTTACTCTATATTTGTCTCGTGATCATTATGTTTGTCCAACATGCTAAATTAGCTTGGATTACAGTAGCAAGCACACCAGTGGCTTTTCTTATTTTAATTGCTATTGTACGTTTGGCACGAAAATACACTAACCTTCAGCAAAAAGAGGTTGGTCAGCTCAATGCCTTTATGGATGAGGTGATTTCTGGGCAAAAAGCGATTATTGTTCAAGGAATGCAAGAGGAAGTCATTCATAACTTTGTTGAGCAAAATGATAGAGTTCGTTCAGCGACATTTAAAGGTCGAGCTTTTTCTGGGCTTCTTTTCCCAATTATGAATGGGATGAGCCTGATAAATACTGCTATTGTCATCTTTGCAGGCTCTGCTCTCTTACTGAATGACTCGAATATTGAGGTAGCTGTTGCGATTGGATTAATCACGACATATGCACAATTTTCCCAACAATATTATCAGCCCATCATCCAGATTGCAGCTAGCTGGGGCAGTTTGCAGTTGGCCTTTACAGGGGCTGATCGGATTCAGGAAATGTTTGATGCGTCAGAAGAAATCCGGCCGAAGAATGCACCTGCATTCACAGAGCTTAAGGATGCGGTGGAGATTAAGCATGTAGACTTCTCCTATGTAGAAGGTAAACCCATCCTCAAAGATGTGTCTATCTCTGCTCCTAAGGGCAAGATGACAGCTGTTGTTGGCCCTACTGGTTCAGGTAAGACGACCATTATGAACCTGCTCAATCGCTTTTACGATGTGGACAGTGGTAGCATTGAGTTTGACGGTCGCGACATTCGGGACTATGAGTTGGATAGCTTACGGAGTCATGTGGGCATTGTCCTGCAGGATTCGGTGCTTTTTAGTGGCACGATTCGGGACAATATCCGCTTTGGTGTGCCGGATGCCAGTCAGGAGATGGTCGAAACGGCTGCGCGTGCGACTCATATCCATGACTATATCGAAAGTCTGCCAGACAAATACGATACCTTGGTAGATGATGATCAGAATACTTTCTCAACTGGACAGAAACAGCTGATTTCCATTGCTAGAACTTTGCTGACGGATCCGCAAGTCTTGATTTTAGACGAAGCGACTTCCAATGTTGATACGGTAACAGAGAGCAAGATTCAGCAGGCCATGGAAACTGTTGTAGCTGGTCGAACGAGCTTTGTCATTGCCCACCGCCTCAAGACGATTCTCAATGCTGACCAAATCATCGTTCTCAAAGACGGAGAGGTTATTGAGCAAGGCAATCATCACCAACTCCTCAAACTGGGTGGCTTCTACTCAGAACTTTATCATAATCAATTCGTATTTGAGTAAGAAATTCATCTATTCACTTTTCCCTTGTTTGAATGGTATTTCATTCAAGGGCTTTTTTTATTTAGCCCAATTTTGATAAATATTTTTTATAACCAGCTTTAAAAAAATTTATTGGACGGTTTAGCAATGCCGTGGTAAGATATACTATATCAAAATAAGGGGGGATCACGGTATGTGCAGAACAATTGTTGGAATTTCAGCCAATCTTTGCCCAGTAGATGAGACGGGAAAGAATATTCACACATCTGTTTCACGTAAATTTGTGGACGGGGTACGGTTGGCTGGTGGCCTGCCTATGGTGATTCCTCTTGGAGATAAAAGTTTAGTAGAAGATTATGTGGAAACGATAGACAAGCTGATTTTGTCAGGAGGACAAAATGTTCACCCGCAGTTTTATGGGGAAGAAAAGACTATTGATAGTGACGATTACAATATTGCCCGCGATGAGTTTGAGCTGGCACTCCTGAAAGAAGCTCTGCGTCAAAACAAGCCAGTTATGGCTATTTGCCGAGGTCTGCAGTTGGTAAATGTCGCTTTTGGTGGTACTCTTAATCAGCATATTGATCATCACTGGCAAGGAGCACCATTTGGCACTTCTCATTCTATTTATACAGAGAAAGGAAGTGTAGTGGAGCGTTTGTTTGGTAGGGCAAGTCGGATTAACTCAGTTCATCGTCAAAGTATCAAGGACTTGGCTCCTAATTTTCGAGCGACAGCCTTTGATCCTAGAGATAATACCATTGAAGCCATTGAGTCGGTAGATGGTCGCCGGATCATCGGCCTTCAGTGGCATCCAGAGTTCTTAATAAATGAAGAAAAAGGAAATTTAGAGCTTTTCCAATATTTACTACAAGAATTGTAAAAAAATTACATATTGTGATTTGTTTTTAGGAAAATTTAAGATAAGTCTTTTATACTAAGACCATAAACAAAGAACTCCTAACTTTGTTTAGAAATCCTAAAACTTTTCTTTTTCATAATAATCTCCCTATAAGAACCGCCCAATCGGCGGTTTTTTTGCTGGAAAGGCTGAGAAATCTAGATTTTCATCAATTTGATGTCTTTTATGTTATAATGAGTCACAAGTAGGCCGAGCGGATCGGTCGGTAGATGGAGGAGCAGAGATGTCAAGAGCGGAGCGAGTTATTTTAACAAATATGTGCATGATTTATGATGAGGACCGCATTTTAGTGCAAAATAAAGTAAATGATGATTGGACCGGTCTTTGCTTTCCAGGCGGCCATGTTGAAAATCGTGAATCCTTTGTCAAATCAGTGATACGGGAAATCAAGGAGGAAACAGGTCTGACCATCTATGAGCCTAGGTTATGCGGTGTCAAGCAGTTTTATACCGAAAAGGATGAACGTTACGTCGTTTTTCTTTACAAAACCAATCGTTTTGAAGGAGAGCTGGTCTCGTCCGACGAAGGAGAAGTGTTCTGGATTAAACGCGAGGATCTTGATCACCACTCGCTGGCCTTGAGCTTTAAGGAAATGTATCAAGTTTTCACATCAGATTTGACGGAGCAGTTTACCTATCTGGATAATGGAGAGATCATCAGAGATCTATACTAGGGAGAACCGCCCAATCGGCGGTTTTTTTGCTTGTTTTTTTCGAATTTAGTATAATAGGGACAGCAAAAATAGAAAAGAGAACTCTATGAAAATTCGTGGATTTGAGCTGGTTTCCAGCTTTACAAATAAAGATTTGCTGCCCAAGAGAGAGACGGCTCATGCAGCAGGTTACGACTTGAAAGTGGCAGAGCGTATCGTCATTGCGCCAGGGGGAGATTAAGTTAGTTCCGACTGGTATCAAAGCCTATATGCAGCCGGGCGAGGTGCTTTATCTTTACGACCGCTCGTCCAATCCTCGGAAAAAAGGTCTGGTCTTGATTAACTCCGTTGGGGTCATTGATGGCGACTACTATGGCAATCCAGGAAACGAAGGGCATATCTTTGCTCAGATGAAAAACATCACAGATCAGGAAGTCGTCCTCGAAGTTGGCGAACGTGTGGTGCAGGCTGTCTTTGCACCATTTCTGATTGCGGATGGAGATGAGGCTGAAGGCGTGCGGACTGGCGGATTTGGATCGACAGGACATTAGTATGAAAATCATTTTTATCCGCCACGGAGAGCCAGATTATTCACTTTTGGAAGAGGCTGGTTACACTGGCTTTGGACTAGATTTGGCTCCCTTGTCGGCTGCTGGTCGTCGGATGGCGACAGAGGCAGCTGCTAATCCTCTGCTGGAACAGGCGGAAATTCTGATTTCATCTTCTGTGACGCGAGCTTTGGAGACGGCTTCCTATTTGATTCGAGACCGCCAACTGCCGCTTTTTGTGGAGCCTTTGTTGCATGAATGGCAGGTATATGAGAGTGGGACAGAAAAGTTTGAGCAGGCTCGGAAGCTGTTTTTTGAAAATAAAGGCTCGCTTCCTTTAGGAAGTCCTGTCCGGTATGAGACAGCTGAGCAGATGAAAGCCCGCTTTTTGCAAACCATAAGCAAATACAGAGACTACGAGACGGTAGCTCTTGTAGCCCATCGTATGCTTATCCGCCAGTTTGTAGCTGATCAGCAGATTGATTTTTGCCAGTTTATTGAATGTGAACTGAAGATTTGATGTTTCGTTGTAAAAAGAATCTTAATAAAAGGATTTTGAGATAGAAGAAAATATGAAAGAATTTAAGAACAAGGATTATGCAACAGAAATTCGTCAGAAAATTCCAGGCTACGATGTGATGCTAGATGTGATTTTCCGAGGAGTATTGCTTAGATTAGCCCCCAGTTTAAAAGTCGATAAGGTGTTAGCTTTAGCAAGCCAGACGGCTGAGTTGAATGGTTTGGCATCCTTATTTCCTAAGGCAGGGTTGACGGTTGTGGAGCCAAGTGAGGCGATGCTGCAAGAGCTTAAAAGACAGGTTTATCTGCCTCAAGCGGAGTATCTTAATAGTCGATTTGAAGAAGCAATATTGCCCTCTGCTTATCAGATTTGTTCTTGCTTGCTAGTATTGCAGTTTGTTGAAAATCCCAGCTTTTTTCTTCGAAAAATTTATGAGTCTTTAAGTGAAGATGGCCTTCTGATTCTTAGCTTTTTTTCCAACCAGCAACTAGGCTATTGGAAAACACTTGCTTCAGAGCTAGGAGCCAATCAGCAACAAATTCAGCGTACTTATAAGAATCAAGCTAGTTTGATGAATACCCTCTCGCCTCAAGAAGTTGCAAACCTACTAGAAGAGGCTGGCTTTACTAACATAGAGCAAGTGTGTCAGGTCTTATCTACTTTTGTTTGGATTATTAGAAAATAAGGAGAATCACTATCGCTAAGAAAAAAACGACCTTTGTCTGTCAAAATTGTGAATACCATTCGCCCAAGTATCTAGGCCGCTGTCCCAACTGCGGAGCTTGGTCTTCTTTCGTTGAGGAAGTAGAGGCTGCAGAAGTCAAGCATGCCCGTGTTTCCTTGACAGGCGAAAAGACCCGGCCCATGAAGCTGGCTGAGGTCACTTCGATTGATGTCAACAGGACCAAGACGGAAATGGATGAGTTCAATCGTGTGCTGGGTGGTGGCGTAGTGCCTGGCAGTCTGGTCCTGATTGGTGGAGATCCTGGTATCGGGAAGTCCACCCTGCTTCTGCAGGTGTCCACTCAGCTTTCTCATCAGGGCACAGTCCTTTATGTCAGCGGGGAGGAATCAGCTGAGCAGATTAAGTTGCGAGCGGAACGACTCGGTGATATTGACAGTGAATTTTATCTCTATGCCGAGACCAATATGCAAAATATCCGCACGGAGATTGAGAAAATCAAGCCAGATTTTCTGATTATCGACTCCATTCAGACGGTGATGTCGCCGGAAATTTCCAGTGTTCAAGGCTCTGTCTCTCAGGTTCGCGAAGTGACAGCTGAGCTCATGCAGCTGGCCAAAACCAATAATATCGCGACCTTTATCGTTGGTCACATGACCAAGGAAGGAACCTTAGCTGGTCCCCGAACGCTAGAGCACATGGTGGACACCGTGCTTTATTTTGAGGGCGAACGTCAGCACACTTTCCGTATTTTACGGGCAGTTAAAAATCGCTTTGGCTCAACCAATGAGATTGGTATCTTCGAAATGCAGTCTGGTGGGCTAGTTGAGGTTGTCAATCCAAGTGAAGTCTTTTTAGAAGAGCGGCTGGACGGCGCGACAGGCTCATCTATCGTCGTCACCATGGAAGGAACGCGGCCGATTTTGGCTGAGGTGCAGGCTTTGGTGACACCGACCATGTTCGGCAATGCCAAGCGAACCACGACTGGACTGGACTTTAACCGAGCCAGCCTCATCATGGCGGTTCTGGAAAAGCGGGCAGGGCTCCTCCTGCAAAATCAAGACGCCTACCTCAAATCAGCTGGCGGCGTCAAGCTAGATGAGCCAGCCATTGATTTGGCGGTGGCGGTAGCCATTGCTTCCAGCTACAAGGATTTACCTACCAATCCTCAAGAGTGCTTTATCGGTGAAATTGGCCTGACTGGCGAAATCCGCCGGGTTAACCGCATCGAGCAACGCATCAACGAGGCGGCAAAACTGGGCTTTACCAAAGTCTATGCTCCTAAAAACTCTCTGAATGGCCTCAAAGTTCCAAACAATATCCAAGTCATTGGTGTGACAACGATTGGGGAAGTGTTAAAGAAGGTATTTTTGTAAGATATTTGCTTTAGATTTGAAGAAAAAACTTACCAGTGCTATAATCGTGATAGATAGGCTAAGAGGCCAAGGGAGACAATAAACTAGCCTCCTCAAAAAGACATAAAAGGAGAAAACAGATGTCAGATAACCGCATGAATTTTACTATTGAGAATAATAGTCAATTTCCTTTTGTAGAAATAGCGCTAGATAAAGGTGAAAAAGCCTATATTCAGCGTGGAGGGATGGTGTATCATTCTCCAAGCGTTAAGTTAAATACGAAACTGAATGCCAAGGGTTCTGGTCTTGGGAAGTTAGTCAAAGCAGTCGGCCGTTCTATGGTATCTGGTGAAAGTACTTTTATCACTGAGGCTACTTCGGAGGTTGACGGTGGTGTACTTGCTTTAGCGCCAAATGTTCCAGGTCAAGTTATGGCATTAGAAATAGGTGACCATCAATACCGCTTAAATGATGGTGCCTTTCTTGCCTTAGATGGCTCTGCTTTTTATACTATGGAGCGTCAGTCTTTTGGACGTGCTTTATTTGGTGGCCAAGGTGGTTTCTTTGTTATGACAACAGAGGGTGAAGGAACGCTTTTGGTCAATGCTTTTGGAGCCATCAAAAAGATCGAATTGCAAGACCAAGAAATGACGATTGACAATGCCCATGTTGTTGCATGGAGTAAGGAACTGACTTATGATATTCATCTAGAAAATGGCTTTTTACAGTCAGTTGGTACAGGTGAAGGTGTTGTCAATACTTTCCGTGGGACGGGAGAAATCTATGTTCAAAGTTTGAATGTAGAAACCTTTGCCAAAGTTTTGGGGACATATATTTCTACCAGAGAATAAAAATGAAGATTTTTCACTAGAAAGCGTCAGTTCTGATAAACGATACCAAAGGTGATAAGATTAATTTATTTGAAGATCAAATTAATAATCTAAAAAACAATCCAGAGGTGAATATGTCTTATTTTGAAAATTTTATGAAGGTCGATCAACCCTTGAAAAGTCAATGCCGCCTTTATAATGTGGCTGTTCGCACCGACGGATGCGAATTCGTTCGTGACATTTTTGGCGGATTCAAGAAACGTGAGGAAAAAAAGTGACAATTACTATAAAACCTTATCAAAAATCGGATAAAGAGGCTGTTTTAGAATTGTCAATTCAGGCTTGGTCTCCAGTTTTTCCCAAAATGGAAACAGGAGTTCCTAAGTTTGTTTATGACAATTTTTATCCTCAAGGGTGGGAAACAAGGCAAATCAATGACCTGACAGCGCTCTTAGATGAAGAGAGTCAGTTTGTCTGGTTAGCTTTTCTGGAGGAAGAATTAGCTGGCTGGATTCACATTCGCTTGCACCCAGAGGATAAGATGGGTGAGATTTATATCCTAGCTGTTGCTCCAAGATATCAGCGTCAAGGTATCGGAAAAGCGCTCATGACCTATGCTTGTGATCAGATTAAACAAAAAGGAATGGAAATGGTCATGGTTGAGACGGGTGGTGATCCAGGTCATGCACAGGCCCGTAAAACCTATGAGAATTTTGGCTTTGAACAATGGCCCGTTGCTCGCTATTTTAAGAAGTTATAACTAATGGCTCTTTGTCAACAGTAGTGGGTGATAAAAGCTAGCATAGAGAACCGTTCATAAAGGTTCTCTCTTTTTTTGAAGTTAGGGAAGTTTTAAGGTCAAAACTTGGTTGTTTGATATCCTTCATAAAACCGATAGTTGCTTTCAGCTTGGCATTGGAGAAAGATTTGTCAATTTTCTCTGTGGAACTGGTGAACCCATATCCAAAGCTTTATTGCTGACAAAGTGGTGTGAAGCTGGTATGATAAGATTAATTTATTTGAAGATCAAATTAATAATCTAAAAAACAATCCAGAGGTGAATATGTCTTATTTTGAAAATTTCATAAAAGCTAATCAAGCCTATGTTGACTTACATGGGACGGCTCACTTGCCGCTAAAGCCTAAAACAAAAGTAGCGATTGTGACTTGTATGGATTCCCGTCTTCATGTAGCACCAGCTTTGGGATTAGCGCTGGGGGATGCCCATATTTTGAGAAATGCTGGTGGACGGGTAACAGATGACATTATTCGGTCATTAGTGATTTCTCAGCAGCAAATGGGAACAAGAGAAGTGGTGATTTTGCATCATACAGATTGTGGTGCCCAGACTTTCAACAATAAAGATTTGTGGAGCATCTTCGACAAGAGTTAGGTGTCGATGCTAGTGGTCAAGACTTTTTGCCTTTTACGGATGTGAGAGAAAGTGTGCTAGAAGATATGACTTTGCTACGTCAGTCAGACTTGATTCCAGAAGATATAGAAATTTCTGGAGCCATTTATGATGTTGATACTGGGCGAATTCACGAAGTTAGATAGACTGTTCTTTATCATCCAGAGTGTTAAAAAAAGATTGCTTGCAGGTAATCTTTTTTTTCTACTTATGCTATAATAGAAACGATTGAAAAGAGGATGCTTCACTCCTCAAATAGAAAAATAGAAGAAAATAAAGGAGATTAGTTTTGGCAAAAGCTATTCGTGTGCGTTATGCACCAAGTCCGACTGGGCTCTTACACATCGGAAATGCGCGGACTGCGCTCTTTAATTACCTCTACGCTCGTCATCATGGTGGGACATTCATTATTCGTATCGAGGATACTGACCGTAAGCGCCATGTAGAAGACGGGGAACGCTCACAGCTTGAAAATCTGCGCTGGCTGGGTATGGACTGGGATGAAAGTCCTGAGACTCACGAAAACTACCGCCAGTCTGAGCGTTTGGATATTTATCAAAAATATGTCAATGAACTCTTGGACAAGGGTTTGGCTTACAAGTCCTATGTGACTGAGGAAGAATTAGCAGCTGAACGTGAACGTCAAGAAGCAGCAGGAGCAACACCTCGCTACATCAACGAATACCTTGGCATGAGCGAAGAAGAAAAAGCTGCTTATATAGCTGAGCGCGAAGCAGCGGGAATCGTTCCAACTGTTCGTCTAGCTGTCAATGAAGCTGGCGTCTACAAGTGGACGGACATGGTTAAGGGTGAAATTGAGTTTGAAGGTGGCAATATCGGTGGTGACTGGGTTATCCAGAAGAAAGATGGCTATCCAACCTACAACTTTGCTGTGGTTATTGATGATCATCTGATGGAAATTTCTCACGTTATTCGGGGGGATGACCACATTGCTAACACACCTAAGCAGCTCATGGTCTATGAAGCTTTAGGCTGGGAAGCACCAGAATTTGGGCATATGACCTTGATTATCAACTCTGAAACAGGTAAGAAGCTGTCCAAACGTGATACCAATACCTTGCAGTTTATCGAAGATTATCGTAAGAAGGGCTACCTACCAGAAGCGGTCTTTAACTTTATTGCACTGCTGGGCTGGAATCCTGGTGGCGAGCATGAAATCTTCTCTCGTCAAGAATTGATTGATCTCTTTGATGAAAAGCGCCTCAGCAAGTCTCCAGCTGCTTTTGACCAGAAGAAACTAGACTGGATGAGCAATGAGTACATCAAAAATGCGGATTTTGACACAATCTTTGCTCTGGCGAAGCCATTCTTGGAAGAAGCAGGACGTTTGACAGATAAAGCAGAAAGCTTGTAGAGCTTTACAAACCGCAAATGAAGTCAGTGGATGAAATCGTGCCACTGACAGACCTCTTCTTTGCGGACTTCCCAGAGTTGACGGAAGCAGAGAAAGAAGTGATGGCTGGTGAAACTGTTCCTGTGGTGTTGGAAGCCTTCAAAGCAAAACTGGAAGCTATGACAGACGATGAATTTGTGACAGAAAATATCTTCCCGCAAATCAAAGCTGTCCAAAAAGAGACAGGGATCAAGGGCAAAAACCTATTTATGCCGATCCGAATTGCCGTTTCAGGTGAAATGCATGGACCAGAGTTGCCAGATACCATTTACCTACTAGGCCGTGAAAAATCCATCCAGCACATTGAGAATATGCTCAAAAACATTCAATAAAAATAGACCCGCAATCATGTTTGCGGGTTTTTACTTGGAATGATAAGGTTTATCAAGGATGAGGGATGTGGCTTGATTTGTTATTGTACAGAAATCAGTGTAGGAAATGATAGTATAAAATCTTTTTATCAATAAAGAATGTCAAATAAGTGAACAGACTATCAAAAGTGATGTCTGGGACAATCATGGTCATGAATGGGGACATGAGCAATTAAGTATATTTAGTGTTTGATGAACAAATTAAACCGAGAGAAAAGTTAGCAGGAGAGGATCCTATTGTAGATTTTGACGTGTTGTTTCTTTCTGTTCTTTTTTTAAAGAATTTGTTGAATGGATGCAAATTAATCTGTGTGAAGAAAGCTGAAATCTAAGAAAAAGATAGGAATAACAAGCTTTTTATACTTTTAAATATAAGATGGAAAAATGTGAGAAAATCTTGTAAATGCCTGCTAAGATTGGATTTTTTGAAAAATATGGTATAATAGATATAATTTTGGTAGATGGAGTTGAATTTTGAGAAAAAGCTATCGCGTCAAGAGTGAGAAAGACTTTAATGCAATTTTTAATGATAAACAAAGTGTGGCTAATAAACGATTTGTCATCTATAAATTGAATAAAGATCAAAAACACTTTCGTGTAGGGCTTTCAGTCAGTAAGAAACTGGGCAATGCGGTTACGAGAAATAGCATTAAGAGAAAATTACGTCATGTCTTAATAGAATATGGAAAGCAGTTGCAACCAGTTGACTTTGTAGTCATTGCTCGTAAGGGAGTGGAAGAGCTGAATTACAAAGAAATTGAGAAAAATTTGCTGCATGTGCTGAAACTAGCTAAAATCTATCAGGAAGGGACTATTAGTGAAACAGAAGAGTAAAATGGCAGGTGTCCTGCTCCTATCCTCACTTGTATTGACCGCTTGCGGAACAAATGAAGTTACAACACAATCGACTGATTTATGGGAGAGATTTGTTTATTTCTTCGCTGAAACGATCCGATTTTTATCTTTTAATGGTAGCGTAGGAATTGGAATTATCCTCTTTACCATTATTATCAGAACAGTTCTTTTGCCGGTTTTCCAGATCCAGATGAACTCATCTAGAAAGATGCAAGAAGCACAACCTCATATCAAGGCCTTGCAGGCTAAGTATCCTGGAAAAGATATGGAGAGTCGAAATCTCCTAGCAACAGAGACTCAACGACTTTATAAAGAGCTAGGTGTAAATCCACTTGCATCCTTTATTCCTCTGTTCATCCAGATGCCGGTTTTGATTGCCTTGTATCAAGCGTTGACACGAGTTGCTTTCTTAAAGACAGGACATTTCCTATGGCTTAATCTAGCAGAAACGGATCCTTATTATATACTGCCGGTATTGGCAGCCCTCTTTACTTTTTTAAGTAGCTGGCTGAATAATAAGGGACTAGCTGAAAGAAATGGCGCGATGACCGCAATGACTTATGTGATGCCTTTGATGATTTTTTGGTTTGCCCTGACTTTCTCCAGTGGTGTAGCCCTATATTGGATGGTATCAAATGCTTATCAAGTGGTTCAGACATTAATTTTGAGCAATCCTTTTAAGATGATTGCAGAACGTGAAGCTAAGCTTAATGCAGAGCGTGAACAAGAAGAAAAGAAAAAACGTGCTTTCCGAAAAGCACAGAAAAAGAAAAAATAAGGAGGTCTCTTGCAAATGGTTGTATTTACAGGAGCGAGCGTAGAAGAAGCGATTCAAGAAGGATTGCGTCAATTAGATATTCCTCGAATGAAAGCACATATTACTGTTATTTCTCGTGAGAAAAAAGGTTTTCTAGGTTTATTTGGTAAAAAGCCTGCCCAAGTTGATGTAGAACCTATTAGCGAAACAACGATGGTTAAAGCGAATCAAAAAGCTGTTAAAGGTGTGCCTGACGAAATCAATGCAAAAAACGAACCCGTTAAAAGCGTCAGCGAAGAAACAGTTGATTTAGGACGAGTTGTTGCAGCGATTAAGAAAATCGAAGGAGAAGGTGAGAAAGTTTCAGATGAAGTGAAGGCTGAGATTCTCAAACATGACAAACAGGCCAACACTATTCTGGAAGAAACAGGAACAATTGAACTCATTAAAGATCAGGTACAAAATAGCGAACCAGAAGAACCAACAAATCTGACGAAACAAGACTTTGCAGATCTTGGTATTGAAGTAGAAGAAGAAAGCTATAATATCGATGAGGTTGTAGCGGAAGTCACAGACTATGTACAAGAAATCGTTAATGAAATGGATGTTGAAGCGAGTTTGACATCGAACTACAACCGCCGTACGATCAATATGCAGATCGATACCAATGAACCAGGACGTGTCATTGGCTATCACGGAAAAGTTCTTAAAGCCTTGCAATTATTGGCTCAAAATTACCTCTATGTTCGTTATGAGAAAAGTTTCTATATTTCAATCAATGTTAATGATTATGTAGAACACAGGGCTGAAGTGTTGCAAAGCTATGCGCAGAAATTGGCGAATAGGGCGTTGGAAGAACGCCGTAGCCAGCCGACTGATCCAATGTCAAATAACGAACGCAAAATTATTCACCGCATTATTTCTAAAATGGATGGAGTTACCAGCTATTCAGAAGGCGATGAACCAAATCGCTATGTCGTTGTGGATATTGATAGCGAATAAAGTAAATTTGAACGAACCTACTTTTTAGCATGATGTTGCAAAGTACGTTCGTTTTTTATCATTACGTATTTTAGAAGAAGGAATTGATATGTCATTGTTCCCAGCTATAAAAGCCTATCTTCCCTACCAAGGGACTAAGTATATTGCGCCAGAAAAAACAGGAGATCTTCGGGAAGTCATGTTGGATTTAAAATCTAAAGGCCAAGCGGCTCGTAAAGAGTTTATGGATTTGGCTAAAGATTTTCTAACGATTTATCCAAATTTGAGTTTGGAAAGAGCGAGCCAATGGATGAACCAAGCCCAAATCTTGCGCCCTCACTTTTGGAATTATGTGAAAGGTTATGGAGAGATAACAGAACCCATGTTTGCTTTGCGTTTATATGGAACTGCAGAAGATTTTTGGAGTGTCACTTGAGGTTAGCTTCATGGAACGAAAAAAAGACGAATATAGTCTTTCAAAGCAAAAATCGTATCTTACAGGTGCCGATTAAAGAGCCAGTGTATTATTTTTGCACAGGAAAAGGGAGTTAGTCAGAGGTTTGATGGAACGGAAGATAATCGCCAATTATTACTGAAAAAAAGATTCAAGAAGGCCAGATCCGCAAGGTCTTGGCTAAATACGATATCAATCTGTCTAGAGCCAATTCTAAAGAAGAGGTCTTGTCTGATTTACAAGAAGCAATGTCTGCCTTGATTCCATTTTATGAAGCAACAAGGCCTCTATGATTCCGTTCTCAAAAGGAAACTTATTTTCTGGAACTATTGACAAAAGGATTAGAATCATATAGAATAGTAAAGTATGTTTAGTAACTGATCACAACTAGCCGGCTAAACGAATACAAGAATCTAAGAGGAGGTATTCATCGTGAAACGTACTTATCAACCAAGTAAAATCCGTCGCGCGCGTAAACACGGTTTCCGTAATCGTATGTCAACTAAAAACGGTCGTCGCGTACTTGCAGCTCGTCGTCGTAAAGGACGCAAAGTTTTGGCTGCTTAATCAAAACGATTATAACAAGAAAAATCAGTGGAAACTCGAGACCACTGATTTTTTGTTTAGCTTTTGGTATAATAGTTAGAAGAAAAGGCAAGGGTAAAAAATGAAAATTTTTGACACACACACACATTTAAATGTGGATGAATTCTCAGGTCGGGAAGCAGAAGAACTGCAACTGGCTAAAGAACTTAGTGTTACTGCGCACAATGTTGTTGGGTTTGATCAACCGACCATTGAAAGAGCACTTGAGTTAGCTGACCAGTACCCAGAAGTCTATGTGACCTTGGGCTGGCATCCGACTGAGGCTGGGACTTATGATGAGGCGGTGGAAGCTTATCTGCTGAACAAGCTTCGTCACCCCAAGGTGGTGGCTCTGGGTGAGATTGGGCTGGACTATCACTGGATGACAGCTCCAAAAGATGTTCAGGAGCGGGTATTTCGCCGGCAAATCCAGCTCTCCAAAGAGCTGAACCTACCCTTTGTTGTTCACACACGTGACGCTTTGAAAGATACTTATGAGATTATCAAGAGTGAGGGTGTCGGCCCTCGAGGTGGTATTATGCACTCTTATTCCGGTTCTTTGGAAATGGCAGAGCGCTTTATCGAGCTAGGAATGATGATTTCCTTTTCTGGAGTCGTCACATTTAAAAAAGCGACAGATATTCAGGAGGCAGCTCAGAATCTGCCTTTGGACAAAATTCTCGTCGAGACTGATGCGCCTTACTTAGCGCCTGTTCCCAAGCGTGGCCGAGAAAATAAAACAGCCTATACTCACTATGTGGTAGAGAAAATTGCTGAGCTGCGTGGACTGCCTGTCGAAGAAGTGGCACAAGCAACCTATGATAATGCAAAGAAGGTGTTTGGGCTTGACTGAGAAGAAAAAAATCCCTCAGGTAATCGTCGTTGAGGGCAAGGATGATACAGCCAATCTGCAGCGATTTTACCAAGTTGATACTTACGAGACGAGAGGATCTGCGATCAATGAAGAAGATCTTGAGCGGATAAAGAAACTGCACCAGCTACGTGGCGTTATCGTCTTTACCGATCCAGACTACAATGGTGAGCGTATCCGTCGAATAATTATGGAGGCTGTGCCAACTGCTCAGCATGCCTTTCTCCGACGAGATGAGGCAACTCCCAAGTCTAAGAACAAAGGTCGGTCGCTCGGAGTAGAGCACGCTTCATTTGAGGATTTACAGCAGGCATTGGCTGGGCTGGTCGGATATTTCGATGATGAGGATAATTTTGATATCACCAAAAGCGATCTTGTGCGACTAGGTTTGCTTATGGGAAGTGACAGCCGTCAGCGTCGAGAGTATTTGGGTGAGCAGCTCCGTATAGGATATTGTAATGGCAAGCAGCTCCTCAAACGCTTGGAATTATTTGGGGTGACCTTGGCGGAAGTGGAAGAAACTATGCGTAAATATTCAGTCTAACGGAGTAAGAAATGAAAAAAGTAATTATTACGGGCGGTAATAGTGGGATTGGCTATCAGGCTGCAAAACAGTTGGCTGAAAAGGGCTGGTCAGTGACCTTATTTTGCCGGCGAAAAGAAGCTGCTGAGCAAGTCTGTGAGGAAATCCGTCAACAAACAGAAAATCCGCATGTAGATTATATCTTGGTTGATTTATCTGATTTGGAGAGTGTCAAGAAAGCGGTAGAACAGTATATCCAAAAAGAAGAGACTTTAGATGTTTTAATTAACAATGCGGCTGATTTTGATTTATCAATCAAAAGTCCCGTGATGACCAAAGATGGATTAGAAAAGCAGTTTGCGACCAACGTGGTTGCTCCCTTTTTACTTTCTATCTTGTTGAGAGGCTTGCTAGAAAAGTCTGAGAACAGTCGGATTATTAATATTTCTTCTCAAGGGTTGGTGCTGTATCCTTTCATAAAGCTTGATTTTGAAAATTTATCTGGCCAAAAACATTACAGCCCTGCTAAGACCTATTATCAGAATAAACTGGCCTTGTTGATGCTGTCACTTTATATGCGGAAACAGTGGAAAGGTATTAAGGTACAGGCAATCCGTGTGACCAATGTCAAAGTAGATATGCGCCGCTATGATCACCTCAGCGCTTTTATGAAAAATCTGTATAAAATTAAGTCAAAATTTTCAATTAGCCCGGAAGAAATGGCGAAAGTCTATACAGCCTTATCTACAGAGGATGACTATGAGGGCTTTGTATGACGAGAAATGCAAAGAAGTTAAGGCTAATGCATTTGCTTACGAGGAAGAAGAGCAGAAAAAACTCTACACCTTGCTAGGGCAAATGACCTCCTTAAAAGATAATGAATAAATAATTAGAAAAGAGAGAACATGCGTATTGCAGACCATAGTGTGACCCGTGCCATTCTGGAGCGTCACGGTTTCACCTTTAAAAAATCTTTCGGTCAGAATTTCCTGACGGATACTAATATCCTCCAGAAAATTGTGGACACAGCCGAGATTGACAAAAAGGTCAATGTCATCGAAATTGGTCCTGGTATTGGGGCTTTGACAGAATTTTTGGCAGAAAGTGCCGCGGAGGTCATGACCTTTGAGATTGATGATCGTTTGGTACCGATTTTGGCGGATACTCTGCGCGATTTTGACAATGTGACAGTGGTCAATCAGGATATTCTCAAGGTTGATTTGGCCCAGTACATAGCAGAGTTTAAGAATCCAGACCTACCTATCAAGGTAGTGGCAAATCTGCCCTACTACATCACGACGCCGATTCTTATGCATTTGATTGAGAGCGGGATTCCTTTTAGTGAGTTTGTCGTGATGATGCAAAAAGAGGTGGCGGATCGGATTTCGGCTCAGCCGAATACCAAGGCCTATGGCAGTTTGTCGATTGCGGTCCAGTATTATATGACAGCCAAGGTTGCCTTTATCGTGCCACGGACAGTCTTTGTGCCAGCGCCTAATGTGGATTCGGCCATTCTCAAGATGGTGCGCAGAGACCAGCCGGCAGTTGCAGCACAGGACGAGAAATTCTTTTTCAAGGTTTCCAAGGCCAGCTTTGTCCACCGCAGGAAGACCCTATGGAACAATCTGACTAGTTATTTTGGAAAGTCAGAAGAGATTAAAGCAAAGCTTGAAAGAGCCCTTGAAACGATAGATTTAGCGCCCAATGTTCGTGGAGAATCGCTTGATTTAGAAACATTTGCTCGTTTGAGTGATGCTTTAAAGCAGAAGGTCTCTAATAGAATATGAAAAAAGAAAAAACGAGAAAGCAAAAATGCTCTCTCGTTTTTGTCTTATGCGGAGGAAGGGATTTGAACCCTCACACCCGTACGGGCACATGCGCCTGAAGCATGCGTGTCTGCCGTTCCACCACCTCCGCTTGCTTTCTATTATAACATATTTTAAAAAAATGCCAATGAGAAAGCAATAGACATTTTATGGTATAATGGAGGTACTAATCTTAAAGGAGTTCTCTTGCAAGGAAAAATTATTAAGTCCCTAGCTGGCTTTTATTATGTAGAAAGCAATGGGAAAGTTTATCAAACCAGAGCTCGTGGTAATTTCCGAAAAAAAGGGCAGACGCCATATGTTGGAGACGAAGTCGAGTTTTCAGCTGAAAAAGATTCCGAAGGCTATATTTTAAAAATAGCAGAACGCAAAAACAGCCTTGTTCGACCGCCCATTGTGAACATTGACCAAGCAGTTGTCATTATGAGCGCAAAAGAGCCGGATTTTAACGCCAACCTGTTAGATCGCTTTCTAGTTCTTTTGGAACATAAAGGGATTCATCCGATTTTGTATCTCAGCAAGCTGGATTTACTAGAGGTGGGAGATGAGCTTGATGCCTTCTTACAAGTCTATCGTTCTATTGGCTACGATGTGGCAAGGAGTGTGGATGAACTGATGCCTATTTTATCAATGAAAACTACGGTTTTTATGGGGCAAACAGGTGTTGGAAAATCTACGCTTTTAAATAAAATTGCGCCAGATTTGCAACTGGAAACAGGAGAGATTTCCGAGAGTTTAGGACGTGGTCGACATACGACACGAGCAGTTAGCTTATACAATCTAAATGGAGGAAAAATAGCGGATACACCGGGTTTCTCATCAATAGATTATGAAGTAAGCCAGGCAGATGAATTAAACCAGGCCTTTCCAGAAATCGCAGAACGGAGTCGTTCCTGTAAGTTTCGGACCTGCACTCATACGCATGAACCAGGTTGTGCAGTCAAGCCAGCAGTCGAAGATGGCCAAATAGCAACTTTTCGCTTTGATAATTATCTCCAATTTCTCAGTGAGATTGAAAATCGTAGAGAAACCTACAAGAAAGTAGCAAAAAAAAACTAAAATAAATAGATAGAGGAAAAATATGACACAATATAAAATCGCACCATCCATTCTTAGTGCAGATTATGCAAACTTTGAAAGCGAGCTTAAAAGACTGGAATCAGCAGGAGCAGAATATGCCCATATCGATGTAATGGATGGCCATTTTGTCCCTAATATTACATTTGGAGCAGGTGTAGTGGCGAGTATGCGTCCGCATAGCAAGTTGGTTTTTGATTGCCACTTGATGGTATCTAACCCAGAGAAGCATATAGAAGAATTTGTTCGAGCTGGTGCAGATATTATTGGTATTCATGTTGAAGCAACTCCACATATCCATGGCGCCCTGCAACAAATCAGAGCTGCAGGTGTTAAGGCTTGCGTTGTATTGAATCCAGGGACACCAGTTCAAGCGATTAGGCATGTATTGAATCTAGTTGATCAGGTTCTAGTTATGACTGTTAACCCAGGTTTCGGCGGACAAGCATTCTTACCTGAGACTTTGGTCAAGATACGTGAACTTGCGAGCCTTCGTGAGCAAGAGGGACTACAATTTGACATTGAAGTCGACGGAGGCGTTGATAATCAAACGATCAAATTGGCTAAGGAAGCCGGAGCTAACGTTTGTGGCAGGAAGCTATGTATTTAAAGGTGATGTCCATCACCAAGTTCAAACTTTACGGGAAGCATTACATGACTAAGATTGCTGTGGTTGCCGGTGGTCAGCTGGAGACACTTCCCACAGATGTTGATATTTGGATAGGCGTGGATCGTGGGAGCCTCTATCTGATAGATCGAGAGATTGATCCAGATTTGGCTGTGGGAGATTTTGATTCGGTAACGCAGGATGAATTTCAGCGGATTCAGGAAAAGGCTGGAGCTATAATACAGGCTCAACCAGAAAAGGATGATACAGATTTAGAGTTGGCAGTTATTGCCTGTTTCGAACGTTATCCAGACGCCAACATAATGATTTATGGTGCTTTTGGTGGCCGAATGGATCATGCGCTGGCCAATGTTTTTCTCCCTAGTAACCCAGCCATATCCCCTTTTATGGAACGAATCTTTTTGGTGGATGAACAAAATGTGATGACCTATCGGCCGTCAGGGAAGCACAAGATTGATCCTGTAGATGGCATGAAGTATATTGCGTTTATGCCGACGAAGGACATCCACTTGACAATTGAAGGAGCAAAATATCCTTTAAATGAAACAAACTTTTTCTTTAAAAAAGTTTATGCTTCTAACGAATTTATAGGTAAGCCCATTTCTTTGTCTTTTGACTCGGGATATGTGGTGATAATATATAGCAAAGATAGGAAATAAAATGGATATATTGATCATCATTCTGTTAATTGCTAACATCCTCTTTCTCTTCTTCATTTGGCAAGGGCAAGCGAGGCAAAAAAATAAGGTAAAACGACTATTGGAAGAAGAATCAGATCGCTTGTCAGATCAAATTGATTACCGTTTGGAACAGCAGACTCAACAGGCATTACTGCAACAAAAAAACTTAGAAATAAGTTTAGGAGATCGTTTGAGTGCCCTTCATACGGCTTTGCATCGAGATTTGACAGACTTACGTACAGAAGTCGGTGACCATCTCACAAAAATCGTGATAAGACAGACGAGCGGATGCGGCAAATTCAAGAATCTAACGAATTGCGTTTAGAACAAATGCGCCAAACTGTGGAAGAAAAACTGGAGAAGACTCTTCAAACTCGTCTTCAAACATCGTTTGAGTCAGTATCTAAGCAATTAGAATCAGTCAATCAAGGCTTGGGAGAGATGCGGCATATTGCGCGTGATGTAGGAACACTCAACAAAGTACTTTCAAACACTAAAACCCGTGGGATTATGGGGGAATTGCAACTCGGTCAGATCATCGAGGATATTTTGACAGCTAATCAGTATGAACGGGAATTTGCAACGGTCGCTGGCTCCAATGAACGTGTAGAATATGCTATCAAATTACCAGGTCAGACAGAGCTTGATTATGTTTATTTACCAGTTGACTCTAAGTTCCCATTAGCAGACTATTATCGCTTGGAAGAAGCTTATGAGTCAGGGAATAAAGAAGAAATTGAGTTCCACCGCAAATCTTTATTAAATAGCGTGAGACGTTTCGCAAAAGATATTCGTAGCAAATATCTAGCTCCACCTAGGACTACGAATTTTGGAATAATGTTTTTACCTACTGAAGGGCTTTATTCAGAAGTGGTTCGTAACCCTGAATTTTTTGATAGCCTCCGTAGAGATGAGCAGATCGTGGTGGCAGGTCCATCTACCTTGTCAGCTTTGTTAAATTCCTTATCTGTTGGTTTTAAAACACTCAATATCCAAAAGAGTGCTGATGATATTAGTAAGGTCTTGAGAGGCGTCAAGTTAGAGTTTAATAAGTTTGCAGGGATCCTAATTAAAGCTCAGAAACATTTGCAGCACGCTTCGGGTAATATAGATGACTTACTGACTCGTAGGACAAACGCTATTGAACGTACGCTACGCCAGATTGAATTGTCTGATGAAGATTTACATCTGGATTTACTAGATATATCAGAAGAAGGGGAAAATCATGAAAATTAGCCAAATGAAAAAAGATGAACTGTTTGAAGGGTTCTATTTGATCAAATCTGCCGAAGTACGTCAGACGAGAGCTGGAAAAGACTATATTGCTTTTACATTTCAAGACGATACTGGGGAAATCGAAGGGAAACTATGGGACGCTCAACCACATAATGTTGCAGAATTTACATCAGGAAAAGTAGTCCATATGCAGGGGCGCAGAGAAGTGTATAATAACACCCCTCAAGTGAACCAATTAGTTTTACGCCTTCCTAAAGCTGGTGAACCAAATGATCCAGCTAATTTCAAAGAGAAGCCACCAGTAGATCCTAAAGAATTGCGTGATTATCTTGCACAAATGATTTTCAAAATTGAAAATCCAGTTTGGCAGCGTGTTGTTCGTGCTTTATATAGCAAGTATGATAAGGAATTTTATTCCTATCCAGCTGCCAAGACCAATCACCATGCCTTTGAATCTGGGTTGGCTTTTCATACGGCTACGATGGTTCGTCTAGCGGATGCAATTGGTGACATTTATCCGCAGCTGAACAAGAGTCTGCTTTTTGCAGGAATCATGCTCCATGACTTGGCCAAAGTGATTGAATTGAGCGGACCAGATGATACTGAATATACTGTTCGGGGGAATTTGATTGGTCATATTGCTCTGATCGATGAGGAAATCACCAAAATTCTCTTAGAGTTGAAAATTGATGACAATAAGGAAGATGTTGTTGTATTACGTCACGTTATCCTGAGCCACCATGGTTTGCTGGAGTACGGTAGTCCAGTTCGTCCAAGAATTATGGAAGCAGAAATCCTCTATATCATTGACAATTTGGATGCTGAAATGATGATGATGACGGCCGCTCTGGCAAAGGTAGGAGCCGGTGAGATGACAAGCCGTATTTTTGCAATGGACAATCGTTCATTTTATCAACCAGATTTGGATTAACTAAAAACGAAAAACGAGCAGTCTATTTGTAATAATGTTCGTTTTTTTGGTAGAGTATGGTATAATGAAGAAAAATAATAAAATGGTGAACATATGAAATTAAGACGAAGTGATCGTATGGTAGTAATCTCAAACTATCTTTTAAATCACCCTTACGAATTAACAAGCCTCAATACCTTTGCTGAAAAATACGAATCTGCTAAATCTTCTATTTCAGAAGACATTGTGATCATTAAACGAGCTTTTGAAGAAATTGAAATTGGTACAATAGAAACTATTACAGGCGCAGGTGGAGGTGTTGTTTTTACGCCTTCCATTTCAGATAAGGAAGCCAAAACGATTGTAGAAAAATTGCGTGATCAACTATCAGAAAGTGATCGAATTTTACCGGGAGGTTATATTTATTTATCGGACCTCTTGAGTACCCCGTCGATTTTAAACAGCATTGGCAGAATTATCGCTAAAGCTTTTAGAGGACAGAAAATTGACGCAGTCATGACAGTAGCGACAAAAGGTGTGCCATTAGCAAATGCTGTTGCAAATACACTAAACGTCCCTTTTGTCATTGTGCGCCGAGATTTAAAAATTACAGAAGGATCCACTGTTAGTGTGAATTATGTATCTGGTTCAAGCGATCGGATTGAAAAGATGTTTCTATCCAAACGGAGTCTAAAAGCTGGAAGCCGTGTTTTGATTGTAGATGACTTTTTAAAAGGTGGCGGTACGATTAATGGGATGATTAGCTTGTTAACAGAGTTTGAATCAGAACTAGCAGGAGTAGCTGTTTTTGCAGACAATGCTCAAGAAAAAAGAGATCAGTTGGCTTATAAGTCATTACTAAAAGTCACAAACATCGATGTAAAAGAAAATAAAATCGATGTAGAAGTTGGTAATATTTTTGATAATTAAGTGAGAGATATAATGCGAAATATATTTGATAAATTTGATCAAAGCCCAATTTGGATTAGACTATCAGTTCTATCTATGTTGGTTGTTGTTTTAGTAGCAGGTCTACTTTTTGTTAAGCCGGATAATAAGATTGCAAAGCAAACGACGACTCCCACTAGTTATAGCAAACGTTCTAGTGCGAAAGCTAGTACAATAGGTAAAGCAGCTGCAGATAAAACGAAGGCAGCCCTTACCCAAACTGTTACTGATGCTGAGGAGGCGGTTAAAACCTTGGAAGCTGATCAAACAGAAGCAAATGCAACAGCTGCCCAAACTGCTGTTGATAAAGTAAAAGATGAGGAAGCTAAAGCAAGACTTCAAGCAAGAATCCAGCTTGTCAAGGAAGCTATGGCTGCAGCTCAAGCTCCGGCAGTTCAACAAGCGCCTGTACAACAGCAACAGCCGGTATATCAAGCGCCAGCTGTTCAAACACCTGCGGCTCCGGTAGAAACGCCTACCCAGAATCCTGAAACACCATCTGCAAATACAACATCGCAACAATAGTAGTAGAAAGAGAAGAGGAACGCAACTTCTCTTTTTGCTTTTAATAAATAAAAGAATGTCCTTTCAAAAATAATAAGAAATCTATTGACTCGTCACATGCATCATGCTATAATGATAGACGGTACTTTTTACTTTTGGTCTCTCAAAAGTGTACAGAGACGTGCTGACAAATGTTGCAAAAGTACACGCAGATGATAGCTGTCACCAAGTGTATCATCACCAAAATTAAAAAAATACAGGAGAATGTAGATGCCTACAATTAACCAATTGGTTCGCAAACCGCGTAAATCAAAAGTAGAAAAATCTAAATCACCAGCATTGAACGTTGGTTACAATAGTTTGAAACGTGTTCCAACTAACGAAAGCGCACCTCAAAAACGTGGTGTAGCAACTCGTGTCGGAACAATGACACCGAAAAAACCTAACTCAGCCCTTCGTAAATTTGCTCGTGTACGTTTGAGCAACCTGATCGAAGTAACTGCTTATATTCCAGGTATTGGTCACAACTTGCAAGAGCACAGTGTTGTGCTTCTTCGTGGTGGACGTGTAAAAGACCTTCCAGGGGTACGTTACCATATCGTTCGTGGTGCACTTGATACAGCAGGTGTTACTGACCGTAAACAAGGCCGTTCTAAATACGGTACTAAAAAACCAAAAGCATAAGGAAAGGGGATAAAGAGAAATGAGTCGTAAAAACCGTGCGCCTAAGCGCGAAGTATTGGCGGATCCGCTTTACAATTCGAAATTAGTTACTCGTCTTATCAACCGCGTTATGCTTGATGGTAAACGTGGTACAGCAGCTTCTATCGTATATGGAGCATTCGAGCAAATCAAAGAAGCTACTGGAAATGACGCACTTGAAGTATTCGAAACAGCTATGGAAAATATCATGCCTGTTCTTGAAGTACGTGCTCGTCGTGTTGGTGGATCTAACTACCAAGTCCCAGTTGAAGTTCGTCCAGAACGCCGTACAACACTTGGACTTCGTTGGTTGGTAACGATCGCTCGCCTTCGTGGTGAACACACAATGCAAGATCGTCTTGCAAAAGAAATCATGGATGCAGCTAACAATACTGGTGCAGCTGTTAAAAACGTGAAGACACTCACCGTATGGCTGAAGCCAACCGTGCCTTCGCACACTTCCGTTGGTAAGAATAAGATACTAAGGGTGTTAAAAAAGCGACTGAAAATTAGGAAGCATGACGCAGAATCAAAGATTCTAGGAAAGCTTATCTATTTTCCGATCTTTTAGCCCGAGTTCAATTCAACTTATCTACAAGTTGAAACCAACAAAAACAGATAAACATTTGAAACGGGTAGGTCCTGCCTATCCGTTTTTGCTAAATCATGTTATAATAGATTGTAAAATAAATTAATAGGAGAAAACAACCTCATGGCACGCGAATTTTCATTAGAAAAAACACGTAATATCGGTATCATGGCTCACGTCGATGCTGGTAAAACAACAACAACTGAGCGTATCCTTTACTACACTGGTAAAATCCACAAAATCGGTGAAACTCACGAAGGTGCGTCACAAATGGACTGGATGGAGCAAGAGCAAGAACGTGGTATCACTATCACATCTGCTGCGACAACAGCTCAATGGGACAACCACCGCGTAAACATCATCGACACACCAGGACACGTGGACTTCACAATCGAAGTACAGCGCTCTCTTCGTGTATTGGATGGTGCGGTAACGGTTCTTGACTCACAATCAGGTGTTGAACCACAAACTGAAACAGTTTGGCGCCAAGCAACTGAGTATGGAGTGCCTCGTATCGTATTTGCTAACAAAATGGATAAAATCGGTGCAGACTTCCTTTACTCTGTAAGTACTTGCACGACCGTCTTCAAGCAAACGCTCATCCAATTCAATTGCCAATTGGTTCAGAAGATGACTTCCGTGGTATCATTGACTTGATCAAGATGAAAGCTGAAATCTATACTAATGACCTTGGTACAGATATTTTGGAAGAAGATATCCCAGCTGAATACCTTGAGCAAGCACAAGAATATCGTGAAAAATTGGTAGAAGCAGTTGCTGAAACTGATGAAGAATTGATGATGAAATACCTTGAAGGTGAAGAAATCACTAACGAAGAATTGAAAGCTGGTATCCGTAAAGCGACTATCAACGTTGAATTCTTCCCAGTATTGTGTGGTTCTGCCTTCAAAAACAAAGGTGTTCAATTGATGCTTGATGCAGTTATTGACTACTTGCCAAGCCCGCTTGACATCCCAGCAATCAAAGGTATCAACCCAGATACTGATGAAGAAGAAACTCGTCCTGCATCTGATGAAGAGCCATTTGCAGCTCTTGCCTTCAAGATCATGACTGACCCATTCGTAGGTCGTTTGACTTTCTTCCGTGTTTACTCAGGTGTTCTTCAATCAGGTTCTTACGTATTGAACACTTCTAAAGGTAAACGTGAACGTATCGGACGTATCCTTCAAATGCACGCTAACAGCCGTCAAGAAATTGACACTGTTTACTCAGGTGATATCGCTGCTGCCGTTGGTTTGAAAGATACGACAACTGGTGACTCATTGACAGATGAAAAAGCTAAGATCATCCTTGAGTCTATCAACGTTCCAGAACCAGTTATCCAATTGATGGTTGAGCCAAAATCTAAAGCAGACCAAGATAAGATGGGTATTGCCCTTCAAAAATTGGCTGAAGAAGATCCAACTTTCCGTGTAGAAACAAACGTTGAAACTGGTGAAACAGTTATCTCTGGTATGGGTGAGCTTCACTTGGATGTCCTTGTTGACCGTATGCGTCGTGAGTTCAAGGTTGAAGCAAACGTAGGTGCTCCTCAAGTATCATACCGTGAAACTTTCCGCGCTTCTACTCAAGCACGTGGATTCTTCAAACGCCAATCTGGTGGTAAAGGTCAATTCGGTGATGTTTGGATTGAGTTCACTCCAAATGAAGAAGGAAAAGGCTTCGAGTTTGAAAATGCTATCGTCGGTGGTGTGGTTCCACGTGAATTCATTCCAGCGGTAGAAAAAGGTTTGGTTGAGTCAATGGCGAATGGTGTCCTTGCTGGTTACCCAATCGTTGACGTGAAAGCTAAACTTTACGATGGTTCATACCACGATGTCGACTCATCTGAAACAGCCTTCAAGGTTGCGGCTTCACTCGCTTTGAAAGAAGCTGCTAAGACTGCACAACCAGCTATCCTTGAGCCAATGATGTTGGTAACAATCACTGTTCCTGAAGAAAACCTTGGTGACGTTATGGGTCACGTAACAGCTCGTCGTGGACGTGTTGATGGTATGGAAGCACATGGTAACAGCCAAATCGTTCGTGCCTATGTGCCACTTGCTGAAATGTTCGGTTATGCGACAGTTCTTCGTTCAGCATCACAAGGACGCGGTACCTTCATGATGGTATTTGACCACTACGAAGATGTACCTAAGTCAGTACAAGAAGAAATTATTAAAAAACATAAAGGCGAAGCTTAATTGCTAGCCCAAGCACCTCACTTAGAGGTGCTTTTTTATTTGTGAAAACTTCTATGAAAAAGCTTTGAAAGAATGAATAAGTTTCTCTTGTAATGATGAAATCAGTTGCATTTTGAGCTAAATAGGTATATAATAGAAATGTTGAAAGGTGATTTGTAGTGATTCAAGTTACTATTTTCACAATAAAATTTTTTTGATTTTCATAAGGAGGAAATCACGAATGGTAGTTAAAGTTGGTATTAACGGTTTCGGACGTATCGGTCGTCTTGCTTTCCGTCGTATCCAAAACGTAGAAGGTGTTGAAGTTACTCGTATCAACGACCTTACAGACCCTGTTATGCTTGCACACTTGTTGAAATACGACACAACTCAAGGTCGTTTTGACGGTACTGTTGAAGTAAAAGAAGGCGGATTTGAAGTTAACGGTAAATTCGTTAAAGTTTCTGCTGAACGTGATCCAGAACAAATTGACTGGGCTACTGACGGTGTAGAAATCGTTCTTGAAGCAACTGGTTTCTTTGCTAAGAAAGAAGCAGCTGAAAAACACCTTAAAGGTGGAGCTAAGAAAGTTGTTATCACTGCTCCTGGTGGAAACGACGTTAAAACAATCGTTTTCAACACTAACCACGACATCCTTGATGGTACTGAAACTGTTATCTCAGGTGCTTCATGTACTACAAACTGTTTGGCTCCAATGGCTAAAGCACTTCAAGACAACTTCGGTGTTGTTGAAGGCTTGATGACAACTATCCACGCTTACACTGGTGACCAAATGATCCTTGACGGACCACACCGTGGTGGTGACCTTCGTCGTGCGCGCGCTGGTGCTGCTAACATCGTTCCTAACTCAACTGGTGCTGCTAAAGCAATCGGTTTGGTTATCCCAGAATTGAACGGTAAATTGGACGGTTCTGCACAACGCGTTCCAACTCCAACTGGATCTGTTACTGAGTTGGTAGCTGTTCTTGAAAAGAACGTAACTGTTGATGAAGTAAACGCAGCTATGAAAGCAGCAGCTAATGAATCATACGGTTACACTGAAGACCAAATCGTTTCTTCAGATATCGTAGGTATGGCTTACGGTTCATTGTTCGACGCAACTCAAACTAAAGTTCTTGATGTTGATGGCAAACAATTGGTTAAAGTTGTATCATGGTACGACAACGAAATGTCATACACTGCACAACTTGTACGTACTCTTGAATACTTCGCGAAAATCGCTAAATAATTCATGAATGTAAGAGGCTTGTAAAGGCCTCTTTTTTGTGAAAATTTTCTTTATATCAAGAAAACTTTTGGAAAATATGATATAATGGTTACCGTATAAAATAGAAAAAGGAGTTTTTGTAACATGGCAAAACTTACTGTTAAAGACGTTGACTTGAAAGGGAAAAAAGTTCTCGTTCGTGTTGACTTCAACGTACCTGTTAAAGATGGCGTGATTACCAATGACAACCGTATCACTGCAGCTCTTCCAACTATCAAGTACATCCTTGAACAAGGTGGACGTGCAATCCTCTTCTCTCACCTTGGACGTGTAAAAGAAGAAGCAGACAAAGAAGGTAAATCACTTGCTCCTGTAGCTGCTGACTTGGCTGCTAAATTGGGACAAGAAGTTAAATTTATCCCAGGTGTTACACGTGGTGCTGAATTGGAAGCCGCTGTTAACGCTCTTGAAGATGGACAAGTTCTCTTGGTTGAAAACACTCGTTTCGAAGATGTTGACGGCAAGAAAGAATCTAAAAATGATCCTGAACTTGGTAAATACTGGGCATCACTTGGAGATGGTATCTTCGTAAACGATGCATTCGGTACAGCTCACCGTGCACACGCATCTAACGTTGGTATCTCAGCAAACGTTGAAAAAGCAGTTGCTGGCTTCCTTCTTGAGAACGAAATTGCCTATATCCAAGAAGCAGTTGAAGCTCCAGAACGTCCATTCGTAGCTATCCTTGGTGGTTCAAAAGTTTCAGACAAGATCGGTGTTATCGAAAACTTGCTTGAAAAAGCTGATAAAGTTCTTATCGGTGGTGGGATGACTTACACATTCTACAAAGCTCAAGGTATTGAAATCGGTAACTCACTTGTAGAAGAAGACAAATTGGATGTTGCGAAAGCTCTTCTTGAAAAAGCAAACGGCAAATTGATTTTGCCAGTTGACTCAAAAGAAGCAAACGCATTTGCGGACTACACTGAAGTGAAAGACACTGAAGGTGAAGCAGTAGACCCAGGTTTCCTTGGTTTGGATATCGGTCCAAAATCAATTGCTAAGTTTGACGAAGCCTTGACTGGTGCGAAAACAGTTGTATGGAACGGACCTATGGGTGTATTTGAAAAACCAGACTTCCAAGCTGGTACAATCGGTGTCATGGACGCTATCGTGAAGCAACCAGGTGTGAAATCAATCATCGGTGGTGGTGACTCAGCTGCAGCAGCCATCAACCTTGGTCGTGCAGACAAGTTCTCATGGATTTCTACTGGTGGCGGTGCTTCAATGGAACTCCTTGAAGGTAAAGTATTGCCAGGATTAGCTGCTCTTACAGAGAAATAATTTCAGTTCGCTAATTTTATAAAATCCTGATTTTGTAGAAAAGCAACAATGAAACACTAACAAAAAGGTGACAATGTCACCTTTTTGTGTTAGTGTGGGTAATTGTGATGCTGTGATAGAATCCCAATGAAATTACTAAAAGGTAAAGTTTGCAGCATTGACTAAAAAAATTGTAGCTTTCTAGACCTTCGGCCATCCTGTTTTATAGGTCTTAAATAGTTAAAAGGTGTGGTGGGTCAGTTCAAGATTCTCATCCTTTCTATCTAGTTAGTAGGATTAGACGAAATGTCTACAAAACTGTCATTTTAGAAGAAACCCAACTTTTGCTTCTAAATATGTTACAATGAGATAAGAAGGTGAAATGGATATGAATTATTTCAGTAAGTATAAGTTTGATAAATCAAAATTCAAATTAGGAATGCGCACGTTGAAGACAGGATTAGCTGTTTTTATTGTGTTACTTCTATTTAACCTATTTGGCTGGAAGGGTCTTCAAATAGGCGCTTTGACAGCTGTCTTTAGTCTACGAGAAGACTTTGATAAAAGTGTACATTTTGGGACATCACGTATTTTGGGAAATAGCATTGGTGGTCTATATGCTTTGCTTTTCTTTTTGTTAAATAAGTTTTTTCAAGACCAGCTTTGGGTAACATTGCTTTTTGTACCCATTTGTACAATGCTGACGATTATGACAAATGTGGCGATGAACAATAAGGCTGGTGTTATCGGGGGGGTATCTGCTTTGCTGATTATTACCTTGTCTATTCCTGAAGGAGATACAATAGTCTATGTTTTTGCTCGTGTTTTCGAGACTTTTTTAGGTGTTTTTATTGCGATGTTGGTTAATTATGACGTTGACCGTTTGCGAGCTTATTTACGAAAACAAGATGAGTAAATATGATGTGAGAAAAACTAACATTTATTCTTGACAGAATAGCTGTTTCGACATATAATAGTTTTAATATTGGCCACAAAAGACTAAAAGCTTGACTTGGCTGACTGAAAGGAGGTTGCAATGAAAGAAAAAGAGCTTCGTCGTAACTTAGCGATTTTTCCTATTGGAAGTGTCATGAAATTAACAGATTTGACGGCACGCCAGATTCGCTATTATGAGGACCAGCAGTTGATTACTCCAGAACGAACGGAAGGCAATCGCAGGATGTACTCGTTGAATGATATGGATCGTTTATTGGAGATAAAAGACTATATCGCAGAAGGACATAATATTGCTGCTATTAAGCGTAAGTATGCTGAGCGTGAAGTGAAGGCTAAGAAGCTAGTGAGCGAAAAAGACGTTCGTCGTGCATTGCACAATGATATTGTCCAACAGAGTCGATTTGCATCCTCAACCCCAACCTTTGGGCCTTTAAAAAGACCCTAGCTATGTGTTTGATTCCATAAGGAGATAATCATGTCCATTACAGTTGCTGATATTAAGCGTGAAGTAAAAGAAAAAAACGTAACCTTTATTCGTCTGATGTTCTCTGATATTTTGGGGACAATGAAAAATGTAGAGATTCCTGCAACAGATGAGCAATTAGAAAAAGTGTTGTCGAACAAAGCCATGTTTGATGGCTCTTCTATTGAGGGGTTTGTTCGGATTAACGAGTCTGATATGTACCTTTATCCTGATTTGGATACATGGACTGTTTTTCCCTGGGGGGATGAAAACGGTAGTGTTGCAGGTTTGATTTGTGATGTCTATACAACCGAAGGGGTTCCATTTCAGGGAGATCCGCGCAGTAACTTAAAGCGTGCTCTTAAACACATGGAGGAACTTGGCTTTCAATCCTTTAACTTAGGACCTGAGCCAGAATTTTTCCTCTTTAAATTGGATGAGAATGGAGATCCGACGCTAGAAGTGAATGACAAAGGTGGCTATTTTGATTTGGCGCCGACAGATTTAGCTGATAACACTCGTCGGGAGATTGTGAATGTCCTGACAACTATGGGATTTGAAGTAGAAGCTAGTCACCATGAAGTTGCGGTTGGACAACACGAGATTGACTTTAAATATGATGAAGTGTTACGTGCTTGTGATAAAATTCAGCTCTTTAAGCTGGTTGTGAAGACAATTGCTCGTAAGCATGGTTTGTATGCGACTTTTATGGCTAAGCCTAAGTTTGGAATTGCGGGATCAGGTATGCACTGTAATATGTCTCTCTTTAATCAAGATGGGACAAATGCCTTTTTTGATCCGGAAGATCCAAGAGGGATGCAATTATCTAAAACAGCCTACTATTTCTTGGGTGGTTTGATTGAACACGCGTATAACTATACAGCTATCATGAATCCGACGGTTAACTCTTATAAACGATTGGTTCCTGGTTATGAAGCTCCAGTTTATATCGCTTGGGCTGGTCAAAATCGCTCTCCTTTGGTGCGTGTTCCGGCTTCGCGAGGTATGGGAACGCGTTTGGAACTTCGTTCTGTAGACCCGATGGCCAATCCTTACATTGCGATGGCAGTTCTCTTAGAAGTCGGTCTTCATGGAATAGAAAACAAAATCGAAGCTCCAGCGCCTGTTGAGGAAAACATCTATATCATGTCTGCAGAAGAGCGCAATGAAGCAGGTATTACAGACTTACCATCAACGCTGCACAATGCTATAAAAGCTCTGACAGAAGATGAAGTGGTTAAGGCGGCGCTTGGGAACCACATCTATACTAGCTTTGTTGAAGCAAAGAGAATTGAGTGGGCTAGCTATGCGACTTTGTATCGCAATGGGAAATTGATAATTACCTAGATTTATACTAATTATTTAGCAGGGATGTTTGTATAGAAACCCTGCTTTTTTATAGAGAGGAAGAAAATGATAGATTTTCAAGATTTTGTAAAACGAATTTTTAATGAGCAATATGAGAAGACATTTGGATCAACTCTGCTAGAAAAACTCGAAGCGCGTGATTACTTCTTTAAAAGAGAAGAAAATGGAAACTTAATTGCCCTTCTACATGCTCAGCAAGTGCTGGAAAATATTCATATCAAGGCATTAGTAGTGGAGCCCGACTATCAAAAGCAAGGTTTGGGAGCAAGCCTATTGGCTGAATTAGAAGAAAAAGCGATGGCAGAGGGAGTTAGTAGTATTACCTTATCCACCAAATCCTATCAGGCCAAAGATTTCTATCTCAAACAGGGCTATGAAATCTATGCAAGTCTAGAAGATGTTCCGCAAAAGGGGATTACTAAATATCATTTTATCAAGCGATTGAGCTGAGATTTTCTCAATTAGATGGAAGTCAATTTGGCTTCTATTTTTAAACATTCATTTTACATACATACTGAATGTATGTTAAAATAAAACTTAAGAAAAGGGGAATAAATGATTACTAGTTTATATACAGTTTTAATGAGTGAAGATGTCCATCAATCAGCACAATTCTTTATTGATTATTTCCAATTTCAGGAAACCTTCCGTTCAGATTGGTATATTAGTTTAAAGAATATCGAGAGTGGTTTGAGCTTGCTTTTATTGATAGCAAGCATGGGACAGTGCCACAAGCCTACCAGTCTAATGCGAGTGGTTTAATCATCAATATCGAAGTTGATAATGTGGATTGTCTTTATGAAAAATTGCGTCAGCAAGAAGAAATGGAGATCCTTCTTCCTATCAAAAGTGAAGATTTTGGTCAGCGCCATTTCATTGTGGAAGCTCCGGGTTCTGTTTTGGTTGATGTGATTCAAGTCATTCCGCCTAGCGCAGAGTTTATGGCAAATTATTTGGAGAGTGAAGATGAATAAAAAACAGCAGGCTTCCTTAGAGACAAGCAAGAAAATATTAGCAATCGCCCGAAAACATTTTTCTTTAAAGGGGTATGCAGAAGCTTCCTTGGAAGAAATCGTAGATGAGTTGGGAATGACAAGAGGCGCACTTTATCATCATTTCGGGAATAAGAAAACTTTATTTACCGCCGTACTGGCACAAATTCAGTCCGAACTGGGGTCTCATGTAGAAAAAAGTGCCTTGGAAGCACAGGATTCTTGGGAGCAGTTGGTGGAAGGTTGTGCGGCTTTTGTTCGTTTTGCTACCTTGACAGAAAATAAACGCATTCTTTTACTTGATGGACCTAATGTTGTTGAGTGGAAGGAGTGGCGCAGTCAGGACGAGGCTAATTCGTTCTCTCATTTGAGAGAACAATTAGACATTTTATCTAATGAAGGGAAACTTATCTCTATTGATCTGGATATGGCGGCTCATATGATTTCAGGGGCCTTGAATGAGTTGTCTCTTTATCTGGCGGCGAAGGAGGGAGAAGCAGAAATTCGAGATGCGATAAGCAATCTTTTAAGAGGATTTAAAAATCATGGCAAAAAAGGTTAAAGATTATTATGATTTGGTTTATGCGGAGGACTTGAGCCGTCGCTTGCAAGAAGTCACAGATAAATTTGATGCTCAGCATTTTATGTCTCTAGTTGAAAGCGACTTAGAGGCTTTGGAATTTACTCAACGTCAAGAGCTGTTGGCCAAGAGTATCAAAGAATGCTTGCCGTTTTCTTATGCTGATTCTCTGAAAGTTTTTGAGCAGATACTTGGTCCAGAGTTAGAGGGCGGCTTGGGGATGTTTTCAGAAGGATATTGGTTGTGGCCGATTGGCAAATACGTAGAACTTTACGGAGGTCAGGAATTCGAGTTGAGTGCAGTCTTCAGTAAGGAATTAACCAAGCGATTTACCGGAGAATTTTCCATGCGTCCCTTACTAGCTAATTATCCTAAAGCTACAATGGATTTATTGTTAGTGTGGAGCCAAGATGAGAATATGCGTGTCCGCAGATTAGCCAGCGAGTGTATGCGGATTCGACTACCTTGGGCTAAAAAGCAAACTGTGGTCTTAGATTATTTTGATGAGTTTACCGCTATTTTAAGGAATTTAAAGGATGATTGGGATAAATCAATCCAAAAAAGTGTTGCTAATAATCTGAATGATTTGTATAAAGAAGCTCCTGAAAAGTTTGAGTGTATTATTCAAGCTTGGCAGGAGGAAGAGCCGAGTCTGAGTTGCGCTTGGATTATCAAGCATGCTTCTCGAACAAAAAATAAAACAAAAAAATAGCTTTGCCAATAGGCAAAGCTTATTTTAATTGTCTTCGTCTGGTGTCAAAATCATCGGGATAATAATTGGTTCGCGCTCAGTATTTTCATAAAGGAAAGGACGAAGGGCGTTGACGATAGCACCGTTGACAGACTGGATATTGGCATCCTTATTTTTGAGGGCAATGCGGATAGCATTGAAAAGGAGACGCTGGCTTTGGCGAATCAAATCACCAGACTCACGCATATAGATGAAGCCACGACTGAGGATGTCTGGTCCTGCTAGAATCATTTGTGATTCAAAGTCAACAGTAGCGACAGCTAATACGACACCATCTTCTGATAGATCTTTACGATCACGTAAGACGGCAGCACCAATTTCGCCAATGCGATTTCCGTCGACATAAATATCTTGAGCGTTGAAGCTACCAGCTATACGAGCTGAATCAGCTGTTAATGCTAAGACGTCACCATTGCTCATGATAAAGATATTATCCTTTGGAACTCCAGTATCAACAGCTAGACCGGCATGGAGTTTTTGCATGCGGTACTCACCGTGGACTGGCATGAAATATTTTGGTTTAATCAAGCGGAGCATCAGTTTTTGCTCTTGTTGGCCACCGTGTCCGGAGGTGTGTATGTTGTTAATCTTACCGTGGATAACTTCTACACCAGCCTCAGAGATAATATTGATTAGTTTATTTACACTAGTAGTGTTACCAGGAATTGGGCTAGAGGAGAAGATGACAGTATCTCCAGGCTGTAGCTGAACCTGACGGTGAGTTCCATTAGCAATGCGAGACAAGGCTGCCATAGGTTCTCCCTGGCTTCCTGTACACATGATTAAAACTTCACTGGCAGGATAGTCCTTAATCTCATTGGGTTCGATAAAAGTATCTTTTGGCACTTTTATGTATCCAAGTTCAATCCCGTTGATAATGGCTTTCTCCATGGAGCGACCAAAAACAGCAATTTTACGTCCAGCTTTGACTGCGGCTTCTGCAGCTTGTTGGAGACGGAAGATATTAGAGGCAAAGGATGCAAAGATAATACGTCCGTGGATGCCTTCGATAATCTTCATGATGGACTGACCAACAACTTTTTCGGAATTTGTAAAGGTTGGAACTTCAGCATTGGTAGAGTCGGATAGGAGGCATAGTACGCCTTCTTCTCCTAGAGCTGCCATGCGGTGCAGGTCAGCAGGCTCACCAACGGGTGTAAAGTCAAACTTGAAGTCACCGGTACAGACAATCTTTCCTTGAGGTGTATGGATGACAATCCCCAAGGGCTCCGGAATAGAGTGAGTCGTCCTGAAGAAAGTTGCTTTTAAGTTTTTAAATGTTAACTCAGTGTTCTGATTGATTTCATAGAGTTTGGCATCACGTAGGAGGCCATGTTCTTCTAACTTGCCACGGATAAGCGCCAGTGCTAAAGGGCCGGCATAGATAGGGACATTGGCTTGTTTTAGTAAGAAGGGAATGCCGCCAATATGGTCTTCGTGACCGTGGGTAATCAACACACCTTTGACACGGTCAATATTTTCTACAATGTAGGAGTAGTCTGGGATAACATAGTCGATTCCAAGTAGATCGTCTTCTGGGAACTTAATACCAGCATCAACGATAATAATCTCATCTTGGTATTCAATTCCATATGTGTTTTTTCCGATTTCCCCTAGACCACCAATAGCAAAAACGCCAACTTCATTTGGTTTCAAAGTATAGGACATGGTTTAAAACTCCGTTACTTCAAAGATGCCTGACTCTTTTTCATATTCTAAGTGTTTGTCAGACAAAAGTTCGATAAATTCGATGTTATAGCTTGTATTTTCTTCTACAAGTTTCCGAGCTTGGATGCGTCCTTCTAGTTCATTGCTAGCGTCAATATCTAAATAAAGAGAACGAGTGTTCTCACGACGTGGGCTACGGTCTTTTGTTTCTTGGTAAAAAACTTTGTAAATCATTTCCATTTCCTTTCATTTTCACGATCAATCTACAAGAAACTTTCAGCCAAAGAAATTAGCTGTTTCTTTATATTCTGTTTTCTGGGTAATAGATTCATCTTGATTCGTTATAATTTCAACTAATTATATCATAAAATGCTGTATTAGTAAAAGCTAGAGAGTTAAAAAAACTCTAGGAAGCCGTTTTCATAGTCCCTACTTAAAAGAATAGAAAGAAGTTGGAAAATCCCTATTTTTCGTAGTATAATAAAAAGGCAGACAATTAAGTAAGGAAGAGAAAAATGAAGTTATTAGCCTTTGATACGTCCAGCAAGACCTTATCGCTGGCGATTTTTAGAGGATAGGGAGTTATTGGCACAAACGACACTCAATATTAAGAAAAAAATCACAGCATTAGCCTGATGCCGGCGATTGATTTTTTTGATGGCGAGTCTAGATCTAAAAACCGATGGATATGGATAGAATTGTAGTGGCTCAGGGGCCTGGTAGCTACACAGGTCTGAGAATTGCCGTGGCAACGGCTAAGACATTGGCATATACGCTAAAGATTGAGCTAGTGGGTGTCTCTAGCCTATTGGCCTTGGTGCCGGAGAAGACAGAAGGTCTGGTTATTTCTCTCATAAATGCTCGTCGCAACAATGTCTACGCAGGTTTTTATCAATCAGGACAAGCAGTACGTCCGGAGGAGCACTTGTCATTTGCGGAAGTTTTAGAGATAGCTGGTGCGACAGATCAGCCGATTACTTTTGTTGGAGAGACTGAAGCTTTTGAGGAGCAGATTGTAACATCTCTACCTCAGGCTGTCATTCAGCCGACCTTACCAGACACAGCAACTATTGGTCGTATCGGTTTAAACCTGCCAGCCCAGTCTATTCATGATTTTGTCCCTAACTACCTTAAGCAGGTAGAGGCCGAGGAAAACTGGCTCAAGACCCATCAGGCATCTAGTGATTCCTACATTCAGCGCCTATGATTGAGTTGAGAAAATGGAGCTACAGCTCGGATGTGGACGCGGCAGCTCTTGCAGAAAAGCTGGAACAGCTCCTACTTGCAGTCTATGGAATTAGTCCTTGGACTGCGGGACAAGTGGAAGAGGTTCTGCGTTCGGATGTGAACAGTTGTGCACTAGCAGAAGATGGAAGTTTGCTTGTCGGCTTTTTAGTCTGGCAGGAGACAGAGTTTGAAGCAGAAGTTCTGCAGATTGCTGTATTGCCTAACTATCAGGGGCGGAAAATCGCGACAGCCTTGTTTGACTTTTTGCCAGCAGATAAAGAAATTTTCCTTGAAGTGAGGGAGTCCAACAAGCCAGCTCTGCTATTTTATAAAAAAGAAAGATTTGAAGAAATCGCGCGGCGGAAAGCCTATTATCATGCGCCGGTGGAAGATGCGATTGTCATGAAAAGAGAGATCCATGAAAGATAGATATATTTTAGCTTTTGAGACGTCTTGTGACGAGACCAGTGTGGCGGTTCTGAAGAATGAAACCGAGCTTTTGAGCAATGTCATTGCCAGCCAGATTGAGAGCCACAAGCGTTTTGGCGGAGTGGTACCGGAAGTAGCCAGCCGTCATCATGTGGAGGTCATTACGGTTTGTATAGAGGAGGCCTTGGCAGAAGCAGGGATTAGCGAGGAGCAAGTTACAGCTGTGGCCGTCACCTACGGTCCTGGTCTGGTTGGGGCACTTCTGGTCGGCTTAGCTGCAGCCAAGTCCTTTGCTTGGGCTCATGATATTCCCTTGATTCCAGTTAATCATATGGCTGGGCATCTGATGGCAGCTCAGAATGTGGAGCCCTTGGAGTTTCCCTTGCTGGCTCTCTTAGTCAGCGGAGGCCATACTGAGCTGGTCTATGTCAGTCAGGCTGGTGATTATAAGATTGTTGGAGAAACTCGTGATGATGCGGTCGGTGAAGCCTATGATAAGGTCGGTCGCGTTATGGGGCTGACCTATCCAGCAGGCAGGGAGATTGATCAGTTAGCTCATCAGGGACAGGATATTTATGATTTTCCGCGGGCTATGATCAAGGAGGACAATCTGGAATTTCTTTTTCCGGTCTCAAGTCGGCCTTTATCAACCTGCACCACAATGCCCAGCAAAAAGGAGAGGTCTTGTCTAACCAAGACTTATCAGCAAGCTTTCAGTCTGCGGTCATGGATATTCTCATGGCCAAGACTAAAAAAGCGCTTGAAAAATATCCAGTCAAGACTCTGGTTGTGGCGGGCGGTGTTGCTGCAAACCAAGGTTTAAGAGAACGTTTGGCAGCTGAGATTCAAGATGTTAAGGTGATTATTCCGCCTTTGCGTCTTTGTGGTGACAATGCTGGCATGATTGCCTATGCTAGCGTTAGCGAGTGGAATAAGAAAAACTTTGCTGGACTAGATCTGAATGCAAAACCTAGCCTAGCATTTGAAATGATGGAGTAAAGGAGAAGAATGAGAGGACAAACATTTAAGCAAGGAGCACAGGCTGCTATTCCTACTGCCCTAGGTTATGTCAGTATCGGTCTAGCTTGTGGGATTATGGCTGCACCTTATATGAACCCCTTTGAAATGGGTCTGATGAGCCTTTTGGTTTATGCCGGCAGTGCTCAGTTTGCCATGATTGGTTTATTTGCTCAAGGAGCTCCTATCTTGTCTATTACTCTGACAGTTTTTTTAATTAATTTACGTTTGCTTTTGTTGAGCTTACATGCTTCAACTGTCTTTAGAGATTTTAGTATGGCGCAAAATATTGGCATGGGTAGTCTTTTAACAGATGAGACTTATGGTGTTTTGATGGGAGAGCGAGTACATAGTCAACAGATTTTACCTCAATGGATGCATGGAAATAACTTACTGAGTTATGTAGCGTGGTTTGTTGGTACAGTGCTTGGTACTGCCCTAGGTGGCCTCTTGCCAAATCCTGAAAACTTTGGATTGGACTTTGCTTTAGTTGCCATGTTTATTGGAATTTTTGCATCTCAGTTTGAGATTATGCTACGCCGGGTAAAAATCAATAAACTTTTTATAGTCTTGACTGTTGTAGGATGTTCCTATCTTTGTTTGACAATCTTGGTTCAAAATTCTTTGGCCGTTTTATGTGCAACTTTATTGGGCTGTACAGTGGGGGTGCTATTAGATGATAAGTAACTACATTTTGATGGCTATTATTTTTTCGGGTTTAGCGACTTGGTTGTCTAGGATTCTTCCCTTTGTCTTAGTAAAATATCGTGGACTTCCGCCAGTTGTAGAACGTTTTTTGAAATATTTGCCGGTTTCTATTATCTTTGCTTTGATTTTATCTAGCGTGAGTAATGCTCAGATCGGTCAGTTTCCTAGCTTCAAGTGGCTGGACTTAGTAGTTGTTTTCCCAACGACTTATGTAGCATTTAAGTATAAAAATCTCATCCTAACGGTTATTTTTGCAGTTATTTTGATTGCCTTATTACGATTTGGAGTGCAATTTTTATAAGATATCAATAAAATTCTTCTATCTTTCTAGAAGGATTTTTAATTTCTAAGAATTGTCAGAAAATCTCATAAATGTGCTATAATGAAGATATTAGATACTAGGAGGTGTATCATGGCAGAAGCAGGTCATAAATTTTTAGCAAAATTAGGAAAGAAGCGCCTTCGCCCAGGTGGTAAGCTAGCTACCGATTGGTTGATTGAGCAAGGGCAATTCTCTAGTGATAAGAAGGTACTGGAAGTAGCTTGTAACATGGGAACAACAACGATTGAGCTAGCTAAAAAATATGGTTGCCAGATTACAGCAGTTGATTTAGATACCAAGGCGCTGGAGCAGGCGCACCTTGCAGCAGCAAAGGCAGGAGTAGAGGAGTTTGTGACTTTTGAAAAAGCCAATGCTATGAAACTTCCCTACGAAGATGATACTTTTGACATTGTTATTAATGAAGCTATGCTGACGATGCAGACGGAAAAAGGAAAAGCCAAGTGTATGGAGGAGTATTATCGTGTACTGAAGCCAGGCGGTGTTCTTTTGACTCATGATGTTATGCTCAAACAAAAAGATGAGGCTGTACGGGTAGAACTGTCTCGTGCGATTAATGTGAATGTCGGTCCTTTGACAGAAGGTTCTTGGATTCAACTCGCACGTTCTCATGATTTTGACCGTGTAGACACCTTTGTTGGCGAAATGACCTTGATGAGTTTTCGAGGTATGATATATGACGAAGGACTAGGAGGCACTCTGAAAATCTGCTTCAATGCCCTTAAAAAAGAGAACTACGGTCAATTTATGAAGATGTTTAAGATGTTTCAAAAGAATCAGGAGAAGCTGGGCTTTATTGCTATGGCTTCTTGGAAATAGAGAATTAACTTTCTGGACTAGATCTAGGAGGTTAATTTTTTGTTGGATTGCTTGACATCTTTTATGAAACTTGTTATACTTTTTTAAAAATATTCAATGTTGATTATGGGCGTGAGATGATGACAAAATTATTAGTATTAGCTATCTTGGATATGAAAGCAATGTCGGGTTATGATATTCAGCAAATGATGCAGACAACAGATGCTCAAAGATGGGGAGCTGTTCAAGTAGGCTCTATCTATCATGCTCTAAAGAAATTAGAGCATAAAGGATTTATTACTATTTCTAGTGTCGAGCAGACGGGTCATCGCCAAAAAGTGGTTTATCAGATAACAGATCAGGGGAGAGTTTATTTAAAAGAACTTATTCGTGAAGCTTTAGAAAGTCCAGTTCTTACTTATCCTTCGGCTTTATATGCTGGTTTGTCTTTTTATGAGCAATTATCAGATGATGAGGTGAGCTTAGCCCTGCAGGAGCAGGAAAATAAGTTAGATCGGGAAGAAATGATTATTTTACAGGGATGGGAGCAAAAACGAGAAGCGTTGAACAATCAAATATCGCCTATGGTACAACTAATTTTTGATCATATGCTGGCGATGATTCGTGCCCAACGAGATTTTATCAAGCAGGCTCAAGACTATTTGCAAACTGAAGAAAAGTAGAGGGTTAGAAAACATTCTAACTCTTAAAAACTACTCTTATATTCAATATAGAATATACAACAAGGAGTAAAAATGAATGATTATCAAAAAAGGATGCTATTGTTTCAGAGTTTTAAGCAGTTAACTGAAATGATTGTTATCGGTGGTGGTGGTGGGAAGCTAGCAGCGGTGGTTTGACAATACAATCTAAAAATTTATATATTGAAAGGAATCATTATGAAAAAACAAGAAAATTTAAATACCAATCGAAAAAAAGCTTTATTTGTTGTCACTTTAGCCGTTTTTACAGACATGTTTATTCATGGTATGATTGTGCCAATCCTACCAATTTACGCAGCTTCTTTAGGGATTTCCCAGACAGCTTTGGGCTTTCTATTTGGAAGCTATGCTTTAGCCCTATTAATCACAACTCCTATTTTTGGAATGATTTCTGATAAGCTTGGCCGTAGAGGGCCAATGCTTTGGGGAATTCTTGGTTTGGCAGCTGCAACTCTACTCTTTGCTTTTGCAAATACTTTTTGGTTTTTGCTTTTAGCTCGTATTTTACAAGGATGTGCTGCTGCAATCACATGGACAGCTGGTTTGGCTCTCTTGGCAGATTTTTATCCATCTGAAGAGAGAGGGCAAGCTATGGGAATTGCCTTATCAGGTCAGGCTATAGGGATTCTTGTTGGTCCAAGTATGGGCGGCTGGCTCTACCAAATCGGTGGTTATATGTTTCCATTTTTTGTAGCAGCAGGTATGGCTGTTTTAGATGGTTTGCTGCGTCTTCTTTTATTGAAAGAAGAGCCGCATAGAGAGAAACAAACAGAACAACAGCCATTTGAGCTGTTAAGAAATCAGCACTTTCTATTGATAGTCGGTGCTGTCATGATTGGTGCTGCGGTTCCAAGTGCCCTGCAGCCGACTTTACCCGCTAGATTTGAAGCAGTATTTCATGCTACACCACTTGTTATAGGATTACTTTTTGCTGTGCCTACGATTGCTTATGCAGTCATTGCCCCTCTGATTGGGAGACTCTCTACAAAATTAGGTCATACAAGGATGACTGTTCTAGGTTTCATTATCACTGCGCTAGCTATGGCATTTGTCACTCTTCCTAGCAATATCTATTTAGAAATAGCAGCTTTGAGTCTGATTGGCATCGGTATGGGAATGATTCTTGCACCTAGTCTGCCTCGTATGGCTGATTTAGCTCAGGAAAAAGAAAATGCTAGCTATGGTTTCACATTTGCGATTTATAATGCAGCTTATTCTGTCGGCATGATGATGGGCCCGGTATTGAGTGGTCTTTTATCCGAAAGTTTTGGTATGCAATGGGCTTATGTTATTTTGGCAGGTGCCATCGTTCTTTATATGATGGTTTTTGTAAGTCGTTTAAATCATTAAAAAGGAGGTTTCGTTTTGAAAGAATATAAAAAACTTCAGCAGCTATTGCTGTCTATAGATGGGCAAAGCTACTCAGGTTATAAAAGAATAAAAGGTTTTTATCAGTTTCCTGATTATATTTTAGCGATTGATCATGTTCAGGTAGATCCCTATGCTCCACCATCAAAGATGAGAATTCTTATACAGCGTGAAACAGTGGACATTCCCATAGAGTATATCAATCAAAAGAATAAGAGAATTGCTGTTTCGGATTTTTTAACACGAAATTTTTATAAACAAAGCCAAAAATTTAACCATTCGGTAAAAGGGACGGGTACCAGCGGTCTCATTATGATTGATCGCTGTGGCCAAGAAATGTTGGAGCGAACAGCTGTTTTAATAAAAGATAATCAGATTGAAGTTCGTTTTGAAGTTGGTCTACCGGCTGCTGGGAGACGCATTTTAGGAAAAGTGGCAAATCGAATTTTTCAAGATATTCTTCCAGAAATTATTAAGCAAGCTCTTTTCTATCGTCATCTAAATCAGACAGCTTTACAAACTCAGATTGATCTTATTTTGGATCAAAAATATCTCAGAGAAGAATTACCTAAACAAAATTTAGTAGCGTTTATAGCAAATGGATCAATTTTACCAAGAGAAAGCGGAATTTCAGATAAGCCGTTGATAGGAGCCAAACCTTTTCAAAGTCCGGCCAATCTGGAAATAGAATTTCATTTACCAAGCGGAAAAACTGTGACTGGCATGGGTATAAAAAAAGGAATTACCTTGCTCGTGGGTGGCGGTTTCACGGAAAGTCGACAGTTTTACAGGCACTTGAACGTGGTGTTTATAACCATATTCCCAATGATGGTCGTGAATTTGTACTAACGGTTTCTGATGCAGTCAAAATTCGTGCGGAAGATGGCCGCTCTATTCAAAAGGTAGATATCAGTCCCTTTATTAATCATTTGCCAGGTAATAAAGATACAAAACAATTTTCAACCATGAATGCCAGCGGCAGTACTTCGCAGGCTGCGAATGTTGTGGAAGCATTGGAAGCTAGGGCATCTTTGCTTCTCATTGATGAAGATACATCTGCTACGAATTTTATGATTCGTGATAGAAGGATGCAGCAGCTGATTGTCAAAGAAAAAGAACCAATCACACCTTTTGTTGATAGAGTACAATCCCTTTATAAAGATTTGGGTGTATCAACTATTTTAATTATTGGCGGCTCAGGCGATTATTTTGAAATTGCTGACAGAGTTATTATGATGGATGAATATCTACCTAAAGATGTCACGGCTAAGGCAAAAAATATTGCAGCAGCTGATTCTTATAATCGGGAAGATTCTGTAGAGCCCTTTGAAACCCTTAGTAGGCGGGTTCCTCTTAGTTCTAGCTTCCCCTTATCTGGTAAGGAAGATCGTCTAAGAGCCAAGGGAAGACTGCATCTTCTTTATGGTTGGGAAACGATTGATTTATCTGGGTTAGAGCAGCTAGTCGATGACAGTCAAACCAATGCTCTTGCTGTTATGTTAGCTTATTTTAAAAATCGTTTTTTAAATGTCCATTCTTCTTTATCAGAAGTGATTGATCAACTTTATCAACACATTGAAAATTTTGGGTTAGATGCTGTTTCACCTTATACTGGACATCCTGGCAACTTAGCTTTGCCAAGAAAACAGGAATTTTATGCTATGATTAATCGTTATCGAGGTTTGAAAATAAAGTAACATGTAGAAAAATTTTTTAAAATTTGCCCTTCCCTGAGGTCATAGTATATACTAGTTAGGCAAGGAGGCAATTACATGTACCATATCAAAAAAGCTGCCCAGCTTTCAGGTGTTTCTGTCAAAACCCTACATCATTACGATAAAATCGGGCTTTTAGTGCCCGCTAAATCAGAAAATGGCTACCGAACCTACAGTCAAGCTGATTTAGAGCGCCTACAAGTCATCCTTTACTATAAGTACTTGGGCTTTTCCTTGGAGAAAATAGCAGAGCTGTTGAGTCAGGACGATCGGGCCTTATTGCCACATCTAGTACGACAGTTGGAGTATTTGCAGCAGGAAAGAGACCGCTTGGATACCTTGATTTCCACTTTGCAAAAAACCATCCAAGATGAAAAGGGAGAAAGAAAGATGACAATGAAAGAAAAATTCGCAGGTTTTACCTACGAAGATAATCATAAATACTACCAGGAAGCTGTAGAGGAATACGGCCAGGAAATCATGTCAGAAGCACTGACTCGTCAAAATGGACGTGAAGAAGAATCGACTGTTGCCTTCAATCAAGTTTTTCAAAGTCTGGCAGAGAATGTGCAGCAAGGATTGCCAGTTGAGGCAGCAGAAAATCAAGAGCAGGCAGCGCGTCTCTTGCAAGCTATCCGTACTTATGGCTTTGACTGCTCAATGCAAGTCTTTGCTTACATCGGTCAAGGCTATGTCCATAATCCAGAATTCAAGAAAAATATTGATCAATTTGGATCAGGAACTGCCCAGTACACAGCAGATGTGATTGCTGCTTATGTTCGGACAAATACGAAATAAATAGGCTAGGAATTTCCTAGCCTATTTATTCTACTTCAAGTCATAAAGCCAGTCGTCACCGTCTTTATAGTAAAAGAATTCACTTAAATCGTCTTCTAAAAAAACACGTAGCATATCAGACATGTCACTGGTTGCCAGCTTTAAATGGGACAGATTTTTAAAATCTTCCCACCAGACCTTTCCTTCATCTGAGGATTGTAGCACACCAGAATAGTGCTTTGTCTTATAGAGCAGGACGACATAACGAAAATCTTTATCATCATACCAATCCTTTATGCCGCAAAGTTGAGGCTTGAATATGGTTAATCCAGTTTCTTCTTTGATTTCTCTGATAACTGCATCGGTAAAAGATTCTCCGCGCTCTACATGCCCGCCAGGAAAAGTGATGCCGGGCCAGTCAGACTTGACTCGTTCTTGTACGAGAACTTTTTCTCCGTCATAAATCATGCACATGTTGACGAATTCTACATTTTCTAGTCGATTCATTTGCTTATTCCTTTTGTTTGACCTGAATGGATAAATATGAGCCATCACTCATAATGTAAGCTCCCTGCCACCCAGCCGGTGCAGAGGGCAGATGTGATGTTGAAGCCACCCGTGTGGGCATTGATGTCTAAGACCTCTCCAGCAAAGTGGAGGCCGGGAACGAGTTTGCTTTCTAGAGTCTTAGGATTGATTTCTTTGAGGCTGATGCCACCCTTGGTTACAAAGGACTTGGCCAGAGACATTTTGCCAGTGACTGGGATGGGCAGTTCTTTGATTTGTTTGATGAGGGCCTCTTTCTCACTGATATGGAGTTGTTTGGCTTTATCGGGGAATGGCTGCGCTAAAAAGTCCGCTAAGCGCTCGGGTAGAAGGATTTTCAGGCAGTTCTTGAGCGATTTTTCCCGGTTTTCTTCTAAAAAGTCTGCCAAATCCTGCTGACTCATCTGTGGTAAAAGGTCCAGATAGATGGTTTCGCCACCCTTGACAAAGCTAGACAAGCGCAGAGCCGCTGGGCCCGATAGACCAAAGTGGGTAAAGAGCAGGTCGTGGGTGATGCTATGCTTGCCATAGCTGAGGGTCACATCGTCCAGCGAAATCCCCTGAAGCGCTTTGTGAGGAAAGTCAGTCAAAAGAGGACTTTCAGCAGCTTCTAGGTCGGTCACTGTATGCTTGAAGTGCCGGGCAATATCGTGACCAAATCCTGTTGAGCCAGTTGAAGGATAGGACTTGCCACCAGTCGTCACAATCAGTTTCTGACAGGTCCAAGTCTGATCGCTAGATCTGACAGTGAAAAGATCATCAGTTTTTTTGACAGAGACGATTTCGGTATTGGTAATGACAGTACCACCCAGCTCTGCAATTTTCTTTTCCAAAGCTTCGATAATAGTACGGGACTTGTCTGTCGCTGGGAAAACACGGCCGTGGTCTTCGACCTTGAGTTTGACACCATTCTCAGTGAAAAAGTTGATGATGTCATGGTTGTCAAATTGGGAAAAGACACTATAAAGAAAGCGGCCGTTGCCTGGAATACCGGCCATGAGGTCATCCAAGTTTCCATTGTTAGTCACATTGCAACGCCCACCGCCTGTTCCAGCTAGTTTCTTGCCTAAGCGTTTATTTTTCTCAAGGAGCAGGGTTTTCTGTCCGTAGAAAGAACTGGAAATGGCAGCCATCATGCCAGCCGGTCCTCCTCCGATGATGATTGTGTCAAAATGGTTCATTGGTCTTTTCCTTTCGTAGAGAGTGGTTTCTATCAGTTAGTCAGAAACCTTGTGCTTCCTTGGTGAGCAGATTTTGCTATCTTGCAGATGCTATTGGAAGGCTGTAGCTAGGAATCTCTAGGTCTCTATATTCATTCTGTTTTTTCATTTTTCTTACTAGACTAATCTGTCTCATTGTATCACAAAAAAGGGTAAAAAAGATAGGAGGCAGGCTTAAAAAATATTGCGAAATTTGACAGGTAAGCCTTGATATGATAAGATTTAGGTATCTATATCTAGAAAAAGTTTTTGAGGAAATTATGGCAATTGAAAAGACAGTCAGTGAGTTAGCTGAGATTCTCGGAGTTAGTCGTCAAGCTATTAACAATCGTGTCAAGGCGCTTCCGCCGGAAGATACTGAAAAGAACGATAAAGGGGTCACAGTAGTGACCCGTAGTGGTTTGATTAAGCTGGAAGAAATCTATAAAAAAACTATTTGAAGATGAGCCGGTCAGTGAAGATGTTAAGCAGCGAGAGCTGATGGAAATTTTGGTAGATGAGAAGAATGCTGAGATTGTGCGTCTCTATGAACAGCTTAAGGCCAAGGACAGCCAGCTAGCTAAGAAAGATGAGCAGTTGCGTATCAAGGATGTTCAGATTGCTGAAAAGGACAAGCAGTTGGACCAGCAACAACAGTTGACAGCAAAGGCTATGAGTGAGCGTGAGACCTTGCTATTGGAACTGGATGAAGCTAAAGAGCAAGCTCAAAAACAAGAGAATAAAGGTTTCTGGGCGCGTTTGCTTGGGAAGTAAAAAGAAGGCTGGGGCAGAATTGTCTCAGCCTTACCTTATTATGAAAAGAAAGGATTGGAATGAGACCACATAAGCTAGGTTTAAGGCGACTTTATCGAAATTTAGATCGAATATTATTACTATTTTTTATTGTATTTATGATGATGGAGTTTGCTTGGATACCTTTTACATCTTGGGCAGCTGAGTCACTTCTTAAGCAGACAGGCTATGAGTTTTTATCTTACAATAATGCTGTCAGCGTTTTTTCAGCAAATTGGCTGGTGACGACTCAATTTGTGATCCTCTTTTTAGTAAATTTATTGGTTGCCTATTCTCAAATTGGAATAATCTTTATGGGGGTTCGCAATCTATTAGACGAAGAAGAACGCACTCATTTTGGTTTTCTCAAAGCGACTTTTCGTGATAGCTGGGTAATGTTGTTGAGAGCAAGGCCCAGTAAGGTCCTCTTTATTGTTTGCTATATGGGAATTCTATTTCCTTTTATGCGACAAATTTTGAAAATCTATTATCTAAATAAACTATTAATTCCAGACTTTATTGTGACCTATCTGGAAAATCAATATTATTTAGGTATCGCTATCAGTATCTTCGTTCTTATTTTATTTCTAATTGCTGTGCGCTTGATGTTTGCAGTTCCTAAAATTTTCTTAGAAAAGATACCCGTTCGTAAGGCCATCCAATTTAGCTTGGATAAGACGCGAAAACGACTGCTCCATTACTCTTGGCACTTGTCTTGGATTATTTTTAAAAGTCTCTTTATTTATGCTTTTTCTGTTTTAGTGCTAATCTTCTTACAGCATTATGCTGATACTCAGTCTAATATGATTAGCCTTGGAATTGGGATTTTTAACTTTATTTTGATGAAATTAGCTTATTATTTTATGTTGAGCTATTTTCTGATCAAATTCCTTTCTTTTTTGACGGACAAAGCTTTAGCCGATTATCCTCAGAAAAAAGGGAGTCCTTGGTTGCGCGGTTTTGTTTTACTGATATCCTGCTTGGTATTTGCAGCAGAAGGCTTGATTTATTTGCATTTTCCTTTGCAAACAATTCCGAAAACCATCTCGCACAGAGGGGTTTCAGCTGGGAATGGTGTGCAAAACACAGTTGAGTCGCTAGAAAAAACGGCTCTACTTAAGCCAGATTATGTCGAAATGGATGTTCAGGAAACGAAAGATGGGCAGTTTGTCATGATGCACGATGCGAATCTAAAAAATTTAGCCGGTATAGATAAACGCCCTCAAGAGTTAACCCTGGCGGAATTGACAGCGTTGGATATTTACGAGAATGGCTATCGAACTAAAATATCTAGCTTTGATACTTATTTAAAACGAGCGAATCAACTGGGCCAAAGGCTTTTGATTGAAATAAAAACGAGTAAGCTAGATTCTAGTGATATGATGGATCGTTTTTTGAAAAAATATGCGGCAACGATAAAAATTTATGGGCATCAAATGCAATCTTTAGATTACCACGTGATTGATAAAGTGTTGGATTATGATAAGGATATACAAGTCTTCTTTATCTTGCCGTATAATACGATTTTTCCTCGTACTCAGGCATCGGGCTATACGATGGAATACTCGACGTTAGATGATAATTTTGTCAATAAAATATGGCAATCGGATAAGTACCTCTATGCTTGGACGATTAATACAGAAGATGCAACGGCTAAATCCTTTAGATTAGGAGTAGATGGGATTATCACAGATGATGTTTCCTATATCCAAAACTCGATTAAAGAGCTAAAAGATAATCCTAAATATGCTACTTTGCTAGAAAATAAGGCAAAGGATCTACTTAATTTTCCTGGTAATTAAGAGAGTGGGACAGAAATCGGTAATTCGTTAGAATTCGATTTCGTCGTTCCACCTCCGCACAGTTGAGTAGGGCTGTAAAAGCTGATGAAATCAGCGTAGTAGAGCCCACTCAACCACTGCGTCTTGCTCGACAATCCAAAGACAATTGAGAGGCTAGGACTTTTGTCCCAGCCTCTTTCTGCTTAAAATGGTAATTTTCCTGCGAATGCGCCCATTTTCTTTTTAGTTGCCTCATCGATTTGTTCAAGTGCATGGTTCAGAGCTTGAACAGTCATATCAGATAGGGTTTCAAGGTCATCTGGGTCAACAACTGCAGCCTGGAAATCAATCTTTACGACTTTTTTATCGCCAGTCAAAGTTGCAGTGACTAAATCTTGAGCAGATTTTCCGATAAATTGTGTTGCAGCTAATTCTGCTTGGTTTTGTTCCATTTGTTTTTGAAGTTTCTGTGCTTGTTTCATCACTGATTGCATGTTCATCATCTTATTTTTGTCTCCTTTTTATTAAGGGTGAAGCCTTGTTTGTTTTATCTTGACTATTTTACCATATCTGGCAAATCTAAGCTAGATTTTTCTAGGTCAATGGTCAGTTTGTAGTCTGTCTTATCTCGTACAGTATGTTCAAAGTCTGTTGTGTAAAGTACGAGGCGTAATTTGGCACCTTTTGCCATATTGTAAATAGTTGGTTGAAGTTCAAAAGATAGCTCCATCCATTGATTAGGGACGACTTCTTCAACAGTTAAGAGGTCTGTCCTATTTTGCAGGTTAAGGAAACCTTTAGTGATGACACGATGTGGTGTATCCGCAAAAGGTAACTCCATTAGATTATCTAGCATATAGTAGCGGCCATTATCCATGGCTCTGGGCTCTATTGGGCTAGGAATTGGCATGAGTCGTTTTGTAGCGCCATAGTCCAAAAGTTGTGCGGAAATCAGCCCCTTATTTGTGCTTGATTTGAGATGAAGGTTGAGTCTGACGGACCCATTAATAAATAGGTCATCTTCTAGTGGTAGATCAATGGTAATTTGTTGTGCTTTGTCTTCAAATAGCTCATTTAAAGATTTGATAGTTTTTTGCAAAGCGATTGTAGTCTTCGTCAGAATAACGATTTTGGATCTCTTGAGAGCCTTTACCAAGATGGAAATGAGCGTAGTTCTCTTGATTTCCAAAATCGTCTAGGTTTATCCAGTTTTGCGCCTGGCTATTGTCTTGCCAGATAACAGGCGGTAAGTCAAAGTTGGATGAATAGTTCAGTAATTTTTTAGATAAAAGGGCATTTATGCTTTCACGGAAGTCAATGGATTGCCAGTTATTCATGTAGACGTGAGCACCATTATGGAAGAAAAGATGCTTTTTGATGTGAGATGGCAGAGCGTGAAACATCTGGTAGACATGGAGTGGCTTGACATTCCAGTCTTGGGAGCCATGAGTGAAGACGACCTCTGCTTGAACCTTATCTGCATGGATCAGATAATTTCGATCATGCCAGAATTGGTTGTAGTCTCCAGTTTCCCTTTCTAAGTCACGCCTTTGCTTGTCTAGACTCGCTTGGTAGGTATCGTTATGGCGCAAGTATTCGCCAGCTCTTAGGTTGCGAGAATAAGTTAGCTCAGTTAGAGATTCAAAGTCTTCTCCAGGATAGCCACCAGGACTAGTAACTAGACCATTTTCACGGTAGTAGTTGTACCAAGATGAAATACCAGCTTCAGCAATGATAACCTCAAGTCCATCTACACCAGTTGTTGCTAATCCGTTTGACATAGTTCCTAGGTAAGAAATACCAGTCGTAGCTACTTTTCCATTTGACCAAGTCGCTTTGATTTCTCGTTGACGGCTATGATCAGTAAAGGCACGGCAACGATCATTAAGCCAGTCAATGACATTTTTGTAGGCTTCGATCTGGTGATAATCACCACTAGTCATCAAACCTTCAGAGTCCTTGGTTCCAACACCAGACACATAGAGATTAGCAAAACCACGCGGAAGCAAATAATCATTGAGGGTATAAGTGCCTATATGGCCCAGCTTTTCTTCAGATGTCTCAACCAAGTTTGCCTGTCCTTGGGCTTCGACTGTTTGGATGATTGACTCTTGAACCGTAATTTTTTTAGGTGTTTTGCAAGTTAAGTCTACATTCATATTGTGGAGTGCTTTATCACTTGCTTTGTCATTAGTCCCTTGATGATAGGGGCTAGCTGTCATGACTGCTGGGATATTTCCTTCAAATCGAGGGCGAATAATACTGACTTTTATCAGATCAGGTCGCCCATCGCCATCTGTATCGACACGAGACTCAACATAGACAACTTCACGGATAGCATCATGACTACTAAAAGTTGCGAGGCTCTTGCCGTTAAAATAGTGATACTGATTGTCTTCAGGGATTAATCCTTCACTGACTAGCTGATCAACTAAAATACTTCCAGATTTTGTTCGAGTATTGAGGAGATGGTATAGGTTTTCAAGGATATTTCCGTAAGTAATCGGGAAGTTGATCTCTTTACAGAAGTCAGCTACATTTTCAAAATCTACGAAGGGAGTGAAGCCCAAAAGCTGCAAAGCTATAGTGTAGAAAACCTCATCTGTTAGTTCACGATTAGACTCAAAAAAAGCTAATAGATCAGTTTCATTGTCTGCTACCATGTTGGACAAAATAGTATCGATGTTTTGGTAGTCGAATAGAGCTCTTTTTAAAAAGAGTAGAAGGTTCTCTTTTGGAGAGTTAGTTGCTTGGAAATCAAAGCCAAGATTGCTCAGTTCGGTTAACATGGTTTCTGTGGATGCTTTGGTATAGCTGTACTGATTATAACGCATGTTTTTACTCCTTTTTTGTATTTATCTAAAATTGACCTTTACATTCTCCATTATAACTGATACAATAAAGTTTGTCTAAAAATTTTATAAGGAGATTGAACACATGGATGTTACATGGATGGCGAAATACATCACAGAATTTCTGGGTACTGCCATTTTGATTATTTTAGGAAACGGTGCTGTTGCCAACGTTGAGCTGAAAGGTACTAAGGGTCACCAAAGTGGGTGGTTAGTTATTGCAGTTGGTTATGGAATGGGTGTTATGATTCCCGCTCTTATGTTTGGAAATGTTTCAGGAAATCACATTAACCCAGCCTTCACCTTAGGTTTGGCTGTTAGTGGTTACTTTGAATGGGGACATGTTGCTCCTTACATTGCAGCTCAGATTTTGGGAGCGATGTTTGGACAAGCTCTTGTAGTTGCGGCTCACCGTCCTTACTATTTAAAAACTGACAATGCAAATCATATCTTGGGAAGTTTCTCAACTATTTCAAGCCTCGACCATGGAACACCTGAGTCTCGCAAAGCAGCAACTATTAATGGTTTTATAAATGAGTTTGTTGGTTCATTTGTGCTTTTCTTTGCAGCTCTTGCTATGACAAAGAATTATTTTGGTGCAGAAGTTGCTAAGTTTGCAACAACTCAAGGTGTAGACGCTTCTACTATTCAAGGTAAAGTACAAATTGGGCACTATGTCAACAGCGGTTTGGCTGTTTCTCACTTAGCACTTGGTTTCCTTGTGATGGCATTGGTGACTTCACTTGGTGGTCCTACAGGTCCTGGTTTGAACCCTGCACGTGACTTTGGTCCTCGTTTGCTTCATGCTATCTTACCTAAATCAATCCTTGGTGAGCACAAGGGTGATTCAAAATGGTGGTATGCTTGGGTACCAGTCGTAGCACCTATCCTTGCAGGTATCACTGCTGTTATGTTATTTAAACTTATCTACGGATAATCAAGAGGGCGCAAGCCCTTTTTTAGCAGATTCAACTAACTTGAAGGCGGAGGGAAAGGAGTGATTTTCGTATGTATTTCTACCTTTTTATCTTTTCATGGTAAGGAAGAATAAAGGTACAGTTTGGAGGGAAGAAAATGAAGATTGTTCCATTTGAAATGGATCGATTAAGTGGACAGCGGACCTTACTTTTCGGTCTCTTAGCCTTTCTGTTGGGAATTGTTGTCATCATAAACGGAACAGGCTTTACAAAGCTAGCTCTGGACTTGCTCAGCCTCTATTTTTTTCTAGTAGGCTTGTTTAATAGTATCCTCTACTTTTTTGCTGGTAAGAAAGATATTCCGCTGACACCTGAGATTTTACGAATTGTATTTGGCTTGCTTTTAGCAGGCTTGAATGAACTTGGTAACTTTTCGGTTAATGTTGTTATTATTATTTTAGGGCTTTATCAATTGGCGACAGCTGTGGTTTATGCCATTACTTATTATCTCTACTGTTGTGATCGGGCTAAGGGAGGCTTTCGTTATTTATTTGATGCAGTTTTTCAAGGTCTGCTTGCTCTAACAACCATTTTTTCACCAGCTACAGATGGCCGTCAGCAATTTTTATTTTTAGGTATTTATTTGATTTTGCTGGGAATTTCCAATATGAGAGATGGGCTTTTCTTTGACCTTGATAAAGAAAGAAAGGATTTACGAAGGCATTTTCGGGTCAATCTGCCCGTCATCATAGCGGCCTTTATTCCCTTTGAACAACTAGAACGCTTTAACCATTTTTTTCGTGGGACGAAGGACCAGGAATTATCAAGTGTTTATCGGATCCTAAAAGGAGAACTGCAAGCTGATTTAGAAGTTCTTGTTCATACTTCTAAGGAAAGCCTGTTTGGAGCGATTGGTCATGTCGATATTTGCTATAAGGGCAAGGTAATTTCTTATGGTAGTTATGATCCTTTTTCTCAGAAATTATTTGGTACCATTGGTGACGGGGTGCTATTTAAAGTGGATAAGGATGCTTATATTGATTTGTGTAAAAAAGAGAGTAAAAAAACCTTATTTGGCTATTCTCTGGCTTTAACTGATCAGGAAAGAGAGGCCGTTGAAAAGCGTCTGAGGGAAATTGATGACTTGCTAGAGCCATGGGAACCAAGTGATCAGGAACTCAATGGCAATCCAACCTATGCTTATAAATTAAGGCATGAGGTAGGAGCGGAGCTTTATAAATTCAAGAGTAGCCGTTTTAAAAGCTATTTTATTCTTTCAACAAATTGTTGTTTGTTAGCTGATTCAATTGTTGGTCAGGCTGGGACTGCTATTTTGAATGTGAGAGGGATTATAGCGCCTGGAACTTATCAAAACTACCTACAGTATGAATTCGAATCTGCCAATGGTTTGGTTGTTGCCCACAATGTTTATTGTTGATTTACTAGAGGCTGGGACAAAAGTCCTAGCCTCTCAATTGTCTTTGGATTGTCGAGTAAGACGCAGTAGTTGAGTGGGCTCTACTACGCTGATTTCATCAGCTTTTACAGCCCTACTCAACTGTGCGGAGGTGGGACGACGAAATCGAATTCTAACGAATTACCGATTTCTGTCCCACTCTCTTTTTGTTTAAGCTTGTGTTTGTTTTTTCTCGAAATTTTGTATAATTATTTGTAAAATGAGCCAAAATTTTCTACAATAGAAGAGACTTGGAGGAATTTATGACAACGAATTATCAGATAATAAAGACAGTTCCAGTATTAAAAGTAAATAACCGTCGCTTAAATCTTGAATTTTATTGCCGTACATTGGGAATGAAAAACCTTCTGGAGGAGGGAGCGATTGTTAGTCTAGGGGATCAGACGAAGAGTGAAAAGCTTGTGATTGAAGAATCCCCAAGCATGCGTACACGTAAAGTAGAAGGACCGAAAAAAATTGCTCAAATCACCTTGAAAGTTGCGGATCCAAAGGAAATCGAAGCTTTGTTACATCAAGCGCCTCAAATTCATCAAATCTATAAAGGAAAGAAAGGCTATGCTTTTACAGCTATTTCTCCAGAAGGGGATCTTTTCTTTGTTCATGCAGAAGACGATGTAGCTACTTTAGAGGTCATCTCAGATTTGCCAGTGTTTGAATTGCAGGAACATTTTGTTGGTCTAACTCAGTTTCACGTTGAAGAAATTCTGTTGCATGTTCCAAATAAGGCAAAAGCAGAATCTTATTATCAAGCAATTAGCTTGACTCTTCCGCTTGCTTTAAAGAAGAAATAGGACCAGATTTGTTGGTGAATAATGATATTACATGGGACTTGTCTATGTTAAAATTTTCTGTGGAATCGTTTGATGTAGATGAATTATCTGGTTTATTTGAAGAACGAGATTTATTTATACCAAAGTCTAAGAAGTTTCTTTTGACGACCGATGATAGTCGTATTGAATTGTGGTTTGAGAAGGCATGACAAAACAAAAGATTTTTGAGAAAATCGAAGACCAGATTGAACAAGGGATTTATCCTGGAGCGAGTCTGGCCTTGTACCAAGCTAGCCAGTGGCAGGAATCATACTTTGGTCTAGCTAATCCGGAAGAAGGAAAGGCCACTCAAGCGGGATTGGTCTATGACTTGGCTAGCGTCAGCAAGGTGGTCGGAGTCGGAACTCTGGCAGCCTTTTTGTGTGAGCAAGGCAAATTGAATCTGGATTTGCCTTTGCAAGAATATTACCCTGCTTTCCATCGAGAAGATGTAACTGTGCGTCAGCTCTTGACTCACACATCAGGACTAGATCCCTTTATTCCCAATCGTGACCAGCTGGCAGCTCCTGAGTTGGAAGCAGCACTCAATCATTTGACAGTGCTTGAAGATAAGACCTTCCGCTATACGGATGTGAATTTTCTGCTCTTGGGCTTTATGTTGGAAGAGATCTATGGTCAGTCCCTGGATCAGATTTTTCAAAGTCAGATTTTCCAGCCTTGGGGTTTGGCTGAGACAGGTTTTGGACCAGTTTCAGGAGCTGTGCCGACCGTTCGCGGTGTCCAGGATGGTCTAGTTCATGATCCCAAAGCGCGTGTTCTAGGCATTCATGCTGGCAGTGCTGGCTTATTTTCAACCCTCAAGGATTTGGAAATATTTCTAGAGCATTATCTACAGGATGACTTTGCGGCCAATTTGACCCAGAATTTTTCCAAGGAGCCAGGCAAAAGGCGCAGTCTAGCTTGGAACCTAGAGGGCAGCTGGCTAGATCACACTGGCTACACGGGAACCTTTATCATGTATAATCGCAAGGAGCAAAAGGCAGCTATTTTCCTGTCTAACCGGACCTATGAAAAAGACGAGCGGGCTCAATGGATCTTAGATCGTAACCAGCTGATGGATCTGATAAGAATAGAACTTTAAAAGACTCCGGCTGCAAGCCCCGAAGTTTTATCATGTCTGCCTATATAAATATCGGTCTCTAGCCCCAGTGATTTTCTCTGAATAAAAATCGCTTTTTTTGCCAAAGTATATTAAAATAAGATAGAGAGAATCTACAGACAAGAGAAGACTATGACAAAAGAAATCGGTGTCGGCAAGGCACACAGTAAAATTATTTTAATGGGAGAGCATTCGGTTGTCTACGGTTATCCTGCCATTTCCCTGCCTCTTAATCGTATTGAAGTAACCTGTCAGGTCTTTCCGTCTGATCAAGTCTGGACCCTCTACGCCGATGATACGCTGTCTATGGCTGTTTTTGCCTGTCTAGAACATCTAGGCCAGCAAGGAGCTAAGATTCGCTGTCAGGTGGAATCTATGGTCCCTGAGAAGCGGGGGATGGGGTCTTCAGCCGCGGTCAGTATTGCGGCCATTCGGGCGGTCTTTGACTACTTTGAGGAAGAACTGGATGACCAGACGCTGGAAATTCTAGCCAATCGGGCAGAGATGATTGCCCATATGAATCCCAGCGGCCTTGATGCCAAGACCTGCCTTAGCGATGTGGCTATCAAATTCATCCGCAATTTCGGTTTCAGTGAAATTGAGCTGAATCTGGGTGCCTTTAGTGATTGCAGATACGGGCATTCACGGTCATACCCGCGAAGCCATCCGTGCTGTAGAAAGCCAGGGTCAAAAGGCTCTGCCTTTGCTCCAAGAATTGGGGAATTTAACGAAAATCCTTGAGAAGGCTATTTCTATCAAGGACCTGATGACAATGGGGCAAGCTATGACAAAGGCTCATAAGAAGCTAGCCAAGCTAGGGGTTTCTTGCCAGAAAGCAGATGAGCTGGTATCTGCAGCTCTTGAAAACGGAGCATTGGGAGCAAAAATGAGCGGCGGCGGTCTGGGCGGCTGTGTCATTGCTCTTGTAGGAGAAAAAAGTCAGGCGGAGGCCTTAGCCGCCTTATTGAGAGAGAAAGGGGCCATTAACACATGGATCGAAAGCCTGTAAGTGTCAAATCCTATGCCAATATTGCAATTGTCAAATATTGGGGGAAGAAAGATGTAGAAAAGATGATTCCGTCTACCAGCAGTATCTCACTGACATTGGAAAATATGTACACTGAGACCCAGCTGAGTCCTTTGCCGGCTACAGCAACTGGAGATGAGTTTTATATTGACAGCCAGCTACAAAGCCCGGCAGAACATGCCAAAATCAGTAAGATTATTGACCGCTTCCGCTCTCCAGAAGATGGTTTTGTCCGCGTTGATACCAGCAACAATATGCCGACAGCAGCGGGTCTGTCTTCTAGCTCCAGCGGTCTATCTGCTTTAGTCAAGGCCTGCAATGCTTATTTTCAGACAGGCTATCAGACGGAAGAACTGGCTCAACTGGCCAAGTTTGCCTCAGGGTCGTCTGCTCGGTCTTTCTTTGGTCCGCTAGCGGCCTGGGATAAGGACAGTGGGGCCATCTATCCAGTCAAGACGGATTTGAAGCTAGCCATGATTATGCTGGTTCTTCACGATGAGAAAAAGCCCATTTCCAGCCGCGACGGTATGGAGCTCTGTGCTAAAACTTCCACGATTTTCCCAGATTGGATTACTCAGTCTGCCTTGGATTATCAGGCTATGCTGGGTTATTTACGAGACAATGATTTTGTCAAGGTTGGTCAGCTGACGGAAGAAAATGCTCTTCGGATGCATGCTACGACAGAAAAGGCTTATCCGCCGTTTTCTTATCTGACAGAGGAGTCTTACCAAGCTATGGATGCTGTCAGAAAGCTGCGGGACCAGGGCGAGCGTTGCTACTTTACCATGGACGCGGGGCCAAATGTCAAGGTCCTCTGCTTGGAGGAAGACCTAGGCCATCTGGCTGCTATATTTGAGAAGGACTATCGCCTTATTGTCTCCAAAACAAAGGACTTGTCAGATGAAAGCTAGTGCAAGAGTCCAAACCTGCGGCAAGCTTTATCTGGCGGGTGAATATGCAGTGCTGACGGCCGGTCAGCCAGCCATTATCAAGGCCATCCCAATCTATATGACGGGAGAAATCCAGGCAGCGCTAGACTATCGCTTGACATCAGATATGTTTGAACACAGCGCTAACCTAGATCCAGACCCTGATTATGCCTTGATTCAGGAGACGATAGAGGTTATGAACACTTATCTGCTAGACTTAGGCTACCAACTTCAGCCTTTCTTTGAAGATTTGCGGGAAGATGGAAAAAGATGGCAAGAAGTTCGGGATTGGCTCCAGCGGTAGTGTGGTTATTCTGACCATCAAGGCTATGGGAGCACTTTATGAGCTGGACTTGGAGCCAGAGCTACTCTTTAAGCTGGCTTCTTACGTCCTCCTCAGGCGAGGGGACAATGGCTCCATGGGAGATCTAGCCTGCATTACTTATGAAGATCTGATTTACTACCGATCTTTTGATAGAGAGCTGATCCGCAAGCGTATGGAAAAAGTAGATTTACAGCAACTACTAGCAGAGGATTGGGGTTTTGAAATTCGCAGCATTCAGCCTCGCTTAGCCATGGATTTTCTGGTTGGCTGGACCCAGCAGCCAGCTATCTCTAAGGATTTGGTCAATCGGGTCAAGTCAGCTATTTCAGAGTCCTTTTTGACAGGCAGTAGGACGCAGGTTGATGCTTTGGAGAGAGCTTTATTGGTAGGAGAGAAGCACGCTATTAAGTCCAGTTTGGAAAAGGCTAGTCAGCTTTTAGAAATGCTCAGCCCAGCTATTTATACAGACAAGCTGAAAGTCTTAAAAGAAGTGGCAGAGGGACTGAACTGTGTGGCTAAGAGCAGTGGTGCCGGCGGTGGCGACTGCGGGATTGCTCTCAGCTTTGATGCCGCATCTAACAAGCAACTGATTCAAGCCTGGCAAGAAGCTGGTATTGAGCTTTTATACAGAGAAAGGATGGGCAATGATGAGCCAGAATCGTAAGGACGACCATATCAAATACGCTTTAGAGCAGCGTCTGGGCTACAATAGTTTTGATGAAATGGAACTGGTTCACCGTTCTTTGCCCAAGTATGATTTGGCGGAGATTGATTTATCTACTCACTTCGCTGGTCGTGATTGGGAGTTCCCTTTTTATATCAATGCCATGACTGGTGGCAGCCAAAAAGGCGGTCAAATCAATGAAAAGCTGGCTCAGGTAGCTGAAAGTTGTGGCCTTCTTTTTGTGACTGGCTCTTACAGTGCAGCCTTGAAAAATCCTTCTGACACTTCCTATCAGGTAGCGACTGGTCGGCCTAATTTATTGCTGGCTACCAATATCGGCTTGGACAAGCCTTATCAAGACGCCCAGCAGGCAGTAGCAGATTTGCATCCCCTCTTTTTGCAGGTTCATGTCAACCTCATGCAGGAATTACTGATGCCAGAAGGTGAGCGGGAGTTTCGTTCTTGGCGCCAGCACTTGACTGATTATGGTCAGCGGCTGGATCTTCCCCTAATTCTTAAAGAAGTTGGCTTTGGCATGGATCGCTCTACTGTCGAAGAAGCGCGCTCCTTGGGCATTCAGACTTTTGATATTTCTGGCCGGGGCGGCACTAGCTTTGCCTATATTGAAAATCAGCGGGGTGGCAATCGTGATTACCTTAATGATTGGGGGCAATCTACTCTGCAGAGCCTGCTAGCTCTTCAGCCATTGCGCGATGAGGTCGAACTCTTGGCTAGTGGAGGTGTCCGCCATCCTTTAGACATAATCAAAGCTCTGGTCTTAGAGCCAAGGCAGTCGGCCTCTCTCGCACCATGCTGGACTTGGTGGAAAATCACTCAGTGGAAGAGGTTATTGATATTGTAGAAGGCTGGAAATCGGATCTGCGCCTCATCATGTGTGCCCTGTCCTGCCGAAACTTGCAAGAACTAAAGAATGTATCCTATCTACTTTATGGGCGGCTGAAAGAAGCTCAGGAACAGATTAAATAAATAGAGACATACAAAAAAGGCCATCAATGGCCTTTTTACTTGTCCTGTTTTCGTAAGTCAGCTAGTATTTCCTGAGCGGCAGCTAGGTTGAAAGTCTTCTTGGCTGTTAAGCGACTGGCTATAGCAGCGATTTCTTCGCCTTGGGCTCCAGCCTGCAATGCTAAAGATTTGGCTTGCAATTTCATGTGTCCGGCTTGGATGCCAGTGCTGACCAGGGCTTTGAGGGCAGCGAAATTTTGCGCCAATCCGACCGATACGATGAGGGAAGCCAAGTCCTTGGCCTGAGGCTGCCCTAGTAAGTCAAAGCTGGCTGTCACTGTGGGATTGAGGCCAATGGATCCTCCCTTAGTTGCAATGGGCATGGGCAGGGTCATCTGACCATGAAGCTGGCGTTTGTCTGGGTCTGCCGTCCAAGTAGAGAGGCCACGGTAGTTTCCTTCCCGGCTGGCATAGGCATGAGCACCGGCTTCCACAGCCCTCCAGTCATTTCCAGTAGCCAGCACCAAAGCATCAATACCATTAAAAATACCTTTATTGTGGGTAGCTGCTCGGTAAGGGTCAACCTGGGCTAATTTGCTGGCCAGCTGAATCTTATCCGCAAGAAGTTCCGCCTCAGCCTTATCCCGGCTGAGAAAGCGATAGTCGATGACACAGCGGGCTGTTACGAGACTATCAGTTGCATAGTTTGACAGGATAGCCATCAGACTCTTACCGCCAGTCAGCTCTTCCAGAGGAAGGGTGAGAGCTTCCAGCATGGTGTTGAGCATATTGGCTCCCATGGCTTCCTGCGTATCCACAGATAGATAGAAAATGAGGAAGTCTTCCTTTGGCTCCAGCCAGAGATCTCTAGCACCGCCACCACGGGCAACAATCGATGGATAGGCTTGGTTAGCCTGTTCCAGCAACTCTTTCTTTTTTCTGAGAACATCTTTAATGGTTTGGTCGACCTTTTCAACCTGATAAAGGGCGATTTGACCAATCATTTGGCGTTTGTGGATCTCTGTCTCAAATCCGCCTGAACGTTTGATAATCTTAGCTGCAAAGCTAGCCGCTGCTACTACAGATGGCTCTTCTGTCACAAATGGAACTTGATAGCTTTTGCTATCCACCAGAAAGTCTGGCACCAGAGAGTAGGGCAGGGCCAGAGTGGCCAGCACATTTTCACTCATCTGGTTGGCCGTTTCCAGAGGCAAAGTCTGCTGACTGTCTAGCAGCTGCCAGTGTTCATCTTGTAAAAGTCCCTTTTCTTTCAGCATCTGCAGCCGTTCAGCAGGAGTTTTTTTGGAAAATCCAGTCCAGTTTACTTTCATGATGATTTCTCAACTTTGATATATTTACGCTGGTGCTCTGTGATTTCTGCTAGAGCAAAGCTTTGGTCTTCATAGCCAGAGAAGCTGACATTGCCCTCTGCATCCAGCTCAGCTTCTTCAAAAAAGATGCGCTCATATTCTTCAACAGAAAGGGCCTGACGCTGGTCTAATTCCTCCAGACGTGTCTGGGATAGCTGCTTTTCATAGCCTTCTACCAAATTGGCACTGAAGATCTCAGAGACAGCCCCGCTACCATAGCCAAAGAGAGCAATTCGATCGCCGGCTTTGAGGTTGTCAGAGTTTCTAAAAGAGACAGAAGACCAAGGAAGAGGGATCCTGTATAGATATTTCCAACTTTTTGACTGTAAAGAATGGAGGATTCAAAGTTTTTCTTGAGCTGGTCTTGCTGCTCTTGAGGCAGGCTTTTATCCATGATTTTATTAAGGCCTTTGAGGGCCAATTTTGGATAAGGCAGGTGGAAGCAATAGGCTGCAAAATCTTTGAGAGTGAACTTATGGCGTTTTTGGTACTCCGCCCAAGTTGTCTTTAAGCTATCCAGATACTGCTGGGTTGAATAGAGACCATTCACATAAGGTGTTGTCGAGTAATTTGGGCGCCAAAAATCCATGATATCGCGTGTTTGGGCTACGTTATCATCATTGAAAGCGAGGATACGAGGATTGCTGCTAATCAGCATAGAAATAGCTCCCGCTCCCTGCGTTGGCTCGCCAGGAGTGTTAATGCCATACTTGGCAATATCGCTAGCTAACACCAAAACTTTGCTGTCTGGATGTTTTTCGATATGGAGCTTGGCATAGTCCAGTGCAGCAGTCGCCCCATAGCAGGCTTCCTTAATTTCAAAGCTGCGAGCAAAAGGCTGGATGCCCAAAAGGCCGTGGACAAAAACGGCTGCTGCCTTGCTCTGGTCAATCCCTGACTCAGTGGCCACGATGACCATATCAATCTTTTCTTTGTCCTCTGTTGTCAGGATGGGTTCTGCTGCCGCCGCTCCCAAGGTAACAATATCCTCAGTCAGAGGAGCAATGCTTAGTTCTTTGAGCAAGAGCCCCTTGTTAAGCTTTTCCGGGTCAGTCCCACGGGCTACCGCTAAATCATTTAATTTTAAGACATAATTGGATGTTGCAAATCCAATTTTATCAATTCCAATTTTCATACTAAAACCTCATATCTTGATAAGACAATCAAGAGTATTTCAATCTCTATTTTATCACAATTTAATATAAAACTGATAGAAAAGACCTATCTTAAAAAGATAGGTCAAAAGAAAAAGGTAGTGAGAACACCTAATTTTTCAGTAAATTACTCTGGTGTTTCAAATTTTTATAGCCCGCAAGGGTTTTAATCAACGACTTGCTTCCTTTTTTCAATGTATTTATAAAGTTTAAGGGCAACCGTTCCACTGGCCATACCAATGGAGATGACTAGAGCTAGAATGACGACCAATGTCGCATGAACCATGGCTTGACTGTAGTTACCAGTGACAAAGAAGGCAGTCGTCCGATAGGATATATAGCCCGGGACCAGAGGCGCTAGAATAGCCAAAATAAAAACAACAGCAGGTGTTTTGTAAATGATGCTGAGAATTTGGCTGATGCAAGACCCAACGATTGCTGCTACAAATGTTGCTACAATAACATTTGTAGGTCCTTTCAAAAGGAGGTAAAGTAACCAGACAGCCATCCCAAGTATACCACCCGGTATCAGCATGCTGCGTTGAACATTTAAGACGATAAGAAATGTGATGATTGCTAATAGGCTAGCTAGAGCCTGTAATAAGAATGTTAATATTGTCATAGCTTTATTTCATTAAAACGAGGGCAACGGAAGTACCCGCACCAAGTGCAAGCGTAATGAGAAGAGATTCAAAGAGTTTGCTCATTCCTGAGTTGATATGGTTGGTCATAATATCTCTGACAGCATTGGTCAGTGCAATACCAGGAACAAAAGGCATCACAGCTCCAGCAATAATTAAGTCCGCTGTCGAGTCAAAACCTGAATAGCGAGCCCATATTTGAGCTAGTAAACCAAAAACAAATGCACCAGCAAAGGCGCTTACAAAGGGAATACGAACATATTTTTCGGCGTAAAGAGAAAAAGCAAAACCAAAAAATGTAGCGATAGCAGCACCGATTGCATCATAAAAATTACCTCCAAACATGATGGAGAAGAAGGGGGCGCTAAGAGTTGCCGCAATCGTTAGTTGTTTTTTGTTGTAGGGAAGACTCTTATTTTTCAAGCGAAGTAAGCGGTGATAAGCTTCTTGTAAAGTCAATTCTCCACTAGTCAACTGTCGTGATACTTGATTGACATCACAAACTTTCTATATTGTAGTTTGAATGAACAATACGTTTCATACGAGAAATATTTGTATTCTCGATAGAGAAGAAAATAGCAACAGGCATTGCTAAAGCATTGCAATCGATAATCCCTTGCGAGTGTGCAATGCGAATCATAGTATCTTCTACACGATATATTTCAGATCCGCTTTGTAGTAAGAGGGTCCCTGCTAGAATGATAACATCCACTGCTAGATTAAAATCTTTTGGCTCTTCCATAATCTCTTTCCAAGTATTTCTAAACTTTCTTTTATTATAGCAAAATTCAGAAGCTTCTTCATAAAAATTTTGTGATAATGTTAAAAAGAAGACTGGAGAACATCCAATCTTCTTTTCTTTGATGACTTATTTCATTAGCTCAAGGCATCGTCCATTGAAAGAACTTCGTGGAAGACACGTTGCGTCAATTCAGTTTTTTGTTCAGGAGTGAGGTACTTAGTATTTACACAGTAACCAGAGATACGAACGATAACATCTTCGCCAGACATAATCTTGTCGTAAACGTCCTTCAAGTCCATAACGTTCAAGTTAACGTGTTGTCCACCATTTTCAAAGTAACCGTCAAGGATTGTTACCAAGTTGTCCACTTGCTCATCATGAGTCTTACCAAGCGCACGAGGAGATACTTGAGTTGTCAATGAGATACCGTCAGCTGCGTAACTGAAGTCCAGACTAGCAAGTGAGTTCAAGTTTTGCAACCAGCCACCTTTTGCTTTGTTAGATGGGTTCGCACCTGGTGAGAAGAATTCAAGTTTAGACAAGTTCACAGTACCGTCTTCGTTGAGGTAAACTCCTTTGTGGACTGGTGAGTTACCAGTTTGTTTAGAGTAAGCAACGTTAGATGTGATAGTCAAGAGTGATACTGTAGCTTCAGCGTTCTTGTAAAGTTTGTGGCTACGCAAACGAGTTGTGTAAGCTTCAACCAACCATTCAGCCAATTCATTTGAACGAGGATCATCTTCACCCCAACGTGGGTATTCGCCGATTGTTTCGTAATCGTAGATGTAGCCATTTTCGTCACGGATTGGTTTAACGGTAGCGTACTTGATAGCTGACAATGTATCAACAGTGTTAGCAAATCCACAGATACCGAATCCCATGTTTGCACGTTGGTGAGTAGGCAGGAAGGCCATTTGAACAGCTTCGTAGTTATACTTATCAGTCATGTAGTGGATGATGTTCAAAGCATCTACATAAGTGTCTGTCAACCAGTCAAGTGATTTTTCAAAGTTCGCTTTAACGGATTCAAATTCAAGGACTTCATCACGGATAGGATCGATGTCAAATACTTTGTAGTCCTTGTGAACATCGTCGTAACCACCGTTGAGACCTGTAAGAAGAGCTTTCAGAACGTTTACACGAGCACCGAAGTACTGGATGTTGTGACGTTGTTCTTCGTTTTCAGGGTCAAGTGGAGACACACAGCATGAGATACAGCTCATTTCACCATATCCATCTCTAGCCATTGTTGTAACACCTTCATATTGGATAGAAGAGTGTTTGTGGCTCATGTGCATACAGTAGCGACGGAAGTTGTAAGGCAATTTGTCAGTCCAAAGCACTGTCAAGTTTGGTTCTGGTGAGTTACCGATGTTGTCAAGTGTATTCAAGAAACGGTAGTCCATCTTAGTAACACGGTGGCGACCGTCGTTACCCATACCTGCCATAGAAGTAGTGATGAAGGTTGGGTCACCTGAATAAAGTTGGTCGTAAGCTTTTGTACGAGCAAATTTAACAGTACGAAGTTTCAAAACGAAGTCATCGATAAATTCTTGGATTTCGCTTTCAGTATATGTTCCACGAGCAAGGTCGCGTTCTGCAAAGACATCAAGAACGATTGGCACACGTCCAAGAGAAGTTGCAGCACCGTTGATGACACGGCAGACTGCCATAAAGGCAATGTTTGTCCATTGAACAGCTTCTTTTGTATCAAAGGCTGGTCGGCGAACATCAACTCCGTAAAGGTCACCTAATTTAACAACTTCACCAAGCGCTTGGTATTGCAGATTGATTTCTTCACGAAGACGAATTGTTTCTTCGTCAATTTCTGTCAAAGCGTTCCAGTCGTTCACTTTTTCAGCCATCAAGTAGTCAGCACCGTACAAGGCCAAACGAGCGTAAACCCCGATGATACGTCCACGAGAGTATGCGTCTGGAAGACCAGTAACTGTGTGAGCGTGGCGAGCACGACGAATGTTTGAAGTATAAGCACGGAAGATACCATCATTTACTGTTGTCACGTACTTAGTAAAGATTTCATGAACAGCAGGATCTGGTTCGTATCCATTTTCCTTCAAAGTAGTTTCAGCCATGCGGATACCACCTTTTGGCATGAAGTTCAATTTGAAGAGTTCGTCGTTTTGGATACCATAGATTACTTCGTTGTCTTTGTCGATGTAACCTGCAGGGATGCCAGCGATAGAAGCTGGGCGAGTGTCCATTGGGAAGCGAGTAGCTTCATAGTGAGCTTTAGTTTCTTCAATAATCTTCTTGATATGAAGAGAACGTTCAGTTGGACCGGCTAAGAAGCTTTCATCTCCGTCATAAGGAGTGTAGTTAGCTTGAACAAAGCGTGAAATACTTGCTTTTTCTTTCCAATCTTCACCTTTGAAGCCTTCCCAAGCTTTGTCAAAAATATCTTGTGCTTCGACAACAGTTTTAACAACCATGTTAAATTCCTCTTTTTTCTTTCTAGCAACAGGCATCTGTTACATTTATATAGATAAAGTATAGCATATAGTAACCGTTTACACAAAGGTTTTTCAGGTGTTTACAAGCTTTTCTTTTATAATACAGTTTTTTGTTTTGTATGATGTGTACTATATCGCTTGAGTTAGCATTTTCTAATAGTTGGGTAAAGAGGAGAAAAGCGATATAATATAATAGAATGAGAAAGTAAAAAAGAGGCAGACAAGATGTTGATTTTCCCTTTAATGAATGATACATCCAGAAAGATCATTCATATTGATATGGATGCTTTTTTTGCTTCGGTGGAAGAGCGGGATAATCCCAAGTTAAAGGGGCATCCGGTCATCATCGGTAGCGACCCACGTTTGACTGGCGGTCGTGGTGTCGTCTCCACCTGTAATTATGAGGCCAGAAAGTTCGGAGTTCATTCGGCTATGAGCTCCAAGGAAGCCTATGAGCGTTGCCCTCAGGGGATTTTTATATCGGGGAATTACGAAAAATATCAGGCAGTCGGCTTGCAGATCCGAGAAATTTTCAAACGCTATACAGATAAGATTGAGCCAATGAGTATTGATGAAGCTTATCTAGATGTAACGGAAAACAAGCTAGGAATTAAATCTGCAGTCAAAATAGCCAAGCTGATTCAGCATGATATCTGGAATGAACTGCAACTGACGGCTTCGGCAGGTGTTTCTTATAATAAGTTCCTGGCCAAAATTGCCAGTGACTATGAGAAGCCTCATGGTCTGACTGTTATTCTACCCGAAGAGGCTGAGGCTTTTCTGGCGCCTATGGACATCGCCAAGTTTCATGGCGTTGGTAAGAAGAGCGTTGAAAAACTGCATGAAATGGGAGTTTATACTGGTGCAGATCTGCTCAAGATATCAGAAATGACCTTGATTGATAAGTTTGGTCGCTTTGGTTTTGATCTCTACCGGAAAGCGCGTGGCATCAGTAATAGTCCAGTCAAGTCCAATCGCATCCGTAAGTCAATCGGGAAGGAGCGGACCTATGCCAAACTGCTCTATAGTGAGGAGGACATCAAGAAGGAGCTGACCTTGCTGGCTCAGAAGGTAGAAAATAGCTTGACTAAGCATGATAAGAAAGGACGAACCATCGTTCTGAAAATCCGCTATGCTGATTTCTCCACCTTAACTAAAAGGAAAAGTTTGAATCTAGCCACTCGAGACAAGGAGCAAATCGAGCGAACTGCGCATGAGATTTACGATAGCTTGGAAGAACAACCGCGAGGTATTCGTCTGCTAGGACTGACAGTGACGGGGTTTAAATAAAGATAAAGGCTTGGTTCATTACCGAGCTTTTTTAGATATAGTTTTTAGTATGAGAGGGTTGCTTGTGACGAGTTTCTAAGTTGTCTGATGATTTTCATTGACTAAAAATAATCTTTTTTGAAAAAATACTGGACAAAGTTTTCTGTGTCTGTTATACTGAGTTTATAAAATAAAAAACCGTCTGGTCGGTTTTTAAAAAGAAAGGAGCAGAAATGAAGAAATCTGTAGTAGAAAAAACAAGCGAGCACATCCTCAAGTTTAATCAGGAGCTGGATCGGCAGCTGGAAGGTCAGAAAGAGTTTTTGCAGCAGCAGGCAGAAAAACGTAAGGTGCAGCTGGAAAAGATGACACAGGGTGAGAATGGCATACGCTATTCTAAGTGGGGAGTCAAAGCTGGATATGCTGTCCTTGCTGGTGGCTTGCTGACTTCTGTCTTTAGCCCTTGGCGAGGACTGGGTATTATGGCAGTAGGGGGTGTGTCGCTTCTTTCTAACTTTTATCATATCAAACGCTTGGAAGAAAAAAAGAAGAAGGAAAATTAGTTTGAGTGATCTCATTTATATGTCAGTAGTAGGATGATATCATTGTCTTTTCTTAATTTTTTGATAAAATAAATTAAAATAAAGAAAGAGGAAAGGATAGTAATGGTAACGAGGAAAGACAAATCTCAAGCAATGATTGACAAGATTTTGGTAACAGCTTCTCATCTTTTTGTTCAAAAAGGTTATGAAAAAACCAGCATGCAAGATATAGCTCGAACAGCCGGGATTTCAAAAGGAGCTATTTATCACCATTTTCAATCAAAGAGTGATATTATCTTTGCAGTCTTGAAACAGCGCTGTCAACTTATGGAAGATGATTTGACGAACTGGCTGAAGACTACGGAACATCTGACAGGGAAAGAGCAACTTAAGGCTATCTTTCAGTTTAGTTTAGAAAGTCAGGGGGCATATCGGAATATGCTCGATGAAGAGTCTTTTAACGCGGAATTTATGTTGACAATGATGCGCTATAATCTTCGCATCGGTACACCTCTTATTGCGGACATTATTAAGAAAGGAATGAGTGATGGATCAATCCAGCACATTCAGTTTCCTGCTGAGGCTGCTGAGGCTATTTTGCTTTTGACAAATTTCTGGTTAGAAGGTAGTATGTTTGAAAATTCAACTGAAAGAGTGGCTGATCGGATTTATTTTCTGCAATTTATGCTTGAATCGATCGGTTTGGATATTTTTGATGAGACACTAATCAAGCAAATTTTACATCGCAAATAGTAAAGAAAAAGTAGGTTAGGACTAGATGTCCTAACCTACTTTTTAGAGATTGGTGCCATCAACTTGGAACAATCGAGTAGATTATGTTAGATTTTAGCTATTATTTTTTAAAAAATTCCGAAATATCTTCTTCTCTCAGCCCAATCATAGGATCTATTTCTAGATAGTTGTCTGTGGTTAGAATAAAGTTTTCAGGTTCGTTAAACTGCTCTTTATCGGTTAAATTATTAGTATTAGCAGTTTCTGAAATGTTATTTTCCACAAGGTCATCAAAGCGGTGAATAAGATATGTTTTACGAGCAGTTCCTGTATTTTTTGCTGCATAGTCGAAAGCTGTTAGTTCCCCTAGAAGAATGAGTTTATTCTTAGCACGTGTAATAGCTGTGTAGATGAGATTGCGTTGCAACATACGATAGCTACTTCTGGTAATTGGCAGAAGTACAACAGGAAACTCGCTTCCTTGTGATTTATGAATACTCATAGCATAGGCTAGGCGAATTTTATACCATTCACTGCGCGGATAGATGATTTCGTTTCCATCAAAGTTAATGGTCAGTTCATCTTGCTTAGAGTCAGTATATTTTGCAGGCAATAAGTCCGTTATATAGCCCAGATCCCCATTAAAGACATTATTTTCAGCATCGTTGACCAGGTGGATGACCTTATCACCTTGTCGGTATTGGCAATCTGGTGCTTCAAAGATTAATTGATCATTTTCTGCTGGATTGATTAAGTCCTGCATGAGCTTGTTAATGTGATCGATTCCTGCAGGTCCTCTGTACATAGGAGCTAAAACCTGGACATCTTGGGCGGGAATGCCACTTCGGATGGCGGCTGCCACAATTTTTTTAATCATATCAGGAATGTATTCGCTAGGCGCCTCAAAATAAGAACGGTCTGCCTTTTTTTCTGTAAAGTCAGCAGGTAAGACTCCTTGTTGGATTTGACTGGCTAGAGTGACGATCGTTGAGTCTTCACTTTGGCGATAAATTTGTTAGCTTGGTCTGTGGCAGTAGGGGAATTTGTAGAAAATCTGCTAAAACTTGCCCAGGACTGACAGAAGGAAGTTGATCTGCATCACCGACTATCAGGATTTTGCTATTGGAGGAGATGTTACTGAGCAGTTGATTGGCCAGCCAAGTATCGACCATAGAGAACTCATCCACAATGATGAAATCAGCATCCAAATAGTCATCTAAATGGCTGGTATCGTCATCTCCAGTCATCCCCAAATGCCGGTGAATGGTAGCACTGGGGAGTCCAGTTAATTCATTCATTCGTCGGGCAGCGCGTCCGGTTGGAGCGGCAAGTAGGATTGGTAGTTCTTGTTTTTTCTTTAAATCCAGTTGGTGTAAGGCAGCATAAGTAGCAATAATCCCGTTAATAACAGTCGTTTTACCAGTACCTGGACCACCTGTCAAGATAAATACTTTATGGTTAATGGCGTCGCAAATGGCTTTTTTCTGTATTTGATCGTACTTGATTTTGAAATCTTGTTCGACCTGTGCGATGATTTTCTCGATTTTAGAAATTTCAAAACTTTCCTGTTTGCCTTTTTCTAAAATACGTACAAGATTACTTCGAATACCTTCCTCGGCAAAATAAAGGCTGTTCTCAAAGATTTTTGTATCGACATTTTGAACTTTATCTTCTTCTATCAAATGGGCTAATTCTTCAGCAACCTTGGCTGGGTCAATTTCAACCTGGCGGGCTTTTTCAAGCAGGTCAATAGTGTATGCCAATAAATCGCGAGCCTCCAGGTAAGTGTCACCTGTCTCCATGGATTGCTGAAAAAGGGTGTGGATAAGTCCTGCTCGAAAACGCTCTGGAGCATCGCTTTCAATACCGAGTTGCTGAGCTAATTGGTCGGCAATTTTAAAGCCAATACCTTGAATATCTTCTACAAGCTGGTAAGGATATTGTTGAATAATTTCTAATGTTTCTTCTTTGTAGGTATCTTGAATCTGCAAGGCTAGTTTATTGGGGATACCATATTCAGCTAGTTTAGCAAGCATCATTTCTGTACCATAATTGAGACGAAGTTTACTGACAAATGCTTCGCGATTCGTTGCAGACAGTCCGTTAATAGTAGTCAAACGACTGGGGTCAGCCAAATTTCATCGATAGTATTGTCGCCATAGAGATCCATAATCTTTTGGGCAGTTTTCATACCGATACCTTTGAAATGATCGCTAGCGAAATATTTGACTAAACCTTTGCTAGTTGGTTTAGCTCTTTCGTAGCGCGTGACTTTTAGTTGCTCACCATATTTAGGGTGCTGTACAATGGTTCCCCAAAATGTATAATCTTGTCCTTCCATGATGTCAGCCATGGTTCCTGTTACGATGATTTCAAAATTATCAAATTCTGCATCCGTATCATCAATATCTAGTAGCAAAATACGAAAGAAGTTGCTGGGATTTTCGAAAATAATCCGTTCAATTGTACCTGAAAAATAGAATTCCATCTCTCTTATCCTATACAAAAAAGAGCAGACAAGCCAATAAAAATGCTGTCCTGCCCTTGCTTTATAAATTTCTAATTAGAACAATCCAATCTTATTAAGTGGCCAGAAGCGTAATTTTGCTTCCCCCTCGATTTGACTTGCTTTGAAAGTACCAACATCACGACTATCTCTTGAGACTAGACGATCATCACCTAGTAAGAAATAGTGTCCTTCAGGAACTTCAACAGTAAATGTTGAGCGTCCTAATGCATCCTGGGTGAAGGAGTCGGCTTGTGATGCAATTTGTTGGAATAGTTTTCTGTAAGAGTAAGTTGACTGAAGCTTGTCTTTTTTAAACTTAGCAATATATTCTTTTAGATAGGGTTCATCAGTTTTTTTACCATTGATATAGAGCTGGTCATTTTCATATTTAATGGTATCGCCTGGCATCCCAATAACTCGCTTCACAATGCGTTTTTCTTGACCGTTTTCGTCTGTTTCTTTTGCAACAACAATATCAAAGCGGTCAATAGGCAGATAGCGTATTTCAAGGAGATATTCGCCATTAGCCAAGGTTGGATCCATAGAATGGCCACTTACTAAGAAGGGAGACCATAGAAAGAGGCGAGAGAGTAGAAGAGCTGCCATAAAGAGGATAAAAAATCCCCATTCAAACATAAATTTTTTAAAGCTTCGCATAATTTACCTTTCTAGTAATTTTCTGGCTTTTTCAGTATTTTTAAAATGTAGTTTAGCACAGGTATCAAGCCCTGCTAAGCCGTAGGTTTTCAGGATTTGACAAGCTACCTGGTCGCTCTTTTCTCCTGCTCCACTAGGTAGAGTATAACCAAGCTCTTGGCTGAGATTTTCTAGATTCTCTAGAAAAAGGTCACGAGCAATGATGGAGCTGACTGCTACAGCCAGGTACTTATTTTCAGCCTTTTCTTCCAAATGGATGACTTGACTGACCTGATTGCGTTCTTGTGCGACATATCGTTGATAGTTTTTAGTCGAAGTGAAGGCATCAATGATGATGCGATCCGGCTGAACCCCTTTTTCAAGCAAAAGATAAATGGCTTGATTATGGAGTGCTACTTTGACGGAGACAGCGTTATATCCCGAAGCAATCACTTCATTGTATTTTTTAGGGGATAAGAGCAAGGCTTGATGAGCCACTTTTTCTTTTAAGAGAGGTGCTAGTTGACGAATTTTTTGGTCCGTCAATGTTTTAGAATCTCCTACGCCTAGGATTCTCAAAAAATCTTCTTGCTCTTTCGTGACAAAAGAAGCAACAACTGCGAGACCACCAAAGTAAGAACCATTTCCAACTTCGTCTGTCCCAATCATAGAAGAGTAGGCCATTTGTTCCTCATTTTCTACGACATTTTCGGCCTCTCTAAAAAACTTTGCATAAGTAGCTGCTTTCTCCCCTTGTACGAGAACTTTTCCGGAAGTATAAATGCTCGCCGTCGCCTGATCCAAACGGAAAAAAAAGCGAATATAAGGATTTTTACTAGGGGTGAGCTGATTTTGGTGTACTTTTACAAATGCTTTTATTTCTTGCTCGCTTGGAGTTAAGCTAAACTGTCCCATGCCTTCTATTGTAACATAAAAAGGTGCAAAATTGAAAAAAGAGTCAATGAATATTTTAGTGGAAACATATTTTTGGATTAGAATCGCAATTTGATGAGCCCCAGTCTGACAAAAAGCTTGATATTTGGTATAATACACTGAGGTGATTTTATGGCAAATTTGAATCGATATAAATTTACATTTGGAAACAAGACCATGACTTTGACAACAGGATTTGACAATTTATTTATGGAAGAAGTCGAAAAGGTTGCAACAGAAAAATACCAAGCAATTAAGGAAAGAATGCCTCAAGCAGATGATGAAACATTGGCGATTCTGCTGGCAATTAATAGTCTATCCACTCAGCTAAGTCGCGAGATTGAGTTTGATGATAAAGAAAGAGAATTAGGAGAATTGCGCCGTAAAGCTTTGACTGACTTAAAAGAAAAATCCTTGCAAACAGAGGGATCCTTATGATTATTTCAATACTGATTTTATTGGTTTTGGCATGGAGCTTTTATATTGGCTACACGAGAGGGATTGTTCTTCAAGGTTATTACTTGCTTGCTTCTTTGATTGCGGGCATCATTGCTAGTCAGTCCTATCAAGGTCTAGCCAAATTTTTGAGTTTATGGGTGCCCTATGCGAGTGCAACAGAAGGAGCTACCAACTATTATTTCCCAAGCAATCAGCTTTTTCATCTAGATAAAGTGTTCTATGCGGGTCTTGCATTCTTCATTGTCTATGCGATTGTTTATGCGATTGCACGTTTTGTCGGTATTTTCATCCACTTGGTTCCAAAAGGTAATACAGATTCACGCTGGTACAATATAGCAAGCGGAGTGATGGCTGTTTTGGTTTCCTTATTTGTCATTGAAATGTTTTTGACGATTTTTGCAACGGTGCCACTAGCCTTTGTACAAAATCATCTAAATCACAGTGGTTTAGCAAGCTTTATTATTAACCATACCCCGATTACTTCTAGCATCTTAAAAAATCTTTGGGTGACGAAGGTAATCGGATAGAAACGACTCAGTTGGCCTGCTAGCTGGGTTCTTTTTCACTAGAATAGATAAGATATGAATACAAAAATTTTAGAAACCTTAGAATTTAACAAGATCAAAGAGTTGTTTGCTGTTTATTTGCAGACAGAACAGGGAAAATTAGAGTTGCAAAATCTACTGCCTCTCAGTAAAAAAGAAACGATTAAAAAAGCTTTTTTAGAAATAGTAGATATGGAGCAAATTTTAATCGAAAGCCCTCATTTTTCTATAGGCTCAACAAGAGATGTCGCAGCCATTACGAAACGCTTAGAGTTGGAAGGCGACCTGAATATTGAAGAGTTGCTTATTTTGAAGCGAATATTACAAGTTTCGCAGGAACTAGCGACTTTTTATGCAGATTTGGAAAATATTAGACTGCAAGAATTGAATCGTGTTTTTAAGAATTTAGAAGTTTTTCCAGCGATTCAAGGGAGTTTGCAGGCTGTTAATGATGGTGGTTTTATAGAAAACTTTGCCAGCGAGGAATTAGGACATATTCGTCGAAAAATCCAGGAGAATGAAAACAAAGTTCGTGAACTCTTGCATGATATCCTTAAGAATAAAGCAGAAATGTTGGCAGATCAGGTTATTGCTAGTCGTAACGGTCGTAATGTGCTACCTGTCAAAAATACCTATCGCAATAGGATTTCAGGGGTTGTGCATGATATTTCCGCCAGTGGTACGACAGTTTATATTGAGCCAAGAGCAGTGGTCAATCTCAATGAAGAAATTTCTAACTACAAGGCAGACGAGCGCTACGAACTCTTACGCATCTTGCAAGAACTATCTGCCATGATTCGTCCGCATGCGGCTGAAATTGCCAATAATGCTTGGATTATTGGCCATCTGGATTTCATTATGGCTAAATTGTCCTTTATGAGAGAACGAGGTGCAGTAGTACCGTCTTTGTCTGATACACAGGACATTCAGCTCTTACAGGCTCGCCATCCCCTAATTGAAAATGCCGTAGCTAATGATCTACATTTTGGCTCGAATTTGACAGAAATTGTCATTACCGGTCCTAATACTGGTGGTAAGACCATCATGCTGAAGACCTTGGGGCTAGCTCAGATCATGGCTCAGTCAGGTCTTCCGATTCTGGCGGACAAGGGGAGCTGTATCGGGATATTTAGTCAGATTTGCAGATATTGGGGATGAGCAGTCGATTGAGCAGAGCCTGTCGACATTCTCTAGTCACATGACCAATATCGTCTCTATTTTAGAGAAGGTCGATAGAGACAGTCTGGTTTTACTAGATGAGCTAGGAGCCGGGACTGATCCGCAGGAGGGTGCCGCTCTAGCGATTGCCATCTTGGAAGATTTACGACTACGACAGATTAAAACCATGGCGACGACCCATTATCCTGAGCTCAAAGCCTATGGGATTGAGACGGACTGGGTGGAAAATGCCAGCATGGAATTTGATACAGATAGTTTGAGACCGACCTATCGTTTTATGCAGGGAGTACCTGGACGCTCCAATGCCTTTGAAATAGCTCGACGTCTGGGGCTGACAGAAGTTATCGTCCGCCATGCCCAAGAGCAGACCGACACGGACAGCGATGTCAATCGGATCATTGAGCGCTTAGAGGAACAAACGCTGGAAAGTCGCAAGCGCTTGAACAGTATCCGCGAAGTAGAGCAGGAAAATCTCAAATTTAACCGAGCCCTCAAAAAACTTTATAATGAGTTTAACCGAGAAAAGGAAACCGAGCTCAATAAGGCGCGCTTGGAAGCCCAGGAAATCGTTGATTTGGCTTTGTCAGAGAGTGAGAGCATTCTCAAAAATCTCCATGATAAGTCCAGCCTCAAACCGCATGAGGTCATTGAGGCCAAAGCTCAGCTTAAAAAATTGGCACCAGAAGTAGTTGATTTATCAAAAAACAAGGTACTCAAGCAGGCTAAGAAAAATCGAGCGCCCAAGGTGGGAGATGATATTCAAGTCACTAGCTATGGCCAACGGGGAACCTTGGTCAAGCAACTCAAAGATGGACGCTGGGAAGCTCAAGTTGGTCTCATCAAGATGACTTTAGAGGAGCAGGAATTTAATCTCCTCAAGGCTGAAAAGGAACAGCAACCTAAGCGCAAGCAGGTCAATGTGGTCAAGCGTGCTAATTCTGCTGGACCAAGAGCTAGACTGGATTTACGAGGTAAGCGTTACGAAGAAGCTATGAAAGAGCTAGATGAATTTATCGATCAGGCTCTTCTTAATAATATGGCTCAGGTGGATATTATCCACGGTATAGGGACAGGTGTTATCCGTGAAGGAGTAACAAAATACCTCAGCCGCAACAAGCACATTAAGTCCTTCGGCTATGCACCACAAAATGCTGGTGGTAGCGGTGCAACGATTGTAATCTTTAAGTAGCAAGAATAAAGAAAAATGGCTAACTAAGCCATTTTTTGTGCTATAATGTAGGTGTATAATAGATTGGAGGAAGAGTCTATGAAATTTAATCATTTATCAGATTCCTGCACGACTATTTTGGTAGGCAAGAAGGCCAGTTATGACGGCTCAACCATTGTGGCTCGTACGGAAGATTCACAAAATGGGGTCTTTACACCCAAGAAATTTGTCGTAGTAGAGCCACAAGACCAGCCCCGCCATTATCAGTCTGTTTTGACGTCTTTTGAGATGGATTTGCCGGATAATCCAGTCCGCTATACGGCGGTGCCTGACGCAGTTCCCAAAGACGGGATTTGGGGAGCAGCTGGAATTAACAGCTATAATGTTGCTGTCAGTGCAACGGAGACGATTACGACCAATAGTCGTGTGCTGGGAGCTGATCCGTTAGTCGATTCAGGTATTAGCGAAGAGGATATCCTTACGCTGGTTCTTCCCTATATCAAGACCGCTCGGGAAGGGGTTCTACGCTTAGGGAAAATCCTAGAAGAGTACGGTACCTATGAGTCCAATGGGATTGCTATTTCAGATATTAATGAGATCTGGTGGCTGGAAACCATCGGTGGCCACCATTGGATGGCGCGGCGCGTACCAGATCATGCCTATGTGACCAATCCAAATCAGCTGGGCAGTGATTATTTGAATTTGACAATCCAGAGCACTTCCTCTGTCATCCAAATCTTAAAAACTTCATCGATGAAAACCATCTCAATCTGAATTATTCAGATGAGGGCTTTAATCCACGCTATGCTTTTGGCAGCCAGAAGGATAAGGACCGCCATTACAATACACCGCGTGCTTGGGATATCCAGCGTTTTCTCAATCCAGAAGTGGAGCAAGATCCAAGGAGTTTCTTTATTCCATGGTGTCGCAAGCCTTACCGCAAGATCACGATCGAAGATGTCAAGTATGTCCTGAGTGCTCACTATCAGGATTCGCCTTATGATCCTTATGGAGCAGAAGGAGACCATCACAGCAGACGGGCCTTTCGGACTATCGGGATCAATCGGACCAGTCAGACAGCTATCTTGCAGTTGCGCCCTAACCAACCGCAGGAAACTACGGGTATCCAGTGGCTATCTTATGGCTCCATGCCTTACAATACAGCTGTTCCTTTCTTTACTCAAGTCTCAACAACGCCAGACTACTTTGCCAATACGACGGACAAGGTTTCGACGGATTCTTTCTACTGGGCTAATCGCTTGATTGCTGGGCTGGCTGATGCTCATTTTAGCAGTCATGTCGGAGACTTGGATGATTATCAGGAAACGACCATGGCTTGGGGCCATGAAATGATTGGTCGGGTAGACCGAGCTCTGGCCAAGGGCGAGGCTGTTGACTTTGAAGCTGAAAATCAAGCTATGAGCGACAAGGTGCAAGAAGCGACAGACCAGCTCTTGGAGAAAGTACTCTTGGATGCCAGCAATCTCATGACCAACCATTTCTCACTAAGTGACTGAGCTCTTAGCCGTAGCAAATATTTTTCTTTCTCTGGCTTTTGGTGTAAAATGTTAACAAAAGTAAGCTATTAAAGGAGAAGATTTATGGTAGCAGCAGTTACAGATGCAACATTCGCAGCAGAAACAAAAGATGGACTGGTTCTGATTGACTTTTGGGCAACTTGGTGCGGTCCATGTCGTATGCAGGCGCCTATCTTGGAGCAGTTGGCAGAGGAAGTTCATGAAGATGAACTGAAAATCCTCAAAATGGATGTGGATGAAAATCCAAATACTGCCCGCGAATTTGGCATTATGTCTATTCCAACCCTTCTGTTCAAGAAAGACGGTCAAGTCGTTAAGCAAGTCGCAGGTGTTCACACCAAAGACCAGCTCAAGGCTATTATTGCTGAATTGAGTTAATATCATAGCTAAAAAATCGTTACATAGCGTAACGATTTTTTCATTTAGCTGATGACAGTACGTACAGGTTATACAGAAGAGCAAGTACACTCTCATAGTGTGCAAAATAGCATTGAAGAAGTGTTTACTCAGGCGTTTCCCTACCACTTATCATAGGTGCTTATTGTGAAATGTGCAAAATTTCAAATGTTGGTAGTTGTGTGTCGGGTTTATTGGTATAAAAAGTAAAGATACATTTTTTCCATTTATCAGGATTAAAAATAACAACTTTGCCGCTTTCGTTGGTTTGCATTTGCTCGTAAATAGCAAATGATTTTAAACTTTCAGATGCTTCTATATCAATGACTTCCAATGTAGCATATTTACTTGAGTCAAAATGATCAGATATTTCGACTGATGAAGTCACTCCGATTTCAATATTTTGCCAGCCAAACGAATTTAAAATATGATCAAAGTAACCATCAAATATGAATTTTGTCATTCCGTTGGTATTTTTCCAAATATATAGCGGACAGTAACTGTTAAATAATTGGCCTTCAGACTTTTCAGAGATTAAATAAACTTTGAAAAACAAATCGTCGAATCCATCCATTAAATGACCTGTATTTCGGACACGTTGTCTAATGATATCCATATCATAATCTGATGGTAATTTTATAGTATATTGCATTGCTTGCATAGCAGTACCCTTTTTCTAATGAACTATTGATAGTATAAATGATTTATATCATGTTGAATAATACTTAAAAATGATATAATTATCATAAAAAGTGATAGGGTGTTTTAAATGAATTTTAATGATATGAGTATTTTTGTGACAATCTATGAGACAAGGTCAATAAACAAAAGTTCAAAGATCTTACAATATGCGCAATCTAATCTCAGTGCTAGATTGAAGGTGCTTGAAACTGAATTAGATACAAAAATTATTTTTACAGAAAAATATAATGGTTTAATTCCGACAGAAAGTGGAGATTTATTTTTATCAATTTTGTAAGGAAACTTCTAACAATTTAGAGAAATTAAAAAAAGAAATGTGAAACCTCGAAAATATCCATCTTAATTTCAGAATTATTGTTCAATCACGATATTAATAATTCACAAACAATTGATTTGAATAAAAGTGAGATCAATATCCAAAAAACTTCGGATATACCAATCATTGCTCATCAGGAAGACTTTGATAAAATTTTTTGCTTTCAAAAAATTGAAAATTTAAAGCATTATGATGAGACTATCGGACATATTGAGTCAGTTTATGCTTGTTCGAGCAACATAAAGGCTAGTGAGGAAATGCCTATATTCGTTAATAAAGATGAAAATTGTCCTTTTAGAAAACAAAGCTTAATGAAGTTTGCTCATTTAAAATCAGTTGTAGAAATTGATTCTTTTGAGAACATTATCAGCTTAGTTGAAAACGGGAAAGGAATCGCACTATTGCCGGAATGGTTAAATAAGAGAGCGAAAATCAAGTCATACGACCAAGACATCGTTCTGATTCCATTTTATCAGTATGAAAAGAAGAACCAAAACAAGTAGACTATTTTAGAAGAAATGCTGGTGCTAGAAAGAAACGTTTGACAAACATTATAAATACACTTATAATAAGTATACATATTATGAAGGAGTTGTTGTAATGGAATTTAGCTTCAGTTTAAGCATGAAAGCAGCAAAAGAAGATGTGTGGTCCTACTATGAAAATATTGAAAAGTGGTATGACTGGGAAGAAGATTTAAAAAATATTACATTAAATGGTGAATTTAAGACAGGATCTTGTGGGATGATGGAACTCGAAGGAATGCCCCCAATGGAATATCAGCTGACACTTGTCAAGCCCTTTGAGGAATGTTGGGATAAAACAGCGACCCCGTTTGGAGATATCCTTTTTGGTCATCAGATCATTGAGAACGATGATGGCACTGTAAATGTTAAGCACACCGTAGCTTTAAATAGCGTAGATCAGCAACATTTGGGATTTTTAAGCTAAGTTTTCTCAGATGTTCCTCAATCGATTTTTATTTTAAAAAATTGTTTGGAAAAATAAGAATTCTCTGCTTAGCTAGAGAATTCTTTTATTTTTCTAAATATCGAGAAGAACCTAGCAAGAGATACGGATACTTTATTGCTTTTATGCTATTTTTCAATGAAAAATAGAAACGGCAACAAGTTTTGAAAACGCTTTATTTTTAAAGTGTTATAATAATAGCGGGATACACTAATAAATTAGTGGATTCTTGTCTTTAGTGGAAGGCCTTGTAGCTTTTTTGACGATTAGAAGGAGGAAAATCGTTATGGAAGAAAAGGATTCTAAACAGTTAAGTTGGCTTATGATTGCTCTCATAGCCTTTAATATTGTCTGGGGCTGGGGAATGTTGTCAATAATTTTGCGCAACAAGGAATCGTAGTGATTACCTCTTGGATTTTACTACTGATTATTTATTTCATTCCTTACACCCTAATGGTCGGACAATTAGGTTCAACTTTTAAGGATAGCGAGGGAGGTGTAAGCGACTGGATTAAATTTACCTCGACCAAGCGATTGGCTTTCTTTGCCGCTTGGACTTACTGGGTTGTGCAGATTCCTTATCTAGCTCAAAAGCCTCAAACGATTCTAATTGCCTTAGGTTGGGTTTTTCAAGGGAACGGGAAAATCTTAGATAATCTGTCCATGCCTGTAATTGTTCTGCTTTCTTTGATCACTTTTTTAATATTACTTTATATCTCGACCAAAGGATTAAAGGCCTTGAAATTTTTAGGAACACTGGCTGGAGGGGCTATGCTAGTCATGTCTGTCCTCTTTATTTTACTTGCGATCGGTGTTCCTTTTATCAAGCCTGATTTACAGTTGGCTACGCAACATATGGATCGTTTGTCTACTTATATTCCTAAGTTTGATTTTTCATATTTTACAACGATTGCTCTGTTAGTATTTTCGGTAGGCGGAGCAGAAGCCATCTCACCTTACGTTAATAAGGTAAAGAAACCAGCCAAAGGATTTCCAAAAGGCATGATTGCGATGGTGGTCATGATTGGCTCTTGTGCGATTTTAGGTTCGTTTGCGATGGCCATGATTTTTGATAGCAATCACATTCCGAATGACCTGATGCGAAATGGTGCTTATCAAGCGCTAGCTGTTTTAGGAAAACATTGGGGAATTGGGAATATCCTAGTGACAATTTATGCGATTACACAATGTATCAATCAATCTGCTACTCTTGCAATTTGTATTGATGCTCCTCTTCAAATCTTTTTGGGTAGTGCAGATAAAGACTTTATTCCAAACTGGCTATGCAAGCGTACCAAATCAGGGATGTTGCTAAATGGGTATATCCTGACAGGTGTTTTGGTTGGCATCATCATTGTTCTACCACTTTTTGGATTGAAGGAAATTGATACTTTGGTTGTTTGGATGACTAATCTGAATGCGATAGTTTCTCCAATGTGCTTTTTGTGGGTATTCTTGGCCTTCATGCTTTTATACCGGCATTGGGACCGTTTCAAAAATGCAGAATATAAATTTATTAAGAATCCTAAAATTGGCTTCTGGGTAGGTGCATGGGGCTTTGCCTTCACTGCTTTTGCTTGTATTTTAGGAATGTCGCCTCAGGTTGAGCTAGCCAAACATCCTACAGAATGGTGGTTTACGCTGGCAACAAATATTATTACACCGATTGCGCTTTTGGGACTTGGGCTGATTCTACCGTGGGCAGCCCGTAGAGAAAAGAAATAAATAAAGGTTGAGGCGGATTGCAAATCTTGCCTCAACTTTTTTAAGGAGTGGCTTTATGTTATAATAGACTACGTGTAGAATTAATAAACTGATGAGGTAAGATATGTATTTTGCGAGTAACATTTTTTCACGCTACTTTAAACAGTTTGATTGGGTTGCTATCTTGGACGAGATTTTTTCTAAATTTATTTCGTTGTTTTTCTTAATTATTTTATTTTATGTTGCCAAACAACTTCTTCATGTATTTGTCAGAAAAGTCATATCCCCTTCGCTAAAATTGTCTAGTAGTGATCTTGCTCGCCAAAAGACTATTAGCCGCTTGATAGAAAACGTTCTTAATTATACTTTATACTTTCTCTTGATTTATTGGATTTTATCTATTTTAGGTCTTCCAGTGTCAAGTTTATTGGCTGGTGCAGGGATTGCTGGAGTAGCTATTGGTATGGGAGCGCAAGGATTTCTGTCAGATCTAGTCAATGGTTTTTCATCCTTCTAGAACGACAGCTAGATGTGGGTGATAGCGTACGCTTGACCAATGGGCCAATCAATATAGCTGGAACAGTGGTCAGTGTCGGAATTCGAACAACTCAGGTGCGAGATGCAGATGGCTCACTCCACTATATCCCTAATCGTAATATTATGGTTGTTAGCAATCTCTCGCGTGGGGACATGCGGGTTTTGATTGATATTCCGATTAATGCGCAAACAGATTTGGATATTATTGCTCGTGTGATTGAACAAGTTAACCAAGCGTCCCTTAAAGATTATCCTGAAATTTTACATGCACCTGATATTTTAGGACCTCAATTAGAAGAAAAGAGTCAGTTTGTTTTTCGTGTCAGTATGATGGTTCAAAGTGGTAGCCAAACTAAAATTTACCATTCCTTTTACCGACTTTATCATGAAGCTTTGCTGAAGGAAGGCATTGACTTGCCAAATTAATATCTTAAAGCTAGTCCTTTAGACAGAGGAGAAATTATGAAACAGCAATCCCCCCGTCAAATCACGAATGATGGTGTTCTCTATCAAATCAAACGTCCTCTTTACAAACAACCTTTATTTTGGACGACGATCGTCAGCCTTGGTTTAGTTTTCGTTTTATCTATAGTTGTAGTAGGCTTGTCGGTGCTTTATCTCAGTCAGACCGAAGAAGGAATGAAGCTTAATGGCAGGACGGATGCCATGTATCGTTCTTATGATTATAAAAATGAACATTCAAATCAGTATTTGGAGAAGCAGCTTTCTTTCGTAATGGAGCTAAAATCATCGTTCAGTCCGCTAGAGTTGATACTGATAGAAAAATGAGTGATGATGCAACTGGTGTAGCAGTGGTCGTATCCGTGCGAATAAAAAACACCTCTAATCGTAGCCTTTTAGTGAGCCCTTATGACTTTGATTTATACGATGAAAAAGAGGGGCTTTATATCTTAGATGACTCGACCTTTGATAATAATCAGATCGGAACAAATCTAGCACCAGGAAAGGAAGTTCAGTTTGACCTCGTTTTTGACGGTGAAAGAGGTGATAAGCGATCCTATATAGTAGCCTATGAACAGACAAAATGGTCTAATGCAAAGTTGAAAAATAACGCACATAGATAGGATTCTACTCAAATAAATAAAAAATCCCAAGACACTCTTATAAAAAGTGTACTTGGGATTTTTTATATGTGCTTGTCTCTGGACCAATTTTTCATCTCAGCCACTGCTGTAAAGAGTACATCAGTAGAGGAATTAAGGGCAGTTTCACAGGAATCTTGGATGACCCCAATGACAAAGCCAACGCTGACGACTTGCATGGCTATATCATTAGAGATACCAAAAAGACTACAAGCAACTGGGATTAATAAGAGAGAACCACCAGCCACTCCAGAAGCACCACAAGCAGAAATGGCGGCAACAACACTTAAAACAAAGGCTGTACCAAAGTCTACTTGTATACCTAAAGTATGAACAGCAGCAAGGGTTAATGTATTGATAGTGACAGCAGCGCCAGCCATATTGACGGTGGCTCCCAAAGGAATGGAGACTGAGTAAGATTCAGGATTTAATTTCAAATCTTGACAAAGCTTCATGTTGACAGGGATATTAGCGGCAGAGCTGCGCGTGAAGAATGCTGTAACTCCACTGACTCTAAGACAACGCCAAACCAAAGGATAAGGATTTCTTCGTAACATGCCAAAAGCAATCAGTGGATTGATAATTAATGCTACAAACAGCATGGTTGCTATTAGAAGTAAGAGAAGTAGACCATAGTTTTGTAGAGCCTGAAGACCTCTACTAGAAATTGTCGTATAGACTAAACCCAAGATACCAAAAGGAGCAAGATTAATAATCCATTCAACAATCTTAGAGGTAATATCTGCCAGAGTTTGTAAGAGTTCTTTGCTGTGTTGACTGGCCTCACGCATAGCCATTCCAAAGATAACTGCCCAAGATAATACCCCAATATAATTAGCTGAAACAAGGGCGTTGATTGGGTTGTCAACAAGCTTTAGCAGAAGATTACTAAGGACCTGTCCAATACCATCTGGAGATGCAATGGTTTGCTTTGCTTCGGTCAAATCAATGCTAATTGGAAAGATAAAACTGGCTAAAACGGCAACGATAGCCGCAGCAAAAGTGCCTAACAGATAAAGAACAATAACCGTTCTCATATTGCTCTGTTGTCCTTTTTTCTGCTGAGATAAGGCGTTTGATACCAAAGAAAAAACCAAGAGAGGTGCAATGGCCTTCAGACCACCTACGAAAATCTCTCCCAAGAGTCCAAAAGCGGATGCTTTTGGGAAAAGGATTGCTAGTAAAGCACCACAGAAAATTCCAAGTGAAATTCGTTTGATTAGGTTGGTTTTTTTCCAAGTTAGAATGATTCGATGAAGCATGGAAATTCCTTTCTATAGACAAAAAATTGAAAAGCCATTGATTATTATAAGACTATTGTAGCTTGGGATTAAAATATTAATCAACGTTAGTATATTATATAAGTATAAAAATAGAGTATTTGTTTATTATACGATAGAAAGGAAGTGAAAGCAATAAGAGATTGCACACTTCTTTTTTTATAAAACGGCTATAGCAGAGCAAGGGGGGGCGGGATATGGAGGCTACAATAGCCTAGTCATCAGGAACGCACCGAGACGATTGATAAGAGACAGATTAAATGCTTGGCAGATTTTGTGGTCATACCAAAGGAACAGAAATATATGCGGGCAGAAAGGAGATACAAAGCGCCGTCTGGGAGTCTGTCTCATCAGCTGAACGGGGTGATTTTACTAGCCCAGCTCTAGAATATAAATGGAAGGATCTCGGCGGCATCTATCTATCTTTCTGTGGTCGCACTAGAGAATACTGAGGCTGGATGAGCAGGGCACGAGGTTGTAGAAAGTGGCCTTAGCGATCTACATGGCTAGCAAGTTTATCTGAGCAAGAGTAGCAAAAATAGGGTCATTAGAAAGGCTAGCTGGCCTTTATGAAAATGGACTCCTATCAGCACTGTGACTCTCTTTACTAATTTTCGCCCCCAGATTCGTAAATGGAAACATGATTTTATAGATAAAGAAAATTCGAGACGAAAGTTTTAGATCTTTTTCTTGACTCTAACCTTAGGGGAGGGTGTATACTAGTGGAAACTAGAAAAGGAGATCACTATGCAAATTAATATTATTCGCTCTGATAAAGTTTATCAGGAGTTGCTTGAACTTCCATTTGATAAAAGGGAGGGCTGTTTTCGGGCTAAGATTTTAGCACCTTTTGCTACTAAATACCAAATACAACACATTCCTTTAAAAGCGAAGTATCCTGGAGGATTTGATGCTCTATTTCTACTTGGCTTTATGAATCAACTCCCTGCAACTTTCTCAGAAAAGGATAGACCGGCTATCGACGCTCTGAGCTCTGATCAACTCTGGCAAGACTGCCAGGATACCATCAAAAGGAGTATTGGTCTTTTCGAGAAGGCTGGCTATGACTTAGAGGTTGAGGATTACCATTTTACTATTTTATTGGGCAATCCAGAAAAACCCATGCTCCAGCTCAATAAGGGTTACAGCGGAGATGGAGGAATTCCAGGCTACCTCATGCTTAGTCTACTACCAAATGACTATACTTTGCCACGTGTGCAGGCGGCGTTAGCCCACGAGTGCAATCATAATGTCCGCTTCCAATTTATCAAATGGAACCAGCAGACGACACTAGCAGACTGGGTAGTCAGTGAAGGATTGGCAGAGTCTTTCGCTGCTGAGCTCTATGGTAAAGAGCTCATTGGACCTTGGGTCACTTCAATCAGTCCAGAGCAATTAGAGGAGATTAAGCCCATCATCTCAAGTCAGCTTCAGCTAACAGGGATGGCGGAAATGGCTCCTTATCTCTACGGTGATGAAATCGCTGAGATTCAAGGCCAAATACCAGTCGGTATGCCTTATGCTGCGGGCTATGCTTATGGCTATCATTTGATACAAGCCTATCTGAATACTGGCAAGAGCATTATTGAAGCGACAGTAACACCGACAGAAGAGATTTTAGAGGCGACGAAAGACTTTTGGCAATGACACTTTTGTTTGAAAATCTGCCAGAACCTGATATAATGTAGGTAGTTTCTGGAGGTGGCTATATGCACTATAAAAGGATCGAATTAAAAGTCACAAAGCAAGGTATCCATGAGCGTAAGATTTTTCAAGGGGTTAAGATTTTCAGTCGCAGCAAACTGTCCAAAGATCAGAAAAAGCATTCTCACACAGAAGCTTTACCTGACACCGAAGCAAAACATCGTTTACTATCAGCGAACAGATGTTAATTATGACCAGAACTGGCATCATAATAAGGACTATTACGAACTAACTTATGGTCAGTTGGACAGAGAAACTGTCTTTAAGATTTTTCAAGATTTTGACGACATGAGTGCTTTTCTAGAGGATGAGCTGCTGGAGAAGTTAAAAGAAAAGCAGTCAGCAGGCACATTTTTTGAAAAATTAGATATATAAAAATCCGACTGCTTTTATAAGCAGTCGGATTTATTCTAGTTTAATTGTGCTTAAACAATCCCTCGCGCAATCCTATCCTTGGCTAGGTTTTTGCAGTTGGCAATAGTAGAACCAGCCAGATAGTCTTTGCTAAGTCCGTAAGTTTCAGCAGTAGTTTTAGCTGTGTTGAGGATATTGGTCATGATGTCCTTGAGACGGGCAGAGTATACTGGCATCTATTCATCTGACAAGAGTGATTTTATCATCCAGATATTCATAGCTGGGTGGCCAGCAGCGTTAGGAAGTGGTTGTTGCAGTGATGTAAAACCATAGTGTTGATAGACAGCTACGGCCGTAGCTAGTTCAGTTGTGGTTTCTAGATAAAGCTGTTCAAAACCTGCTAGACGGACTTCCTGGAATATCCGCTTTATCAACCGACTGGAATAACCCTTGCCACGACTGTTTTTAGTGACATACAGTTTTTGTAATTCAGCAATCTTATCAGACACAGGTGCAAAGCCACCGCAGCCAACGAGATGACCTCCATCTTCCAGAACAAAGTAAGCTGCCTCTCTTGATGTTGATAATAGTCGGCCAAATGATCTAGATGAGAATCAAAGTAGACAGTTCCTGGTTTGTCAAGCCCGAATTCTTCTAGGCTGGCTCGAATGAGCTGCGCTACAGCTGGATTGTCTCTCACTTCCATTGACCGTAAGTTCATGAATTGTCCTCCGATAGGATGTATTGATTAATTAAACAATACCTTGTGCAATCATAGCATTGGCTACATTTTTTCAAAGGCAGCGATATTTGCTCCAGCTAGGTAGTCTTTGCCAAGTCCGTAAGTTTCAGCGGTGGTTTTAGCTGTGTTAAAGATATTGGTCATGATGTCTTTGAGACGGCCGTCAACTTCTTCACGAGTCCATGACAGACGAAGGCTATTTTGGCTCATTTCAAGGGCTGAAACGGCTACACCACCAGCATTAGCTGCTTTGGCAGGTCCATAGTAGATACCATTTTCTTTGTAAACAGCGATAGCATCTAGGTCGCTCGGCATGTTGGCACCTTCAGATACACAGATAACTCCCTGAGCTACCAAGCGTTTCGCAGCTTCGCCATTGATTTCATTTTGTGTCGCACATGGCAGAGCGATGTCATATTTCTCAGCGTAAGTCCAGACAGAACCTTCATGGTAAGTAGCAGTTGCTTTTTCAGCAGCATATTCTGTCAAGCGAGCGCGGCGTTTTTCTTTAACATCAACCAAAAGATCAAAGTCAATACCGTTTTCATCGATAACATAACCGTTTGAGTCAGAAACAGAGATAACAGTTGCACCAAGCTCAGTAGCTTTTTGGAGAGCATATTGGGCTACATTACCAGAACCGGAAATAACCACCTTCTTGCCAGCAAAGCTTTGGCCGTTGGCCTTGAGCATTTCTTCGGTATAGTAAACCAAACCGTAGCCAGTTGCTTCTGGACGAATCAAGCTGCCACCAAACCCAAGAGGTTTACCAGTCAAGACACCAGCGTCGAATTGGTTAAGACGTTTGTATTGACCGTAGAGGTAGCCGATTTCACGTCCGCCGACACCAATATCACCAGCTGGAACGTCAAGAGATGGGCCGATGTGTTTTTGCAATTCAGTCATGAAGCTTTGGCAGAAGCGCATCACTTCAGCATCTGTCTTGCCTTTTGGATCAAAGTCAGATCCACCTTTACCACCGCCGATTGGAAGGCCTGTCAATACGTTTTTAAAGATTTGCTCAAATCCAAGGAATTTCAAGATACCTTGGTTTACAGTTGGGTGGAAACGAAGTCCGCCTTTATAAGGGCCAACTGCTGAGTTAAATTGTACGCGGTAACCACGGTTGACTTGTACTTTACCTTCGCGGTCTATCCAAGGAACACGGAAAGAAATAACGCGCTCAGGCTCAGTAATACGCGCTAGGATGTTTTCTTCGATGTATTCTGGGTGTTTTTCAAAAACGGGCTCCAGAGTATTGAGAAACTCTTCAACAGCTTGGAGGAATTCTGCCTCGTGTCCGTTGCGGGCTTTTACGGTCTCGAAAGTGCTTTGGATATATTCTTTAGCAGTTGTCATGATGGTTCTCCTTTGATCAGTTATTTTATTACGGGGTCAATTATAGCAGAGTTTTTCATACTTGTAAAGAAAAAAGCCGAATTTTCAGAAAATTTCCACAATTAAATTCATGATTGAAATACCGAACTTTTTTATGAAATCTTGAGTCAAAAAATTACAAAATTGTCCACCAATGATATAATAAATAAAACGGATTTATGCACTGAACTATCATCGCTAAAAGGAGCATTGAAATGGTTTCTACACATACACACATTGCTGGATTTTCATTTGACAACTGCCTGATGAATGCAGCTGGGGTTGCCTGCATGACAAAAGAGGAACTAGCAGAAGTCAAAGATTCTGCTGCGGGAACGTTTGTGACCAAGACAGCGACACTGGAATTTCGTCAGGGAAATCCAGAGCCACGCTATCAGGATGTTCCGCTGGGCTCTATCAACTCCATGGGCTTGCCTAATAATGGTTTAGACTACTATCTGGACTACCTGCTGGAACTTCAGGAAAGTGAACCAAATCGTACTTTCTTCCTTTCTTTGGTCGGTATGTCACCGGAAGAAACGCACACCATTCTCAAAAAAGTGCAGGCAAGCGACTTTAAAGGGATTACTGAGCTCAATCTCTCCTGCCCTAATGTCCTTGGAAAGCCACAGATTGCCTATGACTTTGAAACGACGGATAAGCTTTTGGCAGAGGTTTTTGCTTATTTCAAAAAGCCACTAGGCATTAAGTTGCCTCCTTATTTTGACATTGTACATTTTGACCAGGCCGCTGCGATTTTTAACAACTATCCGCTCAAGTTTGTCAATTGCGTAAACTCTATCGGAAACGGCCTTTATATAGAAGATGAGTCAGTGGTTATTCGTCCCAAAAATGGTTTTGGAGGTATCGGAGGTCAGTACATCAAGCCGACCGCTTTAGCCAATGTCCATGCTTTTTACCAACGCCTGAAACCAGAAATCCAAATCATCGGAACAGGTGGTGTTCTGACGGGGCGTGATGCCTTTGAGCATATCCTCTGTGGTGCCAGTATGGTGCAAGTAGGAACAACCCTTCATAAAGAAGGAGTAGCAGCTTTCGAGCGCATCACTGCAGAACTCAAGGCTATTATGGAAGAAAAAGGCTATGAAAGCCTGGAAGATTTTCGAGGAAAATTGAAGTATATAGAGGGGTAATCTTCTATACAAGAGTTGTTGTGATTTGAAATGAAGAATATGGCTGGGTTGAGAAGTATTGAAACCTAGCTTTTTCATATTATTTTGAAGAAAGTTCTAATCAAATTGCTATAATTTCGACTCCTTTTATGAGAAAATAGACGCAAAGAAATGAGGTGTTTTTATGGCTGAAATTTATCTAGCAGGCGGGTGCTTCTGGGGCTTGGAAGAGTATTTCTCCCGCATTGAAGGTGTTAAGAAAACGACAGTGGGATACGCCAATGGACAGGTGGAATCAACCAACTACCAGCTGATTCATCAGACGGACCATGCAGAGACAGTTCATCTAATCTATGATGAAAAGCGGGTCAGCTTGCGGGAAATCCTGTTTTATTATTTCCGAGTTATTGATCCTCTGTCTGTCAATAGGCAGGGAAATGATGTCGGACGTCAGTATCGGACGGGTGTTTATTATACAGATGAAGGAGATAAGGCAATCATTGAGCGGGTCTTTGCTGAGCAGGAAAAGCAGCTGGGACAAAAGATTGCTGTTGAGCTAGAACCTTTGCGCCACTATGTCCTAGCGGAAGACTATCATCAGGATTATCTCAAGAAAAATCCCGGTGGCTACTGTCATATCAATGTCAACGATGCCTATCAGCCCTTGGTCGATCCAGGTAGATACGAGAAACCTACAGATGCAGAATTAAAAGAGCAGTTGACGCAAGAGCAATACCAGGTGACTCAGCACAGTGCGACAGAGCGTCCTTTTCAAAATGCCTACAATGCTACTTTTGAAGAAGGGATTTATGTTGATGTGACGACTGGTGAGCCTCTCTTTTTTGCTGGTGATAAGTTTGAGTCTGGCTGTGGATGGCCTAGCTTTAGCCGACCAATTGCTAGAGAAGTTCTGAGATACTATGAAGACAAGAGTCATGGCATGGAGCGGATCGAAGTGCGTAGCCGTTCTGGCAACGCCCATCTGGGTCATGTCTTTACTGACGGCCCGGAAGCTGCAGGCGGTCTTCGCTACTGTATCAACTCAGCAGCTCTGCGATTTATTCCAAAGGAGAAAATGGAAGAAGAGGGCTATGGTTATCTGCTAGCCTATATGAAGTAATGGCGGTTTTAAACTGTATCGTCTTTACTTTAAATAGTTAAGAAAATTCCTTGCACTATTTTTCTAAGCTTGTTATAATAGCTAAAATCTCTTTGATGTAAGTGTTGGGAAAGTGAGAAATCGAGATGAAAGCTTATACGAATGTCAATCTGGTAACCTGTGATAGCAAATTTCATATTTATCTTGACGGTTTGCTAGTGGTGGATGGTAGCCAGATTGCTTACTGTGGGAATCATGATGAAGCTGGCTAGCCAAATGTAGAGAAGTCGTGGATTATGAGGAAGCCTGGATTATGCCAGGACTAGTCAACTGTCATACCCACTCTGCCATGACCCTGCTACGTGGGATTCGAGATGACAGCAATCTACATGAATGGTTGGAGGACTATATTTGGCCTGCAGAGAGCCAATTTACTTCCGATGTGACTACTAAAGCTGTCCAAGTAGCTTTGGCTGAGATGCTACAGTCGGGGACAACAACTTTTAATGACATGTATAATCCTCAGGGAGTGGATATTGACCGGATTTATCAGGCTGTGCGGCAGTCTGGTATGCGCTGTTATTTTTCTCCGACACTCTTTAGCTCAGCTTCTGAGACAGCAGAGGAGACACTAGCCAGAACGCGGAGCATTATTGAGAACATTCTATCTTATCATGATGAAAATTTTCAAACCATGGTGGCGCCCCATTCGCCTTATGCCTGTGATGAAGATCTGATCAGGGGCAGTCTTGAGTTAGCGCGTGAGCTGGATTTGAAGCTTCATATCCATGTAGCAGAAACGCAGGAAGAAAATAAAATTATCTTGGAGCGCTATGGTAAGCGGCCACTGGCTTTCTTGAAAGGTTTAGGTTATTTGGAGCAACCGGCAGTTTTTGCACATGGAGTTGAGCTCCGACCGTCAGAAATCGCAGATTTAGCTGTTTCTCCTGTTAGTATTGCTCATAATCCTATCAGTAATCTTAAGCTAGCATCTGGAATAGCTCCGGTGACAGACTTACTAGCCGCTGGGGTGACCGTTGGCCTAGCAACAGACTCTGTCGCCTCGAATAATAATCTAGATTTGTTTGAAGAAGGTCGGACAGCCGCGCTCCTTCAGAAAATGCGTACGGATGATGCAACTCAATTTCCTATTGAGCAAGCCCTGAAAACCATGACCATTGAGGGGGCCAAGGCTTTAGGTTTTGAAGATAGAATTGGAAGCCTAGAAGTTGGAAAGCAAGCAGATTTTATTGTCATTCAACCAAAGGGGCGTTTCCACCTCTATCCTTTAGAAAATATGTTATCGCATCTCATTTATGCGGTTAAGGGAAGTGATGTTCAAGATGTCTATATTGCTGGCCGTCAAGTTGTCCGAGATGGGCACGTGCTCACAGTTGATGTAGGTGAATTATTTTAGCTCTGGGGATTAGGATTAGAGCGGCTTTAGCAATTTAGATCTTTAGAAGAAGGATAAGTGCATTGACCACCCATGAAATGAGGTTAGAACTTTACAGTTCTAACCTCATTTTGTTATTCATTAAGAAAATAGGATCAGAATCCAATTTGGACTTTTAGCAAGAGCTTGAAAGTGAGTAAATGTAAAAATATACTTGATTATAGTCGAAATAGGGATAAGATAGGCTGTGAATAGTGTATTTCGTGCTATTTTGATATTTACTATATTATATAGTTTATGTTACAATGGCTGTATCAGGAGGTGATGGATATGAGGCGATCTGATAGGAGAAAAGCTAGGCTCAAGAAACAGTGGTTCATCCTTGCTTTGTTGAGTACAGTTTTTATCTTTGCTAGTCTAATTTTGTTTTTTCAAAAGGAGATAGATGCTCATAAACAAAATAGAACAACAATCACTCCAAATAAAGTTAAATCCTCTAAAATTCATTCTAAAGCTCGAACACAAACAGCTCGTATCATGGCAAATGGCGATTTGCTCTATCATGACGGCCTTTATATGAGTGCATTAAAAGCGGATGGGACTTATGATTTCGGAAAATTTTCAATATGCTAAGGAATGGCTGCACCAAGCAGAACTTGTAATTGGAGATTTTGAAGGGACGATTAACCCAGATTTTCCATTGGCAGGCTATCCTCTTTTTAATGCACCAGAATCAGTTGTGTCAGCAATAAAGGATGCAGGTTACCAAGTGGTTGATTTAGCTCATAATCATATTTTAGATTCACAACTATCAGGAATCTTTTCGACAGCTCAAATATTTGAAAGCAAGGGGATAACACCAGTCGGTGTTTACACACATGAACAGCGTAGTCAGGCTCCATTGACAATAAAAGAAGTAAATGGCATAAAAATTGCGATATTAGCTTATTCTTATGGTTTTAATGGTATGGAAGCTAATCTTAGCCAAGAGGAATATGATCGGCATCTATCGACTCTGGATGAGGAAAAAATGCAGGCAGAGATTGATCGAGCTGAAAAAGAAGCAGATATAACAGTTGTTATGCCACAGATGGGAGTTGAATACCAACTACAACCTACTGAAGAACAGGGGGCTCTTTATCATAAAATGGTAGAGTGGGGAGCAGATATTATTTTTGGTGGGCATCCTCATGTAGTACAGCCGTCAGAAATCCTGGAAAAAAATGGACAGAAAAAATTGATTATTTACTCTATGGGAAACTTCATTTCCAATCAGCGGATCGAAACGATGGACGGGGTTGAGAATGCGCAGTGGACGGAGAGAGGGGTTCTGATGGATGTGACTATTGAAAAAAATAAAAATGGCACCCAGCTAAAAACAGCTCATGCGCATCCAACATGGGTGAGTAGAAGAGAAAAAGGAAGCTATTCACCTGAAGGTTACCCACTGTATACCTATCAAACGCTTATTTTAGAGGATTTCATCGAAGGTGGGAAATACCGTCAACAGTTGGATGATGCGACTAAAGAGAGAGTTGACAGCGCTTATCAAGAAATGAAAGAACACATAGGTTTGCATTGGCCGTAAATAGTGTAGTAGCTTAACCAGAAGCATAGGGCTTCTGGTTTTTAAAGTCTTTATGGTAGGCTATCTAGTATAGGCGTGGTATAATAAAGTCGTTCATGTGAAATAGTTTTAAAAGAAAAAGGAAGTATATGTTAGGATTAGGAACACTTTTTAATGCAGTAGGTGTCGTAGCTGGTGGCTTACTTGGTTTGACGATTGGTCATGTTTTGTCAGCTAGAATTCAGGAGTCTTTGATGAAAGTTGCAGGTGTGGCTGTCTTGTTTTTAGGATTGGCAGGCACTCTTGAAAAAATGTTGCAAGTGACCAACACTCAGCTCAAAGTCAATGGAGCCATGTTGCTAATTATTTGTTTGCTTTCAGGGACGCTCATAGGGGAGATTCTCAATATTGAACGGGGCTTTGAACGTTTTGGAGAATGGCTCAAAAAAACAACCAGAAATGAGAAAGATTCAAGTTTTGTCGATGCTTTTTTGGTAACCTCATTAACAATTTGTGTCGGTGCTATGGGAATTGTGGGAGCTATACAAGATGGGCTAACTGGAGATTATTCTATTTTACTGGCTAAGGCAGTGTTGGATGCTATTGTTGTTTTAATTTTAACGGTTTCTGAAGGAAAGGGTGCCATCTTTTCTGTGATCCCACTTATTATTATTCAAGAGGGGATAACCTTATTGGCACAATTCATTTCGCCAATTATGACGATAGAAGCATTGGCTAATCTTTCGATGGTGGGCTCTGTTCTCATTTTTGTGTAGGGACGAATCTTATCTGGGGAAAAATGTTCAAGGTTGCCAATATGTTGCCAGCTGTTATTTTAGCTATTCTCTGTAGTTTCTTACCCTTTTTTTGATAAATCAAAGAGAGTGGGACAGAAATCGGTAATTCGTTAGAATTCGATTTCGTCGTCCCACCTCCGCACAGTTGAGTAGGGCTGTAAAAGCTGATGAAATCAGCGTAGTAGAGCCCACTCAACCACTGCGTCTTGCTCGACAATCCAAAGACAATTGAGAGGCTAGGACTTTTGTCCCAGCCTCTATTTACATTGTCATAAAAAATAAAAGATAGAGCTAAATGTTTCTAGAAGAAGCAATCATAAATATGGAATGAGCAAACTTGTGATGATAGGATTGGGAGATTAGCCACTATATGAGCTAATTGTACGTTATTCGATAGTGTGTACTGCTTTGATTTTTAATATATTAAGTAGTATAATGAGGGAAATGATAGGTTCTCTGTGAAGGAGTTTATATGTTGGATTCATTTGTGAGACTAATTCTTTTTATTTCTGGATCTTTTTTCCTCATTTTTATGATTGGTTTTATAAGTCGACGACGCTTCAAGCAAAGGTTAGAGGCTCATTGGGGAAGTCGTAAGCGTTTGGCTAAGGCTGATAGTGAAGCAAGTTTATATGAGTCTATGCTACTGGATATGGATTTGCAGCATTATGATAGTTTGATTGATGATCAAACTTGGAATGATTTGGATTTAGAAGCTATTTTTCAAGAAATCGATGCTGCTGCTCAGTCTAGTCTGGGATCGGAATATCTGTATAGCAAGCTTCGCTTGCAAAGCTTTGAGTTTGATTTGGTATTTGAGCAATTACAGATTTACTTACAGAAACATCCTAAAGAGCGTCTACAGTTACAATTTATTTGCCCAGTTAGGCAAGAAGAACTACAATCACGCTAAAAAATTAGTTTTGCGTCCTATTAAGCCGAATTATTGGTGGCCATTTTATATCTTACTTGGCTTGTTACCTCTTATTTCTTTAGGAATCATTTTTGTGGCTGACTCGCTAGGACTCACTCTTTTTCTACTTAGTTTAGTGATGAATATTATTTTTTCGGCTCTGACCCGTTGGTCCTTGCCTATGCAGTTAGAAAATATGAGCTATCTGGTGCGGATTTTTTATGTAGCCGAAAAAATGAAAAAAATCGATTTTCCAGGACATGAAAAATTAAAACTCGCCCTCAAACCTTTTCATGCTTCACAGATTTTTGGTTCAGTTTTTAAAAATCAATCAGGAGGGTCTGAGCTAGAAATCGTATTGCTTTATCTAAATATGATTTTCTTAATTCCTCAAATGGCGCAGGCTTATATTTCTAGACAGATTTTGCATTACCAGCAAAGTGCTCAGTCAGTATTGGATATTTTAGGAAGATTAGAAGCAGCTCTCACTGTCTTAAACTACAAGGAATCTTTGCCATTTTACAGTAAGCCGTGCTTTTGTGAACAGGAAGGTGTTGAAGGGACAAAACTCTATCATCCTTTACTCCATCATCCTGTCTGCAATGATGTCAGCTTTTTAAAAAATATGATGATTAGTGGGGATAATGCTTCTGGAAAATCCACTTACCTGAGGACTGTTGCCGTTAATGTGATATTGGCGCAGAGTTTGAATTTTGTCTGTGCAGAAAGGATGAGCCTAGCCTATGGATCCGTATTGACAGCGATGGATGTGACGGATAGCATCGAGGCAGGAGATAGCTATTTCATTGCAGAAAGTAAAACGATTAAACGAATGCTAGACAGCCTGGAGCAAGGTGGCATTCACTATTTGTTTATTGACGAGCTGTTTAAAGGTACGAATACTGTTGAGCGGATTGGAGCAGGGCTAGGTATAATAAAATGGCTAGCACACTGCCCATGTCTTTATATGATTTCTAGTCATGACGTTGAGTTAGTAGCGACATCATCGGATGTAAATGATCAGTTTCACTTTGATAGCCAATATCAGGATGGTGAGATTGTGTTTGATTATCAGATTAAACCGGGTAGCGCCTTGACTAAAAAAATGCAGTGAATACTTTAGAAAGTTTAGATTATCCTGAGGAAATTACGAATGGAGCGAGAACGATTATCGAACAGTATGAAGAGAGTGGCCAATGGAGTCTATATACAGGAAGGGAGAAAAGCAATGGATATTAGAATGATAGCAACAGATATGGATGGAACTCTGTTAGATGCCCAAGGTCAGTTTGATAACAATCGTTTTGAAAAAATCTTAGGCCAATTAGAAGAGCGTCACATTAAATTTGTCGTAGCAACTGGAAATGAAATTGGGCGTATGCGCAAGCTTTTTGGTCAGGATTTGATGGAGCGGATGACCTTTGTTGTGGCTAACGGTGCTCGAGTTTTTGAAGGGAATAGCTTGCTTGCTGAGCAACACTGGGACAAAGCTTTGGTACAGGACGTTTTGGCATATTTTGCTGGCAAAGAACGAGACTATCATTTGGTTGCGAATCTTCATGATGGTGCTTATGCTCTGGAGGGGATGACCTTTCCAATGGTAGAGAAGTTTATGACTCAGGAAATGGCCAAGGAGTTTTACAAGCAGATTCATTTTATTAAAAATTTTCAAGAGCTAGACCAAACAGCAATTATTAAGATGAGCCTGGTAGTGGATGAGGAACAGGCCAGTCAGGTGACACGACAAATCAATCAACAATTTGAAGAGAAACTAAATGCGGTTACTAGTGGTTTTGGTGCGATTGATTTACTACCGATAGGAATCCATAAAGGCTGGGGACTCCGTAACTTGATGAAACGTTGGAATATTGAGGAGCATCAAATCATGGCTTTTGGTGATAGTGAAAATGATGTGGAAATGTTAGAGCTGGCGGGTTTTTCTTATGCAATGAAAAATGCTGAAAATAAGGCAAAAGAGGCCGCTAGATTTCAGGCACCAGCAAATACTGAAGCAGGAGTGCTACAAGTAATCGAACAATATTTAAAAGAAAGTTAGGGAAATGGCTGTACAGTTATTAGAACAATGGCTCTTAAAGGAGCAAGCAAAATTACAGGAAAACTACCGTAAGCTAAATCAGGTTTCTGTGAAAGAGCCAGATATCATCTTTGTTGGGGACTCCATTGTGGAATACTATCCACTCCATGAGCTGTTGCGGACGGATAAGACGGTGGTCAATCGTGGTATTCGAGGCTACAAGACAGATTTGCTTTAGAAAATTTGGATGCCCATCTTTTTGGCCATGCCGTAGATAAAATTTTTCTTCTGATTGGAACTAATGATATTGGAAAGGAGATGGAGCAAGCAGAGACGTTGGGTAATATGGAAGAGATCATACAGTTTATTTCTCGCAATTATCCTCTAGCTCAGATCCAACTATTGTCTGTTCTGCCGGTTAATGAAGATCCAATTTATAAGGGGACTGTCTATGTAAGGACCAATGCCAAAATACAGGAACTGAATCAAGCCTATCAAAAACTAGCTCAGGCTTATGTGAATGTCCAATTTGTCGATATTTATAGGCATTTCTTAGATGCTTCAGGTCAGTTAAAGTCGGACTATACGACTGACGGACTTCATTTGAGTATAGAAGGTTATGTAGTTTTGTCTGACAGGATAAAAGATCAGTTATAAAGAGGGCTGTTGTTAGTAGTATGTAACTTGTTTTTCATCCCCTTATCCTCATGTGTTGTAAAAATGATCGGATTTAGTTTATTTCTCCTTTTCACAAGATTGTGATAGTTTACATTTTCGTAACAATCAAATAAAAACCTTGATTAGGATCATTTTTAATAATAAAATGATAACCTAAAAAATGAAAGAGGTTTTGAAAATGAATGAAAAATAAATAAAAACATTAGGTTGGATCGCAACCTTTATGTCTGTGATGATGTATGTATCCTATATCCCACAAATTATGGTCAACTTTTCTGGGCAAAAGGGAAACTTTATTCAACCGCTTTTTGCAGCGATTAACTGTAGTTTGTGGGTTTACTATGGGCTCTTCAAGAAAGAGCGAGATATCCCACTTGCTGCAGCAAACGCACCGGGGATTTTATTTGGCTTAGTAGCGGCTTTGACAGCCTTGCTATAAAAGAGGATAAAACCAAGCTTACATGTTAAATGTAGCTTAGTAGTTTATACGATTGCAAACCAATTGATATAAAAAAATCAGTTGGTTTTTTAATGTAGCAGTGGCCTATGATTAGATGGATTTGTAGACTTGAACCAAATCTATCAGTTGATTTTTATTAGCCCTTAAGGGCGAACATAATACTTCTAAAAATAATTTTGCAAAAAATTCTAAACATGTTGGATCTTTCATTTATGATATAAATTTTTTTATTACTCTTTTATTTTTAAAGCCTTTTTTTCAAATATTTTTTTCAAGAAATTCTAAAATATTTCTAAAAGTTTTTTTACGAGGGAATAGAATGTCATTGACTTACGTCTTTTTCATTGTTACACTAATAGTGAAAATAAGCTAGAGGAGAATGATTGTGGCAAGGATTCTTGTAATTGAGGATAATCATGATATTCACGAAATTTTAACCTATCTATTTGAAAAAGAACATAAAGTATATTCGGCCTATTCTGGAATAGAAGGGCTGGCTGTTTTTGAACATGAAAGACCTGATTTGGTTTTGCTGGACATCATGCTTCCTGGCAAAAATGGTGACCAGGTATTGAGAGAGATTCGTAGCATTGATACTCATGTACCGGTAGTCATGCTAACGGCATTGGGAGAAAAAGCTCTGGTTAGTCAGTATTTGCTAAATGGAGCTAACGATTATATCGTTAAGCCTTTTAATCTGGACGAAGTTTTTGCCCGCATTACGGTACAACTACGTAGTCAAAATGCTACTATCGAGGAAGAACATTTGGGTTTCAAAGATATTCGATTATTACCAAATACATTTGAAGTTGCATGTGGTGATGATGTTGTACGTTTGAGTAAAAAGGAATATCAAATTCTTCAACTTTTGCTCCGTTTTCCAAAGAAAATCTTTACCAAAGAAGACTTATTTGAGTCTGTTTGGGAAGAGGAATATCTACCAGGAGATAATACTCTTAATACTCACCTTAGTAATCTACGTAAGAAATTGGTTCAGCTAAATCCGAACGAGGAATATATCGAGACCATCTGGGGTTTGGGAGTGAGGCTAAAGGAGGGGTGATATGCTGTTTCTAGTATTTTTATTTGCTATCATTAGCCTGCTTTTAGCTATGATGCTGATACGATACCATGCAGCAGTTCGAGATGTAGCCCAGCAAGTTCGTCAAAAGCGACGACTGGGTAGCTGTAGCAGGCTAGCTCCGTCTGCTCATACAGCCAGTATCCTAGAGCTGACAGAGGAAGTTGAAGAGGTGTTTCAAGAGTTGGATAAAACAACTTTTGTGGTTCAGCAAGAAAAGAAAACTTTGGATATGACAATTAGCAACATCGCTCATGATATTCGCACTCCTCTGACCATTGCTAGTGGCTATACCCAGCAACTACTTAAGGAAAACAGTCCAGAAAGTCAACAGTTAGTCAAAATTGCAGATAGTTTGGGTATGGTATCTAAACGCTTAGAGGCTTTGATGGAGTACCGCCGGTTGATGGAAGGTGCCATTCGACCAAGACTTGTTAAGGTGGATCTCACTCAGCTGGTGACCCAGCAACTTTTTGCTTACTATGATGCTTTTCAAAAGACTCAGATTGATTTGGATCTTGATTTGACGGAAGGATTGTTTTTGACAACGGATCCTGAGATTTTAGAACGTATTATACAAAATATGATTAGCAACGTTCTGAAGCATGGACGTAGGACAGCTAATATCTCTCTGAAAAAAGAGGAGGAACACTGCATTTTTACTGTCAAAAATATCGTCCAACAACCGATCTTACACCTAGATAAACTAACCAACCGTTTCTATTCAGAAAATCTCTCCAGCAGTGAGGAGTCCTCTGGTCTAGGTCTTTATATCACCCAGCAGTTAGTCGAAATCCTAGGCGGGGACTTGACCATGAAAGCCGAGGACGACTGGTTTGAACTGGTTGTGACTTTGTAAAAAAGACTTAAAAAATCAAAACAAGGGAGGCTCAGCTCTATCAGCTAGTCTCAAAATCCGCTCAAAAAACCTCAGCTAATTTTCGAATTGGCTGAGGTTTATTTTTAGATTAAGTCGAAGAAAGGCATGATAAAGATGCCTTTTTGTTTTGTGATTTGAAAAGCAAGTCATATCAGCGAGGTCATTTTACCGGTCAAAGTGAAAAATCAGCCAACTACTCTAAACCCTTGATATAACTGACTTGCAACTGACAGTTGACAATGATTCCAAGTTCAATCACTCAAAAAGCAACTAGATTTTTTCTTTATTCCAAGTCCAGTCGCTAGAAAGGCAACTGGCTTTTTTGTTAATCTGAAAGCAGAAGCCGAGTTTTTGATTTCGGAATGAACGAGTCGCTGTCTTTGAAGATTTGGATCAAAAACTTGAGTTTAATTATATTATAAGGAGGTATTCTCATGAATACAGAAACAACTATCAAACCACAACCAAAACTAATTTTGCCGTTCTTGGCTTGGAACTTCGGCTGGACATGGGGATTCTGGCTGCTGGACATCATCCTCAAAAAACTTTGGCCAGACAGTCCACCTACAGCCTATCTAGCTCTTGAAGCTATTCTAAATGGTATTGCTATGTTTGGGCCTATGCTGGCCAGCCTGATAGTACTGAAAAAGAAAGGCTTCAAGGCCATTTGCTCCTATCTTTTTTCAGGCAAGAAAGAGACTTGGCTCTACTTGCTAATCTATGGTGGCGGTCTGACCGCCTTCTATGCCCTAGCTTCTGGCAGCAAGCTGGTAGACGGCGCTTTAGTAAGATTTCCTTGGTTTTTTATCTATTGTATTGTCCTATCGGGCGGGATTGAAGAATTTGGCTGGCGCGGCTTCCTACAGCCGGCCTTGGAGAAAAAGTTTTCTTTCTTTGTCTCTACCTTGATGACCGGTATTATTTGGGCCATCTGGCATATCCCTCTCTGGTTTTACGATCGCTTTTATGATCGAAGCCAGGATCTGTTCTCAGTTTTTATCATTTTCAGTATCCTTCTATCTTTTTGGCTTGCAGCTCTGTATAAGAAGACCCAGTCTGGCCTTGCTTGTAACATCTTTCATGCGCTCTCCAACACCCTCATCCCGACTTTTGTTGGAATAGCTCAAGCTAACAATCAATTGGATTTCTCTCAAGTCAATCCCTTCCTTTACTTTGGAGGTGTGATTATCCTGACACTTTATAGTATCTATCTCTGGTATCGGACGGATAGGGAGAAAAAGCACTTCCATCTAAAGAAGAAGTCTAGCATTTTATGAAGAGATGACAATCAGACTTTGCAGCCTCTATTCCTTGTGCTATAATAAGTGTCAATGAAAGAAAGTATAAAAAATAAGAAAGAGTAGGTAAAACAATCCATGAATCTATCAGACAGAATCCAGTACCTGCGAAAAGCGCGGGGCATTTCGCAGGAGGGGCTAGCCGACCAACTCGGTGTGTCCAGACAGGCCGTTTCCAAGTGGGAGAGCGAGCAGAGTATGCCTGATTTGGATAAGATCATTTCCATGAGTGACTATTTTGAGGTGACCACAGACTATCTGCTCAAGGGAATTGAGCCTGTAGTCCAGAAAGAGGAAGAGCAGTCAATCAAGCACAGGAGAATAGCCAGCAATATTTGCTATCAGCTCTCTCTTGGCTTGGTCGGTCTGGGCATCATCCTCTCCATTATCTAGCTGATTTTCTCAAGATTAGTGTCTTGCTAACGCCGGTGCTGATCGTTCAGGGAGTAGGGCTGCTGGTGTGGGGAACGGGCCGCAATCTATCCGAGGTAAGACCTTCTTTTCAGGTTAAGCTAGCCTTGATTTTATTCTTGCTTTTTGTTCCTCTTGGATTTCTATCTAATGTTCTTTTTCCTCTGGGCAAGATCTTTCCATATCCGACCAGTTTGGCAGCTAGTCTTACCTTTGTCACTTTCTACCTTATCCTAGGAGTCTGCATCAGTCTGTTCTTGAAAAAGCAAGATTGGAAGCAGTGAAAGAAAGCCGATAAAGCGGTGCTAGACCAGAAGGAGTGAAATCCGCTCATCATCCAATTAAAATCCGCTCAAAAAAACTCAGCTAATTTAGTGATTAGCTGAGTTTTTATTTTACAAATCTCTCTTCTTCAGTGTAGCCAGTCCTGCTATTGTAAAGACCGTGATCAGACTGAGAGCAAAGATAGCTGTTTTGATGATGACACCTGGTATTGAAGCGTCTCCGTAGAAGAACTCCATCTTGATAGCCTTGAACCATTCATTATTGGCATCGACCATTTGACTAGGGAGGCCGAGTAAGATGTAAGTCATGATATAGGTGATAAAGACGACACTATAGTTTCGAGTCAAGTAGAGGACAAAGCTGGTAATGCAGTACCAAGCATAGGTACAGATGACCTGCATGACAAAGAGTATTGCGAATTGTCCCCAGAAATTAGCTGGCAGGGTTCCCATATTACCGCCGGTTCGGACAAATTCGATGACAATACCAAAAATGTAGAGTAGTATGAACTGCATAGGAAGTAAGCTACCGATAGTCAGTGATTTAGAGAAGTAATACTGGGTCCGAGTCTTGCCTGTAGTCAGGTTATTGTGATAAAGTTTGTCATTGAGATCAACACCGAGAAGCAAGCTAGTCATGACATTGCAGCCAATAAAGATCATGCCAATGTTGTAGGAGACGACATCTATGGCAAAAAAGATACCGTTGTCGGAACTGACGACTTTGGAAGTGAAAATAGCGAGGAGAATTCCAAAGATGCAGAAAGCCTGCACTCCCCAGAATCCTACGGAGCGGAAGAGACGGTAGTAATCCGCCTTGATACTATTAAACATGAGTGTTTCCTCCTTGTTGGTTGATTAAGTCTGTAAAGTATTTTTCTAAGTCTTTGTGGGCGTAGTAGATTTCCCCGATTGGGATGTCGGCTAGGACTAATTCCTTGGCAATCTTGCGAATTTCTTGTACTTGGCCGGAAATATGTAGCTCATCTTCCTTGTTGGTTGGTCTGAGCTGGTAGCCTAGCTTGTCTTGCACTAAATGAGCAGCTTGCTTGATATTATCCGTTTTTAGGATGATATAGTCGCCGCTTTCTCGGTTAAATTCTTCCTTAGACAGCTCTTTGATGAAACGCCCTTGATTGATAAAGCCAAAGCGAGTGGCTACTAGATAAAGCTCGGACAGGATATGGCTGGAAATGATGATGGTGATGCCCAGTTCTTGATTAAGGCGCTTGACCATTTCTCTAAATTCCTGAATCCCAACTGGGTCTAAACCATTGATGGGCTCGTCCAGGATGAGTAAGTCGGGACGCCCCAAAATGGCAATGGCAATGCCCAACCGCTGTCTCATCCCCAGAGAGAAATTACGGAATTTCTTCTTTCCAGTATCAGTCAGGCCGACATATTGCAGGGTTTCTTTGATGACTTTGTCAGCATTTGGAATGCCCCGGTCGGTACAGTAGTAACGCAGGTTTTCATAGGCCGACATGTGAGCATGAGCTACAGGGGTCTCGATGACAGATCCAGTATGGCTGAGGGCTTTGGTCCATTCCTGTTGGTTCTGAGAGCCTAGGACAGATACGGTTCCTCCACTAGGATAGATGACTTGGGTGATGATTTTGATTAGTGTGGTCTTACCAGCACCGTTTTTTCCGATGAGACCGTAGATCTCTCCTTTCTTGATGGAAAGGCTGACATCTTTCAGAGCATATTGATCACCGTATTTTTTAGTGAGTCCTTTCACTTCTAAAACATTTTGCATGATGTTTCTCCTTTAATTACTTTGTTTATACTTTTAGTATACAAACTAAATTTCAAATATTTCTAAAGACTTTTTAAAGTATTTCTAAAGAAATATAAAATTGAAAAGATTAAAAGGAGCCAGTTAAGAACCAGCTCCTTTTTTACTATAAATCCTTTTTGTGGAAAGTATAGAGACTTGCTGCGGTGAAGATTGTTCCTAAAAACAAGGCGATTAGAACAATTCTTAAGGTTACACCGTTGCTTTGAAGTGTCTCAAAATCAAAGCTCATGGTGAAATGCTGCAGCCATAAAGATTTGGGATAAAATTGAGCAAGAGCTCCGGTTAAGGATGCGCAGAAAAGGTAACCTCCCAGGGCAGCAATCATAGATTTACTCAGATAAAGAATAAAGGAAATAACGGCTGTCCAAGCCATGACAGTTAGGCACTGCACAAAGAATAGAAGAATAAACTGAAGCAGGAAGGTGGCGGATAAATCACCAATACCGTTTAGAATGGCTGCTAGGATAAAGTTGATGCTATAAAAGAGAGCTAGCTGCAGGAACGTTACGCAGACCATGACTAGGGCTTTAGAGACGAAGAAACTGGTACGAGAAACGCCGCTGGTTAATGTATTCTTGTAAAGCTGCTGTTCAGATCTGTCCCGATGACGACCATAGAGAGGATAATGATGATAAAAGTATTATTACCGATAGCGTTGGACACCGCTTGTATAAGCTGGACGGCATTTAATTTGCCAAAGACTGCGCTCAAGGTCGTCAGTAGAAAAATGAATTCGGTAATCCAAACCGCCTTGGAACGAAAGAAACGGTAAAAATCTGCTTGAAAAGTATGTAACATGTTTTTTCTCCTTACTGGACTAAATCGGTAAAGTATTTTTCTAAATCTTTGTGAGCTGCATAGATACCATTGACATGAATGTTGGATAGGACCAACTCCCTGTTGATGTCGTTTAGTTCCTGCTCTTGGGCGATAATGTGCAGCTCGTCAGATTTATCAGCGTCCTTGAGCTGATAGTGGAGCTTGCCTTGGATGAGATTGGCAGCCTGTTCTTTATCACTAGTCTTGAGGACGATATAATCTTCGCTGGCTCGGTCAAAGTCGTCCTTGGTGAATTCTGCAACAAGCCGTCCTTGGTCAATCACTCCAAACTTGGTGGCTACCAGATAGAGCTCAGACAAGATGTGGCTGGAAATGATAAAAGTGATTCCCAATTCTTGATTGAGTCGCTGAATCATCAGTCGAAATTCCTTGATGCCAAGCGGATCAAGGCCGTTAATGGGCTCGTCTAAAATCATGAGTTTAGGCTTGCTGATAAGTGCAATAGCGATTCCTAGACGCTGCTTCATTCCTAGCGAAAAGTTACGGAATTGCTTTTTATCAGTATTGCTCAATCCGACATAGGCCAGGGTTTCCTTGATGAGCTGGTCGGGCTGGGCAATCTGGTGGACCTTGCAGTAGTAGTTGAGGTTTTGATAAGCAGTCATCTGATTGTAAGCGACCGGTGTTTCGATGACAGTTCCTATCTTGCGCAAGGCTTCGTTCCACTCTTTAGAGTTTTGCGAACCAAAGACAGACACGGTTCCGCTGTTGGCATGAATGAGGCGGCTAATGGTCTTGAGAAGAGTAGTTTTACCAGCTCCGTTCTTGCCGATTAAACCGTAAATTTCGCCTTTTTGGATCGAAAGACTGACGTGATCAAGGGCATATTGCTGGCCATATTGTTTGGTAACTTGCTTTACTTCTAAAACAGTTTGCATGGTATATTCTCGCTTTCTTAGGTTTAACTATAGTATACAAACTAAATTTCAAATATTTCTCAAGTCTTTTTAAAGTATTTCTAAAGAAATACGAAATGCAAAAACAAACAAAAAGAGCTAGTCAGGGACTAACTCGGTATATTTATAAGTCTCGATGTTGGAAGGCCTGATAACCACCCCAAAGGGATCCGGCAAGGATCAAGAATGTGAAGAGATCGGAATTTAGTTGAGGGAAAAGAGCGTGGAGGCTAGCCTGAAGCATTATCAGGACAAAAAAGGTCAGATAGCTGGTTAGGGTGGAGTAGGTCAGGTAGAGTAAGCAGGCAAAGGCAGAACTACAGGCCATGATAAAGACGTAGGCACGAAAGAAGGATAGGGAAAAACTTTCAAAGAAATCTATGGGCATGCTCCCAGGCCCATGAAAGATGCTTCCCAAGATAAAAGCTGTGGCAAATACGGTAACCAATTGAATAAGACTGGTAGTTGCAAGGGTAGCAGTTTTAAATAGATAAAATTCTTTTCGCGAAAGGCCACTAGCCAATGTATTCTTGTAGAGTTTTTTAGTCAGGTCTCGCCCCAATAAAGAAGTAGTGAGACCAAGAACTGCAATCATAACAAAGGGGAGGAAATCGTGAGCGACTTGGTTGAGGGCTTGAAATCCTGTCCATCCTTGACTGACTATTTCATCTTGTCCAGAAGGTATAGAGACATACAAACTAAAGTTGGCTTCTCCAAAAGAGCTAACGAAGATGAGGAGGAAGAGCAGACCCTCTATTATCCAAAAAAGTTTGGAACGGGTGAGCTGGAAGAGTTCCGCCTGAATGGTGTGTAACATGGAATTTCCTCCTATTGTTTAAAATACTATTTGCATCTTATAAATTTTTCGTTTTAAAAATCTTCAGTCCCCCAATGAGAAAGAGGAAGGTGACAGCTGATGTTGTAAGGATAGCCTTGATGACAGTTCCTCCATCAGCTGCCATAGCAGTGTTGAAACGTAGAGTGAGATAGGGGAGCCATTCATTATCAGGATAAAAGATAAGAGGGATAGATAGTAGGGCTCCGCCAATAAAATAGGTTAAAAAGCTAGATACGATAGAGTGACTGGCATAGAGGACCAAAGAGATGATGCTAATCCAAGCGATGGTGCTGAGAAATTGAACGAAGAGAGCAGCTCCCAGCTGACTCCAAAGTGGCTAGGTGCACTTCCAATTCCGTTGGACAAACTAGCAGTCACAAAGGAGATAGCTTGAATAAAGAGAAGGTGTAGAAGTGCGATGCTAACGCAGACAAAGAATTTAGAAAGATAATAGCTGAGTTTTGAAATGCCGTAGCTGAGGCAGTTTTTGTAGAGCTTTCGTGATAGATCCACTCCAAGGACCATACTGATGATAATGATGGTGAAAAAGAGCAGACTGTCTGTATTGTCCGCAAAGTAGTTCAGGGCTTGAAGACCAGTTAACTTTCCCAAGGCTTGAGTAGCAGTTTCGTGGTTGGAAATATTTGCGCCAAATCGGATATTTGATTGAAATAGGGTTCCCAGAGAAATGACACAAAATAGTGCAAATTCTGTAATCCAAAAGCCTTTTGAATGCATAAGCCGGTAAAAATCGGCACGAATGAAGTCTTTCATAATGAGTCTCCCTTTGTTATTCAACTAAATCCGTAAAGAAGTTTTCCAGATTTTGACGTGCATAGTAGATTTCTTGCACAGGTAGACCTGCACCTACAAGTTCTTCTACAATCTTGCTGATTTGGTGCGAATGAGTGAAAATATGAATTTCGTCAGAAGCATTGACCACCTTGATCCGATAATTGAGTTGGTCATGGATAAGCCGGCTAGCTTCTTCTAGTTTAGAGGTCTTAAGAACAATGTAGTCTTCGCTTTGCTCTTCAAACTCTGACTTAGAAATTTCCCGAATCAGTTGGCCTTGTTCAATGATGCCAAACTTTGTTCCCACCAAATAGAGTTCAGATAAGATGTGGCTGGAGATGATAAAGGTTATCCCCAATTCTTCGTTGAGTCGTTGGACCATCTGACGGAATTCTTTAATACCGACTGGGTCTAAACCGTTGATTGGCTCGTCTAGAATCATCAAATCTGGCTTAGATAGCAAGGCGATAGCAATACCCAAACGTTGCTTCATACCGAGTGAAAAATCTCTAAATTTCTTCTTGCCAGTATCTGTTAAGTTTACGTATTCCAAGGTTTCTTGGATAACCTTGTCAGCATGGGGGATATGGCGGAGTTTGCAGTAGTAGTTGAGATTTTCGTAAGCTGTCAAGTGGTTGTGAGCAACTGGCGTTTCGATGACAGACCCGACCCGCTTGAGGCCTTGCGTCCATTCTTTTTGATTTTGAGAACCAAAAAGAGAAACATTGCCACTATCTGCCTCTAGTAACTGAGCGATAATCTTAATGAGGGTCGTTTTTCCGGCTCCATTTTTCCCGATAAGACCGTAAATGTCACCTTTTTTTGATGGTCAGACTAATGTCGGTCAAGGCATATTGTTGGCCGAATTTCTTGCTAACTTGCTGGATAACCAAAATATTTTTCCATGATAATATCTCCATTATGGTGAGAGGTTTCTCGATTCACTATTTAGTATATCATCTATCTTTTAAAAAAATTTCTCCTGTAATTCTAAAATATTTCTAAAGTTTTTCAAAAGAGGGTGAGATATTCTAAAAAAATTCCAGCCCTATAGGGGAATTATTGGAAATTGTTATGTATGTTATTCATTTTAAAAGTGCATGATATAATAGAATAAAGAAGAAAAAGAGTGAGTAGAACTAAATGAAATAACTATTTAGTTTACTTCACTCTTTTTTTAATGTTATATATAATTTTTAACTATACCAATCCATGACTTTTAAAAATAGATGTTTATTTACAAGGGGTTGGCTAGGTTTATAAAAATAGGTATAGTTTAAAACTATATGAAATGCACTTAAATTCCAATTATACAGAGGGCTTCTTTTTTGCTAAGATAAAATCAAGAAAAATTTTGGAGGGCGCTTATGTCAACGACTATCATTGGTTTCCCACGTTTGGGTGAATTCCGCGAATTAAAATTTACAACAGAAAAATACTTTAGACATGAAATCTCAGCAGAAGAGCTTTTGGCTGTGGCCAAAGAGCTACGTGCTAAACACTGGAATATTGTTAAGGAAAAAGGAATCTCTGAGATTCCGTCAAATGACTTTTCTCATTATGACAATGTACTGGATACGGCTTTTCTCTTTAACGTGGTGCCGTCATCTGTGCAAGGCTTGGAGTTGACTGACTTGGAGCGTTATTTTGCCCTGGCTCGTGGCTATCAGGGAGAAAAAGGGGATGTCCGTGCCCTTCCGATGAAGAAATGGTTCAACACTAACTACCACTATATCGTGCCTAAATTTGAAAAAGAAACTCAGGTAAAACTTGCAGGCCACAAGATTTTTGATGAATTTGCTGAAGCTAAAGAGCTGGGCTTGGTAACCCGTCCAGTTGTAGTCGGCCCATTCACCCTTCTGCAAGTATCTGACTTTGAAGACGGTGTAGCGCCGGCTGACTTTGTAGATGCCCTGGCTGCAGCCTATCAAGAAGTTTTTGCCAAATTAGCAGAGCTGGGCGCAGAGCGTATCCAGCTGGATGAGCCAAGTCTGGTCAAGGATCTGTCAGCAGAAGAAAAAGCTCTCTTCTTGGACCTTTATAAGAAGCTTTTGGCAGACAAGAAAGATCTTGAAGTTTTGATTCAAACCTACTTTGGTGACGTTCGTGACATCTATGCAGACCTCGTAGAGTTGCCAGTAAATGCGATTGGTCTGGACTTTGTCGAAGGCAAGAAAAATCTTGAACTGGTCAAAGGTGGCTTCCCAGCTGACAAGACTCTTTATGCAGGTATTGTCAATGGTAAGAATATCTGGCGCAACAACTACGAAAAGAGCTTGGCTGTTCTTGAGCAAATACCAGCTGAAAACATTGTCTTGACAAGCTCATGTTCGTTGCTCCATGTGCCGTTTACAACTGCTAATGAAGACTTTGAACCAGCAATTTTGAACCACTTTGCCTTTGCGGTGGAAAAATTGGATGAAATCCGTGACTTGGATGCTATCCGCAATGGTGGTGGTGCAGAAGCACTTGCTGCTAACATAGCTCTCTTTGCGGCTGAGCGTGTTGGTGAAAATGCGGGACTTCGTGCTCGTATCGCTGGTTTGACAGACGCTGACTACACTCGTTTGCCAGCCTTTGCAGAACGTGAAGCCATCCAAGAAGAAGTCTTTAAACTTCCAACACTTCCTACAACAACTATTGGTTCATTCCCTCAAACCAAGGAAGTTCGTGCCAAACGCTTGGCCTTCCGTAAGGGTGAATTGTCACAAGAAGATTATGACAAGTTCTTGGCTGAGCAAATCGATGATTGGATCAAGTGGCAGGAAGAAGTCGGCTTTGACGTGCTAGTACACGGTGAGTTCGAGCGTAATGACATGGTTGAGTACTTCGGTCAAAACCTGTCAGGTTACCTCTTCTCTAAGAATGGTTGGGTACAATCATACGGTATGCGTGGGGTGAAACCACCAATCATCTGGGGTGATGTGACTCGTCTCAACCCAATCACTGTTAAATGGTCTAGCTACGCACAAAGCCGTACTGACAAACCTGTCAAAGGTATGTTGACTGGACCTGTAACCATCCTCAACTGGTCTTTCCCACGTGAAGACATCTCTATCAAGGATTCTACCCTTCAAATCGCTCTTGCAATCAAAGATGAGGTACTTGACCTTGAAGCTGCAGGCGTGAAGATTATCCAAATCGACGAGGCTGCTCTTCGTGAGAAATTACCACTCCGTCGCAGCGACTGGTATGAAGATTACCTTGACTGGGCAATTCCAGCCTTCCGCTTGGTACACTCAACAGTAGCGCCAGATACGCAAATCCACACTCACATGTGTTACTCAGAATTTACCGATATCATTCCTGCTATCGACAACATGGATGCGGACGTGATTTCCTTTGAAGCTAGCCGCTCTAACTTGGAAATCCTGGATGAGCTTAAAGCTAAGAACTTCCAGACAGAAGTAGGACCTGGAGTTTACGATATCCACTCACCTCGTGTGCCGAACGAAGGGGAAATCGATCACACCATCGAAGCTATCTTGGCTAAAGTACCAAGCAAGAAAGTTTGGATCAACCCTGACTGTGGTCTTAAAACTCGTGGTATTCCAGAAACTAAAGCTAGCTTGGTGCGTCTAGTAGAAGCAGCCAAAGCAGCTAGACAGAAATTGTAAGATTTATAGCCAACCCTATAAAAGTAAGTAATGTTTGGTTGAGCTAAGATTAGAAAGGAACTAGTTTGTTATGACTCGTCATACACCCTCTCTTTCATTTGAGGTCTTTCCTCCAAATCCAGCAGCAGGCAATGAAAAAATTGTGCAAGCTCTTAGGGAAATGCAAGATATTGCCCCTCATTTTATAAGTGTGACGGCTAGCAATAATAAGTTTAATATTGAGGAAACGACGGTTCGCTTGGCAGACTTTATCTATAATGATTTGAGGATTCCTACCATAGCTCACTTACCCGCAGTTTATTTAACGAAGGAAATGGTATCGACTATTTTACATGCCCTGGATAAGGTTGGCGTGCACAATATTTTAGCTTTACGCGGGGATATTTTCCCAGATGAAGCACCGAAAAATGATTTCAAATATGCAACGGATTTAATTGAGTATATCAAGGAAGAAGCTCCGCATTTTGATATTATTGGAGCTTGCTATCCAGAAGGTCACCCCAACTCGCCAGACTGCGTGTCGGATATTAAAAATTTGAAAAAGAAAGTAGATGCAGGCTGTTCCAGTCTTGTTACACAGCTCTTTTTCGATAATGAACGTTTCTATAATTTCCAAGAAAAATGTGTCCTAGCTGGGATTGACGTTCCGATTCATGCAGGGATTATGCCAGTCTTAAATAGAAATCAGGCCTTGCGTTTGCTTAAAACGTGTGAAAATATTGAATTACCAAGAAAGTTTCGAGCTATCTTGGACAAGTATGAACATGATCCAGAATCGCTTCGATCGGCTGGATTAGCTTACGCAATTGATCAGATTGTTGATTTAGTAACGCAGGATGTGGCTGGAATCCATCTCTATACAATGAATAATGCAGCGACTGCCCATCATATCTACCAAGCAACCCATACTTTTTTTGCAAAATAATAAGAGACTCTATCTTGCCCTATTTCCTTTCCTAGGCAGTGAAATAGGCATCAGATAGAGTTTTGATTTTTTAGCAATCCTATTCAGGTAGAATCGAGGATTAGAAAGCTTGTAAAGTTTGGATTTGCATTTTAGGCTTCATGTGATAAATTCTTTGCTAAATATTTCAAAAAGTATGGTAAAATGATAAAGTAGGAGTTTTAAATTCATTTAAAGGACTTCTTAGTGAATAGCACTTGAGCGATTAAAATTCACGCTTTTATTCGGTGAAAAAAAAGCAAGGGGGAGAAATGGGCTGTAACCAGTTCTATTTTTATCCTTTTACATGAGAATGATTGAGGCAATCATCAAGGTGTTGATTCATATCAGGGGTTAGTCTTTACTAAATATCCCAAAATAGAAAAGCGAGGAAAACATGACAACAGATTATAATTCTAAAGCTTATTTAGACAAAGTTGACGCTTGGTGGCGTGCGGCTAACTATATTTCAGCGGCTCAAATGTACCTGAAAGACAATCCACTTTGAAGCGAGAAGTGGTAGCAAATGATCTGAAGGCACACCCGATTGGACACTGGGGAACAGTACCAGGACAAAACTTTATTTATGCTCACTTAAATCGGGCGATTAATAAATATGATCTTGATATGTTCTACATTGAAGGGCCAGGTCATGGTGGTCAGGTAATGGTTTCAAATTCATACCTTGACGGTTCATACACTGAGTTAAATCCAAATATCCCTCAAAATGAAGAAGGATTCAAACATTTATGTAAGATTTTCTCATTCCCAGGTGGTATCGCTTCGCACGCGGCACCTGAAACACCAGGTTCTATCCACGAAGGAGGAGAACTAGGTTATGCTTTATCTCACGCAACAGGAGCTATTTTGGACAATCCGGATGTGATTGCAGCAACTGTTATTGGTGATGGTGAGGGAGAAACAGGTCCATTGATGGCAGGTTGGTTGTCGAATACCTTTATTAACCCTGTTAATGATGGTGCAGTGTTACCAATCTTCTATCTAAATGGTGGTAAGATTCATAACCCTACTATCTTCGATCGTAAAACAGATGAAGAACTGGCTCTATTTTTTGAAGGTTTGGGCTGGAAGCCGATTTTTGCTGATGTGACTGCTATTTCAGATAATCATGAAGCAGCTCATGCACTTTTTGCAGCTAAATTGGACGAAGCAATCGAAGAAATCAAGAAAGTACAGGTAGAAGCTCGCAAAGGTTCAGCTGAAGAAGCGACTCAAGCAGTTTTCCCTGTATTGATTGCACGTATTCCAAAAGGTTGGACTGGACCTAAGTCATGGGAAGGCACTCCAATTGAGGGTGGTTTCCGTGCTCACCAAGTACCAATTCCAGTAGATTCGCACCATATGGAGCATGTTGACGCTCTGCTTGACTGGTTGCAATCTTACCGCCCAGAAGAATTGTTTGACGAATCTGGTAAAATCTTACCAGAAATTGCAGCCATTGCTCCAAAAGGTGACCGTCGTATGGCGATGAACCCAATCACCAATGCGGGTGTCATCAAGCCGATGAATACTGCTGATTGGAAGAAACACGCTCTGAAATTTGAAACACCAGGTGAAATCATGGCTCAAGACATGATTGAGTTTGGTAAATATGCTGCTGATTTGGTAGATGCTAACCCAGATAACTTCCGTATCTTTGGTCCAGACGAAACGAAATCAAATCGTCTACAAGAAGTCTTCACTCGTACGAACCGTCAATGGCTAGGTCGAATGAGACCGGAATATGATGAAGCGTTAAGCCCAGTGGGACGTGTCATTGATTCTCAGTTGTCAGAGCATCAAGCCGAAGGAATGTTAGAAGGTTATGTTTTAACAGGTCGTCACGGTTTCTTTGCTTCTTACGAATCATTCTTGCGTGTTGTCGACTCTATGATTACACAGCACTTCAAGTGGTTGCGTAAGTCTAAAACTCATACGACATGGCGTAAGAACTATCCAGCTCTGAACTTAATTGCGACGTCTACTGTATTCCAACAAGATCATAATGGTTACACTCACCAAGATCCAGGCATCTTGACTCACTTGGCAGAGAAGACTCCAGAGTACATCCGCGAGTATCTGCCAGCTGATACGAATAGTTTGTTGGCTGTTATGGACAAAGCGCTTAAAGCAGAAGATAAGATTAATTTGATTGTCACTTCAAAACACCCACGTCCGCAATTCTACTCAGCTGCAGAAGCAGAAGAATTGGTACGTGAAGGATACAAGGTGATCGATTGGGCTTCAACTGTGTCTAACAATGAAGAGCCAGATGTTGTCTTTGCAGCAGCGGGAACTGAGCCAAACTTGGAGGCTCTTGCGGCAGTATCTATTCTTCATAAGGCTTTCCCAGATCTTAAGGTTCGTTTTGTCAATGTAGTTGATATCTTGAAACTTCGCCATCCATCTGTAGATGCGCGTGGACTTTCAGATGAAGAATTTGACAATGTCTTCACAACTGATAAGCCAGTTATCTTTGCGTTCCATGGCTATGAAGGAATGATTCGTGACATCTTCTTTAACCGTCACAACCACAACCTCCGTGTTCACGGTTACCGTGAAAATGGAGATATTACGACTCCGTTTGATATGCGTGTTATGTCAGAATTGGATCGCTTCCACTTAGCTCAAGATGCAGCAAATGCAGCACTTGGTGCAGCAGCGGCTGACTTCTCTGCTAAAATGGATGAAACAGTGGCTTACCACAATGCTTATATCCGTGAAAACGGTGATGATATCCCAGAAGTTCATAACTGGAAATGGGAAAACATTAACAAATAACAATTAAAAGGCTTGGAATGAAGATTCCAGCCTTTTTGTTGTTTGCATAATATTATAGATGAGCGGAAGGGGTTTGAGTTCCAGTATTTGAACTTTCGGTTACCCATACGCTTCTAGTGAATAACATTGAAATAATAGCTAAGGTAAGAAAGCCAATGCTAATATAGATATAGGGCTGATCAAGTGTCGTAGAACGTCCAGACAGATTAACAATGCCTCGGAAAAGGACGCCCGCCGTGAGAGTAGCTACTGCTGAGTTCCAGAGGTTGAGGCTGAGCCGAGAGAGGTTGGGAATGATCTTGAGAATGATCAATAGAAGAAAGCCTCCAACCAAAGGAGCTGCATAGAGATAGTGCATATAGGTGGAGGTTTCTCCGAAGCTGAAAGACTCATAAATATGACTAAAAGCAAAGAAGAAAATACTTAAGAGAGTGTAGATAAGTGCTGTCTTTTTGAAACGTTTTTTGCTTGGATTAGTAACCGATGTAGACAATATCGCTCACCGCCCTTTCTGAAATGTTTCCGTTGGTCGTTGGTTTATTGATTACCTGACCGTTGAAGTAGAGTGTAGAAGATCCGCCACCGTCAAGATTATAAGCAGTCTTGACGCCATAAGATTTCATGACCTCAGCTAACTCATAGAGGGATAGTCCCTGACTTTCTGAGGTCCGGCCATCTGATACGACAATGATATAGTGGTTTTCGTCGATAATACCAATAGCTGTACGGGGGTTTGAAGCCATGGATTGACCGACTTCAGAGTTGGTATTTACGACAATTTCACCATTTTCAACTAAAGATGGACCAAAGGCAAGAAGATTAACAACTCCGTCTTTCACTAGCTGTTCTGCAGATATTTCCTCTTCATAGATGATTTTGAAAGAGCCGTCCTTGTAAATCGCCAAATCACCATTGCTGGAGTCTTCTCGGACGGTATCACGGTAGACAACTCCGTTGCGGATTACATAGCCAGTAGAATTCGCCCCGTAGTAGTCACCGTTGATAGCTAAAATAGCATTGTTGTTGGCAGCAGTGACTGATGTTTTGGCTGTGACATTGGTTCCATAAGTATTTGAGCCAGAGCAGTCTTTAGATATTCAGCAGAGCTGACAGTTATGTCAGCAATATAAACTTGGGTATTGCTCACTGTTTTTTTCGTCAGTGTAATGGAGATATTATCATCGCTATAGCTAGTATCAGACGTACTGACATTGGTTGCCGTTGTATTGGTGCTACTACTTGTAGTGTTGGCTTTGACAGTTGTGATGGACTCTGATAAGACAAAGGTCTTGAGCATGGAGTAGCTGAAGGATGCAGTCAACAATAAGCCAAAAAGACTAGCATAAGCGTAAGATTTTTTTAATATTTTCATGATATAGGATGCGTCCTTTCTTTAAAAACGAATTTCTTTTGAATGAACCAAGAGAGAGAAAATAGTAGTGTGCCAACCAAAATTTTGATGAGTAAGAGATTGCCATTAAAAATAGTGTAGAAAAGTCTGATGAGGGCAGTATCTAGGATAAATAAGCCGATAGCTAGTCCTAAATAGCTACTTCCCGTTTTTAATAGACTGTCTTCATTTTTAAAGACGAGCTTTTTATTAGTTGAATAGTTAAAGATGGAGCTTGTGACACGAGCAATTCCATTAGCTAGGAGAATCCGAAGAGTAATCGGAACAGCAACTAGAAAGAGTAGGGCGACAGCGTAGACTAGATAGTCCACTATAAAGCTACTCAGTGAAGATAAGGCGAACTTAAACATATCCTTGTAAATCATCAGGCCATCTTGAATAGGTCTAAAATGAGAAGTTTTATTATCATCGATGTAGATTGTTTCGATAGGCACTTCTACAATGGGATAGGCCTTACAGGCTTGCAGGAGCATATTCATTTCGTATTCGTAGCGTTGTCCTTCTATGGAGAGCATAAATGGAAGCATATTGCTGGTGAAGGCACGAAGACCAGTCTGGGTATCCGAAACAGCGACGCCGGTTTGCTGTTTAAAGAGCAGACGGGTCAAACTATTTCCGAATCGGCTCCGTAATGGGACCTTTCCGGTAAATGCTCGTGCCCCTAAGATTAATTTCTGAGGTTGCTCTTGAGCACAGTTGGCAACTCTGAGAATATCCCAAAGTTTATGCTGCCCATCCGCATCTGCTGTGACAACGATACCGTAATCATTTTGAGATTGGATGTAGTGGAAAGCTGTTTTAAGAGCTTGCCCTTTTCTTGATTGGTAGAGTGATGTAAGACTGTGGCATAGTGTGACGCTTGCTCGAAGATTCGATTACATGAGGCAGAGCTACCGTCATTGATTACAATTAAAGTAAAATCGCTTTTTTCACGAACTTTTTTAAGTAGGCGGATGAGATTGAAATCTGGTTCATAAGCAGGAATAACGAGATAGTCCATAAACAGTACCTCTTTCTTAGATGTTTGATAGATAAGATACAGAACAGTATAAAGACTGCTCCTTAAAGCTAACTGATATCAGTTAGCTTTAAGTTTGGTTTAATATTTGTTTAAGGAAAAATATACAAAAACACCCTAGAAATTAGAGTTTCCATCTAACTTCTAGGGTGTAATACGAGTTATTTAAATGACTTATTCCAAAATCAGCATATCATCTTTAATAGCAAATGGATCAGCTTCATTGATGCGATCATAGAACATAATGCCGTTTAGGTGATCTATTTCATGTTGGACAACAATGGCCTTGTAGCCTTTGAGTTTGATACGGTGTTTTTCACCATTTTTATCAAAATAATCTACAGTAACACGAGCGTGGCGAACGACATAACCAGGGACATCACGGTCAACAGACAAGCATCCTTCACCATCAGCCAAGGCGGCGTCTTGAACGGAGTGAGCTACGATTTTGGGATTATACATGACTTCTCTTAAAGCGTAAGCCTCTTTTGGTGGTTTGCCATTTTCATCATCAGGATTTGGCAAAAGTACTGCAATAATACGCTGAGAGATATCTAGCTGTGGTGCAGCTAATCCTACACCGCCACGCAGACTTAGTTTTTCTGCCATGATAGGATCCTGTGAGTTATGTAGGAATTGCATCATTTTTTCACCTAAAAGGATCTGTTCATCTGTCAGAGGAAAAGAAACTTCCTCTGCAATAGCACGCAAAGTAGGATTTCCCTCTCGAATAATATCCTTCATATCAATTAAATGAGCCGGTTTAATCAAATTTTCAATTACAGACATTTTCTCTCCTCGTTCTTTCTATATGATACTATAACATAAAATAGTTGAGAAAGAAAGGAAGGGGGAGGCTATTTTTCTTCCAAATGGATTGCTTCTTTCTACAAAAAACTGTATCATACTAATAGTGTGATTTTGAAGGGAAGTAAAATGAAGAAAATAATGGAGAAAATCAGTATCTTGAGTCTATCTTTGGTACTGACAACGTCTTTTTCAATCTCTAGTGCGTTACCAGCTATGTTTGATTTCTATAAGGGTTATCCTGCTGATAAGGTAGAGTTATTAGTATCTCTGCCTTCTGTTGGAATCATGGTGATGCTTGTACTAAATAGCTTTTTAGAGCGTTTCTTATCAGAGAGAACGATGATTGTGACTGGCTTGCTTGTCATGTCACTTTGTGCCTTTGTTCCGTTGTTCAATCAGTCTTACAATGTTGTCTTTCTATCTCGTTTGATTTTTGGGCTAGGAACAGGGATGATCAATGCGAAGGCGATTTCCATTATCAGTGAACGATACCATGGGAAGGAACGTGTGCAGCTGTTAGGCTATCGGGGGTCAGCAGAAGTGGTAGGAACAGCGCTTTTAACCTTGATTGTTGGTCAGCTCTTGCGCTTTGGCTGGACTGTAACTTTTCTTGCTTATAGTTTTTGCTTTTTAGTCTTAGGGCTTTTCCTTTTCTTTGTTCCTTATGAGAAAGGCGGAGACTATCATAATGAGCAAGGTAAAAAAGAAAAAATGACCTCTCATCAGCTTCGCCTAACCTTACTTTCTGCTTTAGTATCTGGAGTTATTGTCTTATGTAATACAACGATCAATTTACGCGTACCTAGTTTGGTTGTTTATCATCAGATAGGTACACCAGAGGTAGCTAGTTTGGTTTTGAGCGCTATGCAATTAATTGGGATTGTGGCGGGAATTAGCTTGCGACGATGGTGGGTATTTTTAAAGGACGCTTGCTCACGATTGTAGGGATCTGTTTTGGCCTTGGTTTAATTTTGATTGGGCTTTCTCAAAATATTTGGTTCCTGGGGCTTAGTGCTTTATTTGCTGGTTTTACATATAGTACCTCTCTGACAACAGTCTTTCATGTTTTATCTGAAAAAATCCCTCTACATCAAGTTAATCAAGCAGTTTCTATCACTGTTCTAGGCTGTAGTGGTGGTGCTTCGATCACGACTTTTGTCCTCTCTTTTATTGGCGGATTATCATCAGATCCTATCTTCATCTTTTCTGTTCTAGGAATTATGATGATGGGCATGGCTATTATCTCTCACTTTATAACGAAGGAAGAACATGCGTCTAGATAAATTTTTAGTTGAAAATGGTCTTGGTTCACGCACTGAAGTCAAACAACTTCTAAAAAAGGGCTTGGTGTTGGTCAATGGCAGAGCAGAGAAATCACCTAAGACTCAGATTGATGAGGCGGCAGATGATATTATCGTTTCGGATCAAAAACTGAGTTATGAAAAATTCGTCTATTATCTTCTTAACAAGCCGCAAGGAGTCATTTCGGCGACAGAAGATAATCACCACAAGACGGTTTTAGACTTGCTAGACGATACTGCCCATCAGAAGGCGGTCTTTCCGGTGGGGCGCTTGGATATTGATACTCACGGCTTACTCCTTTTGACTAATAATGGTAAGTTGGCTCATGCCATGTTATCTCCTAAAAAGCATGTTGAGAAAATCTATCGAGCTCACGTTGCTGGCCTGATGAATCACGAAGATATAGATCGTTTTGCTGCAGGAATAGAACTGAAGGATTTTGTCTGCCAGCCAGCTCAGCTTAAGATTTTAGAGATAAATGAGGAAAAAGAAGCCTCTCTCGTCGAGATTATCATTGCCGAAGGCAAGTTTCATCAAGTCAAGCGCATGGTTGCAGCTTGTGGGAAAGAAGTCACAGATTTGGAGCGCATCTCCATGGGGCCTCTGTGTTTGGACACTACTTTGGCTCTCGGAGAATGGCGGAGATTGACTGAAGAAGAGTTAGGAGCTTTGGAAATTTTTGAAGTGGAATTGTAAGAGAACCAGCGCATGAAGTGCTGGCTTTTCTAATGATGCCATCTATAAAGGACATGGGAAGGACATGACAATGCAAAAAGAGGCAAAACAAAGGATTTATGAGCAGAGCATTATCTTTTTAGCTGTGATTTCTATCTGTTTGGTTCTATTAGATTTTATCGGGTTTATTGATATTTATGTAGCACCTTACATTTGGTTAGATGGAGCGATTACACTAATTTTTGCTATAGATTATGGAGTGGGTTTCTGCCTGGCTCCAGACAAGTGGCGTTTCTTCAAAAGTCATATTTTTGATCTGTTAGCGATTATTCCTTTTAGTTTGATTTTCACTTTTTTCCGCCTTGGTCGAATTGCACGTTTAGCAAAATTAAGCAAATTATCGCGCTTAATTGGTTTGAGCAATAAGCTCAAACGATACCTAGAGCGTTTTCTTCTTAAAAATGGTTTTTTGCATTTGTTTTATATCAATGTATTGCTCCTTTTTATTGGTAGTGCAATTATTTCATATGTTGAACAAAAGCCTTTTATTGACTCGCTTTGGTGGGCCATAGCAACGGTTACCACGGTCGGTTATGGTGATGTCGTTCCAACGACTATCATTGGTAAAATGATTGCGATTATCTTGATGCTGAGTGGTATTGGGACGTTAGGCTTGCTTACTAGCTCCTTAACTAATTTTTTTGTTAGAAATGAAAATCTCACTGAGGAGAAACTTCTGAAAATTGAAAAGGAGTTGGCAGAACAACGAAAAATATTAGAAGCCATTCACTCCTATTTACAAAATAAGGAAGATTCAAGATAGAATCATTTGACAAAGATAGACCTTCTTGGTAGAATAGGAATGTCTAAAAGGCAAATAACTTCTTCTTGGTTGCAGGCCATGCCAAACCTGCCACTCGGATGAAGCGTAAAGAAAAGGAGAATATCATGGCAATCTCAAAAGAGAAAAAAAATGAAATCATTGCACAATATGCACGTCACGAAGGTGACACTGGTTCAGTAGAGGTACAAGTTGCTGTCCTTACTTGGGAAATCAACCACCTAAATGAACACATCAAACAACACAAGAAAGACCACGCTACTTACCGTGGTTTGATGAAAAAAATTGGTCGCCGTCGTAACCTTTTGGCTTACCTTCGTAAAAACGATGTTAACCGTTACCGCGAGTTGATCAACTCTCTTGGACTTCGTCGTTAATCTTGCGTCTAAAAGGTTCCTATACTTCGTTGACTTTGCCTTGATGTACCATCAGTACAATCTTCGGCTCGTCGCCTTGTCTAGAAACATTTTATCCTGCAAGAATGGAGCACTCTTATTTGTAGAGTGCTTTTTCTTTTTCACTGGGATTTTAGCCCGAGCTCAAATTGACTCTCTGGTTTTAGAGACTTTTTTATTCATCATTCATCTTAGTTCGTTTTAAGATGTTCAAATGTCGTTTCCTAGTCTAATTCTTCTAATTTTTCCAAATAAAAAGTTCTTCCATAATTTTAGAAGAACTTTTTCTATTATCGGCTTTACTCTTTCAAGAATTTTTGGATTGCAGGAGCGGCAGTGATAGCAAATTTTTCGTCGATACGATGCTCCCCGCCTTCTACAGTGACCAGCTCTGCATTTGGAATGGTCTGACTCGCTTGAACAGCATACTGGTAGGGAACGACTGCATCATCAGTGCCATGGATAATAAGGGTCGGAGCTGTGATTTTGGTCTGCTCTGCTTGGATGTCAATGTTTAAGGCATCGATTAGATAAATCTTGCCCAGGGTAGCATTGCGGTGTGTCAGGCTATCAGGAAGTTGATTTAGGTCTGGACTTCCCAGCTGACGGTAGGTCTCCTGCACATCGTCGAACAGAACGAAGGCTGGAAAGATGAGCATGAGTTTGTGCACGCGGTCCGGATAAGCAGCAGCATAGAGACTGGCAACGACACCACCTTGGCTAGCACCGAATAAACTCATTTTGCTCTTATCTACAAAGGTCTCAGAACGAAGCTTTTCCATGACTTGAGTCAAGTCTGTGAGTTCGGTCTTGACCGACATATTCAGCATATCTTGTCCACCGCTTTTCGATTGGCGGCTGCCGCCGTAGAAATCAAAGCTGTAAACTAGATAACCTTGCTTTGCTAGCAGCTGGCTGTATATTTCATATTGCTCAAGGGTGTTGTTGAATCCATGCGCGATAACAATAGTCGGCAATTTTTTACTCTTGTAGTCACGAGGAGCAGTAATCTTTCCGTAGAGTTGCTTGTCATCGTATGAAATACTGTACTCTTCGGATACGATGTCTTCTGTCGGAGTCGGTTGCTTGTCGCTCTTCTCGCTAGAGGCTGTCTGTGTGGTTTCTGGTTTAGGAGGGGTAGGATTCGGTTTGGTCTGGAAGTGCCAGAAGAACAGAGCCAGTCCTGTCAAGCTCAAGGTTGCTAAGAAAGCCCAAATATACTTCATAGTTCTCTCCTTTCAGTATTTGTAGTATTATAGCGGAAATGAATGTATTTTACAAGAATAGAGATTGGGGATATTCTTTATTTTATGATGAGCCTAAAAAGAGAAGCAAAATATTTGACTGATGTAACTAGAATTATTACAATATAATCATAAAATAAAAATTACAAGAGTAATTTGAAAAAGGAGAAGTTATGATTGAAATTACTTATTTGGATGCTGTCAAGCAAGAGCGGAAGATGACCTTTGAGTCTTATCAGGAGTTTGAGCAGTCCCAGCAAGCCTGCTTGATTGGTGTGGCAGATTATTACCCAGTTAAAAAATTGACTTATAAAGGCCATGATTTGAACTACCATGGGACTTATGGGGATGTCTTCTTCTATCTCATGAAACAAGATTTAAGCCAATATAACTAAAAAGGAGAAATACAATGGCAAAAGCAATCACAGATGCAACATTTGAACAAGAAACAAAAGACGGTTTAGTCTTGGTAGACTTCTGGGCGACTTGGTGTGGGCCTTGTCGCATGCAAGGGCCAATCCTTGACAAACTCTCAGAGGAACTTTCCGAAGATGAGCTCAAGATTGTCAAGATGGATGTGGATGAAAATCCAGCTACAGCACACGCCTTTGGTATCATGTCTATCCCGACCCTGCTCTTTAAAAAAGACGGTCAAGTCGTCAAGCAGCTAGCGGGTGTTCACACAGCTCAGCAGATTAAAGCCATTGTAGCGGAGTTGGGATAAAGTAAGATGACGGTTAGATAGGCCAGTTTTAAAATTAGACTGCTCTTGTTATGGAGTGGTCTTTTTTATTTCGGTTATAACAATAAGGAGTCAATTTAAAATGTTTGTTTGAAAATGTATATAAATATTTTTGCAATAATTAGAAATATAGATTTGATTTTATTTTTTATAAGAACTAAAAATCAGACCCAGATGAATAATCCGAGTCTGATTCTAAATATATGGGCTTACTCCCCTAACTCCTCACTATAGGCAATAATCTGATCAACTGTGTCAGACAAGAATTGGATAGTGTCGCGGAGTGGTTTGTCCGTTGAAATATCTGCTCCGATAATCATAGCTGACTCAAGCGGTGTTTTGCTGCCACCAGATTTGAGCAGTTCAAGCCAGTCACGGGCACCATTTTCGTCATTTTTCAAATGTAGGTAGCCAGCAGTAGAGATGACTAAGCCTGCTGAGTAAGTGTAGCTGTAAAGCCCCATGTAGTAGTGGGCTTGACGCATCCAAGTCAGGGCAGCATCATCATCAATCTCAACAGCATCACCCCAGAACTCTGTCAAGACTTCTTTCATGATAGCGTTGAGTTTGCTGGCGCCAAAGGTTCCGCCTTCTTCAATCAAGGTATAGACCTTGCGTTGGAAGGCAGCTTCCAGCAAGTGAGTGATGAAGTTGTGGAAGTAAGTATCTGTCAGACGGTGAGCCAGAGCAAAGCGTTTCTGGCGAGGATTATCAAACTGACGTTCCAGATAATCACTGAGCAGGAGTTCATTAAAGGTAGATGGTGCTTCCACATAGTAGGTGGACATGTGGGCGTTGAAATAGCTTTGGTGATTGTCAGAGAAGATAAACTGACCGGAGTGTCCAATCTCGTGAATCAAAGTATAGACATCACTCATGCGGCCAGTCCAGCTCATGAGGACATAAGGGTGAACCCGATAAGGATCAGCTGCATAGCCTCCAGAGTCCTTTCCGGCATTGGCCGCAAGTCGACCCAGCGTTCTTCCTTATAGCGGGCAACTTCTTGATAATACTCTTGTCCGAGTGGCTCGACTGACTTCATGACGAGGTCGTAGGCATCATCAATGCTGACTTCGGGATTGAGCTCGCTGTCCAAGTCCAGTTTCCAGTCGGCGAAGGTCATTTTCTCAAGTCCGTTTACCTTAGCGACATGCTTGAGGTATTTCTGAGCTACTGGGGCAAATTCGCTCATGATCAAATCGATCTGCCGGTCAAACATAGAGCGATCAACTTCTTGCTCAGCTAGTAAGTAGTCAAAGACAGAGTCATAGCCCTTCATGTCAGCCAGTAGTTTTTCAGACTTGACCTGAGCCAGATAGGTAGCTGCAGCAGTGTTTTGGTGCTGACGAAGCCCTTCAGAGAAAGAGCGGAAAGCTTTTTCGCGGATTTCTGCATTTTCATGGTTTTGGTAGAAATTCTCATAGGTGACAAAGCTGTTTTTGTAAACTTTGCCGTCTACTTCGAAGTCAGCCATAGCAAAGTCGCCAGCCCGCATCTTGGTGTAAATATCTTGTGGACTGTAAAAGACCTCTCCCAGATTGGTCAAGGCTTTTTCGACATCCGCTCCCAGATAATGGGCTTTTTTGATTTTAGCCTGGCGAATAGCTGAAGTCAGATGGGGCTCTTGACCTAGTTTTTCTAAGATAGTCTCGTCTGCACCGACCAGGGCGTCATCAAAGAAGCTGAGTGCGACATTGGCCTCGGTCTCAAACTCCATAGCTGCTTGGGCAATCTGCGCAAAGCTCTCATCACCAAAGTCAGTGGTCTGTGGCATGAAGCCGTAGTTGCCGATGTGGCTGATTTGGATATAAATCTGCTCTAACTCAGCAAATGCCCGCTCAAAATCTTCGAAAGTGCTGAGCTTGCCTTGGTAATCACGGATGAATTTTTGGATGTCTTCTCTAGTCTTCTCAATGGCCCGCAGGAAGTCCTCCTGGTCTTGGTAAAGGGCCGTTAGGTCCCAGAGTTCATTTTCCGGAAATTCAGAACGATGTTTTTGTTCCATAGTGTACTCCTTTTATCGTATATAAAAATAGTATAGCAAAAAAGTCTATCATAGTGAAAAAAATACATTTGATACGTATGAGAAGAAAGAACGGATGAAATGTGGCTTTATGTGTCAGTATAGCTAGTTATGTATAAAGTTCATTAATTTTAGTGGATTTATAGAAAAGCCATTTCCAGCCTTTTTCTTTTGCGTGAAATTGTGGTAAAATAAGGTCTGTACGTGCTTGATACAAAGATGAGGATATAATAAGCTACTAAGGCCATGATATTAAAGTCAAAGTGCTAACTGAACACCTCCTATGAGTTGCTTAAGGGCTTAGTATCTTGATGAACTGAATACGACCTAAAGCTGTGTAAAAAAGATAAACTGTCTTGTCTTCATCAAAGACTTCACCAGTTTCCTATTTTTACTTTGCTTTTGACGGTCTTAGTATCTTGATCTTTGTAGCCAAGACGTATGAAAAAAATTGAGCATGTGCTCGGCAAGGAGTCTTTATGACAAAACAAGTTTTTAAAACCGTTTTTGCAGGTCGTGAGCTGGTAGTTGAAACCGGTCAGGTTGCAAAGCAGGCAAATGGCAGCGCCGTTGTTCGATATGGAGAAAGTACCGTTTTAACTGCGGCAACCATGTCCAAAAAGATGGCTACGGGTGACTTTTTCCCATTGCAGGTCAACTATGAGGAAAAAATGTATGCAGCTGGGAAATACCCTGGTGGCTTTAACAAACGCGAAGGCCGTCCGTCAACTGATGCGACTTTGACTGCCCGCTTGATTGACCGTCCAATTCGTCCTATGTTTGCGGAAGGTTTCCGCAATGAAGTTCAGGTTATCAATACTGTTCTTTCTTATGACGAAGATGCTTCGCCTCAAATGGCTGCTATGTTCGGTAGCTCTCTGGCTCTTTCTATCTCAGATATTCCTTTTAATGGCCCGATCGCAGGAGTTCAAGTCGGCTATGTAGACGGCGAATTCATCATCAACCCGAGCAAGGAACAAAAAGAAGTTTCACTTTTGGAACTGACAGTAGCTGGTACCAAAGATGCTATCAACATGGTAGAGTCTGGAGCCAAGGAACTGTCTGAAGATGTCATGCTGGAAGCTCTTCTCAAAGGGCACGAAGCGGTCAAAGAATTGATTGCCTTACAAGAAGAAATTGTTGCTGCAGTTGGCAAGGAAAAAGCAGAAGTAGAATTGCTGCATGTTGATGAAGAGTTGCAAGCAGAGATTATCGCAGCCTATAACAGCGATTTGCAAAAGGCTGTTCAGGTAGAAGAAAAGCTGGCGCGTGAAGCCGCAACTCAGGCTGTCAAAGACCAAATCACAGCAGTTTATGAAGAGAAATACGCAGACCACGAAGAATTCGACCGTATCATGCGTGATGTGGCTGAAATCTTGGAACAAATGGAGCATGCAGAAGTGCGTCGTTTGATTACTGAAGATAAGGTCCGTCCTGACGGTCGTAAGGTTGATGAAATCCGTCTGCTGGATGCAGAAGTGGATTACCTGCCGCGCGTGCATGGTTCTGGTCTCTTTACCCGCGGGCAAACCCAGGCCTTGTCTGTTCTGACCTTGGCACCAATGGGCGAAACGCAAATTGTGGACGGCTTGGATCCAGAATACAAGAAACGCTTCATGCACCACTATAACTTCCCGCAATACTCTGTCGGGGAGACAGGCCGTTATGGGGCTCCTGGTCGTCGTGAAATTGGACACGGTGCTCTTGGGGAACGTGCCTTGGAGCAAGTCTTGCCTAGCTTGGAAGAGTTTCCTTACGCTATCCGTCTGGTAGCAGAAGTCTTGGAGTCAAACGGTTCTTCCTCACAGGCCTCTATCTGTGCGGGCACTTTGGCTCTGATGGCTGGTGGTGTGCCGATTAAGGCACCGGTTGCCGGAATTGCCATGGGCTTGATCTCAGATGGCAGCAACTACACGGTTCTGACAGACATTCAAGGTTTGGAAGACCATTTTGGTGATATGGACTTTAAGGTAGCTGGTACTCGCGAAGGGATTACAGCTTTGCAGATGGATATTAAGATTGAAGGAATTACAGCCGAGATTCTGACAGAAGCTCTTGCTCAGGCTAAGAAAGCCCGTTTTGAAATTCTGGACTTGATTGAAGCGACGATTCCAGCTCCACGTCTTGAGTTGGCTCCAACTGCTCCGAAAATTGACACCATCAAGATTGATGTGGACAAGATTAAGATTGTCATCGGTAAAGGTGGGGAAACTATCGACAAGATTATCGCTGAAACCGGTGTTAAGATTGACATTGATGAAGAGGGTAATGTATCCATCTACTCTAGCGATCAAGACGCGATTAATCGTGCTAAGGAAATCATTGCTGGCTTGGTCCGCGAAGCAAAGTGGATGAAGTTTACCATGCTAAGGTTGTTCGAATTGAGAAATTCGGTGCCTTTGTCAATCTCTTTGACAAGACGGATGCACTGGTTCACATCTCGGAGTTAGCTTGGACTCGGACCAATAATGTCGAGGATGTCGTACAAATTGGTGATGAAGTGGATGTCAAGATTATCAAGATTGATGCCAAAGGTCGGGTAGATGCTTCCATGAAAGCCTTGTTACCACGCCCGCCTAAACCTGAAAAATCAGACAAGCACCATCATAATCATCCAGAAAGCAAGCATGAACATAAAAAGGATGAAGAGAGTCCTCGTACTCAAGTAGAAGAATAATGAAAAAGGGTGTTGGATTCAGCTACGTTGTAAAGTTCTTCGCGAAGAAATATGAGCTGATCCCCCCCTATTTTTACAACAGGAAAGGAGAAAAAGATGGGGTGGTGGAAAGAATCCATTGACATTGTAAAAGAAAATGATCCAGCAGCACGGACAACGCTGGAAGTTCTCTTGACTTACCCAGGAATTAAAGCCTTGGCAGCCCATCGTCTGTCTCATTTTTTGTGGAAGCATGGCTTTAAATTATTGGCACGTATGCATAGTCAATTTTGGCGCTTTTGGACGCAAATTGAGATTCATCCAGGAGCACAGATTGAGCCTGGTGTATTCATCGATCATGGTAGTGGTTTGGTGATTGGAGAAACAGCGATTGTAGAAAAAGGTGCCCTCCTTTACCATGGAGTCACTCTAGGAGGTACTGGTAAAGACACTGGTAAGCGGCATCCAACTGTTCGTAGAGGTGCTTTGATTTCTGCTCATGCTCAGCTCATTGGCCCTATCGAAATCGGAGAAAATGCCAAAGTGGGGGCGGCCGCAGTTGTCGTATCGGATGTGCCAAGTGATGTGACGGTTGTTGGTGTTCCAGCTAAGATTGTCAGAGTTCACGGTCAAAAGGATGAACCGACTATCCATGAAGTAGAGGAAAAACGAGAATATTATCTAGATAAGCTGGAGAATGCTCGTGAAGTCAGCCACCATTCATCAAGTCTGTAGAAAAGGTTGGCAAGGTTATCTAAGTAAAATATGACAGGAGGAACCGACATGTCAGATTTATCAGATGCTATTTGAACCAGGTAGTCCTTGAACTGAAAGAAGGTTTGGACGGTTCTGCCAAGGAGCGCTTTACAAAACTGCCGCCTAGCCACCAGCGCGAATGGGCTCGCTATATCAGTGAAGCCAAGAAAGATGAGACCAAGCTGCGCCGCATAGAAAAGATGAAGGCGGATTTGCTGAAGCCTTAAAGAAAGAGAACTTATGCTATTAGAGGAATTTGAAGATGTAGCAGCAGTCATTGAGCCAACTGAAAAGCCAGTCCATGACAAAGGTGAGGTATGCGAAACCATCATCCTGTCCTTTAATGGCGAAATTCTGAAACGTTTGATTGAGTCAGAAGAAGTCTATCCAGGAGGCTATTTGAAAAGCATAAACGGACAGCATCAATGGTATATTTACCGCCAAGGTCCTAGCAAGCTAGCAGTTATGTTGGCTCCAATTGGGGCTCCCATGATAGTCGGCCAGCTGGAGGAGTTAGCGGCCAGAGGCTTCACGAATTTCATCATTCTAGGTTCCTGTGGCGTTTTGGACCACTCAATTGAGGCGGATAAAATCATCCTGCCTGCGGCCGCATTGCGAGATGAAGGGACTAGCTATCACTATGCCCCACCGGGTGATGAAGTCGCCTATGACGAATCCCTGTTGATTAAGCTTGAAACCATTTTTGACAAGCACAATATTGAGCATATCCGCACCAAGTCTTGGACGACTGATGCCTTTTATCGGGAAACGCCTGATAAGGTCAAGCGTCGCTTGGCTGCTGGAGCCAAAGTGGTGGATATGGAAGCTTCAGCTATCATGGCTTGGAGTCAATTTCGCAAGAGTAAAGTCTATCAGTTCTTCTACACAGCTGACTATGTGGATCATCATAACCGAACCTGGGATGCCCGCCATGAAGAGCGGACAGCTGATGCCATGACTTTTTTCACTATCGCTTTGACAATAGCAAAGGAACTAGAAAGGTAACTACAAGAATGGCAGTATATTTTTTTACGGCTGTATCACCATGGATGGCTACTTTGGCAGACAGCCAGCACAGGATAGACTGGCTGCATCAGCTTGGTTCTGTAGAGGATACAGGCTATGATGACTTTTACAGGCAAATGGATATCACCATCATGGGCAAGCGGACCTTTGAGGAAATCCAAGATTTGCAAGATGTAGAAAGTTTTTTTATCAAGCTACGGAAAACTATGTCTTTACGCATGATAGGCACCTGCCTGTCAGCAATTACCAGCCAGTAGCTGGGGATGTGGTGGACTTTGTTCACCAGATTGACAAAGGCAAAAATGTCTTTGTGATTGGTGGTAATTCTTTGGTAGGACCGCTCTTGGATGCGGATCTTTTCGACCACCTCATTATTCAGATAGCGCCCCTTATCCTAGGAAAGGGGGTTCCCCTCTTTACCCAAGAGGAAGGGCAGCGCTTTTACCAACTGGATAGCCTCAGACAATTTGGCCCTTTTGCAGAGCTGGTTTTCAGCCGAAAAAGTCAGAAATAGAGAAGGGAGTGGACCGCATGATTAAAATTTACGACACCATGACCCGCAGCCTACGTGAATTTGTGCCCATTGAAGAGGGCAAGGTTCGCATGTATGTCTGCGGTCCGACGGTTTATAACTATATCCATGTCGGAAATGCCCGCTCAACAGTAGCTTTTGACACAGTTCGTCGCTATTTTGAGTATCGGGGATTTGAGGTCAATTATATTTCCAATTTTACAGATGTAGATGATAAGATTATCCATCGAGCCAAGGAAGAAGGTATCACGCCTCAAGAGGTTGCGGACAAGTACATCGCTGCCTTTCGTGAGGATGTGACAGCCTTGGGCGTGAAACCTGCGACTCGCCATCCACGTGTAGTAGAGTTTATGGCTGATATCATTCGTTTTGTCGCTGACTTGATTGAAAAAGGTTATGCTTACGAGAGTCAAGGGGATGTTTACTTCCGAGTGGAAATCCCACAACTACGCCAAATTGGCCAATAAAACTTTGGAAGATTTGGAACTAGGTGCTTCAGGTCGAACAGATGAAGAAACGGCTCGTAAGGAAAATTCAGTTGACTTTGCTCTCTGGAAGGCAGCTAAGCCGGGCGAGATTTTCTGGGACAGTCCTTGGGGAGCAGGTCGTCCGGGCTGGCACATCGAGTGCTCGGTCATGTCGACGGAGATTTTGGGTGATACCATTGATATCCACGGTGGAGGAGCAGACTTGGAGTTTCCTCACCATACCAATGAAATCGCCCAGTCAGAGGCCAAGACGGGTCAGACTTTTGCCAACTACTGGATGCACAATGGCTTTGTCAACATCGACGATGTTAAGATGTCCAAATCTCTAGGCAATTTTATCACCGTTCACGATGCCCTCAAGACCATTGATGGTCAGGTGCTGCGTTTCTTCTTTGCGACCCAGCATTATCGCAAGCCGATTAATTTCACGGAAAAAGCCGTTCATGATGCAGCGATTAATCTTAAGTATTTGAAGAATACCTATGAGCAACCTTTCACTGGTCAGGCAGATTCGGCTCAGCTTCAAGCCTTTCTAGACAAGTTCACCGCATCTATGGACGAAGATTTCAATGCGGCCAACGGTATCACCGTTGTTTTCGAGCTAGCCAAGTGGATCAACTCTGGCAACTACACAGCTCAAGTCAAGGCAGCCTTTGCCAAGCTCTTAGAAGTTTTTGGTATCGTCTTTGTAGAAGAAGTCTTGGACGCGGACATTGAGCGCTTGATTGAGGAACGCCAGGTGGCGCGGGCTAATCGAGACTTTGCAACTGCAGACCGTATTCGGGATGAATTGGCCGCTCAAGGCATCAAGCTCTTGGATACTAAGGACGGAGTGAGGTGGACACGTGACTGATGTCAACCTGATTAACGGTATTGCCCTCGCCTTTGAGGGAGATGCTGTCTACTCCATGTATATCCGGCGTCACCTGATTTCAGGGGCTGACCAAGCCTAATCAGCTGCACAGGGAAGCGACCAAGTATGTTTCTGCCAAGGCTCAGGCTAATCTCATCTCTCTCATGCTGGAAGAAGGGATCCTGACGGAAAAGGAAGAGGATATCTACAAGCGTGGCCGCAATGCTAATAGTCACACCAAAGCAAAAAATGCGGATATCGTCACCTACCGTATGTCTACTGGCTTTGAGGCGGTCATGGGCTACCTACATATGACTGGAGCAATCGAACGCTTAGAAGAATTAATTGACTGGTGCATCAAACGAGTGGAGGAAGCTACTCATGAAAACAAATGAACTACTAGCTTTGTTTCCAAAGGCTAGTCTACAAAACAAACCCAGTCAAGATAGCCAAAAAGTCTCGCTTCGTCTTGACCAGCAACATTGGTTGGTTTTGGCGACAGAAGATTTAACAGATCGAGAACAGCAACTACTCGCTCTACTGACAGAAAAAGAATCTGTTTTTTCACAAAAACCTTGGTATAGATATTTAGTATCAGAGTCCGAAGAAATACTATCTCATGAGATTGAGACACTGCAGTTTATTCATTGTCACCTTTTTCATTATGAGACAGAATCTATTTCGGCCTGGCTGGACATGATGCGAACTCTTTTGACCAATAAAATCGCATATTTTCAGACCAGCCCGCAAGACTATATTTTTGTTCTTGATCAAGGGCAGCAGTTGGCTGTTAAAGATTTGCTGAGGGATGTCTTGTCAGCTGTTGAATATGACTTTAACCTGCGTTTGGCTGTTTTGATTGGACAAGTCTGGCCCAGATCGGTGAAAGACGAGTTGCCACAACTCTATCAAGCCGAGAACAGCCTCTTCACTCAATGGTTGAATCGCTATCAGCAGTCTTTGGTTTTACCTTTCTCACAGCTCTTTTTATGGGGCTTAGACGAGGCTAAGGACACTCTTCTTCCTCTGAAGAGAAAATTGCATCAGCTTATAGAGGGACAAGAGCAACTGTCGGAAATTATCATTGCCCTGTGGGAAAATGGAGCAGTTGTGACCAAGGCGGCTCAGCAACTTTATATTCACCGAAACACCCTCCAATATCGCTTGGATAAGTGGGAAGAATTAACTGGTTTGCAGTTGAAGGAATTGACGGATTTATCGCTCTGCTATCAAATTATTTTGAAAGATCTATTTTGATGTTTTGTGCAGTTTGCACAAAACATTTTTTAAATTTTAGGCAGTTTGCCATAGATTTGTAAAACGCTTTCAAATATAATAAAACTATAAATTTAAAAGGAGCCTATCATGGTAGAATTAAACCTAAAAAATATTTACAAGAAATATCCAAATAGTGAACACTATTCTGTTGAAGATTTCAACTTGGAAATCCAAGACAAAGAATTTATCGTTTTTGTAGGACCTTCAGGATGTGGTAAGTCTACAACTCTTCGTATGATTGCAGGTCTTGAGGATATTACAGAAGGTGAATGTTCAATCGATGGCCGAGTGGTTAACGATGTAGCACCAAAAGACCGTGATATTGCCATGGTTTTCCAAAACTATGCCCTATACCCTCATATGACGGTATATGACAACATGGCCTTCGGTTTGAAATTGCGTAAATACAGCAAAGATGATATTGACAAACGTGTTCAAGAAGCGGCTGAAATTCTTGGCTTGAAAGAATTTTTGGATCGTAAACCAGCTGACCTTTCAGGTGGTCAACGTCAACGTGTTGCTATGGGACGTGCTATTGTCCGTGATGCAAAAGTCTTCTTGATGGACGAGCCTTTGTCAAACTTGGATGCAAAACTTCGTGTATCCATGCGTGCTGAAATCGCTAAAATCCACCGTCGTATCGGAGCAACAACTATCTATGTGACACATGACCAAACAGAAGCGATGACTTTGGCTGACCGTATCGTTATCATGTCAGCAACTAAGAACCCATCAGGAACTGGTACAATTGGTCGCGTAGAGCAAGTTGGTACACCACAAGAACTTTACAAGCATCCTGTCAATAAATTTGTTGCCGGCTTTATCGGAAGCCCAGCTATGAACTTTATTAATGTCACTCTCAAAGATGATGAAATCTATGCAGAAGGCATCAAATTAAAAGTTCCAGAAGGAATCTTGAAAGTCTTGAAGGAAAAAGGCTATGAAGGTAAGGAATTGATCTTTGGTATTCGTCCAGAAGACATCAATACAGAACCAGCCTTCCTTGAAACTTTCCCTGACTCAGTAGTTCACGCAACGATTTCTGTATCAGAGTTGCTTGGTTCAGAGTCTCACTTGTACTGCCAAGTTGGTAAAAATGAATTTATCGCAAAAGTAGATGCTCGCGATTACTTGCAAACAGGTGCAGGAATCGATCTTGGATTTGACTTGAACAAAGCGCACTTCTTCGATAAAGAAACTGAAGAAACAGTTTATTAATTTTTTTAAAATAAGATATATAGTTATCAAAAACGATCATGATTTACCATGGTCGTTTTTTGCGTTCATGTTTGGCCGATAATCCTTACTTGATAAGAAGTAAAGGCATCATAACTAAAGAAGGGAATGCTGAACGAGAGCATGAATGAAGATCAAAGTAGATTCGCTAAGCTAGGATGATTTACGGTGCGTTGATTTTTATAGTTAAATAGTGTGATAGTAGCGGACTTCTTATATGTCACTAATTGTGATTATCTTATACTATGGAAGTTTAAGGATCGTGAGAATAAAGTTATAAAAAACTATTGACATGTTTTCTAAAAAAGGGTAGAATAGCCATATTTTGATTGAGGAGGAACTTATGTTTTCCAAGTTAAAAGGATTTTTTATTGGACGTCCATTAAAATCCGGTAAAGAAGGAGAGGATGGTCATTTATTGACAAAACTACAGGCCTTGGCTATGCTCTCTAGTGACGCCTTATCTTCCATCGCTTATGGACCAGAGCAGGTAGTTCTGGTCTTAACTTCTGTTTCCATTGGAGCGATTTGGTGGTCTATTCCGATAGGAATCCTTGTATTGGTTTTATTGGCGAGTTTAACCATTTCTTATCGTCAGGTTATCCATGCTTACCCTCAAGGAGGAGGGGCTTATATGGTGACGACAGAAAACCTTTCTCCGACGGTTGGCTTAATTGCAGGTGGAAGTTTATTGGTTGATTATATGCTGACAGTAGCGGTTTCAGTCGCGTCAGGAGCAGATGCCATTACCTCAGCAATTCCTGTCTTGCACCCTTACAATTTACACATCTCGGTCTTGCTAATCCTCTTATTGATGCTCATGAATCTTCGAGGGCTAAAAGAGTCTGCGACTTCCTTAATGATTCCTGTCTATCTTTTTATTGTCAGCACTTTGCTGTTGATTGGTTTTGGTTTTGTGCAAATCATGACAGGAAACTTGGAGTATCATGCAACTGCCCATCTCGGGACTTCTATTACTGGAGTAAGCATGATCTTGTTGCTCCGAGCATTCACCAGTGGCTCTGCTTCCTTGACAGGAGTGGAGGCTATATCTAATTCCGTTCCCTTTTTCAAGAAGCCAAAAGCTCAAAATGCTGCAACAACCCTATCCATTATGGCTTTAATCCTAGGAGTCATGTTCGCAGGAATTACTTTTTTAAATTATTGGGTTGGGATCGTTCCTGTCAAAGGTGTAACCACCTTGGCACAGATGGCTCAGGCAATCTTGGGAAGTTCTCCACTTGGTCGTATCTTATTCTACGTTTTTCAATTGTCAACAGCTTTGATCTTGGCAGTTGCGGCTAATACAGGATTCTCAGCTTTTCCAGTGCTTTCCTACAATATGGCTAAGAATAAATATATGCCACATATGTATATGGAAAAAGGAGATAGACTCAGCTATTCAAACGGGATTTTTACATTGGCCTTTGGGGCTATTGCTCTTTTGTGGATTTTTAAAGGGAATACGGAGCGCTTAATCCCACTGTATACTATTGGTGTATTTGTACCATTTGCACTCTCCCAGACAGGTATGGTTCTCCATTGGAAGAAAAAGTTTGGAAAAGATTTCTTGAAGCATTCAGTTGCGAACATCCTTGGTGCTGTTATTTGTTACGGGATTGTCCTTATTTTACTTTTATTCCGTCTCGGCGATATTTGGCCCTTCTTTCCAATTATCATTGTCTTGACATGGCTGTTTTTAGCTATTAAACAGCACTACAACAGAGTCGCAAGACAGCTTAGATTAGAAGAACATATTGAGCGTCAGAATTACACGGGCAATACCGTGATTGTACTAGTCGGTAATGTTACCCGCGTCAGTATTGGAGCGATGAGCTATGCTCGTAGCATCGGAGACGATGTCGTCGCAATGCACGTCTCAACAACTGAGACTGCTAAAAAGGATGCTGAAGTTGCAGAGGAATTTGCAGACTACTTCCCTGATATCCGATTTGAGACAGTTACAACTAGCTACCGCAATATCATCAGTCCGACAGTTCAGTATGTGATTAAGGTGGCAAAGAAAGCTAAAAAAGAAGGACGAACAGTAACGGTTTTGGTCCCTCAATTTATTCCTAAAAAGAGCTGGCAAAATATTCTACACAATCAGATGAGTTTAAAATTGAAATATTATTTAAAATGGTACGAAGATGTTGTAGTTGCAAGTTATTCTTACCACTTGAAGGAATGAGTAATACCATTATTAAAAGAGGCTGGGACAAAAGTCCTAGCCTCTCAATTGTCTTTGGATTGTCGAGCAAGACGCAGTGGTTGAGTGGGCTCTACTACGCTGATTTCATCAGCTTTTACAGCCCTACTCAACTGTGCGGAGGTGGGACGACGAAATCGAATTCTAACGAATTACCGATTTCTGTCCCACTCTCTTTATATTTTATTTATGAGCGTTGAAGGGTTAACTTGCTTGCTCTTCTTTATAATTAGTATAAAAGCTCACTTTTAATTCAATAAAGGTTTGCAGATCCCTCAGAAGTTGGAGAAGTGTTGCTCTGGTTTCAAATTCTGATCTAGTTTTAGGAAGAGGTCGTTTACGGAAGGCTGCTAGATAGCGCTCGATTTCATCTAATAAATCATGACCGGGATTTTCCTGGCTCAGTTGCTGGGCTGTTTTGGAAAAGAGTTTTGCTAAAATGATGCTTTCACTAGCGGCCAGACGGCAGTTATTGATATTGCTAGCCATATCCAGCAAGATATGATTTTGAGCTCGTCGCATTTCAAAATAGTGGATGTGGTAGTTGGTTTGGTGAAAGAAGTGGTTAGAATGATCTAAGTAGACCAGTTTTAAAGCCTGTTCCAGAGTGTCATCAAGCTCTTTTATTAGGGTCGCGTCGTTTCGTCCATCTCCAGATTTTAAGAAATATTCAAAGCGAAGTAGAATTTTTTTCAGTTGTTCTTCGACTTGTTCGTGATAGCCGTCAATCTCCTCTTGACGCGAGGGCATATAGAGATTGGCTAATAGTGCAAAGCCAGTTCCAATGAGAAACAGAGCTAGTTCATTGCTAAGAAGTGGCCAGGAAGTGGATTTTTCTAAAAGAAGATGAGTGACAAGGACAGTGCTGGGTGTAATACCGATTTCCCAACCTAGATGAAAGGCTAGAGGCACATAGACTGTAATATAGAGGGCTAATGCTATGAGGTTGAAGCCCAGAAAGTGAAAGGATAGGCTGCCAACAGCAAGCGCCAGCAGTGTAGATAAAGCGATTCTGTGCAAGCTTTAAAGTGCTTCGGCGAGTATCTGAGATGCTGAGAATAGCAATAATACCAGCCGAGGTTGAGTAGGCTAGACCTAAAAAGTTCGCCGCCCAGGCAGCTAGACAGGTTGCCAGGACTAGTTTGATAGTCCGATGAAGAAGGGGCATAGATTGTATTCTTCCTTTTTTAGAGTTCTTTTATTATACCATGACTTGATAGAAAAGCGGGACAGAGAGATTGTGTGATCAGGATTTTGTCTCAGCTGAATGACTTCTGCTTTTATTTTGAAAGCTTTATGATATACTAGATTTATGGAAAAAAACGATATTGTCTATGGTGTGCATGCGGTGACAGAGGCTCTCGTAGCTAACACCGGAAATAAACTGTATATTCAAGAAGATTTGCATGGTAACAAGGTTGATAAAATCAAGAATCTAGCAGCGGAAAAAAAAGTTTCTATCTCCTGGACGCCTAAGAAGACCCTGCAGGAAATGACCGATGGTGCAGTTCATCAAGGCTTTGTCCTGCGGGTTGCGGAGTTCGCCTATACTGACTTCGGGGAGCTACTGAAAAGAGCGAAGGAGGAGGATAATCCTCTCTTGCTGATTTTGGATGGGCTGACTGACCCGCACAATCTAGGCTCTATCTTGCGGACAGCTGACGCGACTAATGTGACTGGAGTCATCATTCCTAAACATCGTGCGGTCGGTGTGACACCAGTCGTAGCTAAAATCTCTACTGGCGCTATTGAGCATATTCCCATTGCCCGTGTGACCAATCTCAGCCAGACTTTGGATAAGCTCAAGGAAGCAGGTTTCTGGATTTTCGGGACGGATATGCAAGGGACACCTTCTCATAAGTGGAATACAGCTGGTAAGCTAGCACTCATCATTGGCAATGAAGGGAAAGGGATCTCAAGCAATATCAAAAAGCAGGTGGACGAGATGATTTCCATTCCCATGAATGGGCATGTACAAAGTCTTAATGCTAGCGTCGCTGCGGCCATTCTCATGTATGAAGTGTTTAGAAATCGTTTATAACAAGAAATAATGGAGAAAAAAATGACTTTAAAATTTTAACAGACTCAACAACAGACTTATCAGAAAAATGGGCTTTAGAGCATGATGTTGCTATCGTAGGACTGACGATTCAGTTAGATGGAGTAACCTATGAGACAGTTGGAGAGAATAAACTCACTAGTAAAGTCCTGCTTGATAAGATGAATACTGGTAGCCAACCTACAACTAGCCAGATTAATGTTGGTCAATTTGAAGATGTTTTTAAAAAATACGCAAAAACTGGCGAGCCACTTTTGTATATTGCTTTTGCTTCTTCATTGTCCGGCACATATCAAAGTGCTGTTATGGCTAAGGATATGGTCTTAGAAGAATACCCTGAGGCGATGATTGAAATTTTTGATAGTCGTGCTGCTTCTATGGGTGAAGGCTTACTTGTAATGGAAGCAGTTAAGGCGCGTGCAGAAGGAAAGTCACTGACAGAGACGGTAAATTTACTTTTGACTCTACGTTCTAAAGTACAAACTTATTTTTTGGTGGACGATTTAAATCATTTGGTACGTGGTGGTCGTATTTCAAAAGCTGCTGCTGTGATTGGGAGTTTAGCAAGTATTAAGCCAATCATCACGGTGCAAGCAGATGGAAGTTTGAAGCCGATTGCTAAAGTTCGCGGCAAGAAAAAGGCTCAGGCAGAATGCGTTCGGATGGTGCTAGAAAATATTGCAGACGAGCGAGCTGTTATTGCACATGCAAATGCAGTTGAAGCAGCCGATAATTTGAAAGAATTGCTGTTAGCTGATGGACGGATAAAAGAAGTATTGATAGAACCACTTGGGCCAGTCATTGCAACTCACGTTGGGCCTGGAACATTAGCTTTATTTGGCTTTTCGACAGATGATCGAGAGTAGATGACGTCTGAAAGCGAAATCAAAGCAAAAAGTGAAATATTTCCTACAAATATATTGACTTTTACCCTAAAAATTTGGTATGATAGTAGGCGGTATTGTTTACCCCATTTGTAAGGCCCCGGAACCTTTCAAATAACTTGCGGACCGGAACATCCGCCCTGTAAACAAAAACGATATTCATATAGGAGAAATCATGAACAAAACAACATACATGGCTAAGCCAGGTGAAGTTGAACGCAAATGGTATGTAGTAGATGCTACTGATGTACCTCTTGGACGCCTTTCTGCTGTTGTAGCAAGCGTACTTCGTGGAAAAAACAAACCAACATTCACACCACACACTGATACAGGTGACTTTGTTATCGTTATCAATGCTGAAAAAGTTAAATTAACTGGTAAAAAAGCTACTGACAAAGTATACTACACTCATTCATTGTATCCAGGTGGATTAAAATCTATCACTGCTGGTGAACTTCGTTCTAAGAACGCTGTTCGTTTGATCGAGAAATCAGTTAAAGGTATGCTTCCACACAATACTCTTGGCCGTGCTCAAGGTATGAAATTGAAAGTATTTGTAGGCGCTGAGCACACTCACACTGCACAACAACCAGAAGTTCTTGATATTTCAGGACTTATCTAAGGAAAGGAACAAATAAGCTATGTCACAAGCACAATATGCAGGTACTGGACGTCGTAAAAACGCTGTTGCACGCGTTCGCCTTGTTCCAGGAACTGGTAAAATCACTGTAAACAAAAAAGATGTTGAAGAGTACATCCCACACGCTGACCTTCGTTTGGTTATCAACCAACCATTTGCAGTTACTTCAACTGCTGGTCAATACGACGTTTTCGTAAACGTAAACGGTGGAGGCTACGGTGGTCAAGCAGGAGCTATCCGTCACGGTATCGCTCGTGCACTTCTTCAAGTAGACCCTGACTTCCGCGATTCTCTTAAACGTGCTGGACTTCTTACTCGTGATGCTCGTATGGTAGAACGTAAGAAACCAGGTCTTAAGAAAGCTCGTAAAGCTTCACAATTTAGTAAACGTTAATTCAAAAGAATTACTATACTTACAAAGAGCACCTTTCGGGGTGTTCTTTTTTGCTTGTGAATTGATTTAGGATAGTTTACCTAATTATTAGTCGCTTCAATTTTGTTATCGAAACCTAAGTAGATTTTTGCTTGGTAATCAATAAGATGATAGTTAGATTGGAAAAACTCTTGAGAAATTCACTCTGACGAAATTAAATAAATAATGAGAAAAATGATATAATAAGAAGAATAAAAAGTTAATGAGGAAATATGATGTCAGAACAGGTACAAAGGCAGGAGTTGCATAGAAAGATATGGGCAATTGCGGACGATGTTCGTGGTGCAGTAGATGGTTGGGACTTCAAGCAGTATATTTTGGGAATTCTATTTATCGCTTTATCAGCGAAAACTTCAGACTCTATATCGAAGGTGGCGATGAATCAATTAACTATGAAGAGGTCTCTGAAGATTTAATTACACCTGAAGTTCGGGATGATGCCATTAAAACCAAGGGTTATTTTATTATGCCTTCGCAGTTGTTTTCCAATGTTGTCAAAACTGCTCGACAAAATGAGCGCTTGAATACAGATTTAAAAGATATCTTTGATGATATTGAGTCAAGTGCGATTGGTTATGCGAGTGAACATGACATTAAGGGTCTTTTTGATGATGTAGATACCAGAAGTAACAAGCTGGGTAGTACAGTTCCGGAGAGGAATCAGCGCTTGGCTCTGATTCTTGAAGGAATTGCAAGTCTTGATTTTGGAAACTTTGAAGATAACCATATTGATCTCTTTGGGGATGCTTATGAGTATCTAATCTCTAATTATGCTTCTAACGCTGGGAAATCTGGTGGAGAATTTTTTACACCGCAAAGTGTATCGAGGCTCTTGGCGCGGATTGTTATGCTGGGCAAGAATGAAAAAAATAAAATCAATAAAATTTACGATCCTGCTTGCGGTTCGGGTTCGCTGCTCCTGCAAGCTAAAAAGCAGTTTAATGAGCACATAATTGAAGATGGTTTTTACGGGCAGGAAATTAATATGACCACCTATAATCTAGCTCGGATGAATATGTTTTTACACAATATCAATTATGATAAGTTTAGCATTGAGCGTGGCAATACCTTGCTTGATCCTAAGCATGGAAACGATAAGCCCTTTGATGCTATTGTGTCAAATCCACCCTACTCTATTAAATGGATAGGAAGTGATGATCCAACGCTTATCAACGATGATCGCTTTGCACCTGCGGGTGTATTGGCGCCTAAATCAAAGGCTGATTTTGCTTTTATTATGCATAGCTTGTCATACTTGTCAAATAAGGGGCGAGCTGCAATCGTAACTTTCCCGGGTATTTTCTATCGGGGAGGTGCTGAGCAAAAGATCCGTCAATATCTAGTAGACAATAACTTTGTTGAAGCGGTTATTCAGCTACCAGACAATCTCTTTTTTGGGACCTCCATTGCGACCTGTATTCTGATTTTGGCAAAGAATAAGCTAACGACGGACATCCTCTTTGTTGATGCAAGTAAGCAGTTCAAGAAAGAAACTAATAATAACGTCTTGACAGAAGAGAATATCGAAAAAATCTTAGACAGTGTTGAAAAGAAAGAAAATGAAGATTACTTTTCTTCTATGGTGGCACAAGAAAAAGTAGCAGAAGCAGATTATAATCTTTCGGTGTCAACTTATGTGGAAAAAGAAGATACACGTGAAAAGATTGATATTGATGTGCTCAATAAAGAAATCGCTGAGACTGTTGCCAAGATTGACCACTTGCGTGCAGAGATAGATAAGATTGTAGAGGAACTGAGCCATGGTAAATGATGTGATTCTCTATAGAACAGATGACGGAGAGTCCGCTATTGAGCTTTACTTGGATAATGGAACAGTCTGGCTGACCCAACAAGAACTAGCTGAGCTTTTTCAGACTTCTAAGCAAAACATTAGTAAACATATAAAGGCTATTTTTGATGATGGTGAATTAGTGGAAGAGGCAACTGTCAACTATAAATTGACAGTTCAAAATGAGGGGAGCAGAAGTGTTCAGCGAAATGTTGCCTACTATAATCTCGATATGATTTTGGCAATTGGCTACCGTGTGCGCTCCCCTCGTGGAATCCAGTTCAGACACTATGCTTCGACAGTCTTGAAAGAGTATCTGATCAAGGGCTTTGCGATGGATGATGAGCGCTTGAAAAACTTGGGTGGAGGCTCTTACTTTAAAGAACTCCTGGAAAGAATCCGAGACATCCGCTCTAGTGAAAAAGTCTTTTACCGTCAGGTTTTGGACCTTTTTGCGACATCAAGCGACTACAATGCAAATGCACCAGAGGCAAAGAAATTCTTTGCGACGGTGCAAAACAAGATGCATTATGCCATTCACCACAATACTGCGAGTGAACTCATCTACAATCGTGTCGATAGTGAAAAGGAGTTTATGGGCTTAACCACTTTTAAGGGAGAGCTTCCTACTCTATCTGAAGCAAAAGTTGCTAAGAACTATCTGACAGAAAAGGAACTCCGTGGACTCAATCAGCTTGTATCAGGATATCTAGATTTTGCTGAAAGGCAGGCAGAGCGAGAAGAAGTCATGACCATGGCTGACTGGGTGATACACGTAGATCGTATCCTTCAGGCTACTGGCGAAGATTTGCTAGATAACAGTGGTTCTATTTCTCGTGAACAGATGAAGCAGAAGGTAGATAAGGAATATAAGAGCTACCAAGCCAAGACCCTCAGTCAAGTTGAAAAAGATTACCTCAAAGAAATTAAAAGCATTGAAAATCTAGCCAAGGAAGGAGGTAACTGATGAACATTCTAGAAGAAATCCAGAACTGTCCCGTTGAGTGGAAAGAGTTGGGGGAAGTTTGTGAATTAAAAAATGGATATACACCTTCGAAAACTAATAAAGAGTTTTGGGAAAATGGAACTATACCATGGTTTAGATTAGAAGATATACGTAAAAACGGACGAGTATTATCTAATTCGCTACAGCATGTCTCTAGAAATGCAATTAAAGGTGGTAAAGTTTTTACTGCTAACTCTTTAATTGTTTCCACAACTGCTACTATAGGAGAAGTTGCTTTAATTACAGTTCCTTTTTTATGTAATCAACAAATAACTGCTGTTATGAAAAAAACAGAAATATGAGAAAGATTTAGATATTAAGTTTTTTTATTTTACTACTTACAAATTCTAAGTAGCGACATGAAGAAAGGGATAAATGAGGGGAGCTTTCCAATAGTGTCTTTATCAAAGATGAGGAGTTTTAAAATCCCAATCCCTCCTATAGAAATTCAAGAAAAAATTATACAAATACTTGACAAAATGACTGAGTATGTTACAGAATTGACCTCAGAATTGACCTCAGAATTGACCTCACGTAAAAAGCAATATTCTTATTATCGAGATACACTCTTATCATTTGAGGATGAGGTTTATCAGGTTGAGTGGAAGAAGTTGAACGAATGTCTTAAAAAGGAAAAGGAACTAAAATTACAGCTAGTCAGATGAAATTACTTCACAAAGATGGTGCGCCAATCCGTATCTTTGCAGGAGGAAAGACTTACGCTGATGTGAACTATGGAGATATTCCCGATAAAGATATTCACACAGAAGAGGCAATTGTTGTAAAATCTCGTGGAATTATTGATTTTGAATACTGCACAGAACCATTTAGTTTTAAAAATGAATTTTGGTCATACAGTTCAGACAATGAAAATATCAACTTAAGATATATTTATCATTACTTAGTTCATAATAAAGAACATTTTCAAAACATCGCTAATAATATGCAGATGCCACAAATTTCTAGTAATGATACTGAAAAATTCAAAATTCCAGTTCCATCTCTCGAGATACAATCTCGTATTGTTCAAGTTCTAGACAACTTCGATATGGTTTGTAATAACCTAAATATAGGACTTCCCAAGGAGATTGATCTACGTCAAAAACAGTATGAATATTTCAGAGAAAAACTCTTGACATTCACCGCCGAAGGCGTGTACACTGACAGTACAGTACAGTACAGTACAGACAAGACCTGATTAGGCTCTTGAACTGGGTATTTGGACCGATTCGGGTGGAGTTGGGACAAGTTGTGAATTTACAACGTGGAAAACGCCTTGTTAGAAAGCAGCTAACTAATTCAGGAAGTTTTCCAGTTTATCAAAACAGTTTGACACCCTTGGGATATTTTACATATCCAAACAGAGTAAAAGAAACCGGCTTTGTGATTTGTGCAGGGGCAGCTGGTGAAATTGGGTATAGTGATACGGACTTTTGGGCAGCAGATGATGTTTATACATTAGAGACACCGGAAGATATTTCAGATAAATTTATGTATTATGTCTTGTTAAGTAAGCAAGATAGGCTCAAATCACAAGTTCGAAAGGCAAGTATTCCAAGATTATCTAAGGACGCAATTGATAAAGTAACATTCTACTTACCATCCTTCGTAGAACAAGAAAGAATCGTCTCCATACTTGATAAATTCAACATCTTAACTCACTCTCTTTCTGAAGGCCTTCCTAAAGAGATAGAACAGAGACAGAAGCAGTATGAATACTGGCGGGAACAATTGCTTAATTTTGATTTATAGAAAAGAATAGGAAAGGGATATGGCAAAAGCGCTAAGTGATATTGCACAAGAGTTAAAAGCTTCAGACAAAAAAGTTCAGCTGATCTACGCATTTAATGGGACAGGTAAGACCAGACTCTCTAAAGAGTTTGCTAGGTTGTTTCAAGCTGAAGAAGGCGGTCTTACGAGAGATAAGATTCTTTATTATAATGCTTTTACTGAGGACTTGTTCTATTGGGATAATGATCTTGACAGTAATCAAGATTTTAAACTGAAGATTCAGCCAAATTCTTTTATATCTTGGATTATTCAAGAGCAGGGACAGGATCAGAATATTATTTCGCATTTTCAGCATTATACAAATGATAAAATGACACCTTCATTTCTTTTGTCAGATGGTTATATTCTTTTCACTATTCAAAGTGGTGATGGTGAGGATAGACTAAACGAACAAATTAAGTTATCCAAAGGTGAAGAGAGCAATTTTATTTGGTCTATTTTTTATACATTGCTAGAGCTAGTTATTAGTGAGCTTGATATACTAGAACCTGATGAACGTAGTACTAGAGAGTTTGATGATTTAGAGTATGTGTTTATTGATGATCCGGTTTCATCATTAGATGAAAATCACTTGATAGAAGTTGCATCAAATTTAGGTAAGTTAATTAGAACGAGTAAGTCTGGACTTAAATTTATAATAACAACTCACAATCCGTTATTCTATAACGTCTTATATAATGAGTTAAAAAATATTAAACGGAATGAGAGATATAGTAAGAGAGCTATTGACCAAGAAACTGGAAAGTATGGAACCTATATTGACACCCGAAAGGTCCCTGATAGTAGTAGATGTAGATTTGAAAAATTAGGAGATGGATCATATAAGCTGACAGATCAACCGGATGACTCTCCTTTTGCTTATCATAATTTTTTAAGAAAATCATTACATAAAGCTATAGAAGACAATTTGGTTTATAAATATCATTTTAATTTTTTAAGAAACCTTTACGAGAAAACAGCAACTTTCCTAGGGTATCAAAATTGGCAGGAGTTATTGCCGCGTGATAATGAAGGAAGTTTTAGTAACTATGAGTCAAGGATATTAAATATTTCTAGTCATTCTAAAGTATCAACCGAGGAAGATGAACTAGTAACCCTCCCAGAAACTGCGCTTTTAAAAAACCTGTTACAGCATTTAGAGAGCACTTGCAATTATAAGGAGTAATTATGTCTGAAAGTACATTGACTACAGCTATTGTTGAGTCAGATAATTTTATCATTTTAGAAAAGTATACCAGGATAGAACAGCCTAGTCAGTATCAGACAGAGGCGGACTTGGAGAAGGAGCTGATTGCTGACTTGCGCCAGCAAGGATACGAGTATCTTACTTATTTGACGACCCCGGAGGCGCTTTTGGCTAATCTCAAGACCCAGATGGAAGTTCTGAATAATGTGGTTTTTACAGATGCTGAGTGGTTGCGCTTCTTGGATGAGTACCTCAATAAACCCAGTGACAGTTTGATTGATCGTACCAGAAAACTTCATGACAACTATATTTATGATTTTATCTTTGATGATGGGCATATCCAGAATATCTATCTATGGGATAAAAAAAATATTAGTCGAAACAAACTGCAAGTCATTAATCAAATGAAGCAAGTTGGCACCAGTAGCAATCGTTATGATGTAACCTTGTTGGTAAATGGATTGCCTCTGGTACAAATTGAGCTTAAAAAACGCGGAGTTGCGATTCGAGAGGCCTTTAATCAGGTGCACAGATATAGTAAAGAGAGTTTCAATGAGGAGAATTCTCTCTTTAAGTACCTTCAGATTTTTATCATCTCAAACGGAACGGACACTCGGTATTTTGCTAATACGACCAAGCGAGATAAGAATTCTTATGAGTTCACCATGAACTGGGCTTTGAAAAATAATAATCCTATTAAGGACTTGAAGGACTTTACAGCAACTTTCTTGAGTCAACTAACCTTGTTAAATGTCTTGATAAATTATTCTGTCTTTGATACTAATGACACTCTTCTTATTATGCGTCCTTATCAGATTGCGGCAACTGAGAGAATCATCTGGAAGATACGTTCAGCTATTGCTTCAAAAATCAAAAGCGGTCCTGATACAGGTGGTTATATTTGGCATACTACCGGTTCAGGGAAGACCTTGACAAGTTTTAAAGCTGCTAGACTTGCTACTGAGATGGAAGAAGTGGATAAGGTTTTTTTTGTGGTGGACCGCAAGGACTTGGATTATCAGACTATGAAAGAGTATCAGCGATTTTCACCTGACTCAGTCAACGGTTCAAATAGCACTGCAGGACTCAAACGCAATATTGAGAAAGATGATAATAAAATTGTCGTGACGACTATTCAGAAACTTAACAACTTTATGAGCAGTGAGAGTCAGCATGAAATTTATCAAAAGCAAGTGGTTTTCATTTTTGATGAATGTCATCGTTCTCAGTTTGGTGAAGCGCAAAAGCGGCTCAGGCAGAAATTTAAGAAATATTGTCAGTTTGGCTTTACGGGTACACCGATTAAGGTAGAGAATGCGCTTGGTTCCGAGACAACGGCATCTGTTTTTGGTCGTGAGTTACATGCTTATGTGCTAACTGATGCGATTCGAGATCAAAAAGTTCTGAAGTTTATGGTGGATTATAACGACGTTCGTCCGCAGTTTAAGTCAATTGAAAGCGAGCAGGACTTGACCAAGTTATCTGCAGCTGAAAATAAGAAAGCACTGCTTCATCCGACTCGAATCGCTGAGATATCTAAGTATGTCTTAGATCATTTGATCAAAAAACGCATCGATTAACTGGTAAAGGTTTCAATGCTATGTTTGCTGTTTCAAGTGTTGATGCAGCAAAAGCCTACTATCAAGAGTTGCAAAATCAGCAAAAAAATTCTGATAAACCATTGAAGATTGCGACTATCTTTTCCTATGCTGCGAATGAGTCTCAGGTGGCTATTGGTGAAATTGATGATGAGAGCTTTTCACCGGCAGATTTAGCAGATATTAGTAGTAAAGAATTTTTGAGTAGCTGTATAGCTGATTATAATCAGTTGTTTGGCACTAATTTTACGATTAACGGTAATGATTTTCAGAATTACTATCGTGATTTGGCTAAACGCGTCAAAAATCGGGATGTGGATCTCTTAATTGTAGTTGGGATGTTCTTGACTGGCTTTGATGCACCGACTTTAAATACTTTATTTGTGGATAAAAATCTGAGATATCATGGTTTAATCCAAGCTTTTTCACGCACCAATCGAATTTATGATGCTACTAAGTCATTTGGGAATATTGTAACCTTCCGGGATTTAGAGAAGGCAACAACTGATGCTATTAAGCTATTTGGAAAGACTGAGACAGCAGAAGTCTTGCTCGAACGTTCTTATCAAGAGTATATGACAGGCTTTACGGAGGCCGGTGAAGAGCAAAAGGGTTATATGGCCGTTGTTCAGGAGTTACAAGAAAAATTTCCGGACCCGCAAGCTATCATTAAAGAGAGTGATAAGAAAGAATTTGTCTCTTTGTTTGGTCAATTTCTTCGTTTAGATAATATCTTACAAAACTACGATGATTTCATGAGTCTACGAGCTTTACAAGAACTTGATATCTTAGATGATAAGGCTGTAGAGGCTTTCAAGGAACGTTTCCATGTGGATGATGAAACTTTAGAGGAGTTATCTAGGTTAGACATCCCAAGTACTAGGGAAATTCAAGACTATCGTTCAACCTATAATGACATTAAGTCATGGTATGAGAATGAACGCCGTAATCAGGAAGATAGCGAATCTAAAGTTGATTGGGATTCAATTGTCTTTGAAGTTGAATTACTAAAGTCTCAAGAAATCAATCTAGACTATATCTTAGAGCTAATTTTTGAGACTAATAAAAAGGTTTCAGATAAGGATGAACTTGTTACAGAAATTACTCGGACTATTCGAGCAAGTCTTGGAAATCGAGCTAAGGAAGATCTGATAGTTGCTTTCATCCATGACTGTGATTTAGATAGTTTTGCTGATAAATCAGATATCATTGAGCAGTTCTTTATTTTTGCGCAAGGTGAGAAGAAAAGGGAAGCGGATGAGTTGATAAAGATTGAGGGATTAAATGAACAAAGTGCTAAGCGCTACATACAAGCTTCGTTGAAGCATGAGTATGCTAGTGAAAATGGGAATGATTTGAATGAAGCTCTGCCGAAAATGAGCCCACTAAATCCACAATATCGTACAAAAAAACAAACCGTTTTCCAAAAGATCAGTCGTTTTGTTGAAAAATTCAAGGGAATTGGTGGAGATATTTAAAGATCATTAAATTTCTGAGTTTGGCTACTAAAACTATTATTTGAAAATTAATTAGATTGGTTACGCATAGACGTTTTTATCTCTTTATCTGAACTTGCATTCGGATAAACATATCGCGTTGTCCTTCTTGAATCTGAGGCTGCTCATGGATTACTTCGCAGATATAGTCGCTTATAGGAGTGTAGCCTGCTTGGGTCAAGGTTTGATGGAATGAAGGTAAGGATTTTAATTCATCGGAAAAAGAAGAGCAATAAGCGATAGCGTAATCGCCTTCGGGTAGTAATATTTTGTTTAGGTGAGGAAGTTCGTTAGGGCTGTGGTGAAAGAGGCAGAGTTGAGTGGAAATCCAATTTTTTTGCTGGAAATCTTCTTGTTTCATAATGGATCCGACACGGCTGAAGTGAGTAAAAAAGGGACTATAGCGGAGAATCTCTTGTTTAAAGTATCGAAGTGCGAGTTCGTATTCTTCTGAGTTCATTTGATAGATGTTTTGCTCAATATCAAAGACGAGTAGCTGTCGTTCAGGGAAAGTTGCGATTTCTAAATTCTTGCCCTCTTGTTTTTCTCCGTAAATTTGTACACCAGACCGAAAGATTTCGATTTCTTGGATCTGCTTTTCAATATTCTCTTTTTCACGTAGAAGGCGTTGGTAGCGCTCTTCAACAATCTGATGTAGATGGAAATGGTCTCTATCAGAAAGGATTTCTTTGATCTCTTCCAGGGAAAAATTCAACTGACGGAGGTACTGAATAGAGTCGACCAGCGAAGACTGATTGATATGATAGTAGCGATAGTTAGTGTCGGGATCGATTTTATAAGGTTTTAAAAGATTGATTTGATCGTAAAACCGTAAAGTTTGGATGGAAATTTGATTGATTTTGGAAAATTCTCCGATGCGTAAAATTTTTTTCATATTTTTAAAACTCTCTATTGACTCTCTAGTTACTAGAGACATTATACTATAATTGTGAAGAAAATAACAATAAACGGAGGATATGTTATGAGAAATACAAAAATTCGTGCTGTTCAGTACGGCTGTGGTAAGATGTCTAAGGTTATTTTTAAATACCTTATGGATCACGGCGTGGAAATTGTAGGTGCTATTGACAATAATCCTGCTGTCGTAGGTCAAGATGTCGGAGATTTCGCAGCGCTTGGTTGCAAAACAGGAGTCATCATTTCGGATGATGCAGAGCGTGTTTTTGATGAATGCGATGCAGATATTGCCATTGTTACAATCGCTTCCTATATGCCTGAAATGTATGACTTTTTTGAAACTGCAATTAGACACGGTGTCAATATTATTACGACATGCGAGGAAGCTATTTATCCTTGGACAACTTCACCGTCTGAGACGAATCGTCTTGATAAATTAGCTAAAGAGTATGGCGTCACTATTATGGGGTCTGGTATGCAGGATATTTACTGGATTAATATGCCTTGTTTAGCTATGTCTGGACTGAACCACATTCAAAAGGTGAAAGGTGTTGCTAGTTACAATGTAGAAGATTATGGCCTAGCCCTTGCAGAAGCACATGGTGCGGGTTATGATGTAGAGCGATTTGACAAAGAAATTGCTTCAGCAGAAAGTCTGCCTTCTTATATGTGGAATGCCGCAGAAGCAATCTGCTCCAAGATGAATTGGACTATTCGTGATATTTCACAAAAAAGTGTTCCTTATATTTTAGATGAAGATGTTTATTCGGAGACTTTGGGACGTACAATTCCAGCTGGTCAGGTGACTGGGATGTCGGCTGTAACAACAATTCACACACACCAAGGTGTCGAAATAGAAGTGGAATGTATTGGTAAGGTCTATCGTGAACATGATGGCGACATGTGCGATTGGGAAATTACTGGAGAGCCCAACCTTGTTTTCTCTGTCAGCAAGCCTGATACTGTAGCGTTGACATGTGCAACGATTGTCAATCGTATTCCGTCGGTTTTAGAAGCACCGTCTGGTTATGTGACTTCTGAGCTTGCGCGTGAATTGACTTATCCGACCTATCCGCTCCACACTTATGTCGAATGGTAAAATGAATTAAAATAAAGTTTGTTCGAGACTTGATTTTGAGGCAAGATGGAACTAATTTTTTGAGGTTAGTTCTAGTCTTGTCTCTTTTCCTTTCTTTAAAGAAAGCATGCAAAAAGTCTTGTTTTATGCTACAATAATACAAATAAAGTAGGATTGGAGTTAGTGATGAAAGCAATAATTACGGTTGTTGGAAAAGACAGAACAGGTATTGTGGCAGGTGTATCGGCTAAGATTGCAGAATTAGGGTTAAACATTGATGATATTTCACAAACAGTCTTGGATGAGTTTTTACCATGATGGCTGTTGTTTCAAGTGATGAAAAGAAAGATTTTGCGGCTCTTCGTAGCGAATTTGAGGCTTTCGGACAAGAGCTCAATGTCAAAATCAACATTCAAAGCGCAGCCATTTTTGATGCCATGTACAATATCTAAGGAGTGAAGGATGGATATTAGACAAGTTACAGAAACTATTGCCATGATTGAGGAGCAGAATTTCGATATTCGGACCATCACCATGGGCATTTCACTCTTAGACTGCATCGACACAGATATTGATCGGGCGGCGGAGAAGATTTACCAAAAAATCACGACCAAAGCGAAAGATCTGGTAGCAGTTGGAGATGAGATTGCAGCCGAGCTCGGGATTCCCATCGTCAACAAGCGGGTCTCAGTGACTCCGATTTCCTTGATTGGAGCAGCGACAGACAGTACAGACTACGTGCCGCTGGCTAAGGCTCTGGATCGAGCAGCCAAGGAAATCGGTGTTGACTTTATCGGTGGCTTTTCTGCCTTGGTACAAAAGGGCTATCAAAAAGGCGATGAAATCCTCATTAACTCTATTCCACGTGCTTTGGCAGAGACAGATAAGGTCTGCTCTTCTGTCAATATCGGTTCAACAAAAACTGGTATTAATATGACAGCTGTTGCGGATATGGGACGTATTATTAAGGAAACTGCTCAGTTATCTGACATGGGTGCGGCCAAGCTAGTCGTCTTTGCCAATGCGGTAGAGGACAATCCTTTCATGGCAGGCGCTTTTCATGGTGTCGGTGAAGCAGATGTGGTCATCAATGTCGGTGTTTCTGGGCCTGGGGTCGTCAAGCGGGCTTTAGAAAAGGTCCGTGGTGAGAGCTTTGACGTGGTCGCTGAAACGGTCAAGAAAACGGCCTTCAAAATCACTCGTATCGGTCAGTTGGTCGGTCAGATGGCCAGCGAGCGTCTGGGCGTCAAGTTCGGGATTGTTGACTTGAGTCTGGCTCCAACACCGGAGGTCGGGGATTCAGTGGCCCGTGTCTTGGAAGAAATGGGCTTGGAAACAGTCGGTACTCATGGCACGACAGCGGCGCTTGCCCTGCTCAATGACCAAGTCAAAAAAGGCGGTGTTATGGCTTGCAATCAGGTTGGCGGACTGTCTGGTGCTTTCATCCCTGTGTCAGAAGATGAGGGCATGATTGCGGCTGTGCAGAATGGCTCGCTCAATTTAGAAAAGCTAGAAGCTATGACAGCTATCTGCTCAGTAGGCTTGGATATGATTGCCATTCCAGAGGCGACGCCGGCTGAAACCATTGCTGCCATGATTGCCGATGAAGCAGCTATTGGTGTCATCAATCAGAAGACGACAGCTGTACGGATTATTCCAAAGGGCAAGGAAGGTGATATGATTGAGTTTGGTGGGCTCTTGGGAACAGCGCCGGTCATGAAGGTCAATCAGGCTTCGTCAGCTGCCTTTATAGCGCGAGGTGGACAGATTCCAGCGCCTATTCACAGTTTTAAAAATTAATAAGATAATCAGGTCTGTGCAGACAGGCCTTTTCGATTGAACAAGGAGAAAAGATGGCAAAAACAAAATTATTTATCATTCGACATGGGAAGACAATGTTTAATACCATTGGCAGAGCTCAAGGTTGGTCAGATACTCCTCTGACAGCAGAAGGTGAGCGAGGGATTCGTGAGTTGGGAATTGGATTAAAAAAATCTGGTCTTTCCTTTGTAAAAGCTTATTCAAGCGACTCGGGTCGAACCATTCAGACTATGGGGATTGTGTTGGAAGAACTTGGCTTGACTGGGCAAATCCCTTATACCTTTGATAAAAGAATCCGAGAGTGGTGTTTTGGTAGCTTTGATGGTGCCTATGGTGGAGAACTCTTTCATGGAGTCATTCCTCGTGTTTTGAAGACGGATGACTATAAGAAACTCAGTTTGCCGGACTTGGCAAATGGCTTGGTAGAAGTGGATACTGCCGGTTGGGCAGAGTCGTGGGATAAGCTCAGTGGTCGAATTTTAGAAGGTTTTGAAGCCATTGCAAAAGATGTAGAGGCTTCCGGTGGTGGCAATGCTTTGGTGGTTAGTCATAGTATGACAATCGGTACGCTTGCTTATTTAATCGACGAAGAGATTAAGAAAAACCCTGGTGTTGAAAATGGAAGTGTGACGGTAGTGGAATACGAAAATGGTCGATTCACCATCCAGGTGTTGGGAGATATGTCTTATCGCCAAGTGGGAGCAGCAATATTGGATGCTCTCTAAGGATGGATAGATAGAAAAGTGGTATAATGAATGGAGAAAGTGGAGGTAAGAAAATGCCCAAAACGAGATTATATATCGTTCGTCATGGAAAAACCATGTTTAATACCATTGGTCGAGCTCAAGGTTGGTCGGATACCCCTCTGACAGCTGAAGGTGAACGAGGGATTCGAGAGTTAGGATTGGGTCTAAAAGATGCTGGTATAGACTTTAAGCGGGCTTATTCAAGTGACAGTGGCCGGACAATCCAAACCATGGGAATTATTTTAGAAGAGCTAGGGTTGAGAGATAAGATCCCTTACCGTACAGACAAGCGCATTCGTGAATGGTGTTTTGGTAGCTTTGATGGGGCTTATGACGGTGAACTCTTTATGGGTGTTATGCCCCGTGTCTTTCATGTTGAACATGTTCATCAACTTAGTTATCCCGAATTAGCAGAAGGATTGGTAGAAGTGGACACAGCGGGCTGGGCAGAATCTTGGCCTAAACTCAGTGGCCGTATTTTAGATGGTTTTGAGAGTATCGCCAAAGAAGTTGAGTCGCTAGGAGGAGGAAATGCTCTGATTGTCAGTCATGGCATGACGATTGGAACCTTCGCTTGGTTGATTGACCACGCAACACCTCGAGGTTTAGGTTTACACAACGGCAGTGTAACCGTAGTGGACTACGAAGATGGTAAGTTTACGATTGACCGGATTGGTGATATGTCTTATCGTGAAGTGGGCGCCAAAGTAATGGAGTAATAAGTTGAAACACGCGCAACATCTAAGAGTAAAAAGGAAATCTAAGGCCAAGAAGGTTGGCTTGACGATCTTACTATTACTTATCTTGACCTTAGTCATAGGTGGGACGGTTATTTATTTCCGTCCATCCTTACTGAAGAATCTTCTTAGCCATGTTCAGGTTTCGAGTCAAGTGAGTAGCTCTACTAAGCCAAGTAGCTCTAAATCTTCAGAGTTAACAAGTTCTGACTTTGATTTACCCAAGGTGTCCTCAGCGGATTGGAATTTAGTTTTGGTTAACCGTGATAATCTACAGGAGGAAAAGACACCTTCTTTGACTCAGGTTGGGGAAATCCGGGTGGATAGCCGTATTGCTGAGAATACTCGGCAGTTCCTTGCTGCGGCTCAGACCGTAGCTCCAGGAGAAATATTAATTTCGGGTTATCGGAGTCGTGCAGAGCAAGAAGAGCTCTATAATGAGAATGTTGCAGCAGAGGAGGCTAAAGGCCTGTCGCATGAAGAAGCAGTCAGTGCTGTCCAGAAACAGATTCAGCTTCCAGGAGCTAGTGAACATCAAACAGGTTTGGCTATTGATATGAGTGTTCCTGAAGGGCTGGAGGATGAACTAGCAGCTAAGATAGCTCAGCTAGCCCCACAATATGGCTTCGTCCTTCGCTATCCCGAAGGCAAGAGTAATATTACTGGAGTTGATTTTGAACACTGGCATTACCGCTATGTCGGTGTAGAGAACGCCCAGTATATGCAAAAGCACAATCTAGTTCTGGAAGAGTACATCGCATTACTAAAGGCAGCAGAAAAATAAATCAAGTAAGTCAGGTGTTCCTGACTTTTTTTATCGAGAAATTTGCATTATTGCGATCGATGTGATATATTTATAACATAAGATGTGATATATTTATAACACAACAGGAGGTTTTGTCATGAAAAAAGGTCAAAAGTTAGTCTTGTTACTACCTTTGTGGATTCTGGTCTTATGCGGAGATTGGGCGGTTTTATCTGGGGTTGTTCGATTTAGCTTGCTGGAAAAGTTAATATTAATTGGTGGTACAGGGATTGGTCTGTTTTTTGCTACTTGGGGAATTTTAAAGAGCAAACAAAATGAAGTTAGGGAAAGGCAGATCTTCTCTATTAAAGAAAAATTAAATGGTATCCTCGTTTTATCTGCTTCGTCCATCTATACTCTAGGCATCTGGCTCAGTACGCCATCTGCTGGTCTTTTAAAAGAAATCGTGATGGCAGTAGGTCTCCTAGTGCAGCTGATTTTTCTTGTTTACTTTATCTCAAGAAAAGCAGATGAAGAAGCAGATGAGCGTTTTTATGCAAATCTATCTAAGGCTGCCATGACAGCATTTGCTAGCAGTATCATCTTTCTGTTAACTCTAGCCTTGCTTTTAACGATTGTGAGGGGGCTGTTTGTTCCAGGAGGTATCTTTTTTATAGTGGCTGGTATGCTGGTCTTACTTTTCAATTTTGTATTCATGTATTTGGAAAGTAGAGGGGCATGATGGGGAAAGCAAGCAATCTTATTACAAGTTTGAAGTCTATTCGTGAGGCTCGTGGCATGACCCAGCAAGAGTTGGCAGAGCGTATCGGTGTCAGGCGAGAGACTATTTTGCATTTAGAAAATAATCGTTACAATCCCTCTCTTGAAATGGCTCTAAAAATTGCACGGGTCTTTGATTTGAAAATAGAAGATCTATTTGATCTGAAAGAATAATTTAACCAAGATTCCTATAGAAACTCTTGACAACTATATCGGACTGCGATATAATTTATATATCAAGGTTCGATATATCGAAGTGAAAGGTAGATGCGAAGATGAGTGGATTGACAGAAAAGCTCCGGCGAGTTTATGCACCGATGACGGAGACGGGATTCTATATTCTCTTTTGTCTCCAGAAAGAAAGGCATGGCTACAGTATTACTCAAAAAGTCAAGGAATTGACAGAAGGTCAGTTGGCAATTAGTCCAGGAACCATGTATGGAACCTTGTCCAAAATGGAAAAGGATGGTCTGATTGCCTTTGTTCGCGAGGAAGAAAAGAGGAAACTCTACCAGATTACAGAGCTTGGAAGACAGATTTTAGATTTAGAAATCCAGCGGATTGAGCGCCTTTACCGCAATAGTAAGGAGGATGTTTGATGGAAAAGAAAGTCGTCTACAGAATCTTTACCATTGCAGACTATGATAGAGAAGCGTCCTATTTTAAAAAGATGCATGGCCAGGGCTGGAAGCTGAAAAAAGTAAGTTATTCTCCTTTTCTTGTTGCGGTTCGCTATACCTTTGAAGGGTGTCTGCCTCAGGAAGTGGCCTACCAATTAGATTTTCGCCCCATAAAGAAGGTGGAGCGAGACTCCTATTATCAACTATTTAAAGATTGTGGTTGGGAGCATATTACAAATTTTAATCAATTTTCCTATTTCCGCAAGCCAGTTTCTCAGCTTGATGCGGAAAGTGATCTTGAGATCTATAATGATGCCTGGTCTAAGCTAGAAATGGTTAAGCGTTTGCTTATATGGCGGTTTGCCAGCCCTTGTAGCTTTGTTTTTTGCTACTTATTTAGTTTTAAGTGTAGCTCAAAAAGGTTCAGATGTAAGTTGGTTAGTAAAATGTATCTTATTAATAGATACGGTATTATTGTTCATTCTATTTGGTCAACTGGTTCATATCGGCTTGAGTTTCTGGAGAACGAAGCAGGAGCTCAAAGACTGATAAGTTTCCTATCGATTGTTTTTATGAAAGCGAGGATAATGATGAAAAAAATGATTATTGAAGTTCAAGGCTTGAAAAAGAAGTTCAAGGAACAAGAAGCCTTGGCAGGGATTGATTTTTCCATCCAAGAAGGAGAGATTTTTGGTTTTCTAGGACCGTCTGGGTCAGGAAAAACAACGACCATTAATATCTTGACTGGGCAGCTCAAGGCAGATGCTGGAACAGCTCATGTGCTGTCTGAAACGGTTGAGGATTTAAAGGTAGAAGTCCTAGAGCAGATTGGGATTGTCAGTGATACGAGTGGCTTTTATGAGAAGATGTCGCTTTACAACAATCTCAAGGCCTATGCTATGATATTTGGTGTTGATAAGAAGAAAGTCGATGAGCTTCTTCAAAAAGTGGGACTCTATGATAGTCGCAACAAGATAGCTGAAAAACTATCTACTGGTATGAAACAACGGATGCTATTGGTCCGTGCCTTGATTAATCAGCCTAAATTGCTCTTTTTGGATGAGCCGACCAGTGGTTTGGACCCGTCAACTTCCCGAACAATCCATGACTTGCTACTGGAACTAAAAGCTCAGGGAACAACTATTTTTCTGACGACACATGATATGCAGGAAGCTACTCTTTTGTGTGATCGCTTAGCTTTGCTGCATAAGGGTGAGTTAGTCGAAGTGGGTAGCCCGCATGAGATTATTCAAAAGTACAATACAGATAAGAAAGTTCGTTTAGAATATGTAGATTTGACGACGAAGACGGTGGCCTTTGAGGAATTACAAGGAGGCGTAGATTTGTCAAATGTTATCAGTATTCATTCTTGCGAACCAACTTTAGAAGATGTTTTCATTACTTTGACAGGAGGAAACTTAAATGTCTAATAAGTTAAAAGGGATGATTTGGCTGAGGGGCCAAGCGACATTAGCTAATAAAAGTGTCTTTTTACAAGTTCTCATGCCGATTTTTATCATTTTTCTCTATAAATTTATTTTTTCTCTGAATGGAGCAGGTCAAGAACTGGGAGCAGACAGACTAGCTACCTTGATAATGAATATTTCTTTGCCTTTCTCTTTAGCCATGTCTGTTGGGACGCCTATTATCATCATTCTAGCTGAGGAGAGAGAAAAACATAATTTGCAAAGTTTGCGCCTAGCAGGTGTGACAGCTGGTCAATACATTCTCTCTGCTTTAATCTGGCCCGCGATTATTGGAATCTTTTATATCATCATTACCCCGATTTTGGTAGGAGCTAAGCTTTCTAATCAGGTATTCAGTTATGGTTTGGTTCTCTTATTGACCATGTTGGTCTTAATTTTCTTCTTCTTAATTGTTGGCTTGCTTTGTAAAAATCAGGTCATGGCACAATCTCTTAGTGCTCCAGCCATGCTCTTGGTAGCTTTTATTCCTATGTTTTCGAATATGAGCGAGGATTTATTTAAAGTTCTTCGTTATAGCTTTTTAGGTTTATTTACTAGCTATATGAGGGATTGGTCTCATTTCCATTTATGGAGTGGAGAACTTTTGGCTCTCGTTCTCTGGCTACTTCTTTTTGCAGGAATTTCTTTCTACTTAATGAGAAACATGAAAGTCTTGGATGATTAAACTAGGTCTTTAGACTAATTTTTAGCACTCTTGAAAAAAGAGTGCTAATTTTTTGAGTTTTTGTCTTGACTTTAGTGCAAAAGAGTGTATAATAGAATCATAAATTAGCACTCATGTTCTTAGAGTGCTAATAGAAGGTGATCTGGATTGGAGGTGGAATTTTGGTAACAAAACGTCAAAATGAAATTTTAAATTTGATCATTGATATTTTTACCAAGACCCACGAGCCGGTCGGCTCCAAAGCCCTACAGGATTCCATCAATTCGAGTAGTGCTACTATCCGAAATGATATGGCGGCTCTGGAAAAACAGGGACTATTGGAGAAGGCTCATACATCTAGTGGTCGTAAACCTAGTGTGGCAGGGTTTCAATACTTCGTCAAGCACTCGCTGTCTTTTGATCGACTTGCTGAAAATGAACTCTATGAAGTTATCAAAGCTTTTGATCATGAGTTTTTCAATTTGGAGGACATTCTTCAACAGGCAACGGATCTTCTAGCTAAGCTGAGTGGTTGCACCGTTGTTGCCTTGGATGTCGAACCCAGTAGGCAACGATTGACTGCATTTGATATCGTAGTACTCAGTCAGCATACGGCTCTAGCAGTCTTTACTCTAGATGAGTCCAATACTATTACCAGTCAGTTTATGATCCCACGAAACTTCCTAAGAGAAGATCTGGATAAGCTTAAAGCTTTGGTTCAGGAGCGATTTTTGGGACAGACAGTCTTGGATATTCACTACAAGATTCGGACGGAAATTCCCCAGATTATCCAGCGCTATTTCACTACGACAGATAATGTCATTCAGCTATTTGAACATATCTTCGGTGATATTTTCAAAGAAAATGTCATGCTTTCCGGCAAGGTTGGCTTGTTGAATTTTTCAGATTTGAAGGCCTATCAATTCTTTGATGATTCACAGAAGGTGGCCTTTGAGATTAGAGATAGTCTAGCCGAGGATCAGATGCAAAGTGTGCGCGTGGCAGATAGCCGAGAAAGTTGCTTGTCTGATTTGACTATTATTTCTAGCAAATTTCTGATTCCTTACAGAGGATTTGGAATTTTAGCAGTCATTGGACCAGTCAATCTCGACTATCAGCGAGTGGTCAGTCAGGTTAATGTGATTAATCGTGTCTTGACTATGAAACTGACGGACTTCTATCGCTACCTAAGTAGTAACCACTATGAAGTCCACTAATTACAGTATAATCATTCCTAAAAAGGAGGTGCCCTGTGGCAAAACATAAACAAGAAGAACATCCAGAAGATGTAGAAGTAAAAGAGGAAGCTGTAGAAACAGCTGAGCAAGCTGAATCAGCAAGCCCTGAAAAATCAGAATTAGAATTAGCCAATGAGCGGGCAGAAGATTTTGAAAACAAATATCTCCGTGCTCATGCAGAAATGCAAAATATTCAGCGTCGTGCCAATGAAGAACGCCAGCAATTACAAATATCGTAGCCAAGATTTAGCCAAAGCAATCTTACCTTCTTTGGATAATCTTGAGCGCGCATTGGCAGTTGAAGGATTGACAGATGATGTCAAAAAGGGACTGGAAATGGTGCAGGAAAGCTTGATTCATGCTCTCAAAGAAGAGGGAATTGAAGAAATTCCAGCAGATGGAGAATTTGATCATAACCATCATATGGCTATTCAGACAGTTCCTGCTGACGACGAGCATCCAGCAGACACCATTGCACAAGTCTTTCAAAAAGGCTACAAACTCCATGAGCGTGTCCTTAGACCAGCAATGGTGGTGGTTTATAACTAAGATATAGAGCCCGTAAAAAGCTCACAGTAAAAATAGGAGATTGACGAAGTGTTCGATGAACACAAGGAAATCTATCTTTTTTACCCAGAGCTTATGGCGAGTTCGATTAGGCGGTAAGTCAGAAATCTGTGATTTCGTTGACGCACCCCCGCAAGGGTGATTAGGCTGGTCACGAGCGTTTGCGAAGTGAACTGCCAATCAGCTACTGCGTAAACTTGTCCGAAACGACACTAAACTATGAAGAAAGATAAAATGTGTTTAGCTTTGCAATAGTGAGCAAAGCAAACCAAAGAATATCAACAATAAAATTAAAGTAAAAAGAGGGAAAAATAATGAGCAAAATTATCGGTATTGACTTAGGTACAACAAACTCAGCAGTTGCAGTTCTTGAAGGAACTGAAAGCAAAATCATCGCAAATCCAGAAGGGAATCGCACAACTCCATCTGTAGTGTCATTCAAAAATGGCGAAATCATCGTTGGTGATGCTGCAAAACGTCAAGCAGTAACAAACCCAGATACTGTTATCTCTATCAAATCTAAAATGGGAACATCTGAAAAAGTTTCTGCAAATGGTAAAGAATACACTCCACAAGAAATCTCAGCAATGATTCTTCAATACTTGAAAGGCTATGCGGAAGAATATCTTGGTGAAAAAGTAACCAAAGCAGTTATCACTGTACCAGCTTACTTTAACGATGCTCAACGTCAAGCGACAAAAGACGCTGGTAAAATTGCTGGTCTTGAAGTAGAACGTATCGTTAACGAACCAACTGCAGCAGCCCTTGCTTATGGTCTGGACAAGACTGACAAAGAAGAAAAAATCTTGGTATTCGACCTTGGTGGTGGTACATTTGACGTATCTATCCTTGAACTAGGTGACGGTGTCTTCGACGTATTGGCTACTGCAGGAGACAATAAACTCGGTGGTGACGACTTTGACCAAAAGATTATTGACCACATGGTAGCTGAGTTCAAGAAAGAAAACGGTATTGATTTGTCAACTGACAAGATGGCGGTGCAACGTTTGAAAGATGCAGCTGAAAAGGCTAAGAAAGACCTTTCAGGTGTAACTTCTACTCAAATTAGCTTGCCATTTATCACTGCAGGTGAGGCTGGACCTCTTCACTTGGAAATGACATTGACTCGTGCCAAATTCGACGATTTGACTCGTGATCTTGTAGAACGTACAAAAGTTCCAGTTCGCCAAGCCCTTTCAGACGCTGGATTGAGCTTGTCTGATATTGACGAAGTGATCCTTGTCGGTGGTTCAACTCGTATTCCAGCTGTTGTAGAAGCTGTTAAAGCTGAAACTGGTAAAGAACCAAACAAATCAGTGAACCCTGATGAAGTGGTTGCCATGGGTGCTGCCATCCAAGGTGGTGTCATCACTGGTGATGTTAAAGACGTTGTCCTTCTTGACGTAACTCCACTATCACTTGGTATCGAAACAATGGGTGGCGTTTTCACAAAACTCATTGACCGCAACACAACGATTCCAACATCTAAATCGCAAGTCTTCTCAACTGCAGCAGACAATCAACCAGCCGTTGATATCCACGTTCTTCAAGGTGAACGCCCAATGGCAGCTGATAACAAGACTCTTGGACGTTTCCAATTGACAGACATCCCAGCTGCTCCTCGTGGAATTCCTCAAATTGAAGTAACCTTTGATATCGACAAGAACGGTATCGTGTCTGTTAAGGCTAAAGATCTTGGAACTCAAAAAGAACAAACAATTGTCATCCAATCGAACTCAGGTTTGACGGACGAAGAAATCGACCGCATGATGAAAGATGCCGAAGCAAACGCTGAAGCAGATAAGAAACGCAAAGAAGAAGTTGATCTTCGCAATGAAGTTGACCAAGCTATCTTTGCGACTGAAAAGACTATCAAAGAAACTGAAGGTAAAGGCTTCGACGCAGAACGTGACGCTGCCCAAGCTGCCCTTGATGACCTTAAGAAAGCTCAAGAAGACAACAACTTGGACGACATGAAAGCAAAACTCGAAGCTTTGAACGAAAAAGCTCAAGGCCTTGCCGTTAAACTCTACGAACAAGCCGCAGCTGCTCAACAAGCTCAAGCAGGAGCAGAAGGAGCACAAGCAACAGGAAACGCAGGCGATGACGTCGTAGACGGAGAGTTTACTGAAAAGTAAGATGCAAAACTCGTTAAAAACCTCACAGTGAAAATAGGAAATCTGACGCAGAAACTTTAGTTTCTAGAAAGATTTGCACTAAAGGTAGCATATCTGTAGTTCGCTAAAGCGAAACCAGCTACGTCTCTTTTTCACCAAGAGGTTAGGGCGTGCTTGATTCGGTAAGATGTTGAGGCGTTAAGAAAACGAAAGAAAAATAGAAAGCCATCGCCTTGTGCGATGCACAAAAGATGGCTTATCTTTTTTCCAAAGTTTTTAGCCGAAACTCAATTCAGCCTAACTCGGTAAGAATGACGAATCGATAAAGTGATTGTCATTCTACAGCAATCGCTATGATGATTTTTGCGTTGTAAGTATAAGAAGAAATCCAGAGGTTGCAACCCAGCCTCTGTTTTTCGGTAAGAAAGTAATTGGAACGGAAATTTCCACTTCTTCCTTATACTAAGTTAGAAAGGAAATGAACCTAACCTAAATCGTGGTTTGATTCAAACATCAATAGAAAGGAACAAGAGTGTTCGTAACTGAACACGGGTTCTAAAATTTCTGACTCAATATAAAAGAAAGGAACGGAACCCGACCTAAATTTTCGGAAAAAAGAGAAATCTGTCTAGGAGCATCGCTCCGCCACCTGATTTTCTATTTTTCAGCCGAATTTTACGGTCTTGGTATCTTACATGAACAATACAGAATATTATGACCGTCTAGGAGTCTCTAAGAGTGCTTCTCAGGATGAGATCAAGAGAGCCTATCGGAAATTATCTAAAAAATACCACCCAGATATTAATAAAGACCCTGGGGCAGAAGAAAAATATAAAGAAGTCCAAGAAGCCTACGAGACTTTGAGTGACGACCAAAAACGTGCGGCATATGATCAATATGGTGCAGCAGGTGCTAACGGTGGCTTTGGTGGTGCTGGCGGTTTCGGTGGTTTTGATGGTGCTGGCTTTGGCGGATTTGAAGATATTTTCTCCAGCTTCTTTGGTGGAGGAGGTACACGAAATCCGAATGCGCCACGTCAAGGAGATGACCTTCAATATCGCGTAAATCTTAAGTTTGAAGAGGCGATCTTCGGAACTGAAAAGGAAATCAAATATAATCGGGAAGCCTCTTGTCGAACCTGTAATGGTTCTGGTGCTAAGCCAGGCACTAGTCCTATTACCTGTGGACGTTGTCACGGTGCTGGTGTTATCAACGTGGACACTCAGACACCGCTTGGGATGATGCGTCGTCAAGTAACTTGTGATGTTTGCCATGGGCGAGGTAAGGAAATCAAAGACCCATGTGCGACATGTCATGGCACTGGCCATGAAAAGCAAGCACATAGCGTACATGTAAAGATTCCTGCTGGAGTGGAAACTGGCCAGCAAGTCCGCCTGACTGGTCAAGGGGAGGCTGGTTTTAATGATGGTCCTTATGGAGATCTTTATGTTGTTGTAAATGTTGAACCAAGTGATAAGTTTAAGCGAGATGGTTCTACCATTTACTATAATCTTAATCTAAATTTTGTTCAGGCGGCTCTTGGAGATAGTGTAGATATTCCAACTGTTCACGGTGATGTGGAATTAAACATCCCAGAAGGGACGCAGACTGGTAAACGTTTCCGTTTACGTGGCAAGGGAGCGCCAAGCCTACGTGGTGGAAACATGGGTGATCAGTATGTCACTGTCAATGTCGTCACACCTACTGAACTTAATGATAGACAAAAAGCAGCACTCAAAGAATTTGCAGCTGCTGGTAATATCTCGGTCAATCCTAAGAAAAAGGTTTCTTTGACAAAGTAAAAGATGCCTTTGAAGGAGAATAAATACGCAAAAGCATGATCTTTAAAATCATGCTTTTTCGGCTCTTTGTCAACTGTAGTGGGTTGATGAAAAGTTACAACCTGGAGAGAACCCAATTAGTTCTCTCAGAACGTAGACAAACCCTACCAGCAATAGAAACATTGCCATTTTATAGGTTGGGTACCATATAGTGAAAACTCTTAGGAATGCTGTTGTAGCGCTATTCGTAAGAGTTTTATACTTTCTCTATTTTAAAAAAGACTGAAGAAAATCGTCCAAAATGGACTTTTTCTTCAGTCTGAGCTTTGTAGCAAAAGTGTTTTTTATCTTTTTGAAAGGTGGTATCGGTTCCCGTGTTTTTTCTCTTTCTTATGACAACAGTATGGCACGTTTTAAGAGATTATGAGTTTGATTGCAGGTTTGCTTTTTTCTTGCTAAAATAGAGGTATGACAAGATATAAAGCGATTATTTCCTATGATGGCTATGGATTTGCTGGTTTTCAGCAGCAACCCCACGCTAGGAGTGTTCAGGAAGAAGTTGAAAAGACCTTGGCCCGTATCAATAAAGGTCAGACTGTAGTCATTTATGGAGCAGGTCGAACCGATAGTGGTGTTCATGCTTTAGGACAAGTACTGCATTTTGATTTGCCTGGGGAGAGGGATGAAGAAAAATTACGTTTTGCCTTAGATACGCAGACGCCGGCAGATATAGATTTTATTAGTGTTGAGAGAGTGGCTGAGGATTTCCATGCCCGTTATAATAAGCATAGCAAGACTTATGAATTTGGTGGATATTGGCCGTCCTAAAAATCCTATGATGCGCCATTATGCCACACATTATCCATATCCTTTAGAGTTGGAGCTAATAGAAGAAGCGATTGTGCAACTAGAGGGAACACATGATTTTACAGGTTTTACTGCAACGGGGACCAGTGTGGTAGACAAGGTTCGGACCATCACCGAGGCCAAGGTTCGCTATGATGCAGAGCGCAATTTTCTAGTTTTTACCTTTTCGGGGAATGGCTTTCTCTATAAGCAGATTCGTAATATGGTTGGTACCCTGCTAAAAATTGGGAATAAACGTATGCCGGTGGAGCAAATTCAGCGAATCTTAGATGAAAAAAATCGGAATTTGGCAGGCCCGACAGCGGATCCTAATGGCCTTTATTTGAAAGAAATTCGTTATGAAGAGTGAGGTTGGGACTGATATGTCTCAACTTCATTTTATTACGTACAACTTTTTACATGATTGAAATTATTGATTGGAGGTTATAGGTGTATGTCAAGATATTAGTAGGTCATCTTAGAAGCAAATCAAGTTGTAGAAACAAATGGTTTTGGTTTTTTGAGTTGTGAAGGATTTTCTTTGCGAAAATTTTGTTTCTTTGTTTCTTTGTTTATTAAAAACGACTACCTAGATTTGGAAATGTGATGAGAACTGGGCAAAGGCTTTAGTCTGGGATTTTATTTGTCAAAAGCATTTTTTAGAGAAATAAATTGTAAAAAATACTCAAAAAGTTTATGATAATACTAGATGCAACAGCCAAGCTACTCTATGTAAGATATGGTTTAGAAAAGCATGGAAGATTTTTTATAAAATGAAGAGGTTAATAGTGAAAAGAGTTGGGAAAGCACAAGAGAAGATTCAAAAATATTCGATTCGTAAATTGTCTGTAGGCATAGGTTCGGTTGTCATTGCAGCTATGATTTTTGGAAGTTTTTTGTCCAGTTCGATTGTTGCTGCAGATGAAGTGGGAGGCAGTGAGTCCGCTCACTATACCTTTATTGAAGAGCAAGAGCTAACAGAGCAGGAAAAAGGGCTGATTAAGAAAGCTCTGCCTGAAAATCTGCAAACGGGGGAAAATTATTACCTGATTTATCGGAAGCAAGATGGGCAAGCTGTCTTGCCGCGTACAGGAAATAATGGTCAGCCGCTTCTCGGCTTATTTGCAGGAACGGCTATTTTGGCTGTCTTGGTATTCTCACGAAAAAAATCTGGCAAATTACTAGGAGTGCTTTTGCTAGGTAGCTTGGGACAGACTGTATTACAGTCTCCTCAAGCGTTTGCGCTAGAAAATCGGGAATTGCTTTCTTATAACCGTCAAGTTGCTGTCTCATCAACAGTTTCTGAGGCGGATGTGACCATTGCTGGTTATGACTATATCGGTTACTTTACCGCTTCTGATTTGCGTGCTTTGCCAGGAACCAAGCCAACCTCTCTGCCAGTTGGTCAAGAAGCTCAAGGGCAAGCAGAAGTGTCAGAAGCTGCAAAAGAGGATTCTGACTCCATTGATCGAGCTGCTCAAGCAGGAGTGCTGTATCAGCTGAATCCTGATGAAAGTGATTCTGGCCAGATAGGAAATCTTCCAACTCCAGCTCCAAATTCTAGCCCAGCTCCAGCTCCTCAATCGCCAAATTCAGCTATAGAGACAGCGAAAGGGGGAAGTGTACAAGAGCCCGCCTTACCAGAGTACAGCGGTGACACTAATGGTGAATCGCTAATTCAAGCGGAAAAACCAGTTTATACTGCCCCAGTCGGTACATCAGGCGATACAGCCCTGGTAGAGCCCGCCCTTCCAGAGTACACAGGAGGAGTGAATGGCGAACCAGCAGTTCAACCAGAGACCCCATCCTATACCGGACCGATTGGTACATCAGGAGATACGGCCCCAGTAGAGCCCGCCCTCCCAAAATACACAGGGTCTGTGAATGGCGAGCCAGCAGTTCAACCAGAGACCCCATCCTATACCGGACCGATTGGTACATCAGGCGATACAGCCCTGGTAGAGCCCGCCCTCCCAGAATACACAGGGTCTGTGAATGGCGAGCCAGCTGTTCGACCAGAGCAACCAGTCTATACAGATCCGATTGGCATAGCAGGCGATACAGCCCTGGTAGAGCAAGTATTGCCAGAATACACGGGTGGTGTTAATGGCGAATCATCAGTTCAAGCTGAACTGCCTAGTTTGCATACAGACATCAAGCTAGAAACGATTGAACCAAAGGTTGTTCACAAAACTGATGATAGCAAGTATCTTGATGAAGAGACAACTGTAGATGGAACTCCAGGACAAAAAGAAATTGTAACCAGCTATGAAGTCATGGATGGCAAGCGGATATCGGAGCCACAAACAAGTGAGCGCATCTTGCATGAAGCAGTTGATACAGTAGTTACTCGTGGTAGCAAGGCTCGGATTAATAAAGAAGAATTGAGTAAGCAGCTAGCTTTAGCAGCAGCTGTGGATCCAGCAGTTTACACCAATCAATCCTATCAGCAGCTGCAGGCAATTAAGAATATGGCTGCGACGGTTTATCAAACTTCGTCGAGTCAAGATGAAATAGATGCGGGTGTCAACCAACTCAAGCAGGCATTGGCTGACTTGTTAGCCCTTAAAGCAGCGCCAACTCTGACTGTTTCAGCGGTTAAGAAGGATGAATTGCAGAAGTCAGTTCAGGTCCAATACCAGCTGACGGACAGGGATCAAGCCTTTACTAGTGCTCATGTTCGTTTGAAGAAAGATGGCCAGCTGATAGCAGAGCAGAATTTAGCGGCAGGCCAGTTGACTGCTAGCTTCAGTGGATTGGACTCCTATACTCCGTATAAGATTGAGACGACTTTGTCCTATGACTTAGGAAATGGCTCTGAAAGCAAAGAGTTAGCTCAAGAGACAGTCCAGCTTGACCTGAAGAAGGTAGAGCTCAAATCCATCACTAATGTCGCTTTGATGAAGGTTGAGAATGGTCAGACAAAATTAATGCCTACTTTGACTGAAAAGCCGGCCAATCTGGACCAATATTATCTGCACTTTACATCCGACCAGTTCAAGGACACTGTCCTGCCAGTTACCTCTATCGAGGAAGTGGTCGTTGACAACCAGCCTGTCTTCAAGATCCAGGCTCAGTTGCCAGACTTGCTGCAAAGAAGTGCAACTGGTCTTCAAGATAGCTTTGATTTCTATCTGGAAAAGGCCAAGAAGCGTGAAGGAAATGTCTATTATGACTTCCAAGACCTCTTAGATGGCATCAAGGAAAATCCATCTGGAACCTTTATTCTGGGGCGCAGTATCAGTGCCAAGCTGATTGACAAACCAGCTAATAGCAAGTCTTACTTATCAGGTGAATTTAAAGGTCAGCTGATTGGTGGTCAAAATGGTGAGCGCCATGCGATTTTAGACTTGGCGCATCCTCTATTTGATACGATTACTGGCGGAACAGTCAAGGATATTGACTTTAAGCGAGTCAATATGGTTTATCCGGATTCGCAAGCAGGCGATACAGTTGCGACAATTGCTGCTCGCTTGAAGAATAAAGGAGTAATCGAAAACGTCAATGTCCAAGGCTACTTGGAAGGAAGAGACCATATAGCCGGTTTGGTTAACAATATAGAAGGCCAATCTCGCGTTGAAAATGTCTCCTTTAAGGGACGTATTAAGTCCAAGGGTGGAAACTCTGTCACAGCTGGTATCGCTGGCACCAACGCCATGTCCTTGGTAAGCCGAGCTTATGTCGAAGCAGATATTTGGGTCAAGAGTGGCCAAATGCAGGTATGCTGGTCGCTCAAAACTTCACTAACTATTCAGGTGCAGGCTGGGGGAATTGGGGCAAGCTCACTCAGTCAGTTGCCAAAGGTAAGTTAGAGGATGCAGGCTCAAGAAATGCAGCTGGTATCGCTGCTTCCATTTGGCCGTATGGAACTATCAATGACACTGTCAGCTATGTCACAGTAGTGAACGGAAAAGAGCTCTTTAGCTCAGATAATGAGATTACCGATGCTTGGATGGGGCAAAAACTCCAAAACCTTTTTGGTGTTCAGGGACACAGCTCTGGAACAAAGACAGGAAAAGATGCCAAGTTCCGCCGCTTGACAGAAGCTGAAGCGGAGCAAAAAGTCAAGAGCTATCGGATCACGGCTCTTGAACAAACCAGTGCAAATGAAGTAACAACTGAGAAGCTAAATGCTGCTATCCTGAGAACAAGTACTTATCAAGATAAGCCAGGTTACAAGGCAGAAAATGAACAGCTTTATCAAAACCTAGAACGCTTTATGCCTTTCTATAATCAAGAGTTCTTGATTCATGAGGCCAATAAGCTGGTGGACGCTGGTAAGGCGGGCGACCTGTTGACTAAGAAAGTTCTATCAGTTCAAGCCCTGAAAGGCAATCAGTTTGTTGCTGGCGGAACGGATGCAGATAAGATCTTAGTCCATTTTGCAGACGGAAGCAAGACCATCTTCAATCTTCAAAATCAAGCACGATTTGAACAGACGGCTCTGCCGGAATATCAGATTGAAGAGCTTGGTACGGTCTATACTCCAAATCACTCAACCGCAGTCAAAGAAGACTTGCTGACTCAGCTGACTGAGAGCTTAAAGAGTTTTGAACTGTACAGTGATGAAGTCTATCGTTCTGTTGGCCTGCCTAATGATAATGACAAGGTCAACAAAGTGAAGCGCCTCTTCCTTGATGAATCGCTGGCTGAAGTAAAAGCCAACTTGCAGGATATGCTTGGTAAACTCCTGGCCAATGAATGGACAAGATTCCATGCTGACAATCCAGCGGCCAACGAAGCTCTGAAAGCTAAAATCGAAGAGAACAAGACCGCTATCATGCTCGGTCTGACCTACCTCAACCGTTATTACGATCTCAAGTTTGGCGACTATAACCTCAAGGAGCTGGTGCTCTTCAAACCAGACTTCTATGGTGAAAGTACCATTGCTGGATCGCTTGATTAAGATTGGTCGTTCGACAGAAAATCAACTGAAGGGGGCAGACAATGTCAATATGTTTGCACGTCAGTTGAAAGCTGAGTCCAAGTCTAATGATTTGGTGGCTTACTTGGATTACAACCGTCGACTGCTGACTGATTTTGCGGACATGGATACTTGGTTCAAGGACGCAACTCGAGGCTTTATTCAGTTTGAAGAGCGCCAGTCAGAAGTAGAGGAGATCAAGTCTGCTAAGTATCGTGTCTTTGGCAACCTCAACTCTGAATATTTCAGCAACTATATCCTTCCACTTCTAACCTTGAAGAATACGCGTTTAGCTATTCTGTCAAACTATAGCACCATGGCCTTTGTCAACAGAGACAAGCGCCGGTCATGGTCTGATGAACGATTTAATGCGCGCATCAGGGAAGTAGCGACCCAGCATCGAAATCACGTAGACACTTGGTACAAACTGCTCTCAGATGATATCAAGTCCAGAATGGTCAAGCAAAATGTAACGGCTGTATGGGATGGTTTCGATGTCGAAGGACGTGGCTGGATTAATGTCAATGGAGATGATAATAAGGGCAATCCTTATGCACCATCCCGTGAGTTCTTTAACCTAGTTGGCGGCAGAGCTGGTGGCTGGTACAAGTCAAATGGTTATGGTGCCCATGCTGCTGGTTCGATCCGTGTGAACTTCGAGGCCTTTGACCTCTTGACGGAATATGGTGTGTCCGTTTTCACGCACGAGCTTACCCACGTCAATGACAGAGATATTTATCTGGGCGGACATGGCAGACGACAAGGAATCGGACCAGAAGGCTATGCCCAAGGGATGCTCCAATCACCTGTTCCTGGTCAGCCGGGCTGGGGTGCTCTGGGTCTTAATATGGCATTTGAACGTCCAAATGATGGCAGCCTCATTTTCAATAGCTCGCCAAGTCTCTTCAAGAACCGGGCAGACATCGACCACTATATGAAGGGTTATAATGATACTCTCATGCTTCTGGATTACCTTGAAGGTCAAGCGGTTGTGGATAAAGGAAATGCAGCAGCAGCTAAATGGTTCAAGAAGGTTGAGCCGAAGATTGTAGATGCTCGGACTCAATACGATGTCGTGAGAGAGTTGACAGCAGAGGAGAAAGCGGCCATGTCAGTTTCATCTGTAAATGACTTGGTTGACCAAGGCTTGCTTTCTAACCGTGCAGTTGACAATCGAACTTATAATCCAGCTGACTTTGACTCTAGTTACATTGCGATCGACTTTATGACAGGTATCTATGGTGGCGGTCAAAACAATACTGGAGCACCAGGCGCCTTGATGTTCAAGCATAATACCTTCAGAATCTGGGGTTACTATGGCTATGAAAGGCTTCATAAGCTATGCTTCCAATAAACACCGTAAGACAGCCAATGAGCAAGGTGTGACTGGTTTGAGCGATAACTTTATCATCAAGCAAATTTCTGAAGGCGAATTTGAAACAATGGAAGACTTCAAGAAAGCTTACTTCAGAAAAGTTGTGGATAAAGCACAAACCTCAGGTATTAAGCCAGTGACTGTCAACGGAAAAGTCTATCACACTTATGAAGAGCTGAAAGCTGGCTTTGCAGAAGCTGTTGACAAGGATTTGAAGAAGTCTCGTGTCGATGAACGCGCAACCAAGGACTTCAAATATGCTGTCTTTACGCAGTTGCTCAAGAACACCAACAGCTTTATGGATGAAAACTCCATTTGGGGATCTAAGTAAAAAAGAGACTTTGTTTTAAGAATCATGAATTTCTTTTGAAATTTCAGAAAAGATGTTGTTTTTGTTAGAAAAACTAGAATTCCATTTTGAAAAAAGAGCTGAATGTGATATAATAGCGTGTACTCAATAAATTTTAAGGAGAAATGACAGAATGTCTGTATCATTTGAAAATAAAGAAACAAACCGTGGTGTCTTGACTTTTTCAATTAGTCAAGAACAAATTAAACCAGAATTAGACCGTGTGTTTAACTCAGTAAAGAAAACAATTAATGTGCCAGGTTTCCGTAAAGGTCATCTTCCACGTTCTGTTTTCAATCAAAAATTTGGTGAAGAAGCGCTTTACCAAGACGCTTTGAACAACTTGCTTCCAACTGCCTATGAAGCTGCTGTTAAGGAAGCTGGTATTGAAGTAGTTGCACAACCCAAAATTGATGTTGTATCAATGGAAAAAGGACAAGATTGGACTATTTCTGCAGAAGTTGTAACGAAACCAGAAGTGAAACTTGGTGCTTACAAAAACCTTGAAGTGTCTGTAGATCTTTCAAAAGAAGTAACAGAAGAAGATGTTAACGCACGTATCGAACGTGAACGCAATAATTTAGCTGAGTTGGTTCTGAAAGATGGAGCAGCAGCTGAAGGCGATACTGTTGTTATCGATTTCGTTGGCTCTATTGATGGTGTAGAGTTTGACGGTGGTAAAGGTGATAATTTCTCACTTGGACTCGGTAGCGGTCAATTTATCCCAGGTTTGAAGAGCAGTTAGTTGGTCATAAAGCTGGTGAAACAGTTGATGTGCTTGTTACATTCCCAGAAGACTATCAAGCGACTGACCTTGCAGGAAAAGAAGCTAAGTTTGTCACAACTATTCATGAAGTAAAAGAAAAAGAAGTTCCAGCACTTGACGATGAGCTTGCTAAAGACATTGATGAAGAAGTGGAAACTCTTGATGAATTGAAAGAAAAATATCGCAAAGAATTAGCTGAAGGAAAAGAAGCAGCATACAAGGATGCAGTTGAGTCAGCAGCGATTGATCTTGCAGTAGAAAATGCAGAAATCGTAGAATTACCAGAAGAAATGGTGCATGAAGAAGTTCACCGTTCAGTAAACGAGTTCCTTGGAAATATGCAACGTCAAGGTATTTCTCCAGACATGTACTTCCAAATCACTGGTACAACTCAAGAAGATCTTCACAAACAACATGAAGCTGATGCTGAAGCTCGTACTAAGACAAACCTTGTAATTGAAGCAATCGCTAAAGCAGAAGGTTTGAAGCAAGTGCAGAAGAAATTGAAGCAGAAATCACTTCACTTGCAACTGACTACAACATGGAAGTAGAACGTGTTCGTCAACTTCTTTCAGAAGATATGCTAAAACACGATATTGCAATCAAGAAAGCTGTTGAAGTTATCACAAGTTCAGCAAAAGTAAAATAATATTGTGAAAGCCCTAGTTTAACTAGTGGCTTTTCTTTTTTCTTTAAAGGAAAAATAGCGAAATTCTTTTGACGAAAGCAAAAAAATATCGTACAATAGAAAGTAGCGAAAAAATGCAAGAGGGCTAAGGCCTTTATCAGTTTAAAAGGAGACCAACTTTGGAATTAGAAGTATTTGCTGGACAAGAAAAAAGTGAGCTTTCTATGATTGAGGTAGCACGTGCTATTTTAGAATTGCGCGGTCGTGATCATGAGATGTACTTTAATGACCTTGTCAATGAAATTCAAAATTATCTAGAAAAATCAAACAGCGAAATTCGTGAAGCCCTGCCTTTGTTCTATACAGAATTAAATGTTGATGGAAGTTTCATTCCACTAGGAGATAATAAGTGGGGACTGCGTTCATGGTATGCGATTGATGAAGTAGATGAAGAAATCATTGCACTTGAAGAGACAGATGAAGAAGATACACCAAAAGCACGTAGAAAGAAACGCGTGAATGCCTTTATGGATGGTGACGAAGATGCCATTGATTATAGCGATGATGATCCAGAGGACGAAGATTCTTACGAAGCAGACCCTGCACTCAACTATGATGAAGAAAATCCGGACGATGAAAAGAGTGAAGCAGAGGCCTATGATGCTGAAATCAACGAGATAGCGCCGGACGATTTAGATGAAGATGTCGATATTAATGAAGAAGACGATGAGTTTTCAGATGACGACACTGAAAACGAAGAATAGATTAACTGAAAAGAAGCAAAGTGTAAAGTGCTTCTTTTTTATTGACATTATGGTTGAAAGGTATATAATAAAGAAAAAATGAGTAGAGGACTCATACTATGGAATTTATCGTTGATAAAAGTCTGAGAGACTTAGGGATTAAAAGTGTTGTGGTTGGGATTGCTAAGCATGTCAATCCAAATGCTGAGCTATCTTCGAATTTTTTGAAAAAGAAAAAAGAGATGGAAGAGTGGGCTTTGAATTGTAATCTAGAGGAACTTCTAAAATCGCCAGTTATTCAAGGATATACTGATATGTTGCAGCGTGTAGGGCGTAGTATTAAGAAAAATCCTCCGACTGTCCCAGCCTTGATCCGAAATATCCAACACAGAGGCTCTCTTCCGCATATTAACAGTATTATTGATATTTATAATGTGGAAGCTCTACATTCTTTATTAGCCATTGGTGGACATGATTTTGACAAAATTGAGGGTGACTTAGAGTTTACAGTGAGCCAGAAAGAAGATGTTTTTCTCCCCATCCTTTCAACTGAAAAGCATGTTTCAAAGACGGACTATGTTTACCGTGATGCTAAAGGAGTTTTGGCGTGGTTAGATGTTCGAGATAGTGAGCATTATAAATTTGATGATGAGACTCAAAATGCTATTTTTATTATCCAAGGGAATGCGAATACCTCAGTAGAAATGCGTTTAGATGCATTGGAAAGGATTCGGAAAGACTTGATAGAATGCATGTCAAATATAGAATTTTCAACTTATGTTATTCAGACAGAGGAATAGTCGTAAAAGATTTTCCTTTCTACTGTAGAAACCAGAAAAGATTAGATGGATTTCTAATCTTTTTTTGTATAGTTATTGGTAAGGTAGATTGATAGTAAAAAAACAAAAAAACGACGCCATCTATTTAAAATGAGTTAACAAAAACATTGATTTAGATTGAAAAATAAATAGTCAAGAAAGATGCGAAAATTCAGGAGAAATGAACAAGGAGATTTGTCAATGCTACCGTTACTTTTTGGGGGAAAAGGATTTTAAGAGACGATAATGAAAGATGTGATTGCTAAAGTTAGGATGAAGCAATTGCAGCTTGTTGTTGATGTGAACTATGGTGTGAAGAACTATATATGTGTGAAAGAGATGATAAAAATATTCTCGCAAGGAGGTCTAGTTTTAGTGGGTGTCTTTTTGATGATGACCATCATCCTCTCTATTCAAATTTTAGAATTTTTGGTTTAAAGACTACAAATTTAGCGTAGGTGTCCAATTGTTATAGGATATTTTATATGGAATAAAGGTTATAATTATTACATTTTCAAGCGACTGGCAATGAGAAAAAGCGAGTATTATTGTGTTTTTTTGCAATGTTTTCTATTTGTTCCATGTATAGCTGTTTTACCAATAATATTTGGAATTTCAGTTGTTTAATTCCTTCAGCCACCAGTATACATTATAAAGATTTTTTTATCGTTGTATTAATAATGGTGAATGAACTAAAAAAATAACAGGAAGGTTAGAATTGATAAAAAGAGGAGGATTTCAGTGTTTATAGATTATAAAATCAGAGTACTTTTATGTTAAAATGTCCTAGGTTTTTTTGTTATTAATTTATATAATGGTATATTTGCTTTTGAAGTTTAAAACAAAAAAAGGTGTGAAAAAAATAGAAGTAATATAGAATAAAAAAATTTGTTTTTTTATGGTATAATAAAATGATGTATTATGTAATATAATTGATGGGGAAAAATGATGAAAAAATTATTTGCTTTGTTTAAGACCTTTACTGTTGTAACATTGACATTTTTGAGTGTCTTTTTTATGGTACAAAAAGTTGAGGCCAAAGAGCTGACTAAAGTAAAATTTCCAAGGACAGAAATTTTATCTAACGGGAATGCTTTTAAAACAGATCCTGTTACTCTTCAAGTCAATGGTTTATATACTTTAACGACTGACTTTGATTTGACGGATTATGACAATAATTTAGAGGATGGGGATTACTTTACTTATGATATTCCTGCACCAATGTCAGTGGACGCGCGAACCATGGAAATTGAAGATGAGCATGGTTGGAAAGTTGCTGATGTCGTTATTACCTCTAACGGAGAGCATGCTGGCGGTAAGGTCATGGTCACCATGAAAAATCTAGATAAGTATAAGCAAGCCTCTCTTTCTATTACTAGTGTTTCGGGGAATATAAACTCGACATTTAGGATAAAAAAGGCTGTGCCAACAGCCACGCCACTTCCTTTAAAAGGATATGGGAAAAATGATAGAGTAAATATTATCGCCAAGAGTTCCCAAGGCGGAGCCTATGATACAACAATCCAAAATTTTTCAAAAGCAGGCGGTGTTATCCAGAAGAAAGAATGGACATCAGCGGCATTGGGGCGTTCAGGCTCTTACTGGCATCCGTGGAACGTTTATGTCAATACAAATAAAACAGATCGTAAAAACTTTGTTTTAAAAGATACACTGAAAACAGAAGGTTATCAATTTATCCCAGAAACTTTCAAACTGATTCGTGGAACACTGCGTACTGATACACGTGGTTATATCAATCAAAAAGGTCAGTTTGAAGTAGTGGATATTACTCAGTTTTTATCGTTTAACTCGGATTATACACAATTTACACTAGACTTGGGAAATATTGGTACAGAACAATATTTTTTGACTTATTCGACCACGGCTAAAAATGTCCAAGGGACAACGATTACCAATTATTTGGAAGCGACAGAAAACGGGGAGTTGGTAAAACCATTTACTAATCGAAGCAATGTGGCTTCTAGCGCTACGCAATCATCCGTCGATACTTCAGGAGCTTCTATCACGATTAAACCCGCACGTTCGATCATTCTTTATAAACGGGATAAGGAGACGGGACGTGGATTAAATGGCGTGAAATTCCGCTTGACGGATCCAAATGGAGTGTCAACGGAGTTTGTCACTGCGGATAATTCGCAAAAAGATCCAGGAGTTTATCAAACTCCTCGCCTAACCGAAGGAGAATATACTCTAGAGGAAATTGAAACTCTCCCGGGCTACAAGTTAGATACAACTCCACGTAAGATTAATGTGACCCAGGATGGCCAGGTTGTTTATTGGGATAACGTTTATGCTCCGACACCGGTGGAAGCGACGATCACAGCGAAAAAAGCTTTGGCTAATCGTGCTTTAAAGGCAAATGAATTTACTTTTATATTAAAAAATGCAACATCTGTTATAGCAAGAGCAACGAATGATGCAGATGGAAATATTACGTTTTCTAATGTTAAGTTTTCCCGCCCTGGAACTTACCACTATACTATTTCGGAACTTAACAATAATCTGCCGGGAGTAACTTATGACACTAGTGTGAAAAATGTTGAAATAGTTGTTGCAGATGATGGGACAGGTAAGTTAGTTGTAACCTCTATCACTGGAGCGGGCGACACAGATGCACTCTTTACAAATACTTATCAGGCTAAAAAAACAAAGAAAAAACTGACAGCTAAGAAAATTTTGAGTGGTCGTAGCTTAAAGGCAAATGAATTTGAGTTTGTTCTGAAAAATCAAGACGGTACAGTTGTCTCAACTACTAAAAATAAAGCTGATGGATCCATTGAATTTCCTGAAATTACATATGATAGAGTAGGAACTTATCAATATAAGATTGAAGAAGTAGTAGGTTCTGAGCCTGGTATAACTTATGATTCAACACCAATTGAGGTAACTGTTGAAGTTACGGATGATTTATCTGGGAATTTGACGACCTCTCTGACTTACAAAGATTTGCGTGACACTTTTTCTAATATTTATGTAAAGCCAACAAGAGTAATTTCCATCACCAAAACATGGTCAGATGGAGAAAACCAAGATGGAAAACGTCCAAGTTCCGTAGAAGTTGAGTTACTAGCAGATGGGACTAGGACAGGTCAGAGTCTTACGCTAGATGCTTCTAACAATTGGCAAGCTAGTTTTTCTAATTTGGATAAGTACGATTCATCTGATAATGAAATAGCTTATACTGTTGCGGAAAAAACAGTCCCAACAGGCTACCGATCAACCGTCACAGGAGATATGACAAGTGGTTTTGTAGTGACCAATAGTCATACCCCTGAAACACTAACGGTCGCAGGCACTAAAACGTGGGATGATGCAGACGACCAAGATGGTCTTCGCCCAGCAAGTATAACTGTTCGCTTGATGAAGTCAGTTGATGGTAGTCAACCTGTTGAGGTTGCTAGTCAAACAGTTGGTCAAGCAGAAGACTGGAAATACAGCTTTAAAAACCAACCTAAGTATGAAGGTGGTAAGGAGATTGCCTATAGTATCACAGAAGATGCGGTCGCAGATTACCAGTCGACCATCACAGGCTATCAAGTGACCAATACACATACTCCAGCCAAGCGTACAGTATCCGTAACCAAAGCTTGGGATGATGGCAATGACCAAGATGGGAAGCGCCCAAGCACTGTTAAGGTTCAGCTTTATGCGGACGGTCAAAAGTCAGGAACAGAAGTCACCCTGAAAGCAGAGGATGGTTGGAGCCATACTTGGAGTGATCTACCAGTGAAAAAAACTGGCCACGAGATTGTTTACACAGTAAAAGAAGTCAGCAGTCCATCTGGCTACACAGCTAGTGTGACAGGTGATATGTCTACAGGGTTTACGATTACCAATAGTCATACTCCAAGTACTACTCAGTTTGAAGTTACGAAGGTCTGGAAAGATAAAAGCAATCAAGATGGGAAACGTCCAGCTACGATTACAGTAAATCTTCTAGCAGATGGAGAAAAAGTATCTGATGCGACATTTGGTCCAGATGGAGATGGCAACTGGAAGCACACCTTCACCAATCTTCCAGAATATAAAAATGGAACTAAGATTGTTTACAGTGTGAGCGAGGAAGCGGTGGCCGGTTACACCAGCAAGGTTAAAGACCATACGATCACCAATAGTTACACACCGGAAACCGTGACAATCGCTGGTGAGAAAACTTGGAATGATAGCAATGACCAAGACGGGAAACGACCAAGTAAGATTACAGTCAACTTAATGAAGTCCGTTGATGGTCAAGCACCAAGCAAGGTAGCTTCTAAGGAAGTTAGCCAAGCAGATGATTGGAAGTATAGCTTTAAAGATCAGCCTAAGTATGAGGGTGGAAAAGAAATCACTTATTCAATTAGTGAGGAAACAGTTGCTCACTATACGAGCCAGATCAATGGCTATAACTTGACTAATAGCTATAGCCCAGAAAAAACAGAAGTTTCTGGAAGCAAGACTTGGGATGATGCGGATAACCAAGATGGGAAGCGTCCTGCTTCTATCACAGTACATTTGTTAGCGAATGGTAGCTTGGTAGACAGTAAGACAGTCTCTGCTGCAGATGCTTGGTCTTATCGTTTTAGCGATTTACCAAAATACAAGAATGGGGAAGTTATTACTTACTCTATCAGTGAAGCTAGTGTAGCAGGTTATACGACAAGAGTTGATCAATTTAATTTGACTAATAGTTACACACCAGAAAAGATGGACATCACAGTCAAGAAGAATTGGAATGATGCTCAGAATCAAGATGGTAAACGTCCGTCTGAAATTACCGTTCACCTCTTAGCAGATGGACAAAAAGTAGCCAGCAAGAAAGTGACAGCTGATTCTGAAGGGAAATGGACCACTACTTTTGTGGCTCAACCGAAGTATAAAGCAGGTCAAGAAATCAAGTATACGATTTCTGAAGATACTGTGGCAAATTACACTACGGAAATTAAGGACTTTGACATTACTAACTCCTATCAACCGCAAGTCGTAGACTATGAAGTCATTAAGAAATGGGATGATGAGGAAAATCAAGATGGTAAACGCCCCGATAAGATTACCATTCACTTGATGAAGACGGTGGCAGGTACAACTACAGAAGTAGAGAGTAAGGAAATCAGCTCCGCTGATAACTGGCGTTACCGTTTTAGCCAACTTCCGAAATATGAAGCCGGCCAAGAGATCACTTATTCTGTTACAGAAGACAGCGTTGCAGGCTATACCACAAGCATCAATGGTCGTGAAATTACCAACAGCCATACAGCAGAGACTGTTCGTATCCTTGGAAAGAAATTTGGGAAGACGACAATAACCAAGCAGGCAAACGTCCATCCTCTATTACTGTTGAAATCCGAAAAGGTAGAGAAGTAGTGGATACTATCACAGTGAGTCCAGATGGAGATGGTAACTGGAACTTCGTTTCAAAAGAGCTTCCGAAATACGAAGCCGGCCAAGAGATTCGTTATCAAGTTTTTGAGACAAGTCGTGTTGCAGGCTATGAAGAGGGACTTGTGTCTGAAGAGAATGGTCAATATACGATAACCAATAAGCTGACACCAGAGCAGAAGATATCTGTCACAGGAGAAGTGATTTGGAATGATGATGGCAATCAGTCAGGCAAACGTCCAAGCACAGTGAATATTCACTTGATTGTGGATGGACGAGTGAAAGAGAGCAAGGTTGTTCGAGCGGATTCGGAAGGCAAATGGCGTTATGAATTTAAGGATTTACCACGCTATAAGGCTGGTAAAGAGATTGTTTATAAGATTTCTGCCGATACGGTAGATGGTTACCAGTTGCGAGTGGATGGTACGACGGTAATCCATACTCGCCAATCTGGTTCGAAAGCACAACCGAATTCATCCCCAAGTTCGACTCCTTCAGTTCCGAATGGTAAGCCTCAAGGTTTGGATAAGGGAGCATTGGTTACTCCTAATCAAAAACCAGATAAGACAGGGGTGAGTGAAGGTATCAAGCTTCCAAAAGAGGAAGTTCAGCAGGTTGTTCGTCGAGGACATCGATTACCATTAACAGGTACAACAGCGAGTCTTTTAGTACTGATTGGACTTTGTCTATTAGGAGGAGTTTTCTATCTCAAGTGGAAACACTAATGTAAAAATTCATAACCCCCATGTCACTTTGACATGGGGGTGTTTGATTATTTTAAAACGAAAACTTGTTTGGTAGGAATGGTGTAATGAGTGATTGATGAAGCTATAAATTGATTGTTCGCTCTATGGTTTTATAGTAATGCTTTTATAAAAAAGCCTCTTGTTTGTTGAAAGATACGGGTAAAAATGCTATAATGAAAAGAACATTCTAAAATCAAAAAGATTATAAAGTAAGGAAAAAAATGGCAAATATTTTAAGAACAATCATCGAGAATGATAAAGGTGAAATAAGAAAATTAGAAAAAATGGCAGATAAGGTTATTTCATATAGTGACCAAATGGCTGCCTTGTCTGATGAACAATTAAAAGCAAAAACGGAAGAATTTAAACAACGCTATCAAAAAGGTGAAACTTTGGATCAGCTGTTATATGAGGCTTTTGCCGTTGTTCGTGAAGCGGCTAAGCGTGTCTTAGGCTTGTATCCTTATCCAGTTCAGATTATGGGTGGAATTGTTCTGCACCATGGAGATGTGCCTGAAATGCGTACAGGTGAGGGGAAAACCCTGACAGCGACTATGCCCGTTTATTTGAATGCCTTAGCAGGAGAGGGTGTACACGTTGTCACGGTTAATGAATACTTGAGTGAGCGTGATGCGACTGAGATGGGGGAATTGTATTCATGGTTAGGTCTTTCGGTAGGGATTAACCTGGCTGCAAAATCACCAGCTGAAAAACGTGAAGCCTACGCTTGTGATATTACATATTCAACAAACTCAGAGATTGGGTTTGACTACCTTCGTGATAACATGGTTGTACGTGCTGAAAATATGGTTCAACGCCCGCTTAACTATGCGTTAGTGGATGAGGTGGATTCTATTTTGATCGATGAAGCTCGTACCCCTTTGATCGTATCTGGCCCAGTTTCATCTGAAATCAATCAGCTGTATCATATGGCAGATAGTTTTGTAAAAACTTTAGAAAAAGATGACTATATCATTGATGTTCAGTCTAAGACAATCGGACTTTCGGACTCAGGTATTGATAAAGCCGAAAGTTATTTCAAGTTAGACAATTTATATGATATTGAAAATGTGGCCTTGACCCACTTATTGATAATGCTCTTCGTGCCAACTATATTATGATTTTAGATATTGACTATGTGGTTAGTGAAGAGCAAGAAATCTTGATTGTTGACCAGTTTACTGGTCGTACGATGGAAGGTCGTCGCTACTCAGATGGTCTTCACCAAGCGATTGAGGCCAAGGAAGGTGTGCCTGTTCAGGATGAGACCAAGACATCGGCTTCTATCACTTATCAAAATCTTTTCCGTATGTATAAAAAGTTGTCTGGAATGACTGGTACTGGTAAGACTGAGGAGGAAGAATTCCGCGAAATTTATAACATTCGTGTTATTCCGATTCCAACTAACCGACCAGTAGCACGTATTGATCATCCAGATTTGCTTTATCCTAGCTTAGAGTCTAAATTTAGAGCAGTAGTAGAAGACGTTAAAGAACGCTATCAAAAAGGGCAACCAGTTCTAGTTGGTACCGTAGCGGTTGAAACCAGTGATTACTTGTCTAAAAAGCTAGTAGCTGCAGGAGTTCCACATGAGGTTCTGAATGCTAAAAATCACTATAAAGAAGCGCAAATTATTATGAATGCTGGTCAGCGTGGTGCGGTGACCATTGCGACAAATATGGCTGGTCGTGGTACAGATATTAAGCTTGGAGAAGGTGTACGTGAGTTAGGTGGACTCTGTGTTATTGGTACAGAACGACATGAGAGCCGTCGGATTGACAATCAGCTTCGTGGACGTGCAGGTCGTCAAGGTGATCCAGGTGAGTCACAATTTTATCTTTCGCTTGAAGATGAATTGATGAAACGTTTTGGATCAGAAAGGATCAAAGCTGTCCTTGAACGCTTTAATCTAAGTGAAGAGGAATCAGTGATTCGATCTAATATGCTGACTCGTCAAGTCGAAGCAGCACAGAAGCGAGTAGAAGGAAATAACTACGATACTCGTAAACAAGTCCTTCAATATGATGACGTTATGCGTGAGCAACGTGAAATCATTTATGCTGAAAGACATGACGTCATCACAGCTAATCGTGATTTGGCACCTGAAATTCATGCTATGATGAAACGGACGATTGATCGATTTGTAGATGGCAATAGCAGAGCACCTCAAGAAGAAAAGCTAGAAGCCATTGTAAACTTTGCGAAATACAATCTAGTTCCAGAGGATTCCATTACTACAGCTGACCTTCAAGGAATGACTGATAAGGAAATAAAGGCAGACCTTTACGAACGAGCTTTAAAAGTCTATGATAGTCAGATTGCTAAACTTCGTGATGAAGAGGCAGTTCAAGAGTTCCAAAAAGTATTGATTTTACGTGTTGTAGATAACAAGTGGACAGACCATATTGATGCATTAGATCAACTTCGTAATGCTGTTGGACTTCGTGGCTATGCTCAGAACAATCCTGTAGTTGAATACCAAGCAGAAAGTTTCAGAATGTTCAACGATATGATTGGTTCTATCGAGTTTGATGTTACACGCTTGATGATGAAAGCGCAAATTCATGAGCAAGAACGTCCACGTGCAGAGCATAACATTGTAACGACAGCAACTCGAAATATTGCTGCACAAGAATCAGATGTGCCATCTGGTGTAGATTTATCAAAAGTTGGTCGTAATGAGCTATGTCCATGTGGATCAGGTAAGAAATTTAAAAACTGCCACGGCCGTTAAAGTAAGATTGGACAGAAAGAGGAGTACAATGACCTTTACAACAAGAGGTTCAGTGGTGGACTTGGAACAAGTGCGTAGCTTGTCGCAGCTAGATGACCAAACTCGAGAAAAAAAGCAACAGCGAGATCAAGAATTAGCCGCCATTATCCGTGGTGAAGATCAGAGACTTTTATTGGTTATCGGTCCATGCTCTTCTGATAATGAAGAAGCAGTTTTGGAATATGCTCGGCGTTTGGCTGCTTTACAAGAAAAGGTTAAAGATTGTATCTTTATAGTGATGCGTGTTTATACAGCTAAGCCGCGCACTAATGGCGATGGGTATAAGGGGTTGATTCATCAGCCTAAAGCCTCAGAAGGACCGAATCTGATGGATGGTATTAAAGCTGTTCGCAATTTGCACCATCGTGTCATTACAGAAACAGGATTAACAACCGCAGATGAAATGCTTTATCCAGAGAATGTTGCGCTAGTAGATGATTTGGTATCCTACATGGCTGTGGGCGCTCGCTCTGTCGAGAATCAGCAACATCGATTTGTAGCATCAGGTTTATCCACTCCAGTTGGGATGAAAAATCCAACTTCAGGCAATTTGTCTGTGATGTTCAATGCGATTTATGCTGCTCAGAATCAGCAGACCTTCCTCTATCGTTTTCAAGAAGTTGAGACATCAGGCAATCCGCTTGCTCATGCAATCTTGCGTGGAGCTATTCATGCCAATGGTAAGAATGAGCCAAATTATCATTATGAGCAACTTCTCGAGACACTTAGCGCTTATGATAAGTTAGATCTACAATATCCTTTTATTGTGGTTGATACAAATCATGACAATTCTGGCAAACAACATTTCGAACAGGAACGAATTGTTCGTGAGACGCTACTTAATCGCGATTGGAATGAAAAAATTAAGCAGACTGTTCGTGGCTTTATGATTGAATCTTATTTGGAAGATGGACGACAAGATCAGCCAGAAGTTTTTGGAAAGTCAATTACAGATCCCTGTTTAGGTTGGAGCAAAACAGAACAGTTGATTCAAAGCATTTATGCTCATCTAGACAAGTAATTTTATTATAAAAATGAAAGGAATCTGCTTGGTGATGAAGGAATGACCAAGAGATCGGATTGTAGCAAGCTCAGTTGGTCGCCCAGCTGAGTTTTGTCTCATTCCTAGATAAAGAATGATTATAGGACATGGAATTGATATAGAAGAGTTGTCTTCTATTCAGCAAGCTTATACTAAACATGCTCGTTTTGCTCAAAAAGTACTAACAGAGGCAGAGTTGAGACGCTTTGAAACACTTTCTGATAAACGGAAAATAGAATATTTAGCAGGGCGCTGGTCTGCTAAAGAAGCCTTTGCTAAGGCCTGGGGAACAGGGATTGGCAAGGTTGGTTTTCAAGATTTAGAGATCTTAAATGATGAAAAAGGTGCGCCAATCTTTACTAAGTCTCCCTTTTCTGGTAAGGTCTGGGTGTCGATTAGCCATGCAGGAAATAGTGTCATGGCTAGTGTAATTTTGGAGGAAAAAAATGAGAACTAGTTTACATAGACCGACTCGAGCTCTTGTGGATTTATCGGTCATTTATTTTAATATTGAGCAGTTGTCGGATCATCTACCTCAAACGGTTGAAAAATGGGCTGTTGTGAAAGCAGATGCCTATGGACATGGTGCTGTAGCAGTGTCCCGTCATATTGAAGAAATCGTAGATGGATTTTGTGTCTCTAATATTGATGAAGCTCTGGAGCTGCGAGAAGCAGGACTTAGTAAGAAAATCCTAATTTTGGGTGTGTCTTCTATTGAAGCTGTTTCGTTTGCTATCCAGCATCGGATTACATTGACTGTGGCTAGTATAGAATGGTTGGATTTACTAGAAGACTCTGGCTTGTCTCTGAACGGATTAGTGGTCCATATGAAAGTCGATTCTGGAATGGGACGAATTGGATTTCGAGATGAAAAATCTCTTCAGAATGCGATTGATAGATTGCAGGCAGCAGGAGTACAGGTAGAAGGGATCTTTACCCATTTTGCAACTGCAGATGAAGTAGATAATAGCAAATTTGAAGCGCAACTCACTTGCTTCAGGAGAATCTTGAATGGATTGAATGAGGTTCCTCCGATTGTTCATGCTAGTAATTCGGCAACCTCTCTTTGGCATAGTGATACTGTGATGAATGCTGTGCGTTTGGGTGATATTATTTATGGCTTGAATCCAAGTGGTAGTGCGCTGGATCTTCCTTACGAGGTAAAGCCTGCTTTGAGTCTCGTATCTGAATTGGTTCATGTCAAAGAGGTGGAAGTTGGAGCAAATATTGGATATGGAGCAACTTATACGGCAACAGATTCTCAATTCATTGGAACGATCCCCTTGGGGTATGCTGATGGCTGGACTCGCGATATGCAAGGGTTTGATGTGTTGATTGATGGCTATCGTTGTCCAATTGTTGGTCGAGTTTCAATGGACCAAATCACAGTGCGATTGCCAAGAAAATATCCTTTAGGAACACCAGTTGTTTTATTGGAAATAGCGGAGCAGAAACAATAACTGCGACAGATGTGGCGGCAAAACGAGAAACGATTAACTATGAGGTGCTTTGTCTTCTTAGCGATCGTGTGCCAAGGATTTATAAGGCTTAAATATCGGCTGGTCACACTAAGGGATTCTAAAAATATGGAACTGAAAGAGGAACTATGAATTTACACCAACCTTTATCGGTTCTGCCTGGAGTAGGACCGAAATCAGCGGAGAAGTTTGCTAAATTAGGTATTGAAACCTTACAAGATTTGCTACTCTATTTTCCTTTTCGCTATGAAGATTTTCAAAGCAAGCAAGTATTTGATCTAGAAGATGGTGAAAAAGCTGTTATTTCAGGAATTGTTGCTACTCCAGCGAATGTTCAATACTATGGATTTAAACGCAATCGTCTGCGTTTTTCTATCAAGCAAGGAGAAGTGGTATTAGCAGTTAATTTTTTTAATCAACCTTATTTGGCAGACAAAATTGAGGTTGGTGCTACTGTTGCGATTTTTGGGAAATGGGACAAGGCTAAGGCCAGTCTGACTGGCATGAAACTTTTAGCTCAGGTGGAGGATGATTTACAACCAGTTTACCGAGTGGCTCAAGGGATCAGCCAGACTAGTCTCGTAAAGTTGATTAAGACAGCTTTTGATCAGGGTCTGGACTTATTAATTGAGGAAAATCTCCCAGGAGTATTGCTAGAGCGCTATCAGTTGCTTTCAAGAGTAGAAGCTGTAAGGGCCATGCATTTTCCGAAAAACTTATCAGAATACCGCCAAGCGCTTCGTCGCATAAAATTTGAAGAGTTGTTTTATTTTCAAATGCAGTTGCAGGTTTTGAAAATGGAGAGCAAAGATGCAAGCAATGGTCTGAGTATTGATTGGCAGAAGGCGTCGTTACAAGAAAAGAAAAAGCAACTGCCATTTTCATTGACAGAAGCTCAGGAACGTAGTCTGAGTGAAATTTTATCTGATCTGAAATCACCTGCTCATATGAATCGATTATTACAAGGAGATGTAGGAAGCGGGAAGACCGTAGTTGCTGGCTTGGCGATGTATGCTGTCTATACCGCAGGTTACCAGTCTGCTCTGATGGTACCAACAGAAATCTTGGCTGAACAACATTTTGAGAGCCTAGGTCAGTTATTTCCTGAGTTAAAGCTAGCTTTGTTGACAGGGAGCATGAAGGTAGCAGAGCGTAGGGAAATCTTGTTAGCTATTGAAACAGGTAAAGTGGATATGGTGATTGGAACCCATGCGCTAATTCAGGACAGTGTTCGTTACCATCGTCTGGGACTCGTGATTGTAGATGAGCAGCATCGCTTTGGAGTGGCGCAACGTCGGATTTTACGTGAAAAGGGTGACAATCCAGATGTTCTGATGATGACAGCGACGCCTATTCCACGGACTTTAGCTATTACAGCTTTTGGAGATATGGATGTATCAATCATTGATCAGATGCCAGCCGGTCGCAAGCCGATCATTACACGTTGGGTGAAGCATGAGCAACTAGAAGTTGTCCTTGAGTGGATCAAAAAGGAAGTTTTAAAAGGAGCTCAAGTGTATTTCATTTCTCCGCTTATCGAGGAGTCAGAGACTTTGGATTTGAAAAATGCCATTGCTTTAGAAGAGGAACTAAGGACTTATTTCACAGATATTGCCCATGTTTCTTTACTTCATGGAAAAATGAAGAGCAATGAAAAAGAAACGATTATGCAGGCATTTAAGGATAAAAAAGTAGATATTTTAGTTTCTACTACAGTTATCGAGGTTGGAGTCAATGTGCCAAATGCAACCATTATGATTGTTATGGATGCGGATCGTTTTGGTCTCAGTCAACTTCATCAATTACGAGGGCGTGTGGGACGTGGAGATAAGCAATCTTATGCAGTTCTTGTCGCTAACCCGAAGACAGAGTCTGGGAAGCAGCGCATGAAAATAATGACAGAGACAACAAATGGCTTTGTATTGGCAGAAGAAGATCTGAAAATGCGTGGATCAGGAGAGATTTTTGGCACTCGCCAATCAGGAATTCCAGAATTTCAAGTAGCTGATATTATCGAAGATTTTCCTATCTTGGAAGAAGCAAGAAAGGTAGCGAGTCAGATTGTGCAAAAGACAGATTGGCGCAATGATTCTGACTGGCACCTAGTAGCTCTTCATCTAGAAAAACAAGATTACTTAGATTAAGGTTTTTGAAAGATTTCTATAAGAAAACCTTAAGACTTTCTGTCTATAATAAAGCCAATCAAAAGAAAAGAGGTATTGATTATGACAGTAAGTATCAAAGTAGACTATAATAAAAATTTCAAGGTTTCAAATAAAAAATTTTCTACTTACGGTAAGTAAGTAGCCCTCCTATTTTTCATCAGCCCTCCTTTTAAACGTCATATGAAAAATAAGAAAACGAGAGTGGGACAGAAATCGGTAATTCGTTAGAATTCGATTTCGCCGTCCCACCTCCGCACAGTTGAGTAGGGCTGTAAAAGCTGATGAAATCAGCGTAGTAGAGCCCACTCAACCACTGCGTCTTGCTCGACAATCCAAAGACAATTGAGAGGCTAGGACTTTTGTCCCAGCCTCTTTTTTTAAAAAAAAGAATCTTTGATTGCTGTCTTATCTATAGCTTTTCTATCCTTCTATGTAATTCCTTAAATCGTTTCCTTCTAGCCCAGCATTAAGGGCGATAAGGAGCTTGATTCTGGCCTTAGGTGCATTTAGTTCCTTGACAAAGAAAATCCCTGCGTCATGAAGTTGGACACCTCCACCAGGATAGGCGTAGACTGGCTCAGCAATGCCGTTGAAGCAACGGGAAACTAAGGCAATGGGACTCCCTGGCTCGTGATTTGGGTCAGTTTTTCTGCTACTTCATATGGAAGATTGCCGGCGCCGAATGCTTCAATGATAAGCCCATCTATAGTATTGAAATCAAGCATGTCGAGTATTTCAGTTTTCATACCGGCGTAGGCAGGTATGATAGGAACAAGTCCATCTATACAGCCTAAATCAAAGTGAACACGCGGTTCAGCTGTTTTGAAATAAAGAATTTCGTGCTTCATAATCAAACCAAGTGGTCCATGTGTTGGAGTTTGAAATGTACTGACATTTGTTGTATGGGTTTTAGTGACATACTTGGCAGCATGCACTTCATCATTCATGACAACTAAAACACCTTTTCCAAGTGATTTTTCGTCTGCTGCTACTCTTAAGGCAGATAGATAATTATAAACACCATCGCTACCAAGCTCATTAGAGCTACGCATAGCCCCAGTTAAGACAACTGGAATATTCGGTAATTTCATAGTATCTAGGAAATAAGCTGTTTCTTCCAGCGTGTCTGTACCGTGGGTAATAACAATTCCATCAAAATCTTTCGCCACTGTCTTTATGTGTTGATAGAGCTTGAGCATATGCTGTGGTGTTATATGGGGGCTTGGGATGTTGAAAAAGTCTAAAGCGGTAACTTGGATGCCATCTAGAGGTATAGAAACGTGATTCATAGGGTTCACATCGTTGGTCACGACCTTCCCTGTTCCGTCTGCTTGCATAGAAATAGTCCCGCCAGTGTGCAATACTAATATTTTTTTGTTCATAGATGAGCTTCTTTCCGAATTGTGTTATAATTTATTTTATCATAAAAGGAAAGAATTAGATTCATGGAAGTAAAAGCTGTTTTTTTCGATATCGATGGTACTTTGGTCAATGATAGCCGAACTGTTCTCAAATCAACAGAGCAAGCTATTCAAAATTTGAAACAGCAGGGTATCTTGGTTGGTCTGGCGACAGGAAGAGGTCCTTTTTTCGTCCAATCCTTTATGAAGGATTTGGATTTGGATTTTGCTGTGACCTATAATGGCCAATATATCTTCTCAAAAGAAAAGGTTATTGCAGCGACACCTATTGATAAAGCAAGTCTTCGTGCTATTATTGATTACTCACGAACCCATAAAAAGGAAATTGCGCTGGGAACTGAAAATGATATGATTGGCAGTCATATCATGCGTTTTGGAATGAGTCCATTTTCACAATGGGGGAGTCAATTTGTACCTAAACGTTTGGCCCGTTATATTAGCCATGGTTTTAATCGTTTTGTTGGCAAGATTATTTCTCAGAAAAAAGAAGATTTGATAAATATCTCAAGAGAGCCAATTTATCAAGTGGTTATGCTAGCGACTCCAGAAGAGACACAACATTTAGAGAAGGAATTTCCTGATTTGAAGTTTACACGTTCGAGTCCTTATGCGGCAGATATCATTAATGCCAATACTTCAAAATTACAGGGAATTGAGCGAGTAGGAAGGGAATACGGATTTGATATCAACCAAGTTATGGCCTTTGGTGATTCGGACAATGACCTTGAAATGCTATCGGGTGTAGGCATGTCTATTGCTATGGGCAATGGGACTAGTAGAGTCAAAGAAGTAGCCAAACACACTACGACAAGTAATAGCCAAGACGGTATTCATAAAGCACTAGAGCACTTCGGTATTTTGGCTAGTGAGAAGGTCTTCACAAGTAGTGATCATCATTTTAACAAAGTCAAAGAATTTCACAGTGTCATGGATGAGACGACACAAGAGGAGCCGATTCCTTGGACATCTGAGAGAGCACGCCATCGGGCATCTTTCAAATTAGAAGAATTGGTTGAATTTTTACGAGCTGCCAGCAGGTCAGAAGAAGAGTTTGAAGATGCGGTCTCATCTCTACATGGTGCTCTTGATAAAGCAGCTGCTAAGGTCAAAAGTAAATATAAGGCTGAGATTTCTCTTGTTGGTCAAGTTGATGCATTAATTGATACTCTTTATTTTACTTATGGAAGTTTTGTTTTGATGGGAGTGGATCCTGAGCGGGTTTTTGATATTGTCCATCAGGCGAATATGGGAAAAATTTTTCCAGAAGGTAAAGCTCATTTTGATCCTGTGACCCATAAAATTTTGAAACCAGATGATTGGGAAGAAAAATATGCACCAGAACCAGCCATTAAGAAGGAATTGGAACGACAAATTCAAGCGTATAAGAAAAATAATGATTCAAAATAAAGGTGATGTTTAGGTGTCTTATTTGAGGGGGCTGAGATTAAGATCAAGATATTTTTCTCACTTCCTCTTACTACATCATATATAAAAATAGGTTAAGATATTTCTATCTCAACCTATTTTTGTTTTGTTTTTTACATTGTTTTTTCGCTGTCGCGAACAATGAGTAAATCTACTTTTGCATGGCGTAGGATATATTCTGATGAAGAGCCAACTAACAAACGTTCAAAAGCATTGAGCCCAGTAGCTCCTACCATGATAAGATCGGCCTTTTGTGCATCTGGGATTTCAGTTGCTAATAAAGTTTTAGGGTTTCCGAGTTCTACGACAGTAACAACATCGTTGACTCCAGCTTCACGAGCTTTATTTTCATATTCATTAACTAACTGTTTGGCGTCTTTTTGCAAGTCTTCATAAACTTCAGCATCAAATGTAGATACGCTTTGTAAGGCACGCGTATCAATAACATGGGCAATTGTCAAACGAGATTTGTTTCGTAGTGCTACATTAACTCCTTTTTCAAAAGCCAATTCAGCTTCACGAGAGCCATCAATCGCAACTAGAATGTTTTCATATTTTTGTAACATAAGACTACCTCCATAAAGATGCTAAGGCTGTTTCAACAATCGTGGAAGTGCTGAAACACCTTCTACACTTATATTGTAAACCTTTTCATGAAAGATGTAAAGCCTTTTCTGATAGAAGGTAAAGAAAATGAAGAAATAAAGTGAAAGTCATAGAACTTCCATAAAACAGACCAACAGAAGCATTTGTCGTTTTAGTTATTTATCCCTAAATTTTCGTGATATTTTTTGGATTTTTGATAAAAATTGCGTTATAATAAGACGATTGATTGAAATGAGGAATTCAAAATGAAAGAATACAACAAATCTGTCAAATTAGAACATGTGGCTTATGATATTCGTGGTCCAGTGCTAGAAGAAGCCATGCGAATGAGAGCGAATGGAGAGCGTATTTTACGTCTGAATACAGGTAATCCCGCAGAATTTGGTTTTACTGCTCCAGATGAAGTGATTCATGATTTAATCATCAATGCTCGTAGCAGTGAAGGGTATTCGGACTCAAAAGGTCTTTTTCAGCACGGAAAGCGATTATGCAGTATTGTCAGCTGAAACATATTCCAGATGTCGGTATTGAAGACATTTATCTGGGAAATGGTGTCAGTGAGCTGATTGTGATGTCCATGCAGGGTTTGCTTGACAATGGCGATGAAGTCTTAGTTCCGATGCCAGATTATCCATTATGGACTGCAGCGATTAGCTTAGCAGGTGGAAATGCAGTGCATTACTTTTGTGATGAGGAAGCAGACTGGTATCCTGATATAGATGACATTAAGTCAAAAATCACATCAAATACAAAAGCGATTGTCGTCATTAATCCAAATAATCCAACTGGCGCTCTCTATCCAAAGGAAATCTTAGAAGAAATTGTTGAAATTGCTCGTCAAAATGGTTTGATCATTTTTGCGGATGAAATTTATGATCGTTTGGTCATGGATGGTGAAAAGCATACAGCTATTGCGAGCTTAGCACCAGATTTGTTCTGTGTTAGCATGAACGGTTTATCAAAATCTCATAGGATTGCTGGTTTCCGTGTTGGATGGATGGCCTTGTCAGGGCCTAAAAAGCATGTTCAAGGTTATATTGAAGGATTAAACATGCTTTCAAACATGAGACTTTGTTCGAATGTGTTGGCTCAGCAAGTGGTTCAAACTTCTCTAGGTGGACATCAATCTGTAGACGAATTGTTGCTACCAGGTGGTCGCATTTATGAGCAACGGAACTTTATTTACAAAGCTATCAATGATATTCCAGGTTTGTCTGCGGTTAAGCCTAAAGCAGGACTTTATATTTTTCCAAAGATTGACCGAGAAATGTATCAGATTGATGATGATGAACAGTTTGTCTTGAATTTCTTAAAACAAGAGAAAATTTTGTTAGTACATGGCCGAGGATTTAATTGGAAAGATCCTGACCACTTCCGCATCGTATATCTTCCTCGTGTGGATGAATTAGCTCAAGTTCAGGAGAAAATGACCCGCTTCTTGCGCCAATACAAAAGATAATATACAAAGGCTAAAATAGTATTTTTGGCCTTTTTTATCGAGAAAATCACAGAAAGTAAAAAATTGTTTTTCAATAAACAATTTTCAGATAATTATTGAAATTTCTGTCAATTTGTGGTATAATCAAGCGGACTAAAAACGAGGTGGCTTATGGCGCATTTATTAGAAAAAACAAGAAAAATTACGTCTATTTTGAAACGTTCTGAGGAGCAACTTCAAGAAGAATTGCCATACAATGATATTACAAGACAGTTAGCGGACATTATGGATTGCAATGCCTGTATCGTCAATAGCAAAGGGCGTTTGCTGGGTTATTTCATGCGATATAAAACCAATAATGACCGTGTAGAGGCTTTTTATCAGACAAAGACATTCCCAGAAGACTATATTCGTTCAGCAAATCTGATTTATGATACGGAGGCGAATCTACATGTGGAGCATGAGTTATCCATTTTCCCAGTTGAAACGCAGGCAGATTTTCCAGATGGTTTGACGACAATTGCACCGATTCATGTTTCTGGAATTCGTCTGGGCTCTTTAATCATTTGGCGAAATGATAAAGAATTTGATGATGACGATTTGGTCCTAGTAGAAATTTCTAGTACTGTTGTCGGGATTCAGTTGCTCAATTTCCAACGTGAAGAAGATGAAAAGAACATTCGACGTCGAACAGCAGTGACCATGGCAGTGAACACTTTGTCTTATTCAGAACTGCGTGCGGTTTCGGCTATTTTAGGTGAGTTGAATGGAAATGAAGGGCATTTGACAGCTTCGGTCATTGCTGACCGCATTGGTATTACTCGCTCGGTCATTGTCAATGCTCTACGTAAGCTGGAAAGTGCTGGAATTATTGAAAGTCGCTCACTGGGGATGAAGGGAACTTATTTGAAAGTTCTGATTCCAGATGTTTTTGAGGAAATTAAAAAGAGAGACTACTAATGACAAAAGCATTAATTTCGATTGATTATACGGTTGATTTTGTAGCTGATGAGGGCAAGTTGACAGCAGGAGCACCAGCACAGGCAATTTCTGAAAGCATTGCTCGAGTAACTGAGGCAGCCTTTGAGCGAGGCGATTATATCTTCTTTGCTATTGATGCTCATGATGCGGATGACGCCTTTCATCCTGAAAGCAAGTTGTTTCCACCTCACAATATCAAAGGGACTAGCGGTTGCAATCTTTATGGTCCTTTGGCTGATTTTTATGAGAAGTATCAAACAGACTCTCGGATATTTTGGATGGATAAACGTCATTATTCTGCCTTTTCTGGCACGGATTTGGATATTCGACTGCGAGAAAGAAAGGTAGACACGATTGTTTTGACAGGAGTCTTGACGGATATTTGTGTTCTACATACAGCGATTGATGCCTATAATCTTGGTTATCAGATCGAGGTGGTTGAGTCGGCTGTGGCTTCTCTATCAGAGGAAAATCACAAATTTGCCTTAAATCACTTGCAAAATGTCCTAGGTTCGACTATAATAGATACAATTTAAAAGTAAAAGAGAAGCAGAGTAGGCTTGCTGACTTGCACAGAGAGTGCTGATGGCTGAGAACAGCACCAAGAAAGCAAAAACCGAAGAACATGTTTCATAATCTTTTGTGTGATAAAGCACAAACGTTGCTCACGTTACGAGTTTAGAGGCTACCTTTTAAGGTGGCAAATAACAGTGGTACCACGGCTTTCGTCTGTTTTAAGACGGAAGCTTTTTATTTTTTGACTATGCAACTAGGTGATAGATATGCTTATTTTCATGGCTTTGTATTGATGAGGGAGGAAAATATGAAAGAAATTTTTATCGGAAACTATGGTTTGGAACAGGTAGGACAGACCATGACTGCGACTGGGTGGGTGTCCAATGTTCGTAACCATGGTAAGCTAGCCTTTATTGAATTGCGGGATCGTGAGGGCTTGCTTCAGGTTTTTGTTAGCGGTGAGCTTGAAGATTTTTCTAAGTTAGAAGATATTGGCAAGGAAGATCTTATTGCAGTGACAGGACAGGTCGTTCAGCGGGAAGAGCGTTTTGTCAACAAGACCATTAAGTCTGGTCAGGTTGAACTGAGGGCTGAGAAGATTGAGATTATTGCTAGCAGTAAGGCCTTGCCTTTTGAATTAGATAAGCACGCTCACACTGGTGAGGACCTGCGTCAGAAATATCGCTATCTAGACTTGCGTCGTGAGAAGATGACACATAACCTTAAACTTCGTCATCAGGTCACCTCAACTATTCGAGAATATTTGAATGGTTTGGACTTTTTGGAAGTGGAGACACCTTATCTGACCAAGTCAACGCCTGAAGGGGCTAGAGATTTCTTAGTTCCTAGTCGGGTCTTTAAAAATCAATTCTATGCGCTGCCACAGAGTCCACAGATGCTCAAGCAACTATTGATGGGAGCTGGGCTTGAGCGTTATTATCAGATTGTTCGTTGCTTCCGTGACGAAGACTTGCGAGGCGATCGTCAGCCAGAGTTTACCCAGGTGGACTTGGAGCTGAGTTTTGCCAGCGAGGAGGAAATCCGAGCTCTGGTTGAAGCTATGCTCAAGGCAATTGTCAAGAAAACTCATGGTTTGGATCTGACGGAAGATTTTCCAACTATCAGCTATGAAGAGGCTATGAGTCGCTTTGGCTCTGACAAGCCAGATACTCGCTTTGGTTTAGAGCTGAAGAGTTTGACGGATTTGTGCCAGTCCAATGACTCGCTTCTTATCAAGAAAGCCTTGGACAACCAAGAGGAAGTGATGGGAATCTGTGTGCCAGATGCGGCTAGTGCTTTTAGCAAGAAGCAACTAAGTCACTACTACCAAGAAATGAAGGATTTTGGTTGTAGCCGTTTTGTCAGTCTAAAAGTTGAGAATGGTCAGTTGGTTGGAGATTTAGCTAGCACCTTTGAAGCTGAGACTCAGGAGTTGCTGTCACGCTTTGAAGCCAAAGATGGAGGGTTAATTCTGCTAGTCATGGCCAAGAAGCGTCGAGCTCAGGAAGCTTTGGGACATTTGCGTCTAGAAGTCGCAAAAGCTTTAGATTTGATTGATCCGAGTCTGCTTCATTTCCTCTGGGTTGTGGATTGGCCACTGCTGGAGTGGAATGAAGATCAAGATCGCTACCAAGCCATGCACCATCCTTTCACACAGGGAATTTTTGAAGATGGACAGGAGCCAGACCAATTCCGCAGTCATGCTTATGACATTGTCTTGAATGGATATGAGATTGGTGGAGGTAGTCTTCGGATTCATGACCGGAAGGTCCAAGAGGCTATGTTTGAGCTATTAGGCATGAGCCGGGAAGACTATGAGCGGGACTTTGGTTTCTTCCTTGAAGCCTTAGAATACGGCTTCCCACCACATGGCGGTTTAGCTCTAGGCTTGGATCGTCTAGTTATGATCTTGGCTGGAGAGCAAAATATTCGTCAGGTCATCGCCTTTCCTAAAAATGGTACTGGCTTTGACCCGATGCTGGAAAGCCCAAGTTTGGTGGACCAAAGACAGATCAAAGAACTGCATTTGGAATTGAAGAACTAGCCTGAAATATGGTAAAATGAAATGATGCGATTTCCTGAAGGATAGCAGGAATAAGCCAAAGAAAGAGGTCGTAACTATTAAAGGAGTTTGCGTCCCTATCTTAACAAAAAAGATGAGCAAAACTTGAAAATAAAGAATCTTTTCTAGATTTGTCGTTTTCGGTCAGTATTCAAAGCTCATATATCTTAAGAAAGGAATCAGAGATGAAGATTACTCAAGAAGAAGTAAGTCACGTAGCTAAGCTGTCAAAGTTGGCTTTTTCACCAGAAGAAACAGCTGAGTTTGCAACGACTTTGTCTAAGATTGTCGACATGGTCGAATTACTTAATGAAGTAGATACAGAAGGAGTGCCTTTTACTTCTAATGTGGCTGCCAATATCAACTATATGCGAGAAGATGTGGCTCAGCCGGGCTGGAACCGGGAAGAGCTTTTCCAAAATGTGCCTGAAAAAGAGCGGGGCTACATCAAAGTGCCTGCCATCCTAGATGACGGAGGAGATGCCTAATGACTTTTAATCACAAGACCATTGAAGAACTGCACGACTTGCTGGTCAAGAAAGAAATTTCTGCGGTAGAGTTAACTCAGGCAACTTTGGCGGATATTAAAGAACGTGAAGGAGCTGTAGACAGCTTCATTACTGTTAGCGAAGAGGAAGCTTTGGCTAAGGCTGCGGCTCTAGATAGCAAGGGCATTGATGCTGACAATCTCATGAGCGGTATTCCGCTGGCGGTTAAGGACAATATCTCAACCAAGGGAATTTTGACGACGGCTGCCTCTAAAATGCTCTACAACTATAAACCGATTTTCGATGCGACCAGCGTAGAGAAGCTTTACGGTAAGGATATGATTATCGTTGGGAAGACAAACATGGACGAGTTTGCCATGGGTGGTTCCAGCGAAAACTCTTATTTTAAGACGACTAAGAATGCTTGGGACGGCAGCAAGGTTCCTGGTGGATCATCTGGTGGTTCAGCGACAGCTGTTGCCTCAGGTCAGGTTCGTCTATCACTAGGGTCAGATACGGGTGGTTCTATTCGCCAGCCGGCTTCCTTTAACGGTGTAGTCGGCCTCAAGCCAACCTACGGACGAGTTTCTCGTTTTGGTCTCATTGCTTTTGGTTCTTCTTTAGACCAGATTGGACCGTTCTCTCAGACGGTTAAGGAAAATGCTCAGCTTCTGAATGTTATTTCTGGTAATGATCCTAAGGACTCTACATCATCACAAGAAGCAGTGCCAGACTTTACCAGCAAGATTGGCCAAGACATTAAGGGCATGAAGATTGCCTTGCCTAAGGAATATATGGGTGAGGGAATTGATAGCAAGGTCAAGGAAACGATTCTGGCAGCAGCGAAGCACTTGGAAAGCCTAGGAGCTATCGTTGAAGAAGTCAGCCTGCCTCACAGCAAGTACGGCGTGGCTGTTTACTATATCATTGCTTCCTCTGAAGCCAGCTCTAACCTGCAGCGTTTTGACGGTATTCGCTATGGCTACCGTGCAGAAGACATTGAAAATCTAGAAGATGTCTATGTCAAATCTCGTAGCGAAGGTTTTGGTGAAGAGGTGAAACGCCGCATTATGCTGGGAACGTTTAGCTTGTCATCTGGTTACTACGATGCTTACTTCAAGAAAGCTGGTCAGGTTCGGACCTTGATCATGCAAGATTTTGCTAAAGTATTTGAAAAATATGACTTGATCTTAGGTCCAACTGCACCAACTGTTGCCTATGACTTGGGCAGTCAAAATCAAGATCCAGTGGCTATGTATCTAGCTGACCTTTTGACCATTCCAGTCAATCTGGCTGGTCTACCAGGCATTTCAATCCCAGCTGGCTTTGTAGATGGTCTTCCTGTCGGCTTGCAGTTGATTGGAAACCACTTTGATGAAGCGACCATCTATCAGGCAGCTGCAGCATTTGAAGCGACAACTGACTACCACAAACAGCAGCCAGTTATCTTTGGAGGTGAAAAATAATGAACTTTGAAACAGTTATCGGACTGGAAGTCCATGTTGAATTGAAGACTAATTCAAAAATTTTCTCACCGGCTCCAGCTCACTTCGGTGAAGATCCAAATGCCAACACCAATATCATTGACTGGTCCTTCCCAGGTGTCCTGCCTGTTATGAACAAAGGGGTCATTGATTATGGTATCAAGGCTGCTCTGGCTTTGAACATGGATATTCACCAGAAGATGCACTTTGACCGCAAGAATTATTTCTATCCGGACAATCCCAAAGCCTATCAAATTTCTCAGTTTGATGAGCCGATTGGCTACAATGGCTGGATTGAAATTGAGCTAGAAGATGGGACAACCAAGAAAATCCGTATCGAGCGGGCCCACTTGGAAGAAGATGCAGGGAAAAATACCCACGGTAGCGATGGCTACTCTTATGTGGACCTCAACCGCCAAGGGGTGCCATTGATTGAGATTGTATCGGAAGCAGATATGCGCAGTCCAGAAGAAGCTTATGCCTATCTGACAGCCCTTAAGGAAATCATCCAGTACACGGGTATTTCTGATGTCAAGATGGAAGAGGGTTCCATGCGGGTCGATGCCAATATTTCCATCCGTCCTTACGGCCAGGAAGAATTTGGTACCAAGACTGAGCTGAAAAACCTTAACTCTTTCAACTTTGTCCGCAAGGGGCTAGCATTTGAGGAAAAACGCCAGGCTGAAATCCTACGCAGTGGCGGTCAAATCCGTCAGGAAACCCGTCGTTATGACGAAGCAACTGGCGAAACTCTGCTCATGCGGGTCAAGGAAGGTTCAGCGGACTACCGTTACTTCCCAGAGCCTGATCTGCCAATCTTTGAGATTGAAGATGCTTGGATTGAGCAAGTACGTAGCAGTCTGCCAGCCTTTCCAAAAGAACGCCGGGCTAAGTATGTGGGCGACTACGGTCTATCTGACTACGATGCTAAGCAGTTGACAGCGACCAAGGCTGTGTCAGACTTCTTTGAAGCAGCTGTTGCCACAGGCGGTGATGTCAAGACTGTCTCTAACTGGCTCCAAGGAGATGTGGCTCAATACCTCAATGCCGAAGGCAAGACCATCACTGAGATTGAGCTGACGCCTGAGAACCTGACTGAAATGATTGCTCTGATTGCAGACGGAACGATTTCTTCTAAAATTGCTAAGAAGGTCTTTGTCCATCTAGCTAAAAACGGTGGCTCTGCTAAAGAGTATGTACAGAAAGCAGGCCTGATTCAAATCTCAGACCCTGCGCAGCTTCTGCCAATCATCCAAGAAGTATTTGCAAACAACGAAAGCTATCAATGACTATAAGGGTGGCAATAAGAATGCGGCTAAGTCCCTAATCGGTCAACTGATGAAGGCCACTAAGGGTCAAGCCAACCCACAAGTAGCACAAAAACTGCTCAATGAAGAGTTGGAGAAACTATAGAAATAAACAGAGGACCAGTCGTGAGGCTGGTTTTCTATCTTTTCTTTAGCCATCGGTTGTGTTAAAATAATTAAAAAAACAAAGGAGTCTTTTATGTCGGAAATCAAAGTGAAACGTGGGACAGGTTTTGTTGGGATTATTGGAAAGTTTCCAATCTTTATCAATGAACAGAAAGTTGGCGTAATTAAGAATGGTGACGAGGCTATTTTTCCTATTGAGGGAGAAGAAGCTGTTGTTCGTGTAGGAGCAGCTCCTATGAAAACCAAGCCAGTGACAGTTATAGCAGGACAAACCTTGCTGATTGAAACAAATTTTACTAATTTTTCTATTTGTTTGGGAACTTTAGTAGTTGCTCTTCTATTTGGTGGATGGCTCCGTGTGATTCTCTTGATTCTTTATATAGTTTTAATGTTTGTTCTTCCATTTTACTCAGCTAGAATTGCAGAATAAGTCTACGACTAGCTGATGCTGTTTTTTTGTATATTATTTTTTGAAAATATAGCTAATCTTTTGACAAGATTTATGAAAGGGTTTACAATTGAGCTAACAAATTATAAAGCGAGGTGTTTTTATGGAGAAAATGAATGCTGCGCGTTGGTATGGTGCTAAAGATGTCCGTATTGAAGAAGTGGATGTACCAGAAGTCAAACCGCATCAGGTTAAGATTGCAGTCAAGTTCACTGGAATCTGTGGAACTGACTTGCATGAATATCTGGACGGGCCGATCTTTATTCCGACAGAAACAGAGCATGTCTACTCTGGACAGAAGGCACCTGTAACCTTGGGACATGAGTTTGCTGGGGAAATTGTTGAGGTCGGCAGTGCTGTGACACGGGTCAAAGTTGGCGATCGGGTAACAGTTGAACCTATTTTAGCTAAGCATAATCTTGTCGGTGATTATAATTTGGATCCTAATCTAAACTTTGTCGGTCTGGCGGCAGACGGTGGTTTTGCCAAGTATTGTGTTTTGGATGGAGACATTGTTCACAAAGTTCCAGACAGTCTTAGCTATGAGCAGGCAGCCTTGGCAGAACCTGCTGCTGTGGCTGTTTACGCGGTCCGTCAGTCAGCTCTTAAGACGGGAGATACAGCGGTTGTATTTGGTTTGGGGCCAATCGGGCTCTTGATTATTGAGGCTTTGCGGGCAGCCGGTGCCTCTAAGATTTATGGTGTCGAGTTATCTCCAGAACGTCAAGCCAAGGCAGAGGAGCTTGGGGCCATTATTGTGCGACCAGAAGAAGGCGAAGACGTAGTAGCTGCTATCCAGCGTTTAACTTGTGGTGGAGCAGATGTGTCTTATGAAGTGACTGGAGTGCCAGTTGTGCTGGGACAAGCTTTAGCTGCTGTCCACAAGGCTGGAGAATGTATGGTTGTTTCTATTTGGGAGCGAGAAGCCAGCATTAATCCAAATGAATTTGCCATTCAAGAAAAATCACTCAAGGGTATTATCGCCTATCGACATATTTTTCCTAAGGTACTGGAACTGATGGAGCAGGGCTATTTCTCTGCAGACAAGCTTGTGACCAAGAAAATTAAACTGGAGGATATTGTGCAAGAAGGCTTTATCGAGCTAACCCAGGATAAGGCACAGATCAAGATTTTAGTATCGCCAGAATAAATTTTTGCTTAATTATGATATGAGAATCAGCCGAAACTGGCTGATTTTTCTTTGTATCTTGTGCTATAATAAACATAGGAATAGAAAGGATTTAGAGCTACCATGTCAAAGATGTTAAAAGGAACGATTTATACGTTAGTGGCTGGAATTGCCTGGGGACTTTCTGGAACAAGTGGGCAATATCTGATGGTGCATGGTTTTTCTGCTTTAAGTCTCACGAATGTTCGCTTGTTATTAGCTGGTCTATCCTTGATGGGAGTGGCTTATTTTTCCAATCCACTCTCCTTTCGTTTGATATGGAAAGATAAGCAATCGCTCACTTTGATTTTGATTTTTGCATTGTTCGGACTCTTTCTTAATCAATACGCTTATTTGGAAGCTATTCACGAAACCAATTCAGGAACTGCGACAGTTTTACAATATCTTTGCCCAGTGGGTATCTTGGCTTATACTTGTATCAAAGACAAGGTTGCTCCGACTGTCTCAGAAATTTTCTCTATGATTTTAGCGGTTGGAGGAACGTTCTTGATTGCAACGCATGGTCAGTTGAATCAGCTCTATATGACTCCAAAAGGCCTGCTAATTGGTTTGTTTTCAGCGTTTACCTACTCTCTTTATATTCTTTTACCCATTGACTTGATTAAGAAGTGGGGAAGTATGTTGGTTATTGGGATTGGCATGACAATTTCAAGCGTTTTTTTGTTACCTTTTAGTGGCCTTATGCAGCATCAGTGGTTATTTCGATTGGATATCCTTCTAGCTTTGATAGGAATTATTGTTATTGGTACCATATTTGCCTATACCTTATTTTTGAAAGGAACAACCATTGTGGGACCGGTGAAATCTAGTCTTTTGGCCTCTATAGAACCTATTTCAGCTGTTTTCTTTGCATTTTTGATTATGCGGGAACGTTTTTATATTTTAGATTTTGTGGGGATGGCCATGATTCTCATGGCAGTCATGCTGATTTCTTTGAAAGATTTGTGGATTCAAAAGAAAAAAGGCATTCTTTAAACAGATAAAAACAGGCCAAGATATTGTGCTTGGTCTGTGATTTTTATTTTGGAACCATTTGCCAGAAGATGTCAATGATATATGTTAAGCCATAAGTATAGACAACTAGGGTAAAAGGTTTACAGAGGAGAATGATGATCATATAACGCTTGAAGGTCATTTTGGTTAAGGCTGCCAGCATACATAAGAAGTCAGCTGGGCTAATAGGCCAAATCATCATAAAGATAAAGAAGCGTTCAAAGCGATTTCCTTCATCTAGCCATCCGATATACTTGTCATAAGTCTTTTTGCTAACGACCGATTGGACAAAGGCTGGACCATATAGACGAACGAGATAGAAAATGATGGCACAACCAATGACAATGCCTATATAGTTATAAATTGTACCAACAATATGGCCATAAATAAAAACACCTGCTACAGAAGTTAGAGCGCCAGGGATAATGGGAACAACTGTTTGTAAAATTTGCAAAAAAATAAACAATGGAGGTCCCCAGATGCCAGCTTGTTTGATAAAGGCAGAAAGAGTTTCTTTAGAATCTAGTATGCCTGCCTGGTATGCCCAAATACAAAAGACAACCGTAGCGAGGGCTCCTATTATAGAAGACCAATTAATGACTTTTTGTAAAAAAGGGGATACAGCTTGAAACTGTCGGTTTTTTCCTGTCATAATCTCCTCCGATGAAAAAATCTAATTCTACTATATCATGTTTTGAAGTAGAATGGGCAACTGAACTAGTGAAATGTCGAAAATCAGTCTTCAGATGTATCTTTGATTGGATGATTTAGTGAAAGAAGCAGAGTCATCCGTGCGAGAACGCTTATTTTGTGCTATAATAATAAGACTACGAATTTTGGAGAGAGATGTGACGATTGAAAATTACATGCCCGATTTTGCTATCGAGGCAGTTTATGATTTAACAGTAGAGAGTTTAAAAAAACAAGGAATCAAGGCAGTTCTAGTAGATTTGGACAATACCCTCATCGCTTGGAATAATCCTGACGGGACCCCAGAGATGAAGAAGTGGCTTCATGATTTGCGTGATGCTGGGATTCGGATTATTGTAGTGTCTAACAATACCAAAAAAAGAGTCAAGAGGGCTGTTGAAAAGTTTGACATTGACTATGTCTACTGGGCTATGAAGCCTTTCACTTGGGGAATTGATCGAGCGCTCAAGCTTTTCCATTTTGAAAAAAAGGAAGTAGTCATGGTGGGCGATCAGCTCATGACGGATATTCGGGCTGCGCATAGAGCTGGGATTCGCTCGATTTTGGTCAAGCCACTGGTCGAGCACGACTCTATCAAGACTCAGATCAATCGGGCGCGTGAACGCCGTGTGCTCGAGAAAATCACTGAAAAATACGGTCCAATTCAATACAAAAAAGGAATTTAAGCATGGAAGAACTTCTCTGTATCGGCTGTGGAGCCACTATTCAGACAGAAGATAAGGGCAAGCTAGGCTACACGCCCCAGTCAGCTCTAGAAAAAGGCTTGGAGACAGGCGAACTCTATTGTCAGCGCTGTTTTCGCCTGCGCCATTATAATGAAATCAGTGACGTCCAGCTGACGGATGATGACTTTCTGCGGCTTCTGCATGAGGTTGGAGATAGCGACGCTTTGGTCGTCAATGTTGTCGATATTTTTGACTTTAATGGCTCGGTCATTCCCGGTCTGCCTCGCTTTGTAGCCGGAAATGATGTGCTCTTGGTCGGAAATAAAAAGGACATTTTGCCTAAGTCGGTCAAGGATAGCAAGGTGACCCAATGGCTGACGGAGCGGGCTCACGAAGAAGGCCTGCGTCCAGTCGATGTGGTCCTAACCTCTGCTCAGAACAAGCAGGCTATCAAGGACTTGATTGACAAGATTGAGTATTGCCGCAAGGGACGTGATGTTTATGTAGTCGGCGTGACCAATGTGGGCAAGTCCACTTTGATTAATGCGATTATTCAGGAAATCACGGGTGATAAGGATATTATTACGACTTCGCGCTTCCCGGGAACGACTCTAGACAAAATTGAGATTCCTTTAGCAGACGGCAGTCATATCTATGATACACCAGGCATTATCCATCGTCACCAGATGGCTCACTATCTTTCTGCTAAGAATCTCAAATATGTCAGTCCCAAAAAGGAAATCAAACCCAAAACTTATCAACTCAATCCGGAGCAAACCCTCTTTTTGGGTGGTTTAGGCCGTTTCGACTTTGTGGCAGGCGACAAGCAGGGCTTCACAGCGTATTTTGACAATGAGCTCAAGTTCCATCGGACCAAGTTGCAGGGCGCTAATGACTTTTATGACAAGCATATCGGCAGTCTCTTGGTGCCACCAGTTGGCAAGGAAAAGGAAGAGTTTCCAGCCTTGGTCAAGCATGAATTTAACATCAAGGACAAGACAGATATCGTCTTCTCTGGCTTGGGCTGGATTCGCGTCAGTGGTCCTGCACGAGTGGCCGGCTGGGCACCAGAGGGTGTGGCGGTTGTCACTCGGAAAGCCATTATATAATACTCAAGAAACCAAGGGGAATAAATCTCCTTAAAATAAGGAAGGAAAAGGCTATGAGCAGTGGGGAAAAGCAGGTCCCGACTGACCTCAAGCTTTATAGAAGAACATGACACTAACATCAAAACAACGGGCCTTTCTCAACAGTCAGGCACATAGTCTCAAACCGATCATTCAGATTGGGAAAAATGGACTCAACGACCAAATTAAAACCAGCGTTCGTCAAGCACTAGACGCACGAGAATTGATCAAGGTTACGCTCTTGCAGAATACAGATGAAAATATCCACGAGGTCGCAGAGATTCTGGAAGAGGAAATCGGAGTAGATACAGTGCAGAAGATTGGCCGAATCATGATTCTCTACAAGCAGTCCAGCAAGAAAGAAAATCGCAAACTCTCTGTTAAAGTCAAGCAAATTTAAGGAAAAAATTTCTGTGGAGATGTCAGCCTATGGCTATTGAATTACTGACCCCCTTTACCAAGGTGGAATTAGAACCAGAAGTTAAAGAGAAAAAACGCAAGCAGATTGGCATTTTAGGTGGGAATTTCAACCCTGTCCACAATGCTCATTTGATCGTGGCGGATCAGGTTCGTCAACAATTAAGCTTGGATCAGGTCCTGCTCATGCCAGAGTATGAACCACCTCATGTAGATAAGAAAGAAACTATCGACGAAAAGCACCGGCTGAAAATGTTAGAGCTGGCTATCGAGGACGTTGAAGGCTTAGGGATTGAAACCATTGAGCTGGAGCGCAAGGGAATTTCCTATACCTATGACACCATGAAGCTCCTAACAGAGCAGCATCCAGATACGGATTACTACTTTATCATTGGTGCGGATATGGTGGACTACCTGCCCAAATGGTACCGGATTGATGAGCTGGTTGAGCTGGTTCAGTTTGTCGGTGTTCAGCGGCCGCGCTATAAGGCGGGGACTTCTTACCCTGTCATCTGGGTGGATGTGCCCCTTATGGATATTTCCTCCAGTATGGTGCGGGATTTTCTGGCTCAGGGACGGACACCTAATTTCCTACTGCCTCAGCCAGTCTTAGATTATATCGAGAAAGAAGGGCTTTATCTATGACCTATGAAAGCTATATCAGTATGGGCCGTGAGGCCTTGTTGGCTAAGATGGAAACAGTCATGCCCGAGAAGCGCCTGCGGCATTGCCTAGGCGTGGAAAAGGCAGCTCGTGAATTAGCGGAGCGCTTCGGTCTTGATATCGAAAAAGCGGGTCTTGCAGGACTCCTGCACGATTATGCCAAAAAAGCCTCGGATGAGGATTTCCTATCCTTGATTGACAAATACCAGCTGGATCCTGACCTTAAAAACTGGGGCAATAATGTCTGGCACGGCATGGTGGGTATTTACAAGATTCAGGAAGATTTAGGCATCGAAGATGCAGAGATTCTCCGATCCATCGAGATTCATACAGTTGGGAGTGGCACCATGTCTGAGCTGGACAAGGTGGTCTATGTCTCCGACTACATTGAGCACAACCGGGACTTTCCGGGAGTGGACAAGGCTAGAGAGCTGGCCCAACGGTCGCTTAATCAGGCCGTGGCCTACGAAACAGCAAGGACAGTGGAGCATTTGGCTCACAAAGGAATGCCCATCTATCCGCAGACCTTGGAGACCTACAATGCCTTTGTAGGGTATTTGAAGGAAATAGAAGAAAATTAAAGAGGAACTATGAAAGAAAAAGAATTATTAGAACTGGTCGTGAAGGCGGCCGATGAAAAGCGTGCAGAAGACATTGTAGCTTTGGACTTGCAAGGTCTGACTACTGTGACAGATTACTTTGTCATCGTCAGCTCTATGAACAGTCGTCAGCTGGATGCGGTAGCTGAAAATATCCGTGAGAAGGCTGCTGAAGCTGGCCTTTCTGCTGGTCATGTTGAGGGAGACGCAGCTGGTGGCTGGGTTCTCTTAGACTTGGGAGGCGTTGTCGTCCATGTCTTTTCTGAGGAAATGCGGGCGCATTACAATTTGGAAAAGTTGTGGCACGAAGCAACTGGTGTGGATGTTGTGGCTTTATTAGAAGAAAAAAACAAGTGATTTTTTGCCCTTAGGCAGAAAGCAGAATTCGGCTCAGTCAGCCTGCTGGCTGGGCTATTTTTGAAAGGAAAAGTATGGCAACTTATGAAACCTTCGCGTCGGTTTACGATGCGGTTATGGATGATTCTTTGTATGAGAAGTGGACGGATTTCAGCCTGCGTCATTTTCCCAAGGATAAGAAAAAGCTGCTGGAGCTGGCCTGCGGTACGGGTATTCAGTCTATTTATTTTAAGCAGTCAGGTTTTGATGTGACGGGATTGGACCTGAGTCAGGAAATGCTGGATTTGGCAGAAAAGCGTAGCAGAGAGGCTGGTTTGGATATTCCTTTTATACAAGGCAATATGCTGGATTTGGGTGGCGTCGATCAGTTTGATTTGGTGACTTGCTATTCGGACTCGATTTGCTATATGGAGGACGAAGTCGATGTTGGTCAGGTATTCACTCAAGTTTACCAGCATCTAAATGAGGGCGGTCGTTTTATCTTTGACGTGCACTCGATTTACCAGATTGACGAGGTTTTTCCAGGCTATTCCTATCATGAAAATGCTGAAACCTTTGCCATGGTCTGGGATTCCTATGCGGACGAACCGCCTCATTCCATCGTGCATGAGCTGACCTTCTTTGTCCAAGACGAAGATGGGCGCTTCACGCGACATGATGAGGTGCATGAGGAGCGGACCTATGAGATTCTGACCTATGATATCTTGCTGGAGCAGGCTGGCTTTAAGAATATCAAGGTTTATGCGGACTTTGAGGACAAGGAGCCAACAGACAAGAGCGCTCGCTGGTTCTTTGTGGCGGAGAAATGAGATGACAGTTACCGGTATTATCGCAGAGTTTAATCCTTTTCATAATGGGCACAAATATCTGCTGGAGCAGGCTTCTGGTCTGAAAATTATCGCTATAAGCGGCAATTTTGTTCAGCGAGGTGAGCCGGCTATCGTGGACAAGTGGACTCGGTCGCAGATGGCTTTAGAAGCTGGAGCGGATTTGGTCCTTGAGTTACCTTTCTTGGTCAGCGTTCAGGCGGCGGACTTTTTCGCTAAGGGGGCAGTAGACATTTTAGAGAGACTAGGCATCGAACAGCTAACTTTTGGAACTGAGGAAGTGCTGGATTATGAGAGAATTTCCAAGGTCTATGGTGAAAAGGCAGAGCGGATGGAGGCTTATCTGGCTAGCCTGCCTGATTCCCTATCCTATCCCCAGAAGACTCAGGCTATGTGGCAGGAGTTTGCAGGGCTTAATTTTTCAGGCTCTACGCCCAATCATATCTTGGGCTTGGCCTATGCTAAGGCTGTGGCGGGAAGAGATATAAAACTATGCCCGATTCAACGTCAGGGGGCTGGCTATCATTCCTTGTCAGCTAATCAGGAATTTGCTTCCGCAACTGCCCTTCGTCAGAATCTGGATCAGCCAGACTTTCTCAAAAAATTCACCCCAGCCCATCACTTACTTGAAACGGCTCCCAAGGTGACCTGGTCGGACCTCTTTCCTTATCTCCGTTACCAGATAGTGACCTGTCCGGATTTGACGGACTTTTATCAGGTCAATCAGGAGTTGGCCGTTAGGATTAGAGAGGCTCTGAAAAGCAGTGAGACCATAGAAGAACTGGTTGAGCAGGTGGCGACCAAGCGCTATACCAAGGCTAGGGTCCGGCGTCTGCTGACCTATATCCTAGTCGGAGCTAGACAAGAAGAGCTTCCGTCAGGAATTCATATTTTAGGCTTTTCCGAGCAAGGGCGCCAGCATTTGTCCAAGCTTAAGGGAAAAGTTGAACTAGTCAGCCGTATCGGCAAGGAGCCATGGGATAGTCTAACCCAACAGGCTGATAAGGTCTATCAGCTGGGAAATCCTGCACTTATGGAACAAAATTTTGGACGGGTTACAATACAGGTAAATTTGTGAATTTTGCAGGCGATAGTGTTAATAAATCACCTTTTATCAGAAAAGCTTTTTCAGCTAGTGAAATTCAAAAAGACTTATGTTATAATATGTAAGGTTAAAAATGTAAAAAAATAAAGGAGATAATCCAATGGGACGTAAATGGGCCAATATCGTGGCAAAGAAAACCGCTAAAGATGGTGCCAATTCAAAAGTTTATGCGAAGTTTGGTGTGGAAATCTATGTAGCAGCTAAAAAAGGAGATCCAGACCCAGAAACAAATTCAGCTCTAAAATTTGTTATTGATCGTGCAAAACAAGCTCAAGTACCAAAGCATGTTATTGATAAAGCTATTGATAAAGCCAAAGGTAACACAGACGAAACCTTTACAGAAGGACGTTATGAAGGTTTTGGACCAAACGGTTCCATGCTGATTGTAGATACTTTGACATCCAATGTGAATCGTACAGCAGCGAATGTTCGTGCAGCTTTTGGTAAAAATGGTGGAAACATGGGAGCAAGTGGCTCGGTCTCTTACTTGTTTGATAATAAAGGTGTAGTTGTTTTTGCAGGAGACGATGCAGATAGCATTTTTGAGTTGCTTTTGGAAGCAGATGTTGATGTAGACGATGTAGAAGCAGAAGAAGGAACAATTACAGTCTATACAGCACCAACGGATCTCCATAAGGCTATAGTTGCTTTGCGTGAGTCAGGTATCGAAGATTTTCAAGTGACAGAGCTAGAGATGATTCCTCAATCTGAAGTAGAATTATCAGGGGATGATTTAGCTGTTTTTGAAAAACTTGTTGACGTCTTAGAAGATGATGAAGATGTCCAAAAAGTCTATACAAATGTTGAAGGATTTTAGAAACTGAGTGTCTTGGATTATACCCCCAAAATTGGATAATCTATTTAATTTTTGGGGTATTGTTCGAACCTCAGTTTTTTTGATGTATGATTACTTAAAATTTAATTATGATGACTTCAAAATGTTCTAAGTGATGTTTACATCGCTAAACAAATATGTTAGAATAGCACTTAATTAACAAAAAAGGGATTATAATGAAAAAAATTTTCAGAAATGTTGTCTTTATGGTCGCTGTCTTAGTACTTGTAGCTTGTGGTGCTAAAAAAGTAGAAAATGAAGCAGGTAATAATGAAGTAGATATCAAAATCAAAAGTGGAACATACGTTGTGCCACGAGATGAATCTAGTGACTCTAAATATCTGGCTTTGAAATTGGAAATCAAAAATAAGAGCAACCAGAAATTGAATATTTCAGAGGGGGATGTGACTCTTTATGACTCTGAAGGTGAAAAAATTTCCGCTGTAAATGTTTATGATTCTAGTGATAAATTTAAAACTTTAGGATATGAGAGTCTTTCAAAAGACAAGAGTTTGAGTCGCTATACTGTCTTTGAAGTGGATCCAGAAGAAGAGTACGAGTTGCACTACTCACCTAAATATATGGATAGCTTAGCTAAAGATCGCAAAGAAATCGAGATTAAGGTGAAGCCTTCTAAATATACTGACCAAACGAGTGAAATTGTTGATTTGGCAAAGGAATATGTTAACAAAGTTTTCTTGAGCGGGGATGCCTCAGGAGACGCTACTAATGTTGCAAATACTTCACCGGATAACTCTGTAACGCTTTTGGCAAAAAAAGATAAGAAAAAATCAAAAGATGATGAAAAAAGTGGTTCAGATAAGTTTGTATTGGGTGGTGAGTTAGAGAAAGATAGAGCTGCTTTTGTTAAAAATTTTGGCACTGAATTTGCAGATGATTTCTCTTATTACAAACCATCAGACGCTGAATTACGTACCTTTATTGAAGCTTATACAAAAGTAAACGCGAAACGTGCGAAAGTTAGCTATTCTATCAAGGAATTTTTACCAGAAAGTGCGACTATTTATGTTCGTCCAGAAACTATTGGTTTGGAAAATATCAGAACATATGATCTAGTTTCTAAGTTCGCTAATGAGCACCGAGCAGAATACTCTGATTATAAAGATGCTTATTCAGCAGCTGAGAAATATATTTTAGAACAAGCACCAAGTCAATTTGATAGTCTTCCACTTGTGACAAATAAATATATGGACAGTGAAGGGTATGAGTTGAAATTAGTTAAGAAGAATAAAAAATGGGTTGTAGATACAACTGAAAGCAATTATGATTCATTAGTTCGTATTTTCAGTGGAAATATCTAATAAAATGAATAAGAAGAGAGTCGAATGATTTCGGCTCTTTTTATATGAGTATGGGAGTAAATCTATTTTGATTTGCATGGTAATAGATTAGAAATGAAAAAGTATGTTATACTTTTCTTCAGAAATAGACTTTAAGGAGCTAAACATGAATGAATTTTATCAAAAATTGGCGCAAATACGCCATTATCTTCATCAACATCCCGAGTTATCTGGTCAAGAGTTTGAAACGACCCATTTTCTTCGCAATCATTTAGAAAAATTAGATATTAGAATTTTGGATTCTGGTCTTAAGACGGGCTTAATTGCAGAGATAGGGCAGGGGGCACCCGTTATTGCCCTTCGGGCAGATATTGATGCCCTGCCTATTTTAGAAAAAACAGAGCTTTCTTATGCTAGTCAAAATCCAGGGGTCATGCATGCCTGTGGCCACGATTTTCATCAGGCTAGTTTGTTAGGTGCGGCAGAGTTGTTGAAAAAAATGGAAAAACAACTAGCGGGTACGGTTCGCTTGGTTTTTCAGCCAGCTGAAGAAAGTTCTTGTGGAGCTTTAGAAGTCTTATCGACGGGTTGTTTAGATGATGTGAAGGCTATTATTGGTTTTCATAATATGCCTCAACTTAAGGCGAATCAATTAGCTTTGAAGTCGGGAGCAGTGATGGCGGGAGTAGAAAAATTTAAGGTAGAAGTTGAAGGTGTTAGTAGTCATGCGGCGCGGCCGGATTTAGGTGTTGATACCGTTTTGACTTTGACAAGTATGATCCAAGCTTTGCAGGTTCTAGTAGCTAGAACAGTTTCTCCTTTTGAAGCGAATGTTTTATCGATTACGCATATTGAAGCTGGTTCTACTTGGAATGTCTTACCGCAAAACGGTTTTTTTGAAGGAACCATTCGCTCGTTTAGTCCTAATTCTCAAAAACAGTTAAAAGCTGATTTTATCAACATTGTAGATAATATTGCTAAAAATTTTGGCGCAAAAGTCATGATTTCTTGGGATCAAACGCCACCAGTTACTTATAATGATGAATCCTTAACACCGCTTTTGTTTGAATGCGCTCAAAAATTTGCAGAAGTTCTTGAAGCTAAACCTTCCACAGCTGGTGAAGATTTTGCGTTTTATCAGGAGAAAATTCCGGGAGTCTTTGCCTTTATTGGCTCAAATGGAGAAGCTGATGCGCCAGACTTGCACCATGATACAATGACAATCAATGATGAAGCGTTTAAAGTGTCAGTCCCTTACTATGTCGAAAGTGCACTACTGTTGTTACAGAGATATAAGTAATAACTATATCCCTGTATAAAAAAAACCAACTAGGCAAAACTCTCTAGTTTTGATATGATAGAACAGTGGCAAGGGGATTTTGTTATTGTCTTTAAAAAAAGTAGCAATAAACAAAAACTATACCCCCGATAAAAAATATATACTAGCCAAGTCTAGAAATATTTGTTATCATAGGGCATACTTTAAGAAGAATAGGAGAATTTCTTTGAAAAAATTAGTTAAATATTCCACCCTTGTTGTCCTTGGACTCGCAGCTATTGGTACGTTGGTGGCTTGCTCATCTTCAACTTCTAAGTCTGATTCAGGCAAAACCAGCGAGACTAAAAAAACAACGATTGAAGTCGGAACTGTTGGAACAACTCGTCCTTTTTCTTATGATGATGAAGATGGTAAGTTGACAGGGTATGAAATTGAAGTACTTCGAGAAATCTTTAAAGGCTCTGATAAGTACGAGGTCAATTTCAATAAAGCAAAATGGACTTCTATGTTTGCTAGTCTAGATAGTGATCGCTTCCAGATTGCTGCAAATAATATCAGTTATTCAAAAGAGCGTGATGGAAAGTATCTTTATGGAAATCCATACGCTAAGAATCCAACGGTTTTAGTTGTTCGCAAAGGAACTGGTATCAAGTCTTTGGATGATATTGGTGGGAAGTCAACAGAAGTTGTGCAAGGAACATCTACAGCCAAGCAGCTAGAAGATTATAACAAAGAGCATGCGAATAATCAGACAAATCAATTATACAGACGGAACGATTCAGCAAATCCTTGTGAATTTGAATGAAGGCCGTACAGATTATAAGGTTTTTGAACGAATTACGGTTGATGCTATTGTTAAGGCGCAAAAACTGGATAATGTTGAAGTTATCGAACTTCCAAGCGATCAGCAACCATATGTGTATCCGTTGTTCGCCCAAGGTCAAGAAGAACTTAAAAACTTTGTTGACAAACGAGTGAAGGAATTGTATCAAGACGGCACGTTAGAAAAATTGTCTCAAAAATACTTTGACGGCAGCTATCTTCCAGATGCTAAAGATATTAAATAAGGTTTAAATAAAAGGAGATTATAAAATGAAATTAACAAAATGGTTTGGTGTAGCAGCACTTGCAACTGCAGTCGTTGGTTTGGCAGCGTGTGGCGCTTCTGAGAAGAAAGCAGACAATGCTAAGGACAAAACAGTAACAATTAAAGTTGGAACAATGACGATCGATAACGATGAACAACAACGTTGGGATCTTATTGAGAAGAAACTTGAAAAAGAAAACGTAAAGCTTGAATTTACTCAATTTACAGAGTACCCACAAGTAAATAAAGCTGTTGCCGATGGTGAGTTGGATATCAATGCTTTCCAACACTACTACTACCTTAACAACTGGAATAAAGAAAACAACCAAGATTTAGTAGCTATTGCTGACACTTATCTTGCACCTATCCGTCTTTACTCAGGTACTAAAGATGGCAAAAATAAATATACAAAGGTTGATGAGCTTCCGGATGGAGCAGAAATCGCTGTACCAAATGATGCAACAAACGAAAGTCGCGCTTGAACTTGCTTCAAGCAGCAGGTCTGATCAAATTGGACAAATCTGGAAATGAACTTGCTACAGTTGCAAATGTGAAAGAAAATCCAAAGAAATTGAAAATTACAGAATTGGATGCTAGCCAAACAGCTCGTTCATTGACATCAGTAGATGCTGCTGTTGTAAATAACACGTTTGTTAATGAAGCAAAATTAGACTACAAGAAGGCTTTGTTCATCGAGCCAAAAGATAAAAACTCTAAACAATGGTACAATATCATTGCAGCTAAGAAAGACTGGGAAAAGTCTGACAAAGCTGATGCAATTAAGAAATTGATTGCAGCATACCACACTGATGAAGTGAAAGAATTGACAGAAAAAACTTCTGATGGTTTGCTTGAACCAGTATGGTAAGAAGCTAAAAACTGACAGTAGGCACGGGTCTTGGTGAGTGATTCAACAGGACAAGACCGAATGTGTGAGACAGAACTCAGTTGGGAAGACCAGCTGAGTTTTGTCGCCTTATATACGAGGGGGAAATATGGTTTTTTCTAGTGAACAAGAACAACTCAAAAAATTTGAAGAAGATGTTATTGCTCAACAGTACTTTGAAGTCCTACGCAAGTTAATTGCAAAAAAATCGATTTTTGCGCAACAGATCGGTTTGAAAGAAATAGCGATTTATTTACAAGAAATTTTTGAACAAGCGGGTGCAGAAGTGACGGTGGATGATAGCTATCTTGCTCCTTTTGTGATTGCCCGATTTAAGAGTTCAAATCCTAGTGCTAAGACAGTCATCTTCTACAATCACTACGATACAGTTCCGGCTGATAACGACCAACCGTGGACAGAGGATCCGTTTACATTATCTGTGCGTGATGGAGTCATGTATGGACGTGGTGTTGATGATGACAAGGGGCATATTGTGGCTCGTTTGACAGCCCTTCAGAAATATGTAGAGGCGAAAAAAGATTTGCCAGTGAATATTACCTTTATCATGGAGGGGGCAGAGGAATCTGCCTCCACAGATCTAGATCGTTATTTGGACAAGTATAAAGAGGAACTTCTCGGTGCCGATTTATTGGTCTGGGAGCAAGGAAGTCGTAATGCATTGGGACAACTGGAAATCATGGGTGGCAATAAAGGAATTGTGACTTTTAATGCTAAGGTTAAAAGCGCAGATGTAGATATTCACTCTAGTTTTGGTGGTGTGATTGATTCAAGTGCTTGGTACTTGATTAATGCTTTGACAAGTCTAAGAGGAAAAGATGGTCGAATCTTGGTCGAGGGAATCTATGATCAGGTTATTGAGCCAAATGAACGCGAATCTGCTTTGGTTGAAGAGTTTGCTCGTCGTAGACCGGAAGAGTTAAAAGAAATTTACGGCTTAGAATTACCCCTGTTAGAAGAAGAGCAATCCAAATTTTTACGTCGTTATTTCTTTGAACCAGCGCTAAATATTGAAGGCATTTCATCGGGTTATCAAGGTCAAGGAGTAAAGACAATCATACCATCGCAGGCCCAGGCTAAACTAGAAGTACGCTTGGTGCCAGGGTTGGAACCACAAGATGTATTGGAAAAAATTCGCCAACAGCTAATTAAAAATGGTTATCCCAAGGTAGAGTTAACATATACTTTAGGAGAAATGAGTTATCGTAGTGACATGAGTTCTCCATCTATTTTGAATGTTATTGAATTGGCTAAAAAGTATTACCGAGAAGGGGTAGCTGTTTTGCCCACTTCTGCTGGTACTGGCCCGATGCATATTGTTTATGATGCCTTACAAGTGCCGATGATGTCCTTTGGTTTGGGACATGCCAATAGTCGGGATCATGGTGGCGATGAAAATGTTCGCTTATCAGATTATTACACCCATATAGAATTAATAGAGGAGCTGATTGCAAGTTATGAGTAAAGAAATTATTACATTAGATAAAATTGATGTAACCTTCCAGCAGAAAAACGTCAGATTCAGGCAGTCAAGGATGTCAGTATTCATATTAACCAAGGAGATATATACGGTATTGTAGGATATTCTGGTGCTGGGAAATCAACCCTTGTACGAGTAATTAACTTATTACAAGTACCAACTGGTGGTACCATTACTGTAGATAATGATATTATTTTCAAAGATAAAAAGGTACAGTTATCAGCTGCGCAGTTGCGCCAAAAACGTCAGGATATTGGCATGATTTTCCAACATTTTAATCTGATGAGTCAGCTCACGGCTGAGGAAAATGTAGCTTTCGCTTTGAAACACTCTGGTTTATCTAAAGAAGAGAAAAAAGAAAAAGTGAAAAATTTGCTAGAGCTTGTTGGTCTGGCAGATAGAGCAGAAAACTATCCATCACAACTTTCAGGTGGACAAAAACAGCGTGTTGCGATTGCCCGTGCTTTAGCCAATGATCCTAAAATTCTGATTTCGGATGAAGCAACATCAGCGCTAGATCCGAAAACGACTAAGCAGATTCTTTCTTTATTACAAGATTTGAATCAAAAGCTAGGATTGACCATTGTTTTAATCACCCATGAGATGCAAATTATCAAGGATATCGCTAATCGCGTAGCCGTGATGCAAGATGGTCAGCTGATTGAGGAAGGCTCTGTTCTTGATATCTTCTCTCATCCAAATCAAGATTTGACCAAGGACTTTATTACGACAGCTACAGGTATTAATGAAGCAATGGTCAAAATTGAAAAACAAGATATTGTCCGAAACTTAGCACCAAATAGTCTTTTAGTTCAGTTGGAATATGCGGGTGCAGCGACAGATGAGCCTATTCTCAATGAAATTTATAAAAAGTATCAAGTAACGGCTAATATTTATATGGTAATATCGAAATTCTAGACCATACACCTGTAGGAGCTTTGGTGGTCGTACTATCAGGCGAAGCTGAGAGTCTAGCTGCCGCTAAAGATGCGATTCAAGAAGCTGGAGTTCGTCTGACTATTTTAAAGGGAGGTGCATAAGATGCTAGAATTTATTGAAACTTATTTACCAAACGTTTATCGGATGGGCTGGGACGGTCAAGCGGGCTGGGGAACAGCTATCTATATGACGCTTTATATGACAGCTATTTCTTTTGTTATCGGAGGATTCTTTGGTTTAGTGACGGGACTTTTTCTCGTTTTGACTAAGCCTGGAGGTGTACTTGAAAATAAGATCGCTTTTTGGATTTTAGATAAGGTGACATCTGTTTTCCGTGCCATTCCTTTCATTATCTTGCTAGCTGTGTTATCACCGTTCTCTCACTTTATTGTGGGAACGGGAATTGGTCCAAATGCAGCGATTGTTCCTCTTTCTTTTGCTGTGTATGCTTTTTTTGCTCGTCAAGTGCAGGTCGTCTTGTCAGAGTTAGATGGTGGAGTGATAGAGGCTGCTCAGGCTAGTGGCGCAACCTTATGGGATATTATTGGAGTGTATCTAACAGAGGGTCTTCCAGATTTGATTCGTGTTACAACAGTTACCTTGATTTCCTTAATTGGTGAAACAGCTATGGCTGGTGCTGTTGGTGCGGGCGGAATTGGTAATGTGGCAATCGCTTATGGATTTAATCGTTACAATCACGATGTTACTATTCTGGCGACGGTTGTTATTGTAGCAATTATCTTTACTATTCAATTTGCTGGGGACTTTTTGACCAAGAAATTAAGTCATAAATAGTATTTTAAAAGCCAGATCAGATGGAAAAGAATGAGGAGATTAAATGAATCGATGGCATTTACGTGAATGGAAGATAGTAGGGCTTTACGCCCTCCTCTACTTCTTTTGTGTAGGTTTGGGAGTTCTTGTAGGCACACTTTTTGACCGTGCAGGCAATATGTTTTATGCGCCAGCATTTGCTGCTTTATTTGGCGGAACGGTGTACATGCTTTTGCAAAGTAAGGTACAAAAGTTTGGAGCAATTAGCTTTCTCGGAATTATGATGGGCTGTTTTTTCTTCACGGCAGGACATTTCTTTATTTCCTTTTTACCAGGTTTGCTATTTGGCTTGGTGGCCGATTTTATTGCAAAGCAGGCAATTATAAGAGTAGGAAGCTGAGTTTTCTTTCCTTTATCGTTTTTTCTTTTGTCAATTCTGGTCCGATTATCATGATGTGGCTAGCACGATCAACTTATATTGCTAGTTTAGTAGCGCGTGGTAGAAGCTCGGATTATATTGAGCGGATTATGGTACCTGCAAATGCTCAAACAATTAGCTGGTTTGTTTTGACGATTCTTTTAGGTGCTGTTTTGGGTGCTTTAATTGGTCAATTTGTCGTCCAAACTCATCTTTCTAAAAAATTGAGATGATCATTTGTAGCAGAAAACTTTATCTAGCTTTCCCGTTCTATTTTTGGTATGATAGAGAAGTGTGCGCTAGGTTTAGACCTAGTATATCCATTGAAGGCTAAATAGTATAAACAGCTGATGCAGGAGCTCTCTGATAAGGCTATGAAATTCTATTTTACCTGTTTTTCAATCAAACAAAAAAGGGAGAGATTATGAATAATATACTGGTATTACAATCTGATTTTGGATTAGTGGATGGAGCTGTATCAGCTATGATCGGAGTAGCACTTGAGGAGTCTGCTACATTAAAAATTCATCACTTGACTCATGATATCACGCCTTATAATATCTTTGAAGGTAGTTACAGACTGTTCCAAACGGTTAATTATTGGCCGGAAGGCACGACTTTTGTTTCTGTTGTCGATCCTGGTGTAGGATCTAAGCGCAAGAGTGTTGTTGCAAAAACAGCTCAAAATCAATACATTGTCACACCAGATAATGGAACACTATCTTTTATCAAGAAGCATGTTGGTATTGTAGCGATTCGTGAGATTTCTGAAGTGGAGAATCGTCGTAAAAATACTGAACACTCTTATACTTTCCATGGTCGAGATGTTTATGCTTATACAGGTGCAAAATTAGCGAGTGGTCATATCACTTTTGAAGAAGTAGGACCTGAACTCAGTGTGGACGAAATTGTCGAAATTCCAGTAGTTGAAACGACCTTTGGAGAAAATTCCGTTAGTGGTGCAGTCGATATTCTAGATGTCCGCTTTGGTTCTCTTTGGACCTCTATCACAAGAGAAGATTTTCAGCATTTGGCTCCTCAATTTGGAGAGCGTTTTGAAGTCACTATCTACAATAATGATATGCTAGTTTATCAAAACCAAGTAACCTATGGCAAGTCCTTTGCGGATGTTCGCATCGGCCAGCCTATCCTCTACATCAACTCCCTCTATCGGGTCGGCTTAGCGATTAACCAAGGTTCCTTTGCTAAGGCCTATAATGTTGGCGTCGGTGCCCAGTGGCATATTGAAATTAAACGTATTGACAATTAGTTATATAAAGTGACATAGAAAAAGGAGATTATAATGAAAAAATTATTGGATACAACTTTTACAATTAGAGAAGTCGTAGCGACTGGTATTGGAGCAGCACTTTTTGTTGTCATCGGGATGATTAGCATTCCGACACCAGTGCCAAATACGAGCATTCAGTTACAATATGCTGTACAAGCATTGTTTAGTGTAGTTTTTGGACCAATTACTGGTTTCTTGACTGGATTTATCGGTCATGCATTGAAGGACTCTCTTCAATATGGTAATCCTTGGTGGACTTGGGTTATAGCTAGTGGTCTATTTGGATTTGTCGTTGGTTTGTTTAAAAATCAATTACGAGTGGCAGAAGGAGTTTTCGAAGCTAAAGATATTGTTCGGTTTAATGTTGTGCAATTTTTGGCAAATGCTCTTGTGTGGATTGTCATCGCTCCAATAGGTGATATTTGGATTTACAATGAACCGACAAATAAAGTTTTTGCGCAGGGCTTTGTAGCAGCAATCTCTAATGGCTTGACTGTTGCAGTGGCAGGTACCTTACTTTTAATTGCCTATGCACGTACTCAGACAAAGAGTGGCAGCCTTAAAAAAGATTAAATCATGCTATTAGATTCAAAAGATCGAGAGATATCTCGATCTTTTTTTGTTAAAAATAACACTCTTTTTGTAAAATATATATTGCATTTAATGAAATATATTGTATAATAGATTTATAAAGATGAAGGAGAACCGACATGAAAAACATGAAAAACATGAAAAACATGAAAAACATGAAAAACATGAAAAACATGAAAAACATGAAAAACATGAAAAACATGAAAAACATGAAAAATGTAAAAAATGTGAAAAACATAAAAAATATCTATTCCCCCCTTATTTGGCTTGTTTTAGGTGTAATTTGTTTGATGATTGGACTGATCAACCACAATCAGACTTTTCTTCTTTTTGCTGGGTGTGATATTGCAATTGGTTGTGCACTCTTAATCATAGCAACTGAGAAGAAAAATGATAAGGGCGATGATCATGGCAAAAAATCTTAAGCTAAAGATGGCACGAGTAGAGCATGATATGACGCAGGGTGACTTAGCAGATGCTATTGGAGTTACCCGCCAGACTATCGGATTGATTGAAGCAGGCAAGTATAATCCTAGCCTCAGCTTATGCTTAGCGATTTGTAAATGTCTCAATAAGACGCTGGATCAATTGTTTTGGGAGTAAAAATGTCCGGGGGACATTTTTAGCCTGAGCCAAAAAACACGAAAGAGAGGGGAAGTCCGGCAATAGTTGAAGAGCAATTTTCTCACAAAGGTTAAATAGGGATAGAATTTTAAGCAAAAGAGGAAAATATATATGGAATCTAAGGTTAAACAAGAGATCTTTAAAGATGAGCGTACGGTACAGATTGAACATAAAATAGGAAATGAACTCGCTTTTTTAGCTATTATTCTATTACTCTTGTCTATTTTGGTGAAACTCCTTTATTGGAGATTAGATTGGCAAGCTTATTTACCTGAAATTATCATTATTTTTACTTTGGAAATTTATGCTGGTGTACGCAGTTGGCAACTTGGCCTAGATATTAGGCGTAGAGATACAACTGGTAGTATTAGAAGATTCAGAAGTCGTCTGGCTACAGGAGTATTCATAGCAGCTTCCTTCTTGCTTGTTCAAATTCTGAATGGAGACTCAAAAGAAACCATCATTTAGTCAGAATCCTGTTTTGCAATTTGTTTTTATTTTAGTTTTGATAGTTGCCTTTTCTAGTATACTTGATCAGCTGGTCAATTATTTTTATCGGAAGAGACAGATAAAATTAGAGAAAGAATTAGAAAATGATGAGAATTAGAATTAATGATTTTTTAATTTATAAATAAGAAAGTGAGTAAAAAAATGAAGAAACAGCCTGTTTTAAAAGATGAACGAATAGAGAAATTGGACGGAAAAGTTGCAGGAGAACTAGTGTTAGGAATGTTTTTCTTCTTAGCCATCTCTGTGTTTTTCAAAGTCTATATTCTCCGTCTAAGCTTGCTAGCTTATCTGCCAGAAGGGACTCTCCTTATCCTAGTAGGTCTATATGCTTTGCTTCGTCGCTTAAGCCTAGGCATTGATGTTCGTGATATGGTAAGAGAAGAAAAATGGCCAGAACGTGTCGGTAGTGGAATCATTTTTTCTTTAATTCTTGTGGCTATTGATTTCTTTGGACAGCGAGAAAGTATGGCTAGCATGCTGAGTATGTTGTATCTACTTAAGATGTTTTTTGCAATGGTTCTTTTTATATTTGGAAGCTTGACCATGGACAAGGTTAGTCTTTTCCTAAACGGCAAACGTCAGGCAAAGTTGGATAAGGAATTGGAGGATGAAGAATGACTTGCTGGAAAAGATTGATGTGGGGTGGTTGTGCTTTCTTAGCCTTGGCCTTGTATGTACTACCTATGGTATTTCAGCAGAAAGCAGAGACTTATCAAATTTCAAAACAGTGGACTATTGGCCTTGGTATTTTGCTGATTTTCCTCGTTTTACTGGTCTTTATCGTGGTAGCAAAGAAGATTGGAATCTTATCTCAGTCTGGAAAAGTCTTTCAAAAAGGAGACGGGAAACGAATTTCTCTTAGCATCTTAGGCATGTTCCTTATATCTATCCTTGGAACGGCTTTATTACGGTGGCTAAATGGAGAAGTTACGACGGCTAATCAGGCGTCTTTGATAGAGGAGTTTCAAAGAGGAAATGGGATTTTGTTACCCATCATGCTTGGAGTTTTAGCACCTATTGTAGAAGAAATTATCTTCCGTGGAATCCTCCCACTAAAAATCTTTAAAGGCTATGAGGGCTGGGGCTATATCGTAGGCGGACTTCTCTTTGCGCTTTTTCACGGGCCAACCAATATCGTCTCTTTTGTGATTTATGCTGTTTCTTCTGTGATTTTGACATTGCTGGCCTATCGAACTCGTCGCTTGGAAGTCAGTATTGCAGTTCACATGATTAATAATGGCCTTCCTGCCATTGTCATGTTGTTGATTGGTATTTTTGGAATGGAAGTATAGGAGCTTAAATGAAGATATAACTAATTCATCGTCAAATTTTAGACGAACGTGAAGAGCAACTTGTCAATAAGGCTGGCATGGAAGCTTTTAGTTTCCTGCTGATTAGTAGTTTGGCTTTATATGTTGGATCGGTGCTTATGAATGCGGGAGCCATTCACTATCAACCATTCTTAATCCTGATTGCGATTGCAGGTATATATTTTTTCTGTCGAGCTCAGTATCTAGGAGCTAATTATTACAATAGTTTCAGTCTGACTATTTGGGGTATGCTACTTGCGAAGGATTTCTGACCCTCTTGATTGCTTGCCAGGATTTCCAACTGAATCATGCTATTTATCATAATAGTGTTTTTCACCCCATGTTTCTTTTGGTCATTTTGGTTACATTTTGCATTCATCTTCCCTTGATACTGGTGGTCAATATTTTCTTAGAGGCTATAAGCAAGAGTCAAAAGAAGCGTTTTGAACACTATTTGAACCAACTTGAGGAAGAGTGAAGTATTTAGCGATTCAGCTCTGCTATTTTCCAAACAAATTTTTTGCCCAGTTTTTTCAATCAGGTTATAATAAATAGATGAATTAAAAATTCAGAAAATTTTATAGAGAAAAGAGAGTTGAAATCTTATGGCAAAAGATATTCGCGTCCTACTTTACTACAAATATGTTCCAATTGAGAATGCTGAGAAATTTGCAGCTGACCACCTGGCCTTCTGTAAATCCATCGGTCTTAAAGGCCGTATCTTGGTGGCAGATGAGGGAATCAATGGAACGGTTTCTGGTGATTATGAAACCACTCAAAAATACATGGATTATGTGCATTCACTGCCGGGTATGGAAGACCTTTGGTTCAAGATGGACGAAGAAAACGAGCAAGCTTTCAAGAAAATGTTTGTTCGCTACAAGAAAGAAATTGTGCACTTGGGCTTGGAAGACAATGATTTTGATAATGACATCAACCCGCTGGAGACGACAGGAGCTTACTTGTCACTAAGGAATTTAAGGAAGCTCTCTTGGACGAAAACACTGTTGTCCTAGACACTCGTAACGACTATGAGTACGATTTGGGACACTTCCGCGGTGCCATCCGTCCAGACATCCGCAACTTCCGCGAATTGCCGCAATGGGTCCGTGATAACAAAGAGAAGTTCATGGACAAGCGCGTGGTTGTTTACTGTACCGGTGGTGTTCGCTGTGAGAAATTCTCAGGCTGGATGGTTCGTGAAGGCTACAAGGATGTTGGTCAGCTTCATGGCGGTATCGCGACTTACGGCAAGGATCCAGAAGTTCAAGGTGACCTTTGGGACGGCAAGATGTATGTCTTTGATGAGCGTATCTCTGTTGATATCAACCATGTCAATCCAGTCGTGATTGGGAAAGACTGGTTTGACGGGACTCCTTGCGAGCGCTATGTCAACTGTGGCAATCCAGAATGTAACCGCCGCATCCTGACTTCAGAAGAAAACGAAGACAAGTACCTCCGTGGCTGTTCTCATGAATGCCGTGTTCACCCTCGCAACCGCTATGTGGCTGAAAACGGCTTGAGCCAGGCAGAAGTGATGGAGCGTTTGGCTGCGATTGGAGAAAGCTTGGAAACACTGGTAGCTCAGTAATAAGGAGAGATTCTAATGGAAAAATTTGCGTTTATGGGAAATTAATGGCCCAAGAAGGAAAGGCGCAGGAACTTGCTGCCTATATGCAAGAAGTTGTCAAAGAAATGCAAAATCTTGATACTTGTTTCTGCTATATCTTAGGAGAGAAAGCAGACGAACCCAACAGCATCTATATTTACGAAGTTTGGGAGAGCGAGCAAGCTCACAATGATAGCCTAACTTTGGAAGTTTTTCAAAATCTCATTGCAAAAGCTAGACCCATTATTGCAGGCATGGAAAATTTGCATAAGCTGACTATTTTTGATGGTAAGGCAAGTTTCTAAATTCCTAAGAAAGACTAAAACTTTAGACGACTCAAGCGTCTAAAGTTTTTTTCATCATTTACCTACAGATAAAAGACCTGTTGGAAAGAGATTTGGGAAAGTAGACTGTTTCCGCCGATTCTTGGGGCATCTCGCGGAGTATTACTTGCTTTCTGCTTTTCTTTCTGCGATTTTGATTTTTTGTCCTTTCTTTTTGATGTGATATAATGAGCTTAAATAAATGGGAAAGGAGCAAGTCTATGTCTAAAGCTATCATGGAAAAAGTAGCAGCCTATCTTCGTCAGCATGCAGATGAAGAGCTGAGTCTGACAGATTTGGCTCAGCATTTCCATTATAGTCCTTCCCACCTATCCAGAACTTTCAAGAAAAAGATGGGCTTTTCTATCAAGCAATATATGGAAGCTCTTAAGATGGAAAAAGGGATTCAGGAAATTGTGGAAGGCCGGCAAAATGTGACCGAGACCTCTATGGAAGCTGGTTATGATAGTCTAGGCAGTTTTTCCAATACTTTTAAGCGGCATACTGGACTTTCACCTAAAAAATATTATCAGGAATCAAGCAAGGCTTATGATTTTATGGTAAAACAGCTGGATGAGAAGGGAGCTTTATTGCATCAGGATCCCGACTGTAAAAGTGGCAATCGGTTGACTGTGGCGCTATCTTATCCTGAGGGGTATGAACCACGCATTAGCTGTGTCGGGCTTTTTAAAACCCGCATACCTAAAGAAGAGCCGGTTATCGGAGTCGCACTGAGTCAGGAGAGACGGTTTACTTTTGAAAATGTACCGGATGGTCACTACTATCTTTTGGCCTGTGAATTGCTGGAGGATTTACGCCTGTCTAAAAACTATGTCTTGAAGCATAACTTTCGCTGGGGCAGTGATGAGCCACTCACCTTTTCAGGTCATAGCATCTATCAGGAGAAAATCAGCATGCGCAGGCCCTTGTCCAGCGATCCCCCTATTACAGTTAATCTTCCAGTTTTAATCATGCGTTCCCTAGTCAAACAAGCGCAATTGAGAATAAGAAAATTTTTATCCTAATTGATAAACTGATACTAGAGATTTATTCTCAGCTATAAAAAATTGGAGGAACAATAATGAAATTAGACGTGTTTTTAAGTTTTAATGGTCAGGCCGAAGAAGCTTTTCGTTTTTATGCGGATCTTTTTCAGACAGAGATAAAGGGACTTGCCCGAGCCAGTGAGATGATGGATCCAGCTGACCTTCCTGCAGAAAAACGGAATAAGCTTGCTTGGATTGCCTTAGATACGGAAAACTTAACCCTGAATGGTGAGGATGTAGGCATTTTTAACGACCTATCTATTCCTAGCAATCATCAGCCCAATCAATGGTTGGTTCTGAGTCCAGACAGTAGAGAAGAAGCCGATGAGCTTTTTGCCAAACTTGCTGAAGGTGGACAAATTCTCTATCCTTTGGAGGAACAAGCTTTCGCAGAGTTTTATGGTCGCTTGATTGACCGTTTTGGCATCGGCTGGGATGTGATGAAATGAGGTAGAAGGATGGCTTATAGTGAATCCCTAGCCCAGCAAGTCCGTGCCATTTTAGCTACTGAACTTCCTCCTCATGTTTTTGAAGAAGAGGTAGAAGAGAAGAAGATGTTTGGTGGCTTGGCTTTTATGGTCCGTGGTAAGATGACCGTTACTGTGAGTTCAGAAAGAGGTCAGGAGCTTGTCATGGTGCGCATCGGTAAGGAAATGGAAAAGCAGGTCCTGCCTAAAAATGGTGCCAGTGTGACGTTAATGAAGGGGAGGCTTTATCATGGTTATATTGATTTAGATGTCGAGGGACAAAAAGAACTATCTTACTGGATTGGTCTAGCCTTGTCCTACAATCAGGAGCTGAGTCAATCGTCTGAAACTTAATAAAGAAATAATAACGAAGAAAGTCTAGCTAAATTTTGATTCAGCAGGATTGTCTTCTTTTTTAGTACAAATGTTTATATACTTTTGCACTAGATACCCCGTTAATTGAGAGTCTAGAAGATTATTAGACTTGCTAGTATAAAAATGAGTTTTACCTTACTATGATATGCTAAGAATAAGTAAAAACTATCCCAATCTTGTGATTTTAGGTATAATAGTAGCCAGAGGTGATCTTATGGGAATTCTATTATTTCTATTTATTTTAGGTTTAATCATTTTATTCTATTTTGTAGGTTTTATAATTAAGTTGATTCTAGGGATTGTCGTCTTTGTTATTGGTTTGGTAGTACTTTTATTCCTACTGGGTCGTTATCGAAAGTAGAGTAAGTGACTGCTATGAACCAATGGAAAATGAGAGGAGATCAATGTTAAAAATAGAGCAACCAATTACGATTGTTTCATTTCTTTTTGATGATTTTGAGACCCTAGATTTGATGGGGCCAGTAGAGTTTTTAGCTGCTTTACCCAATGTAGAGATGAACTATGTCTCTCTTGTTGGTAGTCTGATTTCTAGTCGGCAGGGTTTTCAAATCAATACAGAGATATTAGAAGATTTACCCTTAAACAGTATTTTACTTTTACCTGGTGGTCAAGGTGTCAGGAAAATGGTAGAGGATAAAGTCTTTTTGACTCGGCTTGAACGAGCTATCCAGCAGGCGGATTTAGTCTTAAGTGTCTGTACAGGAGCAGCTTTTTTAGCTCAGCTTGGTCAGCTCAAGGGGCGTCTCGCAACGAGCAATAAGAGGGCTTGGTCTTGGGTGACTTCGTTTGACAGTGAGGTTCGTTGGCAACGTCAGGCGCGCTGGGCCGTAGATGGAAAGTTTTATACTTCGTCAGGTGTTTCAGCTGGTATGGATATGACTTTGGGTTTCATTGCTGATTTTTGGGGGCAGTCTTTAGCTGAAGAATTGGCTCAAAAAGCTGAGTATAGCTGGCATCGAGAATCCGATCAGGATCCATTTTGCGATAGATGATAGAAAAGAGAGTGGGACAGAAATCGGTAATTCGTTAGAATTCGATTTCGTCGTCCCACCTCCGCACAGTTGAGTAGGCTGTAAAAGCTGATGAAATCAGCGTAGTAGAGCCCACTCAACCACTGCGTCTTGCTCGACAATCCAAAGACAATTGAGAGGCTAGGACTTTTGTCCCAGCCTCTTTTTGCTAAAGCGCTTAATTTTAAGTGGAAACTCAGTGAAAATTTTCTTTGAATCATAGGATGATAGGCAAATTATGATACAATAGAAAGGACAAAGTCGGTAAGGAGGGAAGTTCGGTATGATATTGGAAGAATTTGATCAAAATCGTAAGGCGATTATAAATCCAGAAGATTTAATTGAGGCGATTTCGGACTTTCCTTCCACGGCAGTTTCTTGTTTTGCAAGAGAAACTTTCAAGCGCTTATTAGAAAATTTTAATCATGAATGGATCACAACGACTTCGATGGCCAACATCGACATTCCCATTTATCGGATTTTTGTGGGTGGACGAGAGCTAGCCTTGTTCAATGCTCCAGTCGGTGCTTCAGCTTGCGTAGCAATTTTGGAGGATTTGATTGCTTTTGGGATGAAAAAAATGGTTCTGTTTGGAACATGTGGTGTTTTGGATGAGGACATTAAGGAAACTTCGATCATCATACCGACGGCGGCCATACGTGATGAAGGGACTAGTTACCATTATCAGGTGGCGTCTGATGAGATTGAGGTAAATGCTGATGTGCTGGACTGTTTGCTTAATTTCTTGGACAAAGCAGGAATTTCCTATAGCAGAGGCAAGGTCTGGACGACAGATGGTATCTATCGTGAGACGATAGACAAGCTTCGCAGGCGAAAAGATGCAGGTGCAATTTGTGTAGACATGGAATGCTCAGCTGTGGCTGCTCTGGCGACTTTTCGCGGTGTATCTATCTGCCATTTCTTTTATGCGGCAGATCATTTATCAGAAGCAAAATGGGATATGAGAAGCTTGCCTAATCATGCAAATTTAGATGAGAAAGATAAAATAGCAGATTTGGCAGTGCAAATCGCTTTAGTATTATAAAGAGAGTATGATGAAAAAACCTATTATTCAGTTTGAAGATTTTACATTTCAGTATCAGGCTCAACTAGAGCCTACTTTAAAAGATATTAATCTAACTATTTATCAAGGCGAGAAAGTTTTGATTGTCGGGCCTTCTGGTTCGGGAAAGTCAACTTTAGGTCAGTGTTTAAATGGCATCATTCCTAATATTTATAAAGGGCAGGTCGAAGGTCAGCTAAAGATCCAAGGACAAGATAGATTTTCTGATAGTATTTATGATAAATCTAATTTGGTTAGCACTGTCTTGCAGGATACGGATGGTCAATTTATCGGTCTTAGTGTAGCAGAAGACATGGCTTTTGCGCTGGAGAATGATATGATTGAATTGTCAATCATGCAGGAAAAGGTTCAACACTGGGCTGAAAAACTGGAGCTAGCCAACTTTCTTCAACATCGACCTCAAGATTTATCTGGTGGGCAAAAGCAGCGAGTCAGTCTAGCAGGTGTATTGATTGATGAGAGCCCAATTTTACTTTTTGATGAGCCATTAGCGAATTTAGATCCAAACTGGTCAGGATACGATTGATATGATCGACCAGATTCATAAGGAAGCTGGGACGACGACTATTATCATTGAACATCGACTAGAGGATGTTCTTTATCGTTCTGTTGATCGATTGATTTTGGTCAATGATGGACGGATTCTATTTGAAGGCCATCCAGATCAGTTATTACAGACAACGTTATTAAATGAAAATGGGATTCGAGAACCGTTGTATTTGACTACCTTGCGTCAGCTTGGATTGGAATTGAATCAGATGGATTATTTGTCTGATTTGGGAAAACTTGATGTGCCAGCTTTGCCATTTTCAAAAGAAGTTAATACGAAGGTTGACTCTAAGGCTGTCTCCCCTCTCTTTTCAGTAGAGAATATTAGTTTTTCTTATGGTGATCGTCCGGTTTTGAAAAATATTTCGATTCAGTTTTCAAAGGGTGAGCGGATAGCCATTGTAGGAAAAAATGGAGCCGGCAAGTCTACTTTAGCGAAGGCACTTTGCCAGTTTATTCAGACTGATGGGAATTATATTTGGCAGGAAGAGGATATTAAGGCCGATTCTATTAAGGAGAGAGCAGAGCGGATTGGCTATGTTCTACAAAATCCAAATCAGATGATTTCTGAAACGATGATTTTTGATGAAGTGGCTTTAGGACTGCGCTTACGCGGAGTTTCTGAAGAAGAAATAGCAGAGCGAGTCTTATCTGTTTTGAAAACTTGCGGTTTATATGAGTTTAGGAAATGGCCTATTTCAGCTCTTTCATTTGGACAAAAGAAGCGGGTAACAATCGCCTCTATTTTGGTCTTGGGACCAGAGATTATCCTTTTAGATGAGCCGACAGCGGGGCAGGACCAGCGAAATTATACCGAAATTATGAATTTTTTAGATGAATTAAATCAACAAGGCCATACCATTATCATGATTACTCATGATATGCAGCTAATGCTAGATTATTCAGATCGTGCAATTGTAGTGGTGGATGGGAAGATCTTAGCGGATAAATCCCCTGCTCAGGTGCTGACGGATAAAAACTTGATTGCAGAAGCAAATCTGAAAGAAACTTCTATTTTTACTTTAGCTAAAAAGCTGGGTGTTGATCCACTAGCCTTGACAGAGTTTTATATGCAAGAAAAAGGGAGAAGTCATGTTTCAAGATAAAAAAATTATTGGTTATCATGCCGGGACTGGCTTTATTTACCACTTGTCAGGAGCAAGTAAATTATTGTTTTTTATTCTTGTGTCTGTGTCGGCTATGATTAGCTATGATACTCGATTTTTAATGCTCATTGCACTTTTATCTCTAAGTTTATTTAGGATTTCAGGGATTCGGTTGCGTGATGTTCGTTTTGTTTTGGTTTTTGCATTGGTTTTTGCAGTGCTCAATATCTTGATGGTCTACCTTTTTGCGCCCCAGTACGGTCAAGATATTTATAAATGAGACGCTATTGTTAGATGGCATTGGAATCTATAATGTAACATTAGAAGAGTTATTTTACCTTTTTAATATGGCATTGAAGTATGTCTGTACGATTCCATTGGCAGTACTTTTTCTCATGACGACCCATCCGAGTCAGTTTGCTTCCAGTCTCAATCAGATTGGGGTTCCTTATAAAATTGCTTATTCTGTTAGTTTGACCTTACGTTATATTCCAGATTTACAAGAGGAATTCCATCTGATTAAGATGTCGCAAGAAGCGCGTGGATTAGAATTGTCATCAAAAGCTAAACTGAGTCAGAGGATTAAGGGGAACTTACAGATTATTATTCCCTTGATTTTTAGCTCCTTAGATCGTATTGAGACGATTGCGACTGCTATGGAGTTACGTCGCTTTGGTAAAAATAAAAAACGGACCTGGTATACATATCAAGTATTTAATCGGATAGATATTGCGGTTATCGCCCTTTCTTTTACTTTTTTGCTGGTCAGTTTTGCTCTATTTTTTGTCAATCACGGCCGCTTCTATAATCCGTGGATGTAGGGTAGAAAATGGATATCTATGCTTATCAAAAACCTTTGGGGAAAATAGAGGATGCTCCAGACTTGAAGAAAGACTTTATTAAAGTTTATGAAGAAAAAACACATCAAGAAGTAGTTCGATTTTGCCAAGTGTATGCCGCTCATCTTTCTGAGCTAACTGCTTTTGCATTTACAGAAGAGATGAAACAAGCCCTTACTGCTATGGATGACTGGTTAGCTGGGGAGAGTTCTTATCATGCCGCTAGAAATCTGAGCTTTGAGATTTCACGTTTCGCAAAAAAGGAAGATGATGTAGTTAAAGTGAGATTCTACCGAACGATGGCTCAGCTTGTAGCTAGTCCCCATGTTAAATATCATGGCCTTTGGGCAGCAGATTTTGCGATTACCTTGATCAACAAGATATATCCAGGAGATATTGATGCTGTTAAAAAAGAACGCCTGAAGCAAATTGAGTTATTGGAGATGATATAAAAAACCAGGCAATCCTTGCCTGATTTTTTTCTTATAACGGTCTTTTATTTGGCATACCGGCTTTTCGGGGGTATTTATTGGGGGTTTCTTTCTTCTTTTTCACCACAGTGATAAAGCGGGGGTCGCCGTTTGGTAAGGCATAGCTGAGATTGTCTTGGACCTTGCTAAGAGTAAGTTGAGGGCATTTTTGGCTTCGTCCAGTTCCTCTGGAGCATTGGAAGCCTTGAGCGCCAAGAGCTTCCCGCCAACTTTTAGATAGGGAATGGTCAGCTCAGATAGGACCTGCATGCGAGCGACTGCACGGGCAGTGACTAGGTCAAATTGTGCCCGAAAGGCCTTGTCCTGAGCAAAGTCTTCTGCGCGGCCATGGTAGAAGTGAACCTTGTCCAGCCCGAGCTTTTCAGCCAGCAGTTTGAGGAAGTTGATTCGTTTGTTGAGCGAGTCAATGATAGTCACATCCAGCTGGGGGCAGATGATTTTCATAGGGAGACTGGGAAAGCCAGCACCGGCACCGATATCCAATAGCTTAAGCTCTTGATTATCAATCAGGCCTTGCAAAACGGGGGCAATTGAATCATAGAAATGTTTGAGATAGACTTCATTTTTCTCTGTGATAGCTGTCAGATTGATTTTTTCATTCCATTCGACCAGAAGTTCAAAATAACGCTCAAATTGGTCTTTCTGGCGGTCAGTCAGTTCAATCCCCTGCTGGCTCAATAGCTGGTAAAATTCTTGCGGTGTCATAGTTTCATCCTTGTTTGTCAGTATTCATCCTATTATATCATAAAAAGGAGACCCACGTTCAAGAGGGAATTTTTTATCATTCCAGATTAATCTTAGAAACATATTCGAGCTCCTTAATTGCGGATTGGCGGTAGAGAAAGAGAGCGCTCATACTGATACAAAATCCTGCAAGGATGAGAAGAAGTCCATAACCACGACTACTTCCTGTTCCGATGATAGGACCGATCCAAGTGGCTAATGCTCCTTTTGGGAGGAGGAGTGGTTTAAAGAAGCTATCGGCCACCCAGCCCATGCTGGCATAGGCTATGACGTAGCCGAACTGTGAGATGATTCCGATTGTGCCCCAGGCTTTCCCTTGCTCACTCTTATCTATATTTAAGCGAATCAAATAATCAATAGCCGTATTCGCAAAAGGTAGAGACATAAACAGTAAGAAGCCAAAAAAGCAAATCCAGATAAGATTTTCCTTGCTGCCCATACCTGCCATAAAGATTCCCAATAGACCAAGCGATAGACTAAGGATCATATGAAAATGCTTCTTGATAGAAAAGCTTCCTAAAATAAGTCCGCCAAGGAGCATACCGCTACTGGAAATAGCCATGGTCCAGCCGACTTCCTGACTAGAGGCAAAGCCAATAATCATAGGAGTAAGCAAGATCTCAACGGTTCCTAGAAAGAAAGAGAAGGCCGTTCCCAGCAAAACCAAGAGCCAGATTCCTCTTTTTTCATGGATGATTTGAAATCCTCGTATAAATTCACTCCAGAAAGGATGAGGTGTAGCCTTTATCGGAGCTTTGATATGGCGACGAGCGACCAGATTACAAATAACAGTCACAAAAATAGTCGAAAAATCAATTAATAGAATCAGACCAATTGTCCCCTGAGCCAAAAGAAGGCCGGCAAGGCTAGGAGAAATGAGGTAGCGAGCAATGCCGTTAATCTGTGACAGGCCAGTTGCTTTGGAAATCTGATCCTCCGGAACCAGGTCGGAAATGGTGGCTCGAAAGGCTGGATTAACTAGAGAAGAAAAGACAGAACTAATTGCAGCACCAAGGCAAATCTGAGGTATGGAAGGTTGATGAACCTGTAAACTAAAATAAATCCAGAGGACTCCCAGACCTGATAGACCATCTCCCAAAGCCATTAGAAGACGACGATCATGACGATCCGCGAGAATCCCTGCCAGAGGAGTCATTAAGAGTCCAGGTAAAAAAGCGCAAAGGGTGACTAGGGCAGAAGAAGAAGCCTGTCCAGTCAGTTGGTAGGTGTAAATTCCTAGCGCAAAAGAGGTCATACCTGTTCCAATTTCTGAAATAAAAGTTCCTAGCCATATCAGGAGGTAGATTTTAAAGCCACTATGTTTCATAAGGAGCCTCCTTTAGTGGATTAACTGGGCCAAAGAAGCAAAATACCCTTCTTTTGTCTGAAAAATTTTTTCTAATAAGTAGATAAATGCTTGAATCTTTTGATCTTGTTCAGCTCTCTCTAATTTCTGGAAGGAGTTGTCAAAAATCTGCAGGGAATAAGTGAGCATCATTTCGATACTCTCGTAAGGATAAGCAGTTTGCATCTCACCAGCTTGAAGACCTTCTTGAAAAAGGGGATAGAGGATTTGAGGAGCCATGCTTAATAGGATTTGATTGCTTTTTTCGTGAAGAAGAGCATTTTGGGGCGCATGTAGGTGGTCTAGAAGCTCCTGTCCATCTTTTTGCATATTCAATGAAGCTAGAGCACCCATTAATCTTTCAAGGATTGGAAGCTGTTTTCGCTCTACCCAGATGCGCACTTGCTCAAAAGATCGATCAATCCAACGTTCGATGATGGCATCCATGATCTCTTCTTTTGAGGTAAAGTAGTAATAGAGGGTTCCTCTTGCAATCTTGGTTGCGTCGAGAAGTTGAGAAATGGAAGTTTGGTCAAAGCCTTGTTCCACAAACATTTTTTCTGCGGTATCTAAAATAAACTCTTTTTTATTTGTCATGAGAAGCTCCTAAATTTTATATACCGACCGTCGGTCGATAACTCTACCTATAGTATACTCCTTTAAAAAAGATTGTCAATTATTTATCTACTTTTCCGAAATTTTGTTATAATAGCTACAACAGGCAGTGGTTATTCTGCCTAAATCTAGGCGTGAGATCTTTTCACTCCTATAAGTTAAAAGGAGAATACTATGACACTTATTATTACTATTGCAATTACAGTTGTTTTGGCTTTGTTTGTAATCTCTGTCTATAATGGTTTAGTAACAAGCCGTATGCAGACTCAAGAAGCTTGGAGTCAGATTGATGTTCAGCTTAAGCGTAGAAATGACTTGCTTCCTAATCTGATTGAGACAGTGAAAGGATATGGTAAGTATGAGCAAGAAACACTGGAAAAAGTAACCCGATTACGCAGTCAAGTTGCTGACGCATCATCTCCAGCGGAAATAATGCAGGCTAGTGATGCTTTGTCTCGTCAAATTTCAGGTATCTTTGCTGTGGCTGAAAATTACCCAGATCTGAAGGCAAATACTAACTTCCTAAAATTACAAGAAGAATTGACTAATACGGAAAATAAAATTGCCTATTCTCGTCAGCTTTATAACTCGGTGACCAGCAACTACAATGTGAAATTACAAGCTTTTCCAAGCAACGTGATTGCTGGGATCTTTAGTTTTAAACCAGCAGATTTCTTGGTAACGCCAGAAGAAGAAAAAGCCGTTCCAAAGGTTGACTTTGGCAGTAATGGTCTAGGTGATTAATATGCTTTTTGATCAAATTGCTGCAAATAAAAGACGAACTTGGCTTCTCTTGGTCGCCTTCTTTACTCTTTTAGCTGTGATTGGTGCAGCTGCAGGCTATCTTTGGTTGGGTTCTACTTTCGGTGGCGTAATCATCGCATTTATAATTGGTGGCATTTATGCTTTTAGCATGATTTTTCAGTCGACAGAGGTTGTTATGTCAATGAACGGGGCACGTCAAGTATCGGAAGATGAGGCTCCAGAGCTTTACCATATTGTACAAGATATGGCCATGGTTGCACAAATTCCTATGCCGCGGGTTTATATTGTAGATGATATGTCTCCTAATGCTTTTGCAACGGGCTCTAAGCCAGAAAATTCGGCTGTTGCAGTGACGACTGGTCTTTTAAATCTTATGAATCGGGAAGAATTGGAAGGTGTTATTGGCCATGAGGTTAGCCATATCAGAAATTACGATATCCGTATTTCGACGATTGCAGTGGCTTTAGCCAGTGCGATTACAATGATTTCTAGTATTGCCGGCCGAATGATGTGGTTTGGTGGCGGAAGAAGACGAAGCGATCGTGATGATGACAGTGGTCTAGGCGTTTTGATGTTGATTTTCTCACTTATTGCAATTATCTTAGCTCCGCTAGCAGCGACTTTGGTACAGTTGGCTATTTCACGTCAACGAGAATTTCTAGCAGATGCTTCCAGTGTGGAATTAACCAGAAATCCTCAAGGAATGATAAATGCTTTATTAAAGCTGGACAATAGCGAGCCCATGCACCGTCATGTAGACGATGCGAGTGCAGCCCTTTATATTAGTGATCCCAAAAAGCAAGGAGGACTGCAAAAGTTATTTTTACACATCCTCCGATTTCAGAACGAGTAGAACGCTTAAGACATATGTAAGAGAGTGGGACAGAAATCGGTAATTCGTTAGAATTCGATTTCGTCGTCCCACCTCCGCACAGTTGAGTAGGGCTGTAAAAGCTGATGAAATCAGCGTAGTAGAGCCCACTCAACCACTGCGTCTTGCTCGACAATCCAAAGACAATTGAGAGGCTAGGACTTTTGTTCCAGCCTTTTTGTGAATCTTGAAATTATCTATTTTTTTACGCTTAATAGAAGACAGATACCACCAATAATTGAGAACACCATCCAAGCGATTTCCATATTCCATAGAGCGAGGCTGGTAAAAATCATACTACCTAGTGGGATTGAAAAAGTAAAGATCATCGTGAGGAAATTGGATGTTTGGGCTAAGACATCTGCAGGCAATTTGCTTAGTAGCATACTATTGAGCTTAGGATTTATTTTTCCTGAGATATACATAAGGAAGCTAAGCGCAATGATTCCCAAAAGAGCTGGTGCTTGGAGTAAGTTGCAGAGACCTAAAATAAAGATAAAAAGAGCACCCCAAACCATTAGTTTTGTCAGTGGAAGTTTAGCAAAGTAATCATTTGGGAAGGCACTTGCTGCAATAATTCCAATTACTAAACATGATTGAATAACCAAAATGGACTGACTGAGATCAAGTTCCAAAATGGGTGGTCCAATAAATAGAGGTTATAAAGTGCCATTATAGAACCGCCAAGAGCATTTAATAGTAAGACCTGAAGTAACACTAAAATAAAATTTCCTACTTTCTCATGCTCGAAAATCATTTGTACATTTGTATAGAGGCTTTTCATTTGTGTTTTGAAGGGTGTTTTTTCAGTTTTTACGATGACGGCATCATGAGTAAGCCTTTTACGAACTAGGTAAAGGGTACTAGAAGATAGAAGGAAGCAAAGAGCATTGATTAGGGCTACTATGGCAAAATTTTGTTGGCTGATATTGAGTAGCCAAACACCCAAAGCTTGGCCAGCAAAGCTTCCAAGATAAGATAGAAGCTGAGTGAAAGAGTAAGCCTCCATCAAATCTTTTTCAGCAATATTTTTTTGTAAAATAGGCATTTGCAGACCGCTTCGATAGTCGCTTATGATATCAGAAAATATATTGAGGAAACAAACAGTAGAAAAAGCTAAGTAAGATGTGGACTTGGTTAAAAAGGCGACTAAAATAAAGAGAAATGCTTGTAGATATCCTAGATGAATGAGCCAGCGTGCTTTGTTTACAGTTTTATCTGCTTTCATACCAACAAAGATAGTAAAGAAGGTTGGTACAAGTACAATAAAATTGGCGATACCAACTGCGAATTTAGGCTGGGGCATGCTAGATGCGAGTACAACAAAAACAATATTATAGATAGAAGCACCCAAAGTATTAAAGATACGTGAGAGACTGATAAAAGCAAACAATTTATTTTTTAAAGCAAGTTTCATATAAATCTCCTTTGATAGTGGTTGTGTTAGAAAGATTTCTAAAGGGATGTGATACAAGATCTTGATGTTATGATTATAGCAGGATAAAGTAGACTTTCAATAGGTTCTATTTAAGTGGTGAGATGATCTTAGTAAGTGGTAAGAAAAGAGTAGTGACTTGCAAGGTTTTTGTCTAAACGTTTTTTCATACTTTTGATGACGCAAAGTAAAGATTTGATGGATTCTACATCTCATCAGCATCTTGTTATACTTACTTCTTCTTGTTTGATCTTTTCTAGAGGGGCTAGCAGACTCGTTTTCAGTGATTCTGACTTTGATCATGAATTTACTGGTGAGAAGGATAAGCGCTGATGGCAGTCTTAGCTGTAAATCCTTTTGTCTTTGCAGGAATGAAACGGATAGTCTTGAAAAATTTTTGAGCGGATCATTTACTTTATTTTTGCAAAACGAGAGATAGATTTAGAGGCGATCTATCTGTATTCTTTGATAAAGACAGAGGATTTATCAAAGAAATATGTAAAAAACAATCTCACATGTTCCCTTGTTGCTTTTTTTTAATAAAATATTTTTCCTCTACAGAAGGACCCACAATCATGGTATAATAAAAGAAAAAGCAAAGAGGAACTTATGTTAAATATACAAGAAATTCGCAAGAATCCAGATGGCTTGGCTTTTGAGAAAAAGTTTGATTTGGCGGAAGAACTAAAAGAGCGCAGTGTGGATATTTTAAATGTTCAAGATATTTTGGCTAGCGGAAAAGTTCAATATGAAGATGGACTTTATTTTTTGGACTATGAACTCTCTTACACGATTACACTCTCGTCAAGCCGCAGCATGGAACCGGTGGAGCGCAAGGAATTTCATCTAGTGAATGAGATTTTTATGGAAGAGGGTCAATACTCCTCAAAAGAGTTGATTGATCATGATTTGGTATTGCCAATTGAAGATGGAGAAATCCATCTGGCTGAAAGTGTGGCGGATAATATCTTATTGCATATTCCGTTGAAAATTTTGACTGCCGAAGAGGAAGCAGGTAGCGAATTGCCGACAGGAAATGACTGGCAGGTCATGACCGAAGAAGATTATGAGCAATATCAAGCAGAAAAAAAAGAAGCCAATAATCCTTTTGCAAGTTTGCAAGGGATGTTTGAAGAATAATTTGATTGCACAGTGGTTACATCAATAAACACATGCATATTTATTGATGTGATAAGGTCGCAAATAATATTTACTTTCTTTTCACTTGTAAACATGGTAAAATATAACAAACTAACTATAGGAGAATGAAATGACTAAAGCAAATTTTGGTGTTGTTGGTATGGCCGTTATGGGTCGTAACCTTGCCTTAAATATTGAATCTCGTGGCTATACAGTTGCCATATACAATCGTAGTAAAGAAAAAACAGAAGATGTGATTGCTTGCCATCCTGAAAAGAATTTTGTGCCAAGCTATGACATTGAAAGCTTTGTAAACTCAATCGAAAAACCTCGTCGTATTATGCTCATGGTTCAAGCTGGACCTGGTACGGACGCAACTATCCAAGCCCTTCTTCCACACCTTGACAAGGGAGATATCTTAATCGACGGAGGAAACACTTTCTACAAAGATACTATCCGTCGTAATGAAGAATTAGCCAACTCAGGTATCAACTTTATCGGTACTGGTGTCTCTGGTGGTGAAAAAGGCGCCCTTGAAGGTCCTTCTATCATGCCTGGTGGACAAAAAGAAGCTTACGAATTGGTTGCTGATGTTCTTGAAGAAATCTCTGCTAAAGCACCAGAAGATGGCAAACCATGTGTGACGTATATCGGTCCTGATGGAGCTGGTCACTATGTGAAAATGGTCCACAACGGTATCGAGTACGGTGATATGCAATTGATCGCAGAAAGCTACGACCTCATGCAGCATTTGCTCGGTCTTTCTGCAGCAGATATGTCTGAGATTTTTACAGAGTGGAACAAAGGCGAGCTTGATAGCTACTTGATTGAGATTACAGCAGATATTTTGAGTCGCAAAGACGATGAAGGTCAAGAGGGACCAATCGTAGACTACATCCTTGATGCAGCAGGAAACAAAGGAACTGGTAAATGGACCAGTCAATCAGCACTTGACCTTGGTGTGCCATTGTCACTGATCACTGAGTCAGTATTTGCTCGCTACATCTCTACATACAAAGAAGAGCGTGTACATGCTAGCAAGGTGCTTCCAAAACCAGCTGCCTTCAAGTTTGAAGGAGACAAGGCTGAGTTGATCGAAAAGATTCGTCAAGCCCTTTACTTCTCAAAAATTATCTCATACGCACAAGGTTTTGCCCAATTGCGTGTGGCTTCTAAAGAAAATAACTGGAACTTGCCATTTGCGGACATTGCATCTATCTGGCGTGATGGCTGTATCATCCGTTCTCGTTTCTTGCAAAAGATCACAGATGCCTACAACCGTGATGCAGACCTTGCCAACCTTCTCTTGGATGAATACTTCTTGGATGTTACTGCTAAATACCAACAAGCAGTGCGCGATATCGTAGCTCTTGCTGTCCAAGCTGGTGTACCTGTACCAACCTTCTCAGCAGCTATTACTTACTTTGATAGCTACCGTTCAGCTGATCTTCCAGCGAACCTGATCCAAGCACAGCGTGACTACTTTGGTGCGCATACATATCAGCGTAAAGACAAAGAAGGCACCTTCCACTATTCGTGGTACGACGAAAAATAATATAAATCATGGCGAAGCGAATTTTATTAGTAGAAAATGAAAGAAATCTAGCACGGTTTGTCATGCTAGAGCTACAAAAAGAGAATTTTCAAGTAGATTTAGTTGAAACGGGTCAAGAAGGCCTAAAGTTGGCTAAAGAGAATGATTATGACCTACTTTTGCTCAGCTACCAACTATCTGATGGCAAGGCTTCGTATTTTGCAAAAGAATTGAGTCTTGTTAAGCCTGCTACAGTGATTATCGTCATGGCAGATCGCGAGGAAGTAGCAGATTCTACTGAAGAAATTCAGCGTTTTGCGGTCTCTTATGTAGTCAAGCCTTTTAGCATTAGCGATTTAATTGATAAAATTTCTGCTATTTTTCGAGGTAGAGATTTTATTGACCAGCATTGTAGCAAGCTGAAAATGCCGACAGCCTATCGCAATCTTCGGGTCGATTTGAAAAACCACATTGTTTATCGTGGTGAAGAAATTATTGCTTTGACTAGACGTGAATATGATCTGTTAGTGACGCTAATGGGGAATAATAAGGTCATGAGTCGTGAGCAACTGTTGGATCAAGTTTGGAAATATGAAAGTCCCTCAGAGACAAATGTGGTAGATGTCTATATTCGCTATCTTCGTAGTAAATCGATGTCCCTGGCCAAGAAAGTTATATCAAGACAGTGCGTGGCAAAGGTTATGCTATGCAAGGATAAATCAAGAAGCTCTGACTTTTAGTAAAAGTCAGAGCTTTTTTGTCCGACAAATGCAATCGTTTGCTTATATTGTGTCTCCTTAAAGGATAAAAAATAGAATTTGTCAACGTACATAAAAATGTTTGATATAGTATACATCAACAAATAACATAGAAATAGAATATTTTAACAAATTTTATAAAAACGCTTTACAAAATAAAAATTCGTGGTAGAATAGTAATGTAAATGCAAACGATTTCATAAACGTTTGCAAAAAAAATAAGGGGGATGGATGATGAAAAAATCATTCAAAAATATTTTAAGTTTTGAGTTTTGGCAAAAATTCGGTAAAGCTTTAATGGTTGTTATTGCAGTTATGCCAGCTGCTGGTCTTATGATTAGTATTGGTAAGTCACTACCAATGATTAATCCTAATCTAGGTATTTTAGTAACGACCGGTGGTGTCTTGGAGCAAATTGGTTGGGGAGTTATTGGTAACCTCCATGTCTTGTTTGCCCTTGCAATTGGTGGTAGCTGGGCTAAAGAACGTGCCGGTGGTGCTTTTGCGGCTGGACTTTCTTTCATTCTGATTAACCGTATCACTGGTGTGATATTTGGTGTTTCAGGTGACATGTTGAAGGATCCAGAAGCAACCGTACGAACACTGCTAGGGGGCACTATTAAAGTTTCTGACTACTTCATTAGTGTTTTGGAGTCTCCAGCCTTAAATATGGGAGTTTTTGTCGGAATCATTGCAGGTTTTGTTGGGGCAACTGCTTACAATAAATATTACAATTTCCGTAAGCTACCAGATGCACTCTCTTTCTTTAACGGAAAACGCTTTGTACCATTTGTTGTTATTTTGCGCTCTGCAATCGTTGCGATTGTCCTTGCCTTCGTATGGCCTGTCATTCAAACAGGAATTAATAACTTTGGTATCTGGATTGCAAATTCACAAGATACGGCTCCTGTTTTTGCACCTTTCTTGTATGGTACTTTAGAGCGTCTCTTGCTTCCATTTGGATTACACCACATGTTGACAATTCCGATGAATTATACAGCTCTTGGTGGAACATATGAAGTGTTAACTGGTGCTGCAAAAGGTACACAAGTATTCGGACAAGACCCGCTTTGGCTTGCTTGGGTAACTGACCTTGTCAACCTTAAAGGTTCAAATATGGCAAGCTACAATCAATTACTTGAAGCTTTCCACCCAGCTCGCTTTAAAGTTGGACAAATGATTGGTTCATTTGGTATTTTGATTGGGGTAGCAGCTGCAATTTACCGCAATGTAGATGCTGACAAGAAACACAAATACAAAGGTATGATGATTGCGACTGCGTTGGCAACCTTCTTGACAGGGGTTACTGAGCCAATCGAGTACATGTTCATGTTTGTTGCAACTCCACTTTACTTGGTTTACTCAGTTGTTCAAGGTGCTGCTTTTGCAATGGCTGATATTGTTAATCTTCGTGTACACTCATTTGGTTCTATCGAATTCCTAACTCGTACACCAATGGCTATCAATGCTGGTCTTGGTTGGGATGTTGTTAACTTTATCTGGGTGTCAGTCGTATTTGGAGTGGCAATGTACTTTATCGCTAACTTCATGATCCAAATTCAAATTTGCGACACCTGGTCGTTTAGGAAATTATGAAACTGCTGAAGGTTCTGACGATGCATCAGTGAGCTCATCAGATACCAAGGTTGCAGAAGCTTCACAAGCTGTTAACATTATCAACCTTTTGGGTGGTCGCGCTAATATCGTAGATGTAGATGCATGTATGACTCGTCTGCGTGTCACTGTTAAGGAAGCCGACAAGGTCGGAAATGAAGAACAGTGGAAGGCCGAAGGAGCTATGGGCTTAGTTATGAAAGGAAATGGCGTTCAAGCTATTTACGGGCCAAAAGCTGACGTATTGAAGTCTGATATTCAAGATCTTCTTGACTCTGGTGAAGTCATTCCTGAAACACTTCCTAGCCAAAAAGCAGAATCAGCAGCTGCTGAAGTTGCCTACAAAGGTGTAACGGAAGAAGTAGAAACTGTTGCCGACGGTCAAGTCATTGCGATTACAGATGTTAAAGACCCTGTTTTCTCACAGAAAATGATGGGCGATGGATTTGCTGTAGAGCCTGAAAATGGCAAGATTTACTCACCAGTTGCTGGTACAGTAACGAGCGTATTCCCTACGAAACACGCTTTAGGACTTCTAACTGAAAATGGTTTGGAAGTGCTAGTTCATATCGGATTGGATACTGTTAGCTTAGAAGGTCAACCATTTGAAGTTCATGTGTCAGAAGGTCAGAAAGTTGCAGCGGGAGAACTTCTTGTGACAGCTGATTTGGAAGCTATCAAGGCGGCTGGTCGTGAAACTTCAACTGTTGTTGTCTTCACAAATGCAGCAGCTATCAAGTCTGTAACAGTAGAAACTTGGTCAAGCAGCAGTGAAGACAGTTGTTGCCAAGGTTGAATTGTAAAATAGAAAAGAGAAATCATGGCAAAATTCCTGACATTAAATACTCATAGTTGGATGGAAGAAGAGCAGGAAACCAAGCTAAATCAGCTGGTAGAACGCATTCTTCAAGAAAAATATGATGTCATTTGCCTGCAGGAAGTCAATCAATTAATGGAGTCTGAACAGGTTGTTCAGGCTCCTTTCTATCAGGCTGTTGAAGGAGCGATTGCGATTCATCAAGATCACTTTGCCCTTTGTCTAGTAGAAAAATTGGCAAAAGCAGGACTGGACTATCATTGGTCCTGGGCTTATAATCATATTGGTTTTGACATTTATAATGAAGGTGTGGCTATCCTATCTAGAAATCCTTTATCTCCTAGAGAAGTTTTAGTCTCAGAAGTGAATGATCCTAGGGATTACCACACACGTAAGGTCTTGATAGCCGAGACAGAAGTAGAAGGTCAATTAATGACAATCGCCTCTTGTCATCTATCATGGTGGAATAAAGGTTTCCAAGAAGAATGGGAGCAACTTGAAGCTGAGCTTCTCAAGGTTTCAAGTCCAGTTGTTCTTATGGGAGATTTTAACAATCCAGTCGATTATGAAGGTTATCAGCATATCATGCGAAGTCCTCTTAAACTACAAGATAGCCACAAAGTGGCTGAAAAGATTGTTGGGAAAGCTACCGTTGAAGGAGCAATCGCTGGTTGGGATGGTAACCAAGACGCTCTGAAGATTGACTATATCTTTACAAGTCAAGGTATCCAAATTGAAAACTCTGCCGTAGTCTTTGACGGAAAGGAAGCACCGGTAGTTAGTGATCATTTTGGTTTAGAGGTACTTGTTCATTTGTAAAAAAATACTGAGACGGTAGTTGTCTCAGTATTTTTTTACAAATGGTATCATTAAAAGGTGCTTTGAAAATCTTTTTCGATTTAGCTAGAGATTGCACTAGTATTTACTTGCGGTTTGAGCTAGTTAAAAAGATTTTCTTATTCACATGCTACTCCGTCGTGGTCACGATCTAAGTGAGGAGCGTAACCAGCTTGTCCTTCGTAAATTGGGGTCACGCCTGCAGCTCTGGCTTCAGCGCAATTTCTGAAAGGACCGACTGTTGGAGTAGGCGCTTGCGCAGGTGCTTCGGCTACAGCCTGTTGAGTAGTAGCTTCTTGCTGAGCTTGTGCAACGGCTTCGGCTTCCTGTTGAGCTCGAGCGGCTTCTTGTTGCTGCGCTTCGGCTTGTTTTTGTTCGGCTTCAAGCTTTTCTTTTGCGATTCGTTCTTCTTCCGCTTTTTTCTTAGCTTCTTGTTGTTTTAGTTCAGCTTCTGCCTTTTCTTTGCTTTCTTTAGTTTTCTTTTCTTCGTCTTCTTTTTTCTTACTAGCTTCTGTTTTGTCAGTGGAGCTTTCTTTGCTAACTACTTCTGTAGATTCTGTTGTTGTGGATTTTTCTGTGTCCGAAGAACAAGCCACAAGACCTAATAGAGAAATGGCCAAAAAGCAGAGTAAAGCTGAGTTTTTTATAAACTGTTTCATAAGTAATCTCCTTTTGAGCATTTAAATTGATAACGCTTACTTGTATTATATACAATATTTTTGCAAAAGTAAATATGTTTTTGGCGAGCTTTGAAAATAAGAGAATACGAGTGGATTTTGAGTTTTCTCTACTTTTGTTATCCATGAAAATATGGTAAAATAGAGTATTAAGATTTGAGGAGGGGATCATATGCGTTGTCCAAAATGTGGTGGTAGCAAATCGAGTGTTGTAGATAGCCGACAAGCTGAGGATGGGAATACGATTCGCCGCCGCCGTGAGTGTGATGATTGTCAGCATCGATTTACAACTTATGAGCGGGTAGAAGAAAGGACCTTAGTTGTTGTCAAAAAGGACGGGACACGCGAGCAATTTTCTCGGGATAAGATTTTTAACGGTATTATTCGCTCGGCTCAAAAGCGGCCAGTATCTAGTGACGAAATAGAGGAGATTGTCAACCGAATCGAGCAAAAGGTCCGCAGTCAGAGCGACAATGAAATCAATAGTGAGTATATTGGATCCTTAGTGATGGATGAACTGGCAGAGCTGGATGAAATCACCTACGTTCGTTTCGCCAGTGTTTACCGGAGTTTCAAGGATGTGGGCGAGCTGGAAAGCCTGCTCAAGCAGATTACCAAGGGGTCCAAGAAGAAAAAGGACAAATAAATGAAACCGAGTGATAAATTTTACTTTATTAAAAATTATTTTGTAAATTTGAATATTGGTGATTTGATTAGATGTTACTTGCCTATCATCGGTATGGGGTCTTCTTCTGTATACCAATTTCTTGTTGCTATCTGGGATAACGGTAGTAAACCACATCAATTTAGTGAAATACTTAATCATTTGAATTTTGTTTTTAATACTTTACAAGATAGTTTTGATTTGCTGTCAGCTATGCAGCTTATTGAAATTTATGAACAAAAAAAGATTCTCAAAATCAACAAATTTTTTTGGGATTGTATTATATCCGCCGCTATCTACTCAAGATTTTTTTAAAGCATAATGTATATAGAACGTTACTTGAAAAAAAAATAGGTGAACCCTGTGTTTCGAACTTTGAAAAAGTAAATTTAATTCATGAGAAAAAAATATCAAAAAACTTTTCCGATGTTTTTGATGATTCAGGAGAAAACTTTATTACAAATCGACCAAAAAATGATTTTGAAATAGAACATTTTGAACAACTGATGGCTAGAGATTTACTGAGGTTCGAGAATAAGGATGACAGTATAATTGCTCTTTATAACATTTCTGAAAAATATAAAAAATCTTGGTTTGATGTGTATCAAGTTGCTAAGGAAACAGCTGTTGATGATGTTATTTCTATAAAAAGAATTAAGAACTTTTTTAAGAGCAGAACACAAAATTCGAGTAAAGTGATATTTTCTGATTCGGAGAGATCTCTAATTTCAGTAGCAAAATCTAAAACTCCAATTGATGTGCTGGCTGAATTTAAAGAGAGTAAGTATTCGGGTATTACTGGATCTGAAAAGGAAGTATTAAAATACGCTAAAAATCTTGGCTTGCTGGATGAAGTAATAAATGTAGCTCTGTTTGATTATTTTAATAGATATACGGATACTAGTAATCTAAAAGCTAATCTTTTTAAAGCATTAGTGAATGATTATTCATATAGAGGACTAATTCAAGCTGAAGATGCTGTGGAGTTTTTATCTAAGGAAATAAAATCTCAAAAGCAAGGGGAGTTTAAAGGAAATAATAAAACTTATAAAAGCAACGTACCTGACTGGAGCCAGCCAGATTATAAAAATGAAACAAGTGTAGAGAAGCAGGCTGAGCTTGAAGAGCAAAAACGCCGCTTGCTTGCTAAGATAGAACAAGGAGGTGACTAGATGGAAAAGATTGGAGAGACCCTTTCGCATAAAAATCCTGCCCGTCAATTCAACTATGAGGAGTTAGTCCGTCAAATCGTAGAAGATCCGGATGTAGCAGCATTTATCCAGCAGGAAAAGCTTAGTCAATCTGAAATTTCCCGGAGCATCTCGAAGTTTAATCAGTACATCAGTGAGCGGAATCGATTTTTGCTGGGAGATGAAGCCTATATTGCCAAAGGCTATAAGCCGATTTTGATCAAAAATGCAGGCTATGCGGATGTTTCCTACGAGGAGACTCCAGAGCTAGTCGAGCAGCAAAAGAGCGAAGCAATTAAGAGTAGGCTTAATCTGATAAATTTACCTAGCAGCCTCAAGGAAGCTAGTCTGGCACAGGTAGATCTGGATGATGTTGGCCGCTACAAAGCTTTTGAACTGTTGACCAACTTTGTTGCGGAGTTTCCACATTACCAGAAAGCTGCTTATCTTTACGGGGATTTTGGAGTCGGCAAGAGCTACATGATGGCTGCTCTAGCGCATGATTTGTCAGAAAAGCGAAGTGTTTCAACGACTTTGCTCCACTATCCGAGCTTTGTTTTGGATGTTAAGAATGCGATCAGTTCCGGCTTGGTCAAGGAGAAGATTGACCAAGTCAAGACAGCTCAAGTGCTGATTTTGGACGATATCGGTGCTGAGCAGTCTAGCCCTTGGATGCGAGATGAGATTTTGCAGGTCATTCTCCAGCACCGTATGCAGGAAAATCTGCCAACTTTCTTTACTTCTAACTTTAGTTTTGCAGATTTGGAGCGTCACTTTGCCAGCTCTAAGAATGGCGATGAGACTTGGCAGGCTAAGCGAGTCATGGAGCGGATTAAGTTTCTGGCTCAGGAGGTACGCCTAGAAGGAGAGAATCGCCGATGAATGAAACGATTAACCTGATGAAGTCTCACACGTCCGTTCGCCGCTTTACGGAGGAGCAGATTTCAGATAAGGAATTACGTGCCATCATTGATGCTGGGCGAGCAGCGTCCAGCTGGAAGAATTTCCAGTCCTACTCTATCATTGTGGTGCGAAGCAAAGAGAAAAAAGAAGCCCTCTTTGATCTGGTTCCTCAAGAAGCCATTCGGCAGTCTTCGGCCTTCCTGCTTTTTGTTGGCGACCTCAATCGTGCCCAAAAAGGCGTTCACATGCATACGGAAGACTTTTATCCTGAGGGAACAGAAAACCTCCTGATTAGCTCAGTAGATGCCGCTTTGGCGGGGCAAAATACCCTGTTAGCAGCTGAAAGTTTGGGTTATGGCGGGGTAATCATTGGACTGGTTCGTTATGCTGCTAGTCAAATAGCGGAGCTTTCAAACTGCCGGACTACACTTATCCAGTCTTTGGGATTGCTCTGGGAACTCCCAACCAGAACCATGCAGTCAAGCCACGTTTGCCTTATGAAGCAGTGGTCTTTGAGGAAGAATATCGTGAACAGGATTGTGCAACTATTCAAGCCTATGACTGCGTACAGACTGAATATGCTGGCGAGCGAGCTAAGGAAACCTGGAGTCAGCGCCTAGCAGCTCAATTTGGTCGGGAGCCTAATCAGGCTATTGATCAACTGTTCAAAGAAAAGAAATTAGAAAAATAGGACGGAGTTTGGCTCTGTCCTAAAGAATGAAAGAGGAAAAACATGGCCTTACCAACTATTGCCATTGTCGGCAGGCCCAATGTCGGCAAATCAACGCTCTTCAATCGGATTGCCGGTGAGCGGATTTCCATTGTGGAAGATGTCGAAGGAGTGACCCGCGACCGAATCTATGCGACAGCAAGCTGGCTCAACCGTAAGTTTAGTATTATTGATACGGGCGGAATTGACGATGTTGACGCGCCTTTTATGGAGCAAATCAAACACCAAGCTGAGATCGCCATGGACGAAGCAGATGTTATCGTTTTTGTCGTGTCTGGCAAGGAAGGTATTACAGATGCGGACGAGTATGTGGCTCGCATGCTCTATAAGACCCATAAGCCGATTATTTTAGCGGTCAATAAGGTGGACAATCCCGAAATGCGCAATGAGATTTTTGATTTCTATGCGCTGGGCTTGGGCGATCCATTCCCGGTTTCTTCAGTCCACGGGATTGGTACTGGAGATGTTCTTGACGCCATCGTTGAAAATCTTCCAAATGAAGAAGTGGCAGAAAATCCTGATATGATTAAGTTTAGCTTGATTGGCCGTCCTAATGTCGGCAAGTCTAGCTTGATCAATGCTATTTTGGGTGAGGAGCGGGTTATTGCCAGTCCTGTGGCTGGTACGACGCGTGACGCTATTGATACGGTCTTTACGGACAGTGAAGGTCAGGAATTTACCATGATCGACACGGCTGGTATGCGCAAGTCAGGCAAGGTCTATGAAAATACAGAGAAATACTCTGTCATGCGGGCTATGCGGGCGATTGATCGCTCAGATGTCGTTCTGATGGTGCTGAATGCCGAAGAAGGAATTCGTGAGTACGACAAGCGAATCGCTGGTTTTGCCCATGAAGCAGGTAAAGGTATTGTTATTGTTGTCAATAAGTGGGATACGCTGGAAAAAGATAACCATACCATGAAAGACTGGGAAGAAGATATCCGTGACCAGTTCCAGTACTTGTCTTATGCTCCGATTATCTTTGTCTCTGCCTTGACCAAGCAGCGTCTCCATAAGCTGCCGGATATGATTAAGCAAATCAGCCAGAGTCAGAATACCCGTATTCCGTCAGCGGTGCTTAATGATGTCATCATGGATGCCATTGCGATTAATCCGACGCCAACTGACAAGGGCAAACGTCTCAAGATTTTCTATGCGACTCAAGTAGCTACTAAACCGCCAACCTTTGTCATCTTTGTCAACGAAGAAGAGCTCATGCACTTCTCTTACCTGCGTTTCCTGGAAAATCAAATCCGCAAGGCCTTTGTCTTTGAAGGAACCCCGATTCACTTGATTGCACGAAAACGGAAATAATGTGAAGCTGATGAAAGACAGCATGTTTTAGTACGAGATCTTGAGTGATCATACCACCAAGACAGAAAATAACACTTAGGTATGAATAGTGCCTATCTACAGGAAAAGAAGCAAGCAAATCATCTTGCTTTTTTCTTTATCTGCATTCTATGGTATAATGAAGAGATAAATGTAAGGTGGTAATTATGGCGAAATTGATTCCGGGGAAAATTCGGATGGAAGGAATGGCTTTTTACGAAAAGGGTCAAATTAAAATTGTTGAAGTCAACAATCGTATTATTTATAGTAGGGTTGCAGACTATAATCTACGATACAGTCTGACAGATGAAGCTGTTTTTTGTTCGTGCGAATTTTTTCAAGAAAAGCATTATTGTGCCCATCTGGCTGGACTAGAGTATTTCTTAAAAAATGATATAGAAGGAAAAGAAGTATTAGCAAGGCTAGAGCTGGAAGAAACAAGCCAAAAAGAAACGCAGGGTCGTGTGTCATTTGGTAGTCTTTTCTTAGATCGTATTTTGCCTACAGAGGAGGAAGAGCCCAAGTATCGACTGATTGCTCTCGGGCAAGAAGATACCTATACAGGTGATTTCTTATGGACTTTGAGACTTCGACGTATACCAGATGAACGCTCTTATATTGTAAGAGATATTCGTGCCTTTTTACAGATAATTCAAAAAGAAGGGTATTACCAGATTGGAAAAAGCTATTATGAGCCTCTCTATTTTGATGCTTTTGACGAAGCCAGTCAAGAGTTCATTGTTTTTTTACGAGGTCTTATGGTAGATGGAGAAGATTCTTCCTTGATTTTCAAAAATGCTGCCCGCCATCTTTTCTTTCCAGCGGCACTCTTTGAAGAGGGCGTGTCCCGCTTGATGGAATTGGAAAATTTTCGCTTAGAGTATAGTGTATTTGATTATTCGCAAGTCTATTTTCAGGATTTACATGAAGAAGCAGGGATTTTTTCTTTTGAAATAAAAGAACACGAGGGCTATATAGAATTAGAAATTGTAGAGCAGCACTATAAACTCCTTTATAATGGTGAATTTTTATTTTACGGTGATACTTTTTTTCAACTGAATTATCAGCAACAGCGTATTCTTTTAGCCTTACGAGAATTACCAGTAGACTCTGATCGGAAAAAACGTTTGCAGTTTGATGGTGCGGACCAGGGAAAGCTTGCTGCCAGTTTGATCGAGTTCAAAAAAATGGGACGACTATCAGCTCCCAAAGAGTTCGTGATTCATGATTTTCAGCCCACTTTTTCCTTTGATTTATTAAAAACGGGTGAATTAGAAGTGAAGGTTGTATTTGCTTATGATTCTCTACAAGTAAGCAGTAGAGTAGAGCTCGATTCTTTACCTTTTGCTAGCAATTTCAAGCGTGAACAACAAGTTTCAAACGCTGTTACAAGCGGGCTTTGAAGCAGATTTTGAAAGCCATCGTTCTGCTTTATTGCCTCAAGAAATCTATGCCTTTTTCACTCATACTTTGGATCGTTTTCGTGCTTTGGGAAATGTGAAGATAAGCGCTGCTTTAGAATCACTTTATCAGGTAGAAAAACCTAAAATGGCTATTGAGACAAAAGGAAGTCTCTTAGAGATTGGTTTTGACTTTGCAAATATTGATCAGACAGAAGTTGATGATGCTTTATTAGCTCTTTTTGAAGCTCAGGATTACTTTATCAGTCAGACAGGCAAAGTTTTGATTTTTGATGAAGAAACCAAAAAAGTCAGTCAAACTTTACAAAAATTAAGAGCCAAGAAGGTACGAGAAGGTCATGTGACTACCCATCGTTTGGCAGCATTTCAGCTAGCAGAAGTGTTAGACAAACAAGAAAATGTAAGGTTCTCTGAAGAGTTTAAAAAATTAGCTCATGATTTAAGACATCCTGAGGAGTTTACGCTTGGTACTTTAAATATTGAGGCGGAACTGAGAGATTACCAAGAAGTAGGGATTAAATGGCTTGCCATGTTAGATCATTATGGTTTTGGTGGGATTCTAGCAGACGATATGGGACTTGGAAAAACCTTGCAGGCCATATCTTTCTTGTCCACAAAATTGACTGACAACAAGAATGTATTGATTTTGGCCCCATCAAGCTTGGTCTATAACTGGCAGGAGGAGTTTGCTAAATTTACACCAGACCTAGATGTAGCGGTGGTGTATGGTTCAAATCTACAAGAGATAGCCTGATTGTAGAACAGCACCAAGTGATGATTACTAGCTACACTGCTTTCCGACAAGATGTAGAAGAATACGAGCGCTTGTCTTTTGACTATCTAATTTTAGATGAAGCGCAGGTGATGAAGAATGATCAAACGAAAATTGCGCAGCACTTGCGAAAATTTGAAGTTAAGAATACTTTTGCCTTATCTGGGACACCAATTGAAAACCATTTAGGTGAGCTGTGGTCTATTTTTCAAATCGTATTGCCTGGATTGTTACCAAGTAAAAAAGAATTTCTTAAAATGCCTACAGATTCAGTGTCGCGCTATATTCAGCCTTTTATTATGCGCCGTAAAAAAGAAGATGTTTTACAGGAATTACCTGAGCTGACAGAAGTTGTCTATCGTAATGATTTGGTAGATAGTCAGAAAGCTATTTATCTAGCTCAGTTGCAACAGATGCAGGAGCGAGTGCTCCGCGCTACAGATGAAGAACTGAACCGCAATAAGATTGAAATTTTGTCTGGTCTTATGCGTTTGCGCCAAATCTGTGATACGCCGGCTCTCTTTTTGGAAAGTTATCAGGGGGGATAGTGGCAAGCTAGATAGTTTGCGTGAGTTACTGGAACAGATTCATTCTAGCAATCATCGAGTTCTGATTTTTTCTCAGTTTAGAGGGATGTTAGACTTGATTGAGCAAGAATTACACCATCTTGGAATGGGGGCATTCAAAATAACTGGTTCGACTCCTGCTAAGGAGCGTCAGGAAATGACAATGGCTTTTAATGGAGGAGAAAAAGATGCTTTTCTGATCTCATTAAAAGCTGGAGGAGTCGGTTTGAATTTAACTGGTGCGGATACAGTGATTCTAGTAGACCTTTGGTGGAATCCAGCTGTAGAAGCACAAGCGATTGGTCGTGCTCATCGTATAGGACAAGAGCGAAAGGTTGAAGTTTACCGTATGATTACTCGTGGGACCATCGAAGAAAAAATTCAAGAGCTTCAAGAGAATAAAAAGAATTTGATTTCGACCATTTTAGACGGAACAGAGTCTCGCGCGAGTCTGTCTATGGCAGAAATTCGTGAAATCTTAGGAATTTCAGCAGAATAGTTTTCAAATTGGTCAGAATAGTTTATAATGAAGTGTTGAAAGGAAAAAAGCATGACAAATACGAAATTTCCTCTAGTTTCTGATAATGAGGTGATTTTATCAGAAGTGCCTTACATGAATCTTTATGATGAAGCTGATTTTATCAGTAATATCAAAGGCGATTACCAAGATAAAAACTATTCTGAAGAACGGGCTCCAAGTGCAGCAACAATGCCACATGGCGGTTTTTCACAGGCAGAAAAACGTAAGCAAGCACTTGCAAGAAAGTTTAGCCAATCATTTGCCTCTGCAAGTCCAGAAAAGAGTTATTCCGAATTAGCGCGTGAAGAAGCACGTGCTGATTTAAAGAAAAAACGGTCGGCATCTTATTTGACTAGTGATGTAGTACCTAAAAAACACCGGAGTACACTAGGGGTTTCACCACGGAAATCAACGACTACTAAAGTACAACCAACGGCTTTCTTCCAAAAAGAAAACCCAGGTGAATTTGCTAAATATGCTCAACATTTAAAACAAGATGATTATATCGTAGTAGATTTGCCGACTAACGATGCAGTGTTAGAAGAAGTGCCTGTAGCTGAAAAGAAAAATAATTATGATTTTTTGAAGACGAGCCAAGTTTATAACAATCAAGAGATACAAGAGAAAAAAGAACATACAGTTGCAACAGAATTGAACTTGACGCACTTTGATTAAGTCTGATATACCAAAAGATTTGTGGAGCTTGATATGACCATCTCATGTCAAGTTTCGTTTTGCGCTTAATAATTTGAATGATGAAGAAATTGAAGAGGGCTTTTGCAACCTCAATATGAAAGGAATTTATGAACCACATGACCAAAATCTATCATTTTATCGGGATTAAAGGCTCAGGAATGAGTGCCTTAGCAATGATGTTGCACCAGATGGGGCACAAGGTCCAAGGAAGTGACGTGGATAAATATTATTTTACTCAGCGAGGACTTGAACAAGCGGGGATTGAGATCTTACCTTTTGACGAGAAGAATATCAAATCTGAGTATGAAATCATCGCAGGCAATGCTTTCCGTCCAGATAATAATGTAGAAATCGCCTATGCAAATGAACATGGGATTAGCTATAAACGTTACCATGAGTTTTTAGGAAGCTTCATGCGTGATTTTGTGAGCTTTGGTGTGGCAGGTGCTCATGGAAAAACTTCCACAACAGGTATCCTATCTCATGTTCTCTCAAACATCACAGATACTAGCTATTTGATTGGAGATGGGACTGGTCGTGGATCAGCTGGTGCTAAGTATTTTGTTTTTGAATCAGACGAATATGAGCGCCATTTTATGCCTTATCATCCTGAGTATTCTATTATTACCAATATTGACTTTGACCATCCGGATTATTTTACTAGTCTAGAAGATGTCTTTAATGCCTTTAATGATTACGCGAAACAAATTATAAAAGGACTTTTCATTTATGGCGAAGATGAGCAGCTACGCCGCATTACTTCTGATGCACCGATTTACTATTACGGTTTTTCAAAGGAAAATGATTTTATTGCTCACGACTTACTACGCTCAACAACTGGATCTACATTCAAGGTTTCTTATCGAGGGGAAGAACTAGGTGAATTTCACATTCCAACTTTTGGACGCCATAATATCATGAATGCTACAGCGGTTGTTGGCTTGCTGTATGTATCAGGATTTGACTTGAATTTGGTAAAAGAACATCTGAAAACTTTTGCCGGCGTGAAGCGTCGTTTCACAGAGAAAGTTGTTAATGGAACGGTGATTATTGATGATTTTGCTCATCATCCAACTGAAATTATAGCAACATTGGATGCTGCACGCCAAAAATATCCAAGTAAAGAAATTGTTGCAATTTTTCAACCGCATACTTTTACACGAACAATTGCTCTCTTAGATGAATTTGCTGATGCCTTGAATCAAGCAGATGCAGTTTATCTGGCGCAAATTTATGGTTCTGCTCGAGAAGTAGATCATGGAGATGTCAAAGTGGAAGACTTGGCAGAGAAAATCGTCAAACGAGTACAAGTGATTAGCGTAGACAATGTATCTCCGCTGTTAGATCATGATAATGCTGTCTATGTATTTATGGGAGCAGGAGATATCCAAACATACGAATACTCGTTTGAACGCTTGCTATCTAACTTAACTAGCAATGTGCAATAATAAGGAGTTGAAATGGAATCACCTATATGTATTAGACAAGCGCAATTAGCCGACGTAGAAGAGCTTGCCTATATTGAAGGTTTAAATTTTTTAAAAGAAGCTTTTCAATCCGAAACGTTAAAAGAGTTGATGGTTGATACTTTTTTGATAGCAGATTTGAATGGAGAAATCGCTGGTTACATTATTGGATCAGCGGTTTCTTCACATTCTCAGTTAAAAAGATATTTGATGGATGTTGTGAAGAATCCCTTACAATCAGATTTTCTGAGACTACAGAGATTGTCCGTTCATCCCAACTTTCAAAGCAGGGGGTTGGAACCTTACTGATAGCATCCTTAAAAGAAATGGTTGCTTTAAAAGAACATGAAGGTATTCTTCTTTCTTGCACTGAGTCTTTGCTCTCCTACTATGAAATGAATGGTTTTGTAGATATAGGCTTGCTTGAGCTACTTCATTCGCAAGAGCCTTGTTTTGAAATGATTTGGAAAAATCCCTATTGTAAGGAGTGAGTCATGGAAATTCGCACAGCAAATTTATCTGATTTATCAGCAATCTATGCGATCGAACTAGAAAATTTTAGTTCAGAAGAGGCTATTGCACAAGAAATCTTAGCTAGACATATAGAGCTATTCCCATCTACCTTCTTGGTAGCAGAACAAGATAGTCAAATGTTAGGTTTTTTAGAAGGTCCAGTTAGACCAGAACGGCATTTACAAGATAGTTCTTTTACACTTTCCGTTGAAGATTATAGCGCTCAATCTGGTGGTTATATTTCGATTACTAGTCTATCTGTATCCAAAGAAGTACAGAAAAAGGGAGTGGGTAAACAGTTGCTAGAAGCAATGAAAAAAATAGCCATAAGAGATAGACGTGCTGGCATTAATCTAACTTGTCATGACTATCTGACTCCTTATTATGAAAAGCATGGTTTTATCAATGAAGGCCTCTCCCAATCTACCTATGCGGACGAAATCTGGTATGATATGGTTTGGGAGCCTTGTTTAGAATCTACAAAAATTTAGTATATTATGAAAGACCCCCTCATCTTATTGCATTTATCAAAGTTTTAAGATATAATGTTATGGATTATGAAGAAGGAGGTCAATTTTTTGACTGAAAATTCACAAGATAATGATAAGCAATTAAGCTTTAAAGAACAGATTTTAAGGGATTTAGCAAATGCGAGGAAAGAACAGCAGTCTCCTTCGCATTTGGATGGTTTTCCTCCATCAGAAGAAAGAAACATAACAGAAACAAATAAAGATTTTTCCTTTTCTGAGAACTTGCAAAAAGACCAGTTTTCAAGAGACACGATGTCAGGGAAGGAATCACCAGTAGTTCCTGCTAGCAAAGAAATAAGAGCCGACAGCCAAACTACTACAGGGTCTACTCAATTCAAGCCAAATAATTTAACAAGAGTTCCTGTTGAGATTTCTTATCAAAGTAAAAAAGAACCAACAAACGAAGAAGAAACCTTGGCTCGAACGGCTACCTATCGTAGAACAGATGTTGACAAGGGTGACTCCTTATCCAGATCAGTAAAAGACCAACAAACTGACAAGAAAAAACGTCAAAACAGCGTCGCAAAAAGAATTGTCTGGACGATTGTCGGCTTATTATTCATTAGTTTGGCTGTGACAGGTGTCTTTGTTTATACTTATATTGATTCTGCCTTGAAACCTGTTGATGCAAAGTCAACAGAGTATGTGACAATAGAGATCCCTTCAGGATCAAGTGCTAAGGAAATTGGTAGCATTTTAGAAAAACAGGGACTGATTAAGAGCGGTCAAGTTTTTAACTATTATACAAAGTTTAAGAGCTATGCTAATTTCCAATCTGGCTATTATAATCTTCAAAAGAGTATGAGTCTTGATAGCATTGCAAAGGAATTACAAAAGGGAGGGACAGATACTCCTCAGCCACCAAGTTTAGGTAAGCTAACGATTCCTGAAGGTTACACTTTGGATCAAATTGCTCAAGCGGTAGAAAAGAGCAGTAATAAAAAAGTATCTATCAGTGCTAAAGACTTCCTAGCAAAAGCTCAAGATGAAGCTTTTATAACAAAAATGGTGGCAAAATATCCTAAACTTCTGAGTGGCCTGCCAACAAAAGATAAGGGAGTCAAATATCGCTTAGAAGGTTATCTCTTCCCAGCGACCTATCACTATACAGCAGATACCACGGTTGAAAGTTTAATTGATCAGATGTTGGCAGCTATGGATAGTAACCTTGGCAAGTATTACGATACTTTGTCTAGTAAGAATCTAACAGTTAATGATGTCTTAAGTGTTGCTTCTTTGGTTGAAAAAGAAGGTTCCACGGATGAAGATCGCAAAAATATTGCTAGTGTCTTTTATAATCGATTAAATCAAAGCATGCCGTTGCAGAGTAATATCGCTATTTTGTATGCGCAAGGCAAACTTGGCCAAAAGACTACTTTAGCAGAGGACGCAGCTATTGATACAAATATTGATTCTGCATTTAATGTTTATAAAAACCCTGGCCTAATGCCTGGTCCAGTAGATAGTCCAAGCTTATCAGCTATCGAAGCCACTATCAATCCAAATAAAACAGATTATTTGTATTTTGTGGCGAATACCGAAACAGGTACAGTCTATTATGCAACAACCTATGAAGAACATGCTAAAAATGTTGAGGAACATGTCAATAGTAAATTGACAAAGGAAAGTAGTTCGAATTAACAATTGGGAGTGGGTTAGAACACTAAAGTTTCGTTCGCCGTGCCCACCCTCAATTTTATTTTAAAGATTCTATAGAAAAGAAATGAGAGAAAAATGGCAGAAAAAACATATCCAATGACCCTTGCAGAAAAGGAAAAATTAGAAAAAGAATTAGAAGAATTAAAATTGGTTCGTCGCCCAGAAGTTGTAGAACGAATTAAAATTGCTCGTTCGTATGGGGACTTATCTGAAAATAGTGAATATGAGGCAGCGAAAGATGAGCAAGCCTTTGTTGAAGGTCAGATTTCTAGCTTAGAGACTAAAATTCGTTATGCTGAAATTGTAGATAGTGACGCAGTTGCTAAGGACGAAGTAGCGATTGGAAAGACAGTTACTATTCAAGAAATCGGTGAAACTGAAAAAGAGGTCTATATTATTGTTGGCTCAGCAGGTGCAGATGCGTTTGCGGGTAAAGTTTCAAATGAAAGCCCTATTGGTCAAGCATTGATTGGTAAGAAAAAGGTGATGTAGCAACAGTAGAAACGCCAGTTGGTAGCTATGATGTCAAGATTCTTAAAGTCGAAAAGACTAAATAACTTTTAAAAACGAGCTTGAGCTCGTTTTTTATTTGTAATCAAGGTGCTTTTTGGGAGATAAGTGAACTACTACTTTATATGAGAGGCGAGAAGAAAAAACACAATGTATTATTGATCCTTATTGCTGCTTTACTTGACGCTGAAGGATGTATCATCTTAGACAAAAATAAAACCCTTTCCGTTAACTACGGAAAGGATCTAGTTTATCTTGAACGCTGTTTACCAGCATTGCGATTTTTTTTCTTGTTTTTTGGACGATTATCAACCACCGCATTTGCTTTAGGTGTGATATTTTTTATGTAAGAGTTTGCTGACAATGTTTTTGGCGGATTTTTTTCGTATTCTTCTTCCACGCGTTTTTTCATGTAAGGGCGGATAAAGAAGTTGATAATGAACTGTTGTAAGATCTGAACAAAACCACCAACTACCCAGTAGAGTGTTACACCAGCTGGTGATGTAAAAGAGAAAATGACAATCATGAGCGGGCTCATATAAAGCATTTTTTTCATCTGGTCTTTTTGTTCTTCATCTAGCCCGACAAGTGAGAGTAAGGATTGGATGTAGTAGAGTATTCCAACGAAAATAGTAAGAATCAGACTTTGTTGGCCTAGATTGATACCCAAGAAATTACTTTGAGTCACACCCTCAGTATAGCGAGCAGCAAAGAAGAGCGCTGAGAAGAAGGGCATTTGAATTAGAAGAGGTAAGCAACCAACGCCACCTAACATACTAAGACCATTCTCTTTTTGAGCTTGCATAAGTGCTTGTTGTGCTTCTAATTTCTCTTCTTGAGTTTCTGCACTCTTCATTCGCTCATGAATTGGAGTGAAAATAGGACTCAGATAGTTTCTCTTTTCAGATTGGTAAGTAGCATTCCAAGATTGATAAAGACCAAGTGGCAGGATGATGAGGCGGACGATAACCGTCACGAGAATAATAGCTAGACCAAATCCTAGTCTAAATCGTTGGCAAAGTATTTGATAACTTGGCTCATAGGAGCAACTAGGTATTGATATACAAAGCCTTCGCCAGTTGGAAGTCCCTGTTTATTCGTCTGGACGCAGCCAGAAAGGATCAGGAGAAGAGTTAGCCCCATTCCTGAAAATAAGAAACGTTTAAAAGTTTTCACGATATTTTTTCCTTTTTATAGTATTACCTATCTATTCTACTGTTTTTTTAAAAAATATACAATAGTTCCTAAGACCTAATTTGAAATTTTAAAGTCTGTAAAAGAATCGAAGTTAGCCATGGTAACATCTAAATAAGTCACTTTTGAAAAAGGTGTGGGGCCTTTACGAATCTTTTGAATGAATTTTGCCATTAAATTAGAATTCTCTGCTTGAGCAAGAATACCAACTGTACCATCATCATTATTCCAAACCCGACCTGTAATACCACCGATTTCTAGAGCAAGAGAATACACTCCCCAGCGAAATCCAACTCCTTGTACACGTCCTTGGGCGACCATTTTTACTTTTTGCATCAGAAACTCCTTTGTTATATCCTACTTTAGTCTGAGTGTTCTTCGAAAAAATTATGCTATACTATTCTTATGAATATTATAACCTCAAAAGCGAATAATGTGGTGAAAAACGCAAAAAAATTGCATCAAAAAAAATACCGAACAGAATCTTACTTAATAGAAGGATGGCACTTGTTTGAAGAAGCATTTTCTAGTGGAGCAGAAATTGTTTCCATCTTTGCTTTGCCAGAATATGCTGATCGATTACGAGATTTTACAGGTGTCCATTGGGTCAGTCCGGAATTACTCAAGGATTTAGCCGACAGCAAAACGCCACAGGGAATTGTGGCAGAAGTACATCTTCGAGAAGAAGATCCTCCAACCATTTTATCTGGTAAATATCTTTTCCTGGAAGATGTGCAGGATCCAGGAAATTTGGGGACGATTATTCGTACGGCGGATGCAGCAGGATTGAGTGGTGTTTTTATATCGAATCGTTCGGCAGATTTGTATAATTTAAAGACATTGCGCTCTATGCAGGGGAGTCATTTCCACTTGCCGATCTATCGTTTAGAGACGATGAAGTTGCTTCAATTGGCTCGAGAATCTAAAATTCCAGTATTTGCTTCAACCTTATCTGAGCACTCTGTAGACTATCAAACAATGAAAGGAAGTAATGACTTTGTGTTGGTTATGGGAAATGAAGGACAAGGTATCAGTTCAGTGGTGTCAGAAGCCGCGGATCAATTAGTCCATATTCCCATGAAAGGACGTGCTGAAAGCCTAAATGTTGCAGTAGCAGCTGGAATTCTCATCTTTTATTTAAGCTAAAGTTTAGAAATTAGCTTATAATAAAGGCAAATGGAGGTGATTCTATGCCTTATAAAAGTGACCAAGAATTTATGGCTCATGTGGGACATTTGCTTGCAAAACCCCAAGTACAGCGTTTGAAAGGAATTTCTCACCATTTGCATTCCAATCGGCTTGAACATTCTATCAATGTAAGTTATACTAGTTATAAGATTGCGAAGAAATTGGGTTGGAATAGACGCAGTACAGCGCGTGGTGCTCTTCTTCATGATTTGTTTACTACGATTGGCGAGTGACTAAATTTAAGAAAAGTCATGCCTGGGTTCATCCTCGATTGGCGGTTCGAAACGCTCGTAAGTTGACGAAGTTAAATAAAATAGAAGAGGACATCATCATAAAGCATATGTGGGGCTTAACTTTAGCGCCACCACGATATAAAGAAGCTTTTATCGTGACCTTTGTTGATAAATATTGGGCCATCAAAGAGGTGACCTCTCCCTGGCGCAAAAAAATTCGTAATCGAAAATTATTTCATCGTAAGATGTTACGAAGTTAATTAAAATAAAAGGAGATAAACTTGATGAATAATCATACAGTTATCCAAGATACTGCTGGTATCAATGCTTTTTATGCTAAAATCTATTCACTAGTTGGAGTAGGGTTAGGTATTTCTGCTGTTGTGTCAGCTTTGATGTTGACCGTGTTTCAATCTGTGATTGTTTCAGTAATAATGGGGGCTTCATGGATTTATTACTTGGCTATCGCTGCTGAGCTAGTATTGGTATTTGCTGCCTCAGGAATGGCTTTGAAGAATAGCCCGATGGCTTTACCACTATTTCTGGTATATTCTGCGTTAAACGGCTTTACCTTGAGTGTGGTTTTGGCACTTTATACTCAATCATCAGTGCTATCCGCTTTTGTCACCGCTTCTGCTATGTTCTTTGCTATGGCTTTTGTTGGTAAAGTTACAAAGAAAGATCTTTCAGGAATGGGTCGCGCGTTGAGAGCCGCATTATTTGGTTTAATTATTGCAAGCGTGGTAAATATTTTCTTAGGAAGTGGAAGCTTTGATTTCTTGATTAGTATTGCGGGTGTTATCATCTTCTCAGGTTTGATTGCTTGGGATAATCAAAAAATCCGTTATGTTTACGAGCAAACCAATGGTCAAGTTGAGAATGGTTGGGCTATATCAATGGCTTTAAATCTTTACCTTGATTTTATCAATTTATTCCTCAGTCTTCTTCGCTTGTTTGGGCGGAATGATTAAATAGAAAAAGTGGTCGAGTAGGAGCTCGAACCACTTTTTTATCACATAAAAAGGATTGGTGGAGGAAATACCTGTCCTTTTTAAAGAATGATATAAAAAAATATTCATATTAATATATTATATTTTTAAGTTAATTTTATCACAATAAAAAAACCTTTTCAAGTAGTTTTATAAAAATTTTTTCAAAAAGAAACAGAACAGAAAATATTTAAGGAGTTTGGATATTTTCTGTTCTGTTTTTTATAAGAATAATCTTGTTAACTCGTGTGCTACACCATCTTGCTCATTCGTTAAATCGAGTTGTTTGTCAGCGAAAGGAAGAAGGGTGTCACTCGCGTTTTTCATAGCATAGCCGGTGCCTGCAAATTCCAACATTTCAGTATCGTTGTTCTCATCGCCAAAAGCAATAAGATCGGTGCGGTCAGCGTTTAGAACGTTTAGTAAATAGTTCAAAGAAAAGGCTTTGTTGACGCCTTTAGGAGTACATTCAAGGATATTAAGCGGACCGCCCCAAGTGTTGATTGAGAGTTCATGGTTGTAGAAGGATTTCATCTGATCCGCTAAGGCATATTTATCTTTAGCTCGTGTTTGTAAAAGGATAGCGCTTGGATCTTTTGTAATTAACTGAGAGTTTAGCTGATTTTCGGGAATGAAAGACGATACGCCAAATAGTTGCGGGCTGGCTACTTTTTCGTCTGGATTAGTAATATAGAATTTATTTCGAAATTCTCCTGCTATGAAATCTGCTTCGATTTCTTCTTCTCGTGCGACCATGTCAATGAGAAAGGATTTGTCCACTGTTAAAGAACGTTCAAATTCCCATTTTTTTCCTGGCAAGTGAGTGAGCGACCCGTTGAAATTAATCATAGGTGTATCTAACTCTAACTCTTTATAATAATGATAGGCCATGCGATAAGGGCGACCTGTTGCGATGATGACTTTGTGACCTTTTTGAGATACTTTTTTGATTGTTTCTTTCGTAAAGTCTGATAATTGACTTTGAGAATTGAGTAAGGTACCGTCTAAATCTACGGCAATGATTTTATGTGACATGACATTCTCTTTTCAAATAGGATAATCTCTATTATAGCAGATTTTAAGCTGAAAGCTAGTCATTTATGGTATAATAAATGTTCAAAGTTTGAAGTGATCATTTAAGATTATGTAGTAAATTTCGTCAGACTTTTATTTCTAGTTAAGGAGTTTTGTTTGTATGCGCAAGGTTATTACAGTTCATTTATTTTTTCTAGCACTCTCTTTTTTGGTCTATATGGAAGGGATTGCTAAAACAGGTCCAGATTTAATATGGAACATGATGCTGGCTTTGATTGCTTATGATTTTGCAGTTTTGACTCGTTATTTTAAGCAAGCTTGGTTGTTCCCAGTTTTATTTATACTCTGGCTCGTTTTTTATCCAAATACATTTTACATGATTACTGATATTGTACATATGCACTGGGTCAGCGATACTTTGTGGAATAGAGCAAGTTTGCACCTATTTATGGTATTTGTGCCGAGCATCTTGTTTGGTATTTATTGCGGAATTGAAAGCTGGTTGATTTTACTGGAGCGCTTTAAATTTTCTTGGTGGACCGAATTACTAGCGACATTGGTTTTGTCAGTAATTTCGAGTATGGCAATCTATATCGGTCGTTATGATCGTTTAAATACTTGGGATATAGTAAGTAATCCGGGACAAGTCGTTCAAAAACTACTAGAAACATTTAAGAGAGAACGACTGCTATTTATCCTTGGATTTACCTTTATTCAGTTCATGAGTTTGGTTTTTCTTTCTCAAAACAATAAAAAATCTTAAAAACGGAAACATTTATCTTGAAAAGATGAATGTTTTTTAATATAATTGTTTTATTGTTCGTAAAATACGATATTTAGATCGTATATTAGATAGGAGATATGGAAAATGGACAAGTTTTTAAATTAAAAGAGAATGGAACCACAGTTCGGACAGAATTGATTGCTGGCTTAACGACATTCTTTGCGATGAGTTATATTTTGTTTGTCAATCCGACAATTTTGGGTGCAGCAGGAATGCCAACTCAAGCTGTATTTTTGGCGACGATTATCTCAGCAGCTGTCTCTACTTTAGTAATGGGGCTCTTTGCTAACGTTCCCTACGCCTTGGCTCCAGGAATGGGATTGAACGCTTTTTTCACTTATACGGTTGTTTTTGGCCTTGGATTTTCATGGCAAGAAGCTCTGGCTATGGTTATGCTATGTGGGATTTTTAATATCCTTATAACCGTAACCAAGATACGCAAAAGCATCATTAAATCCATTCCTGTTAGTTTGCAGCATGCAATTGGAGGGGGAATTGGCGTATTTGTAGCTTATCTTGGTTTTAAAAATGCAAATATAATTACTTTTTCAACATCAGCAAGTAATATCATGACAGTAAATGGTGTGGCGCCAGCGAAGGCGACAGCAGAAACTTTTGCTAATGGTGTCACTTCTGTTGTCGGAAATGGTGGAGTGGTACCAGCTATTTCAACCTTTACAGATCCAAGTGTTTTGTTGGCTGTTATTGGCTTGATTATTACGGCTATTTTAGTTATCAAAAATATTCGTGGAGCAATTTTGATTGGAATTATTACTACGACCCTCATCGGAATCCCAATGGGTGTGGTGAACCTATCAGCTGTAAACTTCGCAGAGAATCATATTGGCTCAGCGATAAATGAGTTGGGAACAACCTTTCTTGCAGCATTTGGCGGTCTTGGATCACTCTTCTCTAATGTAGGACGCCTTCCGCTTGTTTTGATGACCATTTTTGCATTTAGTTTGTCAGATACATTTGATACGATTGGTACCTTTATTGGTACAGGACGGAAGACTGGGATTTTTTCAGCAGAGGATGAAGCAGCTCTTGAAAATTCTTCTGGCTTCTCTTCTAAAATGGACAGAGCTCTATTTGCAGATGCGATTGGTACTTTCATCGGCTCTTTATTTGGTACTTCCAACACGACAACCTATGTTGAATCTGCAGCAGGAATTGCTGAAGGAGGACGTACGGGTCTGACAGCTGTCTCAACTGCCGTTGTCTTTCTATTGTCAGTTCTGATTTTGCCTGTAGTGGGGATCGTTCCAGCAGCGGCTACAGCTCCGGCTTTAATTATTGTTGGTGTGATGATGGTTTCTTCTTTCCTTGATGTGGTTTGGAGTGACTTTAATGATGCTTTGCCAGCTTTCTTTGCAGCCTTTTTCATGGCACTTTGTTACTCCATTTCATACGGGATTGCAGCAGCATTTATCTTTTATTGCTTGGTGAAAGTGACGACTGGAAAAAGCAAAGAGATTCATCCGATTCTATGGGGCTCAACTGCACTATTCATTTTGAATTTTATCATTTTGGCATTCTTGTAATGTTTTGATCTGACAAAGGAGTTGAGGAAAATCTCAACTCTTTTTTTGAATATATTCTTAATTTTTAAGCATGAAAAAATTTTTTCTGGTATAATAAGACTTATGTTTAGTCAAAATGAAGATGAATTAATGTCTTTTGGACGAAGGGTAGGAAACCTCTTAGTAGCGCAAGATGTTGTTGTTTTATCAGGTGATTTAGGAGCTGGTAAGACGACTTTGACAAAAGGCATTGCTCAAGGTTTGGATATTAAACAGATGATTAAAAGTCCAACGTATACAATTGTTCGAGAATATGACGGACGCTTGCCTCTTTATCATCTGGATGTTTATCGGATTGGCGAGGATCCAGATTCAATTGATTTGGATGATTTTCTATTTGGTGAGGGGGTAACCGTCATAGAATGGGGAGAATTGTTGTCAGCAAGTTTACCTCAGGATTATTTGAAAATCAAGATTTTAAAAGAAAATGATGGAAGACGCCTAGTATTTGAAGCGACAGGGGAACGTTCTCAAGGCTTATTGCAACAAATTGAAAACGGGGTGCTCTAGTGTCAGTAGAATATGACTTGCTTTTAAGAGAAGCAGAGGCTAGTGATGCATCTATTTTGATAGACTTTTTAAATCAAATTGGCCAGGAGTCGGATTATACCACTTTAGATGAGACTGGTATGTTAATGAATCCAGAGCAAGTGGCAGCATTCTTAGAGCAACAGGCTTCTCTGCCTAATCGGATTCGATTGTAGCTTTTTTAAATGAAGAACTAGCAGGATTGGTTAGTATTACTGCGGATAGTTATAAGCGTGTTGCGCATATTGGAGATGTCTTTGTTGCTGTAAAAAAGGCTTTTTGGAATCAAGGTCTTGGTCGAATTTTGATGGAAGAAGTCATTGACTGGGCTACTGAGTCAGATATTATTCGTAAACTGGCTTTAAGTGTACAGGTGAGAAACAAACGGGCAATTCATCTTTATAAGAGTTTGGGTTTTGAAATTGAAGGCCTGCAGAAGCGAGGCGCGTACTTAGAAGAAGGGAAATTTCTAGACGTTTACCTAATGGGAAAACTGATAGACTAAAAAATATGTTTAAAAAAATTGTATTAATGTTTTTAAGTTTGTTAGCAGTTACTGTGCTAGGGGTTGGAGCCTATGCTTGGACTATCTATAATCAGTCAACAGGAGAGTTATCAAAGACTTATAAGAGTTTTGGAGACGAGACAGATGTTATTTCTGCGACCAAGCCTATGACTGTCCTTTTAATGGGAGTGGACACGGGAAGTGGTTCACGTTCAGATGCTTGGGCAGGAAATAGCGATACAATGATTCTTTTATCTGTTAATCCGACGACTAAAAAAACGGTTATGATGAGCTTGGAACGCGATATTTTAACGAAGATTAAGAATGGCGATGGAGAAACAGTAGAGGCTAAGTTAAATGCTGCTTATGCCACTGGTGGTGCGAAGTTAGCCATTTCAACGATTCAAGATATGATGAATATTCATGTGGATCGTTATATGCTCATCAACATGAAGGGACTTGTAGACTTAGTAGATGCGGTTGGCGGTATTACAGTAAATAATACTTTTGACTTCCCTATTTCTATCGAAGAAAACGAGCCAGAATACACAGCTAAAGTTGAGCCAGGCGTTCAATCTGTTAATGGTGATCAGGCTTGGTCTATGCTCGCATGCGCTATCAAGATCCTGAGGGAGATTACGGACGCCAAAAACGTCAGCGAGAAGTCATTAAAAAGGTTGTTGAGAAGGTATTGAGTTTGAACAGTATTAGCCACTATCAAGCAATCTTGAAGGCAGTTAGTAGCAATATGCAGACCAATATTGAGCTGACATCAGGTAGTATTCCTCAACTCTTGGGGTATCGTGATGCTTTTAAAAATATTGAAAGCCAGCAGCTACGCGGTGAAGATGCTACGTTGGCAGACGGTGGAAGCTATCAAATTGTAACAAAAAGCCATTTACTTGAAATGCAAAATATTTTGCGCAAGTCACTAGGATTAGAAATCTTAACAAAGTTAGAGACAAATGCAGTCTTGTATGAGGATTTGAATGGAGAAGGGCAAATCACGTCAGGTTCATCAAATTCCTCAGGTGTATCTAATGTCTACTCATCAACTGCAACTGATATGACAGACACTGGAACAGCATACTCTACGAATAGCTATTCAAATCCGACTCCAAATAACTCAACAAGCAACATCAGTCCTTCGACTACTGTTGGACAGACACCATCATCTGCAACAACAACTACAGTCCCTGAAACATCAAGCGATGCGCAGACAACTAATTAATGTTTACAAGAAAAGTCTAGTATCAAAATGCACTGACCCAAAAAGTTAGATATAAATCTAATTTTGGGCGTGGTTCAAATGATACTAGACTCTTTTTATTTGTTGTTGGAAGGATTTTCCCAGATTTGTTGGATTTCAATTAAACGAGCATGGGCTTCTTGATTGAATACTTTCACCTTATATTGAAGGTCCTTGCTAATATCTTCCAGTGTTTCTTTCTGGTTTTTTAAATAGTCCAAGTTGGCTTGGATATTGGCTAAGCTAACTTGTGCTTTCTTAAGGAGTTGACTGGTTTCGCTAACTTCTTCCGTAATGTCTTCTCGATTTTTCACCAAGTGGTAGCTAGCTGCGGCAGCACCTGCAAATAAAAGTAGATTCGTTAGTTTCATAAATGTTCCTTATTCCTTAGTTTGAGCAATTTTCTCTGCCAGTTTTCCCAATTCTTCAAAGTTTGGTTCGTGAGCGACGAATGTTACTTTTAGATCATCCTTTTCACTGAAGCGCGGAGCTAAGTGTATGTGGGTATGAAACACTGTTTGGCCAGCGATCTCTTCGTTGTTATTAATGATATTCATACCAGTCGCACCGGTCGCTTTCATAATTTTACGGGCAATTTGTGGAACTTGTTCAAAGAGCAGGCTAGAGTTAACACTGTCCATCTCTAGCAAGTTACGAAAATGTTTCTTAGGAACAACCAAGGTGTGGCCAGGTGTAACTTGTGAAATATCAAGAAAGGCAAGGACGCCTTCATCTTCATAAACTTTAGCGGCAGGGATTTTGCCTGCAATAATGTTACAAAAAATACAATCTGTCATAAAATATACCTCTTTGGCTAGATTTTGATATAATATAGAAGAATGTAAATGCTGAACGGTATTGCCGTAAACAGGTATACAGAGCAACAACTTACAATTAAACATATTATACCAGAATTTGGAGAAAAAATGTTAGAAATAAAAGGGCTTACAGGAGGCTATGTCAATATTCCTGTTTTAAAGGATGTCAGTTTTGAAGTTGGAGATGGTCAGTTGGTTGGTCTGATCGGTTTGAATGGCGCTGGAAAGTCCACAACTATCAATGAAATTATTGGATTGTTGACTCCTTATCAAGGAGAGATTTTGATTGATGGACTGAGTTTGCAAGCCAATCGTACAGCCTACCGAAAGAAAATTGGTTTTATCCCGGAAACTCCAAGTCTTTATGAAGAATTAACATTGAAAGAACACATCGAGATGGTAGCTATGGCTTACGATATTGAGCCTCAAGTAGCCTTAGATAGAGTGGAGCATTTACTACATACATTCCGCTTGAAAGATAAGCTGGACTGGTTTCCAGTTCATTTTTCAAAAGGAATGAAACAAAAAGTGATGATCATCTGTGCTTTTGTGATTGATCCGAGTTTGTTTATTGTGGATGAGCCTTTTCTAGGTTTGGATCCAGTTGCTATTGCGGACTTGATTGAGTTGCTTTCAATTGAAAAGTCCAAGGGAAAGTCAATCTTGATGAGTACTCATGTACTGGATTCAGCTGAGAGAATGTGTGATTCGTTTGTTATTTTACATAAAGGGCAAGTGCGTGCAAAAGGCAATTTAGAGCAGTTACGAAATGAATTTTCAATGCCGGATGCTAGTTTGAATGAAATTTATTTAGCTTTGACGGAAGAGGCTGCCTTATGAGAGCAATGTTTTTAAAGCGTAAACAGGATTTTAGAGCACAGTGCATTAAATATTTACGTTATGTTTTAAACGATCATTTTATCTTATTTTTAATGGTTTTCTTGGGTTTTTTGGCTGTTCAGTATAGTCAACTACTTCGACATTTTCCTCAAGAGCATTTGCCGATTTGGATTGCTTTATTTCTTTTATCTATCGTGCTTGTGCTTATGGGACGAATTGCGACTTATTTTGAAAAGCCGGATAATCTTTTTCTACTGGCTAAGGAAGAAGAGCTACGTGATTATATAAAAGATCAAATAAAAAAATCATTCCTTTTATGGGGATTTGTTCAAACTTTTTTGCTATCATTACTAGTGCCTATTTTTGTGGCTTTAGGCTGGTCTATTTGGGGGTTTATTTTATATGCCTTGCTTTTGCTTGGAGTAAAAGGGGTCGTATTTCAACAGAAAAGCCAGAAGTTTTTTAGTCAAGAAGGATTGGATTGGAGATCCATCATTGCTTATGAAGAAAGACGAAAACAACGCATTTTGCAATTTTATGCTCTATTTACAAATGTCAAGGGAATCTCAAGTAGTGTGAAGCGTCGTGCTTATTTAGATATACTAGTTCGCTATCTACCTAAGCGACAGAATAGGGCTTGGGATCATCTGTTTTTACGTTCTTATTTACGAAATGGTGATTTTTTTGCACTTACATTGCGCTTATTGCTTCTTTCTGTATTGGTGATTGTTTTTCTCCCCCAAAGTATGATTGCGGCGGTATTTGTCAGTTTATTTCAATATCTATTGCTCTTTCAACTTTTGGGGATATATGAGGCATATGATTATCAGTATCTAACAAATCTGTTTCCTCTTGAGGAAGCTGATAAGTTAGGTGGGGCAAGAAGGATTATCACAGCGGTTGGTACAATCACCTTTTTGTTGGAATTAGTGGTAGCATTGCTATTTTTTAACGAAAAAATAATGATCTTAATTATTGTTGGGATATATGCTCTACTTTATGCCTTTTATCTGCCTTATAAGCTGAATCGCTTGGTTGACTAAAGGTGCTAAAACTAGTAAAATAGATAGGAAACTTTGATGGAGGGTACGAATGGACTTGATTGATAATGAACTAACCCTGACGCCGATAAATGGTAAGAGTGGTAAGGCTTACATGGGTAGTTATCCTGATGGAGAACGTGTTTTTATCAAAATGAATACGACTCCAATTTTAGCAGGACTTGCAAAAGAACAGATCGCACCGCAATTATTATGGAGTCGTCGTCTGCCAGATGGTAATGTATTGACTGCTCAAGAATGGCTGTCTGGTGATATTTTAGGTCCAGATGGACTAGAGCGAAAGCAGATTTTTGATATTTTGATTCGCTTGCATTGTTCACGCCCTCTCATGACTCAGTTGACCAAGCTAGGTTATGCCTTAGAAACGCCTAATGATCTGCTAGATAATTGGCTTGAGAAAGCATCTTTCGCTTTACAAAATAATCAATACCTACAATCCATCATTGATGACTTACGTCGCAATTTACCAGCTTTTCGAGAGGATTATGCAACTATTGTGCATGGTGATGTTCGCCATAGCAACTGGGTAGAGACACGGAGTGGTTTGATTTATCTCGTCGATTGGGATTCTGTTCGTTTGACGGATCGCATGTTCGATGTGGCCCATTTGCTTAGTCACTATATTCCAGAAGCGCATTGGGAAGAATGGTTGACATACTATGGTTACAAGTATAATGAAAAGGTATTGGAAATTATATTGGTATAGCCAGTATACTTATCTCTGCCAAATTGCAAGATATTATGAAAATAATGACTTAGAAAATGTAAACCGAGAAATTTATGCTTTGCGTAATTTTCGGTCGAGATATAGAAAGGAATCATGAGAGTAAGAAATCGTAAAGGAGCCACGGAGCTTCTTGAAGCAAATCCCCAATATGTCGTACTTAATCCAGCTGACGCTAAAGGAAAGTGGCAAGAGATTTTTGGGAATACCCACCCCATTCATATAGAAGTTGGAAGTGGAAAAGGGGCTTTTATCACTGGTATGGCCAAGGCAAACCCAAATATAAATTACATTGGGATTGACATTCAAAAGTCTGTATTAAGCTATGCTTTGGACAAAGTACTGACCACTGATGTGCCGAATATTAAATTACTCTGGGTGGACGGTTCTGATCTGACTAATTATTTTTCTGACGGTGAGATAGACCGCCTTTATTTAAATTTTTCAGATCCGTGGCCTAAAAAACGCCATGAAAAACGACGCTTGACATATAAATCCTTTTTGGACACTTTTAAGCAAATACTGCCAAAAAATGGAGAGATTCACTTTAAGACGGATAATCGTGGCTTGTTTGAGTATAGTCTGGTGAGTTTCTCGCAATATGGTATGAAGCTTAATGGTGTTTGGTTAGACTTGCATGCTAGTGACTTTGAAGGAAATGTCATGACGGAGTACGAGCAAAAATTTTCTAGCAAGGGACAGGTTATTTATCGAGTTGAAGCAGAATTTTGCTAAATGACTTTGTTGGATACATATTTCTTGCAATGTTGAGTGAAAAGTGTTATACTATGATTAGTGATATGAAAAAAACGAGGCGGAGAAGATTCTTCGCCTCTTATCTGTGAGGAGGTGTAGTCTTATCGCAACAATTGTAGAGTTAGTGACAGCAGTTATCGAGCCTGCTATCATTGCCCCTTTTGAGCTTATTGATGTGGAGTATGGTAAGATAGGGAGTGATTTTGTTCTAAGTGTCTTTGTTGATAAGCCAGGAGGAATTACGGTTAATGATACGGCAGATTTGACGGATATCATCAGTCCTTTACTGGATACAATTAAGCCAGATCCTTTCCCTGAACAGTACTTTCTTGAAGTAACCAGTCCAGGTTTGGAGAGGCCGCTTAAGACTAAAGAACAAGTAGAAGCGGCAGTTGGTCAGTATATCCATGTCGGATTGTACAAGACTTTGGATAAGCAAAAGGTTTTTGAAGGAACCTTACTCCAATTTAAAGAGGATGTCCTGACACTAGAGTATATGGACAAAACCCGTAAGAAAGAAATTGATATTCCTTACAACCTTGTTTCCAAGGCAAGGCTTGCTGTAAAGTTTTAAAAATAAAAGAAAGGATTGCTTTTGCCTAGCAAAAGCTAAGAGAAATGAGTAAAGAAATGCTAGATGCTTTCCGCATCTTAGAAGAAGACAAAGGTATCAAAAAAGAAGATATTATTGACGCAGTAAAGGAATCACTTCGATCTGCTTATCGTCGCCGTTATGGTCAAGCAGATAGTGCTTTGATTGATTTCGATGAGAAAAAAGGAGACTTCCATGTTTATACAGTTCGTGAAGTCGTTGATGAAGTCTTTGATAGCCGTTTAGAAATCAGCTTGAAAGATGCACTTGCGATTAGCTCTGCTTATGAGTTGGGTGACAAAATTAAATTTGAAGAAGCCCCTGCTGAGTTTGGTCGTGTTGCAGCTCAGTCTGCGAAGCAAACTATCATGGAAAAGATGCGCAAGCAAACTCGTACCATCACTTATAACACTTATAAGGAACATGAAAATGAAATCATGTCAGGTACAGTAGAACGCTTTGACAATCGCTTTATCTATGTAAATCTGGGTAGCATTGAGGCACAACTTTCTAAACAAGATCAGATTCCTGGAGAAGTTTTTGCTTCTCATGACCGCATCGAAGTTTTTGTATACAAAGTTGAAGACAATCCTCGTGGAGTAAATGTCTTTGTAAGCCGTAGTCATCCTGAAATGATTAAGCGTCTGATGGAACAGGAAATCCCAGAAGTTTATGATGGGACAGTGGAAATTATGAGTGTGGCTCGTGAAGCGGGTGACCGCACTAAGGTTGCTGTGCGTAGTCATAATCCAAATGTTGATGCGATTGGTACAATCGTTGGTCGTGGTGGAGCTAATATCAAGAAAATTACTAGCAAATTCCACCCAGCAAAATACGATGCCAAGAGCGATCGCATGGTTCCTGTTGAAGAAAACATTGATGTGATCGAATGGGTGGCAGATCCTGCTGAATTTATCTACAATGCGATTGCACCAGCTGAGGTAGATCAAGTTATCTTCCACTCAGAAGACAATAAGCGTGCATTGGTTGTTGTGCCAGATAACAAATTATCTCTTGCTATCGGTCGTCGTGGACAAAATGTTCGTTTAGCAGCTCATCTAACTGGCTATCGCATCGATATCAAATCAGCGAGTGATTTTGAGGCTATGGAAGCAGCTGGTGAGTTAGGCGGCTTTGGTGCTGAGGTAGAAGAAAATGTATATGAAGATACAAACCAAACATATACTGACCAAGCAATTGAAGAAATGGCGGAAGCAGCTCTAACAGCAGACATTGAAGAAAGCGATGTTACAGAGCTAGACTAAGGGGGCAAATATGGCAAAAACACGAAAAATCCCTTTGAGAAAATCAGTTGTTTCAAATGAAGTGATTGATAAACGTGATTTGTTACGAATTGTCAAAAATAAGGAAGGTCAAGTCTTTATTGATCCGACAGGAAAAGCCAATGGCCGTGGAGCTTATATCAAACTAGATAATGATGAAGCTATCCAAGCAAAGAAAAAACACGTATTTAACCGTAGTTTTAACATGGAAGTAGATGAGGCTTTCTATGATGAATTGATTGCCTATGTTGATCATAAAGTGAAAAGAAGAGAATTAGGTCTTGAATAAACAACAAGTCGCAAACCTACTTGGACTGGCTCAGAGGGCTGGACGAATCATTTCTGGGGAAGAATTAGTCGTTAAGGCTATTCAGGAAGGAAAAGCTAAAATAGTTTTTCTGGCAGGTGATGCTGCCCCAAATTTGAGTAAAAAAATAAAAGATAAAAGTAACTATTACCAAGTAGAAGTAGTAACCGTGTTTTCAACACTGGAATTGAGCTCTGCGATTGGCAAAGCAAGAAAAGTCTTAGCCATCACAGATGCTGGTTTTACAAAGAAAATGAGGTCTATTATGCAATAGAACAGGAGGACAAGGATTTGTCTAAAAAAAGATTGTACGAAATCGCAAAAGAACTGGGAAAAGAAAGTAAAGAAGTTGTTGAGCGAGCAAAGGAATTAGGGTTGGATGTCAAAAGTCACTCTTCAAGCGTAGAAACAGCAGAAGCAGAAAAAATTGTGACGAGTTTTTCTGCAGTGAAAAAAGCTACAACAACTGTTTTAAAAGAATCAGCTGACCAAAAAAAGCCGTCTAAAACCGCTGTCGAAGGAGAAAATACAAGAAACCATCCTGTAACAACTCCAGACTCTAAATTAGCGAATCAGCCAGAAACTCAACAATCTTCTGCTCCTACTAAAGTGGCACGTCCACAAAGTCGAAACTTCAAAGCTGAAAGAGAAGCAAGAGCAAAAGAGCAGGCAGAACGTCGTAAGCAACAAGGGCAACAACGTCCTGTGCGTGATAATAAAGAACGTAAGGAACGCCGTAACGATCAAGAGGATCGTAATGGCAAAAACCGCAACGAACGCCGCAATCAAGGAAATCAAAATCGTAATCAAGGTCAACAACAATATGGCCAACAACGTCCGGTTTCCAATCAAGGTCCTAAGGTTGACTTTAAAGCAAGAGCAGCAGCCTTAAAGGCAGAACAAAACGCTGAGTACGCTCGTTCGAGCGAGGAGCGCTTCAAACAAGCTAAGGCCAATCAAGAAGCTTTGCGCGAACAAAACAAACGCAAAGAACAAGCAAAATTAGAAGATTTGTTCGTTGAGGTAGAAACTCAAACTTCTGTAGCTCCGGCAAAACCAGTAACGCCTGTGCAAGAGCCAGTCGTAGATACACGTCGTAAAAAACAAGCTCGACCAGACAAGCAACGTGATGATTTTGATCACGAAGAAGATGGTCCAAGAAAACAACAAAAGAATCGAAACAGTCAGAATCAAGTGAGAAATCAAAAAAATAGTAATTGGAATAACAATAAGAAAAATAAAAAAGGCAAGAATAATCGAACGAATAATGTGACTCCAAAACCTGTCACAGAACGTAAGTTCCATGAATTGCCAACAGAATTTGAATATACAGATGGTATGACCGTTGCGGAAATCGCTAAACGGATTAAACGTGAGCCAGCTGAGATTGTTAAAAAACTCTTTATGATGGGTGTGATGGCGACTCAAAACCAATCACTCGATGGAGATACCATTGAACTTCTTATGGTGGATTATGGTATCGAAGCTAAGAAAAAAGTAGAAGTAGATACTGCAGATATTGAGCGTTTCTTTGTCGAAGAAGGTTACATTAATGAGGATGCGCTAGAAGAGCGCCCACCGGTTGTAACGATCATGGGACACGTTGACCATGGTAAAACAACGCTCCTAGATACTCTACGTAATTCACGTGTTGCAACAGGTGAAGCTGGAGGAATTACTCAACATATTGGTGCTTACCAAATCGAGGAAAATGGAAAGAAAATCACCTTCCTAGATACACCAGGTCACGCGGCTTTTACTTCTATGCGTGCACGTGGTGCTTCAGTGACGGATATTACGATCCTAGTCGTTGCTGCTGACGATGGTGTAATGCCACAAACGATTGAGGCGATTAACCACTCAAAGCGGCAAATGTACCAATTATTGTAGCGATTAATAAAATCGATAAGCCAGGTGCAAACCCAGAGCGAGTTATTGGTGAATTGGCTGAGCACGGTGTCATGTCTACTGCTTGGGGAGGAGACTCCGAATTTGTTGAGATTTCAGCCAAGTTTAATCAAAATATAGAAGAACTACTTGAAACAGTGCTTCTTGTGGCAGAAATCCAAGAGCTAAAGGCAGATCCAAATGTTCGTGCGATAGGTACAGTTATCGAGGCACGTTTGGATAAAGGAAAAGGTGCGGTTGCAACCCTTCTTGTTCAGCAAGGTACTTTGAACGTTCAAGACCCTATCGTTGTCGGAAATACCTTTGGTCGTGTTCGAGCAATGACGAATGATCTTGGACGTCGTGTCAAAGTAGCTGGTCCGTCTACTCCAGTTTCCATCACAGGTCTGAATGAAACTCCGATGGCAGGAGATCACTTTGCTGTTTATGAGGACGAAAAAGCTGCGCGTGCGGCTGGTGAGGAACGTGCTAAACGTGCCCTTCTTAAACAACGCCAAGCAACTCATCGCGTAAGCCTTGAAAACCTTTTTGATACTCTTAAAGCTGGCGAGGTTAAGTCGGTAAATGTTATTATCAAAGCGGATGTACAAGGATCTGTTGAAGCCTTGGCAGCATCCCTACAAAAAATCGAGGTAGAAGGCGTAAAAGTAACGATTGTCCACTCAGCAGTTGGTGCTATTAATGAATCAGATATTACCTTGGCAGAAGCCTCAAATGCTGTTATTATTGGATTCAATGTGCGTCCTACTCCGCAAGCTCGTCAGCAAGCAGAGTCTGATAGTGTAGAGATTCGCCTTCACAGTATTATCTATAAAGTGATCGAAGAAGTAGAAGATGCTATGAAAGGGATGTTGGATCCTGAATACCAAGAAAAAATTATTGGTGAAGCGCTTATTCGTGAAACCTTCAAAGTTTCAAAAGTTGGAACAATTGGAGGATTTATGGTTGTCAGTGGTAAAGTTACACGCGATTCGAAAGTCCGTGTCATCCGTGATGGTGTTGTGATTTATGATGGCCAACTAGCTAGCTTGAAGCATTTTAAAGATGATGTCAAAGAAGTAACCAATGGTCGTGAAGGAGGTCTCATGATTGAGGGGTACAATGATATTCAAGTGGATGACACTATTGAGGCTTACATCATGGAAGAAATCAAAAAATAAAACTTGCTAGAATCTGTTCTATGTATGATGTTTCACAGAGGTTTGATAGACTGAAGAGCGTCTATAATAAAAATACAGATCAATAGAAAATAAAGAACATAAGCTAGGCTTTGCCTAGCTTATGTTACAAAAAAAGATAGAAAGGAATTCTTATGGCAAATCATTTTCGAACAGATCGAGTGGGAATGGAAATCAAACGTGAAGTTAATGAGATTTTACAAAAGAAGGTCCGTGACCCTCGAGTTCAAGGTGTAACGATCACAGATGTTCAGATGCTAGGAGATTTATCGATGGCGAAGGTTTACTATACTATTATGAGCAACCTTGCTTCGGATAATCAAAAGACCCAGCTTGGCCTTGAAAAAGCAACTGGAACGATAAAGCGTGAATTAGGCCGTCATTTAAAAATGTACAAAATTCCAGATTTGACCTTTGTCAAAGATGAATCGATCGAATATGGGAACAAGATTGACCAAATGTTGCGAAATTTAGATAAAGAATAGACAAGAACTTTTCGTGGACGATGGTGAATTGATGAAAAGTCATTACTTGAGGCTGGGACAAAAGTCCTAGCCTCTCAATTGTCTTTGGATTGTCGAGCAAGACGCAGTGGTTGAGTGGGCTCTACTACGCTGATTTCATCAGCTTTTACAGCCCTACTCAACTGTGCGGAGGTGGGACGATGAAATCGAATTCTAACGAATTACCGATTTCTGTCCCACTCTCTTTTTTCAAAAAAAATTAAAAAAAGGCTTGTTACTTTTATAAATATCCTATAAAATATAGAAGGGAATATTTCAGACAAGATCCAGGAGGAGAAAGATGTCTATAAATTGGCAGGAAGTTATTTTTCACTTTTTAGGTGGATTGGGACTTTTTCTCTATAGTATAAAAATGATGGGAGATGGCTTGCAACAAGCTGCAGGTGATAGACTACGTTATTTTATTGATAAGTATACAAGCAATCCCATCTTAGGTATTTTAGTTGGTATCGTAATGACAGCACTGATCCAATCAAGCTCAGGTGTGACAGTTATCACGGTTGGGATGGTTAGTGCAGGTCTGTTGACATTGCGACAGGCGATCGGAATCGTCATGGGAGCCAATATCGGGACGACAGTAACCTCTTTTATTATCGGATTTAAGCTAGGTGAATATGCTCTACCTATTTTATTTATCGGAGCAGTTTGTATCTTTTTCACTAAGAAGCGTTCGGTGAATAATATTGGTCGGATACTTTTTGGTGTAGGTGGCATTTTCTTTGCCCTTAACTTAATGAGTGGGGCAATGGAGCCACTGAAAGATTTGCAAGCTTTTCGCGATTATATGATTCAGCTAAGTCACAATCCTATTTTAGGTGTTTTTGTTGGGACAGGTCTAACTTTATTGATTCAAGCTTCTTCAGCGACCATCGGGATTTTGCAGAATTTATATGCTAGTGACTTGATTAGTCTTCAAGGAGCCTTGCCTGTTTTATTTGGGGATAATATTGGGACAACCATTACGGCTATTATTGCCTCTTTGGGAGCTAATATTGCAGCCAAGCGTGTGGCAGCTTCTCATGTTCTTTTTAATGTATTAGGAACCATTGTTTGCTTGCTCTTATTAGGACCATTTACCAGTATGGTCCAATGGTTCCAGGAAAGCCTTCATTTGTCACCGGAGATGACGATTGCCTTTTCTCATGGAGCGTTTAATATTACGAATACAATTCTACAGTTTCCTTTGATTGGTTTTCTTGCTTATGCGGTTACGAAGCTAATTCCTGGAGAGGATGAAATCGTTAAGTATGAACCACTTTATTTGGATAAAATTTTGATCAAACAAGCTCCTTCTTTGGCTTTAGGGAATGCAAAAAAAGAGTTGCTTCATTTGGGAGATTATGCAGTTAAATCTTTCAAGCAGTCTTATGATTACCTTATTTCACATGAGGAAAAAGTGGCGGATAAGGGACATAAGACAGAGGAAGCCATCAATGCCATTGATGAAGAATTGACACGCTATTTGATTTCTCTATCAGGCGAGCAACTCAATCAAAAAGAAAGTGAAGTATTAACTAATATTCTTGATTCATCGCGTGATTTAGAAAGAATTGGTGATCACGGAGAGGCATTGTTACACTTGACAGACTACCTAATAAAGAAAAAAGTCATGTTTTCAGAGTCTGCTCTGGAAGAGCTTCGTGAGATTTACCAAATGACTTCGAATTTTATCAAAGAAGCTTTGCAGTCAGTGGAGGAAAACGATATACAACTTGCTGATAGCTTAGAAGAAAAGCATAAAAATATCGATCAGTTAGAGCGTAAGCTCCGCAAGACTCATATTTCCCGATTAAATCGTGGAGAATGTACTCCCCAGGCGGGTGTTAACTTTATCGATATTATTTCTCATTATACAAGAGTTGCTGACCATGCCATGAATTTGGCAGAGAAGGTTCAAGCTGGGCAAATTTAGGCAGGAAAATTTCCTGTCTTTTTAATATAATAATTTTTCGAAAATAGGTCTATACCATTTACAAATAAATGGGAAAGGTTTATAATAAAGATGACATAATCAATGAGTGCCAAATTAAGTGGAACCAATTTGGCTAATACGAGGAGGTTATATTATGCCTAAATATATTAAAGCTGATCAATTCTTTTATCCACAAGGAATCCGTCAAGGTGGCTATCTTGAGATTAAAGATGGAAAATTTGGAAAACTGGTCAACGAAGTGCCAGCTGATGCAGAAGTGATTGATTACACTGGCTATTCTATTGCACCTGGTCTAGTAGATACTCATATTCATGGTTTTGGTGGCGTAGATGTTATGGATAATAACATCGAAGGTACTCTACATACGATGAGTGAAGGGCTTTTGACGACAGGAGTTACTAGTTTTTTGCCAACCACATTGACTTCATCTTATGAGCTTTTGCTAGCTGTGACAGAAAACATTGGTGCTCGCTACAAAGAGGCTACTGGTGCCAAGATTCGTGGCCTTTATTTTGAAGGACCTTACTTCACAGAGAAATACAAGGGAGCCCAAAATCCTTCTTACATGAAGGATCCTCGCATGGATGAATTCCGCGCTTGGCAAAAGGCATCAAACGGCTTACTGAATAAGATTGCTCTAGCACCTGAACGAGAAGGAGTAGAAGAGTTTGTTCGCACAATTACAGACGAAGGCGTGACAGTAGCGTTAGGCCACTCTGATGCAACTTTTGATCAAGCAAAAGCAGCAGTAGAGGCAGGGCTAGTGTGTGGGTACATGCCTATAACGGTATGCGTGGATTGACACACCGAGAATTAGGAATGGTTGGAGCTATGTACGAATTGCCCCATACCTATGCTGAATTGATTTGTGATGGACATCATGTTGATCCTAAGGCTTGCGATATTCTGATCAAGCAAAAAGGCCACGAAAACATCGCACTTATCACTGACTGTATGACAGCTGGTGGTCTAGAGGATGGAGATTATATGTTAGGAGAGTTTCCAGTGGTTGTAGCAAATGGAACAGCTCGACTTAAATCAACAGGTAACTTGGCAGGGTCTATTCTCAAACTGAAAGATGGTCTGAAAAATGTCGTTAAATGGGGAATTGCCAATCCACATCAAGCTGTCATGATGGCTAGTTTGATTCCAGCTAAGTCTGTACATATTGATGATGTTTGTGGTCAGATCAAAGAAGGTTATGATGCAGACTTTATTGTTTTAAATAAAGACTTGGATCTTGTTGCTACTTTCTTGGATGGTGAAAAGAGATTTGAAGCTGAATGATGAGATTGTCTCCTGATATTTCAGAAGAGGCTGGGACAAAAGTCCTAGCCTCTCAATTGTCTTTGGATTGTCGAGCAAGACGCAGTGGTTGAGTGGGCTCTACTATGCTGATTTCATCAGTTTTTACAGCCTACTCAACTGTGCGGAGGTGGGACGACGAAATCGAATTCTAACGAATTACCGATTTCTGTCACACTCTCTTTTTATTGATATTGTAAGAGGTATTTAAAAGATTTGAATTGCTATTTTGGGCGTGATATAATGAGGGTAGATTAAGATTCAGGAGAAGGATATGAAAAAAATCGATTATAAATTTACTATGATGGGTGTCATTTTTCTTATTTTTGGCTTAGCCATGAGTAGGGTTTTGATGATTATTGTAGGTGCGGCGTTTATTATCTATAGTTTTTTCAGCAAAAGTATGGCACCAACTAAGAAAAACATTTTTAAGCCAGAGCCATTAAAGAGGAAGAAAAAAGAGAAGAAGTAAGTGAAACGCTAGAGAATTTGTAACGAACTAAAAATGGTAGCTAGGAGAATTGTAATGAAAGAATACTTGTTGAACAATGGTGTTGGCATTCCGGTGCTGGGCTTCGGTACTTGGAAGGCTCAGGATGGCGAAGAAGCCTATCAAGCAACATTAGCTGCTCTCAAGGCAGGCTATCGGCACATTGATACGGCAGCTATCTATAAGAACGAAGAGAGTGTCGGACGGGCAATCAAGGACAGCGGCATCCCGCGGGAGGAGCTCTTCATCACGACCAAGCTTTGGAATGACATTCATACTTATGAGGAGGCTCAAGAGGCCTTTGCGGCCTCAATGGAGCGGTTGGGACTGGACTATCTGGACCTCTACCTCATTCACTGGCCGAATCCCAAATCCCTGAGGGAAAACGATGCTTGGAAAAAGCGCAATGCCGAAGTCTGGCGGGCTATGGAAGACCTTTATAATCTCGGAAGGATTCGAGCGATTGGCGTCAGCAATTTCCTGCCTCATCACTTAGAAGCCTTGCTTGAAACAGCGCGCATGACTCCTGCTGTCAATCAAATCCGCCTGGCTCCAGGTGTCTATCAGACAGAGGCGGTGAACTTCTGCCGTGAGCATGAGATTTTACTGGAAGCTTGGGGACCATTTGGCCAAGGAGAGCTCTTCCAAAATCCAGCTGTACAGGCTGTGGCAGACAAGTATGGTAAGACCATTGCTCAAGTCGCGCTAGCTTGGAGCTTGCAGGAAGGCTTCCTGCCCCTGCCTAAGTCGGTCACTCCGAGCCGGATTGCCAGCAATCTGGACTGCTTTGACATCGAGCTAGATGCTGCTGACTTGGAAGTGCTCAAAAATGTCAGCGGTTTGGCCGGTGGCGCACCAAATCCGGATGGGATGGATTTTTAGATGCAAATCCGATTCTATCGAAGTTCAGATAGAGAAGCCTTGCAGTCTTACCATTTAACCGACTTGAGATTTACCAATCATCCTAGTCAGGCTGTTGCTGACTTAGAAAATCGCTATGCTATCTTGGGCCTTGTAGAACATCAAATCGTAACCTTTCTGATCTTGGATGCTGGAGAAAAGAAGTTTACTTATGGAGGTCAGCCAGAGAGCCTGCTCCTTCGTAGCTTTTCAACGGATGAAGGCTTTCGGATGCGAGGATACGGTAGTCAGACGCTGAAGCTCTTGCCTGATTTCATAAGAGAGCATTTGCCTATGTATAAAAGCATAATACTAGGCGTCAATGAGAGAAATCAAGTCGCTTCCTACCTCTACCGAGAGACAGATTTTAGCAAACAGCCCCAGCGGATATTAGGACCAGCCGGCTGGCAGGAAGTCTATGAATTAAAAATATAAAGTCATCCCCAGTTTAAAAAGAGCTGGGGATTTTCTTACTAGACCATGGAAACGCTATAAAATCAAGCCTTTCTATGCTATAATGAAACATAGAAGAATAAAGTGAAAATCCTCACGTAAAGTAAAAGGAAATCAAATGAAAACAAGCCAGGAATTAGAAATTGAAAAACAGTTGATCCAGCAGTTGGCATCTGGAGAAAGCCAGTGGACCTATCGGAAAGATCTTAAGACAGAGGACCAATTGTGGGAGAATTTTTTTGAGAAGCTAGCTCAAAATAATGTCGCCATGTTAGCGGATCATCCCTTGACTGATCAAGAAAAACACCAAATCAAGAATCAGCTCAACTTTGTCAGTTATTATGAGGCGGCCAAGTGGCTAGCAGGAGAAAATGGCATTGCCAAGGTAGAGGTTCAGCGCGAAGATGCTAGTCTTGGTACCATCCGTCTAGCGGTCATCTGGCGGGACAATATCGCTGCTGGAAAATCTAGCTATGAAGTAGTCAACCAAGTCGAGCGAGACAAGGCATACCCTCAAGATCAAGACAGACGAATGGATGTGACTCTTCTTATTAATGGGCTTCCTATGATTCACATTGAGCTCAAGAGTCCAGGAGTTGGATTTGAAAGCTTTTTATCAGATAGAAAAATACGACCGTGAAGGCAAGTTCCGTGGCATCTACTCGAGCTTGCAGATGTTTGTCGTGACCAATAAGGTCGACACTCGCTATATCGCTGCAGCCCGTGAAAATAAGCTAAACAAACAGTTCCTGACCAAGTGGGTGGATAAAGGCAACCGGCCTGTGACGGATCTGACCAGCTTTGCCCATGAGGTCCTCTCTATCCCTCGGGCCCATCAGATGGTCATGCAGTACTCAGTCATAGACGATAGCAAGAAAGCTCTTATCCTCCTGCGCCCTTACCAGATCCATGCCATTGAGGCAGTACAGGATGCTTCTCGTCGTCAAGAGTCGGGCTATATCTGGCATACGACAGGTTCAGGGAAGACCCTGACCTCTTACAAAGTGGCCCGCAATCTCTTGCAGATTCCCGCCATCCAAAAGACCATCTTTGTCGTCGACCGCAGAGATCTAGACCAGCAGACGACCTCATCCTTCCTCTCTTATGCTGCCAATGATGTCATTGATATTGATGAGACGGATAATACTCACGAGCTAGTCAAGCGTCTAGGTAGCAACGACAAGCGCGTGGTAGTCACGACCATTCAGAAAATTACGACCATGATGCGCAAATTTGAAGAAGGCAAGTACCAGCGGGATGCTGGGAAGATCAAGGACCTGCGAGTGGCATTTGTCGTGGATGAGTGCCACCGAGCTGTCACTCCACAAATGCAAAAGGAGATCAAGGCCTACTTCCGAAACTCTCTCTGGTACGGCTTTACAGGGACTCCGATCTTTAAGGAAAACAAACGAAAACAAGTGGGAGACTTGGCTCAGACGACCCACCAACAGTATGGCGATCGCCTGCATGAATACACCGTTAAGGAAGCCATCCATGATGGAGCAGTTCTGGGCTTTAAGGTAGACTACCGCAATACTATCATCTCTGATATGCTGGAGGAGGAGATTCCTGATAGTGCTTATGAGGACAAGGAACACATGCTAGAAGTCCTGGATGCTATCCTCAATAAGAGCCAACAACAGCTCAATATCCCTAAAGGAGTTGGAAAAAGCTATGATGCTATTTTGACGGTCAAGTCCATCCCACAAGCACAGGCTTATTATAATCTGCTCAAGAGTATCATGGCTGGCAAGGAGCGGGTCAAGGTCTCTGAGCGGGTCAAAAGCCGTTTGCCGGATTTTCCAAAGTTTACCATCACCTACTCGGTGTCTGAAAATGAGGAAGAATCCATCGGCTACCAAGACCATATGAAGCAGGTCATGGAGGACTACAACCAAGAGTTTGGCACGCATTTTAGACTAGCCGATCTGCGGGGCTTTAATACCGATGTCAATAATCGCTTGGCCAGAAAGCAGGATAAGTACCTCTATCGCAATGAGCAGTTGGATCTGGTCATCGTGGTTGATCGTCTCTTAACCGGCTTTGATGCTCCTTGTCTCTCTACGCTCTTTATCGACCGCAAGCCTATGCGCTCACAGGACTTGATCCAAGCCTTTAGCCGGACCAATCGGATCTTTGATGATAAGAAGCGCTTCGGCCATATCATCACCTTCCAGCGCCCTCAGGCCTTTAAGGAAGCTGTCGACAATGCCCTCAAGCTCTACTCCAATGGAGGAGAAAATGAGGTCTTAGCTCCAAGCTGGGAAGAAGAAAAAAGCAACTTTCTATCAGCTTGCGGAGAATTTCAAGCTCAAGTTACGGACCATGAAGAAGAAGGAATCGCTATCGAGCAAGCTAGCACAGCTCAGCTACGTAAAATAGCGAAATCTTACCAAGCCTTTGATAAGTATCTGGCCTCTATCCGTGTCTATAATGAATACAAAGAAGAGGAGATTTACCAAGAGACTGGCTTGACTGATGCCAAGCTAGAAAGTTACCTAGGCCTCTATCAAAACATTCTAGCAGAGCTTAAAAGCCGTGTAGATGACGATAATCAAGATGATCCGCTGGATATCCACTATGAGCTTGAGTCTGTCCAGGTTGATGAGATCAATTATGCCTATATCTTGACTCTCATCCAGAGTATGATCCAGCAGGATGACAATGTAGCAGAACCTCTTAGTGACAAGGATATTGCTGCCGTGGATGGTTATATCCAAGGCTTGAATAGGACCAATCCAGGACTTGCGACAATCATCCAAAATCTTTGGACAGAAGTGCAAGCAAATCCAAAACTTTATCGAGGTTTATCCATCACAGGCGTCTTAGATAATATGATTGAGACGGTGATTGACAAACATATCTCCAACTTTGTCAAAAAATGGTATGTCGGAGAGGACGAGCTTCGCTACTATATCCAGCACTACCGCAAAGGCGCTAAGAAGCAAACAGGTGAAAGCCAGCTGACCAAGAGCCAACGCTATAAAGACTATAAGGTAGAAGTAGCAGATGCCCTCAACCCACTCAGCTACAAAAAACAAATCAAAGAAGCCTATACCCAACTGATCGAAGAAGTGATTGAACCACTGAGAGTGGGGAGGTAAGTGAAGGGAAATAAAATACATTTGATAAAACAGTCATTTAAATTATCGTGCAAGTACTTTTTTAGTATTTTATCCTTGCTATCATTGTTAGCAACTTTTATAAATATCACTGATATTTATAAAAGTAATAATCTAATAAACCATATTTTTTTAAAGTAATAATAACTTTTCTAGTAATATATATCTTAAGTTTTTGTTTGTGCACTTTTTATATTACTATTTCAAAAGGAGAGTAATATATTTAAAATATAATAGGTTTAAAGTTTCAGGAACATATGGTAATATCTTAGATTATATTGGCGCTAGTAAAGTTAATTTAATAATTCCTGTAAATAGTTGTTTTGATACTAAAAATAGATGATTCGGTTATTTCTACCAATTCACTTCATGGAAAAAGTTATTAAATTTTTATACGATAATAATTTAGTATCACAGACAGAGCTTGATAAGAAGATTAAGCGTAGTTTGAGAGAACAGAATATATCATCAGTAAATATTGGCAATGATGTGAAAAAAAGGTGGAAAAATCGGTAGGAAATTATAATAGGTATCCTATCGGAAGTACTGCTTTTGTGGATATTGGTGACGTTAGATATCATTTTATAGCATTATCTATTATAGAAAATAATAAGAATGCTATAACTAGTGATCAAGATTATCTTATAGTTTTGAATGCAATAGTTGATAATTGTTTTAGGAATTCTAATGGTAATCCAATATATATCCCCTTGGTTGGTTCTGGTTTATCCAAACTGAATTATAATCATCAGCAACAATTAGAATTTATGGTTAAATACTTTATGCTACGTAGAACAAAATTAATATCTGATGTTGAAATCGTAATCCGAAAGGAAGATAGAGATAAAATTTCTATCTTATAATTTAGGTGAGAGATGAGTACGAATAAGGTAAAAGATCCGATTAAAGTCTTTATTAGTTCTAAATGCGATGGAAAGTATAGGGAGATGCGTAAAAGACTCTCTAAACTCATTAATGATTCGCCTTTAATGTGTTCAATATGTTATGAAGAAGAAGGAAGTCGCAGTGTAATATCGGAGGAGTTTTATATAAATCATGTAAAGTCTTGTGACGTATGCTTGTTTATCATTGATAATGAAGATGGGATCAGTACTTCAGTTTTAAAGGAGAATGACGCTGCAAAAAAGCACAATAAAAAATGTTTATATTTCTTTTGTACTGAAAATTCTAGTGATAGGACTCAATTGCAGGAAGATCTCAATGCAAAAGAAAAATATTCAGAAATACCCGTGTTTGATCAGATTCCGGAAATAGTAATTGAATCAATTGCTGGAGATATTATTCATTATTATCGTTATAGAAATAGTGATATTGTTGATTATAAAATATCTGACATTAATACAGATAAGTATTCGTCAACAATTCTTGATATTTCAAAAAGAATCTAAAGTGTTATGTGAATATCTTTTCAAAATATTTCAGTTAAACTTATCTCAAGATGAAAATAAATTATCAAACATTGATCACGAGATAATAAAGTTTTTTTCGATTTATTTTTTTAATAAAAAAATAAATTTTTTTGGAAATTGATTTTTGACATCCTAGAGGAGTATTTTTGTTTCAAAAAGCTGAAGAGGAATTAAAAGAAATTTTAACTCAAAGATTTAATGCTATAAAGTTGTATTTTTAAGGGAGATCTAGGTGGTGCAATATCCATTCTATCTGAGAATTTAGTGAAAGTAGCTGATGATGTCAATATTCCAAAAATGGATAGTTAACAATTTAGCAATAGATTTAAGAAACATTCAAAATGAAAAAGATAATTATGAAAATAGTTGGTCAAATTCAAATAGTGGTCTGGAATATCTAAATAACTCAAAAGAGCCTATCTACTTTCCATTGTTAGATAGAAAAGAGAAAATGTTTTTTTGAAAAAGATAGCTAAATTCCATGCAGACAATTTATATTTAGAATCTGTAAGAAGTTATAATCTATGTAATATTGGCGTATTTCAATGGATTTCAGAATCATTTATATTATCATTGGGTTACGCCTCTATTGCTCATATACAGCATGTGAAAAATTTGATGAAAGTGCTTTTAAGAACACTTGCAGAAATGTATGATGATTATGAATTTAAAATAGAATTATTTGCTTTAGCAGTAACCTCTTCGGATAAAGAACTAGCTAATTTCTTGCTTAAATCGAAACAAGTAATAGGGACCATTAGTTCAGAAGAGATTGAATATACTATAGGATTGATTCGTAATATCGAATTTTTCGATAATCGTTTACGTTCCCAATGCTACTTATTACGTCATTTTTCAGGTTATATAAATGATTCTATAATTGCTTCGTTCCTCATGGAATTTAAAGGTGAGGTCATAAAATGGTTGAATCAAGAGAATAGTGAGTTGAATTTGGAAAAGCCAATTTTTGAGGCCTTAAAACAAATTATAACCCGATCTAATTATGAAGATACCATAGTAATTCTAGATATAATTTTTTTGATAAAAAAACTAATTCGATTTTTATGATAGTGCATTTTCTCTATTATCTAGAATGGACTATAATGTGCTATCTAACCAAATTCAGAAAAAAAGTAGAAAAATTATTTTTATATTTAAAAAAACGAGGAATATCAATTAAATGCATACGGAAGTTATAGTAATGCTTTTGATTAATTATGTAAAAAAATTCTACTAATGATAATACTAGATTATTGAGGTATATTGAGGAAAAATGATTCTTTATTAATGGAGAAAATCAAACTTGAACTAGAACACAATATTGTTCCTGAAAAAAATATTGATAAATTTATTGAAGATATAATCAGTTATAATAGAACTCAAGGTAAAAAAATGGGATATTTACGTTTTTCGGCAGTAAATAATTTCCAAACAATATTTAATATTATTAAGATAGATAATGTAAAAATTATCTGAAGAAACATTTAATAAACTTTTTGATATTTGCAAGCAGACTATTACTTCAGACAATCAATTATTAAGTGATAAATATTCTTCATTTAACCTTTTTATTTCAAATTTATTTTTTCTCAGATTCATGATCATAATTGGTCAAAAACTAATCGATGTATTGCAATCAAATAGAAATACATTGCTAGTACATAATGATTTTTACTGATGAAAAATCCAATTATTTTTATCTATTCAACTGAATGTAATGAAAAGTATTTATGATGGTAATTATAATCTTGTTATTAACGATATACTCAAACTATCTGATGAAAATATATTTGAAATTAAGAGGGTAATATCATTCTTACGAACAATCTTTGAGTTTGATAAATTTTTCCCCGAGTAGTGAATTTATTATGTCTTGCACTTATTTTTTTGTTTAAACATGACCAAACATTATTCTAGAAATATTAAGATGAACGCAACAGATTTATTGATTAAACTAACTAAATATGAAATTGTTAATCAGATTATATTAAATCAACTATCAAATATGATGGATTGTTTTAACTCCGATATCAAGCTAGTTATTGTAAAAAAAATATAGATAAAAATTATTTCAAATGGTGATTATAAAGAATATATTATAGAGAAGGCAAAAATTAGATAATCACTATTTAGTAATTAAGTATGCAAATGAATATAGAATGGAGAATTCTAATGAATAAATTTAAAATTCCCAAAAATTAGATTTATGAATTTTTAATAACAAGTGGAAATATATAATGCTTGGTGAAATATCAAATTCTATCGAATATGGTTTAAATGCTTTCTGCAAAAGGATTTTTGATGGTATTCATAAATATCTTAGAATTACAGATATAGATGATTCTTCTAGATTATTTTTAACTGATAAACTTAGTTCTCCAGATGTCAATTTTACTGATGAAGACTATGAAAACTATAAATTGCAGAAGAATGACCTCCTATTCACACGTACTGGTGCAAGTGTTGGTAAAACATATCTTTACAGAAAATCAGATGGTGAAGTCTATTATGCTGGATTCTTAATTAGAGCAAGATTACGTGATTCATTTGATGGAAATTTTGTTTTTCAACAGACGCTTACTGATAAGTATAAGCAATTTATTGAAATCACTTCTCAACGGTCAGGTCAACCTGGGGTTAATGGGAAAGAATATGGAGAGTGGAAGATTGGCATGACATCCTACCACGAACAATCCGCCATCGGCTCCCTTTTCCGCACTCTCGACGACCTTCTTGCTAGCTACAAGGACAATCTTGCCAACTACCAATCTCTTAAGACGACCATGCTCTCCAAGATGTTTCCCAAAGCTGGACAGTCTGTTCCTGAGATTCGTTTAGATGGATTTGAAGGAAAGTGCTGGGAGGAAAAAAAGTTAATAGACCTAGTATCTCCAGTGTCCAGAAAAGTAAGAAAACCTTCCGTTCCGTACTATAGAATGTCAATTCGTTCACATGCTAAAGGTACTTTTAAACAATATGTTGATGATCCTAAGAAGATTGCAATGGATAATTTATTCAAAGTTAAAGAGAATGATTTAGTTGTAAATATCACCTTTGCTTGGGAACATGCGATTGCTATAGCTAAAAAAGAGGATGATGGTTTACTGGTTTCGCATAGATTTCCAACATTTTTAATTGATAAATCTGATAAGGATTTCATTAATATTTATATTAAGAGAGAAGAGTTTAGACAAAATATGGAATTGCTATCACCAGGTGGAGCTGGAAGAAACAGAGTTTTAAATGTAAAAGATTTTATTAAGATTCAAATGATAGTTCCAGAATTGAGAGAACAACTTGCCATTGGAGCTTATTTCTCGACTTTAGATAACATTATACACTCTCATCAAGAAAAAATTTCCCAGCTAGAAACTCTGAAAAAGAAACTATTGCAGGATATGTTTATATAGAATTTTTATTATGAAAGACTTTAAAAAGATTATTTTTTTGTCGTTTTTGTTTATCAATTTGTTCTTTTTTTCGCCAGGTTTAGTCTTGTATCTACTTACTATAGACATTTTTTTCCCTCACATAATTCTTATGTATGTAGTATACTAAAAAAATTATAGTGTTAATTTTTCTAATGTTTTCTTTTTCTTTTGGAGTCTTACAGTATTTGATAAGATTTAAAGAAGCAAATGATACTGCTCAAGTTGAAAGTATACAACCAGTAGAAAATGAAATCATTCCAACTTACTTAGGCCTTTTTTTGTAATTATGCTGGGTTTAGGTGAATTAACATTCTTATATCAGATTGTAGTAATATTCCTCATGTTTCTAATATGGTGGATTCTTATGGAGAGGTCATACTATTTTAATTTGATATGGTTACTCTCATATCGTTATTACAGAGTCACTGATAAAAACGGCAATGTCTTTATTATTTATAGCAAGAAAAAAGATGTTAAAGAAACTGGGACTATAAAAGGACTAGTTAGAATAAATAATTTTACTTTTTTGGAGAAGGAATAGTATGTTTTTAGTAAAAAGTAGGTCAAATATATAGAAAATTGGAGAACTCGGATGATATTTCAGAATTAGTTGCTCCGGAGATTGATTCTGAAAATAGTAGAGAATTTGATCCAGAAATAAAATTAGAACATGATGAATGGTTCTATGTTGAAATTGATGATTCGCATATGTCTATGGTCAAAGAATATGAAGATAAGTTTTTAAATACTGTGGGTCTAAATGATGTGAATGAAGCAGAGTTCTCAAAAATTGACTTGATTTTTCGTAAAGTTGAAAATGATGGGTTAGTTTTTCAAAAAATTACACAATCAAAGAGACTGGTTGATAAGTCAATCTTGAAATTGAGACATAAAAGAGCTGAAAGAACAATTATTGAAAATGGTATAGAATTAAAATCTGAGAACGATGCCTATTTTGATGGAAATGATAAATTGTATTTCAAAAATTTTAGAACGATTCGTAGCTTATTTAAGGGGATTGATGATTACTATCGTATAGCAAGTCAGGCAGAAGTTGATGAGTTTAAAGAATTTAATCTGGTGAGTTTTGTTTCAGATTTTAAAATTAAGACTAATAACTTAAAGATGTTGGCAGTTTTAAAAGATTATGATATAGATTTGGATGATATAGCTGTTAAAAGTACTTTGTTGAGAACATACAGTCAGTATCCTAGTCAAGAGTTTGAGTTGGATGATAATCAAAATTTTATAATTGATAGTAATAGAAAACTAACATGCTTACTAAAATTAGCACTTGGAAGGTTATATACAAATCCAATAACTCATCATAAAATGGAAGCTAACCATGCAAAAAAATTAAATTAATCTAAGATAGTAAATTAGAAAGAAACATTATGGAAACAACACAAACCTCCCAGTCGCTCTACCAAGCCCTGTGGAACTCGGCGGATGTGCTCCGCTCTAAGATGGATGCCAATGACTATAAGTCTTACCTTTTGGGGATGATCTTTTATAAATATCTCTCAGATAAGTTGCTCTTCTTCGTGGCTGAGACCATGGAGGAGGAGACAGAGAGTCTGGATGAAGCCTTGGCTCTTTACCGATCCTACTATGAGGATCCAGACTCTCAAGAGGACCTCATCTCCGTCATCAAGGATGAGCTCAACTATGTCATCAAGCCAGACTTGACCTTTACAGCCTTGGTGGACCGGGTCAATGAAGGCACCTTCCAACTGGAAGATCTAGCTCAGGGCTTCCGAGATATTGAGCAATGTGATGAACTCTATGAAAACCTCTTTGAGGACATTGATCTTTATTCTAAGAAGCTAGGAGCAACTCCTCAAAAGCAAAACCAGCTAGTAGCTGCTGTCATGAAAGAGCTAGCAGTGCTGGAAGTAGCAGGTCATGCGGGAGATATGCTGGGCGATGCTTATGAGTATCTGATCGGTCAGTTTGCGACCGACTCTGGTAAGAAAGCAGGGGAGTTCTATACTCCGCAGCCTGTGGCCAAGCTCATGACCCAGATTGCCTTTTTAGGGCGTGAAGACGAGCAGGGCTTTACTATCTACGATGCCACCATGGGATCGGGCTCTCTCTTTGCTCAATGCTAAGAAGTATTCTCATCAGCCTCAAACCGTCCAATACTTTGGTCAGGAGCTCAATACCTCGACCTACAACCTAGCTCGGATGAACATGATTCTACATGGTGTTCCTGTTGAGAATCAATTTCTCCACAATGCCGATACGCTGGACGAAGACTGGCCTACTCAAGAACCGACCAACTTTGATGGGGTGCTCATGAATCCACCATACTCAGCCAAGTGGTCCGCAAGCTCTGGCTTCCTCCATGATCCTCGTTTTTCACCATTTGGCAAGCTCGCGCCTCAGTCTAAGGCAGACTTTGCCTTTCTCTTGCATGGTTATTACCACCTCAAGCAGGACAAGGGAGTCATGGCTATCGTCCTACCTCACGGGGTCCTTTTCCGTGGTAATGCCGAAGGAACCATTCGCAAGGCCTTGCTGGAAGAAGGAGCGATTGATGCGGTGATCGGTCTTCCTGCCAATATCTTTTTCAATACAAGCATTCCGACCACGGTTATCATTCTCAAAAAGAATTGCACCAATCGGGACGTTTACTTTATCGATGCTTCTAAGGAATTTGATAAGGGCAAAAACCAGAATATTATGACGGATGCACATATCGAAAAGATTCTGGAAGCCTACAAGTCTCGTGAGGAGATTGACAAATTTGCTCATCTAGCAAGCTATGAAGAAATTGTTGAAAATGACTATAACCTCAATATTCCTCGCTATGTAGATACCTTTGAGGAAGAAGAAGTAGAGCCACTGACAGAAATCGTCAGCAAGATTAATGATACAAATAAAGCAATCGAAAGCCAAACAGCTTCTCTACTAGAGATGCTGAATCAACTCCACGGAACCACACCAGAAGCAGATGCTGAGCTCAAACAGTTTTTGAAGGAGTTCAAAGGGTGATGGGAAAGTGGTTAGATATGTCAACCCGGTTTAAAATCCCAGCCAAATTACTTTTGGCTGGCTTTTGTTTTTCATTCATGTTATAATTAAATTACCTAAATGGTAATTTAAAACAAACAGAAAGGAATTTATGAAGCTTATCTATACAAACAAAACTGTTAAAAAGCAGTGCACAGAGCTGAGGAAAGCGAAAAAGGATTTTTCGGATAAGGTTGCGGTAAAGTTGCATCAGTTGATCAACTTTTTGGAAGCGGTGGATTCTTTGGCTAGTGTGACGGCTTTTCCTAAGTATCACTTTCACCAACTAAAGGGAAAGAGACAAGGACAGTTTGCTTTGGATATAGATGGTCGAAAGAGTTCCTATCGGTTGATTGTGGAATTTCGTGAGGAGGATCTTGAAAAGGTGTTTCCAAGTCCCGTTGAAATCGAAATCCTAAAAATAGAGGAGGTCAGCAATCACTATGAGTAATAAAATTGTTGAATACAAAGACCTGATTGCTTTTCATCCAGGTCAGTATGTTGAAGAGTTGATTGAAGATTATAACGTAACGCAGAAAGAATTTGCGGAGCGTTTAGGAGTTTCGGCAAAGACTATCAGCAAGCTCGTCAATGCGGAGGAGTCTATTAGTAAGGATACGGCTCATAAGTTAGCCAAGCTAAGCGGAGTTTCCATGCAAACTTGGCTCAATCTTCAGAATGCTTACGATGTAAAAGTTGCAGAGATTACAGAACAAAGAGACCTAGAAGAAGGTAGCGAGAAAGAAATCTGTGAGATGATTGATTTCAAGTATTTTAAGGAAGAAGGCTACGTGCCAGACAAACGCTATAGCTTGAAGGAAAAGATTATCGAGCTTCGCAAGATTCTCGGTGTGGCAAGTTTAGAAAATCTTACATCTTTTAACCATCTAGTCAGCTATCGGAATACGCGTGAGTTTACGACTAAAAGTATAGTGAACTCCAATATCATGCTGGAGTTGGCATCTAAAAAAGCTCGTGATAAAACGACTACCAAGCTCAATCGCAGAAAGCTAGAGAGAAGTCTTCCTGCTTTGAGAAGGTTGACCAGACAAGATCCAGAAGTTTTTCCTCAACGCTTGTCTGATATCTTGCTTGACTGTGGTGTTGTCCTAGTCGGTCTACCTGCATTACCCAATGCCAATTTGAATGGAGCGACTAAAAAATTCAGTAATGGTAGTGCTTTGCTTTTACTCACGGATCGAAACAAAGCATCCGATATTTTCTGGTTCTCACTTTTCCATGAGATTGGGCATATTCTGGAGAATGATTTTTCATCTGATGATGGAAATAGCGAATTTTACCGACGTTCTGAGGAAGAGGCAGACCAGTTTGCAAAAGATCTTTTGATAAGCCCTGAAGACTATCAAGCTTTTGTAGAAAAAGGAAACTTTGATAAGCCAGATATCCTTCGCTTTGCTGAGGAGATAGATATTCATCCTAGTGTCGTCTTAGGAAGATTACAAAATGAGGGCATTCTCAGTTTTGACCGTTTCCGAGAATTAAAAGAAAACTATTACTTTGTTTCTTGAGGCATTGTGACTCGTAGAAGATGAAAAAAGCTTCATACGGTCAGTAATGAGAACTCATTTATTCGCTCATATTCCGCTCATAATTCGCTCATTTTTTAAAAAGGACTTAGTTTTGGGTATGAATAGTAAGAACTAACGTACACCTTATCAGCAATTTTAGGAGGAAAATAAGGACCTTGCTTTGAACCACTCTGGCAAGATTTACCAAGAAATCCGTTAATATTTGAAAAATGAACAGGACAAGTCGAGTCAGGTTCAAATCATGATTGACCGTGCCTACCAAATTCCTTAATATAGGGGGGAGGTGTGTAAAGAAGGTTTGCCTGCTCTTTATCCCAACACCTACTTACAACATTTTACCTTACTGAAAGGAGACTACTATGAGACTTTGGCATGAGGCCTTGATTCCTCAACTTCCCCGACCTCAGCTGTTGGGGCAACATCGGGAATGTTGCGCCCTACGTGGTAATGGCTGGGGGGAGAAGGCATGCGACGGTGGACTATGTTTTTACCCATTCTCCCTACCATCTCTATGCTTACCATCGCTTGATTATGGAGGAGATGGCTAGTCGTGGCTATCGGGTCAGCCCAGAGTGGCTGGATAAGAACTACCGTGGTAAGACTTGCCCTCCTTATGAGGGCTTGCCTGAGGAGAAGCTAGGCAAACCTATCTATAGTGAGCATGATGCCACCTACTATGAGGAGTGCTTAGATAATCTCCGTGAGAAGGGGATAGAGCTGTAGTAATGAACCGAATGCTTTGTGATGCAAAACTTTTCTTCCATAGGTCTCATGTATTAGTGTTGTGATGTATTTTCAGTTATAAAATGATTAAAAAGAGCTTGTTGCCCGCTATTTCATAAACAGGGAATAAACCATAAATAGTGAGATCTTTTCACAATAAAACCTTAAGAACTCTATATCGTAAAAGAATCAATAAAAAACTGAGGTCGTTCTTTTATTATGGACATATAAGTATTTTACAATAGTTAGGATTTCTGCTATAATCTTTTATAGAAAGAAGTCTCTTTGTCTACTTTTTAGCGAGTCTGGGATAGTGTGAGCCAGATAGGGAAGCAGAGCAGATGGCGCTTTTGGTTATATTTTGTAAACAGAATGAAGTAATAAATTAGGGTGGAACCGCGTTTTTGACGCCCCTAGGTCGTAATAGCCTAGGACTGTCGAATGTGGTTCTTTTGTTTGTTCAAATAGAGCAAAAGATAGTCCCAGAGCTAAAATGAAAAAATAAAGGAGTAGCAAATGTCTAAAAAATTGACTTTTCAAGAAATTATTTTGACTTTACAGCAGTTCTGGAACGATCAGGGCTGTATGCTTATGCAGGCTTATGATAATGAGAAGGGGGCGGGAACGATGAGTCCCTATACCTTCCTGCGGGCTATTGGGCCAGAGCCGTGGAATGCGGCCTATGTCGAGCCGTCTCGCCGACCAGCAGATGGTCGCTATGGGGAAAATCCGAATCGCCTTTATCAGCACCATCAATTTCAGGTGGTCATGAAGCCGTCTCCAAGTAATATCCAAGAACTGTACTTGCAGTCTTTGGAGCTCTTGGGTATCAATCCGCTGGAGCACGACATCCGCTTTGTCGAGGATAACTGGGAAAATCCTTCAACTGGCTCAGCTGGTCTGGGCTGGGAAGTCTGGCTGGATGGTATGGAAATCACTCAGTTCACATACTTCCAGCAGGTCGGAGGTCTGCCAACTCAGCCGGTGACTGCTGAGGTGACTTATGGTCTGGAGCGTCTGGCTTCTTATATCCAGGAAGTGGACTCTGTCTATGACATTGAGTGGGCTGATGGCGTTAAGTACGGCGAAATTTTCACTCATCCTGAGTATGAACATTCCAAGTACAGCTTTGAGGTCAGCGACCAAGACTTGCTCTTGGGGAATTTTGAAAAGTTTGAAGCGGAAGCAAAGCGCTGTCTGGACGAGCATCTGGTGCACCCCGCCTATGACTATGTTCTCAAATGCTCCCATACCTTTAACCTCTTGGATGCGCGTGGAGCCGTATCTGTGACAGAGCGGGCTGGTTATATCGCCCGTATTCGTAATTTGGCGCGTGTCGTGGCCAAGACCTTTGTGGCTGAGCGCAAGCGTCTGGGCTATCCGCTTTTGGATGCTGAGACTCGTGAGAAACTCTTGGCAGAGGAGGGAGAATAATCATGGTAAAAAATTTATTAGTTGAATTAGGCTTGGAGGAAATGCCAGCCTATGTCGTGACACCGAGCATGAAGCAGTTGCGCGACAAGATGGGAGCCTTCCTGACAGACCATCGTCTGACTTTTGATAAAATTGAAATGTTCTCAACGCCTCGTCGTTTGGCGGTTCGCGTGGTTGGCTTGGCGGACAAGCAGTCTGATTTGACCGAAGATTTCAAAGGCCCTTCTAAGAAAATTGCTCTGGATGCTGATGGCAACTTTACCAAGGCTGCAGAAGGCTTTGTTCGTGGCAAGGGCTTAACGGTTGAGGACATTACTTTCCGTGAAATCAAGGGGGAAGAATACGTCTATGTGACCAAGGAAGAAATCGGTCGCCCTGTAGAAGAGATTATCCCAGCAGTGACAGAAGTTCTGCAAGCCCTGACCTTCCCTGTCAGCATGCACTGGGCCAACAACACCTTTGAATACATCCGCCCGGTCCACACCTTGACTGTACTCTTAGATGAGCAGGCCTTTGACTTGGATTTCTTGGATATCAAGAGCGGCCGTACTAGCCGAGGACACCGCTTCTTGGGTCAAGAAACGCAGATAGCTTCTGCAAATTCTTATGAAGATGATCTGCGAGCTCAGTTTGTGATTGCCAATCCTCTTGAGCGGGGAGATATGATTGTCGAGCAGATTCGAGCGCTTGAAGAGGAGCATGGTGTTTCTATCGAGATTGACGAAGCCCTGCTCAATGAAGTGTTGAATCTGGTAGAATATCCAACTGCTTTCATGGGTAATTTTGATGCCAAATACTTAGAGGTTCCTGAAGAAGTCTTGGTAACTTCTATGAAAGAGCACCAGCGTTACTTTGTTGTGCGCGATGCTGAAGGCAAACTTTTACCACACTTTATCTCTGTCCGCAACGGAAATGCAGATCATCTAGAAATGTCATCAAGGGAAATGAGAAAGTCTTGGTGGCTCGTCTGGAAGATGGGGAATTCTTCTGGCGGGAAGACCAAAAACTAGCTATTGCCGACTTGGTTGAAAAGCTGAGCAATGTGACCTTCCACGAAAAGATTGGCTCTCTGGCAGAGCACATGGAGCGGACTGGCAAGATTGCGGCTCTCTTAGCTCAAGAAGCAGGATTGGATGCTGATGAGACAGCTGACTTGGCTCGTGCAGCAGCTATTTATAAGTTTGACCTGCTGACTGGCATGGTTGGGGAATTTGATGAGCTGCAAGGTATTATGGGTGAAAAGTATGCTCTTCTGGCTGGTGAGAATGCTGCAGTTGCAGCTGCCATTCGGGAGCACTATATGCCGACATCAGCCGATGGCGAATTACCTGACACCAAGGTCGGAGCAGTCTTGGCGCTAGCTGATAAGCTGGATACCATTCTTTCTTTCTTCTCAGTTGGACTGATTCCAAGCGGATCTAATGACCCGTATGCACTGCGCCGCGCGACTCAGGGTGTTGTGCGTATCTTGGACAAGTTTGGCTGGGACATTGACTTGGCTCAGCTTCTTGGTCGACTTTACGAACTGAAGTTTGATAGCCTAAGCTATGACAATCAAGAGGCAGTGCTGGACTTCTTCCGTGCTCGCGTTGAGAAAATGATGGATCGCGGTATTCCGAAAGATATCGTGACAGCTGTTCTTCAAGCACGCACTTTGTCGTACGCGATTTGGTAGAAACAGCTGCGCTTCTAGCAGAAAAAGCTCAGGAAGATAACTTCAAGTCAGCAGTGGAAAGCCTGTCGCGGGTCTTCAATCTTGCTGAGAAAGCCCAAGGGCAGACAGTTGTCAATCCAGCACTCTTTGAAAATCAAGAGGAAAAAGACTTGGCTGCGGCAATTGAAGCAGTGGAGCTGACAGCTGACTTAGCTGCCAATCTGGACCAACTCTTTGCCCTCAGTCCAGTTATTGACTCTTTCTTTGACCACACCATGGTCATGGCAGAAGATGAGGCTGTGCGTAACAACCGTCTAGCTCTCCTGGCGTCGTTGACGGCTAAAGCAGGACAAATAGCTCAGTTTAATCAGATTAATACCAAATAAAAGGTAAGAGAGAGGTAGAATCATGGATCCTAAAAAAATTGCCCGTATCAATGAACTGGCTAAAAAGAAAAAAACGGAAGGCTTAACTGCTGATGAAAAAGTGGAACAAGCCAAGCTTCGTGAAGAGTATATCGAAGGCTACCGTCGCTCTGTTCGCCATCACATCGAAGGTATCAAGATTGTCGACGAGGATGGCAATGATGTGACGCCTGAAAAGTTGCGCCAAGTTCAGCGCGAGAAAGGTCTTCATGGCCGCAGTCTAGATGATCCAAATTCATAAAAAAAGAGAGAGTGGGACAGAAATCGGTAATTCGTTAGAATTCGATTTCGTCGTCCCACCTCCGCACAGTTGAGTAGGGCTGTAAAAGCTGATGAAATCAGCGTAATAGAGCCCACTCAACCACTGCGTCTTGCTCGACAATCCAAAGACAATTGAGAGGCTAGGACTTTTGTCCCAGCCTCTTTTATTTTTTCTTCTTTTTTAAGAGTTTGGTGCTGATGTAGAGAATAGCTACACAAGTGAAGGTTAGAATCCAAAAGAGAACTGGATCGGTTGTAGTCCTCAGAAAGAAGAGGCAGACTAGAAAAATACATACCAGTATAATTAAAATAATATTTTTGTAAGCTTGTATATTCATTTTTCCTCCTTTGTAGCATGTTTAATACGGGATTGGATGATGAAGAGACTAGAGATAGTGATTAAAAGTGCGTAGACGATACTGCTTGTGAACAACTGTAATTGGTGATGAGGGGTAAAAATAGTACTCGCTCCATTTGTGAAGTAATTGAAAATAAACATGAGCACATAGAAAATAATTGCAGAATAGCTAAATATTTTCAATGCAATGCGTGGCATTTTTATTTGTTCTTTTGGGCTTTGAAGCTCGGTTTCGATGTCTGTCAAATGGTTGCGGTGCGACTTCCAGGTGATATAGAAAAACAGTGCTAGTAAAACGATCTGTATAATGATAGGATATGCCCAAGCTACGATTTTGGGATGTTTGTCAGCCAAAATAAGCGCAAGAGCATTGCCAAGAAGTAAGAACCAACTTATCAAAATGAAAGCAAGATTGCCAAGTTTATTCGCTTCTTGACGTTTTTGCTCGTCAAAAGGGGCTGTTATACCATAGAAGTGTTTGCCAAGTGTGTCTGTAAATGTTTCTTTAATCATGTGTTTTAGTCCTTTCGTACATCATCTACTTGTAAATAATAATAAATACAAGCAAAAATCACGCCAATAAAAAAGAAAAAGATAAAAAATAGAGCCAGGGCCTTAGGATTGCTTAAGGCTTTTAGGAAGGTGGTCCAAAAATCCTGATGTTGGCGTAGACTTTTTGTGAAAATTGTATAGGCAAAGAGTATACAAGGGAGTGAAATTGCTAATGTAATAGCACGATTTCGCAACTGTTTTTTGGTAATGTTCAGAGGAGCCCTTTCTTCTTGGTCGTCATTTTGCACACCTTTGTCTACTGTCTTATGATACGCATTTTGACCGCCAATTAGCATGATAAATAAGACTACCAATGGGAAATAATGCCCGACTATTTCTGGGGAATATTCTGCTACTAAAAAAGCTACGAGGCAAGCAAATGATAAGATTAACTGTGTCCAAACAAGGCTAGACGTACAAGCTTTTCCAATCTCACTTCTACGAAATTCATCAAGTGGCCCTGAAATGCCAAAATACCGTTTAATAAGTTTATCAGTTTTAGATTCTTTTTTCATATAATAAACCTCCAGTTTAGATGAATAAGCTGATATTAGCAGATAATTTAAGGACTGCTGTCCCAAAAAAGGCTATTAAGGTCTGTTTCCAGCGCCTTAGCAAGATTGATACATAGCTCTAGAGTAGGATTGTATTTGTCGTTTTCAATCATATTAATCGTTTGTCGTGCGACACCGATGGCTCTGGCTAAATCAAGTTGTGACAAACCTTTTTCAATACGAAAATCTCTAACTCGATTCATTTTCTCTCCTTTCACAAGATGCGAAGTCCGTAAAAATAAGGTCAAAAAGGCGGTAAAGCTAAAGTTTCAACAAGGCATCGTAGCAAAACCAAGCCCTCTACAAGGACAATTGACGTAATGGTATGCTTAGCTATAGAGAAAGAGTAAGCATCTGTTGAGCAAAGAATAATAACTGGCATATTTTATATGGTGTCTACAGTATATTTCATTCATCACGTATCGTCGTGTCAACTATATTTGACTTCTGTGAGATTATTCTAACTCTTTATGTAAAATGTGTCAACTATATTTGACAAAAAAGTTTCGACGTTTTCAAACTTCTTTTTGTTTTTGATTATGGTATAATAGAAAAGATATGACAAATGAATTTCATCATGTAACAGTTCTTCTTCACGAAACGGTTGATTATCTGGATGTAAAACCAGATGGAATCTATGTGGATGCAACCTTAGGAGGTGCAGGCCATAGTGAATACTTGCTTAGTAAGTTAAGTTCCAAGGGGCATCTCTATGCTTTTGATCAAGATGCAACTGCTATTGAACATGCTAAAAAGCGCTTGGCATCTTATGTTGAGAAGGGAATGGTGACCTTTATACAGGATAATTTTCGTTATCTCAAACTGAGATTAGGAGAGCTTGGGATAGAAGAAATCGATGGTATTTGTTATGACTTAGGGGTTTCAAGTCCTCAGCTAGATGAGCGAGAACGTGGTTTTTCCTATAAGCAAGATGCTCCTTTAGACATGCGGATGAATCGACATGCGAGTTTAAGCGCCTATCAAGTGGTGAATGACTATGATTATCATGATTTAGTTCGTATTTTTTTCAAATACGGAGAAGACAAATTTTCAAAACAAATCGCTCGTAAAATTGAGCAAGCTAGACAGGTCAAACCGATTGAGACGACGACAGAGTTGGCTGATATTATTAAGTCAGCTAAACCTGCAAAAGAGTTAAAGAAAAAAGGTCATCCAGCCAAGCAAATTTTTCAGGCTATCCGAATCGAGGTCAATGATGAACTTGGTGCTGCTGATGAATCGATTCAACAGGCTATTGATTTATTAGCTGTTGATGGACGGATTTCAGTTATTACCTTTCATTCATTGGAGGATCGCTTGACCAAGCAAATATTTAAAGAAGCTTCAACTGTGGAGGTACCAAAAGGACTTCCTTTTATTCCAGATGATTTGAAGCCCAAGCTTGAGCTGGTTCATCGCAAACCAATTTTGCCGAGTCTAGAAGAGTTAAAACAAAATAATAGAGCACATTCAGCTAAGCTACGTGTGGCAAGAAAAGTACATAAGTGAGGAAAAGAATGCCAGATAATAGAGAAACGAGAGGAAATCAGCTACAATCACGAATAAAAAAGTTTACTCGTATTGAGAAAGCATTTTATGCTTCGATTATTTTAACAGCTATTATTATCGCTGTGAGCGTAGTTTTTATGCAAACGAAGCTGTTACAAGTTCAGCATGATTTGACGGATCTCAATGTGCAAGTCAGTACAAAGCAAGTCGAGCTGAATAATGCTAAGCAAGAAATCAACGATCTGACTCGTAAGGAGCGCTTATCAGGCTTAGCTAGTTCACAGGATATGACCTTGCAAAATGCAATTGTAAAAACGGCGGAATAAAGCATGAAAGATAGAATATTACGATATGCTTTGAAAAATCGAAAAACAGCACCCCTAAATCGAAAGCAAGTAGGGAAAAATTTAAGCATCCTAACAGTTTTTCTTTTTTTTGTTTTTTTGATTAATTTTGCTATCTTGATTGGGACAGGTCGTAAATTTGATGTGGACTTAGTTGCCGAGGCAAAAAAAGTTTATCAAATTCAAAAGACAGTTCAAGCAAAACGTGGCACGATATATGACCGTAATGGTAATGTGATTGCTGAAGATTCAACTACCTATAATCTTTATGCCATTATTGACAAGAAATATAAGTCTGCTGCAGGGGAGATTCTTTATGTCGAACCTTCGCAGTATGAAACAGTTGCTCAAATTTGCAGGAAAAGCTGGAGATTGAGACAGACTATACAAAGAGTCAACTTTCAAAAGATAAGCTCAAACAGGTGTATTTTGGTGCGAAGGGTAAAAATATCCCTTATGCAACTATGACAGCGATTAAAGAAGCTATGGAAAAAGCTCATATTAAAGGGATTAACTTTGACACTAGTCCAAGCCGAAGCTATCCAAATGAAACATTTTCTTCACAGCTAGTTGGTATTGCCCAATTAGAAGAAAATAAAGATGGTTCGCAGAGTTTACGTGGTTCGACGGGATTAGAATATTCTTTTAATAAAATTCTGGCTGGTCAAGACGGTCTTGTAACGTATGAGCGGGATAAAAATGGAAATATCGTTCCTGGATCAGATCAGGTTTCTATTGCTACAGAAAATGGGAAAGACGTATATACTACGATTTCCAGTCATTTACAAAGCTATTTAGAAACTAAAATGGATTTGCTTCAAGAAAAAGTGAAAGGAAAATTTGTTAGTGCTGTGCTGATGAGTGCCAAAACAGGTGAAATCCTGGCTACTACTCAGCGCCCGACTTTCAATGCAGATACCAAGGAAGGGATGACAAAAGATTTCAACTGGTCAACCCTCCTCTACCAAGCCCGTTTGAGCCCGGTTCGACCATGAAGGTCTTTACCTTAGCAGCGGCCATTGATAATAACACTTTTCCGGCTAATGAGACTTATGTAAATGATGAATTTCACATTGAGGACACCACTATCAAAGACTGGCTTGTCAATATGGGGCTCTCCAACGGTCAGACGCTGACCTATGCCCAAGGTTTTGCTCTCTCTAGTAATATTGGAATGGCCCGTTTGGAAAAGAAGATGGGTGATGCCAAATGGCGTGACTACCTCAATAAATTCAAATTTGGCGTTCGTACACGCTTTGGTATGATTGGTGAAGATGTTGGCAATCTACCAGACAATAATGTTGTCACGACAGCTATGAGCTCCTTTGGACAAGGGATTAATGTAACACAAGTTCAAATGTTACGAGGTTTTTCTGCCATTGCAAATGACGGGGTAATGTTAGAACCGAAAATTATCAGCGCTATACACGATCAGGCAGGCAATACTGCTCGTAAGAGTACTAATGAAGTTGTTGGTAATCCTGTTTCAAAGACAGCAGCCCAAGAAACTCGAAAATATATGGTAACGGTTGGAACGGATCCTAACTTTGGTACGCTCCAAGTGGATGGGGTACCAATTATCAAGGTGCCTGGTCAAAATGTAGCTGTTAAATCAGGAACGGCACAAATTGCAGCAGAAGTAAAAGATGGTGGAGGCTATTTAGATGGGCAATATATCAATTCTGTAGTCGCTATGACACCAGCTGAAGCTCCTGATTTTATCATGTATGTAGCTGTACAGCAACCAGAAGAGAAATTTTATCCAGGCTTGTGGGAAATGTTGTCAATCCGATCTTAGAAGAAGCTGTTGCCATGAAAGACACGCTACATTTAACGACACCGACTCCTGTCTTGGATAACATTATCACCGAAACCAAGTATACGATGCCAGAAACAAAAGAAAAAGGCAAAGACAAATCACCAGGAGCATTTTCTGAGGAGCTACGTCGCAACTTAGTTCAACCGATTGTTTTGGGAACAGGAGGTGTCATTAGCAAAATGTCAATCGAACCAGGTAAAAATGTCAAAGCTAATCAGCAAGTGCTGTTGTTAACAGATGAATTGGAGCGTATGCCTGATATGTATGGTTGGACTAAAAACAATGTAACAACCTTTGCTAAGTGGCTTAAATTAGAAGTAACATTCAAAGGTGAAGGTTCGAAAGTTGTCGGCCAAAGTGTCAAGGTTAACACCTCTTTGAAAGATCTTAAAGAAATCACGATTACATTAGGAGATTAAAATGTTTACAGCTATAATTGCAGGAATCATAACTTTGTTATTCACTATTTTTGGAATTCCTGCCTTTATTCGTTTTTATCAAAAAGCCCGTATTTCTGGGCAACAAATGCACGAAGATGTCAAACAACACCAAGCGAAAGCAGGGACACCAACCATGGGTGGGACTGTCTTCTTAGTGGCTTCAATCCTATCTAGTTTTGTCATTGGATTCGTTACAGGACAGCTGACTAGTGGTGCTTTGAGCTTGCTGTTTATCTTGTTTTTATATGGATTGGTTGGCTTTTTAGATGACTTTTTAAAGGTTTTTCGCCGAATAAATGAAGGATTGAATCCGAAGCAAAAGCTTTTTCTACAGCTAGTTGGCGGTGTGGTTTTCTATTTCTTATTTGACCGTCACGGTGGCGGGGATATGCTCAACTTCTTTGGTTTTCCTTTGCAATTAGGCTTTCTTTATATTTTCTTTGTTCTTTTTTGGCTAGTCGGTTTTTCCAATGCGGTCAATTTAACAGATGGGATTGATGGCTTGGCGAGTATTTCAGTTGTGATAAGCTTAGTAGCTTATGCTGTGATTGCTATGGAACAGAAGCGTTTTGATCTGCTAATCGTCATTTTTAGTATGATTGGCGGACTACTTGGCTTTTTCGGTTTCAATCATAAACCTGCTAGAATTTTCATGGGAGATGTAGGAAGTCTGGCTTTGGGAGGTATGCTTGCGGCCTTATCTATCGCCTTGCACCAAGAATGGACACTCCTTCTGATTGGAATTGTCTATGTTTGCGAGACAGCTTCAGTCATGTTGCAAGTTTCATACTTTAAACTGACAGGCGGTAAGAGAATTTTTCGAATGACACCTCTACACCATCACTTTGAGCTTGGAGGGTTTTCAGGTCATGGAAAAGAGTGGAGTGAGTGGAAAGTAGATTTCCTTTTTTGGGGAGTAGGGCTATTTGCAAGCTTGATTACGTTAGTAATATTATATTTGTAAATGCAGAGGCTGGGACAAAAGTCCTAGCCTCTCAATTGTCTTTGGATTGTCGAGCAAGACGCAGTGGTTGAGTGGGCTCTACTACGCTGATTTCATCAGCTTTTACAGCCCTACTCAACTGTGCGGAGGTGGGACGGCGAAATCGAATTCTAACGAATTACCGATTTCTGTCCCACTCTCTTGTTTTCGTATAAAACTATATTTTCTGGTATAATAGATAAGACTACTAAGAATAAGAGGAAAAGATGAAATTTATAGAATTCGAGTTTAAAGACTATATTCAAAAAGCTTTACAGGATTTGAAGTTTGTGGAAGCTACTGAGGTACAGGAAAAATTAATTCCTGTGGTATTGTCAGGTCGTGACTTAGTAGGAGAGTCAAAGACTGGTTCTGGTAAGACCCATACTTTCTTACTCCCAATTTTTCAAAAGTTGAATGAAGAAGCTGATTATGTGCAGGTTGTTATTACAGCACCTAGTCGAGAGTTAGCTACTCAAATTTATCAGGCAACGCGTCAGATTGCTTCATTTTCAGAAACAGAAATCCGTGTAGCAAATTATGTCGGTGGGACTGATAAAGCACGTCAGATTGATAAATTAGAGACCAGCCAACCTCATATTGTTATTGGGACGCCTGGTCGAATTTATGATTTGGTTAAATCAGGTGATTTGGCTATTCATAAAGCTAAGACATTTGTAGTAGATGAAGCGGACATGACTTTGGACATGGGATTTTTAGAGACGGTAGATAAGATTGCAGGAAGCCTACCAAAGGATCTGCAATTTATGGTCTTCTGCGACGATTCCACAAAAAGTTACAGCCGTTTTTTTGAAGAAGTATTTGTCAAATCCTGTGATGGAGCAAATCAGGACGAAAAACGGTGATTTCAGATACTATTGAAAAATTGGCTAGTATCAACTAAAGGTCGTGATAAGAATGCGCAGATTTATGAAATTAGTCAAATCTTACAACCTTATCTAGCCATGATTTTTTTGTGAACACGAAAGCAAGAGCAGATGAGTTGCACGGTTATCTTGTTGCTCAAGGCTTGAAGGTAGCTAAGATTCATGGTGATATTGCTCCACGTGAACGCAAGAGAATCATGAATCAAGTGAAAAATCTTGATTTTTGAATATATTGTAGCAACGGATTTGGCTGCTCGTGGAATTGATATTGAAGGGGTTAGCCATGTTATTAATGATGCCATTCCTCAAGATCTATCTTTCTTTGTTCATCGGGTCGGGAGAACAGGTCGAAATGGTTTGCCAGGGACAGCCATTACCCTTTATCAGCCGAGTGATGATTCCGATATTCGCGAATTAGAGAAGTTAGGAATCAAGTTCATTCCTAAAATGATGAAAGATGGCGAGTTCCAGGATACTTACGATCGAGATCGGCGTGCAAATCGTGAAAAATCTTACGAAAAGTTAGATACTGAAATGATTGGTTTGGTTAAAAAGAAAAAGAAAAAGATCAAACCGGGCTACAAAAAGAAAATCCAATGGGCTGTTAATGAAAAACGTCGTAAAACAAAACGTGCGGAAAATCGTGCTAGAGGACGAGCTGAACGTAAGGCTAAACGACAGACTTTCTAGACATAAGAAAATTCTATGTCTATGATAAAAAAATTATACTGTTTTGTATAAAAATTATATGGTAGACTAGATATACTGGTCTATCTATTTTTATTTGTAAAGCGTAGCAAATATTTGGTTTGACAAACTAATTATGATAGAATAATTCAACACTGATAGTCGATGTGAAAGGATTAAATATGAACGCAACATTAGTTGTTTTAGCTTCGAATTGGTACCAAGAATTGGTCGGTTTGATTCCGGATGGCCAGCTTTTTAGCTGGCGGTCTGTTTTTGATGCTTTGCCAAAAATCATTGAAAAATTACCGATAACCTTATTGCTCACTCTAGGTGGAGCACTCTTTGGGTTAGTTCTAGCCTTGATTTTTGCTATTGTTAAAATCAACCGAGTCAAAATTCTTTATCCTATTCAAGCACTTTTTGTCAGCTTTTTGAGGGGGACTCCTGTCTTGGTTCAGCTTATGCTGACCTATTATGGAATTCCTTTAGTACTGAAAGCCATCAATATGCGCTTTGGTACAGGTTTTAATATTAATGCTATCCCAGCATCTGCATTTGCAATTGTAGCTTTTTCATTTAACGAAGCGGCCTATGCTAGTGAAACCATTCGAGCGGCAATCTTATCTGTCAGCGCTGGTGAGATTGAAGCAGCTAGAAGTTTAGGGATGACAAATGCTCAGGTGTATCGTCGTGTCATTATTCCAAATGCAGCTGTCGTAGCGACACCGACCTTGATTAATTCTTTGATTGGATTGACAAAAGGAACCTCTCTGGCTTTTAGTGCAGGGGTAGTGGAAGTGTTTGCTCAAGCGCAGATTTTAGGTGGTGCAGATTATCGTTATTTTGAGCGCTTTATATCGGTTGCACTCGTTTATTGGGCTGTCAATATTATTATTGAGCAAATTGGGCGTTTTATTGAAAGAAAAATGGCCATTGAAGCTCCGGAAGCACTTGCTTCAACCAGCCAAGTGAAAGGAGATATTCGTTAATGATTCACATTTCCAACCTCAGTAAATCCTTTTCAGGTCAGACAGTGTTAGACAATCTAAGTCTCGATATTCAAAAAGGTGAAGTAATAGCTCTGATTGGGTCATCAGGTGCTGGGAAATCAACATTTTTGCGTAGCCTTAATTATTTAGAAACACCAGACAGTGGTACTATTTCTATAGATGGTTTCAAGGTGGACTTTGCTCAGATTAGCCAAGAAGAGATTTTAACATTACGTAGAAAATTAGCAATGGTGTTTCAGCAATTCAACTTATTTGAGAGACGCACAGCTTTAGAAAACGTGAAAGAAGGCTTAGTAGTCGTAAAAAGAATGTCCGATGAGGAAGCAACAAAAATTGCTAAAGAAGAGTTAGCCAAAGTTGGCCTATCAGATCGTGAAAATCATTATCCCCGTCATTTATCCGGTGGACAAAAGCAACGAGTGGCCTTGGCGAGAGCTTTAGCAATGAAGCCCGATGTCCTTCTTTTAGACGAGCCGACCTCTGCATTGGATCCAGAATTAGTCGGAGAAGTAGAGAAGTCTATAGCGGATGCAGCTAAATCAGGTCAAACAATGGTTTTAGTAAGCCATGATATGTCTTTTGTAGCTCAAGTGGCAGATAAGGTGCTCTTTTTAGACAAGGGACATATTATTGAAGTGGGTAGCCCAGATGAAATTATCCACCATCCAAAAGAAGAGCGTACGAAAGAATTTTTTGCTAGTTACAAACGAACATATATTTGATATAATAGAAAAAGGAGAACTCGGTTGGTCTTGCCAGCTGAGTTTGTTTTCGGCTAAATGAGGTCGTTAAAGAAGTAAAACAAAGGCAGAAATGTAGGAGTTAGGATGTTACAGCGAATTTTTTCCCTTTATTTACAGAGTTTATTTTTGACGACGGCTTTTATCGGTGGTTTGTCAGGAGTTTGGATTTTACTGAGAATAGCCAGTCGCAAGGATAAAACAGTAGCAGAGCGCCAAGCTCATTTATTTGATGTGCTGATGATTGATGTCATGACGATTCCCATATTATCATTTGCTGTGATGGGGATTCTGCTAGTTTTAAAAGCATAATATTTGCAAAAATATTTTAAGAGCGTTAGAATAATGATTATTACAACAAAAGAAGGTAGAAGTATGTACGATACAGTTATTATTGGGGCGGGTCCTGCCGGAATGACAGCCGCATTATATGCTGCCCGAAGCAACCTCAAAGTCGCTTTGTTAGAAGCAGGTATTCCTGGCGGACAAATGAATAATACAGCTGATGTAGAAAATTATCCTGGGTATGCTTGATAAGTGGACCAGAATTGGCTGAAAAAATGTTTGAACCCTTAGAAAATCTTGGCGTAGAGAACCTTTTTGGTCGGGTAGAAAAAATCGAAAACAAGGGAGATTTTAAAACTGTTATCACTGAAGATGAAGAACTTGATACGAAGACAGTTATTATCGCTACCGGTGCGTTCCACCGTCACCTCGATGTCCAAGGGGAATCTGAGTACAATAGCCGTGGTGTTTCTTACTGTGCGGTATGTGACGGAGCATTTTTCCGTGATGAAGATTTGCTAGTTGTCGGAGGAGGCGACTCAGCAGTTGAGGAAGCCATCTTTTTGACACAGTTTGCCAAAAGTGTGACCATTGTTCACCGTCGTGATGAGTTGAGAGCGCAGAAAGTCTTACAGGATCGTGCCTTTGCAAATGAGAAGATTCATTTTATTTGGGATTCAGTTGTGGAAGCTATTCATGGTGACGATCGTAAAGTGAATGGAGTGACCTTTAAAAATATCAAGACAGGAGAGGAAAGACAGGTTGATTTTGGTGGAATCTTTATCTATGTCGGTCTAGATCCAGTCAGTGATTTTACAGCAGGTTTAGGGATTACAGATGAATTAGGCTGGATTGTGACAGATGACCATATGAAGACTGCTATAGCAGGTATTTACGCTGTAGGAGATGTTAGACAGAAAGATCTACGCCAAATTACAACAGCTGTGGGTGATGGAGCGATAGCCGGTCAGGAAGTCTATAAATATGTGACAGAACATTCATAAGTTGTAAAACACACCTTTGTTGGGCTTCCTGGCAAGGTGTGTTTGTGTTTTAAAATGTAAACTCATTTATAAAAAGCAGTTAAGGATTTCACTGATAAATAGTATAAATTTCCAAAAAGCGCTTCTTGTCTAATTTATGATATAATAAAAACAATCTATGCAGTTTTATAAAGGGGGAAACATGTTTCCAGATGATAGTTTGACCTTGCACACTGATTTGTACCAAATCAACATGATGCAAGTTTATTTTAACCAAAATATGCACAATAGACGCGCAGTCTTTGAAATTTATTTTCGTAAGAATCCCTTTAACAATGGCTATGCAGTTTTTGCAGGATTGGAGCGAATCATCTCTTATCTCAACCATTTGACCTTTAGCCAGAGTGATTTAGAGTATTTGGCAACTTTAGGGTATCAAGGTGAGTTTCTAGATTATTTGAGAAATTTTAAGATGAGTCTGACAGTTCGTTCTGTTCAGGAAGGTGATTTGGTTTTTGCTAATGAACCACTAGTGCAGGTGGAAGGACCTCTAGCTCAATGCCAGCTTGTTGAGACTGCACTGCTTAATATTGTAAATTTCCCAGACCTTGATTGCGACTAAGGCGGCTCGAATCCGCTCGGTTATCGAAGATGAACCATTGATGGAGTTTGGTACTCGTCGTGCCCAGGAGATGGATGCGGCGATTTGGGGGACGCGAGCAGCAGTGATTGGTGGCGCAAATGGTACCAGTAATGTTCGAGCTGGTAAGTTGTTCAACATTCCAGTATTGGGTACTCATGCCCACTCTCTAGTGCAGGTTTATGGCAACGACTATGATGCTTTCATGGCCTATGCCAAGACTCATCATGACTGTGTTTTCTTAGTAGATACTTATGACACTTTGCGCCTAGGTGTTCCAGCGGCGATTCGAGTAGCTCGTGAGCTGGGGGATAAGATTAATTTTTTGGGTGTGCGTATTGATTCAGGAGATTTGGCTTATATTTCCAAGAAAGTTCGGCAACAATTGGATGAAGCGGGCTTCCCAGATGCTAAGATCTACGCTTCCAATGACTTGGACGAAAATACGATTCTCAACCTAAAGATGCAGAAGGCCAAGATTGATGTCTGGGGAGTAGGTACCAAACTCATTACAGCCTATGATCAGCCAGCTTTAGGGGCGGTATACAAAATCGTTGCCATCGAAGATGAGAAAGGTCAACTCCGCAATACAATCAAACTTTCTAATAATGCTGAAAGTTTCTACTCCAGGTAAGAAGCAAGTCTGGCGGATTACCAGTCGAGCAAAAGGGAAGTCTGAAGGAGACTACATCACTTATGATGGAACAGATGTTCAAGCTTTGCAGGAGCTAGAAATGTTCCATCCGACCTATACCTATATTAATAAAATAGTCAAAGATTTTGATGCCGTACCATTATTGAAGGATATTTTCAATGAAGGGAGGTTGGTTTATAAGCAACCAAACTTGACTGAGATACAAGCTTATGCCCGCAAGGAATTTGAGAAACTTTGGGATGAGTACAAGCGAGTTCTCAATCCGCAAGATTATCCGGTTGATTTGGCTAGAGATATTTGGCAGGATAAGATGGACTTGATTGATCAGATGCGTAAAAAAGCCAATCAAACAGGAGTAGCAAAATGAGTCTACAAGGAGAAATCATCGCCCAGCTGGGTGTTAAACCAATCATTGATCCGGAGGATGAAATTCGCAAATCGGTGGATTTCCTCAAGTCCTATCTGAGAAAGCATCCTTTTTTGAAAAGCTATGTTTTAGGGATTTCTGGTGGTCAGGACTCTACATTGGCTGGTCGTCTAGCCCAGCTAGCTGTCGAAGAGATGCGGAAGGAAACAGGAGATGATAGTTATCGTTTTATCGCAGTCCGTCTTCCTTATGGAGTTCAAGCGGATGAAGCTGATGCTCAGAAAGCCCTGGCTTTTATCCAGCCTGATGTCAGTCTGACAGTCAATATCAAAGAATCTGCTGATGCCATGACAAGGGTTGTAGAGGCAACCGGTGCCAAAGTTTCTGATTTTAACAAGGGCAATATCAAAGCCCGCTGTCGCATGATAGCTCAGTATACTTTGGCCGGAGCTCATAGCGGTGCAGTAATTGGAACGGACCATGCAGCTGAGAATGTCACGGCTTTCTTCACTAAATTTGGAGATGGTGGAGCAGACATTTTGCCACTTTATCGCCTCAATAAACGACAAGGCAAGCAGTTATTAATGGCTTTAGAAGCTGATCCGGCTCTCTATGAAAAGGTGCCGACGGCTGATTTGGAAGAAGAAAAGCCTGGGATTGCAGATGAAGTCGCTCTGGGAGTGACCTATAATGAAATTGACGACTACCTCGAAGGCAAGTCCGTTTCAGCTAAAGCCCAAGAAACTATCGAATCTTGGTGGCATAAAGGCCAGCACAAACGCCATTTGCCGATTACGATTTTTGACGAATTTTGGAAGTAAACATCTCTATCGAAACATTTTAGTCTGAACCAAGAAATGAGGAAGCTATGAAAAAGGTAGATACCAAGTCGATAGAAACGAAACGTCTCTTGCTCAGGCCTTTTATAAAATCAGATTATCAAGCTATGTACGACAATTGGGCTTCACGTCCGGATAACCTTCTTCACGTAACGTGGGATGCACATCCAAATCCTGATACGACAAGGCAATCTATTGCTCGTTGGGTTGATTGTTATCAAGATTTAGGTTTTTATAAGTGGGCAATCTGCCTCAAGGAAACTCCTGAGCATGCGATTGGTGATATTAGTGTGGTAAATAGGGATGAGAAGATTAATTCCTGCGAAGTTGGTTATATTTTGGGTGAAGATTATTGGGGTCAAGGTCTGATGACAGAGGCACTAAAGGCAGTATTGACTTTCCTTTTACAAGAGGCCGGTTTCAATCGAGTGTCAGCGGAGTTTGTCACTGTTAATCCAGCTTCTGGCCGCGTCATGGAAAAAGCTGGTATGAGCTATGAGGGGACCTTACGTCAAGCAAAATTCCATAAAGGTCAAGTCAAAGATTATTCGATCTATAGCATTCTACAATCAGATTTATAAAGAAAGTTAGGCTTGCCTAACTTTTTTACTTGCACTGATTTTGTAAAGTTCTATAATAGAAGTAAAATAAGAGTTTTTCTGTATGATACAATTGATTACTTTAAGGCTTATTTGTTCACTATTTGGTGCAAAAAGTTTTTGAAATATACCCGATATTTTAAAACTTTATCTAGCTGATGTTAGAATAAGGCTTAATCAGATAAAATAATCATTTTGAATACAGATTAAATAAGGAGGACTTTATGCATTCGCTAGAGCAAAATTTCACAGATAAGTTGTATGCCGCTTATGAGGCAAATCCCAAGTATGCAGCACTGGAAAATGCTATTAGTCATAACGGGCTTTTAGTTTCGTTGGAAAAACGCAGTAGTGCTGTGGATAATACACCTGTTTTTTCAATAGATCTCACAAAAGATAAGGTCAGTAATCAAAAGGCGTCTGGTCGTTGCTGGATGTTTGCAGCCTTAAATACATTTCGCCATAAAATGATTTCGGATTTTCAGCTGGAGGACTTTGAGTTATCTCAAGCTCATACTTTCTTTTGGGATAAATATGAAAAATCTAACTGGTTTTTGGAGCAAATCTTGGCTACTGCTGATCTGGAGTTGACTAGTCGCAAAGTCAAGTTTCTTTTAGATACTCCTCAGCAGGATGGAGGCCAGTGGGATATGGTTGTCTCTCTTTTTGAAAAATATGGTGTTGTTCCTAAAGCGATCTATCCTGAGTCTGTCTCTTCCAGTAATAGCCGGGAGCTCAATCAAATTTTAAATAAACTTCTACGTCAAGATGCACAGATCTTGCGAGAGTTAGTTAAGGATGGTGTCGATCCATCTACTCTTCAAGTAAAAAAAGAAGAGCTGCTACAAGAAATTTCAACTTCCTAGCTATGAATCTTGGTTTGCCCCCACGTCGGTTTGATTTTTCTTATCGGGATAAGGAGAATCACTTTCACAGCGAAAACAACTTGACTCCACAGGAATTTTATCGTAAGTATGTTGATCTTCATCTGGATGACTATGTTTCTATTATCAATGCTCCAACAGCTGATAAACCTTACGGTCGATCTTACACAGTTGAGATGTTGGGCAATGTGGTTGGTAGTAAGCCGGTTCGATACCTGAATGTCGAGATGGACCGTCTGAAAGAGTTAGCTATTGCACAGATGCAAGCTGGAGAGACTGTATGGTTTGGCTCAGATGTTGGCCAGTCTAGTAATCGTAAAGCTGGAATTATGGATGAAGGTATCTATGATTTCACTTCCAGCATGGATCTTCATCTGACGCAGGATAAGGCGGGTCGACTGGACTATAGTGAAAGCCTTATGACTCACGCAATGGTTCTGACAGGAGTTGACCTAGATGAAGATGGAAGATCTAAAAAATGGAAAGTAGAAAATTCTTGGGGAGACAAGGTAGGCAATAAAGGATATTTTGTAGCAAGTGATGCTTGGATGGATCAATATACTTATCAAATAGTTGTCCGAAAAGAATTTCTATCAGCTGAAGAATTAGTTGCTTATGAAGCTGAACCAATTGTCTTAGCACCGTGGGATCCGATGGGAGCTTTAGCGAAATAAACATTAAAGAGAGTGGGACAGAAATCGGTAATTCGTTAGAATTCGATTTCGTCGTCCCACCTCCGCACAGTTGAGTAGGGCTGTAAAAGCTGATGAAATCAGCGTAGTAGAGCCCACTCAACTACTGCGTCTTGCTCGACAATCCAAAGACAATTGAGAGGCTAGGACTTTTGTCCCAGCCTCTTTTTCTATTATTATGGATTAGTGTTTTGTGTATTGCTTTGTTGGGAATCAGACGAAAGACTAGATTCTGTTGAGCTGGAAGATGTAGAGGAACTAGATGTAGAAGAACTTTCACTACTACTTGTTGATGACTCTGAAATAGTAGATTGAGGAAGGTAACGATTTGGATTCGTTCCGTTTAGATAAAGGTAATAACCGACACGATAAACACCGTTTGGTTGTACCCAGTCTTCATTGCTTTCTGGGGTTAAGTAAGTCATCATAGCACGATAGACATCAGTAGCAACTTTGATGCCATCATCCAAGATAGGAGTGAGGCGATTGCTATATCCTGTCCAAACAGCCATTGAATACTGTGGAGTATAGCCGACAAAAAGTTCATCTGGGGTGACAATGCTTGAACCTTGATGTTCTTTTGTGAGTTTGCTTAAGTCATCTTCGGTGTAGTTAGATGTTCCTGTTTTACCAGCCTGGTGGATTCCTGGAATAGCAGCATTTACACCTGTTCCGGCAGTCAACACAGTCTTCATCATGTCTGTCATCATATAGGCAGTTGTTTCTTTCATAGCTTTGGTACCTTCATTAGAGAAGTTTTTTTCAGTTCCATCGCTAAAGACTATTTTATTGATATATTGTGGTTTATGGTAAGTCCCGCCATTAGCAAATGCTGCGTAAGCGGCAGCCATTTTTTCACTACTTGCTCCATAGTCATTTCCTGATTTTGTAGTATTGCTGGAAATAGCATTTGAATAGTGGAGTTCAGGATAATTGATTCCAATTTTATTTAGGAATTTAAGAGCCTGCTTTAGCCCAACAGCTTCTAAACTTTTAACGGCTGGAACATTTCGCGATTCTTGAATAGCATACTGCATAGTAATCGTTCCGTAGTAGCGCATATCCCAGTTATAGACAGGAGTATTGGTCCCAGGGTAGTTATATGCACTATCTGTGATAGTGGCAGATGTTGCGCTGTAGACTCCATCTTCAATTGCGGGAGCATAATCCGTAATTGGCTTCATCGTTGAACCCCAGTCACGGTTAGTTTCTACAGCTTGGTTGGTACCAAACGAAACATTAGTAGCTTGATTGCGTGCACCTAGTTGGGCGATGACTTTCCCGTTTGATACATCCATAACGGTAGATGCTACTTGTAATTCATCATCTGGATAGTTGACATAGGTATCAGAATTATAAATTTCCCAAAGTCGTTTTTGTGCTTCAGTATCGACGTTGGTATAGACATCCATACCAGTTGTCAATAAGTTATAGCCAGTTTCTTTTTCGACTTGCTCAATAACTTGTTTGAGATAGTTGTCCATGTAAGCTGGATAAGATGCAGTGCTCTTTAGGCTTTGAAGACCATCTGTGACAGGAGTGTTAATAGCTTGTTCATATTGTTCAGCAGTAATATATTTTAGTTTATACATTTCTGAGAGAACAATATTCCTGCGTTTTTGAGCAGCTTCAGGCTGAGAGTAGGGATCGTACTGATTTGGCGCTTGAGGCATACCGGCTAACAGAGCAAGTTGCGGTAAAGATAAATCTTTTAAATCTTTACCATAAAAACTTTGAGCGGCTGTTTGCATTCCGTAGTTGCCGTTTGACATATAGACTTTATTTACATAGTATGTCAGGATTTGTTGTTTAGTAGCTGTTCTCTCTAACTGGAAGGCAAGCCAGGCTTCTTGGGCTTTACGCGCAATTGTTTGGTCTGCTTTTGAGGTAGAAAAGTAAGTGAGTTTAATTAACTGTTGGGTCAAAGTGGATCCACCTTGAAGTCCACTTGAACGACGAAGGAGGTTATTAATGGTTGATCCGACAATCCGAATGGAGTCAATTCCTCGGTGATTAAAGAATCGATGGTCTTCGATAGCAACAATCGCATTCACCAAGTCAGTAGGAATTTGATCAGTCGTAACATTGACACGTTTTTCAGAACCCAAATCTGCAATTAAGTTATTTTTATTATCGTAAATCTTGCTGGAAGTAGTGGCAACGAGCTTATTTTCAGAAAGCTCCGGAGAATTACTCACATAGTAGAGGAATAGACCACTTCCTGCCAATACTCCAAGGATGAAGAGGGAGATGAGCCCACTTGTAATCCATTTAAGAGCCGTCATGATAGTTTGTTTATTCATTTGATTGACCACCTAATAATTTTTTTGAGACAATATCAAGATAAGGAATACTCGGAAGGATACTCTGATTAACGAAATAGCCATGCTCTTGTATGTAGGCCAAAGGCATTGACTTACTTCCTTTATCGATCTTGTAAACTCAATTAAGTAAGGAGCTGGAAGGAGATAGGTCTCCTTAAGGCTCGAAAAGTGAAGAAGAACAAAGCAAATACCACCTTGTTGAATAACTTGATCCATATGCTCAATTTGATGAGAATGAAAGTTTTTCATAGGCATTGACTGTTTTTGCCGTGTCTCTTTAGCCTCAAAGTCAATATAATGACCTTGATACACTCCAGAATAGTCAGTAGTAGAAGCCTGACGAAAATATGCTTCTACAATTTTTGCACGGCTTCGTCTTGGATAATTCACTTTTACAATCTGGATCGGTGTAGGTTTTTTGTGAATGACAGCCATACCACGACTAAGATAGTAGTCATTAGTATCATTGATCATTTTTTCAAAAGACATCCCCCGATTAGCAAAATCAACTGTTTCTTTTTTCACTTTTTTTATGTTATTTTTAGGGATAACCTTATGTGGATAGTTGACCATAAAACTCCTTATTGGTACAATAACATCACTCTATTATAACATAAATCAATTGTAAAGGGATAAAAAATGGTTAGTGTACTAGTTGTAGGCTATAAAGCTTTTGAATTAGGAATATTTGATGAGAAAGATTTGCGTCTGAAAATGATCAAAACAGCCATTCGTAGAGACCTGATCTATCTATTAGATAATGGTATGAAATGGCTTGTTTTTACAGGTAATTTAGGGTTTGAAAGCTGGGTGTTAGATGTAGCTAAAGAGTTACAAGAAGAATACGATTTACAGCTAGCGACGATTTTTCTGTTTGAAAATCAAGGTGAAAATTGGAACGAAGTAAATCAAGAAAAACTAGACAGCTTCAAAAAAGTTGATTTTGTCAAATATGCTTATCCAAAATATGAAAATCCTAGTCAATTTCGAGAATACAACCAATTTTTACTAGAAAATACAGATGGCGCTTATCTTTTTTATGATGAAGAAAACGAAACGAAGTTGAAATATCTTTACCAAAAGATGAAAGAACAAAAACAATATGATATCAAAAAATTAACATTTGATGACTTAAATGAAATAGCAGAAAATTTTTCTGAAATTTAAAGTTTAGACCTTGATTTTTCTCTTTAGTTTCGTATATAATGATACTAATGAACTAGAATGGAGAGAGAAATGGCCCGTATTATTTTTACCCCGAAAGATATTTTTGATCAAGATTTTAAGACAAGTGTTCGTGGCTACAGTAAGCAAGAAGTCGATGAGTTTTTAGATGAAGTAATCAAGGACTATGAGACATATGCTACCATGGTCAAAGAATTACGTGAGGAAAATACTCGCTTGAAACAAGAACTTTCTAAGCGTATGCAGGAAGCACCAACCTCTACAGCTTCACAAGTACACCAATCTTTTGGTGATACAGGACAAACAACAATCACTAATTTTGATATTTTGAAACGTCTAAGTCGCCTAGAAAAAGAAGTATTTGGAAAACAGATTCAAGAAAGTGAACTGAATCAGTTGTAAAAAATAGGACGTGCAATTTTTGGATAATCGCATGGGGAGATTTCTTCATGAGGAAAGTCCATGCTAGCACTGGCTGTGATGCCGGTAGTGTTTGTGCTAGGCGAAACAATAAGCCTAGGGACGGATTTTTCCGTTACGGCGGCTAAAACAGCTAAGTCTTTTGATATGCTGGAGTATGCCTGAAAGTGCCACAGTGACGTAGTTTTTGCGGAAACGTAAAAAGTGGAACGCGGTAAACCCCTCAAGCTAGCAACCCAAACTTTGGTCGGGGCACGGAGTGCGTGGAAACGAACATAGCATTCTGACTGGAAACAGTAGACAGATGATTATCGAAGGAAATGGTACCTAGTCATTTCTGGAACAAAACATGGCTTATAGAAAATTGCATATAGGTAGAGGCTAGGGCGTGGTTCTTAGCCTCTAATTGTAATAAGATTTCCATATATAGAGAATATTAGGAAAATAGTATGTTTATTGATACAAAATGCTGATAGGACTAAATAGGAATATCTATTTATTTTGAGGAAAATATGAAAAAAACATTTCAGTTAATAGCGACTGCGGCTGCAGGTCTTGAAGCGGTAGTTGGTCGAGAAATTAGGGAGCTTGGTATTGAATGTCAAGTCGAAAACGGCAGAGTTCGTTTTGAGGGAGATATAGAAAGTATTATTCAGACGAATCTTTGGCTACGCTCGGCGGATCGAATTAAAATCATCGTCGGGATGTTCCCAGCTAAAACATTTGAGGAACTTTTTCAAGGGGTCTTTGCTCTGGATTGGGAAAATTATCTGCCCTTGGGTGCTAAGTTTCCAATTTCTAAAGCAAAATGTGTCAAATCCAAACTTCATAATGAACCAAGCGTTCAAGCTATTTCTAAAAAAGCCATTGTGAAGAAACTCCAAAAATATTATGCTCGCCCAGAAGGTGTTCCGCTTATGGAAAATGGGCCTGAATTTAAGATTGAAGTTTCTATTCTAAAAGATATGGCGACTATCATGATTGATACGACTGGTTCTAGCTTATTTAAACGAGGATACAGGATAGATAAAGGTGGAGCACCAATTAAGGAAAATATGGCAGCGGCGATTTTATTGTTGTCGAACTGGTATCCTGACAAACCGTTGATTGATCCGACTTGTGGCTCAGGAACGTTTTGTATTGAAGCCGCTTTGATTGGTAAAAACATTGCACCAGGCCTTTATCGTTCATTTGCTTTTGAAGACTGGACTTGGGTGGAGAAAGATCAAGTTCAGAAAGCTAGGGCAGAAGCACGTGCTCAGATGAAGCAGGATGTACAACTGGACATTTCTGGATCAGATTTGGACGCTCGGATGATTGAAATTGCTAGAAATAACGCCGAAGAAGCTGGAGTGGCGGATTCGATTTTATTTAAGCAAATGCGCTTGCAAGATTTACATACAGATAAGATAAACGGTGTCATTATTTCTAATCCTCCTTACGGGGAACGTCTTTTAGATGATTCAGCTGTTACAAAGCTTTATCAAGAGATGGGAGAAACTTTTGCTCCTTTACAAACCTGGAGTAAATTTATTTTGACTAGCGACGAAGCATTTGAAAGCAAATATGGTAGTTCTGCTGATAAGAAAAGAAAGCTCTACAATGGAACATTAAAGGTTGATTTGTATCAATATTTTGGCCAAAGAGTCAAGCGTCAATTGAGAGAGTAGAAAGGACGAATATGAGCAAGAAAAAGAAAGCGCCGATGAATCAAGAACAAGAATCGATTCTAGATTTTGAAGTAGCAAAGGAAATGACGATTGGACAAGCAGTTAGAAAAAGCGAAGAATTAGAAGCGGGCGTTCATGAAGATGATAATATTTTAGATAAATATATCAAACAACATCGCCAAGAAATCGAAGCCGGCAAGTTTGCTGCAACAACTCAGTTGACAGAAGAAAATATTGAGATTGAGGAAAAAGAAGATTTAGAAGAAGTTCTTGACACAGAAATGCCAATAATCGACGAAACAGACGTTCCTGATTCTGAAATTCAAGACTTAGATGCAGAAGTCAGTCAAGCATTTCGGACGAAGTAGTATCTGATTCAAGATTAGAGGATGAACTAACTGAAGTTGCTGAGGAAAACGCTTCTGAATCGGAAGAAAAACCAAAGTCTAATAAAAAAGTCCTTATTGGACTTGTAAGTGTATTTGCGGTGGCAGGGATTGCTGCAACAGCTTATTTTACGATCAATAGGAATCAAGCGAGTAGAACGGCAAGTGATTCTAGTAGTCAGACAAGTCAAAAAACAAGTTCTAATAGCTCGAGCTCTGAAAACAAAGCTTTGAAATCTTTTAATAGCTTGTATGATTCTTTCTTCACAGATAAGAATAAACTGGCAATTAAAAATAGTAGTTTTGCGAATTTAGAGCAATTAAAAACCAAGTTAGAATCGTTGAAAAATAGTAAGGAGTATACGGTAGCAAAAGCGAAGTATGAAAACTTGGTCAAACAAGTCTCTGCTATCCAAGCGGTCAATGCTCAATTTGAAACACCAGTTATCAAAGACGGTGTGTTAGACACAAATGCTAAGGTCAAGAGTGGTGCTACTTTTGCGGTAACAAAGACAGGAAATGACAATCTAGACAAACTTCTTAGCTCTGCTATTAGTCAAGGAAAAGGTCAGCAGACATTGGCGTCGCAAGGTAGTCAAGGAGCGTCTTCAGCTGATTCACCTTCTAGTGCTTCTCAGGAAGCTCCTGTAGCTAGTGCGGATCAATCAGCAAATACGAATGCTGGCATTGGACAAACAAGTACAGGTGTTGCCCTTCAACGAAATTTAAGTCGTGTTCCTTATAATCAAGCCCTTATTAATGATGCTGCTAATGCTGCGTGGAGCTTTAATCCTGGAATTTTAGAAAATATTTTACAGGTCTCACGTGAACGTGGGTATATCACTGGAAATCAGTACATTATCGAGAAAGTAAATATTATAAATGGAAATGGCTATTATAATCTCTTTAAACCAGATGGTACCTATCTATTTAGTATCAATTGTAAAACGGGTTATTTCGTCGGAAATGGTCCAGGTTATGCAGATACTTTAGACTATTAATAAAAATCTCAAGTCTTTTAAGACTTGAGATTTTTTCTGTCTCTATCAGACAATATGACGCTTAAAAGGATCATCTGATATTCCTTGTTTTAGAATTAATTTAGCCCACTCCTTAGCTGAAAAAAGACTATGATCTTTATAGTTTCCGCAGGATTCAATAGTAGTGCCAGGGACATCTTCCCAAGTAGTTGCTTCAGCGATTTCTTCAAGGCAAGATTTGATAACTATAGCAATTTCTGTTGTAGTGTGCTGTCCCCACATGATCATATGAAATCCTGTTCGGCATCCAAAAGGTGAGCAATCAATTAGACCGTCGATACGCTGACGAATCAGCATGGCTAGAAGATGTTCGATTGTATGTAGGCCAGCTGTTGGAATAGAATCTTCATTTGGTTGAACGAGTCGGATATCAAAGTTTGAAATGACATCTCCTTTAGGTCCACTCTCTTCTCCAATAAGACGCACATATGGTGCTTTAACGATGGTGTGGTCTAATTCAAAGCTTTCAACAATGACTTTTTTAGGCATAAAAAATCTCCTTTGTAATTCATTTTTATAGTTTGATTATAACAAATATTTTTACGAAAAAATAATTTTTTCTAAATACCATATAGAATAAGGATTTGTTTGAAATTCAATAAAATAATATAAGAAATCGCTCTCTTTTTTGATAAAATCAGTTTGTTTATTTGCTAAATTTATGATAAAATAAATAGGAATTTACTAATTCAACTTAAAATAAATTAATGAGGTAAAAAAACATGGTGAATATTCTAGTTCTTGTTTTTGCCGTCATCATTGGTTTAGTCATTGGATATGTAAGTATCTCGGCTCGAATGAAATCATCAAAAGAAGCTGCAGAACTTACTCTTTTGAATGCTGAACAAGAAGCAACGAATTTACGCGGACAAGCCGAACGAGAAGCAGATATGATCCGAAAGGATGCAGAACGTGAGACGAATTCGCTTAAAAAAGAAGCACTTTTGGAGGCAAAAGAAGAAGCCAGAAAATATCGAGAAGAAGTTGAAGCAGAGTTTAAGTCTGAACGCCAAGAGCTGAAACAAATGGAAAGCCGCTTGACGGAGCGTTCAGCTAGTCTTGATCGTAAAGATGATAATCTGACCAACAAAGAACAATTACTCGAACAGAAAGAACAAAGTCTTTCAGATAAAACTAAATACATTGATGAGCGGGAAGAGCAACTAGCGGAGCTTGAAAAACAAAAAGAAGCCGAACTAGAAAGGGTTGCTTCCCTTTCGCAAAACGAAGCGCGTGATTTGATTCTTTCTCAAACAGAAGAAAAGCTAACCAAAGAAATTGCAGTGCGTATCCGTGAAGCGGAACAAGAGGTCAAAGAACGCTCAGATAAGATGGCAAAGGATATCTTAGTACAAGCTATGCAACGAATTGCTGGCGATTATGTGGCTGAGCAAACGAACTCGACAGTTCACTTGCCTGACGATGCTATGAAAGGTCGAATTATCGGTCGAGAAGGTCGAAATATCCGGACCTTTGAAAGCCTGACGGGAATTGATGTGATTATCGATGATACTCCAGATGTTGTGACCTTGTCTGGCTTTGATCCTGTTCGTCGCGAAATTGCCCGTATGACAATGGAGGCTCTTCTAAAGGATGGTCGCATCCATCCAGCTCGTATTGAGGAGTTGGTGGAAAAGAACCGCTTAGAAATTGATAATCGTATTCGAGAATACGGTGAAGCTGCGGCATATGAGATTGGTGCTCCAAATCTCCATCCTGATTTGATGAAGATTATGGGACGTTTGCAATTCCGCACTTCTTATGGTCAAAATGTGTTGCGTCATTCGATTGAAGTTGCGAAGCTAGCAGGAGTTATTGCTGGTGAACTCGGTGAAAATGCAACATTGGCTCGTCGAGCAGGCTTCCTGCATGACATTGGTAAGGCGATTGACCGAGAAGTGGAAGGAAGCCACGTTGAAATTGGTACTGAGCTCGCTCGTAAGTACAAAGAACATCCAGTTGTTGTCAATACCATTGCCAGTCACCATGGAGATGTAGAGCCTGAGAGCGTTATTGCAGTGATTGTTGCTGCAGCGGATGCTTTGAGTGCAGCTCGTCCAGGTGCTCGTAGCGAATCCTTAGAAAGCTACATTAAACGATTGCACGATTTAGAAGAAATCGCAAATGGCTTTGATGGTGTTAAAACTAGCTTTGCTTTACAAGCTGGGCGTGAAATTCGGATTATGGTTCATCCTGAGCAGATTAAGGATGATAAGGTGACGATCTTAGCCCACGATGTTCGTGAGAAGATTGAAAACAATCTAGAATATCCAGGAAATATCAAGGTTACTGTTATCCGTGAATTGCGTGCCGTTGATTATGCTAAATAGAGAAAACAGCTTACGGGCTGTTTTTCTTATGCGATAGATTAGTCGTAAAAAGCAGTTGAAAAATCTACTATTTTTTGATACACTAGGTAAAAGACTGTGAAGGAGAACAAATGACGGAACGTGGCTTGTTAATCGTCTTTTCTGGTCCATCAGGTGTCGGAAAAGGGACGGTTAGACGTGAGATTTTTGAAAGTTCAGAAAATCAATTTCAATACTCTGTATCCATGACAACACGCCCACAACGCCCAGGCGAAGTGGATGGTTTGGATTACTTTTTTAGAACTCGAGAAGAATTTGAAGAGTTGATTCGCCAAGGGCAGATGTTGGAATATGCTGAATACGTTGGAAATTATTACGGTACGCCATTGACTTACGTAAATGAAACATTAGACAAAGGAATTGATGTCTTTCTTGAAATAGAAGTGCAAGGAGCACTCCAAGTCAAGAAAAAAGTTCCAGATGCGGTCTTCATTTTCTTGACGCCACCTGACTTAGAGGAGTTACAGGATCGTTTGGTTGGTCGTGGGACAGATAGCGCCGACGTGATTGCTAAACGAATCGAAAAAGCGAAAGAAGAGATTGCTTTAATGCGTGAGTATGATTATGCCATTGTTAATGATGAGGTTAGTTTAGCTGCTGAACGTGTAAAGCGTGTGATTGAAGCAGAACACTTCCGCGTTGATCGCGTCATTGGACACTACCAAGATATGATCAAGCATTCGGCAGTCGTTAGATAAAGATTAGAAATTAGGTAAAAAATTATGATGTTAAAACCGTCTATTGATACCTTGTTGGATAAGGTACCATCTAAGTATTCATTGGTTATTCTTGAAGCGAAACGTGCGCATGAATTAGAAGCAGGCGCAGCAGCAACGCAAGAATTTAAATCTGTAAAGTCAACGCTTCGTGCATTAGAAGAAATTGAATCAGGTAATGTAACGATTCATCCGGATCCAGAAGGAAAACGTGAAGCCGTTCGTCGCCGTGCGGAAGAAGAGCGTTTACGAAGAGAAGAAGAAGAGCGTAAAATTAAAGAGCAAATCGCCAAAGAAAAAGAAGAAGGCGAAAAAATCTAAGATTGGGGGAACTCAATCTTATTTTTTCTATTACGATTACTTTTTCGGTATAATAAAAGAAGTATATTTCTTAGAAAATAGTTTCTACGCATTTAAAAATAAGAAAGAGAGGAGAGGAAATGTTAGTTGCGAAAGTTATTGTAGATATCCCGTTAATGCAGACAGATAAGCCATATAGTTATGCAGTTCCTCTGGAATTCTCTCAGGCTTTGCAAATAGGGATGCGAGTTCATGTTCCGTTTGGAAAGGCTAACCGATTGATCCAAGGGATAGTGCTTGATATTCAAGAGGAAGAAGAAACAGAGCTAAAAGAGCTTGTAGAAGTATTGGATTTTAGTCCTGTTTGAATGATGAGCAACTTTGGCTGGCTGATCAATTACGTAAGACTGTTTTTTCTTATAAAATATCACTTTTAAAAGCCATGCTGCCTAATTTTTTAAATTCGTCCTATGACAAGATTCTTTATTCAACAGAAAAATTATCATATGAGGAAAAGCTTGATGTATTTGGTGACCAATCTTGCCTTCATTTTTCTGATTTAGATAAGAAACGCCAGGCAAGATTCATGCGTCTTTGTCAGTTAGGAAAGCTTCGCTTAGAATATCAAGCTACAGATAACAAGCAAGTAAAGACCGAAAAATGGTATCGTGCAAATAAAGAGGCATTGACATCGGCTGTTATTTCAGGGCGTGCGAAAAGAAAACTTGAGTTGAAAGATTATTTGCTAGCACAAGAGCAGGAAAGCTTATTATCAGACCTAAGAAAAGACTTTTCTAAGGAGTTGGTGCAATATTTTATTGACCAAGACTTGATTGAGATTGAAGAAAAAGAAGTGAGTCGCACAGCTAAATATTTTGATAGAGAACGCCAGGATAAAAAACTTTTGTTAAATGAGGAACAGCAATTTGCTGTTACAGAAATCACAAAAAATATAGGGAAAAAATCATGCCCGATTTTACTAGAAGGAATCACGGGGAGCGGTAAGACTGAGGTATATCTGACAGTCATTGAACAAGCTTTGCAAAAAAATAAAACGGCTATTATGCTGGTGCCAGAAATTTCTCTGACACCGCAAGTGACAGATCGTTTCATTGCTCGCTTTGGAGATCAAGTGGCAATTTTGCACTCTGGCCTATCTAATGGGGAGAAGTATGATGAGTGGCGAAAAGTCGAAAGAGGAGATGCCAAGGTTGTTGTAGGAGCGCGGTCAGCTATTTTTGCTCCATTGAAAAATATAGGCGTCATTATCATGGATGAGGAGCATGAGTCTTCCTATAAGCAGGATGCAAATCCCCGCTACCATGCTCGTGAGGTTGCAGTATTAAGAGCCCAGTATAATCAAGCAGCTCTCGTTTTAGGCTCTGCGACTCCAAGCTTAGAAACAAGAGCGAGAGCAGGCAAGGGACGCTATCAATTTTTACGATTGACACAAAGGGCAAATCCATTAGCTAAGATGCCTCAAGTTCAAGTGATTGATTTTCGCGATTATATCGGTCAAAATGAAGCAAGCAACTTTACACCTCTTCTTTTGGAGGCTATCAAAGAACGTTTGGAGCGACGAGAACAGGTTGTGCTTATGCTCAATCGGCGCGGTTACTCTAGCTTTGTGATGTGTAGAGAGTGTGGGGCAGTGGATACTTGTCCAAACTGTGATATTTCCCTGACTTTGCATATGGATACTAAAACAATGAACTGCCACTATTGTGGCTTTACAAAGGACATACCTCATGTCTGTCCAAACTGCTCTAGTAGAAGTATGCGTTATTATGGAACGGGGACTCAAAAGGCTTATGATGAATTGGAAAAGGCTTTTCCTCATGCTCGAATTTTGAGAATGGATGTAGATACCACTCGCAAAAAAGGTAGTCATGAGCAAATATTAGAAGCGTTTGCTCGAAAGGAAGCTGATATCTTACTGGGGACCCAGATGATTGCTAAGGGACTGGATTTTCCTGATGTCACGTTAGTAGGGGTGTTAAATGCAGACACCGCCCTGAATTTGCCAGATTTTCGTTCTTCTGAGCGGACTTTTCAATTGTTGACTCAGGTAGCTGGTCGGGCAGGTCGAGCGGACAAAGAAGGTCAGGTGTTGATTCAGTCTTATAATCCTCATCACTATGCGATCGAATTTGCAAGAAGGCAGGATTACGAAGGTTTTTTCAACCATGAAATGAACCTTCGTAGGCAATTAGGTTATCCACCTTATTATTTTACTGTTGGATTGACCCTGTCTCACAAAGATGAGGAATTTTTAGTCAAAAAATCGTACCAAGCTCTGGATATTTTACGGTCAGGTTTGTCTGATCAAGTGAAAATTCTCGGCCCTACGCCAAAACCTATCGCTCGAACGCATAATCTCTACCATTATCAAATTTTACTGAAATATCGTTTCGAGGATCATTTACAAAAAAACTTGGATCGTATGTTAGAGTGGACTCAAGATAGGGAGAATAAAGACTTGCGTGTTAGTATTGATAATGAGCCTCAAAATTTTATGTAAAAGGAAAAACATATGACAAAAATCATTTTTATGGGAACACCAGATTTTTCAGCAACTGTTTTAAAAGGATTGTTGGAAAGCAAGCAGTACGAAATTGTGGCGGTTGTGACGCAGCCTGATCGTGCAGTTGGTCGAAAAAAGGAAATTCGCATGACACCAGTGAAAGAGCTTGCGCTGTCCTACGAATTACCGATTTACCAACCAGAAAAATTGTCGAATAGTCCTGAGTTAGATGAATTGATGACACTAGGAGCAGACGGAATTATAACCGCTGCATTTGGGCAATTTTTACCAAGTCGACTATTAGATAGTGTGGCTTTTGCTGTCAATGTCCATGCCTCACTGTTGCCCAAATATCGTGGTGGAGCGCCGATCCATTATGCTATTATCAATGGTGAGAAAGAAGCTGGCGTCACCATTATGGAAATGGTTAAGGAAATGGATGCTGGTGATATGGTTGCTAGTCGATCCACTACGATTGAAGATAGTGACAATGTGGGGACTCTTTTTGAAAAGCTCGCTGTTATCGGCAGAGACCTTTTATTAGAGTGCTTGCCAGCATATATTGCAGGCGAACTCAAGCCTATTGCACAGGATGTTCGTCAAGTCACTTTTTCACCAAATATCACACCAGAAGAAGAGCGAATTGATTGGCAGAAAACGAATCGTCAGATATTCAATCATATTCGAGGTATGTATCCATGGCCAGTTGCTCATACTTTGTGGCAAGGAGAACGATTTAAAATCTATGAAGCTACTCTTGCTGATGGCACAGGTAAACCAGGTGAGATTTTAGAAATCGGAAAGAAACACTTAGTCGTTGCAGCTGGCGAGGGAGCAATTTCGCTTCAGACGGTTCAGCCGGCAGGCAAGCCCAAAATGAGTATTGCTGATTTTTTAAATGGATCAGGCCGAAACTTAGCAGTAGGAGATAAATTTGGAATCTAAAGAAAAAGTGCGCGTCAAACTGCTTTAATGATCTTAGAAGATGTTTTTGATAGAGGAGCTTTTTCAAATATTGCCCTGAACAAGGCACTAAATAGCAATCAACTCTCCCATAAGGACAAAGCCTTAGTGACAGAGATTGTTTATGGAACTGTGGCGCGCAAGCTGACGTTAGAATGGTACCTATCTCACGTTATCGAGGATAGAGATAAGCTGGATTCTTGGCTTTATGTACTTTTGTTATTAAGTCTTTATCAGATGATTTACTTAGATAAAATCCCTGTTCATGCTGTGATTCATGAGGCGGTAGAAATTGCTAAGAAACGTAAGCAAGGTGCAGAAAAATTTACGAATGCTATTCTACGCAGAATTGAGCGAGAGGGTGTGGCTGATATTGACCTCATTAAGCGAAAAAACAAACGCTATTCTATCCAATATTCAACACCTGTCTGGTTAGTAAAGGCTCTGATAGAAGAGTATGGGGAAGAACGCTCCTTATCGATTTTAAATAGTTTATTTGATCGCAATAAAGCTAGCATTCGTGTGACAGATTTAGCGCAAAAAAAAGAATTAAAAGAGATTTTAGAAGCAGAGGACTCATTGTTGGCTCCTTCGGCACTGGTCAAAAAGCAGGGGCATTTTGCTAGTCATGAGCTTTTTGCAGATGGTAGCATTACGATCCAAGATGAGTCTAGTCAGTTGGTAGCACCGACTCTAGACATTCAGGGAAACGAAGAGGTTTTAGATGCCTGTAGTGCACCTGGTGGAAAGACCTTACATATAGCTTCATATTTGTCGAGTGGACGCGTGATGGCTTTAGATTTATATGACCACAAGCTACAGTTAATAGAAGATGCTGCAAAACGCTTGGGATTGGCAGATAAAATAGAAACAAAAAAACTAGATGCCAGAAAGGTCTATGAAGAATTTGGGAAAGATGCTTTCGATAAAATTTTGGTAGATGCTCCCTGCTCAGGTATGGGGCTCTTACGACGAAAACCCGACATCAAATATAACAAAGAAAATGCAGATTTTTCTCTTTGCAAAAAAAATTCAGCTAGAGATATTGGATAGCGTTTGTCAAAGTTTGAGAAAAAGGTGGTATAATAACCTATAGTACTTGCACGATATTTTCACAAGAAAATAGTCAGGTGGTTTCTATGTTTTTAGAAAATCATCCAAATTTTTGAGCAAGTGATATTAGAACATGACAGAAAAAGATATTCTAAAAAGATGGATGTATCTTAATTACGCCTGAGTTGTATGGAAGTGATGGATTTTTTTATCAGCCAATTTAGGAGAATATCTTAATTGAGGAGGACACTGACAGAATGGAAATAGCATTATTAACAGATGTTGGTCAAAAACGGACAAATAATCAAGACTTCGCCAATCATTTTGTCAATCGTGCTGGAATGCCTTTGATCGTTTTGGCAGATGGTATGGGAGGACACCGTGCTGGTAATATTGCCAGTGAGATGACGGTGACTGATTTAGGAGCTGCTTGGGTAGATACCCAGATTGATTCTATTAATGGTGTGAGAGAATGGTTCGCAGAATATTTAGAAGCTGAGAACAGAAAGATTCACGAAATAGGTCAGTCGGATGAATATAAAGGAATGGGAACAACGCTTGAAGCGCTTGCTCTTATTGGAAATCAAGCGATTTATGCTCATGTAGGGGATTCACGGATTGGTCTCGTGCGTGGGGAAGACTATAAACAGCTAACAAGCGACCATTCTTTAGTAAATGCTCTTTTGAAAGCTGGTCAAATTACAGCCGAAGAAGCTGAGCGTCATCCCCAAAGAAATATCATAACTCAATCCATTGGACAAAAAGATGAAATTCAACCAGACTTTGGAATCATTAGTCTGGAAGAAGGAGACTATATTGTAATGAACAGTGATGGTTTGTCCAATATGGTATCTGGTAGCGAAATTTACGATATTTTAATGAGTGATTTATCTCTGACTGAAAAAGCTCAAACTTTAATTCGCTTTGCCAATAATGCAGGAGGACTAGATAATATTACAGTAGCTCTTGTGTATTTTGACAAGGAGGACGAAGCATGATTCAAATCGGCAAAATCTTTGCCGGACGATATAAAATCATCAAACAAATCGGTCGCGGAGGAATGGCAGATGTATACCTCGCTAAAGATTTGATTTTGGATGGTGAGGAAGTGGCGGTAAAGGTACTTAGAACCAATTACCAGACTGATCCTATCGCTGTTGCGCGTTTTCAGAGAGAAGCACGCGCTATGGCTGATTTAGATCATCCACATATCGTTCGTATCACTGATATCGGTGAGGAAGATGGGCAGCAATATCTTACCATGGAATATGTTGCTGGACTTGACCTCAAACGATATATTAAAGAGCACGCTCCTCTGTCAAACGAAGAGGCAGTTCGCATAATGGGGCAGATCCTTCTTGCGATGCGGTTGGCTCATACACGTGGAATTGTCCATCGTGATTTAAAACCGCAAAATGTCCTCTTAACCCCAGATGGCAATGCTAAAGTAACAGATTTGGTATCGCAGTAGCTTTTGCAGAGACTAGTCTTACACAGACAAATTCAATGCTTGGTAGTGTACATTATTTGTCACCAGAGCAGGCGCGTGGTTCAAAAGCGACTTTCCAGAGCGACATCTATGCTATGGGAATTATTTTTTATGAAATGCTAACAGGACATATTCCTTATGATGGAGATAGTGCAGTAACGATAGCTCTTCAGCATTTTCAAAAACCACTCCCATCAATCATTTCTGAGAATGCAAATGTTCCTCAGTCACTTGAGAATGTTGTTATTAAAGCAACAGCCAAAAAATTAACAGACCGCTATCAAAGTGTGTCTGATATGTATGTTGATCTATCCAGTTGCTTGTCTCCTGAACGTCGCAACGAGAGAAAACGTGTTTTTGATGATACAAGCAAAGCAGATACTAAGACTTTACCAAAGATTCCACAAGTTGTACCTCCAGTAGCTTCTAGGATAAAAAATGAACCAGCAGTAGAAGCAACACCCAAAAATACATCAGACGAAATCTCTATCAAACCAAAGAAGAAACGTCATTTGCGAACTAGATATAAAGTTTTGTTTGCAGCTATTTTGTTAGTCATCGCTTCTTTCTTCACGTTACTCTACCTAACACCTTCCAATAAAAAAATTCCAGATGTCTCAGGCAAGACAGTTGCTGAGGCCCGTGCGGCGATTGAAAAAGTCAATTTAAAAGTGGATAAAGAAATCGAAGAAAATAGCGATGAAGTTCCATCTGGGTCTGTTATCCGAACAGATCCTGCTGCAGGAACGCAACGCAAAGAAGGAAGTGCAGTTAATTTAATTGTCTCTAAAGGAGCCAAGACGTTGATCATGGAGAACTATATTGGACAAACGTCAGCTCAAGCTATTGAGAGTTTGACAGATGTTTATAAAGTTTCAAAAAGCAATATCAAGGTTGAAGAAGTGGAGACCAATGATGTAGAAGAAGGGACAATCTTTGAACAAAGTCCGGCTGCAGGTGCAACTTATGATATAACATCTAGCAAAAAGATTACCCTGAAAGTAGCAAAATCCGTTTCCACGGTTGATATGCCAAATTTCGGTAGTCTTCAATACACATATGCGAATGCACGTAACTATTTGATTTCTTGGGGATTCCTTCCAGTAATATTGAACGGGTAGTGGATCGATCAGTTGTATCTAGCCAGTCAGATCTGGTGACTTCACAATCTCCCGCAACTGGACCGGTTAATCCTAAGAAAGTTAAGGTAACCTTGTATGTGACCGAAGCGACAACGCAAAGCTCAAGTTCTAGCTCGTCATCAAATGGACGAACTTCATCATCTAGTTCTTCAGATGATACAGCATCTAGCTCGAGCTCATCACATCATGATTAATCTAGAGTAGTCCGAAAGGGCTACTTTTCTATGTTTATAGTGTGTCTTTTGACTGACAAAAGAAAATAGAATTTCCTACTCTAGCCTGATAAAAAATTTTAAAATTTTGCTACAATAGAATTACAGAAAGGACAGGCGATATGAAAAAAATCCAATTTTTTGTCTTCATAGAAGCCGTTTTGCTGACAATGGCTTTTATCACGATTGTGGCAGATGATTTCTTCCGATTTATTTTTTTCTCTGTTTTGTTTTTGCTGTTATTGTATTATTATCTTGGCAAGCAAAGAGGAAACTTTTTCTTAGTAACAGCCTCCATCCTCTTGTTCTTTATGATGATGGCAAATCCATTTGTCATAGGAGCTGTTTTATTTGCTGTTGTTTATGGATTAATCGTCGCATTTCCTTATATGTATAAAGATAATGGTTCGACGCATCTTGAATTTGAAGAGGATACGGTTGTTAGGCGGGAAAAAAATCGATGGTTAGGAGATTTACACCATTTTGCTTCTCACGATGATTGTCGGTTCGATGATATTAACCTTTTTCGAATGGTAGGAAAAGATACGATTCATTTAGAAGAAGTTATCTTATCGAATCATGATAACGTCATTGTGCTACGAAAAGGATTCGGAGATACAAAAATTATTGTTCCTGTGGACGTTGCAGTGAGCTTAAAAGTAAATAGCATGTATGGACAGCTTATCTTTTTCGAACAGCCTATTCGTGATTTAAGAAATGAAAGCATTTCCCTTGTTACCTCAGATTTTAAGCGGTCAAATAAGAGTGTAAAAGTAGTCATTGCTAATTTAGTTGGAAATATAGAGGTTGTTCGCAAATGAGAAAATCATACTATTTTGTACTGCTCTTCTACTCACTACTCATCTCAGCCATTATTGTTCATTATGTATTCAGTTTATTTAACTTTCAATGGCAGAGTGCTTTTGGAAATATTCAGACTTTACAAAAATTTATTTTCGTACTCTTTTTCTTAACGATATCTTTAACCATTTTATTGTTACTAGTTATGAAATTTGTACAAATGGCAACATTATCTTCTATCAAAAGAAATATTCGCCATATTTTGGACGGACAACCTATTCGGCCCAGTCATCAGGTGGATATTGATCGCGGATTTCATAAAATTGCTACTAAGTTAACTCTCTTAACTGAAAATTTACAAAAATCTGAGAATCAAGTATTACAAAAAGAAGAAGTTGTTATAGAAAAAGAACGACGACGGATTGCTCGGGATTTACATGATACAGTCAGTCAGGAATTATTTGCTGCTAATATGATTCTATCTGGAATTGCTGGCCGATTGGATTCATTAGAAAAACATAAAGTAGCACAGCAATTACAAAGTGTGACAGCTATCTTGGATACCGCTCAAAAAGATTTGCGAGTGTTACTCCTTCATCTGCGACCGATAGAGTTAGAAGGTAGAAGTTTGGTCGCAGGTCTAGAAGTTATTGTAAAAGAATTGACGGATAAGAGCGATATTGAAGTGCATTTCGAACATCAAGTTGATCGTATTCCCCAAAAAATCGAAGAGCATATTTTCCGTATTGCCCAAGAGATTATCAGCAATACCTTACGTCACGCAAAAGCTAGTCGTTTAGATGTATACCTTTATCAAAATAAGAATGAAATTCAACTAAAAATGTCTGACAATGGCATTGGCTTTCATCGCGAGAAGCTAGATGAAGTCAGTTATGGATTGAAAAATATAGAAGAGCGAGTATATGATATGGCTGGTGAGATCCAAATTTTAACAGCGCCAAAACAAGGTGTCGCAATTGATATTCGAGTGCCATTGCTAGAAGAAAGTGAAAGATAATATGAGAATTTTATTGGTAGATGATCATGAAATGGTTCGTCTAGGTCTAAAAAGCTACTTAGATTTACAGGCAGATGTAGATGTTGTAGCGGAAAGTGCAGATGGACGTGCGGGGGTAGAGAAGGCCTTAGAGCTTCGCCCTGATGTTGTCGTGATGGATATCGTCATGCCCGAAATGAATGGTATAGAAGCAACATTGGCTATCCTCAAAGAGTGGCCAGAAGCTCAAATTTTAATTTTAACCTCTTATTTAGATAATGAAAAGATTTATCCTGTTCTAGATGCAGGTGCAAAGGGCTATATGCTAAAAACTTCAAGTGCAGACGAAATTTTACAAGCCATTCGAAAAGTGGCAAAAGGAGAAATTGCGATTGAAACAGAGGTTAGTAAAAAAGTACAGTACCATCGCAATCATATAGAATTACATGAAGATTTAACCGCGCGTGAACGGGATATTTTAGGATTATTAGCTAAAGGCTATGAAAATCAACGCATTGCTGATGAACTTTTTATTTCCCTAAAAACTGTAAAAACTCATGTTTCTAATATTTTATCTAAATTAGAAGTAGGAGATCGAACACAAGCAGTTGTATACGCCTTTCAACACCATCTGGTTCCCCAAGAAGATTTTTAAACTGCGCAATACGAGTGATTTACTTTGATAGGATAGAGAATTCATCCTCAAAGTTTTGTGGTATAATAAGAACATCGCATAAGAAGAGGAAAGTATGGACGCAAAATTAAGATACAAAGCAAAAAAGATTAAAATTGTCTTTTTTGATATTGATGATACGTTGAGAGTAAAAGACACTGGCTATATGCCAGCCAGTGTTCGTGAAGTTTTTCGATCTCTAAAAGAAAAAGGTATTTTAACAGGGATAGCTAGTGGACGTGGAATTTTTGGTGTCGTGCCTGAGATTCGTGAGCTAGAACCGGATTTCTTCGTAACTCTCAATGGAGCATATGTCGAAGATAAAAAAGAAAACGTTGTTTATCAACAACCAATTGCAAAAGAACTAGTCGAAAAATATATTGCTTGGACCAAAGAAGTAGGAATTGATTATGGACTTGTTGGCAGTCACAGTGCTACTCTGTCCAAGCGTAGTTCTTTGATTAATAATGCCATTGATATCGTTTATGATCATTTGCCGGTCAATCCTGAATTTTATCAATCAGAAAATGTTTATCAAATGTGGACTTTTGAGGATCAAGGCGACAATTTGCAGTTGCCGGATGATTTATCAAAAGATTTACGGATGGTTCGCTGGCATCTTCATTCCTCAGATGTCGTGTCAGCTAAGGGTTCTAAAGCTAGCGGTGTTCAAAAAGTCATAGAAAAACTAGGCCTGAAGCCAGAAAACCTTTTGGTTTTTGGAGACGAATTGAATGATTTAGAATTGTTTGATTATGCAGGGATGAGGATTGCGATGAAGAAATCACATCCGCAAATACTTGAAAAAGCAGATTACATAACAAAATCAGTAGAAGAAGATGGTATCTTTGATGCCTTGGAGAAGCTAGGAATGGTAGAAAAAGAATTGCAATTCCCACAAATAGAAGTTGAAAAAAATAAGGGACCTATTGCTACAATTAAGACGAATCATGGCGATATGAAATTAGTATTATTTCCAGAACAAGCGCCTAAAACAGTTGCTAATTTTATCGCACTTGCAAAAGATGGCTATTACGATGGTGTCATTTTCCATCGCATTATCCCAGATTTTATGATTCAAGGTGGAGATCCGACAGGAACCGGAATGGGGGGTGAATCCATCTATGGTGAAAGTTTTGAAGATGAATTTTCACCAGAATTATATAATATTCGAGGGGCTTTATCTATGGCCAATGCAGGCCCTAATACAAATGGTAGTCAATTTTTTATTGTTCAAAATTCTAAACTTCCATATTCCGCTAAAGAGCTCAGTCGCGGAGGATGGCCGAAAGAAATCGCAGAAATTTATGCTCGTACAGGAGGAACGCCACATTTAGACCGACGTCATACAGTGTTTGGTCAACTCCTAGATGAACAGTCCTATCAGGTTTTAGATGAAATTGCTCAGGTAGAAACCGGAGCAATGGATAAACCTATCGAAGATGTTATTATCGAGACAATTGAGGTTGAGAACGAATGAAAATTGGTGATAAATTAAGTGGCATAATTACAGGAATTCAGCCTTATGGTGCTTTTGTGGAGTTGGAATCTGGTGTTACAGGCTTGATTCATATTTCTGAGATAAGGACAGGCTACATAGATGATATTCATAATCTTCTTTCTGTCGGAGATACAGTAGAAGTACAAGTTTTAGATTTTGATGAGTTTACTAAAAAAGCTAGTCTTTCAATGCGCACATTGGAAGAAGAAAAACACCGTTTCCCAAAACGCCATCGTTTTTCAAATGATCGTCATAAATTTGGTTTTGCCCCATTGGCTAAAAGCATCCCTTTTTGGACAGAAGAGTCCTTGCAGTTTTTAGCCCAACAAAAAGATGAAAAAAATCATCCTGAAAAATAGGATGATTTTTCTTTATATATTGACAAGTTATTCATCAAATTCATACAATGCTGTTGACAAGTATCGCTCACCGTTATCTGGAGCTAAGGCTAATACCTTCTTTCCTTTTCCTAGCTTTTTAGCCACTTCAATTGCCGCAAAAATAGCTGCGGCAGATGAAATTCCTACAAGGAATCCTTCATAGCCACCAATTTTCTGACCGAGATTTAATGCTTGCTCTGATGATACGCGAATGATACCATCATAAGCCGAAGTATCCAATGTATCAGGAATAAAACCAGCAGATAACCCTTGGATTTTATGAGGTCCAGGTTTTTCTCCAGAAAGAACGGCTGACTCATCTGCTTCTACAGCATAAACTTTAATAGAAGAGTTTACTTTTTTGAGTGCATGTGAGACACCGGATATAGTGCCACCTGTACCAACTCCCCCAACGAAAGCGTCTAACCCAGTTTCTCCAAAAGCAGCGATGATTTCAGCGCCTGTTGTACGTTCATGAACCTCTGGATTAGCTGGATTGTTAAATTGTAGTGGCAACCAACCATTACGTTCTTGTGCGATTTCTTGTGCTTTAGCAATAGCACCTTTCATCCCTTCACTTCCAGGAGTTAGTACCAGTTCAGCTCCATAAGCCTGGATGATTTTGCGGCGCTCAACACTCATGGTCTCAGGCATCACGATAACTACCTTGTATCCTTTAGCAGCGCCGACCCAAGAAAGACCAATTCCAGTGTTTCCACTTGTTGCTTCTACAATGGTTCCTCCAGGTTTTAAAGTGCCATCTTGCTCGGCCGCTTCAATCATGCTTAAAGCGATCCTGTCTTTTACTGAAGAACCGGGATTAAATGCCTCTAATTTTACATAAACATCAGCCGCATCTTCAGGAACCAAATGATTTAATTTGACAATGGGAGTATTGCCGATTAATTCAGTAATATTGTTGTATAATTTAGACATAACGTCACCTCACGAAATTTTATTAAAGAAAGTATAAAATGAAAATTAGAATTTGTAAAATATAAAAAAGCTATGAGAGTCATAGCTTTTCTTTATAACATTACGAGATAGGCACTTCTACCTTTCGAACACCTTGATTGGTAAGCGTGATTTTACCATTAAAGAATTCAATCAATGCATTCTCAATCCTAGATTGATCATTTTTATCAACAAAAATAGAGGTAGATACCGTATCTGTAAATTCACTATCAAGCTCAGTAAGATTTTCAGCTTTTAAAAAATTTCCATATTCTTGATATTGGCTATAAGATAATTGTAATCTTAAGCCTACTTGCTCCTTTATTTCTACAACACCAATTTCTTTGATAGCAAGTGCAACGCTACCAGCATAAGCTCGAATTAATCCGCCTGCCCCTAATTTGATTCCGCCGAAGTAACGCGTGACAACAGCACACAAATTAGTGAGTTGATGATTTTCTAAAACGCCCAACATCGGAATGCCAGCAGTACCGCTGGGTTCGCCATCATCACTTGTACGTTTGATTTCTCCTTTTTCACCAATAATAAAAGCGGAGCAATTATGGGTTGCCTTATGATGTTCTTTTTTTATGGAAGTAATAAAATCTCTGGCGTCTTCTTCGGTTGTGACGCGTTTTATATGACAAATAAAACGAGATTTCTTGATTTCATCTTCCACTATGCCATCTTGTTTAATTGTTCTAAATTCCATAAATTTATTTTACAAAAAAACTACGGATTTTTCCAAAAAAATGCGAATTAAAAGTTATGTTAGAATTACAAGATTGCCTCGGTCGCATGTTTACAAAAGAACAGTTATCTGATGAATTGCGACAGATCGCCCGCACATTGCCCGGGATGAAAGAAGAAAAAGGAAAACTGTTATGTTCTCGGTGTAATAGTCTGATTGATCAGGAACATTTAGTTTTGCCTGTAGGTGTGTACTATTGTCGTGAATGTATTTTATTAGGACGAGTACGTAGTGATGAGGATTTATATTATTTCCCTCAAGAAGCATTCCCTGTTAGCTCAAGTATGAGATGGGAAGGAGAACTGACAACATTTCAGGAAAAAGTATCTCAAGGTTTGCTAGAAGCAGTAGAAAAGAGACAAAATACACTTGTCCATGCAGTAACAGGAGCCGGAAAAACAGAGATGATCTATCAAGTAGTTGCTTCTATATTAGACAAAGGTGGGGCAGTTTGTATTGCCAGTCCCCGAATTGACGTTTGCTTGGAACTCTATAGGCGATTAAAAAGTGATTTCTTATGTCCAATCTCCTTGTTACACGGCGAATCGGATCCATATTTTCGTAGCCCATTGGTCATTGCGACAACTCATCAATTATTAAAATTTTATCACGCTTTGATTTATTAATTGTAGATGAAGTAGATGCTTTTCCTTATGTGGATAATCCCGTCCTATATCATGCGGTCAATCAAGCAGTAAAAATTGAAGGAACCACTGTATTTTTGACAGCGACCTCCACAGATGAACTAGATAAAAAAGTTCAAAAAGGGTTTATAAAGCGTTTAAGTTTGCCAAGGCGTTTTCACGGAAATCCCTTGATCGTCCCACAAAAAATATGGCTTTCTGATTTGGATAAAAAAATAGAAGTTGGACAACTCCCCACCAAGTTGGTGAAATATATTCAAAACCAGAGAAAGACAGCCTATCCACTTTTGCTTTTTGCATCAGAAATAAAGAAAGGAGAGAAAATCAGTCAAATACTACAACATTATTTTCCAGAAGAAACAGTAGGATTTGTCGCTTCAACAACAGAAAATCGCTTAGAGGTTGTTCAAGATTTTCGTGAGCAAAAAATTACTATGTTGGTAACAACAACTATTTTGGAAAGAGGGGTGACATTTCCATGTGTGGATGTATTTGTCATAGAAGCTAATCATAGGCTATTTACACGAAGCGCTTTAGTTCAGATTGGTGGGCGAGTTGGACGAAGTTTAGAACGTCCGACTGGAGATTTATTTTTCTTTCATGACGGCAGTAACCTACAAATGGAGAAAGCCATTAAAGAAATTAAAAAAATGAATAAAGAGGCAAGTATATGATTCAATGTTTGATGTGTTCTGCTACATTTCAAGGAAGTAATCGATTTATTGACATTCTACTATTGAAAAATACTCACAGCCAAGTTTGTGAAGATTGCTTCCAAAAGTTTGAAAAGATATCGGACAATCATTGTCCAATGTGCTACAAGGAAGCAACAAAAAATTGTTTAGATTGTCGCTATTGGCAAAATCAGGGAAAAGAAGTAGAGCATAAAAGTTTATTCATTTACAATCAAGCTATGAAGGAATACTTTAGTCGTTATAAATTTCAAGGGGATTACTTATTACGTAAAGTATTTTCTAAGGTTATAAGAAAAGAATTAAAAAAATATAAAGACTATGCAATTGTTCCCATTCCAGTGAGTGAAAGAAAGATCCAAAAAAGAGGATTTAATCAAGTAGAAGGATTGCTAGAAGCTGCTGGGATTTCATACAGAACTCTACTGAATAAAAAAGAAACTGAGGCACAATCAAGTAAAAAAATAGAGAAAAAAACGCCTGAAAAGTAGAGGAAATTTTTTTCTATACAAAAAGAAAAAAATATCCCTGAAAAAAAATATTATTGATAGATGATATTTATACAACAGGTAGCACTTTACAAGATGCTAAACAAGCATTAATTGAAAATGGAGTGAAAGAAATCATGACATTTTCGCTCGCAAGGTAAGAAAAAAATTTGCAAAAAAGAAATGAAAGCGTTATAATATATAAAAAGAAAACTTTATGTTTAGAAAGAAGGTACTTATATGATTAAATATAGTATCCGTGGTGAAAACCTTGAAGTAACAGAAGCACTCCGTGATTACGTAGTTTCTAAACTAGAAAAGATTGAAAAGTACTTCCAAGCAGATCAAGAATTGGATGCGCGTATTAATCTTAAAGTTTATCGTGAAAAAACAGCTAAAGTTGAAGTAACAATCCCTCTTGGATCCATTATGCTTCGTGCAGAAGATATTTCACAAGACATGTATGGTTCTATTGACTTAGTTGTAGATAAAATTGAACGTCAAATTCGCAAAAACAAAACGAAGATTGAAAGAAAAAATCGTAGTAAAGTTTCAGCTAGTCAGATCTTTACAGAGGCACTTGTAGAAGAAAATAATGAAGTACCTGCCAAAGTGGTTCGCTCAAAACATATTGATTTGAAACCAATGGATTTAGAAGAAGCGTTGCTTCAAATGGACTTATTGGGTCACGATTTCTTCATTTATACAGATGTTGAAGATGGAACAACGAATGTTATTTATCGCCGTGAAGACGGAGATATTGGCTTGCTGGAAGTTAAATAGTGATAAGAAAGAGATTGAAAGAAAAACCAATCTCTTTTAAAATTATTTTAAATATCAAAAAAAATCCTAAACTTAAAATTCAAGCCACATAATCTATAAAGGTTATCCAATAGATTTACTGCTTAATACTTTCTTAGAATATTTTTTTACTTACCTCTGCTTTTTGATCATTATAACTAAATTAGCATTGCAAAAAAACATTTGCTTTAATGTTAGGTAATAAATAGAAAGAAATGTTTAATTGAGTGTTTGTGATTATCATCGTAAATTCTATTTACCAAGAAAAAAATGCGCCACATGATTTGGACTTGTTTTTTTACAAACATTACTGATATATTTAAGCCTATTATTTGAGAAGAGTTCGCAAACTTTCAAGTGATTTCATTTTTTTGAGATGTTTTTTTAAAAAGTACGTTCTTAGTACAAAGATTTAACTTATACTAAATATTTCTATTTTTAAAATCTATCTAATTTTTTTCTGATGCGAAAAATTATATTAAATGGAGTTCTACTTCAAGAAGATTGACATCAGTTTGGATTTTTTTATATCAAATAAAAAAACAAAAAGGCAAGAAAAAAAGTAAAAAAAGTTTAAAAAAGTAGTTGACAGTTTAGTCAGTAGATGATATACTAAGATAGTTGTCTCGCCAGAGGCAGTAAAGACCTTTGAAAACTGAACAAGACGAACCAATGTGCAGGCGACTGTCAAAGAGACAGTCCGTCAAACATAAAAAAAGCAATAAATCTGTCAGTGACAGAATGAGCAAGAAGACAAACGAACATTAAATGAGAGTTTGATCCTGGCTCAGGACGAACGCTGGCGGCGTGCCTAATACATGCAAGTAGAACGCTGAAGGAGGAGCTTGCTCTTCTGGAAGAGTTGCGAACGGGTGAGTAACGCGTAGGTAACCTGCCTGGTAGCGGGGGATAACTATTGGAAACGATAGCTAATACCGCATAATATTGAATATCGCATGATAATTGATTAAAAGATGCAATTGCATCACTACCAGATGGACCTGCGTTGTATTAGCTAGTAGGTGAGGTAACGGCTCACCTAGGCGACGATACATAGCCGACCTGAGAGGGTGATCGGCCACACTGGGACTGAGACACGGCCCAGACTCCTACGGGAGGCAGCAGTAGGGAATCTTCGGCAATGGGGGCAACCCTGACCGAGCAACGCCGCGTGAGTGAAGAAGGTTTTTCGGATCGTAAAAGCTCTGTTGTAAGAGAAGAACGAGTGTGAGAGTGGAAAGTTCACACTGTGACGGTATCTTACCAGAAAGGGACGGCTAACTACGTGCCAGCAGCCGCGGTAATACGTAGGTCCCGAGCGTTGTCCGGATTTATTGGGCGTAAAGCGAGCGCAGGCGGTTAGATAAGTCTGAAGTTAAAGGCTGTGGCTTAACCATAGTACGCTTTGGAAACTGTTTAACTTGAGTGCAGAAGGGGGAGAGTGGAATTCCATGTGTAGCGGTGAAATGCGTAGATATATGGAGGAACACCGGTGGCGAAAGCGGCTCTCTGGTCTGTAACTGACGCTGAGGCTCGAAAGCGTGGGGAGCGAACAGGATTAGATACCCTGGTAGTCCACGCCGTAAACGATGAGTGCTAGGTGTTAGGCCCTTTCCGGGGCTTAGTGCCGCAGCTAACGCATTAAGCACTCCGCCTGGGGAGTACGACCGCAAGGTTGAAACTCAAAGGAATTGACGGGGGCCCGCACAAGCGGTGGAGCATGTGGTTTAATTCGAAGCAACGCGAAGAACCTTACCAGGTCTTGACATCCCGATGCCCGCTCTAGAGATAGAGTTTTACTTCGGTACATCGGTGACAGGTGGTGCATGGTTGTCGTCAGCTCGTGTCGTGAGATGTTGGGTTAAGTCCCGCAACGAGCGCAACCCCTATTGTTAGTTGCCATCATTAAGTTGGGCACTCTAGCGAGACTGCCGGTAATAAACCGGAGGAAGGTGGGGATGACGTCAAATCATCATGCCCCTTATGACCTGGGCTACACACGTGCTACAATGGCTGGTACAACGAGTCGCAAGTCGGTGACGACAAGCTAATCTCTTAAAGCCAGTCTCAGTTCGGATTGTAGGCTGCAACTCGCCTACATGAAGTCGGAATCGCTAGTAATCGCGGATCAGCACGCCGCGGTGAATACGTTCCCGGGCCTTGTACACACCGCCCGTCACACCACGAGAGTTTGTAACACCCGAAGTCGGTGAGGTAACCGTAAGGAGCCAGCCGCCTAAGGTGGGATAGATGATTGGGGTGAAGTCGTAACAAGGTAGCCGTATCGGAAGGTGCGGCTGGATCACCTCCTTTCTAAGGAAAAACGGAATGCACATTGAGTCTTGTTTAGTTTTGAGAGATCTTGTGGGGCCTTAGCTCAGCTGGGAGAGCGCCTGCTTTGCACGCAGGAGGTCAGCGGTTCGATCCCGCTAGGCTCCATTGGAACAGAAGTTCCAAGACTAGTCCATTGAAAATTGAATAACTATATCAAATAGTAACAAGAAATAAACCGAAACGCTGTGAATATTAATGAGTTTAAGACTGAAAGGTCAAGAATAAGGTTAAGTTAGTAAGGGCGCACGGTGGATGCCTTGGCACTAGGAGCCGAAGAAGGACGTGACAAACGACGAAATGCCTCGGGGAGCTGTAAGTAAGCGACGATCCGTGGATGTCCGAATGGGGGAACCCAACAGGTTGATGCCTGTTACCCATATCTGTTAAGGATATGAGGAGGAAGACGCAGTGAACTGAAACATCTAAGTAGCTGCAGGAAGAGAAAGCAAAAGCGATTGCCTTAGTAGCGGCGAGCGAAGAGGCAGGAGGGCAAACCGAAGAGTTTACTCTTCGGGGTTGTAGGACTGCAATGTGGACTCAGAGTTTATAGAAGAATGACTTGGGAAAAGTCAGCCAAAGAGAGTAAGAGCCTCGTATTTTAAATAGACTCTGTACCTAGCAGTATCCTGAGTACGGCGGGACACGAGAAATCCCGTCGGAATCTGGGAGGACCATCTCCCAACCCTAAATACTCCCTAGTGACCGATAGTGAACCAGTACCGTGAGGGAAAGGTGAAAAGCACCCCGGGAGGGAGTGAAATAGAACCTGAAACCGTGTGCCTACAACAAGTTCGAGCCCGTTAATGGGTGAGAGCGTGCCTTTTGTAGAATGAACCGGCGAGTTACGTTATGATGCGAGGTTAAGTTGAAGAGACGGAGCCGTAGGGAAACCGAGTCTGAATAGGGCGCTTTAGTATCATGACGTAGACCCGAAACCATGTGACCTACCCATGAGCAGGTTGAAGGTGCGGTAAAACGCACTGGAGGACCGAACCAGGGCACGTTGAAAAGTGCTTGGATGACTTGTGGGTAGCGGAGAAATTCCAAACGAACTTGGAGATAGCTGGTTCTCTCCGAAATAGCTTTAGGGCTAGCGTCGACATAAAGATTCTTGGAGGTAGAGCACTGTTTGGGTGAGGGGTCCATCCCGGATTACCAATCTCAGATAAACTCCGAATGCCAATGAATTATGGTCGGCAGTCAGACTGCGAGTGCTAAGATCCGTAGTCGAAAGGGAAACAGCCCAGACCACCAGCTAAGGTCCCAAAATAATTGTTAAGTGGAAAAGGATGTGGGGTTGCACAGACAACTAGGATGTTAGCTTAGAAGCAGCTATTCATTCAAAGAGTGCGTAATAGCTCACTAGTCGAGTGACCCTGCGCCGAAAATGTACCGGGGCTAAAACAATTTACCGAAGCTGTGGATCCCTTAGGGGATGGTAGGAGAGCGTTCTATGTGTGGAGAAGGTGTACCGTGAGGAGCGCTGGAACGCATAGAAGTGAGAATGCCGGTATGAGTAGCGAAAGACAGGTGAGAATCCTGTCCACCGTAAGACTAAGGTTTCCAGGGGAAGGCTCGTCCGCCCTGGGTTAGTCGGGACCTAAGGAGAGACCGAAGGGTGTATCCGATGGCCAACAGGTTGATATTCCTGTACTAGAGTATGAAGTGATGGAGGGACGCAGTAGGCTAACTAAAGCAGACGACTGGAAGAGTCTGTCTAAGCAGTGAGGCGTGGTATGAGTCAAATGCTTATACCTGTAACGTTGAGCTGTGATGGGGAGCGAAGTTTAGTAGCGAAGTTAGTGATGTCACACTGCCAAGAAAAGCTTCTAGCGATGTATCATACTCTACCCGTACCGCAAACCGACACAGGTAGTCGAGGCGAGTAGCCTCAGGTGAGCGAGAGAACTCTCGTTAAGGAACTCGGCAAAATGACCCCGTAACTTCGGGAGAAGGGGTGCTGACTTTAGTCAGCCGCAGTGAATAGGCCCAAGCAACTGTTTATCAAAAACACAGCTCTCTGCTAAATCGTAAGATGATGTATAGGGGGTGACGCCTGCCCGGTGCTGGAAGGTTAAGAGGAGTGCTTAGCGGTAACGCGAAGGTATGAATTGAAGCCCCAGTAAACGGCGGCCGTAACTATAACGGTCCTAAGGTAGCGAAATTCCTTGTCGGGTAAGTTCCGACCCGCACGAAAGGCGTAATGATTTGGGCACTGTCTCAACGAGAGACTCGGTGAAATTTTAGTACCTGTGAAGATGCAGGTTACCCGCGACAGGACGGAAAGACCCCATGGAGCTTTACTGCAGTTTGATATTGAGTGTCTGTGCCACATGTACAGGATAGGTAGGAGCCTACGAGATCGGGACGCCAGTTTCGATGGAGGCGTTGTTGGGATACTACCCTTGTGTTATGGCCACTCTAACCCGGTAGGTTTATCATCTACGGAGACAGTGTCTGACGGGCAGTTTGACTGGGGCGGTCGCCTCCTAAAAAGGTAACGGAGGCGCCCAAAGGTTCCCCTCAGACTGGTTGGAAATCAGTCGCAGAGTGTAAAGGTATAAGGGAGCTTGACTGCGAGAGCAACAACTCGAGCAGGGACGAAAGTCGGGCTTAGTGATCCGGTGGTTCCGCATGGAAGGGCCATCGCTCAACGGATAAAAGCTACCCTGGGGATAACAGGCTTATCTCCCCCAAGAGTTCACATCGACGGGGAGGTTTGGCACCTCGATGTCGGCTCGTCGCATCCTGGGGCTGTAGTCGGTCCCAAGGGTTGGGCTGTTCGCCCATTAAAGCGGCACGCGAGCTGGGTTCAGAACGTCGTGAGACAGTTCGGTCCCTATCCGTCGCGGGCGTAGGAAATTTGAGAGGATCTGCTCCTAGTACGAGAGGACCAGAGTGGACTTACCGCTGGTGTACCAGTTGTCTCGCCAGAGGCATCGCTGGGTAGCTATGTAGGGAAGGGATAAACGCTGAAAGCATCTAAGTGTGAAACCCACCTCAAGATGAGATTTCCCATAACGCAAGTTAGTAAGAGCCCTGAGAGAAGATCAGGTTGATAGGTTAGGAGTGGAAGTTGTGTGAGCAATGGAGCGGACTAATACTAATAGCTCGAGGACTTATCCAATTTTCATTGAGCGCAGCGTTCAATAAGTCTTGTTAGAAATGAATAGTTATTCAATTTTGAGTAGATTAGATACTCATAGTTAAGTGACGATAGCCTAGGAGATACACCTGTACCCATGCCGAACACAGCAGTTAAGCCCTAGAACGCCGGAAGTAGTTGGGGGTTGCCCCCTGTGAGATATGGTAGTTGCTTAGCAAGGATAGGAAGTTAGGATTAACTTCCTTTTTTTGGGAGTTTAGCTCAGCTAAGGAGAACGAAAGTTTGACTTTGTCGAAGCTGACGGAAGTCAGTGCACGACAGGGAACAGTGAGCTAAACCTTCCTCTTGGGAGTTTAGCTCAGCTGGGAGAGCATCTGCCTTACAAGCAGAGGGTCAGCGGTTCGATCCCGTTAACTCCCATAAAGGTCCCGTAGTGTAGCGGTTATCACGTCGCCCTGTCACGGCGAAGATCGCGGGTTCGATTCCCGTCGGGACCGTTGAGATTGAGAAGAATCACAATTTCAACTTAAGACTCGTTAGCTCAGTTGGTAGAGCATTTGACTTTTAATCAAAGGGTCACTGGTTCGAGCCCAGTACGGGTCATAAGCGCGGGTTTGGCGGAATTGGCAGACGCACCAGATTTAGGATCTGGCGCTTAACGGCGTGGGGGTTCAAGTCCCTTAACCCGCATAGAAATAGGCCGGCTTAGCTCAGTTGGTAGAGCATCTGATTTGTAATCAGAGGGTCGCGTGTTCAAGTCATGTAGCCGGCATTAGAATAAAGAAGAGAGTAAATGCGAACGTAGTTCAGTGGTAGAACACCACCTTGCCAAGGTGGGGGTCGCGGGTTCGAATCCCGTCGTTCGCTTAGAGGCCGGGGTGGCGGAACTGGCAGACGCACAGGACTTAAAATCCTGCGATTGGTAACGATCGTACCGGTTCGATTCCGGTCCTCGGCATAATAGAATAAATAGAGCACCCTTAGCTCAACTGGATAGAGTACCTGACTACGAATCAGGCGGTTAGAGGTTCGACTCCTCTAGGGTGCATATAGTGATAGGATGTATTCGATCACGACGGGAAGTAGCTCAGCTTGGTAGAGTACTTGGTTTGGGACCAAGGTGTCGCAGGTTCGAATCCTGTCTTCCCGATTGTATCTTTTAATCTTTGAATAATAATATCTTGCTAAGGTCTAGTTTTGACCTTTTTTATTTTTGTTTTTAAAATTCCTCTTGTTATATTTTGACGTTCTAGAAGATAGACATATTTTGCAACTATGATTTTGATATTGTTTCTACATTAATCGAGAGCATATGAACTATTCTAGATTTTTTTATACTTTTTATTTTTTTATTTATTAATTACTATTTTTGACACATAAGTTGTAAATAGCCAAAAAAATGAACTAGACTTTAATTCCCTGCTGATATGTCAAAAACTTTTATTATTATTTTTTTAGATTAAAATAGGCTCTAAAATTTCTATTGCGATTTTATTCACTACAGAAATTATAGAACCATGTAATAGATCTCTTTAAATTATTTTTGAACCGCGGTAATTTTTCCTACATTATTGAATATTCATCTGCTAACATTATTGTTTCTTTTCCCATTATTATCTGTTATATAAATTGTTCTGGGATAGAAAGGGTTGAAGTGATGTGTGAAATCAAATGAAATTTGTGTCAGGAGTTTTGCTTCGGAAAAACGATAGGTGATTTTTCCATTATTGTTTAGCAGTTCAAACTGAATTAGATTATCTAGTGGAAAAGTATCTTTTAGAAAATTATCAATAATGTACCAAAAGGTATCAATAATTTCATCAGGTAAACTGGTTACGATTCCAAAGCTTGCATAGCGACCGCGGGTATTTGTAAAGGCCATTTTTACTTTCTCCTTCCATTTGCTTGTTTTTTATATGATACTTGAAAAATGACAAGATTGCAAGAAAATGAAATGTTATTTTTGTAAAAGAAAAAGAGCAGGAGCTCTTTTGACAACTTTAGCGATTCTTTAGTTCTAAATAGCGTTTGTACCAAATATTAACATAAGCTTGCGAAAATGGTCCTCGTTCTTGATTGATCCAGTCAACAAGAATTTTGACATTTTCTTTAAGAATATAGTCTAAATCATCGGAATAATTCATCTTGCGTTTATGACGCTCATATTCATCAACATCAAGGAGTCGTTTTTCTCCGTCAGCAAAAACTTTCACATCAAGATCGTAGTCAATGTATTTCAATGCTTCGCTATCAAGGTAGTATGGGCTCGCTAGATTGCAGTAGTATGATGTTCCATTTTCTCGGATCATTGCAATGATGTTAAACCAATATTTTCTGTGAAAATATACGATGGCTGGCTCGCGTGTTACCCAGCGTCTTCCATCACTTTCGGTGACAAGTGTATGGTCATTAACACCAATAATCGCATTCTCTGTTGTTTAGTACCATGGTATCGCGCCAAGTACGGTGCAAACTACCATCATGCTTATAACTTTGAATTGTAATAAAGTCGCCTTCTTTTGGAAGTCTCATTTTATACCAACTTTCTACAATTTTTAAAGTTTCTCATTTCCTATTATACCATAATTTTAAAAAAATTCTCAGTTTTCTTTAAATCTTTTTAGAGATATTCTCCCAAAGCGCTGGTAATATCTGAATAATCAAACCCTTTACGGGATAAAGCTTGGGTTAATCGTTGCTTTAAGTCATAACCTTCGTACTTTTTTGAATACTTGCGATATTGCTTATCTATTTCTTTATAGAGCAATTCCTGCTGTCTTTCTTCGTCTTCTTCGAACTCTAGATGTTGGCAAGCTATTTTTGCTTGGTTATGAGTGAATCCTTTGTTTATAAGAGCTTGGAGTATTTTATCTTGTAATGCCTTTCTAGGCAATTTTCCCTGGTATTTTTTGAGCAACTTTTCTGCTACTTTATCTGTTAATTCAGTAAAATCAAACTGGCTCAATTCTTCTTCTATGATGGTGCTAGCAATCCCTTTTTGCGTGAGCTTTTGCTTGAGAACAAAAGCGCCTTTGTCACCAGTGAGAAGATTGGATTGGATAAAAGAATTCGTATATTTTCTGTCGTTAATCCAATTATCCTTTTTTTAGATTGTCCAAAACCTGGCTTATGATTTCTGGTTGGATGTCGTGCTGGGTTAAGTAATCTTTAACTTCCTTGGCAGTTCTTTGCTTGAAGGAGAGATGATAGAGGGCTAGATTTTTCCGTAAGAGAACTGGGCATAGTCTTGAATTTCTGATAGCTCCTGCTCTGTGATTTCCATTCCTTTGGACAGCATGAAGCGGACGATGGTGTCTTCTGTAATATAGAGCTTTTCACTGCCGTCCAACTCCAAGAGGTAGAGTCTTTTTTTCTTTTCGATTTTTGTGATTTTCATAAGAGATTTTGGTAGAATCCTTTCTTTTAGCCAAATGCTTCAAAGGCAGCTATCAAGCGCAGTTTGTCTGTATCAACATCCTTCCGGCCATAGTAGTCAAAAAAGAGCTCTGCGTATTGGGGGTCAGAAAAATTATAAGTAAGAGACCAGATTGCCCAGTAAAGGTCAAGGTGGCGATCACTAAAGCCAGCGAGACCAACGTCGATAAAGCAGGAGAAAGTTGTTGCGTCTTTCAGGATGAAATTAGGCAAGCAGGCGTCACCGTGAATAAAGGAATCCGCAGTCAGTAGGTGTCCCTGTTCTTTAATAAGCTGGTAGGCTTCCTCACGACTTGAGATGTGAAATTGAGGCAGCAAGGCTTTTTGATAAAAGCAGCCTTTCCGATAATTTTTCTCTGCTACTTCTTTATAGTGCTGGAGACGATGTTTGATTGGGAAATGCTGGGGTTGGATGCTGTGAAGTTTTTTGAGCGCGGCAGCCATCGTTTGGCAAAGTTCTTCTGGCTGTTGGAGAAAGGCTAGGGCCTCCTTGCCCTCGGCTTTTTTAGTCAGCAGGTAGTCTTTATCTGCTGCCAGGTAGTGAATGACAAGTACACCGAGTCCTTGCTCTTCAAACCATTTGGCCAGTGTGGCTTCTTGGGCTAACTGGCCTTTTTGATCGATTTTCAAATAATAGCCCGTATCAGCATAGAAAACACTGGCTGCAGAATGTGAGGAGCTGTCGTAAAAGTTGGCCACCTCTAGATAAGTTCGTATTTGCTCAGGGAAATGGGCTAGTGGAAAGGATATTTTTTCTGCTTTCATACTTTTATTGTAACATATTCTCAACTAATGCGAGGCAGCGTGGTATAATAGAAGCATGAATGTGAAAGTGAAGCAAAGAATCCCTTTGAAAATTAAGAAAATGGGGATTAATGGGGAAGGGATTGGATTTTATAAGAAAACGCTGGTCTTTGTTCCCGGTGCTTTGAAAGGTGAGGAAGTCTACTGTCAGGTGACCAAGGTTCAGCGTAATTTCATCGAGGCCAAGCTCTTGACCATCAACAAGCGGTCGAAATTTCGGGTGGAAGCGCCTTGTGAGATTTATGATAGCTGTGGGGGCTGTCAAATCATGCATCTCCACTATGACAAGCAGTTGGAGTTTAAGGAAGATTTGCTGCGTCAGGCTTTGAAAAATTTGCGCCAGCTGGTTATGAGAACTATGAGATTCGTCCGACCATCGGTATGCAGGAGCCGCTCTATTATAGGGCCAAGTTGCAGTTTCAGACTCGAAAATTTAAGGATGAGGTCAAAGCAGGGCTCTATGCCCAGAATTCCCACTATCTGGTCTCGCTGAAAAATTGTCTGGTTCAGGACAAGGTAACGCAAAAGATCATCAATAAGGTGGCTAGGCTTTTAGGCAAGTATAGGCTGCCAATCTATGATGAGAGGAAGACTGCCGGAGTGCGTACCGTTATGATTCGCAGAGCCAGAAAGACAGGTCAGGTGCAGATGATTTTTGTGACAGGGCGCAAACTGGACTTTTCTCCAGTCGTTCGAGATCTAGTGGCTGAATTTCCTGAGTTGGAAACAGTCGCGGTCAATTATCATACGAGCAAGTCCAGTGAGATTTATGGAGATAAGACAGAGATTATCTGGGGTGAGGAGGCTATCCAAGAAGGAGTGCTGGATTATGAGTTCTCCCTGTCGCCTCGAGCTTTCTATCAGCTCAATCCTGAGCAGACAGAGGTGCTCTACAGGGAGGCGGTTAAGGCGCTGGATGTGACGAAAGAAGACCATTTGATTGATGCCTATTGCGGAGTGGGGACTATCGGCTTTGCCTTTGCTAAAAGGGTTAAGTCTCTGCGTGGCATGGACATCATCCCTGAGGCCATTGAAGACGCCAAGCGCAATGCAAAAAAGATGGGCTTTGACAATACACTCTACGAAGCTGGAACGGCAGAGGAGATTATTCCTCGTTGGTACGCTGAAGGTTATCGGGCGGATGCCTTGATTGTTGACCCACCGCGAACTGGTCTGGACGATAAGTTGCTGGAGACGATTGTCCGTTATGCACCTGAGAAGATGGTCTACGTTTCCTGCAATATCTCAACTCTGGCTCAGGATTTGGTCAAACTTTGTCAGGTCTACGATGTACGCTACATCCAGTCAGTTGATATGTTTCCGCATACTGCTCGGACCGAGGCAGTGGTGAAATTATCCAAGAGAGATAGCACTCGTTTGAGTTAATCGGAAACAGCTCGCTAGAGTTGACAAAATCATTCTAAAAAGGACTTAGTCTTCCCTAATACAGGGCTAAGTCTTTTTTTGTAAAAATTACAATGGTTTTATAGGGATTCAGTCTTAGCCTAATCAATTAGTCACAAAAAGAGAACACTCGTCAAGTGTTCTCCAATGGCAATCAGTTATATTAGAATAAACCGAATACTAGGACTGCAAGGACGGCACCAATAATTGGTCCGATAACTGGAATCCAAGCATAGCTCCAATCGCCATTTCCTTTGTTTGGAATCGGAAGGAGACTGTGCATGATGCGAGGTCCTAAGTCACGAGCTGGGTTGAGGGCATAGCCAGTTGTTCCACCGAGTGATAGACCAATCCCGATAATCAATGTTCCGACTGCAAAAGTGCCAATGCCTGCTTGCAGCTTATAAAGTCCTAGAGCGAAGATAGTCAGTACAAGGACAAAAGTTCCAAGGATCTCGCTAATCAGGTTAGAGAAGGTATCTTTGATAGCTGGGCCTGTGCTGAATGTGCCTAGGATGTTAGCTGGATTTCTTCAGCTAGATAGTGAGGTTTGAACTGTAGGAAGACGAGGAACTGTCCGACCATAGCACCTGCAAACTGAGCGAGGATATACGGAAGAACAGATGCCCAAGGCAAATCACCTTTCAGAGCTACTCCGATAGTTAGGGCAGGATTCAGATGGGCTGGGCCAAGGTTGCCGGATACAAAAGCAGCGATAGCAACGGCAATCCCCCATCCCATGGTAATCACAATCCAACCTGAATTGTGACTCTTTGTTTTGGGAAGAACCACGCCTGCAACTACACCATTACCCAGAAGGAGCAAGAGCAGTGTTCCTAAAAATTCGCCAAATATTTCTTTCATCATTTATGTTACTCCATTTAAAAGAAGGGGTGGCAGACAGTTGTTTTGCCTACCGCCTCTTCTCGTATTTTCTATTTTTTTAATTCTTCTAAATCGTTATTTGCAAGGGCAGCTTGAACATCATTGCGATAAGCTGCTTTTTCATCTTCTGTCCAGTCGTAGAATCGTCCCATTTCATCCAGAACAGGCTCTACAATAGCATCTAAGATATCCCGCATAAAGAGCATGTGGTTTGTCCGGCGAAGCAGGAAGTCAACTGGGCTGAGAACTAGCTCATTGCGCATTGCATAGTGCAGTGACAAGGTATCTGCCAGGCTGAGACCTGGTGCTTGCTCGATGCTGTGAGCGAGGGCAAAGACTTTAGGAGCATTTGAGCCGTAAAGGTTCGCAAGATAGAAGGCTTCTTTGCTGTCTAAGCCGCGTGAGACACCAAGTTGAGCAAAAGCTTCGATTTCGGAATCCACATTTGCTGGATTGAGCTCTCCGCCTGAAACAGGGTAGGTCTTAGAGTTGATGAGCTTGAAGCTGCGGTCAAATTCTGCTTTGAGGATTTCAACCACACGCTCCATAGCGCCTTCAGCCATCTTACGATAGTCCGTAATCTTACCGCCAGCAAGGGTCAAGAGACCATTGTTATCACGTTCCAAGCTGGAACCGCGGGACACAGCAGATGGATCCAAGTGTTTTTCAGAAGTGCTGCTTTCGAGTTGAGTAACAGCCGCCTCGACATCCTCACGGGATTTTTCTTTAGCCAAATAGCTTTCAACAGTCGCAATCAGTGCATTGAAACTTTCGTCGCTAATGGTACCGTTGTTTCCGCCATTGTAGTCAGAAGCGCTATTGCCTGCAATCAGAGGACGTAGACCTGCCCAGCTGCTTTCGATGTCGTCAATTGTGATCTTTGCTTCTGGGAAGCGATTATTGACAATGCCTAAGAGGTAATCTACATCTTCTTGTGTTACTTTTGGATGCTCTAGGTCGCCAGTGTAGTCAGTGTCGGTCGTACCAAAGTAGGTTTTATTTTCACGTGGAAGAACAAAGACCATCCGGCCGTCTCCCAAGCCTGTATCAAAGTAGACTGGCTGAGAAACCTTGATCTTGCTAGAGTCAACCACCAAGTGAACACCCTTGGTTGGACGCATTTGTGAGTATTGCTCACCATCATTTGACAGATTGCGCACCTTGTCGCTCCAAGGTCCAGTTGTGTTGATGACCAAGCGAGCCTTGATTTCAAAGACTTCATCAGTCAAGAGGTCACGCGCAACAACGCCTGTAATCTTTCCAGCTTCATCAAAGAGGAAGCCTTCTGCCTTGACATGGTTGGCAATCAGGGCACCGTCTTGATTGGCGCGTTTGATATTTTCAATCACGAGGCGCGCGTCGTTGTTGCGGAAGTCAAGATAGACACCGCCGCCGACCAGGCCTTCCTTCTTGAGTTCAGGTTCTCGTTCTAGGACTTCTTCCTTGCTCAGAACCTTGTTGGCAGCAGGAGTGTTGTTAACACCAGCCAAGAGGTCGTAGAGGTCCATAGCCACTTTGAGACGGAAGAGGCTGAAAGTAGCACCCTCTTCTTCGTAGACAGGAAGCAGCATCGGATCTGGTTTTGGAATATGAGGGGCAATTTGCTGAACCACAGCACGCTCAGAAACTGTATCTGAGACCACCTCTACGTCGAATTGCTTGAGGTAACGAAGGCCACCATGGACCAATTTGGTAGAACGGCTAGAAGTCCCTTCGGCAAAGTCCTGCATTTCAATCAGACCGGTCTCCAGGCCACTAGCTGCTGCTTGCAAGGCTACCCCAGCACCGGTAATCCCACCACCAATAATCAGGAGGTCCAAGGTTCGTTCCTGCATTTTTTTTTATCGATAATTCACGTGTTTTCTTTGAAAATTCCATAATTATACACTTTCTAACTTAGTCGTTTCATGCTTCTACTGACTTGATTATCAAAATATGAATCAGTATCAGTCGTCGATTTCTGCAAAGACTTGAGTTGCTTTAACGGCTTTTTTCCATCCTTTATAGAGTTGTTCCTTGCGGGATTCATTCATAGATGGTTCAAAGAGTTCTCCAGTTTCATTGAGAGTGCGGAGTTCGTCTAAGTCTTTCCAGTAGCCTACTGACAATCCTGCCAAGAAGGCTGCACCGAGAGCAGTTGTTTCTAAGTTTTTAGCACGGGCGATATCGATTCCCAGAATGTCAGCCTGGAACTGCATGAGGAAGTTGTTCATAGCAGCACCGCCGTCGACTTTAAGGACTTGAATAGCAGTCTTAGCGTCAACTTGCATGGTATCAATGATGTCGCGTACTTGGTAAGCGATGGATTGCAGAGTAGCCTTGATAAAGTCTTCCTTGCTGGTTCCGCGGGTCAAGCCAAAGACAGAACCACGTGCATTTTGATCCCAGTAGGGAGCGCCCAGACCTGTAAAGGCAGGTACGACATAGACTTCGTCATTGTTGTGAGAATTGAGAGCATATTTTTCAGATTCTGGTGAATTTTCAACCATCCGAAGACCGTCACGCAGCCATTGAATGGCACTTCCGGCAATGAAGATTGATCCTTCTAAAGCATAGTAAACCTTGCCATTAATTCCATAGCCAATAGTTGTCAAGAGGTTGTTTTCAGACAGCTGCATCTCTTCACCAGTGTTCATGATGATGAAGGAACCCGTTCCATAAGTATTCTTAACCATGCCAGGCTCAAAAGCTAGCTGTCCAAAGAGAGCCGCCTGCTGGTCACCAGCCATACCAGAGATTGGTACTTCTCCGCCATAGAAATGGAATGGAGCAGTCTTACCATAGATTTCTGAGTTAGAACGAACTTCCGGAAGCATGGCCTTTGGAACGTTAAGGATTTCCAAAATCTCATCGTCCCATTTAAGATCCTTGATGTTATAGAGCATGGTACGGGCTGCATTTGAGTAGTCGGTCACGTGAGCCGCGCCGTCAGTTAATTTCCAAACCAGCCAGGTATCGATGGTACCAAAGAGCAATTCGCCTTTTTCAGCTCTTTCTTGTGCTCCCTCAACATGGTCCAAAATCCAGCGAACCTTGGTAGCAGAGAAATAAGCGTCAATAATCAAACCAGTCTTTTCGTGGAATTTTTCCACATAACCTTGGCTTTTCAGCTGTTCAGCCAGAGGAGCAGTCTGGCGAGATTGCCAAACGATAGCATTGTAGATAGGAAGACCAGTATTCTTATCCCAGACGACCGTTGTTTCACGCTGGTTGGTAATTCCGATGGCTTCGATTTGGTTAGGTTTGACTCCACTTTCGATGAAGGCACCGGCGATAACGGATTGAACAGAGTTCCAAATTTCATTGGCATTGTGCTCAACCCATCCAGCTTGAGGGAAAATCTGAGTAAATTCTTTTTGACTGGAGCTAACTTTTTCTCCTTTTTTGTTAAAGATGATGGCGCGGGAACTAGTAGTTCCTTGGTCGATGGCCATGATGTATTTTTCTTGTGACATGAACTGTCCTCCTAGTAAAAATCTTGAGGATGTTTCCTCTACAGTAACTAGTATATAAAATAAAACGCTTTCTTTTTTATCAACTTTTTTAAAATTTTAAAAAAAATTGAGGAGATTGTGCGATAATCACAAAGAAACCTGGATTTCTCCAAGTTTCTTAATGAAATATCATGTGACGGATTTGTGCCAAATCTTCCAAATCTAAGTCATTTTTTAAATAATAGATGGGAACTTGCTGGGTTTGATGGATGGGATTGTTGGTGACGATGAGGTCATATTTTCTGGTAAGGTCGTAGGATTCAATCGTAATAAAGCGATTGTACTCTAAATACCGTCTTAAAATGGCTGTCATTCTGGAAACAACGATAAAACTATCTGTCAAGTCCATACCTATCTTGATGACTTGACCGTCGTTTTCAGCAATGTACTCCATCAGCTGGAGCCATTCCCACAAAACCTTTTTATCCAGAGATGTTCCCTGCTGGAAAATAGGCAGTTTGCTAAAAATAGTGTCAGCCACTTGTCGATAATCGTATTCGCTCCATAAGTAAGGATGGCGCAATTCTAGATTATGCTTGTATTTGTCTTGCAAGAGATAGCCTCGGAAAAGAAAGACACGGGCGCAGAGCTGGCTTAGTTCGTAGGTCACTTGGTCTTCAATGTAGTCACCTAGCAAGTCCTGAGACTTCATCTCTTGAATGAGTTGCGTAATCAGACTGGCAATTTCACCTCCAAAGCCCAGTATATACTCCATGGTGTGCAGGGGTAAAATCCGATGGGAAAGCAGAAATGAAAAGAAAATCATCATTTCCCCGTCTTCTTGACTCAGGGTGATGTGCTGTCCGGCAAAGAAATCATTTGTCCGACGATGCAAGCGCTGGTAGAAGATATTGTCAAAATAGCCCTGCATTTCTGCTCAATGTTTTGGAATTGACAGGCATTGACTCTTAGGCGCTGTTGGGTAATATGCGCACAAAGGGCCAAGTCCAATCGCTGACCTTGAGAGAGTTGAGCTCCACAGAGTTCTTCTAAGACGGCAACTTCCTTCCTTCTTTCTGATTTTTGAAGTTCCTTTTCCCAATCTTGGCTGGACCAGACCTTGCGAAAGAGGCAGAAATAAAAATAACGGATTTGATGCTCAGGCCCTTTCAAGCGACCATTTTGGATAGAAATATCAAACTCTGATAAAATCTGATTTAGACCGGATATGTGACGGCCGAGTGTTGCTTCACTGATCATCAGCTCCTGAGCCAATTGATGAGCTAAAAACTGCTGATGATAGAGCAAATAGTTCAAGATCTGAAATTTAATAGCATTGCCCAAGAAAAGTCTGCGAATATCCCGTCCCTTGGTATCCGGTCCGACAGACAGACTGAGCGTTTCGTCCTGAAGCTGGATGGATAAGGCTGTATGATGGTCCACAGCCTTGTCGTTAATCAGGCTAATGTACTTGGTCAAGGTTGCTTTCGAGAATCTTGTTTCTGATATGACGTCCTTCAAACTGGATGTAGAATGCTGCTGTAAATAAGACAGGACAATAAACTGTCCCGCTTCACTCTTTTCCATTAAGTCTGCAAGATACATACGAAAACCCTCTCAATTCACTATTCTTAGCTTATCACAAAAGGGAAAAAAGACGAAGCAATGTGCTTTATTTTTTCTTATCGTTGCCTGAGGCAATAATGGAAGGCAGAAATCTATCATCATGTCTATCTTAATTCGCTATTCCATTTCTTTTGAATAAACGCAAGAGGTGCACACCCCAGTTCTTTTTAGCTTTGAGTCTGGTAGCTTTTTTATGGTATAATTATAGAAAAATGACGATGAGGGAGCAGCTATGGATAATGTGATTGATTTGTCTATCCCAGTGGCAGAAGTGATTGAGAAGCAGCCAGAAGTTTTGGATGTTTTGGTCGAGTTGGGCTTTAAGCCTCTGGCCAATCCTGTCATGCGCAATACAGTAGGGCGCGTGGTTTCTATCAAAAAAGGAGCTGCCATGAATGGAATTGACCTGAATAAAATTAAGCAAACTCTGGAATTAAACGGCTATGAAGTGGTGGGGATTTAGGCATGGCTACTGAACGCATTGAAGTCCTCAAGTCAATCTTGCTGGACCTACATAATGGAGCTTCGGCAGAATCTGTTCAGGAGCTTTTCAACAAGCATTTTGCTGGTGTGTCCGCTATCGAAATCAGCCTGATGGAGCATGAGCTGATGAACTCGAATACGGGAGTGACCTTTGAAGATGTCATGTCTCTCTGCAATGTCCATGCCAACCTCTTTAAAGGTGCCATTCAGGATGTGGAGGTGGCTGATACCGACCATCCCGGCCATCCTGTTCAGGTCTTCAAGCAGGAAAATCTAGCACTGCGGGCTGCCCTTATGCGGGTTCGAAGACTCCTATCTACCTATGAAAGTACAGAAGATGAGGAGCTTATTCCTGAAATCCGCAAGGGACTCCAGCGTCAGCTGGGTTTGGTGGGGCAGTTTGATATCCACTATCAGCGCAAGGAAGAGCTCATGTTTCCTATCATGGAGAGCTACGGCCACGATTCGCCGCCCAAGGTCATGTGGGGCGTGGATGATCAGATTCGAGACCTTTTCCAAGAGGCTAAGATTGCTGCAGAGCAGCTGCCGGACACTTCGATTCAAGAAGTCAAGGACAAGTTTGAGACTTTGCTGCTGAGTTTGAAGCTATGATTTTCAAGGAAGAGTCCATCCTTCTCATGATACTCCTCGAGTCCTTTACTCAGGATGACTGGCTCAAAATTGCTGAGGAGAGTGATGCTTATGGCTATGCCATCATCAAACCGACGGAGAAATGGATTCCTGCGCGGCACTCATTCTCGGAGGAGGAAGCTGGGGATGCTGCTGATGAAGGAAGCGAAGCGCCAGCAAGCACAGAGCAGACTAGTGATGGCAGGTTTGAGCAGGTTATTGATACGCCGGATGGTCAGGTCACTATCTCCTTTAAGCCCAAGGAAAAGAAGGAGCAAGACTTTAATCGGGACTCCCAGCAGCCTTTTGGTCATGGCTATCTGTCGGTGGCGGAGGCTAATCTGATTTTGGATCATCTGCCCATGGAGATTACCTTTGTCAATAAGGACGATATTTTCCAGTATTATAATGACAGCGTGCCGGCAGACGAGATGATTTTCAAGCGGACGCCTTCCCAGATAGGGCGCAATGTCGAGCTCTGCCACCCGCCCAAGTTTTTGGACAAGGTGCGGCGGATTTTCAAGGCTCTGCGTGAGGGAGAGCGGGACAAGTTTGAGATGTGGTTCAAGTCGGAATCGCGCGTCAAGTTTGTCCATGTGACCTATGCAGCAGTGCGGGATGAGGCTGGTGAATTTCAGGGGGTGCTGGAGTATGTGCAGGACATTCAGCCCTTCCGTGACATAGACAGCGATTTTTACCGAGATTTGGACTAGGTATTTGCAGTTAGAAAGTGAGAAACATGAGTTACGAACAGGAATTTTTACAAGACTTTGAAGCTTGGGTCAAGACCCAGGTCATGATTAACGAGATGGCCCTCAAGGAGAGTCGAGCAGTCTACGAAGCAGACCAGGACGAGCGGGCTAAGGAAGCGGCTATTCGCTATGAGAGTCGTCTTGATGCCTATCAGTTTCTTTTGGGGAAATTTGCCAACTATCAGGCGGGCAAAGGATTTCACGACCTACCTGACGGACTTTTGGGTGAGAGAAATTATTAGTGAATCAAAATAAAAGGGGCTTGGTAGAGATATGTCTATGGCCCCTTTTAATAATGCCTGAGAAATGTGTTTTTGCTATCTATTGCCCTATTTTAATAGTTAACCAGAATAAATAAATAGCGAATGTAACAATAGCGGGCAAGAATTATTTGATACAATTGTCAAATAATTGTGTAGCTGTACCGCCAAAATAGAGGCTACGCTCATCAATTATAGTGTGTTTGATTTTCCAATTTTGCAGAGAGCAAGTGGCTCATGAAGTCGCAAGGCCGATAGCCAAGATAACTGTAAGTGTAGCTATAATTGAATGGCCAATACAGCTGAAGAGTTCGCTGTTACACTAGCTTTTAGAATTCATTGAATTTTCTTCTTTAAGTTTTAATGTGAATCAAATTTGTATATAGATTGTTATTGCATCAAAAAATGTGAAGAAGTAAGCGGTGCGAGACACTTTCAAAGAAATTTTTAATTATATTTTGCTATATTATCTGGATTTTTTGTGGAAATATTGATAAAATACTCCTATAGGTCCTTGTTACAACGGGGATTTTTTAGTGAAAGGATTTTATCATGGCAAAGAAAGTTAATCGAAAAAAACAATTACGTAATATCCTTCGTCGTTCAGGAGCTTTTTCAAGTTCTGTAACAAAGGTATTGGAAGATACTACGAAAGTGATTAAACACACTGAGAAAGCTGTTCAGGAAGTAGGTAAAGTTGTTTCTCAAAAGGTAGAGCAAGTGGTGAAAACTACAAAAGAAAAAGTACAAAAGACTACGGGCTCTGTAGAAGATTTTGCTGAGAGTCTTGGAGGGCTTTCACTTGAGCGTGCAAAGACCTTTTATGATGAAGGGATTAAATCTGTTGCTGATTTTAAAAATTGGACAGAAAAAGAACTTCTTACATTAAAAGGAATTGGGCCAGCTACAATTAAGAAATTGAAAGAAAATGGTGTTCGTTTCAAGTAATTTCCTTGATTATTGCTTTTTAAAGAGAAACTTGTTACAATAAATCCATCAGAGGTGTTTTGAGTCAGGCATTTTACAGAAAGTGGCGGTGCTGAGAAGTCCACAGATGTGTCAAAGCTGGTTGCTGATGAGATGATAAAATGAAATAATAAAAGACTTTTTGTTTATTTTTAGGACTTGGCAAGGAGCTGTAGGCTATACCAGCGTATGCCGAAGTGAGTTAACGATGTCATAAAAGGTAAACAAGAAGACAAGAGTTGCGGGCGTCTGCCCGAAATTGGGTGGTACCGCGGATAAACACATTCGTCCCTGTCATGGTTATGACAGGGACGATTTTTTATAGAAAGCGAGGGAGAAGGATGACAAGAGTAGAGTTACCAGAAAGAATCGAAACAGAACGTCTCATTTTACGAGTCCGAACAGTGGCTGATGCTAAGGATATCCATGCCTATGCTAGTAGACCAGAAGTCTCCTACCCAGCAGGATTTCCGCCCGTCAAGACCTTGGAAGACGAGATTTATTATCTGGAGCATATTCTCCCTGAGCGCAATCAAAAGGAAAATCTCCCAGCAGGCTACGGGATTGTCGTCAAAGGGACTGACAAAATCGTTGGCTCTGTCGATTTCAACCATCGGCATGAAGATGATGTGCTGGAAATCGGCTATATCTTGCATCCAGACTATTGGGGACGTGGTTATGTGCCAGAAGCAGCGCGAGCTTTGATTGATCTGACTTTTAAAGAAGTGGGACTTCACAAGATAGAATTGTCTTGCTTTGGCTACAATATCCAAAGTCAACGAGTCGCTGAAAAATTAGGTTTTACCCTTGAAGCTCGCATAAGAGACCGCAAAGATGCCCAAGGCAACCGCTGTGATGATTTGAGGTATGGGCTGCTTAGGAGTGAGTGGGAGGTGATTTAATGCATCTTTCATCATTGGGGCTCCGGCTTCTGGCAAAATGACGATTGGTCAAGAGTTATCTCGACTGACAGATGCTACCCTCTTTTATAACCATCAAGCCATCGATTTTGCACTAGAAATCTATCAGGACTTTACAGAGGAAATGTGGGAGTTTGTTCGAGGGATTACCTTTTCTTTTCTTGAAACAAGCGCTCGGAATCATAGGTCGATGATTTTAACAGACGTAATTGATTTTTCAAATCAGTACCAGCTCCTATATTTGAAGGAAATTCAGGATTTGTTGGATGACTATCATCAAGAGATTCTTTTTGTGGAGTTGGAAACAAGTCTTGAAGAGCGTTTAAATCGAAATCGAACGGAGAATCGATTAAAGCACAAACCCTTAAAACGACATATTGAGGTATCTGAAAGAGAAATTTTGGAGACTGCTGAAACACTTCAATTAAATTCCCAACATCAACCGAACGAGTTGTACCACTACCTTAAAATAAATAATACGAATCTGTCTGCAGAAGAAGTTGTTAAGCAGATTCAAGATAAAATGAATACAATAGAGAAAGGACAAACACATGTCTAAAGAACTTTCACCTAAATACAATCCAGCCGAGGTTGAGGCTGGTCGTTACCAAAAATGGCTTGATGCGGATGTTTTCAAGCCTTCAGGCGATCAAAAGGCTAAGCCTTATTCGATCGTGATTCCACCACCAAACGTAACTGGGAAGCTTCACCTTGGTCACGCTTGGGATACAACTCTTCAGGATATTATCATCCGTCAAAAACGCATGCAAGGTTTTGATACGCTTTGGCTTCCAGGTATGGACCATGCTGGGATTGCCACTCAGGCTAAGGTTGAAGAGCGCTTGCGTGGTGAAGGCATTTCTCGCTATGATCTCGGCCGCGAGAAATTCCTCGATAAAGTCTGGGAATGGAAAGACGAATATGCGACGACCATCAAGGAGCAGTGGGGCAAGATGGGGCTTTCTGTAGACTACTCTCGTGAGCGTTTCACCCTTGATGAAGGTTTGTCAAAAGCTGTTCGCAAGGTCTTTGTGGACCTTTACAAGAAAGGCTGGATCTACCGTGGTGAGTTTATCATCAACTGGGACCCGGCAGCTCGCACAGCCTTGTCTGATATCGAGGTGATTCACAAGGATGTCGAAGGTGCCTTCTACCACATGAACTACATGCTGGAAGACGGTTCACGTGCCCTTGAAGTTGCGACAACTCGTCCTGAGACGATGTTTGGGGACGTTGCCGTTGCCGTCAATCCAGAAGACCCACGCTACAAGGACTTGATTGGTAAAAATGTCATCCTTCCAATCGCTAATAAATTGATTCCAATCGTTGGGGATGAACACGCGGATCCGGAGTTTGGTACAGGTGTCGTGAAAATCACACTGCCCACGATCCAAACGACTTCTTGGTTGGTCAACGTCACAACTTGCCACAAGTCAACGTTATGAACGACGATGGAACCATGAACAACTTGGCCTTCGAATTTGCAGGCATGGACCGTTTTGACGCTCGCAAAGCGGTTGTCAAGAAACTGGACGAAATCGGTGCCCTCGTCAAAATCGAAAAACGTGTCCACAGTGTTGGTCACTCAGAGCGTACAGGTGTTGTGGTTGAACCACGCTTGTCTACGCAATGGTTCGTGAAGATGGACCAATTGGCTAAAAATGCCATTGCCAACCAAGACACAGAAGACAAGGTTGAATTCTACCCACCTCGTTTCAATGATACCTTCCTCCAATGGATGGAAAATGTCCACGACTGGGTTATCTCACGTCAGCTCTGGTGGGGGCACCAAATCCCTGCCTGGTACAATGCTGAGGGCGAAATGTACGTCGGCGAAGAAGCTCCTGAAGGTGACGGATGGACTCAGGACGAAGACGTCTTGGATACGTGGTTCAGCTCTGCCCTTTGGCCCTTCTCAACCATGGGCTGGCCTGATGTGGACTCGGAAGACTTCAAACGTTACTTCCCAACTTCAACCTTGGTAACAGGTTACGACATCATCTTCTTCTGGGTGTCTCGCATGATCTTCCAATCTTTGGAATTCACTGGTCGTCAGCCATTCCAAAACGTTCTTATCCACGGTCTCATTCGTGATGAGCAAGGGCGTAAAATGTCTAAATCTCTCGGAAACGGGATTGATCCGATGGATGTTATCGAGAAATACGGTGCTGATGCCCTTCGTTGGTTCCTTTCAAACGGTTCTGCACCAGGTCAAGACGTGCGCTTCTCTTACGAGAAAATGGATGCTTCATGGAACTTCATTAACAAAATCTGGAACATCTCTCGCTACATCCTCATGAACAATGAAGGCTTGATCCTAGAGCAAGCAACTGCCAATGTCGAAAAAGTTGTTAACAAGGAAGCTGGAAATGTCACAGACCGCTGGATTCTCCACAACCTCAATGAAACGATCGGCAAAGTTACTGAAAACTTTGATAAGTTTGAGTTTGGTGTGGCTGGACACATCCTCTACAACTTCATCTGGGACGAGTTTGCGGATTGGTACGTTGAGTTGACCAAGGAAGTCCTTTATAGCGACAACGAAGAAGAGAAAGTCATCACACGTTCTGTTCTCCTTTACACTTTGGACAAGATCCTTCGTCTCCTTCACCCAATCATGCCATTCGTGACAGAGGAAATCTTTGGGCAAATCTCAGAAGGCTCTATCGTCACAGCGGAATACCCAACTGTCAACCCAGCCTTTGAAGACTTTGCGGCCCACACAGGTGTGGAAAGCCTCAAAGACTTGATCCGTGCTGTTCGTAATGCGCGTGCAGAAGTAAACGTAGCACCAAGCAAGCCAATCACGATTCTCGTGAAGACAAGCGATAGCGACTTGAAAGCCTTCTTTAACAGTAATGTTAACTACATCAAACGCTTCACCAATCCAGAACACTTGGAAATTGCGTCAACTATCCCTGCACCTGAACTTGCTATGTCAAGCGTCATCACAGGAGCAGAAATCTACTTGCCACTAGCTGACCTCCTTAATGTCGAAGAAGAACTAGCTCGTCTCGACAAGGAACTCGCTAAATGGCAAAAAGAACTGGATATGGTAGGTAAGAAGCTCTCTAACGAACGCTTCGTGGCCAACGCCAAACCAGAAGTCGTCCAAAAAGAACGCGACAAACAAGCCGACTACCAAGCCAAGTACGACGCGACCGTCGCACGTATTGATGAGATGAAGAAATTGGTGAAATAAACACAGAAACACGGCGGAATGCCGTGTTTTTTGGTATACTGAAAGTAGATTATAAATTATAGGTGGAAGAAATGGGTAAAATTTTTATTGCACATGCTTGGTCAAATGATGAAAATTATAGTCAGAGACAATTAGACTTTATACGTAAACTTGAACTCGAACTAGAAGAAAAAAATTTAGAAGTTATTTATGATGATAATATTGTTAACAAAAAAATACTTTTAAAAACAATTCATGATTGAAAATATTAGAAATTGCGATGTTATTTTTATCTATTTGTGACAAAGCCTATTTAGAAAAAAATCTGAAATAAAAAGATTCGGGTGTGAGTTTTCGAATTAAAAAGAAATAACAGAACATAATTTCTTAGATAAAGTAATACCTATCAAAAATCTCAGCAGATGATTTGCCTTACATTTTTTTGGTACATTACCTTACGAATCTTTCTGTAAAGAATTTGAGGAAATGTCGTTTGACTCATCTGATCAATTAAATTCTCTTTTTATAAGATTATCTGATAAGCTATCAAAAGAAGAGCTCTGCCCTCAAGATAAATTAAAAAGAAGAAGTTCATTCGCAACTTGATTCGATTGGCTTAATTTCTAATGTTCTTAATTCCACATTAAAAACTTTCAGATTTGTATACTTACCCAGAACTAAGAATAGATAGAAAAGAAAATATAAGTTATCTTTCAGCAGAAAAGTTACTGAATAGTAAATATTATTTAGATAAAGTTTTTTTATAGTAGGAGATAGACAAAGTGGAAAAACATCTTTTGCAAAAAAAATTATTTTTTTGATATATATAGTGACGGTTTTCAACCTATATATTTAGAAAGTAAAGAGATTAATTCTCAAAAATATAGAAAAAGGCAGTTCGCAACAAATATATTTCAACATATAAAACTAACCATAAAAAAATAAAGCAGAAAAATATAGTTGTTATAATTGATGATTTTTCATAAACTTTCGACAAAAATTACAAAAATGCTGTTAAAAAAATTGACAAGTACGCAGGATTAATTTTGTTTGTTGATGATATTTATGATATTAGTTCGAATGATTTCACAGTAACAAGATTCACAATACAACCTTTCAAACCTTCTTTAAGAAATGAGCTTATAACGAAGTTTATAGAATCAAAATCACTCTATAGGGATTTAAATACAAATGATAAATTAAAGAAAAATTGATGAGAATTCGAATCTTGTTGATATCAGTTTGGGTTTAGATAGAGGATATAAGAATGGTATTATTCCCGCATTTCCTCTGTATATTTTTAATTATCCTAGGTTCTTCAACTGATGCTAACAACAGATTCGATACTCCTATATCTTCACACGGTCATTGTTATAATTTACTAATTCAGTTAGCTTTTCAAAATTGTGGAGTAAGTAATGATCGGATTGTGTCTTATTTAAACTTTTTGTCTTATTTTTTTCTATGTATCTTTTTTAAAAAAAGAAGTCTTAGAAGTATCAAATAAGGATTTCAAATTATTTTTTTAGAAGATTATCAAAATGATTATAAAATCTTTGACTTAGAAGAGTATCTAAGTTTACTAATGAAAACTGGATTGTTGAAAAAAAGCAACTCTTCTAACTATAGTTTTTTTGCTATGAGTATCTATATTATTACTTTTTAGGGCAATATCTATCTGATAACTTTAATGAACATCTTGATGACATACAAGACATTATTTTGAATCTGGATTTAGAACAGAATGGCCACATAAGTATTTTTCTAGCGCATCATTGTAAAGATCAACGATTAATAGAAATGTTAAACTATAGCTTAGAGAATTCATTTAGTGATTATACAGAAGCAACACTTGATTCTGTAGAGTTGGGTGATTTTGATAAACAAGTTAATGAATTATCTAATAATATTGATTACAGGATAGAGAACTTCGAGGAAAAACGAAAATCCGAATTGAATCATCGAGACAGATTGGAGGAAAATGCATACTCAGAAAGAGATAACACAGAGATAATTGAAGAAAAACAAGCTCACAGACAAAATCAAGTTAGAAATGCAATTCAAACCGTAGAAGTAATTGGAGTAATTCTTAAGAACAGATACGGGTCAATAAAAAAACAAAGATTTTTAATAAAAATACTAAAAAAAATACAGTTGATGCTAATTTAAGACTTCTTACCTCTTTTTATTCAGATTGTCTCCGATAAAGATTTTTATACTTTTTCTAGAGAACTTTATTTCAAAAAGAAGTTGATAAAGAAAAACCTTAATGAAGATAAACTAAGAAAAAGATATTCATGACATACTTGTGAGTATGAATTTTGCTACTATATATTCACTAATTATGAAAAACTGTTTCATCAATTGGTTCAGAACCTATTTCTCATTATTTTTTTCAGAAATGATAGAAAATAGCAATATTAATCCTAGCTATATATTAATAAAAAGGGGATTAGAACTACAATATGAAAAACAATTCTCGGAAAAATCTATCTTGAATGATAGAAACAATAAAAATATGTCACACGTAGCTCGTACCATATTGAATTTAATGGTTGTTAATCATGTATCACGGCATTCCTTTAGCTATCAAGAAAAAGCTAGAATAGAAGAAAAATTTGGGTTTAAACCTAATTCACTCCTTAAACGAGAACAACACATAAAATCAATCGAAAATAGATAATATATAACAAGTTAAAAATTTGAACCCACCTAGCGATGCCATCGGTTGGGTAAGTAAAAGGAGTCTTTAGTTTTTAAACGATTGCTTCTTTCCAGCCTCCATATAATAAACTCCCAGACTTAGTTTGGGAGCTTATTGCTTTATATCTTCTGTGTGGCCTTGATAGTGGTAAATGCAGAGCCGTTTTGCCTGGTCTGGACGACTGACGGTAAAGTGGAAGTAATGGTCTTTCTGATCTAAACTTTTGGCCTTAGAGAGTTTGAAATAAGTGACCTGGCGGCTGGCCATGTGGCGGAGGATATCGTCTTCCATGACCATCAGAGGCTGGGGAAGATTGGAGAATTGATAAAAATCTTCTTGAAATTGATAGTAGTTCTGGGAAAAATAGTCAAATTGAAGTTCTTCATGTAGATTCTGAGTAGTCATCTGCGCCTCCTAGAGCTTGTATCGAAAGAATCTGATGGATAGCAAGGCCTTTGTAATGGTCGCCTTCCTGCAGGAGGATCTGTTTACTGTCCAGATGAAAGACGGTAGCAGTAATCTCGGTCAGCCTTTTCTGATTAAGAAAGGTGATTCCGATGGGAACTTGCTGGCTGTAGGCTTGCCTGAGTAGCTGGTTTATCTCCTGTCTATCAAGCTGGGTCAGGCGACTGATATCTAGTTCTTTTTTGGCTAGAGCAGTGCTGTGTTCAGAGAGGAAAAACCCAGCCCACTTAGCCATGCCCCGATCCTGAAAGTCACGAGCTGACTGATAGGGAAGATAGGAGCGATCGGTCATGATAAGCCCTCCAGCCCTCCAGCTGAATGGCCTCCAGTTAGCTTGCTTCGAGCGATGGCACGGGAGGAGTCTAGTAAGGCTGATCCCTTAAGCAAAGAGGCAAAGCCGAAGCAATCTCTGATGTGGTCAATCGTCAGCTGGAGATTCTCTTCTTTTTGAATTTGCAGGGGATCGTCAAAGAGAGAAATCAGACCATAGTCTTGATCGACAAAGTCACTGTAAAAAACGCCAATCTGTCGGATAGCACCGCCCTGATATTTGGAACGAAAAAGCTGAACGACGATTTGAGTCAATTGATCGCTGTTGTTAGTAGGGTCGATTTTTTTCTGTGTATGAATGGAAGGCAGGAACTCCTGCTTGGAATAGCGGGCATAGATGGAGACACGCTGGCATTTTTTACCAAAGCGTCTGAGTCGAATGGCGACCTGCTCAGCCATTTCTCGGAAGACCAGCTCAATCTCTGCCTGCTGTCTATAATCTCGGGGAAGAATTTGCGAATTCCCCAAACCATGTGACTGGGCCTGATAAGGCTTGTGAACATTGCTTTCATCAATACCGTGAGCATGAAACCAAAGCTGCAGGCCCATGACTCCCATTTCTTTTTTGAGGATGTCAGGGTTAAAGTGGGCCAAATCATAAATGGAATGGATGCCTAGCTTCTTAAGACGGGTGGCTGTTCGGTGGCCGATGCCCCAAATCTGTCATGGTCGGAATAGTCCAGACTTTACTGGGAACATTCTCATAGGACCAGTTGACTCGCATCTTTTTTGTGTGTTTGGCTTCAATGTCCAAGGCTAGCTTGGCGAGAAGAGGATTGGCGTTGCTCAGGCCGATCGATGCATAAATCCCGGTCTTCTTCCAGATAGCCTGTTGAATGCGGGCAGCCAGCAGGTCCAGTTTGGTCCTGCGGTCCAGCGTCTGATCGGGAATGAAGTAGTTGATAGAGCTTGTCAAATCTAAGAAGCCCTCATCGATTGAGTAGGGGAAAATGTCATCGGGAGCTGCAAAATCCTGAAAAATCTTTTGGATTTCCATATTTTTCTGGATGTAGTAGTTCATATGAGGTGGGACCAGTAAGGTCTTTTGAGCAGCGTCTTCAATAAAGCGTACATAATCGGCTGTGATAGGCAGTCCCTGCTTGCGGGCAGCAGCATAGTTGAACTTACGAGTGTGGACATCGAAAGGAAGATTATAGCTTCGGCTGACATTTTGGCTACCGAAATTCTTTTTAAAGAGAGGGGTGGCAGCTAGTATCAGTCCAGCAGCATTTTCAACTCGGCTCATGACACAGAGTGAGGTTTTTAAGGGGTCAAGACCAAGAGCAATGCATTCGCAAGAGGCATAAAAACTTTTCATATCCACAAAAGCAATGTCTGAACGAGGCTCGCGTGAATAATCAAATAGGACCATCACTTACACCTCAATCGGCAGAAAATGTCCGACTACGATACCAACAATGCTAGGCTGGTCTTCATAGGGAGCAAAGAGATCCTCATAGTCAGGATTGATAGACTCTAGGCGTAGGCCTTCAGCTTCGCGGTAGACTTTTTTGATATAGGTCTTGCCATTCCACATGAGAGCATAGACCGCCCCATCGTAGTCAAATCCTGTCTGTTTCATAAGGGCAACAGAGCCGTTGGGATACTTGGGCTCCATAGAATCCCCAGAGACCCAGGATGCAAAATCATGCTGGATATCTTGATCAAAGTAGACTGTTTCGTAGTCTGTCTCATTGTCATAGTAACTGTGCCCCCCCCGCAGCCAGCTCAACGGATAGAACCTTATAGGCTGTGAGAGAGCTAACCTTGCTCTGTCTCTCTAGGAGCCGACTAGCGAGCTGGTCGACTTCCTTTTTATGGGGTAGAGTTAGTAAAGGATAGGTGTAGAGCGCGCTGGTCTCATCTACAAAGTAGTTCTCTTGGACCTTGAGATAGGTAGATAACTTTCTGAGATTTTTAGCGTGAGGTTCTGCCAGACCATTTTCCCAAGCAGAGTAAGTCTTTCGAGAGATGCCTAGCTCTTGGTAAATGGAAGACTGAGTCAAATTAAGCTCTAAGCGTCGTTTTTTTAATTTTTCATGCGAAAACATATCACACCTCCTATGTAACGTTTTAAAAGTTACATATAGTATACCAGATGAAATTGAGAAAAGCAAGTTCTTTATTGAGTATTTTCATTCTTAGCAAGAATGTGGTAAACTGTAGGGAGGAATATAACCAGGAGGTAGAGAGATGTTTCCTATGACAGCAAAAACGATCATGACAGAAGAAGTTTACCGCCGTTTCGCTTGGGCCAACTTTTGGTATAAAAAGAATGGCCTCTTTTCACTGATTCTCCCTGAGATAGTGGTGCTGATATGCGGTGCAATCTGTTTTTTCATCGGGGAACCTTTGCGAGGCGTAGCTTTTCTTGTTACTGTGGCTGTCCTTCCTTTTCTTTACTATCTGTCCATGAATCGCCATATTAAAAAGTTTTATAGAGGCAACCCCCTCTGGCATGATATAGAGCAGGAGTTTAGCTTCTATGAGACAGACTTTCGTGTCGTTAATCGGAATAATAATTCCAGATTTGACTACCAAGATATTGTGGCAATCATAGACAAGCCAGAAACTTTTTATATTATGGTTGGCCGGTCAATAGGGCTGATCTTGGATAAGGCAGACTGTCAGCCTGAATTAATCGAATTTTTACTCAAACTAAAAGAAAACAGAAGCCTTTAACTTGTGGTCGCTTCTGTTTTTTACCTGCTTCGCTTTTTAAAACATTTGCCTCTTGTCTTATGTATGTTATAATACTTTTTATGAGAGTTGTTGCAGGTAAATACGGAGGGCGCCCCCTCAAGACTTTGGATGGTAAGACGACTAGGCCGACGACCGATAAGGTCAAGGGAGCGATTTTTAATATGATTGGTCCTTATTTTGAGGGTGGTCGGGTGCTGGATCTTTATGCTGGGAGCGGAAGTTTAGCCATTGAAGCTCTTTCTAGAGGTATGGATACAGCTGTTTTGGTAGAGAAAGATCGCAGAGCTCAGGCTATCATTTCTGAAAATATCCAGATGACCAAAGAAGCAACGCGTTTTGAATTGCTCAAGATGGAATCGAGTCGTGCATTAAATATTGTGACGGGGATTTTTGATTTAGTCCTCTTGGATCCACCTTATGCTAAAGAACAGATTGTGGAGGACATTGAAAAGTTGGAGGAGCGCCAGCTCTTGAGCCAAGATGTCTTAGTAGTCTGTGAGACGGATAAGGAAGTTGAATTGCCAGAGGAAATTGCAGGATTGGGCATTTGGAAACAGAAAATATATGGGATTTCAAAGGTGACGGTGTATGTCAGATAGGATAGGATTATTTACAGGATCTTTTGACCCGATCACTAAGGGGCATGTAGATCTGATCGAGCGGGCCAGTAGGCTCTTTGATAAACTCTATGTAGGAATTTTCTATAATCGGGAAAAGTCTGGATTTTTCAGGATTGAAGCTCGAGAACGGATGGTCAAAGAAGCGCTACAGCATTTGGATAATGTGGAAGTGATCACTTCTCAAAACGAATTGGCGGTGACAGTAGCTAGCAGAATTGGAGCTAAGACCTTTGTACGTGGTCTACGTAACAACCAAGATCTAGATTATGAAACGAGTATGAATTTTTTCAACCAAGAATTAGATAGTGAGCTGGAGACGATTTTCTTGTTGAGTAAGCTAGCTTATCAATATATCAGTTCTTCACGCATTCGTGAGCTGATTGCTTTTAAGCAGAGCATAACACCATACGTACCTCAAAGTGTTGTCAGAGAAATAGAAAGAGAGTTATATGAAAAAGATTAAGATTTATAAATGGCCGATTATTATTTTTACAACGCTAATTTTATTAGTCGTTTCTTTAACAGTTCCTTTACCATATTATATTGAGGTACCTGGTGGAGCAGAAGATATTCGCCATGTTTTGAAGGTTAACCAGCAAGATGATAAGGAGCGTGGTGCTTATGAATTTGTGACGGTTGGCGTCCAGCGCGCAACTTTTGCGCATTTGGTCTATGCTTGGTTGACAGATTTTACAGATATTTACTCAGCTGAGGAATTGACGGGAGGTTCATCCGATCAAGAATATATTAGGATTAATCAATTTTACATGGCAACATCACAGAATATGGCCAAGTATCAAGGCTTAAAAACAGCCGGAAAAGACATTACGATGAAGTACTTAGGAGTCTATGTCCTGCAAGTATCGAAGGATTCGACTTTTAAGGGAATCTTGAACATTGCTGATACAGTTACGGCTGTTAATGATAAGACATTTGACAGCTCTGAAGAATTAATAAAATACGTTAATTCGCAAAAATTAGGAGATAAGGTTAAAGTGACCTATGAGGAGGATGGACAAGAAAAGTCTGCTACAGGAAAGATCATTAAACTTGATAATGGGAAAAACGGAATTGGTATCGGCCTGATAGATCGAACTGAAGTAACTAGTGATATTCCGATTGAATTTGCAACAGAAGGGATTGGTGGCCCTAGTGCAGGTCTTATGTTTAGTTTAGCTATTTATACGCAGCTTGCAGATCCGACTTTGCGGGATGGCCGTATAATAGCAGGGACTGGAAGCATCAATCGTGAGGGTCAAGTTGGCGATATTGGTGGCATTGACAAGAAAGTTGTTTCTGCTGCTAAAAGCGGAGCTAGCATCTTCTTTGCGCCAAATAATCCTGTGACAGAGGAGATGAAAAAAGCAAATCCTAAAGCTAAAACAAACTATGAGACTGCACTAGAAGCAGCAAAAAAAATTAAAACAGACATGAAGATTGTTCCTGTTAAGACTTTGCAGGAAGCTATTGACTATCTGAAAAATCACAAGAAATAAAGCTGAGACATGATTGTTTCAGTTTTTTATTTATTCTAATAGAATGTGTCAAAATTTTGAAATTATCTGACTTTTCTCAGAAATGACTTTTTAAGAGCAAACGCTTAAAATCTGTCTTCTTTTATAGTATAATAGAGAAGTTATCTAGATAGAAGTGAGAAAATATATGCGTAAAGAAATTGCTCCAGAGCTTTATAATTACAATAAATTTCCTGGCCCTGAATTTAGACAGGTTGGTTCACAAGTGTTAACAGATGAAATCCAGTTTGAATTGGTAGAGAATTATCGGGATGCTTTTGATCTTACAGCCTTTAACCAGCGATTTTCAGAGATTTTGACAAAGTTTGATTTCATTGTTGGTGATTGGGGCAATGATCAACTACGCCTGAGGGGATTTTATCAAGATGAAAAAGCCAAGGAGAGCGATGTTAAGATTAGCCGATTAGAAGATTATCTACTCGAGTATTGTAATTATGGCTGTGCCTATTTTGTATTAGAAAATAGGCAGCCGAAGCGAGCTTCTTTTGATAAAAAACACCATAACAAAGTAGATCAAGATTCAAGTTCGAAACGTCGTTCAAAGCGTTCTGGACGTCGCGCAGATCAAGGTTCAGAAAAACGTCCACATCATCAAAAATCAAAGTCGACAAAAGAGGTACAACGTCATTTTGTCATTCGACAGAAATAAAGGAGAAACATGAAACCATCTATTTATAGCTTAACGCGTCAGGAAATGCTTGAATGGGTAGAAGCTCAGGGAGAAAAGAAATTCCGTGCTGCCCAGATTTGGGAGTGGCTCTATCGTAAGCGTGTCCAATCTTTTGAGGAAATGACCAATCTTTCCAAGGACTTGATTGCCAAGCTAGAAGATCAATTTGTTGTCAATCCTCTGAAACAGCGTATTGTACAAGAGTCGGCTGATGGTACGGTCAAATATCTTTTTGAGCTACCGGATGGTATGCTGATTGAGACGGTACTCATGCGTCAGCACTATGGACTTTCTGTCTGCGTGACAACCCAAGTTGGCTGTAATATCGGCTGTACCTTCTGTGCTTCTGGTTTGATTAAAAAGCAACGTGATCTTAATAATGGTGAAATTGTAGCTCAGATTATGCTGGTTCAAAAGTATTTTGATGAGCGTGGTCAGGATGAGCGGGTCAGCCATATCGTGGTAATGGGAATCGGTGAACCTTTTGACAACTATGATAATGTACTCAAGTTTGTCCGAACAGTCAATGATGACAAAGGATTGGCTATCGGTGCTCGTCATATCACAGTATCGACTTCAGGCCTGGCTCATAAGATTCGTGACTTTGCCAATGAAGGTGTGCAGGTCAATCTAGCAGTATCCCTCCATGCTCCGAATAATGATTTGCGGACCAGCATTATGCGGATTAACCGGTCCTTCCCTATTGAAAAGCTTTTTGCGGCTATCGAATACTATATTGAGACGACGAACCGTCGTGTGACCTTTGAATACATCATGCTCAATGAGGTCAATGACGGGGTAGAGCAGGCTAAAGAACTGGCTGAGTTGCTTAAAAACATCAAAAAGCTGTCATATGTCAATCTCATTCCTTATAATCCAGTTAGTGAACACGACCAATACAGCCGTAGCCCTAAAGAGCGTGTGATGGCCTTCTACGATACCCTCAAGAAAAATGGGATCAACTGCGTAGTTCGTCAGGAACACGGTACGGATATTGATGCAGCCTGCGGTCAGCTGCGTTCTAATACTATGAAGCGTGATCGCGAGAAAGCCTTGATAGAAAATGTTCAGCCTTAGGAATTACCTGACTTCAGATGGTGAGTTGACAGCTCAAGGACGGAGATTGCTAGTAGCAGGAAGCTGGTTTTATTTCTTGATGCTTTGTATGATGTGCTTTATTCCTCAAGTTCCAGACCCAGACATGCAAACTCCTGGTATTCAGTATTTGGTCGGATTGTAGTCTTGCTTGTTCCATTTAACTCTTTTGTTAATATCGGAGAGATCACTTCTTTGCTTCAGCTACTGAAGGTTTTTATCCAAAATTTGGCGAATATCTTTTTGCTGTCGCCCCTGATTTTTCAGTTGCTGTGGATCTTTCCGAAATTGCGGAAGACCGAAAAGGTTGTATGGCTGAGCTTTGGGATGAGTTTATCTATCGAAGTGACGCAGATTCTGCTGGATCTTCTCATCAACGCCAATCGAGTTTTTGAGATTGACGACCTTTGGACAAATACTTTGGGTGGCTATCTGGCTTGGCGAATTTTTCAATTTTATCGCAAAAAAATAAAAGATTCTAAGCAGCATTTATCTTGATCCGTCATATGACAATCAAGATTTTTTTAATTTAGCGACTAAAATAAAATAATAAGAAAAAGAACTCAGAAAAATAGCCAAGTATATGAAAAAAATGATATACTATAAGAGTAAAATGGAAGAGGAGCGTTAAATGAAAAAGGTTATTAAAACAACGTTTGCAACAACAGCTTTGCTAACTAGTATGGGGACACTACGTCAAGTAAAAGCAGATGATATTTCAACTCCGAACAAAAGTCAGGCTGGTCAGGAGAAATTAACGAAAGACATCGTTGAGCAGGCGATTGAGCAAGCCAGAAAGACTCAAGCAGCTGTAAATTCACAAGAAAAAGTTGTAAAAGAAGCAGAGAAAGCTGTAACAGAGGCTAGTGAAGTGGCTAAAAATGCAGCATCAACAGTAACAGCTGTTAAGGAAAATGTTGATAAAACAACAGCTGAGAACAAAGCTAAAACAGAAGTCGCTTTGAATACTGCAAATAAAAAAGTAGAGACACAAACTGCAGCCGAAAAAGCAGCAACGGCTAAATTAAATGATGCAAAAGCTCAAAAAACAGTGGCAGAAAAAGAAGTTGCAGAGAAAGAAGCTGTGGAGAAAATTGCAAGGGCAGAAGCATCAGAGGCTCAGGCAAAAGCTACGCAGGCACAAAAAAATGTCGACGGAACAGGGGCTACAGTAGCAGAAGTAGCACTAAAAAAAGCTCAAAAGCAAGTTGAAGCAGACCAAATTGTAGTAGATAATAAAACAACAGCTTTAAGAGTAGCGCAAGAAGCAGATAGTAGTCGTCAAGCAAATATCAATCAAGCTTCCGCTGTGAAGGCGCAAGCTCAAAAAACAGTAGAAGTAGCTGCAACAAATGTTCAAACTGCTGAGTCAGAGGCGCAATCTGCAACTACTGCTTTGAAAGAGGCAGAAGCTAAATTTAAAGCAGTGCAGAATACTCAGATAGTTCGAAATACCATTACTCTTTCTACAGAATACTTCCAAGCATTAAAAGCCTACAGGACAGCCAAAACAACAGTAGATAAAAATGCGGCAATTGAAGTTCTAAAACGTATTAATGATAATCTTTTAAAGCAAAATAACTATAAAGAAAATCCAACTGACTCTACAGTAGAATATGATACGAACAATTTGCCTGAAGATTTTCGAACAGAGGTAACCTTGTTTGCAGTTGATTTAATTAATCAAGTTCGTAAACAAGGAGGCACTCCTCAAGTCGTAGCTAATAGATCAGCACTTGCTTTAGCAGATGCTGTTGGTAAGGAATATCTTGCAGATGATTGGAACTGGGATCAAGTTACGTCAAAAGGTCATGATGCAGTAGCTGTCAATCGAGCAGCGAAGCGTTTTGGTTTGAAACCATCTTCACCTACTCAAGAAGCAGCAGGACAACAGTATTATGAAAATATGGTGACTTATACACCAACTATTGCCAAAATGTCTTTAGCGAGTGCCAAGAAACATGTTTATGATGCTATGATATCATTTATGTTGAATGGTGAGGAATGGGATCACGCTGTATCAATTGCAGGCGTGGTGCCTGGATCAAATTATTCAGCTGATGTTTATTATGGTGTATCATTTAGTTCTCGTCCAGGTGCGTCAGGAGTGGGAGCTTTTGGAATACATTTTCTTGGTGCAAATAACTATAGTATTCAAGATGCATCTAAGTTTGATAAAGCAGCTACTATTCGCCAACCAGAAGCAACAATTCCTGCAAATTATAACCAATTGAAGTCGGCTTATGAAGCAGCAAAAGCAACTGATACACAGGCTAAGTCACGTTTAGAACAAGCTAGAGTAGCACTTCGTAATGCAAATGATCATTTAGCAACAGCAACAGCAAATCTTCAACAAGCAGAGGCTGTGACCCTTCGAACTCCTGCAGCACAGCTAGCTTTACAGCTGGCTCAAGAGCAATTGAGGAAGAGTCAAGTAGAAGAAACAAAAGCGCAAGAAGCTAAAAATCAAGCGAGCGCCGATGCTCTAGCTAAAGCTCAGGCTTTGATACAGGCTAAAGCAGATTTGGTAGTTAAAAAATCAGTTCTAGAAGCAAAAACAACAGAACTTCAGCAAGCTCAAGAAGCATTGAGAGTGGCTACCGAAGCTGTTCAGGAAGCGCAGAATCAGTCAAATGCAGCTAAGCAGACTTTGGCAGCTGCTAAACAAGAAGTAGAACAATTGAAGCAAGTTATGAAGGCTTTGTCTAATCCTTCTCAAGCTTTGAGAGAAGCACAGGATCGACTTGCAATTGCTCAAGCTAATTTAGCCTCTAAAACTTCAAATCTTAAAAATGCTCAAGCTCTTCTTAATAGCTTAAAGATTTCAAATACTGCAGCTCAGGCTCAAAAAGCAGCTCGTCTCGCAGCATACAAAAAGCAAGTTGCGGATGAAGAGTATAAAAAAATGTTGGAGAAGGCGAAGAACAATCAACCACCAGTTACTCCGATAGTACCGACACCGGCACCAAGTCCGAGTCCAGCACCGAGCCCAAGCCCAGCGCCAAGTCCGAGTCCAGCGCCGAGTCCGAGTCCGGCGCCAAGTCCGAGTCCGGCACCGAGTCCAAGTCCGGCACCGAGCCCAAGCCCAGCGCCGAGTCCGAGTCCAGCGCCAAGTCCAAGTCCGGCACCAAGCCCAGCACCATCTATCAATTCAGGTGCACGAGTTTATAATAATGAAAAAGTCCTAGTAGATGTGACTACTGGAGTTAGAGTTGCAGGTTCTAATGAATACTTGAGAGCAGCTGATGATGTAGAGGCTAAGAAGGTTCCTAGCCAAGCGCTTAATGGCAAAGAATATGATGCGTTTAACATTGTATTAAAAAATAAAGAAAACGAAAATGTTCAACCAACAGGTCCAGTACGAGTAACCTTGCCTGTTTTGGATCGTCCAGTTGAAAATGTATATTATGTCACTCCGACAAATACCCTTGAAACTCTTGATTTTAGTCAACATGGAACTTCTGTTGAGTTTTTGACAGGACACTTTAGTGTCTATGCTGTAGTTTACAAATCTGATGAGAGTACTGCACCTGCAAATGCTCATAAAGTTGTTGTAACAGCTGTTTCAGGACAAAAATCTACCACAAGTAAATTAACTGCTTTACCAAAAACAGGTGAAAGTAAATCAGAAGTTGCCTTTATGGCAGGATTACTTTTAGCTTTATCTAGCTTGTTTGTATTAAAACAAAAAGAACAGTAATAATTTATGATATGAAAACACCCACTTATCCTTGTTGAATAAGTGGGTGTTCTAATTAATCTGAAAGTATCCAATGCTATCAACAAAAGCTTTCAACTCGCAAAAAGAATATAAGAAAGATTGGTTAAGTTTCTATTTAATTAAGAAAACAGTACCCTTTGAAAAGATGGTATTATCATAGAAATCCTATTAAATGGTAATCTATGGATGCTGAAGTTGAGCTTTGGATTCCGCTTCAGTAAAAGAGTAAAATTTGATAAAAAATAATGATTGCTACGCCTAGTAAAAGACAGGGGATGAAAGCCATCCTGTCTTTTTTCTTTTTAAAGCAAAAACAGGCAAGGCCGGAGAGACTAGCGATTTGGATAAGTATGAGAATCTCTGTTAGACTAAAAATAGCTGAACAGGAAGCAAGAAAGAAAAAGTCGCCAGCTCCGATATGAATATTATAAAAGAAGGCTAGAAGTCCTAGGGCTAAAAAGAAGAGCATGAGTGGATTGATGCCGGTAATCATGGTTAGTAAAAGCTGAAAAACTGACCAAATCATCAAGGGGTATTGAAGCTCTCTTTGATCATATATGGCCAATGTTATGCCCATAGTAAGTAATAGGAGTTGACTGATAGAAATTGTACCAAGTGAAGTGACCAGAAAAAGACCACCCAAGGTACATTCAAAAAATAAGTAGCGTAAGGGAAGCTTGACTCCACAAAAGCGGCAACGAAATTGATTCACGATTTGAGAAAAAATGGGAATCAAATCACGCGGTGCCAATCTTTTCCCGCAGGCATTGCAATGACTAGCGGGAGTGATGATAGAATGATCTGGGTAGCGATCAATCACTAGTCCCAGAAAAGAAGCAATAATGCTACCGATTAGAAAAAAGTATAGATGAATCATACCTATTTATTCGTAATATTGAATAGAAAAATTCTGAAATTTTGCAACTTTTCTAATAAAGTCTTTTTTTGAATCTTTTATCTTGACTTCCTTATTTAGAAGCATTATAATTAAACCGTAATCTAAAAAGATTATAATCATTATAAATAAAAACGAGGTAAATACAATGACACAAGTAAAAAAATGGTGCAGCAACTGACGTAGCAACTTTCAGTAATCAAAAGGCTTTTGCCAAAGACTAAGGCTATTCTTAATCAAGTAGTGGCAGACCTTTATACAGCTCATATCGCTCTTCACCAAGTTCACTGGTATATGCGTGGTGCAGGATTCATGATTTGGCATCCAAAAAAATGGATGAATACATGGAAACTTTGGATACAACTTTGGATGAAGTCAGCGAGCGCTTGATTACACTGGGAGGCAAGCCTTATTCTACGTTGACCGAGTTTATCCAACACAGCAAGATTGAAGAAAAAGCTGGTGAGTTCAGCAAGAATGTAGAAGAAAGTCTGGCGCGTGTGATTGAGATTTTCCGTTATCTGACAGGTCTTTACCAAGAAGCTTTGGATGTAACAGACGAAGAAGGGGACGATGTAACCAATGATATCTTTGTCGGTGCCAAGGCTGACCTTGAAAAGACTATCTGGATGCTGACAGCTGAAATTGGTCAAGCACCAGGATTATAAAAGAATTATTCCGACAAAGCAGAAAAGGAGATAAGCTTTCCTTTCTGCTTTTTTCATCTTGAAAAGTGCTAGAAAATCTGATAAAATAGTGCTCATGAAGACACTTTATGATGTTCAGCAGTTTCTTAAAAACTTCGGCATTATTATTTATATGGGAAAACGTCTGTATGATATTGAATTGATGAAGATTGAATTGAAACGGATTTATGATGCAGGCTTGATGGATAAAATAGAATATTTAGAAGCCGAGGCAGTATTGCGCCGAGAACATCAATCAGAATTGGCTTATATTGAAAAGAATGGAGAATGGAAAAGATGACATGGATTTTGATGGGGATTTTGGTAGGTATAGTGGCTTGGATGACCTTTAACTATTTTAGGTTGCGCCGTGCAGCAAAAGTTGTTGAAAATGCTGAGTTTGAATCTTTAATTCGTCAAGGCCAATTGGTGGATTTGCGGGAGCCTGTTGATTTTCATCGCAAGCATATCCTGGGAGCTCGAAACATCCCATCAACACAATTAAAAGGTAATTTGGGAGCACTTCGTAAAGACAAACCAGTCTTACTCTATGAAAATGCTCGTGGTCAACGAGTTATGAATGCAGCGCTTCTCTTAAAGAAAAATGGTTTTTCTGACATTTATATTTTATCTTATGGACTAGATAGTTGGAAAGGGAAAGTGAAGACGAGATAAAACGTGATACAAAAGCGCAAATGGTTACTGACCCCCAAAGTTAGATTTTTTTGTCTATCTTTTTGGAGTCAGTAACCATTTGCGCTTTTTGTTGTGGATGAATAGATGTTCGTATAAATGAGAAAGTATGGTGAAGTGAATGAAGATATGTAAGGAATTTTCTCTTTTCAGTTATCACGTTGAATAAACATTTAAGAGGCTTTATCTATTTTTCTCTAGATAATTTTTGATTTTCTTTAATTCTTCTGGATTCAATGGTCGATATTGTCCTTCTTGCAAAGAATTATCTAGGTGAAATTCTCCGAATTGTGTGCGCTTGAGATAAGTCACCTTAACGCCTACAGATAGAAACATCTTTTTGACTTGATGAAATTTTCCTTCAGAGATTGTTACAGAAGCACTGCTGAAGTCAAAGGTAGCAGAATGAATTCTGAGCTGAGCGGGTTTACACAGTGTACCGTCTAAGAAACGGATACCTTTTTTAAATTCAAAAATTGCTTGCTCATCAAGAAAGCCATTTACTTCAACATAATAAGTTTTGTTAACATGGTATTGAGGGTGGAGTAATTGAAACCCTAAAGGTCCATTATCTGTGATTAGTAGTAATCCCGCAGTATCTCGATCTAGGCGTCCTATACAATATAGTTTTTCATTGAAGTCTTTGGGGGAAATGAGCTCCAGTACCGTTTTTTTATTCGTATCAGAATTAGCACTGACCCAGCCACGTGGTTTGTTGAGCATGAAGTACTTGTGGGCTGGAGCGACTATGATTTGATCATCCAGGCTAATTTGTTGTAATCCAGTATCTACATTTTGGCTGAGTCTCTGTGCAGGAATATTGTCTACAAGGATTGCTTTTCTTTGCAAGGCTTGTTTCATATCTTTTCGGCTGATAGATGACTGGGCAAGCAAAATATCGAGTCTCATTTGTATCCTTTCGTTGAGTTTATTCTTATTATAAGGTCTACTGACTTGAAATGCAAACAAATGATAGAGAAAATGGTTTTTCAATGAAAACATTTACACTTAGATAAACTGTGTTTTTTGCTTTAGACTATGGTATAATTGTTCAGTTAGAAATAAATATTATTAGAGGAAATCATGACAAAATTAAGAGAAGATATTCGAAATATCGCCATTATTGCTCACGTTGACCACGGGAAAACAACCCTCGTTGACGAATTATTGAAACAATCTGAAACTCTTGATGCTCGTACTGAATTGGCAGAGCGTGCTATGGACTCAAACGATATCGAGAAAGAGCGTGGAATTACCATCCTTGCTAAAAATACTGCCGTTGCCTACAATGGAACTCGCATCAATATCATGGACACACCTGGACACGCGGACTTCGGTGGAGAAGTAGAGCGTATCATGAAAATGGTTGACGGTGTTGTTTTGGTTGTAGATGCCTACGAAGGAACCATGCCACAAACTCGTTTCGTATTGAAAAAAGCCTTGGAACAAGACCTTGTCCCAATCGTGGTTGTCAATAAAATTGACAAACCATCAGCTCGCCCAGCAGAAGTAGTAGATGAAGTTTTGGAACTTTTTATCGAGCTTGGTGCGGATGATGACCAGCTTGACTTCCCAGTTGTTTATGCTTCAGCTATCAACGGAACTTCGTCACTTTCTGACGATCCTGCTGACCAAGAAAGACAATGGCGCCAATCTTTGATACGATCATCGACCATATCCCAGCTCCAGTAGACAACTCAGATGAGCCTTTGCAGTTCCAAGTCTCTCTCTTGGACTATAATGACTTCGTAGGTCGTATCGGTATCGGACGTATTTTCCGTGGTAGTGTGAAGGTTGGGGACCAAGTTACCCTTTCTAAACTAGACGGTACAACCAAAAACTTCCGTGTCACAAAACTCTTTGGTTTCTTTGGTTTGGAGCGTCGTGAAATCCAAGAAGCAAAAGCCGGTGACTTGATTGCCGTTTCAGGTATGGAAGATATCTTTGTTGGAGAAACCATCACACCGACAGATGCGGTAGAAGCATTGCCTATTCTCCATATTGATGAACCAACTCTTCAAATGACTTTCTTAGTCAACAATTCTCCATTTGCAGGTCGTGAAGGGAAATGGGTCACTTCTCGTAAAGGTGGAAGAACGTTTGCAAGCAGAGTTGCAAACAGACGTTTCCCTTCGTGTTGACCCGACAGATTCGCCAGATAAATGGACTGTTTCAGGTCGTGGAGAATTGCACTTGTCCATCCTGATCGAAACAATGCGTCGTGAAGGGTATGAGCTACAGGTATCTCGTCCAGAGGTTATTGTAAAAGAAATCGACGGTGTTAAATGTGAGCCATTTGAACGTGTTCAAATCGATACTCCAGAAGAATACCAAGGTTCTGTTATCCAAAGTCTTTCTGAACGTAAGGGTGAAATGTTGGATATGATCTCAACTGGGAATGGTCAAACTCGTCTGGTCTTCCTTGTTCCTGCGCGTGGTTTGATTGGATACTCTACAGAGTTCTTATCTATGACTCGTGGTTACGGTATTATGAACCATACCTTTGACCAATACTTGCCATTGATCCCAGGTGAAATCGGTGGTCGTCACCGTGGTGCCCTTGTTTCCATTGATGCTGGTAAGGCAACGACTTACTCTATCATGTCTATCGAAGAGCGTGGTACTATCTTTGTCAACCCAGGTACTGAGGTTTACGAAGGAATGATCATCGGTGAAAACTCTCGTGAAAACGACTTGACTGTTAACATCACTAAGGCTAAACAAATGACCAACGTTCGTTCAGCTACCAAGGACCAAACAGCTGTTATCAAGACACCTCGTATCTTGACGCTTGAAGAGTCTCTTGAGTTCTTGAACGATGATGAGTACATGGAAGTAACACCGGAATCTATCCGTTTGCGTAAACAAATTTTGAACAAACAAGAACGCGAAAAAGCTAATAAAAAGAAAAAATCAGCTGAATAATGCTAGAAAGGAAAAGCAAAAATGGTTTATTTAATTATAGGGATTCTCATTCTCTTATATTACATTTTTGCTGCTCCTCAAAGTATTAAAGGGACTTTTAATGTTCTGTCAGCTGTGTTGTCTTTGGTTCTTTTGATTATCCTCTTGGTTCTCGCTATTTTTAGAATTTTTCAGATGCCGGGAGAATTATTTGTTGTAGTAGCTATGCTAGTTGTGGGTTACTTTGCTTTACGAGACATCTCTCGAATGGATAAAAAAGCGGGATTGTTTGATTTTTCAAATGATCGAGAATAAGAAGTATCAGTTTGGTAGTCAAGGTAAAGCTTGGTATCAAACTGTTTTTTTATAATAATTTTGCATTTTGTTACAAATTTTTGCAAATTTGAGAGAAAATCACAATTTTTTCACAAGTTGGTAACAGAAGTAAATAAAAGTCTCCTATGGCTTTTTTATTTCTACAAAAAAAGGTAAAATATAGAGTATAGAATGAACAAAGAAGGTTTGGTATGGAACGTATTACAAATTTTGCCAATAAGAAGGTCCTGGTTCTGGGATTGGCCAAGTCGGGTGAATCAGCAGCTCGTCTCTTAGATAAATTAGGAGCTATCGTGACAGTTAACGACGGTAAACCTTTCGAGGAAAATCCTGCTGCCCAATCCTTGCTAGAAGAAGGTATAAAAGTGGTGACAGGAGGTCATCCCTTGGAGTTATTGGACGAAGACTTTGAACTGATGGTGAAAAATCCAGGTATTCCTTATGACAATGCCATGGTCGTCCGAGCTCTGGAGAAGAAGATTCCAGTCATTACTGAAGTCGAGTTGGCTTATCTGATTTCTGAAGCGCCGATTATTGGTATTACTGGTTCAAATGGTAAGACGACGACCACAACCATGATTGCACAAGTCTTGACGGCTGGCGGTCAGAATGGTCTTTTGTCAGGGAATATCGGCTTTCCAGCCAGCCAGGTAGCCCAAACAGCCAGCAGCAAAGATACACTGGTCATGGAACTGTCTTCTTTCCAGTTGATGGGGATTGAGGCTTTTCATCCGCAAATCGCTGTTATTAGCAACCTCATGCCGACTCATTTAGATTATCACGGCTCTCTTGAAAACTATGCAGCTGCCAAGTGGAATATCCAGAAACATGACAGCTGATGATTATCTTGTTTTGAACTTCAATCAAGACTGGGCCAAGGAAATGTCTAGCCAGACCAAGGCTACTGTTGTCCCTTTTTCAACAACTGAAAAGGTGGATGGTGCCTATTTAGAGGGTGATGTCTTGACCTTCCGTGGAGAAGCGATTATGCAGGCGGCTGAGATCGGCGTTCCTGGCAGCCACAATGTCGAAAATGCTCTGGCTACGATTGCAGTAGCCAAACTTCGTGGTATTGACAATCAGACGATCAAAGAAGTCTTGTCAGCTTTTGGGGGCGTTAAGCACCGTCTCCAGTATGTGGGGTGTGTAAATGAGGTTGCCTTTTACAATGATAGTAAGTCTACCAATATCTTGGCAACCCAGAAAGCCCTATCTGGTTTTGATAATAGCAAGGTGATTCTGATTGCAGGTGGCTTGGACCGTGGCAATGAATTTGACGAATTAGTGCCTGACCTCAAAGGGCTCAAGAAAATGGTCATCTTAGGGCAATCAGCTCCGCGTGTAAAGAGAGCAGCTGATCAGGCTGGTGTTTCTTATCTAGATGCGACTGATGTCCGGGATGCGGCTCATAAGGCCTTTGCGCAAGCGGAGCCAGGAGACATTGTCTTGCTTAGTCCAGCCAATGCTAGCTGGGATATGTATAGTAATTTGAAGTTCGTGGCGATGAATTTCTCGCTGCATTTGAAGAATTAAAAGGTTAAGATGAAAAAGATTGTATTTACAGGCGGAGGAACGGTCGGGCATGTAACCCTCAACCTTCTCCTAATTCCGAAATTTATCAAAGAAGGCTGGCAGGTTCATTATATTGGCGATAAGCATGGTATTGAGTATCAGGAAATCCAAAAGTCTGGACTGGACGTGACCTTCCATTCGGTAGCTACGGGCAAGCTTCGTCGCTACTTTTCTTGGCAGAATCTTTTAGATGGTTTTAAGGTCATCTGGGGAATTTTCCAGTCGCTGAGCATCATGTTCAAGGTACGGCCGCGGGCCCTATTTTCAAAGGGGGGCTTTGTATCCGTTCCGCCCGTGATTGCGGCCCGTCTATCAGGAGTCCCCGTCTACGTTCATGAGTCGGATCTGTCGATTGGCTTGGCCAATAAAATCGCCTATAAGTGTGCGACTAAGATGTATGCAACCTTTGAGCAACCTTCCAGTCTGACCAAGATTGAGCATGTCGGAGCTGTGACAAAGGTCGGTGGCCAAAAGTCAGTCCTACCGCAGGAGTTAGAAGAAATCCGTCAGTATTTTGATAAAGAGCTGCCTACTCTGCTTTTTGTCGGTGGTTCTGCTGGTGCTAAGGTCTTTAATGACTTTGTCAGCCAGAATCAAGCTGCGCTGACCGAGCGTTATAACGTTATCAATCTGACAGGCGATGCAAGTTTGGATGTTCTGTCTGACCGTCTCTTTCGCAGAGCCTATGTGACAGACCTCTACCAGCCTTTGATGGACTTGGCAGATGTAGTGGTGACTCGAGGTGGTTCCAATACAATTTTTGAGCTTTTGGCCATGGCCAAGCTGCATATTATCGTTCCTCTGGGACGAGAAGCCAGCCGCGGCGATCAGATTGAAAATGCCGATTATTTTGTGAAAAAGGGATATGCCAAGCAATTGGCAGAGGAACAGCTGGATATGAGCAATTTACAGACAGCCCTTGATGACCTTTTGGCTAATCAAGCTTCTTATCATCAAGCTATGCAAAATTCCAATGAAATCAAGTCAGTGGAGGATTTTTATGCTGTCTTGAAAAATGATATAAGCAAAGGAAAAAAATGACGACAAAAGATAAAGACGAACAGAAAGAACTTCAAACTTATTTGTCTGAATGGCAAAAACGACATGAAGAATATCTAGAAAAAAAATCACAAGAAACTTCTGAACAAGAAGAAGGGGTTCGTGATGAAGAAGATAGACAGGAACCAATGCCTTCAGATTTAACAGCCAAAAGCGATGATGAGGATGAGTCTAAAACTGAAAATGAAGAGTTAGACGAGTTGGAAGAATTGGATACAGACCAAGCAGAAAAAAATCAGAAGTTGCTGAAGAAGGTGATGAATCAACCTTAGAACAGGAAGAAGCTTCTAAACCAGAAAAAAAGCAAATTGAGAAGATTCATCTCCACCGAGCGTTACCTATTCTTATTGTTAGTTCATTACTTGCATTGAGCTCTCTATACTTCATCACTCCCTTAAGTACGATAAAAAAATATAGTCGTTTCTGGAAATGAACGTGTGAGTCAGGAAGAAGTCATTAAAAATACTCAGATCGACAATCGAGATTATACATTGACAACGTTTTTTTGAATCGTTCTAAACATGCTAAAAAAACTCACACAAGCAAATCCTTGGATAGAAAAAAAGCGGAGATTCTATATCAATTTCCTACCACATTTACTATCAAAAATCAAAGAATATAAGGTGATTGCTTATGAGGCTTCTAGTGGGAATATTTATCCAGTAATTAGCAATGGTAGTCTGATTAATAAACCTGTGAAAAAAGAGAATCTACCTGAGAATTATCTCCGTTTTAATTTGTCAGATAAAGCAAAAGTTAAAAAATTGGTACAAGAATTGGAAGGTGTTTCAGAAACTATAATAAATAACATTCAAACTGTTGATTTAACTCCTAGTAAAGCAACCAAAGATCTCTTAACTTTGACAATGAGAGATGGTCATAAGATTTTGGTTCCTTTATCAGATATCCATAAGAAGCTTCCCCACTATAGCCGAATACAGTCTCTTTTGACTGAACCGAGTATTGTGGACATGGAGGCCGGAATCTTTAGTTATCCAGCCAGCTTAGCTCAAAAAGAGTCGGAAGAAGAGAAAAATTCTGAAGAAAATGCTCAAACTGAAACAGCAGAAACTTCTGAAGAAACAACTAGTGAAGTAAATTACTAAAGAAAACAGAGAAAATCTCACCACTTTTGCTTTTTTTGTGTTATAATAGGCAATGGATAACTGTATTTTTAAAGAGTTATCGGATAAGTTGGAAACTCGGAAGATAGAGAGGAATGATGGAATGGCTAGAGATGGCTTTTTTACAGGATTAGATATAGGAACTAGCTCCATTAAAGTGTTAGTAGCAGAACATGTCAACAATGAAATGAATGTTATTGGTGTAAGTAACGCTAAAAGTGCTGGTGTAAAAGACGGAATTATTGTAGATATTGAAGCAGCAGCGGGAGCGATCAAAGCTGCTATTGCGCAAGCAGAAGAAAAAGCTGGAATTTCAATCAAAGTAGTTAACGTTGGTTTGCCTGCAAACTTACTACAAATTGAACCTTCTCAGGGAATGATTCCGGTAACGAACGATGCAAAGGAAATCACAGATATTGATGTTGAAAATGTCGTTCGCTCTGCCTTGACAAAAAGTATGACGCCAGATCGTGAAGTTATCACATTTATCCCTGAAGAATTCATCGTTGATGGTTTTCAAGGAATCCGTGACCCACGTGGTATGATGGGGATTCGTTTAGAAATGCGTGGCTTGCTGTATACCGGACCTCGTACAATTCTACACAATCTACGTAAAACAGTGGAGCGTGCAGGTGTTCAAGTAGAAAATATCATTATCTCACCATTAGCAATGACTAAGTCAGTTTTGAATGAAGGTGAACGCGAATTTGGTGCAACCGTTATTGATATGGGTGGGGGCAAACAACAGTTGCCTCTGTGAGAAATCAGGAACTTCAATATACAAATATTTATCAAGAAGGTGGCGATTATGTCACAAAAGATATTTCAAAAGTTTTGAAAACCTCACAAAAATTGGCAGAAAGTTTGAAATTTAACTACGGAGAAGCCTATCCACCAGCTGCGAGCCAAGAAACTTTTCAAGTTGAAGTAATTGGTGAAGTTGAGCCAGTTGAAGTAACAGAAAAATATTTAGCTGAAATCATTTCAGCGCGCATTAAACATGTTTTTGAGCAAATTAAACAAGATTTAGAAAGAAGACATCTCTTGGATTTGCCAGGAGGGATTGTCATTATTGGTGGTGGAGCAATTCTACCAGGAGTTGTAGAGTTGGCTCAAGAAGTGCTTGGCGTGCCAGTTAAATTATTTGTGCCAAATCAGATTGGTATCCGTAATCCAGCTTTTGCGCATGTGATTAGCTTGTCAGAATATGCTGGTAACCTAACAGATGTAGATGCATTAGCACAAGCAGCTGTCCAAGGTGATGAGTTGTTACGTCAGCAACCAAGTAATTTTGCTCGTCCATTACAAACAATGGCTTCTCCTCGCTTCGCTGTTCCGAAAGAAAAACAATCGCAGGCGGAAGTTGAGCCACGAGTAGAACCTCGAATTGAAGTGCCAACGCTTCAAGAACAAGATACAAAGACAGAAACATTAACAGATCGTGCTCGTAATTGGTTGGGCAATCTGTTTGATTAAGGAGAGGGTAAAAATATGACATTTTCATTTGACACAGCTGCAGCACAAGGTGCAGTCATTAAAGTAATCGGTGTCGGTGGCGGTGGCGGTAACGCTATTAACCGCATGGTTGAAGAAGGTGTTGCAGGTGTTGAATTTATCGCTGCCAATACAGATGTGCAAGCATTAAGCAGTACGAAGGCGGAAACTGTTATTCAACTTGGGCCAAAATTGACACGTGGACTTGGTGCTGGAGGTCAACCCGAAGTAGGTCGTAAGGCTGCAGAAGAAAGTGAAGAAGTTTTGTCAGAAGCTCTATCAGGAGCTGATATGGTCTTTATCACTGCCGGAATGGGAGGAGGCTCTGGTACAGGAGCAGCTCCAGTTATTGCACGTATTGCAAAAGGACTTGGTGCTCTGACTGTTGCAGTAGTAACTCGTCCATTTGGCTTTGAAGGAAGCAAACGAGGAAATTTTGCAATCGAAGGAATTAATGAGCTTCGTGAGCATGTGGATACTTTACTGATTATTTCTAACAATAATTTACTTGAAATTGTTGATAAGAAAACTCCGCTTTTAGAGGCTTTAAGTGAAGCTGACAATGTTCTTCGTCAAGGTGTACAAGGTATCACTGATTTGATCACTAGTCCAGGCCTAATTAATTTGGACTTCGCGGATGTGAAGACTGTAATGGCAGATAAGGGTAATGCTCTCATGGGTATCGGTATCGGTAGTGGTGAAGAGCGTGTTATTGAAGCAGCTCGTAAAGCTATTTATTCTCCACTTCTTGAAACAACGATCGATGGTGCAGAAGATGTTATTGTCAACGTAACAGGTGGTCTTGACTTGACCTTGATTGAGGCTGAAGAGGCTTCAGAAATTGTCAATCAAGCGGCTGGTCATGGTGTAAATATCTGGTTAGGAACTTCTATTGATGAAAGCATGAAAGATGAAATTCGTGTGACAGTAGTAGCTACTGGGGTTCGTCAAGATCGAGTTGAAAAAGTAAGTGGAATTCGTTCAACTAGTCGTTCACAAGGAGAACCAATTCGTGAAGGACGTCCGCATCATGCATATGATCGTAACTTTGATTTGACTGAGACAGTTGAAATTCCAAGAACAAGTCGTCCGCAACCTGAAAAACCACAAGCTTCGGCTTTTGGTGACTGGGATTTGCGTCGTGATAATATTGTTCGTGAGAATCAAACTGCGTCACGTCCATCAGTTGAACGTTATGCAGATCATTCATCAGAAGATGATGAGTTAGAAACACCACCATTCTTTAGAAACCGTTAAGAATGGATTTACAAAAGAATAAGGATCAAGTCTTTGCTGAGGTAGCGAATGCTATTCAAACAGCAAATCGTCCAGAAATTCCGTAAGTATCGTAGCTGTCACCAAATATGTTGACAGCTCTACTGTTAAAGAGCTGATAAAAACAGGGATTAGCCACATTGGAGAAAATCGAGTGGATAAATTTTTGGAAAAATATCAGGAGCTGAAAGATGAGGGCTTGACTTGGCACTTAATTGGAACACTTCAACGTAGAAAAGTAAAAGATATTATTAACTATGTTGATTATTTTCATGCTCTAGATTCAGTCAAATTAGCTGAAGAAATCAATAAGCGTGCGACTCATATTGTTAAATGCTTTTTACAGGTCAATGTTTCTGGTGAAGAAAGTAAGCACGGCTTTGCTATCGAAGAAGTAGAAGCTGCATTGAAATCTCTAGAGAATCTTGAGCGTATTCAGATTGTAGGAATTATGACGATGGCGCCAATAGATGCCTCTGAAGATGAACTAAAGAATATCTTTCAAACCACTCATAATCTTCAACAAAAGCTACAAAGTAAACAAATTACCAATATGCCCTTTTCTGATATAAGTATGGGTATGAGTCAGGATTTTGCATTAGCAATTCAACATGGCTCAACTTTCGTTAGGATAGGGTCATCATTTTTTAAATAGGAAAGAACCATGTCATTAAAAGATAGATTCGATAAATTTATAGAATATTTTACAGAAGATGGAGATGAAACGCAGGTTGCACAACCTCAGGCGCAACCACAAGCCGTCAAAACTCCAACTCAAAGACCAGCATACCAAGAGCCTGTTCGGGAAGTGAAACAACCCCAACCGCGCATGGTAGCTAGCTCGACGTCTCAATCAAGCACTACTCCATTGCATAACGAGAACATTACTCGTCTGCATGCTCGTCAACAAGAATTAGCACAAAACCATACAGTTGTGACTTCTGATAAGGTAACGATTGATGTTCGTTATCCCAAAAAATATGAAGATGCACCTACAATAGTTGATCTCTTGCTTGCAAATGAGAGTGTATTAATTGATTTTCAATATATGACCGAGGTGCAAGCTCGTCGTTGTATCGATTATTTAGACGGAGCGAAGCAAGTTTTGATGGGAAACCTTAGAAAAGTTTCAGGAACCATGTATCTCTTGACACCAGTCAACGTAGTAGTCAATATTGAAGACATTAAGTTGCCTGAGGGTGTACATAGTGATTTTGATTTTGATATGAAACGTAGATAAAGAGATGGTATTTGTAAGTTTTATTTTATTGACAGCGAGAGTTCTCTCTTTAATTCTCATCGTCTACGCTTTAATGTCTTGGTTCCCTGGTGCTTATCAAACTTCGCTAGGTCGATTAGTTCTTAGAATTTCAGAATCTATTTTGAAACCTTTTCGTCGACTACCACTTCAATTCGCAGGTTTAGACTGGACGGTTTATGTAGCATTGCTTCTTATACACTTGGTAGTGATTTGCTTGTTCGCTTACTTGTTTCATTATTCTTCATATGATAAACGAACATAAAGACCTCTATCAACATTTTACGGCAGAAGATTATACTTTTCTGGATAAAAGTTTGGAATTGATTCAGCGAGTAGAAGATACATATAGTAGAGTGGTGACATCCTTTGTTAACCCTCATCAAGTTAGTATTCTTGAAAATTTAGCGAATAAATATCAATTACAAATTTTTGTCAGCAGTCGTTTTTTTCCCAGCGAATGGGCAAAAGTAATACTGGCTCCAGTATATTATGAGCTTGAATTAGAAGATTTTGAATTGAGCTTACTTGAAGTGGATTATCCCAGTAAGTTTCATCAGCTTACACATGCTCAAATTTTTGGAACGCTGATGAATCGCTTGGGTTTAGATCGTCGAACATTTGGTGACATTCTAGTAGAAGAAACTAGAGCACAGGTTTTAGTTGATAAAAGATTTACCCAGTTTTTTATTGACAATATTACAAAAATTGCTAAAGTACCAGTCACGCTAAAAGAGATTTCTTTAAGTGAAATATTGCATACACATGAGTCTTCTGATTCTAAGGATATCTTGGTATCCAGTATGAGATTGGATAAGTTGGTAGCTAGTACTTTTAAACTATCTCGAAACATTGCTTCACAGTTGATTTTTAGTAAACAAGTGAAGGTCAACTACGCTATTATTGATAACCCTAGTTTGGTGATTGGGTTAGAAGATTTGGTCAGTGTGAGGAGATATGGAAGATTTAAGGTAATGAAAGAAAATGGCTTCTCAAAAAGTGGGAAGCATAAGTTAACAGTTGAAATACAATCTAGTAAATGAGGAAAAAATATGGCTCTTACATCATTAGAAATTAAAGATAAATCTTTCAATACAAAATTTAGAGGTTACGATGTTGAAGAAGTAGATGAATTTCTTGACATTATTGTGCGTGATTATGAAGCTTTGGTGCGTGATAATCATAATAAAGAAGCTCGCATTAAAAATTTAGAAGAACGTCTGACTTATTTTGATGAGATGAAAGACTCACTTAGTCAATCTGTTTTAATTGCGCAGGACACTGCTGAAAAGCTAAAACAAGCTGCACAAGAAAAGTCGGATAATGTTTTGCGCCAGGCTGAACAAGAAGCGCAGCATTTGTTAGACCATGCAAAATTTAAGGCAAACGATATTTTGCGTCAATCAACTGATAATGCTAAAAAAGTAGCGATTGAAACTGAGGAATTGAAAAATAAGGCTCGTTTATTCCACCAACGCCTTAAATCAACAATTGAAAGTCAATTAAGTATTGTTGATTCTTCTGAATGGGAAGAAATTCTTCGTCCGACAGCTACTTATCTCCAAACAAGTGATGATGCTTTCAAGGAAGTTGTTCAGGAAGCCCTTGGTGAAACCGTGATGCCAGTTACTGATGATGAATCGGAAGTGACTCGTCAGTTTTCTCCAGAAGAAATGGCTGATTTACAACAACGGATTGCAGAATCAAATGCGTATTTATCTGATACAAAAGTGGTGGAAGTCGTATCTGAAGAAAAAAGTTCTTCTGAAGACATTGAAATTTTATAAAAAGCAAATGTAAAAACACAAGTTGTACAATACATTTACAGCGAGCAGGTGAGGGTGAAAGACTTGCAATCACTGTTGTCTAACTTATCATTTTACAAAATTATATCTGAATATAGTAGGATATGACGTCTTTTCCACGTTACGGAACAAGAGGGATAAAAATAGTTAATTTTATTTTTATCTAAACAAAGGTGGTACCGCGAATTTTCGTCCTTTTGAAAATTTGTGGTCTTTTTATTTAGTTACATTCATTAAATTTGGAAAGGCTATGTTATGAAATTAAAAGAAACACTCAACCTTGGGAAAACGGATTTCCCTATGCGTGCTGGCTTGCCAACAAAAGAGCCAGTCTGGCAAAAAGAATGGGACGATGCTAAACTTTATCAACGCCGTCAGGAGTTGAATGAGGGCAAGCCTCATTTTATCCTACATGATGGACCTCCCTATGCAAATGGAAACATTCACGTTGGCCATGCTATGAATAAAATCTCAAAAGATATCATAGTTCGCTCCAAATCTATGTCTGGCTACTATGCACCATATATCCCTGGCTGGGATACACATGGATTGCCAATTGAGCAAGTCTTGGCAAAACAAGGTGTTAAGCGTAAAGAAATGGATTTAGTGGAGTACTTGAAACTTTGCCGTGAGTATGCTCTTTCTCAAGTTGATAAACAACGTGATGATTTCAAGCGTTTAGGCGTTTCTGGTGACTGGGATAATCCGTATGTAACCTTGACTCCTGATTATGAAGCAGCTCAGATTCGAGTTTGGTGAAATGGCTAAAAAAGGCTATATTTACCGTGGTGCTAAGCCAGTTTACTGGTCTTGGTCTTCTGAATCTGCTTTGGCAGAAGCAGAGATTGAATACCATGACTTACTTTCTACTTCTTTGTACTATGCTAACCGCGTTAAAGATGGGAAAGGTGTTTTAGATACAGATACCTACATTACTGTCTGGACAACCACACCATTTACGATTACTGCTTCTCGTGGTTTAACAGTTGGTGCGGATATTGACTACGTTGTAGTACAACCAGCAGGTGAGAAACGTAAGTTTGTGGTCGCTTCAGAATTGTTGAACAGCTTATCCGAAAAATTTGGCTGGACTGATGTTCAAGTTCTGGCAACTCACCGTGGTGCAGAATTGAATCAGATCGTAACAACTCACCCATGGGATACGACTGTTGATGAATTAGTTATCCTTGGTGACCACGTTACGACTGACTCAGGTACAGGTATTGTCCATACAGCGCCAGGCTTTGGTGAGGACGACTACAACGTCGGTGTTGCCAACGGTCTTGAAGTTGCTGTGACAGTTAACGAGCGCGGTGTCATGATGGAAAATGCAGGTCCTGATTTTGAAGGGCAATTCTACGACAAAGTTGTGCCAACGGTTATTGAAAAACTTGGGAACTTACTCCTTGCTCAGGAAGAAATCTCTCACTCATATCCATTTGACTGGCGAACCAAGAAACCAATTATCTGGCGGGCAGTTCCACAGTGGTTTGCTTCTGTTTCTAAATTCCGTCAAGAGATTTTGGATGAGATTGAAAAAGTTAAATTCCACTCAGAATGGGGTAAAGTACGCCTTTACAACATGATACGTGATCGTGGTGACTGGGTTATCTCTCGGCAACGTGCTTGGGGAGTTCCGCTTCCAATTTTTTATGCTGAAGATGGAACACCAATTATGACGGCTGAAACCATCGAACACGTAGCGCAGCTCTTTGAAAAACATGGCTCGATTGTTTGGTGGGAACGCGATGCAAAGGATCTTTTACCAGAAGGGTTTACTCATCCTGGTTCACCAAATGGTGAATTCAAGAAGGAAACAGATATCATGGACGTTTGGTTTGACTCAGGTTCATCATGGAATGGTGTAGTGGTCAATCGTCCAGAGTTGACCTACCCAGCAGATCTCTACCTTGAAGGTTCAGATCAATACCGTGGTTGGTTCAACTCATCACTCATCACTTCTGTTGCGAATCATGGTAGAGCACCATACAAACAAATCTTGTCTCAAGGTTTGCCCTTGATGGTAAAGGTGAAAAGATGTCTAAATCCCTTGGAAATACGATTGCTCCAAGTGACGTGGAAAAACAATTTGGTGCGGAAATTCTTCGTCTTTGGGTCACTAGTGTAGATTCAAGTAATGATGTTCGTATCTCTATGGATATCTTGAGTCAAGTTTCTGAGACTTACCGCAAGATTCGTAATACACTTCGTTTCTTGTTGGCGAACACTTCTGACTTTAACCCAGCTGAAGATACTGTAGCTTACGATGAACTTCGTTCTGTTGATAAGTACATGACGATTCGCTTTAACCAACTTGTGAAAACGATTCGTGATGCTTATGCGGATTTTGAATTCCTGACAATCTACAAGGCTTTAGTGAACTTTATCAATGTTGATTTGTCAGCCTTCTACCTTGACTTTGCGAAAGACGTTGTCTATATTGAAGGTGCTAAATCTTTAGAACGCCGCCAAATGCAGACCGTTTTCTACGACATTTTGGTCAAGATTACTAAGTTGTTGACACCAATTCTACCGCATACAGCAGAAGAAATATGGTCTTATTTGGAGTTTGAAGCGGAAGACTTTGTTCAGTTATCTGAATTGCCAGAAGCTCAGGCTTTCCCAAATCAGCAAGAAATCTTGGATACTTGGTCAGCATTCATGGACTTCCGAGGCCAAGCTCAAAAAGCCTTGGAGGAAGCTCGTAACGAAAAGGTTATTGGTAAATCTCTAGAAGCACACTTGACTGTCTATCCAAATGAAGAAGTTAAAACTTTGCTTGAAGCAGTGAACAGCGATGTAGCCCAACTTTTGATTGTGTCTGAATTGACAATCGCAGAAGGATCTGCTCCAGATACTGCGGTTAGCTTTGAAGATGCCGCATTCACTGTAGAGCGTGCAAGTGGTGAGGTTTGCGACCGTTGCCGCCGTATCGATCCAACTACAGCAGAACGTAGCTATCATGCTCTTATCTGTGACCACTGTGCAGAAATTTTAGAAGAAAATTTTGCTCAAGCAGTTGCAGAAGGATTTGAAACGAAGTAATTAGTGAATTAAAAAAATAAAAATGGCTCTGCCTATAGTGGTGAGCCATTTTTTATACGAAAAGAACATGTTTTATCTTCTTCGATTTGTTGTATTTACCTATTTAATTGGGATTGAAATTTCAATTAGTTTGTCCGCGTAGATTGTTTGAATAGCGGAAGTATTTATAATCTTAGGATCCACTTTTCTTTTAAGGAAGAACTCACGAATTTTTTCAATTTCTTGCTCGCGAACTGCTCGATGCGTGTTGGCAATCAAAATTTCATAGTGTGTTGGCGCTTGAGTGAATACAACATCTGTGTTACCAGCTGAATAGGTCTCCACTAGTGTGGCATCAGTACTTTCAAGCTGACTTTGGACAAGTACGGCATGGCTGTTAGTCGTATTAATAAGCTTCATAAGATCTCCTCCTGTATGATGACTACTTATTATTATAACACTTATCAGATAATTTGTTAAATTTCTAACGAAATGAACGTAAAGAATAAGATGGACTATTATAATTTATCATTTATGATGTTGTTTTTTCCACATTTCAACTCCCCATTTATGGCTTCCTCGTTTGAGTTTTAAAATAGCTTCATCAATAGGGAACCAGGCGGTATGATTGAAATCTTCAAGAGGTTCTTGTTTTTTTTCGAAAGAGACAATTTCATAGAGATAGGCCGGGTTATAAAAATATTTATCCCTGTGACTAGAATAAAAATATTCATCTGCCTGACCATAATATTGTCCAATTTGCGCAGTAAACCCTAATTCTTCTATTAACTCTCGTTTCAAAGCTGATAAATGATCTTCGCCTTTTTCAATTTCTCCGCCCGGTAAAAACCAAGCTCCATTAGGAGCTTGAACAAGAATGATTTGACTGTTGGTTTCATCAGAAATGATGGCATATACACCATAGCGATTGTTATACTCAACGCCTTCTACTTTGTTTCCAAATGTTGCTACTGTCATCTGTTCCCCTTCCATTCTATTACTTTTATCATAAAGCAGAATGCTTTTTATGTCAAGAATTTCTATATAATATATGAGGTGTAAAATAGAAGAGGCGGGTGCTCCCCAGCCTCTTTATAGTAGTTTATGATTCAAATTTGAAAATATCAGCTGTGTAAAGCTTTAGAACTTTTTCAAAGAGTAAGCGGAAGAGAATGGCAACGGCTGTAGGAATAACTAGCCATGCAAGTACAGCAAGTCCAATAGAGAGTCCACCAGACACAGATGCAAATAATCCTGTTAAGCCAACTAGCCCAAAACCTGCTGATGCTGGTGTACCAGTTATAGTAAAGAGTGGGACGAGAAGCCCAGTAACAGCAGAGCTCGCAATAATTGGGACATAGGATATAGGATGTTCAAAGACATTGGTCATCATCATTTTCATAGAACCTAATGCAACTGCAACTGTGACACCTGGCTTGTTTACAAAGAATGAGTGTACAACAAGTACGATACAGGTTGTACCAACTCCCATGGCAGAAGCCCCAGCAGATAGTCCATTTAGTCCAATGGCTAGTCCGATGGCTACTGTAGAGATTGGAGCGACAATCAGAACACCAAAAGTTACACAGATCAAGACACTCATTAGGTAAGGTTGCAATTCAGTGAAATGAACAATTCCTTGACCGATTAAAGTTGAAATCATTTTTACATAAGGCAGTGTAAAGAGACCGGCAGTCGCAAGAAGTGATCCTACGATTGGAAGCAATACAAAGCTAAATGATTCAAATTTACCTTCTAACCAGAGCAAGACTAAAACGCTAAGTGCACATACTAACATAACGTTTATAATATCGCCAGTTCCATTTGTATAGAAGCCGGCAACCATTTTTGTTGCTGTTGCAGTAATCTCTGCAGGAGCCTTTTGATTTTGTAAATGCGCTAATAAGGCAGTTGCGCCAACGAGTTTGCTAGAAACACCAGAGCTGACAAATGCGATAGCAGTTAGTAGAGCAGCCTTCATACCTTTGAAATTAAACTCTAAGGCAATTAGTGTACCAATGACTGCAGGTAATGTACATTGGAAGAGGACATTTGCAACATTCCAAGTAGCGAAGAAAGCATTATTTTTAAAAAATTCCAAAGAGAAGAGAATGGCAAAGATACAGTTAGGTAGCAAGGCTACGATAACACCAATAGCTGTTCCGTTGAGAACTTTATGTAAAAAAGTTTTTGGGGTGAGTGATGAATGTGTATTTTCTTTTGTCATAGACAACTCCTTTTATATTTGAAAAATAAAAATCGCCTTATTCCAAAAAGAATAAGGCGAAGTTCAGAGAAAATGGGTACATTTTACCCAATCTGAGAATACTGGCTACGCCTTGTTAGATGATTAGATATAATGATGACGACAATAATAGTAATAATCAACATAACGTAGCTCCTTTTTATTTTTCTTGCTGTCTATTATAACATCTTCTTAGAAAAAATCAATAGAAAAATAGAAATTTTCTGATAATTTTGAAAATAAGTCTAAGAAGAGTTATTGAAGCGCTAGGTTCTTTCCCAAAAGGTGTGTTACAATATAAGAAAAGGAAGTGAGATAATAGCTACAAAGCGCTTATTTGACATATTGTATTATTTGGTTGAAAAAAGAAAAGCGACAGCACATGATAAATTAAATACAATCCTTCGTTATCCGGTAGAATAATAGAAAAACTCCAGACTAAAATATAGACTGGAGTTCTTTTTAGAATCTGTTGCATTTAGCCCATGATAGTGTCAGAAAATCATTTTACTTACTTTTTATGATGATTTTACCGTTGCTGGTCATGACAGCTTTGAGATCTTTTTCTGTTGGATTCTCTAGATAGTAATCGGTGATAGCATCTTCGATATGGTCTTGAATGGTGCGACGTAGTGGACGAGCGCCCATTTTCGGATCATAGCCTAAATCGACTAGTTTTTCTTTGACTTTATCTGTTACATCAAGGTGGATGTCATTGGTCGCGAGTCGATTATTGACATCTTCAAGCATCAAATCAACGATTTGCAATAAGTTTTCTTTGCTTAGAGCTTTAAATTCAATGATGCCGTCAAAACGGTTCATAAATTCTGGGCTGAAGAAATTTCCCAGTTCTCCTAGGACAGAGTTCGTTCGACCTTCACGTGTAGCTCCAAAGCCAACACTAGCTTCTACTTTTCCGGTTCCTGCATTTGAAGTCATAATGATAATGGTATCTTTGAAGCTAACTGTTCGGCCTTGTCCATCGGTTAGACGGCCGTCATCTAGCACTTGAAGAAACATGTGCATGACATCAGGATGGGCTTTTTCGACTTCATCTAATAAGATGAGTGAGTATGGATTGCGACGAACGCGTTCAGTGAGTTGTCCTGCTTCATCGTATCCAACGTAGCCCGGAGGTGCACCGACTAACTTGGCGACACTGTGTTTCCATGTATTCGCTCATATCGAAGCGAATCATGCTATCAGCGGATCCAAAGAGTTCGATGGCTAGTTGTTTAGAGAGTTCTGTTTTTCCGACACCAGTCGGTCCGACAAAAAGAAAGCTTCCGATGGGACGATTTGGTGATCCAAGTCCAACACGATTCCTGCGGATGGCTTTGGCAATCTTGTCAACTGCTTCATCTTGGCCAATGACATGAGCTTTCAGATCGCTAGATAGATGAATAAGTTGTGACTGTTCTTTTTCTTTTAAATCACCAACAGGAATATTTGTTTTTTGCTCAACAATCGCTTCGATTTCTTTTTCACTGATGATAGGAGTGTCTTGATCATCTACTTTAGCATGTTGCATTTCCTTATATTTTGCAATTTGATCTCGGAAATAGGCGGCTTTTTCGTAATCTTCATCGCGAGTGGCTTGAGTTTTAAGATTTTCAGCCTCAATCAAGCGTTTGTCGATTTCTTTCGGATCGACAAAGTTAAGAGTCAAGTTCATTTTAGAACCAGATTCATCTAGAAGATCAATAGCTTTGTCTGGGAGAAAGCGATCTTGGATATAACGATTAGATAAGATCGCTGCTGCTTCAATGGCTGCATCTGTATAACGGACATGGTGATAGTCCTCATACTTTTTTTGAATCCCTTTGAGAATCGTGATAGTTTCTTCAACGGAAGGCTCTTCCACTTTAACTGGTTGCATCCGACGCTCTAAGGCAGCATCTTTTTCAATAATTCGGTATTCATTGAGGGTGGTAGCTCCGACTAGTTGAAGTTCACCACGAGCTAGAGCAGGTTTGAGGATATTTCCAGCATCCATATTGCCATCACCTGCAGAGCCTGCGCCCACAATTTCATGGATTTCATCGATAAATAGAATAATGTCATCACGGTCGCGAATTTCATCCATTAGTTTTTGCATGCGTTCTTCAAATTGTCCTCGAATACCAGTACCTTGAACAAGGCTGACAACATCTAAGCGAATGACTTCTTTTCCTTGTAGCTTTTGTGGGACGTCGTTATCCACAATTTTCTGTGCTAGTCCTTCAACAACAGCGGTTTTTCCGACTCCGGGCTCCCCAATCAGAACGGGATTATTTTTAGTACGGCGATTGAGGATTTCTATGACACGACGAATCTCATCGTCTCGACCAATGACAGGGTCAATATCTCCACGCCGAGCAATTTCGGTGACATTGATACCAAATTCTTCTAATAAGCCTTTGGGCTTAGGTGCGGACTGCGTACGCTGGTTATTAGAGCCGTGTCCATATCCACCGCCATCATAGTTGCCACCTGATTGTGTTGGAGGAGTTGGATCTTGTGAGTGTTGGAAATTACTCAAATTTCCAAAAAAGTCTTCAAATGGATCGATTTGATTTTTTGCCATATTTGTCAATCCATTAAATAGAGCATTATTGGGATCGGTTTTCATGATTTGGTAACAGTTTTGGCAAAGATCAACTTGCTGTTTTTTTCCATTTACATTTGTATAGAGATGAATGGTTGAATCGTTTATTTTACAATTTTGACAGAGCATATTTTTACCTCTTTCTTTGTGATTTATAAAGTGAAAATCATTTGGTCAAAAATAGTCAAATTCATAATTTCATTATAACAATATTCTCTAGCATTGCAAGAAGAAAGTATTAAAATGAGCTTTTAAATTTACAAAATGTGCCCTCTTTCAAATAGTTTTTTTGTTAAAAAATCACAAAAATTTTAACTTTTATTAGGTGTTCACTTTCTATTTATGGTAAAATAGTAACGATAAAGTAAATAGGAGAACTAAAAATGGAATCACATTTAGTAAGAATTATTAATCGTTTAGAAAGTATGGCCAGCGATGGCGGTAGTTTGAAACGAAACTTTGAACGTGATGGTGTTGTGGTTGCTGAAGTCGCATATAGCTATGATGAAGAAAACGGATCTATTTTCACTCTTCGTGATGTTGCAGCTCGTGAGACGTTCACATTTGATAGTATCGATTTAATTGCGATGGAAATCTATGAATTATTGTATTAAGAAGCACGCTCTAGTGCTTTTTATTTTGTAATTGTTCATCTGCTAATGGAAAGCTATGGTAAGGTATAAAGAAAAGATATAAGACGGTTTGACTGGTTTTTTGTTATAATAAAAATAGTAATGAAGAGAAGAGGGAGAGAAGATGGCAATTATTGATGGGAAAGCCTTAGCTCAGAAAATGCAGGCAGAGTTGGCTGAAAAAACAGCTAAACTAAAAGAAAAAAGTGGTCAAACCCCAGGATTAGTTGTAATTTTAGTTGGAGAAAATCCTGCAAGTCAAGTATATGTCAGAAATAAGGAGCATTCAGCTATTGCTGCTGGATTTAGGAGTGAAGTTATAAGAGTGTCGGACTCTATCACGCAAGAGGAGTTGCTTTTTTTGATTGGTCGCTATAACCAAGATCCTACTTGGAATGGTATTTTAGTACAGCTCCCTCTACCAGCTCATATTGATGAGGAGGCCGTACTCTTAGCGATTGATCCGGAAAAAGATGTGGACGGATTTCATCCGACGAATATGGGACGGTTATGGAGTGGCCATCCTGTTATGATTCCGTGTACTCCAGCTGGTATTATGGAGATGCTTCAGGGAGTATAATGTAGAGCTTGAAGGAAAGCGAGCAGTTGTTATCGGGCGGAGCAATATAGTTGGGAAACCCATGGCTCAGTTGCTTTTAGCTAAAAATGCTACGGTAACACTGACACATTCGAGGACACATCATTTAGCTGAAATTGCAAAGCAAGCTGATATTTTAATAGTGGCTATCGGTCGTGGACATTTTGTGACCAAGGACTTTGTCAAGGAAGGTGCTGTTGTCATTGATGTCGGTATGAATCGAGATGAAAACGGCAAGCTGATTGGCGATGTTAAGTTTGATGAAGTGGCTGAAATTGCTAGTCTGATTACCCCAGTTCCTGGAGGTGTTGGGCCTATGACTATTACCATGCTGATGGAGCAGACCTATCAGGCCTTTAAACGGAGTCTTGAATCATGAAATTTGTTTTTGATTTGGATGGGACTTTATCCTTTGATTATATGACGATTGATGAGGAGATTAAGCAGGTTCTGCTGACGGCTCCTCAGTTTGGGCATGAAGTTCTATTTGCTTCGGCGCGCTCCTATCGCGATTGTCTGGGACTATTGGGTCCGGAATTGAGCCAGCAGATAGTGATTGGCCTGAATGGCGGAGTTGCTTATCAGAATGGACAGCTGATGTTTGAGCGTCAGCTGCATCAGTCAAGTTATCAAGCCATTCTAGACACTTGTTTGACCTATAATTTGCCTTTTTTCGTTGATAATACTTTTGACTACAGCGGCCAGATTTTAGAAAAAATCCCTTTTATTGCCAGTGTAGATCCTCTCAAGCGGGCAAGACGGCTGGAACTGACTGAACTCCAGCATCCTATTAAACTTGTTATTTACATGGGGAATCATGAGCAGCTCTTAGACGATTTACAGGCTCATTTTACAAACTTGCCCAATCTGAGTCTAGACTATCATGAACATGAGAAATGTTTTTATATTAATCCGGCTGAAACCAATAAAGCTTCAACTGTAAAGGAACTCTGCGGTTCGGATTATGTGGCTTTGGTAATGATCAAAATGATCTCCAGCTCTTTAAGAATTCTCTCTACGCTGTGCAGGTTGGGGATTTCCCAGGCTTGAGCGATTATGCGGATGAGCAGGTCGCTTTTCAGGAAAATTTAGCCAAGGCAGTCGCAGCAAGAATCTTACAAAAATTTGCAGATTTCCGAGAAAAATAACTTTCTTGCGATACGAGGCACCTGTTTAGGTGCCTTTTGGTGTATAATGAAGATAGGTTTTGCCATGTTGAGACAAGTGCAGGATGAAGTTGGTCTAGGAGAATATCATGTCAAAAAATGCTAAAAATATTTTAAAAAAAGTCATTAGAGAACGCCCCCTAGAAAGTCACAAGGGTGACTATGGTCGTCTTTTACTGATTGGAGGGACTTATCCTTATGGCGGTGCTATCATTATGGCTGCTTTGGCTGCGGTCAATAGCGGAGCGGGTCTGGTGACTGTTGCTACTGATAGAGAAAATATCGCCCCTCTGCACAGCCATTTACCGGAGGTCATGGCCTTTGATCTAGAGGAGCAAGACCGATTGACAGAGCAACTGGCTAAATCAGATCTAGTCTTGATTGGTCCGGGTCTGGCGGAGAATCAACTAGGTCTAGACATCCTACAAAGTGTTGTCCAGACTGTGGCAGAAAAGCAGATTCTCATTATGGATGGCGGCGCCATTTCACTCTTTAGCAAAGCCGCTTTGCCATTTCCAAAAGCCCAAACAGTTTTTACCCCTCACCAGAAGGAGTGGGAAGGCTTATCGGGTTTGAGCTTGTCAAATCAGACAGCGGCAGCCAATCAGGCGGCGGTCAATCAGCTGCCTCTGGGCAGTATTGTTGTACAGAAAAAGCATGGGACGACCATCTATCAAAGTGGTCAAGAGCAGGTCTTTGAGCTGACAGTAGGCGGACCTTATCAGGCAACTGGTGGAATGGGGGATACGCTGGCCGGTATGATTGCTGCTTTTGCTGGTCAGTTCAAGTCAAGCAGTCTCTTTGAGCGAGTGGCGGCTGCAACTCTTCTTCACTCCCTTATCGCTGATGAACTGAGTCAGGAAGCTTATGTCGTCCTGCCAACGGCAATCAGTAGAGCCATTCCAAGGTGGATGAAGAAGATGAGTCAGTAGACTTTTTCTTGGGATTTAAGTCAGCTGGGGTTCTTTTGTGGAAGCCCAGTTTTTTTCTTGCTTTTCAGGGTATTTTTAGACTTTGTAATCGGTTTTTTATGCAGTTTTTTGTTATAATAAAAGTTACGGAAAAACTAGAAAAGAAGGGAAAAGGACATGCCAGAGTATTTGTCGGTTTCGACCTTGACCAAGTATCTGAAGATGAAATTTGAGCGGGATCCTTATTTGGAGCGTGTCTATCTGACTGGCCAGGTGTCCAATTTCCGCCGGCGCCCCAATCATCAGTATTTCTCGCTGAAGGATGAGAAGGCTGTCATTCAGGTTACGATTTGGTCTGGTGTCTACCAGAAGTTGGGCTTTGAGCTGGAAGAAGGCATGAAAATCAATGTCATTGGCCGGGTGCAGCTCTATGAACCGAGCGGTTCCTATTCTATCATTATTGAAAAGGCAGAGCCAGATGGTATCGGTGCTTTAGCTGTCCAGTTTGAACAGCTAAAGAAAAAACTGGGAGAAGAAGGGCTTTTTCAAGAGAAATTCAAGCAAGCCTTGCCCCAATTTCCTAAGAAAATCGGTGTTGTAACCAGTCCTAGTGGAGCGGTCATCCGGGATATTATCACGACGGTTAGCCGTCGCTTTCCAGGAGTGGAGATTGTCCTTTATCCGACAAAAGTGCAGGGAGATGGGGCTGCAGCTCAGGTTGCTGACCACATCAGACTAGCCAATGAGCGGTCAGATTTGGATGTGCTGATTATTGGTCGAGGTGGCGGTTCTATCGAAGATCTCTGGGCTTTCAACGAAGAGGAAACGGTTCGGGCTATTTTTGAGTCTCGGATTCCTGTTATTTCTAGTGTCGGCCATGAGACAGATACGACTTTGGCGGATTTTGTAGCAGATCGCAGGGCGGCAACTCCAACGGCTGCAGCTGAGCTAGCAACACCAGTCACCAAGCTAGACCTGCTCGGACATTTGCAGCAGCAGGAAAACCGCATGTCACGAGCGATGTCCAATCGCCTGAGCTATTATAGAGAGCGGTTGAATAAGCTGACACAGTCGGTTATCTTCCGTCAGCCAGAGCGGCTCTATGATGGTCATTTGCAGAAGTTAGATCAGCTCAACCTGCGATTGAAGCAAAAAATTCGCGAATATTATAGTCAAGAGCAACAGCGGGTCAAAATTTTACAGCATCGTTTAGAGGCATTGAATCCGCTCAGTCGCGTTCAACGTCTCGAAGAGCAGACTGCCCAGCTGGAACGTTTGCTGCGTAGCAATATGGCGGTCATTTATGATAACAAGGTAGCTCAAGTTAGGAGATTGTCCGAGGCCTTGCTTATGCTGGATACCAGTCGAATCGTGGCGCGTGGCTATGCTATTATCCAAAGAATCAAAAGGTTATCGAATCAAGTGCAGGTATTGAAGAAAAAGATGAGCTGACCCTGCTTATGAGGGATGGTCAGCTGGAAGTAGAGGTAAAACATGTCCAAAGAAAAGAAATTTGAAGAAAATTTAGCAGACTTGGAAGTTATTGTCCAAAAGCTTGAAAATGGTGATGTAGCCTTGGAAGAGGCAATTGCAGAATTTCAAAAGGGAATGAAGCTTTCAAAAGAACTCCAGGCTAGTCTAGACAAGGCAGAAAAGACCTTGGTTAAGGTTATGCAGGAAGATGGTACAGAAACGGAAATGGAATGAAACAAGCAGAAAAATTAGAACAAATCAAACAAGCTATAAATAATTTTTATGCACAGCCTTCAGTTTCAGATTCTCTAATAGAGGCCATTCTCTATTCTGTTCAGGCAGGAGGAAAACGAATCCGTCCCTTAATCTTATTAGAATTGGTGGAAGCATTTGGTCAAGAGCTTCAGCAGGCACACTTTCAAGTTGCTGCGGCGCTGGAACTTGTTCACACTGGAAGCCTCATTCATGATGATTTACCTGCAATGGATGACGATGATTATCGACGTGGCCGTTTGACGAATCATAAAAAGTTTGGTGAAGCAATGGCTATATTGGCCGGAGATTCTCTTTTTTTAGATCCGTTTGGCTTGATTGCCATGGCCGATTTACCTAGTCAGGTCAAGGTAGCTTTGATTTCTGAGTTGTCTCTGGCGGCGGGTAGCTTTGGTATGGTCGCAGGACAAGTTCTGGATATGCAGGGTGAAGGCCAAGTAATTAGTCTGGAAGATTTAAACTATCCATGCCAATAAGACTGGTAAGCTACTGACCTATCCTTTTGTCGCAGCTGGTTTGATTGTTCAGGCTGAGAAATTCGTTCAGGAGAAACTTCGTCGAATTGGAGAACTTTTGGGCTTGGCCTTCCAAGTACGAGATGATATTTTAGACGTGACAGCAAGCTTTGAAGAATTGGGCAAAACTCCGCAGAAAGATCTGGCTACTGCTAAGTCAACTTACCCAGCTTTGCTGGGCATTGATGGAGCCAAGTTATTTTTCAATCAAACCCTTGATGAAGCCTTGGAAATCCTGAAAGACTTGGAAGAAAAGACAGAGTTTTCTGGCGAAGAAATTCAAAAGATAGTAGAAAGTTTGAGACTGAATGGTTAAGGAAAGAGTGGATGTATTAGCCTATAAACAGGGGCTTTTTGAAACTAGGGAGCAGGCTAAGAGAGGTGTAATGGCTGGTTTGGTGGTTTCTGTCATCAGTGGCCAACGTTTTGATAAACCGGGTGAAAAAATTGATGAGGGAGTAGAGCTCAAGTTAAAAGGTGATAAATTAAAATACGTCAGCCGAGGTGGACTTAAATTAGAAAAAGCTCTAGAAGTCTTTAATCTTTCTGTGCAAGATAAAATAGCACTGGATATCGGAGCCTCCACCGGTGGTTTTACAGATGTCATGTTACAAAATGGAGCTAGCCGTGTTTATGCAGTTGATGTCGGAACCAATCAACTAGCTTGGAAACTCAGACAGGATGGACGGGTTATTAGCATGGAACAGTTCAATTTTCGATATGCTACAGTGGAAGATTTTGAAGAAAAACCAAGCTTTGCCAGTATTGATGTCAGCTTTATTTCGTTGAATTTAATCTTGCCTGCTTTGCATGGAATTTTGACAGACACTGGTCAAGTCGTCGCTTTGATCAAACCACAATTTGAAGCAGGTCGTGAGCAAATTGGGAAAAATGGTATTATCAAAGATAAGAAAGTCCATCTATCTGTGCTAGAAAAAGTGACATCTCTCATGGTAGAATGTGGTTTTACAGTTAAAGATTTAGATTTCTCTCCCATTCAAGGTGGGCATGGAAATATCGAATTTTTAGCTTATTTAGAAAAAAGTAACCAGCCAGAGAATCTAGTAGAAAATAAGATCGAATCTTTAGTTGAAACAGCACATAAGGAATTTAAGGATGAATAAAAAAGAAAGACTAGAAAAGATTAGACGGTTTGTTAGTGAATATGAAATTGGCACACAAGAAGAAATTGTTGAATACCTAAAACAATCTGGTATCAAAGCTACTCAGGCAACAGTTTCTCGTGATATTAAAGAACTAGGAATTGTCAAAACGCCTCTGAAAAATAATACCTATATCTATGAGATACCTAAATCTGCAACGAGTAGTTTGAAGTTAGCAGAAGATACAATCTTAGATGTTAGTTTTCTAGGCAATATGATGAATCTAAAGCTGGTTCCAGGTAGTACAGCTGTGATTAAACGCCAGATTGTCGAGGCATTTGCGGAAGAGATTTTTAGTATTATTGCGGATGATGATAGTATATTGCTAATCTTAAAAGATGAAAAGAACCTGCAAGCTATTTTAAAAGTGATTAAGAATTGGTAGGAAAACCATGTTATTAGAAATTTCTATAAAAAATTTTGCCATTATAGAGGAAGTATCCCTTCATTTTGAACAAGGGATGACGATCCTAACAGGAGAAACTGGCGCAGGAAAGTCCATCATCATTGATGCTATGAACATGATGCTAGGTAGTCGAGCTACGACAGATGTTATTCGACATGGGGCTTCCAAAGCTGAAATTGAGGGACTTTTTTCCTTGGAAAATAGTAGATCTCTTAAACCCATCTTTGAGGAACAGGGACTGGAGCTGACGGATGAATTAATTATTCGCCGAGAAATCTTACAAAATGGACGAAGTGTCAGTCGTGTCAATGGTCAGTTGGTCAACCTTTCTGTTTTAAAAGCGATCGGGCAGCATTTGGTCGATATTCATGGACAATATGATCAAGAAGAGCTGATGAGACCCCAACTACATATAGCCATGCTAGATGAATTTGGAGATCAAGAGTTCCTGACTTTGAGAGATCGTTATTATGAAACTTTTGATCGCTACCGAGGTCTACGCAAACAGGTGCTAACTCTCCAAAAAAATCAGCAGGAACATAAGGCTAGAATTGAGATGCTGGAGTTTCAGATAGCGGAGATTGAGAGTACAGATCTTAAAAGTGGTGAAGATTTGACTCTCCATCAGGAACGTGAGCGCTTGCTGAATCACAAGCAAATTGCTGATACTTTAACAAATGCTTATGCTATGCTGGACAACGAAGACTTTTCTAGTCTGTCTAATGTACGATCAGCAATGAATGATTTGGAGTCTATAGAAGAGTATGATCCTAGCTACAAAGAATTATCTTCGAACCTTTCTGAATCATATTATGTTTTAGAAGATGTAACCAAACGTTTGGAAGATATTATAGATGGTCTAGATTTTGATGGGAATCGCCTCATGCAGATCGAGGCTCGACTAGACTTGATTAATAGCATCACTCGCAAATATGGCGGTAATGTGAATGATGTTTTAGAATATTTCGCTCAAATTTCTAAAGAATATCAATTACTAACTGGTAATTATTCTTCTTCAGAAGATTTAGAAGTAGAGCTTAAAGCTTTGGAAAAGACTTTAGTCGAGTTAGCTGGACAACTTAGTCAGGCAAGACATCTTTTAGCTAAACAGTTAGAATCAGAGATTAAGCAAGAATTACAGGAACTCTATATGGAAAAAGCCAATTTTCAGGTGCAGTTTACCAAGAGTAAGTTTAATCGAGAAGGCAATGAGCAGGTTGAATTTTATATTTCGACCAATCCAGGAGAAGATTTCAAACCATTGATTAAGGTAGCATCAGGAGGAGAGTTATCTCGTCTGATGTTGGCAATTAAATCTGCTTTTTCGCGTAAAGAAGGAAAAACAAGCATTGTTTTTGATGAAGTAGACACAGGAGTATCCGGCCGAGTAGCGCAGGCGATTGCGCAAAAGATCCATAAGATTGGAAGTAATGGTCAAGTTTGGCAATTTCACATTTGCCACAAGTCATTGCAATTGCGGATTACCAATTCTTTATTGAAAAGATTTCTGATGAGCACTCTACTGTTTCAAAAGTTCGACTTTTGGATATGGATGAGAGGGTAGAAGAAATTGCCAAGATGTTGGCTGGTGAAAATGTGACGGATGCTGCTTTGACTCAAGCACGAGAATTGTTAAGAAAGTAAGTTTATCTGATTTTGTTTTTGGGAGGACGACGTGATGGCAGAATACTTTGTGATTGGAGATGTTCATGGAAAAGCAGGTATGCTTGAAGAGTTGCTGCATCATTGGGACGGACAAGCGAAATTAATATTTTTAGGAGATCTCATCGATCGAGGTGAAAATAGCCGGGCGGTCTTAGAAATGGTCCAAAACTTGGTGGAAAATCAAGGGGCTGTTTGCCTATCTGGAAATCATGAGTATATGTTTTTAACCTGGATGGATAATCCCGAGAAATCTTATGATCACTATCGCCGAAATGGTGGAGATACGACAATCAACTCGATATTAGGTAGACCGTTAGATACTCCTGTTGACAGTGTTCTAGACGCACAAGCTATTTTAGACCTTGCTCCAGATCTCGTGACTTTCATTCGGAACATGCCTTTTGTAGTAGAGACTGAACAATATATATTTGTGCATGCAGGGGTTGATTTAGACATAGAAGATTGGCATGATACATCAGACTATCAGAAAGTCTGGATTCGAAGTCCGTTTCATGAAGGACAAAATCATACAGGAAAAACGATTGTTTTTGGACACACTCCAACCTTTCATCTGTTTTCTGAAAAACCAGGAACAAGCAAGCTTTGGCAAACAGAAGATAGAAAAATAGGTATGGATGGTGGGGCTGTTTATGGTGGTGTCTTGCATGGGCTGGTGTTAGATGATTCTGGGATAACAGAGCATTTTTATGTCCCAAATGACGGCTTGGTAGCAGAAGATTAGTCTTTCCATAAATAAAAATTTTTTGATATAATAAAAATAAATGAATTAAAGTAGGAAAAAAATGGCAAAAATTAAAATTGTAACTGACTCTTCCGTCACAATTGAACCAGAATTAGTGAATGATTTAGATATTACAATTGTTCCATTATCTGTTATGGTGGATGGGGTGCTCTATTCTGATGCTGATCTAAAAGAGGGTGAATTTTTACGATTGATGAAAGAAAGTACAAATTTGCCGAAGACTAGTCAGCCACCTGTCGGTGTTTTTGCAGAAGTATTTGAAGAGCTTTCGGAGTCGACAGACCATATTGTAGCAATTCATATGTCGCACGCCTTGTCAGGCACGATTGAAGCGGCACGTCAAGGAGCGACTCTAGCCAATGCAAATGTTACAGTTATTGATAGCTCTTTTACGGATCAAGCACTCAAGTTTCAGGTAGTTGAAGCAGCTAAGTTAGCCAAAGAAGGATCAGAGCTTGAGGAAATTCTACAAAAATAGAAGAAGTTCGAGAAAAAACAGAACTCTATATCGGTGTGTCTACTCTTGAAAACTTAGTAAAAGGCGGAAGAATTGGTCGAGTGACTGGTCTACTCAGCTCATTGTTAAATATTCGTGTTGTCATGCAAATGGACAATAATCAGCTACAACCGATTGCAAAAGGTCGTGGGGATAAAACTTTTAAAAAATGGCTAGTAGAACTAGAAGAAAAGTTAAAAACGGCTAAGGTCGCAGAAATTGGTATCTCTTATGCTGGTACAGCCTCATTTGCAAATGAAATAAAAGAAAGATTGCAAGTCTTTGTTGAAAAACCGATTTCTGTCTTAGAAACAGGCTCTATTATTCAAACTCATACAGGTGAAAATGCCTGGGCAATTTTAATTCGATATGACTAACTAAAAGATAAAATAAATCAAGCTATAAAAATATTAAAAACGCAGTTTTAGGCTTGACCTGAGAGTGTTTTTAAGTTATCATAGTACATGTTAAGGTATTAATTACCTGATAAAATTTTTGGAGGATTTGTTAAATGGCTAACAAACAAGATTTGATCGCAAAAGTAGCAGCAGCTACAGAATTGACTAAAAAAGATTCAGCAGCAGCTGTAGATGCAGTATTTGCAGCGGTAACTGAATACCTATCAAAAGGTGAAAAAGTTCAATTGATCGGTTTTGGTAACTTTGAAGTTCGTGAGCGTGCAGCACGTAAAGGTCGCAACCCACAAACTGGTAAAGAAATCAAAATCGCAGCTTCTAAAGTTCCAGCTTTCAAAGCAGGTAAAGCTCTTAAAGAAGCAGTTAAATAATTGCAAAACAAAAAGCCTATTGCATTAACGTTTCAACGTTGTGCAATAGGTTTTTTTGAATTGAAAAGTATTTTTGAGTTATATGATGAGCAGTCTTCCAACTTGTAGGATAGGGTCATGTCTATAGAAACTGAAATACGCTTTAAATTGAATATTAGAATTTTATCATATACTTAAGAGCTAGAGATGTTAGAATTAATTTCATTAATCAAGTAATGCATATAAACTGCTATTAGTTCTAAAAGCGAATGCTTTGCAAATGAAATTTCTTATTTACAATTATTCTTAATAGTCAAGATTCTTCATAAGTGTTATAATGTAGGTAGTTAGTAAGAAATAGAGAAGATAAAATTATGCGAGAATGTAACCACCATGCAGGTAAAAATAAACAGTATTATCAAGATGTGTTGAACCATTTGAAAGAAAAAGGTGTCCGCATCACAGAAACTCGAAAAGCGGTGATTGATTTTATCATTCATAGCCAGGATCATCCAAGTGCGGAGATGATTTATCAGGCACTCTTGCCAAATTTCCCCAATATGAGCTTAGCGACGGTTTACAATAATCTCAAGGTTTTGATTGATGAGGGATTTGTTTCAGAACTCAAGGTCCGTAATGACACAACGACCTATTTTGATTTTATGGGGCATCAGCATCTCAATGTTATTTGTGAAAAGTGTGGTCGTATTGCAGATATGGATATAGACCTTCCTGATGTTGGACAGGAAGCTTCTGAGCAGACAGGTTACCAGATAACAAAATCTCAGATGGTTGTCTATGGTATTTGTCCAAATTGCCAATCGTAAATAAGGATAATAAATGGTCTATTTATCTGTAGTTTGAAAGAGTTTACAGATTAGAACTTAATAAAAATCCATGTTTACAGCTAGCTTTTTAAGGAAAAATTTTGTAAAATATAATGGTAACTGTATGACAGTTTTCAAAAATTAAAGGAGAATCCATCTAATGGTAAAATTGGTTTTTGCTCGCCACGGTGAGTCTGAATGGAATAAAGCTAACCTTTTCACTGGTTGGGCTGATGTTGATTTGTCTGAAAAAGGGACACAACAAGCGATTGACGCTGGTAAATTGATCAAAGAAGCTGGTATCGAATTTGACCAAGCTTATACTTCAGTATTGAAACGTGCAATCAAAACAACAAACTTGGCACTTGAAGCTGCTGATCAACTCTGGGTTCCAGTTGAAAAATCATGGCGCTTGAACGAACGTCACTACGGTGGTTTGACTGGTAAGAACAAAGCGGAAGCAGCTGAGCAATTTGGTGATGAGCAAGTACATATCTGGCGTCGTTCATACGATGTATTGCCTCCTGCAATGCCACGTGATGATGAGTACTCAGCACATACTGACCGTCGTTATGCTTCACTTGATGACTCAGTTATTCCAGATGCTGAAAACTTGAAAGTAACTTTGGAACGTGCCCTTCCATTCTGGGAAGATAAAATCGCTCCAGCGCTTAAAGATGGTAAAAATGTATTCGTAGGTGCTCATGGTAACTCAATCCGTGCTCTTGTGAAACACATCAAACAACTTTCTGACGATGAAATCATGGATGTGGAAATTCCAAACTTCCCACCATTGGTATTTGAATTCGACGAAAAATTGAACGTAGTAAAAGAATACTACCTTGGTAAATAATCAGAGAAAGAGAGTGGGACAGAAATCGGTTATTTGTTAGAATTCGATTTCGTCGTCCCACCTCCGCACAGTTGAGTAGGGCTGTAAAAGCTGATGGAATCAGCGTATTAGAGCCCACTCAACCACTGCGTCATGCTCGACAATCCAAAGACAATTGAGAGGCTAGGACTTTTGTCCCAGCCTCTTTTGATTTATTTGATATAATAGACAGTATATTTGAGATAGGCGCAATTCGATAGAATGATGACAGAAAGGATTCATGTGAGAAAATCATTTTATAGTTGGCTCATGACTGAGCGAAACCCAAAGAGTAATACACCAAAAGCCATTTTAGCAGATCTAGCTTTTCAGGACACAGCTTTTCCAAAGCACACGGATGATTTTGATGAGGTCAGCCGTTTCTTGGAAGAGCATGCTGATTTTTCTTTTAATCTAGGCGATTTTGATACAATTTGGGAAGAATACCAAGATCATTAAAAAGGCAAGAATAGTATTTTTTTAGTTGCTTTGCTATAATATAAAAAACGGTAAGAGAGGTTTTTTGTTTGCAAGAACATTCAGTAGAAATTAAATTGACTCATCCAGATGATTCGTTTCATCTTTTTGGTTCGAATGAACGACATTTGCGTCTGATGGAGCAGGAATTAAAGGTGACGATTCATGCCCGTACTGAAATTGTGCAGATTTTGGGAGAAGAGTCTGCCTGTGAAGAGACTCGACAGGTCATTCAGGCTCTTTTGATCTTGGTCAATCGTGGCATGACCATCGGTACGCCTGATGTAGTGACAGCGATTACCATGGTCAAAAATAATGAGATTGATAAGTTTGTAGCTCTTTACGAAGAAGAGATTATCAAGGACAGCTATGGCAAGCCAATTCGGGTCAAGACACTCGGTCAGAAAATCTATGTGGACAGTGTTAAAAATCACGATATTGTATTTGGTATCGGGCCAGCTGGTACAGGGAAGACCTTTCTGGCGGTGACCTTGGCAGTGACAGCTCTCAAACGTGGTCAGGTCAAACGAATTATCCTGACACGCCCAGCAGTAGAAGCTGGTGAGAGTTTGGGCTTTCTGCCTGGTGACCTTAAGGAAAAGGTAGATCCTTATCTTCGTCCGGTTTATGATGCTTTGTACCAGATTTTGGGAAAGGATCAGACAACGCGTCTCATGGAGCGAGAAATCATTGAGATTGCTCCTCTAGCTTATATGCGGGGGCGAACGCTGGATGATGCCTTTGTGATTCTAGATGAGGCACAAAATACCACCATCATGCAGATGAAGATGTTTCTGACGCGGCTAGGCTTCCAGTCCAAGATGATTGTCAATGGAGACATTAGCCAGATTGACCTGCCTCGTAATGTTAAGTCGGGTCTCATTGATGCTCAGGAGAAATTGAAGAATATCTCCCAGATTGATTTTGTTCATTTCTCAGCTAAGGATGTCGTTCGCCATCCAGTGGTGGCGGAGATTATCAGGGCTTATGAAACAGCTCCTGTTAAAGCTAGTGAATCAGATATAGAAGAAACAGAATAGCATACAAAAAGAGCAGATTTATTTCTGCTCTTTTTTGGGATTGATTTTAAAGTTGAATTGATCAACTAAACGAGTTCATCAATAGATGTGTAATCCTTGTTGAGGCCCTCTGCAACTGGCAGGCTAGTGATGTGACCTTGGTAGGTTGTGACACCTTGGCATAGGCCTTGGTCATCTGCAATAGCTTTTCTGAATCCTTTTTCTGCCAAGGATTCGACGTAAGGAAGGGTAACATTGGTTAAAGCGATAGTAGATGTGCGGGCTACAGCGCCAGGGATATTTGCAACTGCATAGTGGAGGACACCGTGTTTTTCATAGACAGGCTCAGTGTGAGTCGTTACGCGGTCAGCTGTTTCAATGACACCGCCTTGGTCAACAGCTACGTCTACAATGACAGAGCCTGGACGCATTTGCTTAACCATATCGTCTGTCACTAATTTTGGAGCCTTCGCACCAGGGATGAGTACTGCGCCAATCACGACATCTGCTTCTCGAACGCTAGCTTCGATATTGAAAGGATTAGACATGAGGGTCTGGATTTGATGGCCAAAGACATCTTCTAGGACAGACAAACGCTTAGCGCTGATATCCAGAATAGTCACTTGAGCCCCTAGTCCTAGAGCGATACGAGCGGCATGAGTTCCTACGACACCGCCACCGATGATGGTAACTTTCCTTTTGGAACGCCCGGTACACCACCGAGAAGTACGCCAGATCCACCTTCTTGTTTAGTTAAGAAGTGGGCTCCGATTTGGACGGCCATCCGTCCAGCGACCTCACTCATTGGTACCAAGAGTGGTAGTTGTCCATCTTGATCGCGGACGGTTTCGTAGGCCAGACCAGTCGTCTTGGCACTGGTCATAGCATCTGCTAGCTCAGGAGCGGCAGCCATATGCAAGTAGGTAAAGAGCAAGAGGTCATCACGAAGGAATCCATATTCAGCTTCTAAAGGTTCTTTGACCTTGACCACTAGCTCAGCTGCCCAAGCTTCTGCAGCAGTAGGGACGATTTTTGCACCTTGCTTTTCATAGTCTACATCCGCAAAGCCAGATCCCAGCCCAGCATTTGTCTCAATCAGCACTTCATGGCCTTTGCCAACGAGACTATGAACACCAGCTGGTGTCAGAGCGACACGATTTTCATTGTTTTTAATTTCTTTTGGAATACCGATTAACATTATATTTTTCCTTATCTAAATATATGTGAGTAAAGACCTTGACTTAAGAATACAACTTAAATCGTCTTATTATTTATTTTTTTAATTTAATGTAATTATTTTATATAAAAGAGGCACAAATTGCAAGGAGAAAATGACACCTTGCTTTGACTGGTCACTTATGATATGCTTAAAAACAAAAAGGAGATCTTAATGGAAAATATCTATGTCAGATTAGCTCGTCATACTAAAATAGAAACTGAGCGACTTATTTTACGTCCGGTAACTCTTGATGATGCGCCAGCAATGTATGAGTATGCTTCAGACAAGGAAAATACTCGTTATACTTTTGCGACCAATACCAGCTTAGAAGAAACCCGTAATAATATTGCGCAGTTTTACTTGGCTAGTCCTTTGGGCCGTTGGGGAATCGAATTGAAAGATAGCGGAAGATTTATAGGAACCATTGACCTCCATAAACTTAACTTGGATATGAAAACAGGAGCGATTGGTTATATCATCCATAAGGCTTACTGGAATAAAGGGTATACGACAGAAGCAACTCGTGCTGTGATAAGGCTGGCTTTTAAAGAAATCGGAATGAATAAACTAGTAGCAGTCCATGATAAAGATAATCCGGCCTCTGGCTGTGTGATGCAAAAATCCGGAATGGTTTTTTCTCACGAGGAGCCATATGCAGGATTTGATAAACATGAACCAGAACGGGTGAAAACACGGGTCTATTATCGACTGACGAAAGAGGAGTATTTTGCTACGAAGTAAATTCAGGTATTGACAAGCCCCTTTTTACATGATATAGTAGTGGGGTATGCTGATTTAGCTCAGTTGGCAGAGCGCATCCATGGTAAGGATGAGGTCGCCGGTTCGATCCCGGCAATTAGCATAAATCCATAATGAAGAGGCTGGGACAAAGGTCCTAGCCTCTTAATTGTCTTTGGATTGTCGAGCAAGACGCAGTGGCTAAGTGGGCTCTATTACGCTGATTTCATCAGCTTTTACAGCCCTACTCAACTGTGCGGAGGTGGGACGACGAAATCGAATTCTAACGAATTGCCGATTTCTGTCCCACTCTCTTTTGTTATGAATTCACCTAAATCTGTTCCCAAATTTTGGGGAAATATTTCTGATGGACTTATACTTTTTTAGTACTCTACCAGATCGGGAGAGAAACCATATGTATTCACTGGAAGCGAAATGTTTTACTAAAAATCATCGCTTTATTAGTCGGTGAAATCCTTGATAGTGCTGAAATGAAAGTTTTGTGAAGCTAGATGCTACTTCTTAAAAGATGAGTTAGATTTAATATGAGATTTAAAATACCAAAGATGGAATTAGTAAACTAGTATTCTTTTATATCAGTAGCTAAGGGAATTTAGCTGCTCTGCTATTTTGAAAAATGAAAATTCTGAGCTATTATCTGGCCTTGATTATGATATAATAAGAGTGATAGAACTAAAGTAGGTGTAGTATGTATATTGAAATGGTAGATGAAACAGGTCAGGTCTCAGAAGAGATTCTCAAGCAGACACAGGAAATTTTGGAATTTGCAGCCCAGAAAACGGGCAAGGAAAAGAAGGAAATGGCTGTGACTTTTTGTGACCAATGAGCGTAGCCATGAACTCAATTTGGAATATAGGGATACCGATCGGCCGACGGATGTGATCAGCTTAGAGTATAAAACCAGAGCTGGACATTGCGGTTGATGAAGAGGATTTGCTAGAGAATCCTGAGTTGGTTGAGATGCTGGAGGATTTTGACGCTTATATCGGTGAGCTATTTATTTCGGTGGATAAAGCGCGTGAGCAGGCTGAAGAGTACGGTCACAGCTTTGAGCGGGAAATGGGATTTTTGGCAGTGCATGGATTTCTGCACATTAATGGCTATGATCACTATACGCCAGAAGAAGAGGCAGAAATGTTTGGTTTACAGGAAGAAATTTTAACGGCTTATGGACTCACAAGACAATAATCAACGTAAATGGAAAAACCGTGATCTAGTATCTAGTTTGGAATTTGCTCTAACTGGAATTTTCACAGCAATTAAAGAAGAGCGTAATATGCAAAAGCACGCACTCTCTGCGCTTCTTGTTGTTATTGCTGGATTTGTTTTTCAAGTTTCAGCAGTAGAGTGGCTGTTTTTACTGCTAAGTGTTTTTTTGGTCGTTTCGTTTGAGATTATCAATTCTGCTATTGAAAATGTGGTGGATTTGGCTAGTGACTATCACTTCTCTATGTTGGCCAAGAACGCAAAAGACATGGCTGCTGGCGCTGTTTTGGTGATTTCTGGTTTTGCAGTTATCACGGGACTAATCATTTTTGTTCCTAAGATTTGGGACTGGATTTTTTAAAGATTTGAAAATCGGGGGAGACTGCCGATTTTCTGCTCTTTTATATGAAATTAATAGAGGTAAAATAATGACATTTAAATCAGGCTTTGTAGCTATTTTGGGACGCCCTAATGTTGGGAAATCAACCTTTTTGAATCATGTTATGGGACAAAAGATTGCCATCATGAGCGATAAGGCTCAGACTACTCGCAATAAGATTATGGGGATTTATACGACAGATAAGGAGCAGATTGTCTTTATCGATACGCCGGGAATCCATAAGCCTAAGACTGCTCTGGGAGATTTTATGGTAGAAGCAGCCTACAGCACCCTGCGTGAGGTGGATACCGTTCTCTTTATGGTGCCGGCTGATGAGCCACGTGGTAAGGGAGATGACATGATTATCGAGCGCCTGAAAGCGGCTAAGGTGCCAGTTATTTTGGTGGTAAATAAGATTGATAAAGTCCATCCAGATCAACTCTTAGCGCAAATTGATGATTTCCGTCAGCAGATGGATTTCAAAGAAATCGTGCCGATTTCGGCTCTGCAGGGCAACAATGTTTCCCGTCTGGTTGGCATCCTTAGTGAGAATCTGGAGGAAGGATTCCAATATTTCCCAGAAGATCAGATTACTGACCATCCAGAGCGCTTTCTGGTGTCAGAGATGATTCGGGAGAAGGTTTTGATGCTAACGAGAGAGGAAATTCCCCATTCAGTCGCGGTGGTTGTTGACAGTATGAAACGAGACGAGGAGTCGGACAAGGTCCATATCCGAGCGACCATCATGGTAGAGCGAGATAGCCAAAAAGGCATTATCATTGGTAAAGGTGGATCCATGCTGAAGAAAATTGGATCCATGGCTCGGCGTGATATTGAGCTTATGTTGGGGGATAAAGTCTTCTTAGAAACTTGGGTCAAGGTCAAGAAAAACTGGCGTGACAAGAAGCTAGACTTGGCGGACTTTGGGTACAATAAGAAGGAATATTAAAATAGCAGGAACTTTTAATTTTTGATGATTGTTTGAATCGTAGATAGGAAGATGGAATGAATCAAGACTACATTTCCTATATTCGCTCCAAGGTGGGACATGATAAGGTTATTCTGAATTTTGCTGGTGGGATTCTGGCAGACGAGGAAGGTCATGTGCTTCTGCAGTTGCGAGGCGATAAGAAACATGGGCGATTCCTGGTGGAGCTATGGAACTTGGAGAGACTTCTCTGCAAGCAGCCGTGCGTGAATTTTATGAAGAGACAGGTATTGCTGTTGAAGCCAAGCGCTTGCTGAATGTTTATACGAATTTTGATGAATCCTATCCTAATGGAGACCAAGTGCAGACGGTTGTCTTTCTGTATGAATTGCAGGCGCTGGAGAATGTTGATATTTACAATTTTCATAATGAGGAAACACTGCGTTTAGGCTTTTTTTCTAAAGAAGAAATAGCAGAGCTGGAAAATGTATCGGATAAACACCGCCTGATGCTCGATGAGTATTTTTCGGACAGCTTTGCTATGGGGTTTTGAAATGTAAAAGAATAAGAAAGGAGCTTTATGCCTGAATTACCTGAAGTGGAAACGGTTCGACGGGGGTTGGAGCGTCTGGTGGTTGATAAGACAATTGAGCAGGTGCAGGTCCGCTATGCTAAGATGATCGGTACAGGAGTAGATAGTTTTGTACATGACTTGCCAGGTCAGACCATTGAAAGGATCGGTCGTCGGGGCAAGTATTTGCTTTTTTACCTGACGGGTGTAGTGCTGGTTTCCCATCTGAGAATGGAAGGCAAGTATCTTTTTTATCCTGATGCGGTGCCTGAGCGCAAGCATGCTCATGTCTTTTTCGAGATGATAGATGGTGGGACGCTTGTTTATGAGGATGTCCGCAAGTTTGGGACTATGGAGCTGTTGAGAAAGAATCAGCTAGAAGCTTATTTTGCTGCCAGAAAGCTTGGTCCTGAGCCGACAGAGGCGGACTTTCTTTTGTCACCTTTTGCCGCAGCTTTGAGTCGTTCCAAGAAGCCTATCAAACCCTATTTGCTGGATCAAACTCTGGTCGTCGGTCTGGGCAATATCTATGTAGATGAGGCTCTTTGGCGGGCGCGGATTCATCCAGCAAGGCCAGCAGCTAGCCTGAAACCTACTGAAGTGAAGCGGTTGCGTGAGCAGATTATAGAAGTTTTGCAGCTTGGGATTGAAAAAGAGGATCGACCATTCGGACCTACCGCAATGCTTTGGGTGAGGATGGCACTATGCAGGATTTTCTGCAGGTCTATGGAAAGACTGGTCAACCTTGTGCTAGATGCGGCAGCCCGATTGAAAAAAATGAAGCTTGGTGGACGCGGTACTCATCTCTGTCCTCACTGCCAGAAAGTAAGGTAATTGTCATGGTAAGAATTATCGGTATTACTGGTGGTATTGCCTCGGGTAAGTCAACTGTGACAGAGTTTTTTTAAGGCAGCAGGGCTACCAAGTCATTGATGCGGATCAAGTAGTGCATGAGCTGCAGGAGCCGGGGGAACGGCTTTATCAAGCTCTTTTATCTACTTTTGGCTCATCCATCTTACAGGAAGATGGGCACTTGGATCGGCCCAAGCTAGGAGCTATGATTTTTGGGAATCCCGAACTCTTAGCGCAGTCCAGTCAAATCCAAAATCAGATAATCCGAGAGGAACTGGCTGGCAGGCGAGACCTACTGGCGGAGACAGAAGAGTTCTTTTTCATGGATATTCCTCTCTTATTTGAGTTGGATTATGAGACATGGTTTGATCAAATCTGGCTGGTGGATGTGACAGAGGAAACTCAGCTCAGTCGCCTGATGAATCGAAACGCTCTTAGTCAGGAAGAAGCAGAAAAACGCATAACAGCTCAGCTATCTCTCAATGAAAAACGAAATCGAGTAAATCTAATCATTGATAATAACGGATTGCAAGAGGCCACTTATCAGCAGTTACGTGATGCCATACAGAAATTAGAAAGAAGATGATTGTATAACGAGTCACATCAATTGGAAGCATAATTTATGGATTGCTTGGCTGGGCAACTTTTTTGTAGGTGCAAGTCTTTCTTTGGTCATTCCTTTTATGTCCTTATTTGTAGAAGAATTGGGTGTGAAAGGACACATGGTTGATTTATATGCAGGCATTGCTGTATCTAGTTCAGCCATGACTGCTGCCTTTCTCTCGCCAGTTTGGGGAAGTTTAGCAGATAAGTATGGACGAAAACCAATGATGATCCGAGCTGCTTTAGCCATGACTTTTACCATGGGAGGGATGGCCTTTGTACCAAATATTTTTTGGCTCATTGCTTTACGTCTTTTAAATGGTGTATTTTCTGGCTATGTCCCAAATAGCACAGCTTTAATTGCCAGTCAAGCGCCTAAGAAATACTCCGGCTATGCCTTGGGCACATTATCAACGGGAGTGGTAGCAGGAACTTTAATGGGGCCTCTGCTTGGAGGAGTTATTGCACAAACATTAGGAATGCGTGATGTCTTTTTATTAGTTGGTTTCTTTCTTGCGCTTGTTACTTTGTTGACGATTTTTGGAGTCAAAGAGGACTTTCAGCCGATGAGCAAAGAAAAACAGTTAGGTACCAAGGAACTGTTAGCCAAAATTCCACAAAAATCGATCTTGTTTGGTTTGTTTTTAACAAGCATGGTCATTCAGATGGTAGCGCAATCCATAGCTCCTATACTGACGCTTTATATTCGATCCATGGGACAAAGTGAGAACTTAATGTTTATATCAGGCTTAATCGTCTCAGCTATGGGGGTTTCAAGTATTCTAGCTTCTAGTCATTTAGGAAAACTAGGCGATAAAATGGGAAATCATCGTTTACTACTCATAGCTCTTTTATATAGCTTTGTCATTTACTTTTTCTGTGCTTGGGCAAGAACGCCGATAGAATTAGGGATTTTACGCTTTCTATTTGGTTTAGGAACAGGCGCTTTATTACCAGGAGTGAGCTCATTACTCAACAAAATCACTCCTAAAGAAGGTATTTCACGGATATTTAGCTATAATCAGACATTCTTTTATATCGGTGGGGTTGTAGGACCGTTGATGGGTTCCACCATAGCAGTTAGTCTGGGGTATCATTGGGTTTTCTATGCGACTGCAGCTATGGTTTTATTAGATTTTTTTGTTATGTTTATTTGTTTTAGAAAATATTTAGGAGTGAAAGAAATCAGTGCGCGTTAAAGTAAATCTCAAATGCTCTTCTTGTGGAAGCCAGAACTATCTTACTAGCAAGAACAGTAAAAATCATCCAGAAAAAATTGAAGTGCTGAAATACTGCCCTAAGGAAAGAAAAGTAACTCTACATCTTGAATCTAAGTAGATTTTATGGTAAAATAGATAGGATTTTAAGGAGTTTGTATTTATGTATAATCTATTATTAACAGTTCTACTAATTTTGTCAGTCATTATTGTCATTGCTATTTTTATGCAACCAACTAAAAACCAATCAAGTAATGTCTTTGATAATAGTGCCGGAGACTTGTTTGAACGATCTAAGGCACGTGGTTTTGAGGCTGTTATGCAGAATTTGACGGGTGTTCTCATCTTTTTCTGGTTAGCGATTGCCTTAGCTTTGACAATCTTATCTAGTAGATAAAATGGGCTCTGACATTGTCTTGGCCTATTTTTTTAAAATTAAAAATAGATTATTCATAAAATGAATAACAAAAGAAATGGAATATGAAAACAGAAATTATTAATTATTTAAAAGAAAAAGAGCAGGCTAGTGTCGATGAGCTGGCAGCTGCTTTAGGGAAAGAGTCTTCCAAGGACTTTAGTAGCTTGGTCAAGACCATCTCCCAGATGGAAAGAAAGCATCAGATTCGCTTGATGATAAGGGGCGGATTGAGCTTTATGAGAAAAAAACGCAGGAGCGTTTGACGCTCAAGGGGATTTTTCATGCCCACAAGAATGGCTTTGGCTTTGTCACCCTGAATGAGGAAGAGGATGATCTCTTTGTCGGCCGCAATGATGTCAATCATGCCATTGATGGCGATACGGTGGAAGTAGTCATTACCAAGGTAGCAGACCGGATTAAGGGGACGTCAGCTGAGGCTAAGATTATCGATATTTTGGAGCACAGTTTGACTTCAGCAGTTGGCCAGCTGGTTCTGGATGAGGAAAAGCCCAAGTATGCGGGCTATATCCGCTCGAAAAATCAGAAAATCAGCCAGCCTATTTATGTCAAAAAACCAGCCTTGGTTTTGGATGGCACAGAGGTACTCAAGGTCGCTATTGAAAAATATCCGACTAAGAAACACGATTTCTTCGTGGCCAGTCTGGTCGATGTGGTCGGTCATGTCAACGACCCAGGTATTGATGTATTAGAAGTGCTGGAGTCCATGGACATTGTCTCTGAGTTTCCAGAAAAGGTCTTGGAAGAAGCCGAGCGAGTTCCAGATGCACCGACAGAGCGTGATTTGGCAGGGCGTTTGGACCTGCGTGAAGAGATTACTTTTACCATCGATGGGGCGGATGCCAAGGATTTGGACGATGCTGTCCATATCAAGCGCCTGAAAAATGGCAACTTTGAACTGGGTGTCCATATCGCAGATGTGTCCTACTATGTCAAAGAAGGTTCTGAGCTGGACAAGGAAGCTCTCAATCGAGCAACCTCAGTCTATGTGACCGACCGCGTGGTGCCTATGCTGCCGGAGCGCCTATCCAACGGAATCTGCTCCCTCAATCCCAATGTGGACCGGCTGACCCAGTCGGCTATCATGGAGATTGATGCCAAGGGGCGCGTGGTCAAGCATACTATTACACAGACTGTTATCAATACGACCTTCGTATGACCTACAGTGATGTCAACGACATCATTGCAGGTGATCAGGAAAAAGCTGAGCAGTTCAAGGTAATTGTGCCTAGTATTGACAGTATGGTCCAGCTGCATGAGATTCTGGAAAGCATGCGCTTTAAACGCGGTGCGCTCAACTTTGACACCAATGAAGCCAAAATCATGGTCAACAAGGAAGGTCGGCCGGTGGATATTGTCCTGCGTCAGCGGGGAATTGCTGAGCGCATGATTGAGTCCTTTATGCTGGTGGCCAATGAAACAGTGGCAGAGCATTTTGCTAAGCTAAATCTGCCCTTCATCTATCGGATCCACGAGGAGCCTAAGGCTGAGAAGGTGCAAAAGTTCATCGACTACGCCTCCACCTTTGGGATTCGGATATACGGGACGGCTAGCTCTATGAGTCAGCAGGCTCTGCAGGATATTATGGAAGCGGTCAAAGACCAGCCTTATGAGGATGTCCTGTCCATGATGCTTCTGCGCTCCATGCAGCAGGCTCGCTACTCTGAGCACAATCACGGCCACTATGGTCTGGCAGCAGAGTTTTATACGCATTTCACCAGTCCGATTCGCCGCTATCCTGACCTTCTGGTTCATCGGATGGTACGGGATTATGGCAAGTCTAAAGAAATAGCAGAGCATTTTGAGCAAGTGATTCCAGAGATTGCCAGTCAGTCTTCCAGCCGAGAGCGTCGAGCTATTGAGGCCGAGCGTGAAGTCGAAGCCATGAAGAAGGCTGAGTACATGGAAGAATTTGTTGGGGAAGAGTTTGACGGCGTAGTGTCAAGCGTGGTCAAGTTTGGACTCTTTGTCGAACTGCCCAATACGGTTGAAGGCCTGATCCACGTTACTAACCTGCCAGAGTTTTACAGCTACAATGAGCGGACGATGACCCTGCAAGGAGAAAGTCCGGCGTGCTCTTTAAGGTCGGTCAGCAGATTCGTATCAAGCTGGTCCGAGCGGATAAGGCTACAGGCGAGATTGACTTTGAATACCTGCCTAGTGAATTTGACCTGGTAGAAAAGACTAGCAAGAGTGGCAGAGGCAAGTCAGGCAGAAAGAGACGCCGTGAAGATGACAAGCGCAGCCATTCTTCCAAAGAAAAAGGCTACAGAGATAAGAAAGATAAGAAGTCCAAGAAAGGCAAGAGCCAGAAGGCATTTTACAAGGAACTAGTCAAGAAAGGAGCCAAGCATGGCAAAGGGAGAAGGAAAGGTCGTCGCGCAAAATAAAAAGGCCAGACACGACTACACCATCGTTGATACCATCGAGGCCGGCATGGTGCTGACCGGGACGGAAATCAAGAGCGTCCGTGCCGCCCGCATCAATCTCAAAGACGGCTTTGCCCAAATCAAGAACGGTGAGGTCTGGCTCAGCAATGTCCATATCGCGCCTTATGAAGAGGGCAATATTTGGAACCAAGAGCCTGAGCGCCGCAGAAAGCTGCTGCTGCATAAGAGGCAGATCCAAAAGCTGGAGCAGGAGACGAAGGGAACTGGTATGACGCTGGTGCCGCTCAAGGTCTATCTCAAGGATGGCTATGCCAAGCTCCTCCTGGGCTTAGCCAAAGGGAAGCACGACTATGACAAACGCGAGTCTATCAAACGCCGCGAGCAAAACCGTGACATCGCAAGACAAATGAAGAACTTTAATACAAGATGAAGAGGCTGGGACAAAAGTCCTAGCCTCTCACTTGTCTTTGGATTGTCGAGCAAGACGCAGTGGTTGAGTGGGCTCTACTCCGCTGATTTCATCAGCTTTTACAGCCCTACTCAACTGTGCGGAGGTGGGACGACGAAATCGAATTCTAACGAATTACCGATTTCTGTCCCACTCTCTTTTCTTTATTTGCTTTAGCTAAATCACACATAATTCAACTTTTAAATCAAAATAAGGTAGAAAAAACAAACATTTGCACCAAAAGTTTTGTAACCGCTTGCAAATATATTTTAAAGTAGTATACTTGAGGTGGAATGTTTTGGTATTACAGTTTATACTACTTAGACTGGGAGTTGATTCCAGCCCCGTATATAGTCAAAAGGAGATAGACTATGAAAAAAATATTGCTCAAACTAATGTTTCTTGTGATGTTAGTTGCTCTTTTGCCCGTTCATGTGGCACAAGCTTGTTCTGCTTTTATTGTTGGTAAGGATTTAACAGCAGATGGATCGACGTTATTCGGTCGGACAGAAGACTATCCTTATGCACCTGATGGTGGCCGGCACAATCAAAACTATGTTGTTGTGCCAGCAAAGACTTATAAAGATGGTGATAAGATAGAAGATGAGTCAAATGGCTTTACTTATCCGCATTTGGCGAACGAAATGAAATATACGGCTGTCTATGACTCTGATCGTGGTAATGGAAGTAATGGTAACTTCGCTGCACACGGCTTTAATGAAGTTGGCGTATCCATGACAGCAACCGTATCAGCAACGCCAAACGATAAAGTCTTAAAAGCAGACCCACTGGTGAAAGATGGCCTGCCAGAAGCGTCATTAGTCGACCTTGCTTTACCTCGGGCAAAAACAGCGCGCGAAGTTATCGAAACAGTTGCCAAAGTCTTAGATGAAAAAGGTTCTGCTGAAGGAAATATCATCGTTGCTGCTGATAAAAACGAACTGTGGTACATGGAAATCTTGTCTGGTCATCAATATGTAGCCATCAAATTCCCAAGTAACAAATATGCTGTTTTTGCCAATACCTACTATCTTGGTCATGTAAATCTGAATGACAAAGAAAATGTTATCGCTTCTAAAGACGTGGAATCTGTTGCTAAGAAAGCTGATAACTATAAGACTGATAAAGATGGCAACTTCTTGATTGCTAAATCTTATGGACCAGATAAGTATATGGAACGTAATCGTTCACGGACATATGCTGGGATTAAATGGATGGATCCGCAAGCTAAGGTGAATTATGATGATGAATCTTTTGATCTCCTGCGTGAACCGACTGATCCTAATAAAAAATACACTGTTCATGATGTTATCGGTGAACAAAGAAATCGTTTTGAACACTTGCCAGAATACAAAGCAGACGACTTAGTTGAAGTTGGTAAGAAGAAAGACGAAAAGGTATATAAATACGCTTTAGGTAACGAAAATGTTATTGATGCCCATGTGTATCAAATCAAGCCAAACTTACCAACTGCCTTTGGTGGTGTCATGTGGCTTGGTCTGGCTCAAAGCCGCAATACCCCATATGTGCCGTTTTACGGTAATGTAGAAAATACTTATGAAGCCTTCCAAAATCGTTCAACTAAATACGATGGTAAATCTTGGTACTGGTCAGTATGGCATATTGACCAATGGTTATGAAATATCCAGAAATCTTTGGTAACAGCATCCAAGAAAAATGGAAAGCAAAAGAAGCCGAATGGGATAAAGAACAAGTAGAGCGTGATGCGAAATACGCAGGCTATACAGATGAACAAGCTAAAGCGGCTGGTCCAGAAGTAACAAAAGAAGCCTTAGAACGTTCAGAAAAAGTATTCAAAGAAATCAAAGCAATCGAAGCTGAGATGGAAGAAAAGATTAAGAAAGAAAAGGGCCAAGATGCTGACCTTGTTTACACTGGTTATAATAAAGCTAATCTCTTAGCGGATGCAGAAAAGAAAAATTCAGAAAACAAGGATAGCAAAGAAACCAAGAAAGAAAATACTGAAGCGAAGAAAGCAAACTCTAATCAAACCGTATGGTATGTTGTAGGAGGAATTGTTGTATTAGTGTTGATCTATCTTGGATTTAAACAAGTTCGTCCTAAAAGCGAAGAATAACATGGTTTAGCCGCCAAGAAGAGCTGAGTTTACTAACTTAGCTCTTTTCTTTTGTAATTTTATAAATAGATATTTATTTCATTGACTATATAAATTTTTCCTTGTCAAGAAATGTATTTTTCGATATGATAAAAGTGAAAATTCGATTATTAGAGGAGAAATTCATGAAACAAGATTTAGTCATGTATAAACGCATGCCCATCTGGACGGTTGATACGATGCCAGAGGCTGTTCAGAGAAAGCACAACACAAAAGTGGGCACTTGGGGGAAGATTACGGTTCTGACAGGGGAACTGAAGTTTATCGAAATGACTGAAGATGGAGAAGAAGTAGCTGAGCATATTTTTAAAGCTGGTCAGGACAACCCTTTTGCGCAGCCACAAGCTTGGCATCGTGTTGAAGCCTTAACGGATGACCTTGAATGGTATTTAGAATTTTATTGCCAGCCTAAGGATTACTATGCGAAAAAATATGGATTAACTCCCGTACATTCAGAAGTATTGGAAGCTTCAGACATTGTAAAGCCAGGAAAAGCTCTTGATTTGGGATGTGGTCAAGGACGAAATGCTCTCTTTCTAGATCAGTTGGGCTTTGATGTGACAGCAGTGGACATCAATCCTCTATCTTTAGAAAACCTAGCTTCCATCATAGAAGCTGAAGATTTAAATATTTTATCTGGTAGTTATGACATTAACTCTGCCAATCTGACTCAAACATACGATTTTATCGTATCGACTGTTGTTTTTATGTTTTTAAATCGTGAGCAGGTGCCTGCCATCATTCAAAATATGCAGGAACAAACGAATCAAGGTGGTTATAACCTTATAGTTTGTGCGATGGATACAGAGAGCCACCCGTGCTCTATGCCTTTCTCTTTTACTTTCAAAGAAGGAGAATTACGCAACTATTATAAAGACTGGGAGCTTATTAAATATAATGAGAATCTCGGTAAGCTTCATAAGGTCGATGAAAATGGTCATCGTATTGAACTTCAATTTGCGACGATGCTCGCTCGGAAAAAATAAGAAAAAACCAAGGAAGAGTGAAACTCAATAATTCCTTGGCTTTTCTTATTCTTAGAGCATATACTACTTCCAATAGTCATAGTTATAAGTAGTCAAAATCATATCAGTGAGTTCTTCAGGTTCTTCCTGAGCTCCGCCGGCTATCCAAAGAGAAATAATCCCCTCAACACTAGATAGGAAGATTTCCAAGGCGTATTTCTGAGGGATGTGAAAGTTTTCTTCAAGAAAACGCTGGGTAGCATCCTTTTGCTTATCACTCAGAATGATAGTGGTTATGTACTCCCGAATGGTTTCGCGGAAGTCAATATAATGGCTTCTGGTCAGGGCATTGATAAGACGTTCATTAGCACGGAGTATATGAAATTTTGCTATCATTAACTTTTTGGAGTACTCACTCTCCGCTTCAAACAAACTACAATTATAAAGTTGGGAAATAATATCACTTTTGAGGCTATCAACCATCTGATACTTATCTTGGTAGTGGAGGTAGAAGGTGCCGCGGTTAATCCCTGCCCGTTTGCAGAGTTTGCTGATGGAGATAGTATCAAACCTTTCCTCTGATAGTAGCTGGATTAAGGCTTCTTTGATGTCTTCCTTGGTGCTGGTTTGACGTTTCTGGGTCATTATTATTCCTTTTTTCTTAAATCAACAGTTTGTTGATTTTTGATTATTGCTTTTTATCTAAGCTCATTATATAATATCTGTGATTTGGAATCAACACTTTGTTGATTTAAGGAAAAGAGCTTTGAAAAGGAGAGAAACTATATGGCTTATATTGAAATGAAACATAGCTTTAAACGTTATCAGATGGGGGATACTGAAATAGTCGCCAATCACGATATTTCTTTTGAGATTGAAAAGGGGGAACTGGTTATTATCCTGGGTGCTTCTGGTGCCGGTAAGTCTACGGTACTTAATATCCTCGGAGGTATGGATACCAATGATGAGGGAGACATCCTGATAGACGGCCAGAATATTGCTGACTACAATTCCCACCAGCTGACGGACTATCGCCGCAATGACGTGGGCTTCGTCTTTCAGTTTTATAATTTGGTGCCTAACCTGACGGCCAAGGAAAATGTCGAATTAGCTTCTGAAATCGTCAAGGATGCTCAAGACCCAGTAGCGGCTCTGACCGCAGTGGGACTGGAAAAACGCCTCAATAACTTTCCTGCTCAGCTATCGGGCGGGGAGCAGCAGCGAGTGTCCATCGCTCGGGCTGTGGCTAAGAAGCCCAAGATTTTGCTCTGCGACGAGCCGACAGGAGCTCTAGACTACAATACCGGCAAGCAAGTACTGCAAATCTTACAGGAAATGTCCCGCAATCAAGGGGCGACGGTGATTATTGTGACCCACAATGCTGCCTTGGCTCCCATTGCTGACCGGGTCATCCGTATGCATGATGCGAGAGTCAAAAGTGTTACGGTGAATGAATCGCCTCAGGATATAAGTACATTGGAGTATTAATATGAAGGGAAAGATTTATTGGAAAGATATTCTGCGCTCCTTCACTAGCTCTAAAGGACGTTTCCTATCTATTTTAATCCTCATGATGCTGGGCTCTTTAGCTCTCGTGGGACTTAAGGTCGCTCCACCCAATATGCGCAGAACAGCAACAGATTACTTGAAAGAGCAACGAACCATGGACTTAGCTGTTATGGCGGACTATGGTTTGGATGCAGCGGATCAGAAAGAGCTGGAAGCTATCAAGGGAGCCGATGTCGAGTTTGGCTATCTGACAGATGTCACCGTCGACGAGGAGGCCCTCCGAGTATTCTCGGATACCAAGGATATTTCAAACTTTCAAGTGACCTCAGGCCGTCTTCCTAAAAATGAGCAAGAAATTGCCCTGGCTAGCTTTTGGTCTAAGAAATATAAGCTTGGCCAGGAGATTGATCTGACCGAAAAAGCAGGCAGGCCATCAGTTCTGAAAAACAAGACCTATAAGGTCGTGGGTTTTGTCAACTCGGCAGAGCTCTGGTCTGATAGAAATTTGGGCAGTGCAACTAGTGGCAGCGGAGCTTTATCGGCCTATGCTGTAGTCAGCCCCAAGGTCTTTGATACAGATGTTTACAGTATTGCCCGCCTGCGCTATCATGATTTAGAAAGCTGGCTCCCTTCTCTGCAAGTTATCAGGAGCGTTTGGAGCAGCACCAGACTGCTTTGGACAAGAGCCTTGAAGATAATGGAGAGGCCCGGTTTAAGCGATTAGAGGCGGATGCCAAAAGCACCGTTCAGGATGGTGAAGATAAGATTGGTCAGGCTGAGAGTGAACTGAGTCAAGGGAGAAAGCAATTAGAGCAAGCTCAGAATCAGCTAGACCAGCAAAAAAGCCAGCTAGCGGCAGCTCAATCCGCTTCTATCTTCCCTCCTGCACAGCTCAGCCAGAGCCAGCAACAGATTCAGGAAGCTGAGTCCCAGCTCAATCAGAAAAAAGTAGAGCTAGCTCAGGCAGAGAAAGACTTATCAGCTAGCAAGGACAAGCTAGCTGACGCTAAGGCAAATCTAGGTCGTTTGAAAGAGCCGGCCTATCATAGTTATGACCGCAAGTCTCTGCCAGGTGGTAATGGCTATCATATGTATAAAAACTCCATGAATAGTATTGCCTCGATTGGTAATATCTTCCCGGTGGTGCTCTATCTGGTGGCAGCGATGGTAACCTTTACCACCATGACGCGCTTTGTCGACGAAGAGCGAACAAATGCAGGTGTCTTTAAGGCCTTAGGCTATCATAGCCGAGATATCATTCGCAAGTTTGCTCTTTACGGTTTGGTGGCGGGGAGTCTAGGTACCCTCATAGGAATTCTGTTGGGGCATTATTTCTTGTCGGGAGTGATTTCTTCTATTATTACCAGAGGGATGGTGCTTTCTGCCCCTCATGCATATTTTTATGTTTCCTATAGTTTACTTGCCCTTGGACTCTCCCTTCTATCAAGTGTTCTCCCTGCCTATTTGGTGGCGAGGCGGGAGTTGACAGAAGAAGCAGCTCACTTGCTTTTGCCCAAGCCACCGGTCAAAGGCTCTAAGATCTTTTTGGAAAGACTGTCCTTTATCTGGCGACACCTTAGCTTTACTCAGAAGGTCACTGCTCGCAATATCTTTCGCTATAAGCAGCGAATGCTCATGACAATCTTTGGCGTAGCGGGTTCCGTTGCCCTGCTCTTTGCTGGCCTAGGGCTCCAATCTTCTATCGGTGGTATTCCAAAACGTCAGTTTGAGGAGATTCTGCGATACGACTTGATTGTGGCTGTCAATCCTGGGGAGAATCAAGCTGAGCAAGACAAGCTGAAAAAGATGCTGGCGGATGACTCGATTGCTGCCTATCAGGAGATCTATAGTGAAACCTTGTCAGAGAAATACAAAGGAAGAAAGAGACAGAAACAGTCACTTTGATGGTTACGGACAAAGAAAATTTTGAACCTTTTATTTCTCTGGAAAGTCCAAACAAGCAGCAGAAGCTGACCCTCAAAGATGGTGTGATCGTTTCGGATAAATTGGCTCGCATAGCTGGAGTTAGCCCTGGTGGTAGTATAGAGCTGGGTGGCAAGCCTGTCAAGCTCGCAGCAGTCAATGAGAATCATTTTGGTCATTTTGCCTTCATGAAGGCGACTGACTATCAGAAGATTTATTGGGGAAAAACCTGAGAAAAATACTTATCTAGTGCAGCTCAAGGATTCTTCCAGTAAAAATATTGTCAATATGGCCAATAAATTTATGAGCCTCAAGTCTGTCAAGAGTGTCTCACAAAATGCTAGCATGGTGAAGCAGTTCAACGTTCTAGCTGATTCTCTTAATAATACGATGCTTATTTTGGTGGTGATCTCCGTTCTTCTAGCAGCTGTCATTCTCTACAATCTGACCAATATCAATGTGGCTGAGCGGATTCGTGAGCTGTCCACTATCAAGGTTCTGGGCTTCCATAATAAGGAAGTGACCCTCTATATCTATCGAGAGATCATTATTCTTTCAGTGATTGGGATGGCAGTTGGGCTTCTAGGTGGTTTCTTCTTGCATCGTTTTTGATTGAGAAGGTTGCGCCTAGCATTATTAGCTTAAATACTCAAGTAAGTCTCTCCGTCTATCTGTTTCCTCTAACAGCAGTGACTCTTATTTTGACCTTACTTGGCTTCTTTGTCAACTACCGTCTCAGACGGGTAGATATGCTGGAAGCCCTCAAATCTGTTGATTAATTAAAAAAACATTTCAAAACTTTCACTCACTTGATGGGTGGAAGTTTTTTTGAACTTTGATATAATATTCCTTGTAAAGAAAGAGAAAGATATACGATGACACGAAAAATTGCCTTATTATCAGATGTGCATGGGAATAGCACAGCCTTGGAAGCAGTACTGGCGGATGCGAAAAGCCAGCAGGTGACAGATTATTGGTTTTTGGGGGATTTGCTCCTGCCAGGAACCGGTCGCAGAAATATCTTAGATAGGATGGAGCAGCTGTCAATTAGCCTCCAGGTCAGAGGGAATTGGGAAGACAGTCTCTGGCATGCCCTGCACCAAAAGTTAGACTTGACACGTCCCAGCCATCTCTATCTGACTCGGCTCTGTCATTTTGTCCTAGAGGAAATCAGTCCTGAAGAGATTGACCGCATGCAGGAACTTCCTCTGCAGCTCCTGACAGAAGTAGAGGGATTGAAGATTGCGGTTAGCCACCATCTGCCAGATAAGAATTGGGGGCGGGAGCTGATTCATATTGGCGAGCAGAGTGATTTCGACCGACTTTCGAGGGAAACGACTGCGCTGTTGCTGTTTATGGTCATATTCACCAGCAGTTTCTCCGCTACGGGACTCAGGGGCAGCTGATTATCAATCCCGGCTCTATTGGTCAGCCATTCTTTCTAGATTCAGCTTTGCGTCAGGACTTGCGAGCCCAGTATGCCATTTTAGAGATTGATGAGACAGGTCTGGCTGATGTCGATCTTCGGCGCGTGGCCTACGATGTGGAGCAGGAGTTGCGATTGGCTCGGGAGCTCCACTTGCCTTACTATGAGATTTATCGGGAAAGTTTAGTCAATGGTATCCACCATACCCACAATCACGACCTGCTGCGGGAAATCAGTGAGCGGGAAGGCTATGCGGATGAGATTGCAGCTTTCTTAAAGTCCGGTCGTAACTCTTGAAGTTACACCATTTTTGAGATATAATAGTGAGAGAAAATGATGAGGGAGGAGAAAAATGCAGATTTCTAGCCGTTTTACCATTGCCACCCATATGCTGATTGTCCTGGCTTTGGAGGGAAAAAAACAAAAACTGACAAGTGATATTCTTGCTGGCAGTGTCGGCGTCAACCCAGTTATTATCCGCAAGACCCTGTCCCAGCTCAAGAATGCAGGAATGATTACTGTTGCTCGTGGGACTGGAGGAGCAGAGATTGCTAAAGATTTGAAAGATATTAGTCTGTTGGACGTCTATAGTGCGGTTGAGTGTCTGGGTAAGAGTGGCCAGCTCTTTAGTTTTCATGACAAGCCCAATCCAGACTGTCCTATCGGTAAGAACATTCACAATGTCTTAGACGACCGCTTGGCGGCTATCCAGGCAACCATGGAAGCTGAGTTGGCTCAGACCAGGCTTGACGAAGTCGTCGCAGCAACCGAAAGAAATTAAAGAACAATCTGTTTCCTAGTGAGCAGATTGTTTTTTTGGTGAATAATATTCTGAGATGTAATTGTTGACATTACATTAAGATGTGCTATACTAATAGATGTAACATAAATAATTACAATTTAAGTAAGTCTTCGTAGCAAATAGAGATGTGGAAAACCGTATCAAGGAACGTATTTCAGCTTTGAGGAAATAAAAAGAAAGATTAGGCAGGAAACCTGCTGACATTTAAAATTAAAGAGAGGAGAAAAAACATGACTTTTGAATATGAAAGCAAGATTTATCTAGGAGAGGTGGCACTTTATGTGGCTGACCTAGCAAGACAAAAGGATTTTTATCAGCGTGTTTTAGGGCTGGAACTTTTGGAAGAGCAGGATGGACAGGTTGCTTTGGGCAGGGACGGACAAGTGCTGGTGAGACTCTTAGTGACCAGTGACCGCCAGTCCGTTAAGTCTGCTTACGGTCTTTATCATCTGGCACTTTTGCTTCCAAGCCGTCAAGCCTTAGCAGATATCCTGAAGCATTTATCAGAAAATAAAGTTCCTATGGTTGGAGGAGCGGACCACGGCTATAGTGAAGCCATTTATCTGGAGGACCCAGAAGGCAACGGCATTGAGCTTTATCGGGACAAACCTCAGGATGATTGGGATATTCGAGAAGATGGCCGCATTATCGGAGTGACAGAAGCGCTCGCGGCTCAAGAAATCTATGAACTAGGTCAGGAAGTCCAACCGTTTAGTATTGCCGAAGGAACTCGTATGGGCCATGTCCACCTGTCTGTGAAAAATAGCAAAGCAGCCAGTCATTTTTACCAAAAACTTTTAGGTTTGGAGGACAAATTTTCTGTGCCTTCTGCTAGCTGGCTGGCATCCGGAAACTACCATCATCATGTAGCAGTCAATGAATGGGGAGGTTCTCACTTGAATCATCGCCAACCCAAGCAACTGGGACTAGCCTATTTTGAAGCGCAAGTGGAAGGAAAAGAAGACCTAGTAGCTATTTATGAAAATGCTCTGGACTTGCAGGCACCAGTCCGATGGATTAGCTCCCAAGAGCTAGAAGTCACAGACCCAGATGGGATTGTGGCTAAGCTCCAAGTCACCTAGTTAAATACGATGTCATCCCCCATCTGCTAAAGATAGGGGGATTTTGTTTTTCTGATGAGAAAGCCAGATTGTTATATTTCCGCTTCCAAAATGATGGTATAATAACTAAAAGAAAGGTGGAGAAATGTTAGCTAAAAATATAATCTATTTAGAAACGTCATCTATCTTTGACTGGGGACAAATCATTTCCTACTTATCAAGAGAGGAAAAGGAAGTAATGTACCAAGTTGCAAATGACAGAATTAAGCGCTTGTTTAAAGTTGAAAATGAATTTTATCTTTGTACGATTTTTTACAATGAGTAAGTTCAAGAGATATGTATCCAGGCGGAAAATCAGACTATTTTTTCTGCTGAGGCTAGAAAAGTTATTAGCAATTTTGTCAGAGATTGATTGGATTTAGATCAGTCGTTAGATAACTTTTATCAGTTTGCACAAGAAGATAATATTTTATCTCCTTTGGTTCAGAAATTTTACGGACTTCGTTTGATTGGTGTCCCAGATTTTTATGAGGCTATTACTTGGGGAATTTTAGGACAGCAGGTAAATCTTGCTTATGCTTATACCCTAAAAGAACGTTTTGTCAAGAAATATGGCGAAGCTTTTCACTATAACCATGAAACTTACTGGCTTTATCCAAAGCCAAATATGGTTGCGAATAGTATGGCTGAGGAGTTATTGGAGTTGCAAATGACTCGTAAAAAAGCAGAATATTTGCAAACAATATCAAAGCTCTTGTATCAGAGCACCATTTCAAGAAGTTATTATCAAAAGTTAGATACAGCTGAGCAAATTGAAAAAGAGCTGCTCAAACTTTATGGTGTCGGTCCGTGGACGGCTCATTATGTGATGATGCGATGTTTTCGTATCCAATCGGCTTTTCCGATGGCTGACATTGGATTGCAGAATGGCATATCTTATATACTTGGTTTAGATGAGAAACCGTCTAAGGAATTGCTATTAAAGTTAAAAAATGAGTGGGGAACATGGTGTTCATATGCAGTTTTTTATATTTGGCGTTTGCTTTATTAGTTGATTTTCATCGAAAAGGAGAAGAAATGTACATAACTTATTACCAATCCCCAATCGGCCGTATTCTCATTATGACGGACGGAACTGCCCTGTTGGGACTATGGCTGGAAGGACAGAAATATTATGGCGCAGGCTATGATTTGGAGCAAGCACAGCAGGAGGAAACAGAAGTCAGCCAACGGGTTGTTGCATGGCTAGATGCTTATTTTAAGGGGGAAAATCCCCCAACAAATGAGATTCTACTGGCGCCTCAAGTGACTGAGTTCAGAAGCAAGGTTCTGGCAGTGTTGCAGAAGATTCCCTATGGTCAGACGGCTACCTATTCAGATATTCTACGAGAATTACAAGCCGAGTATGGTAAGATTGGTTCGGCCAGAGCAGTCGGAGGTGCGATTGGGCATAATCCTATTTCTATTTTGATTCCCTGTCATCGGATCGTTGGAAGGGATGGCGAGCTGACGGGTTATGCTGGCGGACTTGATAAAAAAGCTTACCTGCTGAAGCTGGAGGCGAGGAAATGAGTGCGTTAGGACATATGGTTGAAGATTGGGAATGGGAGGCTATTAAAAGTAATAACAGTGATTATGACACGTTTTTTTGGTATGCTGTTAGAAGTACCGGAATTTTCTGTCGCCCCTCTTGTGCCTCTCGTCTTCCCAAAAAAGAAAATGTAACGATTTTTCAAGAAGCAGAGCAGGCAGTTGAAGCGGGATATAGACCGTGTAAACGATGCCGTCCATTAGGAAAGGCAGTTAGCAAAGAGGAGTGGGTAGAAGAAATTGATCATATTTTAAAAGAATATTTCCAGCAAAGTTTAACTTTAAAAGATTTAGCTTTTATGGCAAAAGGCTCTGAGTCTTATCTTCGGCATGTCTATAAGAATGTGACTGGAAAAACACCACAAGAACGCTTATGTGAACTTCGATTAGAATACTCTAAAGAATTACTAATCAACACTAATCTCTCAATACAAGAAGTTGCAGAGCATTCAGGTGGCCTGCATGCAGCCTATTTCGCAAAATTATTTCGGAAGACTTACGGAGTGAGTCCTTTGGAGTATCGAAAGAAAAATAAGAAGATGTAAAGCATTTTCACGAACATTACATGGAATCGGCCTTTAGGCTGATGTATTTTTCTTTGGAAATGATAAAATAATATTATCTAAAGAAAGCGGGGCAGATATATGAAAGTGACTTTTTATAAAACGAAAAGGAATCGGCTATTAACAGGCGTTCTAGCGGGTTTAGCGGATAGATTCAAATTTGATCTAAGCCTGATTCGTTTTTTATATATCCTTTTTACCATTGCAGGTTTTGGTTTAGGGATTCTTGTTTATATAGCTCTGTCAGTGTTGCTTCCTTACAAAGAAGATCTAGAAGCAGAGATGTATGGCACGGGTCCAAGAAAACGCAAAGATGCAGAGCCGATTGACGAAAAGTCAGATCTTTTCTGGTGATGATAGAGAGGATTACGATGACATGATGGAACTTTGGGATGCTTACAATGAAAAAAGAGAACAATTAGACCATCATTTGATTAGGAGGCAAGTGATTCCATCGGGACAATATCATCTATGTGTGCATGTATTTGTACGACACGAAGATGGAGACATTCTTGTTATGAAGCGAAGTAGTCAAAAAGAACTCTATCCCAACTACTTTGAATTTGGAGCAGGAGGAAGTGTCTTAGCTGGTGAAAACAGCCTCAATGCAGCCCTTCGTGAACTACATGAGGAAACAGGATTAATTCCTAATCACATACAACTAGTGGAACAAAATATTTCATATGAAGATCAATGCCTATTTGATTACTATGAAGCACAAGTGATAGGTGATAAGGAATCAATCACCTATCAACTGGGTGAGACAGATGCCCATATGTGGGTCACCCCAGCAGATTTAAGCAATTTTTGTGAGGAGCACCCGCTTTTTAACCATCAAAAGAAGATTTTAATTAAATTACTGAAAAAGAATGGATAACAGGTAAAACCAAATCGGTCAAACTGTTATCTTTTCTTTTTCAAAAAGAACGGTGAATCTCTCTATTGAAGGAAAAATTTGCTATAATAGAAAAAGAAATATTCAAAAGGGGGAAGCTTATGTCTGTCAAGGTCAAAGATCTCTTGCAAAAAGTAAGATTGCAACTGATTTACGGTAGTGAAGATCTACTAGATAAAGACATTACTACATCTGACATTTCACGTCCTGGATTAGAGATGACAGGTTATTTTGATTATTACACACCAGAGCGTATCCAGTTGATTGGAATGAAAGAATGGTCTTACTTGATGAAGATGACAAGCCACAATCGCTATCAAGTATTGCGGAAATGTTTCAGCCAGAAACACCAGTCGTTATCATTGCGAGAGATTTGGAGATTCCTGACGAAATGTTGCAAGCTGCAGAAGAACAAAAAATTGCCCTTCTTCGTAGCCATACAGCGACAAGCAGATTATCAGGGGAAATTTCTAGTTACTTAGATTCACGATTAGCAGAGCGAACCAGTGTCCATGGCGTTCTGATGGATATCTATGGCATGGGTGTTCTCATTCAAGGAGATAGCGGTATTGGTAAAAGCGAAACAGGTCTTGAGCTAGTAAAACGTGGTCATCGTCTGGTCGCAGATGACCGTGTGGATATTTTTGCTAAAGATGAAATGACTCTCTGGGGGGAGCCAGCTGAGATTTTACGCCACTTGCTTGAGATCCGTGGTGTCGGGATTATTGATGTGATGAGCCTTTACGGCGCAAGTGCTGTGAAAGACTCGTCACAAGTACAAATTGCGGTTTATTTGGAAAATTATGATGTCAATAAAACCTTTGATCGTCTTGGAAATGCTTCAGATGAGCTAGAACTGGCTGGTGTACGGATTCCACGAATTCGTATTCCAGTTAAAACAGGGCGTAACATCTCTGTTGTCATTGAAGCAGCTGCGATGAACTATCGTGCCAAGGAAATGGGATTTGATGCAACTAAGATTTTTCAAGAGCGCTTAACAAATCTAATCAGTCAAAATGAGGTGAAGCATGATTAATCCAATCGCCTTTCAAATTGGGCCATTCAGTATTCGATGGTACGCTATCTTTATTTTATCTGGCTTGGTACTAGCAGTTCATTTAGCAATGAAGGAAGCGCCTCGAAAGAAAATCATTCCCGATGATATTATTGATTTCATCCTGATTGCTTTTCCGCTTGCCATTATTGGAGCACGTTTCTATTATGTCATATTTGAATGGTCTTATTATTCAAGCAACCTTTGATTGAGATATTCACTGTTTGGCATGGTGGTTTAGCCATTTATGGAGGACTAATTACAGGTGCACTTGTTCTTTATTTCTTTTCAAAGAGAAAGCTGATCAATACCTTAGATTTTTTGGACATTGCTGCGCCTGGCGTTATGATTGCGCAAAGTATTGGACGCTGGGGAAATTTTATCAACCAAGAAGCATATGGCGCAACTGTCAAAAGTCTGAATTATTTACCGAATTTTATTCGACAGCAAATGTACATTGATGGTGCTTATCGCCAGCCTACTTTCTTGTATGAGTCTTCTTGGAATTTACTTGGTTTCATTTTGATTTTATTTTTGAGAAGAAGACCCAACTTCCTCAGACGAGGAGACATTACAGCATTTTACCTTATATGGTATGGCTGTGGTCGTATGATTATTGAAGGGATGCGGACAGATAGCTTATACTTTATGGGATTGAGAGTTTCTCAATGGTTATCAGCTATCTTGATTATCCTTGGTATTGCCTTAGTGATTTATCAGCACAGAAAAAAAGGGACCCCTTATTATCACACTATAAAAACGGAGGAAAAACATGCTTGAAATTTCATTTAGTTTAGTGGCAGTTGCTCTGATTGCACTGATTGTATATTCTATTTTATTGGTGAGAAAAATTAGCAATGTAGTGGATGAAACTGAAAAGACAATCAAAGTGCTCACTACCGATGTCAATGTTACCTTGTACCAAACCAACGAGCTATTAGCTAAGGTCAATGTTTTAGCAGACGATATCAATGGCAAGATGGAAACGATTGATCCGCTCTTTACAGCAGTAGCTGACTTATCAGTGTCTGTTTCAGATCTGAATGATTCTGCTCGTAATTTTAGTAAAAAAGCAGCAGCAGCAGGAAAAAGCACAGTGACTGCAGGTGCAGGATTATCTGCTTTACGTCTATTTACAAAATTATTCAACAAATAATTATTAGAAAGAAGGTCTCTTATGGGGAAATTTTCATCGATTGTATTGGGAGCGGTGTCTGGAGCTGCAGCAGCAGTTTTCCTTAGCAGTAAAAAAGGAAAAGAAGTGACTGCTAGAGTCAATGATTTTATCAAGGAAGTACAGGAAAATCCAGAGGAATTTAAAGAGCAAGTCATCCATTCTGCAGTAGACTTGAAAGACCAAGCAGTAGAAACGGTGTCACAAGTACGAGACAAAGTCAATAATGGTGAAATCACAAGAGAAACCATCTTAACTTCTGTAAAAGAAACAACAAAAGAAGTGATTGACTACTCGCAGGATAAATTTCAGGTCATCAAAGAAAAACTTCAAGAAGAAAACCTGACTACTTTAGATTTGGTTTCTTATATTAAAGAAAAATCGCATGCTTTGACGAATGAAAAACCTCATTCAGAGGACATCGTGATCGAATTGAAAGAAAACTAAAAGAGCTGGTTAATCCAGCTTTTTTAGTTTGTAGAATAACTTGACTCTAGGTCTGTAAAAAACTATTATATAGTTGAGGAGGTGGTCGGATGAAACGCATCAAACTTTTAAGCCTTGTGTTGGCTATATTGTTTTTTACTGCATGTGGCAACCAAGGGAAAGTAGCAAAACCATTAGATTCTTCTAGCTCTGTTTCTAGTAAGAAGTCTTCAAGCAATTCATCTACTTTTTACAGGTCAAATGAAACTTCTTCGGACAATGGTTCGTTTTCTAGTAGTGCTTCAGGATCACAGGAGGAGCCACAAGTTCAAGAAACAGAAGAAGGCGCTCATCAGCTAAAACACAGGCTGGAAGTACCTATGCAAGTGCAAAGGGCATGGAATACCTGTGCTCCAACGACTGTCAGCATGATGTTAGCCTGTAGGGGAATCGATATATCGCAAGAGCAATTAGCTGAGGAGATGGGAACAGATGCTCATTTTGGGACCCATAATGCCAATGCTATTCAGGTACTGAATCAGCATTTATTTGGTTATCCAGCACCAACTAATGGACAGGCGGGCTATCGCTTGGAAACTGTGAAATCTAGCTCGCCTAATTCAACAGATATGCGTCTCTTTAAAGAACGCCTCAAGAAGAATATTGATGCTGGCTATCCCTTATATTATACGTTTGATAATTCAAAAATGTATCCTGGGCGTAGTGGGGAGCACAATGTTATCGGAATTGGTTATGAATTAAACTCAGATGCTTCTGAGATAATTGGAGTCTATTATATCGACCCATCTTATACTGTTCAAGATCCAGTTTATGGTGGGTTAAAGAAAGTAACTCCTCAAGAACTTTTAACAGCCATGTTGACTTGTCAAGAGCCGAATTATGCTTGGTAAGAAAAAAAGACCTGCTTCAAGTATAGAAGCAAGTCTGTCTTTTATTTTGATTTTTTCTTACTGATAAAGCGGTAGAGCTGAATAGTAGTGAAACTTAAGGTAAGTGCCAATGCAAAGGCGACAAAGGTGTTCAATTTAAATGATAGAAATACAAAACTTAAAATAGCAGTCAATACGCAAAATGTTGCGATATTGAAAAAGAAAAGTAGCTCACTCAATTTTGGAGCAACATCAGATTCTGGAATGTATTCTTGATAAAGAGGGAGTTGTTCTTCAGGAAGCTCCTGATAGACATAATCCTCTTGAAATCGTTGATAATCTCTAAGTGCCATATTCTCTCTCCTAGTAGTACTTAAATATTGTATCACGATTTATCAAGGTCTTTATTACAAAAAGATTACAAAAACAATAAAAATACTTTTCAATATAAAAATAAAGTATAGAATTTCAGCAGATAAAGTTTCTTTTAAATAAATATTAAAGAAAATTAAAAGTATGTTATAATAAACCTATGGAAAAGATAATCATTACAGCAACAGCTGAAAGCATTGAACAAGTAAAAGAACTTCTAGAAGCAGGAGTTGATCGGATTTATGTTGGTGAAAAGCATTACGGCCTTCGATTGCCACATACTTTCTCTTATGATGAGCTTAGACAGATTGCAGATTTAGTCCATGAAGCCGGCAGAGAAATTGTTGTCGCAGTTAACGCTTTGATGCACCAAGATATGATGGACAACATTAAACCTTTTCTTGATTTCTTAGCTGAGATCAAAACAGACTATATCACAGTTGGAGACGCGGGAGTTTTTTATGTGGTAAATCGAGACAAGTATCCATTTAAAACGATTTATGATGCTTCTACTATGGTAACAAGTAGTCGCCAAATCAATTTCTGGGGGCAGAAAGCTGGAGCATCAGAGGCGGTTTTAGCTAGAGAAGTTCCATCAGCTGAGCTCTTTGCAATGCAAGATATTCTAGAAATTCCAGCCGAAGTACTAGTATATGGAGCCAGTGTTATCCACCATTCAAAGCGACCCTTGTTGCAAAATTACTATAATTTCACGCATATTGATGACGAAAAGACAAGGGAGCGTGATTTATTCCTAGCAGAACCATCTGACCCGACTAGTCATTACTCTATCTTTGAGGATAATCACGGGACGCATATTTTTGCTAATAATGACTTGGATTTGATGACCAAATTGCTAGAGTTGATAGAACATGGCTTTACTCACTGGAAGCTAGAAGGAATTTACACTCCAGGACATAATTTTGTGGAGATTGCTAAATTATTTATCCAAGCGCGTGATTTAATATTAGCTGGTAAATTTACTCACGACCAAGCATTTCTTTTGGATGAGGCTGTGCATCGCTACCATCCTAAAAATCGTTTCTTGGATACTGGTTTTTACGAATACGACCCAGATATGGTTAAATAGTATTTTATACTAAAAAAAGAAGTTCGGAATTTTTTTCTGACTTCTTTTTTTAAACAATCATCGGTTAAAAAAATTCTGAAAATAAAGTATAAAATTAGAATTGTGAAAAACATTTGAGTAACCTTGCTTTTCCTGGAAATTTGCTATAAAATAGAAAGGATTATATATTACTTATTATCTATCTTATCTTGCAAATAGGAGAAATGATGACAAAAACATTGAAACGTCCAGAGGTCTTAGCGCCTGCTGGTACTTTGGAAAAACTTAAAGTAGCTGTTCGTTATGGAGCAGATGCTGTCTTTATTGGTGGTCAAGCTTACGGGCTTCGTAGCCGAGCTGGAAACTTTACTTATGAGCAAATGGAAGAAGGAGTCCAGTTCGCAGCTAAATATGGCGCAAAGGTTTATGTTGCGGCTAATATGGTGATGCACGAAGGTAACGAAATTGGTGCAGGAGAATTTTTCCGCAAACTCCGCGATATCGGAATTGCAGCTGTAATTGTTTCAGACCCAGCTCTAATTGCTATTGCAGCATCAGAAGCACCAGGATTAGAAATCCATTTGTCTACCCAAGCTAGTGCTACCAACTACGAAACCTTAGAATTTTGGAAAGAATTAGGCTTAACCCGTGTCGTTTTAGCACGCGAAGTGTCTATGGAAGAATTAGCAGAAATCCGAAAAAGAACAGACGTTGAGATTGAAGCCTTTGTTCACGGAGCAATGTGTATTTCCTACTCAGGACGCTGTACACTTTCTAACCATATGAGTATGCGTGATGCCAATCGTGGTGGTTGCTCGCAGTCTTGCCGTTGGAAATACGACCTTTATGATATGCCTTTTGGCCAAGAAAGAAAGAGCTTGAAGGGTGAAATCCCAGAGGAATTTTCCATGTCTGCGGTTGATATGTCCATGATTGACCACATACCTGATATGATTGAAAATGGTGTGGACAGTCTTAAAATCGAAGGCCGGATGAAGTCTATACACTATGTCTCAACAGTGTCAAACTGTTATAAAGCTGCTGTGGATGCGTATCTAGAAAGTCCAGAAAAGTTTGAAGCGATTAAGCAGGACTTGATTGATGAAATGTGGAAAGTAGCCCAACGTGAATTAGCAACAGGATTCTACTATAATACACCTACAGAAAATGAACAGTTATTTGGTGCCCGCCGGAAAATTCCCGAATATAAGTTCGTAGCTGAAGTTGTTGACTATGACGCAGAAAATCAAATAGCTACTATCCGTCAGCGCAACGTTATTAATGAAGGAGATCAAGTAGAGTTTTATGGTCCAGGTTTCCGACATTTTGAGACGGTTATTCGTGATCTTCGTGATATTAAAGGTAATAAGATAGATCGTGCACCAAAACCAATGGAACTCTTGACAATTTCTATGCCAACACCAGTTTGCCCAGGAGATATGGTACGTAGTAGAAAAGAAGGGCTTATCAATCTTTACAAAGAAGATGGAACGAGTGTAACAGTAAGGGCTTAACCTAGTGTAAACCGTGGTGGATCATTAAAGCTAATATTCAATTAGGAGGCATTATGGTATTTAGTCCTACGGAAAATGAACAGTCGCTTAAGGGAAAGATGCCGCGTTTGACTGATAGTCAGATTACAGCTCTCTTTCGTGAACCTCGGACTATGCGTAAATTTGAGGATCGACCTGTTTCTGATGATCAACTTCGGCAGATTCAAGAGCTCACTTACCTTGGCCCCACAGCCTTTAATAGTCAACCTTTACGCATCACTTGGATAAAAAGTATTGAAGCGCGCGAACGTCTTGTAAAACATCTCATTGAATCTAATCGTGAAAAGGCGCTCCAAGCTCCAATCAATGCCATACTTTCATATGATAAATTATGGACGGAGCGAGCAGATGTCTTTAATCCTCGTGCGACAGAATCCATAAAAGGCTATTATACGACTGAAAATCGCGTCCTTTCAGCTGCTCAGCAAAATGCTGATCTACAGGCTGGCTACTTTATGATTGCAACGCGAGCTCTGGGGCTAGATGTAGGGCCTTTAGGGGCTGATTTTGATGGCTTATATGAAGAATTTTTCTCTGGTACTGATGAACATCCGATTCTTGTGGTAAATATCGGCTATGGTGTACCAACAAAATACCCTCGTGACACTCGTTTTGGGTATGATGAGGTAACTCGTAGTCTGTAAAAGCTGAACAGTATTTAGCATGGTGAAAATAGTTCTTTATTTTATTGATTTTTCGAAAATTGTTTTTCTTGTTTAGTTTATACATTTGATGTCTACTTGGATCAGCTGATTGTACAGAAAAAATACTTCAAATATTAGATTTTTACTTTTTTGAAGTGCAGGACAAAATAGAAAATGAGGCTGTGACAAAAGTCCTAGCCTCTCAATTGTCTTTGGATTGTCGAGCAAGACGCAGTGGTTGAGTGGGCTCTACTACGCTGATTTCATCAGCTTTTACAGCCCTACTCAACTGTGCGGAGGTGGGACGACGAAATCGAATTCTAACGAATTACCGATTTCTGTCCCACTCTCATTTGTGTTATCGAATTTTACCTTATCTTTTGATTAATTTTTTGGGCTTCTTGTACAGTCTTCGGAACAAGTCGTACTCTTTGGATTTCAGGAATTCTAATAATAATGGACATGCTTTTGTCAAAGTTTTTAACTATTAACTGCTGGCGATTTTTATCATATTTAACAATATCTCCAGTAAAGCTTTTATTTTGAAAAATAACATGGATTCCAGATTTTTTTGAATAGCTAGCTCAAGCATGGATAAAATACTCGTATCAGTTTCGCTTATTTGTTCATTTTTTTTATCTGTTAAAAATTCATTTGTTCTATCGGCTAGCATTTTTAGAAATCTTTTCATGGCTAAATTCTCCATAACTTGATACAATACTATTATATAACATTTTATCGTAAAAATTCTAAATTTTTTTACGAATAGATAAATATAGAAGCGTAGAATAATTACGTTTCTAAATTTAAAAGGAGTCAATAATGGCAGAATTTACATTTGAAATCGAAGAAAAACTTCTAGTCTTGTCTGAAAATGATAAAGGCTGGACGAAAGAACTAAATCGTGTCAGCTTTAACGGTGCACCAGCCAAATACGACATTCGTACTTGGAGCCCAGATCATAGCAAAATGGGAAAAGGAATCACCCTTTCTAATGAAGAATTTCAAATTCTTGTAGATGCATTTAAAAACGGATAGTTGCTATCCGTTTTTTTGTTATGTGACTTTCAGTCTGTCTCGCTCCGTAAGGTACGAGACAAATAAACCACCCGCTATGCGGGTGCGCATCGAAGGTTATGCAAAAAAACTCCAAACGCGATACAATAAAGGTTTTCAAGCCAATTGTAAAGCGAAAGGAGAAAAATATGGCACAAAAGGCACATAGTTTATCACACACAAAGTGGATGTGTTCTATCACATTGTGTTCACCCCTAAGTATAGACGAAAAATCATTTATAATCAATATCGAAGTAGTTTGGGAGAAATATTCCACCGATTATGTAGTTATAAAGGTATTGAGATTATCGAAGGACACTTAATGCTTGATCATGTACATATGTTAGTAAGTATTCCACCAAGGATAAGTGCTTCAAGTTTCATGGGTTATTTAAAAGGCAAAAGTGCACTCCTGATGTTTGACAAACACGCCAACCTCAAGTACAAGTTTGGCAACTGGCATTTTTGGGCAGAAGGTTACTACGTGAGTACAGTAGGACTTAGTGAAGCCACAATTAGGAAATATATCCAAGAACAGGAAAAACATGATATAGCACTAGATAAATTAAGTGTAAAAGAATATGAGGATCCCTTTAGGGATAGTGGTAAGTAGTATCAAGGTCTCTTTAAGAGGCAAGTGACGAGTCAAGAGCAATGAGGCTTGAACAAAGTGAAAGCCAGCGTCTTTAGGCGCTGGCTGGTGATGTGGGCTTATAGCCCTGGTGCAAACCACCCGTTAGACGGGTGGTTATGATGTATGTTTTATAGGAACCTTAGTCTAACTGAAATTTAAATACTTTACAAGATTTATTATTTCAAGAATTCCTTTATTTGCTGGGCGATTTCCTCTGGCTTTCGTCATGGATATAGTGGGAGCCTTCTAATGTCACAAGTTTGGCTTGGGCATTTTGCGAGACAAACTCTTCCTCTAGCTTGGGAGCTTCTCCGCCTTTCTGGACAGCTGCAAAGATAAGAGTCGGAATCTGCGGCACGGGTTCTTTGTTAATCGTTTCAACATTTTTCTTCCGATTCTTGACTTCGTTCATGACCGCCTGGGTGATTGATCGCTGGTGGAACAAGGCTTTAAAGACAGCTTTTTCCTGATCATTGAGAGCCCCAGACTTTATGGCTGGGCTACTATTTTCATCAAAGAAAATCGGTAGGCGGGCTAAGCCTAACATTCTCCCCAGCTGGATAGTCTGATAAGAACCATAAAATTTCTGCTGGTCGGCCACCTCTGTATGAGGCATGGTCATATCCAGCCCGATAATAGCTTCTACTTCTTCTGGGTAATGATTGGCCCAGTGAATCGTTTCTAAACCAGCAATCGAATGCGGAACCAAAACATAAGGACCGGATATCTTAGCAGCTTTGAGGGCCTTACGTGTCTGCTCCACTTGTCTATCCAATGAGCGGTCATCGTTCCCATCATCGCTGTAACCATAGCCTAGACGTTCTACCACGACGATGCGATAATCATCCTCTAGCTTGGAATAAAGAGCCTTGAAATCCAGAACCGGAGCATTGGTGCCCAGTCCCGCTAGGAAAACCAAAGTCTTCTTGCCCTTGCCGGCAGTGTAGACATTAAGCTTCTTACCCTCCACCTCGACTAGCTGACCAATCGGCTTCTCAATGAGTTTGCTTTCCTGAGCTATTTGAAAGCGGTGATAGAGAAAGATAGCCAATAAGGCCAGAGCTAAGAGTCCTACCAGCCAAGTGATTGTTTTAAGGATAAATATAAAGATTCTTTTCAACATAGAGATTCCTTTCTGTTCATCGTATTTTAGACTCGCATACTTTTATTTATAATCTTTACTCCAAGCGGTCATATCGTGATTTACACTAAAAGCGAATAGAAGTTTAATCAGGTAAAGGGATAAAAGAGCTGTCATACTGATTGGCAATTTACTGTAACTAATAAGAAGAATGCAACCTAACCCCGCCATAGAAGCACCAGTTAATGCTTGCTCCCTGCAATCTTTCAGTAGTTCGCTAACAAACAGAGCGCCTATCATCGTACCAAGCCAGACCATAGTACAGGTTAGTAAAGATTGATTAAAAAGTAGAGCTAGAAGTAAGGGCTGAATATGAATCAGGAGGAAAACACATCGTCGTTTTACAGACTCCTGATAAAAATGATTAGTCCCTTGAGATAAATTAGCGATCACTCCTCCGCTGATATCTACAGATAAGAGGCAAAAAGTGATGATTTGCCATAATGGCCAATTCTGATCTGGCAAGGAAAGACGCCAGAGTAATCCAGTTACCAGAAAAGAGAAGGTCATCGTGATAACTATGGTCATCAGGCTTGTTTTCCGTCCAAATAGTTCCTGTAAAAACTTAGGTGTGCAAATATCTCTCAATATTTTATTCCTCCCTGCCCCATGATAAATTCTATCTGTTCCAATCCTTTTTCCATTAAAAGTGATGGTGGCATATCCGTATAAAGATATCGGATTACCAAAAGCCCTAAATTGTTATAAAGTATTTCCAGCAGGAGGTCGATTGGGTAGTTTTCTGGCAGTAGATGAGCCTTGCTTTCCAAGTAAGTCTTAATTGATTGAAGATATTGACTATCAAGATACAGCAAGTTGCTCAAATATTGACTGGAATCAGTATCAGAGGTGAGGATTTGAAAAATGCTCTGCCAGTCGGACTTCTCAACTTCAGTTATAGTGCCAACATCAGATATAATCTGCTTTTTAATACTTGCCACAAGCTCTGTATAAGTCTCAGCATTTTCATCAAATTTTGTAGTCAACTTAAACTGCTTCTGGATAACTATTTCAATAAAAATTTGCCCCTTGCTTTTAAAATAATTATATAGAGTTCCAGTAGCTATATCACAGACTTCTGCAATCTCTCGCATAGAAACTGCTCCAAAGCCCTTAGAGCGAAACAACTCCCCTGCCACTTCTAAAATAGCTTGACGATTTTTTTCTTTTTTACTTACTTTCATTTTTAAATCCCTTTTTAATATGAATGTGTTCATTTTATGAACTTGTTCATATTATAGTAAATAAAAGATAAAAAATCAAGAAAAAACTAAATACAATTTAGTGGTCAAAAAATAGAAAGCCAGAGAGACTGGTCAGGTGTGTCTATATTATTGTTTCTGTCGCGATAGAGTTGGAAATAACAGCTAACAAACATTAGATATGTCTGGTTGGCCGCAAGGCCAAATAGAATAGAACTAGGCAACTTTTTGGTTTTCAGTGAGTATTAGTCACTCAGCTATGCCTTCAACTTCTCATAGAATTTAAAGAAGATTATGAAATAGGGAAGGGAATTCAGATTTTTTCTCTTGCAATATATTTTTCATAATAACGATTGCTATCAAAAGGATAAGGGGTCTCTTTTGATTTGAACAGTTGCTCAGGGATAAGAACGACACTACTTACAAGAACTGTTCCACTGATAATGGCTAAAATGATTATTGACAAGCTGGGGAGATTTGTAGGATACTGGTTCAGAACATAGTAGAGAGCATGAAGCGTAAAGACAACCGCTGTCGCAAAACCTGGGTTATAAATGGTTCTTTTTCCTACTGTACGAAAACGTCGGTACATACTGAACCCAAAAATCAGGTGGCCAATCATTTCAAAAAAGCAAAAGATAAGATTCCAGATGACAATGATCTGATTGACACCGTAGAAGAGACAGACAATACCAATTAATTCAGCTAACATAATAGTCAGCATATCAGAAAATTGATTCATAGGATAGCGATCGGGCTTTCGAGAGCGCCGAAGCATATTGTAGTTATAATGAAAACCGCCAGGAAATCTCCATTCTTCTAGACAGTGTAAAGGGAGCATGACATAGATTATAGCGACAAATCTGCTTCCAGCATCTAGTGTAGTCCAATTTGTGATAAGATATAAGAGAATACCGATTCCCATAGCAAAGAGAATGGGAATCCAGATTTTTAACCAAACAGAAATCAGTTTGAACATAATAACACCTCATTTGTATAAGATAAATCTAGTATAGACAAAATCTGCCATGAATGATACCAACAATTTTGCCCAAAGTGTCCGAAAGGAAAGTCATGAGTTTGTTATTTGCATTAGAAGAAACCAGAGAATTTTTTATGGAAGCTTTTCTCAAGGCTTTACGCGAAAAGCCTTTAAATAAAATATCAGTAAAAGAACTTTGTCAAAGGACGGGTTATAATAGGTCGACATTTTACTACTATTTTGAGGATGTTTACGATCTCAGGAAGCAAGTGGAAACCAATTTGATTCACTCTATCATTTCTGAAATCAGTCTGCAACCAAATCTGACAGACGAGAAATTTATAAAATCGTTGATTACTGTTCATAAAGTCTATGGTGAAATAATCGTATTTCTAAACAGAGATTCTTCCTTTTATGAATCTTACAAACAAGCCTTGCAACCTCATTTGCTGGCATTTTTAAAAGTTGAAAAACTAAATACAGAATTAGACTTGATTTTTGATTTTGTAATGGGAGGGATTTTCGCGCTGCTAGAAAAATATGCTAGGCAGGATATTCCCTTAACAGTTGAGGAACTAACCCTCTTTATTCAAGAACAAATTAACAAATTATCAGTTTGGCATTCATACTCAAATAATGAAAATTCACACTAGGCAGGAATAACTTGAGTATGAATCAAAAAACGTATGACATGTTACTATTTGATAGCTAAGCATATGTTTTCTCTTTCTCACCTATCTATTCTGTCAACCTGACACTGCTTCTCTACATCTTCCCCTCATACCTCCAAGCAGCTAATATGGAGGACATCATATTTTTCCAAAAAGCCAAAGCCCACCTTCCCAAAGGAAGGCAGGCAACTTATATCAAAGTACCCACCACTGGTAGAGGGACCAGTAAAGGATATTAGCGACCACTGCCAAAGCAGATAGACTGGTCTTGGACCACACTAGATGCTGGAAGCAGATTTGTCGCTATAATCTATGTCATGCTCCCTTTACACTGTCTAGAAGAATGGAGATTTCCTGGCGGTTTTCATTATAACTACAATATGCTTCGGCGCTCTCGAAAGCCCGATCGCTATCCTATGAATCAATTTTCTGATATGCTGACTATTATGTTAGCTGAATTAATTGGTATTGTCTGTCTCTTCTACGGTGTCAATCAGATCATTGTCATCTGGAATCTTATCTTTTGCTTTTTTGAAATGATTGGCCACCTGATTTTTGGGTTCAGTATGTACCGACGTTTTCGTACAGTAGGAAAAAGAACCATTTATAACCCAGGTTTTGCGACAGCGGTTGTCTTTACGCTTCATGCTCTCTACTATGTTCTGAACCAGTATCCTACAAATCTCCCCAGCTTGTCAATAATCATTTTAGCCATTATCAGTGGAACAGTTCTTGTAAGTAGTGTCGTTCTTATCCCTGAGCAACTGTTCAAATCAAAAGAGACCCCTTATCCTTTTGATAGCAATCGTTATTATGAAAAATATATTGCAAGAGAAAAAATCTGAATTCCCTTCCCTATTTCATAATCTTCTTTAAAAATTCTATGAGAAGTTGAAGGCATAGCTGAGTGACTAATACTCACTGAAAACCAAAAAGTTGCCTAGTTCTATTCTATTTGGCCTTGCGGCCAACCAGACATATCTAATGTTTGTTAGCTGTTATTTCCAACTCTATCGCGACAGAAACAATAATATAGACACACCTGACCAGTCTATCTGCTTTGGAAGTGGTGGGTGCTCCAAGGCAAATCTTTTAAATGATAAAAACTAAGGCTGAGACGTTGTTGTCTCAGCCTTAGTTTTTGTGACTTTCAGTCTGTCTCGCTCCGTAAGGTGCGAGACAAATAAACCACGTATTAGACGGGTGGTTTATTTGTCTCTAAAATAATAATGGAATTTCAGACTATAGAAAATAGGTTGGCTAACAAATGCGACTAAAAGCATTTTTAATAAATCCGCTAGGATGAAAGGAAGCACACCGATTGTAATAGCTTTTGTAAACTCAAAGCCTCCTAAGAAGTGCAAGCCAAGTACCCCTCCGGCAAATAAAACAGCATCTCCTAGAATATTGGCTACTAGAGTGGTCAAGAAGGAGCTATTTTTGCTAGTGAGTGCGGAGGTAATAAGTGCAAAAATTGGACTAGCTAGGAGATAACCGCCTGTTGGTCCTAATAATGCTTGCAATCCTCCATGACCACCTGCAAAGACAGGGAGCCCGATGGCGCCAAGAAGCAAATAGAGGACAGTTGCCAAAAAAGCCTCGCGAGGTTTAAATATAGTTGCAATCAGACCGATAGCAAAAGTTTGCAGTGTAACAGGTACTGTCCCAAAAGCAAAGCTTAGCTGAGAAAGCACTGCCAAAATGGCTGCTCCAATTGCTGGAAGAATAAACAGAAACACTTTTTTATGATTCATAATAGTAAACCTCTTTTATATTTTGTGGTAACTATTTTAAATTGAAGTCATAAAAAAGTCAAGCGATTTTTATCGGCCTAGACACTTAATTGATTAGTTTTTTTCTTTTTGCTTTTTGATAAAAAAAGAAAAAAATAAAAAGCAATTAGTCCAAAAAAATATTAAAGAAAACAATACTAAGTGCAGCTATCAACTTCTTTGTTTTGCTCATTGATTTTTCTTTCTTTTGTTAGTTTTTTCTATAATAGCAGATTCTTGTGAATTTGCATAGACTAAAGGAGAGGACATACTAACGAAAAGAGGGTAATGTGAGAAAACGATGCTTGTTTCTACAATATAAAAAGAAGTAGATAGTAATGAAAAACAAGGCAAGGGAGTGGTTAAACATTTAATTTCTATTTATGAATTGTATGTTATAAAGGTTAAGTATAGATAGTTTATTAGATTATTACGATTGGTAGAGTAAGATTATATTTAAATCAAAAGGTTTATGTTCGTTAACTATTCTGTTAATCAGATGTAAAAAGTAGGGTTAAGAAAGGATTTGATTTTATTCTGATTTCGGTTAGAAAAGACAAAAAGAGAGTGGGACAGAAATCGGTAATTCGTTAGAATTCGATTTCGTCGTCCCACCTCCGCACAGTTGAGTAGGGCTGTAAAAGCTGATGAAATCAGCGTAGTAGAGCCCACTCAACCACTGCGTCTTGCTCGACAATCCAAAGACAATTGAGAGGCTAGGACTTTTGTCCCAACCCCTTTAGCTGTTTATCGTGTATTAGCGCATTGTTACAAACTCTTCAGATCCAGTAGGATGAATAGCAACAGTGGCATCAAAGTCAGACTTGGTTGCTCCCATCTTGATGGCAACGGCGAATCCTTGAATCATTTCGTCCACACCGTAGCCGATTCCATGTAAACCGACGACTTTTTCGTCCTTACCAGCTGTAATAAGCTTGAACTTGGCTTGTTGGCGATGCTGTGTTACTGCCGAATACATGGAAGCAAAGCTTGAAGTATAAACATGAATATTATCTGCTCCGTAAGTTTTGACTGCCTGCTCCTCTGTCAGCCCTACTGTCCCAATAGCAGGATGGGAGAAGACAACAGTTGGAATGTTTGAATAGTCCATCTTAGCGTCTTTTTTTCCATTAAAGAGGCGCTCAGCCAAAGTGCGACCGGCCTTGATGGCTACGGGTGTGAGTTCCTTTTCTCCTGTCACATCTCCTAAGGCATAAATACCTGGAACTAGAGTGTTTGAAATTCATCAACAGCGATGAAGCCACGTTCATTGAGAGTCACCCCAACTGCCTCTAGATTAAGATCTTGAACATTTGGTTTGCGACCAATTGCCCAGATAATATGCTGAGCGACATGGCTACTACCATCTTCAAAAGAGATTTTTAGCTGATCGTTTGCAAGTTTCTCTATTCTTTGCGGAATTTTGTGAATATGAAGATTCAGTCCAGTTTTTCCCATTTCTTCCATTAAACCATCTATGATATAATCATCAAAATTGCGCAGTGGCCGATCTCGGCGGACAAAAAGGTCTGTCTTCACTCCCAAAGAATGGAGAACGCCAGCAAGTTCAACTGCAATATAGCCTGCTCCTATAATAGCCACAGAGTCTGGTAATTCTTCCCATTTAAAGACATCATCAGAAGTTTCACCATATTCGGCACCAGGAAGATCCGGAATAGAGGCGTGTGCTCCTGTAGCGATAAGGATATGCTTGGCATGAATTAGCTCGCCTCCGACTTCAACGGTATTCTTATCAATAAAACGAGCTCTGCCTTCAATCAATTCAACACCGTTGCGTTTAAAACTCCCATTATAGGAAGAGCGAGCTCGGTCAATGTAGGCTTCACGGTTTTTACGCAAAGTAGCAAAGTCAAACTTTTGATTATCAGAAGTGAAGCCGTAGTATGGCCCGTATTGATGAACCGCTTCAGCGATTTGCGCTCCATACCACATGATTTTTTTGGGAACACAACCAACATTGACACAAGTACCACCCAATTTTTTTTCTTCGATAACTGCAACCTTAGCTCCGTATTCACCGGCTCGATTCATAGTAGCGATTCCTCCGCTACCTCCACCAATCGCAATCATATCAAATTCTTTCATTATCTTTTATGCTCCTTCTTTCAGTATGAAGTAATTGTACCGTTTTTAATAAATGAATGCAAAAATCTGCTACGAGACAAAAAATGACATTTCAGGAACAAAATAAAGCATTTCAGGAATTGAGATAGCTAAAAAATTAGTTTCAGGTTATAATTATGTTATAATGAAAAAAATCAAACACTTTTTAATAAAAAGGAGATTAAAATGAAGAAATTAAAAAAATGGCAGTTGGCTACTTTGATTATAATTCCTGTTGCCATTGTGCTGGGTGCAGTCCTATTGTTATTTTTAAATAATCAAAACGCCAATCAGGAAGCGATTGATTCTAAACCGCTTGTTCAAAAGGCGAAAGAAGGCTCTGTGGCTTCCTCAGTTCTTTTATCAGGACAAGTATCCGCAAATAATGAGCAATATATCTATTTTGACTCTACTAAAGGAGATTTAGAAAATATTTTGGTAAACGTTGGTGATCAAGTAGCGGTTGGTCAAGCATTGGTACAATACCGAAACACAGAAGCCCAAGCAAATTATGATTCTGCTGTTCGTGCTCTTAATAAAATTGATCGTCAAATTTATGAATTACGAACAAATGGAACTGTTACAACCCCAACTACTGAAGGCGAAGAAGGTTCAGAAACAACTACACCAGCTCAAACACAGTCACTTGATTCTCAATTAAAAGATTTATATGACAATCGTGCAGATGCAGCTGATAAAGTAAATAGTTCCAAGTTATTACTTGATGCAACAACTGTATTGAGTACAGTTGAGGGAACTGTTGTAGAAGTAAATCGTGATGTTTCAAAATCTACGACGGGCTCTACTCAAACATTGGTACATATTGTTAATAATGGAAATCTTCAAGTAAAAGGTGAGTTGTCTGAATACAATTTAGCTCATTTGTCTGTTGGTCAAGAAGTTACAATTACTTCAAAAGTATATCCAGACAAAACTTGGGCTGGAAAAATTAGTTATATCTCAAACTATCCTAAAGATGCCCAGCAAGCAAGTGCTAGTCCAACATCTGGTGGCGGTACTGGAGGTACAGGTGCAAAATACCCATTTACTATTGACTTTACAAGCGAAATTGGAGAATTGAAACAAGGATTCTCTATCAATATTGAGGTGAAAAACAATAGCAAAGCAATTCTTATTCCAGTAAGTAGTGTTGTCACAGAAGATGGCAAAAATTATGTTTGGAAAATAGATGAAAAAGGTAAAGCTAAGAAAGTAGAAGTCACTTTGGGGAATGCAGATGCTGAAAATCAAGAAGTTTCATCAGGTTTGATAAAAGATGACAAAGTGATTGTAAATCCAACTGCTGATTTGAAAGATGGGCAGGAGGTAAAACTATGAAGAAATTAATTGATTTACAGAACATCAACAAGAGTTATCGAAATGGAGATCAAGAGCTTCAAGTTTTAAAAGATATTAACCTTGAAGTGCAAGAAGGTGAATTTTTGGCTATCATGGGACCTTCTGGTTCGGGAAAGTCTACTTTGATGAATATCATTGGAATGCTCGATCGTCCCTCTAGTGGAACCTATCATTTGGATGGAACAGAAGTCGCTCAATTAGGAGAGAAAAAAGCTGCTAAAATTCGAAATAAGCAGATCGGATTTGTGTTTCAACAATTCTTTCTCTTATCAAAGTTGAATGCTCTTCAGAATGTTGAATTACCTTTGATTTACGCTGGTGTCGCACAAGCAAAACGAAAAAAGTTAGCTGAGCAATACTTAGAGAAGGTCGAATTGGAAACACGGATGCACCATTTACCTTCCGAGTTATCAGGGGGGCAAAAACAACGTGTGGCTATTGCACGTGCTTTAGTTAACCGTCCATCCATCATTTTGGCAGATGAACCTACAGGAGCATTGGATACCAAAACGGGTGAGCAAATTATGGATTTGTTGACAGAGTTAAATAATGAAGGGAAGACGATCATTATGGTAACTCACGAACCAGAAATTGCAGCCTATGCGAAACGACAGATTGTTATTCGTGATGGTGTAATTTCATCTGACTCTAAACAGAAAGGAGATGCATAGATGCAAAATTGGAGATTTGCTATTAGCTCTATCATGGGGCATAAGATGCGCTCCTTCTTGACGATGATTGGGATTATTATTGGCGTGGCTTCTGTGGTTGTGATTATGGCCTTGGGAAATGGAATGCAACAAGGTGTTACAAGAGCTTTACAAAAGATCAACAGTATGTTCAACTGAATTACTCCAATACAAAAAGTAACTATGTTACAGGGATGAATATTCTAGACGTGCAAGCGGGAAATGGAGAAGATCAAGCGGTAGATAATGAAGACTATGAAGCACCACCGATCCTTCAAGAAGCATGGGCAAAAGAACTACTGAAAATTGATGGTGTAAAAGGCTACTATACAACAAATGGTGGACCATCCGCTACCTTCTCTTATTCAAATAAAAAGGCAGATGGCGTCTTTATCACAGGTGTAAGTCAGACTTTCTTTGAAATTAGAAAATATGAAATCTTGGCTGGCCGTACGCTATTACCGATTGACTATCAGCGTTTCTCAAATGTCATGATGATTGATGAAGCTCTGGCAGGTAAGCTTTTTGGCGGTAGCACTGAAGCCCTAAATAAGGTTGTGTCCGTAGGTGAAAGTAATTATCGTGTTATCGGTGTTTATAAGGATCCAAATGCAGGTCAAAGTATGAGTATGGGGTCCGGTAGTGCTTTGATGGCTAATACCCAGGTAGCTTCTGAATTTCATTCAGAAGAAATTTCAACTGTATATGTCTATGTTCCAGAAGTTAGCCGCATCAACGAAGTTGGTATAGAAGCAGCAAAAAAATTAACTCAATTATCAGGTGCTCGTAAAGGTGAATACCAGATCTTGAATATGGATAGTATGCTGGAACAGTATAAGCAAATCACTGGTACAATGACAGGAGTTATTGGTGCGATTGCAGGTATCTCTCTCTTTTTGTTGGTGGAATTGGTGTCATGAATATCATGCTGGTATCTGTCACTGAACGCACACGTGAAATTGGTCTTAGAAAGGCATTAGGAGCAACTAGAGGAAACATCTTGACTCAGTTCTTGATTGAATCAATGGTTCTGACTCTGATTGGAGGACTCCTAGGTTTAGGGTTGGCATACGGGATCAATTCCCTGATTGCTGTAGTTGTGCCAGAGAATGTCTTTGGTGGGCCACCAATTGTATCCACTACAGCTGCGATTGGAAGTCTCGTCTTCTCGGCAATGGTTGGTGTAGTCTTTGGTATTTTACCAGCTAATAAAGCTTCTAAATTAGATCCAATCGAAGCCCTAAGATATGAATGATAAATGAAATAATAATAAAGAGTTTGGTTTTCCAAACTCTTTATTATTGAATTATTGAGACAAAAAATACCTCTGGCAAACCAGTGGTATTTTTATAGATTTTATTTCATTGTTGGGAAAAGCAGGACATCTCGGATGGTAGTAACATTTGTCAGGAGCATCACGAGACGATCAATACCAATTCCAAGTCCGCCAGTTGGTGGCATACCATATTCGAGAGCTTCTACATAGTCATAATCAATGCCAGTTGCTTCATCATCACCGAGTTCTTTTGCTTTTGCCTGATCCTCGAAACGTGATAATTGATCGATTGGGTCGTTTAATTCGGTGAATGCATTGGCATATTCTTTGGTCATGATGAAAAGCTCAAAACGGTCAGTGAAGCGTGGATCTTCTGGATTTTTCTTAGCTAGAGGGGATACAGCAACAGGATGACCGTAAACAAAGGTTGGTTGAATCAAAGTTTCTTCGACAAATTCTTCGAAGAAAGCGTTGATGATATGACCAACTTCTGTGAAGTGTTTTTCAAGTGGCACTTTCTTTTCTTTAGCAAGGGCAGTAGCTTCTTCAAAACTCATATCTTTCCAGAAATCTACGCCAGTAATTTCTTTGATAGCATCTACCATATGAACGCGTTTGAAGGGTTCATTGATCTTGATTTCAGTCCCTTGGTAGTCAATTGGACCGTTTCCACAAACAGAGATAGCGGCGTGTTGAATGATTCCTTCTGTCAAGTCCATAATGTCTTGGAAATCAGCATAGGCTTGGTACACTTCGATGGAAGTGAATTCTGGATTGTGAGTTGCATCCATTCCTTCGTTACGGAAGATACGACCAATCTCATAGACGCGTTCCATACCACCAACAATAAGGCGTTTTAGATGCAATTCAGTTGCAATCCGTAATACCATATCAATATTTTGAGCATTGTGATGAGTAATGAATGGACGAGCAGCAGCACCACCAGCTTCGTTGTGAAGGACAGGTGTTTCAACTTCTAGGAATCCTTGACCATCAAGGTAACGACGGATTTCAGAAATGATTTTTGAACGAGTGACAAAACGCTCAAAGCTTTCGCGATTTGAAATCAAATCTAAGTAGCGTTTACGGTAGATGGTTTCCACATCCGTTAGGCCATGGAATTTTTCAGGAAGGGGGCGCAATGCTTTAGATAAATGTGTGATATGAGTGGCTTTGATAGACAATTCACCCATGTCAGTTCGCATTACTTCGCCTTCAATGCCGAGGAAATCGCCTAGGTCAGCTTTTTTGAAAATTTCGTAATTTTCTTCTCCGACAGCATCTTTACGGACATAGATTTGGATTTGCCCTTCACGGTCCTGGATATGAGCGAAGCCTGCTTTACCTTTGCCACGCTTTGTCATGAGGCGTCCTGCGATAGTAGCAGTTTCTGCTAAGTCATGCAATTCTTCTTTTGTTTTATCTGCATATTTTTCTTTTAGTTGGGCAGAGTCAGCAGTACGTTCAAATCGCTTTCCAAAAGGATCGATGCCTTGTTCTGCTAATGCGGCCATTTTTTCACGACGAATAATCTGCTGGTCATTTAATTCTTCAATATGTTCAGTAGTCATGTTTTCCTCCAAAAGTTCTCCAGTCTATTTTAACACAAAATCTATGGAAATTCACCTATATTTAATTTTTAGAAAATAAAAACTGTGAATCTATGATTTCACAGTTTCTAGTTTTTCAAGATGATCTGTATTATTCCAATCAAGTAATGAAAAATGTTCAAAATCGTTTGTTTCTAAAATAGTGACACTGCCGTTGCTTAGTCCACCGTTTTTTCGTAAACTTCCTACGTCGTAGCCTAAGAGAGTTCTGATTGAGGCCGTGAGATTTGCACCATGCCCTACGAATAAGATATTATTAGCTTTTAATTTTTTTAGAGATTTAATAAAATGAATAGTTCTTTGAGTGGTTTGGTAGACAGACTCGGCATCGAAAATACTATGATCAAACTTAGCTAAATTATGTCGAAAGGCTTCCATTTGGTGCGGATAAATAGCTGCAATAGTCGCCCATTTTGCTCCTTCTAATTTACCTAGTTTCCACTCTCGTAATTCTTCTGTTTGAATAATATTTTGCGGCTCATTGTTTTCTGAGTTGATAATTTCTGCCGTTTTAACAGCTCTCGGTAAATCGCTTGAATAAATTTTATCAAATCGAGTATGAGCGAGATGCTTACCAAGCAGGTGCAACTCTTCCACAGCAGTAGGTAGCAAAGGCGAATCACCACCTGCTCCTTGGAAGCGCCCTTCTAAGTTCCATTTCGTTTTTCCATGTCGAATAAAGTATAATTTCATACTCCCTCTTTCTAGTATCCATCTTCTTGTAGATCTGCAAAAGCTAGCATCAACAAAGGTGGCTAGATCTTTTGCATTTATTTGAACACTACGTCCGATTTCACCAGCGGATACAATAATATTCTCTCTCTAAGGCAGATTGATCAATGAAAATTGGGAAATGATGTTTTTGGCGAATGCCGACAGGATTGTTAGCACCATGAATATAGCCTGTTGTTTTTTCTAGATCCTTTTGCGGGATCATACTGACTTTTTTATTGCCAGAAATTTTTGCTAATTTCTTCTCTGAAAGATGCTCAGTAATAGGAAGGATTCCGATGATTGGACCAGTTTTATCGCCTGTTAGAGCAAGTGTCTTGTAGATTTGTGATCGTTCAAATGAATGAGAACTATTTTCATCTAGAGCATTAATTTGTAATCCGATATGATCGATTTTAGCCTTGGTAAGGATTTGTTCTACTAAGGTCTTTTTGGGTTTTGATTTTTTTGCCATTATTTATATTTCTCTTCTAATTGACTCATCCAAAGTCCAAGCCAAATACCTAGACCGAAGAAAAATGCAGCTAGAACAAATGTTATCATTGATGTTCCAGCGTAACTGATGCTTTCACTATTTCCTGCATTTGGAATCACAATCAGTAGAGTGCTTGATAGAACGATTCCAATGATGAAATGATAAACACGGGAATGAAAATTTTTAAGCGCATAATCCATTGCCTTTGAGAAAGCAATGAGAGTAAGAGCTCCTCCGATTGCAATTGGAAGAAATGTGCCAACAATATCCAGGGATTTAAAACCTGTCAACATCGGGCTGTATAAACCTAAAATCAATAATAAATTGGAAGGGCTAAGTCCTGGCACAAGAATGCCCAAAGCAATTAAAGCCCCTGCTAGTATAAAGGTTATGAAGTTAGCAGGTAGTGTCCCAATGATGCTATTTAGGAAATAAAGTAGAAGGCCAGAGAGTATAAAAGTAACCCAGAAGAAAATAATGTCAATTCTGTCACGTTCAGATTCGCGCTCGGACTCTTTAATTAAACTAGGGATTGTTCCGATAATAGCACCAGCAAACCCCCAAAGAACAATGATTTTATAATGTTTTAATAGGTACTCAACAGGAAGTGAGAAGAGAGCAATACCTAGGATCATTCCAACGCCAACTGGAAGAAAATAGAAGACATTATCCTTGAAGTTTTCTCTGATGTGAGCAAGAAAGCGAATCATTCTCTCATAAATACCTAAAATAGCAGCTAGAACTCCGCCAGAAACACCAGGTAAAATAAATCCTAGTGCGATAATTATTCCTTTAAAAAGCCTTGTTATCCAAGAAAACATTCTAATCTCCTTAACAATTTCAATGTAGATAATTATAACATATTTTACAGTTAGTGAGAATTTCTAACTGATGATCAAAAATCATTTGCCCAAATTAGATAGATATAAAAAAATCAAGCAAAAGCTTGATTTCAGATTATGGTTGTCCAAATAATTTTGCATGCGTCTTTTCGCGGTCTTTCTGAGTAGAAATTTGATTCAAATCTAGTGGATGTGAAAAACCAGTTAAAGATCCTTGAGAAGTATATTGATGTAAATCATAATCTATCTCAGTTTTTGGAGCTGCATTATAGTAGCCATTGTCTGTACCATAAGTAGGAATCCAAACGGCAGTAAACTTCTTAGTATCAATACTATGTTCTTCCATGAAGTAAGTACCTACGTAGATGCCAATTTTTGTTACCCCTAATGATGATAATTTAGAGCGGAAAGCCTCAACACCTTCGTTCATATCGGACATGGTTTTCTCTTCAACATCTAACCAATAATAAGTAGGATTATACTTAGAAGCGGCGTTGTAAAAACTTTCGGCTTCTTTTTCCATTTCTTTTGTTGAAGAAGCGGCGACATAGGCATAGACAGCAACAGGAATATTACGTTTTTGAAATTCCTTAATGTGAGTCTTATATGCCTTATCTAGTCCATTCGAATAGGTAGCAGCATTTTCTTTTTTTGTATAGGAACCACTCTGAATGCGCACGATGACACCAGAGATGTTTTTGGCTAATCGATCATAATCAATCTCACTTGGAAGTTGCCAGCCTGATAAGTCAATAATCGGCTTTGTTAAGTCTAATTTTTCCGAGGAGCTTGAAGAAGATGACTGCGCCACTTTAGCTTTTTCTCGTTGTCCATTTGCATTCGTAATCTGTCTACTAATCAATATTAGTGAAATAAAACAGATGAAGAAAGCGAAAACAACGACTGGTTTTATCTTCTTTCTCATACTTTTTTATTTTAACCTAAAATAAATAAAAAAGCAAAAAAAATCTTTTTTAGAAGAAAAGAGTTCAATATCCTTTAGCTAGACCTCTGACTATCTGTTTGAAAAAATACAAACCAATGGACTCATATATAGAAATTTAGTGACATTCCTTTTAATGAATGTACAATGAAGAAAACTGTTTTTCAAGTGTGTATGAGACAGTGGATGCTTATATTACCGAAAGTAAGAAAAGGAGAAGTGCTGTAGGAACCCAGAATAAATTAGCTTCTGATGAATGCTTAGTGTTTATGTTGATCGATTTTATGAGAAGCTTTTATTGAGGATTGAGATTATAGGAGGTCGAGTATGTATAAATAAAGGAGTTCAATTTTGTTTCTTACCTTCATTGATAAAACTTCCATATGTGTCTATCCCAAAATTTTGGTTTGTTTATGCTCAAAGCGTATCATATGTGGAATATAGGTATAGCTTTTTTTTCACTTTAAAAAATGATATAATGTACAATGAAATTTTAGAAATTTAGGTGAAGTATGAAAATTGATAAACGGCACCTATTAAACTATTCCATCCTCATTCCTTATTTAATTTTATCAGTACTTGGTTTGATTGTAGTCTACTCAACAACAAGTGCTGGCTTGGTTCAGGCGGGATTAAATTCTTTCCGATCTGTTCTGAATCAGGGAGGATTTTGGATTTTAAGTTTAATAGCTATTGCTTTTATTTATAAAATGAGGATTGAGGTATTTAAAAACCAGAGGCTCTTATTTTCCATTATAGTAATAGAAGTGATATTATTACTTCTATCTCGATTTGTAACACGTGCAGTCAATGGGGCTCACGGCTGGCTGTTTATCGGAGGGGTCAGCATTCAGCCTGCAGAATATTTAAAAATATTACTTATTTGGTTTTTAGCACAACGCTTTTCAAATAGACAAGAAGATATTGAATTATACGATTATCAAGCGCTGACTTTTAATCATTGGCTACCAAAAACATTAAATGATTGGCGGACCGTGACAGCTATTTTGATAGGTATCGTAGTGATTATGCCTGATTTAGGAAATGCTACGATATTAGCCTTGACTGTTTTAATCATGGTTTCTGTTAGTGGTATAGGCCATCGTTGGTTTTCAGCACTTTTAGGATTACTTGTAGGCGCCTCTACATTGATCTTAAGTAGCATCTGGCTGATTGGTGTAGATAAGGTTTCACATGTGCCATTATTTGGATATGTAGCAAAACGTTTTAGTGCTTTCTTTAATCCTTTCAATGACCTTTCAGGCGCTGGACACCAACTAGCTAATTCTTACTATGCAATGGTTAATGGTGGTTGGTTTGGTCTAGGCTTGGGAAATTCTATTGAAAAACGTGGCTACTTACCTGAAGCACAGACAGACTTTGTATTTTCTATTGTGATTGAAGAGTTAGGATTCATAGGCGCTAGTTTAATATTGGCCTTACTTTTCTTCCTGATATTGCGAATCATTTTGGTAGGAATTAGAGCGCGTGATCCTTTTAACTCCATGATGGCTTTAGGAGTTGGAGGTATGTTGCTCATGCAGACGTTTATCAATATTGGAGGGATTTCAGGATTGATTCCATCGACTGGAGTAACTTTTCCTTTCTTGTCTCAAGGTGGAAACAGCCTACTTGTTTTATCGGTTGGAATTGCCGTTGTTCTAAATATTGATGCCAATGAAAAGCGTCATAATATTAACCGAGTCATAGAAGAATCTATGTAAATAACGATTGAAAGTATATTTTGTTCTGAAATAGAAAGGTGCAGATATGTCATTTAACAAATTAGAGAGCTATAGCAATAAAGAGGTTATCAGAGAAGAAGTGACGATTCTTACAGATTTACTTTCTGATATTACACGCAATTTGCTTAGTCAAGAGACCTTTGAGAAAATTTTTACGATGACAGATTTAGCGATTCAGTCTGACTATCAAGGGTTGAAAACCATTGTAAAGGATTGACGACAGATGAAATGGTCTATATTTCTCGCTATTTTTCTATCTTGCCGCTCCTGATTAATATTTCAGAAGATGTGGACTTAGCATATGAAATTAATCACCAAAACAATATTAACCAAGATTATCTTGGTAAATTGTCTACAACGATTGATTTGATTTCAACACATGAAAATGCAGAAGAAATACTAGAAAATCTTAATGTTGTCCCTGTTTTAACAGCACATCCCACTCAGGTTCAACGTAAGAGTATGTTAGATTTGACCAACCATATTCATAATTTGCTACGTCAGCACCGTGATGTCAAAGCTGGCTTAGTCAATGAAGATAAGTGGTATAAAAATCTACGTCGTTATATTGAAATCATGATGCAGACGGATATGATTCGAGAGAAGAAGCTGAAGGTAACAAATGAGATAACAAACGTGATGGAATATTACCAAAGCTCCTTCCTTCAGGCTGTGACAAACTTTATGGTAGAGTATAAACGCCTAGCAGAAGAGCGTGGTATGCATTTGAAAAATCCAACTCCGATCACAATGGGAATGTGGATTGGAGGAGACCGAGATGGCAATCCTTATGTAACTGCGGAGACCTTAAGGACGTCTGCTATGGTTCAAAGTGAAGTTATCTTGAATTATTACATAGATAAAGTCTACACTTTATACCGTAATTTCTCCCTTTCGACGAATCTTTCAGAAACAAGCCAAGCCTTGGCAGAACTTGCTGCTTTATCCAATGATACGTCAGAATACCGCGAAAATGAGCCGTATCGTCGAGCCTTTCACTATATTCAATCCAAGCTGGTTCAAACTTTGCTCCATCTCAAAGAGGGAGATTTTTCTGGAAAAACATCAAACCATATTGATGCACTGAAGAATCATTTGGGACAACGAACATCTGTCAAAGTAAGTAATAATGGGAGAGAGGTCATTCCACATTACATTGAGTCTCGTATTAATGATACCTTGGTTGAATTACAAAAAGAGCAAGCTCCGTTTTATCAAACTGCGAAGGAGTTTAAAGATGATTTGCTTGTCATCAAAGAGTCATTGCTAGAAAATAATGGAGAAGCACTTGTTACTGGAGATCTGACAGAGTTGCTTCAAGCGATAGATGTATTTGGTTTTTATTTGGCAAGTATTGATATGCGCCAGGATTCTAGCGTACACGAAGCATGTGTGGCAGAATTACTAGCATCAGCAAATATTGTATCAAACTATAGTGAGTTATCAGAAGATGAGAAATGCAGAGTTTTATTACATCAATTATCAGAGGATCCTCGGATCTTATCTGCAACGCATGTTCAAAAATCTGACTTACTCGAGAAAGAATTGGCTATCTTCCAGACAGCTCGTGAATTAAAAGATATCTTAGGAGAAGATGTGATTAAGCAAAACATCATTTCGCATTCTACTAGTGTATCGGACTTGTTGGAGTTGGCCATTATGCTGAAAGAAGTCGGTTTGGTCGATCAAGAGAGTGCTCGTGTACAAATTGTCCCTCTATTTGAAACCATTGAAGACTTAGATAATTCATGTGATACAATGAAGAAATATCTTTCTCTTCCATTGGCTCGAAAGTGGATTGCTTCTAAGAATAACTATCAAGAGATTATGCTGGGTTATTCTGATAGTAATAAAGATGGTGGCTATTTGTCATCATGTTGGACTCTTTATAAAGTACAAACAATTAACATCTATCGGGGATCAGAACGGTGTAAAAATCACTTTCTTCCACGGAAGAGGCGGAACAGTTGGTCGAGGCGGAGGACCGACTTATGACGCTATCACATCTCAACCTTTGGGTAGTATCAACGATCGTATTCGTCTGACAGAACAGGGTGAGGTCATTGGTAACAAATACGGCAATAAAGATGCCGCTTATTATAACTTGGAGATGTTGGTTTCTGCAGCTATTGATCGCATGATTTCGCGCAAAGAAAGTGATACAAATACTTCAAATCGATATGAAAATATCATGGATCAGGTTGTAAATCGTAGTTATGAAATATATCGTGATTTGGTTTTTGGAGATGAACGTTTTTATGACTATTTCTTTGAATCCAGTCCTATAAAAGCCATTTCCAGCTTTAACATAGGATCGCGTCCAGCAGCTCGTAAAACGATTACTGAGATTAGTGGGTTACGAGCGATTCCTTGGGTCTTTTCATGGTCTCAAAGTCGAGTGATGTTTCCTGGATGGTACGGTGTTGGCTCCAGTTTCAAGGAGTTTATCGATCAAGATCCGGACAATAATTTGAAGATTCTACATAAAATGTATAAAAAATGGCCATTTTTCAAGTCTCTTTTATCCAATGTTGATATGGTTTTATCCAAATCGAATATGAATATTGCTTTTGAATATGCACAATTGTGTGAAAATGAAGAGATTCAAGATGTCTTCAATACCATACTAGATGAGTGGCAGTTAACCAAAAATATTATCTTAGCGATTGAAGGCTATGATGAGCTGTTGGCGGAAAATAGTTATTTGAAAGATAGTTTGAATTACCGCATGCCATATTTTAATGTTCTGAACTATATTCAACTAGAACTTATTAAACGTCAAAAGCGTGGTGAATTAACTCCTGATCAGGAAAAACTAATCCATATTACGATCAATGGAATTGCAACTGGTTTGAGAAATTCAGGTTAAAAATGAATAAAAAAAGAAAATCGGAAAAAATTTTCCGATTTTTTTGTAACCAATAACCTGTTGAATTCGTTATACTAGTGGAGAAAGATGCTAGCCATGTCTCATACTCATTAGAACTAAATGAACTAGACTTAAAGACCGGCTTGAAACATAATATTTATCTAGTCCCTTTTAGACCATTTAATGAGCGTTCTCTAATATAAAGGAGGTTTACTAGATGAAACTGAAAACAAAAGTAATAGTAGGTGTACTTGGTTTAGCTACTCTAGGAACGCTAAGTTATTTTACTGAAAAACAAATTATGATTTCTGCTAAAGAGCAAGTGATTGCGGCAACTCGGAAAGAAGAGGTTAAAGAAAGACCGAAAAAGCTGAATTATACTATTGAAAAATTCCTGCAGCAATACAAAGATAAGCCACAAGAAGAAATTGATCAATTTTTTGAGGGCTTTGGCGATAAGAATCGAATTGTTGCAATAAAAGAGCCTAGTGATTTAGAGGGTACGGTTGATTATGGCTTCCTATCATCGCTGATAGAAGAAACGGATGATCCAGAGCTAAACAGTGAAAAATCTACGACATATGGTGAATTAAAAATGGCATTACAAGAGGAAAGGGTCAAGCGTCATTAGGAATTAGTAAACAGTCAGTGTAAAATAGTTATTTATCTATCGTCGCTTAGTTTATTTTTTTACATCATTTTGCTGTTAGCTTGAAAACTTGCTTTTATCCCCAATGAAAGGAGATGATCTTATTAAACTAGATGATTATGAAAAGATTCTAATCGGATTTGCGCGTGAAATTGTCTCCTATTTGCAGAAGTCGGGAGCCTCAAAAGCAGAAGCAGAAGATGTAGTGCAGGATGTTTTTGTCAAAATGTTGGAGTCTGATTTCATCATTCCGGCTGAAAAGATGAAGTCCTGGATGTATCAAGCTTCGATTCGTCGTTACATCGATCGTTATAGACGGGACAAGCGTTATTGGGAAATTTTACAGCAAGATTTTTTTCCAGAAAAAATGAATCATCTCTTTGCTAACGATGATTACGAACTATTATATTCAGCCATTCAAGAATTATCAGAAAAGGATGCTCTTTTATTGGAACTATATTATTTTCAAGGTTTTACGATAAAAGAAATTGCTCAGATAACGGCTTTTAGTATTAGCAAAGTAAAAATTCAGCTGATGCGCAGTCGGACAACATTGCGTTCTATTTTAGAAAAGAAAGGATTAAAAAATGGAGACATTTGAAATACTAGCCCGAAAGAGTAGAAAAAGGTTAATGAGGCGAGTCATTATCCGGTCAATAGCTGTTGTGTTGTCTGCTGTTGGGATTTATACAGGGACGAGATTGGTTTTAGACAAGATGACGAATAGTCATCTAACAGAAATTATGAACTACTATGATAATAGGTCACAAATTGCTTATCCAAATCTTTATTTTAACAACACGATTCAAGCAACAAATAATTTTTCTAATTTATATCAATTAAGTCGGTTTAAAGATATTCATGGTGTTCCTGCATCTTATGATTCAATAACAGCTTCAGCAGGTCCCACTTTTTCAAAAATTGACCATATGGCTGATGTTGTAAGCATGACAGGTGATAGAACGATTGGCTATAATCTGAAACAGCATATGAAAGTCCCTTTGTTTTTTAATACTAAAAATAAAGATAAGGCAGATGGTTTAGCGACACGAGCTCAGGAATTACCCTTAGTCAAGAAAATGACGGGTCAGTTGGTGGAAGTAGCACTTTCTTTCGATAAACCATACTCATATGAAGAGTTGCAGTCTATGCTACCAGCAAATCTTAAGCAAAATTGGTTTTGGCTGGGAAGTTATTCAGAATATGATACATCTAAATTAGATATTAGCAATATCTTTGGAATCAAAATGCAAAAGAATGATATTCGTCATAGTTTTAATAATTTTCGATTGAAACTGACAGCTTCTCTCAATGATAAACAGGGTATCTCTAGTATATTAACCTCAAAAGGAGAAATTTATAATACTAAGAAAGAACTAGCTCATTTAGATAAGAGTTTTAAACGGGTTGAGGACTGCAAATTTTTAGGCATTATCCTAACTGGTAAGGCAGAGGATTTTGCCCAATTAGAAGGAAAAGAATGGATTTATGCCTCTAGCATTGGAGCTTCTATTCCAAATCAACCTTACTATCAGTTAGATAGGGAATAATTCACAAAAATGTGTAAAAGGCTTGCATTTTCACTAGAATTTGATAAAATAGTAAGGAAAGTTAGACTGTATTGCCTACTGTCTATCTATAAAATATATTTTATTGGAGGCTTTTACTCAAATGGCAAAAGAAAAATACGATCGTAGTAAACCACACGTTAACATTGGTACTATCGGACACGTTGACCACGGTAAAACTACTTTGACAGCAGCTATCACAACTGTATTGGCACGTCGCTTGCCTTCATCAGTTAACCAACCTAAAGACTATGCGTCTATCGATGCTGCTCCAGAAGAACGCGAACGCGGTATCACAATCAACACTGCACACGTTGAGTACGAAACTGAAAAACGCCACTATGCTCACATCGACGCTCCAGGACACGCGGACTACGTTAAAAACATGATCACTGGTGCTGCTCAAATGGACGGAGCTATCCTTGTAGTAGCTTCAACTGATGGTCCTATGCCACAAACTCGTGAGCACATCCTTCTTTCTCGCCAAGTTGGTGTTAAACACTTGATTGTGTTTATGAACAAAGTTGACTTGGTTGACGACGAAGAATTGCTTGAATTGGTTGAAATGGAAATCCGTGACCTCTTGTCAGAATACGACTTCCCAGGTGACGACCTTCCAGTTATCCAAGGTTCAGCTCTTAAAGCTCTTGAAGGTGACTCTAAATACGAAGATATCATCATGGACTTGATGAACACTGTTGATGAGTACATTCCAGAACCAGAACGCGACACTGACAAACCATTGCTTCTTCCAGTCGAAGATGTATTCTCAATCACTGGACGTGGTACAGTTGCTTCAGGACGTATCGACCGTGGTACTGTTCGTGTCAACGACGAAATCGAAATCGTTGGTATCAAAGAAGAAACTTCAAAAGCAGTTGTTACTGGTGTTGAAATGTTCCGTAAACAACTTGACGAAGGTCTTGCTGGAGATAACGTAGGTGTCCTTCTTCGTGGTGTTCAACGTGACGAAATCGAACGTGGACAAGTTATCGCTAAACCAGGTTCAATCAACCCACACACTAAATTCAAAGGTGAAGTTTACATCCTTACTAAAGAAGAAGGTGGACGTCACACTCCATTCTTCAACAACTACCGCCCACAATTCTACTTCCGTACTACTGACGTTACAGGTTCAATCGAACTTCCAGCAGGTACTGAAATGGTAATGCCTGGTGATAACGTGACTATCGACGTTGAGTTGATCCACCCAATCGCCGTAGAACAAGGTACTACATTCTCTATCCGTGAGGGTGGACGTACTGTTGGTTCAGGTATGGTTACAGAAATCGAAGCTTAATTCAATTAAGTTCCCAGATTAACAATTTAAGTCAGACACGAAACCCGCTTTTGCGGGTTTTTTTAATGCTTCGTTTTGAGGTGAATAAAGCTGTAAGCTATTATTATCATATCTTCTTGGTAATGAGAATAGAATTGAAAAACCTGTAAAGGATAGGAGTTTGAAATGGACTAAAAAAGTAATATGAACAGACGAATTTTCTCAAATGAAGAAATCGTTATTGTTTACGAACAAATTTTTATTTAATATTTCAATTTGATGAAATCTAGTGAACTTTCTTTATTTATTCAATGAACTGTGATACAATGGAACATGAAAATAAATAATAGAAGAGGTATGTGAAATGTCACGTAAACCATTTATCGCTGGTAACTGGAAAATGAATAAAAACCCACAAGAGGCTCAAGCTTTTGTGGAAGCTTTAGCAGGTAAATTGCCATCTTCAGACCTTGTTGAGGCAGGTATTGCAGCTCCTGCAGTTGATTTGACAACTGTTCTTGTTGCTGCTAAAGGATCAAACCTTAAAGTTGCAGCTCAAAACTGCTATTTTGAGAATTCAGGTGCCTTCACTGGTGAAACTTCTCCAAAAGTATTGTCAGAAATGGGTGTTAACTATGTTGTTATTGGTCACTCAGAACGTCGTGATTACTTCCATGAAACTGACGAAGACATCAACAAAAAAGCAAAAGCAATCTTTGCAAATGGTATGCTTCCAATTATCTGCTGTGGTGAATCACTTGAGACTTATGAAGCGGGTAAAGCTGCTGAATTTGTAGGTGCTCAGGTATCAGCAGCGCTTGCTGGATTGACAGCTGAACAAGTTGCTTCAACTGTTATTGCATACGAGCCAATCTGGGCTATCGGTACTGGTAAATCTGCTTCCCAAGATGATGCACAAAGATGTGTAAAGTAGTTCGTGACGTTGTAGCTGCAGACTTTGGTCAAGAAGTGGCTGATAAAGTTCGCGTTCAATACGGCGGTTCTGTAAAACCTGAAAACGTTGCAGAGTATATGGCTTGTCCAGACGTTGATGGTGCACTTGTTGGAGGTGCATCACTTGAAGCTGAAAGCTTCCTTGCACTTCTTGACTTTGTAAAATAATTATTTTGGATAAATTAGCTTGTTGCTGTAAGGTAGCAAGCTTTTTAAAAATCGGAGAAAAACATTGAAAAAAAAGAATTTAGTCTATTTGGCGAGTACAGCGATTTTGCTTGCAGCAACTGCTCAGTATGTCCAAGCAGATGAGACTTCTTCGCTATTTACTAATCCTAAACCAAGAGAAGAAGTTGCTGAACAAACAAAAGAGATGATTCAAGATTCTTCTCAAGAACAGGGATCGCAAACTTCAACTACACCAGATAAGACAGTTATGGAGACAGAAACTCCAAATGTACCTACGGAGCTTTCCTTGGCTCAAGGATCACAGCCTTCGACTTTAGATGGGATGCCCGAAGAAAAAGGGGTGTCTGAAAAGGATGCAGAAGACTCATCTAAACCAACAAGTCCATCATTGACCAAGGGACAATCTACATTTTATACTGCAGGAGATGCTAGCAGAACAAAAAGAAGTGCTTCACAAGCAACTGTTAAAACGCAGACCTTTGTAGATGTAAGTAGCCATAATGGAACTCTTAGCGAAGCCGATTATCGTAAGCTAATGAAAAAAGGAGTGGGTGGAGTTGTTGTCAAGTTAACTGAAGGTACTCATTATGTTAACCCATATGCTGAATCTCAAATTCGTAATGCGCAACGTGTGGGATTACAGGTTTCTGCCTATGCTTTTTCTCACTACACTTCAGATGAGACTGCTCGTGCAGAAGCGCGCTTTTTTGTCGAACACGCGAAAAGGTTGAATCTTCCAAGTAATACTGTCATGGTAAATGACATGGAAGACAACAAAATGAAAGCCAATATTAACAATAATACGCAAAGTTGGACAGACGAAATGAAGCGTCTTGGTTTTTCTAATTTGATGTATTATACTAGTGCGAGCTGGCTGGATGTAAATAATCTACGTGGGAAAGGTCCGGTTCAAACTTCACGGTTTGGTCTGGAAAATTTCTGGGTAGCTCAATATCCTACTCCATCATTAAGTACTGATAGCGCAAAATCTCTAAAATATAACAGTAATGCGGGTGCATGGCAATTTACCTCACAAGCTGAGTTGTTATCGGGAAGACATGTTTTTGATCATAGTGTTGATTATACTGGACGGTTCACTAGCCATGCAAAACCAATTAATCATGCGACAGGTCAACCATTGAGAGGAACAATTACTGTTAGAAACAATGATACGATGAAGGGATCATATGATCTTGTTATCTCTAATGTATCTGCTCCATATGGTGTTAGAGAGGTTTTAGTTCCAACCTGGTCAACGGTGAATGGTCAAGATGATTTGATTTGGCATACAGCGACCAAGCAAAATGATGGTAGCTATGTGGCACATGTCAAATCAAGTGAGCATAAAAACTCGACAGGTGAATATCATTCTCATGTGTATTATATTCAAAATAATGGCGAGCAAGTCGGGGTAGGTGGAACGACAACACAAGTAGCTATCGGAAAACCTCCTGTAAAAGCCAGTGGCAAAGTCACAATTCAAAACAAAAACAATTTAGCAGGAACCTTTGACGTTATTGTTTCGGATATTGTAGCACCGAATGGCTTGAAGGAAGTACAAGTTCCAACATGGACTAGTAACAAGGGTCAAGATGATTTGGTTTGGCACAAGGCCATAAAACAAAGCGATGGGACTTATAAGGCGACGATTCGAGCAAGCGAGCATAAGAATGAATCTGGGGAATACATTACAGATGTGTATCTTGTTCAAGAAGATGGCAGTAAAGCTGGTTTGCCACGTCTGAAGACATTTGTGATAAATCAAAATCAAGCAACTCCAAAGCCTAGCGCAAAGGTAACTGTTCAAAATAAGGCAAATGGTACATTTGAAATTTTAATTTCGGATGTTGTTGCTCCTAATGGTTTAAAGGAAGTGCAAGTTCCGACATGGACTAGTAATAAAGGCCAAGATGATTTGGTTTGGCATAAGGCTATAAAACAAAGTGATGGAACTTATAAGGCGACTATTCGAGCAAGCGATCATAAGAATGAATCAGGAGAGTATATTACAGATCCGTATCTTGTTCAAGAAGATGGTAGTAAAGTTGCTTTAGCACGCTTGAAAACCTCTGTAACAGCACAGGTGCAAACGACATCTAAACCAAGTGGCAAGGTTAGTGTACAAAAAATTGATAAAATAGCTGGAACCTTTGAAGTTGTGGTCTCAGATATTGTAGCACCGAATGGATTAAAGGAAGTGCAGATTCCAACATGGACTAGTAATAAAGGTCAAGATGATTTGGTTTGGCATAAGGCTATAAAACAAAGTGATGGAACTTATAAGGCTACTATCCAAGCAAGCGATCATAAGAATGAATCCGGTGAATACATTTCAGATGTGTATCTTGTTCAAGAAGATGGCAGTAAAGTTGGTTTGCCTCGTATTCGAACACAGTTAGAATTATCTCGAGTTTTAGGAACACTCTCTATTGAAAACATCAACAAAACAGACGGTTCTTTTGATGTTGTTGTTTCAGATGTGCATGCTCCAAAAGGTGTGAGTGAAGTCCAAGTTCCAACTTGGTCAGATGTGAATGGCCAAGATGATTTGATTTGGTATTCTGCAACCAAGCAATCAGACGGTACGTATCGTGTTAAAGTGCGTTCTCAAGATCATAAAAACTCTCTGGGCTTGTATCATGTGCACTTGTATTATATCCAGCAAGATGGGACAAGAGTTGGTGTTTCAAGCACAACGACTCAAGTAGAAATCAAAAAGGATGAAACGAAGCCAACGGTTTCCATAAAGAACATCAATGAAAAGGCGGGGGTATATACGGTCGCTGTTGATCAAGCGATAAGAGGTAAGATCTTGAAGCAAATTCGCGTTGCGTCTTGGTCACAAGCAAATCAAGAAAACTTATTCTGGTATGTGACAGCTCCTACTGGAACACATACCGAGGTGACGGTTAATGCTGTTAACCATAAGTCTGCTAGTGGAAATTACACCACACATGTATACTTAGAGTATACAGATGGATCTACTGAAGGTTACAATAAAGGAACAGTTTACTTATCACCAAGTTCTGCTACCGTTTCTAATCAGCGTGCAAGTGTTTAAGAGCTGCAGCAGAGCTAGTTGGTGTCAAGGGCGGTAGTGAAGCCCACCGTCGTCTGGTGGAGGACTACAACAGCGTGAAGCCTCTTCCAGTTGGTTATGCGGTAAAAAATACAGATGATTGGTGTGATATTTTTACTACGGTGATTTTCCAAAGACAAGGTTTGAGCCATTTAGTTGGACGAGAATGTGGAGTAGAACGTCATATTCAAATCTTTAAAAAATTAGGAATTTGGAATGAAGACGGGAATTCTACACCAAAAGCTGGAGATATTATCACATTTAACTGGGATCAAGATTCTCAGCAAAATGATGGCTGGGCGGACCACATTGGAATTGTTGAAAAAGTAGAAAACGGCATTATTCATACCATTGAAGGAAATAGTAATAATCAAGTAAAACGCAATATGTACCGAATTGGTCACGGTAATATTCGTGGTTTTGCTAGTCCAAATTATGGCTCTTAATACGATTTTCTCTAATCCATGATTGAAGAGGACGGACTCTCACAAGATATGAAATGACGTAAGATTGAGACATCTTGTCTCAATCTTTTTTTGTTCGGCTTCTCACAAAAAGTAATCCTCGCGTAGCTTAATTAGAGTCATATCTCCCATTATGAAGCGTTTTTGGTATAATAGATCTATGATTCAAATAATATTTACGCTGAGTAGTCATTTGCTATTTATCTTTATTTCTTTTCAACTTTTATCTACTGTAGTGAATTGGGAAAGGCTATTAAAGATTAATGCTGACAATGCGTTAAAAATTCGCTTGCTCATTTTATTTTTGAGTATTGCGCTTGGTTATCTGGTTAGCCTCTTTTTCCTTGCTATTTATCAAGTAAGTTTTGACTTTTTTAATGGCAATATTAAGTGAAGACAATGACCAATCATAAATGAGTATAGGAGTATGTATGGATAAAATCATAGTACAAGGTGGAAATAATCGTTTAGTTGGAACAGTACAAATCGAGGGAGCAAAGAACGCTGTTTTACCACTATTGGCTGCAACTGTTCTAGCGAGTAAAGGAAAGAGTATTTTAACAAATGTACCTGTCTTATCGGATGTATTTACGATGAACAATGTTGTCCGTGGCTTGAATACAAAGGTAGAGTTTGACCAAGAAAAGCGTGAGATTGTTGTAGATGCTAGTCAAGGCATTACAGAAGAAGCGCCTTATAAATATGTTAGCAAGATGCGTGCTTCGATTGTTGTACTTGGACCGATTTAGCACGTAATGGACATGCAAAGGTTTCGATGCCTGGCGGCTGTACGATTGGGAGTCGACCTATTGATCTTCACTTGAAAGGCCTGGAAGCAATGGGAGCGCAGATTACCCAAACTGCTGGTTACATTGAAGCCAAAGCTGATAAATTACATGGTGCGCATATTTATATGGACTTCCCGAGTGTTGGAGCTACCCAGAATATCATGATGGCTGCAACATTGGCAGAAGGAACGACTGTCATTGAAAATGCGGCTCGAGAACCAGAAATTGTCGATTTAGCGGTCTTGCTCAATAAGATGGGTGCCAAAATCCGTGGAGCTGGTACGGAAACCTTGACGATCCTTGGTGTTCAGGAGTTGATTGGTGCCAAGCATAGTGTTGTGCAGGATCGCATTGAAGCAGGGACTTTTATGGTTGCTGCAGCCATGACAGGAGGAGATGTTCTTATTCAAGATGCGATTTGGGAGCATAATCGTCCATTGCTCGCTAAGTTGCAGGAGATGGGCGTATCTGTTACAGAAGAAGATGCAGGTATTCGCATTCAGTCAGATATTTCTCGATTAAAAGCGGTCAGTGTAAAAACTCTTCCTCATCCAGGCTTTCCTACAGATATGCAGGCTCAGTTTACTGCATTAATGACGGTTGTACAGGGTGAATCAACTATGATTGAAACAGTTTTTGAAAATCGCTTCCAGCATTTAGAAGAAATGCGTCGTATGGGCCTTCATTCAGAGATTATGCGTGACACAGCGAGAATTTTAGGGAGGCAAAATCTCCAAGGTGCTGAAGTGATGTCGACTGACCTGAGAGCGAGTGCTGCCTTGATTTTGACAGGACTGGTCGCAAGTGGTGAAACGAAGGTTAGTAAGCTCAATCATTTAGACCGTGGTTATTATCGCTTCCATGAGAAATTGGCCAGCCTTGGTGCAAATATCAAACGCGTGAAGGAAGATGACGATGAAGGATGAATTAAGGTATGTCGGAAAACAAGTTGGGATTGTTTCTTGGTGTTATTTTTAGGATTGCTTGTCTTTGCAGTTGGTCTAGTCATTGGCTATGGTATAATTGGAGGCGGAGACAATCCTTGGTCTATTTTATCTCCAGATAAATGGCAGAGTATCATTAGTAAGTTTACAGGAAAATAAGGAGTGTAGGGCAGTTTGTTAGCTGCTCACTCCTATTTTTATGAGGAAATTATGAAAAAAAGGCAACAAGATACATTATTTAAAGGCTTAGTTGGGCTATTAGTAGCTCTGGTATTTATCGTAGGGGCTCAATATTTTAGCCAACACCAAAAATCAAGCTCAGGGAACGCAGTAGGCCAAGCTCATCAGACAAATGTGGAGGTACGCAAGTCTACTCCAAGCAAAACTTTAGCACAGAGCGTACTTTCCGATGAAGTACTGCAACAATTAAAAGGAAAGCTTGAATGGAATAAAGCAGGAGCATTCATTGTAAATGAGAATCGAACCAATCTAAATGTAAATGTCGCAAGCCAACCCTATGCTCAGAATGAAACAAAATTGGTGGGCAATCAGCTCTTACCCATACGTGGAAATGCTTACTTTCTAAGCAAACTAGACAGTATAAAAAACGAGAGGAAACCGGTAATGGGACGACAAATTGGACACCTGCTGGTTGGCATCAGGTTCATAATCTAGCAGGCGACTATCACCATGCGGTGGATAGGGGGCATCTGCTGGCATATTCACTAGTTGGAGGCCTAAAAGACTTTGACGCTTCAACTAGCAATCCAAATAATATCGCTGTTCAAACTGCCTGGGCAAATCAAGCGAATAGCTCGTCGTCAACTGGACAAAATTTTTATGAAACGATGATTCGTAAAGCACTGGATAAAAACAAACGTGTTCGTTATCGTGTTACATTGATTTATGCCCATCCAGATGATTTGATAGCAGCTGGATCTCACTTGGAGGCTAAATCTAGTGATGGTAGCTTAGAGTTTAATGTGTTTATTCCAAATGTCCAGACAGGTATTCGCTTAAATTACCAGACTGGAGAAGTGACGGTAGAATAATTTCAAATGAAACATAAAAAGCACCCTCACGGTGCTTTTTTGCGTTTTATTCAAAATAGAGCAAATCTTTACTAGTCTCGGTGAAGAGTTCAAAACCATTCTTAGTGACATGGCCACAGTCTTCTATGCGGACACCGACCTTGCCAGGGATGTAAATACCAGGCTCAACAGAGAAGCACATGCCTTCTTCAATGATCATGTCATTGCCTTCCATGATGGATGGAAATTCATGAACATCCATACCGATACCATGACCGAGACGGTGATTGAAATACTCACCATAACCAGCCTTTTCAATGACTTGACGAGCAGCGTGATCTACTTCATGAGCGGTCACCCCTGGCTTGATAAAGTCAAGAGCAGCTTGCTGGGCTTCTAGAGTTAGTTGATAAATATCCTTTTTAAATTGATCTGGTTGGCCAACAGCGACAGTTCGTGTCATATCGCTAGCATAGCCATTGACCATGCAACCGAGGTCAAAGAGTAGGAGAGCATTATTTTCGATTTTGTTAGCGCCAGGAATACCATGCGGATTAGCAGCATTATTTCCTGTCAGTACCATGGTTTCAAAGCTCATCTCATAGCCTTCTCGCTTGATAGCAAAGTCAATCTGAGCGATGATATCTGTTTCGGTATTATCCAGTGAAATATTTTCAAAACCGATATTGACAGCCTTGTCAGCATATTGCCCGGCTACCAGCATTTTTTGGATTTCGTCAGCAGATTTGATCAGGCGCAAGCGGTTGATGTAAGGAGTCAGGTTGGTAAATGCAGCTGTATCAAAGACGGTTTTCAAACCATGGTATTTGCTCAAAATTAAGTTATCAAACTCAAGAGCAATAGTTTTAAAAGACTGTTCTGGCAAAGCAGATCTTATTTTCTGCCAAGGATTTTCAGAATCCATATAGCCGAGGACTGTAAAGGGAACAGTAGCTGAAGCACGCTCAACTTCTAGAGCTGGCACGAAGAGTAAAGGTTCATGATCTGGATAGACAAATAAAAACATCTGTCGCTCATGCGGATCACTGTAAAAACCAGTTAGATAATTAATGGTGACAGGATCTGAAATAGTTGCTACATCTATTTTTTCATTCTCAAGAAATGTGATAATTTGATTTAATTTTGTCATGATGAAACCTTCTTTCTATGCTCTATTTTGGCAAAAAATGATAAAAAAATCAAGACTTTGCAGACAAAGATGGCAAAATACTTGAAAGTGTTTCCAAGAAGTGATAGAATGTTATTGGTAGGAATATGAAAACGATATTTTCAATAAACAGAAAGGAATAATATGAACACAGACGATACAGTAACGATTTATGATGTCGCCCGTGAGGCAGGGGTTTCAATGGCAACCGTCAGCCGTGTTGTTAATGGAAACAAAAATGTAAAAGAAAATACCCGCAAAAAAGTTTTAGAAGTGATTGATCGCCTTGACTATCGTCCAAATGCAGTGGCGCGTGGTCTTGCAAGCAAAAAGACGACAACTGTAGGAGTTGTGATTCCGAATATTACAAATAGTTACTTCTCTACCTTGGCTAAGGGAATTGATGATATTGCTGAGATGTACAAATACAATATCGTATTAGCTAATAGTGATGAAGACGATGATAAGGAAGTTTCTGTTGTGAACACACTTTTCTCTAAGCAAGTTGATGGTATTATTTTTATGGGCCATCATCTGACAGAAAAGATTCGTTCAGAGTTTTCGCGTTCACGTACACCAGTTGTACTAGCGGGGACAGTGGACGTTGAGCACCAGCTTCCTAGTGTGAATATTGACTACAAACAAGCTACAGTCGATGCAGTTAATTTTCTAGCTAAACGAAATAAAAAGATTGCTTTTGTTTGCGGACCTTTAGTAGACGATATTAATGGAAAAATTCGTCTATCTGGCTATAAATCAGCTCTGAAAAGCAAGAAGCTCTCTTATAGCGAGGGACTGGTTTTTGAATCCAAATATAGCTATGATGATGGATATCATTTAGCTGAGCGTATCATTGCTTCAAAGCGACAGCAGCATTTGTCACAGGGGATGAATTAGCGGCTGGTCTATTAAATGGACTTTCAGATCGTGGTATTAAAGTTCCTGAAGAATTTGAGATTATCACAAGTGATGACTCACAAGTTTCTCGTTTTACCCGTCCGAATTTGACTACGATTAGTCAGCCTTTGTATGACTTAGGTGCGATTAGCATGCGTATGTTAACTAAGATAATGCATAAGGAAGAACTAGAAGAGCGAGAAGTTGTGTTGGCTCATGGAATTTATGAGCGTCATTCAACTAAAAAATAAAAAGCGAGATTGAGACAGGAATGTCTCAATTTTTTTGTAGAAAACATTCCTGACTTGAAAGATAATTCCTTAAAGGCTTGGCTGTTTTTTTATTTTAAACATCTTATAGGTAATTAGACTATTTCGTCAGCTGAAACAATATAAATGCTCTAAGATATTGTTAATCATGAGTCTAGAAATAGAAAAGTGCAAACATAAATGGTTCATGTTTAGTGCTATAGTATCACTTATTTATTTTAGTTTTCACCCTTTAATGTTTAATTTTTTTTTTCTTTCGGGTATAATAGTAGGTATGAAAGTTTTATTGTATTTAGAGGGAAAGTCTGTATTAGAAAAGTCTGGAATTGGGCGAGCTTTACAGCACCAAATGAATGCTTTGGATTTAGCTGGAATACCTTATACCACTGATATTTTAGGTGATTATGATGTGGTTCATATAAATACTTATGGGCCAAGAAGCTTATTTCTTTTGCATGCAGCGAAAAGAAATGGGAAAAAGGTGATCATGCATGGTCACTCTACCAAGGAAGATTTCCAGAATTCCTTCATCGGCTCTAATTTTTTTGCGCCTTTGTTTGGTAAATATCTGGCGCATATGTATCAAAAAGCGGATTTTATTATTACACCATCGGAATATTCTAAAAAGCTGATTCAAAGTTATGGTGTGACGACTCCTATTGTAGCTGTATCAAATGGTATTGATTTAGCTAAATATCAAGCTGACCCTAAAAAAGAAGCAGTTTTTAGAAATCATTTTCAGATAAAAAAAGGGCAGAAAGTGGTCGTCTGCGCAGGTTTGTACTTCAAGCGCAAAGGTATTGAAGACTTTGTCGAGGTTGCTCGGAGAATGCCAGATGTACGTTTTATTTGGTTAGGCTCTATTAACAAATGGTTGATCCCAGCCTCTATTCGTCGTTTGGTAGAAAAAGACCATCCTGATAATGTTGAATTTCCTGGTTATTTCAAAGGAGCTGTTTTCCAAGGAGCTATGTCAGGAAGTGACGCCTTTTTCTTCCCATCTTATGAAGAAACAGAAGGGATCGTTGTTTTAGAAGCTTTGGCAAGCAAGCAACATACTGTTTTGCGAGATATTCCAGTTTACGAAGGCTGGATTGATGATCAGTCTGCAGAACTCTGCCACAATGTGGATGAATTTGTTGACTCGCTTCAAAGGGTACTAGATGGTCGAGTGGATAAGCGTGAAGCGGGTTATCGAGTAGCACAAAGTCGATCTATTGATGATGTAGCCCATCAGTTGGTTGAGGCTTATCGAAAAGTATTGGAGATGTAATATGCGAGTAGGACTTTTTACAGATACGTATTTTCCTCAGGTATCTGGGGTAGCAACAAGCATCCGTACCTTGAAGACGGAGCTAGAAAAACAGGGACATACTGTCTTTATTTTTACAACAACTGATAAGGATGTGAATCGGTATGAAGATTGGCAAATTATCAGAATACCGAGCATTCCTTTTTTTGCTTTTAAAGATCGTCGTGTGGCCTATCGTGGCTTTTCTAAAGCGTTGGAAATTGCAAAGCAATATCAATTGGATATCATTCACACGCAAACTGAGTTTTCGTTGGGATTATTAGGTGTCTGGGTTGCCAAAGAATTGAAAATACCTGTCGTTCATACCTATCACACGCAATATGAAGACTATGTTCGCTATATCGCAAATGGTATGCTGATTCGTCCAAGTATGGTTAAGTATATCGTAAGAGGATTCTTAAATGACTTAGATGGAGTCATTTGTCCGAGTGAGATTGTTTATGATTTATTAACACGCTATAAAGTAACAACTGAAAAACGAGTAATTCCAACAGGGATTGATCTTGCCAAGTTTGAGCGACCAGAAATAACGTCTGATCGTATTGCTAGCTTGCGTAAGAAGTTGAATATCGCTGAGAATGAAACGATGCTGTTAAGTTTGTCACGTGTATCTTATGAAAAAAACATTCAAGCTATTATTGCTGCACTACCAGAAGTACTAAAGGAAACGCCGACTGTTAAGCTAGTTGTTGCAGGCGATGGACCTTACCTGGATGATTTGAAAGCGCAAGCTGAAAAATTAGGAATAGCAGAGTCAATTGTCTTTACTGGTATGATTGCACCGAATGAAACGGCACTTTATTACAAGGCTGCAAATTTCTTTATCTCAGCTTCCACTAGCGAAACACAAGGTTTGACTTATTTGGAAAGTATTGCAAGTGGAACGCCGATTATTGCACATGGCAATCCTTACTTGGATAATGTTGTTACAGATAAAATGTTTGGCATGCTCTACTATAATGAGGATGATTTGGCGGGAGCTATCCTAGAAGCAGTGATTGCAACACCCGATATGGAGGAAAAACAGTTAGCCGATAAGCTTTATGACATTTCTGCTGAAAACTTTGGACGCCGTGTCTATGAGTTTTACCTTGATTTAGGAATCTCGAAAGATTTTCAAAAAGATTTGAAGCCAGATGAAAGTAGAACAAAACGCTTTGCTAAATCAATGATGTACTTACCAAGTAAAATTATTACACTACCAGTTGATGGTTCTACTCGTATCATGAGGGCTTCTAGAAGGCAAATTCAACGAATTCGTAAGTACTTAGAATGATAAAATTTAGATTTGAATATTGCAAAATATGAATTGCGAAAATACATAAACATAGTTATAATAAAAGCTTATAAAAATTCTTGCAAATTTTTTCAATCGTGTTATAATAATGCTTAGAGACAAGTCGCTTAGCTTTTTTCTTCTAGAGAGTGCGTGGTTGCTGGAAACGCATAGAAAGACTAAATCGATACTACTCTATTCGCTTTTATGAAAACATAAAACGGTGGCTACGTTAGAGCCAATCTGAGGTGTCTCTCTTTTTTGAGGAACATAAATGAAGGTGGAACCACGTTGCGACGTCCTTTTGAGGATGTCGTTTTTATTTTGTCAGAAGGAGGAAGAATGATGCTTTATATGATTGGCGGATCGCCTTGCAGTGGGAAATCAACAATTGCCTCACTTCTTGCTAGACAGTATCAATTATTTCATATCAAACTGGATGATTTGGTGGACGAGATAATGAGTCAAGCAAGTGCAGACTCACAGCCAATTTGCCTTCTTAGGCAGGATAGAAATCCAGAACAAATCTGGATGAGAACTCCAGAAGAGATGGCAGATGAAGAATGGCGCTTTTATGAAGAGATTTCCTTATGTAAAATCTTACTTGATAAAAAATCAAAAAAGAACTCTCTTGGTAGAGGGAGCAGGACTTTTGCCTCACTTGGTAAAGAAGCTTGAATGTCCAGCGTCTTCCTATCTATGCTTGACTCCGACAGCTGATTTTCAAAAAAAGCATTATATACAGAGAGAATGGGTTCCTTATGTCTTAGAGGGTACAACCAACCCTGAGCAAGCTTTTGAAAACTGGATGCAACGAGACATTCTTTTTGCTCAAATGGTTCGTAAGGAAGCGGTGAGATTAGGCTATCCTAGCCTCATAACAGATGGTAGTCAATCAGAAAATCAGACTGCGGAAGAAGTTGCTCGGCTCTTAAAATTGTCCAACAAAAATAGAATAAATATTTAAGGAGAAAACCATGATTAAGATTACTTTCCCAGATGGCGCTGTTCGTGAATTCGAATCTGGCGTTACAACTTTTGAAATTGCGCAAAGCATCAGCAATTCCCTAGCTAAAAAGGCCTTGGCTGGTAAATTCAACGGCAAACTCATCGACACGACTCGTGCTATCACTGAAGATGGAAGCATCGAAATCGTAACACCTGACCACGAGGACGCCCTTCCGATCTTGCGTCACTCTGCAGCTCACTTGTTCGCTCAAGCAGCTCGTCGCCTCTTCCCAGACATTCACTTGGGAGTTGGCCCAGCGATCGAAGATGGTTTCTACTACGATACTGATAACACAGCTGGTCAAATCTCCAACGAAGACCTTCCTCGTATCGAAGAAGAAATGCAAAAAATCGTTAAAGAAAACTTCCCATCTATTCGCGAGGAAGTTACCAAGGACGAGGCACGTGAAATCTTTAAGAACGACCCTTACAAGTTGGAATTGATCGAAGAACACTCTGAAGACGAGGGTGGTTTGACTATCTACCGTCAGGGCGAATACGTGGACCTCTGCCGTGGACCTCACGTCCCGTCAACAGGCCGCATCCAAATCTTCCACCTTCTCAATGTAGCTGGTGCTTACTGGCGTGGGAACAGCGACAATGCTATGATGCAACGGATCTATGGTACAGCTTGGTTTGACAAGAAAGACTTGAAGAACTACCTTCAAATGCGTGAAGAAGCCAAAGAACGCGATCACCGCAAACTCGGTAAAGAGCTGGACCTCTTCATGATTTCACAAGAAGTTGGTCAAGGTCTACCATTCTGGTTGCCAAATGGTGCGACAATCCGTCGTGAATTGGAACGCTATATTGTCGACAAGGAGTTAGCTTCTGGCTATCAACACGTTTACACTCCACCACTTGCTTCTGTAGAGCTTTACAAGACTTCTGGTCACTGGGATCACTACCAAGAGGACATGTTCCCAACTATGGACATGGGGGACGGTGAAGAATTTGTCCTTCGTCCAATGAACTGCCCGCACCACATCCAAGTCTTCAAGCACCATGTTCATTCTTACCGTGAGTTGCCAATCCGTATCGCTGAAATCGGTATGATGCACCGTTACGAAATCTGGTGCCCTCACTGGTCTTCAACGCGTGCGTGAAATGTCTCTCAACGATGGTCACCTCTTTGTTACTCCAGAACAAATCCAAGAAGAATTCCAGCGTGCCCTTCAGTTGATTATCGATGTTTATGAAGACTTCAACTTGACTGAATACCGCTTCCGTCTCTCTCTTCGTGATCCTCAAGATACTCATAAGTATTTTGACAATGATGAGATGTGGGAAAACGCCCAAACAATGCTTCGTGCAGCGCTTGATGAAATGGGCGTAGACTACTTTGAAGCGGAAGGAGAAGCAGCCTTCTATGGTCCGAAACTCGATATCCAAGTGAAGACTGCCCTAGGAAAAGAAGAAACTCTTTCTACGATTCAGCTCGACTTCTTGTTGCCAGAACGCTTCGATCTTAAATATATCGGAGCTGATGGTGAAGAGCACCGTCCAGTCATGATCCATCGTGGGGTTATCTCAACAATGGAGCGCTTCACAGCTATCTTGATTGAGAATTACAAGGGTGCCTTCCCAACATGGCTTGCACCACATCAAGTAACCCTCATCCCAGTCTCTAATGAAAAACACGTGGACTACGCTTGGGAAGTAGCTAAGAAACTCCGTGACCGTGGTGTTCGTGCAGATGTGGATGAGCGCAATGAAAAAATGCAGTTTAAGATTCGTGCTTCTCAAACCAGTAAGATTCCTTACCAATTGATCGTTGGAGATAAGGAAATGGAAGACGGAACGGTCAACGTTCGTCGCTACGGCCAAAAAGAAACACAAACTGTCTCAGTTGATGAATTTGTCGAAGCTATCCTAACTGACATTGCAAATAAATCACGCGTTGAGAAATAGAATCAAATAAGAAGGCTGGGCAAGAAAGTTCAGCCTTTTAAATTAGCATGAAAACAGATTGATCTAGTAATTGATTAGGTTATCTTTGTTTGCTTTTAAGTTCTAAAGATGATTTAATCAACTATTAGGGAAAGAGGTTCAGCTTTTTATTTGTTTGAGGTTCTTTCCGTTTTCTTCTCTTACATAAAAAATATTGTTTTAGTAGTTAGTAGTCTTTTCTTTACATACCTGTCATAAATGTCTCTAAATTGTAAGGTGTAGAAGTACTTTTTTTAGTGTGAAATGAGTATATTTTTGAGAAAGTTTGTTATAATAAAAGAGACAGAAAAAAAGGTGAAAAACATGAAGAAAATATTAGTTGTAGATGATGAGAAGCCAATCTCAGATATTATAAAATTCAACATGGTCAAAGAGGGTTATGAAGTGGTAACCGCATTTGATGGGCGTGAAGCTTTAGAAATGTTTGAAGCTGAAAATCCGGATATTTTGATTTTGGATTTGATGTTGCCAGAGATGGATGGTTTAGAAGTTGCACGGACGATTCGAAAGACTAGTAATGTCCCGATTATTGTTCTTTCAGCTAAAGATAGTGAGTTTGATAAAGTTATTGGGCTTGAAATTGGTGCAGATGACTATGTGACGAAACCTTTCTCTAATCGAGAGCTACAGGCACGGGTTAAGGCTATTTTGCGTCGCTCGGAGTTTGCTTTAGAAACACAGGAAGAAGACAAAGGTCCAAATGAATTGGTCGTTGGAGACTTACAAATCTTGCCAGATGCCTTTGTAGCTAAGAAACATGGTGAAGAATTGGAATTGACACACCGTGAGTTTGAGTTGCTTTATCACTTAGCGAGCCATGTTGGACAAGTAATGACACGTGAACATCTACTTGAGACAGTATGGGGATATGATTACTTTGGCGATGTACGAACAGTGGATGTAACGGTTCGACGATTACGTGAAAAAATCGAAGACACACCAAGCCGACCTGAGTATATTTTGACTCGTCGAGGTGTTGGTTACTATATGAGAAACAATGATTGAAAACATTAGACAATTTGTCCTCACGAAAGATTTTATTTTTAGTTTAATTGTTTTAGGTTTTATTCTGGTGGTGGCTCTGCTATTATTAGAAAATCGCAGGGATAATCAGCAATTGCGATTGCTCAATCAGAAGATAAAAGATTTAATCGCTGGTGATTACTCTGAAGTGCTAGATATGCAGGGAAGTCCAGAAATTACAGATATGATAAACAGCATCAACGATCTGTCTGAAGTGACACGCTTAACCCATGAAAATCTAGAGCAGGAAACCAAACGACTGACTAGTATTTTGTCTTATATGACAGACGGGGTTTTGGCTACGAATCGTCGTGGTCAGATTATCATGATTAATGATATGGCCTCTAAGCAATTAGGGGTTGAGCCGGAAGAGGTCCAAAATACCAGTATTTTGGATTTGTTGGACATTGCTGATGAGTATGATTTACGGGACTTGATAACCAAGATGCCTGAATTAATGATTGACTCACAAGATGAAAATGGTGAATATTTGAGTTTGCGTGTTCGTTTTGCTTTAGTTCGCCGTGAGTCAGGATTTATTTCAGGGTTGGTAGCTGTTTTGCATGATACGACTGAGCAAGAAAAAGAAGAGCGCGAGCGCAGGCTTTTTGTATCAAATGTCAGCCATGAGCTACGTACTCCTCTAACTAGTGTGAAGTCTTATTTAGAAGCACTTGATGAAGGTGCTCTATCAGAGCCTGTTGCGCCAGATTTTGTTAAGGTATCGCTCACAGAGACCAATCGAATGATGCGCATGGTATCGGACTTACTAAGCCTATCACGAATTGATAATGACAGCAGTCACTTAGATGTGGAATTAACCAATTTTACCGCTTTATTACCTTTATTCTAAACCGTTTTGATAAGATTAAGAGTCAAGATGAGACAAAGAAATTTGACATTGTACGTGATTATCCTATTACCCCTATCTGGGTAGAGATTGATACGGATAAGATGACACAAGTCATCGATAATATCATGAATAATGCCATTAAGTATTCTCCAGACGGTGGTCGAATTACGGTGCGAATGAAGACGACAGAGAATCAGCTGATTATTTCCATTTCAGATGAAGGCTTAGGGATTCCTAAGAAAGACCTGCCTAAGATTTTTGATCGCTTTTATCGAGTAGATAAGGCTCGTAGCCGTGCGCAAGGTGGAACAGGCTTAGGTCTTGCGATTGCAAAAGAGATTATCAAACAACATAAAGGATTTATCTGGGCCAAAAGTGAGTATGAAGTTGGCTCTACCTTTACCATTGTGCTTCCTTATGATAAGGATGCAGTTTTAGATGATGGCTGGGATAATGAAGAAGTAGAAAGTAATGATGACTAAGGAAGGGTTTAAATATAGTATTTTAGCGTCGGGATCAAGCGGTAATTGTTTTTACTTAGAGACGGCGCAAAAAAAGATCTTGGTAGATGCCGGCTTGTCTGGAAAAAAAATTACTAGTCTGTTATGTGAAATTGATCGAAAACCAGAAGACTTGGATGCTATTTTTGTTACGCACGAGCACAAAGATCATATCCATGGTGTTGGAGTATTGGCTCGTAAATATCATTTAGATATTTACGCTAATGAGGAAACTTGGCAAGCTATGGATGCTGCTTTAGGACAAATTGATGTTAGTCAAAAGCATATTTTTGAGATGGGGACTGTCAAGACTTTTGCAGATTTGGATATAGAAAGTTTTGGAGTAAGCCATGATGCAGCCGCTCCACAATTCTATCGATTTATGAAGGATAATAAAAGCTTTGTCTTGTTGACTGACACGGGCTATGTTAGTGACCGTATGGCAGGAATCGTTGAAAATGCTGATGGTTATTTAATTGAAAATAACTACGATGTGGAAATCTTGCGTAGTGGTGCTTATCCATGGAGTTTAAAACAGCGGATTATGTCTGATCGTGGACATTTATCAAATGATGATGGAGCCGAAACCATGATTCGGACTTTAGGAAATCGAACGAAGAAGATCTATCTGGGACACTTGAGTAAGGAAAATAATATCAAGGAATTAGCCCATATGACCATGGTTAATCAGTTAGCTCAAGCTGATCTAGGAGTGAATCATGATTTTCAAGTTTTAGACACATCTCCTGATATAGCTACACCGTTGACATCCATTTAGTTATCGATAAAAATAAACTAGGAGATTGTATGCGCCTCATTTATTTTATAATTGGAATCTTATCCTTGGGTATGGGTGTTTTAGGAATTGTACTTCCTGTATTACCTACGACTCCCTTTTTGCTTTTAGCGATTGCTTGTTTTTCTCGAAGTTCTAAGCGTTTTGAAGATTGGCTTTATCATACAAAAATGTATCAAATCTATGTAGCTGATTTTCGAGAAACAGGCTCAATCTCTAAGGAGCGAAAGAAAAAGGTCATCATATCAATTTATATTTTGATGGGGATTTCGATTTATTTGGCACCAATTATTTGGGTAAAACTTGGACTCTTTGCTTTGACTATCTTTATTACTTATTATTTATTTAAGGTCATACCAGATAAATAGAGCATTGTGAAATGAAATGCTGAAACTAGTATTAGTTTGGCAGATTTGTCTTTTTCAAAAATTTAGGATAAAAATGAGGTTGAGACATTGCTTTCGGCTTCTTTTTTACTTTTATAGGGCAGGAAAAATGGGACAGGAATACTGATTTTTTGATATAATAGTACTTGTACAGTCTAAAAAAGACAGACTCATCTTGCTCAATAGAGAGAAGGTCTTCTGTACTGATTAAATAATCATTTTAGAAAGGATGAAACTTGTGACTTGATGTATAGGTGCAAGTTAAAAAGCTATGAAAAAATTAGAAGCTCTTTTGCTAGAACGATTTGGCTTGGTTTTTACAGATATTTCCTTATTGGAAACAGCATTTACTCATACCAGCTACGCTAATGAACATCGCCTCTTAAAAATTTCACACAATGAACGCCTGGAATTTTTAGGAGACGCTGTTCTGCAATTAATTATCTCGGAGTATTTGTATGCAAAATATCCTAAGAAGCCAGAAGGAGATTTAACCAAGCTACGTTCAACGATTGTTCGTGAGGAAAGTTTGGCTGGTTTTACACGTGATTGCCAATTTGAGAAATTTATCAAGCTAGGTAAAGGAGAGGAAAAATCTGGTGGTCGAGATCGTGAAACGATTTTAGGCGATTTATTTGAAGCTTTCTTGGGAGCTTTGCTTTTAGATAAAGGGATAGAAGCTGTAAGAGACTTCCTTTACCAGACGATGATTCCAAAGGTAGAAGCTGGTGATTTTGAACAGGTGACAGATTACAAGACGAAGTTACAAGAGCTCTTACAAGCCAATGGTGATGTGGAGATTCTTTATCAAGTTGTGTCTGAAACAGGTCCTGCCCATGCTAAAAATTTTGAAATTAGTGTGTCTGTTGATGGACGTTTAGTTGGAAGAGGTCAAGGGCGTTCTAAAAAGTTAGCTGAGCAAGGAGCAGCTAAAAATGCCTTTGAAAAGGAAAGTCAAACATGTATTTAAAAGAAATTGAAATTCAAGGCTTTAAGTCTTTTGCGGACAAGACGAAAGTTGTTTTTGACAAGGGAGTGACAGCAGTTGTTGGTCCAAATGGTTCTGGAAAGTCAAATATCACAGAAAGTTTACGTTGGGCGCTGGGTGAATCTAGTGTCAAGAGTCTCCGCGGGGGCAAGATGCCGGATGTTATTTTTGCGGGGACAGAGACACGTAAGCCGCTTAATTATGCTTCTGTTACAGTCGTACTGGATAATAGTGATCAGTTTATTAAACAAGCTGCTAAAGAAATCAGGGTAGAACGTCATATCTATCGTAGTGGTGATAGTGAGTATAAGATAGATGGCAAGAAGGTTCGTCTGCGCGATGTTCATGATCTTTTTATGGATACAGGATTAGGGGAGAGACTCTTTTTCTATTATCTCCCAAGGGAAGGTTGAAGAAATTTTCAATAGTAAACCAGAGGAACGCCGTGCTATTTTTGAAGAGGCTGCTGGAGTACTTAAATACAAGACACGCCGTAAGGAAACGGAAGGAAAACTCGCACAAACACAAGATAATTTGGACCGCTTAGAGGATATTATCTTTGAATTAGATGGCCAAATTAAACCTTTAGAAAAGCAGGCGCAAACTGCCAAGCGTTTTCTGGAATTAGATCAAGAAAGACGAGAACTTTACCTAGATGTCTTGATTTCCCAAATGACGGCCAATAAGGAAAAATTAACTCAGACGGAGAAGGAGTTAGTAGGTATTCAGGAAGCATTATCTACTTACTACAGCAAGAGAGATGAGCTTGAAAAAGAAAATCAAGACCTAAAATTCAAGCGCCATGAGCTTAATCAGACCTTGGCAAATGATCAAGCCAAATTGCTAGAATTAACTCGTTTAATCAGTGATTTAGAACGCCAAATTGATCTTTCTAAGCTGGAGTCAAGTCAGGCGGCAAGTAGTCGTCTGGAAAATGAGACACGCTTAGCTGGCTTGGTAGAAAAATTGGAACAGATCGAGCAAGAGTGCCAAATGAAGACAACGAGTCTCACTCAGATTTCTGAAAAATTGATTAAAAATCAAGAGGAGATGGCACGATTAGAAGCTGAAATTGCTGATTTTTCGGATGATCCAGACCAATTGATCGAGCATTTACGGGATCGTTATGTCGCTCTGATGCAAGAAGAAGCAGACTTATCGAATGATTTGACTGCTTTAGAGAGTCGCCAAGCTAATGAACTGAAACTAAATGAGAGTAAACAGGCTGACTTTGAGAAAATACAGGCGGATTTACTGGAAAACCAAAAATTAGAAGCTAGCCATTTGGAAGAATTGGATATAGCTCGAAATAGGCTGAAGAAATCTTAGCTAGCTACAAGGAGCAAGAAGAGCAAGTACAAGAGTTGCAACATGCTTATCAAGGTCGTCAGTCAGCAATGTTTGACTTATTGGACGATTTAAAAAATAAAAAGGCACGTTCAGCTAGTTTAGAAGCTATTCTTAAGAATCACAGTAATTTCTACGCTGGTGTAAAAAGTATTTTGCAGGAATCGGACCGTCTGGGCGGAATTGTTGGAGCTGTTAGTGAAAAACTAAGTTTTGATCCGCATTACCAGACTGCACTGGAAATAGCTCTAGGAGCTAGTAGTCAGAATATCATCGTAGAAGATGAAGCAGCAGCTACTAGGGCTATTGACTTTTTGAAGAAAAATCGTTCAGGTCGGGCAACTTTCTTGCCACTGACAACGATTAAACCACGTCAACTAGCAGATCATCATCGAACAACCATCGAAGCTAGCTCAGGTTTTCTAGGATTGGCCTCATCGCTTGTTACCTATGATGATAGCTTAGAGATGATTTTCCAAAATTTACTTGGAACAACAGCTATTTTTGATACGATAGATCATGCACGTTCAGCCGCTCAGAAGGTGCGTTACCAAGTCAGAATCGTGACACTTGATGGTACAGAGTTGCGGACTGGTGGCTCCTATGCTGGTGGTGCTAATAAAAATAATAATACGATTTTTATCAAACCTGAACTAGATGCTCTTCTTACTGAAATGAAAGAAAAAGAAGCGCAGTTGAAAGAACAAGAAGAGTCAGTGCAAATCTTACAAAACAAACTAAGCCAAGCGAAGCAACTGTTGGAGAAAATCAAAGAGGAGGGCGAAAACGCTCGATTAACAGAGCAAAAAGCCAGTCTTGCTTATGAGCAAATTGCTAAGCGGGTCGAAGAACTTAGTAGCTTGAAAGCCCTACAAGAGCAAGAATTAGCAAGCTTATCTGGAATTGATATCACCAGCGAAAGAACGAAATTGCAAAGTCGCTTGGCTGAGATTGAGCAGGCAAAAACAGAAGTCACTGAAGAAATTGAGCGAGTGAAATCTAACAAAGATGCAGTTCAAGAACGCTTTGACAAGCTATCGAATCAATTAGCAGAACTGAAATTGTCTCAGACTGAACTGACGTCTCAGCAGCGTTTTGAAACAAATGATTTGGAACGGTTGAAAGAAGAAAAAAACGTTCTGATAAAAGAAAAAGAAATGCTAGAAAGCTTGATGGAGCAAAGAGAGTCAAATCTTCAGAAAGTAGATTTTTCTATTTTAGAAACGCAACTAGAAAAAGCAAATCAAGAGAAAGTAGAGCTTAACCAAAAACTCATTCGTTTGAAATTTGAACTAGAAGATCTGGAAGGACAGTCAGAAGATATTCTTAGTCATCTAGAACAAGCTCGTAAGCAAAACGAAGAGCTGATTCGTAAGCAAGCTAAGGCTGAGGCAGAAAAAGATAAGCTTGCAGATGTTCTACGTCGACTCTTGACCAATCTTACGGAAGAATACCAGATGAGTTTTGATGAGGCCAGTCAACAAGCACGTATTTTAGAAGATTTAGTGGTTTCAGAGACTCACCTTAAAGAATTGGAGAAAGCTATCCGTGCTTTAGGTCCAGTTAATATAGATGCAGTCGAGCAGTTTGATGAAGTTAAAAATCGCTTAGACTTTTTAAATACACAACGAGATGATGTCCTATCTGCTAAGAATCTTCTTCTAGCGACAATTGAAGAAATGAATGATGAGGTAAAAGAACGCTTCAAATCAACCTTTGAGGCTATCCGTGAAAGCTTTAAAATGACCTTCAAACAGATGTTTGGTGGTGGATCAGCAGATTTGATTTTGACAGAAGGCGATTTATTGACTGCGGGTGTTGAGATTTCAGTCCAGCCTCCAGGTAAGAAAATCCAGTCACTCAATCTTATGAGTGGTGGGGAAAAAGCCTTATCAGCTTTAGCGTTGCTTTTCTCTATTATCCGAGTAAAGACCATCCCATTTGTTATTTTGGATGAGGTAGAGGCAGCTTTGGATGAAGCCAATGTTAAGCGTTTTGGAGATTATCTCAATCGCTTTGACAAAGAAAGCCAATTTATCGTGGTGACCCATCGAAAAGGAACCATGTCAGCAGCAGACTCTATCTATGGTGTGACCATGCAGGAGTCAGGAGTATCTAAGATTGTTTCAGTAAAACTAAAAGATTTAGAGAGTATATAAAATGGACATTAAATTAGTGGCAACCGATATGGACGGTACTTTTTTAGACGCACAAGGAAAGTTTGATATGGAACGTCTGAAACGTCTTCTAATCAAATATAAGGAAAGAGGAATCTACTTTGCAGTAGCTAGTGGACGGGGACTGTTGTCGCTAGAAAATCTCTTTGCTGAAGTACGTAATGAGATTATTTTTATTGCTGAAAATGGAAGCGTCGTTGAATTTCACGGACAAGATCTTTATGAAGCAACAATGGACAAAGAGTTTTATCTAAGCGTTTTTGAAACATTACAACAGTCACCTTTTGTTGATACAAGTAAACTCTTATTGACTGGAAAGCGGGGCTGTTATGTTTTAGAAACAGTTGATCCCGACTATTTAGTAATCAGTGCTCATTATAATGCCAATATTCAAAAGGTTGCCAGTCTCGAAGATATTACAGATGATATTTTTAAGTTCACGACAAATTTTGATCCAGCTATTATTACTCAAGGAGAAGCTTGGGTGAATAAGCATGTACCCGGTGTTAAAGCAATGACTACTGGTTATGAATCGATTGATATTGTTCTGGATTATGTTGACAAAGGAGTCGCAATAATAGAGTTGGCGAAAAAGCTAGATTTGACGATGGATCAGGTGATGGCTTTTGGAGACAATCTCAATGATCTTCACATGATGGAGGTTGTTGGTCATCCTATTGCCCCTGAAAATGCTCGTCCTGAGATTTTGGCTTTAGCTAAGGAAGTAATAGGCTCGCATGCGGATCAGTCAGTTATCAACTATATGGAGAAATTAGTATGACTGATATAAAGTTGCTTGCACTCGACTTAGACGGAACCTTGCTGAATGCCGATAAGAAAATTTCTAAGCGTAATCGAGAAGCCATCTTTGCTGCTCGTGCAAAAGGCGTTAAGGTTGTTTTGACAACAGGACGTCCGCTAAAAGCCATGGAGTATTTGCTAGATGAGTTGGGGACAGCGGGTCTGGCAGATGAGTATACAATCACGTTTAATGGCGGGTTGGTGCAACGCAATTCCGGGCAAATTTTGGATAAAATCGTCTTTTCTCATGAGGATGTAATGCGTATTTTTAGAGAAACAAAGCGTTTGAATTTACCCTTAGATGCTATCAGTGACGACCTTGTTTATCAATTAACCTCCGCACAGACATCACTTTACAGAAAATTTAATCCTTACTTGCAGTTTCAGAGTGTATCGATTGAGGAATTATCTGACCAAAAGACTTATAATAAATGTGTGACTGCAACTGCTCCTGAGAGTATTGATGCTGCCTTACCATTGATTTCACCAGATTTGTTTGATCAATATGAAGTATTTAAATCACGGGATATGCTCCTTGAGTGGTCGCCTAAGCATGTACATAAGGCAAGTGGATTAGCTAAGTTAACACAGCATCTTGGTATTGAGGCAAACCAAGTCATGGCTTGTGGGGATGAAGAAAATGACCGTTCCATGCTTGAGTGGTCTAGTATAGGAGTAGCGATGGGGAATGCTACTGCAGCGATAAAACAAGTAGCAAATGTTGTAGCTCCTATGACAAACGATGAAGATGCAGTCGCTTGGGCGATTGAAACGTATATTTTGTAGAAAAGAGGAGGACCTTTCATGGGCTTATTTGATCGCCTTTTTGGCAGAAAAAAGGAAAATAATGAAGAAGTTGCTCATACACAAGCTCCAGAAGTAAAAGAAGCACTTGAAGAAGTGGAAATTGAGGACCATTCTCAACCAACCGTGTCTTTTGAGCAAAGTCAAAAGGAAAGTTCCCAATCCTTGGAGTTGGAAAATAAACAGGACTTTTACGAGGATCTAGAAGAGCGCTTAGCAGAAGATCAGGTTTTGAATGAAGTCATTGAGAACAAATCTCAAGTATTCACATCTGATCCAAAAAGTGCTGAATTTCAACAAAAAGAAGACGAGAAACCTATTTCGTCTAACGAAAATAGTGAAGAAAGACCAGAAAATATAGAGCACTCTGAACAATTGGAAGAGTCTAATTATTGTAGAGACGAAGCGACTGCTGAAGGAAATCAAGTAGATCTCAGTCAAAAAGTAGCAAGCTTTGATCCTGAATGTAGCAATGTAGAAGAACAAAACAAGAAGACCACAGAAGCGGATAAAGATGAGGCTACGGCTCCATTTCCTTTGAAGAATGCAGAATCAATTCAACCTGCTAAACAGGAAGAATTAGAGATTCATGAACCAAAACAAGAGAAAACTCAGACGGAATCGATTCAAGAAAAGTACGACCGAAGTTTGAAAAAAACACGGACAGGGTTTGGTGCTAGACTAAATGCTTTCTTTGCTAATTTTCGTTCAGTGGATGAAGATTTCTTTGAAGACTTAGAAGAGCTTTTGATTACCAGTGATGTGGGTGTACAAGTAGCCTCTAATTTGACAGAGGAGTTGCGCTACGAAGCTAGGATAGAGAATGCTAAAAATCCGGAAGTTTTGCGTAAGATCATCATCGAGAAGCTAGTTGATATCTATGAAAAAAAGATGGGCGTTATGATGAAAAAAATTAATTTCCAAACTGGTCTGACGGTTATGCTTTTTGTGGGTGTCAATGGAGTAGGAAAAACAACTTCTATCGGAAAAATTAGCCTATAAATATAAGAAACAAGGCAAGAAAGTTATGCTGGTTGCGGCAGATACATTTCGGGCAGGTGCAGTAGCTCAGCTGGCTGAGTGGGGACGGCGTGTAGATGTACCAGTCGTAACTGGTCCAGAAAAGAGTGATCCTGCTAGTGTTGTTTTTGATGGGATGGAGCGTGCTCAGGCAGAAAATATGGATATCTTGATGATTGATACGGCTGGGCGCCTGCAAAATAAAGACAATCTCATGGCTGAATTGGAGAAAATAGGCCGTATTATCAAGCGAGTTAATCCAGATGCTCCTCATGAAACCTTCCTAGCTCTTGATGCTTCAACCGGGCAAAATGCCCTCGTTCAAGCCAAGGAATTTTCAAAGATAACCCCTGTGACGGGAATCGTTTTGACAAAAATTGATGGAACGGCGCGCGGTGGAGTTGTTTTAGCGATTCGTCAAGAATTGGATATTCCTGTCAAGTTGATTGGCTTCGGTGAGCAAATAGATGATATTGGCGAATTTAATTCTGAAGACTTTATGAGAGGTCTCTTAGAAGGATTGATTTAATCATGTTAAAAAGTGGGGAAGAACTTTGAGAAAAAGAGTTTGTCTTCCTACCCACATAGTTGATGAATCTATCTTGGGAGTTTAAAAGCAATAAAGGTGACCTAGTCACCTCTATGTCTAAAGTATATTGAAAAGAGGCTGGGACAAAAGTCCTAGCCTCTCAATTGTCTTTGGATTGTCGAGCAAGACGCAGTGGTTGAGTGGGCTCTACTACGCTGATTCCATCAGCTTTTACAGCCCTACTCAACTGTGCGGAGGTGGGACGACGAAATCGAATTCTAACGAATTAACGATTTCTGTCACACTCTCTCTTTTTTTGTATTTAATTATGAGGGTTCCACTGCCATTTCGCTCCAAATTGAGATAATAATTCATCAGAAGCCGTAGGTCCCATTGTACCAGCTGCGTATTCATGAAGTGGTACTTGATTATGTCTCCAGAGTTCTTCGATTTGATCAATCAATTTCCAGCTAGCTTTCACTTCATCCCAATGACTAAAGTTAGTTGAGTCATTGTTGAGCACATCAAAGATTAATTTTTCATATGGTTCAGGTGATGCACCTGAAGCTGTCGCATCTGTACGGTAGTCAAAAGAAATAGGTGATAAGTTGAAGAGTTCCCCAACTTCCTTTCCATTGACACTGAGCGAGAAGCCCTCTGTCGGCTGGATATAGATCGTCAAAACATTTGGTGCTAATGGTTGGCCAAAAATAGAATCCATTTGTTTAAAGACAATGTTGACATGGGTTCCTTTTTCAGTTAGGCGTTTACCAGTTCGGAAGAAGAAAGGAACATCACGGAAGCGATCGCTATCTATAAAGAAAGCACCTGAGACAAATGTTTCAGTCATTGATTCCGGATTAACATTTGGTTCACTACGATAGGATATATATTTTTTCCCATTGACTTTACCAGACTTGTATTGGCCTCTGATAAAGTATTTCTTTAGATCCTCTTGACTCGGTTGGATCAAATGTTCGAATACTTTGATTTTTTCTGCTCGAATAGCGTCTTTTGTGAAGCTTTCTGGCTTGTCCATAGCAAGAAGCGACAGTAGCTGTAAGGTATGGTTTTGAACCATATCACGAAGAGCGCCCGATTCGTCATAGTATCCGCCACGTTCTTCTACGCCCAGTTTTTCGGCAAAGGTAATTTGAACATTGTCAATGTAGTTGCGATTCCAAATGTTTTCAAAAAGCAAATTGGCAAATCGAATGGCGAAGATATTTTGAATCATTTCCTTTCCAAGGTAATGATCGATCCGGAAAATCTGCTCTTCATCAAAAGCTGCTAATAGGTCACTATTGAGTTGGCTAGCGGTTTCTAAGTCAGTCCCAAAAGGTTTTTCAACAATTAAGCGTTCAAAACCTTTGCCATCGACAATCTTTTCTGATTTGAGATGCTTAGCAATGGTACCGAAAAATTGCGGAGCCATAGAGAGGAAGAAGAGTTTGTTGTGCTCGGCTTGGTACTCTTCATTAAGCCTATTTTGTAATTTGCGTAGCTCAATATAATGCTCTGTATCTGATACATCATGGCTTTGATAGTAAAAGTGGCTGGCAAATTCTTGTGCTTGTTCTGGGCTGTCGGCTAAATCTGAGATAGACTCTACGACGACAGACTCAAAATATTCTTTGCTCCAAGGCCGACGTGCTGTACCGATCACAGCAAAATGCTTGGAGAGATTTCCTGACTTGTATAATCTAAATAGCGAAGGATAGAGCTTGCGTTTAGCTAAGTCTCCACTGGCACCGAAAATTGTAACAATAACTTTTGAAGACATCCTAATACCTTTTTTCTAAATGATGTTTCTATTTTATCACATTTTTTATAAAGATTGTATTTAGAAAGATGGTTTCTAAATAGAAGGATAAATAGAAGGGAATCGATAGCTGTATAAATAAAAAAGCGAGTTTAAGACACGGTTGTGCTAGTCTCGCTTTCACTGTTAAAATACGCGATAAACGTAAGGATTATCCGGTTTTTCTACCTTGTCAAAGCTTTCGACTTCAAGAGTTGGAAGGCTTTGCCCCAGGCTCTTATGGTAGTGCATGGTAATTTTTCCTTTAGCATGAATCCAGGTATTGTTCTCAAAATGCTGGGTATTTCCAGTCGTCAAAAGTCCATAGACACCTGAGTCGGCGATACAGTGAATGATGCCGAAGCGAAAGAGAAACTGACTTTTCTGATCGCTCGGGTCATTGTAGACAAGCCGGTGAACTCCAGCGTCTTGCCTACAAACTCGTCGGGATAATCATAGATGACTTCCATGATTTCCATGTAGTTTTCAGTTGTGACCTGAATGGAACTTTTGTTGATATATTTCTTGGCGGCTGCCCGCATTTCTTTTTCATAAGCACCTTTTGTGAAGTAGGTGCTGGTGTCAGGTTTCAAATACTGACTTGTCGTACCTTCGTCCTGCTGAATAGCAGTTGAAGTTCCCTCAGCAAGCGGGAAATGAAACCCTTTAGCAGAAACTGTGGTCGAATCTAAAGTAACAGTTGGAAAGAAAATTCCTACAAAAAGCGGAATGACAAGGAGCAGCACGCTACCTAATTTAGCCCAGCGAGTACTTAAATGGCTGTGGACCTCCATCTTCTTCATCCAGATGATAAGCTGCACAATTGCTAGGATAAAGGATAAAATCATAGATAGGTAGGCAAGATAGGAATAGTGGAGATTGATGTATTGGTTGAGCTTACCTGTCAGCTGTAGGTACATGGTGATCTCAAAGTAACCAACTAGGATTAAAAATCGAATCATAGCACTACCCCCACAAGCCAAGAGTAAAGAAAGACGACGATGGTGACTAGACAGATAAATTGCCAGATAAAGCGCGTCTTAAAGTAGTTTTTCATCATCAGCAGATTCTTAACATCTAGCATAGGCCCAATAACCAAGAAAGCTAGGACTGGCGATAAGCCAAAGCTCGAAATTAAGGAGCTTCCGATGAAAGCATCAGCTTCGCTACAAAGTGAGAGCAGGAAGGACAGCAGCATGAGGAGAAGAATAGCGACAGCTGGTGTTGAGCTGATGGAGGTCAGGATTCTGGTTGGCACATAGACTTGGACCAGACTGGCAAAGAGACAGCCAAAGACCAGATAGCGACCGGTATCGAAAAATTCATCAATAGCCTGCACAAAGACCTGAAAGATTTTCTGTCCCTTGCTGAGATGTGAAAAGTCATGCTCATGGACAGCCTTGCGGTTTTCTTTTTGGATATGGTTATCTGCGAAGAATCCTAGAAAAATCCCTAAAACGATAGCCACTACCATAGAACCTAAAGCACGAAGCAGAGCCATTCGAAAAGAATTTCCAAAGGCTGAGTAGGTCGCAAAAAGCACGATAGGATTGATAACAGGTGCTGTCACTAGAAAAGGCACAGCCGTGTAACTGGGCACTTTCTTTTCTAAGAAGCGGTTAATTATGGGAACAATACCGCACTCACAGGATGGAAAGACAATACCAATCAAGCTTCCAAAGAAAATCCGAGCCCATTTATTTTTGGGTAAGAAGTGATAAACCTTTTCTGGCGTGACATAAACTTCAATAAAGCCAGAAATAATGCTTCCAATCAAAACAAAAGGTAGGGCCTCAATGATGATGGAGAGAAAGATAGCGCCAGCCTGTAAAACGCTAGACGGAAGATTCGAAAAGAAACTCATGCTTTTTCAGCCTTTTCTTGCACTTCTTTTTTCTTTTTATCATCAGGAAATTCTACCTTTTCCAGCTTTGGTAAAGTTGCAAACTCCTCGAACATCTTATCTAGATCATCTGTTTTGGTAAATTTCACAGCCATAGAGCTACCTCATTTCTAAAATAATAATTCTATTATACTACCTTTTATCTAAAAAAATATAAAAAAAGAGATATAGTTTCTATGTATAAATGGTTCTCTTCTTAAGAATAATTCATCTAATCTGAAAAATTTTTTTAAAAAAAGATTGACAATTCTTTTTTTAAAAAAAGTATAATATAGACGTAAATTGAAACCGCTTACATAATGATAAATTGAGAGTTGCCGCTTATTAAATTGTTTATAGGTTTCTATCACAAATACTAATATTATTAAATCAAGGAGAAAAAAATCATGAAAAAAACTTTCAAAAAAACAAGCTGGCATTGTAAAAAGCTGGTTGGATATGTATTGCTTGGGGATTTATCTGCTGGGGGTAAGTCTTATAGCGTTGCTATAATTTAATTATTATTTTATATTGGATTAAAGTTCAGGCAGAATGTTTTATAGTTTGGATTTTATCTTTTACTTGAATGTATATTTTTGTCTGAATTATATTTTTCGTAGATAATTATACAGTTTCTAAGTTTTTGTGATGGAGCCTAAAAATGGGAAGACTGTAGCAGTCTTCCCATTGTTTTGTATTAACTAGGTTGGAGGCCTATATATGGTAAAATATTATCATAATATCCAAGATTTAACATCAGATTGTGGTATAGCAGTTATTAAGTCACTCTTACAATATTATAAAAGATACAGTGATAATTATTTTTGAGACTATAATATCTAAAAAGAATATTAATCAAGGCTTATCCATGTTAGATATTGAGGAAATTCTTGCGGAGTTTGGAATAATTGGAAGTTGTTATGAAGTCAATGAGTTTGATGCTTTAACTTTTAATAATCCTACTATACTTGTTACTGATAATAATGGTGAAAAATCACTATGTACTAGTTTATGAATTAGTTAACAATGAGGCTATACTTTCTAATCCTTTAAATCCAAGTATAGTAAAAATATATAAAAAGTAAACTAAAAGATATTTTTTTAAAGGGTATGCATTTTTGGTTGAAAAATATTGAAGAATATAAGAAACCAAAAAGAAATATTGCAAAAAGAATAAGCTTTTATAGAAAAAGATTGGAAACTTAGGATAAACTTATTTTTATTTATCAACTTGCTTATGGATAATTCCGATTGAAATTATTTTTTTCGATACAATATCTGTTAATATATCAACTAAGACTAATAAAAACTTTGGCAAGTAATAGTAGTTGCTATATTTGAAGTTTTTTCTAATGGGAATTTATTTAAAAATGTAAAAATAGAGTATGAAGAAATTTTTATCAGATTATTCTTTCTAAAAAAATCAAGAAAGACTTTCCCTTTCTTTTCTTGAGGAGATTGATAATTTAAATACCAGAGAAGAAAAATATATACAATAGGTTGATAAAGTTTTGGAATAATTTTTAATGCTTCAGATTTGGAAATAAAAAAATTTTTTTATCTGTTGTTGAGCTGATATATACATGTTTGCTATTTTTGTATAACTTATATTTTTTTAGTAAAGAGTTAATGTTACTTTCTTTAATACCAATTCTAGGTTATATCTTTATTTTTAAGAAGGGAGTTCCAAATAGAAAAAAATCAAAATAAAACATTTTTTTAATAGTATGGGAGAGCTTTCTATTTTTTTGTAGAGGAAGCAATACATAACAAATTAGACAGAAGGTTATTTTTCTAATAAAAAAGGAAGTAAATACTCACTTGGAATCAATACTTGACAATATAAAGTATCATAATAATATTTTTGAAAAAAATCTAGAATTAAAATATTATCTTTATATGATATTGCTATGTATTTTTAATTTACTATTAATTTTTTTGTTTATGTAATGTTCATGTATTATTATCAAATTAATTTCAAAATTGGAAATATATTTGTTAGTTTTTGTTGTTATTTATCTAGCATATAGTTTAGGTAAACCAGTGATACAGAAATTATTAGATTTAGAAAGGCATTCTATTTTAGGTACGGAAAGATTCTTAAATTCTGTTAATAGCAACAATAGAGGAGATTTTCATATATCAAAGCTTCTACTTTCCAATGTTTCGGTAAGATATGAACAAGATTCTATAAAAGTATTGAATGGGCTATCTAAGGACTTTAATTATTCTAGTATAAATCTAATAAAAGGGAATAATGGATCGGGCAAAACAACGCTTTTACAAGTTATTATGGGAGAATTATCAATAGATGAAGGTGAGATCTCTTATTTTGATTCAAATAACCAGAGGATACTTTGTTCTAGTGACGAATTACAAAATAGGATTAGTTGCTATATGTCAACTCAGTACTTAAACTATGCTTCTATTGGTAAAAACATTAGCTATAATATATATAATGAGACTGATAAATCTATAAATAATATTTTTGAATTGGATTTAGAGAAGGTAATTTTCTATAATGGAATGAATTTATCTCTGGGTGAACGTCAAAAAGTTTTGCTATCTAGGGCATTAAACAAAAAGGCAGATATTTATATCTTTGATGAGCCTACGTCTAACTTGGATGAACATGCAAAAAGTCTTCTAATTGAAGCAATTGTAGAATTAAAAAAACACGCCATCATATTCATTGTTACACATGACGGCCAATTTGATGAAATATCTGATACTATTATTAATTTAAGCGAGGAATAATAAGATGAAGAAAAAATATGTTTTTATTTCCATAATTGTAATGATAGTAGCCTTGATATTTTATTCTATTTACCAATCGAAAGGCGTTCGGATAGGATTTATTAAAGATGACTTACCAACTTTAACGTCAGGTTCATACCAGCAAGGAGAAAATTTAGAGTTGACAGCTGGGACCTATGCTTTATATGCTAAATCTGGCCAAGGTGAAGTTCAGATAGATGGTGACATTTATACTCTAAATGATAAGTTGTACATAGAAGCAAAAAAACAACCAATGAATACTCGAAATGCAGTTATTTATGAGGAATCTCCTAAAATTTCCATAAAATCGAGAACGAAAATATCTGTTAAAGGTGATAAGGAGTTTTCGGTATCATTTATTAGGAGGTAGTATCATGAAGATTTCAAATTTGAGAAAAATGTATGGTAAACAGACTATCTTAAATAATATATCAGTTGAAGCTTCCAAGGGGCAAATTATAGGATTAGTAGGTAATAATGGATCGGGCAAGACAACTTTATTAAAGTGTATATCCAATCTAATTGTGGATTATCAAGGAGAGATTGAATTAGATGGGAAATTAACATTTTCAATAGAAAGCCCAACATTTTATGATGATTTAACAGTTTTCACTAATCTTACATTATTCAGTGAATTGGCAGGAAACCAAAAAGTTAGTATTGAGGAAGTATTACAGCAAGTAAAATTAAAGGATGCTAAGAACAAAAAATTTAAGCAACTATCTTTAGGTATGAAGCAGAAATTAAGCATTGCTCGAATACTACTTGATAATAGCGATATCATTCTTCTGGATGAACCGTTTAACGGTTTGGATATTCTAACGAAGGAACAACTGAAAGAACTTATGATAATGCTTCGATCAAGAGGGAAGCTATTAGTTGTATCGAGTCATATACTAGAAGAATTAGGAGAAATTTCTGATGTAATCTGGTATTTGAGAGAGGGGAATATCCAAAGCATTATTAATCTCCATGATGACAATAGGGTTTATAAAATCGTGGTTTCTAAAAATTCTGTTGTACGAAAGATGCTTCAAGAAAAGTATCATGCACGTTGGTGTTTTGATAAGGACCAAAATTCTATTTTTAAAATTGAAATATTAAAAAAAGATATTTATACTACACTAAAATCACTTATTAATGACAATGTCTTAGTTATAGAATTCACTGATGTTACTATGGACATTAGAGAGTTAATGGTAGAGGAGGGGTGACTGTGAAAAAGTTTATAAAATCAGAGTATGTAAAGATTAGCCATCAAAAAAACTCTTCCTAACTACTTTAATGATTTATATTGGCTTTACAATATTTTTTTAGTAACACATACAAGAGAAGATTCCATCATTTCGCAATACAAATTTTTCTCGACGGTTACAATATCATTTTTGACTCTATATCAATTATTATCAATAGGAGAATGGCATGATAAAAAAATTATCAGATATTATCTTGAGTGTATACCAAATCGATACAGATTAATAGGATATGAATATTTAAAAATATATTGGAATGTATATAATTTTAAATTTAATGTTTATAATACCAGAATCCTATTATATACATACAATATTTCAGAAAATCGTGGTTTACTTTTATGATTTTTTTGTTTATATATTGCCATAAACATGAACCTTCTCATTTATTTTTGAAAAAAACGGGAGTTGTGGTGGTTTTTATCACTGTTATTATTATGGATATTACCTAATTTTGTGAATATATTATTAGCGAATACTAGTATATACCAACTTCAGATATTTTATTATTTATCTCCTGACTCATTTTCTAGTTTCGAATCCATCATAACTACTATATTCGTTTCTTTTGTATACAATACTAGCAGTTCTGTTTTCTGTTTTTTTCAATTCGTTAGAAAGGAATATTAGGCTATGAAAGGAAAAAAACATTGAGAGGTATTTCAGCTATTGTAATAATGTCTTTTATTGGTTTTTATTTTATTTATTCACCAGACAAGTTTAAAACCCACTTTCTCTGAATTAAAGGATAATAGTCTATCTAATCTTAGACCAGGTGATATACTTTACTATGGAAGTTCTAGTTGTGAAGTTTGTCAAGAGTTTGATAAAGTGTTAAAAGATTTTCAAGATGAAACTAGAAGTAAAATATACTATTGGGATGCAACTGATTTAGCAATTGTTAGAAAAAGCCGCAGATATAAAAGTTTATAATACACCAACAATAATTATTAAAAAGTAATAATAAAGTAAAAATCCTTCAAGGTTATCATAGTAAGCATAAATTAAAACAATTTATGAAGGAGGAAAAAAATAATGAAAAAAATGTATTATTATATTAATTTTTAATACTCAGTCTAGTGGCAAATATTTTTCTTTTTTTATAGATTTAAACCTCAGCAACAAGAATATGCTAGAGAAACTGTTATGTATTCAAAGTTAGATAGTTTACTTGTCGATAACTTTATCGATAGATATCAAAAATGGAGACAAATTGATTGTCTACATTGGTAGACCGAGTTGTGGGGATTGTAGTAAATTTGAGGAAGTATTTGATGAAATAATTGATAAATATAAATTAAGAAAACAGTTATGTTATGTAAATGTGGAAGAAATTCATAAAAAAACAAAAAGTGAGTGGGAACATTTTAAACAAGAATTTAAAATAAAAAGGGACACCGACCTTTGCCATATATGAAAATAAGAAGTTAGTAGCTAAATTAGATTTTTGAAGAAAATAATGGCTTTTACCCCTTATGAGTTAGAAAAATGGATTACTTCCAATCTAAGTGACAAATAAATATTTTTTTGACCCATTAGTTTTTTTATATCTGATGACGAACAAGATTAGGTGTAAAGCAAATTATATTTATTCTTATGGCTATATTTTTAATTCAAATAATAATATGAATTTGTTGTTTGCTAATGAATATCAATGATGTATTTTTACATTCAACATTTGAATAAAAATATAGAATGATTAGTATAAATAATTTTTAATTTATATCGTTCTATGGCTTATGGTATAATAGAAATGTTATGGAAAATATAAATATTGAAAAAATTGCCCAGAAATTGGGCCTTAAAGAAAGCCAAGTATCACAGGTCCTAGATCTGACTGCTGAGGGAAATACAATTCCTTTTATTGCTCGTTACCGTAAAGAAATGACGGGAAATCTAGATGAGGTCGAGATTAAGGCAATCATTGACCTAGACAAGAGTATGACTGCCTTGGCAGAGCGTAAAGCGACGGTCTTGGCTAAGATTGAGGAGCAGGGCAAACTAACAGATGCGCTGCGCTCTGAGATTGAGGCTGCTGAAAAGCTGGCCGATGTGGAAGAATTGTATCTGCCTTATAAGGAGAAGCGCCGCACCAAGGCTACTATTGCCCGTGAAGCAGGTCTCTTTCCTTTGGCTCGCTTCATCCTACAGGATGTGGCTAATCTACAGGAAGAAGCTGAGAAACTGACTAGTGAAGCCTTTCCGACAGCAGAGGATGCTCTAGCTGGAGCAGTGGACATTCTGACTGAGGCGATTTCCGAAGACACCAAGCTGCGGGCTTGGACTACCATGAGATGCAGACTAATTCTTCTATCGTCTCCAGTCTCAAAGACGGTGATTTGGATGAAAAGCAGGTCTTCCAGATTTATTATGATTTTTCTGAAAAAGTAGCGACCATGCAAGGCTACCGGACACTTGCTCTTAACCGTGGTGAGAAGCTAGGTATTCTCAAGGTTGGTTTTGAGCACAATCTTGAGAAAATCCTGCGCTTCTTTGAAGTGCGTTTCAAGGTGAAAAATGCCTATATTAGTGAAGCTATTCAGCAAGCGGTTAAAAAGAAGATCATTCCAGCTATGGAGCGTCGTATTCGTACCGAGCTGACTGAGGTGGCTGAGGATGGTGCGATTCAGCTCTTCTCAGATAACCTCCGTCATCTTCTCCTGATTGCCCCTCTCAAAGGTCGTGTAGTACTGGGCTTTGACCCAGCCTTTCGAACAGGAGCCAAGCTAGCTGTTGTGGATGCGACAGGTAAGATGCTGACGACTCATGTTATCTATCCAGTAGCGCCAGCAAAGCCAGCTCAGATTGAAGCTTCTAAGAAAGAGTTATCAGAGCTGATTGAGCAGTTGGCGTGGAAATCATTGCTATCGGAAACGGCACTGCCAGTCGAGAAAGCGAAGCCTTTGTAGCAGAAGTTTTGAAATCTCATCCAAATGTCAGCTATGTCATCGTTAATGAAAGTGGAGCATCTGTCTACTCAGCTAGTGAACTAGCTCGCCATGAGTTTCCAGATTTGACGGTTGAAAAGCGCTCAGCTATTTCTATTGCCCGCCGTCTGCAAGATCCTTTGGCCGAGCTGGTTAAAATTGATCCTAAGTCTATCGGGGTTGGTCAGTACCAGCATGATGTCAGCCAGAAAAAGCTGTCTGAAAGTCTGGACTTTGTCGTTGATACCGTGGTTAACCAAGTCGGAGTCAATGTCAATACCGCAAGTCCTGCTCTTCTGGCCCATGTAGCTGGTCTTAATAAGACTATTTCAGAAAATATTGTCAAATACCGAGAAAGCGAAGGTTTGATTCGGTCTCGTGAGGCCATCAAGAAAGTGCCACGTCTAGGTGCAAAGGCTTATGAACAGGCAGCCGGCTTCCTGCGTATTCCTGAGAGTGATAATCTGCTAGACAATACAGGCGTTCACCCAGAGTCTTATCAGGCGGTGGAAGAGCTCTTTAAGCGTCTGGAAATCAGTAGTTTGGATGAAACAGCTCAAGCCAAATTAAAAGCAGTTCAGACTGCTAGTTTGGCTAAAGAGTTAGGCTTGGGAGAAGAAACTCTCAAGGATATTATTGCGGATCTGCTCAAACCTGGCCGAGATTTGCGAGATTCCTTTGACGCACCAGTTCTGCGGCAGGATGTCTTGGATATCAAGGACCTATGCATCGGCCAAAAGCTGGAAGGCGTCGTCCGAAATGTCGTCGATTTCGGAGCTTTTGTGGATATTGGTATCCATGAAGATGGTCTCATCCATATTTCTAAGATCAGTAAAAACTTTGTTAAGCATCCAAGTCAAGTCCTGTCTGTTGGCGATGTGGTTACTGTTTGGGTGGATAAGCTAGATGTGGAGCGAGAGAAGGTCAATCTCTCTCTGATAGCACCAAATGAATCTAACTAACTATGTCAAGCAGGTTTCACTTGAAGATTTCGGTTGGGAATTTCGCCACCAAGCTTATTGGAATAAGCGTCTTCGGACGACTGGTGGGCGCTTCTTTCCCAAAGACGGCCATCTAGATTTCAATCCTAAAATCTATGAAACTTTTGGGCTGGAGACCTTCCGAAAAATTGTCCGCCATGAGCTAGCTCATTATCACCTCTATTATCAGGGCAAAGGTTATCGCCATAAAGATAGAGAGTTTAAAGAATTGCTTAAGCAGGTTGATGGCTTGCGCTACGCACCAGGCCTTCCTGCTAAAAAATTAAAACTGCATTATCAATGTAGAAGCTGCTGTACAGATTTTTATAGGCGACGCAGGATTGATCTTAAGAGATACCGCTGTGGTTGCTGTAAAGGAGAATTGCATTTATTAAAATAAGAAAGAGAGCTGAGTAGCTACACCTCAAAAGTTAGATTTTTTCTGTCTAACTTTTTGGGGTCAGTACAAAGGCTGTCTTTTTTATTTTTAAATGAGCGCTCTTTTGAAAAAATCATGAAAAAGTTGTATAATAAAAAAGATATGCGACGAATGTTGCAAGACTGTAATTCGACTTGGACTCCAAGGACCGTTAGTAATAAAATAATGTATGGAAGGATACAGATGAATGAGTAAAGTAAAAATCATCGCTTTAGGTGGTGTCAGAGAGAATGGGAAAAACCTCTATATCGCTGAAGTAGATGAATTAATTTTTGTTTTAGATACAGGGTTAAAATACCCAGAGAATGAACAGCTTGGTGTCGATGTTGTTATCCCAAACATGGATTATCTCTATGAAAATAGTGAACGAATCGCTGGGGTCTTTTTGACTCATGGCCATGCGGATGCTATTGGGGCACTACCTTACCTTTTGGCTGAAACAAAGGTGCCCGTGTTTGGTTCAGAGCTTACTATTGAGTTGGCCAAACTTTTTGTGAAAAACAATGATACAGTTAAGAAATTCAATGACTTTCATGTGATTGATGAGAATACTGAAATTGAGTTTGGTAATGTGGTCGTTTCCTTTTTCAGAACGACTCACTCTATTCCTGAGAGTTTGGGTGTTGTCATCAAGACTGAAGAAGGCAATATCGTTTATACTGGAGATTTCAAGTTTGACCAGTCAGCAAGTGAGTCTTATGCGACGGATTTGGCCGTTTGGCTGAGATTGGACGTGATGGAGTTCTTGCTTTACTCAGTGATTCTGCCAATGCAGATAGTAATATCCAGGTAGCTAGTGAGAGTGAAGTAGGCGATGAAATTATGCAGACGATAGCTGATTGGGATGGTCGTGTGATTGTGGCTGCGGTAGCTAGCAATCTTTCACGTATTCAGCAGGTATTTGATGCTGCAGCAAACACAGGTCGTCGTGTTGTTTTGACTGGTTTTGATGTGGAAAATATTGTCCGTACTGCTATTCGCCTGAAGAAGCTTTCCTTAGCCGACGAACGTCTGTTGATCAAGCCAAAGGAAATGACCAAGTTTGAAGATCATGAACTGATTATCTTAGAGACTGGGCGTATGGGAGAACCTATCAACGGCTTACGTAAGATGTCAATCGGTCGCCATCGCTATGTAGAAATTAAAGAAGGAGATTTGGTATATATTGTTACGACTCCTTCGATTGCAAAGGAAGCAGTTGTCGCTCGTGTGGAAAATATGATCTATCAAGCGGGTGGTGTTGTGAAGTTGATTACCCAGCATTTACGTGTATCAGGCCATGGAAATGCGCGTGATCTACAGCTGATGCTGAATCTTTTGAAACCCAAGTTTCTCTTTCCGATTCAAGGAGAATACCGTGAGTTAGATGCTCATGCCAAAGCTGCAATGGAAATCGGGCTCTTGCCTGAACGCATCTTTATCCCTAAACGTGGCTCTGTTATGGAATACGATCAAGGCGATTTTGTTCCTGCTGGAGTAGTCCCAGCTGGTGATGTACTGATTGATGGGAATGCCATAGGAGATGTCGGCAATATCGTCCTTAGAGACCGAAAAGTATTGTCAGAAGATGGGATCTTCATTGTGGCGATTAGTGTCAATCGTCGTGAAAAGAAAATTATTTCTAAAGCAAAAGTTCACACCCGAGGCTTTATCTATGTTAAGAAAAGCCGCGATATACTACGTGAAAGTGCGGAGCTAATCAATAAGACTGTTGAAGATTACCTTGCAAAAGAAGAGTTTGACTGGGCAGACTTAAAAGGAAATGTCCGTGATGCTCTGTCTAAATATCTCTTTGAGCAGACCAAACGTCGCCCGGCTATTTTACCGGTAGTCATGGAAGTGAAATAATAAGAGAGTGGGACAGAAATCGGTAATTCGTTAGAATTCGATTTCGTCGTCCCACCTCCGCACAGTTGAGCAGGGCTGTAAAAGCTGATGAAATCAGCGTAGTAGAGCCCACTCAACCACTGCGTCTTGCTCGACAATCCAAAGACAATTGAGAGGCTAGGACTTTTGTCCCAGCCTTTAGCGTAATAGAAATAGGAGATAGAGATGGCTTTTCTTAACATTGAATATAACTCCAAAATTTTAGGCATGGAACGCCGTGTCAGTGTAATCTATCCAGATGCAAGTGAAATTGACCCAGACCAGGTAGATGATCAGGATATTCCTGTCCTTTATCTTTTGCATGGGATGGGCGGAAATGAAAATTCATGGCAAAAGCGAACAAATATTGAACGCTTATTGCGCCATACGAATCTCATTGTTGTGATGCCGTCAACCGACCTAGCCTGGTATACCAACACTGCTTACGGATTAGATTACTATGATGCTTTGACGAGCGAGTTGCCAGAGATTTTACATCGCTTTTTTCCAAATATGAGCCGCAAACGCGAGAAAAATTTCATCGCTGGCTTATCAATGGGCGGTTATGGCGCATATAAAATCGCTTTGAAAACCAATCGATTTTCTTATGCTGCTTCTTTTTCAGGTGCTTTAGGTCTTGGAATTGATGGTACTGACTTGGATGCTATTCCGGGAGGAAGTCGTGCTTATTGGGAAGGTATTTTTGGTGATTTGAAAGCTCCTGGAGTCGAGCAACATTTTTTAACCACTATGGTAGCCGAATCAGATAAGAAAACAAAATTTTATGCTTGGTGTGGAGAGCAGGATTTTCTCTATCAGGCTAATCAAGTGGCCGTTCAGAAGCTACAGGAACTGGGTCTATCATTAGAATACCAACATAGTCCAGGGAAGCATGAATGGTATTATTGGGAAAAACAATTAGAATACATCTTAGAATGGTTGCCGATAGGCTATCAGCCAGAGGAAAGGCTATCATAAATCGGATAAAAGGACTTCTATTACGCATAGGATGGAAGTTTTTTTATTTCATTATTCAGAAAAGTTTAAGAAAGCTAGTTTATAATCGAAATTTATCTGAAGAGAGGGGGCGAGAATGAGGAAGATTTTTACATGTATGTGGACGATCTGCTGGAGACTGATTTGGACGGTTTCTGCGTCGTTTATGATATTAGTAGGTGTCTTATATGTGACAAGTAGTACGAAGGCTGGATTACCAGGTCTATCGCAAGCTTTCCAAACGGCAGTGAATCATGTGGATGCTTTTTTAGATGAGAAAGGTATTCATACGGGTATCAGCCAAAAAGTTCAAAATCTAAGAGGCCATTTGGTTGATGAACATGTGACAGCTTCGGATGTGACACGATGGGATACAGCGACAGCAACTATTTATATCGAGACGAGAAATCCCATTTTTCGTTCGGCCTATCAAGAAGCTATTGCCTCTTGGAATGCGACAGGGGCCTTTCACTTTCAAATAGTGAAAGACAAAAGCCAGGCGAATATCGTAGCCACTGAAATGAATGATGATAGCATTACAGCTGCTGGAGAAGCAGAATCAGAGACTAATGTATTGACCAAGCGATTTAGTAGTGTGACGGTCCGTTTGAATGCTTTTTATCTTTTAAACAAGGAATACGGCTACACACAAACACGTATTGTCAATACAGCAGCACATGAACTGGGTCATGCAATCGGTCTAGATCATAATGAGTCGGATTCAGTCATGCAATCGGCAGGTTCTTTCTTTGGTATTCAGCCAGTAGATATCCAAGCGGTCAAGGAATTATATCAAACATAATTTATCATCAAGTATCTTGCATAAAGGCAAGTTTATAATATAAGGGAAATAAAGGAGTAGAGGCTCAAAGTTTCAAGCATCTATTTTCGCGCTTTCGACTAGAGGCTCCTCCATCTT